>Ga0136846_1208264_pt1 | contig 1093054 bp, 976 predicted proteins | sample HopSoiMetagenom2_FD_96841 | JGI IMG/M metagenome (GOLD analysis project Ga0136846, IMG submission 96841) | Grasslands soil microbial communities from Hopland, California, USA - 2 Assembly 2016 (version 4) | ecosystem: Environmental > Terrestrial > Soil > Grasslands | place: USA: Hopland... | reverse complement strand
TGGCCGCGCCATATACTGCCAAAAGGTTACGCGCATTGAACGAACCTATTAACCTAAACTGCACTTCCTGCTTGTTAACGAGCATATGCAATCCCATAATGCTATTATCCAATATCCTGCCTTTAAAATCACTCACGGCTTTCAGCGAGTAAGTTTTAACGGTGGCGGTTGTATTTTGCACCATTACAGTACCGCGCTTATCATCAATATTAGTGATTGCAAAAGCCGATTTAGGCAGCCCGTCAAAAAACTGTTTCTTTACACGGATGTATTCATCAAAAGTTTTATGATAATCCAGGTGATCATGAGAAATATTGGTAAAAATGCCGCCTGCAAACTCCAGGCCTTCAATTCTATGCTGGTCAATAGCATGCGAACTTACCTCCATAAACACATAAGCACATCCCTCATCTACCATCTGTGCCAATAGCTGGCTCAATTGTACTGCATCAGGCGTAGTATGGGTGGCTGTTATCACTTTGTTACCAATATGATTTTGCACGGTGCTCAACAAGCCAGATTTATAACCCAGGCCGCTAAACAACTGGTACAGCAAGGTAGCTACCGTGGTCTTACCGTTGGTACCGGTAACGCCTACCAGCTTTACCTGCGAAGAGGGCCGGCCATAAAAATTATGCGCCATAATGCCTGCAGCAGCTGCACTGTTTTCTACCTGCACATACGTAATGCCCTGCGCAATATTTCCGGGTAATGTCTCACATACAATAGCAAGTGCGCCGCTTTGTATGGCTTTATCAATAAACTGATGTCCATCAACGGCTACGCCCTTCAACGCAACAAATACATAGCCGGGCTCCACAGTACGAGAATCTATAGAAATACCGGTAACCGCAATATCCGTAGCGCCTGCCACCGACAGCATACTGGTTTTATATAAAATTTCCTGTAGTAACACTATTTCGTACCTATTTATTTTTTGATCAATTGTAAAACTGCTATCAGGCCAGGTTTAGCAGTATTGATTGCCCTTTCCTGAATGGCGCACCCGGCTGTATCGACTGGACTGCTACCTTTCCGCTCCCCCTTGCATTTACCCTGAGCCCCATTTCCTCCAATAATTTTATAGCATCCCGTAATCCCATTCCTCTCACATTCGGCATCAGATTATCTTTCACCACATTTGTCTTCAGTATCCTTTTATAATTCGTAGCATACATAGTAGCCCAGCTGTTCTGCTGCAACGAATCGACATACTTCATATCTAAAAATCCCAGTACATTTTTGATACCTGTTGAATTTCCTGCATAGAAATAATTCGTGCTATCGGCAGCTCCTTCATACATCTTAGGAGTTTTGCGATCCACGTACATAGAATATATTTTGGTGGCTATTTCCCTGAATACCGGTGCAGCCAGTTGTCCTCCATAATACAGTCCTGAACCCGCTTTGGTCCTGATCACTACAATACAGGAATATTGGGGATTATTAGCCGGGAAGTAGCCGGCAAACGAAGCCTGGTAAATCCTGTTTGCATACCCTATACCGCGGTCGGCCACCTGCGCTGTGCCGGTTTTGCCCGCTACCAGGAAAGGCATGTCTTTAAAAACACCCTTACCGGAACCTTCTGTAATAACCAGCTCCAATGCTTTTTTGGCGGCTTCGAGCGTAGCAGGTTTACATATCTGCTGCTCCAAAACCCTGGGCTGCATTTGTTTAATAACCACCCCGTTGCTTCGAATGCTATTTACCAGGTAAGGGCTTACCATTACACCGTTATTGCCTATAGCGTTATACAAAGTAAGCAGTTGCATAGGGCTTACCTGTATTGCATATCCAAATGCCATCGTTACCAGGTTCATCAATCCTCCATGGCTGGTCTCCAACGGAGCAACACTCGGGCGCGGAATTGCAGATAGATCGATAGGCGACTTTTTAGTTAAGTGGTATTTATCAAGATACTCTTTAAATTCTGTTGGTTCTTTACCAAAGGCCTTCAGTGCAACGCGGCCCATTCCTACATTGGAGCTGTGTGCAATGCACTCTTCTATAGATAAAACAGGTTTAGGCATGCGGTGTGCATCTGTAATAGTACGGGGCCCCACCTGCATTCTACCCGTGCTTCCAACTTCAAATAAATCTCCAGGCTTCACATTGCCTTTATCCAGTGACGCCAGGAAGCTAACGATCTTGATGGTAGAACCAGGCTCTGTTACCCTTAATGCATAGTTATCGTTTTCCCAATAGGTAGTATCATTACCATTACGCCCCAGGTTGGCAATGGCTTTGATTTTACCTGTTTTGGTTTCCATTACAATGGCAGTGCCATATTCTGCGTGTATCGATTGCAACATGCGCAATAAAGCGGTCTCCGCTACATCCTGCATATTTATATCCAGCGTGGTATAAATATCCTTGCCATCTTCCGGCTCTACTTCAAATCCCTGTACCGGCACGGCGCCACCTGATGCATAACGTACCAAACGCTGTCCGCTCCGCCCGTTCAGCAGGCTGTCATAACTCATCTCCAGCCCTACATTCATCTTCTTAACTTTACCATCACTGTTTACATACTCGCGGCTCAGGCCAATCGTTCTGTTTGCCAATAACCCAAAAGGAGCAATGCGTTTACTGGTTTGCTCAACGATAATACCGCTCTTATTCTTCCCCAGTTTAATCAGAGGAAATTCTCTTAAAGCTTTATAATCTTCAAAAGATATCTTTTTCTTAAGAGAGTAATAGCGGTTGCCTTTAGCATAGGCTTTATCAAATTCCGTCCTGTATGCTTTAGCTGTTTTGTCTTTAAAGTAATCCGCCATAGCTGTAGCAAAAGAATCAATATAGGTATTATACACTTTGCCACCCTTATCTCTTAAGCCGTCAGCTTTAAAGTCCATATATATGTCAAACTGAGGAAGCGAGGTACTCAGCATCTGGCCATCCTCACTAAATATCGTTCCCCTGTCTGCATTGATCTCCACAATCTTCTGGTGCATACTATCGCCCATGCTTCTCCAATGCTCTCCCTGGAATTTCTGGATAACGACTGCTTTACCCAGAACCATTACAGACAGCACCACTATGCCGATAAAGCATAGATACACGCGCCATAATATATCCTTTTTAACCTCCATATTATTTCCAACTTCCTGATGAAGAATAATAACAGCTATTTATTCCTGAACACCTGCCAGATAATCTTCCAGCGAATCTTTAAGTACGTATGGTGTTTCATTCAGCTCGCTCAAACCCAGTGGCTGCAAAGCTTTCGACAATTGACTGGGTTTACTGCGAAACATTACTTCGCTCTTTAAACTTTTATACTCCCACTGCAGCTCCTTAACCTCCTTGGCCATAGCATTTATCTTGCGAACCGTTTTATCAGCCATATGCCCGTTATAGATATAAACCACTGCTAAAAAAGCCAGGAAAAAAAGGAAAGGCACCTGCCTTACAATAGATTGATAATTCAACCATTTTTTCCAATTAAATTTCACCGGCCCTTCTTTCATCTGTTTATTTTTATTGTTTTTAATGGTCAGATGCCTGTCGGCAGAAACGGAATCACATAAAAATCATCATCGCTTAGGATATACTTTAGTCCGCTGATTTTTATGCTCATTCATACTACTGTTTTATGGTTTATTTTACAAAGTATGCCCAATACTATTTCAACGCTATAAACGTTCGGCCACTCTCAACTTGGCACTTCTTGATCTTGAATTACGCTTCAACTCTTCCTGCCCGGCTGTAACCGGCTTCCTGGTAATTACCTTAAATACTTCCTCCCGCCGGGTATTGATAAACGGGTTGTCTTCTACTTCTTCAAAACTTCCTTCCCTGAAAAAATTTTTCACTACCCTGTCTTCTATCGAGTGAAAGGTGATGACCGCTATCCTTCCTCCAGGTTTTAATAATGCCACCGACTGTTCCAGCATTTCCTTCAACACTACTATCTCTTCATTTACTTCCATTCGCAAGGCCTGGAACACCTGTGCAAAATATTTATTGGGATTCCCCTTCACTACATCCCTTAATGCATTCTTAAATCCATCTATTGTTTTGAGTGACACTACATTACGGGCCGACACGATTGTTTTTGCCAGTGTCTTCGCATTAGTCAACTCTCCGTATTGCTCGAACAGCTTATGCAGTTGCGCTTCTGTATATTGCTGAACCACTTCAAACGCTGTAACCGGTTGCCGCCTGTCCATCCGCATATCCATATCTGCATTAAAGCGGATGCTAAATCCCCGGTCGGCTTCATCGAACTGGTGACTGCTCACCCCAAGGTCTGCTAAAATTCCGTCTACCTTTGCTACATCCTGGAGGCGCAGGAAGCGCTGCATATGCCTGAAATTCTGTGGAATAAAAACCACTCTCTTATCATCAGGTACATTTTTCGCAGCGTCGCTATCCTGGTCAAATACATATAACCTCCCCTTTTCATTTAACTGCTTCAGTATAGCGGCGGAATGCCCCCCACCGCCAAACGTACCGTCTACATAAACACCATCGGGCTTTATAGCTAAACCTGCTATTGTTTCATGTAAAAGAACAGGTATGTGGTAATCAGTTGACAAGTTAATAGGTTGACTGGTTGATAAGTTGACTGGTTGACTCGTTAACGGGGAGTTCTCTTTCCGACTATTCCGTTTTTTGTTCGCCATACTTTTCAACTTTTAAACTTGTAAACCATTAAACCTATACGCCACCCATTACAAGGCTTGCCAGGTCGCTAAACGATTCGGGTGAGAAAGAATCAAAGAACTCTTTGTATTTAGCACTATCCCAGATCTCCATTTTATTACCGGCTGGCACCAGTACAATATCTTTTTGAAGCGCTGCATACTCCTTCAAAGTAGGGGGCAACAATAACCTGCCGGCGCTATCGGGTTCTACCATGGTAGCTCCATTTAAAAAATAACGCTTAAACTGGCGAACTTTCGGATCAAAATCATTCAGCGCATTTACCTTTTCGGCAATAGGCTTCCAGGAACTGAGCGGGTACAGACTGAGGCACTTTTCAAATCCCCTGTTGATGACAAACTTTTCCCCATCTCCTTCCGCCAGCTGCTTTTTAAATCCAGCTGGTAAAAGAAATCGGCCCTTGGCGTCAACCGTAGCCTCAAATTCTCCGAGGAAGCCTGTCATAAATGAAATAACTGTTATTTAATGCACTAAACTAACACAAAGTAACACTTTTTCCCACTTACCTACCAAATTTTAGCATTTTTGATTTATCCACAAAGTCAATTTGCCTGAAACCCTTTACAGCAAAGGATTTCAGGCATTTTCTAGCCCCAACACATAAAAATGATGTGAATATGATGTGAATTACTGTATTAAAAAAGTGGAAATGTTCAAAAAACACTGCTTTTGTAGTATCCCTGGTGTATTTATGGTTAAAAAGCAGGAAATTTGCTGCGTTTATTATGTTGAATTGTTAACAAGTTTATTAGCGGTCCGGCTACACAGTTTAGCTAAAACAGAATTTAAACATGAAATCCCTTAGATTTCTATTATTTTTCACCTTAACTTTTAAATTTTTGCTCGAAATGATATAAGCTGTAACGCAATATTTTTGCTGAATTATGTGTAGGTTGATTAGATGTTACAGTTAGAAAACTGCAACATTCACCCGAACAAGCGGGTTAACTTTTCAATCTTAAAACTTTTCAACTTGTTAACTCATCCTCCATGCATCCCAAGCATCTTTCTATAAAAGATTTCACCTACAGCCTTCCCGACGAAAAAATAGCATTTCATCCATTGGAAAACCGGCACGACGCACGGTTACTGGTTTTTAAGAACCGGCATATACAAACAGATATCTACAGGAATATAGCGGAGTATATACCTGCAGAAACAGTAATGATCTTTAACAATACCAGGGTGGTAGAAGCCAGGTTGCTATTTAAAAAAGATACCGGGAGCATTATTGAAGTATTTTGCCTGCAGCCCCATGAAATGTATCCCGACATTACAACAGCTATGAACCAAACCAGCAGGGTACAATGGCTTTGCCTGGTGGGCGGCGCATCCAAATGGAAAAACGGGCAAATATTGCACCTGCCCTTTACAACCGGCACTACCTCCTATACACTGGAAGCCCAACTGGTTGAAAAAAGAAACGATAGTTTTGTGATTGAGCTGACCTGGAATGGGAGCTTTAGCTTTGCAGAGGTATTACATCATGCGGGGCATGTACCATTGCCTCCCTATATTAAAAGAGAGGATGAAACCGCCGATAAAAACCGCTACCAGACTGTTTTTGCCCGGTACGACGGGTCGGTGGCTGCGCCTACTGCCGGGCTGCACTTTACCCCCGAAGTTTTAGCATCACTGGAGCAAAAAAGTATTGATACCGGCTTCGTAACCCTGCATGTAGGCGCCGGTACATTCAAACCCGTAAAAGCAGATACGATGCAGGAGCACGATATGCATTCAGAATTTATTGAAGTAGAAAAAGAGCTGATTGAACAACTGATTAACTACGATAGTAATCCCCTGGTAGCTGTAGGAACTACTTCCTTAAGAACATTGGAAAGCCTTTACTGGCTGGGCGCCCGGCTCATAGCTAATCCGCGGGCATTTGGAAATGAACTTCCCTTTTTAAGTCAATGGGAGGCTTATGAGCATACTAATATTCCGGAAAAGACTGACGCGCTCAAAGCCTTGCAGGTGTATTTGTCAGAAACCGGCAGCAGCAGGCTGATCGCTAAGACACAGATCATTATTGCGCCGGGTTACACTTTTAAAATGGTTGACGGACTGGTAACCAACTTTCACCAGCCCTCCTCCACCCTTCTTTTACTGGTGGCCGCCCTTATTGGCGAAAACTGGAAAAAAGTATATGATTACGCCCTGCAGAACGACTTCAGGTTTTTGAGTTATGGCGATGGCAGCCTGCTATGGAGGTAACGCCGATAAAAGAGCCCCGCTTGTATTACAGGCGGGGCTCTTAAAACAATAAAACAAAACCAAAAAAACTTAGTTCAGGTGCGATTCGATCTTTTTCACAAAATTACCTTTAGGTTGCGCACCTACCAGTTTATCTACTACCTGGCCATTTTTTATAAATAAGATAGCAGGAATAGAAGTAATACCGTAATCCATTGATACCTGAGGATTTACATCCACATTTACTTTACCGATATTTACTTTTCCATCGTACTCTTTAGATAATTCTTCAATTACCGGGCCGATAGCGCGGCAAGGACCACACCATTCTGCCCAAAAATCCACTACAGTTAGTTTATCTGAATCCAAAACTTCCGCCTGGAAGTTTGCGTCGTTAAATTCTTTTGCCATTATGATAGTTTTAAAAGTTTTTAATAATTTAATGCTAAGCAGGTAACAAATTTAGCTCCTAAAACTAAATAACAGCAATTGTGGCATTTTGTTGTGCAGAAAATGTCAATTGCCCCATAGCAGGCTGCCATTCTATCGCTTACAGGCGTTTACTTAATGCTTTATCGGCTGCAGTTCGGCCGGGTTATGCTTGTGCCTGAACAAAATGCCGAAAAATATTGCCACCACCAGGGCGTAAATGGCAAAAACCATCCAAATGCCTGGCCAGTTCTTCGTACCATCGGGCAATAAATAAAATTTATCGATCATCCAGCCGCTTAGGAGGCTACCCATGATAGATCCAAAACCATTGGTCATCATCATAAAAAGACCCTGGGCAGAAGAGCGGATCTGCTTATCGGTAGAGGTTTCCACGAACAAAGAACCTGAAATATTAAAGAAATCGAACGCCATTCCATACACGATATTCGAAAGCACAATCATCCAGAAAAAGCCTTCGGGGTTACCATACGAAAACAGGCCAAAGCGCAGCACCCAGGCAAACATCGATATCAGCATCACTTTCTTTATACCAAACTTCTTCATAAAAAAAGGAATGGCCAGTATAAATAGTGTTTCCGAAATCTGTGATATGGAAATGATCATGGTAGAATAACGTACTACAAACGAATCGGCATACTTGGGTATATTTTCAAAGTCTTTCAAATAAGTATCGCCATACATATTCGTTAGCTGCAGGGCTGCTCCCAAAAACATTGAAAACAGAAAAAAGATCAGCATTTTATAATTCCCCAGCAATTTAAAAGCATTCAACCCGAGCTTTTCCGCCCAGGATATAGAGCCCTTGCTTTTATTTTCGGGGGGGCATTGGGGAAGCGTCAACGCGTACAGGCCCAGCAGCACCGCAAACACTCCTGCTATGTAAAACTGGTTAGCATTAACGGCATGGCCGGTAATGGCGCTTATTTTTTCGCCCAGCGTTTTTCCCGCTTCCAGCGGCGATTGCGGGTCGCTCACCAGGTTAGTGATCCACATCGCAGCAATAAAACCCACCGTACCCCAAACACGTATAGGCGGAAAAACTTTAATTACGTCCAGCTGGTTATCTATCAAAATGCGGTAAGAAAGTGCATTTGACAGTGCAATGGTGGGCATATAACAGCACATACTTAGCAACAGCACCCAGAAAAAAGAAGAAGGAGCATCAATTGCCGGCAAAATAAAAAGCGTAATGCCATACAAAATGTGCATCAGCGCATACAAGCGTTCGCCATTCATCCACCTGTCGGCAATAATTCCAATAAGCGCCGGCATAATCAGCGAGCCCAACCCCAGCGTCATAAATACTACGCCAAACTCCTGTCCTGTCCAGCCCTTAAACCCAAAACCGTAAGAGCCTAAAGTGGTTAACCAGGCACCCCAAACAAAAAACTGGAAAAAACTTAATACAGTCAGTTTAAATTTTATTGACATAAAATATTTTTATTGAACCGGCGACAGTGCTAGTATTAACTGAATTGGCTACGGCCGGCCCACCGTTCGGTAATGCTATACAACAATCCAACGAATCTAAATAAAAATAATAAACAAATAAGCCAGGCTGGTCATTTATGCTATTTTTATTTATCATGATCAATTACAATAACAAAACATTCAAACCGGTAAGCAATACCCCAAACGGTCAAACCTCCGATGAAACCCTTTTTTATTATGTACAAGAGGGAAATATCCTGACAGCCCGTTATAGCGGAGGGAAAATACAGTCAGGGCACCTCATCGGCCTGGTAGATGAGAATGGTAAAATAGATATGCGGTACCACCAGGTGAACGACAAAGGGGAACTCATGACAGGAACCTGCTCTTCGGTGCCGGAAATATTACCTGATGGCAAAATCAGGCTGCACGAAACCTGGCAATGGACCAGCGGCGATCAATCTGCAGGTACTTCTATAATAGAGGAGGTATAAAGAAATATGACAAGAATCATTACATTTTGAACCTTTCAACCTTAAATCCGTTTTATCTTTGCACCTCATTTAATTTAGCAGATGATCGCGAATACCCTACCCAACGTTGATAGTGCACTTCAGGAAATTGCCAACAAAGTATATAACAGGCAAAGAATCAGTGATGAAGATGGCTTATATCTTTTTGAGCATGCCAGCCTGGCTTTTGCAGGTGCGCTGGCCAATTATGTGAGGGAGCAAAAACATGGCGACATCACCTATTTTAACCGCAATTTCCATATCGAACCTACGAACGCCTGTGTTTACTCCTGCCATTTTTGTAGCTACAGCCGTTTATATGCATATCGCGATGAGGCATGGGAGCTCTCGCTGCAGCAAATGATGGATATCGTTAAAAAGTACGACAATGATCCCGTAACCGAGGTACATATTGTTGGCGGTGTTCACCCCAAAATGAACCTGGAATTCTTCGCCGAACTGCTGCGCAACATCAAGGCGCATCGCCCCGATCTGCATATCAAAGGATTTACTGCTGTAGAGCTCGATTATATGTTCCGCAAAGCTAAAAAAACAGTACAGGAAGGCATGCAATACCTGAAAGATGCCGGCCTGGAGAGCTTACCCGGCGGAGGCGCGGAAATTTTTGCACCTGAAATACGAGAGCAGATCTGCGCCGATAAAATTGACGGAACAGGCTGGCTGCACATCCATCAAACGGCACATGAGCTGGGCATGCAATCGAACGCCACCATGCTTTTTGGCCATATTGAGAAGTATGAGCACCGTATCGATCACATGAGCAGGTTGCGCGACCTCCAGGATAAAACCAATGGCTTTAACACCTTTATTCCGCTTAAATTCAGGAACGGCGACAATGATATGAGCCATGTAGCCGAATCTTCGCTAATAGAAGATATGAAAATGTATGCTATTGCCCGGATTTACCTGGACAATTTTCCGCATATCAAAGCCTATTGGCCGATGCTCGGCAGACAAAATGCACAATTAGCCCTGTCATTTGGCGTAAATGATATTGACGGTACTATTGACGACACGACGAAGATCTACTCCATGGCCGGTTCTGAAGAGCAAACACCTTCTATGACCACTGAAGAGCTGGTGGTATTGATCAAGCAAGCCAGAAGAAGGCCGGTAGAAAGAGGCACGCTGTATAATGTGATCAGGGATTACGGAATGGTTGAGACAGAAGCAACAGTTTAGCCTGCTTACGCTGATAACTGGATGCATTCTCCGAATTGCCGCCATCATCTATGCCAGCCGGAGCATCTCCTGAATTTAGAAAGAGATCCCGCGGCTTCGCCGGGAGCGACATATGATAACGGTATTTGTTTGGAGCAACAATTTGGAATGCCCCGCTAACTCGTGGTATATTTTTTTTTGGTATATTAGCCATACTTAAATCAATACTACTATGGGCAAAGTATCTACCATTCTTGCCAGGAAGGGGAATAATGCGGTTTCTGTACAAAAAGACACTAAAGTGTATGATGCGTTAAAGATCATGTCTGACAAGAACATTGGCTCGCTGGTTGTACTCGATGGAGAAAAATACACAGGAATATTAACAGAGAGGGACTATTCCCGCAAAGTAATACTCGAAGGCCGCCATTCAGATGAAATAACCGTAGGAGAAATCATGTCTACCGATTTGCCAACTGTAAAACCCGAAGACACCGTGGAGCTTTGCATGCAGCTCATGTCTAACAAGAACATACGCTATTTGCCCGTTTTTGACGGAGATAAGCTTTCGGGCATTATTTCCATAAGTGATGTGGTTACTGAAACAATTCTTCAACAAAAAGAAACGATCAGCCAGTTACAAAATTATATACAGGGTTAACGTTTACCGCTGTTTGCTACGGGGGGCCAATAGTTGAGCGGGAGCATATTGCCTACCTTTTCGCTCCATCCCCAGTACCATTCAGACAATAAGCCCTGGGGCGGATACCAGTTGCCATTGGCATCAATCACCAGTGCGGGCTCGTTTTGCAACAGGATCAATGACCTTGCCGGGTACCTTGATCTGCGTTCGAGGTGATGATCCAGATAGCGTTGCTCTTCTATCTTATCTTTATTGGTGATTTGCAGATAGTCGGGCCAGGTTACCGCTCTTTGCCCGTTTTGCACCAAACGGAAACTATCTACGGTCAACCGGGCGCCATACTCGTAGGTAAAATCCTTTTGAGATAGTATTTGCTCGTAGTAGGCCGAGGAGTCTTGAAACGGGCTTCCCCGGTGTTGCCGGTACAATGCCCGTACGCGGTCTTTCTCTGTATTGCGGAGCTTTTTTACCCTTCGCACTTCAAAACCCTGCTCCAGGCTGTTTCCTTCATAAACCGATCTGAAGAAATGCATCATAGATCCTGTGTACGCTTCCAGTCTGTTTTTTTCCCACTTCTTTACCCTGCTGTTATTACCTTTCATAGCGGTAAACAAAACATAACCGGCAAAAAAATTGGTTCGTTCATTAAAGTTAATTTCAAAATGCTCCAGCTGGTAGGCCAGTCGGTACCCCAGGCCTTTATTTTCTATGATGATCGGTTCGTTGGCAACTACTTCCAGCTTGTTCAACTTTTTATAAAAGCGAAAACGCAATGTTTGGTGATTTTTAATAACTGTTTTCATAGAGTTATCAGACAAACCAATAAAATACTCTGTAAAAGTTTTGCCCCATTTCTCCCAGATCTCTGTTTTATAGCCGCCTACTGTTACCGGCTCCATGGATACCATTTTGGGCTTCATTATCACTTTAAGCTTGCCCGGCATTTTTTCGGTAGAAAAGTCGTAGGTAACCGTTTCAAAACCCACATGGGTAATCACTAACCTGTATATCCCCGGCGGAATATCGGGTATCTCAAAATACCCGTCTTTATTAGTGACGCCGGCCAGCGAAGTATTGGTTATAAATACAGAGCTTCCGGCAACCGGGCTGCTGCTTTCCGCATCCAGCACCGAGCCGGTCAGTCTAGTTTGAGCACCTGACAAAAAGCTTAATAAAACCAACGCAAGCGTAAAGAAAGTTTTCACTCCATAAATATACGACCAGAACAACAAACTACGAAATAATCGTAGATCATTATTAAACACCTTTCAACACTTCATTTATAATAGCGCTTATCTCAGCTGCACGGTTAACGATCATCATATGTGTACCGCCTTTGATTATATGCGTAGGCTTCAGGGGTTTTATAGGGAAAATAAGGTCGGCATCGCCATGTATATGCACTACGTTCGCCGGGAAGTCGGCATTACGCCAGTTCAGGATCTGGTTTAACGCCCATATCATGTAATCTTTATCAATGATCCGTCTATAGTTATTGGCAAACTCCTGCTCTTCTTTGGTAAAAGCCCCCAGGCGTTTATTAGCCATTGCAAAAAAGCGTTCATTGGCCTGTATTCTTTTTATAGGGAAAATATGGTTGAGCCGCAGCTTTCCTATCAGCTTCCATTTACGGGGCAGCTCGTCGGTATTTTTTATGCTGGACACCAATATAACCTGCTTAACCGGGCGTATCTTAGCTATTTCCAGGGCCACCATACCGCCAAAAGACACACCTATAATAACAGGGTTGTCTTCCTGTATCTTTTCGGCCATACGCAATACATAATCTTTGTATGGCTCTCTGGGCAACGGCTTCAGCCAATTAATAAAAACAAGCGCTGCGTTATCAATACGGAGGTTATTAAAAATTTTATCGTCGGCGCCAAAGCCGGGAATACAATAAATCTTTTTCTTAGGCAGCTCCTGTTTTTTTTTCCTGAAAATATTACGCAACCAATTCACATGAATATGTTTATTGTCCTAATTTATAAAACAAACCTCAAAAAACAAAAGTGCGGGAATGAATCCCGCACCATTAAAAACATATCCCGCAATCGTTTCGGCTTTTAGTTTAACCCAAACATACCTTTGTTCAGCTGCTGCAATAACTGTATTTTATGTTCTGCCGCAACCAGTAAAGAAATATTGTGCCTGCTACCGCCATACGAAACCATACGAATAGGTATGTTTCTTATAGAGCCAAACAGTTTTTTAATAATTTCTTCCGTTTCATTAATATTATGTCCCACTACAGATATAATAGCCTGCCCCTCGTCTACCTCTACAGTACCCAACACTTCCAGCTCTTTAATAATAGGCTTTAAATACTCGTCGTTGTCGATCGTAAGCGACACGGCAACCTCCGATGTGGTGATCATATCGATAGGCGTTTTGTACTTTTCGAACACCTCGAAGATTTTTCTTAAAAACCCATAAGCCAGCAGCATGCGGCCGCTTTTTACTTTAATGGCTATAATGTTATCCTTTGCCGCAACCGCTTTTACACCTGCCGCTGAAGCTTCCTGCGTGATCAATGTGCCTTTGGCTTCAGGCTCCATTGTATTGAGCAGTTTTACGGGTATTTTATATTGCTGTGCCGGCCATATAGATGCCGGATGTAAGATCTTTGCACCAAAATATGCCAGCTCCGCAGCTTCATCAAAACTGAGTTGCTCTACCGGTACTGTTTTATTTACAATACGCGGATCGTTGTTGTGCATGCCATCAATATCCGTCCATATTTCGCATACCGAGGCATTGATAGCTGCGGCTACCAGTGAAGCAGTATAGTCGCTTCCACCGCGCTTTAAGTTGTCAACCTCGCCTCTTGCATTGCGGCAGATATAACCCTGGGTAACCAAAATTTTCTTATCCTTATTCTGGCTGATCAATTGTGTCAACCGGGTACGGATCGAACCAATTTGAGGCTCCTCGTTCTCGTCAATGCTCATAAACTCCAGCGCAGGCAGCAAAGCGAAAGACTCTCCTATTTCTTCCAGGTAGCAGGAGAATATTTTAGTAGACAATAGCTCGCCCTGGGCCAGGATATCTTTGCTCAGTGCTTCACTGAAAGATATTTTAAGAATAATATGTAAGAAATCGAAATGCTCATCTACAATGGATTTTGCTTTGTTGTAGGTGGTTTCTGACTGCAACAACTCTTTTATAAAATTATAATAATGCTCCTGCAGATTATTGATCGTTTGCAGTGCCGAATGCCTGTCGTTGGCAGCAATATGGTTACCGATAGATACCAGGGCATTGGTGGTTCCGGATAGTGCAGAAAGCACTACTAAAGCAGGTTCGGTTTCTTTTTGCAGCAGCGACGCAATATGCTTCATGCGCTCGGGTTTACCCACACTTGTGCCGCCAAACTTCATTACTTTCATTCCTATACTAATTTATATTTTCAGTGGTCGAATGGAACACCTCAGCATATATTCCCTTATATGGAAAGTTATAACTGGGCGTTTCCTGTGCGTGAAATATCGTTATTTTAAAAAACTTTTTGATAATCGGGTTGCAAATATACGCCAGTACTGACTAGCCCCGCAAAAAATCATTGACATACAACAGCCTCTAGTTTTGCCGGTTACTGTCGTGTACCGGTCACATTACGGAGTGCTATGATCAAACCTGTCTAGCTGATCCAGCTAACGCCCAGTTTATCCGCCAGCTGCTTCAGATCCTCTACCACGGCAGGTAACAGCGGGATGCCACTTTTTCTTCTTTCCTGCTCCATCTCCCGCTCGGGGTCGCCAGGTACCAATACCCTATCATGACCGGGCAGCGTGGCCGCCGTTCTGAACCCGTTGATCCAGTCGTCCATATCCCGTTTAAATTCGGCAGCAGGCCGAAAAGCATCCACCCGCATTGCCCCGAAAAAATGCCCGATGCCTTTTCCGGGTTGTTTGGCAGGCATAGGCACATAGGCAGGAAAAGGCGGCACCCAGGGAGCATAATTGGCGCCACTCAGCAGGGCAGAAAAAATATCCACCATTGCCCCAAGCGCATACCCTTTATGGCTTCCATGATCCCGATCGCCGCCCAACGGTAGTAAAGCCCCTCCTTTTTTCAGAATATTGGCGTCTTTAGTTGAATTACCTTCCGCATCCTGCACCCATCCTTCGGGGGCTTCCTGGTTTTTCCTTTGTAAAATCTCCAGTTTACCGTTAGCCGCTGTAGTGGTGGCAAGATCCATCACAAAAGGAGGCTGCTCCCCGGCCGGCGCGGCTACGCAGATAGGGTTAGTACCCAGCATTTTGGCAGTAGAAAATGTGGGGGCTACCAGCGGGCTTGCATTGGTCATGGAAATGCCGATCATATCATGTTCTAAAGCCATCATGGCGTGCACTGCGGCAATACCATAATGATTACTGTTTTGCACACTTACCCAACCTGTACCCACATTGCGGGCTTTTTCTATCGCTATTTTCATAGCAAATGGTGCTACCACCAGTCCCAGTCCCCTGTCTCCGTCTACCACCGCGGTAGAAGGCGTTTCATGTATCACTTTTATACCGGGCCGGGCATTTACCCTTTCAGCTTCCCAAAGTCTTATATAACCGCTTAAACGGGCTACACCATGAGAGTCAACACCCCTCAGGTCTGCAGCAAGCAGCACGTGGGCAGCTGCTTCAGATTGTTCGGGCGAACACCCCATTTTATTGAAAACAGCCACGGTAAAATTATATAGCTGATTGTATTGATATGTTTGCGTTTGCATCGAACAAAGAAACAATAAAATACTGAACCCGGAGCCACTACAATACCCCCGGACATGTTTGATGGTGCTTTGCTGATCTCCCGGGATTTACACCCCATTCATAAAAAAAGATATACAAAATCCAAAAAGGCATAGAATATGCTATTGACTAATAATAAACCTTTAAAAAAGTAAGTCATGAGAAGTATCCTATGGTTAGTTGCGGTTATTTGCATTGTTATATGGTTGTTAGGTATGCTTAATATAGTGCCCGGAATCAGCACCGGCTACCTTTTGCATATCTTGTTGGTAATTGCCATTATCGTTATTTTATATAACCTTATATCGGGCAGAAGACCACTTGACTAGAAAGTAAACATGCCGCATAGCTTGAGTCGGAATACAATCCGATTTACCTGTGAAAATGCTCCGCTTTAGCGGAGCATTAAGCTTTTCCGGTATTTTTTTAGTAACTGCTGCGCCTAAGCAGCAGGGGGTGTCTTTACTTTGCATCCTATTTTCATTGAAATTCCTATTATACCGGCTAACTTTTTAATCAATTAATTTTGAATGTAAAAATTGAATTTAATTGAACCCTTTTCTTCTATTACTTTCATTATTCGTGATTCTTTCAGGCTGCCAGTCTCAAGGCCTTGATGAATATATAAATACACATATTAAACCCATTAATGGTATTGATTCCGGTATACCAAACTACGATGACCTAAAAACTATTGGTGATGCAATCGGCGAGTCGAGGATAGTAATGCTCGGCGAACAGGATCATGGAGATGCCCCTGCTTTTTTAGCAAAAACAAGATTAGTCAAATACCTGCATGAGAAAAAAGGCTTCAATGTGCTTGCATTTGAAAGTGATATTTACGGGCTTACCCGGGGCTGGGAGCAACTGAACAAACAATCTCCATCAATTGACAGCTTCCTAAGCAAGAATATTTTTAGAATATGGACCCAATGCGACGCCTGTGCCGACTTATTTTACACCTATATACCTCAAACCTATAAAACTCGCCAACCATTAGCCTTAAGTGGATTTGATAGCCAACTGGTATTAGCATTCAGTAAAAACAATCTCAGGAAAGACCTGGACAGCTTACTCCTTGCACTGAAGATCCCCTATACCAACTCCAGCTATTACAGAACTACATTTTTACCGGCATTAGACACTTTATTAAACGGTTTCAAAAAAACCGAGGATATACGCAAAGACGTTTTTGTGCCATTAAAACCGGCTTTGATTACGATTAAAAAAGAATGCCTGGCACGAATCCCGAAAAACAGCTATTGGATACTGATCCTTGACAATCTGCTTGCATTAAACGACCAGATTTTAGCTCAATTGAGCAAAAATATTGCAGCGGTCATGAATTCCCGGGATGAGCAGATGGCCCGCAATTTAGAATGGCTTCTAAAATACAAATACCCTGAACAAAAGCTAATTGTTTGGGCCCACAATTGGCATATTGCAAAATATACTGACCAGGTTAGCGGGCACGAACATTCTGCAAAAAGTATGGGTACCTATTTTACCAGCAATGCTTCATGGAATGCACAAACATATGTGTTAGGGTTTACATCTGCTACCGGTTCGGCAGGGCGGATTACTGTAGATACAACTTATACAATTGATTTTAACACAGAAGAAGGCCTGGAGAAATGGGTTAAGCAAAAAAAGTTTCCTTATGCCTTTTTGAATTTCAAAGACGCAAACAGATTACAACCATTTCTGATGAAAGGTTTTTCTCATGAATATCGTAAAGAAAGATGGAATAGGATATTTGACGGTATCTTCTATATTGAAAATATGTACCCCTGCAATAAAATGCCATAATTGTTTGTCTAAGCTTTAAAAGGGGCGTCTGCCTTCCTCAAGTACCTGATATGCAATTAGGTAATAAAAAAGAGATTGTCGCATAAATATGAAACAATCTCTTTATAAGTTATCAATTCATTTTATCAGAAGGGCAGGTCATCCACCGGTTCGCTAAAATCGTTTACAGATGAAGCGTTGGAAGATGCTGTATTTGATGAGCCTGAACCATAACCCGAAGATTGCGGCTGCACAGGCGCTCCGCCATCAGCCTTGCTGCCTAATAACTGCACCTCTCTTACGCGCATGGATAAAGCCGCTCCGGCTGTACCGTCACTTTTGGTAAAGGTTCTTACTTCCGGCTGGCCTTCTACAAACACCTGCGTACCCTTTACCAGGTACGGGGCTACCGCTGTGCGGTCGGTCCAGTAAGCACAATCTACCCAAACTGTTTTTTCCTGCTGGTTTCCCTGGCTGTCTTTAAACCTTTCCGAGTGGGCTACTGTGAAATTGATCACATTTCTGCCATTCACATTGTTTACCAAACAATCTTTCCCCAGGCGGCCAATAACCTGCATTTTAATCATAGTACTCAGTTTTAATAATATTTAAAAAATTGGACAAGCAATTTAAATAACAAAAAGCAAATATCAGGATACAAACATCAAAATACCGTAAAAATTGTGCCGTTAAACAAAATATTCGTTTTTGTGTTAAGAAATGCGGGTAGGTACGGCCAGGCCTATAGCGACCATTTCCGGCCGGAATAAGCGCGTCAGGTCAAAATCGTATCTTTGCCCCTTAATTTTTTAGGAAAATGAGCAAAAAAGGGAAAGTTCTGGTGGCTATGAGTGGCGGTATCGATAGTACCGTTGTGGCCCTTATGCTGCACCATGAAGGATACGATGTGGTAGGTATTACCATGAAAACCTGGGATTATGCCCAAAGCGGTGGCAGCAAAAAAGAAACCGGCTGCTGCAATGTAGATAGTTTTAATGATGCACGGATGGCCGCGGTACAACATGGCTTTCCGCATTTTATATTAGATATACGCGAGGAATTCGGAGATTTTGTAGTGAATGACTTTGTGGAAGAATACCTTGCGGGACGAACTCCCAACCCCTGCGTGCTTTGTAATACCCATATAAAATGGCGGGCGCTGCTCAAAAGGGCTGATGCGCTGGGGTGCGAATTCATTGCAACCGGACATTACGCTAAAATCCGCCAGCATGATAACGGCAGGTATGTGATCAGCAAAGCGGTAGATCATACAAAAGATCAAAGCTATGTACTCTGGGGGCTGCAACAAGACCTTCTGAGCAGAACTTTGTTACCCCTGGGCGGCTATCATAAAACTGAAATCCGCCAGATGGCTATTGATTACGGCTATCCCGAACTGGCTAAAAAAAGCGAGAGCTATGAAATATGCTTTGTTCCCGACAATGATTACCGTGGGTTTTTAAAACGCCGTGTGGAAGGACTTGAGGAAAAAGTGAACGGCGGAAATTTCGTAGACAAGGAAGGTAATATTTTAGGCAAGCACAAAGGCTATCCTTTTTACACCATAGGGCAACGCAAAGGACTGGATATAGCCCTGGGCAAACCCGCCTTTGTAACCAAAATTGACCCCGTTGACAATACCGTAACATTAGGTGACGAAGCCGACCTGGACAGGAACGAAATGACTGTGGGCAAACTGAATATGATCAAGTACGATATGATCTCCCCGGGTATGGAAGCCACTACCAAGATCCGCTATAAAGACAGCGGGGCGCTTAGCAATCTTTACCAGGAAGGGGCTAATATGCGTGTAAGCTTTTACCAGAATGTAAAAGGCATTGCTCCGGGGCAAAGTGCTGTTTTTTACGAAGGAGATGATGTTATCGGAGGAGGTATTATACAATCAGGATCAATTATATAAGTTTCCAGGCAGCCAGGCGCGCCACCAGGGCCAGGGAATTGCAACACTTTTACCTTTTTATTACCCCAATGCTACAGTTTTGTGGCACAATTAATCAGTTATGGTCAATCATCCATTGGGTGATTCCAAATCCCTTATATTGAGCTGCAGCAGAGCCATTGCTCACTTCGTATTCGTATAATTGAAAGTTCTTAAAAATCAATCCAATTCCTTTCGCATATTTTTCAGTTGATTTTTCCATAAATCCTATCACCGAACTCTGCGTAGGCGGTATATTCAACGAATCGCTGTGCTGCTCTACTGTCCACACATTCTGGTAGTCCTTTCCTCCATAAGAAAAGCTGCCCGTACCACTATACTTGAAATCCCATTTATTGATCTCGCTGCCTACGATACTAAAATCGAACAGTTGTTCGTAGGCGTTGAAGGGAAGCCTGCTATTCCCGTTCCAGCTAAAATTGGCCCTTAACGGCGCATGCAATACAGTAACACGCATATTATTATCAATCACATCAATACTCTTTTCGCCGGGTGTGATATAATAGGAACCGTTGTTTACCCAGGCACCGCTTGCCGCTTCATTGTTTATTGCCCGTTGAACCAAATAGGTTTTGTGGTTCGCATCATCCGGTATTTCGTTTATAACAGTATGCCTTACCTGGTATTTATGCACCTCGGTTCGGGTACCGCTTAAAGTAAACACAGTAGAATCAAGCCTGTAAGTAATATATTTTCCCACCTGCAGGGGCAAATATTCCGATAGATTTTCAGTTTCCAGCACTTCCTTTTTATTGCTACAGGAAGTAAAAACCGATAACGCTAAAAGCAGGCAGCTAAAAATTTTCAAAAAGTCATTTTTCATATAAAATAGAGCTTTTCCGCGTTGGCTATTAAGGGATTATTTGTGTGCTAACCGCTATGGCATCAGGTAACTTACCCCCTCCAGCGCCAAATCAGTATTGGGAAATACCTCCCTTGTCTCGCTTTCAAATTCTTCAAGGGTATCATACTTACTACTGAAATGGCCGATCAGCAATTTTTTAACGCCGGCCAGCTGAGCAATTTTTCCGGCCTGACGGGTAGTTGAATGAAACCTCGTTATGGCCATTTCGGCCAATGCATCATGATAAGTGGTTTCATGATAGATCATATCGGCGCCCCGTATATGTTCTATGATCCGCTCGTCGTATCGCGTATCTGCACAAAACGCATACTTTTTAGGATGGGGTGCGGCTATCGTCAGCCATTCGTTTTTTATAACCGTTCCATCTTCGCTTTGGTAATCCTCTCCTCTTTGCAGGTTGTCGTAAAAACTTACCGGAATATGATGCTCCTTTACTTTTGCAATATCCAGTCGCCTGCGATTACGCACTTCCGTAAAAACAAAACCATAGCATTCGATACGGTGATCTGTTCTGAAGCAGCTAACTTCAATATCAGGCAATTGTAATAAAAGACAGCTTTGAGTTATAGCAATAAAATGAAGATTAAAACATAGCTTGGTGTCGCCTACCTTTAATTGCAGCTCTATGATCTGGCGTAAAGCTTCAGGGGCTACGATGGTAAGGTCTTGCTGGCGGCCGAGCAGGGCAAAAGAATTGATCAATCCTATCAGGCCAAAGTAATGGTCGCCATGCAGGTGAGAGATAAATATATGTGAAATGCGGCTGCGCCTTACCTTATAATTGATGAGTTGTATTTGTGTACCTTCTCCGCAATCGATCAAAAAGCTCCTTGCCGCTGTTGTCAGCACCTGGCTGGTAGGATGCCTGTCGAAAGCCGGAACCGCAGAATTATTACCCAATATGGTTACCGCAAACATTTATTCTAAACACATTTTAAAAATTATTGTCATCCCAGCACGTCGTCATCCATTAACTCTCTTTCTATTTCTTCCATCTGTACAATGTCGGCAGCTTCGCTTTCGGTGGGCGCAACATTCAGGAGCTCTAAAAGTTCATTTTCTGCCAAAAAAGCTTCTACCTCTTCACTAACACAGCAGCTTACAAACGACGCATTCGCCTCGTAAAAATCCCGCTGAATATGAAGTATTTGCTCGGCTGCAGCCGTATCTACGGCATTTACAGCACTCATGTTCAACACAATATTTTTCACATCATTTTGTAAATAAGGAAGCAACGCTACTTTTATCCCATCTGTCATAGTAGCAGAAAGTACCGGCTCAATTGGCGTGATGACGTGAAATTTCTCTTTGGTATCTATTTTGACCTGCATGTTAAGTACGAAATTTGGAGTAATGGTATATTTGATAAACAACGCTAAAAACTTTGGTCCTAATGCTCTTTAAAGAGAGGTTGGGATTAGCTAAAGTCTGGTGCTTATGTTTACAAATAACGTAAACCAGTACCAAATATATTTGTTAATATTGTAACTAATCACTTTATCTACAAAATATGGATAATAATTTTTCAACTCAGGTAAAAGAAATCATCTCCTACAGCCGGGAAGAAGCGCTCCGGTTGGGGAATGATTTTATTGGCACAGAGCACTTGCTGCTAGGTTTGATACGTGAGGGAGATAATACAGCTATACGAATTCTGAAAGGTTTTAATATAGATATTTTTGAACTGCGTAAAGAAATTGAATTGGCCATTAAAGACAAGACGGGTAAAAACATCGCCAATATCAACAGCCTTCCGCTGACGAAGCAGGCTGAAAAGGTAATACGCGTGACCGTTCTTGAAGCAAAAGCTTTAAAAAGCAACCAGGTAGAAACAGAACACCTAATGTTATCTATCTTAAAAAACAAAGAAAACATCGCAACGCAAATTTTGAATCAGTTTGATTTGGATTATGATATGTTTAGGCAGGAGCTGGGCATTGTAAAATCCAACGAACCCCGTGCTGAATTTGGTGAAGAAGATGACGAGTTTGATGATGAAAAAAAATACTCCCAACAGTCAAAGGGAACAGCGTCAAAATCCAACACTAAAAGCAAAACCCCGGTTCTTGACAATTTTGGACGCGATGTAACGAAATTAGCCGAGAGCGGCAACCTTGACCCGATCGTAGGCCGTGAAAAAGAAATTGAGCGGGTGTCTCAGATTTTAAGCCGCCGCAAAAAGAACAATCCCATTTTAATTGGCGAGCCGGGAGTGGGTAAAACAGCGATCGTTGAAGGTTTGGCATTGCGTATTGTACAGCGGCGCGTGAGCCGCGTGCTGTTCGACAAAAGGGTTATTTCGTTAGACCTGGCTTCCCTGGTAGCCGGCACCAAATATCGCGGACAGTTTGAAGAAAGAATGAAAGCGATCATGAATGAACTGGAAAAGAACCGCGATGTTATTTTGTTCATCGACGAGATGCATACGATTGTTGGAGCCGGGGGCGCCAGCGGATCGTTAGATGCCAGCAATATTTTCAAGCCCGCCCTGGCACGCGGAGAGCTGCAATGCATAGGCGCTTCCACGCTCGATGAGTACCGTATGCATATTGAAAAAGACGGCGCTCTGGATCGTCGTTTTCAAAAAGTAATTGTTGATCCCCCAAGCGTGGATGAAACAATACAGATCCTTAACAACATTAAGTCTAAATACGAAGATTTCCACAGCGTAACGTATACCGACGAAGCTGTAGAGGCCTGTGTAAAACTGAGCGACCGCTATGTTACCGACAGGCTTTTGCCGGATAAAGCTATCGATGTGATGGACGAGGTAGGCGCCAGGGTTCACCTGAAGAACATCAATGTTCCGGATAATATCGTAGAGCTTGAAAAGAAGATAGAAGATGTAAAAGAAGAAAAGAACCGTGTAGTTAAAAGCCAGAAATTTGAGGAAGCAGCCTCTTTGCGCGACACCGAGAAAAAACTGGCCGAAGAACTGGAGCGCGCCAAATTGCAGTGGGAAGAAGAAAGCAAGCATAAGCGCTACCCTATTACAGACGAGGACATTGCCGAGGTGATCAATATAATGACCGGCATACCTGTGAGGAAAATGGTGGAAGCAGAAACGGAAAAACTCCGCAAGATGTCTGAAGATATGAAAGGTATGGTGATCGGGCAGGATGATGCAATTTTAAAGGTTGTAAAAGCTATCCAGAGAAATCGCGTAGGCTTAAAGGATCCTAAAAAACCTATCGGCAGCTTTATCTTCCTGGGTCCTACAGGTGTTGGTAAAACAGAGCTGGCGCGTTCGCTGGCCAGGTACCTGTTTGATTCGGAAGACTCCCTGATTCGTATAGACATGAGCGAATATATGGAGAAATTCACGGTAAGCCGTTTAATTGGTGCACCTCCCGGATATGTGGGCTATGAAGAAGGCGGGCAACTGACAGAAAAAGTACGTCGTAAACCTTATAGTGTTATATTGCTGGATGAGATTGAGAAAGCACACCCCGATATTTATAACATCCTGTTACAGGTATTGGACGACGGGCAGCTGACAGATGGTTTGGGCAGGAAAGTGGATTTCAAGAACACGATCATCATTATGACCTCTAATATTGGTGTACGCCAGTTAAAGGATTTTGGTGCGGGAGTTGGCTTTGCCACCCAGTCGCGTTTAGCTAATGAAGATGAAGAGAACAAAGCAGTTATTGAAAAAGCATTGAAACGCACTTTCTCTCCTGAGTTCTTAAACCGTATCGACGATGTAATCATCTTCAACAGTCTTACCAAAGAAAACATCTTTAGTATTATCGATATCTCTATGAAAGGTGTGTTGAAACGCATTGAAAGTTTGGGTTATGGCCTTACATTGACAGAAGATGCCAAGGCCTTCCTTGCCGATAAGGGTTATGATCAGCAATTCGGGGCGCGGCCTTTACACAGGGCTATTCAGAAATACCTGGAAGATCCGCTGGCAGAAGAGATCCTGAATATGAACGTTAAACCCGGAGATGTGCTGGAAGTAGGATTTGATAAGGAAGCCGATAAACTGGTATTCTCGGTAAAAGAAAGGGCCGACGCACAGGAAGCATAAATCATATCAATATAGTACCAATATACTCACACCTCACAATAATTTGTGGGGTGTTTTTATGTCTTCAAGAATAGCCTGGGGAATTTATATAAAAATACTTAGGACGGCCCTAATTGTTAAACTTTCTATAATAGCATTGACTGACGCGATTTATTACGAATAGCGTCGTACTTTTATTTCGTAATCATTTACCAAAAATAAGACCATGCAAATCTCAAAACCAAAAAACAGCACTTTAGCCCTTTTTGTCATAGCCCTTGTGAGCATTGTAACCCTGGCCTCCTGGAATGTACCAATGAGCTCAGGTGTATTAAGCAGATTTTTCGATATATCCGATACAATTCCTCAAAAGTGTGATAAAAAAATTGTTGAACTCAATGAAGCAATCGCCCAATTGCAAAAAGCTACAGAAACATTGAAGGAGCGGGATATTGCTGCAGAGGTGGCTAAGGCCGTAGAGAGCCTTAACCTGGATGAAATACACAGCAATGTGGAAGATGCTGTGCTGCAGGCCCGGTCTGCGCTGTCAAAAGTAGATGCTCAGAAAATAAAAGAAGAAGTGGCTTCGGCACTTGCCAAAATTGATAAAGAAAAAATTGAGGAGCAGGTTAAAATTGCCACAGCTAATCTCCAGCCCCAGATACAGCAATCTTTAGAAGAAGTAAAAAAGGAACTGGAAAAAGCAAAGCAAGAGCTTGAGGCAGCAAAGCAAAAAATAAGAAAGGAAAAAATATAAGAATAGCGGCTGTATTAAGGCAAACCAGTTAATACAGCCGCTATATTCATTACCCGCTACTCACCACTTATCAGTTTCTGCTCGTTACTCCAGGCCTCCTCTCCTGGTTGGCGAAACCGGTTTAGGCCACTCTCTAGGTTTACCCGTTTCTGCGTCAATAGGTAACACTATTTTTTCCCGCGATGTTTTTTGCGGATCTTCACTGGCGGCGTAAGCCAGAATTGCAGTAAGGATAGCATTGTTACGCAAATCGTCAAATACAATTTTATCGTAGGTATCCCTGTTGGTATGCCAGGTCATAGTGCCATAGTCCCAGCTTAAAGAACTTAGTGAAAAGGCCGGAGCCCCCGCCATTACAAAAGAAGCGAAATCTGATCCGCCGGTGCCGGGTTGTCCCGGGAAACTGGTTTCAATATATTGACGGATATGCTGCGGCACTTTGGTTAGCCAGCGCCCAAGGTAATCGTAAGCATGTAAAAATCCCTGTCCCTGCAAACTGGTTACCCGGCCTGTTCCATTATCCTGGTTAAACACCGCCTGTATGTTAGCAACAATTTCGGGGTGATCTTCCACAAATCCGCGCGAACCGTTGAGTCCCTGCTCTTCACTTCCCCAGTGGCCTACTAAAATAGTACGTTTGGGATTAGGATATATTTTTTTAAGAATACGCATAGCTTCCATCATGGTTAAGGTACCGGTGCCGTTATCAGTAGCGCCGGTTGCGCCATCCCAGGAGTCAAAATGCGCCGAAAGAATTACATATTCATTGGGTTTCTCTACTCCTTTTATCTCCCCGATAATGTTGAACGCATCTGCAACAGGAAGCTCCTTTGAGTCGATCTTCATGCTTAATTTGGGTATTGTACCCGATTGCGCCAGGCGGTACAATAACCCGTAATCTTCCAGCGACAGATCGATGGTGGGAACTTTTTTAGTGTTGGCGCCAAATATTTTGTTGGCGCCTACCGCCTTCGACCAGTAGCTGCTTACTATGCCTGATGCACCGGCTTTTTCGAGTGCAGCCGGCAAGGTGCGTGCAGTATATCCTGTTCTGCGAATACGTTGTGCCCAGGCATCTGTTAAAGAGTCCCTTTCCCGGTTCATTTTAACCACCGATTCGGCAGTACCAAATTCTTTCCAGTTATTATCGGGGCGCCCTGTTGGTTGTAACATGGAAACCATTACAAATTTTCCTTTTACGGCGGGCAACCATTTTGCAAACGTTATAGAATCCGCTACTTCGGGTAAGAGGATGATTTCGGCGGTAACCGTTTTGCCATTCGTACCCGGGCTCCACGCCAGCTGGGTGCCTTCCAACGACTTCATTCGCGGATACACCATATCTATATGAGCCGGGCCGCGCTGCCAGCCCCTCCATTCGCCCCATTTTTCGCTGTGCGCAGCAATGCCCCAGCTTTTGTACTTAGCAATGGCCCAATCACCTGCCTGCTTCATTTCGGGTGTGCCTACCAAACGGGGACCAATGCCGTCCAATAATTCATGCCCTAATTGCTCCAGCTGTGAATGCCGCTCTCCCTCGGCGACAATGGCTTCCACAACAGGATCTTTAGGCAATTCGGCCCGCCTCGCCGGTCCACGCTGCTGGGCTATTAACGAGGTAGCAGATAATAGGCTGAAAAAAACAAGGGATCTCTTCAAACAAAGCATGCTGATCAGTTTAAACTTGTGTATAAATGAATGAACAACCCGAATGTAAACATTTATTACACCTGTGAAAAATTTACAGGCAGCTTTCTGCCTGCATACTTCTGAATACTTTTTAAATTTTTATACCGAACCACTCTCGAATTACGGTTAGCAGATGGCATAGCTCTTAATATCATAAATGAAAGATTTAATGTATGTTTGAATTTATAATCACAATATGACACAAAGCCAGGTTGCCCTAATTGTGCATAGTTGCGACCGATATGCATTTTTATATAAAGGGTTCCAGATTTTTTTTGAAAAAAACTGGGACAGCGCTACTAACTGCAACTATTATTTTGCAACCGAAGCAACCACCCACGCTTTTGGTAAGTTCCAGAATATTCAGTCGGGCAAGGGCGAATGGGCCGATCGCCTGGCATTCTTACTCCGCGAAAAGATCAGCGAAAAATATGTGCTCTACTTCCAGGAAGATATGTGGTTAAGCAGCCCGGTTAGCGCCTTATTTTTTAACCAGCTGTTTGAACTGGCGGAAAAAAATAACTGGCAGCAGGTAAAGCTCCATAGTTCCGACGCTTATAGTACCCGGGCGGGCGATTTATTTATCGAAGGTTTTAATATTGCAATACTCAATAATACGGAATCCAGATTTCTGATGTCGCACCAGGTTACTCTCTGGAATAGGGAATTCCTGTTGCAGCAACTCTATAAAAATGAACATCCCTGGAGAAATGAACGAAAGGGAACCAAAAGACTGAAAAAGCTGGATCCATTGATATTACAGGTAGATTATTTTGCCGAAAATGGTCAGCCCGAAAATAATGTTAATATACATCCCCTGGCCAGAAGCGGTTATCATACGGTATCGGTCAACGGCGTATTAGGCAACCCGGTACAACCTTACATCAGCGAATTATTGAACCATCCCGCTACTGAAGAGCAGCGACAATACGGGCTACAGCTCCGGCACAATTACCAGCACCAGCTAACACATGACGGCTTGCCCCAACCGAGAAAAACCGACATATTTAAAAGAATCAAAAACAAAATAAAGGGTAAATAACTAAAAAAAGCGGCTGATAACAGCCGCCTTTGAGAACGTCTTTTAAAAGCCCTGTTCATCTGCTGAAGGGCCGTAACTTCCCGGCACTTTAATATCGTTCAGCCTGTAATAAACGCCCAGCTGTGCGCGATGGTGAGTGATCTGACTTAGCGCATGCCGGATCGCCGCATATTTGGTCCATTCCGCCAGCTTATTTCCTTTGTAGGCCAGGAACCAGTTAGGCTCCAGATCAGCCTCCGTTGCATTTTTCAGGGCTTCCATAGACTCTGCATAATTTTTTTCGAAAGCATCCTGCAGTTGCCGGCGTGTTTCATACAGCTCGGGTTTATCACCTTCTGCGAAATCAAGCCCCTCGGTTTTTAGCATATGTGCCGGCCATCCGAAGATCTCGGTAATATGCTGCGCCAGGTGCATTAACTTCATACTCTTTTCATGAGGCGCATAATCATTTTTACCCTCCGGAAATTCGTCCAGGAACTTTTTAGTTGTATTGTACTCGGCGGTTAGCTCTTCCCTTAGTTGTTTTAAAGTATCCATAGTTCTTGATTTAAATAAGCTGTAAGGTAACAAAGTATTTGAAATGCACCCGGACGATTTTTTGTAGCCGCTTATACAGGTTGAAGCCATGTTATCGCTTACTTTTGAAGCTAAATTTGTTTTATGCAACTCAATTCCTATATAGACCATACCATATTAAAACCCACTACCTTAATCGCCGATATTGAAAAAGTTTGCGCCGAAGCAAAACAGTATCAATTTGCATCGGCCTGCGTTCCACCTCCGTTTGTAAAAAAAACAAAAGAGCTGTTACAGGGAAGCCAGGTAAAAACCTGTACGGTGATAGGGTTTCCTTTTGGCTATTCGGCTATTGAAGCAAAACTCGCCGAGGTTCTTTTGGCAATTGTTGACGGTGCCGATGAGCTGGACATTGTAATTAACCTTATTGCCTTGAAAAATAACGATTGGCAATACCTGGCTAACGAGGCTAACCACCTGATACCGATTATTAAAGAAAAAGGAAAAACAGTGAAGATCATTATCGAAAGCGGCGTGCTAACTGATGATGAAATTATTAAATGTTGCGAGTTATATGGTCCTGCGGGCATCGACTATCTCAAAACCTCCACGGGCTATGCAGAGAAGGGCGCCAGCGTTCATGCAGTAGAGCTGTTTAAAAAGCACCTGCCCCAGGGTACAGGTATAAAGGCAAGCGGCGGTATACGCGACTATGCATTTGCCAGGCAGCTGGTAGAGGCCGGGGCTACCCGCTTGGGATGCAGCGCCAGCGTTGCAATTGTTGAAGGTGGAAAAGGGGAAGGAAACTATTGATAATTAACAAAGACATTGTTGCGTTTGGGTTAACAGCCACGTTTGATTTAAAAATCAGACTCCCGTCATTATTCAAAACGCATTTAAACAATTACTATGAAATTAATGCTCCTGATTGCTGCTGCCACTTTATCGGTCAGCCTGGGATGCTCTAAAAAAGTATACACCAACGGCAAAGAAGCTGCTAATACCAATTTCACCTTTAGAGCTAAAAAGAATGGCTCGGCCTGGAAAGCCCATTCTATCGCAGCCACCTATAATGCCAAAGACAGTATGATGCATATGACGGCTATGGGAGAGAATAATGAAAGACTGACCATTTCCTTCTTTAAAAAACCCCAATACACCGGCGCTTCAGATCGATTTACAGCTGGAAGTATGACCCCTACCTGTGAATATTGCGCCAGCATAGCGCAACGTTATAGTATGGATTCACTCAAAAGCAACTCCTTCCAGATTATGGGTTTTGACAATATGGAGCATCGCATTCTTGGCAAATTTTCGGTTTACCTGAAAAAAGACAGCCTGTACCAGGGTACATTTATTAAAGACGCTTCATTATATGAGGGCGTGTTTAGCGTACCTTATGAAACCGTTTCCTTTTAGCATTTAACGTCCGCTGTGCTGTATATAACCTTTTAACTCTTCGTTGAAAGCTTTTTCTTTGATTAATTGCTCCAGGCTGATGTGCATACGGTAACGCCAGTAATGACATGGATTTGCGGGAACATTGATGCGCTCATCTTCAGGATTTTCGCGGCGTAACTCCGCACTCATTCCCAGGATGTCCTGCAACTGGAAGATGCTCCACATAGCAGGCGCGTATAAATGCTGCAGAATTATGGCCCGGTTAATCCACGGCTCACAAAAATAAGGTGCCTCGCCCGTCTGCCCGAGCTCCGTATTATAAAATTGCTGGGTCAGCGCCCTGTTTTCCTGCCACCACCCTCGTATCGTACTCATATCGTGAGTAGATGGCGTAACTACAGACAAATAAGGCGCATTGGCAGGGTTAAAGAAAGTAGTGTTCTGTTGTTTAGGCATACGCTGAATTTCCAGGCTCAGAATTGCCAGCTGTTTCATTACACCGGGTACTGTATCGGGCACCATACCCAGGTCTTCCCCGCATACCAGCATATTGGTAACGGCTTTAAGCCGGGGTAGTTTTTTCAGCGACTCCTTTTTCCAGAAATCATTCTGCCGGCGATAGAAATAATCGATATACAAGTTCCATATTTTTTCTCTCAGCTGAGGGGACAGATAACGGAAGGAGCTGGTTTGGTCTAAAGCAATGCGAAAGTGAAAAGCCGTTTTGTCCGAGCCTTCCTGCTCCAACAGTATAACATTGCTGATAAGGTCGTATAAACCGTCTCTAAGTAAAATATGCTCGCCGTCTGCCTGGCCTTTAAAATAAGCTTCAACTTTTTTTTGCGTATCAAATTCAGGGCGTAAAACATATTGTTGCGGGCCGTGCTTCTGTAAAAAATGGGCTTTTACGTAATCGGCCCTTTCTCTAAACACTTCTCTTAAAACATCATCAGTAATATAAGGCAGGCAGAATCTTTCGTAGTCAAACCATATACCTTGCTCGCCCAACTCATTTACGTAAACCGGGATGCAGGGATCAAACGTTCCCATAACACCCTGAACGGCATTAACCGGTATGCTCCATATCCTGAAAAATCCCAGTATATGGTCAATACGGAAGGCATCAAAATAATAGCTCATTTGCCTGAACCGCTCCTTCCACCAGGCAAATCCATCTTCCTGCATACGTTTCCAGTTGTACGTAGGAAAACCCCAGTTCTGGCCCTTAACAGCAAAATCATCAGGCGGAGCACCTGCCTGCACTTCCATTTTATACAAATCGGGCGCCACCCATGCATCAGCGCCGTAGCGATATACACCAATAGGTATATCGCCTTTCATCACAATTCCTTTTTTATGAGCGTAGGCTACCGCGTCGCTTAACTGAACATGCAACTGGTATTGCATATAGCAATAAAAACTCACCTGCTTTTGCTCCGCAGCTCCGGCATCAAAAAACCTGTTGATCTCTTCTGCGTTATAAACCCGGTTGGCGCCCCACTCCTGTGGATTAGGAGAATGAAATTTATCTCTCAGGTAACAGAATGCTGCATAGGGCTTCAGCCATTGTTGATTGGTTTCAAAAAAGTCTCTGTACCCGTCAGTTTTCAAACAGCCGGCGCCATGTTCTTCAAACAATTCCTTTAAAGCTGCCATCTTAAATTGCATCACTGCTTCGTAGTCGATATGCGCCAGCTCGTTCAATTGTTGCCGTTTACTTTTAATGGCTTCTTTGAGCTCTTTGCTTTTCTTTCCCTCAATAATATCCAGGTTAATGTAAAGAGGATGCAGGGCAAAAGCAGATATAGCGGCGTAAGGGTAAGAATCCAGCCAGGTATTTGTGGCTGTTGTATCGTTGATCGGCAATATCTGGATGAGCTTTAATCCTGTTTTCACCGCCCAATCGGTCAGCAGTTTTAAATCGCTGAATTCGCCCACACCTAACCCGTTCTTACTGCGAAGGCTAAACACGGGTATAGCTATACCGCTTCCCCGCCAACGTGTATTTTCAGACCTTATAAACCCGTCCTGCAAAACAGCCCGCTCGCCGCCCGTTGCCGGCTCAAAACAGATACGGTTTCCGCCCTCTTCATAGCCCCTGAAAGTTCCAGAGGCCTTGTCGTAAATCCCGTATTTATAGGCAACAGGAAATTGTATGTTGCGTAGATCTAATGCCGCTATCCATTGCCCGCCATCAAACTTCAACATTACTGCATCTTCTATATTCCAGGCACCCAGCGAATCACTATCCCCCAACAGGCAAACCACCTCATCCCTGTTAATCAAAGGCGCTTTTACCGCGAACACATGGGTTACCTCTTTATTTATTTTTACAGCTGAAGCTTTGCGCTGCGGTAATAATACCTTTTGAAAGGGGGCGGTAGCAAAAGTATTTACCACATCTCCTGCAAAGTTCCAGGTGTCGTATATCTTTAAAATTGCAACCCCGCGATGCTGCTCCGGAAACAGTTGCCTGGGCTCCTGGAACTCCTCCGTCTGCTCCCCGTCTTTATCTATAAACAGGTATTTATATTGCAGTACTCCGCCCGGTAAAGCATCAATATCAATCTCGGCCTCCAGTTTCCAGTACTCGTCGTTCAGGTACTGCATATCCATATAGCCACCGGCAGATTGAAGTGCTGCAGCATTGGCAACAATGGCTAAACGTTCACCAAAACGGGTATGATATTTTATATAGAAAATGATTTTCATCTGATACAATCGTATTTGCATTATTGTGTACAACATACACAAAACGAAAATAGGTGAATATCCATTTATTTCAAAAAGTTTCTAAAAGCGTATTGTCTATTTGCATCACAACGCTTAAATTTGCACCAAACTATAAAAATATGTCTTCAGGTACAAAGAATAAAGGGTTGATGTGGATTTTATTTCTTGTTTTCACTGCATGGTTTGTGTTTGCATGTTTTACGCACTGGCCATGGCTTACTTTAATCTTACCTTTTGTTACTACCTTTTTTGTAAAAGCGATGGATATTATTTAAGCAAGGTATTTATATATAAAAAAAGCCCGTGGTTTTAATCACGGGCTTTTTTTATGTGCAGTTGTTGCGTTTAGCCAAAAGAAGACGTTAAAGATGATACGCACCTTGGTAACCCTGAAAACAAAACCTTAATTAACGTATAAAATGAAATACAACAAACTGCTGATCGCCGTAAGTTTCCCTTTAATGGTATCGTCCTGCAAAAAAGAAGACAGTAAACAGGTAATGGGATATGCGCCTGTTTATGGTACCGAAGCTGAACTTAAAACCATTACGCTTACCCCTCCTCAGGCTATTGAGAACGGCGGAAAAATATATGTATGGGACCATACATTGTTTCAGGTTGAAAGTGGAAAGGGTATCCATATTACCGATATTTCCCATCCTGCCAGCCCGGTTAAGAAAGCGTTCATCAAAATAGCGGGAAGCCAGGAAATAGCTGTAAAGAACGGGCTGATTTATACCAACCACCTGAATGATCTTGTGATATTGGAGATCGCCGGATCAACGGTCAATACCATAAAAAGGCTACCGGCATTTAAAAATATGGATAACCAGGCTGTTCCGCCTGAAAGAGGCGCCTTTGAATGCCCCGACAAAACAAAAGGAGTTGTTATCGGATGGCAAAAGAAAATGATCACCAGTCCTAAATGCGTATACTAACACTTAACCTATTATAACCATGCAACCCAAACATATATTATTCGTACTTACCCTACTGATTGGCCTCAGCTGTTCCAAGGGCGACTCCAGTTTTTCCGGAAGCAGCGGCGCCGGAGGATCAATTGCGAGAATGGCCATATCCGGCAATTATCTTTATACAGTTAGTTCCAGCTCCCTGTACACCTACGATATCAGCAATCCGCAAACCACCGTTTTATTGAGCGAACAACCGCTTGGCTGGAGTGATGTTGAAACCATATTTCCGTACAGAGACAAGCTATTCGTTGGCTCCCGGTCGGGCATGTTCGTATTTGACAACAGTGATCCTAATAAGCCGAAATTGCAGGGCAGAGCTCAGCACCTGCGGGCCTGCGATCCTGTAGTGGCGGATAATGACTTTGCCTACGTAACACTCAGAAATAATAACATTGGCTGCGGCGGCACTGTTAACCAGCTGCAGATTTACGACATTAGCGGCACTAACGTATTGGTACCCAAAATAACCGGTACGCTTGATATGCCGGAGCCCTATGGATTAGGCTACTCGGGCAACACATTATATGTGTGCATGGGTGCAAAAGGGTTAAACATTGTGAATGTAAGCAATAAGGCTAAACCGGTATCGCTGAAAATTTTAACAGACAGCCACTTTATAGATGTGATCCCTTATAACGATTTGCTTATCGCTTATATACAGGGCGGCATTGCTTTGTATGATATCTCCGCCCCTGCCGATCCTAAAAAATTATCCACTATCCAAAACTAGCTCATGAAAAAAATAATTACTGTCGCTTTTTTCTGTATGGGTAGCTATCTGCTCCAGGCCCAGGATCTCATTTATACAAAAAAAGAAGGCGTTCTCAAAACAAAAGTAATTGAGATCACTCCTTCGTTGATCCGCTTTAAAAAAGCCGAAAATATAGACGGGCCCAACTACAGCATCGCCAACCGCTACGTAGATTCTATACGGTACGAAAATGGCACAAAGGAACTGTTCTCTTTTAGAGGCAAAAGACTTTCAGAGAAGTATATAAAAGAAATAGAAGCATTCAGTACATTACCTGATAACCTGGTATCAACAGGGTTTGAGTTGTCGTCATATAACCTTCCCGGCATATTTGACTCCTGGCGGGAAGATGAAACACCTTTTGCGGGCTGGTTTATTTCTTATGAAAGACTGTTCGCCAAACAAAAAATAGGTATTTCCGTGATCCCCTTTGCCTCCTGGAACCGCCGGTATTATGGTGCGTCTGCTGCCGCTCAATTTTACCCGAAAAACAAAGGAAGAATGAGATTTGGCCTGGGCCCCATGATCAATTACAGTGTGCAGGACCGTATATTTTATTATTACGCCCCTAATAGTAATACAGGCAACTCTATGCGGATGCACACCAAAGCGCATATTACCTCCCTGTCTGTGAATTTTTCTATTCTCGGCAATATCAGTAAAAGGGTATTTATAGATAGCGATATGTTTATAGGTTCTATACTTAAAGAAAGAGCTTTTAGTAATAACCTACCTGAATATTGGAAAACAGACATCAGAAGAGACGAAGAGCCGATGCTAGGATTGAGATTGGGAGTAGGATACCGGTTTTAAAACAAATTTATTAAACGTAAACAGGCCGCCTCTTTGCAGATGCGGCCTGTTGTTGTATTAATTATGATGGTTTATTTGCTTTTTGTAGTTCTGATCACGCCCCTGATATAGCCGATCGACTCTGCTATACCGGCAAAAGGGGCCTTCATATTCCGTTCATGTTCGAGGCTTAACATACCCGAGTAGCCAACTTTCCGCATCATTTTTACAAACGCCGGAAAATCGATAATGCCGCGGCCTACTTCAACTGAGTATCCCTGTTTAGTAGGTCCTGTAACATCTTTCAGGTGCATGTCAAAAATACGGGTATGATATTTCTTAAGATCTGCTACAGGATCTTTACCGTTTCGGGTGTCATGTCCTATATCCAAGCACATACCCATACGGGGATCGAGGTCTTTCACATTCTTCCAAACATCATCCGCATCCGGATATAATTTCATGTCGGGTCCGTGAAGATGTATCGCATACTTCATATCATATTCCTGCACTTTTTTATTTACATAAGGAAGTAACTCATAATTAGGTACGCCAACGATCAGTTTTACGCCCACACGTTTGGCATACTCAAAAGCCCTGTCAACTTCAGCTTCCGTTTTCATATAAATAGGTCCTACTGCATAACCCGTAACTCCTTTCGATTTTAACTTTTCGTGGAAAGCAGCAATAGTAGCTGCGTCGCTGCTGAGCGGCAGGTGAAAATCTTTAATGCACAGGTAATGCACATCGCTTTTCTCCATTGTTGCAAGAGCGGTATCGATACCAAACTGTGCAAATGTGTAGCCGGCCACACCTACTTTAAACTTTTCGTAGGTATCTACAGGAGGCTGGGGGTCGGGGCGCTTTTCCTGGGCCTGCACCAGGGAGCTTATCATAAAGCTGCAAGCAATAATTAGATTGTTTTTTTTCATACTCAGGCTAAAATAAAAAACCATCCGCAAATGCAGATGGTTTCGATATAAATATTTCCAAATTACTTTTTCTTGGCGCCTTTGGGAGCTATCATTGCAAGCATTCTCCGGCCTTCCAGCTTTGGCATATTTTCTAATGTACCAAATTCAGCAAGGCGCTCTGCAAACTTCAATAATAACAGCTGTCCGCGATCCTGGAACTGTATTGCACGGCCTTTAAACTGAACATAAGCTTTCACTTTGTTGCCTTCCTTTAAAAAGCCTTCTGCATGTTTAGCCTTAAAGTCGAAGTCATGGTCGTCGGTATTAGGCGTAAAGCGAATTTCTTTAATTTCTGTCGCTTTGCTCTTTGCCTTCATCTCCTTTTCCTTCTTCTTCTTATCGTACAAGAATTTATTATAATCGATGATCTTACAAACGGGCGGATCAGCGGTTGGAGAAATCTCCACCAGGTCCAGCTCCTGTTGCTGGGCAATCTTCAATGCCTCCTGGGTAGAATAAATTCCTACCTCTACATTGTCCCCTACCAATCGCACTTGCGGTACCCTGATATGATGATTGATGCGGTGTTCTGCTTCTTTTTGTGGTAAGCGTCCCCTGAAGTTTCCCCTGTTTGGTTTATTGCCACCTGGCCTGAAAGGACCACCCGCGCCGGGCGGACGGTTAAAAGTTGGTTTTTGTGGTACTGCCATCTAAAAATGATTCGTTATGCTTCTTCCCCGTTGAGAAGCATGGTTTATTTGCTTTTTTTAATACCATACGGGAATGGTATGTTAAAAATTTTTTACAAAGATGGGAATTATACTTAGTATTTCAATTTTATTTTTAACGGGTTTACATCAGCAACTATCTTACCAAATTCAGCAAAAAGACCTTTCTGAAACAAAATAGCCGGAAACAGAAGCTTCCGGCTATTTCTTTCTATTTAAACCTGTCTATCAGGCAGTTTTTGCCTTTTTCCGGTACGCCATTTTAGTAATCAACACATATAATACCGGCACAATAAATATAGCAAGGGATGTTGCGGCCAGCATGCCCCCGAAAACCGTCCATCCTATAGTGCGGCGGCTCACGGAAGCGGCTCCCGTAGCAATCATCAGCGGCACTACCCCTAATATAAAGGCCAGCGAAGTCATGATGATCGGGCGTAAACGCAGCCTTACGGCCTGAAGCGTTGCCTGCACTACATCCATCCCCTTATCTACCCGCTCTTTGGCAAACTCTACAATCAGGATGGCGTTTTTAGCGGCCAGACCGATCAGTGTGATCAACCCGATCTGGGCGTATACGTTATTGGACAATTTCGGTAATAATGTCAACGCCAGTATGGATCCGAATGCCCCAATGGGCACTGCTAAAAGCACGGAGAACGGAACCGACCAGCTCTCATATAATGCCGCAAGGAACAGGAATACGAATACAATAGATATAGCAAAAATGGTAGTTTGCTGATCCCCCGCAGCGATTTCCTCCCGGCTCATTCCCGAGAACTCATAACCATATCCTGCCGGTAAAGTTTTGGCAGCTTCCCTCAGGGCCTCGATTGCCTCACCACTACTGAATCCGTCTTTGGGAGAACCGTTGATTTCCACAGACCGATAAATATTGTAGTGGGATATCACTGCGGGGGCTTCAATCAACTTCGTGGTAACCAGCATATTCAAGGGCACCATTCCACCAACACTGTTACGAACATAATAGTCTTTCAGGTTTTCCAGCGATCCGCGGTAGGTATAATCGGCCTGGGTCATTACACGGAAATTCCGCCCGTAAATATTGAAATCATTGACATAACTACTTCCCAGGAAGTTAGATAGCGTGGTATACACTTCTGCTACGTTCACTCCCATCTTCTTGGCCAGCTCCTTGTTTACATTTAACTGGTAGCTGGGTGTGCGCGCGTTAAAGAAGGTATAGGCCCTGCCTATAGCCGGCTGGGCGTTTACCGTTTGCAGGAATTTATTGGCCACCGCCTCAAACTTGTTAACATCGTCGGTAGAACCGGTTTGCTGCAGCTGGAAAGTAAATCCGGCCGTTTGCCCCAATCCCGGAATAGCAGGGGGCGCAATAGGCATTACCCTTGCTTCCTTAATATCTTTGGTAGATCCTATAATCTTACCGATCACCGCGTTTACATCATGCTCGCTTCCCTTACGATCGTCCCACTTTTTCAATTTTACGAACATGGTACCAACGTTCGATTTATTACTAAAGCTGATAATATTCAACCCCGCAAGACCACCTACTACATCAACTTCAGGCAAGGCCTCCACCCGGGTCATAATATCTTTAATCATGGCGATACTACGGGTGGTGCTGGTACCTTCAGGTAATTCGTAGGTAACAAACATACGCCCCTCGTCTTCCGTGGGAATAAATCCTGTTGATTTGGTTTTGAACAGGAATATCATAGCGGCGATTATGACAATCAACAGCGTTACTACATAAGGAGTCTTCCGTATCCACTTACCCACACTTTTAGTATACCCTAAGGTTACTTTATTGAACCAGTTGTTAAACCTGTCGAAGAAGCGATCCAGCAGGTTCTTCTTTCTGTCACCCGGAGCTGCCGTTGGCTTCAGCAATAACATACTTAATGCGGGTGTTAGCGACAGGGCTACAAATGCGGATAATAATACCGACACCGCGATGGTGATCGCAAACTGCTGGTATAACCGGCCTACGATGCCCGGTATAAACCCAACGGGAATAAATACCGCCGCCAATATCAGGGCAATGGCTATTACCGGGGCTGAGATTTCCTTCATCGCTTTTACCGTTGCATCTTTGGGAGACATACCCCTACTGTCGATATTATGCTGAATGGCTTCCACCACTACAATGGCATCATCTACCACGATACCAATTGCCAGCACAAAAGCAAACAGGGTAAGGGTATTGATGGTAAAACCAAGAAGATTAAAAAATATAAACGTTCCGATTAAAGATACCGGGATAGCCAGTACCGGGATCAACGTAGCACGCCAGTTTTGCAGGAAGAGATAAACCACCAATACCACCAATATCAGGGCCTCTACCAGGGTGTGCATTACTTCATTGATAGATACCTGTACCACGGTTGCAGTTTCGAGCGGCACCTTAAAATCGATATCTTTAGGGAATGTAGGTCTTAACCTATCCAGCGCTTCATTAATACCTTTATAAGTATCCAGCGCATTGGCGCCCGGCGCCTGGTAAATCAGCAGGAAAGCGGCAGGCTTACCGCTTACAAAAGCATTGGCAGTGTAATCAAACTTACCCAATTCAATCCTGGCTACATCTTTTAGGTAAATAATACTGCCATCTGTTGGCCGGGTACGTACCACAATATTTTCGAACTGCTCGGGTGTATTGATACGGCTATTGGTTAACAGGCTGTACTCAAAAACCTGCTCCCCGCTTTGAGGGTTACCACCAATAGTACCAGCCGCTGCCTGCAGGTTCTGCTCCTGCAATGCAGCATTTACCTCTGCGGGAGCCACACCCAGGGCCGCCATTTTAGAGGGGTTCAGCCAAACCCGCATACTAAAGTCATCGGCCCTGGAAAAGATATCCCCCACTCCCTTCACCCGGGCAAGGGCATCTTTTACATACAGGTTTACGTAGTTACCGATAAAAGTTGCATCATGTGTGCCGTTGGGTGAATAAAAAGCCAATGCCATCATGATACTGGGGTTACGCTTACGTACGGTAAGACCAAGCCTTTTTACAGCATCGGGTAATGTAGGCTCTGCAACGCTCACCCGGTTTTGCACATCGAGCGTAGCGATGTTAATATCAGTACCTACCTGGAAGTTTACCGTGATGCTACTTTGACCGCTACTGGTGCTGTTACTGGTCATATAAGTCATGCCGGGCGTACCGTTAATCTGGGTTTCCATGGCAGTAGTAGTCGTCTGCTCTACCGTTTGAGCATCAGCGCCGGTGAAGTTACCGGCTATTTGCACCGTAGGCGGAGAAATATCAGGATACTGGGCAACCGGCAGGGTTAGCATCGATATAATACCCACCAAAACAATTACGATCGATACTACTATAGCAGTTACCGGTCTTTTTATAAATACGTCTGCGATCATTGCATACTATTTTGGATGGCAGAAAAAAGGCGTGATGACGCCGGTTTCTTCTGCCAGCTATATCAACTTATTTTTTTGCTTTAGTTGTGTCGGTTGTAACAGCCGATCCTTCTCTCAGGTTCTGCACCCCTTCCACCACAATAGTTTCACCTGGCTGCAGGCCTTCTTTGATTAATACATTGGGGCCGATTTGCGTACCTAACGTCACCTTACGCTGAGATACCTTGCTGCTGTCACCCACAACATATACGAAGAATTCGCCCAACTGCTCTACTACTGCCTTATAGGGCGCCAGAGTAGAACGGGAAGGCGCTGCATTTAAAACACGCACTGTTGCGCTCATCCCCGCCTTTAACATCTGGTTATCATTAGGAAACACCAGTCTCACTTGGATAGCGCCGGTTTGCGGATCAACTGCCCGGTCGATAATTTGTATTTTACCGTGTTGCGGGTATACTTCATCTCCGAATGCCAGCGAGAACGTAGAGTCTACAAGCCCTTTGGTATTCTGCAATTTGATAAACCTGTATATTTCCTTCTGATCCACTACAAAGTCAACAGCCATTGGGTTATCGGTAGAAACAGTATTTAATACCGATTGGCCGGCAACCACAGAAGTTCCCAAACGTACCTGCGAAATACCGATGGTACCGCTAAAAGGCGCGTAAATGGTTGCAAAGCTTACATTAGCCCTTACTGCGTTGGCTTGTGCCTTAGCTGCGGCCACCTGCTTTTGCGCTGCGGCCAGGGCTGCGTCGGCATAGTCTACCTGTTGCTTCGCTATTGCATCCTGCTTATCTAATGCATGATAGCGCTCGGCATCTTTCTGTGCCTTTATAAGGTTGGTTTCCTGTACAGCCACCTGCGCTAATGCAGCCTGGTAGTTAGCCTGGTAAGTTTGCTGATCAATCGTATACAACTTTTGACCTTTAGACACTTTGTCTCCATCTTTAAAATGGATACCGGTAATATACCCGGTTACCTGTGGTCTTATTTCTGATTGATTTAAAGGAACGAGTGTAGCCGGATACTCGTCATAATAAGATGCATTGCCACTTTCGGATACCTGTATTACTGCCACCGGAACCGGGGCATTGGCAGGAGGTGGGGCCTGTTGCTTGCTTTTACACGCTACTACTGCAAGCATTAAAAACATATATATTGAAAACCTGGTCATACTTAAGGGATTTTCGTTTAGTTTAAGTTTTATTTGGGTTGAATGGATCCTTCGGCTCTCTGAACATCTATTTTACTGCTCAATAAACCATATACTGCATTAAAATAATTGATCTGGGATGCACGCAGGTCTGTTTGTGCCGTAATCAACTCCAGATAGGTTTTAATGCCTTCCCGATACTGAAGCTCGATAATACGATGCACTTCTTTTGCCAGCTCCATGTTTTCCTTCAACGCCCGGTAATTGGCCATGCTGGCGCGATACTGAGCCATGGCCGTTTTATATTCGCTGCTGGCCTGGTTGGTAAAACTCACCAGGTCGAGCCGTGTCTGCTCCACCTGGCGCTCGGCAATAATGATATTGTTCTTTCTTTTGCCCCCCTGGAAAATGGGGAATCCAAGCGTTAAAGCGGCATAGGAATTGGGAAAACTCTGGTTATACAGCCTGGCAAAATCATCATTTAAAAAGTTACGGATATAAGCGCCGTTGGCAGATACAGTGGGAATATAGCTCCACTTATTGTAACGCACGTTAGCCTCCTGCAACCTGAGCTGCGCCTGCAATTGCTGGTACTCTACCCTGCGGGCGTAAGAAGGCGTTTGCAAGGTATCCAGGTGTATTTGCTGCTCCAGGGTAGAACTGTCGTACAAAAGCGATAACTCCCTGTCGGCCGGATAATTGATCAGGAATTTCAGGTTGGCTACCTTGGCATTAAGCGCTTCCTCTATTTCCTTCTGGGCAGCCACCGCATTATTCAAAGCAATGGTAGCACGCTGGTAGTCTGTTTTATCGGCTACACCGGCATCAAATCTCGCCCGGGCGTCCTTTAAACTGCGCGACAGCATCAGGATGTTTTCTGCTGTAATTTTCCGTTGCTGGTCGGTAGCCAGGAGGTCATAAAAGTTCTTCGATACATTAGCCACCAGGTTGATCCTCGCATTCTCTGTTTGCTTTGCAGCTACCAACCGCACATCTTCTTTTGTACGGCTCGCCAGCAAGGCATCGCGGTTAAAAATATTCTGGGTAGCAGTAAATTGCAGCGCGGAAGTATTAAATACCCCAAACCGTACCTGATTGCCCCCGATAATATTTACCGGCAGCTGAAAGTTCCTTTGGTAATTATAGTTGAAATTTAACTGAGGATACCAGTCTGCCAAACGGTTCTTTATCTGCAAATCGGTAATCTCCTGGTTAATCTCTGCCTGCTTTACCGCCGGCTGGTGCATCAGCGCATAGTCGATAATTCCTTCCAGAGTAGCCTGCTGTAAGGTAGTGTCGCCGGTTTGCGACTGGGCATTTAAATGAACTCCCCAAAAGCATAAAACACCGGTTATTGTTAAACCGATACGGTGTGTCCATTTCTCAAAACAAAAAGTCATAAAATATTATTTATTCAACAGTTTTATTGAATAAAATCTTCAATAAAAAACTAAAAACAACAACAGATCGAGTGGATTGTTTAATAAACTGACCTGTATCAAAACTTTTTTTCGCAGGCAGGCAATGTTTTAGCAACGGAGAAGGTTTAGACGTTCTTTATTTTGAAAGATTGCGGCAAAAAAGAAAAAATTAAACAATTGTTTAAATCGTAACAAAAAAATAACCCGGGATATGCTGAACCCGGGTTACCTGATTATTGATCCGTTCTTTCTTTAATTTCCTGTAAGATGATTTCCTTGAACGCATCTACCGTTTTAGCACCTTCGTCACCCGTGCCGTGTTTGCGTACAGATACAACGCCTTCGGTCATTTCTTTTTCTCCTACTACCAGCATGTATGGTATTTTCTGTAACTCTGTATCCCGTATCTTTTTACCGATTTTTTCCTGGCGTTCATCTATCTCGGCCCTTATATCTGCTTTTTTCAGCGTGCTCAGTACCTGTGTAGCATATTCCTGGTACTTATCAGAAATAGGTAAAATTTTTACCTGGGTAGGCACCAGCCATAGCGGCAACCTTCCGGCGCAATGCTCTAATAAAACAGCAACAAAGCGCTCCATGCTGCCAAATGGTGCGCGGTGAATCATTACCGGGCGCTTTTTGGTATTATCGCTGTCGGTATATTCCAGCTCAAAGCGTTCAGGGAGGTTATAGTCTACCTGTACAGTTCCCAATTGCCAGCTTCTGCCCAATGCGTCCTTCACCATAAAGTCGAGCTTAGGACCATAAAACGCGGCTTCGCCGGTCACTTCGGTTGTAGTCAAACCTTTCTCTGCTGCGGCCTGGCGTATTGCATTTTCAGCTATTTCCCAGTTTTCATCCGCCCCGATGTACTTGGTCTTATTTTCTTTATCGCGCAGAGAAACCTGTGCCGTGTAGTCTTTAAAACCCAGGGCATTAAATACATACAATACCAGGTCGATTACTTTTTTAAACTCTTCCAGCACCTGGTCAGGGCGACAAAATAAGTGCGCATCATCCTGGGTAAACCCCCGTACACGGGTCAGGCCATGCAATTCACCCGCCTGCTCGTAACGGTAAACAGTACCAAACTCTGCATAGCGTACCGGCAGGTCTTTGTACGATTTAGGGGAGGCTTTATATATCTCGCAGTGATGCGGGCAGTTCATTGGTTTCAGGAAAAATTCTTCCCCTTCATGTGGCGTTTTTATTGCCTGAAAACTGTCGGCACCATACTTTTCATAGTGGCCGGATGTTTTATATAGATTGATATTGCCAATATGAGGCGTAATCACCGGCACATAGCCAATTTCTAACTGTGCTTTTTGTAAAAAATTCTCCAGACGCTGGCGCAGCATGGCTCCTTTAGGCAACCACATAGGCAAACCTTGTCCTACTTTTTCTGAAAAAGTAAACAGCTCCAGCTCCTTCCCTATTTTCCTATGGTCGCGCTTCTTGGCTTCCTCCATCATGATATTATACTCTTCCAGCTCTTTGTTGGAAGGAAAAGTAACACCATAGATCCGGGTAAGCATTTTATTCTTCTCATCTCCACGCCAGTAAGCACCTGCAATATTGGTAAGCTTAATTGCCTTGATAAACCCCGTGTTGGGAATATGCGGGCCCCGGCATAAATCGGTAAAATCGCCCTGGGTATAAAAAGTGATATTGCCATCCTGCAGGTTATCGATCAACTCCAGTTTATAGGGGTCCTGCTTTTCCGTAAAATAAGTAATAGCATCGGCTTTCGAAACAGCTTTGCGCTCGAACCTGGATTTTTTGGAAGCTTTTTCCTTCATCAGCTTTTCGATCTTCGACAGATCTTCTTCTGTTATTTTGGTTTCGCCCAGATCGATATCGTAATAAAATCCTCTTTCGATGGGGGGACCTATGGCAAATTTGGTATCAGGATACAATTCCTGGATAGCTTCTGCCATTAAGTGCGCAGAGGAGTGCCAGAAGGTAGATTTGCCCTCATCATTGGTCCACGTTAGTAGTTTTACGCTTGCATCCGTGTCAATAGGCCTGAAAGCATCTACCACCACACCATTCACTTCAGCGGCCAAAACATTTCTTGCCAACCCCTCGGAAATCGACTTGGCTATATCCAGCGCGGTAACACCTGACTCAAACTCCTTTTGGGCTCCGTCGGGCAAAGTAATTGTGATCATCTACAATATCTGTTTTTAAAAAGTTTGCTAAAATACTAAACTATTACGAGCAGGCAAAAGACAAACCGCTCAATTACACAACTATGAGAGAACCGGCAGATGGAATTTTGTGATTTTTGGCATGGTTTTGTTAGATTTTTATTAAAAACTAAACCTTTAAACTTTATTTTATGAAATTTTCTTATATCACAATAGGTCTTTTAAGTATGTCGTTAGCAAGCCAGGCGCAACAGGGCTGGGCTGTCAGCGATAAGGTAATGATCGGTCATAGCTGGACGGTGGGTAATCGTATAAACGACGACATGAAATACGCTTTTCACCCTACAGTTCAGTTCGGGCGTACCGCCATGTATAATTTCAGCAGCAGTGTGGGAATTGGGCTGGGCACTTTCTTCAGCACAGAAGGAGTACGTTTTAAAGTGGATGAAGGTGCTGTAGATCGTTTCGAGCAGCGTATGAATTATATCCGCATTCCGTTGGGGGCCATGTTTACATTTGGCGATCCGGCTAACAAAGTGAGACCACGCCTGGGCCTCGGAGGTTCAGTTGGCTTCCTGGTAGGCGGCAAAACATATGGCTTAACAAGCGAGGATGCTATTATAGGTTTAAAAACCGTGAAAGCAATGAGTACTAAAGTAGATGCCGGAGCCAATGCATCACTCGGGTTTAGCGTGCGGGTGGCTGACGGGTTCCTGATCAATCATGATATTAATTATTACCATGGTCTTGTTACTAATGAATACTCCGCAGACTTATTTAACAGAGCTTCTTTCACCCATCGTAATATAGGATTGAGCATGGGCTTTACGCTTACAGGTGATGCTATGAGGAAATGGAAAGGTAAAATGCACGGCGGGCATCATAACTAAACCATTAAGTAATGTAATATAACTTATCCCTGAAAACTCAAGCCGCTATGTACTTCTACCAGCGGCTTTTTTATTGCCTGGCCGGTGATCGCATGTTTATGCGATCCTATTTTTGGATTTTGATTTACCTTAGTGTTATGGTCCTCCGGGTGTGGTTTGCGTTTATTTTACTAATTGCTGTATGCGGCACAGGTTATTCGCAACATTTTATTTTCAACCGGTTATCGATAACCGACGGGCTGCTGTCCAATAACGTGCTTACGGTAGCGCAGGATAAAAGAGGATACATCTGGCTGGGAACTGAAAACGGCCTGCAACGGTATGACGGAACCCGCTTCAGAACTATCTGGAATAAGCGCGCAGATCAGATACTACCCGGAAACAATGGCCTGCTCTGGGTTCGATCGGGCACACAACTATGGCTGATCAATCCTGGCAATTTCACTTTTACACCCCTATCCTACGAAGGCAGCAATGAGGTTTATGGTAACTCAGGAATGTGGTTAAAGAAGGATGCCTCGGGAAATATATTCCTTTTGGTAACTGATAAGAGCTGCCAGTATTATAACGAAAAGAGCCAAAGCTTTTCGCGGGCCAACAATCCGTTTTCAATACCAGTAAATTTAAAAATACAGGATGTGGTTGAGGACAGGGACAGGAAAAGATACTGGATCATTTCCCGGGATGATTTTGGCTACTGGGACCGGCAAACCCGTCAATACTATAATCTTTCAAATAACGGCCAGGCCGATCACCTGATCAATACCATAGCGCGGCATGCGCCCGTAGCCGGTTTTTTTATCGATAATCAGAGACAATACTGGATACAAACAGGTAGTAAATCCAACACTGCTTTTCTTTCCTATAATAGCGCGTTAAACCAGTTCACCAGCGACACCTCGGGTCTCAGCAGTATTGGTAACGGAAGCTATTTTGAAGTATATGGTTTCAGGCAACTGAAAGATGCTCGCCCGGCCATATATGGTTTGAATTGTTTTAGCATACGCAATGCCCATCGTTTCAATGAAATCAGGACTCCTGCCAACAATCCTTATGGTATTCAATTCAATTCGGTGGAAGACCTGTTTCAAAGCGAGGACGGCACGGTTTGGGTAGCCACCGACAACGGTCTTTATTTTACCAGCAGCGTACGTAATAACATTCATATAGTATTGAGTCAGGAAAAGGGCAGAGCCTCTATCAGCAGCCTTTTCGAAGACAGCTACAATAACCTTTGGATCGGTACCTGGGGCCGGGGAACTTTTATCCTGAACCATCCGCAAAGCAGCCAGGATGTAAGATCTATTGATGCTGTAAACAATCTGGATACATTTACAAAGCTGGTATGGACTATTTGTGAAGATAATAGGAAACAGGTATGGATCGGCTGCCAGGAAGGCCGGCTGGTTCAGTATGATCTCCAAACAAAACGCGCTTTACTGCATCGCCTTAAAATATTTAAAAACAGCGCCATCCGGCAGATAATAAAAGATGAAAAAGGGCAGCTATGGCTGGGGCTCCAGGATGGCAGGTTATTAACCTGTAATCCTGAGGCAGATGGGGTAATTGATGCATCATTCCATGAACTGCTTGCTTTCAACAACCCCATTAGCCGGATGGGCTTTATTAATAGACACCAGCTATGGATTGCTGTTCATAATAAAGGACTTTTTATTGTTGATACCCAAACGGGAAAAATAATCCATACGCTAAATGCTGGACAGAAATATGCTTCTCTGATAGCCAATACCAAAGAACTGCTAACTATAAATGACACTTTATGTTTTATTTCGGGGGATAAATTAGGCATATTGAATCTCCGGAATTCAGAGGTGGACTACAGCAGGTTTTCTGACGATCATTTGCCCGGAACGATATTTACCCTGCAAAAAGATAAATTTGGCAACTGCTGGGCCGGAGGTAGCACGGGCCTTTTCAAACTCAACATGGCTACACAAACCGTCACCAGGTTTACGCAACAGGATGGCCTTATTACCATTCATAATAACAGCTATGTTCCGGAAAGAAGTGTGCAGCTGCGAAACGGCTGGCTGGCATTTGGCGGCAATCAACACCTGGTATTATTTAACCCCGCTGAATATAGCCATTCCCTTACCCCTCCGCCGGTAAGCATTACGGGTTTCCAGTTAAATGGCAGATACCTCCCTGAAGACTCCCTGTTGAAGCTTGCAACCGTTCATATCCCTTACAACAACCGGGTTTTTAGTATCGAATTTGCAGCGATTAATTTCCTCCAAAAAGGCAGGTTAAAATATGAGTACCTGCTGGAAGGGTTAAACAAAGAATGGATACCGCTGACATCGCCAACGCCTGTTACCTATAACTTCCTGCCGCACGGCCATTACCGTTTTCTGGTGCGGGCAAAAAATGAGCTGGGTCAATATTCGCCTATCACCACTTCCCTTCCTATTTATATAGCACCTCCTTTCTGGAAAACAGCCTGGTTTTATATTTTAATAGGACTGATGGTTGCAGCAATTCTTTTTTATTTGCACCGGCTCCGGCTTCAAAAATTACTTCATGTAGAAAAAGTGAGAAGCCGGCTGGCAAGGGACCTGCACGACGATATGGGATCCACCCTCAGCACCATCAACATCCTCAGTAATATGGCATTGCAACAACCATCGCTCGATGAAGCTAAAAGCAAAGCTTATATGAACACGATCAGCCTGAGCACCTCTCAAATGATGGAAGCTATGGACGATATAGTATGGAGCATTAACCCCGTTAATGACAATATTGCAAAAATTGTGGCGCGGATGAAAGAAACGGCTGGCGCTATCCTGGAGCCCAAGCAAATCGATTATCATTTTTACGTGAATCCTGCTGTAGCAGACCTGCACTTGTCGATGGATGCAAGACGGGAAATATTTCTCATTTTTAAAGAAGCGATCAATAATATAGTAAAATATGCCCGGGCCTCACGCGTTAGTATCACCTTTAACAGGCAGGGGGCTAACCTTTTGCTGGCGATTGAAGACAATGGCATCGGGTTCGAATCAGAATCGACAGGCTCTGCTGTGCGGGGCAATGGTTTAAAAAACATGCAAAAAAGGGCCGCTATGCTGAAAGGCAAACTATTGCTTAGCTCACACCCCGGTAAAGGCACTTCAGTGAGGCTGGTGATGCCCATCGCATAAATATGCGTTTGCAGCGAGGGCCGGCAGACTGATATTTGCACTATCAATCAAAACCGGTTGAATTTAAAATAGAAAATTTAGAATAAGATGAATCAAAAGCTTTATTCCATACTGCGACTTACGCTGGGCTTATTTATACTGCTGGCTGCGCTGGAAGCCGGCAATACACTAACCAACCATTATTGGCAAACCATCAAAACTATCACTACTCATTCTATAGCTAAGCTGCAAAAGCAGCAAGAGCCGCTACAATTAGTAATATCCTATTGTTCGCAACTCATAGATTCTTCCAAAAACCGTTTAAGCTGATCCTAATGATAAAAGTGCTGTTATACGACGACTCTAACCAGTTCAGGGAGGCTATTACACTATTACTGGGCGGTACCGACGGTTTTGAAGTAGTAGGTAGCTTTAATAATTGTGAAACGGCGGCAACCGACATCAGCATGCTGAAACCCGATGTTATTTTAATGGATATTGACATGCCGGGTATCACCGGCATTGAGGGTGTAAAGATCATCAGGGAGCGGAATAATACTGTTAAAATAATCATGCTGACCGTTTTTGATAATAACAAAAACATCTACGACGCTATCCGTTTCGGAGCCAATGGCTATGTGCTGAAGAAGTCTGCACCGGATGCCATTATTAACGCGATTAAAGACGTTTTCGAAGGCGGCGCCCCGATGAACTCTTCAATCGCAACGCAGGTATTGCAAATGTTTGCGGGCATGTCTCCAGCCACCCAAAACTATGGCCTCTCCGAAAAAGAAAAAGCAGTACTCCAATCCCTGGTAGACGGTAACAGCTATAAAATGGTAGCTGCTTCGTTAAATATATCCATCGACACCGTTCGTACCCATATCCGTAATATATATGAAAAATTGCAGGTTAACTCAAAAAGCGCCGCTGTAGCCAAAGCGCTGAAAGACCGTATCCTGTAGCATTTACAATTTTAAAAAATGAAACGGCAAGCCGTAAGGGCATCGCCATGCCTTAAAAACAACAATAACATGAAATCTTATAACATTTTAATGCTCCTTTTTATATGCCTCACCCTGGCAGCCTGTAAAAAGACAGTAATTACAGCACCCGGTCCCACCCCGCCAATGCCAACTGATGCCGCTGAGCAGCGGAACTTTAAAATTGCTTTTGAAAGTCTTCCCAATTACCAGGGCACTCCTGCAGGCCTTACGGTAGCTCTTACGGTTGAACCTTCGGATGGCGGCCCATTCATGCATATTTCAGCAAACCTGTCGTACGATCAGCAATACCGTAGCGCTGCCCTGAATTTACCTAAAGGTTCTTATAAGATCAAAGGGCTGATCATTAAAGATCAAAACGGGCTTGCACTCTTTGCCACACCTGTCAGCGGATCTTTAAAAGCGCACCTGGTAAACAAGCCACTCAGCGTACCTATGGTATTAGATCACCTTAATGAAGTAACAATGACGTTACAGGTTCTCGTGGTCAATGCAACAGATACTCCTCAAAGCTTCGGTTACAGCGAGGGAAGTTTTGGCAGCAGGACCGGCGACCCTAATACCGAGATGGATAAACAAATCCTTATCAGGCCCATTATTAAAGTAGGTGATGTGATATACGACAGTATTCCTGCCCAGCTAATCATAAAAAGCTGGGATGTAAAAAATGAGATGACCTATAACATTCATTACCTGAAAGGAGGTGCACAAGGTATTTACTTATCGGCTAAAGCTGTAAGGCACCAGCTTTCGGTTTCCAAATGGGGTTCTTACGACGAGTTTACTTTAAATAAAGAAGATATACAGGAAGGGGTTATTTATGATATTGGCGGCGACATAAAAGCCAAAAAGCTGAAATCAGTTTTAGAATACAAGATCGTAAACGGCGCATCTACCCCTATAACAAAAACGGATTATGAATACCATACTAATGGTTTTGTTAAACAAAAGCAGGTTTGGGGTAAGCGTGCTGACATGTCTACCTACCTGGTACAAAAAGACATTTATGAATACGTGAACAATAAAATCGGCATCATCAGAAGCTATAACGAAAATGATGTTTTGATAAAAACGACCCATGTGCAGTACCTAAACCCGGCAAAAAGAATCTCGTTAATAGAAGAAAAAATCGGTACACAAACAATGTATACATCTGTTGTTTATACTGCTTTGGAAACCCGCTCGGGCATTACCCAGGATTATCGTATAGATGCCAGCACCCACTACGGTCAGGACTTGCCTATGACTTATTTTAGTAAGACTATGCGTGGCGGATCGGTACTTACAGATCTTATAACTACCGAAAACGGGCCACGTGCAGAAGGACTATACGAATATGATTTTTGCATCAACCCTTATGTGCATCTTGAAATTCCTGACCGCCAGTTTCTTTTATATGAAAAACATAATTTGAAGTTTCAGTGGAAAACCTGGCAGCGGGGCTATCCGGAAAACGAGCCCTACCGTTTCAGTTATACTTATGATAGCGGTGGATATCCTACGGAACTGCTGACTCAATACAGGTCTTATCAAACTAAAAAAGACGTTTATACCTTAAGAACAACTTACACATATTACTAAATATAATCCTCAACATACAAATACAAAAAATGAAACCGACATTTCATCAGGCGCCTTTATGCCTATTGCTAAGCCTGGGCCTTCTGTTTACACTCGTTGCCTGCAAAAAAGATATTGATTCCCAGGAATCTCCTCCGGTGATTACACCACTGGTGAGGCCACAGGGAACTTCGGCAGGCGCGCCGGCCACTAAGGCTATAGGGGCAGCCGGAGGCACGCTACAGTCTACCGACGGGAAAGTAAGCATTCAGATCCCCGAGGGGGCGCTTAACACCACCACGACCATCGGAATAGAGCCCATAACCAATACAAACATTGCCGGACTGGGCACTTCGTTTCGCCTGACGCCGCATGGTCAGTTATTTCTCAAACCTGTAACCATTACTTACTCGTGGGAAAGTTTACAGGACAGCATCGGTATTCCCCAAACGCTGGGTCTTGCTTATCAAATGGATGATGGCGTATGGAAGTTTGTGGGTGCAGCAGCTGTAAATACAGCAGCCAAAACCGTCAGCTTTAAATCTACCCATTTCAGCGACTGGTCTTTAATGAACCGCATTTCGCTTTCCCCTTACCAGGCAAACCTCGAAACGGGTGAAAAGAAAACAATACAGGCACTGATCTTTACTGAGGCTGACTGGGACAATCTTTTCATACCATTAGTGAATAACCCTAATGGCCCTTATAACGAACCGGGCTATCCTGTTGGCCATCCGGCCCCGCTTCCCTCAAAGTTCATTAAATCATGGGAATTAACAGGGCCTGGCAGCCTGAATAAAAGCCATCAACAGTCGGTTGAGTACCAGGCCCCGGCATCAGTAAACGGAACGGCCACTGCAAACGTCATCCTTGAGTTAAAGGCGCCGGTATCCGGCAGGTTTCTATTAACGAGCGCTATGAACATTATGGGCGATGGATGGATTGAATTAAGCATTAACAACAGCGCTCCCGTACGGTTTCCTGCATCACCTGTAGTAAAAATGGGATCCAGATATATACTTGCAAATCCTGAAGACGAAGGGGGTGGCCATTTCCTGCTGACCTGGAACGGCGAGCTGGGGAGTCACGCTTTTGACCTTGCTGCTGACGGAACCCGATTCCATTTTCTAACTCCCGCTAGCGGCTATAACAGCCACTATATTCCCGGACCCCAAATGCCGCTACAACCAAGCGAAGGCAGCGTTAATGTGACCAGGTTAAGCAACGGACGTGCCGAAGGTAGCTTTACCATTAACAATGTGGGAGTAGGTACTCAATTCAGGCCTGAGGCTTCGGCCCACGGCAGATTCAGCGCTAAATTATTTACGCCCTGATATTACTCAATAATAACAGTAAACGCAATGAAAGATGTAGCACCCCTAATAGTATTAGTCATATGCCTGGTTTATCAATCCTGTGGCAAACACTACCAGCCGGCTGAAGAGACTACAGCCACAACTTCTCTGAACAATTCTATGATGGTGCATTTACACAGGCGGTAGGCTACTCCAAACATTACTTGGGGTCAGCTTCAATTTATAATCGGTTTCCAGAATATAAAAAGCCGCAGGGTATAAACCTGCGGCTTTATGTTGCTATTATTAAATTAAGTTACCCGGCTGCTGCGAGGCTTCTAAAGTCTACGCTTACCAGCTTACTAACACCCGGTTCCTGCATGGTTACACCATAGATAACATCTACCGTACTCATGGTTGTTTTATTGTGCGTAACAATGATGAACTGTGAGTTATCGCTAAACTCGCGGATCATATTGGTAAACTTCCCTACGTTCGCATCATCAAGCGGCGCGTCTACCTCATCCAGTATACAGAATGGAGCCGGCTTGATCAGGTAAATAGCGAACAACAAGGCCGTTGCAGTCAGGGTTCTTTCTCCCCCGCTCAACTGTGTTAAGGAAGTTGGTCTTTTACCTTTTGGTCTTGCCATTACATCAATACCGGTTTCCGCCAGGTTTTCAGGATTTTCCAATACAAGATCGCACTGGTCGTCTTCGGTAAATAAAGACTTAAATACCTTCTGGAAGTTTTCGCGAACCTGGTTGAAGGTATCAAGGAATTTCTGGTTAGCCGTAGACTCCACCTCTTCGATTGTTTTTAATAAGCTTTCCTTTGCATTTACCAGGTCATTCTTCTGTTCCACGATAAACTCATAACGCTTTCTCATTTCGGTATAAGCTTCGATTGCTGTTGGGTTTACTTCACCCAGGTTTTCAAGGCGCTTCTTTAAACGATCCGATTTCTCCTGTAATTCTTCGGTGCTGGTTTCGGTAGTACGCTCTTCGTCCAGTATGTCTTCCAGCTGTATCTTAAACTCCACGTTCAGCCGTTCTTTGGTACCTGCCAGCTGAAGCTTTAATTCGTTCAGCTTATCTTTTATCGCAGCCAGCAAATGATCTACCTGCTCTTTTTCTTTGGTTTTATGACGCAGTTCACTTTCTTTTTCACTTAGCTGGTTACGCAGGTTATAGTAAGCCTGGTCGGCCTCATCCAGCACTTTCTTATCTTCTTCACGTGCATGCATCAACTGGAGCAACTCTTCTTCCACCGCCACCAAAGCTGCTTCATTTTGCGCAATATCTTCGCTGGTGCTTGATAGTTGCTGCGTACTCTGCTCTACCTGTTTTTGCAGGGCTTCCAGCTGGTTGTTTTTAAAGTTCAGTTCCTGCTTTAAAGCATTGATCTTACTTTGCTGGCGCGTAACGTTCAGGTTAAACTCGTTGAAATATCCCTGTGATTCTTCATGCGCACCCTGGGCGGCTTTAAAAGATTCTTCCGCCTCGGCCAGCCTGTTGGCATTGAGTTGTAATACTTCATTAAACTCCTGTAATTCGCGACGCACGCCTTCTACCGATGATTGCGTTTGCTGCAATTGTTCGTTGAGATCTTCCAGGCGGTTGCGCGCAGTGCTTTGCTGCCCCTGTATATTCTCTAATTTATTCTGTAAAGAAAACACCTGGTTGGCCAGTTCCTGTATGGCTCTCTCCGTTTCCTTGATTGCATTTTCTCTCAGGTCTTCATTAAAAGCAATTACCTCATTATGTCTTGCCTGTATTTGCGTTCTCAGGTTTTGCACCACTGCATCCTGGGCCGCAATATCTTTCTGTAATTTTTCCAGGTTTTTAGCACGCCCGATCTTTTTCCCTTCAATTAAACCTACGCTACCGCCGGTAAGAGTATGCTTACCTTTTACATAACGCCCGGTTTTTTCAATTACTGTAAAGCCGTTGGCATTTTCCAAAGCCTCTTCTCCTTCTGCTATAAATACATTACCCAGTAGGTGTTTGGCTAGGTTGCTATATTTTTCATCCACTTCTACCACGCTTAAAGCAGGTGTAGCATTCTCCAGGGTATGACCCGAATTGGCCGAAACCGCTTCACCGATCTTATCCAGTAAGAAGAAATTAGCCTTTCCTTTTTTATGATTACCCAGCAGATGCACCGCTTCCAAACCTTGCTGCAGGTTATTGATCACATAGTAATTCAGGTAAGGCTCCAGTACATTCTCTAATGCAGTGCGATACTCTTCTTTCACGTAGATGATATCTGACAGTATCGGCGCCTGGTAGTTCCATTCTTTATTTTTATGCAGGAACTTCACGCTATCCGGGTAGCCTTCCATCGAATCGATCATCGACTTCAATAAGTCGTGCTCATTCTTCTTCGCATCCAGCTTACGGCTTTCCTCTGCCATCTCATTTCTCAGGGCATCCAATACGCCCTGTGTTTGAAGTATCTGCTCTTTGGTATGCTCGTTATGCGCCAGTAACTGCTCTAAAGATTGTTTGTGCTCACTTAATACCTGCTCTTTTTGCTGGCGCTCCGCGTCAAGTGTTTCGAAAGTTGAAGCTCTTTGCTCGGTTTCCTGCTCAATTTGCTGGATAGCCCTCTGGAGGTTTTGTATAGATGTATCTGCTACTGCAACTTTCTTCTCTGCCTCAAACTGGCTGCGCTGCACCTGCTGGTTCTCCATGCGGATCTCTTCCAGTGCATTACGCCTTGAATCCAGTATACCACGCTTCTCGTCGGCCTCTATTTTCAGGTTTTCCAGTTGCTCGTTCAGGCCTTCATAAGCTTTTTCTTCTTCATCCAACTGCAATTGCGTAAAGCCGATGCTTTCTTCAATGCCTTTTAACTGCGCACCTGATTTATCCAGGAACTCCTGTAAACCGGCCCCTTTTTCTTTTAAATATTGCAGGCGCTGAACAGCCAGGTTCTTGTCTCCTTCTTTAGTGCGAACCTTTTGCTGCAACTCGTTAAACGCATGCTGCATGCTTTGTAACGCACGTTCTTTCTCTACAAACACCAGTTTCTCTTCTTCCAATGCAGCTTCGCCTGTGGCCACTGCTGCCTCTAACTGCGCAATACGTTCCGACTCCGCCTCCTGTTTTTCCGTAAGGTCTTTATAGGTAAGATTAAATCCTTCCAGAGCAGCTTTAGCCAGCTCAATGCTTACCTCGCGGTAATCGCGTTTGATCTCATGATATTTTTCTGCCTTTTTTGCCTGATTTTCCAAGGCCTTCAGCTGGTTGTTGATCTCGAATAAAAGATCTTCAATCCTGTTCAGATCCAGTTCCGTAGCATCCAGTTTGGTTTTAGCTTCTTTTTTCCTGGTTTTATAGATGGAAATACCGGCAGCCTGTTCCAGCATCTTGCGGCGGCTGTTTTCCTTATCGCGGATCAGGTCATCCACCATGTCAAGGGCAATAATAGCGTAAGAATCGGTACTGATACCGGTATCCATAAAAAGGTTCTGGATATCTCTCAAACGGCACTGCACATCGTTGAGACGGTATTCACTTTCCCCGCTTTTATAAAACTTACGGGTAATGCGAACCGTATTAAACTCGGTTGGTAACAGGTTCTTGGTGTTCTCAAAAGTGAGACTCACTTCTGCCAAACCACTGGCCGAACGGGTTTTAGATCCGTTGAACACCAGGCTGTCCAGGTTTTCGCTTCGCAAATTGCTGATCCTTTGCTCACCAATCACCCAACGGATACTATCCACGATATTGGATTTACCGCAACCATTCGGTCCTACGATCCCGGTGATATTATCATCAAAATTCACGATGGTTTTATCAGCAAAGCTTTTAAAACCTTTTATTTCTAAACTCTTTAATCTCACGCTAAAAAACTTTTATTGCAACGGCGAATATATACCAGTAAACGCTAGTTGGGGCCTTGTTTTATGCACAGGTTTTAAAGAAGCCCTGTGGAAAATAGCTCATGAGTAAAGAGGCTACAGCAAAGATTTTGAAAAGATCATTTTCCTGTCAAAACCGTTCTTTTCCACCCTGTATTTCAAATTTTTAGCTATAATTGAACCGTTTTATGGAAAACTGAGACATATCCTGGCATTATTAACGGCGAGCACAATTACAATAAAAAACGAAGTTATCCACAGAAAATTAACATCTTGGCTCATTATAAACGTTCAAGCTTCCCCCGCCACATCATTTTATACCGGATGCAAGCCGGGAAGCGGTTGAGTAGCGTATTATTTAGCTTTCTCCATCGGTTTCAGGCAGCCTAAAATTATCCGGCACTTCAGCTTTTGTCCACCGCTCCAGTAATGGCCGCTCTAAACGGTATTCGCGGTATTCATCCGGACTCATAATAGGTATGCCCGAAATAATAGGGAAAATCTTTCTACATCTGCTGCAACATAAAATACCTTCGATAATATTATCCTGAACATCCTTTGAAATAACAGTCAACTCCAGGTCAGCCTTATCAAATGAGCAGCACAGTTTCTTAATGGTATCTCTTCTCATAATTTTTGTTTTAAATTTTGTTGATATTTTTTTATTGCCAACCGGGGGTTATCTGCTTCCATAATACCAGACACTATTGCTATGCCCGAATAATCCAACCCGCTTAGTGTTTCCATATTCCCCGGCTTTATACCACCTGCCAAAAACAAAGGCATGGTTGTCATAGATCTTGCTTTTTTAACAGTGTCAAAAGTCACCAGCTCACAACTGTTGGCAGTTGAGGACGGGAACATAGAACAAAAGGAAACATAATCCAGCCCGTTATCATTGGCCCAGTTTACAACAGATAAATCATTACCGCAGGTGATACCTATGATGATTTCCCTGTTCAGTTCCTGTCTCAACTGAGTTAATTGATCAGGCTTGTCATCAAAATGAATACCGTCTAATTCCAATTGCGCCAGTACCTTCCAGCGGTTGTTTATTAACACAGGGATATTTTGGGCATGGCACAATTGAAGTATCTCTTCAACAAGCTCCATCCAGTTATCATCAGCTTTAAAATTGTCCCATATTTGCACTGCTGCAATAGGCTCCAGCACCACTTCTTTCAATTTGCCCAATAATATGTTCCTGCTAACAGAAGGATCAATGATCAGGTATATTCCTTCCGGTATACTTCTTCTCATGTACTACCTTTTTTTAGTGCTTCATAAAACGCCGGCCAATAGGGGTCTGTCTCTACATATTTCAAATCTGTAAACTTATCGTTGTTGACTAATTTGATACCCTTCCGCTTATCGCACAGCTCGCCCACTGCTACACATGGTATCTTCTCTTTTGCCAAACACGTTACTATTTCAGCAACAAATTCTTTTTTACAGGCAATGATCATCGATCCGGCGCCTATACAGCACCTGGGATCCAGGCCAAAGATTTTACAAACCTGCTCCTGCACCTCAGCAACGGGTAATTGGTTATTGTAAATGGTTGCCCCGTTTCCGGATACCACGCACAATTCATAAATGGCACCCAGTACACCGCCTTCGGTTACATCGTGCATGGCCGTAACCTTATTCTGCGCATCACTTACCCCTGCGGCCAGCAAAGCATCCTGCAGTGAGGATGTATGATAGAACGAATCACAGGCCAGCTGATAGATCTCAGCTCCTGCCTGATTTTTCACCGTTTGGGGAAAACTCATCGCTAAAATAGCAGCAGATGACAGCGCACAGGTTTTTGTTACCAGGATGGCATTTCCCGCCTCCGCCGATTTAGATACCAGCAATTTGTCTTTCGGCGCTACTGTAGCTAAAGTTCCTCCTCCCGCAATAGCTGAGTGCTGTCCCTCAACAAAACCTGTATGACCGCCGGTAATGGCTACATTTATTTCAACACAAAATTTATGAATGTATTCCCAATACATTTTGAAATCTTGCTTCGAAAAAGTGGAGGGCAGATTTAATACAAACTGACCATACATGGGCGCCTGCCCGGTTGTTGCCATATCATTAGCCATTAAATGAACAGACAGCCACGCCGACTCCTGTAAACCAAGCGATGGGATCAACGATAAAGGATCGCTGGTTAGCGCCAAAGCCATGCCGCCGGGCAGATCGATAACAGCAACATCTGCCCCAAATGATGGTCCGGTAGCTACTTCGCTACGTTGCTGGCCGCACCGGTTAACAATAAACTGCTCCACTAAATGGTGTTCCATTTTGCCCAATCGCTGCTCCATTAGTCTACATCCTTTAATTGAACATATAAGCCGAAAAAATCGCCGAATGGCAGTCCCCATTGCTGAACTGGAAACCATTGGGGAAGCCCGGTACACGTCCAGTGAATGGTGTACTGCCGGCCTTCGAGCGCTTTATGAATAATGCTGGTTAGTTTTTCAGGAGAATAAAAAGTGGCGGTTATATAAAAAGGATTTTTCCCGAATAATTGCTGCACCCGCCTTCTCGCCACTTTTAAAGAATAGCGGTTCATCATTCCCATGGCTATGCCGTATCTGGCTACCCTGGCCGCTTCCCGTATTACTTGTACCGGGTCTTTATAGTATTCAAAAGTGGTAATAAACGCAAGCGCATCAAAACTGTGATCTTTAAAAGGCATAAAGTGCGAATCGGCCATTACCAGGTCTCCTTCAAAAAGATATTTTGCCTGCGATAGCATCAGCGGCGATATATCACCACCCGTAGCTTCTATACCTATTTCTTTCCACCACCTGGTGAAACGTGCCGTTCCGCAACCAAACTCCAGCAAGGTTTTAATACGCTTATCGCCGGCTACCAGCTGTTCCATCACTTTTTTTTGCCATACTTCAGCACGCTTGTAGCGGCCTTCATACCACTGCTCATAGGTATCGGTGTATTCGCGGTTAAAAAACCACTCGGGTCTTCCCTGCCAGTTCTGTTGGTCCTTAGGTATTAAGCCGGTTGAAAATTTTTCTATATCCATTTCTTTTATTTTAAAAATAAAAAACCCCATCACCTGAGAATACATCAACTGATGGAGCTTGAAACAGATATTATTTCAACTTGCATCCCTACGTTGGCATTATCCAAATCAGGTACCGGGTATCATCTCAGCCATTTACATGGCACCCCGTGCATATGTTTACACAAATATATGGATAATATTTTGTGCACACCGAAGGATAATAACAGAAGTTAGTAAAACGATCTGTTGCCGTTATTATAGTTACGATGCGTTAACAACGCAGGCGCAGGCCGCTATCAGGCTGCCGGCTTCCTGCTCATAAAGAAGTAGTAGATCGGTATTCCAATCGCTACTATCACCAGGCCGAATAAGGAAGTAGTAGGTTTGTAGAACAATAAACCCAGGGCCATAGTACCTGCCATTAAAATATAAACGATAGGAATAAAAGGATAACCAAATGCTTTATAAGGCCGCTCGGCGTCAGGACGGCTTTTGCGCAGGCGGAATACGGCTACAATAGTGAGGATATAAAATAGAAGGGTAATGAATACTACATAATCCAGCAGCAATCCATATTTACCACTTAAACATAAAAGACTGGCCCATATACATTGCGCCCATAACCCCCAGGCAGGAACGGCGTTCTTATTCAAAGTGGCGGCCTGCGGCAGGAATAACTTATCCTGTGCCATAGTATAAAATACTCTTGCCCCGGTGAGCACCAGGCCATTGTTACATCCAAAGGTGGATATCATGATCATGATGGCAATAATAGCGGTACCGTAAGTACCGAATATATTGGTGGATGCAGCAGTTGCCACCCGGTCCTGCACCGCAAAAGCGATGTTGGGATCGGATACTTCGGTTGCATAGGCAGCAACTCCTGCCGAGGCTGCCGGAGTTAAGGGCAGTACTGCCGTATACATTACGTTAGTCAATACATAAATTACAATAACAATCAGCGTACCAAGGAACAGGCTTAATCCCACGTTTTTCTTTGGGTTTTTAATTTCCCCGGCTATAAAAGTTACGTTTTCCCAGGCTACACTACTAAATACAGAACCCACCATGGCTGAGCTTACCAGGCCAATAGCGAGAAAGATAGAAGACGGTTCTTTAAACAGCGACCATCCGATTTGATTACCGGCTTCATCTTTAACCGCTTCAGTAAACTTAAAGTCGAACGCGTTAGCCCAGTTATTGTTCCAGATATCAGCTTTGGCAGCAAGCAAAAAACCAAACAACATTAAACCAAACAGGGAAAATAGCTTCACCACTGTAAATACCGATTGTATGATCTTTCCTTCCTTGACTCCCCTGGTATTTACATAGGTTAAAAAGATGATCAAAGCTATAGATACCAGCTGCGCCGGGTACAGCTTAAACCAGCCGGCCTGGAAAATGATATTCTCATCAGCCAGGGTTAGCGCGGGTATAAAGTAGCCGGCGAATTTGCTGAAAGCCACGCCCACCGCAGCAATAGTGCCGGTTTGTATTACAGAGAAAAAACTCCAGCCATATAAAAAACCTGTAAAAGGATTGTAGGCTTCTTTCAAATAAACATACTGTCCGCCGGCTTTGGGAAACATTGACGATAACTCCCCATAAGTTATTGCGGCAAAAACCGTCATCAACCCGGTAATGATCCACAAGGCAATTAACCAGCCCGAGCTACCTACGCTGCGTGTCATATCGGCACTTACTATAAAAATACCGGAACCTATCATGGATCCGGCAACTATCATGGTACCATCAAAAAGGCTTAAGGACTGTTTAAACTTTTCAGCAGACATAGTATTGTTTTAGTGAAAGACTACAAGATAGGTATTTATTACGAAAACTGTATTGCACTATTGGCACCGATTAACTGTTGTAAGCACAGTAAAAGCTCTTATTTCTTCTTCATCCACATGGGCCTGAGCTTAGCAATTTTCTTGTAGGCAGGACAGGTTTCGCTATGACAGCCTGGCAAATAGCCTGTGCTCATTAAAAACTCGTTTACGATTTCTCCACCGGTAAACTTAAAAGTTTTTTTAAACAGCTTCATCCACTCTTCCCTGGTTTTGGGATGATGAAAATCTAACCAGTTTTTAAAAGACCCGAATTCTTTTTGCAGCCCTATAATGGTTTTAGCGTTTTCTATTGCTGCATTTATTTTCAGCCGGTTTCGGATAATACCCGCATCCAGCATCAATGCGTCAAACTTCTTTTGCTTATAACGGCTTACTTTGCCAATATCAAACTGGTCAAAGGCTTTATAAAAGTTATCCTTCTTTTTCAAAATGGTTTCCCAGCTCAACCCGGCCTGGTTGATTTCCAGCACCAGGCGTGCAAATAATTCGTTGTCGGAATGCATGGGAAAGCCGTACTCATTATCGTGATAATGCTCGTGCACCGTACCCTTACCTTTTCCTTTTACAAAATCGCAGTAATAATTTGACATAGCTGCAATTTGCAAAAAAAATCTGTATTTTTTTTTGCTGGTAACAAATGGGCTCTTATATTTGCACTCCCAATTACGAACAAAGGGAAATAAAAAGGGAGTTTAGCTCAGTTGGTTCAGAGCATCTGCCTTACAAGCAGAGGGTCGGCGGTTCGAGCCCGTCAACTCCCACCAAAAAAGCAGTTACAAATATTCATTGTAGCTGCTTTTTTCATTTGAAACATATTGCATTTGAACTGAACAATAGGAAATCAGTTTTTTAAAATAAACTCAACGGGTTAACTATAGATTGATAACGAAATGAGTAAGATTTTACGACATCAGTTAGAAAAAATCACACCACTTTCAGACGAAGAATTTGAATATGTTTTATCCCATTTCACTGAAAAAAAATTCAGGAAACACCAGTTTTTAGTGCAAAACGGGCAACCGGTTAAGCTTGACTATTTCATTTTAAACGGATGTGTGAAGTCTTATCACACTGACGATGAAGGCAAAATTCATATTATACAATTTGGCATGCAGGACTGGTGGATCACAGATTACCAGGCTTATTATAATCAAACGACTGCCACCATGGATATTGATTGCATAGAAGATACTGAAGCACTTTGCCTGTCTTATGAAAACCGGGAAAAATTATGTTCTGAAATGCATAAGATCGAACATTTTTTCAGGAAAAAAACCAATACCCGCAATGTTGCATTGCAGCAACGCATTCTTTCGCTGATCAGCAACAATGCAAAAGAACGATATAACAACCTGCTGGAGCAATATCCCCAGCTTTTTCAAAAAGTCCCCAAACATTTAATAGCCTCTTATTTAGGCGTAACAAGAGAAACCCTTAGCCGCCTCAACACCACTTCCAAATAATGTGATAAACCTCACATTAAAATCGTGAGCCATGTCCTTTCCCATCACCCCAGGGCACCGGAATTTTGTACCATCATTTAAATCAAAAAATAATGGCAAAATTTCAAATTCAAAATGCAGCCAGCACCGTCAACTGGACAGGAAAAAAAATACTCGGATTACATACGGGTAGTATCAATATAGCAAGCGGCTTTCTTGAGCTTACCAACGGCTTGATCACCGGCGGTGAAATTAAAATGGATATGACTTCTATTGCAATTACCGACATTGAAGACATAAAAACCAACAGCGATTTCTTGGCACACCTGCAAAATGATGATTTCTTTTCAGTAGATAAATTTCAAACCGCAAGGCTCGAAATTACAGGTTCCCAACCGACTGACAATAACACATTAACGATCAGCGGCAACCTTACTATAAAAGACATTACACATCCTGTTAGCTTTGATGTAAAGGTTGAAATATTTACCGACCAGTTATATTCACTGGGTGAGGTAGTTATAGACAGAACGATGTACAACATCCGTTATGGCTCGGGAAAATTTATTGACAATCTTGGCGACAAGCTGATTTATGACGATTTCGATCTTCAGTTTAAGCTGGTAGCACAAAAGGCTTAAAAGATGAAGAGACGAACCATTCTTAAAACCTTTACACTAATAGGTGCATTGGGCAATTTATTTCCTGGCATTACTGCTCCTTCACCCTAAAAAAAAAGAAAATGTGGAATGAAACAAAACTCACAAAACTATTGGGAATAGAATTCCCGATAGTTCAGGGACCTTTCGGTGGCGGTCTGTCATCGGTAAATCTTACAAGCACGGTTTCAAATGCCGGAGCATTAGGCTCTTTTGGAGGACAACCTTTTTCTGCACAGGAAATCATCGAAACCGGCCATGAAATACGGAAACACACCAACAAACCATTTAATATCAATTTATGGGTTAACGACCGTGATAGCCGTTTAGATAGCTTTGACCATGATGATTACAAAAAGCTTACGGCATTGTTTAAACCCTATTTCGATGAACTTGGTTTATCAATTCCGGATATGCCAACAGGCCTGGGACCTAAATTTGAAGACCAGGTAGAAGCGATATTTGAAGTAAGGCCGGCTGTGTTCAGTTTCGTTTATGGTATTCCTTCTCAAAGCATTTTAGAAAAATGCAAACAACTTGGAATAAGAACAATTGGCGCAGCCACAACCGTTGACGAAGCAACAGCTTTGCAAGATGCAGGTGTCGACGCTATTGTAGCCACCGGGTTTGAAGCAGGTGGTCACCGGGTTTCTTTTTTACAATCAGCAGAAGATTCCCTGACCGGTACATTTGCATTAATACCACAAGTAGCCGACGCTGTAAAGATTCCAATAATAGCAGCAGGAGGAATAGCAGATGCAAGAGGGCTACAAGCCGCATTAGCATTAGGAGCGGATGCTGCGCAGATAGGAACAGCCTTTTTAGCAACTGCACAGTCCAATGCAACCCAGAGTCATAAGGATCGATTATTTTCCCATCATGCAAAATACACTACACTAACCAGGATATTTACAGGCCGGCTTTCAAGAGGACTGCGCAGCAGGTTAACAGAAGAGCTGAAACCTTATGAACATTTACTGGCTCCTTATCCCCTGCAAGGTAAATTTATGGGTTATTTAAAAGCTTACCCGGCCACTGCTGACTCCAACGCCGATATCAAATCTTACTGGGCAGGACAAGCCGCTCCCCTCCTAAAACATAAAGATGCAACAATACTGATAGAAAGTTTAGTGCAGGAAATGAATAACAAAACTTCATAGAAAAACAAGGCGCACGCCAGCACTGTTGATTATAGCAATACCAGTAACCAGCGCAGTGTTTGGCACAGAATGCGCCCCGTTTGTCACACCAGCGTAACAAATATTCCGTTTTGACCATTCTTAAGAAATATTTCACAGAAATCTGGCATAAAAATGGTATATTACAGTATTGATAAAAATTGAATTAATATGGAAAAATTGAAAGTAGGTGACAGAGTGAGAATTGCAGGTCCATTACGCTCTGAAAATGTGTATGAAGTTTTAAAAATAAGCTCTTTATATGTGAGTTTAGGAACGGATGGTTTTGCCACCCGCGTGATTAATAAAAGCTGTGTAGAAGCAATAGACGAAACACAATCTTAAAATCAGGATACTTCTATCATACAAGCTCCGCATCATAAATGTGGGGCTTTTTTATTGCCGGTAAACTGGAATAAATCGATAAGAAAATGAACAGTAGAATCAATCTTTATTGCCTTTTTTTGAAACCGCAGTTAACAGGCAATTACAGGCAACAGGTACTAAAGCAAACCATTAACTGTTTTATACATTTGTATATAGCTCCTTAACGAACATGACGATTGCATACTATAAATACCCTGCTATTACGATAGTGCTTATAATACTGCTGCATAGCATCGCCATATCATTGTATGCCCAGCAAAAACCTAATATTGTCATTTTCCTGGCTGACGACCTGAATCAACAGGACATTGGCGCTTACGGCAACAGGGATGTTAAAACGCCCTACATGGACCAGCTGGCGACAGAAGGCATGCGTTTTACCAATGCTTATGCTGCTTCTTCGATGTGCACTCCCTCGCGCAGTGCTATGTTTACAGGCCTGTATCCGTTTAAGAACGGAGCCCAGATGAATCATTTCACTGTGCGTGCAGGTATTAAAAGCCTTCCGCATTACCTCCGGCAGCAGGGATACAGAGTTGTAATATCGGGTAAGATCCATATGGCGCCGCTGAATAATTTCCCCTTCGAACATATAGGCAGGGAATTCGGGCAATATAGCCCCATTGAAAACCGGCTGGATAGAAAAAAGGAAACCGTGCAGATGATCGAAAGCCATTTTGCCCAAAATCCGCAGCAGCCCATTTGCCTGGTGGTAGCTCCCTGGGTGCCGCATGTACCCTGGTTTCTCAACCGCGACTTTGATCCCTCCCAACTGAAACTACCACCTTACCTCGCCAACACCAGAGAAACGCGCCAGGCATTGGCTGCCTACTACCAGAGTATCGGCGAGGCAGACAAAATGCTGGGTGAAGTAATGCAGGCATTGAACCGGACCGGCGAAGCAGGCAACACTGTATTTTTTTTTGTTGCCGACCAGGGCGCCCAATTTCCCGGGGCGAAATGGACTGTTTACGACCAGGGAATAAGAGTACCCTTGCTGGTACGATGGCCAGGCAAAACCAGCAAAGGTGCAATATCGAACGCGCTCGTATCGTTAGTAGACCTTACGCCTACATTGATTGACATAGCGGGCGGCTCGGAGATAAAAGAACTGGATGGCCATTCATTTAAAAATGTACTGCTGGGAAAAGCTGCAACGCATCACCCATATATTTTTGCGGAAACATCGATGGAGCCTCATTTCTGGTATAATTACACGCCGTCGAGAACGGTTATTACCGCCGATGGATTTCAGTATATTAAAAACTATCACCCGGGACTGCGTTTTATTACCCATATAGATCAGGTAGAGCGAAATGAATTCTATTTCGACTCATGGGTACAAAAGGCTGCAACCGATCCCACAACTAAGTTCCTGCTCAACCGGTATAGCTATCGCCCGCCCGAAGAACTATTCAATTTAAATAACGACCGGGTGTCTTTTAAAAACCTGGCAACAAATACCGCCTATCAAAATAAGCTAAAGGAGTTATCGGCCCTTCTGAAAAAAGAATTGCAAAGACAGGGTGAAACCGAAACCATGATTGAGGAAGGCACCTTACCACAGTTCTTTGACAAGAGTTATACGGTGCAGCAAAATGGCAGCGCCATGGATCTCTCTTTTAACCGGGAACGCTGGAGCCCCGAACAACTCCACATTACAGGCTACCTCGAAAACATCGATAAAGGTGGTATTATTTGCAGCTACTTTAATAATTTCCGGCTGTTTGCCTACCAGGGAAAAATAGGATTACAGCTCCCCGACGGCACTATAAAAGAAAGCATTGCACTCGATGAAACAAAAGGGCATTTATGGCTGCAGTTGTCGGCCAAAGGCAACCTGACGATACAGTTTAATAACCATACGGTAGTTAGCGCAATACTCGATAAAGATCTCACTAAAATAGGAAACGGGTTTGTAACCTGTGGCATTTTGCAGGGAGAAGAAGTGCAAGGCAGGTTGCAAACTTACCAGGGCAGGATCAGCGACCTCAGATTTAGTATGAATAAGCTGGCCGAAACGCCCTGACATCAAAAGAAACTATTTATTTTTAACGATCATCCAAACTTAGTAAAAGACTGATAAAATATAAATTGACTGAATCATGAAACGACTTATTTTGCTTGCCATCGCATGTTTCTTTATAACGCTGTTGAATGCCCAGCATACAAGCACTTATAGCAACCCCTTAAATGTACAATTTGGCGACCCTTATATACTACGAACCACCACAGGTAAGTATTATATGTATGGTACCGGTGCAGGCGCTAAGAATGGATTTGCCGCCTATTCTTCTGACAACCTTGTTGATTGGAAACGGGAAGGCCAGGTTTATTTCGGAGATAATAAAAACGGCTGGGGAGAGCACTCTTACTGGGCTCCGGAAGTATATGAACGAAACGGCAAATACTATATGTTCTACAGCGCCCAGTGGAAAGTAAACCCCACCAAAGAAGAAGAAAATTTTAAAATCGGGGTCGCAGTAGCTGATCAGCCAACCGGGCCTTTTATTGATATACAGAACAAACCCATTTTTGATCCGGGATACCCGGTTATCGACGCCAACGTATTATTTACCGCAGACGGAAAGACTTATCTCTACTATTCGAGGTGCTGCTACAAACATCCGGTAGAAAGCGAAGTAGCAAGATGGGCCCGTAAAAAGGGCTGGTATAAAGAGATTGAAGAAAGCTGGGTATATGGTGTAGAAATGAAACCAGATTTCAGCGGAGTGATCGGTGAACCGGTTTTACTATTACGTCCGCCGGTTAAAATGAATGATCCGCAAGCTGGCTGGGAAAGCGAGTCTGTAACTTCTAAAGAAGTAAACCGTCGCTGGACAGAAGGCTCGTTCATTTTCAAAGAGGGGGATGTTTACTATATAATGTATTCGGCCAATTATTTCGGCGGTAAAAACTATGCGGTGGGGTATGCTACTTCAAAAAGTCCGCTGGGTCCCTTTAAAAAAGCGGCCAATAACCCGGTGTTGCAAAAAAATACAGCTAAAGGAGGAATTGTTACCGGTACCGGGCATAATAGTGTGACCTGGTCGCCCGACGGGAAAACTATGTTATGTGTATATCATGGCCGTACCAGCAAAACAGGCGATGAGCGGGTAGTGTTTATTGACCGGATGAAAGTATCTAAAGGTATATTAACGGTAGAAGGTCCTACTACCCAGGAACAGCCAGCTCCTTAAGGCGCTTAATTTTTATCACAAAACAGCCTGAGCTCATTAGCGTTCAGGCTGTTTTGCATTTGCTCCTGTCACGGCAAATAATAAAAGAGTTTTTTATCCTTTATTATTTTTATCTTTGTATGACAACCGGGGTTATATGTTTTCAAAAACCTGCGAATACGCGATACGAGCAACGATTTTTATCGCCCAAAAATCCAGGCAGGGCGAACGGGCAGGTATTAAAGACATTGCCAAAGGAATAGAAGCTCCCGAGCATTTTATTGCAAAGATTTTGCAGGAGCTTAGCCGTAAAAGCCTGGTATTATCTGCAAAAGGCCCCAATGGCGGTTTCTATCATAATCAGGAATCCGCCCAGTCTACTCTGGCAGACATTGTCAGGACCATTGATGGAGACAAAATTTTCAATGGCTGTGGCCTGGGATTAAAGCAATGCTCCGAATCCCACCCCTGCCCTCTCCATCATGAGTTTAAGAAGGTAAGAAACGAAATTCAGCGCATGCTGGAAAAGGCCCGTATAGGAACGCTCAGCCGGGAGCTGGAAAATCAACTGAGTTTTTTAAAAAGATAAAAAGCAAATGGTATTTATTATACCTATATATCATGACCGATAAAAAAGACATACGAAGCATAGCGGACATACAGCTGCTGGTCAACAACTTTTATGCTGCAATAAGAAGCAATGAGGTACTGGGCCCTATCTTTAATGAACGTATTAGCGATCGCTGGCCCGAACACCTGGAAAAGATGTACCGCTTCTGGCAAACCGTCTTACTGGAAGACCATACTTATTTCGGAAGCCCCTTTCCCCCACATGCACAATTGCCGGTGGATCAGCAACACTTCGACACCTGGCTGCAACTATGGCACCAAACGGTTGATCTTTATTTCAGAGGCACCAAAGCAGACGAAGCAAAGTGGCGCGGAGATAAGATGGCGGCTATGTTTTTGTCTAAGATCACCTACTATCGAAACAACAGCGCCCGGCCGCTCGTGTGACCTATTTCAATAACTACGCTGATAAATGACGCCGCGGAAGGATTCGAACCTTCGTAACAGGTTTTGCAGACCTTTGCCTACACCACTCGGCCACGCGGCTTTATAAAACGGAGAGGATTAGTATTGTGTTGCTACTTTCTGTGAAAGCGCCGGCTTTTCTTCTCTTGGCTTATAAATATTAGCGGCTACTTTCTCTACCAATATTTTAGGCACAAACCTGGTTATATAAGCATTCACTTTATTGGAGAATCCGGGAATGATCTCCGCCTTTCTTTTGAACAAACCTTTTACAGCAATAGCTGCCACTGCCTGCGGTGTCATATTAAATCGGTCAGCTGTCTTCAATGTGTGAGCTGCCATACCGGCGCGTGTTACAAATGCAGTATCTGTAGCGCCGGGAATTAAACAGCTTACAGACACCGGTGTATCTTTTAACTCGAACCTGAGACTGCGGGTAAATGAAATCACAAAAGCTTTTGATGCGGCATACACCGACAGATAAGGCACGGATTGATAACAGGTAGTACTGCCTACGTTCAGCAAATATGACTGGGAAAACCTTTTTAACACCGGTACAAATGCATGCGCTATTCTCAGCTGTGCTTTTATGTTAACATCTACAATATTCAGCTGATCATCTATATTAAGCTCTGCAAACGGAGCATTTAAACCATAGCCGGCATTGTTTACAATAACGTTTAAGTAGTTATGATACCAGCGGGTGCGTTCAAAAATGGTAGCGGCAGCATCAGGACTGCTCAGATCCTGTACTATAGTTACGACGTCTACATAGTAAGTGTCCCTTATATACTGTGCAGACTCTAACAATTGCCGCTCATCAATATCTACCAATATCAATCCCCGCTTTTGTTTTGCCAGTTCCACTGCAATGGCATGGCCTATACCTTTTGCAGCTCCTGTTATTAGTGCATACGACATATTAATTCAGATTTTTGCGCTTTATATAGCTTTTTATTAAAGTAAAAAGTAAAAGTGGTATCATATAGTGGGTGTTAACTCCGGTGTAAATTGCGGCTCTGCCTGCCTTTTAGGTTTTGACAACGCCAGCTTTGCAAGTTTATGATAAAAGGGCGTGCCGCTTGCCTCGTGTTTAGGCTGGTAGGCGCCTGTTACCACAGGTATATACATTACACGCCTCCGGCTTTGCTCACCTATATAAGGCGACTGTTGCACACGGTGCCATAAACGCCCGTCGTGAACAGTCAGATCTCCGGCTTCTATATCAAGCCCTATCTCGTTATCGTCAGGCTTATGATCAATAAAGTATTTTTTCTTGAAGAATAAAGTAAACAGGCCCTTGTTGTGCGTTCCCGCCAACACGCGCAAACCGCCGTTGCTTTGAGGGCAATCGTCTAAATGTAATCCTACATTCAGCATAGGTTTAATACGGGAGCCCAGGAAAAGATCCCGTGGACTGTCTGTATGCCATCCCAGCCTTGTAAAGCCACTATGCTCGGTATTGAGGTAATGATTAACAACAAGGCCATCTTTTTCTGTTTCACCTATACGGCCATCAAATGGTGCCAGCAGGTGCACCAGATGTTGCACCCTATCGCTTTTCAAAAATTCTTTAAGCACCCGGCTATATTGCGAGGCAAATGCAATGCGCTGTATCAGCGGGGCCCCGTTAACATCCGACCCGAATTTTAAAGGGATACCATTAACCACGGTAGCTCCTTTCTCCAGTAAAAAAGCTTCAACAGATTTTACTTCATACAGCAGCTGTTTTACCGTATGTGCAGATACAAATTGCTTGAAGTGTAAAATACCATGGGTTTTTAAATGTTTGGTGTGCAGTGATGTTATGCCATCATAATAATGAAACTGCTGTGTAGCGTTACTCATAATAATAAGCGTTAAAAGATTAAAGAAAAAGGAGAGAATAGTAAATAGCGGAGAAAGTAAATGCATTAACAACAACAACACACACAGGCCGGGCCGGCAAACATTCGATTGCTGTGGTTATAAAAGCTATATGTTGTTGACTGTAACAATGATTATAAATTGATAAAGCAAACATAAGATTAAAATATTAGTCTACCAAAAAAGTAGACTAATATTTTATAAATATTTTTTTTGCCGCTCTTCATTATACTATTTCCGATAGTTGCTGCCTGTTAGCCGATGCATCTTCCTGCGGTGATACCAATTTTGCGAAGGCCTGCTCCAGGTCATTGATCAGATCGGTTGCATCTTCCAGCCCTACTGACAGGCGGATCAGGCTATCGCTTACGCCAGCCGCTCTGCGCTTCTCTGCAGGTATACTCTTATGAGTCATTGCAGCAGGGTGACATAAGAGACTTTTTACACCTCCCAGGCTTTCCGCCAACCTGAAATAGGTTGTAGCCGTTACAAATTTTGTAGCGGCATCTTCCGTATCTTCCTTTAAAGTAAAGGAAACCACGCCTCCAAAACCTTTTGCCTGTTGCTTTGCTATATCATGATTGTGGTGCTGCTCTAATCCCGGGTAAAAAACCTTTTCAACGGCCGGATGCCGCTCCAGGTACCTGGCCACTTCCAGTGCATTAACACAATGTTGCTTTACGCGCAGATGTAAAGTTTCAATACCTCTTATGATCAGCCAGCAATCGAATGGCCCCAGTACAGCGCCACTGGCATTTTGTATGAACTTAATTTTTGCACCCAGCTCTTCTGTCTTTGTAACTACTACCCCTGCTATTAAATCGCAATGCCCTCCGAGATATTTGGTAGCCGAATGCACTACGATATCAGCACCTAGTAATAAAGGCTGTTGCAATGCAGGAGAGGCGAAGGTATTGTCAACACACAGCAGGCAGCTGTTGGCTTTGGCGATCCTGGCTAAGGTTGCGATATCGGATATCTTTAATGTAGGATTGGTAGGCGTTTCTATCCAGATCAGCTTTGTTTGCGGAGTGATTGCTTCAAATACGTTATCGGCATCAGTGCTATCAACATATCTTACTTTAATTCCGAATTTTTCATACACATGGGTAAAAAGCCTGAAAGCTCCTCCATAAATATCATCTACCGCTACAATTTCATCACCACTTTGAAGCAGCTTTACTACTGCGTCTATCGCAGCCAATCCGCTTGAAAAAGCTGCACCGGTATGCCCTCCTTCCAAACCGGCAATGATCTTTTCCAGTGCAGCCCGGGTGGGGTTATTGGTTCTGGAATAGTCGTAACCGAGATGCACTCCCGGCGCTTCCTGTACAAAAGTGGAAGTTTGGTAAATAGGAACAGCAATTGAACCTGTAAGCGGATCTTCCGGGATGCTGTGAATGGTTTGTGTTGCATTGTTGCTCATAACGAATTTGTTTTTTAAGATGAATGAATGTATAATCATCAAACCTTATCAGGAAAAACATTCGGTAGCGGCTTATTGCAAAAACAAAAAAGCTCACCTCGCAAATCAGGATGAGCTTTTACTATTTTGTTGAAATAACATTTATAAGCTGAACGCTGACTTATCTGCCTCCGTATTACCGGAGATGGATTTGGCACCTTTTTCACAGCATTGCTGTGAAGAGGTTGTCAAGGCTTCATCGGGCCATTACCCTCTGCCTTTCTTGATAAGAGATTGAAAAGAACTACTGCAAAAGTAAAGCGTGCAGGTTTTAATTTCCAAACTTTACTGCATTATTTTTTTATAATAGTTTTATTAAGATCCTCGCACTCCAGATAATCACCAGTACACCAAGAAGCACAAAAGCCGTTCTGCGAGGCAGTCTTCCTGCGAGTTTTGCAGCCAGGGGCGCAGCAATTAATCCTCCTAAAATAAGACCTACTATAGTTTGCCAGTGACTCACTCCCAGTAAAATGAAAAAGGTAAATGCACTGGATAATGTTACAAAAAATTCGGTAAGACTTACAGACCCGATAACGTATTTAGGCGTACGCCCCTTTGTAATGAGCGTGGTGGTAACCAGCGGCCCCCACCCCCCGCCTCCAAAAGAGTCGAGGAAACCGCCGGCTCCCGCCAGGGCACCATATCTTCTGAATTTCTTCTTTACTACCTTTTTCTTAAAGGCATTTGAAAGTATCTTGATACCCAGGAAAAGCGTATACACAGCCAGCGCGGGTCTTACCCAGTCACTGAATTTTTCTCCCAGGTACACCAGCAACACAGCTCCGGCTATTGCTCCCACAACGCCCGGCAATAACAAAGTTTTAAACAGTTTCTTGTTTACGTTGCCAAACCTGTAATGACTATAACCGGATGCGCCGCTGGCAAACATTTCGGCAGTGTGTATACTGCCGCTTATAGCGGCCGGGCTTACTCCGGCCGAAAGCAGTATCGTAGTACTGGCCACTCCGTATCCCATGCCCAGTGCGCCATCTACCAGCTGAGCTACAAAGCCCGCGGCCAGCATGATCAGAAATGCTTCATCCAATGAACTGTACAAATTAAGGGCATGCGTTCTGATTTCATCAAAAGGCCAATAAGAAAAAATCATGTGTCCAATCAGCATAAAACCAAATGCTGCTAACGCATAGGTGGCAATTCGTTTATTGGAGACCCCCTTCAAACCAGGTTTTCCTTTTTGTAAAAGGGTGGCCTCCGCCTGATTTCTGCTATGTGGGGGCGCCTGACCGATGCGTACATTAGCCAACCCATATTCAGCCGCATCACTATTAACCTGCTCAATTAATACAGCATCCCTGGTAGCAATAATTACGGCGTCTGCATGTTGTATATCAAACGGATCATATAACCTGTCTTCTACTACAACCTTTGTATGTGTAGCTGCCCATTCTCTCAGATCCCCGCTAAGCTGCTCTGCAATGATTCGTACTTCCGCTCCCGGCGCGTTGCTGTCTATCTCTTTCAGATGCTGAATAGCTATGCTATCGCCTCCTACAACAAGCACGCGCAACCCTTCCATTTTTAAAAGAAAAGGGAAAGACACCTCATTTTCTATTGTTCGACTATTAACAGCTACCAGATCATTCATAACCCAATATTCAATTTCCGACTAAGCTTCCATTCATAAAAATAATTAGTCTATAATTTTAGTGGACAAAAATATGTATTTTTTCTATCTAAATCCACAAAAATTATTTCGTGTACATCAGGTTTCTAAATTTTAGTTTTTTATAACACCCCTTTTAACACAAAACAATACCTTTGAATAGTCTATTTAAAAAGTAGACTAAAAAACAGGATCATCATGCATTTAAATTTATTAGCATTTGCCATTCCCTTATTCCTTTTTTTTATAGCCTGGGAGTACCTGTATTCCAAAAGAAGCGGCAAAAATTTTTTCCAGTATGCCGAATCGGTGGCCAACATCAATGTAGGTATCGCCGAACGGCTGCTCGACCTTTTTACTACCGGCTTATTTTTCTATTTCTTCAATTATGTTTATGAGCACTTTGCATTGTTTGAGATCAGGGCCAGTTTTTTGGTTTGGGTGCTGCTGTTCTTGGTTACAGACCTTATATGGTACTGGTACCACCGCTTTGCGCATGAGATCAATGCTTTTTGGGCAGCGCATGTAGTACACCATCAAAGTGAAGATTTCAACTATACCGTTTCAGCCAGGATTACAGTTTTCCAGGCAGTAATACGGAGCTTGTTTTGGGCAGTATTGCCTTTACTAGGATTTCCCCCACTAATGATTTCCACCCTTTTATTGGTGCACGGACTTTACCCGTTCTTCATTCATACACAGGCTTTGGGGAAATGGGGTTGGTTTGAAAAGATCCTAGTTACGCCTACTCACCATGGCATTCATCACGCGTCTAACCCCGAATATCTTGACAAGAACTATGGAGATGTATTGATCATCTGGGACAAGCTTTTTGGCACTTTCGCTAAAGAAGATCAAAATATAAAAATAACATATGGCTTAACCAAACCTCTTGAAAGCCATAGTTTTCTCTGGCAGCATTTTCATTTTATGCTGGAAATATTACTCAACTTTTATTATGCCAAAGGATTTAAGCAAAAATGGCGTACGCTGTTTGGTAAACCCGATGACCTGGATCCCAGGTACAGGGCCATCCTGGAAAGAAAGTTTTTACGCTACCGCAGAACAAAAGCTGCCCCCACTACGGCCATGCGTTATTATGTAAGTATACAAACAGGTATCTCGTTAATGGTACTTTTTATCGTATTGTTATTTGAAAAATATTTTTCAGCGCCTTCTCTCACATTGTTTTCGCTGTTCATTATAATCAGCCTTATTAACTGCGGCGCTATACTCGATCAGCGGCGCTGGATTTCCTACCTGGAAATTGCCAGGGCCTGCCTGGTTTTATTTATCTGCTATTATTATTTCCCTTCCAGCTATACAGCCACCATCTTTGTTTCGGCTATTATGATCGCAATTGTATACTTCAGCGACATTCAGCGGTTTTATACGCGGGTTTTATATAGCAAATCTGAAACCTAGCCAAAATCAGGTATGCGTTTATCAGCCGCTTTGATACCAGCGATAATAAGCAGGGAAACCATTAAATTAGCTGTTGCGCTTAAAGAATACCACTGCTTTCACGATACCGTTTTGTGCAGCGCTATCTTCTTGTTGGAATTTGATGTCTTCAATGATTACATCGGGATAATTGCTGATGCGCTGTTCTACCTGTAGCTTTAACGATTTAAATATAGGCAGGTCAATCATTTTCTGATCTTTCTTCATTGTACTCAGATCATTTTTCAGATCAGCCTTATTTAAGTCGATTGAAATAGGTTCGAGCATAATTTATAATTGAGGGCTTAAAAATGGTTTAAACAACTTATGTTGTTGGGCTTGTCAAAAATAAACAATCCTGCCTGGTATAACCAGCATAAGTTTTATCTATTCCGCTTTATCCCTTATTTTTTTCCAGTTTCATTTGGTATTTCAAACACAAATATGCAACTTTGTTGCAGTTTTGAAGCAATCGTGTACATATATCAGACATTGGCTCAAACAGGCAGCTGCTGCAGGATGCTTTCTCCTGCTTTCCTTTGTACTGTATGTACAGGCTTTCCACCATCACGATTGCACGGGTAGTGTTGATGCCGCCGTTCATATAGAAAAGCTTACAACAGGCAAAGAACATTGCTCCATTTGTGATCATATCACCACCCGCATCATCAGCGGAGACACGGGACAGCTTACCTATTCATTGGTTCCGCCACAACCCCAGGTTTACAATCCGTATAGTTATTATATCACTATCGCCCGTGATCTTTTTATACAGGCTTATACCAACAAGGGGCCACCCTCCTTCAACTTATCTGTTATCTAATCAACCTTAAAGGTTTTTTCTTTCATTTTTTGCTATTGGTATAATAGCAACTATTTACTGTTCAGGTTATCGCTTTCATAGCACTCATTTATCCTTGCTATGCTGCCTCATTGTTTTCGGGGTTATAGCCTTGTGCATACAGCTGCCCGATACATGACCACCTGTTGCGGTAGTTTTTTACTATGAAGTTTTTTATGATGCTGTGTTGCATGGCTGCATGCCTTACAGCGCGTACGCAATTCCGTCAAATCATTATAACCGTGTGTGATGATAACCTTTCGCCGGTAACCGGCGCTTTGATTGAGCTTAAAACCTCTACAGCCGGAATCAGTGACTCAACAGGCCGATACATTTTCCGGCAGGTAAGTTCCGGTCCTTACCAAGTAACCGTTTCGATGCAGGGATATAAAAAAGTTGTCGAATCCGGTGTGTTGAAGAATAGCGACGTGTTCCTTATTATACGACTGCACCCAGAAAATCACACTTTGCAGGAAGTAATAGTACAAAATCACTCTGTTGCTAAAAGGAAAAGAGAAGCCCTGCTTAACATGGATGTGGTAAAAGCCGGTTTTATTCAGCAACACCTGGGCGGTAGCCTGATGCAAAGCCTGCAAAGATTGCCGGGAGTAAAGTCCATCGGAATTGGTTCGGGACAGTCGAAACCATTGATCCGGGGCCTGGGATTCAACCGGGTAATAGTGCTTGACAGGGGGATAAAGCATGAAGGGCAGCAATGGGGTGCCGACCATGGATTGGAAATTGACCAGTTTGCTGTGCAGGACCTGGAGATACTTAAAGGGCCGGCCTCCTTTGCCTATGGATCGGATGCCATCGCCGGCGCCGTGAATATCAAACGTCCCTCCCTGCCTGCACCGCACTCATTCGGCGGTGAGGTAAACCTTATAGGTAAAACCAATAACAATCTGTTGGGTACTTCTGTAAACCTTTATTCCAGAACTGAAAAATGGATGACAACCGCCCGCTTTACCGTCCAGGATTATGGTGATTATAAAGTGCCTGCCAACCGGCTCTATATCTATGATTTTGCCGTTGATCTTCATGACAACTACCTGCGTAATACAGCGGGAAGAGAAACAGGTATACATTTAAATACAGGCTATATAGGCAACCGGCTGAAGTCAGTCTTCTATATAAGTAATACGTACTCCAAAACAGGTTTCTTTGCCAATGCACACGGCCTGGAGCCCAGGCGGGTTGATGCAGCAATGCATGATGCCAGCAGCCGGGATATCCTAACACCTTACCAAAAAGTCAATCATTTCAAAGCGCTTAATTATACAAGCTTTACGTTGCGCCATCATCAGCTGGAGCTGGAAACAGGATTTCAAAACAACCTAAGACAGGAGTATAACAACTATGTAAATCATGGTTATATGCCGGCTGTTTATCCTGACTCTTTAAGCATTCCGCGCAACCTTGAACGCGCCTTTGATAAAAATGTTTATGCACTCAACTTCCGGGATCATATCAACCTGGGCAGCCATCGCCTGGAGACGGGTATCAGCGGCGAACTACAGTACAATAGCATTGATGGCTGGAGCTTCCTTGTACCCTCATTTAAGCAGCAAAACCTGGGGGCGTATGCATATGACAAATGGAAGGTAAATGACAGGCTGCTCTTACATGGAGCCATGAGGTATGACCATGTGCATCTTGCCATGAATAAATATGCCGACTGGTTTTCCTCCACTACTACGGTAAATGGGCAAGCCCGACAGGAGTACCTGGTAAGGGCTGATAATATTAACCGGACCTTCAATAGCCTCACAGGCTCCTTAGGTATGAATTACAATACAAACAGATGGGAGCTAAAAGGCGCTATAGGTAAGAGCTTCAGGGTTCCCATTGCCAAAGAGCTGGGGGCTAATGGAGTAAATTATCATTACTTCAGTTATGAAAAAGGAAATGCACAACTAAAGCCTGAAGCGTCGTACCAGCTCGACCTGGGTGCAGCTTATGATAATTCCAACATACGTATTCAGCTCCATCCATTTTTCAACTATTTCACCAACTATATTTATCTGAATCCTACTGCCAGCCATGATTATTTCTATGGCGCAGGTAACCAGGTTTTTGAGTATGCGCAAGCCCGGGTGATGCGCTACGGAGGTGAATTACAGGTTAAATACCAGCCCTGGGACAACCTGAGTACGGAAATACTGGGAGAATACATTTATGCCCGGCAACTATCCGGAGATAAAAAAGGTTATACGTTACCCTTTTCTCCCCCGGCTTCCGTATTATTAAACATTACCTACAAGCCGGTACACACGGGCATTTTCACTGATACTTATTTATCGATTGATTATCGTATAACCGCTGCACAAAACAATATAGTTCCACCTGAAAAGAAAACAGAAGGATATACCTTGTTAAATCTGCAGGCCGGCACCAACTTTCCGTTGCAAGGACGTAAAGCAGCGCTAAGTATCCAATTACAAAATGTTTTAGATACCCGGTACCTGAATCATACCAGCTTCTACCGGTTGATTGGCTTACCAGAGCAGGGAAGAAACCTCGTGGTTTCAATAAAAATTCCTTTCATTTTTAAACCTGCCGCGCAACCGTAATTTATAAATCTCCATAGTTATGAAACAAAAGCAATTATTCACCGGCCTGCTGAGCGTCTTATTATTGCTCGCGGCCTGTTCCAAAAAAGACCAGGAAGCCATCGACACCACTTATCCTGAAATAGACGTGCTCACCAACAGTGCATTTCCCAAGCAATGCAGCGAGGTACTGCGGGGCCAGGCCTTTGTTGCGAAAATTTATGTAAGCGACAATAAAGAACTGGGATCAGTAAGCATTGACATCCATCACAACTTCGATCACCACTCGCATAGTACAGAAGTAGCCGCTTGCAATATGGAAGTTATAAAAACACCGGTAAAGCCCATGGTGCTGATACAAACGATTCCTTTACCTGGCGGACACACCAGTTATGTAGCGGAACAAACGATTAATATACCGGCCGATGTAGATCCCGGCGATTACCATTTCCTGATACGTGTAACCGATAAAGAGGGATGGCAAACTATTAAAGGACTTAGCATAAAAATTAAATAGACTATGAAATTCATTCAAACTTACCTGTTGGTAGCTGTATTGGCGTTCCTGATCGTCGTTAGCTGTAAAAAAGATGATATACCAACAGCACCAACAGCGCCTTCCGTTGATGAAATAGAGGTCGGCGCCAATAACAATGAAACAGGGATTATTGGCAGGGATCTTCATTTTAACGCTAAAATAATGGCCGGCGATAAAATAGACCTGGTACAAATTAAGATAGAACCCCGGCCCGGCGAAACCTACTCCAGGCCATGGAACTATACCGTAACATGGGCTGAGTATAAAGGGGCTAAAAATGCTACAATCCATAAGCATTTCGACATTTCCACAACTGCTGGCGAGGGTATTTATGATTTCCTGATCATTGTAAAAGATGAGAATGGCGCTGTACTGGAGCTTAAGAAAACTATCAGGATCTATGACCCCGCCAATCTGCCTGTTGACCCGACCCTATCCCTGCTGAACTTACACATTGATGGCACACCGTACTACCGGAACGGAGCTTTTGTTACCGCAGGCCTTAAGCTGAAAAAAAATAATGTATTCAGTGCGCAGGCTGCTATTGAAAATGTAAAAGGGAACGGGAAACTATACCTGCTACTGATCAATAAGAAAGAGAACCATCGCCCTGAAAGTGTTGACAATATTGACTTCAGCAAAGTGATCGTATACGATGTGTACGAGCATAAGGACTGGGTAGCTGCCGCTACCTTCTCCAACTTTGTTTTTGACCTTACCACTTTCCAAACCGTAAGAAATATACCGAACCTGCCTATAGGCGCCGCCACAGATAATAATGCGCCCACAGCCAACCCCATCACCGGTTCTAAAAGCTGGGCTTCAGGTGATTATTATTTTGGTGTACTGTATAAAAATCAAACCTATAACCTATCGCTCTATAAGTACATAGAACTGGGTATCGACTACAATTAATAACACAATCAATTTTAAAACAAAACAGACTTTAAATCAATTTCAATTATGAAAAGAAAATCAATTTTCAGAACAGCTACTGCTATTGTGCTACTGGCCGGCTTTGCGGCATGTAACAAAAATGACGATGTGCTGCCTCCCACCTCGCCCGAAGATGCCAACGAGTACAAGTTTGTACGCTTGCTGGTAAGCGATGAAACCAGTACCACGCTTACCTTTCTGCAACCGGCAGAAGCTACAACGGCCAGCTTCCAGGCTAAATTCCCGTTAGCCAACCTATACCCTACCGCTTCAGGCCGGTATGCGGCTGTATTACATGGCGCCAATAATCTCGTTGAAGTATTCGACAATGGTTTGCTTTCTCATGACGATCATGTAGATGTTGCAGGGGCACCCAAATGGACACCTATAACTGCCACAGGGCTGAAGCCAACTCACTTCAAAAGCAAAGAACGCGAGAGCCTGGTTTTTAACGACGGCGACGGAACCTTAAGCGTTGGTAACGAGGCTGACTTTAATACTGCCGGTGCCAAATTTAAGATCGTTAATGCCGGCCTGGTTGCACATCATGGAGCTATGGCGCAATTCAACAATGGCAACTACGCAGTAACCTGGGCTTCCGCCGCCGGTAAATCGCCTACTCGTGTAAAGATCATTGACAAAACTGGTACAGAAGTACATGCGTCAACAAGAGAAGTAGGCAATATTCATGGAAATGCCAGCGATGGCCAGTATGCAGTATTCGGCGCATTTACTGATGCTACAGGGTCAGCCGGGGGGGCCCTGGTGGTGGCACAAAACGGCGCTCAGAATTTCATCAACAATCCCGCAGATTTTGGTGCGGCCAGACTGGGAACGATACTGTATGCAGAAAGCGCTAAAAAATTTATCGGATACAGCGCCGCCAAGGGAGCATATATCATTGACATCACCGGTAACAAAATGACGGCGCTTTACACCGGCACAGATGCCTTTCAATGCAAGGTAGACTACAGCGGGAAAAACCTGCTGCTCCTGAGCACCGACGGTACACTAAGAATATATGACCTGGCAACCGGCGCATTAAAAAAAGAAGGTGCAGCCATCAGCGCAGTGAATAGTGCAGATGTTTACAAGCCGGTACTCGAAGCAACGGAAAGATTTGCCTATATAGCTATTCCGGCCAACGGCGAAGTGTACCAGGTTAGCCTGGCAGACTTTAGTAAAGTGATAAAACATAAAGTGAGCGCCCGCCCTGTTAGATTGGCCTTATTTGGCTTTGAGAGCAGCGAGGAACATTAACTAACCTGGCTTTTTTAATCGGAGGTTTAAATAGAGAATCCGCGGAAGAAATTCCGTGGATTTCTCTTTTATGCTAATACCATTTTGAATCGCAGCCTTCAGACCATTTTGAGCCTTCGCAATCCTTGCAGGCAACAACAGGTCCCTTTTCTTTATGCGCTGTATACCCGCAACACACGCATGAATACAAACCATCGGCCGGATAGAGGTCTGTGTAAAACTGCTTCATTTTGTCAGGTAAAATATGCAGGCCCGGTTTAATTTCTTCAGGAGGTTTTTTAAAAACGCTTACATCGCCATTTACTTCAAGAATGGCATATTTCACCTGCCCCAGGTGTTCGATACCAGAGAGGCGGAGCTCCATAAAAAACTCATCAAAAGAAATATTTTCATTCTTTACTACTTCCTCAGTGTAGCGTCCGTCCCTGATAATGGTAACCGGATGACCTTCAACCAGCCTCTCAAATTTATCTGACTTGATAAGCAGCCAGGTAACCAGCTTGTAGAAAAGGATAATACTGATAATGGTAAGCACGGCCGGCAGCACTCCCACGTCTTTGTAGAAACCCATATCGCCGGCGGCAGAACCCAATGTAAGAATAATAACCAGCTCAAAAACGGTAAGCTGCCTCACCCCTTTTTTGCCGGTTAAGCGCAGCGCAAATAAAACGATCACAAAAGATATGAAGCATCGTACTATTACTTCAAATAAAAAGACCCACTCATCCTGCCCCAGAAAGAATTCTTTGGCATTGATGATATTAAGGTTGCTTAAATCCATAACCATATTTTGTTAGTTATGAATGCTATGCAAAAACAATGCTATTTGCCTGCCTTAGCCCAACTATCTTTTAAAGTAACCGTGCGGTTAAATACTAAAAGGTCTTTCGGGCTTTCTTTATCCAGCACAAAATATCCTTTGCGTAAAAACTGGAAGCGGTCTGTAACCACTGCATCTTTTAACGCAGGCTCAGCTAAAGCACCGTTTAGCACTGTTAAGGAATGGGGATTGATATATGATTGGAATTCGCCTTCTTCGTTTGCAGGGTTTTCTACTGTAAACAAGCGATCATACTCGTTTATCTGTATAGCAATATGATCTTTGGCATTTACCCAATGCAACGTTCCTTTTACGTGAATGCCCGAGGTATCGGCGCCGCTTTTGCTTTCGGGAGTATAGGTACAATTCAGCTGTATCACATTCCCGGCTTCATCTTTTATTACCTCGTCGCATTGAATAATGTAGGCATGCTTTAAGCGAACCTTCTGGCCAGGTGCTAAACGAAAGTACTTTTTAGGCGGATTCTCCATAAAATCTTCGCGCTCGATATACAGCTCCCTGCTAAAAGTTATTTCGCGGTTACCGGTATTCAGATCTTCGGGGTTATTTTCTGCCAGTAATGTTTCACTCTCTTTATCATAATTGGTGATCACTACTTTTACGGGGTCAAAAACTACCATCCTTCTTAACGCGATCTTATTTAAATGTTCGCGCGCGCAGAACTCCAGTAATCCCAGGTCCACCATATTATCACGCTTCCCTACCCCGATACGGTCGCAGAAATCACGGATACTTTCAGGCGTATAGCCACGACGGCGATACCCGGCTATCGTAGGCATACGGGGATCATCCCAACCTGAAACATATTTTTCGTTTACCAGCTGCAGGAGTTTTCTTTTGCTGGTTACCGTGTGGCTTAAATTTCTCCTGGCAAACTCATATTGCTTGGAAGGGAAAATACCCAGGTTTTCAATAAGCCAGTCGTATACTTCACGGTGCGGTACAAATTCCATCGTACAGATAGAATGCGTGATATGCTCTATAGAATCGCTTTGACCGTGGGCAAAATCATACATGGGGTAAATACACCAGGCATCTCCTGTGCGGTGATGATGCGCATGCTTAATACGGTATAAAATAGGGTCGCGCATCAGCATGTTCGATGATTCCATATCAATTTTAGCCCTCAGCACCTTTTCTCCATCTTTATATTTACCGGCGCGCATATCCGCAAACAGCTGCAGGTTCTCCTCTACGGATCTTTCAGCGTATTGATTACGGTGCCCCGGCTGGGTGGGAGTACCTTTTTGTTGTGCGATTTCTTCACTGGTACTGTCGTCTACATAAGCCAAACCCTTATTGATCAGCCTTACCGCAAACTCGTATAATGTCTCAAAATAGTCGGAAGCATACAGCTCGTTTTTCCACTCAAAACCCAGCCATTTAATATCTTCCTTAATGCTCTCTACATATTCTGTATCTTCTGTAACCGGGTTAGTGTCGTCAAAACGGAGATTGGTACCCCCTCCAAATTTCTGGGTAAGTCCGAAATTCAGGCATATGCTGCTGGCATGCCCGATATGCAAATACCCGTTAGGTTCTGGCGGGAACCGGGTCATTATCGATTGATATTTCCCTGCAGACAGATCATTTTCTACGATTTCTTCCAAAAAATTGAGGCTTTTTTCCTCTTCCACATGCTTATCTACGCTCATACTTGTTTTACTGGTGTAACGGCAAATTTAACTTTTTAAGCGGATTTTGCGGTCATTCTTTATTTGGATTTTTTTAATACGAGCTGTTGCGCTTCCGGCTGATTATCCGTATATAGGTTATGAAACGATTATATCCGCTGGCCCTGTTTGCCGCTACCCTGCTTTTGTTCTCCTGTAAAAAAAATGGAATTGAAAACCGCGCAGTTGAAATACCGGTTAAAACCGTGGCTTTTGCTATAAAAGATATCGACCTGAAAGAACGACAAAACTGGATTCTTAGCGGAGGTAGCCAGAAATACACTTTTAATATAGTAGCTGACACATTACATGCTGTTCCGGCAGGCGAGCCCTATTCGCTCCGGTATGAACCATCCAGCTATTCTTTTAATTATATAGGATTTGGACTTGTTTCTCCTCACTATTATATATCTCTCCAAGCATCGGTTAAAAGAAACGTTTATGCAACTTCTCCCGTTACAATAGGATTTCCCAATATCGCAGACCAAAGCGATGAAATAAAACTTAAAGACGCTGATGCGTTGATAGCAATAAATTATGAAGCACCATCCAGCAATATTAGAGATGGCAAGTTTATCCATAGGAACACCTTAATAGATTTTGAAACAGTTAACGTTCCCGGCGATGCTGTTATTACTGTACTGCAAAGTGAGGAAACGAAACCCTGGCATTACAAGCCTGGTTTTTATAAAGCCATAGTAGTAGCCGTACCGGCGATATCGGTAAAAATAGGAACCGAAGTATTTAAAGTGCAGGTAACCGATCCCAAAGGCATGTCGGGCAACGCACACTATACTTTTAAAGTAGTATATGATGCGGGTAAAAAATCTTTGTCCATCACAGACCTCGCATCAAAAACCTGGTCGGCTGTTCATTAAATATCCCATCCGCCAAGTTTTTAGGGAAAGATTTGCCGGCTTAAGTAGTTTTGCGGCTATGAAAATTTTGCGTCCCTTACATAATCTGTTGCTCATTGTATCCGCTATTTTCTTCCTGGCAGCTTTTTTTACACTCGGGCAAACGCTGGATATACATATACATGATACAATGATTGTGATTTCATTTGCCCACGTTTTCATGGTTTGCGCGGTTTACCTTTCTCTGCTCTGGCTTTTGTACACTTTTACGTATCGGTTTCTTTTTTCACCGAAGCTTTATAAGGTACATGTGATTGGCTCGGTTATACTGTTCATCATTATTATTGTTACGAGTTTATGGAGCAACCAGATTCTGCAGTACTATATTGGCAAAAAACAGCCCGACTTTACCATTATATCTGCTGAAATAGGTAATAGCATTGCCATCGCTTCTATATTATTAACATCTATCCAATTACTTTATCCTTTAAATTTGATGATCGGATTATTAAAAAACAAAAAACGTTAGGCTATGTCGTTACTCAATCAAAATAACAAGAAAGGAAAAAAAGATAGCAAAAGTAAAGGGAACAGCAAGCAGGGTAATAACTCCAAGTTTATTCAAAAGCCTCAGGCCGGCGCATTTGTAAGCAAGCAACAGAATACCGGTTCTCAAAGAGGAAGCTAACATAAGTATGACAAATGACAGCAATTAGTTGACAATTGCAGAAAAAGCACTGTCAACTATCACCTTTCATCAGTCAATTAAATTTAATCAAATTTTTCCAGTATCCGGAAATGATGCTTGGCGGCCTTTAGGTATTTTTTACCTCTGCGGTAAGACCAGTAAGCATGGCCCTGTCGGGCATTGTAACGGCTTATTTCATACAGTACCTTCCAGTGTTGCAGTATGGTTTTATAAGCTTTGCCCAGGCTCATGCCACAGTCGTAAATATGATTGGGCTCTGCTCCTGCTCCATTGTATTCCAAAACAATAAAATTATCCCCCCTTTTAAGATCTGCTATAGAGCTGGTTTTGATATCGTAGCGGCCATAATAAAACTGGGTGTGCCGGCTTAACCGGTCGAAAACCCCTACCAGCGCGGGGTCTATTTCTTCTTGAAGGTTGGTGAATTTGGCCCCCCTGTTATGATTTCCTGCGAAAGAAAGATAAAAGACTTCATTGCTGGCAAGTACGCGGTCGAAACGGTGCCCATGCCGCGACTCCATTTCCTCTACCCGATGCCGGGCTCTTTCATGCTGATGGATCAATTCTTTCAGGGTACTTTTACCATCACCTGTTACCTGAAGGAGTTCCTTATAAATAAATCCTGAAACTACCCCCGTTTGCTGCCAGGGATAACGGTAATAAAAAACGCTTACCTCAACCGGAAGATCTATTTTTTCCTGAACGATATATTTAAACGGAATATGTTCATGGTACTTTTTCAATTGAGCTTCATCTTCTATCACCCTGAACAGTATCCCTTTCATCCCTACATCGGGCTTCACTACAAGGGGATATTGCAGCCCTGTAACATTGACCCTCTCCACCAGATCAGGAAAGGGAGTACCCGGTTTCACATATATCGTTCGCGGCGTTATCTGGGCAGGCAACAGCCGGTACATTTCTTTTTTCCCCTCCCCTTCAAAACCTCCGAATGTAATACTGGGATTGGAAGGTGTAAAAAACCAGAATGAACGGCTTTTAATGCAATACCAAAGCCAAACCGGCGCAATTGGCGCATATAAAATATAAAAATTCCAAAGTTCCCAGTTAAAAAGCCTCTCAAAAAATTTCTTAATGCGCATGAATTATTAGCAAATATACCAGCCCGGTGAACTAAAATGAATTAATTTTATAAAGTACTAGCGGGCAAAGTTTATTGCCATTTATATGCCAAAAAATGAAACGATCTATGCACGTACCTACGGCAGCTGAAATATTTGCAAACGGAGAAACCCCCGAAGTCCTGTTTTGGGTGGGTTGCGCCGGCAGTTTTGACCAGCGGGCCCAGAAGATTACCAGGGCTTTTACGCAGATACTGGATGCTACCCAAATAAAATATGCCATACTGGGCAAAGAAGAAATGTGCACCGGCGACCCGGTCAGGCGTGCAGGCAATGAATTCATGTTCCAGATGATGGCTTACCAGAACATACAAATACTGAACAACTACGGCATAAAAAAAATAGTAACAGCCTGTCCCCATTGCTTTAATACCATTAAAAATGAGTATCCCGAACTGGGCGGCAGCTATGAAGTAATACACCACACCACCTTTTTGCAGCAGTTGATTAACGAGGGCAAAATAAAAATTAAGGAGGGCGGCGATTTCAAGGGAAAGAAGATTACTTACCACGACAGCTGCTACCTGGGCCGGGCGAATGATATTTACGAAGCGCCCCGGCAGGTGTTGGCAATGTTAGACGCCGAGCTGGTAGAAATGAAACGTTGCCGTAGCAAAGGACTTTGTTGCGGCGCAGGCGGCGCTCAAATGTTTAAAGAGGAGGAAAAAGGTGAAAAACGTATTAACATTGAACGCACGCAGGAAGCGCTGGGAACCGGCTCTTCTTATATTGCATCAGCCTGCCCTTTTTGCAATACTATGATCACCGATGGCGTAAAAAATGCTGAAAAAGAGGGAGATGTTAAGGTTTTGGATATAGCCGAGATAGTAGCGGCAAGCATGCAGGCCGGGGAAAGCTGATTGGTTGGTTGAAAGGTTGACCGGTTGACAAGGTGAAAGACTGAAGGATATTGAACTATTGCGCTTCAAGCTTGTTATCTGTCCGAAGGAAATTCCTTTGGAGCGTTATTGAATATTTTTTGATCCGTGTATTTTATAAAATGAACTTACAGTATAAAGAGTTATTACCTGCCGATTTTAGTCCCGCGTCACGCGTATGGGTGTACCAGGCCAGCCGTTTATTAACCATGTCAGAAGCATTGGATGCAGAGCAGCGTTTAAACAGCTTTGCAGCGCAATGGCAGAGCCACGGTGCAGATGTAAAGGCAGCAGGCCTATTGTTTTTCGGGCAGTTTGTGATACTGATGGCCGATGAAACCTACGCCGGCGTAAGCGGATGCAGTACCGACAGCTCTGTTCGTTTTATTAAATCGCTGGAAGCAGCTTATGGTATCCAGCTGTTCGACCGCACCGCGCTGGCATTTGTGATCAGGGATAAGATACAGGTGCTTCCTTATGCCCAGCTGCAATACGCATTGGATAACGGCTTTATAAGCCCGGATACGCTGTATTTCAACAACCTGGTGGCTAACAAGCAGGAACTGGAGCATCAATGGATTGTTCCCTTAAAGGAAAGCTGGCTGAAAGACCGGTTACAGCTTGTACAGCCCTAACGCCGTTACTTTTGAAAATCTATTTCATAAACAGAGGGCCAGAGTTTCCCCGTAACCAGTACTTTACCGGTAGCCGAATCGTATGCAATTCCGTTTAGCGCGTCAATTGTTGGTTTCCTGTTAAATACTTCATTTCTTATGGCGCTTAGGTTTAGTTTGCCTACAACACGGCCGGTAGCGGTATCAATCTTAACGATAAATGGCGTCTGCCATACATTGGCATAGATAAACCCGTTAATCAATTCAAGTTCATTCAGCTGATCGCGCTCTGTTCCATTTTCTGATACGTTCAATATTTTAACAGGCAATAAATCGCCGGGGTTTAGGTAATGTATTTTATTAGTGCCATCACTCATGATAAGATATTTCCCGTCCGTTGTCAGCCCCCAGCCTTCCGTATTGGCGTAAGTAAATTCACCTATTTTTTTAAAAGTTGTAGCGTCATAAATAAACCCTTTCTGGTTTTTGTAGGTGAGTTGATACAATTTGTTCTTTAGAAAAACAATCCCCTCTCCAAAATACTTCGACCGGTCTATTTCAACCCTAGGAGCAAAATTGCCGTTAGCCCAATCACTTACACCAATTACCGATTTTGTAAACGGCAGTTCGGGAGGTGCGCCCCCGCTCTCATAAAGCAGGCCGTTGTGAAAAACCAGGCCCTCGGTAAAAAGAGTGGTGTCGTGCGGATAAATGGCTTTGGTGGTATAGGGAATTATGGGTACGGAAGGCATATCTTCTGCAGGTAATGTATCGCCATCCGGTTGGTTATTACAACCGCCTATGGCTAGTAAAAGGATTATAATCAGACTGGTACCAATTACATAGGAAAGGGTTGTATTGTATGTGTATCTCATAAATTGAAACAATTTAACGTGGTGTAATGTTATATTTAGCACAACTTGGCTGCCGGTTAAAAGTAAGATAGTATTGTAAAGCAAACAAACCAAACGAGAACCGGTAACCGACTTGCAGTGAACAGTTTCAAATTAATTAACTTTGCGAAAATTTTTATAGATGTTCGATTCAATTGAAAGTGCGATTGAAGCTATTAAACAGGGTAAACTGATAATAGCGGTAGATGACGAAGACCGTGAGAATGAAGGTGACTTTATTGCCGCCGCCGGTGCCATCACGCCTGAAATGGTAAATTTTATGGCAACCCACGGACGCGGGCTGATTTGCGCACCTTTACCAGAAGAGCGTTGCGATGAGCTGGGCCTGGAACTGATGGTAACCAATAATACAGCCTTACATGAAACGGCTTTTACCGTTTCCGTCGACCTTTTGGGCCATGGATGTACTACCGGAATCTCTGCACACGACCGGTCTAAAACAATTGAAGCTTTAAATAATCCTTTTACAAACCCGGCAGACCTTGGTCGCCCGGGACACGTTTTTCCTTTACGTTCGAAAAAAGGCGGTGTTTTACGCCGGGTAGGACATACAGAGGCTGCAACGGACCTGGCCAGGCTGGCGGGCTTTCCTTACCCGTATGGCAGTGTACTGGTAGAAGTAATGAATGAGGATGGCAGCATGGCACGCCTGCCGGACCTCCTGAAAGTGGCTGAAAAATTCGATCTGAAGATCATCTCCATAAAAGACCTGATCGAATATCGCTTAAAAAGCGATTCGCTGATTGATGAAGTAGTACGTGTAAATATGCCCACGCAATATGGCGATTTTAAACTGGTAGCTTTTAAAGATAAAAACAGCAACAGCGAGCACCTGGCACTGATCAAGGGCGAATGGGAAAAGGATGAGCCGGTATTAACCCGTGTACACTCTTCCTGCTTTACCGGCGACATTTTAGGCAGCCTGCGTTGCGACTGCGGCGATCAGCTGCATACCGCTATGCAAATGGTGCAACAGGAAGGAAAGGGCATTATTTTATATATGAACCAGGAAGGTCGTGGCATTGGATTGATGAATAAACTGAAAGCTTATAAATTACAGGAAGAAGGGATGGATACGGTTGAGGCTAACCTGCACCTGGGTTTTCAAATGGACGAACGCGACTATGGAGTAGGTGCCCAGATATTACGACACCTGAATGTTACCAAACTGCGCCTGATGAGCAATAATCCGCGTAAACGCGTAGGACTGGTAGGTTACGGCTTGGAAATAGTGGAGAATGTACCGATCATTATCTCACCCAACGAGCATAATGAAAAATACTTAAGCACCAAACGCGAAAAACTGGGTCACGAGTTTTAAACCTGACGATATTGGAAATATAAAAAACTCCGGTTTACATCCGGAGTTTTTTTATGAAGTCAGCTGAAGTCTGATTGGCGGGATTATTGTACATTCGGGAACCTCAAAAGTTCTCCTTATAATGAGTAAGCCTTCAACAATTGATGCATACCTGGCAACTATTCCTGCCGAAGCCGCTGAAATGGTCAATAAAATAAGGCAGATCATCCAAAAAGCCGCTCCAACAGCCGAAGAAGGCCTGAGCTATGGCATTGGGGGATTTAACCAGAATGGCAGGTATTTTATATACTATTCGGGGTACAAAAAACACACGAGCATTTATCCAGCGCCACGTGAACATGAAGATTTTAAAGACGAGCTAAGCAACTATAAAGGGGATAAAGGAACGGCTCAATTCCCCCTGGATAAGCCCCTGCCAACAGCTCTGATCAGGCGGATCGTTCTATTTCGCCTGAAAGAAAACGAAGAAAAAGCAGGTTTAAAAAAGAAGAAGTAGTCACTGATCACTGCAATTGTTATTTTCCCATGATCTTTTTCCGGTGCGTATTACCCCAGTCGGCCAGGTTAGAGATTACTGATTTCAATTGATGCCCGTATTCTGTTAATTCGTATTCCACGGTAACGGGTTTAGTATTCACCACTTCGCGCTTTACCAATTGATTGGTTTCCATATCTTTTAATTCGCGGCTCAGCATTTTACCCGATATACCGGTTACATCCTTTAATATCTCGGAGTAGCGCTTCTTGCCAAATCCCAGGGACGCCACAATTGATATCTTCCATTTTCCGCCCAGAACATCCATGGCGTCGTGTACGGCAAGAATTGTTTTCCTACATGCTTCGGGGTCGTGTTTTACTTCCATCATATGTTACCTGGTTACCTGTTTGTTACCATTACTTTTTGTCACCTGGTGACAAAAGTAAACCAAATAATCAGAACTTTGCTTTTCCAAACAAGAAATCAATTTATATGGAACTTATAAAACATTTAAACTGGCGGTATGCCACTAAAAAGTACAGCAACAAAAAAGTGCCTGCCGAGCAGGTACACCAGATTATAGAAGCCATCAGTTTGTCGGCCTCCTCTGCGGGCTTACAACCTTACCGGGTCTTTTCTATCTCCAACGAGGATCTTAAAAAACAACTGGGTGAAGGGTCGTTTAATGCGCAGATAGCAGAATCATCGCATTTACTGGTATTTGCCGCTTATGCTACCATTACTAAAGAACATATAGCAGGGTACATCAGTTATATGGCCAGGGAACGGGGAATACCCGAGGGAGGCATGGCTGATTTCCAGAAATCACTTGAGCAGTTCTTACTAAGCCGTTCAGATGAAGAAAACTTTGCGTGGGCAGCCAGACAAGCGTATATAGCGTTAGGCACAGGCATTATTGCCGCTGCAGAATTAAAAGTAGATGCCACCCCTATGGAAGGATTTGACGCTGCACGGGTAGATGAACTTTTAGGTCTTAAAGAAAAAGGGCTGAAAAGCGTGGTACTATTATCACTGGGCTACCGGGACGAAGAAAAGGATTTCCTCGTAAATCTTAAAAAGATACGGGTCCCTAAAGAAGAATTTGCTTCTATTATCGATTAACCCATTACCTCCTTGCGGAGGTTTTTTTATATCTACTTTTAACCATAACATTATACAGTACACCAGCCCTGTTGCCTTTAGTTTATTATCTTCGGCACCTGTTATTGATAAATAGTATAATTCTTTCAGGTAAACGCTTTGTTATGTTGAATAAAAAAAATAGGATCCGCCAAACGCTGGTATGGGCAGCAATGTTTTTGTGTTTTACTATTCAGGCACAAACCTACACTGTTGCCTCTTATAATTTACGTTTTGATAACAAAAATGATGTTGGAAATCTCTGGCAAGACCGGTTCCCTTTTGTGGCAGCCCTGGTTCGCTACCACGACTTTGACATATGGGGAACTCAGGAAGCATTGCCCCACCAGCTGGAAGATGTGGTGAAAGCCCTGCCTCAATATGCACGCCATGGCAAAGGCAGGGATGATGGAAGCGATAAGGGCGAGCATTCGGCCATTTTTTACAAAAAAGATAAGTTTCTTCTATTACAATCAGGAGACTTCTGGTTATCAGAAACGCCTGACAAGCCAGGATTAGGCTGGGATGCTACCTGCTGCAACCGCATCTGCTCCTGGGTATACCTGCAGGATCAGAAGTCAAAAAAGAAATTCTATTTCTTTAATGTTCATTTTGATCATGAGGGCAAAGTGGCTCGTATTGAAAGCAGTAAACTTATACTTCAAAAGATAAATGCAATAGCTAAAGGTGCGCCGGTAATATTAACAGGCGATTTCAACGCAGGCAGAAATACAGAGCCTTACCAGATCATCGCCAACTCGGCTGTTGTAAGAGATACTTATAAAGATGTACAACATCCGTACGAAAACAATAGCTCTTTTAACGGGTTTAAAAAGGAATTTAAAAGCACCGATATTATCGACCATGTTTTCGTCAGCAAACAGTGGAAAGCTACGAAGTGGGGCGTTTTAACAGATAGCTATTTTGGCAAATTCCCTTCAGATCATTTTCCAGTAGCAGTAGCAGTAACACTGAAATAGATTATTCCACCTTTGCAGGAACTGTTTTAGGTACCAAAGAATCTTCTTTTTTTTCTACCGTAACCGGTTGTACCGATTTGGCTGAATCTACAGGAGGCGGTACCCGGTTGCTTTCTCTTTCCGCCCGCTTTCTTGCATTAATAAATAGTTCAGGCAAAGTATTGAATTCTCTTTTAAAAGAGATACCGCCACCGGTTCTCTTCAATTTAGCGGCGCCCGTACTTGAAGTGGTCAGGTAATCCAGGTTTTCCCGGTAAAATAAATTCAGCCTCAGGCTTCCGCTGGCATTGAGCAGCCACTCGGCGGTAACATCGGGTAAAAACTGAACCGTTTGCTGTAAAGTGCTCGATTGCAGCGGCACCTCCAGCGAGCTGCCTAATGATATTACAAAGCGGTCTTTAAAGAGAGGAACCAATAACGCCCCGCTCACATTAGCCTGGTTGATATTAAAGTTGGCATTACTGGCACCCAGCACATTACGGTTATAAACAGAGCCGCTAAAGTTGAAGCTTACATTTTGCCCCAGCAGCGAGGATAGCGCACTGTTCAGTTTTTTATTGATCTCGTTAAAAAACAAACCCGACAGACTCGAGATGGTATTATAGGTAAACTCCATAGCGGCCCCTCCTATTCCGATATTGGACACGCCTGTTTGCGGAGGTGCAAAGCTGTTGAATACGATCAGGTAGGTAACCTGGCGCGTTACCTCTGTCTGGCTTCTTTCTATTTGTTGCAGCGCATTGGTGACGTTAAAGTCGTTATTGAAACGGCTATTAGGATCCAGTTCCAGCTCAAATTTAAACTCCGGCTGGAATAATTGTCCCGTTAATACCGCGTAGATATATACATTTTCGCGGGTATTGGAGTAGCTCTGGCCCGGATCGATCATACTGGCCAGGGGTGCAAAGCTTACCCGCTCGGCCTTATACTTTGCCTGTATATTAATATTGGCCTTTAAAGGGTCGCCGGTCCATGAAATGTAGTTTTCGGTTCCCTTAATAATTTCAAAAGGTTTGGGGAAAAAGGATTTGAAAGTATAATTATAAGTGCCCTCTTCAATATCGAAACGGCCCTTAATTGCCAGTGCTTCGTTCGTCCCCGACTTGATATTCAATGTGCCCGAGCCTCTTCCAAAAATCTGGTCACCGGTGAGATCGTCCATTACAAACTTCATCAATACTTTCGGGTTGGCCGTTACATCCAATTCATAAGTCATTTTTGATTCGCTATTGGCATTCACAATACTATCAGAAACTTCTACCCCATATTTACGTTCTACCAGCCAGTCGGGCATTTTTCCGGCCTGGCTATTGGCAGAAGCGATCGTAAAGTCGCTTTCTTCACGGTCTGAAGCTATAGCATCTATTTTCATGAAGCTGTTATCTTCCGAACCCACCAATACGAAGGAACCGGTTGCCTTTACATTTCCGTAAAATAATTTGTTATCAGCGTAACTGGTATTCAATACCTGTACCGGCCTGTTGTTGCGGGCATCACGCGTACCGGGTTTACGGGTAGACACCGTGATGTCGTAGAACATATCATCAAACCCATTATGCGTAATGCCGCCCCGCAGATAAACAGGGTTTCCTGTAATCGTATCTTCCAATACTATACCATTTAAATTGATCTCATTCTCGCTTAACTCAATATCACGGTCTTCGATCCTGTAATAGCACTGGGTAAATTTCACTTTAAGTCCTGCATTTCTCAAACGTCCTTTGCCAACAACCGCCAGCGAATTTAAAGGCCCCTTGATCTGGAAGTTGCCGGTAACATCGCCACGTATATCGGTAAATAAGCTATTCAGGAAGCGGTCAATATACTTCAGGTCGAAATGGGTAGGCGTTAAAGAAATAATATTTTTTTGCTGCGACTCCTGGTCTTTCAGGTACAGGTGAATGTCATAAGCCAGGCTTTTATCATCAGCACCCAAAGTTTTACCATCCACCAGCAACTCCTGAGTAGCCATATCAAAAATAACATTAGCCCCCAAATTACCGATGGAATCATTATCCAGCCTGATACCGCTGCCTACAAAATCCCTGGAGCTTATCTTCATATTCTTGCCAGGATTTTCAATAAGTACATGCGCGTCAATCAATCCTTCCAGCCGGTTACGCGGAAGCAGGTAAGGACCTATATCGCCCAGATTAATCCCCCTTAAAGTAATAGCAGCATCGTTCCAGCTTCCCACGTCGGAAGGCATGGTTTCAATTCGTATTTCCTGCGTACTTTCCCTTAAAACCAGTAGGCCGTGAGCCGGTGCATTTTTTCTGAATTCAAGCTCACCCTTATCCTCGATAGTCCAGGTTTTTCCGTTCAGCATAAAAGAGGAAGGATTAAACCTGATCCCTACGCCGTTGCTATAGGTATTGACAATTGCGTTCAAACGTGCCTGGTCAAGCGCTTTACTATTACCCGTACCTGTAAATAGGCTCACTTCGGAAACATCATTATGCGCTTTTATATTAAAGGTAGCCAGCTGAATTTTCAGGCTATCTGTAACGCCGATGTTAGATACGCTTCCATATAATGTAAGGCTATCGTAATTACCCGCAGCATCTATATCTATATTTGAAAAATCAAACTGCCTGAATTTAAAGTAAGGTACATTTACATCCAGGAAGAGATGATTCGCCGCAGTATTGATACCACCGGTAATCCGGCTATTATTGAAACCTTTTAAACTGCTATCGATAATGGTAGCAAACTCATCAAAATTCCCTGTTTTAATATCAAAATTAAAAGACTGTTGGGAAACAGTGGCCTGCGGCGCCTTGATATAAGCCGGATAATAGCGGCTCAAAAATGCAGTAACCGAGTTAGGCAGATCACGTATTTTAAAAACGCCATCCACATCTATGCTGAACTCGTTGGACGCTACACGTAAATGCTTGGTGCTATCTGTAGTTGTTGAGTTGATGGACAGCGAGTCGAAAGAAAGAGGGAAGCCATTACGGGTTAAAGAAGCATTGGAAATATTGGCGTTGCCCAGGAAGTCATCTATCGTATTGCCTGAAAATTCAGCATTCACCTTGCCGGAGAACGCTATATTTTCGCTGAATAATTGTGTGTTATAGAGGTTCAACGTATCAATGTTGGCCATGAAATTAAACTCAGGAACTTTCCGGCTAAAATCAACCAACCCGTTGAGGCTTAGCAATGCATTAGGGTCATTAACGATCACAGATCCGTCAAAGATCCTTTTGTTCAGCTCACCATCCAGCGTTATACCCTGGTAACGGTATTTTTTATAGTCTACATATTTTATCCGTGCATCCAGGGCTATATTGCCGCTATTCGGCTTAAAACCGGCACCTTTTAATGTAGCATTCAGGCCTATATAACCCAGGTCGTCGTTCCTCAGTAACGGGCCCAGGTTTAAACTTTCGGTGGATACTGTACCTGAATAAACCGGATAAGCGGGGTTCTGTAGTTTTAAATTTAGATCGGCTTTTACGGTGCCCAGGCCTGTTCGTATGGTTCCATAAGTTACAAAATCATTAATAAAACCTGCAAAGTTGCCGGTAAACATAACAAACCCCAGTTTACTTAAATCAGGATTGGTAATTCGTTTCAGGGGTGGTATAAAAGCGGTAGCATCGGCATATACGGTTCTAAACTCATTGGCTTTTATATCCAGGTAAGTGCTGCTGATTTCGGGTAAACCTGTAATAGAAGCATCCCCGAGAAAATAGGTATTAGCCCCTGCCCTTATATCGAGATTTTTACCTATTAATGAAGCTACAGGTCCTTTTATATTCCCGCTCAGCCTGATGCGTTTCTTCCAGGTTTTCAGATCGGGAGCAAAATAGGCAATATCATCGCTGTTAATTTCGGTGTGATCGAAATGCCCTTCCATTCTCACCTTTTCTTCAAAGTCGCTCATGTCGCTAAAGCGGTCAAAACGCATACTAAAGTAGTTGCTTAAATGACTGTCGTTTGTCCTGATATCCAGGTTTTCAAAAGTCATTTCATGCGGCGTGAATTTAGCGTCGGCAATCAGATGCTTCACTTCAAAACCGCTTCTCTCACGGGTTTGCAATTTAATAGAAGCTGTAATGGTGTCCATTTCCCATTTCACATTGCGAAAATCTCCATAGATTTTCGAGAACTCAATGTGCTTTCCGTCGAAAGCTATGGGGTCAAGCGGCCTGGATTCATTGTCATTTTTAAAAGTCCCGTTTCGCAGGCTTAGTTCGCTCACCAATATCTTCCATTTATTGTCGTTTATATCAACTTTGCCGGTATCCGTCACAATCGGCTTGGGAACATTTTCCAGTTTTCTCGGGGGTCTTTTTCCGTCATAATCCCTGAGCGCGAAATAAGGCTGGTTAATATTGAGGGAGTTGATTTCTATAATTTTCTTTTTAAAGTCGACGTTCCGGGAAACTGTATTCAGTGAGGCCAGCGACAGCGTCATATCCTGCCCGATCCACCCATCCTGCTGCTTTACCCGGATGTTTTTCAGATCAATCTCCCTCAGGGCGAGATTGATGCCGCCTTTCTTCTTTTTGGGAGAAGCGGGCGTTGAAAAATAATCCAACAAAAACTGGTGGCGCCATACCGAATCCCGCCGTTGCAGATGGATATAGGCATCCCTCAACCCTATATACTGTAGTTCTATATCTTTTTTAAGAAAAAACCAATCCGTAATATTTACAGTAATCTCTCCTGCACTTAAAATAGTATCCTTTTGCCGGTCTTGTATTAACACCTGCTGCAGGTTCAGCTTGTTAAACAGGGAAAGATCAATACGGCCTATTTCAATTTTGGCTTGCAGGTCTTTAGATAAACGGGAAGTCACTTTATCGATAAGCCAGTTTTGTACAGGTGGCATTTGTATCAGCACCCATACTGTCGTCAACAGCAATATAATTGACGCCAGAACGATCAGTAATATTTTTCGAAATTTCTTCAGGAAAGGGTTATTCTAAAAATTATCTGTAAAAGTAATTTATTAGGGAACTACCTGCAAATTTCAGGCATATCTAACTGTTAATTTTATATTTTTAGGGAATTCGTGCGGTTCGGGTTCATCCTTTTAACGCGCATTCATCCTTATTTATCAACCTCATCTTAATTGCGGCAGCAGTATATGGGCAGATTTTTAATTTTAGTTCTGGCAGCTCTTGTTAGCGTCGTGGCAAGTAATCAGCTTGCTGCCCAGCAATTTGGAGGTAACCCCGCAGGTATGCGATGGAAACAAATTAATACCGATACGGCCCGGGTGATATTTCCTGTGGGATTAGACTCGGCAGCTCAACGAGTGGCCTCTTTTGTAAGCCGGTTATCGTTGCAGGATCAGCTAAGCCTGGGTAAAAAATTTAAAAAAATCGACATCGTATTACAAAACCAACCGGTTATTACCAATGGCTATGTATCAATGGGACCTTTTCGGAGCGAGTTTTACACTACGCCTTCGCCGGATAACTATGATCCCAGCAGCCTTTCCTGGCTTACCCAGCTCACTGTGCACGAATACAGGCATGTGCAGCAGTACAATAATTTCGATAAAGGGCTGAGCGCTGTTATGAAAAGGCTGTTTGGACAGGAGGGGTATGCATTAGCTGTTAATGCGGCAGTACCCAACTGGTTTTTCGAGGGCGATGCGGTGTATAGCGAAAGCCTGCTGGCGCCCCATGGCAGGGGAACCCTCCCTTTCTTTCTTAAAGCTTTCCCGGCCCTTTGGCAATCGGGAAAGGAATACAGCTGGATGAAGATCAGGAACGGCTCTTTTAAAGATTATGTACCTAATCATTACGACCTGGGATACCTGCTGGTAAATTACGGGGCTAAACAATACGGTTATGATTTCTGGCGTAAAGTAACCGGTGATGCCAGCGCTTACAAGGGGGTATTTTACCCCATGCAAAAAGCAGTTCAACGACACGCGGGGATTTCTTATAAAGATTTCAGAAGCAATGCTTTTAATTACTACAAGCAACAATATACACTCTCCCAGCCGGGAATGTTTGCCGACAGCCTTAATGTTTTTGCTACTAATACCCGAACCCTTACCCAGTATTTGTTTCCCTTCCAGGTATCGGAAACCGAGCTCCTATATGAAAAATCTTCTAATAACAGGAGAGCAGGTTTTTATATTAAAAATGCCGAAGGTGAGCGCCTGGTCCGTTTGCGTGATATCAGTATTGAAGATCAGTACAGCTACCGCAATGGCAAGATTGTATATGCCGCCTACGAGTTGCATCCGCGGTGGCGCTGGGTAAGCTACAATGTAATTAAAGTACTGGATATTGCAACCGGGCAACAGCGCAGCCTTACCCATCGATCAAGATATTTTTCTCCCGATATTTCTGCTGATGGAAAGAAGATCGCAGCCAATAAAGTTTACCTGGACGGCTCTTCAAGCCTGGTGCTGCTAAGCGCAGACAATGGCCGGGTAATAAAGGAAATCAAAAAAGAAGGCGTGTCTTATTTCTCCAATCCAAAATTCATTGATGAAAATACGGTGGTTAGTGTTTTGCGTAATAAGGACGCAACTACAGCTATAGCCACTATCGACCTGGCCACCGGCTCAGTCAGCCATCTCACCACACCTTCTTCTACTGTAATCGGCACCATTGACATAAAAGCCAACAGGGTATACTTTACCGCTTCGCAGCAATTGAAGGACGAACTATTTTATTTTGATCTTAGCCAGAAACAACTCTATACATTATCCACGCCAGGTATTGGCAGCTATTTTATTAACAGCAACTTTAATAAACTCAACTGGAGTACATTTACTGCAGATGGGTACCAACTACAACAAACAGACAACAGCCTTTCAAAATGGCGCCTGGTATCGATGGAAGCATTTGCACAAAACAAAACCGGTATTGTAACTGATAGTCTACAGGTATCTGACCAGCTAATGACCATGCCACTGAAAAATCCGGTTGCACAACCCTATCACAAACTAACCCGCCCTTTTAATTTTCATAGCTGGCGCCCCAATTATTCGGATCCTGAATTCAGCTTTACGATCTACGGTAATAATATTTTAAACACCACCGAAACCCAATTATATTATGTATATAATGAAAACGACCGAACACATACCGCAGGCGGCGCCATCACTTATGGGGGGCTTTTCCCTTTTATAACCCTGGGCTCTAACTACACTTTTGGCCGCCGTGCCGTTGCTTCCGGCAAACTGAGGCAATGGGATGAATGGAATAACTATGCGGGCTTAAGTATTCCTTTAAGCTGGGCCAGCAACCGCACTTACAAAGCGCTTAATATCGGGAGTAGTTATTATTACCGCACTGATTTTAATAAAGGGGCTACCAAAAATAATTTTAAAGAACTACAATTCAGTTACCTGGCACACGGCATCAGCTGGACACAGCAGGTACAAACTACAGTTCAGGATATTTACCCACGATGGGGGTACAGTGTAAACGCCCAACTCAGACATGCGTTGAACTTGTATAACAGCTGGCAAAGTTATGCTGGCGCGGCTTTCTATTTGCCAGGAGCTTTTCGCGCACATAGCCTGGTACTCAACGGAGCTGTTCAGTATTCAGGATCAGAGCAGCGGGTATTCGGCAATCGCACAGCTTTTGCAAGAGGATATGCAGGACGAGATTCAGCCGGCGTTTATACAGCGAGGGCTAATTATCATTTCCCCATTTTTTATCCCGACTGGGGGTTTGCCAACATTTTTTACCTGCAACGTGTGAGGGCCAATATATTTTATGATCATACCCGGGTATCTGATAAAAACAACACCCGCCATGCAACACTACAGAGCACCGGGGCAGAGATTTATTTTGATACAAAATGGTGGAACCAGCATCCGCTTACTTTTGGTTTCAGAGCCGGTACCTTGCTCACCGCTATACCCGGGCAAAACAGCAATACTTTTTTTGAATTTATATTACCCACGAACCTGATACCAAGATAATTGCATCCCGATTATCTGTAAAAAACCTGTTGCGCTTACTGTATTTAAATAGATGTTCCATCACCCCTGATCATTATTGAACCCCGTGAAGTAGCTGCGGCTGTTGGCTTTATATGAATCGTTACATTGTAAGCGCTTCCCCCACCGGCATTCATCATTTTAGCAACCTGAACTGACTGAATAATTGAAGCATCCACTTTCAGCGCCTTGATATTGCTAACAATACCTTCATTTATAGTAACAATCATGGATTTGCCAATAATAGAATCGGCCTTATGAGCTCTTAAAATATCGTCGATACTCAAAAAGCGGAAACTCTTTTTCATATCCACGATAATAACACCATTAACTGCCCTGGAACCATAAAGAGCAGTGGTTTCTGCATCTTTCAAAACGGTTAAACGATCGATATTCTGCGGAGAGAGATAACGGAAATTGGCAAAATCCACAATAGCGGAATCAACTATCAATAATGGGTCCGAACGGAAATTCGTAAGCGCCGGGCAAACAATTTTTGTTTGTGCGCTGCCAACAAAAGAAAAAACAATAAAAAAAAGTACATTAAGGAATTTCATAACGATGTTTTTCTATTGATGCCATCAGCCGCCTTATTACACAAATTTTGATTATGCCGGTTACCAGTTTTAATTAAAGCATATATACCTGTTAAAGATACCACGCTGCTCTCAGGCCGGCAAAACCGGTAGTATTGCGCTATTACTCTACCCCAGGCCAGGTGAAATTGTAAAGCACCTTTGTGATAACAGCCACCATAAGAACCGTCTTAAACATAGCATTCCTGCCTAATCACCAACAATCACCCCACTCACATTCCAGGCACTGAAACTGCTACCTTCCCGTGCGCCCTGCGGTATCTGAACCTGTATCGTATGCTTTCCGGCCGACAAATTCCCCAATCGTACCACGAAGGGAGTGGTAACGGTGCCGGGGCACCAGTTGGAGCGGCTCAAATCGGAGGAAGACAAACCTGTTGCAAAATTGCCGGAAGCCGGATTAAACAGACGGTAAGATCCACAATCTTCTCTCCATGGAATCATTTTGAAAACGGTTTTTCCATCTAACAAGATTGTGTTTTCTTTAGGAACAAATTCGTCGCCATTACCCCATCCTCCGTGGCCTGTGGTTGTATACCGAAGCACGGCATTATCAACAGGTTCTTTTAGCTCGAAATGAACGGTTAATCCTTCTTTTTGATCAAACATGGTTGCGTATTCCTGGCCGGCCATTTCCATTATATTAAGCGTGTTAAAAAGAGGCACTACTTTTTTAGGTGCCTCACCCCCTCCCCGGTGAATAGTAATGGAAGCATTAATTTTATGCCCCCCCTTGTCATAGTTGCCAATAAAGACGCCGATGTATACTTCCCTACCATCCAGCAATGAAGCATACGTGCTGATATCCTGCCTGTAGGGAACCACTTGGTGCCATTCCTTTCCCTTTAGTTGTATATGGTTATACTGCTTTATTCCGAAAGGAGTAAAAAAACGCATCAATTCGATGGCCGGGCTGTAATCTGCAGTAGCGATAACACCCTGGTATTTCTTGCCATTGCCATTTTCGAAAACAGGCAGGGTAGACGCCCCGTTTTTCAGGCCATCTAAAAATGATTGCTTTTTATCAACCGGAATTAAAAATACCGTTCCGGTGCGATCATAAGCATCTCCGTTAGATTGCTCCTGCAAATCAAGAAAGATGGCTTTGGCATCAGCCAGCAACGGAAATTTCACTTTTTTTACCACTATTGTACCGTTGGCAAACCTCATTACATCCGGCTTCACCGTTGCGGTATCAGAAAAATTGATGACCTGGTCTTTAAATAGGTTGATAGTGGTAAAGCGATTGCGCCAGATCTCATCTTTATAACTTAAAAGATCGAGCATACGTGGCTTAACAGTAGCCCATTGAACAGGAGGGGTATAACTCAACTGCTTCACTTCCTCTGCGCTTATTACGAAGCTACCATTTCGGATCATTTCCAATACCAGCCCCAGGTTTTGCCCCAAAATAGTGGGGGCCCCTTTCACCGGCAAATCGGTTGTATACCAAAACTCAATTGTATTTGAATTTACAATGGCTTTGGCCTTTTTACAGTTAAAGCCGAGTATTTTTTTAGAACCATCCTGTGCTTCGATTTGCTGATTTTTAATGGCGTTAGAATCAATCGTGGCAATGCCGTTAGAAGCATCGAGCAGTGTGTATAATTGCTGATAAAGATTGTTTCTGTTGATCACGGAAACCTCCAACGGAAAATTGCCTTCGCCTTTGTAATCTTTTTCATTGGTGAGCAATGTTTGATAAGTATTCGTAAACACCAGTATTTTATTTTGATTGGAAGCTGCTTTGCCGTTGGCTGAAGAAGTATATACAATCCGGTAAGTAGCCTTGTCTGATTGGAAAGGAATTTGGGCCATTGCAACAAAGGCATGCAATACAAGCAGCATCGTACTAACAATCAGACTTACAGGCTTCATATTTTTTTAACCAAATGTAGTACACCAGGTGGAAATTCAAGCAGAGGACTTTTTAAAATAATGAGTGGGGAAGTGGAATTTCCCGCGCGTGAGAACACGCGCAAGGGCTATAGTGGTTGTTTGAAGCCTATCCGCTAAAATAAAATCCCGGCAGACAATCACCAGCGGAATTGATTACAGGGCCAGGACGCGTGTCCTCACGCGTTTCAACGAACAAGGTGCGCCATAGCCGATACGCGCGCCTTCAGCGCACGAGAAAATTCTAGACCGGAGCTTTTTAAAATAATGAACGGTTGATGAAATCTCCGGTACGGCGCGTGAGGACACGCGCAGTGGCTATAGTGGTTGTTTGAAGCCTATCCGTTAAAATAAAATCCCGGCAGTCAAACCCAGCAGAATTGGATTACAGGGCCAGTACGCGTGCCTCACGCGTTTCAACGATGCCCACCATATATTCACTTAAAATTCATCGCGGATATCCCTTAAAAAACTAAAATGCTTAATACCCTTTTCATAGAACGCCGCTGAGGAGAAATAATAATCACATGGATCTGCCACTAATTTCCATTTACCTGCACAGGGATTAAAATGTATATAATCCAGTTTTTGAAAAGCTACTTTACGGGTATACAAAATAATGGCTAACGGGTCTTTCTGCCAGAATTCGTAATTCTTATTATGTGCATTGATCTTAAAACAAGACAACGGTATCAACGGGTCAAAAGACAACAGCTTCTTAAACTCATGTGCAGTATATTTCAGGAAAGATCCTTTAGGGTGTTCCTTCCCGTTTAACGACCTTGCCCTCCAGATAAAATGAATGTGAGTGGGCATTATTACAAATGCGAAAACATCCATTCTATTTTGCCGGGTCAAGTAGTCAAGAGCCGAAACAATAATCTGCTTAGTGGTATCCTGCGCCAGCAGAGGCATCCAACGATTAATACTTGCAGTAAAGAAATAAATCTCATCCAGCTCCATATGGCTTTTACGGTGATGGCATAGGTTGGTGTAGCTCATAGTTGTAGGTTTGCTTGTTAAAGCTACATGATTGTTCGCAAATCATAGTATGCCTGGCCGTGGCGCGTGTCTTCACGCGCCACGGCCATAGTGGTTGTTTGAAGCCTATCCGTTAAAATATAAAATCCCGGCAACTAACTACTACCGGGATTGATTACAGGCGACTTAATATCATTACAGCGATGCCAGCGCTTCTCTCAACGCCGCAATCTTCTCTTCTGCATCGGCCTTTTTCTTTCTTTCTATATCTACAACTTCAGGCTTGGCGTTCTGTACAAAACGTTCATTTCCCAGTTTTTTCTCAACCGATGCCAGGAAACCTTCCAGATAGGTAATATCCTTTTCAAGCTGCTCTTTTTGCGCCGTGGTATCCAACTCTGTTTTTGTTTCAATGAACAGCTTGTCTTTCTGTACTAAAACATTGATACATTTTTCTACCGTTGCATCTGTAAACGCAATGTTTTCAGCATTTACCTGCCGGCTTAAAATGCCGAATAACGGCTCGTAGTCGGCGCGGTTGTCCGATTGTATATACAGGTTAATCGACTCTTTATTCTTAATGCCGTTCTTCACCCTGGCATCTCTTACAGCGCTGATCACATTTTTGAGGATCTCACCCTGCGCAATGTTCTTGTCGTCAACAGCACCTACACTATCGAACTGTTTTATGGAAAGATCATCGCTTTGTTCTTTTAACAGGTGATAAATCTCTTCCGTAATAAACGGCATGTAAGGATGCAGTAATTGCAAAAGCTCTTCAAAAAACCCGATAGTGGCGTGAAGCTTATTAATGATGGTTGCTCCCCCAAATTCAGGTTTTTGCCACTCCAGGTACCAGCTGCAGAAATCATCCCATATCAGCGAATAAATGGTTTTCAGGGCTTCGCTCAGCTTAAATTCTTTTAGTAAGCGTTCTACTTCTACCCTTGCCTCATTAATGCGGTTACGCATCCATTGAGCAGCAAAATCATTTTGCCCTGATGAGCCATCGCTGATGATACCATTAGGGTTCTCTTCCCACATTTTCACCAGCTTCAGCGCATTCCATATCTTATTATTAAAATTACGCCCCTGCTCTAATGAGGCTTCATCAAACAATAAATCGTTACCCGCCGGCGCCGCAATCATAATACCAAAACGAACGGCATCAGCACCATATTTATCGATCAATTCTAACAGATCAGGTGAATTGCCCAAGGATTTAGACATTTTACGGCCCAATTTATCGCGTACCATGCCGGTAAAATATACATCCCTGAAGGGAATTTCCTTTTCATATTCCAGGCCAGCCATTACCATCCTGGCCACCCAGAAGAAAATAATATCCTGCCCTGTTACCAGTACCGAAGTAGGGTAGTAGTATTTCAACTCTTCGTTTCCGGGTTCGGTAATTCCTTTAAATACCTGTGAGGGCCACAACCATGAGGAGAACCAGGTATCCAGTACATCGTCGTCCTGGCGAAGATCGTCAATCGTCCATGGGCTATTGCCAGCAGGCAAATTTTTAAAAGCTTCTTCTTTTGTTTCGCCAACAACACAGGTGCCGTCCGGTGTGTACCATGCCGGTATTTGCTGTCCCCACCAGAGCTGGCGGCTGATGCACCAGTCTTTTACATTTTCTAACCAGTGTTTATAGGTTGCCAGAAAACGGTCGCCCGGATGTATTTTAATATCGCCTTCTACCACAGCTTTCAGCGCCGGCTCGGCCAGCTCCTGCATTTTTAAAAACCATTGGGTAGATATCTTTGGTTCTACAACAGCATTACTTCTCTGGGAGAAACCATTTTTATTGGTAATATCCTCCGTTTTTACCAGGTTACCCGAAGCTTCTAAATCCACAGCAATCTTCTTACGAACATCAAAACGGTCTTCCCCGATATAAAGCTGCGCAGCTTCGCTCAAAGTACCGTCATCGTTTAAAGTATCAATAACTTCCAGGTTATGCTTCAGGCCGAGGTTATAGTCATTGATATCATGTGCCGGTGTAATTTTTAAAGCACCCGTACCAAATTCCATATCTACATACTCATCGAAAATCACAGGTATGCGCCGGTTAATCAATGGCACGAAAGCATGAGCTCCTTTTAAATGCCCGTAGCGCTCATCATTGGGATTTACGCAGATAGCGGTATCTCCCAAAATGGTTTCCGGCCTGGTTGTGGCAATAGTAATATACCCTTCTTGTCCGTCGAGCTTATATTGTACATAATACAATTTACTTTGTACTTCACGATATTCTACTTCTTCATCGCTTAAGGCTGTTTTTGCAACCGGGTCCCAGTTAATCATACGGGCGCCCCTGTATATCAGCCCTTTTTTGTACAGGTCTACAAATACTTTTATTACTGCTTCGTAATAATGATCGTCCATTGTAAAAGTAACGCGGCTCCAGTCCACACTACAGCCCAGGCGTTCTATCTGGTTGTAAATAATGCCGCCATATTTGTCCTTCCATTCAAAAGCGTATTTCAGGAACGCTTCCCTCGTTAATGTATTTTTATCGATGCCTTTTTCGCGCAGCATCTGCACCACTTTTGCTTCGGTGGCGATAGACGCATGGTCGCTGCCGGGAACCCAGCAAGCATTGTAACCAGTCATTCTTGCCCTGCGCACCAAAATGTCCTGGACCGTTTCGTTTAAAGTATGGCCCATGTGTAAAACACCGGTAACATTAGGCGGCGGGATCACCACTGTAAAAGCCGGTCTGCTATCTGGCTTACTTTCAAAATATTTTTCCTCTTTCCAGCGATTGGTCCAAAACTGTTCCACCTGCGCGGGTTCAAAATTCTTCGATAATTGCATAAGTGTGCAAATTTACTGCTTTTCTATTTGTGGCAAAAGCAGAAAACAAGGATTGTAGCTGCTTTAATAGGCAAAAGCAGCTGAATGCAATCGGGTTGACGGCGGGAGAACAGTACGCCTGCATCGCCCGTTTAGGGGGCTGGAAAAATTTAAAAAATTCGGTAATTTTATAGATCAGATTGGCCGCAATATATTGATACACCTTAAACACCTTGTATGCCTAAACCCGAATTAACCGAAAAAGATTTCCAGGACGCCGCACGCCAGCTCAATTGCGAGGTAGCAGCTATTAAAGCAGTAGCCGAAGTAGAAAGCAGAGGTGATGGATTTCTACCTACCGGCGAACCCAAAATCCTGTTTGAAAGGCATATCTTTTCTAAACGCACCAACGGTCTTTTCGACAAAACCAACCCGGGCATTTCCAATCCGGTAGCAGGTGGATATGGCAATGCCGCCTCCCAGCACAAGCGCCTGCAGGAGGCTGTTATATTAAACCGCAACGCAGCACTGATGTCTGCCTCCTGGGGGAAATTTCAGGTAATGGGTTTTAACTATGCCCTAGCGGGCTTCAATTCGCTGCAGGAGTTTATCACGGCCATGTATAAAGGAGAACGCGAGCATTTACTGGCCTTTGTCAATTATATCATCAATACATCACTGCATGATGAATTACGGGAAAAACGCTGGGCTGTTTTTGCGCGCAAATACAACGGGCCGGACTATAAGAAAAATAACTATGATGTAAAAATGGCGGAAGCATATAAAAAATTCAGCGGCAGCACCCGTGGTTTGACGGCCTCCAAAACACGTGGCGTCAAAAAAACTGCCGGCTCTGAGAAAACAGCTAAGAAGACAGCTGGTAAAAGCATGCCCCATTATTTTCAATAAAAAACCTCCTGTAGCTACAGGAGGTTTGCAATATATTCAAGCGATTTTTATCCTTTTACATCAGCCGCCAACCCTGCAACTGTAAAGTCCCTGTTTAGGCGTGCTATATTGGTAATTTCGATCTCTTTAGGACAAACAGCTTCACAAGCGCCGGTATTCGTACAGCTACCAAAGCCTTCTTTATCCATTTGTGCTACCATAGCCAGGGCCCTTTTATTTCTTTCCGGCTGTCCCTGTGGCAACAATGCCAGGTGAGACGTTTTTGCAGAAAGGAATAATAATGCCGAAGAATTTTTACATGCAGCAACACAGGCACCACAGCCTATACAAGTGGCTGCCGCAAAAGCTTTATCGGCAGTTTCCTTCCCAATCATGTGAGTATTGGCATCTATAGTTACACCTGTATTTACCGAAACATAACCGCCGGCTTGTATGATCCTGTCAAATGCAGTGCGATCTACCACCAGGTCTTTTACAACCGGGAATGCATTGGCACGCCAGGGCTCTACTACAATGGTATCTCCATCTTTAAAGGCACGCATGTGCAACTGGCAGGTTGTAGTACCCTGCCATGGCCCGTGGGGACGCCCGTTGATATACATAGAACACATACCGCAAATACCTTCGCGGCAATCATGATCAAAAGCAATGGGTTCTTTTCCTTCGTGTATTAACTGCTCGTTCAGCACGTCAAACATTTCCAAAAAAGACATTTCAGACGAAATATTCTTTACCTGGTAAGTTTCAAAACCACCTTTACTTTTTCCGTCTTTTTGTTTCCACACTTTTAAAGTGAGGTTCATATTGTAATGTTCCATATTAGTACTAATGAATCAATTTATAATTTTTGTAAGAAAAAGGCCGCCAGCCAAATCTCTTATCCAAGAAATAGTAAAGCCTGTGCTTTATATTTTTAAAGTTCTTTTTATTTACGTCCCGGTTGAGCGTCCAGTCTTCCGCTGCTACTATTTCTTTCATTACATGCGGATGCGACCCTGCAAATAAAGTTATTGAATCTACTTTGCTGTAATCAAAAGCTATTTCTTCTTTTTGTTCAGCAGTTCTTCCGCCGTTATACAAATTGCCAAATGCAGTTTGCTTGCGGTTCATAATAACCGGATTCCGCGCCCATCCATAATGATAAATATGCGCATCGATCAATTTCACCTGAAGCTTCCTTCCATCTTCCCACCTAAAACCCTGGGCATCCTTGTAAGAACGTATTTTTTTATTGTTCTTAATAATTCTTATTTCAAATGGATACCAGCTTCTTCCGTCTCCCAAAAAGCGGTAGCTTCCATAAAAATGATAATAGCGGAATAATAATCCATCCACGCGTTCATCATCTTTATACTTCAGCATCTGATTACGTATTTCCACATAATCCTCTTCATGAATGACCTCATCACCTTGTATGTAAAAGAGCCAATCGGCATCGGCTGCCGTAGCATCTAATGCTTTATTTGTTTCGGCCGCCAAAACCTTTCCGCCTGTTTTTAAAGATTCATCCCAAACACTATGAATCTTCTTTATTTTTTCCTGGGGCAGCCCGTTTACCACTTCGTTCGTTTCATCATCACTATTTCCCAGGTTTATTACAAATTCGTCCACTAACGGCAGTACCGACAGTATAGACTGGACAAAAGGATAGCCGTATTTCACTCCATTTCTTACAAATGAAAAGCCAACGACCTTCATATTGTCTTTACTATTTATAGTTTCTTTGCGAAGGTTTGATTACTTCGTAGTTGAGCGGCTCTTTTTCCAGCTCCCAGCTGCTTTCGCCATTATATTTCCAGGCGGCCACATACATAAACTCCTCATCGTTCCTTAACGCCTCACCATCTTCGGTCTGGCTTTCTTCACGGAAATGGCCTCCGCAGCTTTCTTTACGCTCCAGCGCGTCTTTACACATCAACTCCCCCAGCTCCAGGAAATCGGCAACGCGATTTGCTTTATCCAATTCAGGATTCATTTCGTGTATGCCTCCAGGTATACGCACATTGCTCCAGAATTCTTTTTTCAACTCCTGGATTTCCCTGATCGCTTCAGTAAGGCCCTGCTCGTTGCGCGCCATACCACATTTTTCCCACATAATCTTACCCAGGCGCTTATGGAAGCTTTCTACCGACTGGGTTCCTTTTATATTCATTAACTGGGTGATACGTGCATTTACAGCAGCCTCTGCCTCAACAAATGCCTTATCGGTAGTAGGTATGGGTTTCACAGCAATTTCATCGGCCAGGTAGTTGCCAATGGTATAAGGCAGCACAAAATAGCCGTCAGCCAGCCCCTGCATCAGGGCCGAAGCCCCTAAACGGTTGGCGCCATGATCACTAAAGTTGGCTTCACCCAGGCAATACAAACCTTTTACCGAAGTCATCAGTTCATAATCTACCCAGATACCCCCCATAGTATAGTGTACTGCCGGGTAAATGCGCATAGGCACTTCGTAAGGATTTTCGCCGGTAATTTTTTCGTACATATCGAAAAGGTTCCCATACTCTTCCTTCACCACTTCTTTACCCAAACGTACCAGGGTTTCCTGGTCAGGATTTTGAATACCCTGTTTATTGGCTTCCGTTCTCCCGTATTTATTGATCAGGTTATATTTGAAGTCGAGGTAAACCGCCTGTTTGGTAGTACCTACCCCAAAACCAGCATCACATCTTTCTTTAGCGGCACGGGAAGCCACATCACGGGGTACAAGGTTGCCGAAGGCAGGGTACCTTCTCTCGAGGAAATAATCTCTTTCTTCTTCGGGTATATCGTTGGCCTTACGATTATCGTTCTGCTTTTTAGGCACCCAGATACGACCATCATTTCTCAGTGACTCTGACATCAGGGTCAGCTTACTTTGGTGATCGCCGGAAACAGGAATACAGGTAGGGTGAATCTGTGTAAAGCAAGGGTTTGCAAAATGCGCCCCTTTTTTATGAGCTTTCCACGCGGCTGTTACGTTGCTGCCCATTGCGTTGGTAGACAGGTAAAATACGTTTCCATACCCGCCGGTAGCCAATATTACCGCGTGTCCGAAATATCTTTCCAGCTGACCGGTAATAAGATTACGTACGATAATACCCCTGGCTTTACCGTCTATAACTACTACATCCAGCATTTCGTGGCGGGTATACTGTTGCACATTGCCCAAAGCCACCTGCCTTTCCAAAGCCTGGTAAGCGCCTATTAATAATTGCTGACCGGTTTGACCCGCAGCATAAAAAGTTCTTTTTACCTGTGTTCCTCCAAAAGAGCGGTTATTTAATAAGCCGCCATACTCACGTGCAAAGGGCACACCCTGCGCTACACACTGATCGATAATATTTACACTTACTTCGGCGAGGCGATGCACATTTGCCTCGCGTGCGCGATAATCGCCTCCCTTTATCGTGTCATAAAATAAACGGAAAACAGAATCGCCATCATTCTGGTAATTCTTTGCAGCATTGATACCCCCCTGCGCAGCAATCGAGTGCGCCCGGCGGGGAGAATCCTGGAAACAGAAAGCCTTTACCCTGTATCCTAACTCGCCTAAAGAAGCCGCCGCCGAAGCACCTGCCAAACCCGTGCCTACTACAATGATCTCCAGCTTTCTTTTGTTAGCAGGGTTCACCAGCTTACAATGTCCTTTGTAATCGTTCCATTTGTCTTCCAACTTACCCGCAGGTATTCTTGAATCAAGCATAATTCAATTTATGATTTGAGACCTGTCTGCCGACAGGCAGGTTTATGATTTGAGATGTACCTCAACCTTTATATTTTTACTGTTTCAGTTCGTTTACCGCTTCCGGTTGCTTCACACTAACTAATCCATCCCGCCAGGAAACTGATCGGCATCAGAATAAACGCGCCACAAACGATAATTGCAAAGCCCCAGCCAATAACCGTTAACATATTAATGTACTTATGATTGGTTACCCCAAATGTGCGAAAGGCACTTTGAATACCATGCACGAGGTGCCAGAACAATGCTATTACTCCTAAAATATACACCACTGAAATCCAGGGATAACTGGTAAATTTATATAACATTTCTCCATACAGATCATGAAACTCTTTTGCCCCCGGAGTACCTGCTGATACAATCTGGTGAGTAGACATATCGATGTACATTTGTCCCAACCCTCCGAAACGCGAAGGAATCCAGAAATCGATGAGATGCACCACCAGGAATATTAAAATAATAGACCCTAAAATGCCCATGGCACGGCTATACCATTTACTGCCCCTGTTACCCATGGGAATTGCATAGCCTACTTTACGTTTGCTGCGGTTTTGTATTTCCAGTACCAAACCCTGGATGATGTGCAGCAGGAAAAAAACAAACAAACCGATCTCTAATACCCTTGGTATCACATTGGCTCCCATAAAATGAGCCGCCACATTAAACATCACCCCCCCGTCGTTAGCCCAGATACAAGCATTTAAGCCGGCGTGAACCAACAAAAAAGCAACCAGGAAAAGGCCGGAGAGCGCCATCGTTATTTTCTTTCCTACACTCGACGTAAATAGTTGAGACCAGTTCATATAAGCTAAATCTAATTAGTGAATGGCGCAAAAGTAACGCAGAATCGCCAATAACATGACAAAAAAATGACGAAAACAAAATATCACCCTGAAAATAAAATATGCAAACGATTGCGTATGCAGCAAACCCCGTAACAAGGTATTTTTACATTAAACCAGCTTGTTACGATGAATAAATGTTACCTGCCGGCCCTTGCGCTTTTGATAACGCTTCATGCAGGGGCTCAGCAACCCGACAAACCCAATATTATTGTTTTTATGGTGGATGATATGGGGATCATGGATACTTCCGTGCCTTTTTGCGATAGCCTGATGCCGCTTAACAAAATTTTCCGTACACCCTCCATGGAAAGACTGGCAAGGGAAGGCATGAAGTTTAGTAATGCCTATGCACAGCCCGTTTGCACACCCACCCGTGTAAGTTATATAACAGGTATGAATTCGGCAAGAACCAGAATTACCAACTGGACCTCTCCTGCTAAAGACGATCCTACCGATGCAAAGGATGTACAGTTATTGCCTCCCAGATGGAATATCAATGGCTGGAGCAATAATTCTCAGACACCGCGTACAGTTAACGCTCCTTCATTTCCTCAATTGCTAAAAGAAGCGGGATACTATACTATTCATGTAGGCAAAGCGCATTGGGGCAGTGCGGGAACTCCCGGCGCCAACCCGTATAATGCCGGTTTTATGATAAATATAGCGGGTCATGCGGCGGGGCACCCTCAAAGTTACTTAGCAGAACAGCAGTACGGTAACCTATCGGGAAAAACACAAATGCAGGCGGTACCTGATTTGGAAGAGTATTATCAGTCGGGTACATTTTTAACGGAAGCTCTTACACTCGAATGTTTAAAAGCGCTGGAAACGCCTGTGAAAAGAAAGGAGCCCTTTTTTCTAAATATGGCACATTATGCCGTTCATACCCCCATTATGGCGGACCCGAGGTTTGTTCAAAAATATTATGATGCCGGTATCGACTCCCTGGAAGCTCAATACGCCAGCCTTGTGGAAGGCATAGATAAAAGCCTGGGAGATATCCTGCAATTTCTTGACGAACGCGGAGTGGCAAAGAATACGCTCATAATTTTCATGAGTGATAACGGCGGTCTTGACCGAAGAGGCGGCAAAACCAATACTCATAACAGGCCCTTTCGTTCCGGCAAAGGCTCTATATATGAAGGCGGTATCAGGGAGCCGATGTTGGTAAAATGGCCGGGTATAGTGAAGCCGGGAAGTACCAATAACCATCCGGTAATTATAGATGATTTTTTCCCTACCATACTCGAAGCGGCACGTATTAAATATACGGGTGCAGTACAAACCATCGACGGCCTGAGCCTGGTGCCCACTTTCGGCAACCCGGCTGTAAAGCCCATATTCGAACGACCGTTGATCTTTCACTATCCCAACAAATGGACCCAGCTAAAAGCTGAGGATGAAAGAGCATTAGGCATCAACTTTTACAGTGCTATGCGTTTGGGTAAGTGGAAACTGATCTACAACATGCGCGGCCGCAGTTTCGAACTGTACAACCTGGATAACGATATAGGCGAAACAAACAACCTGGCAGCAAGTCAACCCGCGAGAGTAAAACAACTGGCACAGGTAATGGGAACTACGCTGAAGCAACGTGAGGCGCAAATGCCCGTGGATGTAAGCAGCGGACAGCCGGTGACTTATCCTGACGAAGTACTGTTTTAGTTTCCGGGAAAATCAAGCCGCGAAGATAACTGATCGTTGATACGCTTAAACAAATGATAGGGCTTATAGGTTCGCCAGTTATCCAGTACCATTAATTCGATAAACTGGTTTATTTTGGCCAGCTTGAAATCATATTGGGTTTGCTCCGGCATGTTCAGGCATACGATCCAGCCATTTTCGTCAGAAAGCTCCTCATGCAATTCTTCATAATATTCTTTGTCGCTGCTGTGAAAGTTGAGCACATTTTCTGCAATCAGTATGAATTTATATATGCCTTCCTGCATAAACACTTCCAACACATCCCGTTTAAGCGGCATAATATCATTCTCCACCGCGTCATTCCACTCTCCTATCATTTCAATAACAGCGTAGCCCTCTTCGTAATCAGCCATTAACACTTTTAAGTAAAGCGTTCGGCTGCCAAAAAAATCCCATTGAGGGTGGATATAATAATTATAAATAGTATCGGTGTACTCAAATTGAGAATGCTCTGCACCAAAAAAAGGAGAACGTTCATCCTCCTCGCTGATATAAATATGCTGCCAGTTATAAAAAGGCTCTAACTCATGCATGTTCTGCGATTTTTTCCTGGCCGCTTAATAAAAAAACGTTAAGCTGTATATACATTGCTCCAGGTAGCGGAAAGGTAAAATGATTTACCGGAATCGCAAAAGTATCCTGCCAGATATGCCTGTTTTTAGCCGGGTGTTAACAAAGTAATTAGTTGGCGCCTGTTCTTTCAGACACAAAATAGCCATCTCCTTTTCTTTTTTCAACAATCCCCTCACGCCTCAGGTCGCGGTAAGCCCGCTCTACGGTAGCCAGGGAAACAATATTGGATTTACCGATTTCGCGCGCCGAAGGAAGGCGTATACCTTTTTCCAACTGGCCGCTGACAATTGCCTGTTTAATTACCTGTTTAACCTGCAGATACAGGAACAATTTAGATGAAGTGTCAACGTCAATATCTAATTGAACATCAAAAGTCATTCTTCCGTTTTTAAAAGTAGTATTCATCTGCTTTTTTTTATTGTTTTAATAGCCAGATACCCGCCTGACAGAACGGACAGGGAATTCGCCAAAGTCATTGTTATTTTGTTAAACAATTATTTATGGCCCATTTCATATGCATCGCTTTAATATAAGTGCTGAATCCGATTTTAGTTACCGTCTGGTTTGGCGGCATCGCGCCCCGGGCTTTCGGGCCAGTAAAAGCTGGCGTAGGCGTCGGGGCGGGTAGGGTCAAACACCGGTTCGGCAGGGTTGATATCTTTGGCAAGCCCCAGCTTAGCGTCTCTTACGCCTTTCAGTATCAATTTTGCTACTTCATATGCGCCAAAGGGCCTGAAATGCGTATTGTCGGCTATTGCCTCCGTTCTCCCTGGAAAAGCTCCCGCAGAGAAATGGGCGAAGGCCAACAGCGAAGGCTCTTCGCCCATTGCCTCGAAAAGGGTTTTACTCATGGCGTTCAGGTCGATCAACGGAACCTTTTGCTCTGCTGCCGTTTGCCTCACCGCCGCAGGATAGTCGCCCAGGGTCTCAACGATCCTGCCCTGCTCAAACCGCCTGCGCTGTACCGATGTCACCAATACGGGATAGCCTCCTTTCTTTTTAACTTCGCTGATGAAATATTCCAGGTCTTTTTTATAGGTGGTAAAAGCGCCCACCCCCGCACCTTTTTGTTTCTGATCATTATGGCCGAACTCCACGAAAGCATAATCCCCCGGTTTCATCAGGCTGAGCATTTTGGCAAATCGCCGTGCCGCAATAAAACCGCTTAGGGTCTCTCCCGATTCTGCCAGGTTAACGACGGCTACCTTGCCGGGTTTAAAAAAGTAGGGAAACATCTGTCCCCAGGCAGAAAACGGCTCACTGGCGCCGTCAACCACCGTTGAATTACCAGCCAGGAAAACAGATATAGCTTCTTTATTAGGCGTAATTTCTATAGCGTTGATCTTGGGTTGCGTGCTGTTAAATTCCAGGGTAAGTTTATTATCCCAATGTAAATACCCGTGTTCCCTGCTTTTAAGCCGCACTTTATTTTTACTGCCCGCAATCAGGCTATCGCGTATATTAACAGTAAACTCAATGAGATGATGCGTTCCTTTCCCTGTTTGAAGCCGGTTGACAAACATGCGGCGGTTCTCGGCACGTATGGCCACATCGGAAGTACCTTCGTCATCACCTACCCACACTTTGATATCATAATTTCCCTCGGGAAGTTTTACAGAGAAATAAAAAGGCTGGTTGCTCGTCAGGAAACCGTCGGTAAGCGGTGTTTTTCCAGCAACCCGGTTCGCCTCTGCTTTTGTACCGAGGTCAATTCCATATCCCGATTCCTGGCTGAATCTTGTTTCTGGTAATACTTTTAGAAAGCCCTTTTCGAACTTACCCCTTCCAAAATCAAATCGAAAGGTTTGAGCATGTGATGCAAGCACACCGGCCCATGCTAATACAGCTATAACAATCGTTCGTTTCATCTGCTTATTTTCTATTGCTGTAATCGCCAGATGTTATTTCCTGTTTTACCTGGCAGAGCTATGAGTTCAGCCGGGCACCAGCTTCGGAAAATCAGCCGCTTTGGATTTACAAGCAATTTATATTTGTTATTTCCAGGCCGAAGCTAACTAACGAAACGAACGTCGGCCATTTATATCGTACCAAAAAATCGGCATTTTGATGCAGATAAAAAACAAAAACATTGATAATCAACCTGTAACAACAAATACCATACATCGCCAGCTGCGTACGATGTGAGTTATACAAATTTTCGGACCTTATAGATAATGTTAGCCAGCCTGAGAACCCTGGCTGTACTTTTTAGGAGTGGTGCCATATTGTTTCTGGAACATCCTGGTAAAGCTTGTGGCATCGGCATATCCTACCATATAGGCGATCTCTGTAACAGAATGTTGACCCTGTAAAAGCATTTCGGCCGCTTTGCTCAGCCGTATACCGGTTACAAACTCATGTACCGACTGATTGGTGACTGCTTTTATTTTCCGGTATAGCTGTGTCCTGCTCATAAATAACTGGCCAGCCAGCCATTCCACACTCACCTCGGCTTCCGACATGTGCTCTTCCACCAGCCGGGTAGCTTTACTCAAAAACAACTTGTCGGCAGTGCTCAATCCCGCCGGATTAGCGTAAGATTCAGGAGATTGGGCAAAAAGCCGGCGCAGCTTAGCGCGGTTAGCGATAAGGTTACGTACCCTTGTCTGTAGCAATGGCATGCTGAATGGCTTCACAATATAGGCGTCAGCTCCCGTTTCGTATCCCTCGGCCTCATACTGGTCTGATTGCCGGGCGGTTAGCAACACTATAGGAATATGGCTTGTCTTTTCATCGGTTTTTAACTGTTTACACATATCCAGGCCATTCATGCCTGGCATCATAATATCACTGATCACCAGGTCCGGAATATCAGCTAAGGCTTTTTCTATCCCCTCTATTCCATTGGAGGCCTCCAAAACCGTATATTGATCAGCCAGGTTCTGCCGGATATAATTCCGGATGTCCTCATTATCTTCAACAATTAATAAGACAGGGCGATCCGTTGTTGCCGCCGGTTCGCCCACAGGTGATTCTACTCCAACCATGGACTCTGACGGGGAGGGTATATGTGGTACAATCTCTGCTTCAAGCTCGGCTTCCAGGTTCATTAACCGCACAGTAAACTCCGTTCCTTTTCCCGGGGTGCTGGTAACGGAGATCAAACCTTTGTGCAGTGCTACCAATTCTTTGGTTAGCGACAATCCTACACCGGTGCCAGCGTGTTGCTGCGCTGTTTCTACCTGGAAGAAAGGGTCGAATATTTTATCCAGTTTATCAGGAGGAATGCCCTGCCCCGTATCAGTTACTACTATCTCAATCACTTCCGGGTTTTCATTTTCCGTAGCCACCATTACGGTAATCCGGCCACCTGCAGGAGTAAACTTAAACGCATTGGAAATAAGATTATACAATATCTTTCCCATGATATCTGAATCAAAACCAAATTGTATCACTAATGGCTTAGCCGCTACCTTAAAATCGATTTGCTGCTCCGCGGCCCTGAAGTTAAATGCTGCCGCAGTATGACGAATAAAAGCCACCAGGTCCTGCCGGCCGGGGTTCAGCTGCATTTTGCCCGATTCTATCTTGCGAAAATCGAGGAACTGATTGATTAAAGCCAATAAACGCTGTGCATTCCGGTACATCACATGGTAATGCGCTATTTCTTTCCCGGTAGCATCCTGCCGGGCCAATAAAGACCTCAGCGGATCTATGATTAGCGTTAGCGGTGTGCGGAATTCATGCGATACATTGGTAAAAAAGCTCGATTTAAGCTGGTCTAACTCCTGCGCTTTCTCTGCTTTTAAGCGCTCGGTTAATATATCGCGGTGGTATTGCTGCCTTACCTGCACCATACGGAAAACGATATATACCCCCGAAAGGAATAACAGGAAGTAAATACTGTAAGCCCACCAGGTCTTCCACCAGGGGGGTAATACAACAATTTCAAGTGTGGCCGGTACCTTATTCCATACGCCGTCACTATTGGAGGCCATAGCTTTTAGCAGGTATTTACCTGCCGGCAGATTGGAATAGCTGGCTACCCTGCGCGAGGCATCAATATAAACCCAGTCCTTATCCTGCCCTTCCAGCATGTAGGCGTATTGATTCCTGGCAGGATTGGAATAATGCAGCGCGGAAAACTCAACTGAAAAGCTTTTGTCTTCATGAGTGAGCGTGATCGTCTTTGCTAAGTGAAGAGGAGTGGCAAGAATTACCCGTCCATTGATAGTATCTCCCACGCGTACGGTTTTATTTAATACCTGTAGCGTAGTAAACGTGGTAACCGGCAAAAAAGGATTATCAATAATTTCATCCGGGTCGAAATGAACGAACCCCTGGGTAGTTCCGTAATACATCTGCCCTGAGGGGAGATCGAAACATCCCGATCCGTCCATGAATTCGTATTCCTGTCCGGGCTTTTTTACTGCGTAATTTTGTATATACCCGGTTTTGATGTTAAACTTGGATAGCCCGTTTTTATGAGCGAACCATACATATCCGGGGCTTTGCGCCATCACCTGTGTAATATAGTGATCTACCAGCCCGTCTTTTATAGTATAGGTTTTGGACGATCTCGTTCGGGGATTGATTCTTGTAAGCCCATTGGCCGCGCCCACCCAGATGGTACCTTCAGAATCTTCCGTGACAGCATACACTCTCTCATCGGGTGAACGCGAATCGGATGCCATTGTAGTATATAAAACCGTATCGGTCCAGGCGTAATTAACGGGGTTGCGCTTAATCTGGATCACACCGGAATATTCGGTCCCGATCCAAAGATTATGTTGCGAATCAAAAAAGAGACAACCGGCGCCCGAACGCCCGTATGAAGCAAGTGGTTGCTCCTTTAGCAACTTTTTCTGATAATCGTACTTTATGATGCCGTGATAGTAAGAGAACCATATATCATGCGTAAGGGGATCTTCCGCGATGGCGTAAAAGCGGCTTTTGTTTTGCTCTAGAGATGACTTAAAGCAGGAAGTAATACGGCGGGTACCAGGATCATATTTATCCAGGCCGGTTCTCTTCCCAATCCAAAGATGACCATTGCGGTCTTTAAGCAGCGCCTTGATATTCTCATTAGCCAGGTGGGGCGATACATAATAATGATTGCCGGTACGCTTATCCATATAGATAAGGCCATTATAATCTGATCCCAGCCAGATGCCCTCCGCGTCTACCCACATGGAACGAATGGCCGTACCTACATTAGGCCGGCCGGGTTCGGTAACAGATACGCTTTGAAATTTATTGGCGTTCAGATCTGCCTTATTAACGCCGCCCGAGCGGGTACCCACCCAAAGTATGCCCTCATTGTCGCGGTATACAGAATTCACATTATTATCGTTCAGACTGCCATGTCCGTCAACCGGTGTTTCGAACAACATGCTCTCCTTACTTTCCGAAAGGTGAAACGGGCCGATCACTTTTTGTATAAAGTCTTTTGAGTGGGTGAATATATCGAGGGATCTCAGCCGGTTTACAGAATCCCTGAAAGGCTGAGGCAGGGAGGATAATTTAAAACGGGTGAAGTTATCTGTAGTATAATTGTACCGGCAAACCACCTGGTTAAAAACAGATACCCATAAGGTACCCTCTCTATCCTTATATAAATAATGAATCCGGCTGCTGGAGAGCGAGGTTGTGTCGCCGGGTATGGTACGATAAATCTTCAGCGTATATCCGTCATAGCGGCAAAGCCCGTTCCAGGTACCGAACCACATAAAGCCGTACTTGTCTTTAACGATGCCCAAAACCGTACTTTGCGGCAGTCCGCTTTTCGCAGTGATATACTCAAAGGTTACCGGTTGAGCTATACCGGTGATGATAGCAAACACCATCACCACTCCTATTAATATGCCCCGATAAACAGTCATGGACAATGAATATACGAACATCCTGCTACTGAACCAGCCTTACAACCGGGTTCAATAATTAATCTTTCAGCAAAAACGATTTTAATGCATCAAAAGAGGCGCTGATGCCTATTGCTTCTTTCTTTTGCGTCATCATTTCTTTCAAAACCACGGGTACCGCTACTGTTTCTCCCGTTGCTGCTTCTACCGCGTCGGGGAATTTTACAGGGTGGGCAGTTTCAAGAATAAAGCCTTTTTCCTGCGGATGCTGCTGCAGGTATTTATCCAGCGCCAGGTATGCAACAGCGCCATGCGGATCTAAAGTGTAACCGGACTCTTTATACACTTTAGTGATTGTTGCAACCGTATCTTCATCAGTGATAGTATCGGCAGACAAATTATTTTTAAGATCTGGAAATTGCCGGTGGAACAGTTCGATAATCCTTATAAAATTGCTTGGATTGCCTACATCCATAGCGTTAGATAAAGTGGCAGTAGTTTCTTTAGGCTTCAATTCCTGTGTTTGCAAATAATGCGATACAATATCGTTAACGTTACATGCGGCGATAAAATGCCCCAGGGGTAAGCCCGTTACTTTTGCCAGCAATCCTGCGCAAATATTTCCAAAATTACCACTGGGCACGCATACTACAGGCTTCAGTTCTTTTGGCTTCCATTGTTTATAGGCAAGAAAATAATACACCTGTTGAGGAAGCCAACGCGCTACATTAATGGAATTAGCAGAGGTGAGGAATTTCTTTTTACTAATATCGGCATCAGCGAATGCCTGTTTTACCATTTTTTGGCAGTCGTCGAATGTACCGTCTACTTCAAGCGCAGTAATATTCTTTCCCAGCGTGGTCAGCTGTTTTTCCTGTACCGGGCTCACTCTCCCTTTAGGATACAAGATCACTACGTTAACATTTTTTACTTCGTAAAAACCATTAGCTACCGCGCCACCAGTGTCGCCCGATGTTGCTACCAGTACAGTTACTTTTCTTTCTTCGTTTTTCAAAAAATGCCCCAGGCAACGGCTCATAAAACGGGCGCCTACATCTTTAAATGCAAGTGTAGGGCCGTGAAATAACTCTAACGAAGCTATGCTATTGCTAACTGGTTGCAATGGTACAGGAAAGTTAACCGTTTCCGTTACGATGTTGTACAGCTCGTCGTTATTCAAAGAACCGGCCACGTAGGGTTTCAGCACTTCAAAAGCAATATCCACATCTGTCATAGATTCTATCCGATCTATTAATTGCGGATCAACCGAAGGCAAATATTCAGGGTAATACAAACCCTTATCGGGCGCCTGGCCCAATATAGTGGCTTCTTTAAAAGATACTTTTGGAGATTGCTGATTAAGGCTATAATAATTCATGATGCTGGATAATAGATATTTGATGTTTGATACTGGATACTTGTGCGGGTGTCAGATGATGAGTGGAATACAGGAAAATGCTTCAACTTACCAGCTATTCCGTATTCCCCAATTACTATTCCACCCTCTCCACTCCATTTTTGGCAATAGTGGTAACATACACATAGTTTTCAATACCTATATCATCGTATACTTTTTTCATAATACCGCCTATCATTTGAGCAGTAGCTTCATCTTCACTAAGCATAAAAATTGAAGGGCCTGAACCAGAGATCCCCCCGCCCAGGGCTCCTGCTTCCTTACATTTTGCTTTAACCTCATCAAAAGCGGGAATCAAAATGCTTCGTACAGGTTCAATGATCACGTCTTCCAGGGAGCGCCCGATCAGTCCCCTGTCGTTATTCATAAAACCGGCCACCAGGCCTGCGATATTTCCCCATTGCTTAATCGCGTCTTTTAAAAACACCTGTTTGCGTAATATCTGCCGCGCATCGGCCGTACGTACTTCTATCTGCGGGTGCACTACTGTTACAAACAGGTCGGGACTGGCTATCGGCACAATATCGAGCGGATGTATAGAGCGGATCAATGTGATGCCACCCAATATGCAAGGCGTTATATTATCTGCATGCTTTACGCCGGTTGCAAGCTTTTCACCAATCATGGCTAATTGCACCAGGTCATCGGTAGAGAAAATATCGCCCAGCAACAGGTTAGCCCCTACTGCCGCACCCGCCGCGCTTGCGGCGCTGGAACCTAAACCACTACCAGGCTTAATGTGCTTTTCTATGGTTACTTTAATTCCCTTGTTAAAGCCTGCTTTTTCCAGTGCAGCCAGTAATACCACACCTGCCACATTTTTCTCCGGCTCAGTAGGCAGGTTAAAGTTGTCACGGTTCTCTATAACAACACCGGGCTGGTCTATAATTTCAAACTCCATTACGTCATAGGGTGCTTTTAATGCCAACCCCAATATATCAAAACCACATACCAGATTGGCTACAGTTCCGGGAGACTTTATTTTTACTTTCATATTATGCAATTGAGTTTTATATGCTTGCAGCTCTCACTATATCGGCAAATACACCACTGGCGGTTACATCGGCGCCGGCGCCGGCGCCTTTTACTACCAATGGCTGCATAGGATACCGTGAGGTGTAAAACAGTACAACGTTATCTTTCCCGTACAAATGATAGAGGTCGTTCTCCGGAGCTATATGCTGTAATCCTACAGAAGCTTTGCCTTCATTAAAAGTAGCTACAAATTTTAATTTACAGTTTTGCGCATTGGCCTCATCGAGCAGTTTTTTAAAATGAGCTTCGTAACGGTGCATGCAGGCATAAAAAGCTTCTACATCTCCTTCCATACACTCCCCGGGTAAAAACCCGTTATTGTCAATATCTTCCATCTGCATTTCATGACCCGCCTCACGTGCCAGGATCAATATCTTCCTCATAACATCGGTACCGCTCAAATCCAGCCTGGGATCAGGCTCTGTATATCCTTCTTCCTGTGCCTGCTTAACCACATCCGAAAACGGCCGGCTTCCATCGTAATTATTGAATACGAAATTCAATGTTCCGCTTAATACAGCCTCCATCTTCTTCACTTCATCACCGCTGTATACCAGGTCATTTAAAGTACCTATAATCGGTAAGCCTGCGCCTACATTGGTTTCAAATAAGAACTTACAGTTAAACTCCCTGGCCAGGTCTTTTAATCTCTTATAGTTCGTATAATCAGAAGAAGCTGCAATTTTATTACAAGCTACCACTGATATACTTTTTTGCAGCAACCGGTCATAGATAGCCGCCACATCTGGATTAGCTGTTATGTCTACAAAAATGGAGTTGCGCAGGTTCTTTTCTATAACATGATCCACAAATAAAGGCAAAGATGCTTTTTCACCCTGTTGCAGCTCCTGCTGCCAGTTATCTAATGCAATACCTTTTTCGTTCAGCACCATGTTGCGGCTATTGCTGATACCAATAATATTAATCTTTATCTTAAGATGCTCCTGCAGTGAAGCCAACTGCTTTCCTATTTGCTGTAATAGCTTAGAACCTACATTACCCACGCCGGCAATGAATAAATGTACCTGCTTGAATGTAGTTTCAAAGAAATCCTCATGCAAAACATTGATCGCCTTACGTACATCTGCAGTAGAGATAACTACGCTGATATTTTTTTCGGAAGAACCCTGGGCAATAGCACGGATATTGACACCATTACGCCCCAATGCGCCAAACATTTTACCGCTCACGCCCGGATGGCTCCTCATCTGCTCTCCTACCAAGGCTACAATAGAAAGATCAGTTTCCACTTTCAATGGTTCTACTTTTTGCAATGCCAGCTCATTGGCAAAAGCATCGTCTATTGCCTGCTTCGCCGCTTCCGCTCTCGACGCATCAATAGCCACACATATAGAATGCTCTGAAGAGCTTTGTGTAATTAAAATAACATTGATCTGTTCATTACTTAATGCTTCAAACAGTCTTTTAGAGAAACCCGGGATACCTACCATGCCGCTTCCTTCCAGGCTTAGCAAAGCCAGGTTGTTGATGCTGGAAATACCACGGATAATATTACCGTCAGATTGAGCTGCAGAATGCTCGTTATTGAGTACCAGCGTACCGGCATCCTCAGGGGCAAAAGTATTTTTAATCCATACCGGAATATTGCGGGTCATTACCGGCTGCAAAGTAGGCGGGTAAATTACTTTAGCTCCAAAATGCGACAGCTCCATTGCCTCCCCGTAAGAAATCTTTTCAATTACTTTAGCATTGGCCGCCAGGCGCGGATCAGCGGTCATCATACCGCTTACATCAGTCCAGATCTCGAGCACCTCAGCGTTTAATGCTGCAGCAATAATAGCGGCAGTATAATCAGAACCTCCACGACCAATAGTAGTAGTAATTCCTTCTGCATTGCTGGCAATAAAGCCGGGAACAATGCAAAGCGATTGCTGCAGGCTATTAAAAAACTCAGTAATTTTAGACTGTGTTATTTCAAAATTAACCTGTGCCTGCGTATAATTGCTATTGGTTGTAATCAACTGGCGGGAGTCTTTCCAGTGCACATCCACCTGATCAAACCGGAGCTTCTCAGCTATAATCTGGGACGACAGCCACTCGCCGTAGCTGGCTAAGCGGTCTTTGGTACGTGGAGTAATTTCGCTCAGCAGAAATATGCCATTACAGATATCTTCTATTTCGTTAATCGATGTTTTAACCAAGCTTAACAACTGGCTTTGATGCGCAACGGGTATCAGGCTCTTTACCGCATCAAAATGCCGTTTCTCTATTTCGGCAATCGTTTGTTTGTAGTCTTCGTTACCTTTGGCAGCATTATTGGCTGCCTGCAATAGCATGTCTGTTACACCGCCAAGGGCCGATACCACCACGATAGTTTTGTCTTTATTTATGGCATTTTTTACAATAGAAGCTACTTTGTTTATATTTTCAGCATTGGCTACCGAAGTACCGCCAAATTTTAAAACCTGCATGGTTTATAACAATTAAAATATTAAGGATGATTTATCAGGAACGGCCTCATTGGCCCAGGTGGTGATATGACAAAGTACAACCCTTAACGGGTTGTGGTAATAGTTGTAGTGGTAGCAGTTGCTACAACGTAAACCTGGCTGATATGTGTATAGTTATTATACATGAACCTGCACAAGATAAGACAGGATTAAAATACAAACAAATATTTTTTAGGCACCCGTTATATTCAGACCTAATATTTCCGCGTGCTGATAACATTTTCAGGAAGGTTGAGATGATTCCAGTCTTTGTGAAGCGCCATTGCCGCTCCCATAGCAGTAGCCTGGGATACAGAAGCCGCAAACACCTCCGTTTGCGGATATGCCTCCGCTAACAACTGCATATAAGTTTCATTTTTTGCAAAACCTCCGTCTACAAAAATTTTCTTCACCTTATCGTTAAAGACAAGATCGGTAGAACGTTTTTGAGCTACCACTACCTGCCTGATGAAATTAATGTACGCAGCCTCGTAGCTGATGTAGTTAGCCACATCAAAATCATTCAGGTCTTCTAAGACAGGCTCATCTTTCAAAAGGCTTTTATCATAGGCGATTTTTTCAAAGTAATTAGGCACTTCAACAAAATACCCTGATAATTTTTTAATGACCTGCTCGTGAGCATACCCCGCAAACAAACGTGACGATTTTACAGTGCCACCCTCGTAAGTCATATAACAAAGACAATCTTTTTCCAGCTCGTCTTTTGTTAATGGCTCATTATTAAAAGCATTCATGCTGATACACCAGGTGCCTGTTGAGATCAGTAAAAAAGGTTCATTTACATTTTGAATATAAGGAATAAAAGCTGCTGAGCTATCATGTAAACCAATACCGCATTTAAGCGGTTTACCGTTGTAAACAATATCCAATGCCCTGGCCGAAGAAAAAACAGGAGCAAGCTTTTTATCAATCCCTTCTTTTACTACCCAATCGTGATAATTATTCTTTTCATAATCCCATAAAGCGGTATGGCAGCCAATGCTGGTTATATCTGAGTATTTCCGGCCACTGATAAGGAAGCTCAGGTATTGTGGAAAATGGAGAGAGGTAGCTGTTTTTTCAAACAACTTTGCTTTATCGTATTTTAAAGAATAAAGCTGCAGCCCTGAATTAAGATTTCCAAGCGCCGGCGACGCGGTTGCAATAGCTACTTCTTCTTTTGTTCCGTAAGTGTCATAAAACTGCTGTTCTGTTTTTGAAGGAAAGGGCTTAAGATAATTGTATAATGGTGTAACCGGGTTACCTCTTTCATCCAGGTGTACAAAGCTGGCGCCATATGCGGAAAAGTTAATTGCCTTGACATCGTAAGTATTGCTGTCAATATATTTGTTTAATGTATCAAGCACCCACCTGCGCAATGCCCGTATATCCTCGCAGGCAAATCCATCCTCATCTTCAATCTCGGCAAAATTTACAGATACTTCTTCTACAATTTTATAGTCTTCATTAAACAGGAAAAACTTTTTGTTTGTTTTTCCGATATCGAATATCGCAATAACAGGAATCAAAACAATTGAGATTTGAGATTTGAGATTTGAGATTTTGGCACTCAATTCTCAAACCGTTAAAAATTGAAATCGCTAAGCCAACAAAGATTATAGCCCGGTTGCTACCGTCTGCTCTCCTCTTTTACCAATCAGCTGCTGCCTGATTTGCTGCTCTCTGTACAAGCCAAGCGGGTTTAGCGCGGCGCCGGCTCTTAACCGGGCCTCCGCCACTACCGGGCGCAGGTCAGTGCGATAGGCATCCTGTAAAATTTCCTGGGCTCCCGCCACGTCATTATTCAGCTGGGCTTCATTTAATGCTTTGCTATCTACCAACAAAGCTTGGGCATAGGCCAGGTTAATGGCTTCAACACTCTGTAAAAGATCTTCGAGTGGATCTTTGATATTATGGCTGGCATCGATCATCCATCCCAGGTCTGTAGCATGGTTCAATCCACGTGCATCCATACCTTCCACCAGTTCTTTAAATATCAGGAACAGCTGGTAGGGCTTGATGCTTCCCACGGTCAGATCATCATCGCCATACTTACTGTCATTAAAATGGAAGCCTCCTAATTTTTGCTCATTCAACAAAAGAGCAACGATCTGTTCTATATTAGCATTAGGCAAATGGTGGCCCAGGTCTACCAATGTATAGGCTTTTTCGCCCAGCTTATTAGCATACAATAAGGATTGCCCCCAATCACCTACAGTTGTTGAATAGAAATTGGGCTCGAATGCTTTGTACTCTACAAATATTTTCCAATCATCCGGCAAGGCATTGTATACGCTTTGCAGGCTCTCCAATGTATTGTTAAATGCGTTTCGGAAATTCAACTGTCCCGGGAAGCTGGATCCGTCCGCTAACCAAACGGTTAAAGAAGTAGAACCCAATTCCTGTCCATATTTAATTACTTCAATATTGTGATCAACCGCCTGCTGACGTACCCCTTTGTCTACATGCTGCATGGAGCCAAATTTATAGCTCAGCTTTTGGTCTTTCTGGTCCTGAAAAGTGTTCGAGTTCATCGCATCAAATTTCAGGTCGAAATCAGCGGCAAGGTTTTTAATAGCTTTCGCATCTGTAGGGATATCCCAGGGAATATGTAAAGAAACCGCACCACTGCTGCGATTGAGCTGGTGCAGCAATCCAATATCCTCAATTTTTTCTTCCAGGGTGGAAGGTTCTCCTCCACCACTAAAGCGGCCAAATCTTGTGCCCCCGCTTCCCAGCGCCCACGATGGAATGGCTACCTGGAAATCTGTCAGTTTCTTAATAATGCCTTCCGCATCAGGAATGGTTCCTGATACATAATCAAAGCTTTTTTTATGCTTTGTTAATCCTTTCTCGTTATGTGCATCTATCTGCGATTTATTAAGAATCATGAATCAGAATGTTTTTGATATTAACTAATGTTTTTTTATAACAACCGTTGTGCGGTTGTGTTGCAATTTCTTAAGGTTTCATTACCTTTTTAACCCCAGCAAGGCGTTAAAGCACCGTATTATACAAAACTTTAAAAAACGGGTTAGCCGACTGGAAAATCACCAACCCTTGTTGCTTTGCTATATGAAGAATTTTACATTCAATGTTTTGCCTACCTCACAAAAGCCTGCGCCACACCGCCATCTACATTCAGGATATTGCCGGTTGATTTATTCAGCAAGCCGCTCACAAATACGAAGCATGCATTGGCGATATCGTCCGGAAGAATGATCTCGTTCATCAAGGTACGTTTTGCATAATAAGCTGGTAATTCTGCAACCGTAATACCATAAGCTTTGGCGCGACCTTCGGCCCAGCCACCTGCCCAGATATTGGAATCGGAGATCACCGCATCGGGGTTCACGGTATTTACGCGTATCTTATCACCGCCCAATTCGGCAGACAACAAGCGTGAAAGATGAGCCTGCGCTGCTTTTGCAGAACCGTAGCCGGCATTATTAGGACCTGCTACTATTGAATTCTTAGAAACAATATTGATGATATCGCCGCCAATAGCCTGCTTACGCATTATCTTAACGGCTTCTTTCGATACCATAAACTGGCCTTTCACCAGGATATCATACAAGCGGTCCCACTCCTCGATAGAATGTTCTGCTATACTTTTCGAAATACTGATGCCCGCATTATTAACGATAATATCCACGCCGCCGAAGGCCAGGGCTGTATTGGCCAGCGCCGCCTCTATAGATGCCGCATCGGTTACATTGAGGGTTACTGATGCTGTAGAATCCTTACCAAAAGCTTTCCGGAACTCTTCAGTAGTTGCATCAATTCTTTCCTGGTTAATATCATTTATTATTACACAAGCACCTTCCGCCACAAATTTCTTAGCAATTGCCTTACCAATACCGCCACCGCTACCGGTGATCAGTGCAATACGGCCGCTCAAAGGCTTGGGTTTCGGCATACGCTGCAGCTTTGCTTCTTCCAGCAACCAGTATTCGATATTAAAGGCTTCCTGCCTCGGTAAAGAAGTATATTCGGAGATGGCCTCAGCGCCACGCATTACGTTAATCGCATTCGTGTAAAATTCCGCAGCTACCCTTGCTGTTTGTTTATCTTTTGCAAAGGCAAACATACCAACGCCGGGATAGATGATGATCACCGGGTTTGCATCGCGCATAGCCGGGCTATTCGGGTGCTTGCAGGTGTTATAGTACTCTTCGTACATTTTACGGTAATCTTCAAATAAAGGAGCGATCTTTTCTTTTACTGCCGCTACATCATCCAGGTTTTCATCTGTTGCCAGGTTCAACACCAGTGGACTGATCTTCGTACGCAGGAAGTGATCAGGGCAGGAAGTTCCCAAAGGAGCTAATCTTTCGAGGTCGTTGGAGTTGATGTATTGCAATACACGATCGTCATCCGTAAAATGACCGATCATCTTTATATTGGATGAGCAGAAGCCACGAAGCACAGGTGCTAAAGCTGCGGCTTTGTTCAAACGCGCTTCTTTAGGAAGCGACTGGATTTTTTCACCGCCAAAAACAGGTCCTTTTTTACCTAAGTTTTGTTCGATATACTCCGCACATTTCTCAATTACCTCCAATGTATTCAGGTAGCTTTCATAAGCGGTATCGCCCCAGGTAAACAAGCCGTGAGACCCCAGCATAATACCACGGATACCCGGATTTTCATCCAGGCATTGCTTTAGCATCAGGCCCAATTCAAAACCTGGTTTTTGCCAGGGAACCCAACCAATAGTACCACCAAACAGCTCTTCCGTTATTTTTTTACCATCTTTAGCTGCTGCAATAGCTATAGCTGCATCGGGATGCAAATGATCTATATGTTTGAAAGGTAAGAAACCATGTAAAGGCGTATCAATAGAAGGCGCTTTGGAATTCAGATCATAAATGCAATGATTAAAAAGCTCTACCATTTCGTCTTCATATTCCAAACCACGGTATACATTTTTAAGGCTGCGTAATTTATCTACATACAAAGCAGCCAGGCCGTTTCTCTTCAATGTTCCAAGGTCGCCCCCGCTTCCTTTTACCCACATCACCTCTGTTTCTTCGCCCGTAAGCGGATCTTTAGCGAAAGCCTTGCACGACGTATTTCCGCCTCCGTAGTTGGTAAGACGTAAATCTGCTCCTAATAAATTAGAACGATAAATCAGCAGCGCTACCTCATCTCCCGCGAGTTCTGCAGCTTTTGCTTCATCCCATAAATAGCTTACGTGTTTGAAAGTCCTTGTGTCTGTTGCCATAACGATCTTGTTTGTGTGCTCTCTTATAAGAGACTATATTTTTTATCCTTTTTACTTAGTTATTTCATCGAGTTGCCCCAACCCACCAGCAATACCGAGGCCAGTATTACGATGATGCCCAATATAACGGTCATCATCGTCTTTTTACTTACACCTTTCCACTCTTTCAATATTAGTCCCCACACATTGGCGATCAATATAATGAAGGCCATATGAAGGATCCATGAGCTGGGACCGTTACCCATTTTACTTTCACCCATTCCGTAGAAGAAGAATTGTAAGAACCAGGTGGTACCAGCCAGCGCGCAGAAAATAATATTCTTTAAAACGGGCACTTTTGAATTGGTATAATCACCAAAGGTTTTATTGCGCGCGTTCAATATTAAACACCATATCAGGTTGGTAGTAAGTCCGCCCCAGAGTATGATGATATAGGAAACATTGTTCTGGTACAAGAACTCGCCCTGACCGGGATTAGCGGCTTTCCATAACTCATTGGCTGTATCAGCCATTGGTTTCGCTGCTTCTATTCCAAAGTTAAAGCAGGCGCTTAATACACCTGAGATAATAGCCACTATAATACCCAACCCGAACTTATACTCATCCTTACCTGAGAGGTGAGCTTCCGAATCGGCATTTCCCACCGCATGAGGGTCTGCGCTTTTAACACCACTGCCGGCCAGTTCTTTTTCCTTCATCATACCAGCCTTACCGCAAATAATAATACCTGCCACACATACCAGTAAACCGGCTAAAACTGTTTGCCCCCAGGGCGTACCGGTCAGCAATCCAATGGTGTCCTTACCTTCTGCCGGCGTAAACTGGTAGTAGATTGCCGGGATCAAAGCTCCAAACACCATGCACAATCCGAGTATCACGCTGCTGCCCAGCGAAACACCTAAATATCTCACGCCCAGGCCATACGTTAAACCGCCAATACCCCACAACAAGCCAAATATGAAAGCAAATCCAAGGGTTGAGCCGTTTGCCTGGCTGATAATTTCAGCAAAATTAGGGATGGTTAACCAGGCGGCTATGGGGGGCACTATCAACCAGGAAAACAAGCCACCTATCAGCCAATAGGACTCCCAGGCCCATCCTTTTACTTTTTTGTAAGGGATATAAAAACTTCCCGAAGCAAAACCACCTATGAAATGAAAAATAACACCTAGTAAAGCGTTCATGAATTATATTTTTTCTACAGTAAGCAAATCACCAGAAGCCGAAAATAAATCAATCGAAAAGGTCAACTGTCATGCACTGTCATGAATTATTGTAATTTTTACAAAAATTAAGAAAATGAAATTCTTTATAGTTATTATTAATATATTGCTGTTATAACTCATTACCACTTGCTTTACGCTTTTCTTAAAATATATGTTCGGTTGGCCATACCTCTTTTTTGCCATCCGATCAGTGTTGATAAAAAGCTCATACTCAAAACCCAAGGTCCCCTGCTCATAGCAAGCAATCACCCCAATTCCTTTCTTGATGCAATTCTTTTTGATATTCTTTTTGATATCCCCGTTACATCACTGGCAAGAGGTGACGCCTTTAAAAACAAGCGGGTATTCAGCCTGCTGCGATCGCTTAAAATGTTACCGGTTTACCGGATAAGGGAAGGAATCGAAAATCTCAATACCAACTACGATACATTTAATTCCTGTATCGAGATCTTCAGAAAAAATGAAGGCGTACTGATTTTCAGCGAAGGACTTTGCGTTAATGAGTGGCATTTACGACCGCTTAAAAAAGGCACCGCGCGGCTGGCCTTTCAGGCATGGGATGCAGCAATTCCGCTAAAAGTATTACCGGCAGGTATTAATTATAGTTCATTTCGCAAGTACGGGAAAAAGGTGGTCATCCATTTAGGCGATTTTATAACGGCTGAAACCTTTGATACCGCGACAACAGATGGCGAGAAGAATGTGCTGTTCAATAAAATACTGAAAGACCGGCTGCAACTGCTTGTTTACGAAATTGAGCCAGGCGATAAAAAGGAGCTGAATAAGAAATTTGGCACTACTACCAAGGCTACAAAATACATGCTGGCGTTACCGGCGCTGATTGGAGCCCTGTTACATATGCCTATTTATTGGTTTGCAAAAGGAGTTGTTCGCCTGTTTTTTAGTGATACAGATCATCATGATTCGGTGATGCTGGGTATCTTACTCCTGACGTATCCCATTTACCTGGCGCTGATATTTTGGTTAGGCTGTTGCCGGTTGCCTGGCTTTGCAACGGCGCTAAGTTTGGTTGTATTGCCTGCTACAGCATACGCTTATACCCGATATGAAATAAGAAAGGGATAACGATCTCCTATACTGTTTTTTAACAGGATTGCTTATATTTATATACATTTTAACTAACTAAAATCAAGAAATTCAATCCAACCTATTTGACGAACGGCATGAGCTAAGACAGGCATCAAAAGGCAAAAGACTCGCCAACTACCTTATTGATTTCGTAGTATTTTATGCCATCATTTTCGTTATTGCAATAATAGCCCCGGGCATTGTAGTAAGTGATGGGGAAGCATCATTAGCGTACTACCTGATAGCTATAATTGTAATTGTAGGGTATTATACAGTTCTTGAAGGAAGTACCGGAAAATCTTTAGGTAAAATGGTAACGGGTACTAAAGTAGTAACTGAAAACGGCAACAAGATTACTTACAAAGACGCTTTCATGAGAAGTCTCTCCAGGTTAGTACCATTTGAGGCGTTAAGTATATTTTTTGGTGCCGGAATGTGGCATGACCGATGGACCGAAACCCAGGTGGTTGAGGCAAACTAAAAGCACAGTCTTAGCTAACAGCTTTTATCTTATACAATCAAAAACCCCGGCTCATCGAACCGGGGTTTTAACTATTATCAAGAACTACCTATTCACTCCCGAATCATCGGGACATTACTCACTACCCGCTAATTAAGCAGTTACTTTACCTTTTGTTTTTGCAATCACTTCTTCAGCGATGTTGTTAGGCGCTGCAGAATAGTGAGAGAACTCCATGGTAGAAGAAGCACGACCAGAGCTCAAAGAACGCAATTGGGTTACATAACCAAACATTTCGCTCAAAGGTACTTTTGCTTTGATTACCTGAACACCGGCACGGGTATCCATACCTTCCATCATACCACGACGACGGTTCAGGTCACCTGTTACATCACCCATGTATTGCTCAGGAGTTAACACCTCAACTTTCATGATCGGCTCTAACAGGATGGGTTTTGCTTTTTTGCCGGCCTCACGGAAACCTTGCTTCGCACAAAGCTCGAAAGACATTGCATCAGAATCCACGGCGTGGAAGCTACCATCAAACACACGGATTTTCATGTTATCTACAGGATAGTTAGCCAATACGCCACTTGTCATTGCAGACTCAAAACCTTTCTGGATAGCCGGTACAAACTCACGAGGGATCGCACCACCAAAAATATCATTTACAAACTGGAAGTTCTTATCAGGGTTTTCTTTTTGCCACTCTTCATCTACAGGGCCCAGGCTGAACTGGATATCTGCGAACTTACCACGACCACCGGTTTGCTTTTTCAAAGTTTCGCGATGCTCAACAGTTGTATTAAATGCCTCTTTATAAGCCACCTGGGGAGCACCCTGGTTTACTTCTACTTTAAACTCACGACGCATACGGTCTATGATGATTTCTAAGTGCAGCTCACCCATACCGCTAAGAATGGTTTGGCCGGTATCTTCATCCGTTTTTACACGTAATGTAGGATCCTCTTCTACCAGCTTAGCGATAGCCATACCCATTTTATCAACGTCAGCCTGCGTTTTAGGCTCAACCGCTACAGAGATTACAGGCTCAGGGATGAACATGTTCTCTAATGTAATCGGATGATCTTCATCGCAAAGGGTATCACCGGTTTTGATCTCTTTAAAACCTACTGCTGCACCAATATCACCTGCTTCGATAAAATCGATTGGGTTTTGCTTGTTGGCGAACATTTTCATGATACGGCTGATACGCTCTTTTTTACCGCTTCTTACGTTCAATACATAAGAACCTGCATCCAGGTGGCCGCTATAACAACGGAAGAATGCCAGGCGACCAACGAATGGGTCAGTCATGATTTTGAAAGCCAATGCTGCAAATGGTTCTTTTGCATCTGGTTTACGAACCAGTTTCTTTTCAGGATCATTAGGATCGGTACCTTCAATCGCCTCGATATCAACAGGAGAAGGCAGGTAACGGCAAACCGCATCTAAAGCAGTTTGTACACCTTTATTTTTGAAAGAAGAACCGCACATCATAGGAACGATGCTCAGGTCGATGGTTGCTTTACGGATCGCTTCGTGGATCTCATCTTCAGAAATTGAATTAGGATCCTCGAAGAATTTTTCCATCAACGTATCGTCATACTCAGCAACTGCTTCAACCAAAGCAGCGCGCCATTCTTCAGCTTCAGCAACCATATCAGCAGGAATATCGATCTCGTCAAAAGTCATACCCTCTGTTTCTACGTGCCAGATAATACCTTTCATACGGATCAGATCTACCACGCCCTGGAAGTTATCTTCCGCACCAATTGGTAACTGTAAAGGCACTGCTTTAGAGCCTAACATTTCACGAACCTGTTTTACAACGTTCAAAAAGTCAGCCCCCTGGCGATCCATTTTATTTACGAAACCGATACGTGGAACTTTGTAACGGTTAGCCTGGCGCCATACAGTTTCAGATTGAGGTTCTACACCGTCAACCGCGGAAAACAATGCGATCAAACCATCCAGTACGCGCATAGAACGTTCTACCTCTACGGTAAAATCTACGTGCCCCGGGGTATCAATAATGTTAAAAGAATATTCTTTAGTAGAACCGGCAACGGCTTTTCCTTTATCAGTAGGGAATTGCCATTTACAGCTTACCGCAGCAGATGTAATAGTAATACCGCGTTCTTTTTCCTGCTCCATCCAGTCGGTAGTAGCACCACCATCGTGTACCTCACCAATACGGTGAATCATACCTGTATAACGTAAAATACGTTCAGTTGTAGTGGTTTTACCGGCGTCAATATGGGCGGCAATACCAAAGTTCCTTTGAAATTTTAAATCTGCCATGATTATTCTTAATTGAATTATAAACTTTCTTATTTCTTAAATAACTCATTTTCAATAGTATGCAAAAACAACTATCCAAGTAAGAAATTTAAGGCTGCAAAGGTAAGGAAAATACGAGATTTCGGGTTCCAAATTTAAGTTTACCCGCATTGATAATAAATTTTTAACGGGGCCGGCTTTATTCCGCCAGTTTTGTTCGTTAAAACATAACTTTTCCGGGGAGTTGACGCTATCTTGTAGCTTATAGCGAAAGCCTCCCAGTTGCCAAAGCGGCCTGTTAGGAATGTTACCCGGCAAGAAGGGTTTTCTTTAACAGCTCTGATATGGAAGCCTTGGCATTTCCCAAAAAGCGTTATTGCCTCGGAATAGGAACACCTAGTTAGTAAACGAACGGGAAATATTAAGTATTTATATTTACGTCCAAAAACAGTTATGCAATTCACATATTTTGGTCAGTCATCGTTTTTAGTAACAGTAGGCGGTAAAAGATTACTGTTTGATCCGTTCATAAGCGGTAATCCGTTAGCTCAACACATCGATGTTGAAAAAATTGAAGCAGATTATATATTGGTATCGCATGGCCACGGAGATCATATCGCCGATGTAGCGCCCCTTGCTAAAAGAACCGGCGCCAAAGTGATCACATCGCCTGAGGTTGGGGGATGGTTGAGTAAGCAGGGCGTAAATAGCTTACATGAGCTCAACCATGGCGGTCCCGTATCTTTTGATTTTGGAAAAGTACGTGCCGTAAATGCGATACACTCATCGGGCCTGCCCGACGGCTCCTACGGAGGTAATCCCATGGGGTTTGTCATTACTTCAGACAAAGTAAACTTTTATTTTGCAGGCGATACGGCATTAACTATGGATATGCAGCTGATCCCTATGTTTACACACATCAACTTCGCTGTATTACCTATTGGAGGAAATTACACTATGGATGTGGCAGATGCTATCATTGCGTCCGACTTTATTAAATGTAATGAAATTATCGGCGTGCACTACAACACTTTTGATGTTATTAAAATAGATACAAAAGCCGCTGTAGAGGCATTCACCGGGGCCGGTAAAACCTTATTGCTTCCGGCGGTAGGGGAAACCATTGAGTTTTAGACCTTACCTATTATTGCAATGCCGCTGTTGCTGCCAGCAGCAACACATTATCTTTATCAAATAATTTCAAAGTATTACCGACCACCTGGTATTTATTTATCAGCGGTAATACTTTGGTAAAAACCGACTCATTAGTAGCCGCGTGTTGGCAATACATTTCTGTTGCAGCCACATTCTCCAGGGCAATATGATAGGTATGATCAGCAGTTACTTTAAATGAAAACTGGTTACATCCTACTCCCGCCCGGGCCCGGGCCAGATCGGTAAGATCTAAAAAACTTTTATCCTTTATCAGTTGATCATTGTCTGTATTGATCATTTGCTGTATCAACCACTTCCGGCTGATGAAGCTACCTTCATCGTCAGCCGCTTTTTCTGCAGAAAAAAGAACATGTCCGTCTTTTGCAAGCAGGCGCAGTTGACCGCCTGCCAGAGAAAATGAATAAACCGACTCCAGGTTCAATTGCAATGCCTGATCCTGCCGGTCATCGGTACAGGACAATAAATGCGCAGCCATATTAGCAATCTGCATTCTGTTGTAATGTCCAAATTTAGGGGTAAATGAAAAATACCGGCAGCCGGCGGTTGCCCCCGAATGATGTACATCGCGGAGGTCGATATATATGTTGCCGTTAACCTCCATATCATTAGCGCTACTTACCTTCCATTTATGATGAAGCCCTTCTGTTTGCATAGTACTAACCGGGGGTGCACCCTTCCTGCTACAGGCAACTATTAATAACCAAGCTACAATACTATATAATAGTAGTACACGTTTATAACGGTTCATATTCATAGTTTTTTCTTCTATGCTAATGTACTGAGTTTCTCGTCAACTCATTACACTTCGGGAAGATTCAATAATAAGGCCAGTTCCGGATCCGGGTAGTTTTATCACCAAAAGATTCAACGTGATTTTTTTTGAAGGCATTTTCTTGCCGGCTTACCGGGCGGCCTTATCTCCTATAGGGAGCGCTCATTTCGTTAAAATAGTTGCAAGCTATTCAGATCATGGCTGCCGGCTTTTGAATCAGACTTTTTAATAGTATCCTGCTGATCGATCAAATATGTCTCTATTTAGTGATTTAATATTTAAAAAACAGTTTAAATCCCGCCTCAATATTAAGTTCTACATAAATTTTTTCGTTTTAAGCATATAAAACGCTATTTTTCGCATGTTTAAAAACTAATCAGAATATGACATTAAGTGTTTATGAGAAAAAAGGCAGTTTGCTGCTTTTTCTAAAAAGCATGTCGAAAACCGGAGTACTTGCTCTATTTTCACTGCTTCTTATATTTGAGGCAACAGCTGAAACCCAATTTAGAGGCCACGGAGGTTTAAAGACGCACGTTTACAGGGAAGCTATCTTTTTCAAGACTATTACCGGCCGGGTTATTAATGAGGAAGGCGCTCCTGTTGAGAGTGCAGTAATAAGTGTGAAAGGTCGCAACACTGTTATTACAACGGCCAATGACGGTACGTTCTCCATTGAAGCCAACGAAGGAGACGAACTTGTCATTTCTCATGCATCCTATATTACCCAAACGGTTAAAATAGGGCAAGCCAGCGATCTTACGGTTACACTTCAGCAAAATATTGGTAACCTCGACCAGATTGTGGTGACGGGTTATACCGAATATGCCAAAAGCAAAAGCCCGAGTGCATCTACCCAGGTAAACGCTACAGATATTAATAAAGTACCGATGAGTACCCTTGACCAGATACTCCAGGGGCGGGTACCGGGCATGAGCGTTATATCAAGTTCCGGGCAGCCAGGCCAAAGTGCGGCTGTTGTAATCAGAGGTATCGGCTCTATTAACGGATCCACTTCGCCTTTATATATTATGGACGGAATTCCCATAGAAAGTGGCTACTTCCAAACCATTAATCCCGAAGATATCGAATCGGTAACAGTACTTAAAGATGCATCTGCCAAGGCGCAATATGGATCAAGGGGATCTAATGGAGTAATCGTTATTACCACCAAAAAAGGCAAAAAAGGCAGGTTAAGTATTGGCTATAGCTCTCAGTATGGTGTATCAACACTGACACAGCCAACTTTCGAGATGATGGATACCCGTGAGCGACTGCGTTTTGAGGAAGAGGTAGGACTGGAAACCGGGCGCGATATCGGACCAGGTTGGAAATTATCGCCTAAAAACCCGGGGTATGCTACTCTTTCTGCCAATGAACAGCAGCAAAGAGACCGCATACTCGATAGCCTGGGTCAGATCAACACAAACTGGCGGGATCTTTTTTTCCAGAACGCTAATTTTATGGAACAGCAAGTGAGCCTGAGCGGTGGCAACGAAAATGTTCAAACCTATAACGCCTTAAGTGTTTGGAGAGAGCAGGGAATTGTAAAGGAAACCGGCTTGGACCGGTTTTCCCTCCGCAGCAATACGAATATGAACTATGGCAAGTTTACTGCCGGGTTCAATATTAACCTGGGCTATTCCAGCTCACGATTTACATATAACGAAGGCGGCACCAGCGTAGGTTCACCCATGGCGTCTGTTTACTATGCCTTGCCTTACGAATATCCTTACACAGCAGACGGTGTATTTCATGCTACCGACGACGGTCTGGGTTTTTATGATACGCGTGAAGGAAGCCGTGGTATTGATGTGCTGTACGGAACCTCTGATAAAACAGAGCAATTTAAAACGATTTTAGGGGTCAACCTGGCTTATGAAATCATTAAAGGATTAAAGATCAGCACCCGGAATGGTATTGATTACAGGAATTCGGTTGACCAGGTATTTATTAATCCCCTCTCTTACATAGGAAGCAGGCAGGCAGGCGGGAAAGGCGCTTTTGGAGAAGGATTCAGGAGAAACTTTAACCTCGTCTCCACCTCCGGCATCACCTATAAGAAAAGATTGGATTTACACGATTTTGAACTATCAGGATTTATTGAATACCTGTATAGCAATGCCAGGTCCTTTAGTTACAGGGGCTTTGGTTTAGACGATCGCCTTCCTGAAACACCCAAAAGTATAACAGTAAGTGCGGGCTTCCTGCCCACAATAAGCGGGGCTCGTTCTAACAGCGCCATGCTTTCGTATATGGGTGTGGGGCGTTATACGTTTAACAATAAGTATACGCTTACGGCCAGTTACCGGTACGACGGGGCATCCGTTTCGTCAGTGCCGCTCAAAAACCGCTGGCATGGCTTCTACTCTTTCGGCGCCAACTGGGATCTTAAACAGGAGCATTTCTTAGCCGCCACCAGCTTCATTGCTGCTTTACAGTTAAGAGCCAGTTACGGACAAACAGCAAGCCCCTTTGGAAGCAGCTTTGCCTACCTGCCTACCTATTCTGTAAATACTTCTTATGGCGGCTTGCAGGCAATCAGGCCTACCAATATCGGCAATCCTGATTTCGACTGGGAATATGTAGATGAGTTGAATGTAGGGCTGGATCTTTCACTTTTCAAAACACAAAGAGTAAAGCTCGTTGCAGACTGGTATAATAAGATAACGAGGAATATGTTTATAGATTTACCGCTCTCCGCTTTCTCAGGCGCAGGGTCTGGTGGTACAGCACCGTTAAGCTCTGCCAGGATGGGTAATAAAGGGATTGAATGGAGCCTGAGCGGCGACGTGATTCAGAAAGAAAATTTCAACTGGAATATCGGCGTTAATGGCGCTTATAACCAAAATAAAATTTTGCGTGTAAGTGACGTTACGGATGAATTGCCCGACGGAGATACCAGGATCATTAAAGTAGGCCTCCCGTATGGGACTTACTATGCACAACGCTGGGCCGGAGTAGATCCCGCCAATGGCGATGCGCTGTATTATAACCGCGACGGCGCTGTTACTAATGTGTACAGCGCTGAAGCAGAAGCTATACCGCTTTCGGCCAATATGTTCCCTAAATTAACCGGTGGTATTGCTACCGCGGTGCGTTGGAAAAACATCACGCTGAATGCCCTGCTCGCTTTTGTATCAGACGTACAACGCTGGAACAATATTGACTTTTATAACGAAAACCAGGCTTACATGACCAGCAATCAAAGCAAAAGAATGTTATATGATCGCTGGAAAAAACCAGGCGACAATGCTATGCTACAACGTATAGACGTGCCGAGAAATTTCACCTCAAAAGATATACAGGACGCCTCCTTTATGCGTTTGAGGAATCTCCAGCTTAATTACAGCGTACCTACTGCGTTATTGGAGTCAACCAGGATCTTAAAGTCCGTGGATATTTTCGTTCAGGGGCAAAACCTGTTTACCTCGACTAAATGGCGGGGCCTGGATCCCGAAAATAATCGCCAGTACGGCAGGTTCGAGTATCCTAATGCAAGAAAATACACCGCAGGCATTAACGTTAATTTTTAATCTGATCATCATGAACATAAGGAAAATAATTGCTTTTTTATTATTGGCAGGGCTGGCGTTCCAGTCTTGTTCCAAGCTGGACACGCCGCCTACTGATGTTATCGACCCTTCTAAGGCATTCCGTAATTTGGATGATCTGAATATGGGTGTTCTGGGGGCTTATGCTGCTTTAACCAGTACGCTAATTGAAGCGGGTGCTATCGTATCGGATGAGGTAATGTATCCTACGGAAAACACGGTATCTAATAATACGGCGCATAGGTGGCTATACAATTCTACTTCTGGTTCAGTTACATCAGCACTTTATGAATACGCAGTAGTAATAGACCGTGCTAACCGTGTGCTGGAAGCGGCTCCGTCTATTCCCGCAGGGGGCGAGCAAAACCGTTTAGATCAGTACCGTGCAGAAGCGCTGGCTTTGAGGGCCTACTCCTATCTGGAGCTGATACGAGCGTATGCATCCTCTTACGAGCCGGGCGGTATGGGCATGCCATACGTAAAACAACGTACGCTCGAATACCTTGCAAGAGAATCGGTGAAGTCTAACTTCGACAATATTAATGCAGACCTCCGGGCGGCCAAAGAGCTCATTCCATCCGGCTTTAACGATAACAGTCGTATCACCAAAACCGCTATAGCCGCTATACAGGCAAGAGCAGCCTTATATGAAAAAAACTGGGGAGATGCAATCACTTATGCCTCAGAGGTAATTGCAGCAGAGCCTTTAGCTCCCAAAAGTGATTTCAGTAAAATTTGGAAAGACAGTAGCCAGTCGGAGGTGATCTGGAAACTGGCAAGGGTAATCGGTGATTCACGCCTTGGGGCAGCATTCTTCCGCGAAACAGGCGAGATCGTATTGTATGCACCCTCCTTCAAGCTAATTGACCAGTTCGGCACTGTTGCACAGCGAGCCGACGACGTGCGCTTCAGCAGTTATATTCAATACGCACCTACACGGCCTGCTGGTAAATCTCAATACCTGGTTGAAAAGTATGTGGGTGGCAACCCGGCTTATAGAGGACTTACGGCTGTTAAGTTGTTTCGTACCGGGGAAATGTACCTCATCAAAGCAGAAGCTGAACTGGAAAACAACAGCGGTGCTGCGGGTATTGCAGCAGCAGCCAGGGATTTGAACGATCTGCGAAGGGCCCGGATATATAATTATATCGATCAGAGTTTTACGGATAAGCAACCCTTAATAAACGCCATATATAATGAGCGTTTTAAAGAGTTGGCTTTTGAAGGCCACCGTTTCTTCGACCTGAAACGCAGAAATTTACCGGTAGAGCGTACCACACAGGATGCCATCAATACATCGGGAGCCGTAAAGCTTGAACCTACAGCAGCTCAATATTGCTTCCCTATTTCGGCAGATGAAATGTCTATCAATAAAAAGATGATTCAAAATCCCAACTATTAAACCCTGACATTATTAAAGATGAAGAAATTTTATACCATACTGGTTGCCGCGGTTTTACTCGCGGGCTGCGAAAAAAAATGGGACCCCAACGATCCGTTCAGGCCCGACGCACCTAAACCGGCACCGCCTGAAACACGCTTGGCATCTATTGGTATTGTAGGTGATATTGCCGATGTTCAAACCACCACCAAAAGTGGCATTGTGATTATGGGCGGAGGAGCGGATGTATCGGCGGCCTTTCAATGGATGATTGCGCGGAGCGGCGGCGGCGATGTAGTAATCATAAGAGCTACCGGAACTGATGCCTACAATGCTTATGTAAAAGGATTAGGTACCGTGAACTCCGTTGAAACACTAAAAATAGACTCCCGCAAACTGGCAAATGAGGATGGCGTAGCCAAAATTATCCGCGATGCGGAAATGTTGTTTATCGCCGGTGGCGATCAGTCCGACTATACCGGGTACTGGAAAGGCACCAAAGTGATGGAAGCTATCAATTACCTGCTTACAGAAAAAAAAGTACCTGTGGGCGGAACCAGTGCAGGAGCAGCCATTCTTAGCAATTATTATTTCAGCGGGGAAAGAGGCACATTAGAATCTACTGAAGCATTGGCTAATCCGTACGCTCAAAAGGTAACCCTGGGCAGCGATGATTTTATCAAAGCGCCTTTTCTGCAAAATGTAATAATCGATCAGCATTTTACCCAGCGTAACCGCCAGGGGCGCTCCGTAGCCTTCCTGGGAAGAATTATGAAAGACTGGAGCAAAACACCTTACGGCATCGCCGTTGATGAAGCCACTGCAGTTTGTATCGATGAAACCGGCATGGCCCAGGTATTAGGCAGCAACAAAGCTTTCTTTCTGAAAACAGATGCGTCAAAAGCTCCTGAAACATTCACAAACGGGAGCCCGGTAACCTGGAACAACGGTGGACAAGCCATACAGGTATCCGCCATATCGGCTGCAGCTACCGCCAACAAATTTAATATGAGCCGCTTTGAGCCGGAAACTACCGCAGGACTCGAAAAGTTCTGGTGGTCTGTTGTAGGCGGCAATTGGGTTCAAACAGCCCGCCCTTAGTAACATTTACAAGAAAAAGAAAACATACCGAATATGAATAATATTTTAAAAACTCTTTTTTCCGCTCTGGCTTGTAGCATCATAATGTGCTCCTGCAGTGATAAACCGGCTACCACCGGTGACTCCAAATACGTTATGGTCATCCACGGCGGCGCAGGCACTATTGAAAAAAAGTTCATGACGCCGGAAAAAGAAAAGGCTTATACGGCAGCGCTTACGGAAGCACTTCAACAAGGATACCATTTACTGAAAGAAGGGAAAACCTCTGTAGAAGCAGTACAGGCAGCTATTAATGTAATGGAAAACTCTCCGTTGTTTAACGCAGGAAAGGGCGCAGTATTTACGCATGATGGTAAAAACGAGCTGGATGCTTCCATCATGGATGGTCAAACGCTGAAAGCCGGTGCTGTAGCCGGTGTCACCAACATCAAAAACCCGATCAATGCAGCAATAGCTGTAATGAACAGATCGGAGCATGTAATGATGGTGGGCAAGGGCGCAGAGCAATTCGCTGCGGCCAATGGGTGCGACACGGTGCCCCAATCCTACTTCTTTACACAGGAGCGTTGGGACCAGCTGCAAAGAACCATTAAGGAAGAAGAACAGGGAAGAGCTGCCTATAATGATATTGACCCCAGGAAAAGCGAGATCTACGGCATCTCTGACAAGGATAAAAAATTCGGGACTGTTGGCGCTGTTGCTTTAGATAATAAAGGCAACCTGGCTGCAGGTACTTCTACCGGCGGTATGACCAATAAAAGATATGGCCGTGTAGGCGACTCTCCTGTTATTGGCGCAGGCACGTATTGTAACAACGCTACAGCAGGCATCTCCTGCACAGGCTGGGGAGAATACTATATCAGGGAAGTAGCAGCCAATCGCATGTCGGCCCTTATAGAATTAAAAAAGCTGCCTGTCAACGAAGCTGCTCAACAAGTCATCGCTGAAATTGGTAAGATGGGCGGCGACGGCGGTATCATTGGCCTGGATAAATCGGGCAAAATCGCTATGGAATTTAATACATCAGGCATGTACCGCGGTACTGTTGATGAACATGGTAAAATATCAGTATACATTTACAAATAATGAAAATATTTTTAAACAAGAAGAGCGCTTTGCTCATAGCATTCATGTCTGCATCATTACTGTCATTGGGGCAGAATAAAGGCAGTTTATTTATCATCGGCGGCGGAGACCGGTCCCCGGCATTAGTAAAGCAAATGGTAGAAACAGCGAAATTAAAGCCTCACGACTACATCGTTGTATTACCCATGGCTACCAGTATTCCCGAAGAATCGGTGGCTTATATCAGCGGTCAGTTGTCAGCAGCATGCAGCAATAAAATCACCAGTTTTAACTTTACCAGAGCACAGGCTGACAACCAGCAAAACTGGATCGATTCGGTTAAGAACGCGCGCTTCATTTTCATAACCGGTGGCGAGCAGAAGAAATTTATGGATGTGGTTAGAGGTACCCAACTGTACGAAGCACTGCACCAGGCATTTCGTAATGGCGCTACTATTTCAGGCACCAGCGCCGGCGCCGCCGTAATGTCGCAAATTATGATTACCGGCGAAGAAAAAGGGAAAAGTGACAAAGACAGCTTTAGAGAAATAAAAACTAACAGCGTGGTTACTTCAATCGGAATGGGGTTTCTCACCACTGCCATCATTGATCAGCATTTTATTATTCGCAGCAGGTACAACAGGCTTTTAAGCGCTCTGGCAGATCATCCGGATAAAACGATGATTGGCATCGATGAAGCCACCGCCATTATCGTCACCGGTAAAAAGGTAACCGTGGCAGGTGAAAGCCAGGTTGTAGTGGTTGCCAAACCCCAAAAGCTAAAAACGGCCGGGAATAAAGCAACTTTTAAAAATGCAAGTATTTCTCTTTTTTCTGCCGGAGAAAGCTTTGAACTAAAATAATATTCAAATCCTGTCTTACTATTTAAATGGGGCAGGCAACTTAAATACTCAGATGATGATCTTACTAAAAAAACTATTTCCTGTACTGCTGCTAACTGCTTTAATTGGCATGGCGGGTTGTAAGAAAAACAATTACAATTTCGATGATTTACCTCCAACAGTGAAAAGCTTCTTTTCCATTGGCAATACCGAATTGAAAATGGATGAACCTATCCAGTTCAAAAATGAATCTGAGAATGCGGAAACCTATAGCTGGGACTTTGGTGATGAAACAAAATCGACCGAAAGTAATCCGATCAAAACCTATAACAAAGCTGGCACTTACACGGTTAAGCTTAAAGTTGTGGGCGCGGGCGGTACCGGTAATTATTCACGGGATCTGACGATCATTGATCCTAATGCCAGTACCGGTAATGAGCGGGAACTTTACTTCATCGAATACGGCAGCAAATTGATACGCAGGCTATCTCTCGTACCCGGTTCTGCTGCTGAAACCATTGTTAATATGACGGGTAGAGAAGCGCATGGAATGGCTTACGACTCTATCAATAAAAAAATATACTATTGTGATTTTCAGACAGCCAATGCCGGTAAAATACTCCGAATGGATGTGGATGGGACCAATATCATAGAATTGCTGTCAGGACTTTCTGCGCCTTACGGTATCGCGATCAATCTTGCTGAAGGTAAAATGTACATAGCAGATGGCCCTAATGTATCACGTGCGAACCTCGACGGAAGCAATTATGAAAAAGCATTTATCAATATTCCCGGTGGACTTTTGAGAGCCATCGGATTTAATCGTAAAACAGGTATCCTTTATTTTTACGAAGTAGATAAAGAAATCATGTATTCCGCTAAATCGGATGGAAGCGGAGTTGGAAAAATCATTGAAGGAGCCTATGGTTATGGCTTATACATAGATGAAATCAATCAAAAGATCTATTATGACGACAGGCGCCAGACGGGTATCATGCGGGCGAACCTCGACGGATCCGGCAAAGTGAAAATTTCTCCTACCGTCACCGGGAACAGGGGTGGTTCGGGTATAACGGTTGATCACAGCACCGGCAAAGTATATTGGGCGGAAACGAACAACGGCTTTATCAAACGGGCCAACCTGGATGGAACCGAGGTAGAAACAGTACTATCTGGTGTGAATGGTCCGAGAGGAATGTTTATTAAGTAGGCACAAACAACTTTAACAACAAAGCAGGAAGAACAATTTCTTCCTGCTTTTTTTATGCCTGTTACTGGCATTTATCAGAGCCTGCATATTCCATGGCACAAAAAAGCCGCGATCCCTAAGGCCGCAGCTTGTTATTATTAACGATAAAACAGTTATCTCAAATACCCTAATATCTTCAACATGCTTTGTGCTGACTGTTCTTTGGCATATACCCATTCTTCCAGTTCGCCGTTTTTATCATATTCGATGATCACATGCTTGGGCGACGGAATCAGGCAGTGTTTAATACCGCCATACCCGCTGATCTGGTCCTGGTAAGCTCCGGTATGAAAAAAACCTACATACAAAGGTTCATCATCGGCTGTACTTTGTTTCTTTTCAAGGTCTACCGCATCTACCGGCCGGACAGGCGAATTACCTACCCCGTTATCATTTTTTATTTTAGGCAGGAACACCTCGTTAATGTGCTCTTCACTATCGTAATAATCATGGCCATCACAGGTAATACCTCCTAATACCACCCGCTGGTATTCATTGTCCCATTTATTAATAGGCAACATTAAAAACCGTTCTCCGATCCCCCAGGTATCGGGTAAAGTAGTGATAAAAGAAGAATCGATCATATACCAGGTTTCCCGGTCGTTCTGGCGCTTCTCTCCTATCACGCTATAGATATGGGCCATACTTTCACCTACAGTATAACTGCCAAATTCGGTATAAATATTAGGCACGGGAACCTTTGCCTTTTTACAGGCAGATTTGATATTGCTAATGATTTCGTTGATCATAAACTGGTAATCGTACTCAAACGCCAGGCTATGCTTAATAGGGAAACCACCACCAATATTTAATGAATCAAGCTCAGGGCAGATCTTTTTTAGCTGGCAATAAAGGTTGATACTTTTGCGCAGCTCACTCCAGTAATAAATATCATCTTTAATACCCTTATTTAAGAAGATATGCAGCATTTTCAGCTGGAACTTGTCTTCATTGCCTTCGATCTCATCTACATAAAATTCCAGCACATCTTTTGCACGGATACCCAACCTTGATGTATAAAAAGGAAAAGTAGGTTCTTCTTCCGCCGCAATCCGGATACCTATTTTAAAAGGCTCTTTGCTTTTTACACTGCGCTTGTACATATTCAATTCCTCCTTGTTATCCAAAACAGGAATTACATTTTTAAACCCGCTGTTGATCAGTTTGGCAATACGCGAAGTGTAGTTTCTTTGCTTAAAGCCATTGCAAACAATATTAATATCTTTATTAATCTTGCGGCGTTTATACAACTGGTTAATGATATCAATATCATAAGCAAAGGAGGTTTCCAGGTGTATGTTATGCTTCAGGGCCTCTCCTACTACAAAGGAAAAATGAGAGCTTTTGGTACAATAAGTATAAAAGTATTTCCCCTCATACTTGTACTTTTTCATGGCATTGGCAAAATACTGCTTGGCCTTATTAATGTTAATACCAATTTTTGGCAGGTAGCTTACTTTTAAAGGCGTACCGTATTTTTCCACCAACCTCTTATAATCAATACCGTTAAAAATAAGGTCGCCCTTTTTAACTTCAATATTTTCCTGCGGAAAATTAAAGGTCTGTTCAACCAGGCCTAAGTATGAGTTATTCATTTGCCATAACACCGGCTGCACCGGCACTTATTGGTTTAAAAATTGAGCGCTAAATTAGGAAAATATGTAATTAACAGACTGAAAATTTGATGGTGCGCCCTATTTTTGTTGCCTAAGGAAATTAGCGCTTATGCAAATTAGATACCTGCTGTTGTTGTCAGCAGTGTTTTTGGCAACTACTATGAATGCCCAGCTCAGCTATTTTGTTGAAGCCGGCGGCAATCTTTCCATTCTGCCCAAAGTTAGAAATAGCAATGCCTATATGGCTATGGTGGGATCTACTCCAATTGCTGTAAGTGCCGACGTCAGGTCTTCGTATGAAAAAAAACCCGGCTTCCAATTTAAAGGAGGCATTCAAATCCCCTTATCCGGAAAGTTCTTTCTTGAGCCGGCAATCAACCTGCACTATATAAAACTCAGGAAAAAGACTGAGATGAAGTATAACGTCCGCTCCCAACCCAATTATTCCGATTTAAATAATGAATCCATAAACGCAGCGGGCAGCAGTAGCGACTATGGAGATCCCCTGTTTATACCCGGCGCAATAGTTCCATTCCCTACATCTTATATTACTGCCCCTGATGCTGAAAACATCGGCAAAACAAGCTTTACCTTTTTATCGCTGGATATGAACGCAAAATATATAATAGCAAAACACACCAACATAGCAATAGGTATTACTCCTTATACGATGCTGAATACCTACCGGTACCGGTATGAACTAACGCCGCTCCCCTCTCAAACGCAGTATCAATATCGAGCATCCCCAAAAAAAGACCAGACTAAAGATTCCTATAATAATACCGGTATAGCCGCAGGCATTTATATAGAACAGGGACTAACAAAAAATATGTCGTTGCTGGCCGGCGGTACCCAATATATCAGCAGGCTGTACAGCAGAGATGCTGCCATGTTTCCCGATAAAAAAACAAGAATCAGGTATTTAAGCTTGGGTGTAAGGTATTATTTCAACTAAAAAAACCTGGTCTGACCAGGATGCCGCTTTGCAGACAGGCACAGATCAGACCAGGTTTGAAACACTTTTTGCTATAAGTAATTACTTAACAGAAGCTACCAAAGCTTTGAAAGACTCAGGATTGTTCATAGCTAAATCAGCTAATACTTTCCTGTCCAGCTCGATACCTTTAGTTTGTAATTTATTGATGAATTGAGAGTAAGTTAATCCTTCTTCACGAACCGCAGCGTTGATACGCGCGATCCACAAAGTACGGTATTCTCTTTTCTTTAATTTACGACCTACATACATGTAAGTCATACCTTTTTCTACAACGTTTTTAGCAACGGTGTATACATTTTTACGTTTGCCGTAAAAACCTTTGGCTTGTTTTAATATTTTTTTCCTGCGGGCTTTAGAAGCAACTGCATTTACTGAACGTGGCATATCTAAATAAGTTTAAATGTTAAAGAGTAAAGCCTGCCTGTGGCAGACAGGTTGAATAGCTTATTTCAACCTTAATAAACGTTTTACAAAATCTAAGTTGGGCTTAGCTACAGTGCCATCAACACGCATGTGGCGCTTACGCTTTGTAGATTTTTTGGTTAAGATGTGACGTTTAAAACTCTTTTGGTGAGTGATTTTGCCAGTAGCTGTTACTTTAAAACGCTTCTTTGCGCTTGAGTTTGTTTTTACCTTAGGCATGGTAAATTTTAATTTAATTGTGAACCTTTGAGGCGTCTCCACACCGGTGGAGTCCTTTACGGGCCTCTTCAGGAATATCCACTTTTTTCAAAATGGAATGCAAAATTACAACAAAATCACAATGAATGGTCTACAATGATCCATTTTATTATTTTACATTAATAATCAACTACTTACAATTAAAACCACTGCCTTTTTTCCTGCCAACCGACTTTAATTCCAAAAAAAATATTACATTTCGACCAAAGCCAAACAATTTTCTGTTGACTATTTATTTTGCGGACGATACATATTGTGCAGCGGAAGTGTGTGTGCTTAGGTAGTACCTGCACACTGAAGATGACAGGAGCATTCGGGGCATTTCGTGATTGACACAATAAGATATTTATGAACCATTTACCACATTTAATAACTGATCTGGCGCTTATACTGGGCGTAGCAGCGGTTATTACCCTTATTTTTAAAAGACTACAGCTGCCTTTAATATTAGGTTACCTGGTGTCGGGCATTTTAATAAGCCCTAATTTTAAGATATTCCCACCCAAGGTTTATGAAATAACAGATGTGCAAACCTGGGGGGAAATCGGTGTTATTTTTCTTCTTTTTAGCCTGGGACTCGAATTCAGCTTTAAAAAACTGGCTAAAATGGGCGGATCTGCTACTACGGCAGCCGGGTTTGAAGCAATAGGTATGGCCCTGGTAGGATTTGGCCTGGGCAAATTGTTGCAGTGGCCGTTTATGGATTGTATATTTTTAGGAGCCTGCTTAACCATCTCATCTTCCTCTGTCATTGTAAAAAGCTTTGCAGATCTGGGATTGAAACAAAGGAATTTTGCCCAATTGGTATATGGTATACTAGTGGTCGAAGATCTGATTGCAGTGGTACTGCTGGTGCTGTTAGGTACTTTTGTGGCCAGCCATACTTTCGATGCCGGGCAAATCGGCTTGTCCATCTTAAAGCTGGGGTTTTTCCTGATCGTATGGTTCGTGGGCGGAATACTTTTCATCCCATCCCTGCTGAAAAGAGCTAAAAACTTTTTAACCGATGAAATCCTGCTCATTGTGGCAGTTGCCATGTGCTTCCTGATGGTATATCTTTCATCCCAGGCGGGCTTTTCTGCAGCCCTGGGTGCATTTATTATGGGATCTCTTTTAGCCGAAACCACTAAGGCTGAAAGAATAGAACACCTGGTTATACCGGTAAGAGATCTTTTTGGCGCTATCTTTTTCGTCTCTGTTGGCATGCTGATCGACCTCAACGTAATCAAAGATCACTGGCTGCCAATTTTATTGATTACAGCCTCCGTAATCATAGGTAAGAGTATTGTGATAACCCTGGGCGCCTTTATCTCGGGAAACAGCCTGAGAACCTCCATACAAACAGGGATGAGCCTGGCGTTGATCGGTGAATTTTCGTTTATCATCGCCTCCATGGGTGTTAAACAGAGGGTAGTAAGTGAGGAGCTTTACCCCATTATTATAACAGTATCAGCCTTAACTATCTTTATAGCGCCGTCATTAACCCTTTCCAGCACCCGGTTCTATAACTGGATTGCCAACCGGCTTTCGCCAAAATGGGAAGCGCGCTTAAACCGCTATAGCTCTGAAGCTACAGCCCTGAGAGCGGTAAGCGACTGGAACCACGTGCTAAAATTTTTCCTGATCAATACAGTAGTTTTCTCCGCAGTGGTTATTGCACTCATCATATTAAATGACAGCTTCGTATTACCGTGGCTGCAGGAAGTAGCGCATGGCTTCGGACGGGCCACCTCGGCAGTGCTGGCCTTGCTGGCCACAGGTCCGTTTTTATGGGCATTAATAGTGAGAAATGAGAAAACCGAACCATTTGCAAGAATTTACACGCAACAGCGATACCACGGACCTATCTGGATCATGCGTATCATCAAAGTATCTTTAGCCCTTCTGTTCATCATCGGGCTTTTAAGAAGTATTTATTCACTCGACCTGGCCCTTATGGTAGGTATTGCGTTATTGGTGCTACTATTAATATTCAGGAAAAGGCTGCAAAGAACTTACGACAATATTGAAGACCGCTTTGTAAAAAACCTGAATAACCGGGAAATAGAAGAACAACGCCTGCTTGCCGAACAGGCTGCCCAGAATAAAAACCAGAGCCTGGCCCCCTGGGATGCGCACCTTACCACTTTTGAAGTGGCGCCTGAAGCCATAAACATTATCGGCAAAACATTGATGGAGCTACAGTGGCGGGAACGGGTGGGTGTAAACATAGCTATGATCAAAAGAGGGGCTACATCCATTATACCGCCTGAACGCGACGAAAAAATTTATCCCGGCGACAAACTTTTTATCATTTGCACAGATAGCCAGGAAAGAAGGATGAACGCAATATTAAGGCCTGACAAAAAGATACTGGAAAATGCCCGCGAGGTGGAGATGAAGCTGGACCAGTTAACTATTGAGCCAGACTCGCCGCTGATCAATAAATCCATCAGGGAGAGCGATATTAAAAATCTGGCTCATGGACTGGTAGTAGGCATTGAACGAAACGGTGAAAGGCATTTAAACCCCGAATCTACCTGGATATTTGAAGAAGGCGATCTGCTGTGGATTGTAGGCGAAAAAAAGCTGATCAATACAATAGCCGATTAGCCGAAGGCAACTTGCTCCTAGTTTATTTTATAGGTATCGCCCGGCTTTGTGCTTTCCACTTTTTGCTGATTGCCGGTAGCAGCAGGATTACATCCTTTTTGACTAAGAAACCAGGCCGCCGCTATCAGTGAAATACCTAATAATACCCACATTATGGGGGAGCCGCTTCTTCTTTTTTCATCAGGAAGTAATAATTGCTCCCGCATCTGAGCTGTTGTTGTTTCCCGGTCGCCTACCAGTGTATGGTGACTGGCATTTTCCCTGGTTACTTTTTTTGCCGTAACATCGGTAAACGGTGAAATATATGCTGCTGCCGGTTCAAAATATATTTGGGTGCCTTTTTTCACCAACGTACCCAATTGAGGCCAGTTAACCGGTTCACCGCTATTCAACCGGGATTGCAGATCGGCAATAAAGTTATTCAACCGCCCTTCGGCCTCATTAACGGACATCTTTTCGTTAGCCGCCAGCCAGCTGCTAAGCGCGCTATTGCCGCCCGTTTCAACATTCTCATAATACGGCTTAAAAATTATTACCCAGGATGGCGCTGCAATAGTAGAAGCCGCAAAATCGGCAGCCGCTCCTTTATCTTCCAGTTCAAAACTGCCAATCGGTGGCAGCGCCAGGCTCTTAAATTCAAACAGGTATTGCGCAAGAGTATCAAACATGATGGCCTAATTTTAAACGAATATAGCAAATATGGCTATTTGGCGCCAGGCCGCCTGCCAGCGCACAATATTTTATTATTGTTATTGGAGACAATACGCGTACGCTATCCTCAAACTGATCCTGTCTTCAGCCAATCCAAAATGTGCCTTGCGCTAAAAGCTGCTTCTAATTATTATTTTACTAAGTTTGTTGGATATAAAATAAATAACCTGGTATGAAATTGATGACTTCAAAATATGCAGAACCATCTGTAAGCATTGCACTGTTGCTGTTACGTGTAGTCGCCGGATCCTCAATGCTTATGAATCATGGTTTGAAGAAAATAAGCAACTTTAATGCAATAATATCAAAGGGCTTTGCCGATCCTTTTCACATAGGCACCAAAGCATCTCTTTCACTCACCATTTTTGCGGAAGTATTTTGCGCAGGGTTATTAATCATTGGTTTATTGACCCGGCTTGCCTCCCTGCCGCTGATTATTGCCATGATCATTGCTTTGTTTTTTGCACATGGCGGAGAACTGTTTGGAGAAGGGGAAAGTGCCGGCCTGTTTCTTACTATGTTTATTGTTATATTTTTAATAGGGCCGGGCAAATTCAGCCTGGATAAAAAGATAGGCAAGTAACACATGTACGTTGCAGAAACTAAAATCAGGGTTCGCTACGCCGAAACTGACCAGATGGGCGTAGTATATCACGGCCATTATTTTCAATACTTCGAGGTAGCAAGGGCAGAGTGTATCCGGCACCTGGGCTTTACTTACGCAGACATGGAAAAAGCAGGCATAATTATGCCGGTAGTTGAAGTAAACTGCAAATACCTGAGACCCGCATTATATGATGATTTGCTGACCGTTAAAACCATACTGAAGCAACTCCCGGAAGATCATAGGATATTGTTTCACCAGGAAGTGTATAACGAAAAAAACGAGCTCCTTGCTGCCGGTAATGTGCTGCTTTTTTTTATGAATGCGGCTACCCGGCAACGGGCAAAAATGCCGGATATACTTTATCAGAAAATCAAACCGTCTTTTGATGCAGCCGGAGATCAGTAATATTGCCGGCCCCGGCAATACCACTAACCCCATTCCACCAAAGTTTCCCTTATCAGAACCGGTGGCACCCGCTTCATTGGTTAGCGCATTAAAAAGCCTCGTTATCTATATAGGATTGGGTTACCTGCTGCTTCGGCGCTGGGACCTGTTACTGGTTATTTTCGGTATCCTTCTATTGCATGAAGCCGGTCATTTTATAGCGATGAAGTATTATCATTATGCAGATGTGCAGATACTGTTTCTTCCTTTTATCGGCGCCCTGGTTAAAGGCACAAAAAACGAGATCAGCCAGCGCCAGAGTATTTTTATTTTGTTAGCAGGACCTGTGCCCGGTTTGCTCCTTGGAATAGCTGTGTACTTTTTTGATAAGAGCTATGGTGGCATTACCCTCGGCGATATACCGTTGCAATTAATTGCACAGCTGCTTATATGGGCCAACCTGCTGAACCTGTTACCTGTTTATCCTTTAGATGGCGGTCAGTTACTGAATCGCGTTTACCTGGAGGAAGAGGGCCTGCTCAGTGATATTTATTTTTACTTATCGATGGCATTAATAGCCGTTACCGTTTTTCTATTAAAGTTCTACATCCTGCTAATCGTTCCCGCCCTGCTCATTTACAGGTATATAAAAAGCCGGAGTATCACCAAAATCGATAGAGAACTGGAAAATGCGGGCATAGACGTTCACACCAGCTATGATGCGCTTTCAGATGAAGATTATTGGAAAATAAGATCGGTGGTCATTCAACAAACGCCGGCCTTCCAGCATATTGCTCCGGGTCCGCCCTATCAGCATCATGCCATTGAAAATAAAATAGCCGCTGAAGTTGAGTCGGCGCTGTCGCCAAGACTTTTACTGCTCGATGTTTCCCCACAGGTAAAGACAATAGTAGCGTTATTTTGGTGTGGATTAGCTGCACTGCCATGGCTTTTGAAGATCGACTTTACTTTGATTCAATATCTGGCAGGATAATATTATCTTACAGCTTTCAACCGGTTATTACTAAAAAAACATGTAATGAAAGTACCCAACGGACACCAACCTTTGATGCCTTATCTCATTCTTAAAAATGCAGCATCATTTATTGAGTTCACAAAAATAGTGTTTGGCGCAAAAGAAGTTTTCAAAAGCTATCGCGATAATGACAATAAGATCATCATGCATGCCGAAGTTCAGATTAACGGGTGCAACATTATGTTTGCCGATATGAACGAATTCTACGGGGTGGCCAATGCCAACCTATTTATTTATGTGGATGATGCCGATCAAACCGTTGATATTGCTGTTGAAAACGGCGCTACTGTTATTAATGAGCTGACCGACCAGGATTACGGGCGCAGCGGCGGTATTGAAGATCCCTTTGGAAACGTTTGGTGGGTTACCAGTATGAGATAGTGCATGAGGAATGATAAACGGGGATAGGTGTAGGCATCGATATTCGCATAAACGTGGTTAACTATAAAACCTTTCTTTCAATTCGGGGGTTGGTACCATACAGGCATCTTTCCGGCCCAATAACCTGTAGCGGTTCTTTGCAACGAGATCATACACAAGATCCCTGATCCATCTCGGAATAATAATAAATCCGTAGAGCAGCTGCACCGGTCCTTTCAATTGTTTTGCCACTTTTAATGCAGCGGTCGATTGAGTATAAAAACGGTTACCATGTATATAAACAAATGACTTCAGTTGATTTTCCGGCAATCCGCTTTGAACAAGCATTGCCCTGCCTGTCTCCGATTGCAGGGATGCAAATTTAAAAATCCCTTTTCTATCCCGCTTAATCACATATTGTACCGCGCCATTGCATAAATTACAAACACCGTCAAACAAAATAATATGGTCGCTCTTAGCTTCCATGCTATTTCGATTGCTGTACACTGATATAAGCGCGTTGAACCTGTTTTTCAAGCGTTTTTGTTGGATCGGGAGTAATGCTATCCAGCCTGAATAAATACTTCTGATCTTCGAGTGAAAGCGTGTAGGAGGAGTTCAGCGATCTCCGCTCACAGTCTGCCCCGGTGCAAAGCTGTACATTCCGTTCTGTTTTACCATCAACCACAACATTTAAAACAGCCACAGCCTCTCCGGCCCTGATGCACCGCGCATTCATCGGGCACCGGCTTTCATTAATTTCCCTGAGGGTAATTACAACATTTTGATAAGTTGTTTTTTCATTTACCTGAAGCGACAGGCTATTAGGAGGTGTTATTACCGATTTAGATCCTGTGCAGGCACTTAAAAATGATATAATAACTAAAAAGAAAATACAAGGTTTCATATAATACAAAGTTACACAATTGGTAATTTCCAGCCATTATGATACACCGGCCTTACCAATTGATTGGCTTTCTCTATATTAAACTTGTTTTTTATTTCATCCCAGTAAATCTTCTCTCCTGCCCTTAATGCCACATTTCCAAAATGACTGGCTATCGCCACTTTAGCTCCTGCATCGAAAGGACAATTCAAATCCTGCATTTTGCGGGATTTTACCACATCTATAAAATTGGCAGCATGTTTATCAAGCCCGTTATCAACAGATTTTGACCAGGGCAGGGCCTCCAGCTTGTCTTTTTCAGGCTTTACTTCCCAACCCTGCCGGTTTAATAGTAAAGTACCATTTTCTCCTATAAAAGCAATTCCATGCTGCATACCGTATAATCCCACCCCTGTGGCCATATTATGCTCCCAGGTCATCTGGAAGTTACCGAAATCGTACAAAGCCGTCTGAATATCGGGGGTTTCCCTGGCATCAGAAGGAAACACATATTTGCCGCCTGTTGCCATCACCGATTTGGGCGTGCCGGCTTTCATTCCCATTAATACCATATCGATCAGGTGCACGCCCCAGTCTGTCATCAACCCTCCTGCATAATCCCAGAACCAGCGGAATTCGTAATGAAAGCGGTTTTTATTAAACGGATGCTTTTTAGCAGGTCCCAGCCACATATCGTAATTAACGCCCGCGGGTACCGGCGAATTGGCAACAACAGGCAATGGCTTTGAACCACCGCGATACATCCAGGCTTTGGTTGAGGAAACCCTTCCCAGCTTGCCTGAATGTACAAAAGCTATGGCATCCCTGAAATGTTGCTGGCTGCGCTGCCATTGCGCTACCTGTACCACTTTGCCGTAACGTTGTACCGCTTTATTCATCAACTGGGCTTCATATATCGAATTAGCCACAGGCTTCTCACAAAAAACATCCTTTCCTGCCGCACAGGCATCAGTCAATTGCAAACAGTGCCAGTGATCAGGAGTGGCCACTACTACTATATCCACATCCTTATCTGAAAGCAACTTGCGGTAATCGCCATATAGCTTAGGCTTGATATTTAGCTTTTCAAGATCGGCTTTTCGCTGGTTTAATATATTTTCATCTATATCACAAAGGGCGACGCATTCTACTTCGGGCACTTTTAATAACGCGGTAAGGTTTTGCCATCCCTGGCCTTTGCAACCAATAACCCCCAGGCCGATCTTATCGTTAGCAGCAACCCCCGAACGTATGGCTGCCAAAAGATCTGCTGAAAGCAAACTACCTGCGCTTAAGATGGCTGTACTTTTTAGAAAGTGACGTCGATTGTTCATGTGGCAATGTTTAAAAGATAATCGATTATTTGAATTATAATTATTCCGTTTAACCTTCTAAAAGTATTTAAAATCGGCTAAAGCTTATATTGGAAAAATATTACAACGTTTGAATAATTTAATTGCATGCTTTTTTGGGGTATTGAACGTTTTATCATTTGGCGGAAGCAGAAACTACTTTTATATTTGGAGAATATGCATTGCCTACATCTATATCTCCGGAGCCAGTATAAAATAAAGAGCATTTTTTTTGCGCTCGCCTTACTGGCATTTCAGCACGTGGCTATTGCTCAATGGCAGGAGCTTTTTAACGGTAAAGACCTGAATGGCTGGAAACAGCTAAACGGCAAAGCCCGGTATGAGGTAAAAAATGGCGCTATAGTAGGAACCACAGTGTTTGGAGAGCCTAATTCCTTTTTGGTTACAGAAAAAGACTACGGCGATTTTGTGCTGGAACTGGAATTTAAGGTAGACAGCACCATGAATTCAGGCATCCAGTTTAGAAGCTTGAGCACGCCAGATTATATGAAAGGACGTGTACATGGCTACCAATTCGAAATAGACCCTTCCAAACGCGCCTGGACAGGCGGAATTTATGACGAAGCAAGGAGAGACTGGCTTTATCAGCTCGACCTGAATCCTGCAGCGCAACCGGCTTTTAAACAAGGAGAATGGAATAAGGCAAAAATAGAATGTATCGGCACATCCATCAGAACATGGGTAAATGGGGTACCGGCAGCACACCTGATTGACGATGTTACCGCAAAAGGATTTATTGCACTGCAGGTTCACTCTATCGGCAATAAAAAAGATGAAGGTCGGCAAATAAGCTGGCGTAACATTCGTATCCAGAAGCAGGCATTAAAACCTGCGCCACTGTCCGGAGTATTTGTGGTAAACACTATTCCCAACAATCTTTCTGATGCGGAAAAAAAGAATGGCTTCAGGCTTTTGTTCGACGGCCAAACGATGAAAGGATGGAGAGGGGCTTATAAAAAGAGCTTTCCTGCAAAAGGCTGGGCAGTAAAGGACGGGGTACTGGAAGTACAGCCTTCAAACGGAGGAGAGTCTACCAACGGAGGGGATATTGTGACAGAGAAAGAGTACGGCGCTTTTATTTTTGAGTTTGATTTTAAACTGACAGAAGGGGCAAACAGCGGCGTAAAATATTTTGTTACCGAGAGCGAGAAAAACCAGGGATCGGCCATAGGACTGGAATACCAGGTGCTGGATGATGCCAAACATCCTGATGCTAAAATGGGCCGGGATGGCAATCGTACATTAGCTTCTTTATATGACCTGATCGCTTCTGCACGCGAACCACGTGCCCGCAAAAAGATCGGAGAATGGAACAGGGGCATGATCAAAGTTTTTCCCGATAACCGGGTAGAGCATTGGCTGAACGGCTGGAAAGTAGTATCCTATACCCGTGGCTCAAAAGAATTTAAAGACCTTGTTGCTATCAGTAAATATAAAAACTGGCCCGCGTTTGGTATGGCGCCCAAAGGAAGAATTCTTTTACAGGACCACGGCAACCTGGTATATTTCAGGAGCCTGAAGATAAAGGAGCTGAAATAAGCAAGTATACCTTAATCAGATAAGGTTCATCGTAACTTGCGTACCGCTTGCTTATATATAAACGCTCCTGTTTGTGTTATAAGTATTAAACTAATGCCGCAAAAGTTATCAGAACAAATCACACAACCCTCATTAACTAAATAAAAAAGCCCGGCAGCATTGCCAGGCTTCAGAATATCTCATACAAGAAAATAAGCGAATTATTTGCTGTTAAGCGTACCCCATACTTCATAAATAGGGTCTCCTTTAGAGCTTTTTCCGGAATGGATCCAGTTACCACCCTCCAGCCTGCCATCAAAAGTTAAAGACATGCCTACACGTGAGCTGTCGCGGGAAAAAAACTCGATGTGCTCTGTGTACTTTCCATCTTTAAAAGTATAGGTCCCTCCTCCTGTTCCGGAGAACTCCCCTGTTTCCACGTTGATAGCAGCCCACTGAAAGCGGGTAGCCGTTAATAATTTCAATGTTCGCCTGGGCCTTAACGGAATATCCGCCATTTCTTCTCCCTGTTTTCTTTTAATGATGCGCCAGTTGCCGGCCAGGTTCTTTCCTCCCGCATCCACACGTTTCCATTTCAGTTCAAAGCCTTCCAGTGTAGTTGTCAGCTCGTCACCCAACAGCCGATACCCATACTCCTGGGTTTTACCTACTTCCGACTTATTAGCGCTGTTAAATTCGGTTTTGATGCTGATCTTGCCATTCTCAGCAGTAAAAGGTCCGCCGGCTGTCAGCCCGAATTTTTTATCTTTCAGATTGTACTGCGTAAACATACAATACCCGTCTTCCAATAGCATGGCAAAGTCCTGCCCGCCGTAGTTAAGGCTCCATGCACCCTCCAGCGCATCAGCTACAGAAGCCCGCTGTTTTTGTTTCATAGCCACAAAGCCGATAGAACATAATAACAGAATTGCCGGCAACCATTTCCTGATAATCATATCGTACAATTTAGAGGTTAAGAATTTACGACTTAAGAATCCCTTCTATTCCGTTCAGCTCAATTTTATCAAAACTGGTATTGTTTAAACACTTTAGAGAGTCCAGCAACTGCTCTGCGCTGCTGGCGCCAACCAAAACAGAAGTAACCCTTTTATCTTTCAGCAACCACGCTAAAGCCATCTGTGCAAGACTTTGTCCCCTGTCAGCAGCAATTTCGTTTAACTTTTTTAACTGGTCAACGCGCTCTTCTGTAATAGCATCTTTTTGCAAAAACCCGTGGGATTTGGCGGCTCTTGAGTTTCTCGGAATTCCCTTCAGGTACTTATTAGTTAGTAAGCCCTGCGCCAGGGGTGAAAACGGAATACATCCTACGCCTTCTTTTCCCAGCAGATCCAGCAAACCATCTTCCACCCAACGTTCGTACATGGAATACTTGGGCTGATGAATCAGGCAGGGAGTGCCCATCTTCTTCAGCATATGGATGGCCTTTTTTGCCTCAGGTGCTTTATAGTTAGAGATACCTACATATAAAGCCTTACCCTGTTTTACGATCAGGTCGAGCGCAGATATGGTTTCTTCCAGCGGTGTATCCGGATCGGGACGATGATGGTAAAAAATATCTACATAATCCAGCTTCATCCGCTTCAGGCTCTGATCCAGGCTGCTTACCAGGTACTTTTTACTTCCCCAATCTCCATAAGGTCCATCCCACATGGTGTACCCCGCTTTCGTGGAAATGATCAGCTCATCCCGATGGTCTTTAAAATCGGTATGCAAAATCTTACCAAAATTGGTCTCTGCGCTTCCGGGGGGCGGCCCGTAATTGTTGGCCAAATCAAAATGGGTAATACCGTTATCAAATGCGGTATGTAATGTTTTACGATACACTTTCGGATCATCCACATCTCCAAAGTTGTGCCATAAGCCCAGGGAGATTGCCGGCAATAAGATGCCGGATTCGCCGCATCGGCGATACTGCATTTGGGTGTAGCGGTCAGATGAAAATTTCATTTTATAGTTCTGTTTATTTTATGTGAATCCAATTGGGTTGTAAATATAAAACTAAGATTGAAGTGCCGGTAATGTCCACCATTTCTCCTCCCCCGGTTTATTCCGGAGATCGGCCACAGCCCCGCTCAATATTGCCGCTATCATTACACCGGGGGATGCCCAGCTTTTGGGAGACAGGCTCCTGGTGGCCAGCAAACCAAATCGCTGCCTGTAGGTTTTGTTGGTTAGCACCCAGCGCAACAGCCCGTTTACCATTTTGGGAGAAGGAGAAGCAAACATTTCTCTTTTAAGGCGGTCTAGCGTTGACCTGAACATAGGAAGCAAAGCATTATGCACCTAACTGCTGTATAACTGCATTGCTTCGTCCCAGCTCCCGCCACCTGTCTTCCATTTAATAAGTTGAGCTGCCAATATTTTAGCGCCCAGTAAAGCATCATAAATGCCCTGCGCATCATAAGAATCTTTCTGGTGATAGGCATCACCTACCAGTATCCAACCCCTGCCAAACGCCTGCCTGAAAAGATTCCCCACATTCTTCATACCGCTGAGCGCAGTTACCTGCCTGGCATTTTTTAATCGTTGAAGCACTCTTGGAAACGAGCGAATGGTATGATGATACCATTCATCAACACCCGCCGGCGCATTAAAATAATCATGGCGGCATTGAGCCAAAACGCCCGTAAGTCCATTGCTGGCTGGTATTACTACCGCGCTAAAGCCATTACACCCCGAATGTATCTGTATCCATTCTTTTCCCTGCGCCTGGTAAGGCGCCACTCCTTCCCAGTAAGCATAATACACAGCGGTATTATACTTCGTTATTTCTTCGGTAACTGCTGCCCGGGCTTTTCTTGCCACTACACTATGTCTGCCGTCTGCACCAATAACAGCATCGGCCGAAAAACTTTGCGATTCCCCTCCTTTAAACATTCCCGTAACACCCGTTACTTTCCCGTCTTTATCCATCTGTAACGCGCTTACCGAAAAATTCTCCAGCTGAGTGACGCTGGGAAAACGATCCAGGTTCTTCCATAATGCTTGATCCAATACCTGCCGGTCAATTCCGTACAAATAGTGCCGTCCATAAACGTCTGGTATCTCTACAAAAGTTCTGAAATACTCGCTCATTTCTAAAGCAACACCCGCAAAACGTTTATTGTCGGGCGCATATAAAGATTCGTCAATGCCGATTTCATCCAGCAACTGCATACCGCTGCTTAATAACAACGGGCATGAAACTACTGTGCGCCCGGGAAAAGTATCCTTCTCCAATATCAGTACCTGTAAACCCGCAGCGCCTAACCGGGCAGCCAAAGAAGCGCCTGCTATCCGGGCTCCGACAATAATTACATCATACACCTTATCTTTCATAAGCAACCCTTTTAAAGGCGGTTATTTCAACTGATCCAATACCTGGTACATCTTCCTGATCAACGAAAGCTGGCTTCCGTTATAGTTATTAATAATCATAGAAAATATATACTCTTTCCCCGTTTTCGACTTTTGATAGCCTGTAAAACCTTTCACGCGGTTAATCGTTCCGCTTTTCATTTTCATATCGTTGTAAAGAGGTATCCCATCATAAAATTCGGGATACCAGGACTGGGCTTTTGCATACTTTAAAACAGTTACCTCCGCATGGGGTGTAATCCTGTTTTGAGGCGACAGACCAGACCCGTCATACAAATGCATTTCCTCGGGATCAATACCCCTGGTTTTCCAGTATTCCTGCAGTGCCTCAACACCCTTCTCAGTAGTTGCTTCTCCTTTCAGCTGAAGCGCGATGGTTCTGATCAATGCCTCGCCATACAAATTCACGCTTTTACGTAAGAACCAGTAAACAATTTTAGCCATCGTTGGTGAAGTATGCGTATACAGCCAATCTACGTTATCATAACTTTTACCGGTTAATTGTATATCATCTTTAACCACCGCGATACCTTTCAACTCGTTAATGATGGTTTTGGCAAATTGCCGGGAAGGATCATACATAGAACCAGCTATTACAAAATCGCTTTTACCGGCCGGTATAGTACCCTTTAATACACTATACGCATTTCCTTTGGACGGATAGTAAAGACTGGATTCATCACCTGTTTCCTTGCCCGCTGCCCGGGCCTCTGATATAATTTTGTAATTGTAGAGAAAAGGCTTTGTTCTTAAAATAGTTACAGGATCGCCAATATTAGCTCCCGACTTTACAAGCAGGTCAAATTGGTTTTCCCGCCAGTTCAATCCCTGTGAACCTGCTCCGTAGTATTGCCCTATATCTTCCCAGGTCCAGCGCGCCGGTAAACCATCATCGGCGATCCAGCCTTTGCTGCTGATGATAACCGACTCCAATTGCTTAACCCCCTTCATCTTTACCGCATTTTTTATGGCAGCCAATACCACTTCCTCTTTGGTATTATCCCATCGCCAGCTGCCTAAAGTAGGATCGCCCGACGCTTGTATATAGAGGCTTTTGCCACCTGGGGTACTTATAATTCCGAACTTTGTTTCATAGGTGAAATCCTTCCCTAAAACATCCAGTGCAGTGGCAGCCGTGACAATCTTTTCGGTAGAAGCCGGCGCCAAACCAGTATAGGCATTTTGCTCAAAGACCGCTTCACCGGTTAGACCATCGATAACATACAAACCTGCCAACGCAAATCTTAACTGGGCATCATTATTAAATTCATCCATCGCTGTTTTCAGCTGCGGCAACCCTTGAGCCATAACGCCTAAATACAGGAATGAACAAAGTATAGCGGGGAGAACTTTTTTTAACATCGTTGTCATTTAAAATTATTTCAACATTCTTACCTTATACAATTTTATATCCGGGATATGGATGGTTTGAGTGGGCTTAACACTATAGATATTAAATGTCCACCAGCTTTGTTCCGCCTGAGTATACACCAACCGCTTCGTTGTTCGGTTATAATTAGCTGATTTTATATCATGCTTACCGGCGAGCGGTTCAAATACAGAAAATTTTTCATTTTTTATATCAAAGACAAAAACATCGTGATGCGTACTTACGATCATTTCGTTATCATCTACGGCCGACAGATCATGCCCCCCTTCGCCGGGCAATTTCCAGCTTTTTTCCAATACTAACACCGGCTTCGCACTATTCCCATCAGCCAGGCGATAAAGCCTCAACTCATCGAAGCCTAACGCAAAAAGTCTTTGCAGCCTTTCGTTCCACACCACTCCATGGCCCGAATAAAGCGAATCTTTAAAAAGACATTGTGCGTTTTTTCTGCTATCATATAGCTCCAGGCTATTCCCTTTTGAATGGGTAGATAAAGCCACCGCTATTTTTCCGCCGGGCAGCATTTCGGCCGAGTGCGCCATCGGCGACTGGGCGTAGAACAGTACTTTCTTAGACGCAATATCCAGCAACGCCACGCCTCCACCCGACGACGTTATTAACAGTTGCTTACCGCCCTTTACCGGCTTGCATTCATCCAGGGGTACCATTATTTTCCGGTAGGCTTCAGGTAGTTCTGTAGCCTCTTCAACCTTCCAGGTCCAGGTAATATGGGCTTTCGACGGCAGGGACCTACGGCTATCGATCATAACTACTTTATCGCCGCCGCAGGCCACCAGGTCTGCCTGAGCAATGGCAGCACCGGTTATCCATAAAGCAACAAGCAAAGCAAAAACCGTTTTAAAATTCATCTTCCTGTAAAGAGTCATGTAAATTACTTTTCTTTTTAAGCTTATTTCAAAGATATTTGTTTTAAATACAAGTTGAATGAGCGAGATCAATGCCTCTGTTATCACCATTGGTGACGAATTACTGATAGGCCAGACAATAGATACCAACAGCGCCTTTATAGGACAGGAATTAAATAAGGCCGGCGTATGGGTAAAACGGCGCGTGGCTGTGGGCGATGTGTATGAAGACATATGGAACGCGCTGGATGAAGAGAAAGAGTATTCCAGGCTGATTATTTTAACCGGCGGCCTGGGCCCAACAGCGGATGACATTACCAAACCTCTGCTTTGCGACTACTTTAAGACCAGGCTGGTTAGAAATGAATCAGTACTGGCACATATACACCACTTGTTTGTAAATGTTTATAAAAGAAAAGCGGCGCTATCAGATGCAAACATCCGCCAGGCCGATCTGCCCGAAAATTGCACGATACTCCATAATGAGCACGGTTCAGCGGCTGGTATGTGGTTTGAAACCGAAAATGCAGCAGGCGAAAAAGTAGTGGTTATTTCTATGCCGGGCGTGCCTTATGAGATGAAAAAAATACTTGTGCAGGAAGCCCTGCCTCGAATATCGGCCTATTTTGGCGGCGATATAGTGATACATAAAGTATTATCAACATTTGGAATGGGCGAATCGATGGTAGCTGAAAAATTAGTAGGGCTGGAAAGCCGGCTTCCCTCCTATATTAAGCTGGCCTACCTGCCCGGCTATGGCATGGTAAAACTAAGGCTAACCGGGCGAGGCAACAACCGGATAAAGCTGGAAGAAGAAATGAATCACTTTTACCAACAGCTGAGCGCTCCCTTAAAGGATATTACCATTGCGGAAAACGACGATACACTCGAAATGATCATTGGCCAGTTGCTGCAGCAACAACAGAAAAAAATGGCTACAGCCGAAAGCTGCACCGGTGGCTATATTGCGCATCTGATAACAAGCCTGCCAAAGTCTTCATCACATTTTAACGGGGCTGCAGTTACCTATAATAATGAGGCGAAGGAAAATATACTGGGGGTACAACACGACACATTGGAGACCATGGGGGCAGTAAGCGAGGAAACAGCCAGGCAAATGGTGACCGGGGCACTTAACCGGTTTAACGCAGATTATGCCCTGGCTACTACCGGCATTATGGGACCTCCGTCTGACAATGATGAAAAGCCGGTAGGAACGGTATGGATAGCCGCAGGAAGCAAGGAACAGATAGTAACCAAAAAATTAAATCTTGGCTACGACAGGCAGCGCAACATACAGAGCACGGCGCTCCAGGCATTAAATCTGCTAAGAAAATTCATAATTGAGACGGAAAATAAAGAACAGATTTAAAAATCAGCCTGTTGTAACAGGGTCTTTAAAGCACGAAAACTCCGGATAAAAAAACTCCTTTATATACAAAGTTACGCAATTGCTAAAAATCCAGGCGGGAAACACAACCCTACATTTAAAGCTGTTTCCCTACTTTTGTGAGGCAACATGAAAGGTGAGAACGCTGGAATGAGGTACCGAGATAACGTGTAAACGAAAGTTGCGAAATATTAAACTGATATCACGATGGCTATAGTTGATCTGGTAATGCCTAAACTGGGCGAAAGCATAATGGAAGCGACCATTTTAAAATGGGTTAAAAACGTGGGCGATTCTGTAAGAATGGATGAAACCATTTTAGAAATTGCTACCGATAAAGTAGACAGCGAGGTACCCAGTACTGCCGAAGGCGTAATAACAGAGTTGCTGTATAAAGAAAACGACGTTGTGCCCATCGACGCCGTTATAGCCAGGATACAAACCGCAGGTAACGAACCGGCTGCTGCGCCGGCTGCCGTAAAAACCACACCGGCCGCCCCGGAAAATATGCCAACTGAAGAAATAAAAGAAACACCCGCAGAAGTAGTAGCCACCCAAATCAAGAAAGAAGCAAAAAGCCATACTGCACGGTTTTACTCTCCTTTAGTACTGAATATAGCCGCACAGGAAGGTATTCCGTTGGCCGAGCTGGAGCAGATAGAAGGAAGCGGGAACGACGGGCGTGTGACAAAAAATGACTTACTTAACTATATCGCCAGGCATAGTAAAAAAGATATAACGCTTCCTGTAAAGACAATAAGCCATGAAACAGCTGCTAACGCTTCCCCGTCTTATAGCAGTCCTGTTACCCAATCAGGTGGCAATGTAGAAATAATTGAAATGGACCGCATGCGTAAGCTGATCGCCGATCACATGGTACGCAGCGTGCAAACCAGTCCGCATGTTACCAGCTTTAGCGAAGCAGATGTTACCAATATCGTGTTGTGGCGAGACTCCGTTAAAAGCAGCTTCCAGAAAAGAGAAGGTACCAAGATCACTTTCATGCCTCTTTTCATTGAAGCAATTGTGAGATGCATTAAGAAATTCCCGCTTATCAACAGTTCGGTGGATGGAGATAAAATTATCATCAAAAAAGACATCAATATAGGTATGGCTGCGGCCCTGCCCAACGGCAACCTGATCGTGCCTGTTATTAAAAACGCAGATCAGCTCAACCTGGTGGGTTTAACCAAGCAGGTCAATCACCTGGCAGATGCCGCCAGGAACAGCAAACTTAAACCAGATGACACCCAGGGAGCTACTTTTACGCTAACCAATGTAGGCACTTTCGGAAGCCTGATGGGAACTCCGATCATCAATCAGCCGCAGGTAGCAATTATGGCAGTGGGCGCTATTAAAAAACGCCCTGTGGTAATAGAAACACCTCATGGAGACAGTATTGCCATTCGTCATATGATGTACATAAGCATGAGCTACGATCACCGCATCATAGACGGCAGCCTTGGCGCCACTTTTGTTACAGCCGTGGCCAAGGAGCTGGAAAATTTCCAGCCCCCGGCACTGTAAAAATGCTCCGGCCTGCTGCTGTTTTAAACTGCAGCTACATTTTTTCACATAGCGCAAGCCCGTCAGATATAGCCTTTTACCGGCCGGGTCTTTTTCTTTCAAAATTTATATTTCGCCAAAACTCACTTTTTTTTCTAATTTTGGCGGAATATATTTTTTCGTTATGTCAAAATTAATAGGCAGAAAATACGAAACAGACCTGCTTCAGGAGTCCCTTCATAACAGCAGCTCTGAATTAATAGCTATCTATGGCAGGAGAAGAGTAGGTAAAACTTTTTTGATAAGAGAGTTTTTCAAAAAACACCTGGTGTTTGAGATAAGCGGATTGTATAATGGCAACATGAACGATCAAATCAAAAATTTCACCAATGAAATTCACAAAAAAGACCGGTCGCTCAAATCACACATACCTTCAGATTGGTTCAACTCCTTTGCACTCCTCGAAACCTATTTAAACAAGCTTAAAAAGCCCGGCAAGAAGGTGATCTTTATTGATGAGTTTCCGTGGATGGCAACTGCCAGATCAAAATTCCTGATGGCATTTGAAAATTTCTGGAACCGCTACTGCACCAAACGAAAAGACCTGATCGTTGTAATATGCGGTTCTGCCGCTTCCTATATGATACAAAAAATTGTCAGGAATAAAGGAGGGCTGCATAACAGGATAACAAGGCAGATACGACTGCTGCCCTTTAATCTTGAAGAGACGCAACAGTTTTTAAAAAGCCGCGGTATTGATTATACCTCATATGATATCGCCCAGGTATATATGGCTATGGGCGGTGTTCCGCATTATCTGGAAAAACTGCGCAGAGGGGCAAGCGTTGCCCAAAACATAGACCAGCTTTGTTTTGAGAAAGATGGCACACTGAGAAACGAATTCAATCAGTTATATACATCTCTTTTTGACGATTCTGAGAAACACCTTACTATAATTAGAACGCTCGCAGGTTGCAATAAAGGCATTACCCGGCTTGAGCTGGCTGCGCAAAGCGGCATTGCCAGTGGCGGCGATCTTTCATTAAAGCTCGAAGAATTGATAGAGTCTGGCTTTGTAAGCGAATACCCTTATTATGGCAATAAAAAACAGCTTACCCTTTACCGGCTCTCTGATGAATATTCAAAGTTCTATTTAAAGTTCATACAAAACAACCGCAACAGCGGTGCAGGCACCTGGCAAAAACTGTATAAAAGTTCCTCTTATATTTCGTGGGCAGGCTTTAGTTTCGAAACCCTTTGCCTGAAACATGTCATGCAAATTAAAAAGGCGTTGAGAATCGATGCTATCTTTTCCACGAACAGCAGCTGGTTTAACAACAATGCACAAATTGACCTGCTAATTAACCGTGACGACAATATTATGAATTTATGCGAGATAAAATTTTATACCGCAACTTTTGCAATCGACAAAAAATATTACCTGAATTTGAAAAATAAAATAGCGGCATTACAACTTGCAACCCGAACCCGGAAAAATGTTTTTATTACCATGATCACTACCTACGGACTATATGAAAATAAGTACAGCCGGGAGTTAATACAAAACAGCATCACGCTGGATGACCTCTTTAAAGGGTAAACCTATAATTCGCCAAAACTCGTTTTTCTACAGGGTTTTGGCGAACTATAATTTAAAGCTATTTTGCTGTAACATACCAATACTCCCTTCCTGCTGTTGTAGATTTTGATTATTATACCTTTCTGGCGGCTTCCTTCGCTTTCCTTCGCAGTAGCAGCATATGTAGTACCAATGTAGACAGAATTACCACACTGCCGAGATAAAAACCTTTATTTAAAACCTGGTTTTCTTTAAATAGCAGGAAAGCCATGATTATCCCGTAAACCGGCTCTGCGCTATAGGAAAGGTTTACGGTAAATGCCGATAACTTTTTTAAAGCGTTCATTGAAAACTGGAAAGCAATTACCGAACAAACCCAGGCTAATACCAGCAGCCATAAAAAGTCGCTTAGCGAAGGAATCAAACTTTCTACCGGAAAAGCTTTAAGGTAAAACGGCATCACCAGTGAAAGTGTCAGAAAGCCACCTGTCATTTGCCAGGTAAGCACCGTTTGCATATTAATGCGCCCCAGCTTTAGCTTTAACAATATGGGAAAGAGCGCACCCAAAAAAGCAGCAATCAACCCCAAGGCGATGCCCAGCTTGTAGGTGGTATCAAAATGAAAGATCAGCCAGATTCCCAGCACATTCATTAAGCCAAACACAAGCTCTGTTCTATTGATGGGAACCCGGTTAATCAGGGGTTCTAAAATAGAGGAGAAAAAACTGATCACAGAAAAGCAAACCAGGGCAATAGACACATTTCCATATTTTATGGAAGCGTAAAAAAATACCCAGTGCAGGGCACTTATAAACCCGGCCCCTGTTAAGTGCAACATATCTTTAACAGGAATTCGCTGGATGCGCTTTGTAGCACTAAAAAGCACCCATAAAGTAAGCGCTGTAATTAATAGCCTGTACCATACAATAAGCCCTTCATTAAGCGTAATTAAACGTCCTAAAACACCCGTAAAGCCAGCCAGCAGAACGGCTATATGTAATTGCAAAAAAGACCTTCTCATAAGGCGGCAAAACTACCTGTTTTTAAAAACACGGCCGAAAAGATTCACTTTTTAAAGATTCTTACTATTACGCCCCCTTTGCTTAATTTTGGGCTGAGTGATCAAGATTATTTGTTCGCCCCACAGATATGCAGGAACAAAAAATAAATGTTGGCTCGGAAACAGGCACATTAAAAAGAGTTTTAGTACATAGCCCCGACAGTGGATTAGGCAAGGTAGTTCCCTCGAAAGCGCAGGATTGGCTTTTTGAAGACATTGTTCACCTGGAAACGATCAGGCGTAAAGAATACGACTATTATACAAAACTGTTACTTTACTTTCTTGACCCTGAAAAGATAAAAGGCAAGCTGGATGAGGTAGATGACAAAAAAAATGATTATAATTTTTTCAAACCATCCAGTAAGCAATTTTATCAATCTACCAATGTAATAGAAATAGAGTGGCTGCTGACCCAGATACTGGGCAACAGCGAGATCCGGTCTAAACTGGTTGCGTCAGTTTGCGCTATTGAGAACTGTTCTTATAAAGTGCAGGATGAATTAATGAATATGGAGGCCCATGACCTGGCCAATGTTTTTATTACCGGCACCTATAAAAACACTGAAATGCTTTTTCCGCCGGTTCCGAATTTCATATTTACGAGAGACATAGGTATAGTGATCAACGACCATATACTTTTAAATAAGCCGGCCAAGCAGGCCCGCACCAGGGAAGCGTTATTAATGAAGTATATTTTCTTTAACCATCCTTTGTTTAAAAATTATCGCGACAATATTATAGAGTTGCCCGAAAGCCCTCAACAGTTTTTACTTCCGGCCGATTCTGAAGATAAACTGGTCACGCTGGAAGGTGGCGATATTATGGTAGTTAGCCCGGAGCACGTGTTGATAGGTGTAAGTGAGCGTACCTCTATGGAGGCCGCCCATATTGCTATTAAAACATTGTTTGAGAAAAATGTGGTAAAGAAGATATCGGTTATTAAAATCCCTAAAAAAAGGGATTACATGCACATTGATACCATTTTTACACAGGTCAAAAAGAACATGTGGGTAATGCTGGGAAAATTCTCCAGGAAACACGTGAAAAAAGAAGACGCAGATGATATTCAGAAAGCACTGGATACAAGAAAAAAAGACGAAAGCATCAGCATCATTCAGTTTAAAAAGAAAGATATAGGCAACCCTGTTTATTTTGATACCCTGGAAGACCTTTTGATCGACATTAGCAAAAACGATCTTCAGTGCGAGGAGAAAGTAAAATTTATCTACTCCGGCAATAACGAGTTCCCCTTTGATGTACGTGAGCAATGGACGGACAGCTGCAACCTGCTGGCGCTCAAAGATGGAGTGGTGGTAGGATATGACCGCAACGACAAAACGCTGCAGGCTTTTGTTAAAGCAGGATTCAAGGCCGTGCCGGTTAAGGAATTATTAAAGCAATTAGAAACTGATGCAATCACTACTAAAGACATAAAGAACACTTTTATCATAATGCCATCGGCAGAACTATCGCGGGCGCGCGGCGGCTTCCATTGTATGAGCATGCCGTTATTAAGAGAAGAAGCGTAGCGTACCATTATGCGTAATACTACATTTGCCCTGTCAAGAAACCACCATATCGCCACAAAATGACCACTTCTACTTTATTAATGATTCGCCCGGCAGCATTTGCATTCAATCCGCAAACTGCTGTTAATAATAGTTTTCAAAAAATAACAGAACAGCTCCATGTACATGAAAAGGCCTTGCAGGAATTCGACAATTTTGTGCATGTATTGAGTGTTTATGGCATTAAGGTAACCGTTATACAGGACACGCGGGAACCACACACGCCTGATTCTGTCTTCCCCAACAACTGGATATCCTTTCACGAAGATGGAACGGTAGTGCTTTACCCGATGTTTGCCGAAAACCGGAAACTGGAGCGCAATAAGAACATCGTTGAAAAACTAAACGAAACCTTCTTTATCCGGACTACTATCGATTTAACCAACTATGAGCAACAAAATGCATTCCTGGAAGGTACCGGAAGCATGGTACTCGACAGAGACAATGAAATAGCCTACGCGTGTCTTTCGCCCAGAACAAATGCCTCGGTGTTGTACGATTTTTGCGACGCTACGGGCTACAGCCCTGTATTGTTCAATGCCGTTGATGAAAATGGAAAAGAGATCTATCATACCAACGTCATGATGTGCATGGCGGACTCGTATGTAGTTATTTGCTTCGATAGTATTAAAGACCAGCTACAGAAACAAATGCTGACGGATAAATTCGAAGAAACAGGTAAAAAGATCATTGAAATCAGCCTGGAACAAATGAACCATTTTGCCGGCAATATGCTACAGGTAGAAAATGTAGCCGGCAATCAATTTATTATTATGTCAACACAGGCATATAATAGCTTAACGGAGGAGCAAACTAATCTTTTACAGACATTTAATCCTATTATTCATTCATCCCTCGACACAATTGAACAAAGTGGCGGAGGAAGCGCCCGTTGCATGATGGCTGAAATATTCCTGCCCTTAAAATCCGGCAATCACTAAATAATTACCCAGATGCATGCCCGTTTACTATTTTTCGTTGTATTGATCAGCTTAGGTGCCAAAGCGCAACAGTCTTACAAAGACAGCGTATGGGCATACATCGACAACTATACGCTCAACCATGGTGTTGTAAAAGGCACGGATAAACAATACCTGCAGTTTTTCGACGTAGATGAAAAGGCAAGAGTAACAGCCCACTTCGAACCTGTTAAAAATACCGGTTGGTTCAGTATGCCTACGTCGAGCGGCCGCACCAAAATGTACCGTCAATACGGAAAGCTCAGTTTTATTTACGAGGGAGCGCCACAAGTGCTCTATGTTTATCAGTCGCAAGCATTACTCCAAGACCCCCAACATGCCGATCACCTGTTTTTACCCTTTACCGACATTACTACAGGTAAAGAGTCCTATGAAACAGGAAGGTATGTCGACCTGTCAATATCGGGCATAAAGAATAATCAAATAACCATCGACTTCAATAAAGCCTATAACCCCTATTGCGCTTATGTTTCGGGCATCTATAGCTGTCCCATACCTCCCAAAGAAAACCAGCTAAAAATTGCTATCCGGGCCGGCGAAAAAAAATATTTAAAGAACCATTAATAGAGTAAGCAGCTCCCAACACAAACGTTATGATACAGCAAAATGCTTTAGACAAATTCGCTGTAGTCCCTGCTTCCTGTAACACCTACCCTAATGTTTTACTTAGTCCTTCATCAAAACTTACAGGCTCATATTTCAGCTCGTTTATAGCTTTGTTAATACTCAATCCTCCTTTCAAAGGTCGCTGTGCTAGTTCCTTCAATTCATTTTTTGTTACCGGGCTCAGCAGGTGATCGGAAACACCAAGATAAGTGGCAGTAGCCTGTGCCATTTCAAATGGAGTTAAAACATCTTTGCCGGCAATATTAAATATGCCTCTGGCTTTTTGCTCAACAATGGCGGCGATCCCGCCTGCAAGATCCGCTACATAAGTGGGCGTTCTTAATTGATCATTTACTACATTGAAGGGCTGCCTTGTTTTAATTTTTTCGGCGATCATGGTAATAAAATTGCCGCGGCCATATAAGGGCTTGCCATAAACAAAAGAAGTGCGCACGATAGCCCAGCCATGCTGATATTCCATTACCGCTTCTTCCGCATCCATTTTGGTTTTTCCGTAATAACTTACCGGTGAAGGTTTATCCTCTTCCTTATACAACCCTTGCTCTCCGTCAAAAATAAAATCAGTTGACAGGTATATAAAGAAGGATTGATAAGCCTCGGCATTTAACAATAGCTGCACCGTTCCAAATACATTGGTATCAAAAGCATCTGCCTGCTTCAGTTCGCAGTCATCGGGTTTACTCATAGCCCCACTGTGTATCACTACATCGGGCTGTACAAACTCAAAAGCGTCATGCAAAGCAAAAGGGTCTGAAAAGTCAACCTGGATGAAGCGATAATTTTTGTTAGAGTTAAAAGCAGACTGGTCTCCGGTACGGGAGGAGGCATATACTTCATGGCCGTCGGCTAATAACCGCGCTGCTACATAGCTACCAACAAAGCCGTTACTACCTGTTACAAATATCTTCATATCAATTCGTTAAAGCGTAAATAGTTTAGTTCTTTTAACAGATTTTATACTGCTAAAGTAAAATTCCTTTCGTTTCATTGCACAAATTTTTAAAACCTAACCTGCCATTAAAACCCTTACACAAAAAAACTCCGGTCTTCACCGGAGTTTTTAATATCTGTAACTAATAAAGATCTTAACCTAAGTAAGATTTTAAGGCACTGCTGTACCTTGCTTTTTGAAGGCGTTTAATCGCACGCTCTTTAATCTGGCGGATACGTTCTTTAGTGAGATCATATTTTTGGCCGATCTGTTCAATAGTAACGCCATTTTCTCCATCTAAACCGAAGTAAGCATTTACTATTTCAGCTTCGCGCGGCGACAGCGATTTCAATACACGGCGTATTTCATTACGTAACGAGTCCTTCATTACATCATCGTCGGTATCAGAGCCGCCTTCCAGCAGGTCGCCCATCGCAACATCTTCTGCTTCATGCACCGGCGCATCCAATGATGTATGGCGGGTATTACTTTGAAAAATATTGTTGATCTCTGTTTCACTCATTTCCAGCAACTCAGAAAGCTCTTCTGTAGAAGGCTCTCTCTCGTGCTCCTGTTCGAAAGCCATATAAGCCTTATTGGCCTTGTTATAGGTTCCGATTTTATTTTGAGGTAAGCGAACCAACCGGCCCTGTTCGGCCAAAGCCTGTAAAATGCTCTGGCGAATCCACCATACAGCATAAGAAATAAATTTAAACCCTTTGGTTTCATCAAAACGTTGAGCCGCCTTGATCAAACCCAAGTTGCCTTCGTTGATCAGATCGCTCAGCGATAAACCCTGGTGCTGGTACTGTTTTGCAACAGACACCACGAAACGGAGATTGGCCTGTACGAGCTTGTCTAAAGCGCGCTGGTCACCCATTTTTATTTTTTGAGCAAGAGTGGTCTCTTCCTCCGGTGTGATCATAGAAATCTTAGAGATCTCCTGCAGGTATTTTTCAACCGCCTGTGAGTCTCTGTTGGTAATCTGAGTAGCAATTTTGAGCTGACGCATATTTTATTTGAATCTCCTTTTGGTAACTTTAAGTGAAGGAATGTACCTAAATATAAATAATAACTTACAAAAATACGCAGAAATCAGAAGAAAATCAACAGGTATTAGCTAACATATTCTAAATTCTGCCGATAATCCAATAAATTCTTCGCTTTACTATATTTATAACGAATTAAACAGTTGTTGGTTTTATTTTTTTGTAATTTGTTTGGGCAAAAATAATCATGGCAATGCCGCCCAGTATGATTGCAAAGGATATTAACTGGGCCTGGGTCATTTCGATCCCCAGGAAATGCATTTTCACATTTACCCGGATGCGCTCTATCATAAAACGCTCTAACCCGTTAAATACCAGATAAATACCAAACAAAAGCCCGGGAACTTTAATTTTTTTACGAAGCATCCATAAAATACCGAACAAAATCAGGCAAATGATGATTTCATACAATGAGGTAGGAAATACAGGTACCGGCAAATGATTACAATATTGGAGGTCAGCGCAATTAGCCAGTCTCACACCTGTTTCGTTAACATTATGGGGAAAGTCATAGGCAAAGAACCAATCGGGTAAAAAACCCAGGAAACCGGGTTTGGAAAAAAATGCGTGATGGGTATCATGCCTTGCAAAAAATTCAGCATTGGCGTTTACAGCTGCCTCGAAATCGCCCTGCACTGCGGGTAAAATGCCCCCGGCAGGCGTAGTTTTAAAAGCAGCATTATAAATACCCCAGTCACCATCGCCCGAAACCTGGCATCCTATTCTGCCCAGGCCATAAGCCAGCATCATTACCGGCCCCATTACATCCACAAAATGAATAAAAGGAATTTTATGCTTGCGGGTGAACCACCAAAGCGCTATACCAGCCAAAATTAATCCGCCGTAAAAAGTAAGGCCCGAAGCCGAGAAAATGGAAGAGGGATCTTTAATGAACGAATCCCAGTTTTCAAATGTGTCAAAAATCTTCGCTCCTACCAGTCCGAATATCAGGGCAATCATCGTAATTTCTCCTACCCTGTCGTGAGGCCATACACGTATTACCCTTGTTTCAGGTTTAGCCAGTTTCTGCTTATTCTTTTCCCGCCACTTCATGGCGGCAAACACGGCCCCCAAAACAATACCTGCCAGAAGATTTCCCTGCGACGAAAAAATATAATCCTGGGGGTTTACATTCAGCGAGTTCTTCAGCAGCAACAGACCCAATATTTTATAACCCAATATAAACCCTAATATAAAATTTGTTGCCAGCTCACCCACCGACGCCGGATGACCTACTGTAATAGTTTCCTCTGTTGGCTGAAAAACACCGTCTTTACTTTTACGCCTTAGTTCCTTAGCCAATACAATAGAACACACAATAAAACCTATGGCTACAAAAAAACCAAAAGAATTTACAAAATGCAAGAACTTCCACTCTACGCCCAACCAGTCTCTGAAAACATAATATAAATTAGGATACATGCAGCAGGTAATTTAATTATTTGCGGCAATATTACGATAAATTAGGTGTAATAAATGATCAATTAAAAGGTTGACAATACTTTTGGCGACCCGTTAACTCAATAAAAAAGGATGTACTCTATCAGGTACATCCTTAATCAGCTATTTACTTACTAACCGTTTATTTAATTGCAATACTCATCGAAAGCCGCCAATAAATTCTGCGCGATCATTTGAGCCGAACGTCCTTCAATCATGTGCCTTTCAATGAAGTGCACCAGTTTGCCATCTTTAAATAACGCAATGGAAGGAGACGAAGGAGGATAAGGAAGCAAATGCTCGCGTACCTTTTTTACCGCATCCAGGTCAAAACCGGCAAAGCTGGTAGTTAAATGATCGGGCTTTTTCTCTGCATTGGCAATTGCCATCAAAACCCCTGGCCTTGCAGTACCGGCCGAACAACCGCATACTGAATTGATCACTAAAAGATTGGTACCGCCCTCTGCCAGGCTTGCGTCTACTTGTTCGGGAGTTTGTAATTCCACGAATCCGTTATCCGTAAGTTCCTCTTTCATAGGAACCACTATTTCTGCAGGATACATATGCTGTTTTACTTTTTGATTATTTAAATTAATTAACACAAAAGTAGATAAAAAGTTTTCGCTCCCCGAACAACCCGGGCACTTTTGTCCAAAATATTACGAGCCAGCTATTTCCATTAAAAAAGATTAAATTTATGATACCTATTATTTAATTAAATCACCGTCTTAAAAACTTTAAACATGAAAATTTCTGGTAGTTCCAAATTTATTGCCGAGATAATCGGCACCATGGTTCTGGTATTAATGGGGTGCGGCAGCGCAGTAATAGCCGGCGCCGACGGTACAACCGGGGTAGGCTTACTGGGTATTTCATTTGCATTTGGATTAAGTGTTGTGGCAATGGCCTATGCTATCGGGCATATTTCGGGATGCCATATTAACCCTGCGATTTCTATTGCCATGGTTATAGCAGGACGTATGAAAGCATCTGAAGCCGCGCTCTACATTGCAGCCCAGGTAATAGGGGCGCTCCTGGGAGCAGGCCTGCTTTATTTGATTGCAAGCGGCAAAGCAGATTATGCGGGCGGCCTGGGGCAAAACGGGTATGGAGATTTTTCTCCTCAAAAATACAATCTCACCAGCGGTTTTGTAGCAGAGGTGATTTTTACTTTTATTTTCCTGCTTGTAATATTAGGATCTACTTCCAGTAAAAATATAAACGGCGGATTTGCTGGGCTCAGTATAGGGTTAAGCCTGGTTTTGATCCATATTGTAGGCATTCCCATAACAGGGGTATCTGTGAACCCGGCCCGCAGCATCGGTCCGGCAGTTTTTGTAGGCGGAAGCGCCCTGGAACAGGTATGGCTGTTTATAGTAGCACCTGTTGCAGGAGCAATCCTGGCAGCCCTGGTATGGAATACACTGATTGAAAAAAGAGAAAGAGTCGTCAATTAAGACACAATGTCATTATTTCATTTCAAAAAGTGTAAAATTGTCATAAAAAATACGTTGGTCTGCATTTTGAACATTGCTCTACCGTAATAAATCATTCAAAGAAATTTAAACTTAATACAATGACCAACGTAAAATTTAACGGTGTTCCTTTTGAGAGAACTTTTACCAGCTTAGTGGACGACTTTTTTACTGAAATTCCTGGTTTATTAAAAACGGAAGTAAATAAGACTAATATTAAAGGACATGTTCCGGTAAATATTACCGAGCATGAAAATAGCTACGAAATTGAGGTGGTTGCTCCTGGTTATGATAAAGCTGACTTTAAAATAAGCGTAGAAAATAATATACTGACCGTCTCTGCCGAGAAAAAAGCAGAAGATCAGAAAGAAAATGGCAAATCGATAAGAAAAGAATTTCAGCTGCGTTCTTTTAAAAGAACCTTTACTATTGATAATAAAATAGATAGTGAAAAGATCAGCGCTCGTTTTGTTAACGGAATCCTAATAGTGACTTTACAGCGCAAGGAAGAAGCTAAAGCAGCGTCAAAAGATATAGAAGTACAATAACAAGTTTTTCTCATAAGCAGTTAGTTTTGGTTTAAACCCTTCGTTTCCACGAAGGGTTTTTTCTTTTTATAATCAAACCGTAACCAACACCTGCTTTTCGCCGTCTTATGCGTAAATTTGCGTTTATTGAAAATTCAAGTACCTGCTATGCGTTATCCTATTCTTATTTTCTTACTTTGTTTTTTTTCGGTTACGAACGCCCAGGTTCGGCCGGATAGTATAGTGCTGAAACCGATACATGACATACCTCATATTTTTGCTCCAGATACTGCTTTAAGAATTACTAATTTCAGCCCTTTTTTCTCGCTGCACGTAGATTCGAGCCTGAATTACAGGTTCCAGATCAACAAAGACCCGAGAAAATACTATTGGTATCTTAAAAATGCACCTGCAGGATTTAAAATTGATAAAGACAATGGTACATTAAGTTTTCGCAGCAATAAATCGCTTTTTTTATCCGGACGTTTAAAATATGACAGGGAGTACCCCATATCTTTTGGAGTACAAAACCTTTCAAATCCCAACGACAGATTAGACACCACATTAAATGTAATATTTTACAGTACCGATGTGGTGTATCCGAAGATAAAGCCATCGGTTGTAAGCCCGGTTACTATTAACGAGGGAGACCGCCTGAGCTTTAATGTACTATGTGAAAATGGCAACTTCCCGATCGAGAAAATATTAATGTCCAGCGATATTTCGATTGGCAACTTTAAATTACCGAAAACCTGCGATGATAATTTCGAATGGGTGCCGGGGTACGACTTTGTAACTGAAAAAGATGCCAAAGGAGAACGAATTGTAAATCTTGAATTTATAGGAACTACCAATTTTAATTTTGCTGATACGGCAAGGGTAAAAGTAGTAGTTAAAGATGGGTTGAATTACGATATCGCTACCAAAGAGTACAATGATGCTCTTAGGCTGATGAAAATATGGATACTGCGGTATAAATACACTTTTTACCAGTTGGATAAAAAAATTAAAAAAACAAAAGGATGGCGCTCAGGTTTTGACATTACTACGGCCTCTACTACTTTAACAGGTACCGTTCTGGCTACTACTGCCGAAAAAGACGATACAAAAAGGCAGAATACAGGTAAGATCTTACCGAGCATTGGTGTGGTGGCGATGCCTGTGAAAGAGGCGGCAGCTCCGCAAAAAACCACCGAACAAAACCAGGCTACACTATTGCGGGTTAATATCAAACGCCTCGACTACATGATAACGGAGAACCAGTTATTAGGCACCAGGGATCCGCTGATCAACGCTAAAACAGAAACCCTGAAAAAGGAATTGCGGCAAAGCCAGGATCAGCTACGGGAAGTTCCTACCGAGATGTCGGAGCGCTTCTCAGAAAAGCAGTTGAACGACTACTTTGATAATCCGAGGGTACAAAAGAAATATCGTTTTAAATAAACTATATTGATCAATATAACGGTAAAGAGGCTTTCAAGTGTTGAAAGCCTCTTTTATCTGGAGCCGGAACTATTGACTTATTAGAATCTATCTTCTTTGGGATGGCTTTTGTTTAAGCCCGTATAACAAAACCTGCACCCACCCTTTTTACTTTACCAGGCATTTTTTAGCGGCACCTTCCATGATTATTTTGATCTCACCGGGTGCTATTTTATCAGCGTCTTTATAGCTATACTTTTCTTCGATCTTCGATCCACTGAATTCACACATACAGGTAATAACGGCTGAATCCGGCTGCTGCCCCCGTTCTTCATAAGTTTTTTCTGCCGACGTAATGCAGTTGCTCATAAATGCCTTCCTTTCCGCTTCGCTCCAGCCGCCATTGCCGCCTTTTTTATTATCTCCTGTACCGCATGCGGCCCCAAGCGTAACTGGTAACAACAAAAGCAGGAATACCCTTTTCATAGCTATAGGTTTAAAGTGTAAATAAAGGAACAATACTACTAAGCTTTTGCCGGTTTACAATACGGTTATATTTATTTCACCAATAAGCAGATATAGCGGTTATGATTATATATGGTTACTCTTACGCGAAGAAGCCGTCCCTATTGAGACGGCTTCTTTAAATATCAAACCAGGTTATTATAAATCAGTAATGGGTTTGTATTGAGGAACCAGCGATTTCATAACGATCCATCCAATAAGATAAGCCACAGCACAAAAACAAAAAATAATAAAATAGCCTGCAGGCTTACCTTCAAAACCTAAAAATTGCAAATTGCTCTCCCCTGCATAAACAAAAAGCTTACCCGCGGTTTTTTGAAGAAACATAGAACCCAGTCCGCCCGCCATGCCGCCGATACCGGTAATAGTGGCAATGGCTTTTTTAGGGAACATATCTCCTACAGTTGAAAAAATATTAGCTGACCAGGATTGGTGTGCCGCGCCTCCCAATCCAATCATAATAACCGGAAGCCATGGTGATATAGTACCCAGCGGTTGTGCCAGTAATACCAGCAAAGGAATAAAAGCAAAGATGAGCATTGCCTTCATACGTGCTGCATAAGGATTTTGCCCTGTTTTCCTTATAATTATAGAAGGCAGCTTCCCGCCGTAAATAGACAACATGGTAATGGCATATAATGTGAATATAAGCGCCACACCTAGTCCTTCAGAGGTTTTAATGCCAAATTGGGTGCTTAAATAAGAAGGGGTCCAAAATAAGAAAAACCACCAAACCCCATCAGTCATAAACTTACCGAAAGCAAAGGCCCATGTTTGTTTGTAATTAAAGCATTTCAAAAATGAGATCTTGTCTGTTTCAACTGCTGCAGCCACCCGCTCCGTTTCGGTGCCTGCTTCTCTGTCAGAAAGAATATAAGCCAACTCTTCCTTGTTAACTTTTGGATGTACTTCAGGCTTTTTGTACATAAATACCCAGAAGCCCATCCATATAAAGCCGAGCGCGCCTATTATAATGAAAGACATTTCCCAGCCGAATACTGCTGCTAAAGGCGGTATAGACAAAGGTGCGAGCAATGCACCCACTGACGCACCGGCATTAAATATACTGGTGGCATAAGCTCTGTCCTTTTTTGGAAAGTACTCCGCGGTAACTTTGATTGCAGCAGGAAAATTACCCGCTTCACCTACCGCCAATACAATACGTGCCACAATAAAGGCATACATGCTTATTGTGGATATAATTACTGCAGTGTCTCCTGTTGCCTGTACTAATTCGGCTGCCGAATGAAGCCCTACATACTGTTCAGTAACAACACCGCAAAGAGCGTGCAAACAAGCCCCTACCGACCAAACACCGATGGCCCAGAGAAATCCTTTTTTAGTGCCCAGCCAGTCAACAAACCGGCCTGCGAAAAGCATGGATATGGCGTAAACGATAGAAAAAATGGATGTAATAGTTCCGTAATGATCCTCATTCCAGTGAAATTCCGGCTTGATGAATTCATCCCATGTAAGAGATAATACCTGCCTGTCGAGATAGTTGATGGTTGTTGCTACGAATAGCAATATGACCATCGTCCAGCGATAGTTGGTCATTTTCCCATTTCCATTGGCTTGCTGCATGTCGTTAGATTATTTTTTAATTGATTGAATAGTGGCAAAAACTTCTTTGGTGGCGCTTTCGATGGCAGCATAATCTTTATTGGCCATCAACTCTTTGCTGATCAGCTTGCTTCCCATACCTACTGCGCTTACCCCGGCTTTAAACCAACCTTCAATATTTTCTTTAGTGGTATCTACGCCTCCTGTTGGCATAAAAATAAGATTAGGAAACACTGGTTTTATAGCAGATAAGTATTTAGGACCCAAGGTATCGCCGGGGAACAGCTTAATGAATTTAACGCCGGCTGTTTCAGCGGCAATAATTTCAGTAGGAGTCATACAGCCGGGAGCATACAGTACGTCATTTGCTGCGGCGTACTCGGCAATTTCGGCTACATAGCCCGGACTAACCAAAAAGTCGGCGCCTACGGCCAGGTACTCTTTTACCTGCGTCAAATTTTTAACAGTACCGATCCCCAATAAAAGACCCGGCATTTCTACATTGCGCACTTCCACCATTCTGGCAAAATTATTTAAAGCAGCTTCGCCGCGGCTGGTGTATTCGATTGCTTTAACGCCTGCTTTGTATACAGCGCGTAAAATTTCCACGCTTACTGTTTGGTCTGCATTAAAGTACAGCGGCAGCATGCCCTGCTCTACTATCGCATCAATTGCCTGTTGTGTTTTAGACATTTCAATTTAAGATTTAAGGCCTGTCTGCCGACAGGCAGGTTTAAAGTTTAAGATTCAAGATTATTCAAACCTTAAATAATTACTATTGTGTGAGCCTGTACCAGTTAGCTTACGCCAATTAGATCTTTACCTTGATCACCATTTTTTTAATATTACCCTCACCTACGCCAATCATAGGTGCATGCACATCTTCAGGGAACAGTATTACAAACTGGTTATCGGTTAAATTAAAGTACATGTCTGGCTTTTCATCCCAGAACTGCACATCTTTGGCATCATCATATCCACCTTTATCGGTATCACATTTTTCAATAGGTTTCCAGCCTATTTCTTCAACACCGCTGATGCACACCTGGATATCGATATGCTTACGGTGGCATTCAAATTTTTCTAAAGACTCTTCGCGGGATTTACCTTCTTTATCGGATACAATGGCTTTTAATTCATCGCCCTGGATGTCGTATGTGCCCGGCTCTATACCTGCTAAATCTGTAGCAGCTATATACTCAAATGCTTTAGCGAACAAAGGATGAACACTATTATACTTCTGCGCATTCTTTAATGAATCGATGATCATGATGATATGTTTGATGTACGAATGTACGATGTACGGAATCCATATAATCTTCCGTACTCCGTACATTAAATATTGTACTTATTAAAATTATCTCTGTACTCTTCCACTGGCATCGCCTTTCATCAGCGTTTTTACATCGCTTAATGTAGCGTGGTTTAAATCACCGGGAATGGTATGTTTTAATGCAGAAGCTGCCACTCCAAACTCTGCTGCATCGGCCATGCTCATACCGGTAACCAGGCCATAAATAAGACCACTGGCAAAGCTATCGCCACTACCCACACGGTCAACTATGCGCACGTCATACTTACGGGTGTGGTAGAACTCGTTGCCATCGCTCACCAATGCGCTCCAGCCATTGTCGCTGGCGCTATAGCTTTCGCGTAAAGAAGACGCGATGTATTTAAATCCGAATTTTTCTTTCATCTGGCGGATCACATCTTTATAACCATCCAGATTCAATTCGCCCTTGGTGATATCGCTATGAGCTGCTTTAAAACCTAAAGTGGTTTCAGCGTCTTCTTCGTTACCAATACATACATCTACATATTTACACAGCTCAGTCATTACCGATTGCGCTTTTTCTTTGCTCCATAATTTCTTACGGTAGTTTAAGTCGATAGAAGTGGTGATGCCTCTTTCTTTAGCCGCTTTTAAGGCAGCTTCCGTCAGTGCAGCAGCTTTATCGCTTAATGCCGGTGTGATACCTGTAGTGTGGAACCAGTCTGTGCCTTCAAAAATTTTATCCCAGTTAAATTCGCTTGCATCAACTTCTGCAATGGAAGCACCTGCCCTGTCGTAAATAACCTGGGAAGCGCGCATAGAGGCACCGGTTTCCAGGAAGTAGATACCCAGTCTTTCGCCGCCCCTTGCTACATGCTGTGTGTCTACCCCATAGCGACGCAGGTGATTAATAGCAGACTGACCAATTGCATTATCCGGTACCTTGGAAACAAAAACACCGTTTAAACCGTAATTAGACAATGCTACTGCTACGTTGGCTTCACCGCCGCCATAGGTAACATCAAAAGATTCTGCCTGAACAAAACGCTGAAAGCCTGGTGTGGAAAGGCGCAACATTATTTCTCCGAGTGTAACTACTTTTTTTGACATGACTTCTTATTGAAAAATTGAGTATTGAAATTGAGTATCGATGATGAATGTACGATCGTAAGGGTCTATTATTTTACCGTATGCACCGGCGCGGGATCCATATCGCTGTACACCAGGTTTTCACCCGCCATACCCCATATAAAACCATAGTTGGTGGTACCGCAGCCAAAGTGGGTACTCCAGGGCGGCGAGATCACCGCTTCGTTATTGGCCATTACTATGTGACGTGACTCAGCCGGGTTACCCATAAAATGGAACAGGCGCTGATCGGCCGGCAGGTCAAAATAGAAATAGGCTTCCATGCGACGGGTATGCGTATGTGGCGGAACCGAGTTCCATACACTACCCGGAGCCAGAATAGTTAAGCCCATTACCAGCTGGCAGCTTTGAAGACCTTCCAGATGGATATATTTATAAACGGTTCTTTTGTTGGATGTTTCTGCTGCACCCAGGTCTACCGGGGAAGCCTGCTCTTTAGTAAACACCGCGTTGGGGTAGGTTGCATGCGCAGGAGCCGACAAAATATAGAAAACAGCCGGAGCTTTTTTGCTGGCCGATGAGAAGCTTACCTTTTTAGTACCCTTACCTAAATACAGGCAGGAAAGCTTCTCTAATTCAAACTTCTGACCATCTGCAGTTACCGTTCCTTTTCCACCTACGTTAATAATACCCATTTCACGACGCTCCAAAAAATATTCCGCGCGCAGTTCGGGATGATTACCTAATGTTAATGTTTTGGTTGATGGAACAGCGCCACCAATAATTACACGGTCATAATGAGAATATACCAGTTTAATGGTGTCGGCTACCATCAGGTCTTTTACCAGGAAATTATCAATCAGCTTTTGTGTGTCCATTGTTTTGGTTTCTTCCGGACCTACTGCAAAACGTATTTCCATATCGCCATCCACGAAAGTGTTGGTTTTATAATCTTTGAGTGCGGGTGCTGCACTTATTTTTTTTGCCATTATTTAAAGTATTTAGATATTAGATATCAGACGCTGTCCATTGTCTATCGACCATGAACCGTGAACCATTGACCATGAACTATCCACCATCCCTACCTTCCCATCCAGCCGCCATCTACAACCAGGATCTCTCCATTTACGTAGTTGCTGGCCTGTGATGCCAGGAATACTGCAGGCCCGGCAAAATCTTCAGGCGTTCCCCACCTGCCGGCAGGAATACGGCTCAAGATGGACTGGCTGCGAGCGGGATCATCGCGCAATGCCTGCGTATTGTCGGTGGCAATATAACCAGGGGCTATACCATTTACATTAACGCCTTTGGACGCCCACTCGTTAGACATGGCTTTAATAACACTGGATAACGCTCCCTTGCTTGCCGCATAACCCGGCACTGTAATACCACCCTGGAAAGTAAGTAAAGAGCAGGTAAAGATTATTTTACCGCTTCCCTGTTCAATCATACGTTTTCCAAACTCGCGTGCCAGAATAAACGGGGTGTCGAGGTTAATCGCTAATACATTATCCCACCATTCGTCGGGATGTTCTGCTACCGGCTTTCGCATGATGGTGCCGGCATTATTAACCAATATATCTATTCTCTCATTATCTGCCAGTACATTCTTTATAAAAGCATATACACTGTCCCGGTCTGAAGCATCTAACTTGTAAAACTTAAAGCTGCGTCCCAAAGCTGTAACCTGCTTTTCTATTTCAGAACCGGCTTCAACCGTTCTGGAAGCTACTATAATATTGGCGCCGGCCTGTGCCAGTCCCAGCGCCATACCCGCACCTATACCTTTATTGCCCCCGGTTACCAAGGCTGTTTTCCCGGATAAATCGAAATAATTCAAGCTCATTATTTTTTTGTTTTAAGCAGAAAGTGGTCACTCTGCCGAAGCTACTATTTTAATTGTAAGTTGAAATAATTATTAGCGTTATTGAAACAGATATCCTGTATTACCTGCCCTATCCATTCAATATTTGCAGGCAACTCTCCGTTTTCAACATCGTTACCAAAGAGGTTGCACAATATTCTCCTGAAATACTCATGCCTTGGGAACGAAAGAAAGCTTCTGGAGTCCGTTAACATTCCCACAAACCTACTCAACAAACCCATATTAGATAAAGCATTCATTTGCTTAATCATGCCATCTTTCTGATCGAGAAACCACCAGCCTGATCCCCACTGTATCTTACCGGGAGCAGAGCCATCATTAAAGTTGCCGATCATGGTTGCCATCAGCTCATTATCTGCGGGATTCAGGTTATACAAAATAGTTTTAGTGAGTTTATCTCTGCCGATCAGACCTCCCAGGAATTTTGAGATAGCCCGCGCCTGGGGAAAGTCTCCTATAGAGTCCCACCCGGTATCGGGCCCCAGCTCACGCATGGCTTTTAAGTTGTTGTTCCTGATAGCGCCGAGGTGAAACTGCTGCACCCAGCCTTTTTCATGATCCCACTCTGCGAAATATACCAGCATAGCTGAGCGGAATTTATTTTGCTCTTCTATGCTCAGCTCATGGCCGCCATATACTTTATCGAAGATCTCGTGAATTTCATGTTCTGTATAATCTTCTGCATATATCTGCTCTAATCCATGATCAGATACGGAACAGCCCATGGTTGCAAAAAAATCGTGACGCTTTTTCAATGCATCCAGGAAGTCTTTAAAAAATACAATATGTACATTGGAAGCGGCTTCCAGCTTTTTAGTATAGGCTACAAAGTTGGCTGCGTTCGCTACATTCATGGCGGCATCGGGTCTCCAGGCCGGGATAATAGGAATTTCAAAACCGTCGTCTTTTACTTTCTGATGATGCTCCAGCGAGTCAACAGGATCGTCTGTTGTACAAACCGTTTTTACATTCATCTTGCGTAAAAGGTTCCTTACGCTGTATTCGGGCGTTTGCAGCTTAGCGGTGCATTCATCATATATTTTACGCGCTGTTGAAGCATCAAGAATATCATGTATATCGAAATAGCGCTGTAACTCCATGTGCGTCCAATGGTATAATGGATTACGCATCGTATAAGGCACCGTCTCCGCCCACTTTTCAAACTTCTCGTAATCGCTTTTATTACCTGTGCAATACGCTTCATCTACGCCATTGGTGCGCATCGCACGCCATTTATAATGATCGCCGTATAACCATATCTGTGTAAGGTTATCAAATTGTTTATCGTTTGCTATCTGGTCCGGAGGAAGATGGCAGTGATAATCGATAACCGGCATTTGCTTTGCATATTCATGGTAGAGCGTTTGCGCCGTTTTGGTTTCCAGTAAAAAGTTTTCGTCTAAAAATTGCTTTGCCATATCGTCTAAACCTCAGTTTATATGTTTATTAGATAGTTATATTTTTACAAGCTTACGCCACGCTTCCATGGAATAAAATCATCCTGGTTTAATAGCACCGCTTTAGGGATCACTTCGCCGCTTGCAGCTTTGATACAATATTCCAGTATATCTTCACCCATTTCCTCTATCGTCTTCTCTCCTTCAACCACTGGTCCGCAATTAATATCTATTATATCGCTCATTCTTTTGGTAAGCACGTTATTGGTAGATACTTTAATGGTAGGGCAAACGGGGTTACCGGTTGGTGTGCCCAGGCCGGTTGTAAAAAGTATCAAAGTGGCTCCCGATGCCGCTTTGCCTGTAGTTGCCTCCACGTCATTGCCAGGAGTACAAACCAGGCTCAGGCCTGGTTTGGTAGCAGGCTCTGTATAGTCCAACACATCTACTACCGGTGAAGTGCCTCCTTTTTTAGCCGCACCCGTACTTTTAATAGCATCGGTGATCAGGCCGTCTTTTATATTACCGGGCGAAGGGTTCATATAAAAGCCCGATCCAACCGCCTCTGCCTGACTATTGTAAGTGGTCATCAGGTAGATGAACTTCTTCGCTTTGTCTTCGTCGATCGTCCTGTCTATCAATTGCTGCTCTGCACCACATAGTTCGGGAAATTCAGCCAATAAAACCTTGCCTCCCAAAGCAGCCAGCAAATCGCTGGTATAGCCCACAGCCGGATTGGCGCTGATACCGCTGAAACCATCGCTACCCCCACATTTCACCCCCAGGACCAACTTCGACAAAGGTGCCGGCTGCCGCTCTATTTTATTAGCTTCAATCAGCCCTTTAAAAGTATCTTTTATAGCATCGCTGATCAACTGCTCTTCGCTTTGCGATTGCTGTTGTTCGTATACCAGCAAAGGCTTATCAAAATCAGGATTACGTAATTTAATTTCCTCCAATAGCTGCTTTGTTTGCAGATTCTGACATCCCAAACTTAAAATAGTTACACCAGCCACGTTAGGATGATCGGCATAAGCTGCCAGTAATTTTCCTAAAACACCGGCATCCTGGCGGGTACCGCCGCAACCGCCCTGGTGATTTAAGAACTTGATCCCGTCAATATTTTTAAAAACACGGTCGTTAGGTGTAGTTGGAGCAGCCGGCGCCAGATCCAATGAACCTATATCTTCCCCATGCTTGTAGGCCTCCACCAAATGATGGGCATACCTTTTATACTTATCTGTAACGGCATACCCCAGTTCGTTGTGAAGCGCTTCACGGATCACATCGAGGTTTCGGTTTTCGCAGAATACCGTTGGCATAAACAACCAATAGTTGGCGGTTCCTACTCTTCCGTCTTTGCGGTGATAACCGTTAAAAGTCCGGCCTTCAAATTTCGACACGTCGGGAGGTGTCCATTGATAATGATAAGGGCGATATTCGAAAGGATCCGCAGCATGCCGGGTATTCTCCGTGTTCATTACCCCGCCTCTCGGGATAAAGTTTTGCGCCTTTCCTACCAACACCCCGTACATAATGATCTCATCTCCCGCCTGCATATCATTGGTGAAAAACTTATGCTTCGCGTTTACATCATCCTGCAATACAAAATCCTCTCCCTTGTATTGAATGGTTTGTCCCTTTTTCAGGTCTTTCAATGCAACGATCACATTATCGTTAGGGTGTACCTTTAAAACTAATTCAGCCATGGCAATATTTTTTACAATGTTACACCCATTTTGAATATCGCGATTTCTTTGAACCCTGTTAATTCATGCTTCAATTGCTTACCGCTGGCTACTTCTACAATAAAATCGGCAAATTCCTGTGTTACTTCATCTTTATCCCTGCCTTCCAGTAAAACACCGGCGTTAAAATCGATCCAGTTTTTCTTAAAATCGAATAACCTGGTATTAGTGGAAATCTTCATTGTTGGAACAAAGCTGCCAAACGGCGTACCACGGCCTGTAGTAAACAACACGATCTGGCAACCTGATAATGCCAGGGCGGTAGACGCTACCAGGTCGTTACCCGGTGCATTCAGCAGGTTTAAACCTTTTACCTTAACGGGCTCAGCGTAATCCAATACAGCAACTACTTCAGAATTACCGCCCTTTTGCGTACAACCTAACGACTTATCTTCGAGGGTACTGATTCCACCCTTTTTATTACCCGGCGATGGGTTCTCATAAATAGGCTGGTCGTGCTTGCGGAAATAGGTTTTAAAATTGTTGATCAATGCAACAGTATCGTCGAATACCTGCTCGGTAGTACAACGATTCATTAAAATAGTTTCGGCGCCAAACATCTCGGGCACTTCGGTAAGAATGGTAGTGCCTCCCTGGGCAATCAACCAATCTGAAAAACGACCCACCAGTGGGTTTGCTGTAATACCGCTGAAACCATCGCTACCACCGCATTTCAAGCCTACTTTCAGGAGAGACAATGGAAGATCTTCACGTTTATCAGCCCTCATTTTTTCTACCAGCTCGCTCATCAATTCAAAGCCTGCTTCTACCTCATCCGCTACATCCTGAGAAATCACAAACTTTACACGATCTTCATCGAAAGTGCCCATCGCCAATTTAAACTCGTTCTGCTGGTTGTTTTCGCAACCCAGGCTCATCACCAGTACGCCACCGGCATTGGGGTGTTTTGCTAAAGCTACCAAGGCATTTTTTGTATTCTCATGGTCATCACCCAATTGAGAGCAACCATAATTATGAGAGAATACGCGGATATCATCGATATGACTTACATCCAGCTCGCTTTTGATACGATTGATAATAGCCTGTGCCTGGCCGTTTACGCAACCCACTGTTGGAACGATCCATAATTCATTACGTATGCCGGCTTCTCCATTGTAACGCCTGTATCCCTTAAACGTAAGGTTACTTTGGGGAATTTCCAGCTTACCACCTACCGGGTTATACTGGTATTCGAGATTGTCGTGCAGGTTTGTTTTTACATTATGTGTATGCACATGCTCCCCGATCGCAATATCGGTTAAAGCATGACCAATAGGATAACCGTATTTGATCACGTCTTCACCTTCAGCAATGGGCCTGATCGCAAACTTATGGCCTGTTTCAATAGCATTTTTTGCAATGATGGCCGCTCCGTTTACGGTTAATAAATCCCCTTCTGCGATAGCATCAATGGCCACGCAAACATTATCATTGGGGTGTATTTGAAGATATTTTTCCATTTTCCGAATGTTTCCTTTTTGATTGTTTCCCGGGAGATCAACCTTCATGTTGATTCCTTATTGCAGTACTTCAGTAACTGCAGCTTTCATTCCTTTACTTAATATTGCTTCAACTGCAACAGCTACCTCATCGGCAAAGCCCGGCAAATCTTTTAACGGCGCTGTCCAGATCTTATCATTGTTAATAACACCGTTCACCCATCCTTTAATATCTTCTTTATTGAAAGTGGATTGAATAAACTGAACGAATTCCGGTGTATCGTTGGGCGTAAAGCTCACTTCAGACTGACCGCTATACAATACCAGCAATGCCGCCAGTGAAAAAGTGGTCAGTTTAGCCTGCTTGCCCAGTTTATTGTAGTTGTCTGCCACTGTCGGGAAGTCACGGGTTTCCCATTTAGACAAGGAGTTTAAAGAGATGTCTTTCAGGTAGTGCTTCAGATAAGGATTATAGAAACGCTCCAAGATTTTTGCTGCAAAAGCTTTCAGTTCTTCCGGGTTCTCGCCAATGCCCGGCAATACCTCTTCAGCAACCATACGGTTAATGAATTGTTCCACTTCCGGTGTATTGAATGCATCCATTACCGTTTCACAACCCAGCTGTAAAGCAACAGGTACCATTGCCGTATGCGCGCCATTCAATACCCTTACCTTCTTCGCCCTGAACGGACGGATATCATCCATGAACAATACGTTCAAACCAGCCTTATCCAATGGCAATTTTTCTTTGATACTGCTATCGCCACCAATTGCCCATACGTGGAAGTACTCGCCTTTTACCACCAGGTTATCGTCAAAACCTATCTCCTCTTTGATCTCGTTGATGGTTTCTTTAGGAAAGCCCGGAACAATACGGTCTACCAATGTATCGTAAAAATGATTGGCAGTTTTTACCCAAGTTATAAAGTCGTCACCCAGGTTATTGGCCTGCGCATGTTTGATAACAAACTCACGTAAAGTAGAACCGTTATCTTCAATCAGCTCGCAGCAAACAATTTGTAAGCCTTTTGCGGCATCTCCGTTAAACTTCAGGAAACGCTTGTGCAACAAGGCCGTCATTTTAGCCGGGAAAGACTTAGGCGGTTCTGCATTCAGGTCATCACCTTCTTCATAGCGGATACCGGCTTCAGTAGTATTAGAAAAAACAAGCTCTAATCCTTCATTTAAAAACAGTTCCTCGTATTTCTTGTACTCTGTATAGGGATTGATGATATCCGTGATAGATTTAATTAATGCTACTTCTTTTACCGGTTGTTTGTCCTTAATACCCTCCAGGTAAACATGGTATAGATTATCCTGTTTGTGAAAAATCTGCTTTACCACTTCTCCTCCACCAATCGGCTGAACTAAAGCAATACCATGATTCATAATGCCATCATTATTGGCCTTATCTATCATCCAGTCTACAAAAGCTCTAAGAAAATTTCCTTCGCCAAATTGCATGATCTTAACCGGATACTCCGGTTTTTCCACAGTGGTTTTATTTAACGGTTTCATATATTATTTAGTATTCAGATATTTAGATATTAGTATCAGATGCCGGTACTATATATTAAGCGTAGTAGTTCAGCTATTTGCTATTTTCCAGTAACCATTTTACCCAGTCGGCAGCTGCCTTATCGTTTTCAAATTGTTTTGGTAATCTCCTGTGGCCTATATATTCATTGTAAATCCAAGGATCTCCCAATGCAAACACAGTACCCGCGCCATATTTACGCACAGCCATTACATCAAACCCGTCTGCCTTAAGTATGATTTCGGCGGGCGCTGTGGCTGTTACAGAACTGATGCCCTTTATATATACATTCTTTGCGGTTTTAAAAACCGGGTTTCCGGCATTCACATTTACCTGGCCTTGTTCGAAGTGGGGATCCTGAACCACCAGGCGATTATCTTTATTGAAGCGGATACCAAACTTTTCAGCAAGTATATTGAAGCGATCGAGCTCACAATTGGTTGAATCATTTCCGAATAAAACCAATACGCCGCCTGCCTTCACCCAATCGGCCACTATTGTCGCATAAGCTTCGGTCATATAATTTGGGGCAGCAGTTTCTTTTTCATTGTCCGGATCGGCTATAATATAAACAGCCGCAGTTTTTAGATTTTCTGCCGTAGGCGCCTCCTTCAAAGTTGCCAGTGTAGCTCCTTCTTTTTTGAAAAGTTCTCCCAATTCGGAGTAGCCTCCCATACTGGTATCACTCCACAGGTAATGCCATGCCACCCGGGCGCCGTTCTCGTCCTTCCACTCATTGTTAAAGTAATTATCCAGCAATACTGTTATACCGGTTGTAGTTGCAGTAGAGTCTCCTGTCTTCTTTTCTTCCTCTGCCCTGGTTGTACCACAAGAGCAAAATGTTGCTATAAAAGTTATCGCTGCCAATAAAATTCTTGTCATATTTTTTGTTTTCCGACTAAGATAAAGTTTCAACCGTTGCTTTTACTTAACTGCCGCATTCTTTAATAACCATTTAACGAGATCTGTGGCAGCATTAAAGTTCTCGTACTTTGCAGGCAGCTTTCTGCCATCTACATATTCGTTGTAAATCCATGGATCGCCTAATACAAACACTTTTCCTTTACCCAACTGTGCAATTGCCATAACGTCGAAATCTTTTGTTTTTACAATACTTTTCGCGGGCGCCTTAACAGTCAGCGAGCTGATCTCTTTAATATAAAGAGACTGACCGGCTCTGAAAATAGGATTACCGCTTTCAATCTTCACTTCTCCCTGCTCATAGTTGTTCCCTTTCACCATCAGCTGATCATCGCCATTAAAACGTACCCCAAATTTTTCGGCCAGTAAATTGATATGTAACTGTTCGGCATTCACCGAATTATTACCTAACAATACCAATACGCCACCGGCTTTTACCCAGTTGGCAATAGTAGTTGCATAGGCTTCGGTCATGTAATTAGGTTGGGCTGTTTCTTTCTCTGTATCTGCATCCACTATGATATATACAGAAGCTTTAGAAAGATTAGCGGCTGTAGGCGCTGCTTTCAGGGTCTGCAGTTTGGCACCATATTGCTCGAATAAATTTCCTAAAAACTGGTACCCGTTATTATCACGTTCATCCCAAACATAGTGAAATGGAACCTGGGCGCCTGCAGGGCCTTTTTGCCACTCGTTGTTAAAGAAGTTGTCTAATACGATGGTCTTGCCTTTCCCGGTTGCCAGTTTAGGCATCATCTCAATTTCGTTAGCTGCCATGATGAATGCCCCCATTCCTTTAGGATCATTTTGGATCACTTTTTCACGCATATAGTAATCAAAGCTTCCATCACGGTAAGGTTTACCACCAAGGCCGGAAACAGAAACCGTCCCTTCCAGGTTGGTAAAACCGTCTTTATCTTTTGTCAGCTGAAGTTTGGTTAGTCCGTCAAATGCTTTTTTGGCGTTCACTGCATAACCGGAGGCAATATATCCTTTACGGGCTCCCTTTGCCAGGGTATAGGAAAGCATAGCGGTTGCTGAAGACTCGAGGTAATTAGGCTTCCTGTTAGGCAGGTTTACAATATCGTACCACATACCTGATTTTGCATCCTGTACTTTTACAACAGCAGTGGCAAAACGTTTTAAGATGTCGATGATCTGCTGACGGCCGGGGTGATCTGGAGGAAAATAATCCAGAACATCTACCATTGCCACTCCGTACCAGCCTAAAGCACGCGCCCAGAAATGCGGAGACTGTCCCGTTTTTTTATCAGCCCATTGCTGTTCTCTAGCCTCATCGTAACCATGATATAATAACCCGGTTTTAGGATCACGGCTATTTTTTTCCATCAGCACAAACTGTTTGGCCACATCATTAAAAACGGTGTCTTCACCAAAAACCTGCGCATATTCTGCATAAAAAGGCTGGCCCATATAAAGGCCGTCCAGCCACATTTGCCAGGGATAAATTTGTTTGTGCCAGAAGCCGCCCTCTTTTGTTCTGGGATGTGCAATCAATTGTTTCCTCAGCAGCTGTACTGCTTTCTTGTATTTTTCCTTGCCCGTAACGCGATAAATGGTAAGCAGCACTTTACCATTGTTTAAGTGATCAATATTATAATGCTCCTGGTCGTAATCTTTAATGGTACCATCTTCCCGCACAAAATGATCCATGCTGTGCTCAATATACTTAAACCATTTCCCGTCGCCGGTAGCCTGCCATATACCTTCAATACCTTTTAATATCACACCCTGGTCGTAGCTCCACCTTGCGGCACGTCCGGGGGTTACACTAAACGAATCCGGCCACATGTGCATTGCCGTCAGCGCCATTTGTTGAGAATAAGGCACTTCCTGCGCCTGGGCCTGCAGGGATAAAAGCGCTGTTAAAAGATATAATATTTTCTTCATCATTGTTTCAAACCGGTTTTTATTATGATTAGGGAAATAATGGTTATCGTGTTATTATCTGATCTGTACCGAATTTTCATTGGCTCCCAGCTCTGCCCTGGCTTTTACTTTGGTATTGCTATAATTAGTTTGTTGCAGGGCAACAGATTTCGTTCTGTCACCCGCTACCCGGAGCAGTACATCTGTTCCTTTGGCATAGTCAAACCTGTTGATAGAGATATTATCACTGTTGATGATATCAATAACCGGATCGTTTTTTTTACTGAAAACCTTGACGTTATTCAGCGTAATGCCGCTGGCTTCCTGTATATCCACTCCATTGTCAGACTGAAATACAGAATTTTCTATTTTAATATTTTTAACATGCATTTCAGGCAGCCCCCTGATAAAAATGGCCTTTTTAGCGCCGTTGCAGTATATATTGCTGATGTTGATATTCCGGAACTGCGGAGTGGTTTCATCTACCGGCAGCATCTGCACTTTGGGCAATTCCCTTTTCTCTCCTTCCATCGGCACCGGATCGTTACCCATATAATACATATCGAACAATACAGCATCACCAGGAATATCCTTCATATAAATATCTTTAATGAAAATATTCTCTACGATGCCGCCGCGGCCGCGCGTTGTTTTAAAACGCAACCCAATATCCGACCCAACAAATGTGCAATTACTCACATAAATATTTTTAGCGCCACCGCTCATTTCGCTTCCTACCACAAAACCACCATGAGAAGCATAAACTGTACATCCTCTTATAATCACATCCTGGGTAGGCATGGCCCGGGCACGGCCATCGGCATCACGGCCGCTCTTAATACAAAGACCATCATCGCCTACGTCAAAAACGCTGTTTTCGATAAGTACATTGCGGCAGCTTTCCAGGTCAATTCCATCTCCGTTCTGCGCATACCATGGGTTTTTTACCTGTATATTTCTAACCGTGATATTGCTGCTCATTAAAGGATGCAGGTTCCATGCCGGAGAATTTTGAAAGGTGACTCCCTCTAACAAAATTCTGTCGCATCTGGTAAGCACCAATAAATTGGGACGTAGAAAATCTTTAACCGACTGGTAGTGCGCTTCGTCCCTGTCTGGAGTGATTCGCCCGGGGTCCTTCATATCCTGCGCCCTGGCAAATCCTTCAGAAGGCATCCATAAACGGCCATCTTTTGATACAATACCACCAGAAGCTACCAGTTTTTTCCATTGCGACTCCGTAAGTTTATCTTTTTTAACCATACGCCAGCCGTCTCCGTTCCCGTCAATAATTCCTTTACCCGTGATAGCGATATTGGTAGCGCCTTCGGCAGAAATAGGCGATTGGTTACGCATCTGGTCATACCCTTCCCAATTGGCTTTTACCAGTGGATATTGTGTTTTATCCTTTGTAAACAACAAAGTAGCTCCAACAGCAAGGTTTAGATTTACATTGCTTTTCAACACAACAGGACCCGTTAGCCACAACCCCGAAGGTACCTGAACCGTACCGCCTCCGTTTTTATTACAGTCGTCAATTGCAGCCTGGATAGCGCGGGTATTTAGCTGATGCCCGTCTGGGACAGCACCATACCGGGTAATATTATAATTAACCGGCTTAAATTTTGTTTCAGCAACCTTGGGTAAGATCCAATTCGTTTGCGCAAAAACAGTAAATGCACCAATAACAAGCAATAACGATAAAATCAACTTTTTATACATCTGCAATCTATTAGAACGTACAAGGTACTCAGAATCCCTGTTGCCGAGGCAATTACAATGTATTTTATTTACGCAAACGTTATCGTTTATAGGCATTTAGTAAAAAAGAACATCCCTGCTCAAAAAAAGTACATCCGGCAGCAATAAAAAACCCGGCAAACAGCTTGCCGGGCTCATATATAATTTAGCACCTAAGTATTACCAATCCTGTTTTGCAAGACCAGCTTTAATAGCCGCCAATGCTTTTTCTTCTCCCAAAAGGGCTGTTAACTTGTTGCCTTTGCCATCGTGGCCTTTTGCAATGTATCCACCTTTTGCAGTTCTCGAAATCACGGCTTCCTGGATCGGTACATTCTTTTCTTTGGTTTTTACATTGTAAGCGGTAAGGGTTACATCTGCCATAGCTATTATTTTTTGATTAAGAAAAGTTGAAATTAAGGGTTTTACTTAGAAATGCAGGTAATTATTCGGTGAATTACCTTTTTATAACTAATTAATTAGTTATATTTACTTTTAAATGCTTGTTCACATTAGAATAAAAACTTTATGAAAAATCTTATCGTTACAATCCTCGCTATCATCTTTACCAGCTTTGCCAACGGCCAGGCTAAATATGACCGCTCACAATTACAACAGTACATTCAAAGCCAGGATTATGGTAACGCTATCCAATTATTAAAGGCGGCCGCGCCCAGCCAATTTGATAAGGAATATTACCTGAATTTAGGCTATGCCTATTTTATGAACGAGGAAGAAAAAAGTGCTTTACCAGCTTACCGGGCTGTATATGAGCAAGATGTGTTGAACGTTCAGGCCAATTTGTACCTGGCTATTATTTATCAAAGAATGAAAAAATATGGCGACGCGTTGCGGTTTTATAAAAACCTCACTGTTCTTCAGCCCGATCAATATAAGTATTGGTTTTATACTTCTTCGATGTTCAGCTTATTGGAATTAAAAGATTCTGCTTTCGCTTACATTGAAAAAGCCTATTTATTAAACCCCCGTGCGGCCAATGTTGTTTTGCGATATGCAAGCCAGTTAAGTTCAAAAAAAGAAGCAAAAAAAGCAGTTGCGGTTATCGATGATTTCTTAAAAACGGACTCCACCAACGACGAGATTATTGCACGGAAGATAAGCAATAGCGCAGTAGCGAATAAATACAGTGAGGTCATTTTTTGGGGTGAGCGGTTGCTTAAAGATTCAGCCAATCAACCATTGGCTTACATAAGACTGGCTTACGCCTATTTGAACACGGAAAAGCTGGATCAATGTTTAGCCCTTTGCGACTGGGTGGAGTTACAAGGCATGAAAAGCGAGCCTATAACCTATTGCGCTGCTATGTGTTATGCGAAGAAAAAAAATTTCGTGAAAAGTAATTTACTATTGGACGAATGCCTGCAACAGAATTTGCTACCCCAGGCGAAAGCTTATTTTCGTGGCAAAGCAGATAATTATGAGAAGATTAAAGATTTCAAAAAAGCTATTACTTTTTATGACACCTCTTATTTCATCTTTCAGGATCCCTATGACCTTTATTATAAAGCCAGGGTATACGACGCCAACCTGAATAACAAACAACAGGCTTCTGTTTTTTACAAAAGATTTATTGCAGAAAAACAGAAGCCTGAAGGTCCTACAGAGGAAAAACTATTTAATTACATTAAGGAATATATCAAACCTTGATGCGGACTAGATATCCAGTTTCGCGTATTTAGCATTGGTTTCGATAAAGTCGCGTCTGGGGGCCACTTCGTCTCCCATCAGCATGCTGAACACCCTGTCGGCTTCAGCCGCGCTTTCGATCGTTACCTGTTTTAAAGTACGGCGATCCGGATCCATGGTGGTTTCCCAAAGCTGGTCGGCATTCATCTCACCCAAACCTTTATAACGCTGTATGTTTACGGAATCTTCTTTCCCCGCGCCCAGTCTTTCTACCAATGCTTTACGCTGCTCTTCGTTATAAGCATAGGCCGCTTCTTTGCCTTTTTTAACAAGGTACAAGGGTGGTTGCGCAATGTATACATAACCCTGCTCTACCAGCTCCTTCATGTAGCGATACACAAAAGTCAATATCAGCGTAGCAATGTGGCTACCGTCCACATCAGCATCCGTCATGATAATCAGCTTATGGTAACGCAGCTTTGTAAGATTAAGGGCTTTAGGATCTTCTGGAGTTCCCACGGTTACACCCAGGGCAGTATAAATATTGCGGATCTCCTCGTTTTCGTAGATCTTATGCTCCATGGCTTTTTCTACGTTCAGGATCTTACCACGTAAAGGAAGAATGGCCTGGAACGACCGGTCGCGGCCTTGTTTAGCGGTACCACCTGCCGAATCACCCTCTACCAGGTACAGCTCACAACGCTCGGGGTCGCGATCTGAACAGTCGGCCAACTTACCGGGTAAGCCGCCGCCACTTAAAACCGATTTCCGCTGAACCAGGTCGCGCGCTTTTCTCGCAGCAGCCCTGGCCTGTGCCGCCAATATTACCTTATTGATGATGTTTTTGGCGTCTTTAGGATTTTCCTCTAAAAATACCTCCAGCACCCGTGCAACGGTTGTTTGTACCACACCGCTCACCTCGCTGTTACCCAGCTTTGTTTTTGTTTGGCCCTCAAATTGAGGTTCGGGAACTTTTACCGAGATAATCGCACTTAAACCTTCCCTGAAATCATCCCCTTCAATAGTTACTTTGGCCTTTTCAAACAAGCCGTTCTTATCGCCATAGGTCTTAAACACCCGGGTCAATGCCTGCCTGAAACCAGTAACGTGGGTGCCCCCCTCAATGGTGTTGATATTGTTTACATATGAGTAAATATGCTCACTGAAAGAGTCGTTATAAGTGAGCGCTACCTCTACCGCCACATTTGTGCCTTCATCATGCCCTTCAACGCTTAATACATTAGGGATTAACGGAGTGCGACCAGCGCTTGTATCCAGCATTTCAACAAATTCTGTAATACCACCTTCGCTGTAGAATATTTCGGAAAGAATTTCACCGTTCTCATTTTTCTCACGCAGGTCGGTCAGCGATATGCGAATCCCCCTGTTCAGGTAAGAAAGCTCGCGTAACCTTCCTTTAAGAATATCAAACTTGTATTCCGTAACCGTAAAAATGGACGCATCGGGCCAGAAGTGCTGATGCGTACCATGCTTTTCTGAAATACCGATTTCCCTTACATCGTACTGCGGCACACCGATGCGATATTCCTGTTCAAAAATCTTTCCTTCACGTTGTACCGTGGTTACCATGCGGGTGCTCAGGGCGTTTACGCAGCTTACACCCACACCATGCAACCCCCCGGAAACTTTGTAGCTGTCTTTGTCAAACTTACCACCGGCATGTAATACCGTCATTACAATTTCCAGGGCCGACTTATTCTCTTTCTTATTGATACCGGTTGGGATACCCCTGCCGTCATCCTGAACGGATATAGAATTGTCTTCGTGAATAGTTACATCAATATTCTTACAATGGCCCGCCAGTGCCTCGTCTATCGAGTTATCTACCACCTCGTACACCAGGTGATGCAACCCTTTAATACCAATATCACCTATGTACATCGCGGGGCGCTTACGCACCGCTTCCAAACCTTCCAGAACCTGTATACTATCGGCGCCATAAGCGGGCTTCTCCACCGCTACCGCTTCGTTTATTTCTTCGCTCATAAATATTTTAAAAATGCATGAAATACTTTGCAAATACCCATTTATCGGGTCAATCCAAGCATATCATGTGGCTAAAATCAATAATAGATTACACAATGATTGATGCCCATGAGGCAACGGACAAATTTACGAAAAAATGAGCGTTTATGCGGCTTTTAATTGAAATGTGAATAGTTGGTGAACTATTGGCTTTGCATAGGTTGAACTGGTAAAAAAGTTGCTATCTCCCGATGCATTTCACCCCGTTTACAACAGGATTTAATTTATCGCACTTTATAAAAAGTAAGGGGATCCGTTTCGGGTAAAACTGCGTGGAACTTTTTAATAGTGAACTGGTTCTGCTGGAATACGATCTTGTAAGGCACATTATGCCTTAAAGTAGACGACGCCGTCATATCAGTTAAAATGATTGAATCCTGACTATTGTTAAAACGATACTGGAACGGGTAGGTTACGCCATTAGAGTGCAAAAACAGCATAGGGCCTGCAATAACCGGATTTTCACCTTCAGTAACCACCAATGTGTCTTTTTTAGCACCGCTTTCTACCCATAAACCTATGAATTGCCCCCCGGGTGTGTCATCTTTTTTTTCCTTTTTACAGGATATAACTAAGCCAATACAGCAAAGCGCAGCCAGCAGTTTGAACGGTTTCATAAAATCTTATTTCAAATAGTTCTACTAAATTACTGAAAAACTAAATTTTCTCTTACCTGGAATGGTTCTGACAAAATTTAGCGTTTTACAATCTGAGCCACAAGATCGGCTTCGCAACATACTTTATTTCCTACGTAGGTAGTACCCTTCATTTCACAGATGCCACGCCTTATGGGCGCCGTAAGCTCCATTTTCAGGATAAGCGTATCGCCCGGCTTTACCATATTCTTAAACTTGCAGTTGTCAATTTTCAGGAAGTAAGTATCATATTGCCCCTCCGGACTAAGATTGATAGCCAGCATACCTCCGCATTGGGCCAGCGCTTCAATCTGAAGCACGCCGGGGAATACGGGGTTTTGCGGGAAATGCCCCTGAAAAAACCACTCGTTGAAAGTGACATTCTTTATGCCTACAATTTTTTCATCCGTTAACTCTATTACCTTGTCAACCAGCAAAAAAGGGAACCGGTGCGGCAGCGTTTTTTCAATATGCTGAATATCATAAACCGCGGGGGTTGTGGGATCGTAGCTGGGCACATCCTTTATATGCTTGTTGGCCTTGATATGCTTTTTGATCATTTTGGCAAATGCCACATTAGAACTGTGACCCGGGCGATTAGCAATTACCCTCCCCTTAACAGGATAGCCAATTAACGCCAGGTCGCCCACAATGTCTAACAATTTGTGCCGGGCCGGCTCATTAGGAAAGCGAAGTTCCAGGTTATTCAGATATCCCTCGCTTTTTACTTCTATATCGTCTTTTTTAAATATCTTTTTTAGCCGGTCCAGCTCCGCATCGCCAACAGGCTTATCTACTACTACGATGGCATTATTAACATCGCCGCCTTTGATGAGATTATGCTCCAATAGCATCTCCAGCTCGTGTAAAAAGCAAAAAGTACGGCAGGACGAGATCTTTTCTTTAAAGTCTCTCATCCTCTTTAATTCGGCATGCTGGGTTCCTAAAACGGGGGAATTGAAATCTATCAATGTAGTTATCTGGTACTCCCGCGCGGGCATAATTACCATCTCCACCCTTTTTTCCTCATCGGTCAGGTAAATATTTTCATCTATAGAGTACCATGCTTTGGCAGCATTCTGCTCTTCCACACCCGCCTCTTCAATAATTTCTATATAAGGCATTGAGCTGCCATCCATGATAGGCACTTCCGGTCCGTTTATTTCAATCAGGCAATTATCAACTCCCATGCCTACCAATGCTGCCAGCAGATGCTCAACCGTACTTACTTTAGCGCCATTGGCTTCCAGTGTAGTGCCCCGGCTGGTGTCGGTAACCAGGTCGCAGTCAGCTTTTATTATAGGTTTGTTGGGTAAGTCAACCCGTTGAAACTGGAACCCAAAACCAGCGTTAGCAGGCTTTAATGTAATATCGGCCAATATACCGGTATGTAACCCTGTACCACTTATACTTACCGATTTTTTTAATGTATGCTGCTTATCCGGATTGAAATTGTTGCTCATAATCATTATTGAATTCGGCAAATATAATAATCTTGCTACTTCCATCGTATTTTAACCCTGCGCAGCCGTCAAAAATCATCGCCCACCTTACCCGTTTGCAGGCTTTCTTATTGGCAGTGTTAATGTTTGTTTTACGATAACCATTCATTACAAAAAAATCTTTGCACATTTGCCTCAAATTTGGACGAGATGAGCATTGAACTGAAAAATATAAAAGCCCCTTTCTTTATAGGAGTTGCCGGTGCCGGCATGAGCGCTATTGCGCAGTATTTGCAGGGAACCGGTATGAAGGTGAGCGGTAGCGACCGCTTTTTTAATGAAGGAAAAGCCGGTGATATAAAAGCAAAACTGGAGGCGGAAGGCATTCAATGCTATTTGCAGGATGGAAGCGGCATTACCGCGGAAACAGACCTTGTAGTTGCCTCCACCGCTATTGAAGACACCGTTACAGAGATTAAAAAAGCTAAAGAACTGGGCATCCCCATTATTAAACGGTCTGAATTATTGGCTTTAATTGCTGCCAGCAAAAAAACAATTGCAGTAGGAGGCACCAGCGGTAAAAGCACTACTACGGCCATGCTGTTCGATATACTCACTTACGCCGGCCTGTCCCCTTCCATTATCAGCGGGGCAGGACTGGTAAGTCTTATCAAAAAAGGCAAAATAGGCAATGCTTTTGTAGGTAACAGCGAATGGCTGGTAATAGAAGCAGATGAAAGCGATGGCTCCATTGTTCAATATCATCCCAAAATTGGTTTATTACTTAATATCGAAAAAGACCATAAAGAGCTGGACGAGTTGATGCGGGTTTTCGAAACCTTTAAAAATAACAGCGAGTTCTTCATTGTTAACCAATCTAACGAACATTCAAGAAAGCTCTCTTCACACCTGGTAAACGATTTTGAAATTGAAGGAGAAAACCGGGGTGCTGGCTTCTTTGCCACCGGTTTTCAGCAAAAGGGATTCACTATATCTTTTGATATCGAAGGACAGCATTTTGAGCTCAATGTGGCCGGCCGGCATAACATGGAAAATGCCGTAGCCGCTGTAACAGTAGCCGTTCAGGCAGGCGTTCCTTTAAAAGTTGCCAGCGAGGCACTGGCTCAATATGAAGGTATTTATCGCCGTTGCCAGGTTTTGGGCAATAAAAATGGCGTGTGGGTGGTAGACGATTTTGCACATAACCCTGTAAAATGTGCGGCGGCTATTAAAAGTTGCCAGCCGGTTGCAGACAAGGTGGTTGCCTGGTTTCAGCCACACGGATATACACCCACTAAATTTCTAAGAACAGATTTTGTAAAAGAAATTTCCCAGGCATTAAGACCCCAGGATGAAATATGGATGAGTGAAATTTTTTACGCGGGCGGCACCACTACCAAAGATATTTCTGCCAACGATCTCATTAACGACATACGGGCGTTAGGTAAAAATGCCTTTTTCGTTGAAGATCGCAGCCAGCTCCTCAAAAACGTACAACCTCACCTGCAGCCCGGCAATGTATTGTTGCTCATGGGCGCCAGAGACCCCTCGCTGGAACAATTCTCTAAAGAAATATTTGAAGGGCTTTAAACAGCCATAGCGGGTTGCTCGCGTTTTTGCGGGTGGCCCAGCAAATAATAGCAAAGTATCATTAGTAACCCCTTTTTGGCTTCAGGGCTGGGGTTCTCTAAATCGAGGCTACATACTGTAAGAGGCTCCTGCGCGTCTTCAGCAATGATTTCCACTTCCTTATTATTCAGAAAATTCAGATAGTATTTTTTGCCGTCTATAAGAATAAATTCACGGCCACCTTCTCTTTTGAGCTTACCAAGATTGGTTCCGTACTCATTTTCGAGCACTATCTTGTTTTTAAGCAGCCCCTTGTTTCTGCATTTGAAATATCTTTTCTCTCCATCCTCAGATTCGATATACACCCGGTTCGACTGGCCCTGATATGCAAGCGTCAGCAATTTGCGCCCGTTGCTCCACAAGCTAAATGCCGTATTGCCCAGGCTGCTTGTTATAGTCCTCCATTGCATAATTTTCGATTTTTGCACCCCAAAGGTGGCAATTAAAATTAGCTTTCGGAGCCAGTTAACATTAAATTAATATTGAAAAATGCTATTTATGCGTAAAATATCGCTAGTTATCACCATTTTTAAGTAAGGCATAATTTTGGCGTTGCAACATGCTTTTGGCACTAGAGGTGGATGCTCCTGTGTAAATAGATATATACCATTACAATGATGAGGAGGAAGATAATTATGGAGAAATAAAGGGTCCATTGGGTTTTCAATCGCATTTTATCCCTGACCTGGTTTTTCTTCGAAGTACGTTTCTTCAGATCCCTGTTCAGGCTATCCACCATCAATTCCAGTTTTGCCTGGTTGTTTAGCTCCTGCAATCCATCTAAGGCATCGCTCTCAAATGGGTCGTCTACTGCCTTTTTTTCCAGTTCATGCTTATCTACCTGGCTCAGCTCATTGTTCAGGTATTTCAGCAACTGATCCCTGCTGGTTGCAGCAGCACCATCGGCATTGGATAATATGTTTTTCAAATCATCTTGCATTGGTTGAATCAGCTTCTTTTATTTTTCTCTGGATATTGAGCTTAAGGTTTCTTTTACCGTTCTGGATATAACTTTTTACTTTCAGCATAGGGTACCCGGTGATCTCGCTTATTTCCTGGTAACTTCTTTTCTTCAGGTAAAACAAAGTTACGCATTTGTACTGCTCTTCATTGAGTTCCTGCAACGCCACCTGAAGCATTTCATCACTCACTACCGGCGACCCGTTATCCATCAACACCTCTGCGTCCTCTGCCAGCTGGCTATTGTTATCATTCAGCTCCAGAGGAGCCTTGCCTTTTTTATCGCGCAACAGGGTAAGACATTGATTTTTAGCCACCATATACAGCCAGCTTTTAAAGTAATCAATTTTATATTTACCGGCCTCCTGTATCACTTTTAAAAAGATCTGCTGCACACAATCACGCGCATCATTTTCATCTTTTAAATACTTCATACACACGCCAAACAGCAATAACGTATAGCGTTGCAAAAGAATGCCCAGCCACTCATTGTTCTGAGTTTGCCAGAAACGCTGCAACAGGTCCTTATCGCTAATATCCTGGTATTTATCTTTACCCACCGGCTAAAGTTATAACCTAAAGATGCAAACCCATCTTATTTCCATAAGTTTTTACTGATATATTACAGCTGCCTTCGCCTAACATCTGTAAAGAGCATTTATATTTACATATATGAAGGCAGTATATGCGGTAGTTACAGTACCGGCAGCCCCCGTGCGCCGGGCACCTAATCACAGGAGGGAAATGAGCAACCAGCTATTGTTTGGTGAAGCAGTACAAATAATACGGAACAAAGACAACCAATGGCTGAAGATTAAAAGCCTTTATGATGGTTATACAGGATGGCTGACGCCTCACCTGGTAACTATTATTGACAGGACAGAAGCGCTGCAAGAATCCGGCTTTCTCGCTTCACAATTCCTGAACAAAATACTGTTTAATGATCAGATCATGCAAATACCCCTGGGATCATCGCTGCGGGCTTTTAAAAATAAGAAAGGAGTAATAGCAGGAATGCCTTACCGCTATACGGGTTCGCCGATTAATATCGCCGACATTCAGGATAAAAGAACTCAGTTATTGAAAAACGCCGGCCTCTGGCTTAATGCCCCTTATTTATGGGGAGGGAAAACTGTACTGGGTGTGGATTGCAGCGGTTTTGCTCAAACCATGTACAAGCTGGTAGGAGTTCCTATATTAAGAGATGCCTGGGAGCAAGCGGGGCAAGGCAGGCCGGTAACATCTTTAAGCAAAGCGCATCCTGCTGATCTGGCTTTCTTTGAAGATAATGGAAAGATTGTTCATGTTGGTATTTTACTGGATAGGAAAACGATCATACATGCAGCCGGGAAAGTACGTATTGATCAAATAGACAACAAGGGTATTGTCAATAGTGAAACAGGGATGCGAACGCATCAGTTAAAATTAATAAGAAGGCTTATTGTTTAATATTTGCGCCAGTTGCCCAGATCGTTGAACTGATCTGAAGGACGACCGGGGTAATGCCCCAGGGGATAAGCGTAATTATTAATTACTACAAAATAGCATTTGAGCTTTAGCTCCAGTTCCCCTGAATTGATTAGCGGATTCCAGCTTACTTCTGCAGCTTTGAAAAGTGTAAGATTTCTGAACCAAAACTTTATTACATCTTTTGTCTCTACAATATCACGTTTTCGCAATGCTGTCTTCTTGCTATTCAGATATAGCCGCCGCATACGATTGGCAATAAACCAAATGTCATTTCTGATCTTTCTTCTCGCATACCTGGAGTTTGCAAATGTCCCTGTCATTTCAAAGCATAAACTGCAACAGGGATGGAATAGTAGATAATCGTTCCTTCATTTTTCAGACTAACATGAATATTGCTGGCATTGATGCTAAAAGGATTAAATATTTTATACGCTCCTGAAATATCTAAGCTCTCTCCACTTTCGCTTCTGTTGAACTCCTTATTCAAAAGAAAACGGTCGTTTTTCATCAAATTGTAGAATGCAGAAAATGTTCCTTTGAAGGGATCTACCCGATAGTAATCGTTGACTAATTTAATAAAATCGGCCTGAGAAAAAGCGGGCAGCGAAACAAGAATCCATATGGCAATTATAAAAACCCGCATTGGTTTTCGGATTATTGCTTCAAATCTTCTTTCCAGGTTACAAGGTCATAATATTCATCCTTTGCTCTTCCGGGGTAATGACCAAGTGGGTATACCCTGTTATTAATCACTGCAAAACATACGCCGATATTTATTTCGATTTCATTGGAAGACGGTATTAACGACCAATTAATATGGCTGGACGCCTGATCCTTATAGCCGGCAAAATAAAATCGTATATCATTTCCATTGTCGTTCATATCTTTTCGCCGCAATGGCTTTTGCTCTCCGATTCCTAAAAAAGAATCGGTATATAATCTTCTGAAGCGGTTCACCATTTTCCAGTAATCTTTCCTGACTTTTTTTCTGGCTTCGGGGCTATCGGGAAAGCGGGCAACCAGTTCATAAACATACATAGGGGTAGCCACACCGAAATAAGTTCGGGTACCAATACCTTTGAAACTCATCTCCACTTTACTGGCATCTAAACTAAAGGGATTAAAAATTTCATACGTGCCCGAAACAGAACGATTGGAGTGCTCATCAGCAATATCCGTTTTATTAAGCAGTTCCTTATCACCAGACAGTGCTTTCATGAAAGTTGAGAATTTTGCCTCAAACGGATCAACCCGGAAATAGTCGCCTACAAATTTTATGATCGATTCCTGGCCAAATGAAGTCATCGACACTAAAAGAAAAAACGATACGATTAAAGTCCTGCTCATAAAGATTTAAGTTTATTAGTTTTGTATCCGGGTTATGATTATCGAATAAAAGACAGCTTATTCCTGTAATTAATGGGATAGGCATAGTTGTTCACCTGCTCCAATCTTACAATAATGGTTAAACCCAACTGTTTGGTCTTAGCAAGAGTTTGCCAGCTAACTATCACCGGCTCCAGCGGGGAACCTGAGTCGTTAAAACTTGTTATCTCGCCATCCTCAATATTATTATAGCCTTTTAAGCTTTGCCTTTGCGTATCGAACAGGTCTCTCCTGATTTTTTTTACAAGTTTTTTATAGTCTTTAACTACGGCACGCCTTGCCAGTTCAGTATCGGGGAAATAGGTAGTTAGCTGATAAGTATAAAACGTAAAAAGAACCCGGCTTTTAGCCTTGTAAACATTTTCATAAAAAAGCATATCCACCTTATTGGCATTAATACTATAAGGATTAAAAACCTCGTATTGCCCTCTTACAAAATAGCCTGTAGTATCAGTTTGCCGGTATATTTCTTTCTTTAGCAGAGACGGATCGGAGGTTAGGGCCTTTATAAAAGAAGAAAAATTGCCCTGAAAAGGATTAACGCGGTAATACTCTTTAATAGTACGGGTAAAGTTAGTTTGGGCACGGCAAACAGTAGCGCCTAATGTAAAAAAGATAATGCCTATAATATACTTTTTCATGTAGATTACTAACTATAAGTCCTCGAAATTGTTTGGTTGATTTACTTTCCTCTCTTACGTTCTTTCATATCTTTTATAAAAATACATCGCAATTCTACTGACATTATCAAAACCCTTGTTTTCTCCTTTAATGTAGAATTCGATGATCATTGGCTTTCGAAATTGTTCCCACTCATTAATACCATTCTTCAGTTATCAACCTAAATCACCTCCCTAACACTACTTATTGTACCCACGCAACCGGATTTACCTTTCTTAACGGGCTGCCGGCGTAAGCGGAACCAAACGGAGATTATCCTTTTTCAGCCTAAGAATCAGTGAAAGTCCCAATTGTTTTGTTTTGTCTAAAGTTTGCCAGCTGGCCATTGCCGTTGTCAGAGGCGCATCAACGTTACGGAAAGCCTGAATTTCTCCTTGATCAACACCTTTTTGCCCATTTAAAAGCTCTGCATGAGCTTCAGGATAAGCCTGCTTAATTTTGTGAACCAATGTATGATATTCTTTGATTATATTTTTTCTGTTGAAGTCTGTATCCGGAAAATAAGCAGTGATCTGGTAATTATAGTATCTATCATTAGGAATATTGAAATCATTCTTCCAGTCTTCATAAAATAGCATATCTACACTACTGGCTTGGGTTTTAAATGGATTAAACATCTCATATTTACCCCTTAGATAATATCCCGCCGAATCATTTTTTTTATGCTCCTGCTTATTAAGTAAGGCTTGGTCTTGCGAAAGAAAATTCAGGAATGCTGCAAAAGTACCTTTAAAGGGGTTGACCTTATAATAATGCTTAACTAAACTGTTTAACTTGGGTTGTGCATGTGAAAACTGTATAAACGATAAACAAAAAAAACTTATCGTCAGGATTTTCGAAGAATGAGTATTTGCAGAGAACATTTGGGCAAATCGTGAAAATAATCCGACCAATAAGCTAAAGCAGCTGTGCGTTTTAACCACAGGTTTAAATAAAAAAAAGGCGTAGTAATCATATGTCAACAACAAAACTAAGGACATGGCAACAACAAGTTTTATCATATAGGTTTTGAGCTATCCAACTCATAGGGAAGATATTACTTGTCAAAAGGTTGCATATAAATGAAAAATAGTTAGTTCACTTACAAAAAAGGCCTGTTTCCAGGCCTTTGATATCATTTCTTATTTTTTATACTTCTCTTTGTAATAATCTATCGCTTCCGTTACAATCGGGAGCGCCGTTTCCTTATCCTGGAAAGTGTCAATTACTACTTTTTTATCTTCCAATACCTTGTATTGCTCAAAGAAATTACGCATCTCCAGTAAAAAATGCTGGGGAAGCTCATCAATATTATCGTATTGCCTAACGGATGGATCGTTGAGCGCCACGGCAATAATCTTGTCATCCCGCTCACCGCTATCGATCATTTGCATGTTCCCGATTACCTTGGCCTGTACCAGGCAAAGAGAGCGAATAGTTTGTGAACATAAAACCAGGATATCCAGCGGATCCATATCCTGCCCCAGGGTTTGCGGGATAAAACCATAGTTAACCGGGTAATGGAAAGAAGAATAAATAACCCTGTCTAACTTTAATAATCCTGTTTCTTTATCAATTTCGTACTTCGACCTAGACCCCTCGGGAATTTCAATGATCGCATTAACATACTCGGGAGCATTTGCGCCGTAACTTACACCATGCCATGGATGTTGTATAGTTGACATAAGGTTCTATTGGTTTTTGAAAATTATTTAAAAAGTCTGCAAAAATATGCTTTTAACGGTAGTTCTATTCATGGTCAAACAGGTATTTAAAATCTACCAGCCATTTGCCCTCTTTTTTAACTACTTTTAATGTATCCTTATTTTCTTTATGAAATGAGTTAGAATATACGATAATACTTGTAGAATCGTTAATCAGTTTCCGGCTATGAATATTGATACTCGCGTCCCAAAGACCTTGTTTTTCATCTGAAGACAATTCCATGCGGGACACGGCATCCAGCCGCTCGTCGTTCAAGGAATCATGCAGCATAAAATCTGCCGCCCTGTCATATTTACCTTTTAAGGCAGCCTGTACAAATCCTCTCGCTGCATCCAGATCATTTTCGGCTACGTTTTGTTCACCGCCCCCCTGGCACCCGGCCAAAAACATCATCGCTAATGCACCAGCTATAACTCCGGTTATTTTCATTCGTATATTTTTAGTTGTCCGTTGTTCAATGGAATTATCATTTATAAATTTCCCTTATCGGCTGTAAGAATTATGAAATTCATAATGAACGTTTCATGATTCTTATTTAAGATTTTCCAATTTTTTCTGAATATCGTCCAGCATTTTGGGATCTATGTTTTTCAATACGCTGTCGGCCATCTCCATTCCTTTATGTATTTCGTTGCTGTTTGCAGCTATAGAATCGCCGATTTCGTGGCCCTGGCTTTGTATGCTTTGCCTCCCCATCCGCATTAGGGTACTCATTGTAAAATCAACTTTCCAGCCATTGCTTTCTTTCAGTAATTTAAATTCTGCGTCGGGCCGCTGCCCGCTTCTGCTTTTAACGGTAATAAGCGCTGAGTCGCCCATTACCCGCGCCGGCTCGATCACCACATCCTGAAAGTCTTTCATAGGATCCGACTGAGGCAGGGAATCTTTCATTTTCTCAGCCATATCCAACCCTTTTTTCATCATTTGCATAGTTGGCTTACTATCTGAGGTTACATATTTTGCAGCCCCGTCAATATCTTTTTTTGCCAGATGCTCAAAAAATTCCTGCAGCACGGTATTAGGATCTCCGGAGGTTACACTGCTACAGGATACCAGTAATACGGCAGCAACGATACAGCAACCGATTATCTTCACCATATTTCTCATAGCTTCCTTTTTGAGAACAAATGTAAGCATGAGTTTCTAAATGAAAGACTAATAAAAACCGGGGTTCAGATAAACCCCGGTTTCGATAATTAAAAATTTAATTTAAGCTGAATTTCGCCCTGCGTTGATGATACCAAATGAACAACGCATTACCAGCTTGCCATAAGTATCCTTTATGCCATCCGTATCCTCGCCATTGGCCTCTAAAGCCCTTATTTTAGACATAGCATACTGCTGTATGGTTAAAAGTGGCAATACAATTCTTTCGCGCATTGAAATAGAAAGCTTATCCACGGGGTAATTACCCATCAGCTCTCCGTTGCCTGAAAGCTTGAGAATATATTCGAGCGTGAGTTGATACTCTTCGTAAATCATGTTCCAAAGCTCGCCGTAAGTATCGTCCTGGGCTATATAAGCCGTCAAAGGAAAATAAGACTTGGACATAGCCATTTCACAGTTATCTATTAAGGTTTTGAAAAATAAAGACTCGTCATACAATTTCTTTACATCTTCAAAACGACCAATATATTCCATTTTCTTAAGCGCTGAACCTACACCGAAAAAGCCGGGAACGTTTTGTTTCAACTGGCTCCAGGCGCCCGCAAAAGGAATAGCGCGCAGATCTTTTAAAGAAATGCCACCCTGTGTTTTACCCCGTTTTGCCGGACGGCTGCCAATGTTGGTTTCGCTGTAAAACCGCAACGGGCTTATTTCGTATAAATAGCTTGCCAGCAAGGGGTGCTCTTTGAGTTTTCGATACTCATCAAAACCATAAGATGAAAGCTCCTGCAGCAACTCTTCCTGCTTTCCTGTCAAAGGCGCATGGCGGTCTACATATATATTATTGGTAATACCGGCATTCAGTAGCTGCTCCAGGTTATACTGTGCAGAGTCGATAATACCAAAATTAGAGCTGATGGTTTGGCCTTGTATCGTTAGCTGAATTTCCCTGTTGGAAATATTGTTACCCATAGATGCATAGAACTTATGGGTTTTACCGCCGCCTCTTGAGGGAGGGCCACCACGGCCGTCGAAGAAGATCACTTCAAAGCCATAGTAACGGGTGATACGGGTTAATTCTTCTTTGGCGCGATAGATACTCCAGTTGGCCATTAAATAACCGCCATCCTTGGTTCCATCGCTAAACCCCAGCATAATGGTTTGGGTGTTTTTGCGACGCTTTAAATGATCCTTATAAGCCGGAATGCTATACAGGGTTTTCATAATTTCGCCTGCATTGCTAAGATCATCGATGGTTTCAAATAAAGGAACAATATCTACATTAATGTCTTCATTGGCGAAGCCCTGCATTTTAAATAATGCAAATACTTCGATAATATTTAAAGTACTATTACATTGGCTGATAATATAGCGGTTACACCCGGCCTCTCCATTGTACTCCTGTATGGTTTTTACGGCCATCGGTATCTTCGCCGTATCAGCCGCCACCTCATCTTCAAAAATCCCGGCATCCACAATCCCGCTGATCTGCAGCAAGGCCTTTATTTTTTCGCTTTCAGGCAGATCTTTATAATTAACAGGTATAATACCATCAGCTTTATCGGCTACCGTTTCAAATAACTTCTGGTGTATAGTGCTTTCCTGCCTGATATCAAGCGAGGCAAAGTACAAACCAAACAAATCTATCTTATTAATAAGGCTCTGCACCTGCGAAATGAACAGGGAGTTATGCTTTTCTTCAAGTATGGTTTTTACAGTTACCAAAGTGTCTTTGATCTCCTGGGTGGTAATGTCAATTTTAAAACCAGGTACAAACACATTATCATATAACTTCAGTTCCAGCGCAGCAATAGGCTCTTCTACGCCAGGGAAAGTAAGCCGGCGCTTGAGGCGGCGGATATCCAGGTAATAACATTTCAAAATAGCGCCACGCAATGCATCTGCAACTTTTAACGTGGTATCGCATTTTACAAATGGATTGCCATCCCGGTCGCCCCCGGGCCAAAAGCCCATCTGCAGTACGGGATTGGCATCAGTAACTGCATCAGGAAACTGGCTCTTCAATTCGTTTACGATACGGCCGGCAGCCGTATAAAAAACATTTTCTAAAAACCAAACGAGGCTGATGGCCTCATCATAAGGTGTTGGCTTTTTCTTATTTAAAAAAGGCGTTTTACCTAACTGTTGCAGGTAAGTATTGATTTCTATTGAATCATTTTTAATCAGTGCGCTGCTCAGATCATGGATAATACCTAATACGGAACCCGGATAAAACTGTGTGGGGTGGGCCGTTAAAACCAGGCGTACACAAAATGTTTTAAGTATTTCTGCAAGCGCTTCCTCGTTGTTATTCTGAACAACATCGCTCATTACCTGCTTAAGGGTACCGGCACCGCTCAAATCATGTGTATTTTTATACGCCGCATCCTCTAGTGCGTCGAACAATACTACCTGGCGCTCCACGTACTGTGTAAACCGGAACAGGAGATCGAGCTTTTCCTTTTCTGTAGTTAAGCTGGTGTGCTTGTTGAAAAAATCATTGATAATATCAATAGGGCTTTGAGCTTTCCCATAACCTTCTTCACAAATGCTTGAAAAAAGAGACAACAGTATTCCTGTCTTTTCCATTTTATGAAACGGCAGAGAGGTAAAAAGACTGTTGTAAAGCTGAAATCTTGTTCCAACTTCTGTTCTGAAATGATGTAAGCTCCTGCTAACAGCAATATCCATTATTCTTTAATTATTATATTTTTCTTTTTATTCTTCCAGAGCAGGCAATGAAGGCGTTAAGATAATATTTTTTGTATAGATAGACATAATTTTTTGCTGCTCAACCTATAGCTCAGGCAGCACCAATGGTTGATACAAGCATACAAGAGAAACCGCTGGCATTACCCGAATAGTACCCCTATTCTATTATCCCGCACCCCCTTAATGAATGCTACGCCGCAAAAAAGAGTGCCTGCTAAAATGCCGCTCCCTTACCTACCCTTTTTAAAAACCATTTCCACCCCTTGGGCGTCATTCAATTTTAAAACACAAAAGTTTGATAATCAATTAATTAAAATATTCCCATCAAATTTTAGCTTCCTAAAAACCGGCAAACATTGGTTTGTATCCGCTCCCGGAGCGTTCTATCTTTGTGTCATCATTACATAATCGAATACAAAATACCGGTATAGTTTATAAGAGCTCAAAACCAACTTTCGCTTGTCTCGTTTTGTTTGCCGCCCGGCGATTAAGGTCCATATTGACGAGAAATAATTTTTGAAGACTTTAAAAAAGGAGACAATTATGAAAACAGTTCTTTTAAAAGCAAAACAGATAGCCTTTCAATTAGGGGTATTATTTGCAAACACTTTGACTACCCACCCGGTATCAAACAAACAAAGCAAATGGATGGCCAGATAATGGCAACCATTTTTAATTATTAATTTATTTTTTAAAATATATAAAACTTTATACAATGAAAACATATTTTTCTAAAACAAAAACTTTCGCTTTAGCTTTAGTAACTCTTTTTGCAACATCTTTTACTGCTCCTGCATTTGCAGCTGAAGAAGATGATAAAAAAGCTGAGATCAGCTATGTTGGAAATATAAATGATCTGCCTGTTTACAGGCTGTCGTTAAACAACAAGGCTAATGAGATTTACTTTGTATCAGTTACCGACAACGATGGTAATGTTATCTATAACGAAAAAGTTAGCGGAGCTAAAATCGTTCGTAACTACCAATTCGACGCTGATTTGTACAGCGAATACGACCTTACTTTCACTATCTCTAACTTAAAAGGTAAAACTGTTAGCGTTTACAACGTAAGCAAAAGCAAAAAAGTAATTAACGAAGTAGCAGTTAACAAAGTGAAATAATTATCCTAATTAATTCCCTATAGAAATGGCCCTCGCAAATGCGAGGGTTTTTTCATTAATTATTGTCAGGGCGAATCGCTTTTATGTGTGGCTTTTTGAAGATGAAACATAAATGTGTTACATTATTTAGTCATAAAACATCCGGACATTACACCTCGGTCACTGAATAAATTGTTCATTCAGCAACATTTGGATATCATAAAAAACATACTCCTTTACAATTGATATTCAATAAGTTACAACAAAAAAGTATTGTTTGCCTTCTAAAAGCAACGAAAAAGCTGGTTTAATTGCTATATATCAACGTGTTACCTTTGCATTCCCAATTACAAATCCATACATAACCTGTTAATTGGGCACACACTATTAAACCTAGCGCCTATACCCCGGGTGTTCACCCTATAAGGCAAGGCAATCTGAAAAAGGTTTACAGAACATTTTTCAACTTTAAAAACAGGTGTTACCTGCTTCAGTTGAAACGATACCTGGCTGACAGGCAGATCACCCAATATGATCCGGACTATTACAGGTGATGCTGGATTGCAGCAGTGTATATTATTGATTAACATAAAACTCATTAAAAATGAAATCGTATTTATCGAAAAGCAAAGTTGTTATCCTGGCCTTATTAGCTATTGTAGGCACTACGCTCGCTGCCTCTGCACTTACCGCAAAGTTTAACGACAATACAGGCAAGACAGGTATCAGCTACCTGGGTGTTCAGGATAATTTGTCAGTGTACAGATTAGCGCTGAACAACAAAACCAACGAAACCTATTTTGTTTCTATCAGTAATGTAGCAGGTGATGTTATTTTTTGCGATGAAGTAAATGGAGCGGCAATTGTGCGTAATTACCAATTCGACAATAAAATTTATAGCACTACCGATAATCTCACTTTTACGGTATCTGATATAAAGGGTAAAACAATTGGTGTTTACGAGGTAAACAGAGCTCAGAAAACAGCTTATCCTGTTGACTCAACTAAGATTAAGTAATTATAATTATACATGCCTAAACGGAAACACAAAAAAATACCCCCGAAACTTCGGGGGTATTTTTTTAAGCCAATAAATTGGATTTATTTTCTTGCATCCGCCATATCAGGGATAGCATTTGTTTTATAGCTGCCCGCATCTAATTTCTCTTTTACTGCGGTGAATGCTTCCAATGTCAATTGAATATCCTCGTCGGTATGGGCAGCGGTAGGTATTAACCTGTAAATAATGTGCCCGCGCGGAATTACCGGGTAAACCACAATAGAACAGAATATTTTATAATTTTCGCGCAGATCCATTACCATTGCCGTAGCTTCTTCCACACCACCCTTCATATAAATGGGTGTAACTACCGAATCGGTTTTACCAATATCAAATCCTCTTTCTTTTAAACCCTGCTGCAGCTTTAACGCATTTTCCCAAAGTTTTTCTTTCAATTGGGGCTGGCTCCTTAGCAGTTCGAGGCGCTTCAGGTTACCAATTACCAAAGGCATTGGTAAACTTTTCGCAAAAATCTGGCTGCGGATATTATATCGTATATAATCAATGATCTTTCTTTCCCCTGCAATAAATGCCCCGATAGACGCCATTGATTTAGCAAATGTAGAAAAATAAAGATCTATCTGGTCCTGAACGCCCTGTTCTTCACCGGCGCCGGCCCCTGTTTTTCCTAATGTTCCAAAGCCATGTGCATCGTCAACCAGCAATCTAAAATCATACCTGCTCTTTAAATCAACAATTTCCTTCAGCTTACCCTGGTCGCCGGCCATACCAAACACGCCTTCAGTAATAACAAGTATACCGCCTGTGTTTTGCTTTTCTATCAGGGAAGTAGCTCTTTGCAGTTGCTTTTCGAGATCTTCCAGGTCATTATGTTTAAATACATAACGATGCCCCGCATGCATGCGCAAGCCATCTATAATACAGGCATGGCTCTCTGCGTCATATACAATAATATCGTGACGGCTGCATAAAACATCAATAAGGCTTGCCATTCCCTGGTAGCCAAAATTTACCAGGATTGAGTCTTCTTTCTGCACAAATGCAGCTAACTCTGCTTCCAGTTGCTCATGATGATTACTGTTGCCGCTCATCATACGGGCTCCCATCGGCAATGCGAGGCCGAATTCTTTCGCTCCTTCTGCATCTGCCCGCCTTACCTCCGGATGATTAGCAAGACCCAAATAGTTATTCAGGCTCCACACAATCATTTCCTGTCCCCGAAACTTCATCCTGCTGCCGATTTCGCCCTCCAGTTTTGGAAAAGCAAAATACCCATGCGCTCTTTCGCGGTGCTGCCCTATTGGTCCGTAATTTTTCAGTAATCTTTCAAAAATATCTGCCATATACTACAACGTAATTTAATATGAGTAAAAAATTCGTGCAAATATAACATGCAAGTTGCAAAGACAGCCGATATGATTTGGGACCGCTTACGACTTAACAGAAAATATTGCTTTACAATTATTTAGACAGAACGGCTTTTAATTTCGGAAAAAGAACCGGCCTGCTATAGCAGGCCGGTTCTTTAATCTTTCTCCTCTTTTTTGCCAAATATCTTTTTAAACAACCCCTTTTTCTTTTTAGGTTCCTCCGGCGTGCCTATAGGCTTTTCCTTTTTGACGCTGGTATCTTTCACGGGCTGTTTTTTCTTGTTAGGATCATCGGGCAGCGGCGCAGATTCAGGACCGATATATTCGTTATTGTCCTGCATATAATCCTGCTCACTGCCAACACCCATATCTTCACCTGCAGCGGCAGGACCTTCATTGGCGTCGTCAGGATAGTAGGTAGATGGGTCGGCGCTTACTGCTTCATTGCTTAGCGTAGGCGGCTCAATAAATTTCTCCTCTTTATTAATACCCAGATCTTTATTAGCATATACTTTTTTAAAGAAATGCTCCCATATAGGACGGGCGGCTTGGCCTCCAAATCCTCCTGCTCCTTCATTGCGGATAAAGCGATCATCGCTGCCCACCCAAACGCCTGCCAGCAGCTGAGGCACGAATCCCATAAACCAGGCATCGCTGTTATCATTGGTAGTACCGGTTTTCCCGGCCATTTCCGCAGCGCCCAGTCTTGTACGTAGTCCTTTAGCAGTGCCTATATCTACCGCACCCTGCATCATTCTCGACATCACATAAGCGGTGGCTTCACTTATCGCTTCTTTACGATTTGCGCTGTAATCAAATCTTTTGATCACATTGCCATTCCTGTCTTCTATGCGGCTAATAAAATAAGGTTTGGTAGAAAAGCCACGGCCTCCGAACATGGAGTAGGCCCACATCATCTCAAATAAAGAAAGCTCGCAAGAACCCAGCGCTATAGAAGGAAAGGGCTGCACTTTGGTAGGAACGCCTATCCGCTGTAAAAAATCTGTAAAGCGCCTGGGGCTTACCTGTTTCATAATATATGCTGTTGCGCAGTTTCTCGACCAGGCCAAAGCAGAAGCCATCGTCATCGTTCTCCCGGTACAACTGGCGCCGGTAGCGGGTACCAACTGTCCTGCACCAAAGCTTTGCTGTACATCCTGCACCGGCGTTTCGGGTGTAAAATTTAATTCCTCTACTGCTTCTCCGTAAAGTAATGGTTTTATGGTAGATCCTACCTGCCTTTTTGTATTTAGATTAGCGTGATCGTATTTAAAGGTCTTAAAATCTATACCACCAACCCATGCTTTTACCTCACCGGTTACAGGATCCATAGCCATAAAGCCAGCCTGTGTAAACAGCCGATGGTATTTAATAGAATCGTAGGGAGTCATTACCGTATCTTTTGACCGCGCCGCGTTCCAGGCAAAAACTTTCATGGGTGTTTTCTCAAAAAAAGTAGCCCTGATTTCTTTATCGCTTAAACCGTCTTCTGCAGCGTTCTTCCACCGGTCGCTTGCTTTCATGGCAGCATCCAGGATATTATCGCGCTTATTCCACACACTGCCATTTTTTACAAACCCCTGCCGTATTACATTCCGATATAACTGAGGCGCCTGTGCGGCAACCGCTTCTTCCGCGTACACCTGCATCACCGGGTTGATGGTTGTATAGATCTTTAGCCCATCGTTATAAATATTATAAGCCGAGCCGTCGGGTTTGGATATATCCTTTAATATTTTTTTAAGTTCATCTCTTAATACTTCACGGAAATAAGGCGCATAACCCACATCTTCGCTTGGTTTTTTATAATTCAATACAATGGGTTGAGCCTGCAGATTAGACGCTTCAGCAGCTGAGATTTTGCCATTCTCGGCCATCCTGCCTAATACCAGGTTACGCCTGTCCATGGAAGCTTTGGGATTGCGACGGGGATTATAAATACCGGGCCCGTTGATGCTGCCTACCAGCAAAGCAGCTTCATCAACATTTAACTGACCGGGCTCTTTCTGGAAAAAAGTTTTAGACGCATTCCTGATGCCGAAAACATTGTCGGGATACGGTACCGCGTTCAGGTACAAAGCCAGTATCTCTTCTTTTGTAAAGTTTCTTTCGAGCTTAACCGCGATGATCCATTCCTTTAACTTCTGGATAACCCTTTTTACAGGGTTGTTGGCACGTTTATTAAACAGGGCCAGCGCCAACTGCTGGGTAATGGTACTACCCCCGCCTTGCGCCCCCCCCGAAAACACAGCCCTTAAAGTACCCTTGATATCGATCCCCGAATGCTCATAAAACCTCTTATCTTCAGTAGATACCAGTGCATTGATTACATTGGGTGAGATCTCCTTGTATTTTACAATGCTCCGGTTACCAGAAGGCAGGTAGTATTTTCCCATTAAAGTGCCATCGCTGGCATAAACCTCCGAAGCCTGGGCGATGGTAGGATTCTCCAGTTCTTCTATAGAAGGCATTTTGCCAAATACCCCATAATTGGCCATCAAAATAACCGCAATAAATAATATAAACCCTATAAAAAACAACCGCCAAAATATTCGTACCGATTTCTTCATTCAATATACTATTTAAAATTCTTCCTTCTGGTAAAGCAAAATTGCAGTAAATCTACATTTTAAATTAATTATTTATTTCTTAAAGTTCAAATCGCCTTTTTAAGCGGGTTGATTTTATACTATTTGAACTGATTGAAGTAGCTTTATCTGCAAATATCATTCCTTGCAAGATAATAAATACAGTCCCTGGTTCCGGTATCTGGGCATTACGGCACAGTTGCTGGTTTTAATAGGCCTCGCCATTTACGGCGGGATAAAACTCGACGACAGATTTGATATAGCTCCCTTATTTACAGTAGCCTTACCTTTGCTGGTATTGGCTGTTACGTTTTATAAACTAATTAAAGAAACAGGGAAAAAGGATAATAATAATGGACACAACAAAAAAAAATTTTAACCCGGTTAAATTGATGATACTGGTTTTTGTGCTTTTAAGCGCTTTCTTCCTCATTTTCAGAGATACGCTCACAAAAGCCGGTGCTGACGTTAATGTGCTGATAGTAGCCAATATCATTTTATTTTTAATTGGCCTGTTCACCGTAAGAAACGGATTAAAAGCCATCAGCAACCCTAATCCGCACGTATTTGTACGCGTATTTTATACCGGGTTCATTGTTCGCCTTTTTGCCTGTGCTATTGCCGCATTCGTTTATATTTACTGGACGGGCGGAAACGTAAATAAGGTATCGCTTTTTGCCAGCCTTGGCATTTATATATTGTATAATGTAATAGAGGTATCCTCTTTACAAAAAGCCTTAAGGAGTAATAAGAATGCCTAAAAAGGAAGTGCCGTTACAACAGCTGGCCGACTACCTCCCCGATCATACTTTTGAACCAGTTGTTGCTTATCTTAATTTTTACAAGGTACATTTAACTATCGCCAAGAGCAGGAAGTCTGTTTTAGGCGATTACCGGCACAGCGTAGATACCAAACATCACCGGATCAGCGTAAACGGGAACCTGAACAAGTATGCATTCCTGATCACGTTGTTACATGAACTGGCCCACCTGGTTACATTTGAAAAATACGGCAACCGGGTTCAGGCGCATGGCAGGGAATGGAAAACCATGTATGGCCAGATACTGGCCCAGTTTATAGAGAAAAAGATTTTCCCGGCCGATATTGAAAATGAACTACTGGCCACACTGCACAACCCGGGAGCGTCTACCTGCGCAGAAGAAAGCCTGCAACGCATCCTTTACCGGTATGATCCCAGGAAAGAAGGATACTACCTGGTGGAAGAAATCCAGGAAGGGCAGCTTTTTCAACTTAAAGATGGCCGCATTTTTCAGAAAGGGCGGAAACGGACCAAAAGGTATAGCTGTATAGAAATTTCCACCCGTAAAACCTACCTGTTTAGTCCGGTGTATGAAGTGCGGCTTGTAAAAAGTCCTTTATAATCAAACGCCTTCCAAAAAGCTGTTGCTGATAAATTTTGCTACCTGGGTCAGGTCTTTGCTTTCTTCGAAAACTGCTAATTGCCTGTCTGCACCGGTACCGTTTTCCAGTATTTTGTGCACATAGTCAATTCTATGGCGGCTACCTAGATGTGGAATAACCGGATCTACAAAGTCGAGCAGCTCATAAATAAGTGCGCGGGTATTTACTTCTTCTTCTTTACCAAAGTCAATTAAATAGCCATCCAGGCCATAACGGCTGGCACGCCATTTATTTTCATTGATCAACGCGCGTGAGTATTGAATATAGTTGAGGTTTTTGCTGCGCAACATGTAAATGCGTGCGCATATGGCCTGGAACAAAGCCGCTATCGCGATGGTTTCGTCTACCGTCATGGGAATATCGCAAATCCTGAACTCTACGGTATTAAAAAAAGGATGCACCCTCAGATCCCACCAGATCTTTTTTGCATTGTCGATACAGTTGGTTTTGATGAGCATCTTCACATAGTTATCATATGCTTCGATGCTATCAAAAGCATCGGGGATGCCGGTTCGCGGAAACTTGTCAAAAACCTTGGTACGGTAGGATTTATAACCCGTGGTACGACCCTCCCAGAAAGGAGAATTGGTACTTAAAGCAAAAATATGGGGCAGGAAATAACGGGTGGAGTTGGCAATATGATTGGCCAGCTCGCGACTTTCCATACCAACATGTACGTGCAAACCAAAAATAAGGTTGCTACGCGCTGCCTCCTGTAACTCTGCAATGATTTCGTTATACCGCTGGTGATCGGTGATCAGTTGCTTTTCCCAATGACTGAAAGGATGGGTTCCTGATGCGCCTAAAGTCAAACCCAGGTCGCCGGCAATATCATATATTGTTTTACGCAGCAAAGAAACATCCTTGTGCGCTTCGTCGATATCCTGGCATATGTCTGTGCCCACTTCTACTACGGCCTGGTGCATTTCCGCCTTTACTTTATCCTTAATCGTTTTCTGTCCTTCCTGAACAATGCGCTGTTCATGACTTTTCAATTCAAAACTTTCGGGATCCAGCACCATGTACTCTTCTTCTACACCCAGCGTAAATGTTTTATAATTTAAGACCATCTTTTAAAATTTGCTAATTAGCTGATATGCTAATGTAAAAATGCCGATTATCTGCTTCAAACCCGACAGCTACCCCGATATCCATTTGTGCGAAGCATGCTTTAGCACCTTATCGCATCAGCAAACCGGATCATTTTCCCGCGCTCTGCTTTACGTATTCACCCCAGGTAAGGTTGTCGCCACCATTATTGGCCAGCGCCTTTTCGATAGCAAAATTGGCAGCCGTTTCCACTACCCATTCAAAATTTTCAGCACCCACACTGGCTACGTCTGCATCCGGCGCCGGATTACAAAAGTCGATGGCATACGGAACACCATCCCTCAAAGCCAGCTCTACCGTATTGAAATCGTAGCCCAGGTATTTATTGATCTTTAAAACAATTTCTGTCATTTCCTTCAGCTTTTCTTCTGTCGGTGCAAAATCAGCCTTATACCGTAAATGATGCGGATTGCGGGGCTCATAAGGCATAATGCGCACATGCTTGCCTCCGATACAGTAACAGCGGTAATATTCGTCAAAAATAATTTCTTCCTGTAGCAACATAACCAGCTGCCCGGTTTCGTTATGCTTTTCAAAAAACTCTTCCATGCTGTTTAACTTATACACATTCTTCCAGCCACCGCCTGCAAAAGGTTTCATATAAGCCGGGAATCCCACTTCTGCAAAAATGCCCTGCCAGTCTAAAGGGTAAGATAAATTACTGAAAGAGTCCGCGCTGGTATCATCGGGCATTTCGTTCGACGGAAGTATTGCTGTTTTGGGCACCGGTACTCCAATCTGTGTCATAAGGCAATTATTGAAATACTTATCGTCGGCGCTCCACCAAAATGGGTTATTGATCACAGCTGTGCCCGTTAAGGCAGCATTCTTTAACCAGGTACGGTAAAATGGTACGTCCTGAGAAATACGATCGATGATTACAGAATAACCGCTGCTTACGCCCTGTAAGGCTTTATCGATTTTTACCGGCTCGGCGATAATGCCTTCCACGTTCTTGCTATTCACCCTTTCTACAAAAGCTTCGGGGAACGATCTCTCTTTCCCGTGCAGAATACCGATCTTTTTCATGTTTAAATTAGTTTTTTGGTAAAAAAATTATGGTGCGGTTACTGATATCGTTTTCTCTCTCTTGTAATTTAATACTTCACTATCAAATATATTTTTTTAAATGATATAAACAAAAATTGTTTGGGATCAAATAATAAACCGCTCGGTAATACGGAAATTAATAATTAAATAATATTGAGCATACATTTACTATTTTTGATTGAATGGAAACTGCAGAGGAATTAGAATTGGTTACCGATACCTTAACCCTACCATCAGCGTATCTGAAAAGAGAAGTTGCACTTAGCTTATTTCTTCCTAAAAATGTTGCTAACCCCGCAACAATCAGTTTATTACTGATCAACGACGGACAGGATATGCCGGTAATGGGATATGGGCAAATATTGGAGAACCTATACCAGCAAAATGCCATTCACCCTGTATTATCGGTGGCTATAGCTGCGGGTCCCGAAAGAACACAGGAATATGGTGTTGCCAAGAAAAAAGATTACCTGGGCCGTGGGGCGAAAGCCGGCGCCTACAGCAAATTCATATTACAAGAATTAATTCCGTTTATTAAACAAGCCTACCAGGTTCCCCGGTTTAAGGAAATTGCTTTTGCGGGGTTTTCGCTGGGTGGCCTGAGCGCCCTGGATATGGTTTGGAACCATCCCGGCACTTTTTCCAAAGCAGGTGTATTTTCGGGATCGCTCTGGTGGCGCAGTATAGACCAGCATAACATCAGGTATAATGATGACAAGCATCGCATTATGCAGCAGCAGATACGCAGGGGCCAATACGCTCCGGGTCTGAAATTCTTTTTTGAATGTGGCAAGCTGGATGAAAGCGGAGACCGCAACAATAATGGTATCATTGACTCCATTGATGACACTATGGATCACATTAAAGAACTACTGGCAAAAGGTTACCAGCCTGAAGATATTGCTTACCTCGAGCTGGATGAAGGCAAACACGACGTAGCAACCTGGGGACTGGCGATGCCCGTCTTTTTAAAATGGGGATGGGGTAAATAAATTTGAAGTTTAAAGTTTGTGGTTTAAAGTTTGAGTATTAAGGTTGTTTATAGAACTTTGGAGATCTCTTGAATCTTATACCTCGAATCTTAAACTTTAATCATGCCCAACGCACTCATCAACGAATCAAGCCCTTACCTGTTGCAACATGCTCATAATCCTGTAAACTGGTACCCATGGGGAGAGGAAGCATTGCAAAAAGCAGTTGACGAAGATAAGCCCATTTTGGTTAGTATTGGTTATGCAGCCTGCCACTGGTGTCATGTGATGGAAAGGGAAAGCTTTGAAGACGAAGCAACAGCAGCATTGATGAACGAACATTTCATCAATATCAAAATTGACAGGGAAGAACGACCAGACCTCGATCATATTTATATGGATGCAGTGCAGGCAATGGCAGGCAGCGGAGGCTGGCCATTAAATGCCTTTCTTACACCAGACAAAAAACCCTTTTACGGAGGCACTTATTTTCCACCTAAAGCAGTGATGAACCGGCCTTCCTGGAAAGAAGTATTGACAGCGGTTGCAGAGGCATTTAAAAACCAGAGAACTGATATTGAAGAGCAAGCCAGCGGACTCACCCAACATCTTTTACAGGCCAATAGCTTCGGCATTAATGCCAACCCCCAGGCGATTGACATTGGCCAGATAGACGCCGCCTGTGAAAACCTTTTAAGGCAGGCAGACAAGCAATGGGGCGGGTTTGGAGCAGCGCCGAAATTTCCGCAGACATTCTCCATACAATTTTTGTTGCGCTATTACACATTTGAAAAAGAGAGGAACCCGCAACTGGCGGCAGACGCACTAAAACAGGCTTTGGTAAGCCTGGATAAAATGATCGAAGGCGGCATTTACGACCAGATCGGGGGAGGTTTTGCCCGCTATTCAACCGACCCTGAATGGCTGGCCCCTCATTTTGAAAAAATGCTGTATGATAACGCACTGCTCGTAACTGCATTAAGCGAAGCTTATGCTATCACGCAAAATGAATACTACCAGAGAACGATTGACCATACATTGAAATTTGCTGAGCGCGAGTTACTAGACAAGTCCAATGGCTTTTATGCTGCTCTTGATGCCGACAGCGAAGGAGAAGAAGGTAAATATTATGTATGGCGCTTAGAAGAAATACAGGAATTATTAGGAGTCGATGCCGCTGTTTATTGTGACTATTATAACATATCAGCTAGCGGTAATTGGGAGCATAAGAATATCCTTCGCGTGCTGGAACCCTTGCCTGTATTTGCCGCTAACCGTCAATACAAAATCGAAGACCTGCAGCTACTCCTGGATCGATGCAATACTAAATTGCTTACGGCAAGGGAGCAGCGCGTTAAACCCGCTTTGGATGATAAGATCATTTTAGGGTGGAATGCTTTGATGAATACGGCATACAGCAAAGCTTATGCAGCAACAGGTAATAAAGAATACAGGCAAAAAGCCATCGACAATATGGATTTCCTGTTATCGGCCTTCCAAACCACAGAAGGCAACTGGCAACATGTATGGAAGAATGGCATAGCCAAGTACCCGGCGTTTCTCGATGACTACGCTTACCTGATACAGGCGCTGCTGCAGCTGCATAAGATTAGCGCTAACACAGATTACCTGGTTCGTGCTAAAGAGCTTTGCGAAAAAGTGATCGCTGATTTTTCAGAGCCTGAAGGATATTTTTATTACACACCCGAACAGCAAACCGATATTATCGTACGCAAGAAAGAAGTGTATGATGGCGCTACGCCCAGCGGCAATTCGGTTATGGCTCAAAACCTGCTGGAACTGGGATTGCTCTTTGATCGAAAAGATTGGCAGGAACGATCTTACCAGATAACCAAAGGGTTAAGCAGCGTTGCTGTTAAATATCCCACTTCCTTTGGCGTTTGGCTGGCGAGCCTTTACCAGCAGCTAGCGGGCACCAAAGAAATTGTATTGATAGGCAATTTTGAAAGATCGTTAAGCGAGCTGCTGGCGCAACCTTTATTTCACAGCGTTATGATGGCTGCGCATCAGCCCGACGAAAGCTTCCCGCTTTTAAAAGATAAAACGGCAGACCAGGAACTCGCACTGTTTTTATGCGAGAATTATGCCTGTCAACGTCCCGTATTCTCGGTTAACGACTTATTGAAACAATTGAACAAGGATGGCTTATAAACTTTTTTACTTACTGTTGGGCTGCACACCAGCGGGAAGGCATACAGAACAACATGATGTATTTTTTTGCATTGGAAAAGATCTAAAAGATATTATTCCCGATATTAAAGCTTTTTGGCGTGGGTCGGGCAAAATACATATCGATAGCTGGCGCGAAGTAACCGCTGTTGATGGATGCCGGATCTCCATAATAGAGAAAGCTGCCAAACCGGAGAAAAATCAACACCTCTTCTTTATCAACCTGGGCGGCTACTTACCGGGTTCTTTTGAAGAACATCATTATAAATTGCTAACCGTGGCTGAGGATATATCGCAAGCAATTAGAAACGCTAAACAAACCTCTTTTTATAGGGAGTATAATACGGAAGATAAAAGCGGCATCAGTCATGTAGACAATAAATACGGGGTAGATGTGGATGAGATATCGAATGTGGCTGATATCCTGCCAGAGCAGCAAAAGGGGCGGTTTTCCATTTTATTAGAACCTGGCAAAGGAGGGGTAGAAGATGAGCTACATATAGGCTATCTGAAGCTAGATAAAATCTAATTCCATTATCTCCCATCCAATTCCAAACCACTATTAAAATGCTCCCACACCACCTTAGCTTTAGCGGCTCCAACTATTGCGGTTAATTCATCCAAAGTTTTTTCACGTATATTTTTTACAGATCGAAACTCTTTTAACAATTGGTCGGCTGTTGCCTTACCAATACCTTTAATATCTTCCAGTTCATTCTTAAAAGTGCCTTTACTGCGCTTCTGCCGGTGAAAGGTAACGCCAAACCGGTGTACCTGGTCGCGGATAAAACGGATAAACTTCAGGCTGCTGCCATTATAAGGCAATTTTAGAGATTCCTGGTCACCCGCAAAAAATAATTCCTCCTCATTTTTCGCAAGCCCTACCAATGTGATCATCCCGTGCAATTCCAGCGCTTCTATAGCTTCCATAGCCGCCCCTAACTGCCCTTTTCCACCGTCTATGATCACCAGCTGCGGAAAGTCCTGCTGCTCTTCTTTTAAACGCTTATACCGCCGATACACGGCTTCTTTCATAGAAGCAAAGTCGTTGATACCCTGCACCGTCTTCACGTTAAAGTGACGATAATCTTTTTTACTGGGCACGCCGTTCTTAAAACAAACCATGGCACTCACCGGGTAGCTCCCCTGAAAGTTGGAGTTATCAAAGCATTCTATATGCGTAGGCAGATCCTGTAATTGCAGGTCTGTTTGCAATTGCTCTAAAATTTTTATCTGATCTACATTACGGCTTATTTTGAGCCGTTCCTTGTTTTTTAATTCCTCAATAAAGTAACCCGCATTCTTCTCTGAAAGCTCTACCAGCTTTTTTCGATCGCCCCCTTTAGGCACAATGACCTCCGTATTCGGTTCAGGGTACTCAATCTCGAACGGAACAACAATCTCCCTGGCATCACTATTAAATGTGGAACGCAGATGCTGTATTGCATACACCAGTATTTCTTCCACCGGCTCATCAAGGTGCGTTTCAACTTTATTGGTTTGTGTTTGTACAATAGTTCCCCCTCTTACCATCAGGTAATTCACATAAGCAATATCCTTTTCTTTAAGAATACTGAATACATCTTTATCCCCGCCCTTCATACCTGTTACTACTGAACGCGACTGGTAGTAGTCTTCCAGGTAGGCAATTTTCTTCCGGGTATATTCTGCTTTCTCAAATTGCAGGTTGGCCGCCAGCGCTTTCATTTCTTCTTTAAAATGCCTGATCACCGGCGACAGGTTACCCTTCAAAAGATCTCTCACCTGCCTTATATTTTCGTCGTAGTCTTCCTGGGTCTGGTAAGCTTCGCAGGGTCCTTTGCAGTTGCCCAGATGGTACTCCAGGCACACTTTAAATTTCCCTTTTGCAATATTATTTTTTGTGAGGTTAAGCGTACAGGTTCTTAAAGGAATGGCCCTCCTGATAAATTCCAGCAATTCCCTCACCCGGAAAACAGAAGTATAGGGCCCCAGGTATTCTGACCCGTCATTTACCGGTTGCCTGGTTAAATAAACCCGCGGGAAAGGCTCATTCTTTATTACGATGTATGGATAAGACTTATCGTCTTTAAGGTTGATATTATAGCGCGGCTGAAATTGCTTGATCAGAGAGTTCTCTAAAAAGAAAGCATCCTGTTCACTGTTTACAATGGTAAATTCTATTTTATGAATCCGCTGAACGAGTTCGTGGGTTTTATAGTTGGTAAAGGTCTTATTAAAATAAGAGCTCACCCGCTTACGCAGGCTTTTGGCCTTACCTACATAAATAATTTTACCCGCCGCATCAAAATATTTGTAGATGCCGGGCTGCAGGGGAATAGTGGACGCTATTTTCGAGAATTCTTCCTGGGTCATATCAATCACCTCTTATTAAACCGCAATGATAAGCATGATTCCGCTAAAGTTAATACTGGGGTAACAGTGAACTTATACATTTGCTGCCATTCTAAGCTAAAATTACAAAGCATATTACCTGCAATTAAAAAATAATTGAAATCATGTTAAAACAACTTTTTGTAACAGCGGGGCTGGCTTTTTGTTTAGCCGCAACTGCCCAAACCACCGTTACAGGCTATGTTTATGTTGACCAAAACAATAACGGTCAATTTGATAAAAAAGAAACCGGCCTCGCAGACGTGGCCGTTTCAAATGGCAGAGATATTGCCGTAACTGATAAAAACGGTCTTTATCAACTCCCTGCAGGTGCCGACGAGATCATTTTTGTAATTAAACCAAGCGGGTACCGGTTTAAAAACAACGCCTATAATCTTCCGGAATTCTATTATATTCATAAACCGCAGGGATCTCCTCAAGCCTCCAAATATAGAGGTGTTGCGCCCACCCCCGCCCTTCCCAAAAATTTAAATTTTGCCTTGTATCAACAGGACGAACCGGTTGACTTCAGCGTGCTGGTTTTTGGCGATCCGCAACCGTATAACGAGCAGGAGCTGGGCTATTTTGCCAAAAGCATCGTGGATGATGTACATACTACCAACCAGGTCAAATTTGGTATCAGCCTTGGCGATATTGTAGGCGACAACCTGGACCTTCATTTGCCTTACAAGGACATTATGACCAAATTAAAATTGCCCTGGTACAATGTTATGGGCAACCATGATATGAACTATGAAGCCACTACCGATTCTTTATCGGATGAGACCTTTGAAAGGAATTTCGGCCCTAACAATTACTCCTGGAACTATGGCAATACCCACTTTATTATCCTCGACAATATTCTTTACCCTGATCCGCGTGACGGAAAAGGCTACTGGGGCGGCCTTCGCCCGGACCAGATCGAGTTTTTAAAGAATGATTTAGCTCTGGTAGACAAAAACAAGCTGGTGGTTATCTCCTTTCATATTCCTTTTAGCAATGAAGGAGGCGATGCTATAAGACTGGAAGACAGGCAGGCAATGTTTGACCTGTTAAAAGACTTCGACAACTGCCTGTTGATGTCGGCACACACCCATTTTCAGAAACAAATTTATTATAAGAGTACCGATGGATGGCATGGTAAAAACGAAGCGCTGCATGAGTATAATGTGGGTACCACTTCAGGCGACTGGTATTCAGGTGAGTTAGATGCAGCAGGCATTCCCGACGGCACTATGAGGGATGGCACGCCCCGTGGCTATGCTTTTTTAACCATACAAAACAATAAATATAACCTGCGTTATAAAGTAGCAGGAAAAGACAGTGCATACCAGATCAGGATATATGCGCCGAAGATTGTGGCACATAATAGCCGCGGCGCTGCCCCGTTCTATGCCAATTTTTTTATGGGATCTGAAAAAGACCAGGTAGAGTACAAAACCGATAATGGGAAATGGGCCGCCATGCAGCGCGATTCCACTTTCGACTACACTTATCTCGATATGGTGACCCGGTGGGATGAAACGACGACATTGCTGCAAGGCCGACGTCCATCGGCTCCCGTTGCTACAGGCCACTTATGGTCGGCACCCGTTAATAAAAAATTATCGCCGGGTAAGCACGTTATTTACGTACGAGTAAAAGATGTATACGGTAATATCTATGAGCAGCAACAAAGCTATATTATTCAATAATTTTTAATAACCCATTCAACAGTAGCCCGGTATACCGGGCTTTTTTTATATTTATAGATGATTATTCCCCTTAATGAAAAGACGAAGCTGGTATTCAACCAGGCCAGTCATGCGGCCGCGTTATATGCACTGGTTGATGATAATCGCCTGCATTTATCCAGGTTCCTGCCATGGGTTCCTCATATGCGATCCGTGGAAGATATGGAGCGCTACCTGCTGAATTGTGAAAACCTGAACCGCGATGGCTTGGATATCAGCTTTAATATCTTTTATCAAAACCATATGGTTGGGAGAATTGGATTAAGCTATATCAATAAGGCTAATAAAACGGCCAATATAGGATACTGGCTGGCTGAAAACGCACAGGGCGCCGGACTGATCAGTAATGCAGTTAAGAAACTGCTGGTTTTGGGATTTGAAGAATTAGGATTGAACCGGATTGAAATTAAGGCAGCAACCACCAATCGGCGAAGCAAAGCCATTCCTGAAAAGCTAGGCTTTAGTTTTGAAGGTATTTTAAGAGAAGCAGAATGGGTAAACGGAGCCCCACTAGACTTAATGCTTTATTCATTACTACGTTCTGAATGGACTAAAGAATAAAAAAACACCCCATAGACTTTTGACTATGAGGCGTTTTATACGTTACGGGTTGATTACAAGGTTGCGGTATCAACCAGCACCTCGCCTGTCATTTGAGGAGGTATCGGCAGTTTCATAAAGCTAAGGATAGTTGGTGCGATATCGCCCAGCTTACCTTCTTTAATTTCACCACGCCAGTTATTATCGATAATGAATAAAGGTACCAGGTTCAGCGTATGCGCTGTATTCGGGCTGCCATCATCGTTGATCATAAAATCCGAGTTACCATGATCCGCCGTTAAAAACACCACATAGTCCTGCGCCAAAGCTTCAGTTATCACTCTTTCAACACAATGGTCCACCGTTTCTACTGCTTTAATAGCGGCCGAAAATACACCCGTATGTCCTACCATATCTGCGTTGGCAAAGTTCAGGCAAATAAAGTCTGCAGACTGGTTCTTTATTTCCGGCAACAATGCTTCTGTTAGCTCGTTAGCGCTCATCTCCGGCTGCAGGTCATAAGTAGCTACTTTGGGAGAAGCTTTCAATATCCTGCTTTCACCTTCAAAAGGCAATTCACGCCCCCCGCTAAAGAAAAAAGTAACATGCGGATACTTCTCGGTTTCCGCAATGCGTATCTGTTTCAATCCATTGTCAGCTATCACTTCACCCAATGTTTTTGTCAGATCTTCATTTCTGAAAATAGAATACACGGCCGTGTATTTGTGATCATATACCGTCATAGTGGTATAATCCAGGTTCAGACGCTTCATACCAAATTCGGTGTTATCAGCTTGTGTTAACACCTCGGTAATTTCCCGGCAACGATCGGTGCGGAAGTTAAAGCACAGCACATGGTCGCCTTCCTGTATAGTTGCCACCGGCTTATTAGCAGCATCCACAATTACGGTAGGATTGATAAATTCATCGGTAATATTTTCTTCATAGCTTTGTTTTACGGCCTCTATGGCACTTGCAGCCGTATTGCCCACACCATTCACCAGGGCGTTATAAGCTTTAAAAACGCGCTCCCAGCGTTTGTCCCTGTCCATTGCATAATAGCGACCACTAACCGTGGCTATTTTACCCAGGCCAATTGTGTCGATATGCTGTTGCAGGCTTTCTATAAAATGCAACCCACTTTTAGGATCGGTATCGCGGCCGTCTGTAAATGCGTGTACATACACATTAGTAAGACCATGCGCTTTGCAAATGTCCAGCAGGGCCTTTAAATGATTAATATGCGAGTGCACGCCGCCATCGCTCACCAACCCCATAAGGTGCATCGGTTTATTATTAGCCTTTGCAGCGTCGAGCGTTCTTACCAGCTCGGCATTTTGGGCCAGCTCGCCGGTTTTAATAGCCACGTTAATTCTTTGCAACTCCTGGTACACGATTCGCCCGGCACCCAGGTTAAGATGCCCCACTTCCGAGTTGCCCATTTGCCCTTCAGGCAAACCTACCAGCTCTCCAAAAGTGGTTAAGGTGGTGTGGGGATATTTTCCGTATAACGATTTGGTAAATGGCGTATTAGCGTTCTGAATGGCATCGGCAGATGCAACTTTTCCTAATCCCCACCCGTCCATTATAATTAAAATAGCTTTTTTTTGTGCAGTTGACATTTTTTTGACAATTGATTATCAGTTAATTAATATATTTAATAAAATTATTAATGCGTGTAAAGTTAAAGAATGCCAGCAGAACAGAGGCCGCAGTTTGGCATATTTTTAGCACTTTTGATAAAATATCGTTACAATTAAACATGAAATAAAGCACAAGAAAATATTCATCCAACCATTACATAATGAATATTTCTGTTGCTTAAATCAATAAAAAATTTACACATGAAAAAGTTTATTGGTATTGCATTGGTTGCCGGTTCCATATTATTTACCTCTTCATTATACGCACAGAGTTTGGATGGCGTTGTTGCGGGAATAAAAAACGGCAATGCGGTACAGGTAACCGATAATGCCGGGGCTAATTTTTCCCTCACTATTATGGACAAAAGCAATAATTACAGTAAAACGGAAGCGCAGCAAGCCATAAAAGATTTTTTTACCAAGAACAGCGTAAAAGGATTTGAAGTGAAACACAAAGGAAATTCACCTAACGGCCAGTACGCCATTGGCACCTTGTCTACCGGCGGCGGTAACTACCGTGTCAACATCTTCATGAAAAAAGAAGGGGGTAAAGAGGTGATCAAAGAATTACGTTTCCAGCTGATTGAGTAATGTTAAAGGGCTAAACAATAATAACGATGCCTCCCCAACCGGAGGCATTTGTTTTATCGCCCTATTTAATAGGGTAAAAGGCACCCGGCAAATTATACAAGGCACCGGTTGCTTAAACCGGGGGTGTAATGGCATCCATTTAAAAAGCATCATTTATCTTGCACTCATTATGACGCAGGAATTTCAGCAAAAATTAAAACATCTGGTAGAGGAAGCCTTATCAGAAGATATAGGTAGCGGCGATCATTCAACCCTTTCATGCATTGGCGCGGAAGAAGAAGGGAGCGCTGTTTTAAAAATAAAGCAGGATGGGGTTTTAGCCGGTGTGGATGTAGCCCGTTTTATTTTTGAATACAAAGAGCCGGGCTGCAGTTTCGAAGTATTTAAAAGGGACGGCGAGCCTATGTTTGCCGGTGAAAAAGCTTTTGAAGTGGCAGCACATGAACACACCATTTTACAATGCGAAAGATTGGTGCTGAACTGTATGCAGCGCATGAGCGGCATTGCTACCCTTACCAAACAATATACCGATAAGCTAACCGGTTATAAAACAAAATTGCTGGATACCCGCAAAACCACACCTAATTTCAGGCTGCTTGAAAAGGAAGCCGTACGTATCGGCGGAGGTGTTAACCACCGGTTCGGATTATACGATATGATCATGCTAAAAGATAATCATATCGATTATGCCGGAGGTATTGAAAAAGCAATTACCAAAGCCTACGACTATGTTATAAAAAACAACCTGGATATTAAAATAGAAGTAGAAACCCGTTCGATAGCCGATGTAAGGAAAGTAATAGCCGTGGGTGAAGGAAAAGTATTCCGGGTAATGCTGGATAACTATACACCCCAACAAATTACTGAAGCATTAAATCTGATCGCAGGCCGTTTTGAAACAGAAGCCAGCGGGGGCATTAACCTCGAAACGATAGAAAGCTATGCCGCTACCGGCGTAGATTATGTGAGTGTAGGCGGATTAATACACCAGGCACGTAGCCTCGACCTGAGTTTAAAAGCAGTGCTTTAGCACCTTGTGCCTTTCAACCCGTTAACTTTTCAACTGAACGATCATGTCAAAAAATAAATCCAATAGTCCGTTTGTATTCAGCACCAATCCTGATTTTAAGCTTGAGCAGGATTCGGAGGAAGCATCTACGCTGGCGCCCGCATCGCAAAAGCTGAGACTACAGCTGGAAACCAAGCACCGCGGCGGTAAAACGGCTACCGTAGTAATAGGTTTTGTTGGTACCGAAAAAGATCTTGAGGAGCTGGGTAAAAAGCTCAAATCATTTTGCGGCACCGGCGGATCGGCAAAGAACGGCGAAATCATCATCCAGGGGGATCACCGGGATAAGCTGTTGCAATGGTTTCAAAAAAACGGGTATACACAGGTAAAGAAAAGTGGTGGCTAGTTGTTTTTTCAGCTCCTTTATTCATAATCAGCCAGTAAAAGATTAGTCCATTTGCTATTTGGGGGGATGCCCCCAGTACATCTCCTCCTTATACAGTTCCAGTTATCGGGCCGTCTTTAAGAACTGCATCCACAAGGCCGGCTCAATGGGGAGCCGATAGAATGATCGCAACAATTTTGCGTATATCCCGGATAAGCTAATCAAAAAATTAAAGTAAAAATGACTATTTTTACTAAAACGTACTTTTCATGAGCAGCATGATTTCGGCAGGCATAATGGTGAATGTTGAGGTTTTTTATCAACCTGAATACAGCAATCCGCTGCAGAGTGAATACATGTTCGCCTATCGCATAACGCTTGAAAACTATAACCCCCATCCCGTAAAGCTGCTGCGCCGTCACTGGAATATATTCGACAGCAATGGCGTATACAGGGAAGTAGAAGGCGAAGGAGTTGTAGGAGTGCAGCCCGTATTGCAGGCAGGCGAAAGTTACCAGTATATGAGCGGCTGTAACCTTAGCACCGACATGGGTAAAATGAAAGGCGTTTATGAAATGGAAAACCTCGATCTGCGGAAAAAATTCCAGGTTCTCATCCCGGAGTTTGAAATGATTGCGCCTGCAAAAGCCAACTAACAATTGTACCTCCACAGTTCAACCCGATTCAGATAATTTCCTCTCCTTAACAGGCTTTATTTAAGTGTCGCTAATCAAATGTTGAAAAGTAATTTTTAGATTTACTAAAAATATTAGTAATATTGCGCTAATATTTTTAGTTTTAAAAGTTGCTTTATGTCTGCAGATATTAAAACACCGGCCGTTGCTGAATACCTATTGTTGATCGAACCCCGTAAAGACCTGAGTGATGCTATTATCAACATCAAAAAGGCTTTTTATGATCAATACAAAGCCCCTGAAGCGCTGAAAGGGAAACCACACCTAACCCTTGTGAGCTACGTGCAATACACCAGTTTCGAAAGTCGTATCGTTCAAAAACTACGCACCGTTTCTATGCAGCTCTCTCCTCTTGCTATCGACCTTCAGGATTATGGTTCTTTCCCATCCCACACTATTTTTATACAGGTGGTTTCGAGAAGTGCCATACAAAACCTTGTAAGAAATATCCGTACCCATTTACAGGGTTTAATGAAGCTGGACAAAGACAACAAACCCCATTTTATAACGGAGCCTCATATAACCATAGCGCGGAAATTAAAACCCTGGCAGTATGAACAGGGATGGCTGGCCTATAGCCATCAGCAATTTTCCGGCAGGTTTATAGCCAGCTCCATGGTATTGCTGAAAAGGGAATCGCCGGATCAAAAATACCAGCTGGTTCATCGTTTTGAATTCCAGGGATTGCAGGTCGGCGCGTCTCAGGCAATGCTGTTTTAGCCAGATGAAGAATATTTGCGAACCTATTATTACAAACAGAGATGAACAAAAAATTACAGCAGGATCATTTTAAGGTAGCCATCTCCTCTAAAAAAGAGGAGCAACAATACCTGCAGGGACGCGGCGCCCAGATCAATACCCGCAATCGCTTTTTGAAAGATGAGCGGGTGAAGGAACATGTAGAAGCTATTGACGACTGGGACGAACCCAACCTGGCTACCCAATATATAGAGCAGGAAGCTAAAACCATTGTTAATAGGGTTGAAAGCCCCGATGTTGGTATGGCATACAGTATGAATGCTTATGCCGGTTGTGAGCATGGCTGCATTTATTGCTATGCACGTAATGTGCATGAGTACTGGGGTTACAGCGCCGGTTTAGATTTCGAAAGAAAGATCATAGTAAAAAAAAACGCGCCCCAGCTATTGCGTAAACAGCTCATGCATCCTAAATGGGAAGTAATGCCGATCATGCTGAGCGGTAATACAGATTGCTACCAGCCGGCCGAAAAAAAATACCGCCTTACAAGAGGCTTGCTGGAAGTATGTAATGAATTTAATCAGCCTGTTGGCATTCTTACCAAAAACTCGGGCATTTTAAATGATAAGGATGTGTTGCAGGAAATGGCCCGGAAAAACCTGGTAAGGGCAATGGTTTCCATCACTTCCTTTAACGAAGACCTGCGCCGTGTTATGGAACCCCGTACTACAACAGCCATACAGCGTTTAAAAGTGATTGAAGAACTGAGCAAGGCAGGCGTAACCATGGGTATTATGATGGGGCCCATGATACCTGGTTTAAATGAGCATGAGATGCAGAGAATTATGAAAGCCGCATCAGACGCAGGTGCAACCTTTACCGCCTATACCTTTATCCGTTTAAACGGTGCCATCAAATTTTTATTTCATGATTGGCTGTATAAAAATTTCCCTGACCGGGCCGATAAAATATGGCATCTTATAGAACAGAGTCATAACGGGAAGGTAAATGATAGCCGGTGGGGTCTGCGTATGCGCGGCGAAGGCAGTATTGCCGAAATAGTAGCCCAGCAATATGCGAAATATGGCAAACTCTACAATATGAACGAAGGACGTACAGGTCTCAATTTAACCAGCTTTAAAAGACCCGGCCAGCAGTTTACATTGTTTTAATGCCTCTTCCCTGCTAGTCGCTGCGCTTGTTGCCTCTTAAAAGCGCTACCAGCAATAAAATAAAGATAGCCCCGCCAACCACCCATACCCAGGGTTGCATAAAAAAGTTGCTGGCACTTTCTCCGGCGCCTTTGGTATTGATATCTACTTCCACCTTCTTTGTATCATCCTGTGCCCATAGTACAGTAGAAAAAAACAGGGTGAATACGGATAACACAATCTTAATGTGTGTTTGTTGCAAAGCTTTCATAATTTAATGTTTTACCTAAACGCGATAAAATATTATGCCAAAAATTATATATCATTCCATTCACATACTGTGCATAAGTTTATTTGCTTTTTATAACGAATAAATGATAACGTTGTGAAACACTAATTTCCATGCAGCATCAAACAAAACAATGGAGGAAGTTGACGGGCGAGTACCTCAAGAACTACATTGCAGACGAGGTACATGGCGCCATACTCCGCGAAAAAGAATTAGGCCACACACTCAAAGTGTGTATCGGCACCGACAGCCAGGTAAAAGGCTCCCAGACAGAATTTGCCACAGTTATCGTTTTTGTTCGTAAAGGCCGTGGTGGCTTTATGTTTTTAAACAATGAAACCACGCGCGAAAAAATGAGCATCAAACAACGCATGATGACCGAAGTTTCCAGAAGTATTGAGGTGGCTTATCATTTAAGCAATGTATTTTCCGATCACAGTATTGATATGGAAGTACATGTAGATATTAATACCAGCCCTTTGTATAAAAGTAACGACGCGCTGAAGGAAGCTATCGGTTATATTACAGGCATGGGCTTTTCCTTTAAAGCTAAACCGGAAGCTTTTGCCAGCTCCTGTTGTGCGAACAAGGTAGTGCAGTAAAACTCAGTTCCCATAAATTTGCTGTACAAAAATGGCGCATGTTGCCACGCGCCGCCGATACAACGTACCGGTTGATGTTCTTCCAGGTTAAGCAAGAGCTATTGATGCTTATTTTTTAAATTGTATAAAAACAGGATCATTGTGGCGTAATGCAATATAAAACTGCGAGTGATTATTGCTTATGGACTTGCTAAAGGCTAATTGTTTCAATATATAAGCTTTTAGATAAAAATGGTTTTGCCCGCTCTGTATACACCTTTTCTACAATGTTGGTTCTGTCCATTCCTTTTTCGATATAAGTTTTGTTAAGCAATTCTTTATTATAATCTAAAGATTCCAGGTATTTCCAATCGGGATTAGAGAAATGACTGATATTATAAGCAGTAACGATCCAGCTCCAGTTAATCAGGCTGCTCACTACTAAAACACAGAAAGCAGTCCAAACCATTCTGTTGATTAAAAATATATTGGTCTTTCTTTTTTTCAGTTTAATCCAGGTGGTAAACAGCCCCAGCAGGCTCAGGAGGAGAAATAAGAACACGCCTATCCTTTTAAAAGTCAGACCGTAAGCCGCAACATATTCCAGATTCCTGAAAAATACCGTAAGGATTAGTAATACATTTAACCCGATCCATAAAAAGGACAGCTTTTTAAGAAGATGCGACTGTGTATCAAAATTGAGCAGCCCCTGGAAGTAAATCATGATGACAGCAATAGCCATAACTATAGAGAGAATGAGCACATACACCCGTTCATGCACTTCGCTGCTTAAAGTGCCTGAAGACGATTGGGGGCCGAACTGTTCTATGCTATAAATAACGATAAAAAAAATCAATACCGCGTTCAGCAATATCAATGATATTTCGCCGCTACGTCTTTGTGAAACCAGGTCCAGCAAATGAAATCCCTTGCTTCTTCTTTGTACAAAACCATCACTAAAATCATCTTTCAAATGGCCGTTGCAGGCAATAAACAGTTTAGGTACCGAGGAGTAGAAAAAATTAAACATCAGGAAAAAACCAAGCGCTGTCAGCACCGCCAACTGGAAAAAATCGAACTCCAGGGGAATTAAGAAAAGCGATGCGAACTTGTCGCTGGCAGCAGCATATACGCCAAGAAAAATAGTAGCTAATGCCCCGGGGATGAGCGCATAACTGATGGCCTTTTTTACAATTCCGTTGCCCGACAAACGGATACCCAGCCACTTTTGCGGGGTGAGTACCCGGAAGATAAAGGTTACATAATTGAACGCGGTATTAAAGGGCAAAACCAATACATTAAGCCTGGGATAACGGGCTTTAAATCCGGTAAGTAACAGCGAGAGGAATAACGCCGCAAAGCTTATAAAGTCTCCATACCAGGCAAAGGCACCAATAGATAAAAAGCAGGTTGCCGAAAGCAGCCCAAACACAGGCGTACGTTTTACCCGGGGCGTGGTATCGAACATGAACAACCAGGCTATCAGGCCAAAAAAGCTGATATTTAATCCGGGGCCCTGGTTGTAGAACAATGCTACAAAAGCAACCACCGAAGCAAAGAAGAAAAGATTCTTTTTCATATTTTAAATTTAAAAGCACTTTGCATTTCAAAGTAATCAGATAAAAAAATAGCTATCCTCTCAATAGCTTCTCCAAAGCATTGATATGTTTTTCAAACGCCTCCTTACCAACGCTGGTAACCTTATAAGAGGTTTTGGGCTTTTTCCCGACAAACTCTTTTTTAACCTCTATATATTTTTTTTGTTCCAGTGCATTAATATGGCTGGCCAGATTGCCATCAGTAACCTGAAGATGATCTTTCATCTCCAGGAAATCGATCCATTCATTCACCACCAGAACCGACATGATGCCCAGCCTTACCCTACTTTCAAAATCCTTATTTAAATGCTCTAATAAGCTCATTACACAATTTAATAGTGTTACCGGTATTTCTTATACATCAGCAAACCGTATACGATATGCAGTATGCCAAAACCCAACGCCCAAAATACCAACCCATAGCCAGGAACGAGCATGGCAATAACACCCAAAAATGCTTCGCAATAACCCAGGTTCTGTATATCGGAAAAAGTATACCTGCCGGCATTGATCAGGGCCAGTCCATAAAATACCAGCATTAAAGGAGCCATTATGATGAAATACCCATGGTACATGGCAGCCAGGCAAAATAAGCCACCAAAGATCAACGGAACAAATAAAGCAACCAGTAATTTCTTAGTGGTAGAAGTCCATACTTTATGCCCCTGCTTTTTTGTTTTATTTACCGTAAGTAAAATACCCGTTCCCAGAGCAGCCACCAAAACCACAATAGCCAACAAGCTAAGCTGGGTTACTACCTCTGTGTCCGGTGCTTCGCTATAGCCCTGGAAATAATCAATACTGTTCTTTTGCAGGATGTAATAAGCTGCCCAGGCACCGGCTAATGCAATAATACCTGCAGCTACCCCCGACAGCCCGTTCAGCGAAATAAACCGGGAGGATTGCTCCATCATTTTCCGGATATGTTGTAAGTCGTCCTTTAACTCCTGACTCATAAAAGCACTTTGAAATACAAAGTAAGCACAAGGCAACCGTTCCACCAAATAAATGCAAAAGAAAAAGTCGCCCTACAGCGACTTTAACAACTATTCAATTTCCAAATTATCTGCGACCTCCTCGTACATACTCCCTGTCTCTGTCGCGGTTATTATGATTGCGGCCATTGTTCCACTCTTTATGCTTAGGATGATACCTGCTTTCGTAATATTTGTACTCGCGGCTGTCGCGAATTACGAGCTGGTCGCGCGTATTTCTGTATCTGCTATAATTTTGAATGTCCCGCCGGTTGTCGCGGTAAGGCTCATAGTTCCTGTTCACTACTACTTTATAAGTATTATACAGGTTCACTCGTCCGTAAGACGCTGGCAAAGATCTACCATAAGCCCAGCCACGCCTGTTGGGGTATATAAACTGTTCGCCCATCACATCATAATAAGCATTATACTCAGGCAGGTAATAATAACGTGCATAATCATAGCCTACGGGACCCCATGCCGGCTGGTTACCGATGTTTATATTGATTCGAACCTGCGCATTTGCATTTTGTACTAAACTAAATCCGGCAATCACTAACGCAGCAAAAATGAACTTTTTCATGATCTTTAATTTTAAGTGCCTTATCCTTTTTAAGGATTAGACGAGTTTACAATTTTTTGTAAAGCGCTTTGATTAATAGACGCTGAACAAAGCCTAAAAGGTTAGAGTATTTTTCACTTTATCAAATTATTAGCAAATTTCTTTTTTACAATTACTCTTCTCCTACTGTTTGGAGAAATAGCCAATCCTCGTTCTGCCTGCATGGGATCTCAGAACATTCCTTCGTACTTATATGCACTGTATATCCTTTGCCCGACCAGGTAATTGCCTTCAGAAGCAGCTTGTCAACTAATCAACTTAGCAACCCGTCAACTTACCAACTTATCAGCTAAATTTGCTGCCTATGGCAAAAGCAAAGAACAATAAACCCGTTATCCTGATCACGAATGATGATGGTATTACAGCACCTGGCATCAGAGCATTATATGAAGCCGTGAAAGACCTGGGGCAAATCGTTATTGTAGCGCCTGACAAACCCCAGTCGGGCATGGGACACGCTATAACAATAGGTCATCCCCTTCGCCTCCAGCAAAGCGATCTGTTTCCCGGTATTGATGCCTACTCCTGCTCGGGGACGCCGGTAGACTGTGTAAAGCTGGCGGTTGACAAGGTTTTGCATCGTAAGCCAGACCTATGCCTGAGCGGAATCAATCACGGCCCTAATCACAGCATTAATGTTATCTATTCAGGCACTATGTCTGCAGCAATGGAAGCAGCGATTGAGAACATTCCAGCAGTAGGTTTTTCCTTAATGGATCATAGTGTGAATGCCGATTTCTCAGCAGCCCAGCACTATGCAAGAGTGATCACTGAAAAGATGTTGAAAGACAGGCAAACCAAGCATATTCTTCTGAACGTAAACATCCCTCACTTTCCGTTATCTGAAATCAAGGGTTATAAGATCTGCAAGCAGGCCTACGCGAAATACCAGGAGAAATTCCTGCAACGCAAAGACCCCAGCGGGAAGCATTACTATTGGCTTACCGGAGAGTTTATCAATTTCGACAATGCAAGGGATAGCGATGTGTGGGCATTGGCTAATAACTATGTGAGCGTTGTGCCGGTACAGTTTGATCTTACCAATTATGAACTGAAGAAAAAGCTGGAAAAACAATGGAAAGACACGCCTGACCGTTCGGTAAAAGCGCCGGTTAAGAAAATTGTAAAAAGATCGATGCGGAAATCTGAATAACCGGATAAGCGATCGCCCCAAACCTGGATAAATATATTACCTTGAGCCAACAGAAAAAATACTATATCATCGCCGGGGAAGCATCGGGCGACCTGCATGGCGGTAACCTCATACACGCTGTTAAACAACAAGACCCTGATGCGGATATACGTTGCTGGGGTGGCGATAAAATGCAGGCAGCCGGTGGCATTTTGGTGAAGCATTACCGCGACCTGGCATTTATGGGCTTCATCGAAGTGGTGAGGAATCTCGGCACCATTCTCAAAAATCTGAAGTTTTGTAAACAGGATATTCTTGCATTTAAACCTGATGTGCTGGTGCTGATCGATTACCCCGGATTCAATCTGCGAATTGCCCAATGGGCAAAAGAGCAGCAAATAAAAGTGGTATACTATATCTCCCCGCAAGTATGGGCCTGGAAGGAAAACCGGGTGAAAATGATGAAGCAGTGTATCGACGAGATGATTGTGATACTGCCTTTTGAGAAAGCTTATTTTAAGGAGAAATGGAACTGGGACGTTACTTATGTGGGCCATCCGTTAATAGAAGAAATCGCAAGAAAGAGAGTTGTTGGATCTGACCTGGTGATAACAGATGCAGCCGGCAATAAGAATAATAAACCTGTTATAGCCTTGTTGCCCGGCAGCCGTAAGCAGGAAATAGAAAAAAAACTACCGGTTATGCTTGAAGTGAGTAAAGCCTTTCCCGGGTACCAGTTTGCAGTAGCCCAGGCGCCTTCGCTTGATAGCAGTTTCTATCATACCTACACCCGCCAGTATCCTAATGTGAGTATTGTAAACAACCGCACCTATGATTTGCTCATGCAATCAAAAGCAGCCCTGGTTACCTCGGGTACCGCTACCTTGGAAACAGCTCTTTTTGGCGTGCCCGAAGTGGTATGTTATAAGGGATCGGAAATCAGCTACCAGATAGCCCGCCGCGTTATAAGCATTAAATATATATCGCTGGTAAATCTTATCATGGATAAAGAGGTGGTGAAGGAGCTGATACAAAAGGAAATGAATGTAAATAATCTTACCATGGAGCTAAATAAGCTGCTCAATAATGAGGCCACACAGCGGCAGATCAGCGAAGATTACATACAGCTACAAAATATTCTCAACGCCGGAGGAAATGCTTCTGCAAAAGCCGCAGAAATCATTATTGCATCAGCTTCTTAACAACTTAATCGCCAGAATGATGAGGCAGATAATAAAAAGAAAAATACTGATGCGGTTTATGTTATGCATATAGCCTACCCAGCTGCTCTTAGGCCTGTTGGGATCTTTTTTCCGTAAAAAAAGATATTCGGCTAACTGTTTAAATACACCCATAAGTTCGTGTTTAAAATGAACGTTAATATTCCGGGTAGTATCCATACCTCTTTTGAAACAGACCCACGTTCACACCCGCACGTAATACTGGCACAATCCTTACCCTTTCCGCCCCGGTGTTGGGATTATAAGAAATATCGACATAAGGGCTGTTCCTGTTTTTTAACACATCTGCCAGAACAGTAAAGTAAAAAAAAGTGGTGCCGCCTTTGCTGCGCCCGGTAGACAGGCCACCGCCTAATAGCAACGACGTTGCGCTGGCGCTGTATTTATCAGAAATTCGTCCCGAACCGGCAGCTGTATAATTAACATTTGTAAAGTTGTGCTCTAACTGCGCCTGGGCAAACAGGAAGGGCAAAGGGTAAGCCCTTGCAAAAATACCAGGCCCGTATACGTGCTGCCTTAATTTATCATTATAATCATATACATCTCTGGAACCTGTATACACATAGTTTAAAACTACGCCTCCATCAAGATAGTCGTTCACCTTATACCCCAAAACCGGGCTGGCGCCCAGCAACGAGCCTCCGGTATAAAACGACGCTGTTACGCCTCCGCCTGTAAAAAGATTATGTTTTTTAAACCCTTTTTCTACCGGCTCCGGCTCCCCGTTCGCATTTCTAACCTTTACTTCCTCTTCCTGTGAAAAAGCAGGGCTATCGGCGCCCAACATCAATACCGTAAATACGCCTGCCATCCATAAATATTTCTTCATCGATTTCTGTTTAGTTTTACCACCGGTAAAAATAGTACATATTTTTTAGCGTGGTGCTGTTATACTTAGCCCATCGGCAATTTAACATCTTAATCGAAGATCTTACCTGCATTTAAAATATTATTGGGATCAAATACCTTTTTAATATCACGCATGATCTGCAACTGGCGCTCTTCGAAAACAATATCCATAAACCCTTTTTGTATTAAACCAATACCGTGCTCCCCGCTGATCGTACCCCCTAATTGTTTTACTAAAATAAATAATTCGCGTACAATAACATCCATTTCCGGATGTTGATAGCTATCCGGAACACCTTCCTTTTTAATACGGATATGCAGGTTACCATCACCCGCATGCCCATAAGCTACTGCGTCAAAATTGTACTGCTTTCCCAGTTTTTTTAACCCTCTGATAAGCTTAGGCAGCTCGGCCCTGGGCACCACTGCATCTTCTTCAATCGTATAACCCGCCATTTTTACGTACTCCGCTACCTTGCGCCGCAATTTCCAAAGTGCTTCTTTTTGCTGTGCGTCTTCTGCAAATAAAAGTTCCCCCGCTTCATAGTTTTCCAATACGACGGCGATCTGCTCCATCTCCTTTATTAGCACTTCCGTATCATTACCATCCACCTCTATCAGTAAATGAGCTTCTATCCGGTCATTAACCGGCATGGCATGATTATCTACCATACTGCTTACTATTCTGAGCGCGTTTATTTCCATCAATTCTAATGCACTCGGCGTAAAGCCGGCCCTGAAAATAGCACTTACAGCTTCGCTGGCCTTCTCCAAACTCGCAAAAGGCGCCAGTATGAGCAGGTCATATTTAGGCAGGGGGATCAACCTTAATACTATTTTGGTAACAATGCCCAGGGTACCCTCGCTACCCACTATGAGCTGTGTAATATTATATCCCGTCGAATTTTTAAGCACGTTGGCTCCCGTCCAGATGATCTCTCCTGTAGGTAATACCACTTCCAGATTTAACACATAATCTTTTACAACGCCGTATTTCACAGCTCTTGGCCCTCCGCTGTTTTCAGATATATTGCCCCCGATAAAGCAAGACCCTTTGCTGGCAGGATCGGGCGGATAAAACAAGCCTTTTTCGGCTACTGTACGCTGTAATACCTCGGTGATCACACCTGGTTCAGTAGTTACCTGCAGGTTCCGTTCATCTATGTGCAAGATCTTATTGAGTCTTTCTGTAGAAATCACTACCCCTCCCAGGTGCGGAAGCGCTCCCCCGGTAAGCCCTGTTCCCGCCCCTCTTGGGGTAACAGGAATGTGTTCTTCATTACATATTTTCAGTATATCACTAATCTCCTGCGGTGTAGCAGGCTTTAGTACTAGATGGGGTTTAAAGCTCAGCGTTTCGGTTTCATCACGGCTATAACGTAATAAAGAATCTTCATCAGCAAAAAAATAGTCATTCCCAACTATTGCTTTGAACGATTTTATGATGTTGTCTGTTATGTTACCCGGGGGCTGTTGCATGGCTGTAAAAATAGCGTTTTTACCACTGTAGCGCAACCGGCCAGCTGTAAACGGCCACACCTGCATCATGCAGGATAGTCGATAAAATTAACATACTTATCTTTGAATGATCCAAAATCAAAAAAATGGCCGGAATACTTGAGCAGATAGGCAACACGCCTTTGGTTGAATTAAATAAAATAGCGGTAAATAAAAATGTAAAAATATATGCCAAGCTGGAAGGCAATAATCCCGGAGGCAGTGTGAAAGACCGGGCCGCTTACGGCATGATCAAGGGTGCTTTAGACCGCGGAGATATTAGGCAGGGCACTAAATTAATTGAAGCCACCAGCGGTAATACCGGTATTGCACTGGCCATGATCGCAAACCTGTTTGGGATTGATATCGAGCTCGTAATGCCAGAAAGCGCCACCAGGGAGCGTGTATTGACGATGCAGGCATTTGGTGCTAAAGTAACACTTACCTCGAAGGAAAGAGGCATGGAAGGCTCTATAGACTATGCGAATGATAAATTACAGTTGGGCGGCTACCTGATGCTGAACCAGTTTGGTAATCCTGATAACCCCGGCATGCATTACCGTACAACAGGCCCCGAAATATGGAGAGATACGGAAGGCCGGATCACCCATTTTGTATCATCAATGGGTACTACAGGTACCATCATGGGTGTGTCCCGTTATCTGAAGGAAGTAAATCCCGATGTACAAATTGTAGGTTGCCAGCCCACCGATAATTCCAGCATTCCGGGTATACGTAAATGGCCCGAGGCCTATCTTCCGAAAATATTCGACAAAAGCCGCATAGACCGGGTAATTGAATTGGACGAGTCGGATGCCCGTACCATGGCCAAAAGACTGGCACGCGAAGAGGCGGTATTTGCGGGCATGAGCAGTGGCGGCGCTGTACATGCCGCTGTTGAGCTGTCGAAAGAGCTGGAATCGGGAGTTATTGTTTGTATTATCTGTGACCGCGGCGACCGTTATTTATCTTCGGATTTGTTTGATTAATATATCAGATCATCCCCATGAGTTGCCAGTATTTTTGTACCGGCAGTTTTTCTTAATGCTTTTATTGAGTAAACCTGCTTCTTTTACAAAGAAGCGATTAACTTCATCCTTACTAAACTTTGTACATGATAAGGATTTTAACCATCTGCCTCCTGCTGGTATACCAAGCTGCTTTATCCCAAAACGCCAGCCCACTCTACCTGCAAACCAGCGAGGTACACGATATTATGACGCGCTTTAATGCAGACAAGGGCAGCATCATGCGTTTTTACGGGAGCGGAGACGGCTGGCGCGGTGAAGCTGGTTTTAATACTCCTGAACGGCGCGAACGACTGCTGAAACTGATCGGCAGCTATATGTTGGAGTTGAAGCAAATGCACTTTGAAACCATGAACATTAATGGCAAAGTAGATTATATACTTTTTAAAAATCAACTGGAAGACCAACAATACCAACTAAAAAAAGAAGAACAGACCTACAGTGAAATAGCAGGTTTATTACCATTCACTGAGCGCATACTTCAAATGCAAACACCCCGCCGGCGCGGCCTTTCGGTAAAAGGCGAAGAAATAGCCAGGCAAATGGACGATATGCGCAAAGAAGTAACCGCCCTTATACAAAAACTGGATGGCAGTCCGGCTCTTAAAAAAGACCAGGCTTTAACCGCGTCGGGTTCGGCAAAAGCATTACAGGCTTTACTAAAAAATTATTTTAATTTCTATAATGGCTACGATCCTTTGTTTAGCTGGTGGGTGCCTAAAACCTACTATGCACTGGACAGCACTTTAGGAATATATGCTACTGCTTTATCAAAAAAAATATCATCTGCCGGTGTGCAAGAAGATGACGGAAGCGGTATCATCGGTAACCCTATCGGGCGGGAAGAACTGATACGCCAGTTAAAACTGGAGTTCATTCCCTACACACCGGAAGAGCTGGTAGACATTGCTAATAAAGAATTTGCCTGGTGTGATGCAGAACTGCTAAAGGCTTCTAAAGAAATGGGCTTTGGTAACAATTGGAAAGCAGCACAGGAAAAAGTAAAAAACAGTTATGTGCCGGCGGGAAAACAACCGGAAGCTATGCTGGAACTATACAATCAGTCGGTTGATTTCTTAAAGAAAAACGACCTGGTAACCATACCCCCGGTTGCGGAAGAAACCTGGCGCATGACGATGATGTCCCCGCAGCAACAACTGGTAAGCCCGTTCTTTTTAGGTGGCGAAACCTTAATGATCTCTTACCCTACAGACGAAATGTCTTATGATGACAAGCTGATGAGCATGCGGGGTAACAACCCGCACTTCTCCCGTGCTACCGTTCATCATGAGTTGATTGCAGGACATCACCTGCAGGGTTTTATGAATAATCGCGCCAAAGCCTACCGTGATTTTGGCACACCGTTCTGGCACGAAGGGAATGCGCTGTACTGGGAGTTTATTTTATGGGACCTTAATTTTCCCCGCGGGCCTGAAGATCGCATCGGCATGTTGTTCTGGCGTATGCATCGTTGCGCCCGTATTATTTTTTCGCTGAATTATCATTTAAATAAATGGACGCCCCAGCAATGCATCGACTTTTTAGTAGACCGGGTTGGCCATGAGAGAGCTAACGCTGAAGGCGAAGTGCGCCGGTCATTTACGGGCGGTTATGGTCCGCTTTACCAGATTGCATATATGATTGGAGGTTTACAGTTTTATGCATTAAAGAAGGAGCTGGTAGATACTAAAAAAATGACCTACAAACAATACCATGATGCCATCCTCCGTGAAAACAGCATGCCGCTGGAAATGCTAAGAGCTATCTTGATTAACCAGGACCTGAAAAAAGATTTTACAACCACCTGGCGGTTTTATAACAAATAACAATATTAAACTTTACAGATCAACATGGGTATTTCTTCCACTAAAATAAAATCCTTTCAAGTTTTTAAAACAAAAGCGGGGCTTAAAAAACCCATTTCGGATGCTACACATACGCTGCACGAAATATCTTTTTTGGTATTAAGACTACATTTGGAAAACGGTGTTATGGGTGAGAGCTATTTATTATCGTTTCAATATTCACCCAATGCTATACTGGGCGCTTTAAAAGATGCATTGCCGCATATCGTAGGACTGGAAGCATTTGAAACAGGCAAGGCAGAAGCTATGCTCTATCATAATTCGGAGTATTTCGGGGCCGGCGGCATTAACAAATGGGCGGCCGCGGCAATTAACATTGCTATGTGGGATGCATGGGCCAGGTCGCTCGAACAACCTGTATGGAAATTGTGGGGGGTGCATAAAGACAAGTGCGCCATTTACGGAAGCGGGGGCTGGCTTTCTTATACCATTGATGAATTGATTGAAGAGGTTACCAACTATAAAGAACGTGGCTTTAAGGCTGTAAAAATAAAAGTAGGTGCTGCCAACTGGAAAACAGATGTGGAACGCCTCCAACTGGTGAGGCAGGCTGTGGGCAATGAGCTGAATATTATGATGGATGCCAACCAGGGCATGCAATTGCCGGAAGCGATACAATTAGCCAACAAGGCCAGAGAGCTGAATATCTACTGGTTCGAAGAACCTTTACATCATCAGAACTTTGAAGGATACAAAACGCTTAAACAACAAACCGGTATATCGCTGGCAATGGGCGAACGCGAATATAATATCCAACCTTTAAAAGAACTGATCAGCAGGAATGCGCTGGATATATGGCAACCTGATATTTTAAGGATTGGCGGCGTTGAAGCCTGGCGCGCCAGTGCTGCCCTTGCAGATGCACACCACCTGCCGGTGTTACCACATTATTATAAAGACTACGATGTACCATTGGTATGCAGCGTACCCAATGGCGCCGGGGTAGAAAGCTTCGACTGGATCGATCCTTTAATTGATAACCCAATGCTGGTGAAAAACGGTTTCGCCTATCCGCATAACCAGCCTGGCTGGGGTTTCCGGTTTTTGGATGAACATTTACACGAAATAAAATAATGGCCGGCACAGGTATGAATACTTTATATGCCCGAAAACAATTTATATTTTATTGCGGTTATTCCTTCCGGTGAATTACGAAATAAAGTCAATGAATTAAAACAAGATATCGCCACGCGCTTTTACAGTGCCAGGGCGCTGAAGGCAATGCCGCATATCACCCTAAAAGCCCCTTTCAAATGGCCCCTCACAGCGCATAACATGCTGCTAAAATGGTTTGCTGATTTAAAACTTCCCGGGCCTTCCTTTACCGTAAAATTACAGGGCTTCGGCGCTTTTAATAATAGGAAGAACCCTGTTATATTTATAAAGCCGGCATACAGTATTTCCCTGGTATTACTACAACGGGAAATTGTTAATAGCTTCGGAGCTTTAGAGCTGGCTGTTGTTCAGCCCACAGATAAAAATTTTACGCCGCATATGACCATTGCCTATCGCGATCTGACACCGGCAAATTTTGAAAAGGCCTGGGAAGAGTATAGCTATAAAGAATTTGAAGAACAGTTCGAGGTAACTGCGGTTCACCTGCTTCAGCATAATGGCACCCAATGGAACATCATTGCATCCAATACGCTGGCGAATCTATAGCCCTTATTTCTTCTTTTTAGCCACCAGTTCATAAGAATGATCAATCCATTCTTTTAGCTGTTTAAAAGATACCGACCCGTCAACGGTTACCGTATTCCAATGCTTTTTATTCATATGATATCCGGGCTGCACACAGGCATAATTTTCTCTAAGCTCCAGGGCAAGATCTGGGTTGCATTTTACATTAAAAGAGAGTGGTTCCGAATCCATTCCCATCAGCAGAAATATTTTGCCGTTTACCTTATACACCAATGTATCAGGGCCAAAAGGCAAGGTTTCCTCTACATCATCTTTTTTTAAACAATAGTCACGAATGTTTTCTATATCCATCAAAAAAAATTAAAGTAGCCAATATGCAAACGTTTGCACTTACACCATCGCCATAAAAATACTAACTTGATACATTTATAACAGATTTGCTTTAATTTTTTCCTGAATACTGTGCAAAACGGTTATTTTAAACGACCTTTCCATGCAACCGCTTCGAAATATAATTTTACTCACCATACTGCTTTGCTGCTTTGAAAACACCTTGTCAGCACAGCACCATTTATACGTTTCCTCAAAAGGAAAAGATAGTAACCCAGGAAGCCTGGCCCGCCCTTTTCTTTCCATCGAACATGCAACCCGGTATGCCGGTTCGCTTACAGGGGAGGTGATCATTCATATTGCAAAAGGGGTTTACTACCTGGATACAACCATACAATTTACCTCGCAACAATTCAGACCCCGGAAACTGACCTTACAAGGGACGGGAGAAGTGATTATCAGTGCCGGCAAGTTGCTAAACCTCAACTGGCAGCATTTTAAAAAAGGCATTTACGTGGCTGCGATAAAGGATAACAGGCAATTTGAAAGATTATATTGCAACAATGTTTTACAGGTGTTGGCACGCTACCCCAATTATGATCCCGCTGCAAAAGTATTTAATGGTACAGCTGCAGACGCCGTAGATGTGCAAAGAATTAAAAAATGGGCCAATCCAACCGGGGGATATCTACACGCATTGCATGGCGGAGAATGGGGTGGCTTTCATTATCGCATTACAGGGGTAAACGCCACAGGATTACTGCAAATGGAAGGCGGCTGGCAAAATAACCGCCCCAGCAAATTGCACCCTGACAAGAGGTTTGTTGAAAATGTTTTTGAAGAACTGGATGCTCCGGGAGAGTGGTTCTTAGACAAAGAGAAAAAACTTCTCTACTTTTATCCCCCTGAAAATATTAACCTGGCTACTTCCAAAATTGAAGTGGCCCACCTGGCCCAAAGCTTTGTAATGAAAGGCACTGTTCAGCGGCCGTTACAGGGTATTAGTTTCTCCAATCTGCATTTTACACATAACGAGAGAACCTTTATGGAAACAAAAGAACCTCTGCTGAGAAGCGACTGGACTTTTTACCGTGGCGGTGCTTTGCTTTTTGATGGTGCTGAAAACTGTAAAATAACGGATTGTATATTTGAAGGCCTGGGCGGCAATGCCATTGTATTCAGCAACTACAATAAAAACAACCTGGTAACAGGCTGCCATATTTATAATATCGGCGCGAATGCTATAGCTTTTGTTGGTGATATGGCAGCCGTAAGAAGTCCTTCTTTCAGTTATGGCAGTAATGTTCCCTATGCGGAAATGGACAAAACACCAGGACCACTTAATAATAACTACCCCCGGCAGTGCACTGTAGACAATAACCTGCTTCATGATCTGGGACAAATTGAAAAACAGGCTACCGGCGTTCAAATAGAAGTATCATCACAAATAAAAGTCAGCAGAAACAGTATTTATAACCTGCCCAGGGCCGGCATTAATATTGGCGACGGTTGTTTTGGAGGGCACCTGATTGAATATAATGATGTATTCAACACCGTACTGGAAACAGGCGATCACGGATCTTTTAACTCGTGGGGGCGAGACCGTTTTTGGGCCGCTAAAAGAAGCTATATGGATAGCCTGGTGGCATTGCATCCCGAGCTGATTTTACTGGATGCGCAGGAAACAACAGTAATACGTAATAACCGGTGGCGTTGTGATCACGGTTGGGATGTTGACCTGGACGACGGCTCATCCAATTATCATATTTATAATAACCTCTTTTTAAATGGAGGACTCAAATTCAGGGAAGGCTTTTTCCGGAAAGCAGAAAACAATATAATGATCAACAACAGCTTTCATCCGCATGTTTGGTTTAGGAACAGTGGTGATGTGTTTACCCGTAATATTATAATGAGGGCCTATGCGCCCATTGGCATGAATGACTGGGGAAGCACTATAGACCACAATTTTTTTCCCGACCGGTCAGCGCTGGAAAAAGCCAGGCTGAACGGCACCGATAAAAACAGCCTTGAAGGTGATCCGTTATTTGTTGATCCCGCCAAAGGAGATTTTACCGTAAGGCCCAATTCTCTGGCGCTCCAAACAGGTTTTAAAAACTTCGACATGTTTTCTTTTGGCGTACAAAAATCTTCGTTAAAAGCAATTGCGCTTCAGCCTGCAATACCGGTATTACAAATCACAACTGCCACCACTTCATCAGACCAGCCTATCGATTTTTCCGGGGGGATGCTTAAATCGGTAGAAGGCCTCGGAGATCGCTCTGCTTATGGCTTACCGGATGAAAGCGGTGTAATTATTATTGCTGTGGGAAAAGGCCTGTTACATCAATCAAACCTGCAAACCAAAGACGTAGTAGTGATGGCCAACGGCAAAAAAATAAAAAACGTCAAGGATTTCCTGGATATTTTTAACACTCTTAAAAATTTTAATAAAACCATACCGCTCACCATTATACGTAACCAACAGCAACTGAACATTAACTTAAAGACCCAATGATAAAAGTTTCCACACTCCTGTTATCTCTTGTGCTTACAGCAACCGTGCTGGCACAACCCGGCCCCCGTCATAACCTCCGGTTTAATCAACTCGCACAGCGATGGGATGAAGCTATCCCGTTGGGCAATGGGATGCTGGGCGCCCTGGTATGGCAAAAGCAGGGCAACTTAAGGCTTTCTTTAGACAGGGCCGACCTATGGGATGAAAGAAAGGCGATGAACCTTTCACTATTCAACTTTTCGGATGTACAGCGCTGGGTAAAAAACAAAACCTATGATTCGGCCCATCTCCTGGGCGACAAACCATATGATGCCATGCCCTACCCTACTAAACTGCCGGCAGCAGCTATGGAATTCAAAATATCCCACCTGGGCAAAGTGGTATCCAATAAACTTGATATCGTTACTGCGTTAAATACGGTGCAATTTGAAAGCGGCGCCTTGTTTAATTGTTATATACATGCCACCAAAGACGTAGGTTACTTTTCTTTTGAAAACATAGATGAAAAAAAATCGCCCGGCGTTGCTCAGTTACTGAAGCCCCAGCTAATCGTACATCATTACAATAACAGCAAGGCTAACGGAGACAGGGACAACAGCCATGCCGGTGAAGGGCTGGGCAAACTGGGGTACCCCAAGGGAAGCATTTCTGAAACAGCCAACAGTATCCGTTATCACCAGCCTACTTATGAGAACCATTATTTTGAAGTGCTGATTAACTGGAAAAAGCTTCCCGGCAACCGTATTATAGGACAATGGATTATATCTAACGATAAAAAAGCACAGGCGTCAGCGCTAAGTACAGCCAGTAAAGAACCTACCAGCTGGACAAGCCATATCAATTGGTGGAACAGGTTCTGGTCCCGATCTGCTGTTGCCTTGCCGGATTCGTTGATTGAAAAACAATACTACCTCGAAATGTATAAGCTGGGAGCTGTTTCCCGACCCGGGGCCCCTGCTATAACATTGCAGGCGGTGTGGACCGCCGATAATGGAAGCCTGCCGCCCTGGAAAGGAGATTTTCATAATGATCTGAATACACAACTGAGCTATTGGCCGGTATATACTGCTAACCATTTACAAGAGGGAGAGAGCTACATTAACTGGCTCTGGAATAATAAAAAGAAAAATGAACAATACACCCGGCAGTATTTTGGAGTTGGGGGTTTGAATGTACCTGGCGTGGTTACACTTAATGGAGACCCCATGGGAGGTTGGATACAGTATTCTCTCGGTCCAACCGTTGGCGCCTGGTGCGCGCAACATTTTTACTGGCAATGGAAATATTCTATGAATGACATATTTCTGAAAACCAGGGCTTATCCTTATATACATGATGTGGCCACTTATATGGAACAGATCACCTTTATGAAAGACGGCCAGAGAAAGCTCCCTTTAAGTTCCAGCCCCGAATACAACGACAATGCAATCACCGCCTGGTTTACAAACTGGAGCAACTTTGATCTGTCGCTTGTACAGTTTTTGTTTAAAGCCGCCGCCGAAGTAGCATTGGCTAACCAAAAAACTTCAGAGGCCGAACACTGGAAAAAACTTGCGGCACAGCTACCGGCTTATGAAACAAACGAAACGGGGTTTACTATTGCACCCGGACAGAATCTTAATTCTTCGCACCGGCATATGTCGTCTTACATGGCTATTTACCCGTTGGCCCTTTTAGATATTAACAAACCGGGAGACAAAGATATTATTCAGAATTCTCTGAACAGGATTGAAGAAAAGGGAACGCGGGCCTGGTGTGGCTATTCATTTAGCTGGATGGCCGCCCTGTATGCAAGGGCATATAAAGCAGATAAGGCAGTACAACAACTGCAGATCTTTGCGTCCAATTTTTGTTCGCCGAACAGCTTTCACCTTAACGGTGATCAAAAAGGAGGGCAATACTCCGGTTTTACATACCGGCCATTTACACTCGAAGGCAATTTTGCGTTTGCGCAGGGTGTACAGGAGTTATTGTTGCAAAGCCGCGACGGTTATATAGAAGTATTTCCCGCAGTACCACGCAGTTGGCACAATGTTTCATTTCACAGGCTGAGGGCTGAAGGAGCTTTTATTATTTCGGCTAAAAAAGAAAATGGCGTGCCAACCGATATAACCATTACAGCCGAACAGGGCGGCATACTTCGTCTTAAACTTCCTTTCAGAACATGGATCACCAGAAGCATTCCTATGTCTTTATTTAATACCAGCGAGGAAGGAATTCTTTCTGTAAACCTGAAAAAAGGGCAAACTATTATTATTGAAAACGGATACGAATAATTAAACTGAAAATGAGAAGAATACTCTTGGCAATAACAATGTTCGCCATTACAAATGCGCCGGCTCAGCCCGCTACCGCTACGAACCGCGCCGATTGGTTTAAAGAAGCCGGGCTGGGGATGTTTGTGCACTGGGGATTGTATAGCATACTGGGTGGTACTTACAACGGCCATACCATGCCCGATAAAAGTTTCAAGAACGGCAGCAGCTGGTACTCCGAGTGGATTCAACAACGACTGGAAGTGCCTGAAGCAGCGTACCGGGCACTGGTAAAACAATTTAACCCTGTAAATTTTGATGCCGATAGCTGGATCAGAGAAGCTAAAGATGCGGGCATGAAATACTTTGTGATCACATCTAAACATCATGACGGTTTTGCCTTGTGGGATTCTAAAGCGTCGACCTACGACATTGGAAGCACTCCTTATAAAAAAGACATACTTGGAGACCTGGTAAAAGCTTGTAAAAAATACGGGTTGAAATATGGGTTCTACTATTCGCACTGTGAAGACTGGGATCACCCCGGCGGAGCTACGCCATCCTGGACCCCACAAAAAACGGATGCGCAATTTGAGCAATACTGGAATGGAAAATGCTTACCGCAGGTAAAAGAGCTGATGGAACGTTACCAGCCCGATATGTTTTGGTTTGATACCTGGGGGGATGAGCAGGAAAAGATATTTATATCTGATAAACGGCGTGACCAGCTAATCGCCATGATCCGGCAACTAAGTCCTAAAACATTAATCAACGGGCGTATATCATGGCTTAATCCCGGTAACGACATAGATTTTCTTGAGATGATGGACAACGCTTACCCGTCTGAATTATTGCAGCGGCCCTGGCAAACACCGGCCACGATGGTACATTCATGGGGGTGGCATGCCAAAGATTATAACTGGAAAACGGCAAAAGAAATGATCGGTTACCTCGTAAACAATGTGTCTAAAGGCGGTAACTATCTTTTAAATATCGGACCTAAAGCCGACGGATCCATTCCACCAATGGCTATAAGACGGCTCAGAGAAATGGGAGGATGGATGCTTACTAACGCTGAAGCTATATATGGAGCCAGGCCTGTTGCCTCAAAAACCCCGGAAAATATTCGCCTTACACAAAAAACAATTAACGGGAAGACCTATATATATGCATCGATCATAAAAGCGCTTGAAAATAAAAACCTGGAGCTTCCTTTGCAGCTTGCAAAAGTGGCATCCTGTTCCATGCTAGATACTGGCATGCCGGTTTCTTTTGAAAAAAATAATGAGGGTACTTCGTTTATACTCCCCGATAAAATAGCATTAACAGAAGATGGCGTGCAGGTATTAAAAATAGAGTTAAAACGCTAACCAACTGCAACATGTACCATCTTCTCCGTACCATAGCCATACTTCATTTTTCATTAAAAATCACCTCACACATGCGCCTCATTATTATTTCATTATTTACACTGATTACCTCCGGTTTGTCGGCACAAAAGAAGCCGAATATTATTTTAGTTCTTGCAGATGATATGGGGTATAGTGATATCAGTTGTTACGGTAACCCGTTAATACAAACGCCATTCCTGGATAAAATGGCGCGTAACGGTGTTATGGCTACCAATTTTGTAACTACGTCTCCTATCTGTTCTCCCTCACGCGCGTCATTGCTGACGGGTCGTTATTGCACCCGTTCGGGCATTACTTATGTTATTGGCCCGGGCAATAAAATCACCATGCCTGAAAGCGAAATAACCATTGCAGAAGTACTAAAACCCAACGGCTATACAACCGGGGCCGTTGGCAAATGGCATGTGGGCGATTATGGCAGCGGTTTACCCAATAAGCAGGGATTTGATTTTTTTTACGGGATGATGTACAGTCATGATTACAGGAGCCCTTATGTAAAAACCGATACAACAATTAAGATATTCAGAAATACCACCCCGGAGATTTACCAGCCCCCGGATAGTATATTGAACGATATTTATGTGAAAGAAGCGGGCGGATTTATAAAAAGATCTGTAGAAAATAAAAAACCCTTCTTCCTTTACCTGGCACACAACATGCCTCACCTCCCCGTAGCGTTTGCTGCTATGAAAAAGCGGGTCAAAAGTTCTGCAGGAGGCGAACTGGGTGATGTAATTGAAGACATGGATAATGGGCTTGCAAAGATCTGGAGCGTTATAGAAGAGGCGGGTGAGGCAGATAATACTATTTTTATATTTACCAGTGATAACGGCCCCTGGCTTAATGCACCGCAACGAATGTATGACGATGGCCATACGCAACCTTATCATGTAGGAGCCGCGGGCATTTTCAGAGGCTCGAAGGCACTTTCGTATGAAGGAGGTCACCGGGTGCCTTTTATTGTTTACTGGAAAGGACATACTTTAAATAATGAAGTATTGTTGAAGCCCGTATCTAATCTGGACGTACTGCCCACTTTAACCGAATGGACAAAGTCCAGGCTTCCGGCAAATATATTGGACGGTCAGTCTATATCGGGATTCCTTACAATAAAAAACTACAACCAGCCACATCTGCCTATCTACTATCACAATACAGTACTGGAAGGAGTAAAAGATGGTGACTGGAAACTGCGTATCGTGAAAAAAGATAATACCGGAGCATTACAGCTAGAGTTATTTAACCTGTCGCAGGACCCCTCTGAAAGGGTCAATCTCATTGATGATCCCAGGTATAGCAAAGAGAAAGAGCACTTACTGCAATTGTTTAAAGAGTTTCCTAAAGACAAATAAAGCCTTAACTTAGGCCCTCTAAAATAATTTATAATGATTGTAGTAAAGCCCGGCCTGTTATTTAAACCAGTATGTAGGCTCCTGTTCTTCTGCATGCTACTTACAGTATCATGTGCTGCTTATGGCGCGATAAGATTGCCTAACATTATCGGAAGCAATATGGTGCTGCAGCAGAAAAGCGAAACAGCTATCTGGGGTTGGTCTAATCCTTCGGAGAAGATTTATGTCACTACATCCTGGAACAATCAAAAGGATTCGGTAATGGCAGACGGAAATGCCAAATGGAAACTGGCAATAAAAACGCCTGCAGCCGGAGGTCCTTATACCATTACCCTGAAAGGAGAAAATACAATAGTGCTGAACAATATTATGATTGGAGAAGTTTGGGTATGCTCCGGCCAGTCGAATATGGAATGGAGCAGCCTGCAAAAGCTGCAGCAGATCATCGATGAAATGCCTCATAGTCAAAACAATAATATCAGGTTATTTCATGTTGCTAAAACAACCGCTCCTTATCCGCAGGATAATATCGAAGGCAGCTGGAAGGTCTCCGGCCCCGATGCTTTAAATGGCTTTAGCGCCGTAGCTTATTTCTTTGCAAAAGAATTACAACAAAAGTTAAATGTACCTGTTGCTGTCATTAACTCCAGTTGGGGTGGAACACCAGCCGAAACCTGGACGCCAGCGGAGAAAGTAGCCGGTAACGAAGTGTTGGCAAAATCTGCTGCCATGCAAAAAACAGTACCCTGGTGGCCTGTAACGCCTGGTTATGCCTATAACGCGATGATCTACCCACTCCTCAATCTTTCCGTGGCGGGCGCCATATGGTATCAGGGAGAAGGGAATACGGTAATGCCGTTCACCTATGGCCAGCTATTTACCGAGATGATCCAAAGCTGGAGAGCTGCATGGAACAAAGATTTTCCTTTTTATTATGTGCAAATTGCTCCTTTTAATTATGGCAATTATAACGTGGGCAACCTGATACGCGAACAACAGGCTAAAGCATTAGCGGTACCTAATACAGGCATGGTAGTTATTTCAGACCTGGTAAACGACGTAAAAAATATTCATCCCACTAACAAGAAAGATGTGGCTTTACGACTGGCTAATTATGCATTGGCCGAAACTTATGGAAGGAGAATAACCGGCTATAAAAGTCCTATGTTTAACCGGATGGATATAAACGGTAATAAAGCGAGCTTATATTTTGATAATACGCCCAACGGGTTTAAACTCAATACAGGCAAAACAGCTACCGAGTTTTTTATAGCCGGGGCAGATAAAATTTTTGTACCGGCAGTAGTGAAGATAGAAAAAGATCGGCTGGTAGTATCCAGTAGTGATGTAAAAACTCCTGTTGCTGTAAGATTTTCATTCAGCAATGGTGGCATATCTAATATATTCAGCAAAGAAGGACTACCTGTTGCACCCTTCAGAACAGACGATTGGCCGGTGGATACAAGTAAAGTGAAGTAATTTCGTATACTACATAATATTGCTTTCATGTCTTCGCAAATCATCATTGTACTGGTATTAACTTTTCTGATTAATTTGATTACCACACTTTCCTATTCGGTTAGGATAGTAGGCGTCCGTACCGGTAGAATTGCCATATCTTTTGCATTATTCAATATCCTTGTTTTAATATCAAGAACGGCTAATGGCTTCCAGGCGCCGCTACTGGCAAAAACTGTGGAAAATGACATTAAAGCTGGAATAAACGGGCACGCCGATATATTCAGGTGGATCATTTTTTCCTGCCCACTTGCAACGATAGCGGGCGGCCTTCTTGTTCCCACTTTCCAAAGGGTATTATCCAGGGCGGTGGTTAGTTTTAGTCATCACAAGTCAATGTCAAAGCTAGTACTACATGGCTTTTCAAAAGCCGGTGTATTATACTTCAGGAATAATGTGGCTATCCCTGTAAAGGAAAATATTACTGCGCTCCACTTCAAGAAAAAATTTCCATGGAAGATTTTTATACTGAATATTATCGCTGTCGCTATTCTTACAGTAGGAGTTCTGTCTGCTGTCTATGCCTCTTATGTTGATCCTGACTACAGAACCACTGCCAGCCAGTTGTCGGCTTTTATTAATGGCTTCGCTACTATCTTAATGTTTGTATTTATCGATCCTCACTTATCGGTGATGACCGATGATGTAACCATAGGAAAATGTGCTGAGTCTACTTTCCGGCGATACATTGTTTACATGACAATCGCCAGGCTATTGGGTACTTTTTTAGCGCAATTGCTTTTTATACCAGGTGCTGAATTATTGGCTTATTTGGCAAGAATTATTTAATATGGCTATATCCCGTCCACATCAGGAATCACTACTACCGACTTGTACCTGGGCTCCTGGTGTAATAAAGCGATCTGATAAAGAATGTCTTTTTTACATTGCTCCAGCACTTTAGCATTCCTCGGTAATTTCAGCAGCACCTCCATTAAATACTGGTTCCGGAGCCGGTTAATAACCGGTTCCGCAGGTCCGGTAATGTACTCCTTATAACGGTTAGACAATGCATTGGTAAAAAGCATTGCAGCGTCGTGCACTACATCTCTTATTTTATTTTTAAAAGTGAGTTTGATGATCCTTGAAAAGGGAGGGTAAAAGAATTGTTCCCGCTTAGCTATTTCATCGTTATATAACCCTTCATAGTCATGTTGCTGTACCTGCCTCAAAACCGGGTGCCCCGGTTGCGAAGTTTGCACTAATACCTTTCCTTTTCCATGCTTTCTTCCGGCACGGCCACTTACCTGCTCCATCAGCTGATAGGCTCTTTCGTTTACCCTGAAATCGGCAAACGACAAAATACCGTCGGCATCTAAAATGCCCACCAGGTCTACATTTTCAAAGTCAAGCCCTTTAACCACCATCTGTGTTCCTACCAGTATATCAATATTTAATTGTTCAAAATTCTGGATCAGCTGGTCGTGCGCATTTTTTCCTCTTACAGCATCCATATCCATCCTTGCTGTTTTGGCCAGGGGGAAAACTTCCGTCAGCACTTCCTCGATCCGCTCGGTACCAAACTGCTTTTGAACAAAATCATGACTACCGCAGGATGCACAGGTATGCATAGGTGCATAGCTGGTACCGCAGTAATGACATACCAGTTTATTATAAAACTTATGAAAGGTTAACGACACATCGCAATGCTTGCATTGAGGTATCCAGCCACAAACATTACAACGCTGGTACGGTGTATATCCGCGCCGGTTCTGAAACAATATTACCTGCCTGCCTGCATCCAGAGAGGTTTGTATAGCATTGCATAAGGGATGACTTAGTATGGCAGTATGGGGATCTTTATTTTTCAGCCTGCGTGTATCTATCATTTCCAATACCGGCATCTCAACATCGCCGTAACGTTGCATTAACTTCACCAACCCGTATTTCTCTTTCAAGGCATTGTAATAGGATTCCAGGGAGGGCGTGGCACTTCCCAGCAATACCTTACAATTTTTATACAAAGAAGACATGTAAATAGCTGCGTCTCTGGCATGGTAGCGAGGGGCTGGCTCCATTTGTTTATACGAGGTATCATGCTCTTCATCACAAATAATCAATCCCAGATCCCCAAAAGGCAAGAACAAGGCCGAACGGGCTCCTAATACTATTTTCAGCTCTCCGTCTTTTACTTTATTCCATATTTCTATTCTTTCGTTCTGGGAAAACTTAGAATGATATACCCCAATATGCCCGCCAAAATGTTTTTGCAAACGCCTGATCGTTTGGGAGGTAAGCGCAATTTCAGGTAACATATATAAAACCTGCTTACCCGACCTTATATAATCTTCTATCAGTCGAATATATATTTCAGTTTTACCGCTTGATGTAACGCCATGCAGTAAACAGATGGTTTTTTCAGTAAAAGAAGTTTTGATTTCCTCAAGCGCTGTGTTTTGCGCAGCCGACAATTCAAAATTGATCTCAATATTCCTGGCGCCTCTTTTTATCCGGTCTACCACTCTCCTTTCAACAACCAATATTCCTTTTTCAGTCAGCCCCTTTAGCTGCGCATCCGTTGCGCCTGATTTCTTAAGTAACGCGGCTTTAGTAATCTCACCCTCTGTCTTCTGAAAATGGAGGTAAGCCAATAGCAGTTCCATTTGCTTTTCAGCCCGTTGCAATCTTTTGTCTTCATTGAGCAGTAGCTCCAGCGCCTCCTCCGAACTGTACTCCGGGTTTAATGAAACATATACTTCCTTTTTAGGTGTATAGGTTTCTTTCAGCGCTTCCCAAACATAACAGATACGTTTTTGTATCAAACGGTTGATCACCGGGTACACATGCGATGAATCGAGTAGTTGCTGCACTTCGGGCAACTTCAGTTCTTTTCTGATCAACAGCGCCTCTGCTACCAGGTATTCTTCGTGATCTAATTCAGTAAAGTCTTCACCTGCTTCTTCATTAAAAACCAGCACCGATTCGCTACTTAATTTAAAATGCGCCGGTAATGCGGCTGCCATTACCTCGCCCTGCGTGCACATATAATAGGCCGACATCCATTCCCATAGCTGCAGCTGTTGTGTATATACTACAGGCTGTACATCAAGAATATTCAATACTTCCTTGGCCTCAAAAAACTCGGGCGCCTTATGGTGCAACTGCTTTACTATGCCGGCATACCGCTTATTCTTGCCCAGGTTCACTTCTACCCTGCATCCCACTTTAATACCCGGAAGCATATGTTCCGGCACGAGCCAGGTATAGTTGATAGGCAACGCCAGCGGAATGATAATTTCCGCGAAAACTTTCCTCGTATTAGTTGGTTCGTATAATTCCAGCTCCTGCATGTGTGATCAATATTGTTACTCTTTTGAGATCCAGTTGGCATTATATTTTAACAATGCCTGCTCCATTTGAGTAAAAACGGCTTGTTTCAATAAATGATAGTCGGCTCCCGGTTCTATTTTTTTAAGGTATACAGCCCTGCATCCACCCGGGGTTAACGAAAAAACACTGCTGTAGTGCATTCTTTTATAAGTATCTAAAAACAACACAGGCTGAACGGGTGTTTGGGTTTCCACGGCCAGCTTAAAGGCTCCATTATAGAACTCTTTCAGCGGCGCTGAAGTTTCGTTAAATGTTCCTTCAGGAAATACAAATATGGATATTCCTTTGTTTAAAACAGATTTAAGTATTTTCAAACTGGCAGCCCTATGAGCGGCATCACTCCGGTCTACCGTTACAATCGCATTTTTATAAATAAAGCCGAATACCGGCACCCGGGTCATTTCAATTTTTCCGAGGGGTCTCAAGGGTTTTCTAAACACTTTTACCAGCATGGGTATATCCAGGTAAGAAATATGATTGGCTACAATAATGCTTTTTTCACCAGCGTTATAAGGCGTTTCATATATCGATTTAACACGAATAAAAGTAAAGGCAAACCACAGGTCGGCCCAAAATACGCAAAGCCGGTAAATCATATTTCCTCCTTTGATGCGGCCGAAAAAACTCGCTACAATCACCAGGGGAAATATCAGCAGCATTAAAGCCACAAAAATGATGGCGGCATAAATACTGAATAGGAAACGAAGGACTGCCATATAGTATAGCAAATGTAGGGATTAGTTGGTTGGTTGATTAGTTAACGGGGTGATATATTGACCGGTTAACAAGGGCAGACAAAATCTAATTTGTTTTGGGTAGTACCCGAAAACAAAAGCGGTTAGCCGGAGACTACCCAATCCCAGGCATCCCCCTACAGACAGGCCTTGCCTACTCCCTTCTTGGGAAGATTGGGAAGACCAACCTTTCAACTTTTCAACGTACCTTTGCACTCTTATGCAAGGCGCAAAATCAGTAGCTTTTCACACTTTGGGATGTAAATTAAATTACTCTGAAACTTCTTCCATCTCGCGAATGATGGAAAATGAAGGATTTGTGAAAAAAGAATTTACTGAAGAGGCCGATGTATATGTGATCAACACCTGCTCGGTTACCGAAAATGCGGATAAAGAATGCCGCCAACTGGTGCGTCGCATACAACGTAAAGCACCTGAAAGCATTGTGGTGATTACCGGTTGCTATGCCCAGTTAAAACCCAAAGAAATAGCAGAAATTCCGGGGGTTGACCTGGTGCTGGGAGCAGCGGAAAAGTTCAATATTACCAAACATATTAAAGAAATTTCAAAGGGCGATTCTGCCAGGATATGCAGTTGTGACATCGAGGATGTTTCGGGATTTCATTCTTCTTTCTCCATCAACGACCGCACGCGTACTTTTTTAAAAGTGCAGGATGGATGCGACTATAATTGCTCTTTTTGTACCATACCTATGGCACGCGGTAAAAGCCGGAGCGATAGTATTGCTAATGTGATCAGAAGCGCCCAGGACCTTGCTGGCAGCGGAGCGAAAGAAATTGTACTTACCGGTATTAACCTGGGCGATTTTGGCAAAGGTCCTGACGGCAATGAGCCTATATCTTTTCAAAACAGGGAAGAAAATTTTTACAAGCTGATACAGGAGCTGGATCAGGTAGATGGCATTGAGCGTTATCGTATTTCATCTATCGAGCCCAACCTGCTCACCAACGAAATAGTAGAATTTGTTGCTAACAGCAAAAAATTCATGCCGCATTTTCATATTCCTTTGCAGAGCGGCAGCAATACAATATTGGGAATGATGCGGCGCCGGTACAAAAGAGAGCTGTATGCAGAGCGTGTAGGCCTTATAAAAACATTAATGCCTCATGCTGCAATAGGGGTTGATGTAATTGTAGGGTTCCCCGGCGAAACCGAAGCTGCCTTCAGAGAAACCTATGATTTCCTTCACGGAATGGATATTTCCTATTTACATGTTTTTACCTATTCGGAAAGAGATAATACACATGCGCTTACCTTAGGCCCGGTAGTGGATATGCATACCCGCCACGAAAGAAATAAATCGTTGCGTAACCTGTCTTACATGAAAATGCAGTATTTCGAGGCGCAGCATGGAGGTCAAACGCGTAAAGTACTGTTTGAAAATCACAACAAGAATGGAATGATGGAGGGCTACACCGATAATTATATCCGTGTCAGCGTTCCTTATAAAACTGAGTGGGAGAACAGTATCGTAGAATGGCAGTTATAGGATCCTGTACTATTTTCCTTTCCTGGCTTTATACTGCTGGTTAAGACCTTTAATTACTTCGCTGGTAATATCATACGCCGTATCGCTGTAATAGAAAAAAGGCTCGTGAGAGAATATAAAAGAATAGGTGCCGTCAGCATTAAACTTCTTCAGGTAGTCCTGTATATCCTTAATAACACTCATATTTTTAGACGCCAGCCAGCTTTGGTATCCGTCCATTAGGGATTGTCTTTTTTCCAGCATCTGGCGTTGGGTAGTTTCAATATCTTCTCTGGCTGCTGCGGCCTGTTCCTCCGTCATTGTAGCGCCTCGCTGCTGGTAGCCTTCCAGCTTATTCCGGTAAGCCTTATCCATCTTATTCAACTCAGCATCAAGCCCCTCCTGCCTTCTTTCCACTTCGTTCGACACTGCTTTCGCCAGCTCGTATTTTCCCTGTATAGAATCCATGTTCATGTACGCAAATAACAATTTTTTCCCCCCCTGGGTAGTGTCTTTTGTTTTTAATGCGCTTCCTGCCGTTACAACCTTTTCCGAACCGCCTGTAAATTGCTTATACAATAAATAGGTTACCGCTATAACCAATAAAGCATTTACAATCAATAAGGCTTGTTTCATCCGAATATTTTATATTTTTAAATTGGGTTGGACGCCCACCCGGTAAGGTGGCCAGGTAACGCCTACCGCATCCTCCCTCTACAAAACTTTTTACATGGGCGTTTCCAAATCACGTCAAAATTTAAACCTGCAATATAATCATCAATTAAAGAAAAAGTGCAGATGAAACCTTTCTTATGAAAGGCTTAACGAGAATTAGAACATTTTAGATCGAAAAGTTAAGAGTTAAGCTGTGAACTACCAACTTTCTTCCATAAAAAAAGAGCAATCCCGGTATGATCCAGAATTGCTCTTACAAATTTTTATTGCAGAAATTACTCTTCCTCGTCGAATGCCATGGCTTCGCGGGTAGTTTGTAACAGTTCGTATTCTTCTTTGCTTCCTACGATCATATTCTCAAACTCGCGTAAACCGGTTCCTGCAGGAATGTGGTGACCGGTAATTACGTTCTCTTTCAAGCCCAGCATCTCATCTGCTTTACCGTGTATAGCCGCAGAAGACAATACTTTGGTTGTTTCCTGGAACGATGCCGCAGAGATCCAGCTTTGTACACCCAGAGAAGCTTTGGTAATACCCAGTAATGTAGGCGCTGAAGTGGCAGGCTGTGCATCCCTGTACTCCACAGGCTTTTTGTCATTACGGCGTAATACAGAGTTTTCTTCTCTCAGGTCGCGCAGGCTGATGATCTGACCGGCACGAAGCTTAGCAGAATCACCCGGATCGGTAACTACTTTCTTCTCGTATACATAGTCGTTCTCTTCAACAAACTCGAATTTATCAACCAGGTCGTCTTCAAGGAAACGGGTATCTCCCGGATCAACAATATTTACTTTACGCATCATCTGGCGTACAATTACCTCGATGTGCTTATCGTTGATTTTTACACCCTGTAAACGATATACTTCCTGGATCTCATTCACTACGTATTGCTGTACCGCAAATGGTCCCTGGATAGAAAGGATATCCTGAGGTGAAACCTGGCCATCACTTAAAGAAGTACCTGCTTTTACAAAGTCACCATCCTGTGCCAGGATCTGGCGTGTTAAAGGCACCAGGTATTTTCTGGTAACACCATCTTTCGCCTCGATAATGATTTCACGGTTACCGCGTTTTACAGCACCCATAGTTACCACACCATCAATCTCAGAAACTACTGCAGGGTTACTTGGGTTACGTGCCTCAAACAGTTCTGTTACGCGAGGCAGACCACCCGTAATATCCTTCAGTTTACCTAAGATACGAGGGATCTTCACTAACACTTTACCAGCTTTTACTTCATCGCCTTCATCCAGCATGATATGAGAGCCGGTAGGTAAGTTGTATGATTTATCCGTTTTACCTTCTACTATAATGGAAGGTATCTTGGTTTTATCTCTTGTTTCGATTACCACTTTCTCACGGTGACCGGTTTGTTCATCCGACTCTTCGCGATAAGTGATACCTTCAATCACATTGTCAAATTTCAGCACACCATCTACCTCGGCAACGATAACGTTGTTATAAGGATCCCATGAGCAGATCGCATCACCTTTAGATACTTTCTGACCATCTTTTACCAGTAAGGTAGATCCGTAAGGAATGTTGTTGGTAATTAACAGCCTGTCATTTTTAGTATCAATGATACGGGCTTCGCCGGTACGGCCAATAACTACTTTCACGTCTTCACCTTCGGCATTGGTGGTAGCTACAGAACGAACACCGTCAAACTGGATAGTACCGTCGAACTTAGCGATTAAAGTAGATTCTACAGAAGCAGAACCCGCAACACCACCCACGTGGAAGGTACGAAGTGTAAGCTGTGTACCAGGCTCACCGATCGACTGCGCCGCAATGATACCTACTGCATCACCTTTTTGCGCCAGTATACCCGAAGCAAGGTTTTTACCATAACACTTAACGCAACATCCGCGTTTGCTTTCGCAGGTTAATACCGAACGGATTTCAATAGACTCTACACCTGCTTCTTCAATCTGCCTTGCCACTGCTGCTGAAATCTCTGTACCCGCTTCAATGATCAGCTCATCAGTCTGAGGATGGAATACATCATGTAATGAGGTACGTCCTTCAATCCTGTCTGATAATGGTTCGATCACATCTTCGTTATCTTTTAAAGCAGATGTATTGATACCACGTAAAGTACCGCAATCTTCTTCAGTAATTACCACATCCTGGGAAACATCTACCAGACGACGGGTTAAGTAACCTGCATCCGCCGTTTTTAACGCCGTATCCGCCAAACCTTTACGCGCACCGTGTGTAGAGATAAAGTAATCCAATACATTCAGGCCGCCTTTAAAGTTAGAAAGGATCGGGTTTTCAATGATCTCAGAACCTGTTGAACCCGATTTTCTTGGCTTAGCCATTAGACCCCTGATACCAGCCAGCTGCTTGATCTGCTGTTTAGAACCACGGGCTCCCGAATCCAGCATCATGTATACAGAGTTAAATCCTTGTTTATCTGAAGCCAGCTCACGGATCAGGGTTTCAGTTAACCGGGTATCCACACGGCTCCAGATATCTACGATCTGGTTATAACGCTCGTTGTTGGTAATAAGACCCATGTTATAGTTGTCCCATACCTCATCTACCTCTGCTTTGGCGTTCTCCAGCAATTCAGCTTTAATTTCCGGAATGATCAGGTCATTAATGCTGAACGATAAACCACCCTGGAAGGCAGTACGGAAACCTAACTGCTTGATATCATCTAGGAATTTCGCTGTTTTAGGAACGTTAGTGATTTCGATGATATTACCAATGATCTCACGAAGATTCTTTTTCGTCAACAATGCATTTACAAATCCTACTTCTTCGGGAACATGCTGGTTGAATATAACACGGCCAACAGTGGTTTCTAATAATTTAAACTCCAGTTCGCCTTTTTCGTTACGAACATTGGTTTTTACTTTGATCCATGCATGAAGGTCTACACGCTTTTCATTGTAAGCAATAATTACCTCTTCTGCAGAGTAGAAAGCTTTACCCTCGCCGCGTACTTTTTCAGTTTCAGTAGATTTTTTACCCTTGGTGATATAATACAGGCCGAGTACCATGTCCTGGGAAGGAAGGGTAATTGGCGTACCGTTCTGAGGGTTCAAAATGTTGTGAGAAGCCAGCATCAATAACTGGGCTTCCAATACTGCTGCGTTGCTTAAAGGTACGTGTACCGCCATCTGGTCACCATCAAAGTCGGCGTTAAATGCCGCAGTAACCAATGGGTGTAACTGTATGGCTTTACCTTCGATCAGTTTAGGCTGGAAGGCCTGTATTGATAAACGGTGCAGTGTTGGGGCACGGTTCAGCATGATCGGGTGACCTTTCAGGATATTTTCAAGGATATCCCAGATAACCGCTTCTTTTTTATCTACCAGTTTCCTTGCAGATTTAACGGTTTTTACGATACCTCTTTCAATTAATTTGCGAATGATAAATGGCTTAAACAGCTCAGCTGCCATATCTTTTGGCAGACCGCACTCATGCATTTTCATTTCAGGACCTACAACGATAACCGAACGGCCAGAGTAATCCACACGTTTACCTAAAAGGTTCTGACGGAAACGCCCCTGCTTACCTTTCAGTACATCTGAAAGAGACTTTAATGCACGTCCACCCTCTGCTTTCACGGCATTAGATTTACGGCTATTGTCAAACAATGAGTCGATGGCTTCCTGAAGCATACGTTTTTCATTACGTAAGATCACCTCAGGCGCCTTGATTTCCATCAAACGTTTTAAACGGTTGTTACGGATAATTACACGACGGTATAAATCGTTCAGGTCAGATGATGCAAAACGACCGCCATCCAACGGAACCAACGGACGCAGTTCTGGTGGAATTACCGGTATATATTGCATTACCATCCACTCAGGACGGTTAGTAATACGTGTATTGGCATCGCGGAAAGCTTCCACTACGCTCAAACGCTTTAAGGCGTCTGCTTTACGTTGCTGGGAAGTTTCGGTAGCCGCGCTGTTTCTCAGGTCAAAAGATAACTGATCCAGGTCGATACGCTGTAAAAGATCATGAACAGACTCAGCGCCCATTTTTGCAATGAATTTCTGAGGATCATCATCAGGCAAATACTGGTTGTCTTTGGGTAACGCGTCCAGTATATCCAGGTATTCTTCTTCGGTAAGCAGGTCGCCGTAGCTTTGGCCTTTATCTTCCCGCACACCTGCCTGAATTACCACATAACGCTCGTAGTAAATAATGCTCTCCAGTTTCTTAGAGCTCATTCCCAACAGGTAACCAATTTTATTAGGGAGAGATTTAAAGTACCAGATGTGAACTACAGGAACCACCAGTTTGATGTGACCCATTCTTTCACGACGTACTTTTTTCTCTGTTACTTCAACACCACAACGGTCGCACACAATACCCTTGTAACGGATACGCTTGTACTTACCACAAGCACACTCATAATCTTTTACCGGGCCAAATATTCTTTCGCAAAACAAACCGTCTCTTTCGGGTTTGTAAGTACGATAGTTAATCGTTTCAGGCTTTAATACCTCGCCAAAGCTCTTCTCCAGGATAGAGTCAGGCGAAGCAAGGCCAATGGTTATTCTTGAAAACGCTGCTTTCGGACGATTGTCTTTTTTAGTAGCCATGTTTCTATTTAAGATTTTTTATTTTTAAGATTTAAGATTCGGACGCTGACTTTTTTGAAGAGTCCATAGACCATGGTTGATGGTCCATGGACTTTAAAATTTATTCAAACGTCAGGTCAAGACCTAAACCTCTTAACTCGTGTACCAATACATTGAATGACTCAGGAACCCCGGCGCGCGGTACGTTTTCACCTTTTACAATACTTTCGTACGTTTTGGCGCGGCCTATGATATCATCCGACTTAATGGTTAATAATTCCTGCAGGATGTTAGAGGCGCCGTATGCTTCCAGTGCCCATACCTCCATCTCACCAAAACGCTGACCACCGAACTGAGCTTTACCACCCAGCGGCTGTTGTGTGATGAGCGAGTATGGCCCGATAGAACGTGCGTGCATTTTATCATCCACCATGTGGTGCAGTTTGATCATGTAGATCACGCCCACTGTTGCTTTCTGGTGGAAGCGCTCTCCTGTTTCACCATCGTACAGGTGTGTGTGACCAAACTTAGGAATACCTGCTTCTTCACAATACTTTTCTATCTCTTCAGTAGAGGCACCGTCGAAAATTGGCGTGGCGAATTTTACACCCAGGTTTTTACCAGCCCAACCTAAAACAGTTTCGTAAATCTGCCCCAGGTTCATACGGGAAGGTACCCCTAACGGATTCAATACGATGTCCACTGGTGATCCATCCTCAAGGAACGGCATATCTTCCTGGCGAACGATTTTCGCAACGATACCTTTGTTACCGTGACGACCCGCCATTTTATCACCCACTTTCAGCTTACGCTTAACCGCCAGGTATACTTTAGCCAGCTTCAACACACCGGCAGGTAACTCATCACCGATGGAGATATTGAACTTCTCTCTTTTGTAACGGCCCAGCTCTTCGTTGAACTTGATATTATAGTTGTGCAACAAAGTATTTACCTGGTCGTTGATCTTTTCGTCGGTAGTCCAGCCCAAAGGATTGATGTTGGCATAATCCAGCGAAGCCAGGTTTTTAGCATTGAACTTAGAGTTCTTACCAATCACGATCTCATCAAAGCTGTTCTTAACGCCTACAGAAGTCTGGTTCTCCAATAAAGTACCCAGTTTCTCCAATAATACGTTCAACAGATCCTGTTCGTTCTTTTCGTGAACGCGGTCTAATTTTTCAATTGCCGCTTTTTCACGAACCTTAGCGTTCTTGTCTTTTTTAGCACGCTGGAACAGCTTCTTACCGATCACCACACCTTCTACCCCGTTCGGCGCTTTCAGAGAAGCATCTTTCGCATCACCGGCTTTATCGCCGAAGATGGCACGCAGTAATTTTTCTTCCGGAGTCGGATCGCTTTCACCTTTTGGAGTGATCTTACCGATCAGGATATCGCCTTCTTTAATTTGCGCCCCGATACGGATAATACCGTTCTCATCCAGGTCTTTGGTAGCTTCTTCAGATACGTTAGGGATATCAGCTGTTAACTCTTCTTCACCTAATTTAGTATCACGAACTTCCAGTTCATATTCAGAAATGTGGATCGAAGTAAACATATCTTCTTTCACCACACGCTCGCTGATTACGATCGCATCCTCGAAGTTGTACCCTTTCCATGGCATGAACGCCACTTTCAGGTTCTTACCTAAGGCCAGCTCACCATTTTGAGTAGCATAACCCTGCGTAAGGAAATCGCCGTTTTTAACTTTCTGACCTTTCTTCACAACCGGCATCAGGTTAATGCAAGACTCCTGGTTGGTTTTGATAAACTTGGTCAGTTTGTATACTTTCAGATCTTCTTCAAAGCTTACCAGTTTCTCATTCACATCCCTGTCGTAACGCACATGAATTTCAGTAGCATCTACAAACTCAACCACACCATCACCTTCTGCGTGGATCTGGATCCTCGAATCACGTGCTGCTTTTCCTTCCAGACCTGTACCTACGATCGGTGCATCCGGACGTAATAAAGGCACCGCCTGACGTTGCATGTTCGATCCCATCAACGCACGGTTGGCGTCGTCATGCTCCAGGAACGGAATCAGGGAAGCGCTCAAACCTACGATCTGGTTCGGAGCTACATCCATGTATTCCACTTCTGATTTATCCAGGATCGGGAAGTCGCCTGTTTCACGGCTTTCAATCTTCTCTTCAACAAAATTACCCTCAGCATCTAACGCTGTATTAGCCTGGGCAATTTTCGCTGTATCTTCTTCTTCTGCACTTAAGAATTTAAGTTTCTTAACATCTACTTTACCATTTACTACTTTATGATAAGGGGTTTCGATAAAGCCCATTTCATTGATAGTAGCATGTACGCAAAGTGTAGAGATCAGACCAATGTTGGGTCCTTCCGGCGTTTCGATAGTACACAAACGGCCATAGTGCGAATAGTGTACGTCACGAACCTCGAATCCGGCTCTTTCACGGCTTAAACCGCCTGGCCCGAGCGCTGAAATACGACGTTTGTGTGTAATTTCAGACAGCGGGTTGGTTTGATCCAGGAACTGGGATAACTGGGAAGTACCAAAGAAAGAGTTGATCACTGAAGAAAGGGTTCTTGCATTGATCAGATCCACCGGGGTAAATACCTCGTTATCGCGAACGTTCATTCTTTCACGGATGGTACGGGCCATACGGGCCAGACCTACACCAAACTGGGCATATAACTGCTCGCCTACAGTACGCACGCGACGGTTGCTCAGGTGATCGATATCATCGATCTCTGCTTTACCGTTGGTTAAACGTACCAGATATTTGATGATCTCGATAATATCGAGCTTGGTTAACGTTTTCTGATCCAGCGGTGCATCAATATTCAACTTGCGGTTGATTTTATAACGCCCTACTTCACCCAGATCATAACGCTTATCGCTAAAGAACAATTTATCGATAATACCACGGGCAGTTTCGTTATCAGGAGCATCAGCACCGCGCAACTGGCGATAAATAAACTGAACCGCTTCCAGCTCACTGTTCGAAGTATCTTTATTTAAAGTATTGTAAATGATCGCATAATCACCACCTACATCTTCTCTCTGGATAAATACCGTATCGATTCCCATATCTACGATGGTTTCGATTGCTTCCTCATCCAGAACAGTATCGCGCTCCATTACAATTTCATTACGCTCGATAGACACTACTTCACCGGTATCTTCATCCACAAAATCTTCTACCCATGTACGTAATACACGCGCTGCCAATCTTTTACCAATATGTGCCTCCAGGGACTTTTGGTCGCCGGCTACTTCATCAGCCATACCAAACAATTCCAGGATATCTTTATCTGTTTCGTAACCGATAGAACGCAATAAGGTAGTAACCGGGAACTTCTTCTTACGGTCGATATACGCATACATCACGTTGTTGATATCGGTAGCAAATTCCATCCATGCTCCTTTAAAAGGAATAACACGGGCAGAGTAAATTTTTGTACCGTTAGGGTGAACAGATTGACCAAAGAATACACCCGGAGAGCGATGCAACTGGGAAACTACTACACGCTCAGCACCATTGATCACAAAAGTACCACGGGGAGTCATGTAAGGAATATTACCCAGGAATACGTCCTGAACGATTGTCTGGAAATCTACGTGCTCTTCGTCGTTACAGCTTAAGCGAAGTTTCGCTTTCAGCGGAACGGCATAAGTTAAGCCACGCTCCATACACTCGTCGATCGAATAACGGGGGGGATCAATAAAGTAGTCTAAAAATTCCAGTACAAAGATGTTTCTCGTATCAGTGATAGGAAAGTTATCTTTGAACACACGGAACAAGCCTTCGATATTACGCTTGTCGGGTGTGGTTTCAAGCTGGAAAAACTCCTTAAATGATTGAATCTGAACTTCGAGCAAATCGGGCGTTTCAGCCAAATGTTTGATTTTCCCGAAATTAACTCTTGATTTTACGCTTGTAGCAGACATAAATTATACACCGGTTTTAATGATCGACCTATAGAAACGCCAAAAAGGACCACTTTTATTGCTAAAAGAAATCCTACTGAAATTCAATTACTTGAATACATTTCGTAAGTCAAAATTTTATTGGCCAAAATAAAAAGGACTGCAAAGTTAGGGGATAAATGATAAAGAAAAAAGTTATTAGCAATAATTTTGCCAAATTTTATTTTGACGGTGGTTTTTATAAATCGTAAATTTATAAAAACTGCAATCTATGAGCCTGAAACACACCCTGAAAGAGTCTTTGACTTTTTCAAAAAAAGAGCGCGTAGGTATTATTATACTGCTTCCCGCGATACTTATTGTAGCCTTTTTGCCCTTTGGGGAACCCCGCTCCCCTGTGGTGGCAGAGATATCTCCTTCCGACTCCGTATGGCTGGCCAAAGCCCGCGGCCTGCAGGAGAACAACCGGGATCAGCAACTGCCGGCTCCACTGGAGGAGCAGCTTACGATCACCGGCTTCCGGTCGGATGATGCGGAAAGAACTTATAATAATACCGGCAACGGCATTCTTTTCAGTTTTGACCCCAATACACTGGACGCCGATGGCTTTAAAAAGCTGGGCTTAAGGGATAAAACCATCCGAACCCTGCTCAACTATCGAAACAAAGGGGGCAGATTCCGCAAACCGGAAGACCTGGGTAAAATTTATGGTTTAAGACAGGAAGAATATCAACGGTTAAGGCCTTATATAGCTATTGCAGGTGGCGCTACGGCTGCAGGCGGTTCAGTAGAAAACCGGAACTATTCGTCCGCATCCGTTCAAAATACCCTGGCTAACGATAGCAAGCCCCTTTATACGCCTAAAATAATTGAAATCAACAGCGCAGACGTTGCTGCCTTTGAGTCTTTACACGGCATCGGTTATAAGCTGGCAACCAGGATTATTAATTTCAGAGAAAAGTTAGGAGGATTTTATTCAGTTGACCAGGTTGGAGAAACTTATGGAGTTCCGGATTCTACTTTCCAAAAAATTAAATCCCGCTTAAAAGTAGACCCGCAGCTCATTAAAAAAATAGATATCAACAAGGCCGGTTATGATGAGCTTAATAACCATCCTTATATCAGCGCCAGGCTGGCTTTCCGGATCTTAAAGCAGAGAAAGGAGAGCGGGCATTTTTCGACGGTGGAAGAAATAAAAGAATCCGTAGCACAAACTGCAGGCTCTTATGAAAAAGTATCCGCGTACATCACAGCCGGCAATTAGGCTGATACAGCCGCCTTCTTTATTGATAGATGACTGCCTGCATAAAAGAAAGCCCGCGAAATAAATCGCAGGCTTCTCGTGCTAAAAAGGGCGGGCTTATATTTTATTCATATTGATTCCAATTTCAGCTTATCACATACCTCAACCTGCTTTTTCTAAAACTGCCCATGCATGGTAACATGGTAGGGGGGAGGTCATTAACCAAACAGCTACCAAGCGCATAAAGCTGATGATTGCCGGAAGCGCCATAGCAGAGGTGCTAGTACTGTTACCTAATAGCTTATACAACTGCGGGGTTGAGTTGCTCCACCGTTATAGGACAATTCGCCACCGGTTAATAAATGTTGTTTGGTAACAATACAACCACGGGTACTAAAAGGACCGGGTGAGAGACTAGTGTTAAGGCTCATAATGTATAGGTTTTAAATCAGCGTAAATGCGCTAAAAAAAACAGTGCTTCAAAGAAGGTTTTCAAGACAATCTCATCAAGCTTTTGCGCAGTAAGCTTTATCACATACGTTGAATATTTCAGCACACGAATTTTTAACGGATTTTGTCGGGCTTTTAAGTTTTATAGTGTTTTAAATATCCAGCAAAACAGGTAACAAAGAACGGTGATCAGGTCGTTGCTTTACTATTAGGGCTATTAGGGCTTCTATATTACCTGTTTGCTACGCTTCAGAAACAAATACAATACAAAAGGTACAGTAAATTATTAACAATATAAAGCATAGATGTTAACTTTTTTTTATACACAATTTGTATGCCATTCTTATTTCAACAAAAAAGGCAATCATTAAATGATTGCCTTTTAAAATTATATACGTAAGAATTAAGCTACTTCAACATCAGCGCCAGCTTCTTTCAATTTAGCTGCGATATCTTCAGCTTCAGCTTTGCTCACACCTTCTTTAACAGGTTTTGGAGCGCCGTCTACCAATTCTTTAGCTTCTTTCAAACCTAAACCAGTTAAGTCTTTAACGATCTTAACAACGTTTAATTTAGAAGCACCACCGCTTTTCAGGATAACGTCGAATGCTGTTTTTTCTTCTGCAGCAGCTGCGCCGCCACCGTCGCCAGAAACTACTACTGCTGCAGCAGCTGGTTCGATTCCGTATTCAGTTTTTAAGAAATCTGCTAATTCCTGTACTTCTTTTACAGTTAAACCTACCAGGCTTTCTGCTAAATTTTTAATGTCTGCCATTTTGTTTAATTTTTACCGTCTTCATTTCCCTGTCTGCCAACAGGCAGGCTTTAATAAATGGATCCGACGGCGGGTTTAAAAAAATTGTTTCTCCTTATCCTCAATAAGGATGATTTATAAAAAGAACTAAATCCTAATGAACTTCCGTGTTTGCCTATTCTTCGCCAGAGCTCAGAATTAACAATACAGCGTTGTTTGATTACTCAGCTGCAGGTTTTTCTTCTGCTGCGGGAGCTTCAGGAGCAGCTGGTGCTTCTGCTGCAGGCGCTTCAGTCGCTGGCGCTGCTTCAGCAGCAACCGGAGCAACATCTCCTTCCGGCTTATTTTGTAAAGCACCAATAACACGCTGAATCGGAGAAAGCAACAAGCCAATAACTTCGCCGATAAGCTCGTTCTTGGTTTTGATTTGTGTTAATGCTTTCAGCTGGCTGTCGCCGGCATACAGATCGCCGTTAATAAAAGCCAGTTTCAATTCAGGTCTTTCCGCTTTAGCTTCGTTACGGAAAGAGCTTAAAATAACAGCTGGTTCTTTGGGGTTTTCAGAGAACATTAAAGCGGTTACTTTATGTAAAGAGTCGTAAACACCTGCGTATTTTTCAGCATCCAGAGATTCCAGTGCTTTTTTGATAAGGGTGTTTTTAGCCACTTTCATTTCAACATTTTTGTCGAAACAAGCCCGGCGTAATTTGCTTACCTGCTCTACAGTAAGCGATTCTGTATCGGTTATATAGAAATTGTCGTACTGAGAGAACTTACCTTTCAATACTTCAATTACTTCGTTTTTTTGATCTTTAGTCATTTTATTTCGATTTGACTGTATTTAAAATTGTTGCGGTTGTGTTATACCTGCCGGTTAGGGCTGTACTACAACTTGATTAGTGAACAAAGCCTTTAGTGTCTAAAGCAATGCCTGGGCTCATAGAGCTTGCCATGCTGATACCTTTTAAATAGGTACCTTTTGCTGTAGAAGGTTTTGCTTTAATGATAGCATTGATGAACTCCTGTCCGTTCTGAGCGATCTTTTCAGGAGAAAAGCTTACACGACCGATAGAAGCGTGGATGATACCAGCTTTATCAACCTTGAAAGCGATTTTACCACCTTTAACTTCATTTACTGCAGCAGCCACATCATTGGTAACAGTACCTGTTTTAGGGTTAGGCATTAAGTTACGAGGACCTAATACTTTACCTAATTTACCAATTTTAGGCATTACAGCAGGTGTAGCGATGATTACATCTACATCTGTCCAGCCGCCTTCAATTTTTTGGATAAACTCGTCTAAACCTACATGGTCTGCTCCTGCTTCTTTAGCAGCAGCTTCTTTGTCGGGAGTGCAAAGCACCAGCACTCTTTTTGTTTTACCGGTACCATGAGGTAAGGTAACAGTGCCGCGAATTGCCTGATCTGCCTTTTTAGGATCAACGCCTAACCGTACGTGCAAATCAACAGAAGCATCAAATTTCGCAACATTTATTTCTTTAACCAATGAAGAAGCTTCATTAAGCGTATAAGCTTTGTTAGCATCCACCTTGGAATTTACAGCTTTTCTTTTCTTTGTAATTGCCATTGTAATTCTTTTAAGGGTTTAATGGATTAATTTTCCCAGGGGGCTTTACCTTCTACAGTTAATCCCATGCTACGTGCTGTACCTGCAACCATTTTCATAGCGCTTTCAGCAGTAAAGCAGTTCAGGTCGGGCATTTTATCCTTTGCGATTGCCTCTACCTGCTCCCAGGTAACTTTACCTACTTTGGCACGGTTGCTTTCTTTAGAACCTTTCTGAATTTTAGCCGCTTCCATCAGCTGCACCGCAGCAGGAGGCGTTTTAATTACAAAATCGAAACTTTTGTCGGTATAAACTGTGATTAATACAGGAAGTACTTTTCCTGGTTTGTCCTGTGTGCGCGCATTGAACTGCTTGCAGAATTCCATGATGTTAACACCTTTGGAACCTAGCGCCGGACCGATGGGAGGTGCAGGATTGGCCTGACCACCTTTACACTGCAGCTTTACAAAGCCGGAGATTTCTTTTGCCATTTTTAAATGATTTATTGGTTCAAACGCTCTGCCGGTTATTCCGGGAAGAGCTCCCAAATTCCTCGTTCTGTATCGATATTATTCCATACAGAAAACCTAAAAAGAACTAATTGGGGGTGCAAAGGTAAGTGTTTTGGTTGATAAGTTGATCAGTTTACCGGCAGTTTAAGTGCTTACGGGAGCCAGGATGGAGCAAAAAGATAAAACTAATTGATTTGAAGGGTATTATTAATACATTTAGGTCATGAAATATATTCTACTGGTATGGTTTGCCTTGTTTTGGGCTCCTGCCTGGGCTCAAACGACAACTTTTTTTGACTCAGCCGGTATTGTTGCCAGCAGTTTTGAAGGCCTTATGAAAATAAAGCATGAATTTATTTTCACCGAGGGCCCCGTTGCCGATAAAGAAGGGAAGGTATATTTCACTGATCAGCCCAACAATAAAATATGGCGCTACGATCCGGCAACCACGGTGCTGTGGGAATTTAAAAAAGACGCCGGCAGGTCTAATGGTTTGGATATTGATGCAGCGGGAAATATTATTGCCTGTGCCGACGAAAATAATGAAATATGGTCGATAGATACCAGGGGACATATTGTAAAAGTACTATTGGGCAAGGTTGGTGGTAAAAAACTAAATGGCCCTAATGATTTATGGATCGACCGTAAAGGAGGCATTTACTTCACCGACCCTTATTACCAGCGCGATTACTGGACACGTACTGAGCCTGAAATTAAAGAACAAAATGTGTATTACTTACCTAAAGGCGCTACTCAGCCCATAACGGTAAGCAGCGAACTGGTAAAACCTAATGGCATTACCGGCTCGGCAGACGGGCGCTATCTCTTTGTGGCCGACATTGGTGACAATAAAACCTACAGGTTTTCGATCAATCCCGATGGCACTTTATCAGGCAGGCAATTATTTGTTTCGCAAGGGTCAGACGGAATAACTTTAGATAACAGGGGCAATCTTTACCTGACCGGCAACGGCGTTACCGTTTATGATGCTGCTGCACGAAAAATTGCCTATATACCAGTGCCCGAAAAATGGACGGCCAATATTTGTTTTGGCGGAAAGGAAAGGAATATTCTTTTTATGACGGCAGGGCCATCGGTTTATTACTTAAGAATGAAAGTAAAGGGTTTCTAAGCGGTAAACAAGTTTAATATCTGAAAAAATACTTGATATTTGCGCCTGCCAGCTCGTTCTACAGTCCGCATTTCAACTTTTCTGAATGAAGAAATCTGAACTACCTAACATTACCTCAATTCGTTTTTTCTTAGCGCTGTTAGTGGTTATATTTCATGTTTCACAATTTTCAGTAAGCAGGGGGTTACCCCACATTGCCAGCATGCCTGTTCTTCAAAAAGGAACAGAGGCGGTTTACATGTTTTTTTCCTTAAGTGGTTTTTTAATCATCCGTACACTATTTATAGAAAAGATGGAAACGGGCTATATATCCCTTAAAAGTTTCTATCTCAGAAGAATACGTAGAATTTTCCCTTTGTACTATATTATTTTGTTCTTTGGCCTGGGCTACTATCACTACCTGTTACCCGCAATTGGCTTCCCGCTGGAAAAGGGGAATTATACGATGGGGGAAGCCTTATTGCTGGGAGGGACACTCTTTTCTAATATTCTGGCAACCTATGATCCTGGCGCAGCAATAAAAATACTATGGTCAATCGGGATAGAAGAGCAATTCTATATAGTTGCAGCTCCTCTGCTTTTGTTTTTACCTCAAAAAAGGACGGCACTTTTTCTGGCGTTATTTACTTTGCTCTATTTCGTTTTGTTTTATGGAGACTCCACGGCACTATTAAGGAAATATCATATGTACTTTTATTTTTTTTCCTTCAGCGGTCTTTTAGCAGTACTCCAGCTAAAAAGGCCCGGGCTTAAATTTAGCAAATGGATTAAATGGATGCTATATTCGGTAACGCTGATTTATTTTTTCTCTAATTTATTCATTTCTAATTTGCCTACACCCGCTTATCATTTGATAAGTATGATTATTTTCGGGCTTTTTATCTGTAGTCTTTCAGAAACACCTTACTCCTTTTTAGAGAATCATTACCTTAAGTATTTTGGTAAGATCTCCTATGGAATTTATATGACCCATGTATTTGCTATTCACCTGTCAGCCATTGTTCTTATGCGTACCAATGCCGGCAAGTTATTGAAAGCTGAATGGTATGTGCTTATATTTATGCTAAGTTCTGTTCTTTTAACCTTATTAATCGCTCATTTTTCTTATAAGTATATTGAATCATCGTTTCTGAAAGTCAATACTTCACGTACATCTAACCAATTTCAGGCTTAAGGATTTATTAACTAGCATTATGAAATATCATTATCTCGCATTTGGCATACCGGTTATTTCTGAAATCGAACTTCCCGCATTATTTCCTTTAATGGATCCGGATAAGATGATTAATTCTGTACATGTAAGATTGGGCAAAGCTCCGGATGAACTTACGGAAAGTGGACAAAATGCAGACAGGAGTGCCTACTGCAACGCGAATGAAATGATTTATACTGTTGCTGAAAAAATACGCTTCTACATTTCCGGTGGCAACCAGGTGATTATTGAGCCGATTGCTGCAGATTATCGTGCCAACCTGATCTATTTTTATTCCAACGGGTTAGCGGCTGCATTGTACCAGCGGGATATGATCCCGTTTCATGTATCGGGTGTTTTTACGCAACCAGGCAAGGTAGCTCTTTTTGCGGCGCCATCCGGAACGGGAAAGTCCACCCTGGCTGTCAAATTACAGGAACTAGGCTATCAACCATTCACTGACGATACTGCCATATTATTTATTAAAGATGGGAAGTGTTATGCGCAGGCCTCCTACCCCATGATCCGCCTGTGGGAAAATACGCTCGACAAACAAATGCTCCTTAACACCGCTGACAAGCAAAAGATTTTTGATGACGGCGACCGGGATAAATTCGGGTTTTCCTTTCACGGGCAATTTGCAACAGACCCGGTTGAAGTGGAAAAGATCATTTTTATTGAGAAAGAAGGAATTGAAATGAAAATAAGCCCCATCAAAAATATTGATGCTTTTAAAGCTTTGTCCGATAATGTATACCGCAATCATTGGATACCGGTTATGCAAAAAAGCAGGCTGCAGTTTTCGCTGGTGGGCCAAATTTTGAATACGGTTCCGCATTTTATGGCCACCCGGCCTAACGACGTTAACAGCTTTACTGAATTCCCGCTTTTCATAAAAAAAAATTTGCATAATTTTAATAAATAGCTATATTGCAGCCTATTAACGTATATAGCCCTAATTTAAAAAATCTTAATTTATGGAAACTAAAAAACAATGGGTATCTCCAGAAGTAACTGAAATTGAAATTAACGCATCCGGTACAGGTACTGCTGATGGGGGTGATAAATCTTAATTTCGTCTAAAAAATTTTCGATGTAAAGGGCAGAGCAAATCTCTGCTCTTTTTTTCTTTATAGCAGAAAGTTAATACAAATCATTTATACGAGGAGCATCTATTCAACAGGGCTGTTATTAACAATTCAATAAACAATCAGCAGTATTCTCTAATTTTCAGCATGAGCCTTATATTAGGATGTTGGCAATACGACAACAGTTTTCAGCTAAATCAGAAAATGCGTGACATGTACAACGCAATTCAACTGCTTCCCCATAAAATCAACAATTTTCTCACACATCAACAAGTTGCTTTTGCCCAAATGTTGACTTATAATACACCCGAAGCCATTTATGAACAGCTTCCTGTGTTTTTGAGTGAGCGTCAAATTCTTTTTACCGCACAAGGCAGAATTGATAACCGAGTAGAACTTGCCCGCAAGCTTGATATAAAAATTGGCTATAATTATGCTGATGGGAAACTAATGTTACAGTCGTATTTAAAATGGGGTAAAGAATGTACGCAGCATTTGCGGGGAGATTGGAGCTTTGCGGTATTTGACTTTAAAGATCAAGAATTATATATCGCCCGCGATCAGATGGGATATACAGCATTATATTACTATCAGGATAGTACCGGATTTTATTTCAGTTCGTCAATTAAAAGTTTGTTAGCACTCTCAAACTATAATAAAATAATTAATGAAGTTCATTTTGTTCGTCAATTAACTCTGTGGGATGATACTATTGCTAAACAAGACACTTATTTTCAAAACATTTTTTCGTTGCCAACTGCATATACCCTTTCAGTAAAAAATAAAAAAATAGTTCAAAGTAAGTATTGGCACCCCGAACAGATTAGTTTACAATACCGAAAAAATAGTCAAGATTATATTGATGAGATGCTACATTTTTTCACTTCAGCCGTACAGAAAAGGCTTCGCAACAATATGCCTGTAGCCTCGATGCTAAGCGGAGGTTTGGATAGTAGCGCTGTAAGTTATGTGGCAGCCGATTTGCTAAAGTCTATAAATCAACCATTAACCACACTGAGCCATGTTCCATTATTTAAAGAAAAACTGCTGAACGATGAAGAGAATCAAAGAAGAATATTAGATGAAACGCCTATGATAATGGAAGTGGTAAAAGCTTCTGGCAATATTAACCCGTTACTACTGACATCTGAAAAATTTAGTGTGTTACGGGGGCTGACAACAACAATTAAGATTTGCGACGCACCATCTCATGGAGCAGTTAATTTATATTGGCTATACGACATATATCAAACCGTAGCAGAAAAAGAGTACGGTATTTTATTAAGTGGAGAGGGCGGCAATGGCAGTATTTCGTTTGCTGGTCTCGACTATTTACTCCCCTTTAAACTTGGCAATTTTACACGACATCCCTATCAATTTGTTAGAACGCAAATTGTCAAGCGGATCGCTAAGACTTATTTTAGGGAGTATCTTAATAAGCGAAAAAGTATAGAAAGCAGTTTAGAGAAGTATGTTTCAAATATATTTATTAACCAAGGTATATTAGATAAATATGGTGTACTAGAAGATATCTCTACCAATAAAAAAGAATTCCACGGCAACCACAGTAGTATCCAAAAAATTAAAGAACAATTTACTGACCTATACTACCCCAGAAGTAGCCGGGGCGCAGCTTGCGGTCATTATTTCGGGTTTGAACTGCGTGACCCATGTACCGATGTAGACCTCCTGGAATATTTTTTTAGCATCCCCAACGAAGTCTTTTTTGATAAAAACTATAACAATAGAATGCTGGTGAAAAGAATGATGCGTGGTAAGTTACCCGATAGCATTTTATTTGAAAAGCGAAAAGGACTGCAAAGTGCCGACATTTTTTATCGCGTAAAAGCGCAAGCAACAGAAATACTCGCAACAATTGAAATTATTAAACAAAGTGCGATTGTTAATTATTATATAGATGTCCGCAAGCTGAGCGAAACGCTGCAATCATATCTATGTCGCGCTAATGTAAAACCGTACCGAATCCAACATCTATTAAAGGCTTTGCAATTTGCCTTATTTTTACACACCAATTTTGATTAGTTTAATTACCCAGATATGAGCTATCAGTTTAACGCAAAAGATATATTAATAACACAGTTAGGTGAGGAAGGCGTTGCATTTAACAGCGCCACCAATGAGTACTTTTCTTTAAATGAAACTTCCTTTAAAATTCTTAAAGGGATTGAGAATAATTTATCAATCGACACTATTTGCCGGCAACTGGAAAATGAATATGAAATTTCTGCACCTGATTGTAAAGAACAGGTGAACAACACCCTTCAGGTTTTTGTATCAAGGAAGTTGATTACAGAAGAATGATTAACAAGATCAAATCTTTTCTGAGACTAAGTCCTTTAAGGAAAATCATAGTGATTCAGGCTTTCTGGCTTTCAATATACACCTATTTTCTTTTTAGATTTTTCAACCATCGCGCCAGGTTCGGAGAAAAAGCAATTGCCACTGCCAATTTCGGACAATTATTTCAAAAAAAAGCAAGTGATATAGGCTGGGCAATACAAGTTGTGGCAAAATATATATCCTGGAAAAATGTATGCCGGCACCAGGCTTACCAGGCAAAATTGCTTTGTAACTTTTATAAAATACCCTGTGTAATTTTCATTGGTTTTAAAAAAGACCTTGCCAAAAATGAGATCGAGGCACATGCCTGGACGGTTGCTGGTGGAAGAATAATAACTGGGTTCTGCAACCCTGAGGAGTATATTGTGCAAAGCGTATATAAAAATAAATGGCAATAGAGTATAACAATTTCAATCCCAAAGACCTGGTTAAAAACGTCAGGCGCTCTCTGATACTATTATGGCAGACTAGTAACTCTTTGGCTTTACTGACTTTAAGCCTGCATATGATACAGGCGCTGTTGCCGGTGGCCTCCCTTTACTTTATTAAAATGTTGGTTGAAGGAGTTACTAGTAAACAAGCCTTTCCAGAAATTGTTCCTTTTATTATTTACTTCCTGGTTTCTCAATTGCTACTTGCCCTTACGCAGCAATATGCCAACTATATTATCACTATTTATCAACCCAGGCTTACCGATTACCTTTCCAAACAAGTACTGGAAAAAGCAGTAAACGTCGATTACGGATATTACGAAAACCCGGCATACCACGACAATATGCATTTAGCGCAACAGCAATCGCTCTACAGAGCAGGAATGCTCTTGACCAGCTTTACAGCTTTTATCACGTCTGGCTTTGCCCTATTGTTTCTACTCTTGTTTTTTATCAGCATGCAATCTTTTTTTGCATTACTTTTTATAGCCTTCTCTCTTCCCCTGGCTGCCATAAAATGGTATTATGGCATTGCCATTATGCAGCAGGAACGGAAGCTAACGCCTCTTGAACGTGAAAGTAACTACTTACACCAGGTACTAACCGGTGTAAGTTTTGCAAAAGAAACACGGGTCTTTGGGTTTGGGTCATTTTTTATTGAGAAGTTCGTTAGCATCCGCCGTTCCATTCGCCTGCAAAAGCAACGCTTAAATAAAAAGCTTACTAACTACAGCCTCATTGCAGAAGCAGTAGAGATAATCGCCATGGCGATTATATTTGCTATATTATCCAGGCAAACGATTGAGGGCGCTGTAACCCTTGGCTTATTTGTGGTATACATACAGGGATTTCAAAATCTGCAGCACAACTCTAAAAATTTCCTGCAAAGCGTTGTGCAGATTTTTCAGCAGCGCATCTTTTTACAAGATCTGTTTCAATTTCTTGATATACCCTTATCTCAACAAAAAGGTAGTCAAAACCCCTTCCCCCTTACTCAATCGGGATTAGCTGTTAACAACCTGAGTTTCCGGTACTCCCCCGACAGCAAACCGGTACTGCACCATATTTCCCTTCAATGCAAACCCGGACAGATCATTGCTATTGTGGGACAAAACGGATCAGGGAAGTCTACATTAATTAAACTGCTGGCTAAATTGTATAAAGCTAATGAAGGGCAAATAACCTTTGACACTACAGCAATTGAAGATATTTCCCGGGATGTGTACAAAAGCCAGACTGTTTTCCTGTTCCAGGATTTTGAGAAATACTTTTTTACGATAGAAGATAATATTGTTCTGGGCGAACCTGATAAAGACAACACTAAAGCTGATATCCGCTCCGCTGCACAGGCTGCCGGAGCTGAAGGCCTGATATCAAAATTGCCGGAGGAGTATCAAACCCGTATGGGTCGTATATTTGAAGGCAGCGCACAATTGAGCGGTGGCGAGTGGCAAAAAATTGCACTTGCAAGAGTTTTTTACCGTGATAGTGCTCAACTCATTGTTCTGGACGAGCCTACCAGTGCATTAGATGCACCTGCCGAATTCGAGATATTTAAACAGATTAAAGCCATTGCAAAAAACAAAATGGTTATTTTGATAACACATCGATTATATAATTTGAAGATCGCCGATTATTTATATGTGATGGAAAACGGCCGGATTGCGGAAGAGGGTACTTTTGACGAATTGCTTGAAAAAAATGGCGCATTTGCACAGCTTTATAACATGCAGCAGCTATGATACTTATCGAAGATGTGAAATCAAAATACGGAACCGAAATAGCAATGGTATTGCTATGCTGCCGGCTGCATTTCAATACTGAAAAGCTTTCCATCTTACAGCACTACATTGATACCTGTGAAATAAACTGGGATGAGGTCATTTACCTCTCAAAATATCACAGAATTGAACCTGTTGTCTATAAAATATTAAGCAAGATTGATTTGCCGGCTGCAATTGCTTTACGCGTAAAGCAAAGCCAGTTTTTCTTAGTTCAGAATAATTTTAAACAGGCTTTAGAAACCGAACGAATAATAGAACTACTTGAATCCGGAGGCATAAAATGTACACCTTATAAGGGTGTTGCTTTTTCCAGGCAGTTCTATGGCGATATTATTTCCAGGGAGTCAAGCGATATAGACCTGATTATAGCTCATAACGACTTTAGCCGGGCATTAGAGTTGATGACAGCAGATGGTTACATTTTTGAAAACAAGATTGAATACAGCTATTATAAAGAAAAAATCTTCACAAGAAATAATAGCCTCAATTTCGACAAGTTCAAAGGAAATGCCAGAGAATTTCATATAGAATTCCATTGGAGGATAACTGAGAATTTTGTAAAAGTCCATAACGACGCACATCGACAGCTATTCAATAATTCCGATAAAATCATTTTAGCAAAGCGTGAAGTAAGTGCTTTAAATGCCAATGCCCATTATATCACCTTATTTATTCATCATTCTAATCACGATGGGTTCAGGGTACTTAAGAATATCGTAGATCTTTGTCAAATTTTCCTTTCCAACAATAACGACATCGACACTCACTATATTAAAAACGCTTTTAAAAACCTCCGGTTAGTAAAAGCTGCAGCTGTCTGCTGCTACCTTTCCTCTGAACTACTGGGTCTCGACCTTCCATTATCCTCTGCAAACAACAATAGCTTAATACCGGGGAAAGTAAAAGCCTTTTTTATGGAGCGCTTACTGGGTAAAAGATCCTACCGCGATACCGCCCTGGATAACCTTGATAACAGAAGCCAGCTATACCTCAAAGACTCCTTGTCGGAAAAAATCGCATTTATTTTTGCCGGTTTCAAACAAAGAGCCACACCTTCTTCGGAAGACCTGCAAACACTTAAATTAAACCGGAACTTATATTTTCTTTATCCTGTTATTAAATCCTTCAGGCTGTTGACAAAAGGCATCGATAAAAAGCATATAAAACAATAAAAATAAATATCATCTTAATGATGATACCCTTTATACAAATGGTAGAAGACTAATAAATGAACCATTTTTATTCTGAAGGGAAGAGGCAAACGAGGATTTTCAGCGACCTGCATCAGTAACTTTCGTGGAATTAAATGATAAATTATCGTCCCTTTCCATGAGGTTAGAAAATTAACCTGAAAAACATCTTTAGCCCAGGGATGCTTTTCCAGCAAATACTTTAACCCCTGGCCGGCAAATGCCTCTCTTTGTTGCAGGGCAAAGGATAAAGGTTTATCCATAACTCCAAATGCGACAGCTTGTTTATTAAATAAAACCTTTAAGCCAGACTCCTTTTGCATTCTGCATCCCAGCTCCGTATCTTCCCCACCATAGGTCTTAATGCCTTCGTCAAATCCATTGAGCTTAACAAATAAAGATGCAGGCATTGATACATTTCCTGTTAATATATATCTTGCCGGTATTTCAGCCAGGTGGTTCTGAAACCGGTTCATACCCCGCGTCATGTCGTACTCCCCCCAGATTGGGCCTCTTTTATAACAGATAAGTCCCTGGGAAATTACATTATTGACTAGTACAGCGTAATGCAATTCGAGGTAATTGTGCTCTACTACCAGATCTGAGTCTAAAAACAACACATAAGTCGCTGTCAGGCAACCTAATGCCAGGTTACGTGTTGCGGCCCTGCCATGATTTTTATTATCAGCGTGTTGCAGGCATTCCAGCATAAATCCGAAACAACCTGAAGAAAGATACTCCAATGTTCCGTCGGTAGAACCATCTACCGCAACCCACACTTTAAAATTGCGAAAAGTTTGCGTCTCCAGGCTTCCGAGACACTTCTTCAGCTCTTCGAGGTTATTATAGGTTGGTATAACAATATCAAAGAGCAGCATGCAATAAATCTGTTTTAAACTGAACCATTTTATCTGATCAATACCATTTTACCATACCCCTTATTGAAGTACTTGTCCGTATTATCCTTTGTACTGTATTTATCCAGGCTTCTTCCGTTCAAATTAGTAAGCACCCGGTACAGGTATACCCCGTTACCCAGTTTCTGACCATACTGATCGGTACCGTCCCATTTAAATTCGGTAATATTTCTGCCAATACGCAGGGGTCCTAACTCGGCTTTGGTGATCTCCCGAACGATCTTACCCGTAACTGTTAATATCTGGATACGCATATTCTGAGGTATTTCGGACCCTGTTAAAGTAAACACAAATGCAGTGGAACTGGTAAAAGGATTGGGATAGTTCAATAAATTAGAGATCATAGGCTTATTAATGACCTGGAAGGCAATACGATAATTAAGATTGCCGGCTGCGTTACCGCTTTGATCTTTGGCACTAACCATTAATTCATAATCTCCATCCGCCAACAGGTTAGGTTTAAAAGTTACCGTGGCCGTATTACTGTTATTACTTCCCTGACCGGGAGGTGTTAGTACTAATGTGTCGTTGTTAAACTGGTAATCCCGTGTTGATCCGTCAGGATGTTTCAACTGTACTTTTACAAGGTCGGTATTATTCAATAACAAGTACCTGGAATCGTCTGTAAGTTTCATTAAAATTGTGGGCTTACTGGAAACAATATCCCTGTTCAGTATACGGGCGCCATCAAAAGTTACATCCAGGTAAGGATTGATTGTATCGCCTCTCACATAAAAATTCTGGTATACAAAATTATTAAACTGGTATTGTTCGGGCTGTAGCATTCCCGGGTTAAATTCCAAAAAAGCCAGGTTATTTCCTGCCAAAGATTTTGTATTGACAGGTATATTTATTTTAACGGTATCTCCGGCTACTAAAGGTTTAAATTTAGGAAGCGGGACAATGCTTTCAACATTGTCTTTATTTCTGATAGAGAGCCTGACGCTTAAACTGTCAAAATTAGTATGGCTTACGTTTTTAAATGCTATACCCAGGTTCAGCGGTGCACCCACATCAACTGTATCTACCTTGCTATAATACAGATTAGGCGCTACTGCACCCTCAGCAACCGAAGCTCCATACACTCTCCAATACTTCAATTGGTAGGGAGAACGGTTAACAGTATCTGTAGTTTGCAGGCTTAATCTAAGTCCGGTATAGCTTTCGGCACTAACGGACGACAGATCAACTGTCTTTTGCGAAACTGGAATATTTTCTATTAATTTAGATTCCACCCCGTTTTTATCAATCCCCCAAATCGTGATAGAGGACTGGTCTGTTGAAGGGTCTTCGAGACTGACACCATTCCATTCGGCCTTGTTCCATGAAGCCGACTTAGAAAATAAAGGAGATTTCAAAGTACCAGCAGAGTTGGCAATAGGAACAGTAACAGTCACATCCAGCTTTTCTATACTATCAACCCCAACTGCCTGCGCTAACGGTGCTGACTCGCCTTTTTTATACACGAATATGTACGGGACAAATGACTTTACCTGATCTATTTGACTCAATCCGATCTCTTTGAATTTATGATAGAGAGAAACATTCCTTCCTAATAGAGTTGTGTCCGATTGCCACACATCTGGCAAAACCGTTGACAAGTATTGTCCGTTAGTTACGGCTACGTAATAGCCGGACGGAATAGAATCTAAAAAATTCATTACTACCTTCCTTGCCGCAGATGTGGATATATCGAACTGAAAAAAACCAAGCATTGTATTACCGTTTAATATAACCGGTCTGTAACTTCCATACATGCCACTGGTGCCCCAATCTTTATTATATATAGGTTTTAAAGATTTATTATCAATCAAATAAAAACGTAAGGAGTTTTGCTGAACACTAACATCAGGTCCTAAAAACCCTCCCTGCACAGGAATTCCATCAATTTGCAAAGCAAAATCTATAAAGCGAAAAATAGGGGGGTAAATTCCGTTACTCACTGAAATTACTGATTTGAGACTGTCGTAAACCCAAAGTCCGTGATCCTCCTTTATTATATGCTCATTTAAATGATTATCAAACTGCGCATAATGCGACTGGCTATACCCGTTATTACTACCCGGAATATAAGTAAAAGATGCGCTGCTCCACACCTGCTCCTGGTTACCTGCGGGCACAGCGGCCACTCTCCAGTAATAAACCGTACTATCTTTAAATGTTACACCCGGACTAAACTCTACCACGCCGCCTGCCGAGGGTTTGGTTTGAGATACTTTCGCAGCTGAATTAAAAGACCTGCTGGTATCCATCTCCATAACGTAGCTCCGGGATTCAGCAAAAGGATTACCTGTAGATGCGGCAAACACAATTCCCTGTTTGTTGACAATTGAAAGATCATACGGGAAGACGGGCTTAATATCATCTTCATAAATAAATATTTCTTTCGGAAGCGTATTATTATTTTCAAAAAGCTCGTCAATATTATTTTCAGGGTCTACAGTAATAGTAAACTTATTGGCGCCTTTGTCTACGGCCGGATCAATATCAATTTGATAGCTAATAGAATCTATATACCGGATACCAGGAATGGTATCCCTCCTCACTACGCGGGTAGATAAATCGGGGTAGGTTCTTTTCAACTCCACTATAAGATCGCGGTTTACTGCTTTCCCCAAATTGACAATTTTTGCTTTTATTGAAAAATTAGGCTCGGATACCGAAATAATACCGGGCGTAACAGTTACCATTGCATCCTCGATAGCATAATCTGGTTTGTTAAACTGATATAACCTGATACCAGGATCTCCATTTAATGTATATTCTTCACATTGAGCCCGGTCAAAAACGCTTGACTGCCCTCCTGAAGCAGCAAAATAGTTGGCAATGGTTTTTTGCATGAGCTCACCAAGTGTTAACCCATAGCCGCTCCTGGAAAGCAGCTTATATAACTCCCCGTTGTATTGCCCTAAATAAGATACATAGCCAAAGCTGGTACCCGCCATCATTCCAATGCTGCCTCTTTCTTTGGCAAAAAGATATTTTTCTGATATGGTATTAATTGTTGAAACCCTGTTCTGATCAAAAATAAATATATCGCCTACATTACATCCCATCATATGAAACACCGGGTATTTCCCGAAATTGGAATAATTATTCGGATCTTCTAAGTTATACGCCAAAGTAGTGGCCGCCGAATGTCCGAAATAAGTAAGCAGGTTCACGCCGCTATTCATCAGGTTTTTCAGTCGCTCGGTTGCCGTTTGTTCACTGCCAGGTATGGAGCTCTTGACAAAATCCGTGACCTGCGCACCATATAGCGTATCGCTGATAATTGCCTTATGCGCATTCAAATAGCCGGACAATTGCCCGATAAGGCTTTGATCGTTGGCCCCTACCATGTGAATAATATTTTTTTTCCAGGCGCTGGCCCCAACTCCTGCAACTGGCGCTAACTCCTGCTCATATTGTTTTACCTTGGTCAGGTAGGTGGCCAACTCATCTCCGTTAATTACGGAAACACGTCCTATTGGTGTTAACGGAACCGAACTGCTGCCTTCTGCCGCCAGCAACACGTCAGAAGCAGGCTCTCCAAAAGTGGGGATCAGGTTAAGCCTGTCAGTAACAGGATTCGACTCGTTATATCGCGCAGAAGTGTACTTTACTCCCCTGCCTATAATAAAGGTACTCTTAATTCCCGCAGCGTACCGGCTCCTGGCCATGCGCAGAAAATTTCTTACAGACAAGGGGCTGCCTTTAATACCGTAAGCAAACTGATCTGTAAGCTGATCAATCATATATACTTTTGCGTTATAACCACCTCCGGCTGCTGAGCTGCGATAAGCCCGATACTCCTCCACCGGTTGAGCCCCGCCAGCGCTATTTAATATTGCCCTATGGGTGATCATTAAATAGTCTCCCTGATTGGCAGCAGCCGAGTAATCTATAAAATTTCTGACTTCAAAGCTGCTGATCGTTTTAATATTGGCTGCAGCTGTGTTCACTGCAACTACCACGGCGTTAGCAACAGTAGGCTGTAGGTATACTTTTATAAGAGCAGGATCAGAAGCATCTGCTTCATACCTCCTGCCGCTGCTTAGATCGTATAAAACCGGTGTTCCGGAAGTATTGAATCCTGCAATTTCAAGGTATTTTCCGCCGGCGGCTCCCGGTAATCTGAATTGAAAATTACTGGCGCCCCCGAAATTAAAACTACGGGGATAGGTAATTTCGAGAGTACCGATTTTAATTCTGTTATTGGGTACACTAGCTATATTAGCCACGGAAATATTTTCGGTGGCGCCATTTAAGGTGGATGCCGGTAAGCTATTAGACAACCGGGAATAGGCAAAGCCGTTTAAAGCGGCATTAAATACTTCCATATTATTGAGCTTCACCTGTACCGTACGCGTATTAGGGCTGTTACCCACTACATTCATATTTACCTGCAGCTGTGGCGCTCCGCTGCCGGTAAAGGGAAATAAACCGGTCTGAGTTAAATTTCTTGTCTGGTTTTCTGTTATCTCGTTAGAAGTCCAGCCCTCTCCTCCCTCAAAGGAAGCAGAAATGGCAGCTTCAGAAACAGCGCCCCCATAGGGTCCGAGATGTATCGTCTCGTTGGGATATACCGCTGCTGTATACATAAAATAAGGTTCTGCAATTACACCTGCCGGTATGGTATTGGCAGTTGGTACCAACCTTTTGTTGTTGCCCGCAGTGTTCACAGTAAGAAAATAGGCCGCGGTGTCTGTAAACAAACTTTTGCTGTTATTGATCTGGTCGAGCGGATTACGATATAGTACCTGGTCCGGCTTACCATCATTGGCTTCACCCCAGAACTCTATGTAACCACCGGCAGCTAAAACGCCTGTTTGATTAGAAGTGTAAAGAGCAACTTCTTCGCCGTTACGCCACAACTGAAACGAAGACACGTCTGCGTTGGCCAGGTTAATGGAGGCTAACGCCGATTGCGGGATCCTGTAAAGACCACTGGAACCCACTTTAAATTTATAATAGGTTTTGCTATAATCGATCCACTCATTATTAAATGATTGCGCCGGTGCAGCCATTGTATAAAACAGGAAAACTATAGTCAGCAGTTTCTTCATCGGGTGCTCATTAAATTAAAATACCGAGGATTTTTTTTCGCGGTTTAAATCCAGCCTAAGGGAAAAAACATGGGTAAATAAAGGGTTAGACTGATTCGCCAGGTTTGCAAACGCATAGTCTATTACAACAGATCTGATCCGAAAGCCAACGCCTACGCTGGGCTGATAGATCCAAACTCTTTTTTGATTAGTAGTATCGCCATCTGCTAATCCTTTTTGAAAGTTATTAATACCACCCCTTACAAAAAAAATATTTTTATACCCGTATTCCAGTCCTACTTTGGGATCGATGCTTAGGGCGTCGCTGCTCACCAGGGTATTTCGTTTCCCGTCAAAAGTCAGGTCAAAGTCTGTTTCGGCCAGCACGGTCGAAGTTTTTCCGATATTAAAAACCCGCGATGCGCCCACGGTTACCCTGGGCGCCGTAAGTTCAGATGACTTTACCGGAATATCGTTATTGGTGAGGTACAGCACTTCTTTTTCTTTCTCGCTAAAGTTGAAGGTCCAGGTATTGAATGTACTGGTGAGGTCTTTTGCTACTACGCCAAATCGCCATTTATCTTTAAAAACCTGCAAACCGGCATCCAGGCCAAACCCCCAGGCCTGCGCAAACTTTCCTACATTACGATAAATTACCTTGGCATTGGCGCCCACATTCACCATGCTATTGGCGGTTTTCTTCAGGTTCTGCCCGTACGATAACAAAAAAGCATAATCCGCCGAAGAAAAAGTTTGAATATTGTTATAGTTGAGCGACCCATCGGGGTTAACAAGGAACAGTGTATTCGGAATATCATCCACGGCAAATCTGAGGGCAGTAAGCCCTAATACGCGTTTTTCATTGGTAGTGGGAATTGCCACATTGGCAAAATCGTACTTGCCTATCCCCGCAAAATATTCGGAGTGCATTAAATTTACTTCTGTGTGCTCCTGCACATTTACCAACCCCGCAGGGTTCCAGTAACCTGCTGTTCCATCGGCTACAGAGGCGGCCTGGGCGCTACCCATGGCTAATCCGCGGGCGCCGGCTCCTATATTTAAAAATTCGTTGGAATATTTTCTAAATTGCGCAATGGCTACCTGGCAACAAAGCTGAATTGCCAGGAATGTGCTTGCAAAGGGTATAAACTTTCTTATAGTCACTAAACAGCTATATTATTATTTATTGGTCAGCTCCAATACTACGCTTATCGAAACGTTGCGTGTTCGTTGCGCACACAACCCGGCAGTACGGTCAACTTTCTTTCTATTATCAAACAAGGGCCAATGCGAAATTAGCATTATCATACAAATCACCAACAGAATTAGTTAAATGCTCAATAATATTCGCCCAACAAGGTAAAAACGTACTTTTGCGCCCATGGATTTAATTAAAGAATTGAAATGGCGCGGAATGGTGCAGGACATGATACCCGGCACCGATGAGCAACTGAAAAAAGAGATTACTACCGGGTATATCGGCTTCGACCCTACCGCTACCAGCCTGCATATTGGCAGCCTGGTGCCTATTTTGCTTTTGGTACACATGCAAAAAGCAGGACATCGTCCCATCGCCCTGGTGGGTGGAGCAACCGGTATGATCGGTGATCCCAGCGGGAAAAGCGAAGAAAGAAGCCTGCTGAATGAAGCCCAGCTGGCGGAAAATGTGGCAGGCATAAAAGCGCAGCTGGAGAAATACCTTGACTTTGACCCTGCCAAGCCCAATGCGGCTTTAATGGTTAACAATTACGACTGGTTTAAGAATATCTCGTTTATCGATTTTTTAAGAGATGCCGGAAAACATATTACCGTCAACTATATGATGGCAAAAGACAGTGTGAAGAAGCGTTTTGAGGGCGAAGCAGGTATCAGCTACACCGAATTCGCTTATCAGCTGATGCAGGGATACGACTTCTACCATTTGTTTAAAGAGAACAATTGCAAATTACAAATGGGTGGCAGCGACCAGTGGGGCAACATTACTACGGGTACTGAGTTTGTACGCCGTAAAGCACAGGGTGATGCATTTGCTTTTACCTGCCCGTTAATTAAAAAGGCCGATGGTACCAAATTCGGCAAAACGGAAAGTGGTAACGTGTGGTTAGACCCTGAACGTACTACTCCCTACCAGTTTTACCAGTTCTGGCTAAACGCCAGCGACGCAGACGCAGAAAACTGGATCAAAATATTCACCTTTTTAGACGAGCCTGCCATTAATCAGCTCATCGAAGAGCATAAACAGGATCCGGCAAAACGTGTATTACAAAAATCCCTGGCCCGCGAGGTAACTACTTTTGTTCATGGCGCCGCCGCTTACGAACAGGCTATAGCTACTACCGAAAAGCTTTTTGCCGATCAGCACAAACCTGCGGAGGAAATGAGTATCGAAGACCTGGAAGGAATGGCAGGAATTGTAAAATCTACCATCAGTAAAGAGGCTATTGCGAACGGGATGGACATCGTAAGTCTCCTGGCGGATGCCAAAATTACTGCCAGCAAGGGAGAAGCCCGCAAATTGGTACAGGGAGGCGGGGTACAATTAAATCGCAGGAAAGTGGAAGATGCCCAGCTGTCAGTAAACAATAGCAACCTGTTGCACAACAAATACCTGTTGCTTCAAAAGGGAAAGAAAAACTACTACCTAGTAGAGGTTACCGGTTAAAAAATAAAGGGAGCATCCGCTCCCTTTTTACTTCCTGCCACAGACGCAATAGTTACTTAATCCCCTTGGATGCTGTGTGTTTAAAACGTCAATATTATAGTTTATCTTTTCAGGAAAATGAAGATGGCGCCTATAAAAGTAAGCACAATGATGAGACGCCGGTAACTGGTGTCTTTTATCCGGGCTACAATCTTTATACCTAACCAAAACCCGATCAGCAAGGCGGGTAGCAATAAGACGTCGGTCTTTAAGCTGGCTCCCGTTATGTTGTTCCACACAAATACCTGGAAAGGCAGCTTAAAAAGATTGATGGCCATAAATACCCATGCAGCAGTACCAATAAAATTGTTCTTCGGCATGCGCATCGCTAAAAAATAAATATTAGCGAAAGCGCCGGCCAGGTTACCGATCATTGTGGTGAAACCGGAAATGAGCCCCATACCAGATACAAATAATTTATTGGAAGGAACAATCATTGTTTTCCTTATCTCCAGGTATAGCATAATGATCACCGTTACCACAATAATAGTGGCCATTATTTTCCTGAATACTGCTTCGTTCATATACTGGCCCGCCAACACTCCTGCCAGCACGCCCACCACCATCCAGGGAATCAATTTCCAGAAATGTTTCCACTCCGCATGGCGATGATAGTATTTCACTGCCAACAGGTCAGCAGCACATAACAATGGCAATACCACTCCCGTAGATGCTTTGCCTCCTAAAACAATGGCCATCAGGGTTACGTTCAACATATCAATACCCTTCAGTCCGGCTTTAGACAACCCTATAAAAAAGGCTGATAATGCCAGGAGCACCCAGTTAGTTAAGGAATAATCTTCAAATAAGGTCTGCAAAAAAATGTTTTGGTTATTAATTGAACGTATCGCGTATTATCATTTCAGGAGCTTGATAGCTTTCCACATTTCCTGCGCCACCAACAGGTTGCCTGCGGCATTAAGATGCACACGGTCGGTAGTTAAAATACCTTTTTCCTCATTGGCCGGATTGTTCCTGTCCAGGTAGTTCATAAAGGCCTGGCGCAGGTCAATCAATGGTATACTATTTTTAGCGGCATATTCGCGGATCCATTTGGCATAAAAATTCAGGTCGCCATCCTGCAAATTGGAATCATCATTTCTTTCCCCGATTACAGATGGCGTACACATAATTGGCTGTATGCCTGCCTGTTTCATTTTATTGATCATCTTATCATAAAAAGCGCCAAATTTACTGAGCTCGGTTCCGGTACCACTGGTGGTTTTGTGCCAAACATCATTAATACCAATATACACTACCACAATGTCTGGTTTCTGGTCCAATACATCTTCCTGGAAACGATAAAACAGGTCATATACCCGGTTACCACCGATACCTTTTCCTACAAACTCAAAGTTCTCTGCCAGTTTATCCTGTTTACAAAGACTGTCCACCTTAGGTATATAACCGTTCGGGCCGGCTCCCTGCTGGGTAATGGAGTCTCCAAAAAATATTACTTTTTTCTTTTTAACGGGTTGAAAAGCAATAAGCGCAATGGCTGCGAGCGTTAGAACATACTTCATGTGTTGATACTTTTAAGTAGGATATTTATACGGTTCAGGAATATCGTAACCGAATTAACGGGTACAAGTTTAAACAAAAACCTCAAATAACAGAACTAAATATTTTTACCTTGGATGGATATCTTTTAGCATAGCTGAAAAGCATATTGGTAATGGTGCTGTTTTCTTTGCAGGGGGTAACCAGGTCTTTAAACCTTTCCGGTTCTTCAACAGCGGTATCAGTAGGGATAAATCCCATGCCGTAAAATTTTCCCTGCCATACCAGTATGCAGGAATGCTGGTCGCGCGTAACACCTTCATCAATAATGACAAAAGACGGCAGGCCTTTTAGCTTGGCAATAGCCGCCTCAACCCGCTCATTATAATCGGGCGCGGCTTCCTTCTGATCACAGGCGCCACTGCATAATAGCGCATGCATCTCTTCATCGTATAGTTTTTTGCTGATAAAGCAGAGATAAGGGCAAAGATGGAAGTCATGAACGAGCTGCCTCAACGCGGCACTTGCATTTTCCAGATGATGATAAGAACTGATGACCTCGTACCGGCTATTTACTTTATCTATGGCCAGGCGTATATACCCATTCTGGTCGTAATAACGAATGATGCCGTACATATCTTCGCGCCTTTTTTGAGCCGCGTTAAAACGGGGCCATAACCGCTTTATTTCAGATGATTCTTTTACAGCGGCCATTAACTCGGTGCCGCATTCCTCAAAACTGATACGGTATACCTCGCGCATAAAATTTTGTTTTTGCCGCGAAGTAGAATTATTGCTAAAATGACTGCTGACCCTGTATCGTATATTTTTTGCCTTGCCTACATACACCACTTTGCCTTTCTCATCGTGAAAATAATAGACTCCCGCCGTGTAAGGCAGTTTTTCAAAATCGGTTTTAGGAACATTGGGCGGCAACACATGCTCTTTGGAAGTGCGCTTCAGGCTTTTAGCGATATGCCCGTCTTTATCCTGCTCCAGCAACAGTTGAAATAATGCCAAGGTAGCATCTGTATCGCCGCCGGCGCGGTGATGATTCACATGAGCGATCCCTAAAGCGTTACACAATTTACCGAGGCTGTAAGATTGATATCCCGGTAATATTTTACGGCTTAATCTTACAGTGCATAATTTATTGGCATCGTAGTTATAGCCACAAAGCTGCAACTGGCTGCGTACAAACGAATAGTCGAAGTTCACGCTATGCGCTACAAATACTTTGTCTTTCAACAATTCGTAAATACGTTCGGCCACTTCTTCAAAAACCGGGGCTTCCGCCACCATCGCATTGCTGATGCCCGTCAATGCTTCGATATAAGGTGGTATACGATGCAGCGGGTTGATCAATGTTTCATACCGCTCTACTATTTCATTTCCATCGAAAACAACAATGCATATCTCGGTTATGCCATTAGCATCGGCATAACCACCCGTGGTCTCTATGTCAACAATTGCATACATGCGCCCACCAACTAATTTCGGAAACTATTTGTTTAATTCCATGCAAAATTCGGAATACAGCGTCATAGATTATAAACTTGTTTATGAAAAAACACAGTTGTTCCAGCTCCACTTCTATTAAAATGTACTTTCTTTTCCCGTTATATATATTCCATTGGTTGCCATACAGCTCCTTTAAACGACGGGAAAATAGCAATATAATGTTCCGGCAACATCCCAATCTGCATGAACCACTACCCTCTAAAAATATACGCCTCCCGGTGACAGAAACGTTGCTGCAAAGGCTTATGCAATAGCCGGATATGACGTAAATAGCGGCAGAAAATTGATCTGCATTGGGGTTTTAGCAATTGTTTAAAAACTTTACCGTGCTTAACCTACCTGAAAGATTATTTTCGTGAAAATATTCGTAGCGATGAGCGGAACAGATAAATTCGACATGTTTAAAAACCGGTTAACCAAGGTTTACAGGCATTTACATAAAATAGCCAAACGGCAGAATATAAGATGTTACCGCATTTACGATCACGACCTTCCTGAATTCCCGTTTATCATAGAAAAATATGGGAATAAGCTGTATATATCTGAATATAAGCGAAACCACAGTCTCAACGAAGAGGCTCATCAATTCTGGATGATGCAAAGTATACAGGTAATGTCGGAGGTGCTGGATATAAGCCCGGATAATGTGTTTACTAAATTAAGGCAACGTAAGGCAGGGCGCGAGGGCCAATACCAGAAAACAGCTGAGACAAAAAGCGAATTTATTGTTGAAGAAAACGGGTTAAAATTCATTGTGAACCTGGCCGATTACCTGGACACCGGCTTATTCCTGGATCACAGAACCACGCGGAAAATGGTGCAGGACCAGTCAGCTGGTAAGCGGGTACTCAACCTGTTTGCTTACACCGGCTCCTTTTCGGTATATGCAGCTGCCGGTAATGCAGCACAGGTAACTACCGTAGACTTATCAAATACTTATATTAATTGGGCCAAGAGAAACATCGAACTGAATGGTTTTACAGATGCCGACAGGTACCTGTTTATAGCAGCCGATGTTATACAATACCTCCAAACACTGCAGCCCGCCTCCTTCGACATTATTGTAATGGATCCGCCGACTTTTAGTAACAGTAAAAAAATGGAGGGCGTGTTAGACATCCAGAGAGACCATGTTGCGCTGGTTAATAATTGCCTGCATGCGCTCTCCCCCGGGGGACTGCTTTACTTCAGTAACAATTATACAAAGTTCCAGCTGGATGAAAAGGCTATTAAGGCCAGCGCCATAAAAGATATCACCAAAGCCACTACACCTTTCGATTTTGAAGGCAAGCTTAAAAGAAGCTGTTTCCTGATCACCAAATAGACTTTTGGCCGAATCATTTACTTTTGCTGCATGTTTAACAATGATGATTTGCAGGTGCGTTGGTGGACACTGGAAGCTAAACTGGTGGAGCGTTTTGGCAAAAAGCCCGATATGGAAACCATCCTTTTCTTAATAGGCATACAGGAGTTGGGTACGGTAGCAGAAAGGTTTACCAAAGAGCAAAAACAAGACCTGATGCACATAGCGGTGTGCAGGTTGTTGGCCCCCAGCGGGTATTATGAATTAACGGCTACCGACCCGGATGGCTGGCCGCATTATAAGCAGCTAAAACCCATGCCGGATTTAAACCCTTTTGAACAGGAAAACTTCCTGAAAGACCATGTATTGCTTTATTTTGAAGAAAACGGAATTTAATGCTCAGGTTACTGACTATTTTTATCTCTTTGTTGCTTTTTAGTTGTGCCGCTCAAAAAAAACTGCGCAAGGCTGATCTTAAGAAAGATATTGCGCTGGAAACGAATTACGGTACTATGCGTGTTCGCCTAAGCGATGAAACACCATTGCACCGGGATAATTTCCTGAAACTTACCAAAGGGAAGTATTACGACGGTATACTATTTCATCGCGTTATTAATAATTTTATGATACAGGCCGGCGACCCGGATAGCCGCAAAGCCGCACCGGGGAAGCCTTTGGGGGATGGCGGCCCCGGCTACACCGTTCCGGCCGAATTCAGGCCAACTCTTTTTCATAAAAAGGGAATTATTGCCGCTGCACGCGAAGGCGATGATGTAAATCCCCAAAAAGCCAGCAGTGGCAGCCAGTTTTATATTGTACAAGGTAAAATATGGACCGATGGCGGACTGGATACACTTGAAGTAAAAAGACTGAATGGCAGAAAAATTCCTTCAGAACAACGTGCTGCTTATAAAACAATCGGAGGCACACCCCACCTTGATCAAAACTATACCGTATTTGGCGAAGTAATCGATGGCCTGGATGTTATTGACAAAATTGCTGCCGTAGCCACCAGCAAGGGAAAGGATAAAGACAGGCCGCTAAAAGATGTGGTGATCCAAAAAGCCCGGCTGGTTAAGCGAAAATAATAATGCTATAACCAGCTTTCAATGGCTTTATGACTGGCCAGTATTTTGCCAAGCGGATCTTCAGCATCAGAAGCCATTTCTACGATCGCATATTGAAGTCCTGCCAGATCCTGGCTTGCAAAGGCAGATGAAAAATCAATCATCCCGTTGCCAATGGCTGTAGATTTTTTTGTTGCAGCATCAATATCGCGTAAATGCCACAGCGGGAAACGGCCGGGATACCGGCGGAATAATTGTACAGGATCATGGCCTGCAACAGCCAGCCACCCCAGGTCGGGCTGAAAGACCACCAGTTCCCGATCGGTATGATCTAATAAAATATCAAATAAAGTTATACCGTCAACCACTTCAAATTCATGAGCATGGTTATGATAAACCAGCTGCAATCCAAAAATGCTTGCCGTAGCTCCCATGTGATTTAACGATTGAGCGGCTTTTTTATATGCATCTTGCGTCTGCTCAATTTCATTGCTGAAAAAAGATCGGACAATATATTTCATGCCCATCGACGCGGCGCAGTCACAAACTGAAAACGCTTCCTCTGTATTAAATTGAAAATGCGCGCTAACCATCTGTAGCCCCTGAGAGTTTGCCATTTTTTTCAGCTTATCAGGATTAAAAGACTGGATGGTCCGTTCAGCTATACTAAACCCTGCCGGCTCTACTACGGCATAACCGGCTGTCGCCAGCTTTTCGAATGTTGCTTCCGGCTCCTCCCGCAACACATTTCTTAAAGACCATAATTGTGCGCCTATTGCCGGTTTCATAAAAAAGTATATTGGATATATTGGCTCTTGCGGAGCTTTGAAATAATTGCCGGAGCTATTATTCTACAGTTGGTTTCAGTTGCTGTATCAACTGTTCCAGCTCTTTAATACGTCGTTCGAGCTCCGGTAACTTACGGCTTAATGCCTGGCTTCTCAATGCAGAAGTATATTCGTGCGCCGGCGAACCGGTAACAGCCTTGCCGGGTTCAAGATTCTTGCTCACCCCGCTTTGCGCGTTTATTTTAGCGCCGTCTCCAATTTGCAAATGGCCTACAATACCTGCCTGACCACCAATCATAACACCTTTGCCTACTTTGGTGCTGCCGCTGATACCTGCCTGCGCCGCCACCACGGTACTACTCCCGATCTCTACGTTATGGGCAATCTGGATCAGATTGTCTAGTTTGGCTCCCTTTCTTATAATCGTCGACCCGATCGTAGCCCGGTCAATCGTACTGTTCGCCCCTATCTCCACATCATCCTCAACAATTACATTACCAATTTGAGGAACTTTGGCAAAACTGCCATCGGCCTGCGGCGCAAATCCAAAACCATCGCTACCTATTACCGTACCGGCATGCACCGTAACGTTATTACCAATCTGGCAGCTATGTAATACTTTCACACCCGGGTGCAGGGTTACGTTATTACCAATGGTTACATTATCGCCTAAAAAAACACCGGGATAGATTTTAGAACCGCTGCCAATTTTCACCTGTTCTCCCACATACGCAAAAGAACCAAGGAAGATATCATCGGCATAGCTGGCGGTAGCCGCTATATAAACCGGTTGCTGAATACCTTTTAATTGCTGCTGGCGGAACTCCTGGTACTTGCCCAGCAAGGTAGCAAAAGCGCTGTAAGCATCTTTTACTTTTATAAGGGTAGTATGAACAGCCTGCTTTAACTCCAACGATTCATTCACAATAACGATAGTGGCCCTGGTAGTATAAAGGTATTCTTCGTACTTGGGATTGGCCAGAAAACTCAATTGCCCTTCTCCTGCTTCTTCTATTTTACCAAAGGATTTTACTGCGGCATCAGGATTGCCGTCTACCTTACCATTTATGAGCAGTGCGATTTGCGAAGCAGAAAAAACCATTCGTGGATTTTTAAAATATTTTTATTGGAGTCGAAAGTAGGCAAGTAAATAATTATTAAAAGTTAAAACTCGTACACTTAAACTCTCAGATAGCAAAAGTAGTATTTTTTAACAGGCTCGCTGATTTTTACGTCAATAAGTGGATCGTCTACCTGCGAAATATCTTTTAAGGAACCATCTTTATACAAAATATTGATACTTTCATTATCAGCGTTGTATAAACGGTTGGAGGCATCCCCGCCAAAAGCAAAGTAATCCATATCCTTTTCGTCAAGGCCTGTAGCCAATGCCACTTCTTTTATTTTCTGTTGCTGAAACGATTCATCTATTGGGGTAGACTGCAGCCTGATACGCATTATTTTGCGCTGGATGATGGCCTTGCAGAGCAGCGATAATATAATATCCTGATGGCTACACCAGTTTTTCACAGTGGCCATGATATCATGGTCGTCCATCTGACAAAAGTCCTCCAGTAAGGTATCAATGGCTCCGTTGCTGTGGCTGCCCTGTAAAAACCGGTTGAATGCAGGAGTAGCGGCGGTAGTTTCAATGCCGGATGCAATGAGGGCCTTTGCCCGGCGGATGATCATGATCAGCATTTTTTCGGCAGCAACTACTGTCTTATGCAGGTATACCTGCCAATACATCAGCCTCCGGCTTAGCAAGAACTTTTCGATAGAATAGATGGCTTTTTCTTCCACTACCAGGTTACCATCTTTCACCGCCAGCATTTTAATGATACGATCATACCCTATTACCCCTTCTGCTACACCGGTGAAAAAGCTATCTCTGTTCAGGTAGTCCATCCGGTCTACATCTAACTGACCTGAAACCAACTGGTGCAGAAATTTTTTGGGATACCGGTCGGTAAATATTTCGATCCCGGTTTGTAGTTGCCCGTCAAACTCCTCGTTAAGCTTTTGCATGATCAGGAGGGATAAACGTTCATGGTGGGCGCCCCTGATCAGCTCCTGCTCCAAAGCGTGGGAAAAAGGCCCGTGCCCTATATCGTGCAATAAAATAGCCAGCTTGGCTCCCAGTTCTTCATCTTCGGTTATTACGGTTCCTTTCCCTTTAAGTTCTCTTAATGCCGTGCACATCAGATGATACGCTCCCAGGGAATGATGCAGGCGGCTATGTACCGCGCCGGGGTATACCAGGTGGGCAAATGCCATCTGGTGAATATTACGCAGCCTTTGATAGTAAGGATGGGAAATGATCTGCAATAAAAGCGGATGATCGACAGTAATAAAGCCGTATACCGGATCGTTGATGATTTTTCGAGCCTGGGCCATAATGTATTAAAAACACAAATTTAACAGGTGCCCGCCTATTTTTTTACATTCCCCATAATATTAACATGGTATCTCTTCACTTTTTCCAAACCTTTATCTTTGCGCATTAACTACAAACATGATCAAATACACTCAAAATACATTAGACAAACTGGAGGCTATACCAGAACAGTGCGGGTATATTTTAAGGTATGAACGGGGTAATTTTCAAAGTGGTTATTGCATTTTAGATAATAAAAAAGTAGTAGTATTGAATAAATTTCTTCAAACTGAGGGACGCATCAACGCGCTGATTGAGATCATTCCACAGTTGAATATCGATACAGATATGCTGGACGATAACGCTAAAAAACTTTTTGCAGAAATATCAGAAAAGACGGAAGAAGACGGGGAATAAATCACGGCTTTTTGTTATCCCCTGGCTACACATCACTTATTACTCATTAATCATTACCCACCATCTTGCCCTATCCTCCACTACAAATAACTTTTTTAGGTACCGGTACCAGCTCCGGCGTACCTATGGTGGCTTGTCATTGCGAGGTATGTACTTCTACCAATAATAAAGATAAAAGACTCAGGTCCAGCATACTGGTTCAATCACCTGCTACCACCTTGGTTATCGATTCCGGCCCCGATTTCAGGCAGCAAATGCTTACCCACCAGGTAGACAAGCTGGATGCGATATTGTTCACCCATTCACACAAAGACCATATTGCCGGACTTGATGATGTAAGAGCCTATAATTATTTTCAACAAAAACCGATGGACGTATATGCCACAGAAGCTACGCTCAAAAGGATAAAAGTTGAATTTGATTACGCGTTTGCCGACATTAAATACGCCGGGGTACCTTCCATACAATTACATAGCCTGAATGAAGAAGATGCTTTTAGCGTAGGAGACATGAAAGTACAACCGATACCGGTATGGCATATGTATATGCCGGTTATTGGCTTCCGGATCGGGGACTTTACATACATCACTGATGCTAACCGGATAGAAGATAGCGCCAAAGAAAAAATAAAAGGTTCTAAAGTACTTGTATTAAATGCACTAAGAAAAGAAAAGCACATTTCTCATTTCTCTTTGCAGGAGGCGCTTGATCTTGCAGACGAACTGGAGGTTCCTGAAGTATATCTGATCCACCTGTCCCACCAGATGGGTTTGCACGACATTGTATCCCAACAACTTCCGCCGGGCAGGTTTTTGGCCTATGACGGCCTGAAAATACAAACACCCTAACATTTGTTAGTTTATTTCAAAATAAATGGCTATCTTTACACTGACCTCTTTAGCTTGTCAGGATAGTCTCAAAGTTTTGCCGCTGTGTACTAACATAGCGGTTTTTTAGTGCACAAAGGTTACTTAAGCCGTTCTGCTGCAAATTAAAAGCGGCCTTAGCCGCTTCAATCATATACTTTTATATACTTTGTTGCGTTTTTTGCGGGCTCACCGCCTCTTTAACGCCCTGGGGAACTTTGTCCCAAAGATTTTTACCCGCATCGGTTACCTTATTTTTAAGGTTTTGCTTCTGCTCTGGTGTCATTTTATATTTCCAGTAAGCAAAAGCTGCAAGCCCTAATGCAATTAATCCGCTTGTTTTATTTTTCATAATTAATGGTTTTAAAATTTATCAATCGAGTAAATTATAGACTAAAAGTGTGCCAGTAGTTTGACAAACTCTTAAAATATGGTCAAAAAAATCCCGGGCTATTATAACCCGGGATTGAAAAGTTTAGCTATATAGTTTTATCTATTTGAGATACTGTGCAAAAAAGCCTAACATGGTTTTATAGAATTCAATCCGGTTGTCTTCCCTTTGAAATCCATGCCCCTCATTATATTTTACTATATAAGGTACATTAAATCCTTTTGTACGTAAGGCTTTTACAATCTGGTCAGACTCGTTAATATTTACACGCGGATCATTTGCTCCCTGAACCACCAGCAACGGCTTGCGAATTTTATCTAACTGGTAAAAAGGTGATGCTTCTTTTGCGATCTTAGCTTCCTCCGGGTTATCCAGGTCATACCAGATCTGCTTTACCATTTCTTTATAAGGCTTCCAGTATTCAGGAAAGGATGCAAAGAAGGTTTCAATATTGGACACACCTACATAATCAACACCGCAGGTATAGAGATCGGGTGTTTTAACCAGTCCCATCAGGGTAGCATAACCACCATGACTGCCACCGTAGATAGCGGTTTTGTTTTTATCCGCCCATCCCTGGCCAATAGCATATGCAACGCCATCTTCAATATCATCCATCAGTTTACGGCCGATTTGTTTGAAACCGGCTCTTAAAAACTCCTTCCCATAGCCGCCACTGATCCTGAAGTTCACCTGCAAAGTAGCATAGCCACGGCTGGCAAAAAGCTGCGTTTCGGGGTTAAAGCCCCAGCTATCTCTTATACCTTGCGGACCGCCATGAGGATTTACTACCAGGGGTACCTTCTTGCCATCCAGCGCTGCTTTGGGTAAAGTGATGTACCCGTGAATGGTTTTGCCATCGCGGCTTTTAAAAGAAACAGGCTTCATAACGGCCATGTCTGCTTCCTTCAACTGCGGCATCAGGTCATAAAGAAAGGTTGTTTTACCGGTAGCGGCATCATAGATATAATACTTTCCTACCAGCCGGTCGCTTGTAACATATACGAGGTATTTGCTTTCGTCATCTGTTTTACCGGTCAGGCCGAACTGGTATCCTTTAAATTCCCTGGAAAGATTGCTGTAGATCTTTTTAAATGTTTCGCTAACCGGTATGATCTCATCTTTTTCTCCCTCGTAATTGTAATAATCTACCTCGTAGTTCCTTTTGCGGGAAAGACCGATACCTGAAACATCAAAATCTTTATTGGCGAAAACCTCTTTAACCTTTTCTTTCTTTTTAAAGTCATATAAAATGATCCGCGCTTTATCCGAGTCTAAGTTAGTCACTACATATGCTTCATCAGGGTTGGCAGGGTTATAGCTGAAAGATTGTATACTGAAATTATCGTCCCAGTTGTTTGTAAAATATAATTCATAATCTTTCGCTCCTGCCGGTTTATAAAAATACTGGGATTTGATGCCCTGGAACATTCGCCCAAATCCGCGCAGGTTACCGTCTTTATCAAAGTCGTACCCCACAATCGGGTTGGCTACATCTTTGTTTTCATATAATTTTTCCAACGCTCCCGTTACCACGTTCACTTTATAAGGTTCGAAAACCTGCTTATTATCTTTGTTCATGGTAATGATCATATAGTTCTTCTGATCTTTCAGGATACGTTCAATGCTGGCCTGCACCCCATCAAACGGCGTAAGATCGAGCACATTACTGCCATCTACATTAGCCGCGTAAATATGGAAGTTCTCATTCCCGCCATTGTCCATCACATATACCAGCCGCTCGTCGTTGATCCAGCCATATCCCTTAATCAACTCATCTTTTTCTTCAATTGCCCGGGCCACATTACCGCTGGCTATGTCTTTCACATATACATGCCTTTTACCGTTTTCTTCCTTCTCCATATAGGAAAGGTATTTCCCTCCTGGTGAAAGCTGGAATTGGGATGATTTGGGACGGGCAAAATAATCTTCTACCTTGTATTTATAATCGCCTTTATCCTGCGCAATGATCTTTTGAATTTCCGCGTCGCTGGAGGGCAAAGTAGTATCGCCTGGTTTGGTTACCACTGTTTTGGTAAGAGCCAGTGGCCAATTCATTCCTGCCTGCTTAAATTCTCCTGTGATCGTTTTATCAGCCAAAGTTCCGGTGTAGGTTATACCGGCCGCTTTAACGCTTAGAGACAATTTATTATCTGCAAAGGCGGTGCTGTCAACCGGAATACCTGATGCGCCCTGGGCCGGGCTGTCCATTGTAGTTATCCAGCTGCCGCTATCTTTCTTAATATGAAATACCAATGGAATTTGGGTGCCCTGTATTTCCAGCGTTCCTTTCCAGGAGCCTGCAATATCCTGTGCTTTTATTAATGTCATAGAAACAATACAAACAATAAATGTGAGAAAGAGTTTTTTCATTATACCGAATTTAAAAGGTACAGAAACAAAAAACACATCCTGTGAGATGTGTTCCTGTATATTTTTTTAGCTGATAGCGTTGGAAATAATATCTCCGATCTTTTCTATGGAGATCCTTTCCTGCTCCATGCTGTCCCTGTGGCGTATAGTAACAGTTCCGTCTTCCTTGGTCTGGTGATCGATGGTTACACAGAACGGTACTCCCAGGGCATCCATTCTTCTGTAACGCTTACCAATAGCATCTTTTTCCTCGTAGAAGCATTTGAACTCGCTCCGGTACTGGGCCATGATCTCCTGCGCAATTTCGGGCAACCCGTCTTTCTTCAACAGTGGAAATACAGCAAGTTTAATCGGCGCCAATTTAGGAGGAAACTTCAGTACAACGCGGCTATCCTGTTTTTCCGGTGTACTCAGATCTTCTTCGGTATAAGCTGCGCAGATCATAGACAGGAACATACGATCCAGGCCAATGGAAGTTTCAATTACATAAGGGATATAGTTGCCGTAAGGCTTACCTGTTTCGGGGTTCACATCATTGTCGAAGTATTGCATTTTCTTTTTACTGTACTCCTGGTGCCTCGACAAGTCGTAATCGGTACGGCTATGGATCCCTTCCAGTTCTTTAAAGCCGATAGGGAAATTGAACTCGATATCGCAGGCAGCATCGGCATAGTGCGCCAGCTTTACGTGATCGTGAAACCGGTACTCCGTATCGGGCACACCCAATTCGAGGTGCCATTTTAGCCGGGCCTGTTTCCAGTACTCATACCACTCTTTCTGAGTGCCAGGCCTTATAAAGAACTGCATCTCCATTTGCTCAAATTCGCGCATGCGGAAAATAAACTGGCGCGCCACTATCTCGTTACGGAAGGCCTTGCCTATTTGCGCAATACCGAAAGGTATCTTCATACGACCGGTTTTTTGCACGTTCAGAAAGTTCACAAAAATACCCTGTGCCGTTTCAGGACGGAGGTACACTTTATTGTTTTCATCTTCCGATGAAACCGTTGAGCCAAATTCTGTAGAGAACATCAGGTTAAACTGGCGGATATCCGTCCAGTTGGCGGTGCCACTAACCGGGCACTTAATCTGATTATCGTCGATGATCTTTTTTAGTGCGGTAAGATCGCCTGCCGCATCAGCCTTCTCCATTTCGCTGGTAATAGCTGCTGCATCAGCTTCTTTACCTTCGGCTTTTAACTGATCAGTATAAGATTCTATTAAATGATCTACGCGGTAGCGTTTTTTACTGTCTTTATTATCGATCATCGGATCATTAAATCCATCTACGTGCCCACTGGCCTTCCAGGTTGTGGGATGCATAAATATTGCCGCATCTATCCCAACAATATTGTCCTGTAGCTGGGTCATCCACTTCCACCAATAGTCCTTGATATTCTTCTTTAACTCGGCGCCCCACTGGCCATAGTCATAAACTGCCTGTAAGCCATCGTATATTTCGCTGCTGGGAAAAATAAAACCGTACTCTTTACAGTGCGATATAATCGCCTGAAATCTATTTGTCTCTGTTGCCATAAGGCTGCAAAAATAAGGGCGTTTTTTGATTTATGATGGCCGATTTGAGATTTAGGATTTACCCCTGTGATAACGGATCATTTGCCCGTAATCCATTTTATTGTTTAACCCGAAAAGTGCCTGTGCGATGCGCTTTGTTTTGGTAGCGTCGGTTTTAGCGTCATCTATCCATTTGCTGAAATAGTTTTGATGCGAAGGAGCAAGGCTGGCAAAAAACGCTTTTGCAGGCGGGTCGTCTTCCAGGCAGGCAACAAAGTCGGCATTAAGCTCATACTTTTTGTTGTCCGGTTCCAAACTGGCCGTTATCATCGCCCCCTGTCTTTTCGCAATACCTCTTCGCATCGCCGCATTGATAGCCATTATGTAGTTTCCGCCCCCGGCCGGTAACAAGGTTACGCCCGAAATGGCATATTGATCTAATGTACCTTTTACCCGGAACGCTTTTTTGGTATCGGCGTTCAGTTGTTCTGCCAGTTCGGCCGGTATTTCAATGTAAGTCCAGCCGGTTTTGTCGCCGTTCTCTGCAAATTTTTTAAGGGTAGCGGTAAAAGTGATGGCTTTCTTTTTCATACCTGTAGCATCAACACTAATTAGTCTGTACTTTTCCTAATACCTCCATTGGCTTTATTCTTACTCCAAAATTGTAAGGCGTCATATCCAGACCCCGTTCGTACATACTTTTAAAGGCATAGGAGCCGTATAGCCGTATAATACCCAGGTTTACCTCAGCTATATAGGAAAGTTTCCAGGGGCGCAGATCAAAGTCGCCACGTGACTTGGCTTTGCCCTCATCTGAATTGATATATTTGTTTCTGGCCGAATATAAATATCCTACGCTTACACCGGCGCTTACTTCAAACGCGTACAAATTATGCGGTGTTAAATTAAAGTTGAGCATCAATGGTACAGTCAGATAATCGGCTGCCAGCTTATTTTTTTTGTAGGTTCTGCCCGGTGTACCGTCCAAACTGATAGCCGGCGCATTTGCTACGGTTGCCGTTTGTAACTGATACCGGATAGGCTGCTTATAGTGATAATTATTCAGCTCCAGCCCTATACCATAATAAAAGTTTACGTAATGATTGATGATGTCTACCTGTTGTGTAACTACCCAGATATTAACATTACGCGATTTAAATGGTTTCAGGCTCATCCAATCGCTGTTAACTGCGGATGTAGCGTATTCCTGCGCCGCAGGGCTGGCATAATCGGTATTGTCTACAAAATTGGAAAACCCGATATCAACGATCCCCCATTGGGTTCTTATCTTTTTAGGGTTGGTACGGCTACTTAATTTTTTTAATAAACCTTTTTTGGGTGGTGAAGCAAAGGCTCCCGGGTCGTTATCCCTGATGATGGTAACGCCGCCTATTTCCAGCGTATCGGGTTTCGGTTGATCCTGCGCTATGCCAGCAATAGCCAATAATAAACAGAATACGGAAAGCAAAAATCTCATAATTCCGTAAAGATACATTTTAGCAACAACCGAAAAGTTAAAATTCACGCAGTTAACTAATTGTTGGCACTTATTATTTAAAACCTGATACCTACGTTGTAGGGCGTCATATCCAGGCCGTCTTTGAACATGCCTTTCATAGCGTAGGAGCCGTATAAACTGATAACGCCTAAATTCACTTCAGCTACGTAAGAAAGCTTCCAGGGATTTAAATTGAGATTATCCTTCAGCTTTTGCTTCCCCTCATCGGAAGTAATGGTTTTATTACGGGCACTGTACAAATAGCCCGCGCTGACACCCGCGCTAAAACCCCATTCTTTTGTTTTTTTGGCGGATATCTCCAGCCCCTTTTTATGCTTTTTAGTAATCGAATAGCCACCTGAATGTTTTCCAAAATCAAAATTCAACATCAAAGGAAAGGTTACATAGTCTGCTGCCAGTTTATTTTTAGAATAAGTCCGACCTTCTGTACGATCCCATTCTACATAAGGTAGGTTGGTATTAAACCGAACAGGATTTTTAAACCTGTAATTATTCAATTCCAACCCTAATGCATATTTTAAATTCACATTATGATTGATGAGGTTTACTTTCTGGCTCACCAGCCATATATTTACGTTTACAGATTTCCCGTTTCTCAGGTCGAACCAGGATGCATCTGAGCCAGGGGCAAAAGCCTGGGCGCCCGCAGAAGTATAATTGGTATTGTCTGTAAAATTAGAGAACCCTATATCAAGGCCGCCAAACCAGCTGGTGGTAATATTTTTGCGCCGCGTGGCTTTTTGCCATATCTCACCATCCTTGTCTATAATTACTTTTTTATTGTCCTTATCGGTGATTACCTGTACTGTTACAGAAGAAGTATCTTTTTGCGCATAAGCCGCAGCCGACATCGCCACACACAGGGCAGTAGGTAAAAATTTGCGTAACATATATTTTAATTTTCTTGTATATTTTTTATTATTTGGGGTCAAGAATAACCTTGGTATAATTTTCTTTTCTCCTTTGTGTAATTGGGAAAAGAAAAATTACATGTTGGTTTTAAGTATTATTTTTCTACACGAATGGCAAAGCCTGCCACATTTATATTGTCGCCGCCGTCGGATAAAATATCCAGGGCGCGGTCGCTGATTTGTTTTCCAATTTTTTTGAACAGTGACTTTTTCTCTTTAGCCGGCCCCTTGGCAACAGCCGTTGGCTGCAGCTGGTCGGTTGAAGACGATTGGATTACCGGCTCTGCAGGCATACCCGAAGGCTCGATGGGTGGTGTTGGCTGATTGGTTTTATTGCTGTTTCCGTTTTGTGTAGCCTCAGATAGGGAGGTTACCATTTCATTTTTACCTGCAGTAGTAACGCCCGTCCCCGAGGGGCGATCGTGTACATAACTAACTGTCTTAACCGGTTCCTTTGGTTGCTTTTCCCGGCTTGCCTGACGCTCTTTGGGGAAGGAAGCCTGAGGAGCAGCAGGAGTATCTGTATTTGTAAGGGTATCGGCAATAACCGGTACGGGTTCTTTCGGTTGGTTAATAGCTGGTGTATTAACAGCTACCTTGTCATTATTTAACTCTTCCTGCTCCGACTGATTTAAAACCAGCCAAGTACCTATACACAGTAGTAATGATGCAGCTATCGCCAGTTTGCGCCAATCCAGTCTTCTTACCATGCCGCTTCTATATAGCTTTTCTTTAGCCGGGTACTGTATGGAAGGATCAGCTTTGAGGTATAGCTTACCTAAGTTCGCCAATTCCTGTTTTAAGGCATCATTATTTAAAGCTTCTAGTTCTATTTTATATGCCAATTCTTTGTCTGCTTCGTTATCCAGATAAGTGAGCAGCTCTTCTTCTGTTATTTCCGCTTTTTTAACCAGCTTTTCTTTTGCCTTAAACTCAATAGTATCATCTGCTCCTGCTATTGTTTGTTTTAACAGTTCCAATTCACCGGCCAGTTGAGGATTTTGCCCAACAAAAGCCTCTACCATTTCTTTCTCCTGTACCGATAACTCATTATCGATATACATTAAAAAAAACTCTTCGTAATTATGTTGGTTAATTTGCATGGATCACTCGTTTGTTGTTAAACCAGATTGTTCACATTTACCAGGTACGACTTTAATTGCAACCTGGATCTGTGCAGGTATACTTTTACCTGCGATGGATTGAGCCCCGTAATATTTCCTATTTCCTCGTAACTATAGCCCTCATAGTCTTTCAGCAAAACCAAAGAGCGGTTTTGTTCTGATAAACGGGCCAACGCCTGCTCCAAAACAGCTTTCAGGTTATTCCTTTTCTCCTCCACTCCCCTATCCAGGTATTCAAATGACTCGTGCAAATCCATCCTGCTGTTTTTTCGATAGTGGTCTATCATTTTGTTATAGGCCACTTTGAACAGGTATGCCTTCGCTGTATCCGGATTAATTTCTGCCCTGTTCTGCCATAGCACTTCGTAAGCATTCTGCACCATATCTTCTGCATCCGCTCTATGCTGCGTGGTTTTCAACATAAAACGATATAAAGCGTCCGAATAATTTGTTACACACTCGTTGTAGTCTTTCTCAGTCATAAAACAGCCAGGGCCTTAATTATCAATTACTTTTACATTCTTTCAACTTCTGGCTGCAGTGTAAAATTGTTTAGTTACCTGCACCCCTATATGTTATACGGGCGGGAAAATAAAAAGTTACAGCTATTACAATTTTTTTTTTTGCGTCAGGCAGGATGCAGCACAAACCTAATTTGTAAGGGTAATGAAGGAAGCTGCGAACAAGGGGTATATAACTCTTTATAAAAACTGTATACCATTATAGCTCATAAACTTTTTTAAAAAATCGTCCATATCCTCTAATTCTTTAATAGAGACACTTGTGGTTTCAGTATCAAACAAACTGTTCTTTTTTGTATTGGAAAATACTGGTGTATACTCGCCTAAAAAACTCTTAATGATTGATTCTTTTGCCCGTATTATTTCTAATGCCTGCCTATCTCTTTTCCATTCTCTAGCTTCACTTCTATACTTTTCCAATGCTTTAAAAAAGTTATGATTCGCTGAAGCGCTATCGTTTAATTTTCTCTGAACTATACCCAGATAAGCCCACGAATTTCCCCATTCCGGCAATGCGCTTGTATAAGCTATAGCCGTTTTAAGCGCATCTTTGTATTTACCTCTCTTATAATCAATGCATATTTTTGACTCATAACCTGCTGTATGATTTCGATTTAAGGCAAGCACTTCTCCAAGCAGACGGTACGATTGGGCTATTGAATCCTGATTATCATAAAAATTCAACCGATTGGCCTGGCTAAATAAATGATTACTCTGTTCACTTTTTTTATTCACAGTATTTTTCTGTGAAAACACCGTAGTAAAAAATAACGGTCCGGTTAACATTGTTGTAAACAAAAGTTTCTTCATATGCAAATTTTATAAGTTTCAGATAAGTGTGATCGGTTACTTTAATGGATGAATATAAATTTTGGTGTCCAAAAAAATGAAAACAATCTCTCCCCGTCGGAAAAAACATGACGGATAAGAATGTTACGTTACTATACAGCTAAAAGTTACAAAAAAATAAAAAAAATTAACGAAGTACCATTTGCCGGTCGGCATCGAGCCTGATGAGGATAAAAAGCATTACTGAGAAGGTTAGCAAAGATGTACCTCCATAGCTGATAAGCGGTAGTGGAATACCAATAACCGGCGCCAGGCCTATCGTCATACCCAGGTTAATAGCAATATGAAAAAAGAATACAGAGGCTACCCCATAAGCGTAGCAGCGGCTGAAAACGCTTCGTTGCCGTTCGGCTATCGTTACGATCCGGAACAACAACAGCAAATAAAGTCCTAATAATACAAAACTTCCCAGGAAGCCGAATCCTTCGCCAATAGTATCAAAAATAAAATCGGTGCGCTGTTCGGGTACAAAGCCATACCTGGTTTGAGTTCCGTTCAAAAGCCCTTTTCCCACCAATCCGCCACTGCCTATAGCTATTTTGGATTGCTTTACATTATAATCTGCCGTATTGTGTTGCTTACCGGTTTTGGCATCTACTTTTACCTCGCCTTTGATGTACTCCTCGGGAATATCCCTGCCAATAGTGCTGAAGATCCGCTCTACCTGGTGTTTTTCGAATACATGCGTAAATAAAAACGGTACTCCAAATCGCTGTACCCCTATACAAATCACTCCAATCAATAAGATCTTAATCAAAACGCCTTTATCTTTTTTTATTTGCCGTTGGTTGAGCAACACCACAATCCCGATGATCGCGGCCAGTATAATAGCGAGCAGATCTTTGTCTAGCAACAGTGTTGCCACTACCAGCGCTGCCGCAGCAAAACCAATTACTATGTATATGGGAGGAAGCCCCTCCCTGAACATTACTAAAAAGAAAGCAAAAAACACCAGGGCCAAGCCTGTTTCCTTTTGCAAAATGGTCAATGCTGCCGGAGCCAGCGTAAGGGCAGCAGCAATCAGTTGCGACTTGGGTTTGCTGAAATCCATCTCAGGTAATGAAAGATATTTGGCTAACGCCAGCGCTACGGTAATTTTACAAAACTCCGCGGGCTGAAACTGGAATCCCCCGATACGGATAATGGACTCTGTGCCTTTTACAGAAGAGTGAAACGGGAATACAAGCAGCAGCAGCAATATACCCGCAGCATACCAGAGGTTTGCGGTGGCCGGAAAAAACTTACTATCGGTTAGTAAAATAAATAAACCGAGCGCCATCGCTACACAGGCATAATAAAACTGCTTGCTATAGTCTGTTTTATAGCTTAAAAAGCTTTGCAATACAGGATCGCCGTCTTTATAGGTTACAGCAAAAATGGCCAGCAAACCAATTGCCAGTAAAATAAGATAAATAATGATCAGTACATAATCTACCCCCTTGGATATCTCGGTTTTGTTCTGGCTCATGCTAAATATTACCTGCTTTGCGTGTGTTTTTTTTATTGTCTATTATCGCCCAGTATTCTTTCCGCTCCATACTCTTTCTTTTTTCCGGCACTTTAGTGGTTTTCCGATCATTCTTTTTCGTGCTATCCTTTTTTTCGGGTAAAGCGCCTTTTAAGTATTTACGGTATTGAGTGCTGTCTTTCCTGATATTAGCCCAGTAAGCGGCACTTGTGGAGTCCATGATAAATTGCTCGCGTGGAATGTAGCCGGGAATAATGCTTGTTTTAGAAATAGATTCAAGGTCAGCCTTACTTCTCGGCGTCAGACTATCCAATAAATACTGCTCCATCAATATCCTCGACATTCTGCCGGCCCAGGTAGCGCCATAGCCTGCATTTTGCACAACAATACCAATGGCAATTTTAGGGTTTTCCTTGGGTGCAAAGCATACGAAAACCGAATGCTCTTTTTGCTCCTTTCCTCTGTGAAAGTTTTGCGCAGTACCTGTTTTGGCGCACACCGAAATGCCGGGGATCTGCGCCGTACGGGCAGTTCCTATTAAAACCACATCCTCCATACCGCGAATGATAGCATTGTAAGCGGTATCCGAAATATGCGTCAGCACTTCGTGCTTTTTTCGGTACCTGGACAACAACGCAGAATCGGCCAGCGTTTCGTTCTCGATGCTGTCTACAAAATGAGGTGTATAATAATAGCCTTTATTAGCTATAATACAGGCGGCATTGGCTATCTGCAGCGGCGTTGCCAGCATCTGGTCCTGTCCGATGCCCAGAGTAAGGTTTGTACAGGAATTCCAGCTGTTATTATAGATTTTGTCGTACCGCGCCACAGTGGTGATATTGCCTTTATCTTCACTTGGGAGATCTACACCCAACTTAACGCCGTATCCAAAATTGTGCATGTATTCTTCCCAAACTTCATACCCCTTCTTTACATTGCCATATTTAGGATTATCGACCACCTTGCGATAAATATCTGTAAAATAAGAGTTGCACGAATTGGCAGTAGCCAGTCTCAGGTTAGCCGCGTGCCCCCCTCCCGCATGCGTACAGGCAGGCTTACCGCCTCCACAGCCATAGTAACGGCCGCCGCAGGGATACCCGAAAGAAGGAGTGATCACGCCCTGATCCAGCGCTATAAGACCGCCAATGGGCTTAAAGGTAGAACCCGGAGGGTATTGACCTTTGATGGCACGGTTGAGCAGCGGTCTGGTAGCCAGCATTTGCAATGCGGCATAGTTCTTTTTGAAATTGGGACCGGTGAGATCATTAGGATTAAAAGTAGGCCCCGAAGCCATGGCCAATATGCCGCCGGTTTTAGGATCAATGGCTACTACGCCTCCCAACTTATCGGCAAACAGCTTCTCTGCTAAATCCTGCAGGTCGGCATCCAGAAAAGTTTTAAGACCCCGGCCTGCAACAGCTGTTGTATCAAATTCCCCGTTCTCAAACCGGCCTACCAGCCGGTTTTTATTATCCTTTATCATGTAAGATACCCCGCGCTGGCCCCTGAGCACAGACTCGTAAGTACGCTCCAGGCCGTTTTTGCCGATATAATCGCCCATCCGGTAATACTTTGATGAAGCATCAATTTCCGAAGGACTTACTTCGCCTATATACCCTAGTACCTGCGCACCCGAATTGGATGGATAGGTTCTTACCGGGCGCGCCTGAAGATTAAACCCATTAAACCGCCAACTGTTTTCCTCAAAACGCGCCTGCATTTCGGGCGTAAGCAGCGATATAAAAATGGAAGGACGTACCCGTGAATTTTTTATGATAGCTTCTACTATTTTTTGCCGGAAATCGGCAGTATCCACGTTCATCAATTTGCAGAATGCCAGGGTATCGATATTTTTAACTTCAGATGGCGTAACCATCAGGTCAAACATAACAACATTGTTCAGTATGGGCTTGCCTTTCCGGTCAAAAATAATTCCCCGCTCGGGGTACATGATCTTGGCAAAGACAGCATTATCCCTCGCCAGTTCATGGTATTTCCTGCCAAAAATCTGCAGGTTTATCAATTGCGCCAATATAACAATAAAAACTGCCAGGAAAATGGCGCGTATAATATAACTCCTTGACTGATTGAATACGGACATGTAAAATGGAAAACTTTTTGCAGGATAACTTTAATACCTGCAAAAGTACATAGAGAGTACGGTTGCAATATATATTTCTGCAGAAAAAATTACTAATGTTTGAAAGCAGTAAGTTTTCCCAAATAAAAAGCTATGCAGTATTAGACCTGAACTTTAGCTTTCGCGGAAATATCAGCTCTGCAATAATGATCATTAACATACTGATAGCCGTGGTGATCACTACTTTCATTAAAAAATGAATAAAGGAGCCAAACGACAGCCACTCGAGGAATAGCAGGTAAAAATTATGGCAAAAAGTAAGGATCAACGCATATAATAAATACGCGTTCCATCCCATGGCTTTGGGAGACGGCTCCTTGTAACTAAATTCCGTAGCATCTTTTGGTGCAAAAAGATTAATAATAAGGGGACGCAGAAAGGCCACCAGTACACTGGCCGCTGCATGTAACCCCGGCGTCATCGTATAATAGTCAACACTCATCCCCAGCAAAAAGCCCAGTATCAGCACCCAGCCTTTTTTAATATAGAAAGGCAGCCATAAAATAAAAAGAAAATAAATATAGGGTGTGATGAGCTGGTGCAAATGCGGCATTATATTCAGCACATATACCTGTAAAAAAACAAAAAGTATAAAGCGGATGGTATTTCTTACGAGATCACTCATTTATTACCTCCTTTTCTTTCAACCATATTATGCGTTTCCTTGTCCAACTGCTCCAGCTCGTTGTAATTAACATTCTCTACTACAAAAACCTGCTGGAGGCTGGTTAAATTAGCTGTGGGCTTTACCTTTAGTATAAAGAAGTTGCTCGACTTATCAATCAGTACCTTAGAAACAATACCTACCATCCGGCCGGGGGGATAGCTTCTCGAATAGGTTCCGGTTAAAATGGTATCGCCTTTTCGTACAGAATCTGTTTTAGGAATGTTGTTGAGCGTTAGTTCCTGTGGTGATTTTCCGTCCCAGCTGAGCATTCCGGCGCTGCCTGTTCTTTTTAATTGCACGCTGAACTTATTGACCACGTTCAGCAAACTCATTATCTCGCTGAAATTTTTCCCGGTGTTGATGACTTTACCAACCAGGCCGCCATTAGAGCTGAATACCCCCATGTCATCTCCTATACCTGTGCTGTAACCCCGGTTGATTTGCAGATAATTTTTATCGCTGCCGGAAGTGCTATATAATACCTGGGCGCTGCGCCAAACATAGTGCCGTACACTTCCTGAAGTATCGCGGTAGCTGCTATCCTGTATAACGGCCGTTCCGGAGTCGGCAGTTACAAAATTGGCACTTAATAAATTCATTAAAGAGTCGTTCAGGCGATGTACACGCCTGTTCTCTTCCTGCATGGTAAAAAAGTCTTCCAATGCATTATACTTACCGTTAAAATAAGAAGTAACGCCCCCGGCAAATCCCAGGCCTTTGGCGCGGTGCGATTTATTGTAAGTGAAAAGCAGATACAGCGTAATGATCTGTAAAATCAGGAACAGAACAAAAACTGAGTGACGCCGGATGAATAAAAAGATATTACGCATGAATGAAGTTAATAGGTTGAATAGTTGATAAGTTGACGGGGTAAAACCCTTGTTAACCTATAAACCTGTTAACCAGTCAACTCTTCAATACTACCTCATTACAAATGGGTACCTGTCATAGTTTTGCAGCGCAATACCTGTACCTCTTACCACACTTTTAAGCGGATCATCGGCTATATGTACAGGCAGCTTAATTTTCTGGCTCAGTCTTTTATCCAGGCCTCTCAATAAAGCTCCGCCGCCGGTAAGGTATAAACCACGGCGGTAAATATCGCTGGCCAGCTCGGGAGGCGTTTGTTCCAGCGCTTTTAAAATAGCTTCTTCAATCTTAAAAATGCTTTTATCCAATGCTTCCGCTACTTCCTGGTAGCTTACCATGATTTGTTTGGGAATACCGGTAACCAGGTCACGACCATTTACGGGTATATCATCTGGCGGATTGTCCAGGTCCTTCATAGCAGCGCCAATCTGTATCTTGATCTGCTCGGCAGTACGCTCCCCGATTAAAAGACTATGGTATCTTCTCAAGGCCTCCATAATATCGGCAGTAAACTCATCGCCGGCAATACGTATACTTTGATCGCATACAATACCCGCCAATGCAATAACGGTAATGCCCGTGGTTCCCCCTCCAATATCAATGATCATATTACCAACAGGCTCTTCCACATCAATACCAATACCCAGCGCTGCAGCCATCGGCTCATGAATCAGGTATACTTCTTTTGCGCCGGCCTGCTCTGCACTATCTCTAACCGCCCGTTTTTCTACTTCGGTAATAGAAGAGGGGATGCAGATCATCATTCTCCAGCTTGGGGGAAACAATGGCTTTTTAGGATATACCAGCTTTATCAGCTCGCGAATCATTAATTCCGCTGCGTTAAAGTCTGCAATTACACCATCCTTCAGTGGCCTGACGGTTCTGATGCTTTCATGTGTTTTTTCGTGCATCATTAATGCACGCTTACCAACCGCCAATACTTCTTTAGGATTATTGCGGTTGAGTGCTACAATACTTGGCTCATTTACAGCCACTTCTTCGTTATGTATAATGAGGGTATTTGCGGTACCCAAATCCATTGCTATTTCCTGAGTAAACCAGTTGAAAAGTCCCATTCTGCTATATATTCAAAATTGTGTTGGCAAAGGTGAAGTAATTTCCCGAAAGTAACAAAGCAAAACAATAAAACGCCGTATTTTTCGGCATTTAGCCATTATTAACACAATTTTTAATCTGAAATTTAAATGTTCCATTTCAACCTCAAAGTCAGGCTCAAATCCCGGCTCCCCGGCTTTATTAATCGTTAACCCGAAGGAATGATTTTTTTTCAGTACGTTTGCCGGATAACTAAAGTTAAAACCAAAAGAGATGGCTTTAAAAGACATTCAATCAACAGGAAGTAAAGATACCCGTAGCGGCTTCGGCGATGGCATCGTAGAAGCAGCACGTAAAAACGAAAATATTGTAGCCCTTAGCGCCGACTTATTAGGTTCAATGAAACTGAACCAGTTTGTAAAGGAGTTTCCCGAAAGATTTGTGCAATGTGGTATCGGGGAGGCGAATATGATGGGAATTGCTTCAGGTTTATCCATTGGAGGAAAAATTCCTTTTACCACCACTTTCGCCAACTTCAGCACCGGCCGCGTATACGACCAGATCCGCCAATCTATCGCTTATAGCGGTAAAAATGTAAAAATCTGCGCTTCTCACGCCGGCGTTACATTGGGAGAGGATGGAGCTACCCACCAGATATTGGAAGATATTGGTTTAATGAAGATGTTACCGGGTATGACGGTAGTTGTGCCTTGCGATTATACCCAAACAAAAGCAGCCACCCAGGCTATTGCCGAATATGAAGGCCCCGTTTACCTGCGTTTTGGCCGTCCAAGCTGGCCGATCTTCACCAAAGAAGAAGATTTCCAGATCGGTAAGGCACAATATTTTTCAGAAGGTACTGATGTTACAATTTTCGCCTGTGGCCACCTGGTTTGGAATGCCATTCAGGCCGGCGTGGAATTAGAAGAAAAAGGAATCAGTGTTGAAGTGATTAATATACACACAATCAAACCTTTAGACGAAGAAGCGATCATCAAATCCCTGAAAAAGACCAAATGTGCGGTTACCGCAGAAGAACATAATATCATTGGCGGCTTAGGCGATGCTATTGCACAGTGTGCTGCCAGAAACTTCCCTGTTCCTATCGAATATGTTGGCACTAAAGATACATTTGGAGAAAGCGGCACCCCAAAAGAGCTGCTGAAGAAGTATGGCATGGATGTTTCAGATATTGTTGCCGCCGCCGAAAAGGTAATAGCAAGAAAAAATGCTTAATCTCTTTAATTATAACAGTAAACCCGCGCATTGCCGCGGGTTTCTTTTTTTCATTTAAACCTTTCCTTATCTTGAAGGTCTTATAACCTCTTTTGATGGAGCGCTCCTTTCCTTCTGATGATGAACTTTTATTGCTCTTTCGTAATCCCGTTACGAAACAAAAGGCGTTTACCCAGATCATTGATAAATACAAGGAAAAGCTTTACTGGCATATACGCCGCATGGTATTGATACATGAGGATGCAGACGATGTATTGCAAAATGTGTTTATTAAAATGTGGAAAGGTTTGGAACAGTTCAGAGAAGAAAGCAAGCTGTACAGCTGGTTATACCGGATTGCCTCTAATGAAAGCATTACCCATCTGAACAGGTTAAAAAAGCAAAAACTGGTAGAAACGGATGAGCAAACCCATGCATTCCTGACAGAAAAAGTTAAGGCCGATACTTATTTTGACGCCTCAAAGTTAGAATGGAAACTACAGCTGGCTATTCAAACGCTGCCCGAACAGCAAAAACTGGTTTTCAGTCTCCGGTATTTTGATGAAATGCCCTACCAGGAAATGAGCGAAGTGCTGGGGGTATCAGTGGGAGCATTAAAAGCCAGCTACCACCATGCAGCAAAAAAAATACAGGACTACCTGGTACAGCATTAAACTTTTAATCCGGCCGGACGTCTATTTTAATGAGAGATGAGTGAACGCAACGACATACTAAAAGCTTTGCATGAGCAAATGAAAAAAGAAAATCATTTGACTGGCCAACCGTTTAGTGTTCCGGAAAATTATTTTTCAGAGCTTGAGCATACCCTTCTGAAACAGGTTCTGACAGAAGACGGTTTAGACGAAATATCCTTTGCCGGCGAGGGTAAAAAACCTACTTTTCAGGCTCCCGGCGGCTATTTCGATGATTTGAGTAAAAACATCCTCCGGCAAATCGCACCGGCCCCTGTTAAAACCCGTTTCTTATATAAGTGGCAACAAATAGCAGCCGGCTTAATTACCGGATTAGTCATTGCAGGGGGCATTCATTACTGGAAAGGCGCTTCTCCAAAACAAACGGCTGTTCAAAACACTTCTGCCGGTCGACCGCTTATACAAAATATCAGCGCCAACGAGCTGAGAGATTTTGCTGAAGAAGGATTTATGAACAATATGAGCGGGCCAGGCAAAAAAAATGCGGTTGACATTAATCAACTTTTTCAGCAGGTAACCAGCCAGGATCTGGAGAATTTTTTAAATGAAACCGCTGTTAACAACAGCGAATTATTTTAAATACACATGAGCAGATTCAACGAAATATTACTTGTTTTTGCAGCCTTTTTTGTACTACACAACACCGGCAATGCGCAGCAAAAATCCCCCGCGAAAATTAACGACATTTTTTTTGAATATGTTGCCAAAACACTTGAGCTAAAGCCTTCAGAAGCAGTGCTGATGCGGCCTTTGGTGAAGAAGTATCTTGATGAAAGAAAAAAGATTTACGGCAGGTTTTCCGACCCGTTGGAACGGGAACAGGAAATACTAAACCTGAAAATAAGCTCCCGGAAAGAGATGACACCCATTGTTGGCTTACAAAAGGCCAATGCTTTTTTTTCCAGTGAGCAGAACTTCCGCCGCAAAGTGAGGGAAGAACTCAAACAGCGCCATGAAGACCAGAAAAAAAATTGATGTTTAAACTTTTTTTTCTGCAAGAAATTTTTTTTGTCTGAATCTATTTCCTATTTTTGCAACTGGTGTTTTTCATAGGTTAGCAACGGCCAGCTCTTTTTAGGGCAGGCCTTTTTTTTGCAACTTAGTTTTTATTCAGAGAAACGTTTTACCGGCGTTTGAATATCGTGGTAAAACAGGAACTCCCAATCAGTCCCTTCCTGTAACCATTTCTCCCGCAATTGCATGGCTTTCTTCCCGTCATAGTCGTATTTGGCTGCAAACCGGGTTTTCATTTGCGAAAGCTGGGGGGCATCATCGGCACCAAAGAAAATGGTGCTATCCCCTTCTCTGATCCATATTACCCGGTGAAACTTAGAATGGGCGCCCGTAACCTCGTAGCTGATCCCGTCGGCTATAAGGCCCGTTTCCGCCTCTGTGAGCACCAGGTTGTCGGCTTGCTGTAATAACTCCAGTAAATCAGTGTTGTACGATGCAGAGCCTATTTCCATGGCGTACTCCAACTCCTGTTTCTGAATATGATAGGTAGCGTTTTCAAATGCCAGTTGTTTGGTATAAGGGTTGATCAGCCCGCCGGCATGGTCTTTATGCAAATGGCTCATAACCACTTTTGTAATATCAGTTGCATTTATACCATTGTCTCTCAGGTTTTTGTAAAGCTGAAACTGACCATCGTCGCCGGTAAGGCCCAGGCCGGTATCGAGCAATATAATATCATTGCCGGTTATTACTACAAAGGGTTGAATTTCGACCAACAGGCTTCCGCGGTTGCGATCGGCCATTTCGTCTTCGCTTAACTTAAACGGGATAAATTTTTTGGTAGCATCTACAGTGAATGCTCCTTCTGACAGAGGTATCATCTTCATAGGGCAAAAGTAGCTGATATTGCGAAGTGACAGGCCGTTTCCTAAAACAGACGCATCCAATTATGTTTAATCAATACATGGTTCATGCAATATCTGTTTTTACTGGCAGGAAAGTTCAGGTGCATTTTCTTATAGCCATTCACAAATAAACCAAGTATGCCACTGTGTCCGGAACAAGGGGCTATATCATCAGAAAAATCTTCGGAGAAAGTTACTTCCTTTTTCGAACGGCGGGATACATGTAACGCCGCAGAATTGGATGTTCCTACGTTACAGCTTACATATTCCTCCTATACTGCCCTCCTACTTCATACAGCGCATGGGTAATTTCTCCCAGCGAGCAATACTTAACGCACTCCATAAGTTCTGAAAACAGGTTACCGTTTTCAAGCGCTACCTGCTTTAAACTTTGTATAGCTGCCGCACTTTTATCCTGGTTTCTTTGTTGGAAAGCCTGCAGGTTTTTAATCTGTAGCTCCTTTTCTCTGGTTGTGCTTCTTATTACCTCCTGTGGAAGGGTTGTTGGGCTACCCTTCTTGCTCAAAAAAGTATTGACCCCTATCAGCGGCAGCTCCCCGTTACTTTTCTGCATTTCGTAGTGCATACTTTCTTCCTGTATTTTATTGCGCTGGTACATTCTTTCCATAGCGCCCAATACACCGCCCCTTTCGCTGATGCGCTCAAATTCAGCGAGCACAGCAGCTTCCACCAGGTTGGTCAATTCTTCTATGGCAAAACTCCCCTGTAAAATGTTTTCCGATTTGGCACTGCCTAATTCCCGGTTAATAATTAACTGGATGGCCATGGCCCTGCGCACACTTTCTTCGGTAGGTGTGGTGATCGCTTCATCGTAAGCATTGGTGTGTAAAGAATTGCAATTATCATAAATGGCATAAAGCGCCTGTAAGGTAGTACGGATATCGTTAAAATCGATCTCCTGTGCATGCAGGCTTCTGCCCGATGTTTGTATATGGTACTTCAGTTTTTGGGAGCGTTCATTAGCCCCATACTTTTGTTTCATAGCTTTGGCCCATATACGGCGGGCTACGCGACCGATCACACTATATTCCGCGTCCATGCCATTGCTGAAGAAGAAAGAAAGATTGGGTGCAAAGTCATCAATATGCATACCCCGGCTTAAATAATATTCCACATATGTAAAGCCATTAGCCAAGGTAAAAGCCAGCTGCGTAATAGGATTGGCGCCGGCCTCCGCGATATGATAACCACTGATGCTTACACTATAAAAGTTCCGTACCTTATTATCGATAAAATATTCCTGCACATCACCCATGAGCTTTAATGCAAACTCGGTAGAAAAAATGCAGGTATTCTGCGCCTGGTCTTCTTTTAAAATATCTGCCTGCACGGTTCCCCGCACCTGCTGCAAGGTTGATGTCTTTATTTGCTCATAAATATCAGCAGGCAATACTTCATTACCACTTAAGCCCAGCAGCTTCAAACCCAGGCCGTTATTACCTTTTGGAAGATCGCCGGCATAAACCGGTCGATTATTACTAAACTTCTCCTGCAATCGGCTATTAACTATTGGCCATTGACTATTATCTTCTATCCACTTTTCACACTGCTGATCGATGGCTGTATTTAAAAAGAAAGCCAGTAATATGGGAGCCGGGCCGTTGATTGTCATAGATACTGATGTAGCAGCATCGCATAAATCAAAGCCGCTGTATAATTTCTTGGCATCATCTACTGTGGCAATGCTCACCCCGCTGTTGCCCACTTTTCCAAAAATATCAGCGCGATGTGCCGGGTCTTCACCATACAGGGTAACGCTATCAAAGGCAGTACTCAAACGCTTTGCCGGCTGATCGAGGCTTACATAGTGAAAACGTTTATTGGTACGTTCGGGCCCACCCTCTCCCGCAAACATACGCGTAGGATCTTCGCCTTGCCGCTTCAGCTCAAATACGCCCGCTGTAAACGGGAACCTGCCCGGCAGGTTTTCCTGCAATTGCCATTTTAGAATATCGCCCCAGTCTTTATACTGTGGCAGGCTGATCTTTTTAATTTTCGAGCCGCTTAAAGAAACGCTGACCAGGGATTGCCGTATTACTTTGTCCCGAACTTTATATTCAAAGTAATCCTGGCTATAAGCATCGATTATACCGGGCCATTTATCTATTAGCTCTTTATTCCGTTGCTCCAGGCGGCTCAACAACTCCCTCTTTTTGTCTTCAATCATTCCGGACGCCTGTTCGATCAATTGTTGGGCGCCTTCAAGCTGGTATAGCTGCGAAGCAATAGTAGACTGAGCTTTTACCCATTGATCGTAACCCTGTATTGCCTCGGCGATTTCCGAGAGATACCGAACCTGCTTCGCGGGAATAATGCGGGTTTTACTGGTAGTATCATTAGTGTGCGGGTATGCTACCAGAGAAGTGTCCCAGGTAACACCCGTTTTGGTTTTAATGGATTGGAGCAAACGTTCGAATAATTCATTAACACCCGAATCGTTAAACTGCGCCGCAATAGTGCCGACAACAGGGATCTCCTCTTCTTTAGCAGTCCACAACTGGTGATTGCGCCGGTATTGCTTCTTCACATCCTGCAAGGCATCTAATGCGCCGGGCTTATCAAATTTGTTGATACAGATCCAATCTGCATAGTCCAGCATATTGATCTTCTCTAATTGTGAAGCCGCTCCATATTCCGGCGTCATTACATATAAGCTCAGGTCACAATAATCTACGATAGAGGCATCGCTTTGTCCTACCCCCGCGCTTTCCAGTATAACCAGGTCGAAACCGGCAGCCTTGCAGATGCTGATAGCCTCCCTCGCGGTTTGGCTTAAAGCCAGGTGATCGTTACGGGTAGCCATCGACCGCATATAAGCACGGGGATGGGAAATTGCGTTCATCCGGATACGGTCACCCAATAAAGCACCGCCCGTTTTTTTCCTGGAAGGGTCAACAGAAATTACAGCAATAGTCCGGTCAGGGAACCGGTGTAAAAACCGGCGCACTATTTCATCTGTAACCGATGATTTACCGGCGCCGCCTGTGCCTGTAATGCCTAACACTACCGATTTTGCAGGTTTATTTTCGGATTGCCCCAACGCAAAATCAGCAATAACGGGCAAGCCCAGCTCTGCATGCGTGATTGCCCTTGCTATGCGACGGATATCCCTGCTTTCTCCAAGAGGCATTATGTTATTCCAGTTTTCGGGCGCCTTAAAATAATCTGATCTTCCTGCGCGACTCAGCAAGTCCCCGATCATACCTTCCAACCCCATTTTCCGGCCATCATCAGGCGAATAAATATGTTCAATACCATAGTCGTGTAGCTCATTGATCTCGGCAGGTAAAATGGTACCACCGCCACCACCGAATATCCTGACATGCCCGCAACCTGCTTCCTGCAACATATCTAACATGTATTTAAAGAATTCGATATGGCCTCCCTGGTAGCTGGTAATAGCAATGGCATGCGCATCTTCTTCAATGGCACATTCTACTATTTCATGTACGCTCCGGTTATGTCCCAGGTGGATGATCTCCGCGCCTTTACTTTGGAGAATGCGGCGCATAATGTTAATGGCAGCATCATGCCCGTCAAATAAGGAAGCCGCAGTGACAATGCGTATCGTTGTTGCTTGTGTTTTGTTCATATAGCGGGTACTGGTACTAACAAATGTAAAGATTATTGTGTAGTCAAACTACTATAGAAAATAAGGCGATTCCGGGAATACCGCCCACATAGAGAATGTCTTAAATTTTTAACTTAACCGTGATGACGCGGGGAAAGCAGCAACATTGATACATTGCATCTTTTACTTAGGGCCTTCCGTAATAATTTGAAATATTATACACCGGTGAGCAATTACCGCAGAATTATATTCCCTTTCTTAACTTCGCCCCGCATGAATCAACGGGAACTATTTTTACGCCATGTAGCGCAAACATCCACAGCGCCGCTGGCCCTGGAAATTACAAAAGCAGAAGGCACCGTTTTGCGTGATGTAAACGGTAAAGAGTATATTGATCTTATAGGCGGTATCAGCGTAGCCAACGTGGGCCACCGGCATCCTAAGGTAGTCAATGCAATACACCAGCAGCTGGACAATTACATGCACATTATGGTGTACGGGGAATTTGTGGAAGCCCCGCAGGTGCAATATGCACATTTCCTGGCGCAGCATTTGCCGGAACGTTTGAACTCCGTTTATTTTACCAACTCCGGCGCCGAAGCGGTAGAAGGCGCCATGAAGCTGGCCAAACGTGCAACCAACCGTACCGGGATCATTGCCTGCGAAAATTCTTACCACGGATCAACCCAGGGCGCGTTAAGCATTATTGGCAGCGAATACTGGCGCAATGCCTATCGCCCGCTTTTACCGGGCATCCTGCATTTACAATATAACAGCCAGGAGCTGATTGACAGCATCAACACTAATACGGCTTGCGTGATACTGGAAACCGTGCAGGCAGAAGCAGGCATTATAGTACCTGGCACCCATTGGCTGCAGGCTGTAAGAAAAAAATGTACAGAAACCGGTGCCCTCTTAATACTGGATGAAATACAGGCAGGCTTTGGCAGAACCGGGAAACTTTGGGGCTTTGAGCATTTTGACGTAGTACCCGATATGGTGCTGCTGGGAAAAGCATTGGGGGGCGGCATGCCTTTAGGAGCCTTTATAGCCGATAAGGAATTGATGATGCAATTGGCAGATAATCCGGTGCTGGGTCATATTACCACATTTGGCGGCCACCCGGTTTGTTGTGCTGCAGGATTAGCAGCCATGCATGCGCTGCTCGACGAAGCCATGACAGACAACGTAACTCAAAAAGGCGACCTGTTTAAATCCCTGCTTCAACACCAACAAATAAAAGCAATACGCCATATAGGTTTATTAATGGCAGTAGAGTTTGATAGCTTTGAAACCAATAAAAAAGTAATCGATGCCGTGATTGAAACCGGCGCCTTAACCGACTGGTTTTTGTTTGCGTCGAACTGCCTGCGCATTTGTCCGCCCTTAACGATCAGTGAAGACGAGATAAGAAAGGCCTGTACCATCATAATAGACGTACTGAACAAAATTTAAATATTGACCAACACAAAGAATACAATGGATACCGCGAACAACGAAAAGAAAAGGGCAGCGCTGGAAGCTGTTAAAGAAATTAAAGACGGGATGATTATAGGACTAGGCACGGGCTCTACCGCTTATTATGCCATACATGCTGTAGCTGAGCTGATCAAACAGGGTATGAACCTAAAAACAGTCCCTACTTCCGAGCAAACCAAACAGATGTCTGTTGAACTGGGTATCCCGATGGTTGACATCAACAGTATTGATTCTTTAGATATTACTATTGATGGTGCTGATGAGTTTACCCAAAACCTCGAATTGATCAAAGGTGGCGGCGGAGCTCTTTTAAGGGAAAAGATTGTTGCATCCATCACTAAAAAACAGATCATCATCACTGACAGCTCTAAAATGGTGCACCAATTAGGTAAATTTAAAGTACCTATTGAGGTAATTCCAATGGCCTGCAGCTATGTAATGCGCCAGCTATCAGTCCTTGGTGGCATCGGCCTGGTTCGAAAAAAAGAAGGCAAAGACTATATCACCGACCAGGGTAACCTGATCATTGATGCAGACTTCGGATTGATTGAACACCCCGCAGTATTAGATGAACAACTGAACAAAATTGTAGGTGTAGTAGAACACGGCTTGTTCATTGGACTAGCTCATAAAGTGATTATGATCAAGGACGGAGAGGCCATCACTTTCGCTGTGTAAGCCTAAGGAACTCCTAATAAAAAGAGGCTGTATGGAGCGTGATGCTTTAGTACAGCCTCTTTGCTTTAGCCACCGGCTAATACACTATTGCACAGCTTCACTTTTTATTACAGGCCTTTCGCCATCCTTATACCAGTCTTCAGCATGCATTTGCCTGCTATAACGTTCATTGCAAAATCTACCGTTGTGGCGCTTTGCAAAATATTGTTCACCGGCAACAGCGTACAAGCTGCCAAAAGTTACTATAGCCGCTATTAATCCTACCAGTATATGTTGTCTTCTTTTCATTGTTGATTCATTTAAATTAGATGAAATTTACTGAGCCGCAGTTGTGTTACGATGTCCTCCGCAACCATACTGAAAGCGCTCTTTAAACTGTGCATATTCTTCATCCGTCATGTTTCTTACCTTATCAGCAAAACGGGTAAAGCGCTCTTGACGCCTGTTTCCCGGCCCCCAGGACCTGCGCCCGAACAAACGGAATAGCAGCCCTACAATAAGAACAACGGTAACGACCCTTAATACAAAAAAGGGTATAAAGAATAAAGCAGCTCCGATAAGGACGCCTGCTATAATGGGTTTTAAAATACTTCTATTCATAAATATGTTTTTATTTGTTTATAGTTAGAATAACGACTTACACCAATAAAATACTTTAACCCCCTCCGTCATTTCCTGCAAATAAAAATGCGAAGAGAATTCTCTTCGCACCTGCAATTTTTGAGCTTATTTTCAGGAATGCATCCCGCAACGACGCTTCCAGGCCTCTTTAAACTTTTGCCGCTCCTCCTCGCTCATATTGCGGTATTTATCTCTCAGTTCGCCCCTCGACCCGAATTTTTTATGGCCCCGGCCACCGCCAAATCCGCCGAATAATATTTTGCTCAATACCAGTATTCCCATCGCCTGCCAGTAACTCACCGGCTTTACAGGAAGTACGTCCGGCAATACCGCATTCCAGAGCAGCATTACAATGGCGCTAAATAAAAAGACAGCCGCTATGCCACAGAGTACCATCAGTATTTTTGGCGGCCGCCCACATTTTCTTCTCATGTTCATAAATATTTTAAAGATTACTTAATTCGTTGTACAAATACTGCAAACGTTTACGCAAATGTTGTACCGCATACCGTTTGCGGCTGATCACCGTTTTAATGCTTTCGCCGCTTTTATCTGCAATTTCCTGGAGGGTCATATCTTCCAGCTCATTCAAAATAAACGCCTCCCGCTGTGCTACCGGCAATTCTTCCAGGGCGTCAAATAAAGATTCCCAAAAGAGCTCTTTAAAATCTTCGAGTTCTGGGTTATCATTGATGGCCAGAAATATATCCTTAAAATACACATCGCCATCTTCACCCTCATACTGGTAATCTTCGATCAGATCCGGTTTCTTTTTGCGGTACCGGTCGGTTATTTTGTTGCGTGCTACGGCAAATAACCAGCCGCTTACTTCTTCAATAGTTTGGGTGGCAGAGGTATTCGTAAACTGGTACCATACATCCTGCAAAATATCTTCTGCATCAGCATCGGTATTTACCTTTCCGCGTATGAAGCCAAAAAGTCGCTTACTGTAATTTCTTACAGTGTCCACAATGTTCTGCTTTTTGTCTTCGGCCATTATCGCTATTCCGTCCGCCATTAAAATAGTAAACGGACGATGGAGAAAATTACTTTAAAATTTCTGAATTATGATTTTCCGTTGCCTTGACGCGTGTAGACCATCGCATTGCATTGACGCGTGTCGACACGCGTCAATGGGGCTGGCAAGTACTTTTTTACCAGTTAAAATGCACCAAATCATCAAAATTCACCTGTTGCTGCGCTCCCGTTGCCAGGTTCTTCACATTCACCACGCCCTGCTCGAGCTCCTTGCTCCCCAGCACCGCTATAAAAGGAATTACTTTTTTTTCCGCATATTTAAACTGCTTATCAAATTTGCTGCTCTCATGAAACACTTCGCAGGCAACGCCCTGGCTGCGTAATACCTGGGCAAGCTCCATCGCTTTGGCCACTTCGGCTTCCCCTAAATTAAAAAACAGGAGTTTCGTTCCCGATACCACTTCTTTAGGAAAAAGATCCAGCTCACTCATCACATCATAAATGCGATCTACACCAAAAGAAATGCCTACGCCGGGAATATTGGGCACGCCAAATAAACCGGTCAGGTCGTCGTAACGGCCGCCGCCGCCAATGCTGCCTATTTGCACACCGTTGGCTTTTACTTCGAAAATAGTTCCGGTATAATAGTTCAGGCCACGGGCCAGGGTGAGGTCGATAACGGGTTGGGTGTTGGCAGTTGATCGTTGACTGTACTGCACTATATATTCGAGCTCTTCAATGCCTTTCAGGCCAGTTTCATTTCCGGCAAAAATGGTTTTTAATTGTTGCAATTTTTCCTCGTTGCTGCCGCCAATATTTAAAAAAGATCCGATAGTCGCAATCTGCGTATCATCCAGCCCCCTTTCCGATAACTCTTCTTTTACTTTTTCTATACCAATCTTATCCAGCTTGTCAATAGCAACGGTGATGTCGATCATTTTTTCAGCACCGCCGCAGATGTCGGCAAGCGCAGCCAAAACCTTGCGGTTATTGATCCGTATCTCTACATCTACCTGTAATTTTTGAAAAACGGTAGCATATATATTCAGCAGCTCCAGTTCGTTCAGTAAAGACTTGCTTCCTACCACATCCGCATCACACTGGTAAAACTCGCGGTAGCGCCCTTTTTGAGGCCGGTCTGCCCGCCATACCGGTTGCATTTGATAGCGTTTGAATGGCATGGGCAACTGCTGGTGATTCATGGCTACATAACGGGCAAAAGGAATGGTCAAATCATAACGTAATGCCCGACTGGTTAAATCCTTACTGTTCTTACCAGCCAACGCCTGCTCAAACCCCATTTTAGCTTTATCTATCTTGTCGCCATTTCGAGGGTCCCCTAATCCGTTATTTAATATTTTAAAGATCAGCTTATCACCTTCTTCTCCATACTTACCCATTAAAGTTTCCAGGTTTTCCATGGCCGGCGTTTCCAGCGGCTGAAAACCATATAACTCAAAAACAGTTTTGATAGTACTGAAAATATAATTGCGTTTTCTTACTGTATCCGCTCCAAAATCACGGGTTCCCTGTGGTATTGTTGGTTTCATTTTTATTTTAGTTCATGGTTCATGGTTCATGGTTCATAGCCGGTTAGATAGTACATCTATCCATGAACTATGATCCATTACCTATGAACCTATTTATATTTCTCTATTATCACCTCGCAGGCACTATCAATCATATCATATACTTCGTGATAGCCAGGTTCAGGGCCGTACCAGGGATCAGGCACATCCCTGTTTTCGCCGGGATAGATCTCATTCATTAAGAGCTCTACCTTAGACGCGTCGTATTTGCCTTTGGCTATCCATTTTATCTCATCCACCACATCCCCGGCCATTGCGTAAATCTTATCATATTTATCAAAATCAGCTGCCACAAACCGGCGGGAACATTGACCACTGATATCCAGGCCTCTGGCCTTTGCCACTTTTTGAGACAGCTGGTGCGGCGCTTCGCCCGTATGATAACCATTGGTGCCGGCACTGTCCACCGTCCAGCTTAAACCTGCCTGGTTTACCCTATGTTGTAAAATACCCTCAGCCAAAGGACTGCGGCAGATATTTCCCAGACATACCATCAAAATATTCATCCCTTGTATGTTATTACGTTTAATCTATATAAGTAGCCCGTTGTCTGTTCTACCACCAATAACCGGGTTCATTTCAAGTGCGCAAAGATAGAAAAATAGACTGTAGTCTATCATTCATGGTCTATGGCCTGCCCGTCGTATCTTTGCAAAATGGCAGGAAAACAAAACATCAGGCATCTGACGCTCGCAGAGCTTGAGCAGTACTTATTATCTATTGGCGAAAAAAAGTTCAGGGCGAAGCAGGTGTACGACTGGCTTTGGCTGAAACCCGTGCAGCATTTCGATGCAATGACGAACATTAGCAAGGATTTACGCGAAAAATTAGCCAATAACTTTTCCTTTCCTTCCATTACTGTCGATACGGTTCAGCATTCGGAAGATGGTACCATTAAATCGAGGTTCAAGACCATTGAAGGCCACCTGACCGAAGGCGTTTTAATACCCACTGAGGAGCGAAAAACAGCTTGTGTCAGCTCCCAGATCGGTTGCAGCCTGAGCTGTAAATTCTGTGCCACAGGTTATATCGACCGGAAACGCAACCTGAATTTTGATGAAATTTTTGATGAAGTGGCGCTGATCAACAAGCAATCTTTAGAGGTTTACGATAAAAAGCTTACCAATATTGTTTTTATGGGCATGGGAGAGCCTTTGCTGAATTATAAGAACGTATTGAAGGCGATTGAAAAGATCACTTCTCCCGAAGGGCTGGGTATGAGCCCGAGACGTATCACGGTTTCCACAGCCGGCGTGGCCAAACAAATAAAGCAATTGGGTGACGATAAAGTAAGATTTAAGCTGGCTTTATCGCTGCATGCCCCTACCGACAAGAAGCGGCACGAGATCATGCCTATTAATGATAGTAACAATATCAAATCACTAATAGAGGCGCTGAACTATTTTTATAAGCAAACGAAGAACGAAATCACTTTCGAGTATATCCTCTTTAATAATTTTAATGATTCGATCGAAGATGCGGACGACCTGATCAAGATCTATCGCCAGGTTCCATCGGACCTGATCAACCTGATTGAATATAACCCGATTGAGTTTGCCCAGTTCACCAAACCTTCTGAAGAAAAGGTGGAGGCTTTTATGAAGCATCTTGAAAAGAACCGGGTAAATGTGCGCCTGCGCCGTAGCCGCGGAAAAGATATTGATGCTGCATGTGGGCAGCTGGCTAATAAAGGATAGAACGGCAAACGCTGGTTGGGTGGTATCAGGGGGTACCAAGGGTTTTTGCGAAAACTTTTTATCGTCAATGCCGGCCTCCTTTGTGCCGGTATTCCTTTTTGGCTCAATACGGATAGCGCCCAACACGCTTTTTGCAGAATGATATTCTCATTACCTAATCTTTCTTCGCCCTGAGCGTAAATCCAATAGTGGTGCCTACGTCCTGTGTACTACGAATATGGATGGTTTGGTTGTGGGCTTCGATAATATGTTTACAGATAGCCAGGCCCAGGCCGCTGCCGGTTGCATCCATGCTACGTCCTACATCTGTTCTGTAAAAACGCTCGAAGATGCGGGGAAGGTTTTTTTCAGCAATGCCCACGCCATCATCACTTATCTCGATGAGAATTCTTTTATCATCGGTGCGATAAATGCCGGCTTTGATAGCGCCGTTCTGCTTGCCATACTTAATGGCATTCTCAAAAAGATTCAATACGATTTGCCGTATCTTTTCTTTATCTGCATGTACTACTATCGGGGCTTCGCATCCTTTTTTAATACTAAACCGGATATTTTTAGGCTCTGCTTTTATGGATATACTTTCAAAAGTATCTTTTAATAGGTCCTGTATTACAAAATTCGTTTTAACCAGAACCAGCTCCCCCCTTTCGAGGCTGGATATTTCATCAAGATCAGCCAGCAGGTTAGTGAGCCGGTCAACATTTTTGGCCGTTTTTTCAAGAAATTTTCTGCGAAGCACAGGGTTTTCGGGTTCATCCTGCAGTAAAGTATCTACATAACTCTGTATCGTAAATATGGGAGTTTTAAATTCATGCGAAAGATTCTGTAAAAACTCTCTTCGAAATTGTTCATTGGCTTTCAACTGCTCTACCTGCTTCCTGTTTTCCTGGGCCCAGGCTTCAACATCTTCCGTTACTTCTCCGATACTTTTTTTAGGTAATATGTACTTGTAATAGGTTTCCTCGCGCTTGGTAGCTTTTGTTTGATAAATGAACTTATAGATCAATTTTATTTTACGGTAAATAAAATTATCCAATACAAAAGAAATCAATACGTAAGCTCCTGCAAGCAATATCAAAAATGAGATTACCGCGAACAGCCAACGTTTTTCAACCGCGTAGAGCAAAATGCTTACCGGCACTGCCAGGGCCAGGGCTGTGTAAAACGATAACTGTTTAGGTGATAAGTTCTTTGGATTCATCCGGTTTAAACATTCGGGGCTTCATAATGCTCAGATCTCAAATTTATACCCTACTCCTTTAACAGTAGTGATACAATCCATATCCAGCTTTTGCCGGATCTTCCTGATATGTACATCTATTGTTCTGTCTCCCACTATCACATCATTACCCCAGATGGCATTTAAAATTTCATTTCTCAAAAATACACGACCAGGCTTAAGTGCTAAAAGGTACAGCAGTTCAAACTCTTTTTTTGCCAGAACAATTTCCTTATCTTCTATCTGCACCAGGAACTTCTCCGGATCAATACTGATATTACCCACTTTAACAGCTTTCGAATGATCTTTCTGCACGCGCCTTAATAAGGCTGCCACCCTGCTTAATAATACTTTGGGGCTTACGGGTTTGCTTACATAATCGTCTGCACCGGTTTCAAGGCCCCTAACCTGGGTAACCTCATCATTTAATGCTGTCAGAAACATGATCAACGTATCCTTGAAAGCCGTTTGCCCCCTCAACACCTGGCAAACCTGTACACCGGTTTTCTTGGGCATCATCATATCCAGTATTATTAAATTGGGCTTATGCTGATAGGCTTTTTCTATCGCCTCATCGCCGTCTTTTGCTGTAATTACTGTATATCCTTCTTTTTCAAGGTTATAGGACAGGATTTCTAAAATGTCTGGCTCATCATCAGCAATTAGAATTTTATAGCCTTTCTCCATTTTAATAATAATTTAAAGCAAACGTAACAGTAATTTGTTTTATACGGAAATTACCGGCTTTTGTTAAGCCTATCTTAATGTAAATTTAATATTGTAGCCTGTTTCCTGTTTGTTTCTGCCGGATAGCATGTTATAAAAACGGCTTAATTATTGCTACAAACTGGTTGATTTTTAATAATACCAATAAATTTGCTGTTACCTTAATACTATGAATTCTTTATTTATTACTGCCTGTAAAAAGGCATTGCCTTTTCTGGCGCTCCTGCTTTTTACCGTTAATGCCGATGCCCAAAGAAGAAAGAGAAAAAAGCAGGCACCGGAGCCGGTAGCTGTTGTAGATACCATTCCGGCCTACAATATCGCTATTAACAGGCAAATCATGCACGAGAAGGTGGAGAAGGAACAGGCGGCCCTGCTTTCCATAGATGGGAAAGCAGACAAACTTTTGACCATATCAACCGACGAACAGCTGAACGCCGCTGTAACAGATGCGGCCACCAAAAGGGTGGACTGGCTGCAATATGAAATAGAAACCAAACCCACTATTGATGCGCGATTAAAAGCCAATTACCTCGACGGGTTATCGACTATTCTCAAATACCTCAGAACTTATAACCGCAGCCGGCAGTCGGCGCTCAATTACCTGCCCCAGGTTATTGCAACTTATAAGTCGCTCATTGAAGCCAATACCCAGCACAAATCTATTGCGCCGATTATACAGCCACTTTCTTTTGAAATAGCCAATGCAGCTCTCCAGCCGGAAGTATTTAAAGATAATCCCGGCTATAACGAGGTAAGAGACCTGATGATATTAAAAACGGCTGATCTTTACCCCGAAAAAACATTTGCAGCGTTGAAGGCCTATCCTGAATCACCGGTAGCGGACAGCCTGATCAGGGCAATTGGCCATAGGTACCCACACCTGATTTATGATTACGCACAAGCCAATAATAAATTCAGCTATCGCATACAGAATATCGAGGACGACCCATTGATCGTGAATATAGTATCAATGGCGCGCAATCCTAATAAAAGCGGGCAATTCTATTTTCCTTTCCTGGACAATATCGTTAAAGGAAAAATTACCATGGAGGATATAGACCAGGCAAAAACGGACCCGGTAAAATATTTCCGGCTGCTGGTACAAACACAAATAGATTACACACAGCGCGCGTTGAACGGCGACACCGCAATGGGGCATACCAGTTTGCTAAAAAAACTGGAGCAAAAGGCCAAAGATGATTTTGTTGCCAAAATCAATGGTTTGCACGAAATGTCGGACGGCGTTCGTTTCCGCTGCCTGCAGCCATTAACAGCAGAGGAGTTATACTATGTTGCAGTGCTGACCAACGGCCTGATTTATACCAGCAGCTATACCAACGGGGTTTACCCTTTAATGATGCGTAAAGCCAATCAGAAAGGCGATGAGCTGCTGAAGAAACTCAACTTTGATCATTACAGGAAATTCCTAAGCCAGGCAGCCTCCTATAATACTTTAAAGAATTTCCTGGGCAGCTTTTCCAACAGTTCGGATGCTACAGACCTGATGAAGTCGTTTGTAACGGGACTTGAAAAAACGAGTGGCCTGGAAGATGGTGTTGATGTGGCTGATTCTTATGCCAGTATCTCTGAAACACTGCCAGACCTTGCTAAGGATATGCTGGTGAATGTAAAAGCCAACCTGGACAGGAACCGTAACGAAAACAATAAAAAAGGCATTGCGATTTACGACATTCTTTACAACCTGTTTCTTTCTGCAGACTCATCTAACCATATAGACCTAACCAGTAAGCTTGAAATACCACCTGTATATAATGTTCCGTTCTCCACCCTTACCAATGAAAATGGAGAGGTAATATCTCAGGTATTTTTTTACGGCGACCAGGACGGACGTAATATTTTTAACGGGTTTTTAAATATGTTTGGAGGCGGCAACTGGAAAATTGATGGCAGCAATAAACAGTGGGTGGTAATAAAGTCAACCAAAGGGAAACCGGTATCAATTTATGCCAACCGCCCGCTGGATGAAAACAAGGGCCTGGACGATAAGGCGCAAAGAGCCCTGAACGATTACCTGGATGAGCACAACCTTCATCCAACGGTTACCATACACCGAGGTCATAGTTATTATGCAGAAGCTACTATTGGCTATATGGCCCCTACCTCGAAAATTGTTTTCATGGGTTCATGCGGTGGTTTTAACCTGATCGATTCTATATTAAAAAAATCGGAAGATGCGCATATTATAGCCTCCAAACAGATCGGACGCACCTCTATCAACAAACCCTTCTTTTATTTATTAACGGAGAAATTACGCACAGGTACGGATATAGATTGGATTCCCTTCTGGAAAGAATTTAAAGGGCGAGCTAATGTAGCGGGATTTGAAGATTATATTCCTCCTTATAAGAACCTGGGCGCCATTTTTATAAAGGCCTACAAAAAGGAAACCGGCGAAACCGATGTATAAAAAAAGAAGCTGTTTCTTATTCGAAACAGCTTCTTTTTTATCTTTTTCGAAAACAAAGTATTACACCGTAGCAAATACCTGTACTTCTACTTTCCATTCGGGGCGTGCCAAACGTACTACCTGCATAGTAGCACGAGACGGGGTTTGCCCCTGGTCTGCTGCTACCCAGCCTTCCCACACTTTATTCAATTCGTCAAAATCATTGATATCGGTAAGATAGATATTGGCGAAGAGAATATTGGCTTTGTTGGTACCGGCTTTCTCCAGCAGGGCATCAATACTGGCAAAAATACTTTGGGCCTGGCTGGTTACCGTTTCCCCATCTGCAACCTGTCCGGCTAAAATGACCAGGTTGCCTGCTTTCGACGCTTCACTCATGCGGGGATTTTGTTCTATTCTTTGAACACTCATTTCTTTTGGTTTTGCTTAATTTAAAATTTAGAAAATTAATTAACGATGAATCGCAATCGCATAAATATATAGATAAAAAATTACCGCCCGTATAAAATTAGCCGGCAACACAGTGCATCAATAAGGTGGCCTGGGTGGGCAGGAACACCGTTTGCACAAACTTGCTATTATAAGACTTTACTGTTGTTGTTGCTGTTGCATTTGCTCCATATAAAAACGGTAAGAATTAGTTTTTGTAGATGGAACCGGTTTATCCGATTTATAACTAAAGGCTGGCTGGCTCACTGTTTCTTCCATGGGAACAACCGTTCTGTTATCAATAGAAACCAGCACTTCCAATACATGATGAGAAGAACCTTTATAAGTACCTTTTACCGGTGTTACGTCCGAAAAATTTCTTCCCACGGCTAACCTGATATGCCGGTCACTGGCAATACAATTATTGGTAGGATCCAGGCCAATCCATCCATAATCCGGCAAATAGGCTTCTACCCAGGCATGCGTGGCCCCTTCTCCTCTCAGCTCATGATTTTTAGGGCAGATATAGCCGCTTACATAACGCGCCGGTACGCCCACTCTTCTTAGCATTAATAGCAGCATATGAGCAAAATCCTGGCATACACCAGCTTTCAGTTTCCATATTTCATCTACCTTGGTTTCCACGCTCGTGATCCCCTGTTTATACTCAAAATTTTTATAGATATATTCTGAAAAGCGCAGTGCATTTTCAAACGGTGTTTTGTTGCGATCAAACAGCCCGTCTATCAGCGCCTGCAATTCATCGGTTTTCTCAAAAGCTTCCTGCTGCATAAAGTCGATGTGCGGAAACTGCTCCTGAACTGTTAACAGGCGCTCCCATTGATCCGGTGCCGGCAGTTCATTTTGGGGTGCCTGCACTTCCTGTGTCACCACTTCAGCCTCAGAGGAGATCAGTAGTTCGGTGTGCGGCTCTACGATGGAAAACATACCGAGCTTATTGCCGAAATAGTCTACAAAAATCTCTACCCCCGGGTTCTTGGTGATGGTTATTTTATGACTTACCAGGTGCTGTAGTGCATCCTGTATGGGGTACAGCATGATCTGGTTGGTACATTCAACTGCCGGGCTGCTGTAAGAATAGCGTGTAATATGTTTGATCTTAAATGATGGCATTCTTAATATTTGAAACGTTTTGGTAGTTCAATATTCAATAAAAATTCTATTATTCAAATTGAATTCACAAAGAGATCTAATTGTACCCGAAATAATGCTTATTGAACGCACGGGCTATATTGTGCAGATCGGTGCGGGTTTGCGCCAGCAAACTCCTGATGCTCTCGCCTTCTTTTAAATTGCAGGTGCTATATTTCAGGTTATTCAAACCTTTACCAATCAAAAAATCTACCTGCTCGTAACTTTCAGGTATACTTTGCCCATATAATCTTTTAAAGTAACGGCTGATATGGGCGGTACAATACAAAATAGAATGTACAAAATCTTCGTCATACAATATCTGCTTGATAATAGTATCTGCCTCTACCATACCGCGCGACGACTTTAAATAAGCTTCATATCCCGAAAGAGAATATAACAGGTACCGGAGTGAAGGCGTTCCTGTTTCATGCGCCATATTATAATCAATTTCTTTGAGCTTAATATCGGTAACATCGGTTGTAATAACAGCTCTTTCCACATACAAACCCACATTTAAAAAGTTGTAAGCCTCACCCCTCGACATAGTAACATTGATCGTTCCGTACAAAAAAAGCCCGTGTTTCAGCAAGGCATCCAATGCAGTTATCGGGTCGCCATATTTAATGGTACGCTGAATGCCGGCTTCCCTGATCAGCAAATAATACCCATTGAGGGCATGCCACATCTCTTTGGTAATATGATCCTGTACCGCTTTGGCATTTTCCCGCGCTCGGGTAATATTGTTGATGAGCGAGGCATCGTTGTCCCTGTCGAGCATTACATAATTCAATACAGCACGCGAATCGTATTGGATGGGCTCAATCTCGGCAGCATCCAGGTACCCATAAGTTTGCAATACTGTTTTCCAGTTATATTCCCTCATTTCATCCTGCGATGCAATATAATTGGTTCGCAATACTCTTAACAGCCCATTGGTTCTTTCCATATACCGCGCCAACCAAAACACCGATTCTGCAACACGACTTAACATTTTAAACTTTAAATTTTAAATTCAGAATTTTTATTCTCCCAACACCCAGGTGTCTTTACTGCCACCGCCCTGTGAAGAGTTTACCACCAGCGATCCTTCCCGCAATGCTACCCTTGTCAGCCCTCCGGGAACAATACTAATACCGTCAGGCCCGTAAAGTGCAAAGGGCCTCAGGTCAACTCTCCGGGGTTGCAGCTTGCCATCTATATAGCAGGGCGACGAGGATAAATTGATTATGGGCTGGGCAATAAAATTTCTCGGGTCGTCCAATATTGCCTTTTTATATTCATCCATCTCCTGTTCAGTAGCCTTATTTCCCATTAACATGCCGTAACCGCCCGATTCGTTGGTTTTCTTGATCACCATATTACTCATATTGGCAAATACCATCGAGCGATTCTCAGGTACATTCAATTCATAAGTGGGTACATTTTTTAGTATCGGCTCCTCGTTCAGGTAGTATCTGATCATATCCGGCACATAGGAATAAACGGCCTTATCATCTGCCACCCCGTTACCCATAGCATTTACTATGGCCACATTTCCTTTCCGGTAAGCCCAGTAAATACCAGGTACACCCAAAATGCTATCCGGCCTGAAAGTAAGCGGGTCAATAAATTCATCGTCTACCCGGCGATAAATAACATCTACTTTCTGCAACCCGCTGGTTGTTTTCATGTATACATGATGATTCTCTACCACCAGGTCTCTCCCTTCCACCAATTCAATACCCATCAGGCGTGCCAATGTCGTATGCTCAAAATAAGCCGAATTGTACACGCCCGGGGTCAGTAAAACAACGGTGGGGTTGCTGGTTTGCCTGTTAGCGAGGCCCAGCAGATTTTTCAGTAACAAAGAAGGATATTCTATTACCCGGCGAACATTATTGCGTGGAATAAGATCAGGAAATATTCTAAAAGTAATACTCCTGTTCTCCAACATATAAGACACACCGGATGGCGTTCTTAGATTATCTTCCAATACGTAAAAGCTGCCATCGGCATCCCTGATCAAATCGATACCGGCTATATGCGAGTAAATATCGAACGGCACGTTTACATTCATCATCTCCCTTAGAAACAGGGGACAGGAATAAATAAGCTTGGCCGGTACTATACCATCTTTAATAATAAACTGCTGATGGTACACATCCTTCAGGAATATATTCAACGCTTTCAATCGTTGCTTTACACCGGCCTCAATCACCGCCCATTCCTTCGCTTCAATAATCCGGGGGATAATATCAAATGGGAATATTTTTTCCACCCCCTCATTATCGCTGTATACGGTAAAAGTAATTCCCTGCGTCATGAACAGCTTTTTCGCCAATTCATCCTTATTGCCCATCTCTTCTGCAGAAAGCCCTTCCAGCGTTTTAACCAGGTGTAAATAGCTTTCTCTTACACCCGTGTGGCTCATCAGCTCATCCCAAACATTGGACTGTGTATGATAAGATTCCAAAATTTCAGGTAAAGTCATAGTCCGGTTCAGTTTGCTTTAAAAATGGAATATATATATAAAAAACGTAAAAAACAAAACTGATTCCAATACATTATATCCAAAAACATGTTTGTAAGAGCCGGGAAAATTTATATAATATTGAACATAAAAATTAAAAACCCTTATTACACTACTCCTAATAGTTCAATAGGCAAATAATAATGTATATAAAAATATATTTAAAATAAAAAAATATAAAATATCAATTATTTTTGTGTTTATAGTAAATCAGAACAGGGCTTCGAATCCGGTTCCCCGTTATCTGAGCCCATGAATGTGATCATTGTATTGAAAACTGTTATCGATGAAAAAAAACACCGCTTTGCAAAAGCCCAGACAGGTTTTGCGAATCATCAAATTGAAAAAACGTATTGTCCCCAACAACGAATTATCAGGTGTGCTGTACTGGAATTATTATGCTTTAAACTTTCTCTCGTAGCGATGCCTGATTAAATTTGTAAACCTATACTCTGCTACCCTCCAGTAGGCTTCTACCGAGGTAATCAGCAACCGGCTGTTTCTACAAGAGAAAAAAATCTCATCTCCGTAAGGTAAAAATCAGGACAAAAACTTTTATCTACATTTGACGCATGAACGAGTTACCATCCATTTCCTTTCAAAAAGCAGCGGCAATAGCAGTTTACCAGGAAAAAAAACTGGCAGATCTTTTAACATACCTGCAAACTCATTCGGCTTATTACCGGGAGCTATTTCGAACTCATAATATACCGGTGCAGCAAATCAAACGTATACAGGACCTTCCTCTCATTCCCCCCACAGAAAAGGAACACCTGCAAACGCGGAATAACGAATTTCTTTGCGTAGCCAAAAACAGGATCATTGAATATACGGCTACTTCCGGCACGGTAGGCAGCCCGGTAACTGTTGCGCTTACAGAAAACGATCTGCAACGCCTGGCCTATAATGAATACAGCTCTTTTGCCTGTGCCAATGGTACATCAGAAGATATTTACCAGCTGATGCTAACACTCGACCGTCAATTTATGGCAGGAATGGCCTATTACAGCGGCATACGGAAATTGGGGGCCGGGGTAGTACGGGTAGGACCAGGAGTTCCTTCGCTTCAGTGGGAAACTATTGAGCGCTTAAAACCTACGGCCATTGTAGCGGTTCCTTCTTTCATTATTAAGTTGATACAATATGCAGAAGATAATGGCATTAATATTAACGCTTCTTCGGTAAAGAAAGCCGTCTGCATTGGTGAGAATATCAGAACCGAGCAATTAGAACCGAATATACTGGCACAAAAAATAACCGACAAGTGGAATATCCAGCTCTTCTCCACCTATGCGTCTACTGAAATGCAAACGGCATTTACCGAATGCGAAGCCGGTAAAGGCGGGCATCTGAATCCCGAACTGCTGATCGTAGAGCTGATTGATGAAATGGGGCAACCGGTAGCCGACGGGGAACCTGGCGAAGTAACCATTACCACATTGGGTGTGGAAGGTATGCCCTTATTAAGGTATAAGACCGGCGATATTTGTAAAGCTTATACCGAACCATGCAGCTGCGGCCGCCATACATTGCGGTTGTCTCCGGTAATTGGCCGCAAAAAGCAAATGATCAAATACAAAGGCACTACTCTTTTTGCGCCCGCCCTGTTCGAGATCATCCACCGCATAGATGCTATAAAGGAATACGTGGTTGAAGTATACAACAATGAAATAGGGACCGATGAAGTACTGCTGCATATAACGGCCACTAACGACCAGGAAGAAACACAGAATAAGATCAAGGCTTATTTACAGGCGAGGCTTCGCGTAACACCACATATCAGGTATATTGAACCAGATGCCATGCAAAAGTTGCAGTTTCCGGATGGAGTAAGAAAGCCCGTTAAGTTTATCGACCGCAGAAAATAGGTCAATAAGCGTATTGCAACGTCTTATAATATCCTTGTGTCCCTGTAATACTAACAGAAATTTTATTGGTTTTCGGCTGCCTGATTGGGTACAGATCAAAGCTATAAGTGCGCACACCTGGCATCGCACAGTCTGAGCCGTAGGTGAGCGCCATTTTTAAAGCATGCAGCGGCGGGTAAACTGCCGCACTACCAGGCGCATGCAAAATGCTAAGACTTGCCGGCTCTCCGCAGGCGCTACTTAAACCCAATGTTACGGTAAGACAATCTCCGGATATAGAAGCCTCGGTAATTGTAAAAACATCGGTAGCTACTGTTGAAAAATTCGGGGCATTGGCTACAACGGCTTTGCCACAGGGCTGGCTCATCCGGCTTTCTTCTACGGGTGAAGAACGTTTACAGGCTAAATCCACAATGGTCAGCAGCAGTACAATTAGCAGGTAAGTTAGTTTCATAGTGTTGTTTTATATAATGACGTAAGGAATCGTAAAAACGCAACGCAAAAAACAATGGCTAGGGCACTCTAAGCAGCCCGCTATGAAATGTAAATTTCCCGATCTCGTAAACACAAATTCCCGATTTCAAAAATGATTGCGCCGGTTAAAGAGGAGTTTTGCTTTTCTTTTACAAACACAACATGAACGTATTCTTCAAGTATTGGCTATTTATATTAACTGCACTATGGACTAACCAGTACCTGCAGGCGCAAACAGATACCAGCAAAGTACTGGAGGAAGTAACCGTTAGCACAGGACAGTATACGCCACAATCGCTAAAGAAATCTGTTTACAAGATAAAAGTGATTACAGCAGCGCAAATTAAAGCCAGGGCGGCACTTAATCTTACACAGGTGTTGAACATGGAACCCGGCATTCGCTTTAGTAACGACAATACACTTGGTGTTTCCGATATACAACTGATGGGCATGACGGGCAGAAGTATTAAAATATTACTGGATGGCGTACCGGTGGCCGATCGTAATGATACGCGTGAAAGCCTTAACCAGATTGACATTCAAACCATAGAACGGGTGGAAATTGTGGAAGGCCCTATGAGTGTGATCTATGGTTCGGATGCATTGGCGGGTGTTATTAACATCATCACTAAGAAAAATAAAAATACCCGCTTTAGCGCCGGTGCCCGTGTGCAGGAAGAAACGGCCGGTGATGAATATAGCTTTTGGGGCAATAAAGGATTACACCTGCAATCGGTGAACGCCTCTTTTTCGAAAAATAAGTTTTTCGCCAACGGGGCCTTTACGCATAACGACTTCAGGGGATACGGCGGTAGCTACGGACGGGATAAAGGCTGGAAACCGAAAGAGCAATGGCTGGGTAATGTAACTGTTGGGCATAGAGGTGAGAAAAATACCGTTTATTACCGGGTTGACGGACTGGATGAAAATATTGCCGCAAAAGGAGCTATTAATATGAATAATTATAAGGCCTTTGACCAGCAGTTCATCACCCGGCGGTGGATGCACCAGGTGCAGGACGATTGGCAAATCAGTCCACTATTTCACCTGAACAGCGCTGCATCCTATACCGATTACAGCCGCCGTACCCGCAGCACCCGGCACGACTTCACCAATAATACTGATGAGCTGACTACCGGCATTGGTGAACAGGACACAGCTGTTTTCACCACGCTATTTTTCAGGTCGCAGGGGCATTATATTATCAATAAAAAATTATCCATTCAGCCGGGCGTTGAATATAACCGCAACGCGGCCTCAGGCGCCCGAATCGAAGGATCGCCCGTAATCAATGATCTCGCTTTTTTTGCTTCCGCAGAGTGGAAACCCGCAGATCGTATTAATATCCGGCCGGGAATCAGGCTTATCAAAAACTCTTTGTATGATGCACCGCCCATTGTGCCTGCGCTCAATGCCAAAATAGGCTTAAGGGATAATATCGACCTTCGTTTGTCTTTTGCCCAGGGATACCGCGCGCCCGCACTAAGAGAGCTGTATTTCGACTTTGTAGATGCCAATCATAGCATACTAGGTAACAAGGACCTTAAAGCAGAAACCTCCAATAGTGTTAATGCCGCTTTAAGCTGGCGTTATGGAACGCCGCTACGTTCCACTTTTACCTTCAGCAGCTTTTATAACGTATTCGACAACCTGATCGATTATGGTGTTGATGCTAATGACGCTTCTATTACCCGTATGATGAACGTAGATAAATTTAAAACCACCGGCGTTTCTTTCGAGCAGATGTTTGTGTACAAACAGTGGCAGCTCAACTTCGGGGCATTATACATCGGCCGCTACAACCGGCTAAGCAGTGAAAACAATCTAAGCCGGGAAGTACCGCAATTCAACTGGTCGCCCGAGGCCAATGCAAGCCTGTATTATAACTGGGCAAAAACCAAAACAACGCTGGCCCTGATGTACAAATATACCGGCGCGCGGCCCACCTGGCAGTTTGTTAACGGCGCCGGCAGCAACGAGGTTAAACTCGCCGAGCTAAGCAGCTTTAGCTGGGCAGATATTACTGCCACTAAAACATTGCTGAACCATATTACCCTGCAGGCAGGGGCAAAAAATATATTCGACATCAGGAATGTGAATAATACATCAGCAGGCGGCGGAGCACATAGTACAGGAGGTCCTACTCCTATCGGTTACGGGCGCTCCTATTTCCTCGGCATATCTTATCAATTTATTAAAAACAAATAATCAATAAAAACATGAAGCAATTACTAGTGATAACGATGGCAGTAGCAGTACTGGCCTCTTGCAGCAAAGACCAGGATCCTATTATTGTGGTGCCGCCTTCGAACGGTTCGCAACTTACTTTAAACGGAGGGAATGGCGGGGCTTCTGCCGAAAACGCAGTATACGTAGACTTTAGTGCAGATAAACAGGACTCTACAAAAAGAACAAGCTGGCAGTTAGGCTTTTACTCTGGCAGCGACTTTAAAGTGATACTCAGCAGCCTGAGTGGCGCATCTGCTATACAGGTAAATAAAACCGACATTAGCACCGTTACAGAATCTGACGTTGACCTAAACACTTTAAGACTGGGACAGGGCCAGGGAACCTTTTCAATTATCGACGATCCCAGGGAAGATAATATCCTAAGTAAAACTGCTATAGCTGCCATCTCTGCAACTGATGCAGATAATAAGGTATATGTTGTAAATCCCGTTGGGGGATCTACAGGCGCTATCCTTTCTACAGACAGCATATATAAGATAAGAGTACTAAGAAAAAGTAACGGCTACACACTACAATATGCAAAGCTGAAAGAAACTGCTTTTAAGACAGTTGACATTTTGAAAAACCCTGATTACAATTTTCAATTTGTTTCTCTTTTTACCGGCGCAGTAGTAACAGCTGAACCAGCTAAAGCCAGCTGGGACCTGGTTTGGAGCTGGAGTGTTTATTTTACGGCTACAATACCCTATAGCTTTTCCGACATGGTGTTTATCAACAATCTGGGAGGCGTTACGGCCTTTGAGCGGGTTTATGCATCAGCAGATATAGCAGCAGCAGCATACGCCAGCTTCACCAGGGATAGTGTAGCCAGATATACTGCCAGCAGTAGCCGTGCCGTTATAGGAAGTAACTGGCGCGCCACCACCGGAGCAACAGGTGTAAAAAAAGACAGGTTTTACGTGCTAAAAGACCCGGCTGGAAATACCTATAAACTAAAGTTCCTGAGCTTTACTACACAGGACGGCGGTACCCGCGGCAAACCACAAATAGCTTACGAACTCATCAAATAATTTTTAGCAAGAGCAAATACTATCAAAAAAAGACAATGAAACAATTATTCAGTATGGCCGTAGCAGCTGTTTTAGCGCTACCGGTAACCGCTCAAAACGGTAAGGAGAATATCAGTAACCTCTGCGGATGCTTCGAGGTAACTTTTAAATATGCCGAAACATTTTCCCCGGATAAGGATTACAAATTCCACGACCGCGAAAAAATACAGGGCGCCACCGAACTGGCATTACCTATTATCAATACCGATAAAAGAGTAGTAATACAACACCTGCTGGTAGTGGGCAATGGTATGGTGGTAAAGCACTGGCGCGAGGACTGGACCTACGAAAACCCCGTACAATGGAATTACAAAGGCGATAAGGTTTGGGAAAAAGTAACCCTGAACAAAGCTGATGTAAAGGGCAAATGGTCACAGTCTGTATGGGAAGTAACGGATGCCCCCCGTTACCAGGGCTCGGCGCCATGGCAGGTAGTAAACGGTCATACCATCTGGGAAAATACAGCCAATGCGCCTTTACCGCGCAGGGAGTACACACAGCGTTCGGATTATAATATCCTCCAAAGAACCAATCGCCTGGTGATTAACAACAATGGGTACAATCATGTACAGGACAATAAAAAAATACTACGTGCCAACAGCACAGATAAAGTAATTGCAGAAGAAAAAGGGCTTAACCTGTACGAAAAGGCAGACGACACAGATTGTGAAGCAGCTGCTAAATACTGGAACGATCACAAAGGTTTCTGGACCGCCGTACAGGAAGAATGGGATAAAGTGTTAACCCAAAAATCATCTATCAAACTGGTGAATGATAACGAACTGATGGGCACTTTATTTAAACTGGCCGACGAATGGAAGGAGAAGAAACTAACAACCGCCAATGCCGGCACTACTGTGGCTTCGGTTTTAGCAAAGCATATACAGTAATGGACATCATTAGGCTTCTTCTGCTCCTGTTCTAAGGCAACATAAAAGAAGCGTTGCAAAAAAATTTCTGAATAGTGGATATAAGCCGCGTCATTTTTGGCGTGGCATTTTTTATTCTGTAATGCTAAAGCTGTGCTTCCCTCCCGCTACCTGTGCAGCGGGTTGGCCCGGAAGCAATACGGTTGCCGTACAACCCGCAGGAATGACAATATCTAACCGCACTTTATTGCCGTTTCTTTTCCATGCCGACCTGATGGTGCCATAAAGCGACTCATGGTGGCCTTCTGCAAACTGCAGGTCTTTTACAAATGCCGGCTTGATAATGATCTTTTTAAACGCAGGCGCCGTTTCATCCATTTGTATACCTGCCAGGGCTTTATACATCCAGGCAGCAATAGCGCCCATCGAAGGGTGATTACGCGAGGCATCGCCGATATTGCGCCCTACATCCCATGTTTCGAAAAGGCTGGTGGCGTCATAATTCCTGATCCAGTATCCCCAGGAAGGCAGGGTTTCTTTGGTAACCATTTTATATACAGTTTCTGCATAACCAAAACGGGACAATACTTCCGGAACAATCAAAGAACCAATAAATCCAAAATCAAGACTATAGTTGTTGGCTGCTATTGTTTCCTGTAGCTTTTTAGCTAATGCCGCGCGATGTTCCTCCGGCGCGATATTCATATACAGCGGCAACGCATACGACAGCTGTGTTTGATTAGCGTAGGTCTGTTTTTGCTGATCAAAATAATGCTTGTTGATCTTTTGTTTGAGATCTTCGGCTTTTGCAGCATACTCTTTTCCTTCTTCTGGTTTACCCAATAGTACCGCCATGCGCGACATCAATACATAGTCCCAGTAATAATAGCATGACACCATGAAATCATTAGGCGTAACAGCTTTATAATATAACCAGTCGCCAAGCCCGTCTTTTAAAAGTCCCTTATCATTTTCAATAGTAGCCAGGTATTTTAAATAACGTTGTGCCGTGGGGTATACATTGCGTATACTTTCCACATCACCGTAGTATTGGTAAAGCAAAGAAGGTACAATAAATATCGCTGCATCCCATACAGGTCCAGCCCATTCGGAGTTCCAGTTCCAGGATGTAGGTACAATGCCCGGCACATTGCCATCGGCGCTTTGCGCATCTGTCATATCTTTTACCCATTTGGCATAAATACTGCCGGAGTTATAACTCAACATGCCTGCTTCCTGCACCATAAACCCATCGGCCATCCAGCCGTTTTTTTCACGGGTTGGGCAATCGGTGGGAATACCAAATAAATTACTGAGGTAGGAATTACTGCAGATATCGAAAATATTATTCAATAAAGGATTGGAGCTTTTAAAACTGCCCGCCTTTTCCACCTTACTATGCATGCGCAGGGCTTCCATGGTAACCTTAGTAATATCGATGGGTTGATTAGACGTCATTTCTATGTACCTGAATCCATGGTAGGTAAAATCAGGAACAAAGGTTTCTTTACCTTCTCCTTTTAAATGATAGATATCTAATTGAATCACATCCCTGGCATTTCGCGGTCTTAAATGCATATTGATATTACGCTGATCAATACGGCCACTGGCATCTGTCATTTCAGCATGGCGCAAACGGATCCGGGTTCCTTTTTCCCCTGAAATACGCAAGCGGGGCACGCCGGCGAAATTAATGCCCATATCAAACACATAGCAGGTATCATTGATCTTTTTTACAGACTTTGCCTGGAGTACTTCAGTTACCCCAATCAACGGCATAGCCTGGGCCTCCATAAGCGGAGCAGTTGCCGTGGTAACTACTGGCGGCTGCCAGCCGGAAGCATTAAAACCGGCTGTGGCCCAGCCTGCTTCTTCCTTTATGGCATCATAGGTGGCCCCCGCATGAATATTATCAAACTGAACCGGGCCTGTGGATGTTAACCAGTCGGCGCCTGTTTTGATCACTTTGCGCGTTCCATCCGTATAGGTAAGATGCACTTCACTAATTACCTGCGGGCGTTTGCGCCAGGGTGCTTTATGAAAATTCCACACCGTTGGTGTTTGTTCGTTAAACCAGCCATTACCCAATTGTATACCAACACAGTTATTCCCTTTTTTCAGCCCCCTCGTAATATCATATACATTATATAGTATGCGTTTGCTATAATCGGTAAACCCGGGATCCAGCGAGTGAGGGTTCAGGCAACGGCCGTTGATGTACAGCTGGTAATATCCCAGCCCGCTGATATAACACCTGGCTGAAACGATTTTGCTTTTAGCACGAAAAATCTTCCTGAACCGGGGTGAGGCATTGTATTCGATATCGTGACTGTCTGTTATCCATTCACCGGTCCAATCAGATGCCTGCATTTTAGCTGTTTCAAACCATGCAGGCGCCGATTGAAAGGATTTATGGCCTGCCCGTACCTCAACCCGCCACCAATACCGGGTATGCGCTTTTAAAGGACTGCCGTCAAAGTACACCTGCTGCCGATCTCCTGCCTGTAGCTGGCTATCCCAGATATCAGGTTTGCCGGCAAGCAGCAGCTTTTTGTCTGTAGCCACCTGTACGCGGTAAGCCGCCTGGGCAATTGCCTTAACTTCCGGCAACTGCCAGCTCAGCCTGGGATTGGGCACGTCAATTCCCAGTGGCTGCTCCCTGTATTCGCAATGGAGCCGGGCTACGCTATTTTGACCCAGGCCGGAAAAGCTTATGATTATCAATATAATTACCAGTGTGTACGTAGAAACAGTTTTGAAAAATACAGATCGGTTCATAACAGGAGGGAGTATTCGTTTACCTATCGCCGTAAGATAATTCTTTTCGGCCTATTTTGTCCCTGGCAGATGTGCATACCGTATAAAAGCCCTATATTCCTTACCTTTGCACTCATTTTTTAACGAATTATGAGTGCAAAATATCAGGAGTTTTCGGGTTTGAACCTACCCGCGATAGAAAAGGAAATATTATCGAACTGGATAGAAAATGAGGCGTTTGAAAAAAGTGTTTCTTTGAGAGAAGGCGCTGAACCCTTTGTTTTTTATGAGGGCCCGCCCAGCGCCAACGGTATGCCGGGTATTCACCACGTCATTTCCCGTACCTTGAAAGACCTGGTTTGCCGCTATAAAACCATGCAGGGCTTCCAGGTAAAGCGCAAAGGAGGCTGGGATACGCATGGCTTACCCGTAGAGCTGGGCGTAGAAAAAGAATTGGGTATTACTAAAGAAGATATCGGCAAAAAGATATCGGTAGAGGAGTATAACCAGAAATGTCGTGAAGCCGTACTGCGCTTTAAAAGCCAGTGGGACGATTTGACCCGCAAAATGGGCTATTGGGTAGACCTGAAGGATCCTTACATCACTTTCAAAAACGAATATATTGAAACCCTTTGGTGGATATTAAAGCAACTGTTCAATAAAGGGTTGCTGTATAAGAGCGTAAGCATTCAACCTTACTCCCCTGCCGCGGGTACGGGTTTAAGTTCACACGAGCTCAATCAGCCCGGAACGTATAAGGATGTAAAAGATACCAGTGCCACCGTATTGTTTAGGGCTATCCCTAACGAGAAACTGGCAGCTGCAAATGTAACCGGCGATATCTTCCTGATGGCCTGGACCACTACTCCATGGACCCTGCCGTCCAACCTTGGATTAACTGTTGGTCCGAATATCGAGTATAGCCTGGTTCAATCCTTCAACCCTTACACCCACGAGCCGCAAAATGTAGTGATCGCAACAGCTTTATTACACAAATATTTTAAAGCAGAGGGTAAAGACGCCGACCTGGCGGCTTACCAGAAAGAAGATAAGATCATCCCCTGGAAAGTAATCAGCACCTTTACCGGCAAAGAGCTGGAAGGATTAAGATATGAGCAACTCATGCCGTTTGAGGCAAACAGCCTCAACGCTGTACAGGCTATTACTCCCGGTGCCGATCCGTTCAAAGTAGTGGTGGGCGACTTTGTCACCACCGAAGATGGTACCGGTATCGTGCATACCGCGCCCGCTTTTGGCGCCGACGACTATAAAGTGGGCCAGAAAAACAACCTCGGTATTGTTACCCTGGTAGACCGGGAAGGTAAGTTTGTGAACGGTGTGGGCGAATACAGCGGTCGTTATGTAAAAGACTATAAAGATGAACCCAACTATATAGATGTAAACGTAGATATTTCGGTAGACCTCAAATTAAAAGGCAGAACCTTCAAAGTAGAAAAATACGAGCACAATTACCCCCACTGCTGGCGTACCGACAAGCCCGTATTATACTACCCGCTGGACGCCTGGTTTATCAGAACCACCGCGTTACGCGAAAAAATGGTGGAACTGAACAAAACCATACACTGGAAACCCAAATCAACCGGTGAAGGACGTTTTGGTAACTGGCTGGAGAATATGGTGGACTGGAACCTGAGCCGCAGCCGCTTCTGGGGTACACCCTTACCTGTATGGAGCACTGAAGATGGTGAAGAAATCAAATGTATCGGCTCCATTGAAGAATTAAATACTGAAATAAAGAAAGCCAGCGAGGTTTTAGGTGGCGACGTAAACCAACACTACCTCCACGACGGCATTCTTGACCTGCATAAACCTTATGTGGATGAGGTAATATTGGTGAGCGACAGCGGTAAACCCATGCGCCGTGAACCAGATTTGATCGATGTTTGGTTTGATAGCGGCGCCATGCCTTATGCGCAGTGGGGCCTGGATTATGAAAAGCTGAAAGCCGGCGATCCGAAACCTTTTAATCAGCCTTTTGATAATAATTTTCCTGCCGATTTTATTTGTGAGGGTGTGGATCAAACCCGTGGATGGTTCTATACCCTGCATGCTATAGGTTCTTTATTGTATGAAAATGTTGCCTTTAAAACAGTGGTGAGCAATGGTTTGGTGCTGGATAAGAATGGCAATAAAATGAGTAAGCGCCTGGGTAACGTGGTAGATCCCTTTGACACCATTGAAAAATTCGGCGCCGATGCTACCCGCTGGTACCTCATTACCAATGCCTCGCCCTGGGACAATCTTAAATTTGATATCGACGGTATCAAGGAAGTGCAACGTAAATTCTTTGGTACCTTATATAACACCTACCAGTTTTTTGCCTTGTATGCGAATGTAGATGGCTTTACTTTTAAAGAGCCATACCTGCAAATGAACGAAAGACCTGAAATTGACCGCTGGATCATTTCGTCATTGAATACCCTGGTTAAAAATGTAAACATTGCGATGGACGATTATGAGCCCACGCAGGCTGGTCGTTTAATAGAGGACTTTGTAGACGAGCACTTGAGCAACTGGTATGTACGGCTTTGCCGCCGCCGGTTCTGGAAGGGCGAATACGAGGCGGATAAGGTATCAGCTTACCAAACCCTGTACGAATGCCTGGAAACCGTATGCCGGTTAATGGCGCCCATCGCTCCTTTCTTTAGCGATGCGGTATTCCGTAACCTCAACAGCATTACCCAACGCCATAGTGCAGCAAGTGTGCATCATGCCTTTTTCCCCAAGGCCGATGAAGCCCTGATCGATCAGTCGCTGGAAGAAAGGATGCAATTAGCACAGGATGCCTCTTCGCTGATCCTATCGCTGAGGAAGAAGGTGAACATCAAAGTACGCCAGCCCTTGCAAAAAGTGTTGATCCCTGTACTCAATCCTTCGATGAAAGAACAGCTGGAAAAGATCGAAGAACTGATCAAATCAGAGGTAAATGTGAAAGAAATAGCTTATCTTACCGAAACGGAAGGGTTTATCAAGAAAAAGATCAAACCCAACTTTGTTGCTCTAGGTAAAAAGCTGGGCCCCAAAATGAAGGCAGTTTCCGGTGCACTGGCTCAATTCAGCCAGGAAGACATCAGCCGCCTGGAAAAAGACGGTAATTATGAGTTGAATATTGACGGAGAAACGGTGTCATTGAATGTGAACGAAGTAGATATCAGCAGTGAAGACATTCCCGGCTGGACAGTGGCTTCGAAAGGAGCATTAACTGTTGCCCTCGATATTACCATTACCCCCGAACTACAACAGGAAGGCGATGCGCGCGAATTTGTAAACCGCATCCAGAAGATCAGGAAGGACCAGGGCTTTGAACTTACAGATAAAATAAGTGTTGTTATTGACACAAATGAAACATTAAAAAATTCGTTAACGGTCTTTAAAGATTATATTTGCGCGGAAATTCTCGCGGAAAATTTATATTTTCAAGCCATTACAGATGATAATGGTATAGAAATTGATGTTAACGAGAACATTTTAAAAACGATTGTTTCTAAAAAAGGGTAAATTAAATGGCTACAAAAAAAAGCACACCGGCTAAAAAAACGGCTCCGGCCAAGAAAACAGCTTCAACTAAAGCGGTAGCAAAAGCGCCCGCCAAGAAAACGGCTCGTTCTGCGGGCAGTGCGGCAACCCCTAAAGCAACTTCAGCTAAAGCTGCGCCCAAAAAGTCGGTTTCTGCTAAAACGGTAGCCAAAGCAACGCCTAAAAAGACAGCGCCTGTTAAGGTTGCCAAAGCAGCTGCAAAAAAAACAACGCCCGCCCGGAAAAATCATGCCGGTGCAAGCGGAAGTTTGGCAAGCGCGGCAGCACCGGCTAAAACGAGCGTAAAAGCAGCGCCCAAAAAACCTGCCCGTCCTGCAGGCGGCGCAGCAAGCAAGGTGGCGGCAGAAAAAACGCCGCAACCACCGCAAAAAAAACCGGTACCTAAAATAGCCCCTAAAAAAGAACAATCAGGTAAGCCACCCGTGGTACCCAAGCTCACAACAAAAAGTGCGGTAAAGTACACACCGGATTTTACAAAAAGCATATTAGACACCCCTAAAAACGAAAACGTGAAATCAGTAGTAAGATATTCAGATAGTGATCTACAGGAGTTCAAGGAAATTATCCTAAGAAAATTAGACGCCGCTAAGAAAGAGCTGGCCTATTTACAGGGACTTATTACCCGCCGCGATGAAGGAGGTGATATGGACGAAGGACGTTATATGACCATGGAGGATGGCAGTGTAAGCATGGAGCGGGAGCAGCTCAGCCAGTTAGCCAGCCGCCAGATCACTTTTATCGACCACCTCGAAAAAGCATTGATGCGTGTAGAAAACAAAACCTACGGTATTTGCCGTGTAACCGGAAACCTGATTGACAAAGCCCGTTTGCGCGCAGTGCCTCATGCTACTTTAAGCATTGAAGCCAAGTCGATGATGAATAAGTAAGCCGTTAAACCGGCAGTTAAAATAGTAAAGCGAGGCGGCAACGCTTCGCTTTTTGTTTACCAATTATTATTTGTATCCAACCACACCTTTATCAATGACCATTTCATTCGACTACGATAAAAAACAGGTGATCCAGGCTTTACGCTACCACTTTATATCCAAAACGGAGCTCCGTATTATGATCATACTGGTTAATGCATTTGCCATTTTATCGCTGGTATTGTACACATTAGGTAAGATTACACCAACAGCCTTCCTTACTTATTCCTTTTTGTGGATCCTTTTAATGGTGAGCATATGGTTTATACTGCCTTCGGCGGTATACCGGCAGGCTAAAACATTTCAGCATGCATTCACCATGTATTTTAACGAGGCCGATTTTACGCTGGAGCACGAACATGGCAAAAGAAGCTGGCCTTACACTGCTTTAAAAAACTATAAGGAAACCCCTAATTTCTTTCACCTGTATTTCGATGCCAAATCTTTCCTGCTGGTGCCTAAAAATGCATTTAATGATCTTGAAACAATGCAGCGCTTCCGGGCTTTGCTGAAAAGCAAATTATAGCCCTAGTTGATACGTTTTTTCATCAGGATATGGGATATGGACAGCTTCTGAAATTCGTTGCCGGTGGTTATATACCCCATTTTTTCATAAAACCCTGCTGCGCTGGAGCGGGCATGCATTGATATTTCGCGGTAGCCGATATCCCTGGCAATGGTTTCAGCAAATTCCATTAACGCGCGCCCGATACCTTTACCCTGCAACTGGTTTCTTACAGCCATTTGCCTTAATATCACCCCTATATCCCCATCCTTCACCAGCATACAACAGCCCAGCATTTTTTCCTCTTCAAAGGCGCCTATCAGGATATTTTCTTTGTCTGCCTCAATGTCGGTACCTTCCAGCTCCATACCCAGGGGTTTGCGCAGAATTTCATTGCGCAGGTCGATCATCTGCTGATATTCTTTTGTGCCGTAATCTATAATTTTTAAGGCCATCCGGATTGATTTACACTACTGATTTTTTGAGAACCGTTGTTTGTAAAATAGCATTTTTTTCTGTCTTAAATTCAACTTTTTTAAAGCATGACAACATTTTTACATTTTTTTTTGTTTCTCATACTTATTTAGTCAAAAACTCTATTTTTGCACTCAACAAACAAAAACAATCAGATATGTCAGACATTGCATCAAGAGTAAAGAAAATCATCGTTGACAAATTAGGAGTTGACGAAGCAGAAGTAACTACCGAAGCATCTTTTACCAACGATTTGGGCGCAGATTCTCTCGATACCGTTGAGTTGATTATGGAATTTGAAAAAGAATTCAACATTTCTATTCCTGATGAGCAGGCTGAAACAATTACCACTGTTGGCCAGGCTGTATCTTACTTAGAAGAGCACGCTAAGTAATAACTTTAAAACAAATGCTTCATTTGCCGGTTTTCATGGCATTTTAGTAGCAAAAACTTATATCCGCCTTTGAAGTGGTTAGCCATGCAAAGGCGGTTTTTATTAACGTAGAGCTGCACAGCTTATGGAATTTAAAAGGGTAGTAGTTACCGGTATGGGTGCGCTGACACCACTGGGGAATACAGTAGATGATTATTGGAACGGGCTGGTTAACGGCGTATCAGGCGCCGCACCTATCACCCAATTTGATGCTTCAAAGTTCAGAACCCGGTTTGCGTGTGAAGTAAAGAATTTTGAACCTACCAACTTCCTGGATAAAAAAGAAGCCCGCAAGATAGACCGCTTTTCGCAGTTTGCCCTGGTAGCAAGCGATCAGGCAATGGCAGATGCGGGGCTTAATAAAGATAATATAAACCCCGACCGTATCGGAGTAGTATTAGGTAGCGGTATCGGTGGATTAATTACTTTTCAGAATGAGGTAATGGATTTTGCCAAGGGCGATGGCACACCACGCTTCAACCCTTTCTTTATTCCTAAAATGATCCTCGACATTGCGGCGGGACAAGTGAGCATGCGGCATAACCTGCGTGGCCCTAACTACGCGGTAACCAGCGCCTGCGCCAGCAGTACCAATGCCATGATCGATGCTATTAACCTGCTGCGTTTGGGCAAAGCAGATATTATTGTAACCGGTGGCAGCGAAGCGGTGATCAGCGAAGCAGGTGTAGGTGGCTTTAATGCTATGAAAGCCATGAGTGAGCGCAATGACGACCCGGCTTCGGCGAGCAGGCCTTATGATAAAGACCGCGATGGTTTTGTAATGGGAGAAGCTGCAGGTATTTTAATATTGGAAGAGCTCGAACATGCAAAAGCAAGAGGCGCTAAAATTTACTGCGAAATTGTAGGCGGTGGCGCCAGTGCCGATGCGTATCATATCACAGCACCGCATCCTGAAGGATTAGGAGCTAAAAATGTAATGCTGGCGGCTTTAAACGATGCACACCTGAGCATTACAGATATAGACTATATCAATACACACGGCACTTCCACACCATTGGGCGACATTGCTGAAACAAAGGCCATTCTGGATGTTTTTGGAGAACACTCTTATAAGCTTAATATCAGCTCCACCAAAAGTATGACAGGTCATTGCCTGGGAGCGGCGGGCGTTATTGAGGCTATTGCCTGCATTAAGAGCGTGATGCACGATATTGTTCCGCCAACGATCAATCATTTTACAGATGATCCGGACCTGGATCCGAAATTAAATTTTACCTTTAACAAAGCACAAAACCGCGTAGTAAATGCTGCATTAAGCAATACTTTTGGTTTTGGAGGGCATAATGCCTGTGTAATTGTAAAGAAATACACATAAGTGAGTTTCATAAGGGACCTTTTTTTCAGGAATTCTGACACATCTCTCAAAAAAGAGCTGAAGAATATATTGGGTTTTGCGCCCGATAATTTTGAACTTTATAAAACTGCCCTTACCCACCGTTCCATCAGCGAAAGTGTAGATGAAAATAACGAGCGGCTGGAGTACCTGGGTGATGCCATATTAAGCTCTATTACGGCCGATTACCTTTTCAGGCGCTACCCTTACCATGGAGAAGGCTTTCTTACCGAAATGCGCAGCAAAATGGTAAACCGGCAGCAGTTAAATGATGTGGCGGTAAAAATGGGGCTTAAAAAGATCACGAAATTCAACAAGCTTGATAATTGCCTTAAAACCAGCCATATTTTCGGAAATACGCTGGAGGCGCTGGTAGGTGCTATTTATCTTGATTACGGTTATAAACGCACCTGTCGCTGGGTACAGGACTATCTTATTGGCCCGCACATGTTTATGGACGAGCTGGAAACCCGTGAGATCAACCATAAAAATAAATTATACGGCTGGGCCAACCGTAATGGGAAGTCGCTCGAATTTAACCTGTTGAGTGAGAAAATTGAAAACGGCCGCCGGTTATTTACAATGGCTGCTGTTGTTGACGGAGAAACCATTGCGGAGGGAAGCGCGTTTAATAAAAAAGATGCCTCTCAAATTGCCGCCAACACCGCGCTGGCCTTACTGGGTATTAACCAGAGTGAGCCCGTACAGTAAAATCCTCCGCCTAAAAAATTCACTCCCCTTTTACTACCTTTAACGGATGGTACCAGGCATGCCTGTATATTTAGATTATAGCGCCACTACACCCTGCGATGAAAGAGTAGTGCAGGAAATGCTGCCCTATTTTACACAATACTTCGGCAATACAGCCAGCCGTGTGCATAGCTTTAGCTGGCAGGCAGAGGCCGCCGTAGCACAAGCCAGGGAACGCGTGGCAAAGCTGCTGGAGGTGCAACCGCGGGAAATCATCTTTACTTCGGGGGCAACCGAAGCCTGCAACCTGGCTTTAAGAGGTATTTTCGAGATGTATGCAGTAAAAGGCAAGCATATCATTACCTCCAAAACCGAGCATAAAGCAGTATTGGACACCTGCAAAGCTTTGGAGAAAAAAGGGGCATCAGTTACTTACCTGGATGTCGATTTTAACGGAACGGTTAACCCCGGGCAATTGGAGAACGCCATCCGGCCCGATACCATTTTGGTAGCCATTATGATGGCCAATAATGAAACCGGTGTGTTACAGCCTGTAGAACAGGTAGGCGCTATCTGTAAACAAAAACAGGTGTTGTTTTTCTGCGATGCTACACAGGCTACAGGTAAAATACCGGTACACCCCGATAAACTGGGTATCGACCTCATGAGTTGCAGTGCACACAAAATATATGGCCCGAAGGGTGTGGGCGCCTTGTATATCAGGAGCCGCAATCCAAGGGTTAAAATAACGCCCCAGCTTACCGGAGGCGGGCACGAACAAAATATCAGAAGCGGCACCCTGAATGTTCCTGGTATTGTAGGCTTCGGGAAAGCTTGTGCCTTATGTGCGGAAGAGATGCCGGTTGAAGTGAAAAGATCAGAAGTTTTACGGGGTAAGCTTGAAAGGGCACTACTGCAAATACCGGATAGCTTTATAAATGGACACCCGGTTCAACGCCTGCCCAACATTTTAAATATTTCTTTCGCAGGGCTCAACAGCAGCCAGTTACTATCGGCCCTTAATAAATCACTGGCTCTTTCAGCGGGCTCGGCCTGTACCAGCGGCAGCTTGGATCCTTCTTACGTTCTGGCCGCTATGGGTTTGGCGGAGCAGGTATCGCGTGCGGCCCTGCGATTTAGCTTAGGCAGGTTTACCACAGAGGCACAAATTGATTTTGCCATTGAAGAAGTTTTTAAAAAAGTAGCTGAACTAAGGAGCCAGATACCTGCTATTCATTAAAAATAACCGGTATGAAAAAGCCCCGGCAAGCTGTGCCGGGGCCTGTATTTTAAAATGGTATCGCTACCTGTTAAACTTTTAATCTACCACCAAAAGACCTACTGTAACATTTACAAAATTGTCGCAAAAAGTAGTAGTGGGTGTGGTTGAGCACACATTCTCAAGCGTAATTGCTGTGCCGTTTGAATTAAGAACGGTTGTTACGTTGGTATTGTTGCTTAACACCAATGTTTTTGAAGGGTTTACTGCCGGGCTGATAGCGCCGGTGTATTTTCCTGCTGCCGTACGCGACCAGGAAACTGTAACACCCAGGTTGTTTACCAGGGGGATGCCAATAGGTGCGCCTGTTCCCTGCTGACTTACTACCGCTGCATATACCCGGTTGGCATTACAGAGGTAAGAAACTTTGCTGATCTCTGCCTGGTCGAGCACATTGTTGCGGTTCATATCCATACCATAATTGATACGGGTTCCACCACCTGCACAATTTGTACCTATAGGTTCGGGTACTACGTCCACCAGGCTGTTATAACCATTAGTTCCAGTACCACCCGCTGCATTACAGATGTATTGTGTTCCCTGCACCTCGCTGTTGTCTAATATATTATTACGGTTCATATCGAGGCCGGTAGTTACCTTAAAACCGCCGCTGGCACAATTAGCGCCTGCAGCTTCGGCTACCACCGATACCAGGGAAACCCGTCCCTCATCACCATTACAAATATATTTGGTGCTCTGCACTTCGCTATCATCCAGCACATTGTTCCCGTTTGTATCAACGCCTGACATTACTTTGTACCCGCCGCTGGAACAATTGGCTCCTGCCCCTTCAGTAACAAAGGAAATAAGTGAGTTTTTACCATTGCTTCCGGTACCACCGTTGCCATTAGTACCATTACACAGGTATTTGGTAACCTGCACCTCGCCGGCATCCAGCGTCCCGTTGCCGTTCTGATCTATTCCGGAAAGTACTTTATAACCACCGTTAGCGCAGTTGGTGCCAGCCGGTTCAGCAACAAAATCAATCAGGCTGTTCTTGCCGTTAACGCCATCGGTTCCGTCTGTTCCGTTTCTGCCCTGTGTGCCTTTTTTACAACTAAATAAAACGGCGCAGAACACAATAAATAAGATACAATAATTTCTCATTATGTTTTGGCCTAGAGGGGGTAATGTTGAAGGCAAATATTTCGCGCAAAAATACTACAAATGAGCCAGATACAATACATTTTAATCTCCCGGCAGACCCGCACAGGCATAGTATTGAATATATTGAACAGAGCCTTATTTTTTTTGAAATTTATTAGTAGCAACCGCTTATCATTGCCATGGTATAAAAATTATCTAAATCTATTACCTTCGTAAGCATAATAAAATATAGTATATGAGCCAAGTTTGGAAAGAATATCAGGAGCAAAACCAGGAGAGATTTTTGAAAGAAATGATGGATTTATTGCGTATTCCGTCAATAAGCGCCAAAAGTGAACATAAAGAAGATATGATCAGGTGCGCTGAAGCCGTAAAAGCTTCGTTACTGGCCAGCGGTTGTGATAAAGCGGAAGTGATGGATACCGGCGGGCACCCGGTAGTGTATGGCGAAAAAATAATTGACCCTGCAAAGCCTACCGTATTGGTGTACGGTCATTACGATGTGCAGCCTGTGGAGCCACTCGAACTTTGGCACACCCCCCCGTTTGAGCCTACAATAAAAGACGGAAAGGTATTTGCCCGCGGCAGCGCCGACGACAAGGGCCAGTTTTACATGCATGTTAAAGCACTGGAAACAATGGTGAAGACGAATACCATGGCCACCAACATCAAGTTTATTATAGAGGGCGAGGAAGAAGTGGGCTCTCCCAACCTGGGCAAGTTTGTGGCCGCTAACAAAGAGCTATTAAAAGCCGATGTAATACTGATCAGTGACAGCTCTTTGCTGAGCATGGAAAATCCATCCCTGGATACGGGTGTACGCGGGCTAAGCTATATTGAAGTAGAAGTAACGGCAGCAGCGCGCGACCTGCATAGCGGTACCTATGGCGGAGCGGTAGCCAACCCCATTGTGGTTCTATCCAAAATGATTGCCAGCTGCCACGACGAAAATAATCATATTACTATACCCGGCTTTTATGATGATGTAACCGTAGTATCGGCAGAAGAAAGGGCACTGATCAACAAAGCGCCCTTTGACGAGCAAGAGTACAAAGATGAAATAGGTATTAAAGAATTATGGGGAGAGAAAGGCTTCAGCACTTATGAGCGCACCGGTATCCGCCCTACTTTGGAGCTGAACGGCATCTGGGGTGGTTACACCGGCGAAGGTGCTAAAACCGTTTTACCGGCTAAAGCCACGGCAAAAATATCTGCAAGGCTGGTTCCTAATCAAACCAGCGAAAAGATCACTGAACTGTTGCTTGCCCATTTCAGGAAAATAGCGCCTTCATGTGTAACGGTAAATGCTTTCGAGCATCACGGCGGAGAACCTTACGGAACGCCTATTGATAGCAAGGGTTACCAGGCAGCCAGCAAGGCACTGGAAACAACATTCGGCAAAACGCCTATCCCGGTAAAAGGCGGTGGCAGTATACCTATTTGTCATACACTGGAGAGCGAGCTGGGAACCAAGATTATCTTTATGGGCTTTGGGCTGGATAATGATGGCTTGCATAGCCCGAATGAAAAGTATAATATAGAGAACTACTATAAGGGTATTGAAACCATTCCTTATTTCCACCAGTTCTTTGCGGAGTAATTACTACAGCCACGGATGCATCGTTAAATTATGCAATGGCATGGCTGACAATATCATTTATAGCTCCTTCAACAGGCTGTATATAACTCAAAAATAAATGCCACAGATGTATAGGATAAAAATCCGTGCATCTGTGGCAAATAATATAAGCAACACTATAAAAGCCCGCAACCGTTTGAAGAAAAAACCTATTCGCTTATCGGCACCTGCATGGAAGTGCACAATTAACTCGGTACCGGATTTACTGAGATAATTTATAAAGATGCATTAAAATATGAGCTTAGACAACGCGATATCTCATTTCAAAAATTCCGGTACTTCACCGATAAAAATTTGTCGTTTAGTTTCCGTATGCTTTCTTTGAAGAAATTAAAAATTATCCCTATGATAAAGTTGCTCGGTGGTGTTATCCTCTTCGGCTTAACATTCATTATGATTTCCCCTGTATTGGGCCAGGATAATACCGAACTCAAACAAATGCATGATGCCGACCAGGCGGCGCGTATGAAGCAACCTATAGACTGGAGCGTATTGATAAAACAGGATAGCCTTAGAAGAGTCAGAACCTACCAGCTATTGGACTCAGGTAAGGTAACCACCGGTAAAGATTATTACCATGCCGCCATGATCTTTCAGCATGGGGTATTTGGCGATACCACTTCATCGGCTATGGCAGTACAACTCATGCGCAAAGCATTGGAAAAAGATTCCAGTGTTAACCGCTGGTTACTTGCTGCTGCGATAGACAGGAACCTGATGTATAGCGGAAAGCCCCAAATATATGGTACACAGTATACTTCTAACAAAGAAAATCCCAAAATGCATTTGTATACCATCGACAGTACGCAGATAACCGATGAAGAGCGAAGCTATTATCATGTGGGCACCATGGCTGAGATAAGAGAAAAGGAGCGGCAAATGGGCCTGGAACCAATCAGTAAGTTATATAATGCCACTCAGCCTATTGCTCAAACAATCGCATCGATAAAAAGTGAGCACCGGAAAGGCAAAAGCTCAGCTTATGCAGTAGACGAGGCAGCCATCAATAGCTTTGGCTATAGCCTTCTCAGCTCTAACAAAAATGAAGATGCCCTGGCTATATTTAAGCTGAACACAGAACTATATCCCGATGGCTATAATACCTGGGACAGCCTGGGCGAATGCCTGTTCCAACTCAACCGTAAAGATGAAGCCATCAAAGCTTATGAACGATCTGTACAACTGAATCCGGGCAGTCAATCCGGTACCGAGGCATTGAAAAAGCTGAAAGGGAAGTAATATAAAAACGTGCAACATCTATTATGTTTTTGAGCCATAAAAAGTGAGGTGTATTAAGACTTATTTATTCTAACTCGTTGATGGTTCATTTTTCAACAAAGTGGCGATTTTTTTTTGCCGGCATATCTTTCGAACAAGTATTAAAACATTAAGCTGGTCTGCTTTTTAATATCATTTTCAATAACATCCCAATATAAAATATTGGGGTAATAGCCTCGTCATTTTGGTGCCGAAATACTACCGGCACACCTTCCTGTTTCATTTACCAAATGCGGAATTTATCGACTGACCTCAAACAACTATTCGGAATTACTGGCCGATTTTATAATTTTGACCTGATGATAGACAAAGAAAAATTACGCCTCGATAAATATTTATGGTCCATCCGCCTGTTTAAAACCCGGCGGCTGGCTACTGATGCCTGCAACGACAACCGGGTAAAATACCAGGAAGAACCGGCCAAACCGGGTAAAAATGTGCATTTAGGCGATATTTATGATGTTCGCACCGAAGGGCGCAAATGGCGCATTAAGGTGACAGGATTGCTGCACACCCGCCTTAAATACGAAGAGGCGATCAAATATTACACAGACCTCACGCCACCCGAAGAACTGGAAAAATCGAAAACCCAGGCGGCTTCCTTCTATAGCGGTAAGCGCCTGAGCAAAATTGGCCGTCCTACCAAAAAAGAACGCCGTAATCTGGACGACTTTATGGGCGGAGAAGAATTACCAGAAGAAAATTGATACAAAATTGTAACGAATACTGCTCTAAGCACACTAACTTATATAACACGGCATATCGGTCAATGCTACATCTCGTTGAATCGCCAGGAGGCTAAGATGCGACGATTCTTCTAAAGTAATGACCCGGTATTCTTTGCAGCATAGCGTCCCTGCTACTACTCATTATTTAACCAATCGCTTTGGCAGAAAAAGAACAGGCGTTTTTAAAACTCATGAAACAACATGCAGGCATACTTCACAAAGTGGCCCGCCTGTATATGGATACTGAGGCCGACCGGCAGGACCTGATACAGGAAATGATGGCGCAGTTATGGCGCTCTTTTCACAGCTTTAACGGAAACAGCCAGTTTGCGACCTGGATGTACCGGGTGGCGTTGAATACGGCTTTAACTTACCTGCGTAACACAAAAAAGCATAACGAATATATTATATACACTGATACACCGGAGATGGCCGACACCAGCTCCCATCCGCAAAAGCAGGCGCAGCTGGATATTTTTTATGCGGCTACGCATCATTTAAACCCGGTTGAAAAAGCGCTGATCTTCTATTTCATGGAAGGGCTTTCACATAAGGAAATAGGACTGCAACTCGGCATCAGCGAAGTAAATGCCCGTGTGAAACTGAACCGTACCAAAGAAAAACTACAAAAAATTATTAAATCATTGGGTTATGAATTTTGACAATTTAAAATCGGAATGGGACGGGGAAAAGGCCGACGATGTACAAATTCCGGATGCCGTTGCCAAGCTGCAAATAGCGAAGCACCCGCTGGCTCAGCTAAAAGCCACTATGAAAAAAGAGTTAAGAATGCAGGTGGGCAGTCTGATCATCTTTATTTTCTTCCCTTTTATCCTGAAAATGGATCCATCTTTATACCTGGTCTATTACCTTGGATTTATGGTTGTTGCCATTATATCTGTATACTACCTGCTGGCTTTTTCTAAATTTTATAAAGCAGTCGACGCTTTCGATCTTGCCAGCAAAGATCAGCTACTTAAAATTTATTTCGAACTGCAGTTAAATATGGAAAGATACCGTTCATGGGCCTTTCTGCTTACCCCCTTCCTGATGTGTACTATTGGCCTCTTCGCTTACAGCCGGCTGAAGGCAACTGATGTATTCCAATCCCTTAATGGCATGATGATATTGCTTATTTTCATCCTGTGTTTTTCATCGCTCGTATTTATGATTGTTGCTACCGACTGGTGGTTAAAATACTATTATGGCAAATATGTGGATGAGCTAAAAGTAGTGCTCGATTCGCTAAAAGAAGATAATTAATGCCTGTCGTCGGCAATAGTATAAAGCCAGGTCTTACATTTGCAGCATGCATATCGATATACTTACCGTGTTACCCGACCTGTTAACCAGTCCTTTTGAGCACAGCATTATGAAACGCGCGCAGGATAAAGGCCTGCTTACCGTTAAAGTACACCAGCTGCGCCAGTGGGCGGTGAATGAATACGGACAGGTAGACGACTACCAATACGGCGGCGGCGCAGGAATGGTGATGATGTGCGAACCTTTGGCGAACGCTATCGAAGAGTTGTCGAAAGACCGGAAATTTGATGAGATTATTTACCTCACGCCTGATGGCGAGCGGCTGAACCAGAAAATTGCCAACAGCCTTTCCCTTAAAGGCAACCTGCTCATGATCTGCGGGCATTACAAGGGTATTGATGAACGCATCCGCCAGCAATATGTAACCAAAGAAATTTCAATAGGTGATTATGTACTAAGCGGTGGAGAGCTGGCTGCGGCCGTTTTAGTAGATGCCATCGGAAGGTTGTTGCCCGGCGTGCTGGGCGACGAAACCTCTGCCCTTACTGACTCCTTCCAGGATAACCTGCTGGCGCCTCCTGTGTACACCCGACCGGTTGACTTTCGCGGGCATAAAGTGCCGGATGTATTGATGAGCGGCGATCATAAGAAAATTGACAACTGGCGTTACGAGCAATCGGTACAGCGCACTAAAGACAGGCGGCCCGACCTATTGGACGATTAACTTTTACATATACGGTTTTTTTCATCAGCAAACGGTAGCGCCTAAGGGCAAAGCCCATCGTAGCTTTGTATAAATACTTAGGCAATGAGAAACCAATTTATACTACTTCTTTTTTGTATTTGCTTATGGGGCGGGGCGTTGGCTCAGGGATCGCTCACCACATTGCCCAGTGGCGGCAATAAAAGAGCCACTGTGAGCGAGCAGGTGGGGCTTACAGATATTACGATACATTACAGCCGGCCTGCCGTGAAAGGACGTGAAGGAAAAATCTGGGGGCAGTTGGTGTATGAGGGATTTGGCGACCTGGGTTTTGGCAATAGTAAAGGAGCGCCCTGGCGGGCGGGCGCTAATGAAAACACAACCATCAGTTTCTCTAATCCTGTTACAATAGAAGGACAGCCACTTCCTGCGGGTACTTACGGTTTCTTTATCGCTTATAAACCTGATGAATGCACACTGATATTTTCTAAAAATCACAGCTCATGGGGCAGCTATTATTATGATGCAGCAGAAGATGCTTTGCGGGTGAAGGTAAAGCCGCAAAGCCTGGACCAATCAGTAGAAAGGCTGCAGTATACATTCAATAATCAAACAGAATCTGCCGCTACCATCAGCTTAAGCTGGGAGAAATTATCCATTCCCTTTAAGGTAGAAACCGATTATGTAGCTGATCAGCTGAATGTATTCAAGCAGGAGCTAAGAACAGAAAAAGGCTTTGCCTGGCAGGGATGGCAGCAGGCCGCTCAATGGTGCCTGCAGCATAATACTAACCTGGAGCAGGCTTTATTATGGTCTGATTCAGCCACAGGCAAAAGCTTTGGCGGAGACCAGCAGTTTGCTACCTGGAGCACCAGGTCACAGATACTCGAAAAGCTGGGTAAAAGTAGCGAAGCAGCACAGGCTATTGAAAAAGGTTTAGCTTTTGCCGGCATGAACGATATGCATCAATATGCGCGCAGCTTATTACAACAGAAAAAAACAAAAGAAGCTATAGCTGTATACAAAGCTAACTTTAAGAAGTACCCGGGCAACTATATTACATTGATGGGAATGGCAAGAGCTGCTTCCGCTGAAGGCGACTATAAAACCGCTTTAAAATATACGCAGCAGGCATTGCCGCTGGTTACCGAAATCAATAGCCGTAATTCGATGCTGGGAATGATAGAAAAACTGAAAGCTGGCAAAGATATCAATTAAAAGCATCCTTAAGATTAGCCACGAATTCCAGCGTTCCTTGTAGGATTGATTTATTAGTACAACTAAATATTACTTAACCGCAAGGACGGGAAGACGCCAGGAGTTTAAAAATAATGAATTGTTGTACAGAATACACGAATAGTATACATAATTCGTGCATTCGTGGCTTTATAACTCCCGCAAAAAACGCGGGATTCTAAAAGTGCTTCATCTACGCAGCTGCCTGCTTACATTTCCTACGACCTTATATGAGAGCATTGTAAGCTTTATACGTCTCAGTCCAAAATAAATAATCAGCTAAACAAACAATTACATTCAATAAATATAAAGCCACGAACACACTAATCAATCATTCGTGTATTCGTGGCTATCCTTCTTTTTACAGAAGCCGGATAAACTTATATCTTACCCACCATCTTCGCAGGTATCACCCATTCATCAAATTCTTTATCGGTCAAATAACCCAGCTTCAGCGCCATCTCCTTCAAAGTCGTTCCCTCCTTATGCGCCTTCTGCGCTATCTCAGCTGATTTATAGTAACCGATCTTTGTATTCAATGCGGTTACCAGCATCAGCGAATTATCCAGGTGTTTTTTAATATTGGCCTGTATAGGCTCAATACCCACCGCACATTTATCATTGAATGAAACACAGCCATCGCCAATAAGCCTGGCGCTGTGCAGGAAGTTGTAGATCATTACCGGCTTAAACACATTCAGCTCAAAATGACCGTTAGCGCCACCCACGCTGATCGCCACATCATTACCCATTACCTGTGCTGCAATCATGGTTAATGCCTCGCATTGGGTAGGATTTACTTTACCCGGCATGATGGAAGAGCCCGGCTCGTTATCAGGAATAAAGATCTCGCCAATGCCACTGCGCGGACCGCTGGATAACATGCGGATATCGTTCGCAATCTTCATCAGGCTTACGGCCACTGTTTTCAATGCACCATGGGCTTCCACAATGGCGTCATGAGCCGCCAATGCTTCAAATTTATTTTCTGCCGTTTTAAAAGGCAGTTTTGTTAAGCGCGCTATTTCTGCAGCCACATTTACATCGTAACCTTCAGGTGTATTAATTCCCGTACCAACCGCAGTGCCACCCAGTGCCAGCTCGCTCAGGTGCGGCAAAGTATTTTTAATGGCTTTTAAGCCGTGGTCTAACTGCGACACATAACCGCTTAGCTCCTGTCCCAAAGTTAATGGTGTAGCATCCATAAAATGGGTACGGCCGATCTTCACCACTTTCATAAATTGCTTGCTCTTCTTCTTCAGGGTATCACGCAGCTTTTCAATACCAGGTATGGTTACTTCCACCAGTATTTTATAGGCGGCAATATGCATCGCTGTGGGGAAAGTATCGTTACTGCTCTGGCTTTTATTTACATCATCGTTAGGATGTAAAAATTTTTCTTTGTCGGTCAACTTACCGCCATTCAGCACATGGCCCCTGTAGGCCACCACCTCATTTACATTCATATTACTTTGCGTACCGCTACCGGTTTGCCACACCACCAGTGGAAATTCCGCATCCAGTTTGCCTTCCAGTATTTCATCACATACTTTGCCGATCAGCACACTTTTGTTTTTAGGTAATACTTTAGCCTTTTGGTTGGTAATAGCGGCAGCTTTCTTCAGGTAAGCAAAAGCGCGGATAATTTCTTTCGGCATTTTGTTAGTATCCTGCGCTATTTTAAAATTCTCAATAGAACGCTGGGTTTGCGCGCCGTAAAAAGCCTGGGCAGGCACTTTTACTTCTCCCATCGTATCCTTTTCAATTCTGTATTCCATAATTGTTTAAAAAATTTATTTAATATGAGATGGCGACAAAGGTATTATTTAAGCCCATTCATACTGCATTATTTTTATAATACATGGATTAACAATATAATAGTACAGGAAAAAAATGGTCGGACCTGCACATTAATTAGAGTATTTTTATAGAGACTTTTATGAAGTATTTTATTATCATATTACTTGTAATGGCCGGACTTGGATACTACGCCTTAACCATTACCAAGAGTGCAATACCGGCTCCGGCATCACCCAAAATTGCATCCGCTGATACACTGCCACAAACAAGAGACTCTTTACTAAACAGTCATACAACAGCCAGGGCTACCAATGCCGCTCTTCCATTGGATTCTATAGTTGATTTTGCAGAAACGCTGCTGGGCATTCCTTATCTATACGCTTCCAGCAACCCTTCAAAAGGGTTCGACTGTTCGGGTTTTATTACTTATGTTTTCAACCATTTCAATGTGGAAGTACCCAGGTCTTCGGTAGACTTTACCGACAAAGGTGTTGCTGTTGACCTCCGGGCTGCACAACGGGGAGACCTGATCCTTTTTACAGGAACCGACACGGCAGCAACGGTAGTTGGGCATATGGGTATTGTAACCGGCAATACCGATAGCCTGAGGTTTATCCATTCCAGCTCGGGAAAGGCGGGCGGCGTAACTATCTCCTCGCTAAACGAATATTACGCATCAAGGCTGGTAAAGATCATTTCGGTAAAAGACGGATTGTAACCTTTTTTCTTATTATCTCGTTGCAAAACCTCAACCATTCGCAGAGCCGCACTCACTTAATGTCTTCTTCGGTTTGCAACGCTATTGCAATAATAATCGCTAATTCTGCAACCTCGTTTTAATAATACTCACAGCCACGAGTTCACCCATTTCAACCTTGCAATAACTTTGCCTGTTATAATAGTGAGTTATGCAAACCAATAAAAAAATACAATGGAAAGTGGAGGGTATGGACTGTGCCACCTGCGCGCTGACCATCAATAAATACCTGAATAAAGAAGGAGCAAAAGAGGTGAAAGTAAATTTCGCCACCGGGGATGTGAGCTTTGAAAATAACAGCGGGTTATCAGTGGATAAGATCACCAAAGGTTTGGCCGACCTGGGTTACACAGTGGCGGGCGACGCGTCCTCTCATAACCATGCGCATGGCCATAGCCACGAAACCAGCAAGACCGGCTTTTTAAAGAACAATGCCCAACGCTTCTGGTTTTGCCTGCCTTTTACGCTGGTGCTGATGCTGCACATGATACCTGCCCTGCATCATAGCTGGATCATGCAGCCTTACGTGCAGCTGGTATTAAGCTTGCCGGTTTATATAGTCGGTATGTCTTTCTTTGGTGTAAGCGCCTGGAAAAGCATCCGAAACGGCATGCCGAATATGAATGTATTGATCGCCATTGGCGCCACGGCTGCTTTTGTCTATAGCTTGTATGGAACCTTAACCGGCCAGGATGCGTATATATTTTACGAAACCGCGGCAACAGTTATTACCCTGGTGTTCCTGGGTAATTTTATCGAAGAAAAAGCGGTAGACTCTACCCAGGCGCAATTAAAAAAATTATCAGAGAGCCAGGTCATAATGGCCAACATGATCGCTTACGATAATGAGCATAATGAAAATGTGTTCCCCGTAGAGACCAGCTCATTGCGCACCGGTGACCTGATCCTGATAAAAAGCGGCGAGCAGGTACCAACGGATTGTAAGATATTATGGGGCGACGTCAATGTAAACGAAGCCATTGTTACAGGGGAAAGCACGCCTGTACAAAAAGGTTATAAGCAGGAGCTGATTGGTGGCAGCGTGGTTACAGACGGCACCGTAAAAGCCCAGGTAACGGCGGTAGGAAAAGACACGGTTCTAGCAGGCATCATCAATATGGTACAGGAAGCCCAGGGCGAAAAACCACCGGTACAGCAGATGGCCGATAAGATCAGCGCCATATTTATACCCGTTGTACTGGGTATTGCAGCCATTACCTTAGTGGTGAACTGGATCGTATTGCAGGAATTTACACCAGCGTTGATGCGCGCTATCGCGGTGCTGGTAATTGCCTGTCCTTGTGCGATGGGCCTGGCTACACCAGCAGCTATTGCGGTGGGCCTGGGGCGTGGCGCCCGTAATGGCATCCTCTTTCGTAATGCCACCAGCCTGGAGAATTTTAAAAATATCAAACAGGTGGTATTTGATAAAACCGGCACGCTTACTACCGGTCAGTTTGCCATTACCGATTATAAAATACTCGACAATCGCATTGATGAACCTGCTTTCCAGCAACTGGTTTATTCAATGGAAAAATATTCCAATCACCCCATAGCGAAGGCACTGGTGAAAGAATGGAAAACCAGGGGTGAAATACGCTGGCAAAAAATAGAAGAAATAAAAAGTGAAGGCATGCGAGCGCTGGATAAAGCGGGTAATGAATACAGGGCCGGATCTTATAAAATAGCGGCGCACTTAACCGAGGATGACAGTCATAATATTTACGTGTTGGAAAACAATACCCTGATCGGCTATATTAATGTAGCAGATGAGTTAAGGCCCGAAGCCAAACAGGTAGTGAGCTATTTTCACCGGAAAGGGATTAAGACCGTATTATTAAGTGGCGATAAGCAATCCAAAGCCCAACATATTGCTACTACGCTGGGTATTGATGAAGTGATTGCTGAGAAAACACCTGAGCAAAAGCTGCAGATCATTGCACAAAAAAATGCGGAAACACCCACTGCTATGGTTGGTGACGGTATTAATGATGCGCCTGCACTAGCAAAAGCTACTATTGGCATTAGTATGAGCGATGCTTCGCAGATAGCCATGCAAACCGCGCACGTGGTTTTAATGAACCATGGATTAAAAAACCTGCCCATGGCATTAGGCCTCGGCAGGCATACCTATAAAACCATTAAAGAAAACCTGTTCTGGGCTTTCTCTTATAATATCATTGCGATACCCATCGCCGCGTTGGGATTCTTAACGCCTTCCTTTGGCGCATTGATCATGGCATTTAGTGATGTAGTGCTGGCAGCTAATAGCAGCCGGTTGCTGGTGAAGAAAGTGGATTAAACTATAAGTTTATTAGCCACGAATACCCGCCTGAACGGACGGGCAGGCACGAATGATAGTAAAAAGATTAGTGCATTCGTGGCTATTTTAATTAACGGCAATTAAACATACACCCTACTAATGAAAAGAGAAAGTTGACTGATGGCGCTTACCCATAGCAGTAAAAATTAACAGAAGGAATATATTATAATAATTACATTTAGTATATAATTCTGGTTTTCGTATGAACGGGCAGAAACAGGTTTTTGAAACTGAAAGCAGGCTGCGATGGAACACATTCAGATGGTCGAGCCGCATTATTATATTTTTACTGGTGCTGATTGTGCCGGTGGTCTGGATCTCATTAGCACATGTAAACCCGCCATTTTTACCAAAGCTGGAAAAAAGAAGCAATGTCACCAATAAGAAGCTGGTTACGCCTACTGGCCTCACCTCGAAAGAAGCTGCCAAATACCAGGGCTTTCAAAAGTTCCTGGAGCTAAAAAAACAAAACAGCACTTACATAGCCAACGATGCCCGAAGGCCCAGGTCGCAAGCAATAAGAGCCGCGTTTTACGTAGACTGGGATCCCCAGTCCCTTTCATCCTTAATAGCCCATATCGACAAAGTAAATATGGTGATCCCCGAGTGGTTCTTTATCGATCCGCTTACCGATACCCTGGTCACCAGGATAGATCCCGAAGCATTAAAATACATGCGCCGGTTTCATGTAAAGATCGTTCCGATTATCAGCAACGTTAACATGAGCACGAACAAAGGAGATTTTGACGGCGCTATTTTAGACCGGTTAATGCAAAACCCCGAAAAGCGGAAAAAGCTGGCCGATCAGATTGAAGCAGTTATACAAAAGAACGGCTTTGCGGGTATCAATCTTGATTTCGAGGAAATACACACCAACACGGTTGAGCCGCTGTTTACTTTTCAAAAAGAGTTATACAACCGGCTGCATGCCAGGAACCTGCTCGTTACACAAGATGTAGTGCCGGGTGATGACAATTATAATTTGAATAAATTATCGCCCTACCTGGATTATATCTTCCTGATGGCTTACGACCAGCATTTTACGGAGAGCGTACCCGGCCCGGTGAGCGATCAGCGATGGATCGAAAAGGTATTGGATAAAGCAGCAACCGGTATCGACTCTAAAAAGATCATTCTTTGCGTAGCTGCTTATGGTTATGACTGGCCCGACGGTAATAATGCAGGTAATGTTACCTATGCCGAAGCTATTGCCCTGGCAAAAGATCACTACGCCCCTATTGATTTTGATAACGATAGCTACAATTGCTCTTTTAGCTATAAGGATGTAGACAGTGTTGTACACAAAGTATATTTTAACGATGCTGCCAGCAACTTCAACACCATGCGTTTTGCAGATGACTACGGTGTGGGAGGTACGGCGCTATGGCGGTTAGGATCGGAAGATGAACGTATATGGACCTTTTACAATAAAGATTTAAGAAGTGATTCCGTAGCCGCACACCCGGGTATTTTTACCAGGCTTCAACATGCACCTGTAGGTTATGAAAAGCCCGACTATATTGGCGATGGGGAAGTGCTGGATTTGATTACCGAACCTGGTGAAGGAAAGATGCGTATTACAAGAGACTCTACCGAAAACCTGATCGCCGAAGAAGAGTATTTACAATTACCCACCAAGTACATCATTAAAAAATTCGGACAGGTACAAAAACAAGTACTGCTTACTTTTGATGATGGCCCTGACCCGGACTATACGCCACAGATACTCGACATCTTAAAAAAAGAAAAAGTACCTGCTGCCTTCTTTGTAGTGGGCATTAACGTGGAGGACAATCTTTCCCTGTTTCAAAAAATATATAAAGATGGGTTCGAAATAGGCAATCACACTTTCACCCATCCCAATATTGCAGAAGTAGGTAGAAACCGTGCCATTACTGAGATTGAAGCCACCCGCTTGTTGATCGAATCTCAAACCGGGCATAGCACGGTACTATTCAGGCCACCTTTTAATGCCGACGCAGAGCCCAGCAGCTATATAGAGCTGGAGCCTATTGCCATCGGTAAAAACCATAGTTACTACGCGGTAGGAGAAAGTATCGACCCTGAAGACTGGGATACCAAAAATCCTGATTTCACCATGAATGCCGATACCATTTATAACCGTGTGATCAGGCAGTACGAAGCCAATCCTGAAAAAGGAATTATCCTTTTGCATGATGCGGGTGGTCCGCGGCAGGCAACAGTAGATGCACTGCCACGCATTATCAGCTACTTTAAGAAAAAAGGTATTCAGTTTATATCAGTGGCCCAGCTGCTTCATCTTACCCAAGACCAGGTAATGCCGCCGGTTAAAGGCGGCTTATTGCAGGCAGATAGCTTTGCATCAAAAACCATTGCCTTTCTTTCCAAATTTCTTACCATTACTTTTTGGCTAGCCATAGTGCTGGGCATTATCCGCATTCTTTTCCTGGGCGTATTGGCATTACTGGATCACAGGAAGGAACGTAAGCAACCGCCACTTGTTACCGGCTCATTTACCCCTCAGCTAAGCATTATTGTTCCTGCTTATAATGAAGAGCTCAATTGTGTGGCTACCATTAAAAGCCTGTTGCAACAGGATTATCCGAACTTCGAGATCATTTTTGTGGATGATGGCTCAAAGGATAATACATTCGAAAGAATTAATGAAGCATTTAAAGACAATAGCCGGGTGCGTGCTTTTAAAAAAGAGAACGGGGGTAAAGCATCGGCATTGAATTATGGAATAGAAAGGGCCAACAGTGATTTCTTATTATGTATTGATGCAGATACTCAATTAAAAAGGGATGCCATCAGCCAGATGATGCCCTACTTTCAAAACGAAGCAGTGGGCGCCGTTGCAGGTAATGTTAAAGTAGGTAACACCCGGAATATGTTGACCCAATGGCAGTCTATAGAGTATATTACGGCACAAAACTTTGACAGGCGTGCTTTTGATTATATTAATGGCATTACGGTAGTACCCGGCGCTATCGGCGCGTTCCGTAAAAAAGCCATGGAAGATGCCGGAGGATTTACTACCGACTCCCTGGCTGAAGATTGCGATTTAACCATACGTATTTTAAGGCAGGGCTACATTATCCGCAATTGCACCAAAGCCATTGCAGTTACCGAAGCACCGGAAACCATTCCTCAGTTTTTGAAACAGCGCTTCCGCTGGAGCTATGGCATTATGCAAAGTTTCTGGAAAAACAGGGATGCCTGCTTTAACCCCAAATACAAAGGATTAGGTATGATATCGCTGCCGAATATTTTATTATTCCAGATCATTCTGCCCTTAATAGCGCCGCTGGCAGATCTGTTGTTCTTTGTAGGGCTTATTTACAATCGCCACGACATGGATAGTATGCAGCATATTTTGTTTTACTATTCGCTCTTTTTATTGATCGATGTATTTATATCTGTGGTGGCTTTCCGTTTTGAAAAGGAAAATTACTGGAGATTGCTATGGTTGCTACCGCAGCGCTTTGTGTATCGTCAGTTGATGTACGTTGTACTGTTTCGCAGCATACGGAAAGCCATTAAAGGCGAAGGCCAGGGCTGGGGTAATTTAAAGCGCACGGGTAATGTGGTGTTGAAGGAGTTATAAAAGTTGTTTATTGATATGGCCACAAATGTCCGCCTGAACGGATGGGCAGGCACAAATGATAATTAAAGATATTCTTGCATTCTGTACAAGAAATTTACCCAACCGGCAACTTTCTTGCGTTTCCACCCTCGCAGTTAAGAGATTCACCGGGGAGAAAAAGAGAAACAGAGTTAACGCGGAGGAGTTTGAATTATATACTTCAGATTTTACTTCATCAGAACCGGACACATCCTCTGCGCATCCTTTGCGTACTCCTTTCTTCGCGGTTAAGAGATTTCCTAATGTGCGGATATATTTATTCATTTGTGTATTCTCTACAACAAATTTACCTTGGTCTTAACTTCCTGGCGTCTTGGCGTCATTGCAGTTAAGTAATATTTAGTTGTGCCTGAAAATCAATTCTGAAAGGAACGCTGGTATTCGTGGCTAATTTATTCAGCAACGCTCAACTGCATATACCAGCTTCTTAAGGTATGCATTAAAATACAATAAATCCGGTCCGGGTAATTCTTCCGCCACCGAGCCGCTACCCAATGCATTCTCTGTAAAGCAAGCCAGCAGCTGCTTCCATTGAGGTAAAGATTGATATTTAAAGAAAGATGATAAGAACAACTGCGGCTGACAATACTCTGCGGCGTTTAACGGCATGGGCAAAAAGCCGGACGGGAATTTTATTTGGCGGGGGATTTTTTTATTGATTTTAATTGCATCGCTTTTCTGGTACAACAGGTAAGCTACTTCTATCAGCAGCTCTATATTTTTACCCAGGTGCAAAGCATTGGCCGGGCTACCCTGCTGCCAGGCGTAGCCCTCGGTTAAAGCAGCGATACAAAACTGGTCTATGCCCGTTACTAACTCCTGCGGCGGGTTTTCCTTAAACAAATCTTTTACTACTCTATTAAGGTTGAGCTGAAGCGGGTTGCATTGATATGTTTGACTCAACTGACTTAACCAATGCTCCGGCAACAGTGGATGTTTTGTTTTTTGCATGGCTTGCATTTTATGGTGTAGCTAACCTGCCGGGAAAAGCGGTAATAATTTCCCCGGCGGCGCTGCTGATTACGGTAAACATAGTAACGCTATTACCTGCAGGATCATAGCCCAGCGGGTAGCCCGCCTCCCATACCCTTTGCAGGTTGCTGCTGCCGGCAATGGGTTCGGGCGGTAGCTGACCGGCTTCTTTTATAGCATTTACAATCTCCGGTATAGAAATGGTAAACTTACCGGCCAGCGGATGGCGCGGTAATTTATAATAATGGCGCTCCAGTATATGAGCTAATACCGTAACGCTCAGGTACCAGCTTTTACGCAATAGCTTTTTATGCTGTTGTACCGGCAATTGCCATAGTAAGCCCTCCTGTAGCTGCTGCAACCAGGTGGCGGTATCTGCCAGTAAAAACAATACCTGTAGCCATTGGGCTTCGTTAAAAACAAAATTGTTGGGTGTTGTTGCGGTGTTCATGGTAAAGCGTTTTAAACAGCACCGCACAAAAAAGGCGTGGTGCTCCACTTACCGAATAGAGGCCCTGAGAAGCCCAGCAACGGATAAGAGAGCCCACGCCCAGGACGTGAGCTATTCTACTTATCATCTCGTTGCTTTCGAAATTTCTCAGGTTTCTATTCGAGACTCAAAGCGAATGCTTCAAGTAATTTTATGAAGTAATCGCGAATTTATATATTACTACCACAAATGTAGTGAAATTTTATTTGACGTATAATTATACGTCAAATATTTTTCAAAATTCTTTGAGATTGCTTTAATGAAGGCGCATAATAAAAAAGAAAAAGAGGATATAGCATTTCAATTTGCTGTAGGCCTCTTTAAAGCACTAAAAGATCATGGATACAACGTTAACCAGCTAGCTCTTGAAATGGGAGTTGAGAAATCTCACTTGCAGCTTATAGCTAACGGCAAAAAAAATATTACGCTGTCTACTCAGATAGCTATTGCCAATGGACTGAAAATTTCTTTTAGCGAAATTGCTTCTTATTATGACAGTGTTACTGATGCTGATAAAAAAGAATTTAAAGCCTATCAAAAAAGCCAGCAAAAATTAAAAGGCCACATCAAGAAAAGCCAATAGATTCTTATGCTGTGAATGATCTCAACGCTGATATTTGTAATTACATTAATAAGGAATGGATCGCCCGATGGGAAGGTTCTATTCGGTCATTTGCAGAAGAGCATGATGTAGATGAGAAAACGATCAGGCAAATTGCTGACTCGAAAAATACACCTTACAGAATTGGACTTTATACGCTACATAAAATGTGTGTAGCAAGGGATATAACACTGGAAGATTTTTTTGGCTTGATTAAGAGGTAGGAAATTTCAACGGGTAATCTGGTAATCGGAAAATAACTGTTCCTGTTTGCCAACGCTTGAGTTGTTGATCTAAAAGACGCAACAACGGCGAAAACGTTAATCCTAACTAAATTAAAAACACTGAAATATCTCACCCCTCAATTCTACTAAATGTCTAACATCTGTAGGTATATTTTTACGGTCCAATTTAATATCGAATAGAATTGAAACCATATATTCACAGTATCCTATCACACTTTTGTCCAAAATAACTTTTTCAACTGGCTGTCTAATAGACAGTGCTAACTCCAGAGGGATATTAAATTTATACTTTCGAAGATAATGGATATAATAACTAGGCCAGATCCATTCTCCATCGGTATATATTATAACTGGGCCGATTAAACTACCATCAATATCATAGATTGGCGAAATCAGCTTTATTAGAGGATGCCCATTTGCTAAGAATTCAAGAATTGTGCTATCATAGTAATTTCTGGTACCTTTTTCAGCCAACATCTTTTCCAAAGAAATAGAACAGCTACACGTTGGAGCATGTACATCTAAAAAACCAACAATCTTCATCTTTTAATACTATTTAAAAACTTTAAAAACGCCGCCATTAATTACAACGGGTTTACCTACAGGGAATAATGAACCAGGGTAACCTACAAATACTGGCTTAGTAGGAGCGACAACCATAGCATTGCTTATTTTGAAAGCTGATGAGCGGCTCCATTTCGGGGCTTTTGCTTATGCCTTCTTGATAAGCTCAATAGTTTCCTCACTATCGCAATTTTCCTTTAGTCTTTCATTTATTGATTTCATAAAAGCATCGGAAGCAAGACCTTTCTTTACAAGGCTTATATCCTGAATAAAACCTTCTATTAAAAACCAATCATTATCATTCATAATTGATTTTTCTTCTTTAGTTCCAATTCTCGCCCAACCGTCAATATCGCCATTGAAGCGTTTGTATATTTTGATTTTATCTATTGTAATCACGGCTTAAAAACATTATGAAAAATAATATTATTCTTCCCTTTTAATATTGGATATTTTTAGCCGCTGTTGGTGTTTTTCACCAACAGCAATGTAGTACTACTGTACATTAATTGTAAATGCATGGTGCAACCAGAACGCTATTGTTACATCCCACCTCATGCTTCATTTATTCCTGTTGGCCAGCGCTCCAGTTGTTGGTCAAAAAGACACAACAACGGCGGATGAAGACCAACAACGGCAAAAAAGAAGTAGGGATTTCGGTTTATGACTTCTTCAATGATCCAATCTTTAAAGAAAAATAACGAAAAGATTTCTACTTGTTAGATGCATAATCTGAGCTCCGATATTTGTAACTACATTAATAAAGAGTGGATTTTGCATTGCGCCCCATGCTAAAGGAGAACTATCACAATCTTCTTACATTTAATTTGACTATTAATTTCACATATAATTTCGTCTAAAATCCTAAATTCCTCTTGTAAAATATTTTTAATGAGATTGCCTTGCCTGAATAATAAACAAATCCCTTCAAACTCTAAAAAGTTATTTAACGCATCATTTAATCCCTCTTGTATTGCGTCCCAATTTAAATCGTGAACTGTAATTAACTTTAATTGGTAATACAACGCCTCAAGTAAACTCTCCTTGTCAGATATTTTTAGTGGATAATCATCTATAATGGCCGCATAGTAATAGTTTTTAGTTAAAAAATATTGCAATAGCAAAATGTCAAAATGCGCTACAGGTACATTTATTACATTATTCTTTTCACTTTTTAATCGGTCTAAAATCTCATCAAATAGCACATTGTCATATTTTATCATAATACTAATTTAAAGGAATAATACTTTTCAACCGCTGTGATGTTTTTCACCAACAGCAAATACCCTGCAGCTTTATCAACCTAAATGATGCAACAAAAAAACCCAGTCATCTACCTCATAAAACCTGGCAGATGGATACAAATAATCTTCGGGATATTTACATAGGCCGGCCCGAACCGGATTAAAATGAATATAGTCCAGCTTTTGCCTGTATACAGCATGATTCCGCAACTCGATGCTTAATGGATTACGCTCCCAAAACTGGTATGCCCGGTCTGCCGCGCCAACGAAAAAGTTGCATAATAATTCGGAATCATGTAGCCGTAAATCATGCTTGATCTGTTGCGCTGTATATTTTAAAAAATCCCTTTGTACATGTTTGGGATGTATAAGCGGTTGCATCTGCCATATTAAATGTATATGGTTAGACATAATAACAAATGCGAAGAGCTTTATCCTTTTGTTTACTACCAAAAATCGCAGGCTGTTCAATACCACCTTTTTGTATTTATCCGGTCCCAAAGAGGCTTCCACTCCAGATTTGTAGCAGTAAAAAATTGTGGGTATTCAGTGATTAGCGCAACTATTAAACAGGCATTGATACCTAAATTTAAAAAGTTAACTAATCAATACAAGATTTTGTTGGTGAAAAATACCAACAAAGGCATCAAAAAGACACAACAAGCCTACCAGGGAAGACGCTTATCATGGTATACACTTTATATAGCTTAGCGGTTCGTACAGACACGAACTAAGGCTTAATTTGGACAAGTACTAAGGTTTAGATAAGCTATTTGTTATCCAACGTTCAAATACCCGAAGATAGTAACAATATAGCTCCATCACTACATAGATATACTTATTATATGCTCTTAATTTTTCATAGCTATTAGTCAATATAAATTTATGATTCTCAATATCTTCATAAATAAGAGGTTCACCTTTTTTAGGTTCCATTCCTGCTATTCGTTCTCCATCGTCGCTTAATAGCACAACGTTTGATTCTACAGTAAATAAACTAAAAGATGTACCCCACAGCAATAAAAAGCTTCTCACATCATTTGGTGGAGAAAATATATATATATCTTTTCCGTTGACTTCAACCGAAATTTGTGGAAAAATATAATCTTGTATTATAGAGTATTTTGTAAAGCCTTTGTATGGAGTTAATTTTAAAAATACACCCTCATAAATTTGCTTTTTATATACTCCAGCCTTACTGTCATAAGCATAATCAGGAAATTTGGTCAAAAGCTTTACATTGACTTTTTTGAAAAAATCACTGTCAAAGACATAATAATTGTATTTCGAATATTCTTTTGCAATTACCTCATAGGAATCGCTTTCCTTTTTGGAAAAGAACACATACACGTCTTCAATATTTTCATTAAAAAAGTATGTGAATGTATGTGAAATATCCTTTATCAAATCTGCTCCGGATGGAACTATACCTTTGAAACTTGATGTTTGTCGAAAATTTCTGAAATTAGTTCCCTGCAGTCCCTCTATCCAATTAGAAATTGTTGGTGCATTTGTAAAACTTATAGCCGTTGCTAACGCAGCAAATTCTTTATGTTTCTCAAAATCGCTTAGTAAAAAGCATTTGTAACTTTGAAAATCTGTTAAACTTTTTTCTATACCACCCAAATTGTCAAAATGTTGCATACTTAACGATTATTTAAAAAATGTCACGGTCCATTTCAGCCCCTGTTGTTGTTTTCACCAACAGCAAATGTAGTACTACTGTACATTAATTGTAAATGCATGGTGCTGCTTGAACGCTATTGTTATATCCCACCCCATGCCTCGTTATTCCTGTTAGCCCGCGCTCCAGTTGTTGGTGAAGCTCTGGCACATATGCCATGCACAAACACCAACAACGGCGAACTCAAACACATCACAAGCAATTTTTATTTATAAAATGAGACTAAAATCAAGCTCCTGCATTTCAGGTAATATTAATTCTTGTAATAAATGGCATCTTTTTCTAAATGCCTCAACCAATTTTATATCTTTTGGATTTATATCGAAAGGAAAACATTCATCTAAAGGTAGTTGCAGATCAAAGCATTTAAGCCAGTCTGTGCCTAGCTCTACATAAACTTCTACTACCTCTTTATTAGTTTTAATATTGAACGTATCCAAGTATATCGAAGGAAAATCACCTACCATTACCCAAAGCAAATAATCCTCCGGGCTTTGTACATTTTCGATCTCAAATAAAAATATACACATCTTACTTCCTAAATTGTCAAATATCCAGGAGTTCTTAATTCCCTGACACCAACTGTACTCCAACAGGTAGTTTTCTGCTCGCTCTAACATTTCTCTAACCTCAAACTGACAGTCAATGCTGTTATCAATTTGTTCAATTTTAAATGGATATTTCATAAAATTTATTTATTACCCCTACCTTCCCACCTTTTAAAATCTCCTTTTCAGCCGCTGTTGGTGTTTTTCAACAGCAAACTACACTATTTCCCAATCAATCTAAGTGATGCGATAAAAAACCCCAGTCATCTATCCCTGTTTCATAAAACCTGGCAGATGAATATAAATATTCTTCGGGGTATTTACACAGGCCAGCCCGGACCGGATTTAAATGAATATAATCCAGCTTTTGCCTGTATACAGCATGATTCCGCAACTCGATGCTTAGTGGATTACGCTCCCAAAACTGGTATGCCCGATCTGCAGCGCCAACAAAAAAGTTTTTTAGTAATTCGGGATCATTCAGCTGTAAATCGTGCTTGATCTGTTGAGCTGTATACTTCAAAAAATCTCTTTGTACATGTTGGGGATGTATAAGCGGTTGCATCTGCCATATCAGATGTATATGGTTAGACATGATAACAAATGCGAAGAGCTTTATTCTTTTGTTTACTACCAAAAATCGCAGGCTGTCCAATACCACCTTTTTGTATTTATCCGATCTCAAAAGTGGCTTCCACTCCAGGTTTGTAGCAGTAAAAAATTGTGGGTATTCAGTGATTAGCGCAACCATTAAACAGGTATTGATACCTAAATTTAAAAAGTTAACTAATCAATACAAGATTTTGTTGGTGAAAACACCAACAAAGGCATCAAAATCAGATGTAGGTAATCCGGAGTAATAAGTTGCATTTTTATTATTTTCTTTAACCTCGATAAAACCTAATATTCTTCAATTATTGAATTAGTTGGAGATAACATAGAATCTATTAATTGCTCCACTTTTCCCTTGGCTATCCGGTATATCGTAAAATTATAAATATCTGTCTCATCATTTCTCAAATACAAGATACCATATGAGCCAATGGCCGTTTTTGCAATAAACTCCCACATTTCCAATACGTCGTCAATTTCTTTTCCCCAATGGTTTGTATATCCTTCACAACGCAGGATGGCAGCCCCGTTGATAAATTGCACTTGTGCCCGGGACTTCGTTTCCAAAATCTTATTATTAAGATCCTTTATAGTTTTACGAAATTGCAGATCTTCATCCAGGTTATCCTCTTCAACTTTGTAGCTCCCGCTTATATTTGCCGAGCCGTAATATTCTACCATAAGCTATGTCTTTTCGCCGCTGTCGGTTTTTTCATCAACAGCAAACGTAATTTACAAATTCCTTTTTGCCTACACTTATAAATATAAAGCCACGAATACACGAATATTTTTGTACTATCATTCGTGCATGCGTGGCCATAAAACAACAATATTTATCTGCTAACAGATACTCTCTACGCCGCTACATTAGCTGATGCCGCTGCAACAGACCGGCTCTTCTTCTTAATAATCCGCTGTATCACCAACACCGAAACAATAAGCAACACCATAGGGATCAGCAATATATAAAAAGCCTTTACCCCTCCTACTTCTCCAAATAATATCCCTACTATCCTGGAACCGAGCGTACCGCCTAAAGCAGAAAAAATAATAATAAGGCCCGACATCGGTGAATGCAGATTCTTAGGCAAATGGCTTAATACCGTTGAGTTGAGTAAAGGATAGATAGGTGCTATGAACAAGCCTATCAGCGGTAACATAAACCCCAGCACCGGCACGTCTGAAATATTGGCCAGCCGGGTAACGGTAGCCGCTACATTAAGCTGTGGCAATATAGCCAGCAGCAATGCAATAGAAAGCAGCGCACAGCCAATAATAATAACGGCCCAGGATATTTTTTTGGACAACCACCCGGCCACAAACCTCCCTACGGCTAACGATATGGCCAGCAGCGAAGCCATCTGTACACTTAGCTTTTCAGAAAAAGAAAAGATCTTTTCATTAAACCGGGGCAGCCAGGTCATAATGCCCTGCTCGATCATTACAAAGAAAAAAGCGGAGCATATAAATACCAGCACCAGAGGCACCGCAATCAATGATAAAGAACTTTTGATATCCTCCTTCCAGTTAGCGCCCGCAGTAGGCGCGGGTATCTGCACATTAGATACAACAAGAAACAAAAACGACAATAGTATGCCCCCGCAAAGCAACAGGTATACATTCAGCCAGGCATTGGTATTAGTGTCCGAATAAAAAGCCGGGAACAGGAAATAAGCACTGGCGATGCCTACCATAAAAAAACCTTCTACCGAACTCATTAAAGCCGAATGCTGCCGAGGACTATCGGTAACCACACCTACCAGACTGTACACCGATAATTTGATCAGAGCAAAACTCACCCCTACCGACAGGAACATCATTTTGGCAGCCCAAAAGCTATTGCTAAAGCGCATGCCTAAACAGCCCACAAACACAATTGCCAGCGCTATCAGCATTGCCCGTTTATAACCCAATCTTGGTAAAAAAGACGCAACAAAAAAAGATACAATGGCAATGGGCAGGTCTTTAAAAGCTTCTAAGATAGATGCGGCTTTTTCATTAACACCATATACGTTGATAGATTTGGCGATAACAATACCCACGCTATTCAACAGTATAGCAAATACAAAATAGTTGATATACAGGGAGAGCTTTATTTTCCAGTTAGTTGACATAGTTGAACTTTAAAAATGAAAGGCCATTAGTAAATTAATGGCCTTTCAGAAAACAACGGAAGCAATTAATAACCTGTATTTTGTTTAAGATTTGGATTTACCGCAATCTGCTGACTTGGTATTGGGTACACCAAAGTTTTAGGATCGGGATCGGCAGCTTTCTCCTGCCAGGCCACCAGGAACTTTCCAAAGCGGATCAGGTCCTGCCTTCTCCAGCCTTCCCAATACAGCTCACGGGCACGCTCGTCTAACAAATTATCCAATGTTAAGGAAACCAAAGGCACAACGCCCCGGTTAATCCTTATGCCGTTTACAAGGCCCAGCGCTTCAACCACGGTGCCGGCGGTGCCGCCCCTTAATATGGCTTCTGCCTGCATGAGTAACACATCTGAATAACGATACACAACCCAGTCATTGTTACGCTGCCCCGTAACGCTATAATCGAATGCATATTTCATAGGACGTATGCCCGCTGTTTCCAGCGTAGCACCCGAAGTACGTATAGTTACCTCCCGGGTAAATACCAGCGGCGCATTAGCCGGGTTCCTGGCCATTAAAGGTTCATTGGTTTTCCAGTTATACTGCTGTCCTGCAAAAAAACCAACATTTTGCCTGTGAAAGCCTTTTGTTTTGTTGTAAGTAGTATCGGCAGCATAGTTATAATAAATACCACGCCTTTCATCATTTGCAGTAAACTTATCATAATAGTCAGATAAAGTGCACCAGCCATTCCATCCTCCGGGCATCATGTTATAGTGTGCAATAGTGTTCCAGGCACGATCTACGTTTCCGCCCCTTTCTCCATTTTTATTTAAAAGGGTATAAATATTCTCGGTAGACTTCACATCATTATCCGGCGCAAAATTATCGAAGTATTTACCGGCACCAGACACTGTATACAAACCGGATGTTGTGATTTCTTTAGCCAACGTTATTACCTGGTTCATATCCGCAGCCGCAAAAGTGGGCGCCTGCCTGTTTAAAAAAGCACCTTTGTTCAGGTATATTTTCATCAGCAATACTTTGGCTGCATTACGGTTGGCTACGTAGGCAGCGGTGGGCCCGTTAAGCGGTAAGCTGCTCAAAATTTCATTCAGGTCTTTCACCATGTAGTCGATAGCAGCCTGCGGTTGCAGCACTTCAGGAGCGATCCTGAAATCTTCCAAAGCGGCCCCCTCTCTTACAGGAACCACGCCATAAAGGTCTATCATATCAAACATAGCTAAAGCACGTATAAATTTGGCTTCGGCCGCCTGTTGCCCACTGGGACTATACTTCAACACATTGGTAGCATTATAAATGGCTGTACCGAGGCTTACAAAAGTGTTGTTCATATAACCATTGTCAGCGTTCCAGGTATGCAGGTGAATGGCCCGGTGCATACCATTATCGTCCCAGTCGCCACCCCTGGTAGGCGCCATAGCAGCGTCGGTAGATATTTCCTGCATTACCCAGCGTTGTTCCTGCTGATAGGGGGTATTGAGAGAGGTATAGGCTGTTACCAAAAGGCCTGCGGGGTCAACATTCGTATTTCCTTCGCCCAGCTCACCTTTAAATTCTTCGTTCAGTTTGGTACAGGACGCACCGCCCGCAATAACCGAACCTAACATTAATGTATATAATAAGTATTTAGATTTCATCTGTTTAATTTTAACGTCCTCGGGTTATCACCGTCCGGACAGGTTATCAATGGCTATTTGTACACTGCGTTAACATTCTCTTTTTATATTTTAAAGCGAGAAAGAAACACCTAACAATACAGTTCGCGCAGGTGGATAAGGCAGGTACTCAATACCTAAAGAAGGAATACCATTGGTGGCTCCATCGGTATTTACTTCAGGATCAAACCCGGTATATTTGGTAATGATAAACAGGTTTTGCCCGGTAAGCGAAATATTGAAATTCTTCAAAGCATTACCGATATTACCTACCCTGTATCCTAATGTAAGGTTGGCCATTTTCAGGTAGTTGCCTTTTTCGAGGTACCTTGTTGAAGGCGCAGCCGAGTTAGAGGTAGACTCTTTTACGTCTGTATTAAAAAATGCCGATCCTATATTGCGAAGAGACAGATTGCTCAGGCCCAGTGTGGTAGCCGCCGTATTATTAAACAGGTAATGTCCCATGGCTCCGTTCATATTAGCACCCAAAGTAAATTTCTTGTATGTAACATTAGTGGATATACCCAGCAAAGTAGTTGGGTTAGGACTATTGTTGTAAAACTTATTGATGGCCGGATCGTTGGCACTGCTGATGCTTCCATCTGCACCGCGATACATGCTCATACCTGTTTGAGGGTCGATACCTTCATGAATAGCCAGGTACCAAACATTCAATGGCTGGCCGTTTACCATGCGTTGTCCCAGTACGCCTGAAAAGCCCTGTCCTCTCAACGCCCCTGTTTCATAATATCCTACCAAACCGCTTACACTGTTCTTCAGGAAAGTAACGTTACCGGTCAGGTCCCATGTCCAGTCCTGTGTTTTAACCACCGTCCCGGTCAATGCTATTTCCACGCCTTTGTTTACGATCTCACCATCCAGGTTTACCCAAACGCGACCCGCAGGCGCTGGCTGGGCAAGGGTTTGCTCAAATAAGGCATCGGTAGTTTTTTTATTGAAATAATCAATCGATCCGTATAAACGGTTATTCAAAATAGAGAAATCGATACCGGCATTGATGGTAGCCGAGGTTTCCCATTTTAAATCGGGGTTGCCATAGTTGGCCTGGCTAATGCTGCGGTTGCCAAACACCAACCTGTTGAGGGATGCACCGGAAGGGAACTCCTGGTTACCGGTTTTACCCCACCCTAACCTTAACTTTAACTGACTAATATTATTGTTGCCTTTTAAGAATGCCTCTTCGGCAATATTCCAGGCCACGGCCAAAGAGGGGAAAATAGCATATTTGTTATTAGCACCGAACTTGGTTGATCCATCTCTCCTGGCCGTAGCTGTAAATAAATAACGATTCAGGTAATTAAAACCACCTCTGAGGAAGAGTGACTGTAATTGGTTGGTTGGACTTCTATAAGACGCTATCTCCCTTGTAGCAGGTGTAGAATACTGCATATAATCGAAATAGTCCAGTCCAACAAAATTAAACCCACGTCCAAAAGTGATATTGTTATTAAAATTATAGTCCAGGTATTCATAACCCGCAACAGCGTTGATACTCCAGTCATCATTCACCTGCTTGTTGTAAGAAAGTGTATGGGTCATTTGCTGGTTGGTTTCGCCATTATTGGATATGAATGCCTGCTCATCATTTAAACCGTTGGCAGGATCAATAATACCGGCCCGATAAATACCTTCGCGGTTACCGGTTTGCCTCATCACACTGTATATAAAACGGTACTCCAGGTCGTTGGTAAATTTATAGTAAGGCGCCAGGTTCACTACCATGGTATTGGTTACAGACCGGTCTTTAAAAGCATCAATAGTAGCTAAGGGATTGCGGGTGGAGGTATTGATAAAAGTAAGATTACCATTCTCATCTCTTAACGGCCTTGTAGGGTTCCACTGCAAAGCCTGCGATATTAAGTTACCCTCCGAACCAACCATGGCATTGATGGGGGCATACTGGTTATTGGTTTGGGTAAGGAACAATGAAAAATCCAGTCCCAGCTTCCTGCTTTCCAAAAACCGGAAATTACCCGTGAAGTTGGCGGTATATTTTTTCAATTGCGACCCGATAATAATACCGTTCTGGTTCAGGTAACCGCCAGACAGGCGATACTTGCCATGCTCGGTACCACCTGATACATCCGCATAATAATTTTGTGTTACCGCATTACGGGTAATGGCTTTAAAAGCATCTACATCGCTTCCAAAATCGGCATTGGCAGCTTCGGATGGCGTATAATATTTCAACGCTTCTCTAAACCGGGCGGCGTCCAATACATCAGGATACTCCCGCATATTAGAGATACCTGCCGACGCACCTACCGATAACACGGGAGGGCCGGCCTTACCTTTTTTAGTAGTAATAATAACCACACCGTTCGCACCGCGTGAACCGTAGATAGCTGTAGCCGAGGCATCCTTTAAAATGTCCATACTGGCTATATCGCCGGGATTGAGGTAGGTAAGCGGATTCCCCCTGTCTGAAGAAAAGCCGCCCCTGCCTTCTGGCAGCGGTGAGTTACCCGACATAGGTACCCCATCTAACACAAATAAAGGATTATTACTGGCCCTGATGGAAGAGTTACCCCTGATGCGCACGGTAACCGATCCGCCCGGCTGTCCGGTATTGTTGATCACCATCACACCCGGTGTTTTACCCTGTATCAGTTGATCGGGGTTTGTCATAATACCCTTGTTGAAATTTCTTTCGCTGATGGTTACCATCGATCCGGTGAGGTCTTTCTTTCTTGCCGTTCCATACCCGATCACTACCACCTCATCAATACTTTGTGTAACGGGCGTTAAGGTAAAATCAACGGTCTGCGCATTACCGCCGGTAATACTCACCGATTGGGTACCTGATGCGTATCCTACAAAAGAGGCTGTAACCGTATAGTTACCATCTTCTAATTTGCTGAAAGAAAAAGAGCCATCACTTCCTACAGAAATACTTAAGTTCTTTTCCACTACCACTACTGTAGCCCCGGCTAAAGCTTCTCCTTTATCGGAGCTTACTTTCCCGCTAATACTCCCGGATTGTGCGTAGCTGTTAAAGGCGAAAATAAATTGCAGCAGTAGTAATACCCCGGCAATTTTTGCAGTTCGCCCGATCCATAAAGGTGGTCTTTCCATAATCATTGAGTTTAAAGTTTGAGTAAAAAAAAGATTCATTGGCAATACATTTATTTATCAGTAGTTATGCTCCCGCATGTTTCATTTTTAAATACACCCCGTTGGTCCATCCAAAACCATCCTGGTTGGGATATTCGCCACCGGTATCTTTTCCATCGTATTTTTTCACTACAGGATACTTTTCCATTAACTTTCCTGTTTGTGCAAAACGGTACTCTATATTGTTCATCCAGTTACTCCGTATAGCCCCGGCCAGATCCCGGTCGCCATACTGTAAAGCTGCTTTGTAACCCACCCACTGCAAAGGAGCCCACCCTTTGGGAGCATCCCACTGCTGATCGGTAGCCACATCAGTGGTTAAAAGTCCGCCTTCTTTTAACAAATGCGCTCTTACAAATGCAAGTACCTGTGCAGCATGCTCAGAAGAACTGATCCCAACATACAACGGGAATAGCATAGCAAGCGATCTTGATACGGTATGCTGCTTTTTAAGAAAATGATAGTCTTTGTATACTCCACTTTCCTCGTTCCATAAATATTTTTCTATGGCGTCAATTCTCCCGGCAACAATCGTTTCATATTTACTTCTCATGCTCCTGTTACCCGAAACTGTATAAGCATCCAATAATGTTTGCTCCAGATGCAACAACATACAGTTCAGATCTATCGGAATAATTTCTGTAGTACAAATACTGTGCAGATTATTGCCATCGGCAAGCCACCGGCTCGAAAAATCCCAGCCCGACTCACAGGCCGCCCTTAAATTCCTGTATAAATTTTTATTGCCGGGCGCTTTATTCATTAAAGCTATATCTAATGCATATCCTTCCGGCCGGGGTGTATTTTCGGTATCCCAATAACGGTTTAACAGTGCGCCATCCTCCATTTTTACAACATGCAGGCATGCCGTCTGCTGGTTCAGATTTTCAGCACCCAGCATCCAGAAGTCATACTCTTTTTCCAGCGCCTCCTGGTATTTTACCAGTACGGCATCGCCCTTTTTATCCTGTAACAAGCGTACCATAGAGGAATAAAAGGGGATTTGTGAACGTGTGAGATAATAAGTACGATTGGCATTAGGTATGAATCCTATACTGTTAATAAGATAAGTGAAATTATCTACCATCCCTTCTACCAGGTCCATTCGGCCGCTTTCAGCCAATCCCAGCATCGTAAAATAGCTGTCCCAATAATATAATTCATTAAACCGCCCGCCGGGAGCCACATACGGATGCGGTAACCCAATAAGCGAACCTTTATCCATACTATTGAACCGGGTTAAGCTGTCCCAGAGATTATAGATATAGTCGCATATCGGGCCGGCACCGGAAGATGCGTTAGCTTCGGCACCGGTGGGAATAAAAAAGTTTTCTCTTACAAAAGCTAAAAGATCAAAGCCCGGCAAATTTTTCTGATTCGCATACTTGGCGGCGATATAAGGCAATGCATACAGCGGTTCTGCATCAGCAAAAGTTTTCTGATCCTTAAAAACATGTTGGGCCTGCACATCGGCAAACAAAGCTCCTATGGCTGAAGTTGTGTCCGTAGCAATCATAATAAATAAGTTTCTTTAGCAATCGGCAAAGCATACTGCTACCGGATGGCAATCATGTAGTAAATCCTGGCAGCCTGATCGTTTCTTTCTTAAACAAAAGTGCATCAGCTTAACTTTTTCTCATACAACACTATTCACTTTTTATTGAACTGTATTAATCATTTTTTATTTATATTTAACAGAATAATGAAAATAGAATACGAAATTGTAAAACCAGATAAGGGAAGCTCCTTTAGATTGCTCCATCATAAAATGGTGCGTGAGTCCGATTTTGTATGGCAGTTTCACTATCATCCTGAGTATGAAATTGTATTTGTACCCCAGGGAAGCGGCACCCGGCATGTGGGTAATCATTTAAGTACTTATCACCAGGGAGACCTGGTGCTGATTGGCAGTAACTTACCTCATTCGGGTTTCGGCCTCAATTCATCCGGGCTGCATGAAGAAATTGTACTACAGGTAAGGCCGGAATGCATACCCTTACATTTTACCGAAATGCAACTTATAGCAACGCTGCTGGAACGGGCAAAGTTTGGGGTATCCTTTTCGGGAGTTACCCGCGAACAGGTTGGAGCTCTCATGACCGGTATGATCAGTCAACCACCGTTCAGAAAGATGATCATGCTGCTGGAAGTACTGGAAAAGCTGGCGGTTTCGGAGGAATATATGATTTTAAACAACAGTATCGTTTCTCCCACGGTACTTTCCAGGCATAAAGCGCGGTTGCAAAAAGTATTTTCTTACGTTGAAAAAGAATATGCGAATGATGTGCAGGTACAAAACGCCGCCCGGCTCGTTGGCCTTTCGGTTCCCTCCTTCTGTAATTTTTTTAAGAAAACTACCCAGATCACTTTTTCAGATTTCGTGAATCAATACCGCATACAGAAATCGTGCATGTTGCTGCACCAGGACAAAAGTATATCCGAAGTTTGCTTTGAATGCGGCTTTAACAATGTTACCTATTTTAACCGCCTTTTTAAACAGATCATGAACGATACCCCTTCGGCTTTTAAAAAGAAAATAAGCGGCCTGGGCGAAGCACCGTAGCCTGCATTTTTTTACTTCGGGAAATTTATTTTAATTCTTCGGCGGCAGGCCGGCATGTTCTATAATAATTGATGTATTTTAGGGCCGGCGTAATAAGCCCGATATGAATTCACTGGCGCAGGAAACTCTTAAAGAATACTTTGGTTTCGATCATTTCCGCCCCATGCAGGAGGAAATAGTAGAAGCAGCACTGCAGGGTAGCGATGTGCTGGCATTGATGCCCACCGGTGGCGGTAAATCGCTTTGTTACCAGGTACCCGCTCTTGCCAAAGAGGGCCTGTGCCTCGTTATTTCCCCCCTCATTGCTTTAATGAACGACCAGGTTCAGAACCTGAGGAAAAAAAACATTACTGCTTTTAGCATTCATACAGGCATGCAGCGTAAAGCGGTAATCAGCGTGCTTGAAACGGCAGCGCACAGCAACTGCAAATTCCTGTACGTATCGCCTGAACGACTTGAAACAGCCTTATTCAAAGAATACCTGCCCGGATTAGGTGTTAACTTCATTGCGGTTGACGAAGCGCATTGTATATCCCAATGGGGATACGATTTCCGGCCACCTTATTTACGTATTGCAAAACTACGCGAGGAATTGCCCCACGTGCCGGTTATTGCACTTACAGCATCTGCAACACCCCTGGTTCAACGTGATATTTGCGAAAAGCTTTCCATCGATACAGAAAACACTTTCAGGATTTTCAGACAGTCTTTCGAAAGACCCAATCTTTCCTATAGTGTTTTTCGTGTAGACTCCCGCATTAACAAGATAGTCTCTGTATTAAAATCGGTAAAGGGATCGGCTATTGTATACTGTAAAACCAGGAAACGCTCTAAAGAAATTAGCGAACTGCTGAACGCACAGAACATCAATGCCGACTTTTACAATGCGGGCCTGCCGTCTGAAGAAAGAGCAGAAAAGCAGGAACGCTGGATTAAAAACCAAACACGTGTAATAGTATGCACCAATGCATTTGGCATGGGCATCGACAAGCCGGATGTACGTGTTGTGGTGCATGCCGATGTTCCCGATTGCCTGGAAAACTATTACCAGGAAGCCGGGCGTGCAGGGCGGGACGGAGAAAAATCGTATGCCGTATTGTTGTACGACGAAACGGAGCTGGATACGCTAAAAGCCCTGCCGGAAATACGCTACCCCAATGCGGATTCCATCCGCAATGTTTACAGAAACGTAGTGCATTACCTGCAATTGCCCGAAGGGGAGGCACCGGGGCATAGCTATGACTTCAACCTGAAAGATTTTATTAAAAAATTTTCGCAGGATATACAATCTACGCTTTTTGGCCTCAAAGCGCTGGAGCAAAATGGATGGCTCACTTTCAACGAACAGGTATTTAATCCAGCCACGGTACGTTTTAATATTTATAAAAGCGACCTGTATGAATACGAAAAAAACTTCGCCGAATATGAGCCCCTTATTAAAATCCTTTTGCGTACTTACGAGGGTATCTATGATTACCCCGTAGCCATTTCAGAAGGATATATTGCTCATCTTTTAAAATATGATATTGCTGTTGTAAAAGACCAGTTACGCAAGCTACACCTGGACAGGGTGATTATTTACGAGCCGCAAAAAGAAGATCCGCAGGTAATGCTTACAAGAACCCGTATTAAAACCGCGTTACTGCACATAGACATGGATGAGCATAACAAACGGAAAAGTATTTTTACCGAAAGGATTGATAAGATCATCGACTATATTAAAGACGCTGATACCTGCCGCAGCAAAATCATAGGCAATTACTTTGGCGACGTTAAAATGAACGACTGCGGTATTTGCGATAACTGCCTGAAGAAGAAAAAATCGGCTTTATCCCAGGACACTTTTAATAAAATTGCAGACCATCTGCAACAATTGCTGCAAACCCCGTTGGCGACTGAAGAAGTTTTCAGGCAATTAAGCATGTATCATAAAGATCATATCTGGACCGTTATTAATTTCTGGGTAGATGAAGGAAAAATAACTATAGAAAAAAACGGTTCACTCCTTTTTAATCCCTGATCATTATTTATAAAATTACCTTCGTATCCTGCTGAGTGTTTCCTGCGACATGCCCAAATAGCTGGCTACAGCTCCCAGGGGAGCGCGCAAAAGAATATCTGGCTCCTCTTCCATCATCTGGTAATATCGCTCTTTAGCTGTCATATATTGCAATGTATAAATACGGCGTTCGAGGTTGATCATTAAAGTACCCATTACCGAGATCATAAGCTTGGAAACGGATATAGACGTTTCCGCAAATTTTTGAAGACTGTTGAAACTAAGTGTATTGACCACTGATGTCTCTAATGCTTCTATACTGTTGTGAGACGGCTTTTCCAGGAAGAGTGTTTCCTTGCTGGCCACCCAGCCATTTTCTTTGATAAAACCAAGCGTCATATCTTTTCCGTCTTCAATATAAAAAGTACGGAGCAGCCCGCTTTCTACGAAGTAAATATTCCGGTCGAGGGCCTGTTCTTCTCTTAGCATTTCGCCTTTATTAAGAGCTATTGCATGAACATGCTGCAAAAGAAAATCCTTTATATCATCATCTATTTTGATAATCCCGGATAAAAAATTCAAGGCGTGCATTTTGTCTTTTTTCAAAAGTATCGAATATCCCGGCATTAAAAAGCTCCTGCTAGACAACAGGAGCTTTATCAACAAATAATAAAAGAGAAAAAAACTTTAATCCGCTACAAGCTCTGGCACCTGCTGTACTGCTATCTTTTTCTTTTTAAGAATCAGCAATAGCCAGCTTAGCATGAAAAAAATAACAATAAGCACCAGCAAGTGAATTGCAAATGGCATTGTAAGAGACCCGCCGCCCCGCTCTACCAGCGATATTTTCAAAACGTTCAGATAGGGTGTTAATGGAACTATTGATGTAAAAGCATTAATAAAAGAAGGCATTGCTATAGCCGGCCATGTAAAACCGCTCATTATAAAGGCAGGAGAAGCAATTACCATTAGTACCTGCGTAGCTTTTAACGCGTTGGGGATGAGTATACTCATAAAAACGGCCAGGAATATGGATGCAAGAATAAAAAGCTCCGAATTCATTAAAAACACACCCCAATTAACAGGTCCGGGCACCCTGAACCCGAGTCCGAAAAAGTAAAACATCAATACGTTTAAATTGGAAAACAGGAATACCGGGATGATTTTTATCAACATCAGTTTCAGCTTATTTTCTTTGCCGAATATTTCTAAAAAATCTTTACGTTTAAAGTCTTCCGCAAAGCTGACGGCCATTGCCAGCATAATTACCTGCTGCAACACTACTGCCATAATAGCCGGCCACATAAAAACCAAATAGTTGCCTGTGGTATTAAACAGGGTAATATAATTGGCCTTAAACGGCTCATACCTGGTGCGGGCCGCTTCAGCAGACATGCCTCTTTTTTGTAAAGCCTTCATCTCGGCCCCGGCCGAATAAGTACCCAGCACCGTTTGTATAGACTTTGACGCAAAGTTTGCAGTAAGTAGGTTGGAGGTATTGACATAGGTATTCACTTCAGGATATTTTCCCTGCAACATCATTGCTTCAAACCGTTCGGGTATTACTACCAAAGCCGCTGCATTTTTCCGTATGATTTCGTCTTTAATATTAGCTGGTTTTATTGAGTATTGGAGCACTTTAATAGTTGTATTATCGTTCAGCATCTCTGTTAGCTGTGTTGAAGCCGGGGTACGGTCATAATCAACCACTATAACGGGGATATCTACCACTTTACCCTGCCTGTAGGTAAACCCGATAAAAATGGCGTAAATAAGCGGGGCCAGAATAAAAACTGACAACAACGTAGTATTACTCAAAAACAGTTTAAATTCTCTCTTCACCAGTTTGTTGAAATTTTTCATTATCTTAAATTTAACTGCTAATAAAGTTGGACACTGGCATTCACTAATACATTACCGGCATCAGTAGAGTTTACCGGAACGATTTTAATTTCATACACCGCGTCTTCGGGGTCATAGTCAGGAAAAGCGGTGGTAATATCTGCGTACCTGGCCAATTGCTTTATCGACACCACTTTGCCGGTAATTTTCTTTTTGCTGTAGGGTATAGTCATGCTTACTTCCATGCCTTTTTGATATTTCGACATCCTGCTTTCTGGAATGGTAAATCTGAAATAAGTGGTATTGGGTATATACCCCGTAAATAATGCGTACCCCGCTACTGCCAGTTCTCCCTTATTCAGTGATATGGTTTCTATTTCCATATCATTGGTTGCAATAATATAGCGTTCTTTATAAGCAGTGTTTGCTTCCTGTAATGCACCCGCCGCCTGGCCCGACTGGCCGGCAGCCATCTCGATCTTCTCATAGCGCGTACCGCGCGTTGCATCATGTAACTCGGCATTAACAGCATCCAGCTGTGCCTTGGCGCCCAGGTATTTTGCATATACTTCATCATAATTCTGGGGCGACATTAAACTATCGCGGTACATATTTTCAGCCCTGCTGAAAGATTTCTGCGCATAATCAAACTGGTCTTTCAGCCCCTGTTGCTTTGCCTTTAATTGCTTTAGCTGGTCGGAGGTTGCGCCATTGCGGGCCATTTGCTCCTGTGCCCGCGCAGCCAGGGCTGCTCCACTGGCCTGGGCAATTTTGGCTTCCACTTCGGGTATATCAAGCCTGGCCAGTGTATCGCCGGTATGGATTGTTTGCCCTTCCTGAACATATATTTCAGCTATACGTCCGCTTATTTTGGGTGAAAATGATATCACCTCTTTCTTAACCTTCCCTTCTACTGCGCGCTCTTCTTTTCGATGTCTACAACCTGTTGCGGTGCTTATGATGAAAACGGCAATTATTGCTATGTTTAAATATTTCATGGCTTTGATATTAAAGTTTGTTGAAGTCTAATTCCTGTGTTGATCTCATTAATTCTATTGCGGCCCGGCGCTGGTTGAAGATGGCCGTCTGGTACTCCAGTTCTGCATTTTCAAGGTCGTTTTCCGCCTCAATATAATCTGCAGATTTCTTAGTACCGTACCTGAATTCTTTTTCAATATTGCTTAAAGCAGTTGCTGCTATTTCGCGGGCTTTCTCCTTTAAAGCAATCTGCGCATTGGCTACTTTATAGTTACTCTGGCTATTGGCCTGGTTTAATTGCAGTTTATCCTTTGCGTCTTTTACTTTGCTTTCCAGCACCTGCCTCTCTACACGCGCACGCGCAATAGCATTTTTACCTTCCTTTCCGTCAAACAGGTCCCATTTAAACCCAACCCCCGCCTGCACAAGGGGCAGTACCTGTAAATTATCGGGTCTCCAGTTCAAACTTTGTACAGCGCCGGGAATGATGTCTTTGGAAGTAGTTATATGATTATTGTAAAGCCCTATATAAGAAGCAGAAGCCTTGGCCATTACCTTGGGTATCCACCAGGTTTGCTCAGCTTTTATCTTATAATCAACAGCTTTTATAGCATGATCAAGTGCTCTTAATTCAGATCTGTTGGAGATGGTATGCTGGCCCGTTAAAAATTGAATAGGCTTTAACCGGGGTTGAATGCGCATGATCCTCTCTTCCTCAATGCCGCTCAAAATGGCCAATTGTGCTGTTAGCACCTCTTTCTTACTTTCATACTCAATAATTTTTGAATCGAGCGTAGCCTGGGCTAATTCTATTTTTTTGTGATCATAAGGTGTGATCAAACCATAGCCCAGGGCCTTATCGGCTGTCTTCTTCATTATGTCCAGCCGCTCTTTACCCTTCTGCAATACATTAGCCGATTCATTCAATAATGCAAACTGGTCGTAAATTTTACTGATAGAAGCAATCACATCCTCCCGGCTTTTTTCCATCAATATATTTTCTGAGTGATCTTTTTCTTTATTGGCTTCTTTCAGATGTTTTACTTTTCCGCCTGAATACAATAACATGCTGGCTTCAGCACCTGCCTGCACAGAGATCCCTGAAATATTGAGATTATTGTCCAGAGCCCCTTCTGCCAGCGTTATGCCGGGAAAAATATTTGCAACGGCAGGAATAACAATTTCGGGAGACTGCAATTTTGCTGAGGCATACAGGTACCCTGATTTACCGCTAACTGCAACTTTAGGCAGGAATATATCATTTAGCTTCTCCTGGTCTAAATGGGTTAGCCTGTTCTGTAGTTTTTGCTGTACCAGGGTAGCATCCTGTTGCAGCGCACTGTCTACCAGCTCCCTGAGTGTTGGAGCACTTTGAGCCAGCAAAGCAGCTTGTATACATAAAGCGGATGTTAATAATAGGAATGCTTTTTTCATTTTATTACTCGTTTGTTGACAATGCAAAGGTGAAAAAGATTGCAGGCATTACTTTTGACTTTTGTCAAAAATTATTTTACCTGTAAATTATATCTCCTCCAAATACGGTCATTTATAACCGTATTTACTATATTTGCAATGTGCTTCCTGCCGCATAACTTTTGCTTGACCATGCTGCCTGGCACCCAACTTATAAAATCAAATGAATGCACTACGGTATTATCACTTTCGGCTCGAGGGGAGATATACAGCCTTATATTGCGCTGGCCCTGGGATTAAAAAACAGAGGACATTGGGTAGGTATACTAGGAAACGAGAATTTTTCGGAGCTGGTAACAGCGCATGAAATAGATTTTTATTCTCTTCCCGGAAATATAGAAGCGATGCTTCAGACGCCTCAAATGACGGGTATTCTGAAGTCGGCGAATACAATTGCTTATTTCAAGGAGCTTCGGAAGTTAACCAGGCAAATGCAGGGAGGGATTATTGAAAAGATGATCACGCACTGTAAGGCATTTGATGTACTTATTGCCACTCCTTTAACAATAATGTGGGTATTTTCTGTTGCTGAAAGCTTAAAGAAGCCCTGGGCCATCATCCAGCTATCTGTTCCAACAGTACCCACTGCCGAATTTCCTTTTCCCGGGCTTGATCTTTTTAACAACAGGATATATAACAGGTTTACTTACCGGCTTATTCGTTGGTTTTTCTGGAATGAAAATAAAAAGGATATCAATACACACCGGGCATATTTAAACTTACCGCCGCTTAAAAAATCTTTAATACAGATCATTGACGAACAGGAAATCCTGCATTTGTATGCCTTTAGCAGATTTCTTATCAGCCGGCCGGCTGACTGGCCACGGCAGGCTGACATAACAGGGTTTCTTACCGCCAAAGCGCCAACAGCTTCCAAAGAGAAAGATGCGGATAAGATCGCCGAAATTGGCAGTTGGTTGCAGCAGGGTAAGCCACCTGTTTATATCGGGTTCGGAAGTATCCCTGTGCCGGATCCTCAAACTTTTTCCAATGTATTGACCAGTTTACTTGACAACACCGATGAACGTTACATTTTTTGTGAAGGCTGGACCCATAATATCAGGCTGCCGCAAAATAACCGTTTACTTAAAATTAAATCAGCCAGCCATGCCTGGCTATTTCCTCAATGCCGGTTGGCCGTCGTTCATGGCGGAATTGGTACAATCGGGGCAGCATTGCTGGCAAAACTACCGGTAGTTGTGGTTTCTGTTTTCGGCGATCAGCCCATGTGGGGAAAGTTTATAGAAGAAAAAGGAATGGGGATACATGTTCCTTTCAAAAAACTTACCGGGCAAAAAATATTGAACGCCATTAAAAAGGCGGATACGGAAGAAATAAGAACAGCCGCCCGTTATACCGGCACCCTCATGGAAAAAGAAGACGGCGTGCAGCAGGCGATATCAAAACTGGAAGCATATTTTACGTCGAAAGGCAATGGTATGAAGCAATAAGACGCCTCAATAATTGTTTTACTCTGACAGTCATTAATTTTTTTGATAAACACCATTTAAACACATTTAGTATGAAGAAAGATATCACAGTAGTTATCACTTTATGGAAAAGGAATTATTTGCGGCTTCAACTGGATAGTATCATCAATCAAAGTGTCAGGCCATCGGAAATCTGGATTATTCAATGTGAGCATCATATTGAGATAGATGAAATACTCAACGAGTTTCGACCGATGTATTCAAATTTTGTAGTTATAAAATCTGATACAAATCTGAAATATTTTTTTAGATTTTCAGTCGCTTTAATGTGTACATCAACTTATTTATTGATGCTGGATGATGATATTATACCCTGTAAGGATTGGTTACGGATTTGTATTGCCAAGTGCAATGAGTATGATGCTGTTATTTCGTGCACGGGTCGTATTATACCGCTGAATGATATGTACCCCGAAACAATAAAAGATTCGAATTATAAAGATTTATTAATAGGCGATTGTTTTAATGATGAAGCGTTCAACTATTGTAAAAATGATACACAGGTTGATTTTGGTTGTAATAGTTATTTTATCAAAAGGTTATGGCTGCATGAATTTTGGAGCATCGCGCCCTATACGTTTGAATCGGGAGAGGATATTCATTTATCTGCATCGCTTATGATAAAAATGAAAATTCCTACTATAGTACCAAAGCAACTATCCAGGTATGACTCTGGCAACCTGGTGAAGGAATATGGAAAAGATGAATTTGCTTCCTGGACAAAGCCCGGTTTCTTTGAAATACGGAAAGGGATTTTTGAAAATTTTATAAACCAGATGGGATGGCAGCCTTTAAAGTGGAAAAAATAGGATTTTTCAATAATTATCCGCAATAGATAAAGCCTGGAAAATATTAAATGCAGAATGAATGCGGTTAAACAATGAGCCTGTATATTTTAGAACGCGGAATTGTTGAATACTAAATACATTTAGAATAAAAGGCTTCATACTTATATCCAGGTGCTTTTAGATTAGCACCGACAAAAGGCCGGCCCGAAAGAGAAATTATGAAACAATTGGCTATGCTGTTGCATCTACATACCCGCCCAGATGACCCTCCCGAATAATAGTGCATACTGGTAGCTTTTGTCAAAAAAACATCCGTTGCAGTACAGTATTCACTTATATTCATGAGGTTACTGTTCATACCACTTACATTATGAGTATTTTTTCAGGAAAAACGGCCTGTTTTCCTTACTTTTAGCGCAATCGGAAAACAAACCTGTTATACATGCTTTTAACGGTATTGGCTGGCTTACTTACCTCTATTTTCATTATTCCATTTGGCAAAATCATCAAATCAAAGTGGAGCATTTTACTCATGCTCCTACCTCTGAGTTTATTTGTTTACTATTTGAGGCTGGTACCTAATGTATCTTTAGGACAGGAGTTTTTAGAGTCTGCTTCGTGGATACCATCGCTCGGTGTGAACTTCGACTTTAAACTGGATGGCCTTTCGTTATTATTTGCCCTGCTTATTACAGGAGTTGGTACGGCAGTATATTTTTATGCACGTACTTATTTAAAAGGGCATCCTTATTTTGACCGTTTTTTTGGTTACCTGAGTTTGTTTATGTCTGCCATGCTGGGCATGGTACTGTCAGACAATATGTTGCTGTTATTTGTGTTTTGGGAATTAACCAGTATCAGCTCTTTTTTTCTTATCGGTTTCAATAACAGCGAACTCAGTTCCCGCAAAAGCGCGATCACAGCGCTTTCTATTACCGGCATGGGGGGCTTTTTTCTTTTGGCAGGTATTATATTATTAGGAAATGTTGCAGGTACTTACTCTATTTCGGAGTTAGTGCATGCACGGGAAACCATCATCCATCATACCCAATACCCATTGATATTGGGACTTTTTTTCATAGGTGCTTTTACCAAATCGGCACAATTCCCTTTTCATTTCTGGTTGCCGGGTGCCATGAAGGCGCCCACACCGGTTTCCGCCTATCTGCATTCTGCAACTATGGTCAAGGCCGGCATTTACCTGCTTGCCAGGTTTGATCCGATATTAGGAAATACGCCCATGTGGAGCTACCCGCTAATGATTGTTGGAGGCTTTACGATGTTATTTGCTGCCGGCCACTCACTGTTGCGGGTAGACTTGAAAAGCATACTGGCTTATTCTACCATTTCTGCATTAGGCATCCTCACCTTTCTTATCGGCCTGGGTACCAGAGACGCGGTAATTGCGGTGAGCGTTTTTATATTGGTACATGCACTATATAAGGCGGCACTGTTCCTGGTTACAGGTATTATAGATCATGAAACGCACACACGCGATATCACGAAACTGTCAGGTCTCAGAAAAGTATTATTACCGGTAGCTATAGCAGGTTTTTTAGCGGCGCTCTCCAGTGCAGGCATACCGCTTTCATTTGGTTTTATAGGTAAAGATCTTATTTATGAGGCCACGCTTCATACCGGATCTTCGATGGTACTGGTATTAACATCGCTGGCAGTTATTACCAATATCTGCCTGGTGTCAGCCGGTTTTATGGCCGGTATTAAACCCTTTACCGGTCAATTGCCTGCATCCTTTCAAAAAATACACCTGCCCTATACCTCTATGTGGCTGCCGCCGCTGATACTTGCGGTTTTAGGAGTATTGTTTGGATTGATACCGCATTATATAGGAGAGCTTTTTTCCCTGCGGGCAGCTAATGCCATGTTTGGCGCAGATACCAAGCTCGATTTAAAAATATGGCATGGTTTCAATACCGTACTGCTATTAAGCTTGCTAACATTTGCCGCCGGTACCCTGCTCTACTTCGTTAACAAACCGGGCTTATCGAAAAGCCGCTGGATCCATCGGTTTAAGAACCTGGCTCCTGAGTTCATTATGCAGCGCATTACCGCCGGCATCTTCCGGTTCTCCGAATGGTATACAGGCACTTTTCACAACGGCTATCTCCGGTCTTATCATCTAAAAATTATTCTTTTTGCCGAGGCATTGCTCGCTTATAAACTTTGGCTAAGCGGCCCTATAGATATTAATTTCTATAACCTGGCCATGCTAAGTGTGTACGAAGTAGCTATAGTAGCCATTTTAATAGGCGCACTAGCCATGATGATTACAACGAAATCGCGCCTGACAGCCGTGGTATCTATGAGCATTATCGGGTACTGCATCTGCCTGATGTTTGTTTTTTACAGCGCTCCCGACCTGGCCATGACTCAATTTACCATCGACACGCTTACTACTGTTCTGTTTGTGCTGGTACTTTATAAATTACCCCCGTTTTTAAACCTTGGTACCCGAAGGGAACGTTACCGGGATATGGCCGTGGCACTTGGGTTTGGATTAATACTTTGTATGGTAGCATTGCAGGTGCATCACGAACCGATTGAAACTGCAACCAGCGACTTTTATGGATCACATGCCTACCTGGAAGCCAAAGGCAAAAATGTAGTGAATGTGATACTGGTAGATTTCCGCGGCATTGATACACTTTTTGAAACAGTAGTGCTGAGCATTGCAGCCATTGGCGTATACAATTTATTAAGGCTGAGATTAAAACCCTCGGAAAAAGAATAATATGAGAAGTAGTATTTTACAAACGGCAACACGGTATTTACTACCCATCCTGCTTTTGTTTTCAGTGTTCCTGCTTTTAAGAGGGCACTATTACCCCGGCGGTGGTTTTGTTGGCGGACTGGTAGCTTCTATAGCATTTGTACTGCATAGTTTTGCCAACGGTACCAATGCTACCATGACGTTATTAGGCAGGAAGCCGCTTTCTTTGATCCCTATGGGATTAGGTATCGCTGCGCTGAGCGTGCTGGCGCCTGTGCTTTGGGGGTTACCCCCCATGACAGGCCTTTGGGTGGAAGGGAAATTTCCCATAATAGGATCGCTCGGCTCAGCCTTGTTCTTCGACCTGGGCGTTTACCTGGTGGTAGTGGGTGTTGTGTTAACCATCTTATTTACCATTTCACTAACAGACGATTAATATGGAGCTACTGTTGATACTGGTTTTAGGATTGTTGTATGCGGGCGGCGTATATCTTATTTTACGGCGCAGTTTGGTGAAACTTTTACTCGGTATTATGCTTTTAGGCAGCGCTACTAATATCCTGATATTTGTTTTGGGGGCTATTGTAAAAGGCAAACCGCCCATTATTGATTCGGCACAAGACGTATTGGATAAAGCCTATGCCGACCCTGTGCCGCAGGCATTAATTCTTACCGCCATTGTAATAAGCTTTGCCCTTACTGCTTTTGCCATTGTACTGCTAAAGCGGGTATATGCGTTAGTAGAAACAGATGATTTAGATAATCTAAACACACCCGAGGAAGAAGATATATGATGGGAAATTTTATTTTAGCCCCGGTTTTCATTCATTTACTCATTGCCATCTTTCAACTGATTGCGTGGCGTAAAACAGTTACGCAAAGAATTCTTTCGGTAGGAGGCGCGCTGGCCGCACTGGTTACTGCTATACTCCTTTTTCGTGAAGTTTACCTGCACGGCACGTTTACTGTAAATGCCTCTAACTGGAAAGCCCCCTTCAGCATTGTTTTTGTAGCCGACCTTTTAGGTGTTACTATGGTGCTGCTCACTTCCATAGCGGCATTTGCGGTATCTATGTTTTCGGCCACCGGCTTAAGCCGCCAAAGAATGCTTTATGGTTATTTCCCGATTTTCCATTTCTTGGTAATGGGCCTAAACGGCGCTTTCCTTACCGGCGATATATTCAACCTATATGTATGGTTTGAAGTGATCATTATAGCCTCTTTTGTACTGATGACATTAGGCGGACGAAAAACGCAGCTCGAAGGAGCATTGAAATACATGTCGATGAACATACTGGCCTCCATGTTTTTTTTAACGGGAATTGGTATTTTGTACGGGATGACCGGTTCCCTGAACATGGCAGACCTGGCTATTAAAATGCATGACGTTCAGAACCGCTCTTTGGTAGGCATTACCTCCGTCTTTTTCATACTGGGCTTTGGTATTAAATCTGCGGTCTTTCCGCTCTATTTTTGGCTGCCCTCTTCTTATCACACACCGCCGTCTGCCGTGGCGGCAACATTTGGAGGTCTTTTAACCAAAGTGGGTATCTATGCCATTTTACGCGTTAACAGCCTGATCTTTATCCCCGACGATTTTACCAAAAACCTGTTGATGGTTATTGCGGTACTTACCATACTGACCGGAACTTTTGGTGCGCTCAATAAAATCAATATCCGCAGGCTTTTTTCTTACCTGATTGTATGTCATATTGGCTTTATGGTGGGTGGTATTGCTATGTTCAGCAAGCTGGCGCTGATGGGAACCTTGTTTTACCTGATACACGACATCATGGTAAAAACCAACATGTTTCTGATATCTGGTGTAATCATGCAACTGAGAGGAGTGGTTACCATGGAAAAACTGGGCGGGCTCTATAAAGAGTACCCGAAGATATCATTGTTAATTGCTATCGTTTTACTGTCACTGGTAGGAATACCCCCTTTGTCAGGTTTCTGGCCCAAAGTATACTTATTCAGGGAGGCCTTCAATGAGCACCAGTACTTTTTTGTGGGCGCGTTGATAGCTGGCAGCCTGGCTACATTATACGTAATTGCCAAAATGTGGGCAGAAGTGTTTTGGAAAGAAGTGCCGGCAGATGTTGTAGTTGATAATAAATTTGAGCCCATGCCACTGTCGAGAAAAGCATTGCTGATTACACCTGTGGCCGTGCTTGGCATTGTATCTGTTTATATAGGATTAAACGCTGAAGTAATTATACAGGTAACAGACAGGATTGCCACAGAATTGCTTGACACCAGTTCATATATTGAGGCGGTTTTTAAACATTAAAACAGGAGCATATGATTAAGAATTTCCTGATGAACCTTTTGCTCTCCTTTTTATGGGTAGCTCTTACGGGCTCGCTATCTTACTCGGGCTTCGTTTTTGGCTTTATACTGGGTTTTTTGGTGCTGTGGATCATGAATAAGAATGAAGAAGATCGCAGGTACTTTTACAGGCTACCCCAGATATTCAGCTTCGTCTTTTATTTTTTATACCAGATGCTCAAAGCAAATATTCAGGTAGCCTATGATGTAATTACACCTAAATACTTTTTCAGGCCGGGTGTGGTACGTTATCCCTTAAGCGCCAGGTCCGATTTTGAGATTAATGTGCTCTCTACACTCATCTCATTAACGCCCGGTACGCTGATCTTAGATGTTAGTGAAGACAAAAAAGCATTGTACATACACGCCATGTATCTTAAAAGCCCTGAGGCCTTTGTAAGGCAGCTAAAAGAAGGCATGGAAAAAAGACTATTAGAAATTTTAAGATGACATTAGCCAACTACTTTGATTTCGTCATTCTGCCCATACTTACCTTATCGGTAGTATTGGTTTTTATCCGTCTGTTCAAAGGTCCTGCAATAGTAGATCGTGTAATAGCACTCGACCTCATTATCACAATAGGCATAGGCATTATTACTGTGTACAGTATCAGGCAAAATCAAAAAATACTGTTAGACGTTGCCATCATACTGGCACTTATTGCGTTTCTGGGCACCATAGCCTTTTCTTATTACATCGAAAAACAAAAAGATGATTAATATAATTTTAGCAATACTCAGCACATTAGGCGCACTCGCTATTTTATTTGCTTCTATCGGCATTTTAAGAATGCCCGATTTTTACCTCAGGCTGTCTGTTACTGTAAAAGCATCGAGCCTGGGTGTAGGCCTTCTATTAATTTGTGCAGCCGTTATGTTTCCCGGCGACGCCTCGGTAACTACCAAAGCCATCGCTATTATTTTCTTCCTTATCATTACGGCACCCATCGCTGCGCACATGATTGGTCGTACAGCCTACTTTATCGGAACGCCTTTATGGAAAGGCACTATTGTAGATGAGCTGGATGGCATGTACAATAAGGAAACCCACGAGCTGCAAAGCGATCCTCACGAGGCCACCGGCAAATCTACCTCGTCGCTTGATGACCAGATAGCCGATACGGAAGATGAAACCCGCTAAGCCTTAAAAAAAATGGTAAGCTATTAGCTTACCATGGTTTGATACTTTTTCCAGTTATCACCAATCATCCAGAGATTGACAAGGAATAGCGCGCCTGCGATAAGCAGTCCTGAAGGCATAAAAGTTGCGTTATGACAAAGAATACCGATCATTACCGGCAATATCATAATAGCTCCCAAAGCCCGGGTTTTAGGAAAGATAATAAGTATTCCCGCAACCAATTCAATTAACCCTGTTAAAGGAGTTAACCAGCTAAGCGTCCCAAAGGCCTCAAAAACGGGCTTCATTTCGGGGGTCATGGGCGGCATAGGCATGTAGTGCAGGAATTTGTCGAGGCCTGCGTTAATAAACATCAATGCGAATAGCACGAAAAAGATTGTTTTTACAATTTTCATTTAGTCTGATTTAAAAGTGATTGTTTTTGTTTAGAAAGCTAGAGTAAAGCTAAAAAATTTTTGCTTGGTTATCTGCTACATATTTTAAAACAGTTTCGCCATTGGCAAATCTCCTGGTTTCGGTTAATTTCAGCTTTCGCTTACAAGCTGTGCCGGTAAACAAGGGTACTCCCCTGCCGAAAATAACCGGGTTTATAAAGATCCAGTAAATGTCAATAAGGTTTTGATCCATCAGCTGGCCGGCTACATTGGGGCTGCCAAAAATCACTATTGATTTGCCCTGCTGCTGCTTTACCTGCTGAACAAATTGCGGAAGCTGATCATGAACAAAAAGTATATCCCCAGGCTCCGGCTGCAATAGGCTCCTGGAGGCCACCACTTTTGTGGCAGAGTTATACCACTGTGAATATTTCTTTTCGGCCTGTGTAGCACCTGGTTTCCGGCCGGCTTCAGGCCAGAAGGAGTGCAGCAGGGTATGGGTTATCCGCCCCGATAAAATAGTGTCAGCCTCCCGGCATATATCGGCCACAAAATCCAGGTTATCTTCTCCTGATTCAAAATCGTCCAGCTGACCGTCGCTGTTTGCTACATACCCATCTAAAGAAATGTGGGCGATCCATATAATTTTCCTCATTGCTGCTCAACATAATTTTTAAACCTGTTTAAAACCGACTGGCAAAACTCCTGCTGCATTGCCGTTCCTGTTCCTACCTCCGGTTCAAAACGCTCTCTTACAATAGTATTATGGTCAATTTGCTGAAACTCTATCAGGGTCTTCCTGTTGTCATCCAGTGTATAAGCTATCATTTCAAAAGGAATAACCTGCGTATAAGTACCGGTATGATCAAACCCCTCCCGTCCGTCCTTCCGCTCCATTTGAAACCGGAAACGGCCACCCGCTACCAGGTTGTTCTCAGCAACAGGGCAATGCCAGTCATTAAATGGAATATTCCATTGCATAATGTGTTCGGGCAAGGTCCAGTACGCCCACACTTCAGTTACAGGCTTGCCTATCAAAACCAATGCTATCAAACTTTCGCTGTTCATTACTTACTTCATTGAATGAAGACCAATAGTATTTCCCTCTGTGTCCTGTAGAATAGAACAAAAACCATATTCGCCAATTGCCATTTTAGATTGCGTTACTTTTCCCCCGGCTGCCTCAACCCGGCGCTCCTCTACCGCGCAGTCTTCGCATCCAAAATATACAGTTACATTGCTGCCACCCGCGTTCATACCTTCCATTTTAACCAATGTACCTGAAGTACCAAACCCTTCCATATTGCCGGGAAAGGAGCGCATCTCCATAGATTGATCGGTAGGATCAGACATCTGATCCAGTTTAAGATCAAGCACCGTTTCATAAAACCGGGCGGCGCGGTTCATATCGTCTACATAAATTTCAAACCATACTACCGGGTTTCCTTTTTTGCTTTCCATTACTGATTATTTTAAATGATTATTGATTCAATAAATAAGCCTGGATATTTTTGATCTGGTTCAAATGTCTTTGGGTATGAACCTGTACAAAGCGCAACCACTCGTAGCGGGTAAGGTATCCCATAAAGGGAAATTCCATATCTAAGCATAACTGCAACAACTCCTTATTATTTATAGTGTTGGTAAGAAGTGTTTTATTGGCTTTTATTTTTTCAAGCAGCTCTTCTTTTTGATGTGGCGGCAGGTGTGGCGTAACAGCCGGGGCTGCTTTTGCTTTTTGGCTCATATCGAGAAAAATGCTTTTCAGCGCTTCTTCATTTTCGTTATATGGCCGTTCTGCCTCTTTTACATGGCTGTCAGGTATACCGCGGCTGCAGATGGCAATATGCTCGGCCACCTGGCCAATCGTCCAGCTATCTTCGAAGGGTACTCTGTCAAAAAGATCCTGGGGTATTTCATTAAGAACATCAGTCACTTCATCAAAGACAGTACTGATATCCTGGCTTAACTGTGCTTTTTCCATAATTGAATAATTTTGCGGGTCAACCGTTATTCAAAAATAGTATCGCGTACGGGCATAGGTGCTTGCCATTTGGCAAGTAATCCTATGAACACTTGTAAAAAAGAAATACTTGCCATATGACAAGTAAACGGGTAAATGGCCACCGGTTTAGCAAAAGAGTGGTACCGGCATATTATCCGGCCGGATAGGTAGCTACTTCTTTCCTGATCCTGCTTAAAGACGTATCAGTAACACCCAGGTAGGAAGCGATTTGCTTTAGAGGTACATTTTGTATGATCTGCGGTTTTGCTCTCAGTAATTTCAGATAACGATTGGTTGCTGTTTCCTGTACCATATCGAGCGACCGTTGCTTAATCGCAAAAAGCTGGCTGGTAAACCAAAGACGTCCCCAGTCTACATATGCAGGTATCGTACTGAACAATGCCTGGAAAACACTAAATTCAATCTTCCACATTACACAATCGGTAACAGTTTGTATATTCTCCGGAGAAGGGATACGTTGAAACAAAGATGCGGTAGAGATCACAATCTCTCCTTCCGTAAAAAATTCGGTGCTGATCTCGTCGTTATTGTAATCGTAAACATAGGCCCTCGCCACCCCGCTTTGAAGTACGTAATATTCATTGGCAATTTTTCCTTCTTTTAAAAGAAGGGTGCCTTTGGGCACTTCCATCAGCTCGTGGGCATCGGCAATTTGTTGAAAATCGGCAGCTGATAAAAGGGGATGATTGTATACGGCTTTTAATACTTCCATCGGAGTTGTTTAACAAGCCTGTAAGATAGCTATAAAAAGCGATCCATAAAAAGCCTCGGGTATTTTGCAGGGAAAATGATTAAAGCTGCACTTAACATAAAAGAACTGCCACTGACCTTACTATACAATTCTTGCAGCCACTTTCAATATGCTGATTCTAGTGGTAATAAAATATCTTTGCCATATGGAATTATTTGCGGAATCATTAACTCAATACAAAAGACTGTTAACCAAAGAAGTAAGGATAGGAGACCTGCTATTGGGCAATAATCACCCTATAAGGGTACAAACCATGACCACCACCGACACAATGGATACGATGGCTACCGTGGAGCAAACGATCCGTTGTATTGAGGCAGGTGCGGAATTAGTACGAATTACCGCTCCTTCAAAAAAAGAAGCAGAAAACCTGCTCAACATTAAAAATGAATTAAGAAAAAGAGGCTACACTACCCCCCTGGTAGCCGATATACATTTTACACCCAATGCCGCGGAAATAGCCGCCCGTATTATCGAAAAAGTAAGGGTAAACCCAGGCAATTATGTTGATAAGAAGAAATTTGAACAGATAGAATATACTGACGCCGAATATGCAGAAGAAATAGACCGTATCCGCGAACGATTTACCCCGTTGGTAAAGATCTGTAAGGAATATGGCACTGCTATGCGTATAGGCACCAATCATGGCAGTTTGAGCGACCGCATTATGAGCCGTTACGGCGATACGCCTATTGGTATGGTAGAAAGCGCTATGGAATTTTTACGTATTGCCAGAAGCGAAAGTTATCACCAGATCGTATTAAGCATGAAAGCCAGTAACCCGCAGGTGATGGTGCAGGCCTACCGCCTGTTGATCAAGACCATGCAGGAAGAGTTTGGCGAAATATACCCTTTACACCTGGGTGTTACAGAGGCTGGCGACGGAGAAGAAGGCCGTATTAAATCGGCTGTAGGCATTGGCACTTTAATGGAAGACGGCATTGGAGATACCATTCGGGTTTCTCTTACCGAAGATCCAGAGCTGGAAATACCGGTTTGCCGGGATATCGTGAAGCGGTATGAAAACAAAGCTGATAAGTTGACTGGTTTAGATGATGACGACGAAAACATCCCCGCACCGGTCAACCGGTCTACCTACAATCCGTTTAATTTTAAAAGACATCAAACAACCGCAGTAAGTAATATTGGCGGAGGCCAGGTGCCTGTGGTAATAGCAGATCTTAGTAAGATAGAAACCCTGACACCGGCTTCATTAAAAGGGATTGGCTATACCTACAACGAAGCAGATGATAAATGGAATATAGCCGATGCAGCGGCTGATTATGTTTACATCAACCAATCAGATATTGGTTTTGCGTTGCCAGGCACATTAAAAGTAATTACTCCTTACGAGCATTGGAAAAACGCACCCGACACTACCAAGTACTTCCCTATCTATTGCGCCCAACATTTTGCAGCAATTGAACAAGCCGAAAGTGATATCAATTTTGTTATGATCGATTGCCCGCAGGAGGAGCAATACCTGCAGCAGGTTACGCAAAAAGCCAATGTGGTTTTGTGCCTGAGCAGCACGCGGAAAAACGCGATGCAAACGGTGCGAGCCACCTGTGTAAAATTGCAGCAGGAGCATATAACCGCTCCCATCGTATTTATAACTGACAGTAGCTGGAGTACTGCCGATGAGCACCTCATCCATTACGCTACAGAAACCGGCGCGTTGTTCCTCGACGGGTTTGGCGATGGCATATGCCTGGGCATGTCGCAAAACGCTTATACACAAGCAGCCGCATTAAATGCTTCAGGGCGAAATTACCTGAACAATCAGTCTCCCGAACAGTTTATCAATAATACGGCATTCAGTATACTGCAGGCTACCCGTATGCGTATTTCGAAAACAGAATATATTTCATGCCCCTCATGCGGTCGTACTTTGTTTGACCTGCAGGAAACAACCACTAAAATACGCTCGGTAACCAATCATCTTAAAGGTGTTAAAATAGCTATTATGGGATGCATTGTAAACGGGCCTGGCGAAATGGCCGATGCCGATTTTGGCTACGTAGGAAGCGGACCGGGCAAGATAACGCTTTACCGGGGCAAGGAAGTAGTAAAACGAAATGTTAATAGCGAGGTTGCAGTAGATGAACTGATTAATCTCTTAAAAGAAAACGAAGCCTGGGTAGAGCCTTAAATTCATCATCAGCTCATCACACCCGCATTGTTCAAAGAATGAACAGCAGCACTCATTGGCTGTAAAGGCGCATTCACCGAAAAAAGCATGATATGTTTTTTTCGCTAATGATTTTTTTGAAAATTTGCGCATCATATTCATTAACTGTTGATGAACGCTACAGGCTAACAGAAATAAGTAGGCCGTTAACCGTTAAAACCTATCCTGTAAAACAGGCTATTCTTCAAAGGATAGCCTGTTTTGCTTTTATTATTTTAATTCCTGTTCGTATTAAACGGTACTTATCTTTATAAAATATATAACCACACCTGCCATGAAGCCTGCTTATATTTTCGGGATAACCGTTATTGTTTACTTCCTGGGGATGGCCCTCGCACAGGATACTATACAATTTATCTTTAAACCCCTCTTAGTAAGCTCTTTGCTTTTTTATTTTGTGATAACTACGAAACGGGCTCAATCCGCATTAAAAGGGTGGATAATAGGGGCACTGGTGTTTTCCGTTGCCGGCGACACCCTCCTCCTGTTTGCCAATACTAATGAGCTGTTTTTTATACTGGGACTTTGCGCCTTTCTGGTAGCCCACCTTTTTTACATCTGCACCTTCCATCAAATACGCACCACGCATCATATTGCAGGTAAGTGGTATGTGGCTATAATAGTAGCTGTCTACTATTTCCTTATCATCAACTTCTTACTGCCCCACCTCGGTGGTTTGAAATATCCCGTTATTGTTTACGGCCTGGTGATCAGCTTTATGCTGCTGGTAGCCATGCATCTTTACGACCTGGAAGACAACCTTACCGCAAGATATTTATTAACAGGAGCGATCTTTTTCGTGATCTCCGACTCGGTTTTAGCGCTCAATAAGTTTTATCAATCTTATACATGGGGAGGATGGATAATTATGATTACCTATGTGCTGGCCCAATGGTTATTAGTAAAAGGGCTTACCAGGTATATTAATCACATTCCTGCAGTTTAAACCGCATCTTTGCCTGCATGTTATTACCGAAAAAGCTGGAAGCGCATTTTTTAAACGATCAGCGCATAGAAATTTATATACCGGAGGAACAAGCCATACTGGATAAGTATCGAAACAACAAAGACGATGCCTATTGGGCACAGGTATGGCCCGCTGCTATAGGTCTTTGTCTTTTCCTCGAGCAGCATACTTATTTTATTCGCAACAAGCAAATACTCGAACTCGCCGCCGGGCTGGGACTACCTGGATTGTACACAGCTTCTTTAGCCCAACAAGTAACCATTACCGATAAAGAGCCGCTTTCTAAAGTGTTTGTACAACAATCTGCATTGCACCTTGGGTTGAAAAATGTGATAACAAAAACCCTGAACTGGAAGGATGCCCTACAAGAACCACTACCTGAGCTGGTACTTTTAAGCGATGTAAACTATGAACCTGCTGTATTTGAAGAATTAAAACAAGTACTCCTGCTTTATCTCACTCAAAAGGTACCGGTTATTATCAGCACTCCCCAGCGGTTGGTAGCAAAAGAATTTATAATGGAACTGATGCCTTACAGCAGTTTACAATGGAATTGTATCGTTCCGCTGCACAATAAAAAAACAGGCGTTAGTATTTTTGTGCTGGAAAGAGAAGCGCTGCTATAAATTGATCCGAGTTTAGTAGTTTTTCATGACATTCGGTGTTTTGAATATGCTTACATTTGATGTTCGTACACCGGTACACTGAATAGGTCTTAAAAGCTTCTGCGGAAGCAGACGAAATTGCTGCGATAAATTCTGTAGACCGGAACTATAAATGATCAATCAATGCAACAAGTAGATTTTTTAGTAATCGGAACGGGTATAGCCGGTCTTACTTACGCGTATAAAATGGCCGAAAAATACCCTGATAAAAAAGTTTTGGTAATTACCAAGGCTGCAGCCGATGAAACCAACACCAAGTACGCACAGGGAGGCGTGGCGGTGGTGAACGACCTGGAGAAAGACAGCTTCGAAAAACATATAGAGGACACATTGATTGCGGGAGATGGATTATGCAATGAGAAGATCGTTGATATAGTGGTAAAGGACGGTCCTGAAAGAGTGCAGGAACTGATTGACCTGGGCGCTAATTTTGATAAAGAATCGGGTGGAGATTACAAGTTGGGAAAAGAAGGCGGGCACAGCGAGTTTCGCATTATTCATCATAAAGACATTACCGGATGGGAAATGGAACGCACCCTGCTGGAAGCAGTGGCCCGCCTGAGCAATATTGAAATCATTAAGCATTGCTTCGTTGTGGATATTATCACCCAACACCATTTAGGTTACCTGGTAACCAAGTCTACACCCGATATTGAGTGCTATGGCGTGTACGCACTCAATCTTCACACCAATGAAATAGAAACTATTTTAGCCAAAACCACATACCTGGCAAGCGGCGGCAACGGGCAGGTATACCGCACTACAACTAATCCGGCTATTGCTACGGGAGATGGGGTAGCTATGGTGTACAGGGCTAAAGGAAGGATAGAGAATATGGAATTCATACAGTTCCATCCTACGGCTTTGTATGAACCCGGCTTGAGAGGACAGGCTTTTTTGATAACGGAAGCCGTACGTGGAGACGGGGGTATCCTTCGCAATAAAAACGGGGAAGCCTTTATGGAGCGCTATGATGAGCGTAAAGATCTGGCGCCCCGCGATATTGTAGCGCGCGCTATCGACAATGAACTAAAAACAACCGGTACGGAACATGTATGGCTGGATTGCCGGCATTTTAACACCGAAAAATTTGTGGAGCATTTCCCGAATATTTATGAAAAATGTAAAAGTATAGGCATTGACATTTCAAAAGATATGATCCCTGTAGCGCCGGCAGCTCATTACAGTTGCGGTGGCATTAAGGTAGACGAATGGGGACAAACATCTATCAGGAACCTTTACGCCGTAGGCGAATGTAGCAGCACCGGGCTTCATGGAGCCAACCGGCTGGCCAGCAATTCCCTGTTGGAGGCAATGGTATTTGCGCACAGATGTTTTATTCATGTTTCCCAGAAAGTTGATCATAATGAGCTGCCCGGGCATCCTACGCTAAAGTTCAATATTCCCGCATGGAATGCCCTGGGTACCAGCACGCCAAAAGAACTGATATTGATTACCCAGAGCCTTAAAGAAATTCAGCAGGTGATGAGCGATTATGTAGGTATTGTGCGAAACAATATCAGGCTGCAAAGGGCTATCAGGCGTATCGACCTGCTTTGGGAAGAAACAGAACAGCTTTACAAAACCAGCACGCTTTCGCCCAATATTTTAGAACTTCGCAACCTGATAACGGTGGGTTATTTAATTGTAAAAGGTTCTACTTTCCGTAAAGAAAGCCGCGGCCTGAATTTCAATACCGATTATCCGCAAAAAAGCGAGCTGCTGCAAAATATTGTTTTATAACGGCGTTCATAGTAGATAGTTCATGGTTCAGGTTAAATGCTCCGAACTATGAGCTATGAACCATGAATGATGAACTTTTCCGATGTATTATATCGTTTATTTCTTCTTCTATTTAATCTCGCTGCTACCCTTAAGGGTATTACACTTTATATCGGATAGTATCTACGGTATACTTTATCATGTAGTCAAATACCGCAAAAAAGTAGTGATGGATAACTTATTGATTGCGTTTCCTGAAAAAACAGAAGAGGAGCGTATAGCCATCGCCAAAGGCTTCTATCACAAACTTATCGATTCCATGATCGAGTCGTTAAAATTGCTTTCGGCTCCGGACTCTTTTTTTGAAAAAAGGTTTAAAGGTAACTGGGATCTTATTAACCGGTATTATGACGAGGGGCGCCCGGTACAAATACATTTGGGGCATAATTTCAACTGGGAATGGGGCAATGCCATGCTGGCCAAAAATGTAAAGCATCAATACCTGGGAGTTTATATGCCGTTGACGAGCAAGGTATTCGACCGGCTTTTTAAAAAAATGAGATCGAGGGGAAATTCCATACTCATTCGCGCAACCAATATGACCAGGGAATTCCTGCCATATCGGCGAAGCCTCTATTGTATAGGATTGATTGCAGATCAAAGCCCGGGCAGGATACACAAAACCAACTGGTTCGACTTTTTTGGGAGAAAAACCGCTTTTATTACGGGCTCTGCAAAAATGGGAATTGCAGCCAATTCCGTGATAGCCTTTGCCACTATAAGGCGTGTAAAAAGAGGTTACTACGAAACCTCTTTTGAAATAGCTGAAGAGCATCCTCAATCTGTAACAGAAGTTGAACTCACCCGCCGTTTTGTAAACTACCTGGAAACCAATATCCGGAAGTATCCCGACAACTGGTTGTGGAGCCACAGAAGATGGAAACACGAGTGGAAGGAAGAATATGATCTTTAATTCTCAAAAAAAGTGCTATATTTGCAGTCGCAGGTCTCATACGGCCAGCTCCTGTTGAAACTCCCCAGGGCCGGAAGGCAGCAAGGATAGACGGTTGTAGCGGCGCGATGTGAGTAGCCTGCTTTTTTTGTGCCCTTACTTTTCGGTTTACCTTTATTATATTACTTTAGCATGTCTATAAGACCATGCAGCCCATTAAGTTCACGATAAAAGTGATGCTCTCACTGTGGTGTGAACCGGGGTGCAAATGAGCAACGGGATAGATGACACGGACACCATATATTTTTTTATATCTCGCATAAAAACAAAAAAAATAAATCATGAAATTTTTTATCGACACCGCAAACCTCGATCAGATCAGGGAAGCTAATGACATGGGTATATTGGACGGGGTAACCACCAACCCGTCGTTAATGGCAAAAGAAGGTATTAAAGGGCACGACGCTATTATGAAGCATTATGTTGATATATGCGAAATTGTAGACGGCGATATCAGCGCAGAAGTGGTTAGCACCGATTTTGAAGGTATTATAGAAGAAGGCAAGAAGCTGGCTGCCCTTCATAAAAATATTATTGTGAAGGTGCCTATGATTAAAGACGGGGTAAAAGCTATTAAATGGTTTACCGATAATGGCATTAAAACCAACTGCACGCTGGTGTTTAGCGCCGGGCAGGCTATTCTTGCTGCCAAAGCGGGGGCAAAATACGTATCGCCATTTATTGGCCGTATAGATGACAGTGGCTGGGATGGTGTACAACTAATTGAGCAGATTGCTCATATTTACAACGTGCAGGGCTTTAAAACAGAGGTGCTGGCGGCTTCCATTCGCAACGCCAATCATATTATCCGTTGCGCTGAAGTAGGCGCTGATGTATGTACCTGTCCATTAGAGCCTATTCTGGCATTATTAAAACATCCGCTGACAGATATTGGCCTGGCAAAATTTTTAGAAGACGCTAAGAAGTTTCAGTAATTCATAGTTGAAGAGTTGAGAAGTTGACAGGTTAACAAGGCGTAAGCCCGGTACTTTTCAACTTTTCAACCTTTCCGCTTTTCAACAATTTTAATTGAACATTTCATCTTTCATTGCCTATCGCATTGCATTCAACCGAAGCCGGTCGTTTTCGCGGTTTATAATACGGCTTTCGGTGGTAGCTACCGTCATCAGCGTGGCCGCAATGATTATTACCTTAGCTTTCGCTAATGGCTTCCAGAAAAAAGTGAGTGAAAAGGTATTCAGCTTCTGGGGGCATTTGCGGATCCAGGAAACGCTTCCCTATTCATCTCTGATAACAGAAGAAATACCCATTATTGCCAGCAACGAAATTGAAAAAGGCATTCGTGCCACTCCTAATGTAAAAGCTGTATATCCATTTGCCACGCGATATGCTATCCTTAAAACCAAAGACGACCTGCAGGGTATATTGGTAAAAGGGCTCGATAAAACCTATGATTTTAATAACCTTCGGCAATTTATAGTACAGGGAGATCCTATCCGGTTTAATGACACTACCTACAGCCGCGATATTATGATCTCCAGGAAAACGGCTCAGGAGCTTCATCTCAACCTTAACGACAGGGTATCTATTTATTTTATAAGGCCCGACGGGTCTAAAAGACGCGATAAGCTTACCATCAGGGGCATCTTCAAAACAGATATCGGCGATTTTGACAACTCTTTTGCAATTGGCGATATTCAGTTGATACGCAGGTTAAACAACTGGCAAGCTAACCAGATAGGCGGGTATGAAATAGTTTTAAATGATTTCAGGAAGACCGACTCCACGATGCACCAGCTAGCCCAGTTACCCGGCTTTGATGAGAGCTGGAGCGTACAGAATATCAAGGATTATATTCCCAATATATTTGACTGGCTCAATATGCAGGATACCACCCGAAATGTGCTGATTGGTATTATGATAGTAGTTGCGGTTATTAATTTAATTACCTGCCTGATTATTCTGGTGCTGGAACGCATGCGTATGGTAGGCGTGCTAAAAGCTATCGGCGCCACCGACTGGGCGGTACAAAAGATCTTCCTGCGTCACAGCCTCATTATTGCACTACGCGGCATCCTGATTGGCGCAGCTATTGGCCTGGGTATCTTATATGCCCAAATAAAAACCGGGTTTATAAAACTGGATGAAGAAGCTTATTACATGGACAGGGCAGCAGTAGATATAACAGCCTGGGAAGTTATTGCCATCTGCGGGGCAACGTTTTTGATCTGCATGCTGGTATTATTAATTCCTTCCTATATTGTTAAAAAGATCCAGCCGGTTAAAGCCATCCAATTCAGATAAATAATGGATGAAAAACCAGTTTACAATGCCGGCCCTTTTATCACGCACAAACCTTTACGCCTTATTCACCGTTTACCCTCTCAGGTGAGAAAGAATAATACCGGTGGCTACCGCCGCATTTAATGACTCGGCCCCGCCCCATTTTTCTATCGTTATTTTTTTTGTAACCCTGCTCATCACATCCGGCCGTATTCCCTTCGACTCATTACCAATAACTATCAACCCATTGGATATAGAAGGTATATCTTTTAAAGCAACACCATCAAGGGCTGCGCCATAAAGGGCTGTTCCCTGCTGCTGATCAAGCCATTCATTAAGATCGGTATACAAAAGCTGTACCCTGAAAATACTCCCCATGGTGGATTGCACCACTTTAGAATTATAAGCATCAGCGCAGTCTTTGCTGCAAATAATTTGCTGTACGCCAAACCAGTCGGCGATCCTTATAATGGTACCCAGGTTGCCCGGATCCTGTATCCCATCCAGCACCAGGCCAGGCTGATCTGTCCGGAATCTGAAATCCAGGCGCGGCATCTCTACAACAGCCAATACCTGGTTGGGGGTTTTGAGCTGAGAGATCTTTTCCAACTCAAATTCAGCCACAATTTCGCTGTCCGCACTTTTGCATAATTCGGCATTCAATACCAGCCACTCCTTTAACGCGTAAACCTTTCTCACCACCTGCCCTTTCGCAGCCAAAGCCTCTTGCACTATTTTGGGCCCTTCCACCAGGTAAACCCCTTCTTCATCCCTGAATTTTTTTTGGCTTAAACTTTGAATATATTTGACCTCAGATTTATTAAGCATCCTTTTAATATAATTCATCCATTGAATAATAACATTCAATCATACAAAAATATACATCTTCTTTTTGTACCCCTTATAATGGTGTTTGTTTTTTCTTCCTGTACATTATTTACGGTGGTCAGGAACGAGCCCCCGAACAAACCTTATATCTTTCAAACATCCATCAATATAAAAGACAATAGCCTTAAAAAAGACGAAAGATCTAAACTGGAAGAAGGTTTATACGAACAGCTGGATGATAGCATAGCAGCCAGGAAGCTCGACAAAGTATTCTGGGAGGTATTGAAAAATCCCCAACCTCTCGACACGGGCCTGATCGGCCGGTCGCTTGAATTCATGAACAATTATATGATCGCAGAAGGGTATTTTCACGATTCCATCAACTTCACCACAGCGATAAAAGAAGTGGGCAACCAGCAAAGAGCTTTTATCAACTTTAATGTATGGCCGGGGAAAGTTACCCGTATCGATTCGCTGGGTTATGATTTGCAAAACGACAGCCTGCAGGACCTTACCATCAAAAATTTGCAGGATGCGATGATTAAAAAAGGAGATCCATTTGCCCAGGCACCTATTTCTATGGAATTAGACCGCCTGGTGGAACTCTATAGAAACCATGGTTACCTGCTTTTCACCCGGAATAACCTTTATGCGCTTTGGGATACGCTTGACCTTGATTTACTTCAACCCGCGCTCGATCCGCTGGAACAGGTTGCACAACTTCAAAAACTCCAGGAGCGAAAAGAGAACCCTACTGCAAACCTCGAAATAAGGCAGAAACAAGTGACGGATACCACCAGCCTGCGGAAATACTATGTAGGCAACGTGACGGTGTACCCCGATGTACGCACCGATACCACAAACGGGGCGGAAAAAGTTACTACGATCCGTAATGTTACGGTTATACAAAGATCAGACAAGTTCAAGCCTAAAATATTTCCTCAATATATTTATCTAACACGCGGTGAGCTTTACCGGCAAAGCCGTTACATGCGTACCATGAACCGGTTCAATAATCTGGGAACCTGGCGCCTGGTGGACATACAACAGATTCCGCGGGACCATACCGATACGGTAGACTTTGTAATGAGACTTACGCCTGCACCCAAATATAATTTTACCACCAACCTGGAAGGTAGCTTCAGCCAGAGTGTGATCAGCGGCAATTTTGTAGGTTTAGGTATTAACGTGGGATTGCAAAACAGGAATTTTTTAAAGGGCGCTAACCTGTTTAATACCAACGTACGCTATGGTATTGAGCTGGGAGGGCTCAACTCCGGCCAGTTTATCCAAACACAGCAATTAAGTCTCAGCAATTCGCTTATTTTTCCCCGGTATGTGTTCCCGGGCATGAACAGTTTCCGGCAGTCTTTCAGGGGCAATATCCAGTCGGTGTTAAGCCTGAACGCCGCCAATACCGAAAGGAGATACCTGTTTAATCTTACCAGCTTTAATACCTCCTGGGGGTATGAATTTGGCTGGCGATCAAGGGAGTATGCGCTTACTAACCGAAGCTTCAATTTAGGTATCAAGATCCCCAATATTGAATACTCCTATATCCGTAAAAGAGATAGCCTTTTATCATTGATCCGCGAAAACCCTTCCATACAAAATCTTTTCTCTGACGGTTTGATTACGTCTGTGATCACTAATTTCTCCATGCCCTGGAACAGTGCTAACAAAAAAAGCATAAATGTTTTAAGAATGAACCTGGAAGCATCGGGTTTGCTGACGGGCCTGGTACGAAACAGCTTTATTGATGAACAGTTATACCGCTTTGTTAAACTGGATGCGGAATATGCAAAGCTTTTAAAACTTACTCAAAAAACAGGGCTGGTGGTGAGGGGATTTGCGGGCGTTGGCTATGAATTAGATGCTACAGCCAACCCGTTAAAAAGATCGCAACTTCCATTTTTCAAACAGTATTACAGTGGCGGGCCTAACAGTATGCGGGCCTGGCAATTACGCAGACTAGGACCCGGGTCTACCATTAAATACTATGAAAATGACGAATCTATTGAAGGAGAATTTATTGTACCCGATAGGTTTGGCGATGTGCAGCTGGAAGCTAATATAGAATACCGGCTCCCTTTGTTCAATATTGCAGGCCTGCCTATCAATGGCGCTATATTTACTGATATCGGAAATATCTGGTACCTTAAAAAAGATGCCGGGCTTGAAGAGGAGCGGTTTAAATTATCACGTCTTGGTAAGGACATTGCTATTGGCTCCGGAGCGGGTATAAGAGCAGATTTCAGCTTCTTTGTCATTCGCCTGGACTATGCCTACAAAGTAAAAGACCCAAGCCCTGATGGCCGGTATGCTGCCTATCAGAACAAATTCTTTGCCTATCCTTTCTTTAAAGGCAGTCAATTGCAAATAGGTATCGGATACCCGTTTATTTTCTGATGTTTATTTCTTCTCAAAAAGCCAGGGTAAGCGCCTGCGTCTTTTTATTTTATAATTGGTAGTGATGTATTTGCTGATGTGATCCATGGCCTCATCTATATCATCTGTAAGCAATACGAGGTCAAGATCTTCCGGAGAAATCGTTCCTTTTTCTGCCATATCTTCAATGGCTACCATAAGGTCTGCATAGAAGTCTTTTCCAAAAATCACAATCGGGAACTGCGCGATGGTCTTGGTTTGAATGAGCGTCAGGGTTTCGAAAAACTCGTCCATAGTACCAAAACCTCCGGGCATAATAATAAAGGCGTAGCTATACTTAATCAACAATGTTTTCCGGATAAAAAAATGTTCAAAAGTTACGGCCTTTGTAAGGTATTTATTATAGTGCTGCTCAAAAGGCAGTTTTATATTACACCCCACTGATGCTCCCCCTGCTTCAAACGCACCGCGGTTGGCCGCTTCCATAATGCCGGGGCCTCCTCCTGTCATGGTTGTAAAGCCGGTACCCGCTATCCTTTTGCCAAACTCTCTCGCCTTTTCGTAGTAAATGTCGCCTTCTTTAAAACGGGCGGATCCGAATACGGTTACACAAGGTCCTATAAAATGCAGGTTTCTTAAACCTTTGAAAAATTCCCAGGCCACTTTAAAAAGAAACACAAACTCATATCCCCTGCTCTTAGGTCCCTCCAGGTACACATGTTCTTTAGCAGGTATAATTGGCTCAGCAATTTTCTTTGCAATTTTCTCTTTTTCTTTCATGTTGCATAGTCGTTTTCCCGTTATCACACAGGCATTGTCTCTGGCGAATATAAATTTAAAAATCATAAACACGCAACATCTTATTTTTGTTCCTCACATACTTTAAGTAAATTTTATGCGTATTATCAGCTACAACGTAAATGGCATCCGGGCCGCGATAAAAAAGGGTTTACTGGATTGGATGCAGACAGATCCTGCAGATATTATCTGCCTCCAGGAAACCAAGGCAGAAAAAGACAATATCGACTGTGCCCCCTTTAATGAACTGGGTTATCACGACTACTGGTTTTCTGCACAAAAAAAAGGATATAGCGGCGTAGCTGTTTTTACCAGGATCAAGCCTGATAATGTTACTTACGGAACAGGCCACCAGGTAAGTGACGATGAAGGCCGCGTTATACAACTCGATTTTGGCGATATACGGCTTATAAACGCTTACTTCCCGTCTGGCACCAGCGGAGACCTAAGACAGGCTTTTAAATACATGTGGCTGGATGAGTTTTACATGTATTTAAACGAGTTGAAAAGAACGCATCCCCAACTCATTATCTGCGGCGATTACAATATTGCGCATAAAGAAATAGATATTCACGACCCAAAAGGCAACAAAAAGTCGTCGGGCTTTTTACCGGAAGAGAGAGCCTGGATGGACAAATTTGTTACCGGCGGATACAATGATACTTTCCGTCTTATTCACCCTGAAGCAGCGCACCAGTATAGCTGGTGGAGCCAGCGTTTCCCGAGCGTACGTCTTAATAATAAAGGCTGGCGGATTGACTATATTACTGTTACCGATCCGCTTAAAAACAAGGTTTCCGATGCTGAAATCTTTCCCGATGTCAAGCACAGCGACCACTGCCCTATTTACGTTAAACTGGATTTATAATGGAAACGAGTACAGCTCTTATATACAATGTTACCAATAAGGTGTCTCATCATATACATAAAGACTGGTTAACCTGGATGCGTCATCACCATATACCCGCAGTGTTAGCCACAGGCTGCTTTTTTAAAGCTGTTTTGTTACGGCTAAAAGGAGTAGACGATGAGGAAGGCCCCACTTATGCTATTCAATACCATGCCGCCGGCGAGGCCGATTATGAGCGCTACCTGTCGGACTTTGCCGCTCCGTTAAGACAGGAAACCCTCGACAAATGGGGGGATCAGTTTATTGCTTTCCGTACGGTAATGGAGGTTGTGGATTGAATGTGAATAAGATTTTATTTAGGTTTCGCAGATTCAAAAAAAAATGTATATTACTCTAGAACCCTTTACTGGCCTGCATTTCAGCACAACAATCCTGAAACCCTTTACTGTAGCGGGTTTCAGACAATTTCATTAATCTTCTTTTGCTTCTTGATTTTACTGGGTATAGCTACAATGCTTGTCCCGCCTGCATTGTAGCGCATTACCCCATGCCTAATTATAACAAAATATTTTGTTGGTATGAATGAAAAGCATCTAAATTTGTTGCCAATTAAAACTCATTAAAATATTAACTATGAACAAAGCAGAATTGATTGAAAAGCTTTCTAAAGACGCTGGTATTACAAAAACTCAGGCTAATGCCACTTTAGACTCTTTCGTAGAGGCTGTAACCAAAACCTTGAAAAAAGGCGATAAAGTAACTTTAGTTGGCTTTGGTACTTTTTCTGTAACAAAAAGGGCTGCGCGTAATGGCCGTAACCCGCAAACAGGTGCTGTTATTAAAATTAAAGCTAAAAAAGTGGCTCGTTTTAAAGCAGGCAAAGAGCTTTCTTCTAAAATCTAACAGTAACAAATCAAACTCTTACAATGCCCCTGCTACTGCGGGGGCATTTTTGGGTGTATTCTAAATTGCCGCTATCATCGTTCCGTCCGTAGCGGCCACCCGTGCCGGTATGGGCGGGGAGGCATCTCGTGAATATAAAAGGAGACCCCTCGCCTTCGATCGGGGGTGACGTATGATAAGGGTATTTGTTGGGGGCGACAATTTGGAATGCACGCGGCATTTTTTGTGGCCGATATAGCCATTTTTTTGTACGTTTGCAAAAATTTTTAATTATGGGAAGAGGCGATAAAAAAACCGCAAAGGGAAAACGTTTTAAAGGGTCTTATGGCAAAAGCCGCCCTGCTATTTCTCCTGAGGTAAAGAAGAAATTAGCGGCCAAGAAAGAAGAAGCAGCTAAGTAATTTAATACTCAGGAACGAAAAAATTATATAACAGGAACTTTTAGGTTCCTGTTTTTTTTATCTAAACAAACAAAGCAGCTCCTGAGCCTTTTTCTCGCTATCGGCCTCTTCGAGGGCCTTATAGAGCATTACTAACTCACCCGGGGTCAATATAAGCTGCACCTCCTGCGAAGGGGTAGCGATCATTATGATCTTTGAATCCTGGTTTACATGAGAATAGGATTGTAAAGCCCTGTATTTTACCTGCTTACAAAAAACAAAGAAATCTGCTTCATTTAAGGTAAGCATCGTTGAAATAAAAGCTACCTGGTAGTGGCCGCACTGCCTGCAGCGTACCACATATCCTTCTTCACCGTAATAGAGCGATTGAAAATCACAGGTCATATTCAATAGTTTTTGAAATACAAAAATGGCATTTGCCACACACTATTGCATGCCGCATCGGGAAATTTGTTTTACGAGATCGGGAATTTTATTACTAGTTGAACAGTTGGCTGGTTTACAAGTTAACAGGAGTTATTTGTAAAAAATGATATTTGATCTTACAACTTAACCTATTGCCGGCTTTAGCATTGCGCTGCGAATAAACAATTTTAAAAGGCATCATATACTGATGATGAAATTGTAGGGTTATATATCATAAACAGAAGCTACCATTTCCTCAACGGAAAATCGCACTTCATCCTATACAATTCATTACCTGGAAAGCACTTCCCTATCGACCTATAAACTTATCAACTATTCAACCTTTAAACCAGTTAACTGACCAACCTGTCAACCCTGTCAGGGCGATAGTCTTTCTATTTTCCACCCCCCATCTGCCTGCAGTGTATAAAGCAACCGGTCGTGTAACCGGTTAGGGCGGCCCTGCCAGAATTCAATGCTCAGCGGCTGTACCCTGTACCCGCCCCAATATCCGGGCTTGCCAACGGGCTTACCGGCATTAGCTTCTGATTGCAACTTATTTAACCTGTCGACAAGGTATTCCCTACTGGGCAATACGCTGCTTTGGTTAGAGGCCCAGGCGCCTAACTGGCTGCCCAGGGGACGTGAAAAAAAATAAGCTTCACTTTCTTCTTTGGTAACTTTAGATACAGTGCCGGTTATTCTCACCTGCCGCTCCAACTCTTTCCAGAAAAATACCAGGCAAGCCCGCGGGTTCTGAGCCAGCTCCTGCCCTTTCTTACTTTCATAGTTAGTAAAAAAGGTGAAGCCCTTGGAAGAAAAATCTTTTAATAATACAATACGGGCGTCAGGAACTCCGTCGGCCGAAGCGGTAGCCAGGGTCATGGCATTAACCTCCGTAAGTTCGGCATGCGTAGCCTCATTCCACCATTGTTGAAACTGGTTAATAGCATCGGGGAGCGCATCGGCCTCCAGCAGGCTTTTTAATGAATACTGTGTACGGATATCTGCAATAGACATAACCAATGAGTTTTAATTATGAAAGCTGTAAGAAACAATTAAAAATCATTTAAACCCTGCATATTGAAAATGATCGTACCCGTAAAAAAGCCTGATCATGATCAGTTCCGCTCCTGTTGCAGGACTTAGCTGATTAATGTACCTACATCTTCTCCTAAAGCCACCCGGGCCAGGTTACCAGGCCGGTTCATATCGAAAACGATAATAGGAAGATTGTTTTCCATACAAAGAGTAAATGCAGTCATATCCATTATGCGGAGGTTATTGGTTAAGCACTCCTGGTAAGAAACTGTTTTATAACGCGTAGCCGTTGAGTCTTTCTCCGGGTCGGCGGTGTATACGCCGTCTACACGGGTACCTTTTAAGATAACATCTGCTTTTATTTCTATAGCCCTTAATGAGCCTGCCGTATCTGTTGTAAAATACGGATTGCCGGTGCCGGCGCCAAAAATCACCACACGGTCCTTTTCCAAATGCCTGATGGCCCTGCGGCGGATATAAGGCTCTGCAATCTGCTCCATATTAATGGCGCTTTGCAAACGGGTAAACATACCAGCCTTTTCAAGGCCCGCCTGTAACGCCATTCCGTTAATTACGGTGGCCAGCATTCCCATATAATCGCCATGCGCACGCTCAATACCGGTTTGAGCTTCGTTCATTCCGCGATAAATATTACCGCCGCCTATTACAATAGCAACCTGCACACCCAAATCAACCACAGACTTAATTTCCTGGGCATATTGCGTTATTACATCCGCATCCATACCGAAATTTTTATTTCCCATTAAAGACTCCCCGGAAAGTTTTAACAGAATCCTTTTGTATTTAGGCTGCATCTCTTTTATTTTTTAGTTAATTGTTCCAATTTGCCCGGCGAAGATAGGGAACAGTTAAAAAGTTTATAAGTTTATCATCCAAAAGTTTTCGAACGCAGCCGGCAACCCGGCCCGGATTTTTGTTGTTACTCTTAAAAAGATGTAAAAAAATAACTTACTGATCGGCAAGGTTGTTGAGCGTTACAAAGTGATCATTATAAAAGAACTTTTAAATTAAAAATATTAAAAGATGAAAAGAAAATTAGGCAGCAGCGATGTATCAGTTACTCCCATTACCATGGGCGCATGGGCGATCGGCGGCTTTATGTGGGGTGGTAATGAAGAAAAAGACTCTATTGCTGCCATACAGGCTTATATAGACAATGGCGTCACTTCTATTGATACTGCCCCCATTTATGGTTTTGGATACAGCGAGGAGCTCGTTGGTAAAGCCATCAGGAACTACGATCGCAGCAAAATTGAGATATTGACCAAGTTTGGAATGGTGTGGGATATTGAAAAAGGAGATTTTGCTTTTGAGGGGAAGAATAACCAGGGAGCATTAAAGAAAATATACCGTTATGGCGGCTACGACCGGGCTATCAGTGATGTAGAACTCAGTCTTAAAAGATTACAAACGGATTATATTGACCTGATACAGCTGCACTGGCCCGACACTACCACACCAATAGATGAAACCATGCGGGCCATGGAAAAATTGTTGCAGGATGGCAAAGTGAGGGCAGTAGGGGTATGTAACTACAGCGCAGCGCAGCTGGAAGAAGCAGAAAAAACCGTGAAGCTGGCAAGTAACCAGGTACCCTACAGTATGCTAAAACGCGATATTGAAACAGAAGTGGTTCCTTATGCATTGAAAAACAATTTATCTGTTATTGCGTACAGCCCTATGGAGCGGGGACTCCTGACAGGGAAATATGAGAATATGTCGGCTTTGTCGGCAGAAGACCATCGTAATAATTATTTTAAAAAATTTGATTTCGCGGCAGTAAAGATCCTTACCGACCACCTGGCAGACCTGTCAACCAAGTATAACGCTACTATAGCGCAGCTGGTATTGGCCTGGACCTACCATCAACCGTCTGTTGCAACAGCCCTCGCAGGCGCACGTAATGCCCGGCAGGCAGAAGAAAATTCCCGGGCGCTGCATATAAAGATAAGCGCAGAAGACCTGAGCCTAATAGACGGATGGCTTGACAACAAATTCCTCATTTAACAACTCAAAGCAGCCGCTGGAGAGCCCGGTTAGCTCCATATCGGGCTGCGGGCTTTCCGGCCTACTACTTAAATTAGATATATGAATACGATTTGCTTTGGTGAAATTCTTTGGGATATATTACCGCATGAAAAAGTACCGGGCGGCGCTCCTATGAATGTTTGCTATCATTTAAACCAGTTAGGGCAGGCAGCGGCCATTATTTCAAAAACAGGTAAGGATGAAAACGGGAAAAGGTTGCTGGAGTTTTTACAGCAACACCAGGTGGATACTTCATTAGTGCAGGCAGATGAGCAGCATGCTACTGGTACTGTAATCGCCACTCAGAAAGGTAATGAAATGGAGTACGATATTGTGCAACCCGTAGCCTGGGACTTTATAGATATAACAGAACAATTGACTGAAAAGGTTTCGCAGGCTTCGTATTTTGTTTGTGGCAGCCTTGCAGCCCGGGGCGGTAGATCCAGAACGACTTTATATCGCCTGCTCGAAGCGGCTCAAACAAAAGTGGTTGATATTAACCTCCGGCCACCTCATTTTGAAAAGGGTACTTTAGAGCACCTCCTGAAACAAGCAGATATTTTAAAGCTCAACGACCATGAACTGGCTTTGATTTCAGGCTGGTATATTAATGAAACAAGCTTTGAAAAGCAAGTAACGTTTTTAAGCAATCAATTTTCTATACCCACTATTATCATAACAAAAGGAGCCAGCGGCGCGGCACTATACTATAATAATGATTTCTTTTACCATAAGGGATATAAAGTAACTGTTGCTGACACTATCGGCAGCGGAGATGCTTTCCTGGCAGGATTCTTATCACGACACATCAATAATAACCTGCCGGAGGCATCCCTTGAATTTGCCTGTAAGCTGGGCGCTTTTGTGGCTTCGCAGAAAGGAGCCTGCCCACCTTATGATGTAAGTGAGGTTGAAAGGTTGACCAGCTGATTAGATTACAGGACTTTCTAAAAAGATCAGATCCCCGGGAACCGCTCCAATTTCAGCACATACAATAACAAGTCTTAATAAACAAACAGGCACGCACCTCTATTAAAATACAAAACATGAATATCGAAGATTTTAACAACACATTGAATAATACCGAGCCCCCATCACATTTTTCAGATCTTCAAAAAGGTCTCTGGCATGCTGCCAAAGGCGACTGGGAAACGGCGCATAATATAGCCCAGGCGCATGAAGGGTCGAAAGACTTTGATCATTTGCATGCTCATTTACATCGTGTAGAAGGCGATGAATGGAATGCAGGTTACTGGTATAGAAGGGCCGGGGCGCCCATACCATCAAAACCAGTAAACGGGGAGCTAAAAGACCTGATTGAAAAGTGGACTTAAAAAACGGCCCGTTCATATAAGATCTAAAAGTGCATAAAGTCATAAAAAAAGTGCCTGGTCAGGCGCTTTTTTATTTGCATTGAAGCTTACTTAATCATTCGCTGGGCCTGCGCCTTCAGCTCTTCCGGAAGTGATTTCTGAACTGCTTTTAGCTCTTTAACCAAACTTTTACCCAGTTTTTTTTCTCCTATCGAACGCATGGTAACTTTTACTACCCCATGGTCATAATCGCCCAGCAGGCGGCCTAAAATTGTTTTTGCCGTATCCGCGTCCTGGCTGGCAGCGCCATAGGCAGCCGCTATACGCACTGTGGTAAACTTATTTCCCGCTGCGGCCACCAACGCCGTTTTCGCAGTTTCATCATTAATATACCCTAACAGGTATGCCGCTTTTGTCGCCAGGTTTTCATCACCGCCTTCTGTTATTTCCTGCAAAAAAGGTACAGCTGCTGCACCAAACTTTTGAGCCGCCCCGGGGTAGTCCAGTTCATCCTGCCTTAAAAAGGCAAGAATATCTTCATTCATATTTGTATTTGTAGCTTTTGCCATGATTTCAGTTTTATTAATTATTTAAATAGGTCTGGATAGCCCGCTGTTCAGCAAAGTAGTTACCTCTGTGCTCACCAGGTCTGGTGGCGGATTAGTAATATTAAAGGTTCCATTGCCTGTCATAAGCCTGTTGTTATTATTAACATGATGTATACCCAGTACATGCCCAAATTCATGTCCAAGCGTCCAGCGCGATGCCGTTCTCACCACCACACAGCCGGGCCTGCCTGAAGGATGGGCAGCACAACCATTGTAACCAGGTACGGTACTCCTGACATAGTAAACCACCAGGTCGTTGGTACCAACAAAATTACGGTTGCCAAACAGCGTAATTTGTTCAGCCGTAACGCTGCCCATTGTACAGCCACCTACATCTACGTCTTCGAGCGTAGAAAGACTCAGGTTTTCAGTAGTAGACCAATCAACCCTTATACCGGCGGTAGCATAAACATCCTGCATGGCAGCAAATTGCTCATTCAACGTAAACAATGTAGGAGCTACCAGCAGCTTTACATGTACGCGTACAAACTCCCTGAGCACGCGCGCACCCTGCGTGGGACTCCAGTAAATGCTGCCTTTCTGAAAATGTGATATACGGCCGGCGCCTCCAAAAACTACCTGCTCATTAGATACAGGGTATCCTAAAGCACTTCGCTCCCAGCCCAGCGATGCCCAATGATCTCTTATGGCGCCGTGTACCTCCCAGGCTCCGGTACTGGGGTGCCAATAGATACTTCCTCCCTGAAAGTGATTGTAACGGCCTACTCCGTCGGGTGTTTTCGTTTCATTGGTTAAGGGATAACCGAGAAAACTTTTTTCCCAACCCAGAGAAGCCCAGCGGTTTCTTATAGCCCCATGCACTTCCCAGGCCCCGGTGCTGGGGTGCCAATAGATACTGCCCCCCTGAAAATGATTATAACGGCCTACTCCATCCGGTGTTTGGGTTTCGTCTGTTATCGGATACCCCAGCAGGCTACGCTCCCATCCCATGGATGACCAGCGTGCCCTGATCAATCCATGTACTTCATGAGCGCCTGTAGCCTGATGCCAGTAAATACTGCCATTTACATAATGCTGGTACTTGCCTGCGCCATCGGGACAGGTTAATATACCGGTAGTGTTAGTACCCAACCAACCGGAAGCGCCTCCAAGAGACCAATACTTAACCGTAATGGGATGTATCTGTAAAATGGTATTTGCTGCAGCACTACTTACAGTAGTACTGATTGCCGGATTGGTAAGTGTAGGACCGGGCTTTTCTTTTGGTGCTTTTCGAGCTTTTGCCATAGTAGATGTTTTAAGGGTTGATGCAATTATTTATACAGCTAAACCGTTTGAGGTATTTATGGCCCGCTGTTATTAAATATCGCAATGCAATGTTACAATCAATCGTTGCCTGCTGCAATACCTAAAACACGGTACCATAAAAAAAGCGCTTCATTACTGAAGCGCTTTTTAAACTTATTCATTAAAGCTTATTAGCCTAAGGCCACTCTTTTGAACTCTAAAACCTTCACGCCGTTCTCTTTCAGATAGTCTCCAACAGATTTGCTACCATCTTTAACGAAAGCCTGCGCTGTTAAAGTTTGCTCTTTGAAGAAAGCACCTAATTTACCTTCAGCGATCTTAGCGATCATTTCTTCAGGTTTACCAGCCATCTTAGGATCTTCTTTCATAATGTCCATGATCACCGCTTTTTCACGAGCTACTACATCGGCAGGAACGCTGTCGGCGTCTACTGCTACAGGGCTTAAAGCAGCAACCTGCATAGCCACATCTTTACCGGCCTCTGCAGCTTCTTTATCCAAAGCAACCAGTACACCTATGCGGTTAGCGCCATGAATATAAGAGGCTACATAGGGAGCATTTACTTTTTCAAACTTAGTGATGCCGATTTTTTCTCCTATTGAAGCCAGTTTATCATTGATCAGCTCAGAAACTTTAGTTCCGTTCACAGAAACTTCGTTCAGTTCTTCAGCAGAGTTCACATTGCTTTCGATAGCCGCATCAGCGATGCTTTTTACGAATGCAATAAAGTCTTCGTTCTTGGAAACGAAGTCGGTTTCACAACTTACACATACAACGATACCTGTTTTTTTATCAGCGGTAGTTTGTGCGATCACCACACCTTCTTTAGCTTCACGGTCGCTGCGTTTTGCAGCCACTTTCTGACCTTGCTTGCGTAACCAGTCGATAGCTGCTTCAAAATCACCATTGGTTTCTGTAAGTGCTTTACGACAATCTAACATACCCGCACCAGTAGCCTGGCGGAGCTTATTAATATCTTGTGCTGTAATTGTTACTGTAGACATATTTTTTGTTTAAAGTTCAAGGTTGCCTGTTTGACGTTTCAAACATAAACCGAAAACGTTTTAAGTAATCTTATTTTATTATTAAGCCAGCAGGGAATATTTACACTAATAACCGGCGAAACATATTCGCCTGTTGGCAATAAAAAAGTTCATAGTTCATGGTTCATAGCAATGAACAATCAACCATGAACTATTAACTCAATGCGAATTATCTTCTTGGAGCTCCGCTTCTTGCGCCGCCGCTGCCGCCAGTGCTTCTTCTGCGCTGACCGCCTTGTGCGCCACCACGTCCGCCACGACCACGGCCAGCTTCAGCTTCAGCTTCAGCCTGGATCTTAGCCGCCTGCTTTTCGTTCTCGTCAGCAAAGTTATCTTCTACATCCTCGTCTTTAGCAGCTTGTCTTTCAGCAAGGCCTTCTTCGATTGCAGCAGTGATATAGTTTACGATAATAGCGATAGATTTTGTAGCATCGTCGTTTGCCGGAATTGCAAAATCAACTTTATTAGGATCGCAATTGGTATCCACCACACCAAAAGTGCTGATGCCAAGGCGCTTTGATTCGGCTAATGCGATATGCTCATGACCGATATCAACAATGAATAAAGCAGCAGGTACACGGCCCAGTTGAGCGATACCGCCTAATACTTTTTCCATTTTTTCTTTATCGCGCGTTAAAGTCAAACGCTCTTTTTTAGTAATGCTGTCGAAAGAACCGTCGCCCAGCATTTTTTCAATGCTCTGCATTTTCTTAACGCTCTTACGTACTGTGTTGAAGTTTGTTAACATACCGCCCAACCAACGCTCAGTAACATAGGGCATACCTACTTTCTGTGCACATTCTGTAACGATATCTTTGGCCTGTTTTTTAGTACCAACAAACAGTATTTTTTTACCGCTGCGCGCAATTTGTTTCATTGCAGCTGCAGTTTCCTGCAGGCACTCAACAGTTTTGTTAAGATCAATAATGTGGATACCTTTTTTCTCAGCAAAAATGTAAGGCAACATTTTAGGGTTCCATTTCTTTTTTAAGTGACCGAAATGTACACCCGCTTCCAGAAGCTGCTGTTGTAATGATGTATTATTATTTTCCATTTGTCTAATTTGAAAAGTATTTTTAAACGTTCATAGTTCATGGTCAGGAGTTCATAGCCACGAGCCATGAACCATAAGCCATTACCTTTTAGAGAACTGGTAGCTCTTTCTTGCTTTTTTATGACCGAATTTCTTACGCTCAACAGAACGCGGATCGCGTTTTAATAAACCGGCAGCTTTTAAAGCCGGGCGATATTCAGGATTAACATCTACCAACGCACGGGCAATACCCAGCATAGCAGCTTCAGCCTGGCCTTTAACACCACCGCCTGCGGCATTGATCTTTACATCAAATTTATCGGCAGCTTCAACTGTTTTTAAAGGACGCTCCACCTGGTTTTGAAGATATACCAGTGAAAAATAATTTTTATAATCTTTATCGTTTACAGTGATGGAACCGGTACCCCTGCTGATGAAAATACGGGTTACTGCTTCTTTACGGCGACCAACTGCATTTTTTTGTTTTTCCATTTATTTGAAGATTTTAGTAGTTAGTAATTAGTAATTAGATATTAGACATTGTTGGATTGGCATCTAAATACTAAGGCGCTAAATACTTGTACTAATTAAAATTTAAGTTCTTTAGGTTGTTGTGCAGTGTGGGGATGATTACCACCAGCGTATACAAATAATTTTTTGTACATTTTACGACCTAAACGGTTTTTAGGTAACATGCCTTTTACCGCTCTTTCGATAATTACTTCGGGGCGGCGTTTTTGTAAATCGCTGGCCACTTCTTCTTTACGGCCACCTGGGTATCCGCTGAAAGTATCATATACTTTCTGGTCCATTTTATTACCGCTTAATTTAACTTTCTCACAGTTAACTACGATAATATAATCGCCGGTGTCAACGTGTGGAGTGTAAGACGCTTTGTGTTTACCGCGTAAAATAGCGGCAATACGGGAACACATACGACCTACGGTTTGATTAGTACCGTCTACAACGTACCAGTTACGCTGCACAGTAGCCTCGTTCGCATGCTTCGTGGTGAAATGTTGTTTGCTCATTTTTTTAAAATTCTATTTGTTATTAAAAACCGGGCTATCCCCCGGCCCCTTCCGACAAAACCGGAATTGGGAGTGCAAAAGTAGGCAGTATATTGCTAGAAAGGAACAAAAAAAGGCGCTATTTTTAATAGCACCTTTACAAATGATTGATTTTCAATAAAAATTTTGACAGTAATTTAAATCCTTATTGGAAACAGGGTCTTAAAAAGACCTTTGATCATCAATCTGCGTAAAATAGAACGCAAATAAACAGGAAGAATGCTATTATACCGAGAGCATCAGACTGCCTAAATAAATAATACCTTTTTGTATCCTGCAGGTTCAACAATTTATGTGTCTGCACCTAAATTGCCCTGCCAATAATTAGGCGTATCTTTATAGCATGAGCGGCGCATACCTCGTCTTCGCCCCTTCACTGGTAGAAATTTTATCACCTACCGCGCTGAAAGACCGCAATACCAAGTATCAGTTGTACGAGCAAATTAAATAGTACTTAATTATTGACACTGATACCGCGAGATAGAAATCCAGGAACTTAAAGACCATAATATGCATTGCAGGCCTTTAGTACCCCGTACCATTTCGAACTTTCTACCGACAGCAACATTGCTTTAGAACTAAGAAATATTTTTACTGACTAAGGTGGAAACATTTTCGATAAGTAAAAAAGGCCGCTTTGCAGCAGCCTTTTAATGTATCGTTTCGGATTATACTATTGAATCGTGTAGGTATACTTTAAGGGATTACTTAAATTGAGTGTAATAGTTCTGCTTCCCGTAGCTAACGGTATATTGGATGGGCTATTCAGTTGCAGCGTACCAGAGCTGCTACCCATTCCGAAATTAATATCCCAGCTGTTATTAGCTCTAAACTTAAATTCGCCGGTTGAAGCAGCAATTGTAACCTTCCAGGTACCGCTTGCAGCATCGTAAGCCATGGGAGTTGAGTTATCCCAGCCGCCAGGCGTTGCGCTGCCAATCACTCCCCAGTCGGTTCGGGTTACACTCAGCGCTAGCGTACTCATGTTTACCTTAACCAGATAATAAGCTCCGGCAGCCAGCCATTTTAAATTGTCGTTGCCAGTTTGGGGATTGTTCACCGAAGCCGAACTGATTAGCCCTGCACCTCCATAACCATAATTAGGCCCGTTCCAGTTTGCCTGCGATGCAATTTTGTATTCTCCCGAACCGCCGGCAGGTACCCACACATAGCCTTCGTAGTTAATTCCATCTGTTGAGGCCAGCCGCGGCGCAGCCGCCGGGTTCCATCCCTGGTAATCTCCGGGCAGGTACATATACAGGGTCATTTCCACCGGCTTAATAGTTAGTGTAAGAGTATTGGAGTAAGATATTTGATTCGTACCTGCAATTACAGCTTTAATTCTCACATCAACTTTGCCGGAAGTACCCATCGGCACACCGGAGGTATTCGCCATCTGGTATAGCTCCATCCCTGTTAAACTTTTGTCCATTTTTCCTGCTGCTATTACAATTGTTTTAGGATTGCTAAAACCAGCTCCATTCAAAACATATTCCAGCACATAACTAAGTGTAGCAGCACCATAGTCGGGAGCGCCCCAGGTGAGCTTTGCCAACTCATTATCTTTTGTGGCAATGGTAGGCTCAAAAGGTCCTGACGCATTTGCTGTTACTGTAAACGGCACAGCATAAGCGCTGGCAGTGAGCGCAATAACATTGGAAACCTTTTGATCATTGTTATTTCGGTACGAAGATATACAACGGGCTTCCAGCTGGGTAGCTGCACCATAATTGGCGCCCAGCTTCACCAGGTAATTATTAATGTCAGCGCCCTTTACGGAAAGTTGTTGTACCCCATAAACCGTGTAAAATATCGGGTTGGCAAAACTGCTTCCCTTGGGCGCAACTTCTATTATGTACTTTTGATTAGCTGAATCTGTAGCCATTGCCGCATCTGTCCATGAAAATGTAACTACATTTTGGTTGGCATTGGCAGCCGTCACGTTAATAGTACTTGCCGAAGCAGAAAGTTGGGTAACAGTACTCTCCTTGTAATGCGGCAGGTCTTCTGTTTTTTCGCAGGACGCTAAAAACAATAACGCCCCCAATATGCATACAGAAAATGGAAAAATATTTTTCATACTAAGTAATTTATGAGTGGGGTTATTGTTTTACTACGGTGTATCTGCCGGTTTTGAAATTTACAGTGATCTTATACGTGCCGTTACTTGCAATCGGAATTGCATCCGGATCACTTCCACCGCCCAAATTATATGCTAACGTACCTGCATCAGCAGTTGAACCACCATATTGCGGCTGCCAGTTACCGGGCTTACTTACAAATTTGATGTATTTATCTCCGCCCATAAGAGTCAAAGTAATGGTGTACTCCGTTTTACTAACCTGAGTCATTTTTTGTGATTCAGGCGGACTATTTGTCCAGTCGCTGGCGGTAGCGTTGCCGGTCACATACAGGGTTCCTGATTCAGGTACCGGTACTACTACATCCAAATAGGGCGTTATTTTTAGCGACAATGAATTAGATAAAAGCGGAGCTGCTGTAGCACCCAGCGTACTTTTGATCCTAAATTCCAAATTATGTGAAACATTGTCCTCCAAATCCATCTTAGTTAAAATGGCGTTCAGGTCCTGAACTGTGAAATTCCTGGACAATTCTGAAAGGATGCTTACTTCCTGCAGCAGCGGACTGGAAAAATTTCCTCCAGCCTTATCAACTTGCAGCAGATAACTCACGTTCTGAGAACTCAGTCCTGTGTTCAGGGAGTAATTCGGATTTGTCCATGAAAACTTAACGGCATCATTACGTTTTTCTTCTTCTTTAAGTATAAGGGGGGTAGATACATTAGCAGATAATACCGGAGCCGTTCCTCCCTCCAATACTACTAACTTGTCTTCTTTGGTACAGCCTGCAACAAACAGCCAGGCCAGGCAAACGAATTTTACAATATTCTTCATATCAGTACGTTTTTTAATAGCCAGGGTTTTGAATTAATGATGGGTTAGAAGATCTGTCGATTGCCGGAATGGGGTATACATTATATTTATCATCAACAGCAGTTCCGTTTCGAACATTCCCTTTCCAGTCCCATAAATATTTACCCGTTGTAAACATTCCAAATCTTATCAAATCGGTTCTCCTGTGCCCTTCCCAGAACAACTCACGCCCTCTCTCATCTATCAAATAGTTTTCAGTAAGCGTTGGCACAGTTGAGGCAGACGGGTCTCCGGGCCTGGCTCTCCTGGCAAGGGCCTGTAAATATCCCAGCGCAGTTGTATTGTCGCCGCCAGCTCCTCCCCGCCATACTGCTTCGGCATAGTTCAGGTATACTTCAGCTAACCTGAACACAGGAAAGTCGATGTCCACAAAAGTGCCGCCCGCATCAGTATTAGGCCCGGGAGCGCCCGTGCGCGTCAGGTTCCTGAATTTGCTGGAGGAATAGCCCGCTGTAGGGTCTCCCAATAAGCTAGCTACAGACTTTGTTTGACCGGTAGTCCAGAACTGACCTCTTATATCAGCCGCATTAAACTTATCCACAAAATCTTCTGTAATACGGATACAGTTCCACGTACCATTGGTACCAGACACACTGCCTGGCACACCCGAAGGGCCGTGCACCAAAAATGTGGTACCGCTGTAAGACTGCGTGTTAGTACCATCAAAGCGGATCGTCCAGATGAACTCGTTGGCCAGCGTGTGGTTATCGGCCAGCATCAACTGTGTGTAATTATTGTGTAATGTATAGCCTGCATCTATTACTTTTTTAGAAGCAGCAACAGACTCTGTATATTTCGGACTACCGGTATAAACATTGGCGTTTAAATATAGCCGGGATAACAATGCCCAGGCAGCGGCTTTATCTACCCTGCCTAACTCATTGGCTCTGGGTGCGGCCAGTTCTGCATCAATAGCGTTCAGCTCTGATTCAACAAAGCTAAAGATCTCCTGCCTGGATAATTGTTTGGGAGACACACCAGAGCCAATCACATAGCTTTCATCCGTAAAAGGAACAGCTCCGAAGTGATCTAACAATATACTATAACTATATGCTCTTAAAAACCGTGCTTCAGCCCTGTAGCGTTTGATCGTTTCTGCATCAGCACCGCTAAAACCGCGCTGCGAGAGCTTTGCATCAGAAGATTCATTGATAAAGTTGTTCGCCAGGGTGATAATGTAGTAGCAACGGAAATATAATCCTGCTACCACATAGCTATTGGCATTCCAGTTCATCTCATGCATGTTTACAGGGTCTGTGTTACCACTCCAGGTCCAAAGCCCCTCATCGGTAGTTAAAGATTGCAGGTACCAAAGCTGTCTTAAAAAACCGGTATTGCCCTCATCGGCTACAATTTCCGCCGGTATATCTCTCCCATTTGTTCCTGTGACCGCGAACGATACATATAGCTTTGCCAGCGCATTGGTATAGCCTTGTACATTATTAAAAACTTTGTCTGCCGTTAAATCATTAGTGGGAAACCTGTCAAGGTCCTTATGACAGCCGCTTACCACAAGCATCAGAGCAACCGCCAACAGGTATATATAACTTTTAAAATATTTCATACATGCTCGTTTTTTAGATTAGAAATCAAAATTTAAACCCAGTGAAAAAATCCTTGGCCTCGGATAGATATTATTATCTATACCATTATTTACCTCTGGATCCAGCCCTTTGTACTTAGTTATAATAAAGGCATTTTGTACACTGGCAACTGCTCTGACAGAACTGATGTATTTCGTAAGGCTTCCGAAATTGTAACCCACAAAAATGTTATCCATCCTGATAAAGGATGCATTCTCCACCCACATATCGCTCATTGCTGAGATTCCCGTTCCCTGGGTAAACCCTGTATTGTAGTAGTTATTGATGCCGTTGCCCAATGTATAGGCGCCGGTAATTGCGGTACGCGTGCTCCTGTCGGCAAATACATTGTTATATACAAAATTATTCAGCGTAGCCCTGGCCACAAATCCTCCGCTCCATTTATTAACAGCCAGGTTAGAGCTCAATCCAAACATATGGTTGCCCACCGCACTGTGATTTAAATATTTGTCATCATTATTAACCAGGCCGTCCCTGTTTCTATCCACAAACAGCCCCTCTATCGCTTTGCCATTGTTATCATACACCTGTTGATATAGATAAAACGTGTTTCTGGGATGGCCTACAGCATGAAGCTGGGTATTGCCGTTGCTTTGCGTTGCGCCGGTAGGAATTCCCAGGTAAGTAGGATCATCGGGTATAACCGTAAGGTTGGTAATTTCATTTTTGTTATAGGTATAGTTGAAATTTACATCAAGACTTACCTTCTCTGTAGCTACCGGTTGCGTGTTTAAAGTAAACTCAACCCCTGAGTTACGCAAGGTTCCAACATTTGCCAACACATAAGCACTGAAGTTAGTACCTGCGGCCTGCGGTATTGCATTTAAAAGATCTTTAGATTCCCTGACGTAAAAGTCGATGCTACCATTGATGCGATTACGCAGAAAGCCAAAATCAAGGGCTACGTTATAAGAAGAGAGCTCTTCCCACTTTAAATTGTAATTATAGCCAAAAGGGCCATAGGCATTGTAAAACGTATTATCAAACTGATAGGCAGCACTTAATCCTCCTACGCCATATCTTGCCAGGTAATCGTAATTACCAATACCATCCTGCTGCCCGGTAAGTCCATATCCAAATCTTAATTTTAACTCAGAAAGATCTGCGGTATTTTTAAAGAGTTCATTTTTCAGACTCCAGGCCAATCCCACCGAAGGGAACCAGCCCCACCTGTTTTCAGGAGCGAAACGCGAAGAGCCGTCTCTTCGTAAACTGGCTGTAAGAAAGTATTTACTGTTATAATTGTATAATAACCTGCCCCAGTAAGAGATCAATGTGTTTTCGGGGATGTCAAACGGATATACAGGAGCGGTGGTACCGGCAATGGTGTCTTTGTTGGCATTTAAAGCTCTGAAAGAATAATTTTTCGTTCTGAAATTATTGTAAGAATGTCCTACTGTGACATCTATTCTGTGTTTGGCAATATCTTTTGCATAATTGAGGTAAAAATCAAAAACAGAATTAAACCGGTTCTGCTTGCCTTGTTCAAACCGGCCGCCATCCAGGAAGTTAGTAGCCGCATTAGCAGGTATAAATTTGGTTCCTTCATTACTGGAAGCATCATAACCCAGGTTAACGTTGGCTCTTAATTCGGGCAGGAAATGAAATTTGTAATCCAGCTGCAAATTACCAATGCTCCTCATAGGCTTTTGTTTATCAAAGGTCTGCTCTAACATGCCCAACGGGTTATTAGCCCTGTTTAGTACCAGTGTGCCGTTTGCTTCCGTCCATTGGAAATAGCCGCCGTAGGTTGGGTCATCCATATAAACCGGCTGGGTAGGATCGAAACTGATTGCAGCGCCTACTGCCCCGTCGTTAGCAAACCTTGTGTTTTGAACAGAGCCTTTTAAATTCAGATCGACTTTTAAATGGTTGTTGAAGAAAGTTGGATTTAAAGCAAGGCCAACAGAAGTACGTTTTAAATTATCGGTACGTAACAACCCATCCTGGTTCAGATATCCCAGTGAAATACGATAGGGTATTTGCCTGATGCCTCCGGTAATGGTTACATTATTGTCCGATGCAAAAGCCGGCCGGTAAATAACATCCTGCCAATCGGTATTCGCACTTCCAACCTGCCCCTTATGAAGATTAGTTCCGTATTGGCTAACTATTTCCCTGACCTGGTCTCCTGTCAATACATCCAGCTTTTTTGCAAGGGTAGACAGCGAATTATTGGTGCTGTAAGAAACCCTGATCTTTCCGGCCTTTCCCTTTTTAGTGGTGATAATAATTACCCCGTTATTGGCTCTCGATCCATAGATAGCCGAAGCGGAAGCATCCTTTAATACTGTAAAGCTTTCAATATCGTTTGGATTAATAAAACTTAACGGATTGGCCGCCCCGCTTATTGTTCCGTTATCAACGGGTACCCCGTCGATAACAATTAACGGATCGTTACTGGCATTTAAAGAAGAGCCGCCCCTTATACGAATGGTACTTCCCTGCCCCGGGCGACCACCATTAGATGTAATAGCTACACCCGAAACCTTGCCTGCGATTAACTGGTCGGGCGTTGTGATATTTCCTTTCTGGAAATCTTTTGCAGAAACGGTAGCCACGGCACCAGTCAGATCTTTTTTCCTGGCAGTACCATAACCGATCACTACCACACTTTCCATGGAACCCGTGGTATGTACCAAAACGGCATTTACAATATTTCCTGTTACAGGCAACTCGAGACTGGCGTATCCTACAAAAGAGAATACCAGGGTGCCACTTCCTTCGGGAACCGTTAACCGGTAATTTCCTGCCGAATCGGTAACCGTTGCATAGTTCGTTCCCTTTACTTCAACAGTAGCTCCCGAAACGGGAAGGTTGGATACATCTTCGGTAACCTTGCCGGTTACTTGCCGGGTTTGCGCAAAAATAGTTAGCACGCAAATCACCATTAGTAGCGTTAAAAACGCACGCAATCTTTTACTTTGCATAGACAAACAATGTTAATTTTCTCAGGTAATTATGTGTACAAAGTACACAATAAATTTTCGATACAAAAACAAAGGTAGGGATACTTATGTGTATTAAGTACACATAGTCAAAAAAAAATTTTTATCCTTTTTTTGAAACAGAAGATTTTACGGCTTTCGTCTTGAATTTGTGCAACTTACCCGGGCGGTGGGTTACATCTTCCTCCAGCTCATCCAGCTCCACTAACCAGCTCTTTAATGCAATCTTTTTCCTGAAGTTCCTGCGGTCGAGCGGTGTTCCCAAAATGGCTTCATACAGTTCCTGTAAGGCACGCAACGAAAACTTCTCCGGTAGCAGGTTGTGTACAATAGGGTGCTCCATAATCTGCTCACGCAACATTTTCACACAGGTCTCTATGATCTGCTTATGGTCGAAGGCCAGCTTTTTAATGCCTTTAACAGCATGCCAATGCAAATCATTACTATCGATATTCAGCTTATGACTGTTGATGTCTACCAGCGAATAATAGGCGGTGCTTACAACCCTGCCGGAAGGGTGACGATTTACACTTCCAAACGTATGTACCTGCTGCAAAAACACATCATCAAGCCCCGTACGATCTTTCAACACGCGGTAAGAAGCGGCATCCAGGTCCTCATCCGGTTTTACCAGGTCGCCCAATAAAGAATACAAACCCGAAAATTCCTCCAGGTCAGACTGTATCAACAATACCTTCAACTCCTTATCTTCGTAACCGAAAATCACACAGTCTACCGACACCGCAATATTAAAATACTCCAGGTGGCTGCTCTTCTCTACTGCTGCACTTTTTAACAGGGGATTACTCGTCATGGCTTTTACAATGTGTTCTATATACACAAACCTAATATAATTTTCCTAATAAGGCAAACATCGCAAAAATTCTTTTCAACGAAAAATTAACGGGCACATTCAAAAACCTCTTTATATTTGTGTATTGAGTACACATTAGAGAATAAACAATAATTGCTGCCTTGCTGCATCCATTATTTCAACTGATAATTTCTGTTTTATAAAAATTATTGCTTCGAGTAACCACAAAATATACAGATGAAACGATTTCTATTGCCTATAATCCTTTTAGCAATCAGCCTCGGCTGTAAAAAAACAAATCCCAGCGAAACACCCGAGCCACAGCCGCCCGTAGTAACGCCTGTTACACAAACAGGACTTATAACTACCGACAAAAATTTCCCACAGGCAAACGAACCGGTAACGCTCTATTTCAACCCCGCTAAAGGAAATGCCCTGCTAAATGGTTTTACGGGTGACGTGTACGTTCACTGGGGCGTAGTAACCAATAGCAGTAATGGTAGCTGGAAATATACCAAAAGCAACACTTTCAACACCCCGGATCCCGCATCAAAGATGACGCGCCAATCAAACGGCACTTACTCTATTACTATTACGCCTCAAACTTTTTTTGGTGTTCCGGCAGGTGAACAGATACAAAAAATAGCTATGGTTTTCAGAAATGCTGACGGCACACTGGTTGGCCGTAACCCTGATGGAAGTGATATTTATCTGCCAGTTTATACCAGAGGATTAAGTGTTCGCTTTTTGCGGCCTGAGCTAAACCCTACCTATACCCCTACCCCCGCTGCGGCCACTATAACAATAGGCCAGCAAATAGACATAAGCGGAGTGGCATCTCAGTCTGCCAGTTTAAAGCTCACTTTAAACGATGTGGAATTTGCCACCGCTAGCAATGCCACACAAATTACAGGCAAGGCTACCATTACAATGATCGGCGAACAGGTTATAAAACTTATTGCCAACGGCTCAGTTCAGGAATCGTTTAAGCTAACGGCCAACGGCGCCGTAACTACGGCAGCCCTGCCGGCAGGTGCCAAACCCAATGGAGTGACCTTTTTAAATAACGGCAGTTCGGCCATACTGGCTTTGTATGCCCCGCAAAAAAACTATGTATACGCTATTGGTGATTTTAATAACTGGACAGCTACCGCTAACGCCTACATGAAACGTACGCGCGATGGGAATACCTGGTGGGTACAACTAGACGGGCTTAACCCGGGCACGGAATACGCCTACCAGTTTTGGGTGGATGGAACAATTAAAGTTGCTGATCCTTATACCGAAAAAGTGCTGGATCCCGGTAACGACCAATATATACCTGCTGCCAATTATGCTGGTTTCGGTATTTATCCTGCAGGAAAAACAACAGGCATCGTAAGCACAATGAAGGCCGGACAGGCTACTTATAACTGGACCCATCCGTCTATTTCCAGGCCGGCCAAAAACGATCTCGTGATTTACGAACTACTGCTTCGCGATTTCTTGGCTGCTAATAACTATCAGACTTTAAAAGACACCATCAGCTACTTAAGCACCCTCGGCGTTAACGCTATAGAGCTGCTGCCCGTTAACGAATTTGAAGGCAATATCAGCTGGGGATATAACCCATCCTTTTATTTTGCGCCCGACAAATACTACGGCAGTAAGCAAGTGCTGCAAGCCCTTATAGATGCCTGCCATGCGAAAGGTATTGCGGTGATACTGGACGTAGTATTCAACCATGCTGAAGGACAATCGCCCATGGTACAATTATATTGGGACGCTGCTAATAAACGGCCGGCGGCCGATAATCCCTGGTTTAATACACAGGCGCCTCATGCTGCATTGACATTTGGAAACGATTTTAATCATGAAAGTGCGGCCACCCGCACGTTTGTCAAAGATGTACTGAAATTCTGGCTTCAGGAATACAAGATAGACGGCTTTCGTTTTGATTTTACCAAAGGATTTACACAGAAAGCTACCACTACAATGGACGCGTTGAGCGCCAAAGACCCCAGCAGGATAGCAATACTGAAAGATTATAACAGCCACATAAAGTCGATTGATCCTACAGCATATGTAATACTGGAGCATTTATGTTATGATGAAGAGGAAAAAGAGCTGGCCGCCGATGGCATGATGCTTTGGAATAACCTTAACCACAATTTTAACGAGGCCAGTATGGGCTGGCTGAACAATAACGGTTCTGATCTTAAACGGGCCGATTATAAAACACATGGATTTGCACAACCCGATGGATTAATTACTTACATGGAAAGCCACGATGAAGAACGCATGATGTACAAAAACCTGCAATACGGAAATGCAGCGGGGAGCTATAATATAAAAGACCTGAACACGGCTTTGAAGAGACAAGAATTATGTGCGGCATTTTTCTTTGCACTGCCGGGCCCTAAAATGATCTGGCAATTTGGCGAGTTAGGGTATGATATTTCTATTGAGCAGAATGGACGTACCGGTGAGAAGCCCGTTCTATGGAATTATAATACACAGGCTGGCCGGCTGGCATTAAAAAATGCTTTTTCAGGATTGATCAGGCTCAAGAAGAACAATTCCATATTTGCTACCAGCAGCTTTATCTATAATTTGAGCGGGGCTGTTAAATACCTGAGACTACAGGATGGTACGAATACCGTGGTGGTAGTAGGCAACTTTGACGTTGTTACCCAAACAGCGTCGATTGATGTGGGTGCTGCAGGCGTATGGTATGATGCGGTCAATAACAATAACATAGTGTCATTGCCCGGCAATACTTACAATGTAAGCCTTGCTCCCGGCGAATATCATATCCTCTCTAAAAACATTTTGCAATAAACAACCCGTATCCTGTTAGTTAATGCGCCTGTTCCCGGCGCATTTTCTTTGCCCATCCATCGGCACAAGGTTGAGTATTCATGGATCGCATCTTGACAGGATATTAACACCCGCTATTTCCTAATAATAAGTTAAAAGAATTACGAAACATTCGTAGATCGTTTGAAGATATTATCTTGCCGCAAAATAGTTTATGAGAATATTGACCTGGGTTATTTGCCTGGCCTTATGTCCCATGTGTTTGCGGGCGCAGGACAAAGCCTTATATCTGAATCCTGAAAATGCACTGGGGCTCAAAGCTTCTGTAATATTTTCTGACGCTGAACTGATACCGCTTGAAACTACAAAAGCAAGTAGTTTTAATAATGTTCAGAATTTTTTAGTAACACCCAATCACTTTGTGCTCCTCGACAACATAGCTAATGCAGTACTTATATTTGACAAGCAGGGAAAATTTCTGCACAAATACAAAAAAAAGAAATACCGGATAACAGGTGTTCAATATGTTGGCTCCAAAAACGCACTCTTTATAAAAGCGGTCAATAAAAACTATACCATTCCCGAGCTAAAGGCACAGCAAATGGTTGAACAATCTGCCAAAACAGATTTCTCCAAATACACCAGCCTGGAGTTGCTGCACCTGGACAAAGCAAACCACTACAGTATTGAAAAACTACCCACACCCCGCTATGCCCTGAATAACATTTTTTACTTAAACGGTTATTATTTGTCAGTAAATGGCCGGTACAATAAATATTTAAAAGACACCATTGATTATCACCTCGACATTATTAAAGGCGATAAGATCATTAAATCTTATTTTCCTTTCATTAACCTTCCCAAGCTACCACCTTATTATGCCAATGTCAGCTTCTCTGTTAACAATACACTTGATGAAACAGCGCTCTTAGTTCAAAAGCAGTTCGACAATACTATTTATGCGCTTACCGCCGACTCGCTCTACCAGAAATACAAATTTGTTTTCCCTGCCGACCAGACGATGACCGGCGATTTCCAGTCAACCATGTTCAGGAGTAATATCGAATATAATACAGCTGTAAATAAAAACAACAAAGTTATATCGGGCTTCAACAACCTGGTGGAGCATCAACACCTGCTATTTTTTACCACAAGAGCGGTTAACTATGCCCAAAAGAATTTTCTGTTCAATTCCGTGGACAATAAGTTATACGACCTTGGTAAAATAACTACTGATAGCACGGTACACTTCCTGCCTCCGAAAATTTTCTCGTCGATTACGGAACAGGATAAGGAGTATGTTTATACCCGCATATCGAGTGTTGATTTACTTAGGGAAAAAGAAAAGCTGATTGCGCAAAACAAGAATCTTCCTGAAAAAATGAAAGAGCTTTTGGCAAAGCTTGACAAGTTCGACAATGCCATTGTTATTAAATTAAAAATAAAACCATCAACTGCCAAATAATGAGAACGTTCTTACTGCTATGCCTGATAGCGCTGGCCCCATCCGCATTGATGGCTCAGAAAAATATTGGAGGAGTAAAAGGTATTATTTATGACTCCATTAATGATTACGCCTTACAATCTGCGTCTGTTTCTGTTTTTAAGCAGTCGGATTCGAGTATCGTAGAGTTCCAGCTCAGTAATGAGTCAGGCGAATTTGATATCAAAAACCTGCCCTCCAAAGTTCCGCTGTATATGGTTGTATCGCACACGGGATACCGGCCACTGGTTAAGAACATCCTGCTTGACAGCCTGAACCTGGTTACCGATTTCAAAAAGCTTTTCATGTACCAGAAAACAGACAACGAGATGGATGAGGTGGTAGTAAAAGCAGTACAGCCTATAAGAATGAACGGCGACACACTGGAAATAAATCCCGATGCTTTTAAGCTGGACTCAAACGCAGTGGTAGAGGATATGCTCATGCGTGTACCGGGGCTAACCGTTTGGGGCGACGGAACGATCACTATGAATGGCCGCAAGCTGGAAAAAGTGTATGTGGATGGAAAGCCTTTCTTTGGTGGGGCCGCTCAAACCGCTACTCAGAACCTGCCTAAAAATGCTATTGATAAAATTCAATTGTACCAGGAAAAAGACCTGTCAAAAGTACAGCAGTCTGAAGAGAAAACGGATTCCCTTTATGCCATGAACATTAAGCTGAAAGCCGATAAGAAAAAAGGTATGTTTGGCAAAATAGGTGCAGGCTATGGAACCGATGACAGATATACAGGCGATGGCGTGATGCAGTTTTATAATAAACGAACGCAGGCAGGCATTGCAGCGGGTATCAATAATATCAATAAAGAGGAAGGAACAGGCGAAAATGCATTCCTGGAAAATACCTTTAAATCAAACTTCAGGGTATTTTTTGGAGGTCGCGGCGGCGGAGCCGATGGTATTACCAGGCGAACTTATGCCAACGCCAAAATACAACACAGCTTTTCCGAATCGGATAACTCTCAATTCTATAACCGCATGTCGGCAGACTACGGCTACCTGAATACTTTGAGAAATGTTATAACTAATACCACCAATATTCAAAATATCACTCAAAACAATAGCAGCTATAAATTATCGAACATTGGTGAAAGCCGGGGCATGAACAATAATACCAGTAATAACGTAAAGTTCATGTATGAGAACCGCAAACAATTTGGCAATTTTGTAAACCTCACAGCTAACTATACCAACCAGTTTACAAGCAGTGAAAATGAATCAACTACTAATGTTTTCAAAAATGACTCAACAGCAATAAGTACCGCCATTAATCGCAACAGATCTACCACCGTAAGCGATAACCTGAATATGTTTGGTTTTATACGCTCTAACGATGCTGGACAATTGCAGGATCCCAGGAAAAATTTTATGCTGTTTTTCAATGGAGGTTATAATAATTCAAGTAGCAACAGCAATACAGTAAGCCGTTTCCTGTCTTATATTGATACCATTCCTTCAGACCTGATCGACAGAAGGTACAACACGCTTAACAGGAATTACAATGCCAGCCTGACCCTCAACTATGATGGGTTCAAAAGCCTGATATTCGGCATTTATAATTTCTTCAATATAGATGTATCCCTGGCTAACGACATCAGCATCAGCAGAAGCGAACTGGATTCGAGGGTTGCTGATCTGGATACCCTCAACAACTTATACAGCACAAATGATTTGCTGACCAATAACAATATACTCACTAACTTATTTTATAAACCAGGTTTAACCTTCAGGAAATCTATCAATAAATCGGTATGGGAAAAATACAACTATTGGTTCTCCATAGGCGTAGAATTAAAATACCAGTTCTTGAACCAAAAAAATGAGTCGAGCTTTTTGTTTCGTAATATCGACAGGAACTTCACAGCATTTACTCCGAACCTGAACATGAATTTTAGTTACAACAAGAATAATGCGTATAGGATCAACTCTTACCTCTGGGCCAACATGCAGCAAACGCCCGCATCTATTGATCAGCTGTATCCCCTGGTAGACAGTACCAACCGGTATAATATCATAGCGGGTAATCCTAATCTTAAAGCCTCAACCAATACGTATAGTAACTGGAATTTTGATATCAGCCGCGCCAAAATGAACACAAAAAGCAATTACAGCGCGAGCATAGGCATCAATTATAATAATACAGCCAACGCGGTAAGTGACAATCTTGTTTATGATAGTTCAGGGAGAAGCATTCGTTACCTGATCAATGTAGATAATCAAAGAGCCGTCAGCGGGAACTTTAGCACCCGGTTCTCTACCAATCTCACCAAATTAAGTAACCTTAATTTCTCTTACAGATTGAATCTTTCTACTAATGAACGCCCCGGATTTATTAATTCTGTGAGTTCTACCTCTACCAACAATTCTATATCCAATAACCTGAGCGCCACCTATAGCCTGATCGATAAATTCAATATCACAATCGGGGAAACTATTGCTACCAACAGGAGTGAACAGCGAAGCTCCAGCCGTATCAGCTCCGTTATACGCAATTACACCACCTCGGGAAATATTAACTATTTCATTACCAAAGAACTTACATTAAATACATCGCTTAACTACCAGAATAACATTGCGGCGAATGGTAATTCAGTAAAAGTAAATATATGGAATGCCAATGCCGTTTATCGTTTTATGCAGCAAAAAGCAGAACTTAAATTATCAGCATTCGATTTATTAAGGCAGAATAAAAATATTACCAACTTTGTTCGGGAAAACGCTGCAACCACTACCATTACGAATGGCTTGCAACAGTATTTCATGGTAACCTTTTCATACTACCCAAGGAAGTTTGGCGGGGGTAACCGCCCCAGCCCACCGCCATCGGGTGGCGCCATTATGATTGTTCGCTAAAATTTTCAAAAGCCGTCTTATGCAGGACGGCTTTTTTATGCTGTAAAAACTTTACTTTTAATCGCTTTTTTATCCGTTTATATGTACAGCAAAGAAAATACAATAGCCTTGCAGGAAAATACGCAGGCGCTCTTAAAAGAAAATCCTGAAACGCTTGCATCTCAGGAAAGTACAGAACTGCTGCGCCAGGCATTGCGTTTTCACGAATACCGTTATTATGTTTTAAGCAACCCGTTGATAGCCGACGGAGAATACGACCAGCTATTTAAATTACTGGAAAGAACAGAACAGGCTCATAAAGACTGGATCACCAAAGACTCCCCCACACAAAGAGTAGCTAAAGAACTAACCGGCAACTTTGTAACGGTACCGCACCTGGTTCCAATGCTGTCACTGGATAACTCTTACAACGAAGTAGACCTGAAAGACTTTGACCGCAAAGCCAGGCAATTGTCTAAGCTGGACATAATTACTTATTGCGTTGAACCAAAATTTGATGGCGGAAGCATCTCGCTTATTTATGAAAACGATTTACTGGCACGCGGTGCCACACGCGGCAATGGCGTAGCAGGAGATGATGTAACCACCAATATAAAGCAAATACGCACTTTACCTCTTTCAGCGCGCTTCAGCAATTATGGATTGCAACAGGTAGAAATACGCGGCGAAGTGCTGATGAATAAAAACAGCTTTAAAAAATATAATGATGCCCTGGTGGAAAAAGGCCTGGCACCTTTGGCCAATCCACGTAACGCCGCAGCCGGTACACTTCGGATAAAAGATCCGGCAGAGGTAAGAAGGAGAAGCCTCGAAGCTTTTGTTTACCATATCAGCGATTATACACTGCTCCCGGGAAAAGAAGTGCCTGAAGAGCTGACAACACATGCCGGCTCTTTAAAGCTCTTGTGGGACCTGGGCTTCAGAAGCCCGGTTAAAGAAATGCGTGTATTTGATGGCATAGATGCGGTAATACAGTATTGCCTCGAATTTGAAGAGAAAAGAGACGACCTGCCTTATGAAATTGACGGTATGGTGATCAAAGTAAACAATTTTGATTTACAGGACCGGTTGGGCATGACCTCGCATCACCCCCGCTGGGCCATGGCATTTAAGTTTAAAGCAAGGCAGGGTACCAGCAAACTACTCAATGTAGATTTCCAGGTAGGCCGCACAGGTTCTATCACTCCTGTTGCCAAAATTGAGCCTGTTTATATCGGGGGCGTTACGGTAAGCTCTATTTCTTTATTTAATGAAGATGTGATCCGCGAGAAAGACCTCATGATTGGCGATACCGTATTGGTAGAAAGAGCCGGCGATGTTATTCCGTATATCGTTAAACCATTGGCGGAGCTACGCACCGGAACGGAAACTAAAATAGAATTTCCGGAGGAATGCCCTGTTTGTTCCAGCAGGCTGTTTAAGGAAGAAGGTGAAGCTGCCTGGCGTTGCGTAAATATTGAATGCCCGGCACAGGTGGTAGAACGTATGATACATTATGTAAGTAAAGACGCGCTGGATATAAAAGGATTCGGAGAAGCTAACATTAAAAAGTTTTATGACCTGGGTTTATTAAAAGACATCCCGGGTATCTACAAGCTGGACTTTGAAGCCATTAGCAAGCTGGAAGGGTTTGGCGCCAAATCGATCGAGAAGCTTAAAGAAGCCATACAGCAAAGTAAACAACAGCCCCTGCACAGGCTGATCTTTGCCCTGGGAATCAGGTTTGTAGGTGAAACCACTGCCAAAGTTCTGGCTCAGAAGGTTCATCACTTACTCGATCTTAAAAAATTCTCTCAGGAAGAACTACAGACGCTGGAAGATATCGGTCCGAAAGTAGCGGGCAGCATTGTTCACTTTTTCAGCAGTGAAGACAATATTAAAATGCTGCAGGAGCTGGAAAATGAGCTTGGCATTACGATGACCAATAACAGTAAGCAAATGCACGGCGGAGGAGAGCTGGACGGCGTAACATTTCTTTTTACCGGAACACTTCCCACACTTAAAAGAAGCGAGGCCGAAGAAATGGCAGAAGCGAGAGGAGGAAAAATACTAAGCAGCGTAAGTGCAAAGCTCAATTACCTGGTAGTAGGTGAAGACGCAGGCAGCAAGCTTGATAAAGCCAAAAAACTAAATACCGTAAAAATTATCAGCGAAGCCGAGTTTTTAAAGATGATCGCTACCGAAAGCACCGGTTTGTAAGAACCGGTTACTGATCTAATACCTTTACGCTTCTCGAAAAACTTTCCTCCAGCGATATAAAGGTTTCGGTTCGCTCAATACCTTTTATCTTCTGCAGTTTTTCGTGCAATACATCTCTTAACTCAGATATATCCTTACAAACAATTTCAGCAAACATGCTGTAATTTCCTGTTGTATAATTCAGGCGTACAATTTCTTTTATTTTATGCAGCTCTTTGGCAACCGAATCGTATAAGGAGCTTTCCCGCAGGTAAATACCAATAAACGCAATTACATCGTATCCTAAAAGCTTCAGGTCGGGGTTAAGGCGGGTTCCTTTCACAACACCGTCCTTCTGCAGCTTCTTAATACGCACATGTATAGTACCGCCGGATACAAATAATTTCTTTCCCAGGTCGGCATACGATATCTCGGCATCATCCATCATGTGCTCAATGATCTGCAGATCCAGCTTATCAAGATTTAATTTAGAATTCATATTTAAGCAGCTTTAATTTGATATAATCTAATATCAATTGCAATTTATTGAATAATTACTATATTTTAAAAAATATTCTTAAAATATTTGGAACGAACGACCATTTATCTTTATTTTTGTTCTAACAAAGCCTGGTAATACAGGCAAAGTTCTTAAAAATTGTGGGGTGATGAAACTTTTGGCAGACATGCCCTCTTGTCTCGAGGGTGAGGATCACGGGATAAACACAACATAGAGCCGACCGTCAGGCCGACCAGGATTGACCACTAACTTTGTGTTGCGGCTAACCGCCTCGTGGAGGTTCGACCCCTCCCCCTACAGCATTATTAAACCTTCGCTCCCGGCGGAGGTTTTTTTTTGTCAACTTTCTGAGGATGAAGATGCTGCCGGCATCTTTGTTCATAAAGCGTTCAATTTGGCTTAGCTGTAATAGTCGCTGTATTTTTGCTTATCCCCTGCACCTTATTACACCACAGTAGCCAAATATAAAATTAATTTCCTACAAACCTTTAAGCATTAGATACTTATTTTTGTAGCCAATACCAAACAAATATGAAAAAGATACTATTTGTAGTTGCTTTCTTGAGCAGCTTAACCGTACTGGCTCAGGATGAAACAGTTAAAAATTTAAAAAAGGATTCTGAAAGGCAAATAAAGAAGGACCCGAATGACACTACTGCTAAAGTATGGAAAACAGGAGGATTTGTAGGATTGAATGCCGCGCAGGGTTCATTGAGTAACTGGGCCGCCGGGGGTGATAAATTCTCCCTAGCTATAAACGGAAACCTTAGCACCTACGCTTTTTATAAGAAAAACAAACACTCCTGGGATAATACACTCGATCTTAACATTGGCTACATAAATACCACCTCGCTTGGAAGCAGGAAGAACGACGACCGTATCGACCTGGTATCAAAATACGGATATGCAATAGGTGAAAAATGGAACGTAGGCGCATTGTTCAACTTCAGATCGCAGCTATTTAAAGGGTATACCTATGACAATGACGGCAACCGGACGTTTAGCTCTAACTTCCTGTCTCCGGCATATGTGCTCCTCAGCCCGGGCCTTGAGTGGAAACCCAATAAAGAGTTCTCTGCATTTATGTCTCCCGCTACGGTAAGATGGACGATAGTAAAAAATGACTCCCTTTCGTCTGTTGGTGCTTACGGAGTAGATCCCGGCAGGCACTCCAAAACCGAATTTGGGGCTTTTGCTTCGCTGAATTATTTCAAAGAGATCAATAAAATGTTCTCCTACAAGAGCCGGCTGGATTTGTACTCCAACTACCTGGAAAAGCCTAAGAACGTAGATCTGTACTGGACCAATCTTATCAATATGAAGCTCACTAAATATCTTACGCTTACTTACAGCCTGGATATGATATATGATGATGACGTCAGATTGTTTGGCGCGAACAATGAATCACCTGCCGCACAAATAAAATCGATGCTCGGTTTGGGCTTTCTGGTAAAATTCTAGCGCTGACGCCCGCACTCCTGCAAAAAAAGCCTAATGGCTTTTTGCAGCAGCGCCGGGTTGGTTTCGATAAACCCGTCGTAGGGGAAGGTAGCGGCCTTTTCAATAACCTGCTGTAATTCAAAATTGTGCTGATCGGCACTTATTGCAAATCTTTGCTCCATAAGGTATTGGGCCAGGTACTCCTGTTCGGTTTGGCCGGGTGTGGGCACGAGAACAGATTTTTGCCTCAGGGCGTTAATATCCATTACCGAGCTATAACCGCTTCTGCATACAATTAAAGCGGCCGATCGCATTACCTCCTGCATTTCCTTTGCCGGCAAATGATTATAAAGAATGGCATTATTAACCGATGGCAAATTCTGCAAAAGTGGTGTGCCGCGTATTATTACAACCGGCTGCGTCAGGCCCTTCAGCTGCTTAAAAACTTCCTGTTCAAAAATGCTCCGCTGAGGCTCAGGCCCCGAAAAGATAAAAACGATCTGATCTCCTTTACGCCCCGGCCCTTCACCATTCACCCTGGTTAAAGCTCCTACATAAGAAACTTCTGCGGCAGGCATTCGGGAACTGTGAGATAACATACCCGCCAGGTTTCGGGGGCCTTCAAAATCGGGCACCCAAACACGGCTAAAACGGTTGATATACCGGTAATTGAATGTCTGTGATAGCCAATCAACCCGGTTACCCAGGCCTGTTTTAATCCGCAACTGATGGGTAATAAAAACACAAGGCACTTTTTTACTAAAAAGGCCAAAACGATTATCGCTTATGACACCATCTATTCGTTCCTGTACGATAACCTCCTGAAGCCACCTGTTTTCCCTTTTTACAACTGAGGCGATACGGGGAAATTGCTGCATCATTTTCAACAAAAATCCCTTTCTTTTACGGCTATACACAACGCCATATCCCTCGAGCGGCAAAAAAGTACAACCGGGAAATTCAGCCAGTAATACGCTTTCCTGAACTTTATTGCCGGCGATAACCACTTCAACTCCTTCTTTCTGCAACGCATCGATAACCGGTATACACCGGGTTGTATGCCCCAGTCCCCAATCCAGCGGAGCTATCAGTATTCTTAATTTTCGAGGAAAAGGCATAGATATTGCTAAAATTATATCAGAACTTAAACCTTTTAGTTGATATAATTGTAAAATAAAGTAAATTTACTACTACGCATTTCAGTTTGCCACAAAATGAATAAATATCGCAGAGATATCATCTTAGTCATTAAAGATGACGCCGTTTACCCCGATTCGATAGATACTCAGGTAGAGTGCCTGAATTATGTTATTGCGTGTGTAGACAATAAGGAAGGTTTTTGCACGGCTCATGAGCTGGTAAACAGGAACTGCATCACTTCTAATAAAAACAAAATTCTTGCAGCTGTACAAAAAGAACGCTTAAAACCTTTCCGGTTTTTACTGAATAAAAATTAAAAAGCTCCGATGTCGGAGCTTTTTAATTTAAAACTTGATTTCTTCGTCGTTCGAGTCGAAAAAATGATATTCGGTCAGCTGGTAGGCAGTATCTTTTTCCAATCTGGTTTTCTGGCCAAATTTCTTGTTCCACTTCGACAGCTTGCTACTCCACCAAAGTCCCTTTGTAAGATAGGCGTGCATAATAGGATGCACAATGAGCTTCAGGTTTTTATGCTTGTGCGTAATAAGGTAGTTAAGGTTCTTTTCGATCTCATCTTCCAGCACTAATGTGGATGTTATCTTACCACTTCCGTTACAGCTGGGGCAAACTTCCTGGGTGTTAATATTCACCTCAGGGCGCATACGCTGACGCGTAATTTGCATCAACCCGAATTTGGAGATCGGCAACACAGAATGTTTCGCCCTGTCGGCAGTCATTACCTCCTCCATCGTGTCAAAAAGCTTTTTCTTGTTCTCTGCAAGCTTCATATCAATAAAGTCCACCACAATGATTCCGCCAATATCCCTCAGCCTCAGTTGCCGGGCAATTTCAGCAGCCGCTTCCAGGTTGGTTTCCAGGGCATTTTGCTCCTGGTTATTCCCTACGTTTTTATACCCGCTGTTTACATCAATAACATGTAATGCTTCCGTGTGCTCTATAATAAGATAGGCGCCGCTGTTTAAGGTAACCGTTTTGCCAAACGAACCTTTAACCTGCTTGGTAATACCTAAAATATCAAAAACATTACCCTGCGCCTGGTTTACGATTTCTGCTTTTTCGGGCGCTATTTTCTGGATATAGTTCTTGGTTTCGTTATAGATATTCTTATCGTTGGTAACAATACGGTTATAATCGGCACTTAAAAGGTCTCTTAAAATGCTGTTGGTTTTGTTCTGCTCGCTAAAAATTTTTGTAGGCGCTACAGCACCTCTCAGGTTTTGCTGAACAGTGTTCCAGATATTCACCAGGTTTCCCAGGTCTTCGTAGAGTTCCGCAGTATTTTTCCCTTCAGCCGCTGTTCTCACAATAACGCCAAAATTTTTGGGCTTAACTGCCTCAATTATTTTCTGCAGCCTTTTTCTTTCTTCAGATGAATGAATCTTCTTGGATACTGCTACAATATTATTGAAAGGTGTGATAACAACAAACCTGCCCGGCAAAGAAAGCTCGCAACTCAGGCGGGGGCCTTTTGCAGCGATAGGTTCTTTTAAAATCTGCACCAATACATGAGGCTTCCCCCCCAGCACTTCGCTGATCTTTCCTGTTTTTACGATTTCAGGTTCTACGTCAAACTTAGAAAAGTCTATCGGGTTGGCATCTGTGGCTGCCATGGCCATATTGGTAAACTTCAATAACGATTTTGCATAAGGGCTTAAATCGGTATAATGCAAAAATGCGTCTTTTTCAAAGCCTACATCTATAAACGCGGCGTTTAAGCCGGGCATCAGCCTTTTAACTTTGCCCAGGTATAAATCACCTACAGCAAAGCGGCCGTCGCTTTTTTCGCTATGCAACTCCACCAGCTTCTTATCTTCTAACAAAGCAATTTCAACACCAGTGGGAGCGGCATTAATTACAATTTCTTTATTCATTGCATATGAACGTGTGCTATGCCTTAAAAGTAAATCTGACCAGCTTTATCTGTTATACATGCAGGCAGAAAAGTATATGGCATTAAAGGATGGAAATGCATATAACGATAAAGCAGATGAAAACAAATATATTACATAAAACCCCGCAAATAGACTACGGGGTTATATGTAGAATATATTTTAGTAAAAGAAATGCTTATTTCTTTTTATGGCGGTTTTTTCTAAGTCTTTTTTTGCGCTTATGAGTTGCAATTTTATGACGTTTTCTTTTTTTACCACAAGGCATAGTTAAATAATTTTAATATTGTTAATATAATAGTTAATTCTGCTTTTTTAAAGCATCAATCCTTTTTTGAAGCTCAGCCCTCATTTCCGTATGCTCTTTAGCCAGCGGTAATGCTTTCTGATAATATGTTATTGCATCCTGTTTTTTATCCTGCTTCTCGTAAATATCTGCCAACAGCAATAATGCCTGCAAATTTTTAGAGTCCAGCCGGATGATGGTTTCAAGACGCTCTTTGGCTTTATCTGTCTGGCCGCTCATAATCGACCCCATTGCCAATGTCATTTGTGCATATAAATTGGTGCTGTCTTTTGCAACTACTTCCCGGATTTTCGCGATTCCTTCCATGGGGGCATTAGAAATACCTCCAAACATGTAAGTTGATCCCAATCCCACCTTCGCAGAATCATTATCCGGATTCAGCTTTAAAGACCTTTCGAACAAATCCTTTGCCTGCAATGCCATCCACTTGGCCATCTCTCCGTTCTCAACATTCTGCAGGTTGTTCAAAAACAAATGGCCTGCAAAATTGAGGTTTTTTTCTGAATTTTCCAACCTTGCACCTTCAGCTATATACCAGGCATACGGAATAAAGGCTTTTACACTGTCTTTCCAATACTGTGAAAGCTGGTGAAACGCGTGGAGTTTTTGCTCCCGATCTGCCCCGCTTTTACTAGTAGCTTCCAGTGCAGCCAACCTGGCAGCGCCGGCGGGCAAAAGCGTCCCCCTTGCAGAGTTCAGTGCGCTATCTATTGAAAAAGAAGAGGTTGAAACAGATCCGGCGGCAGGTTGCCCGGCATCATCGTGTTGATGGCCTTCATGCGAATGAGCCTGAGCACCGGGTTTTATGTTACCAAAGGCCCATAGCAAAACCAATGCAGCAATAGCAACAAAAATGGTAATATATTGAGGTTTCTTCACAATCAAAAAAAATTTGGATTGCAAAGTTAACCCCAATATTATATAAATTGTTTAAAAAAAGAGTGGATAAACCTCAATGGCAGCTATGTTCCCGTGTTGAACGTACTAATCGTCGCCATCTTCGCCGGGGCCGTCATCTGGTTTAGGCTCCTTCAGCTTCTTTACTTCGATGCTAAACTCTTTCGCTGGTTTAAATGCAGGAATATAATGCTCGGGTATATGCACCGCTACATTTTTCTTAATATTGCGGCCAATTTTTGCGGCCCGCTTTTTTGTAATAAAGCTGCCAAAACCACGAATGTAAATGTTTTCGCCAGAAGCCAAAGTGTCTTTAACCTCTTTAAACATAGTTTCGAGTGTTACCAGCACATCTACTTTAGGAATGCCGGTTTTGTCAGATATCTTGTTTACCAAGTCCGCTTTTCGCATAGAATAGAATTAATATTATTTTAACGATTCAATGAAATTGTAAAACAGCTTTTTATGCTTAATACTTCTAAGATATAAACAATTATTAATCCAATTTTTTTTCTTTGAAAAAAATAAATAAGATCTTTTGAGCAATTTAACACATAAATACCTGGAAGTCAGCAATTTTTCAAAATTGTTGTTAAAGTGGCATCAACACGACAATAATAGGCAAATGCCCTGGAAAGGAGAAAAAAATGCCTATAAGATATGGCTGAGCGAGATTATTTTACAACAAACACGTGTTGAACAAGGCCTCGGCTATTACAATAATTTCATTTTAAATTTTCCAACGGTTGCAGATTTAGCCGCTGCAGATGAAAAAAAGGTATTTAAACTATGGGAAGGTTTGGGCTACTATTCCCGCTGCCGCAACCTGATCGCTACAGCTAAACTCATTAATAATGAATATGCCGGCATCTTTCCCAACACCTATGAAAGTATATTACAGCTTAAAGGAATTGGCCCCTACACCGCATCGGCTATAGCCTCATTTGCTTTTAACCTGCCGCATGCGGTGGTTGATGGCAACGTATTCAGGGTTTTAGCAAGAATTTTCGGAATTACCGATGCCATCGACAGTACAACCGGCAAAAAAAAGTTTAACCTGCTTGCCTATGAGCTGCTGGATAAGAAGCATCCGGGTAAATACAACCAGGCCATAATGGATTTTGGCGCTACCGTATGCAAGCCGGTTCTCCCGCTATGCTCCACCTGTATTTTTCAAAAACACTGTGTGGCTTATACGCAAAACAAAGTAAACCAGTTGCCTGTAAAAGAAAAGAAGATCAGGCAGCGCAGCCGTTTTTTTTATTTTTTCATTATACAGCATGGCAGTAAAGTAGCCGTCAGAGAGCGGGTAGAAAAAGATATCTGGCAACATTTACACGAATTCCCGTTGATTGAATTGAACGAGGCTGCGCTTACAAAAGAGGCAGTTACCCGGGCCCGGAACATGGGTTGGGTGGGCAAAGACACACAGGTAAGGGTTCATCCGGCAATTTATCGTCAAAAACTGACACACCAGGGCATTACAGCAATATTTCTAACGGCTACCGTTAGCGGGCAGCCTGCTTCGCTAAAGCACTACGAATGGATAGAAGCCAATAGTTTGCCGGCTTACTCTTTTCCAAAAATCATCAACGACTATTTGAGAAGCCAGTTAACAACCGATGTATTGGCGGATTAATTAAAATTCATTTAATATTAAAAAAATATAAGCTGCAGGTATTAATTTTTCCGAATGGTTAAAAAAAATTAATTTTAGTGTACTATAGCTTAATACATACTTACGTAAGAAAATTTAATAATTAATATGAGAGGTGTTAATCGTGTAATGCTAATCGGCAATTTAGGTAAAGACCCCGAAGTACAGCTGCTTGAAGGGAATATTGCAGTTGCCAAATTTCCTTTAGCAACTACCGAGACTTTTAAAGACAGATCAGGAAAACTGGTTTCTCAAACCGAATGGCATACCGTTGTGTTGTGGCGCGGTCTTGCAGACCTGGCCCAGAAATTTCTACACAAATCAAGCCTGGTTTATATAGAGGGAAGACTGCGTACGAGAAGCTGGGAAGATAAGGATGGTGTAAAAAAATATATCACCGAAGTAGTGGGCGAAAACCTCATCATGCTTGATAAAAAAGCAGAGGGTTTGGCACATGAACATGATGATCCTGCATCTGGCGGGCCGGCCTCCGCTGAAGAAGGGGAACCTGATGCCATTAACTTTTAATATGTGGCTACGCAACCAGGTTATTCTAAATAGATAGCACACTCACTAATAATATTTGTTTTGTATACGCAGTATATTACTAATTTACTATTTATTGATTTGTTGCAGATAGAACTACAGGCTACTACGCAAAGCAGTACTGTTTTGGTAGTGGTTTTACTACTGCTGGTATTTTTATCTTTTTCGATATCCGGTTCGCAGGCAGCTATTTTTTCATTGAATGAAAAAGATATTGATGTATTAAAAACCAAGCAGCAACCTGCAGCCCGGAGAATTATAGACCTGCTCGATGAACCGAAAGAAGTATACACTTCGATGATCATTTCTAAAACCGTTTTGAATATCTGCCTAATCATTCTCTCCAACTACCTGATTAACCAATATACGCCACCAGAATACCTTCATAGCGGGTACTCCATTGGTTTAAAATGGTTGCTTATTGCATTCTTAATAATTTTTCCCCTGGAGATTTTCCCGAGGGTTTGGGCAAGGCAAAACAGTTTAAGATTTGCCTATGAGTGGCCTGTGCTCCTGTTTATCGTAGAAATGATCCATTATGTTTTAAGACGGATGAGCAAGGGAATTGTATCGGTTGCTGATGGTTTGGGCAAAACACTGGGAACAGATAATGCAGAAGCCAATAGCCTGCAGGAGTTTGATGAAGCCATAGATGTTCAGACCGACGAAGAAGCTTCGCCCGAAGAGAAGAACATTATGAAAAGTATTGTGAAATTCGGAAAGATATCGGTAAAAAAAGTGATGCGAAGCCGGTTATACGTAAATGGTATTGAGTATAACACTACGTTCACCGACCTGGTTGAAAAAATAAAGGAACTGCAATACTCACGCCTGCCGGTATATAAAGGAGATCTCGATGAAATAGAGGGAATATTAAATACCAAAGACCTTATACCTCACTTATACGAAGAAAATTTCGATTGGCATTCGGTGATAAGACCGCCTTATTTTGTACCGGATTCCAAATTAATAGAAGATCTTCTTTTGGAGTTTCAGAAAAAGCGGATGCATTTTGCGGTTGTAGTGGATGAGTTTGGCGGTACCAGCGGCATTGTGACTATGGAAGATATTCAGGAAGAAGTAATTGGAGATATCAAGGACGAGTTTGACGTGGAGGAGATCGACAATAAAAAAGTAGATGACAATACCTATATTTTTGAAGGAAGTACCATGTTGCGCGATGTTTGCAAAGTGCTGCAACTTCCTGTAAATACATTCGACGAAGTAAGAGGCGACAATGAATCTTTAGGGGGACTGATCAATGAAATTTCGGGCGAATTACCGAAAGAAGGAGATGTTGTAAGCTCAGGAGACTTCGAATTTACCGTGCTTGAGGTAGAAAGGAACAGGGTAAAAAAAGCCCGGATTGTAATTAAACAAGCACAATAGCCAGCGGCTTCCCGCAAGGTGTTGTACTTTTGCAGAATGATCATAATCGAAAATAAAATAATAAGCGATGATGTGGCAGAGGCGCAATTTGTTTGCGACCTTACAAAATGTAAAGGAGGATGTTGTGAAGACGGTGACGCAGGAGCGCCCCTTACCAAAGAGGAGCTCGATGAAGTAAATAACGCCTACGAAATTATAAAGCCTTACATGACCAAAGATGCCATTGAGCAGGTTGAAAAAAAAGGCAAATACCAGTATGATGAGGAATTCGGCTGGGTAACACCCACACTACCCAGCGATAACGAGATATGTGTTTATGCATACCGGGAAAATAACGGTCTTATCAAATGCGCATTTGAGCAGGCTTATAATGACGGAAAAATAAAATGGAAAAAACCTATCAGCTGCCATCTGTACCCTATTATTGCCTACCAGGGCAAACATGGCGATTACGAGCGGCTGAATTATGAGCCCCGTAAAAAACTGTGCAGTCCGGCTTGTAAGCTGGGAGAGAAACTAAAAGTTCCGGTTTACCAGTTCTTAAAGGAGCCTTTAATAAGAAAATACGGAGAAGAATTTTATGAAGTACTGGAGCAGGCTGTAAAAGCTCATAACCACAGCGAATAGTATTTCATTGATCAACATTTAATATTAACAGCCTAGTTCAAGCATGTCTCAAACAGCCACCTTATTTAATAAAAAAAGTAAAGAAAAAGCCGCGGACAGGGATCATCGCCAGGTGATCAATTTTAACATCGGCCGATATAATGCCCAGGTACCAGCGGGGAAAACACAATTTTCGGATGTTGCCCTTGCCAGAGAAAGAGCTAAAAACCTCAAATGGAAGGCTATTGAAACGCTGGATACGCAGCTGGAAAATTTTGAAGCCCAGGTAACCCGGCGTGGTGCCAAAGTGATCTGGTGCGAAGATGCCCGGCAGGCTATTGATGCTATCGTTAATATCTGTAAAGAAAAGCAGTGCCGTACTCTGGTAAAGAGCAAAAGCATGGTTACCGAAGAGATCCATCTTAACAAACACCTGGAAGCACATGGCATAGAGAGTATTGAAACCGACCTGGGCGAATACATTCAACAGCTTGACGGCGAGGCCCCTTATCATATTGTAACACCTGCCATGCATAAAAGCAAAGATGATATTGCACGGCTGTTTGCCGATAAGCTGGGAACCGATCCTTCGCTAAGCGCTGAACAACTTACGCTTATTGCAAGAGATAAGTTAAGGCAAAAGTATGCGGAAGCCGAAGTAGGTGTAACAGGCGCTAATTTTATTATTTCAGATATTGGGGGCATTGCTATTACAGAGAATGAAGGTAATGCCAGGCTTAGCTGCTCGATGCCTAAAACACATATTGTTATTGCCGGTATAGAGAAAGTAATTCCGTCGATGACCGACCTGGCGCTGTTCTGGCCGCTTTTAGCCACCTTTGGTACTGGTCAGCGCATTACTTCTTACAGCACTATTATAACCGGCCCCAAGCAGCCGGGTGAAACAGATGGCCCGGAAGAAATGTATGTGCTGTTGCTGGATAACGGCCGTACCAATATGCTGGCCAACGAAAAAACAAGAGAAGCCTTATACTGTATCCGTTGCGGAGCCTGCTTAAATGCCTGCCCGGTGTATAAAAATATTGGCGGGCATACTTATAATACTACTTACAGCGGCCCTATTGGATCGGTGATCACGCCTCATTTGAAGCCGATGAAAGAATGGAAGCATTTGAGCCATGCTTCGTCTCTTTGTGGTAACTGCACAGAAGTATGTGCGGTTAAGATTAACCTGCATGAACTACTACTCGAAAACCGGCACGAAGCCCAGCAGGCAGGCTATGCGCCTTTTACCGAAACTGTAGCCTGGAAAATGTGGAAAACAGCCATGCTGAAGCGCAGCTGGATGAATATGGGCAACGGAAATATGAAAACCACGCTGATTAACAGTATTGCCGGTGCGTGGACCAAAGAGCGCAGCAAGCTGGAGTTTCCTAAAAAGTCGTTTAATGAGCTGTGGGCAGAGCGGAGAAAAGGGCAATAAAGACCATCATAAAATAATCATAAGAAAGGCGGGATTTTATCACCGCCTTTCTTATTTTACCCTATCGCTATTTAGCGCCCGGCGGGCAATATTGCCTCAGGTAGTTGGTATACAAAGTTTGTAAATGCGCTGAAGTGCCTTCACCTTCGGAGATACTGTGGCTTCTGTTGGGGTAGCTCATCATCTGGAACTGCCGGTTATATTTAATGAGTTCATTAAACAGCATCTCTGCATTATTATAATGTACATTATCATCTCCTGTGCCATGTATATACAGCAGGTTGCCTTTTAAATTCTTAGCGTGTGTAACGGGAGAGCCTTTAATGTAAGGTGTTTCATCCTGTTGAGGAATACCTGAATAGCGTTCCTGGTATATATTATCATAAGTGCGCTGGTTACCTACTGCCGCTACCGCTATACCCGTTTTATAGATTTCAGGGAACTGGAACATGAGGTTTAAAGTAGTAGAGCCGCCGCCACTCCATCCCCATACAGCGGTACGCTCACTGTCCAGGTAGGCGTACTGTTTCAACAACGCTTTCGCGGCCATCGCCTGGTCGCGGATATTCAGGATACCAATGTTTTTATATAATGCCTTGCGCCAGGTTCTTCCTTTGGGCACAGGCGTTCCACGGCTGTCTATAGATATGTATACGTAGCCATCTTTGGCCATATCTCCCCTGTAAAGAAAATTACGCCCTGCACCGTAACTGTCTTTTACGGTTTGCCCCCAGGGTTCGGTATATACATAAAAAACAACCGGGTATTTTTTTGATGCGTCAAAATTGGCAGGTTTCGCCATCCAGGCATCCATCTGCACACCTTCTTCTGTAGTTACAGTAATAAATTCAACATTTGACTGCGCTTTAGCAGCTGCATCGGTTTTAATTCCTTCCCCGATGGCTTTATGATCGGCCACGGTAATCCACTCCTTGGAAGGGCGGGTATAATAATTAGAGAAATTATGCACTGCGTATTTGGCGCCCGGCGAAAGATCGTAGCTGTTCGTCCCGGGGTAGTCTGCAGGGGTAAGACGCTCTGCATTGCCGGTTCCGTTTAATTTAGTACGATACAGGTATTTCTGTGTGGCATTTTCGGGCGAAGCATGAAAATAAAGGTACCCTCCCCGTTCGTCAACGGCTGCAATATCCATCACATCATACCTGCCCTTTGTTATCAATGTTTCCTTTTTACCATCCCTGCTGATACGATATAAATGACGCCAGCCATCTTTTTCTGCCGCCCATAAAAACTCTTTGCCCCCATTTAGCCAATCCCAGCCGCCATTAGCATAGTCCTGGTCCCAGTTGGCAACAATATCAATCCAGGCACTGTCTTTTTCGGTATAAATAGTATGCACCGCTCCTGATGCAGCATTGCACACCATCAGGTTGCTTTCATTTTGCCTTCTGTTTAAATGTTGTACAATCAGTTCGCTGTTATTGTCAGCCCATTCCATACGCGGCGCATAAGAGCCCCAAACCGCATCATCGGCAATATTCATCCATTTCGTTTGTGCATTATCCAGCGACACAACACCTATTTTAAACACAGAGGGCTTTTCGCCGGCTACCGGGTATTCTATCGGTATAAGCTTAGGATATATGGAGTCGGTATTATTTACCATATTATACACTTTGGTATCGCCGGCAGTAATGTTCCAGTAAGCAATCTTTTTACTATCCGGCGCCCAACGAAATCCATCCCTGCAGAAAAACTCCTCTTCATACGCCCAGTCGAATGTTCCGTTGATATTTTTGCGGTCGCCGCCTTTGGTTAATGCCGTTATAGCCCCTGAGGCCAGGTCTTCTACGTATAAGTTATATTCACTTACATAAGCCACTTTTGTATTATCGGGTGATAATTTGGCAAACATCAGGGAAGCTTCCGGTTTGCCCTTGCCTAATTGGCGCAGGTTGCCCGAAACCAGGTCCAGCACCCAGTAGTCGCCTCGCGTGTCTTCCCGCCATACCTGCCTGGTGTTGTTGTAGATCAGGGCTTTTGACTCATCTTTACTGATTACAAAGCTTCTGATCTCAATGGGCCTGGTGCTACCTGCCGGCTTCAGCTTTTCGGCAGCAACCAAAACAGTTTTGGTATGCTGTGGCAGGGTAAATTTTACAATAGCTCCTTCCTCAAATTTATAATAACTATTTCCATCAGCGCTCCAGTTTACGGATTGTGCACTTGCGGCAGCAAAGCTCAGCACCATTAAGCAAAAGCAAAAGATTTTCCTGAACATGTATTGGTTGTTTTTTTAAAAGAGATCAACGAATGTACTGATTGCTTTATAAAACGCGCTGTATAAAATGATAAACGGAAATCCGTCCCTGAAGAATGCGGTTGCCGGCATCTTAATCCGAAATGTTACATTACATTTGTTAGCATGCCGCAAAAATCAGGTAAAATATCTTTGAAAGATATCGCACGGGAAGTGGGTGTTTCCGTTGCACTGGTTTCTTATGTTTTAAATAACCGTTTTGAAAACCGCATCAATAAGGATGTTGCTGAGAAAATAAGGAACACTGCGCAGAAACTCCAATATCGCCCCAACCAGATCGCGAAAAGCCTCAAGACCAATAAAACATTCACCATCGGGTTGATAGTGGCAGATATTTCCAATCCTTTTTCCTCCAGCCTGGCAAGAATTATTGAAGATGAAGGCGCCAAGTACGGGTATACGGTGATTTTTGGAAGCTCAGACGAGGATCTGGCCAAATTCGAGGCTTTAACCAATGCCTTTATCAACCGGCAGGTAGACGGGCTGATTCTGCTGCCGCCCTCTGGCTCGGAGGCGCTCCTGCTTCGGCTAAAGGCCATGCGTTTTCCTTTTGTGATTGCAGACCGCTATTTTCCCAAGCTGGAAGCGCATTGTGTTAATGTTGATAATTTAAAGGCAGCCTACGACGCTGTTAGCCTGTTTATCGAACATGGTAAAAAAGCCGTAGGACTGATCAACTATAAAACAGACCTGGCTCATTTAAACGACCGTACCAAAGGATATACACAAGCGCTGAAAGATGCCGGCGTTTCCGTTAATAAAAACTGGATCAGAAAAGTCGACATCTCAAATGATCCGCCGGAAATAGAAAAGGCTGTAGCAGCCCTGCTGTCAGCCCCTTCTGTAAATGCTATTTTTTTTGCATCGAATCGTATTGCGGTGCATGCTTTGAAATATATACAGGACCAGCAAATACCTATACCCCAAACGCTGGAGCTGATTGGCTTCGATGAAAACGAGGTGTTTGACTTTATCAAACCGCAACTCTCCTTTGTTAAACAGCCCATGCTGCAACTGGGTCAGGTAGCTACCGAGCTGCTCGTAGATATCATCACACAAAATAAAAAAGAACAGCTCATTTTTATTCCTGCCGAACTGGTAAGGCGGGGCTCTACCAATAACTAATCCTTATTTACGCATATTTGCTTATCGCAGGGGCAAACTCCACCGGCGCATCCTGGCTCATATGTAATTGGGGACTTAACAGCAGTTGTTCAATCTCTCTCCAGTTATGTACACGCATATGTTTGCCCGCATCTGCCTGCTCGTTATGCGGCTGTGTATATAAAATGGTTTTGCCTTTAAAATGATTCAGATTTTTAAAATGATCATCAATCATTATATCTGCCTGGATAATAGTTTTAAAACCGCAAAAAACTATCTGCTGCCATTGAATAAAAGGGAAATGTTCATGTAGCCAGGCTTGCTTCTCCTGCAGTGATTGCGGAAATTCAGTGGCCGCCGAAACGATGAACACTTCAAACCTTTCATTAAGTTTATATAAAACCTCCTGACTGTCTGCTATAACGGGCATATCCCTGAAAAAACCGGGCTGGTACACATAAGTTCTTGCCTTTTCAAACAGTTCGTCATCTGTTTTGCCGGCGCCTTCTTCCCTTGTTTTTCTTATTCCTGTATCGGCAAAGTCATATCTTACAAACTGTTCAAAACAATCGGCCAGTACGCCGTCCATATCTACTGCTATTCGTTTCATAACTTTTGTTTTTGTGTAAAAAAATAATAGCCTCCATACTCCCGTAAATACATTGGCAGGCTATATCAATCATTCACTGCCTTCGCCACAGGCAAAAGCTTTCGATATGCAAAAATACACATTTGTTTAAACGATTAAACATTTTAGCCTACCTTTGTGTATTAGTAACACAACATTTCTATGTTTTATTACTACAAATGAACCGTTTATGAATAAGAAATTATTTTCCCTCGCCCTGGGCGGACTGGCAATAGGAACTACCGAATTCATTATCATGGGATTAATGCAGGATGTAGCCGCCTCTTTGCAAATTACGATTCCCAGGGCCGGCTACCTGATATCCGCTTACGCCATAGGCGTTATTGTTGGAGCGCCTTTGCTGGTGGCTGCTTCCGTAAAATATAACCCTAAGAAAGTGCTGATGGCGCTAATGGTGCTATTTACGGTATTTAACGGTCTTTCTGCAGCAGCACCCGGCTTTTACAGCCTGCTTGTTGCACGCTTTTTTTCGGGACTCCCACATGGTGCATTCTTTGGCATCGGGGCTGTGGTAGCTTCGAGAATGGCTAAAGAAGGCAAGCAGGCGCAGGCCATATCTATGATGTTCGCTGGTCTTACAGTAGCTAACCTGGTAATGGTACCGCTTGTTACCTATCTCGGACATCAGCTGGGTTGGCGTTATGCCTTTATAGTGGTGGCATTAATAGGATTACTTACCATTCTGTTTATAAAAATGTGGCTGCCGCCTGTGCGGCTCAACACTCAAAACAGTATTAAAGACGAATTACAGTTTTTTAAAACTCCTAAAGCATGGCTGATCATATTAATAACAGCTATTGGCTTTGGAGGTTTATTTGCCTGGTTCAGTTATATATCGCCTTTAATGACGCATGTATCCGGCTTTTCAACGCAATCTGTTTCCTATATCATGTTGGTAGCAGGCGCGGGTATGGTTGCCGGTAATCTTATCGGTGGCATCATGGCCGATAAAATGAGGCCTGAAAGAGCCGCCGCTATCCTGTTTATCGGACTGGTAGTAGCACTGACCGCAGTTTTTCTTTTTTCAGAAAACCAAATCGCATCATTAGTGCTCACTTTTATCTGCGGGCTTCTGGCCATGGCTGTAGGCTCTCCCATTAATATTCTCATGATACGTGCTGCCGAAAAATCGGCTATGATGGGCGCAGCATTTATGCAGGCTGCATTTAATATGGCCAACTCTATCGGCGCCTATTTCGGAGGCCTGCCCATTGCGTTGGGGTTGGGCTATAATTACCCCGCTTTTGCAGGCGCTATTATGGCTTTTATCGGCTTCCTGCTGAGCATTACTTTTATGGTACGATACGGTAATGCGCGGGCTTCCAAGGATATGCTATTGAACCAGCAGGCAGCTACAGGTTGCTGATAATGAGATTTTGGATCTCCTTCATCTCCTCCTCACTTAGTTTTAGCTTGGGCTGCAAAAAGTTCAGATCATTTGCGTCGTTTATAGGTATCAGATGTACGTGGGCGTGAGGCACTTCAATGCCTAAAACACTGATGCCACAACGGTTACAATCGAACGATTTTTCGATAGCTTTTGCAATAGGTTTTGCAAAAACCAGCAATTCGGCCAAGTAGTTGTCGGGCACATCAAAAATCTTATCTACTTCAATTTTAGGTACTACCAGCACATGCCCTTTACGCAGGGGCATAATATCGAGGAATGCAATGAAGTGTTCATTCTCTGCAATCTTGTAGGAGGGTATATCGCCTGCTATAATTTTTGAAAAGATGGTCATAACAATCAGGTTAATGAGGGTTGAAAGTACAATAAAAAAACCGGCCAAAGCCGGTTTTTACTAATCAGGTAATGAATATTATAAACTGATCTCTTCTACTCTGAACTGTATCAATCCGGCGGGCGCCTGTACATCGGCAACAGCGCCGGGTTCTTTGCCCAATATGCCCTGGCCGATAGGAGAACTTACCGATATTTTACCGGCTTTTAAGTCTGCCTCCTGCTCGCTTACCAACTGGTAAGTTACCTGCTTTTTTGTTTTCAGATTAGTTAATTTCACTTTAGTTAAAATAGACACTTTGCTTGTATCAATGGTGCTTTCATCCAGTACCCGAGCAGTTGCCAACGCTCCTTCCAAAGCTGCAATTTTGGCCTCCAGGAGGCCCTGAGCCTCTTTGGCCGCATCGTATTCCGCATTTTCTTTAAGATCTCCTTTTTCACGCGCTTCCGCAATGGCCCTGCTGGCTGCAGGACGTTCTACACCCTTGAGATGCTGTAGCTCCTCTTTCATCTGCTCCAGCGTCTCCTTAGTTACATACTGAATAGCACTCATAACTCGTCTTTTTTATATTAAACAAAAAAAATAACAACGCCCCGGAAGCTAACCAGAGCGTTGCTATCAATTCCTACAAATATAACAAAAAGATCAGTTCAATTTAAAAACGATTTGTTAAAGAAAAATGACAGAAAAAACCATCAAAATCCTAGCTTTTGAAGCAGCACAGTAGCCATTTTCAGAAATGCTTCGTGCGTATAACCTGCAATATGGGGCGTTACTATTACACCGGGAAAAGAAAGCAATGCTGCCAGCTGTTGCCGTTCAAATTCGGTATAGGTATTCAGCTTTTCATTCTCCAGTACATCCAGGCAGGCGCCTCTTACCTGGCCATTTTTTAACCCGTCTATCAGATCAGCGGTGGCGATCACTTTGCCACGGCATGCGCTGATAATCAGCGGCTGCTTTTTCAAACGGGAAAGAAAATCCTTATTCAAAAAATGATGTGTTTCGCTGGTCAATGGTACATTGAAGCTGATGATATCGGCTTCTTCGCATACCTGCTCCAATGTAGCTTCTTTAATATAACCATTCCCATAGCCCGTTTTGTATTTGTCGTGCGCCAACACGGTCACCTCAAACGGCTGTAACAACCTGGCAAAACTGCTACCGGTGTTTCCGTAACCAATAATGCCTACGGTTTTGCCATATAACTCTGTACCCCGGTTCTCGTCACGCAACCAAATGCCCTGCTTTACTTCCGGTACCGCTATATTCATTTTATTGATCTGCATCAGCAATAACCCCAAAGAATGTTCGGCTACCGCATTACGGTTTCCCTCGGGACTACTGGCGCATACAATGTTTTTTGACCGGGCATAATCTACATCTACCAGCTCCATGCCACTGCCTAACCGGCCGATCCATTCCAACTGGGGAAGCGCATCGATCAGTTCCCTGTCTACCTTGATACGGGTGGTTAACACCAAGCCGCTAACCCCCTGCCCGTCAGCTTTTATTTCTTCATAAGATATCTGGGGCTTATACGCAACATCAAACCCTTTTTCAGTTAGTGTTTGCATTAAGATGGGGTGCGCATTCCCCGTTACAATTACCTTTTTCATTTTATATATCCTACTATATTATTATCTTTTTTTGCCTGCCTGCAGGGCCGGTGATTGCTAACCGGATACCTTCCGGCTGGCATACAGCCCTCCCTAATACGGCGTCCTCCCGGATGACCAGTTCGACGGTATAGAGAATGCCTAATATACGTTCTTCTGTTTGCAAAAAAATTTTATCACGGGTCTTTCATTTTAAAAGTGAGTGATGCGAAATCTTTTACAGTTAGCTGCTCTGCACGCTGATTAAAAATAGCATCTTCAAGCTGTTGGGGTTCGAATAAAGACCGAACCGCGTTGCGCAGGGTTTTGCGTCGCTGGTTAAACGCTGTTTTTACCAGTGTAAAAAAGTGCTTCTCACTTTTCATAGGTTCTATAGCCTGCTTTCTATACATTTTTATAACCCCGCTTTTCACTTTTGGCGGAGGATTAAAACAGTTTTCGTGCACATCGAACAAGTATTTCACATTGTAAAACGCCTGCACCAAAACGCTGAGCACTCCATATACTTTATTACCTGAAGGCGCGGCAACACGCTGCGCCACTTCTTTCTGAAACATGCCCACCACTACCGGCACCTGCTCCTTCCACTCCAGCACTTTGAAGAGGATCTGGGTAGAAATATTGTAAGGAAAATTTCCTACAATAGTAAATTCACCTTCGAAAGGCGGTAGGGTATCCAGGAAACTCTCATGCACAATTTTGTCTTTGAGTTCGGGATAAGTGCCCGAGAGGTAGGCAACTTTCTCATCATCGATCTCAATTGCCTTAAAATCAATAGCTGGAACATCCTTTAAATACTTTGTGAGCGCCCCCCCTCCGGGTCCTACTTCCAGTAGCTTTGACAGCGGCTCCTGTTGCAGGGCTTCAACAATCTTGCGGCAAATATTTTCATCTTTAAGAAAATGCTGCCCCAAAGATTTCTTTAATGTGTACATGCCACAAAGTTACTTGGCTGCCAACTATTTTTCGCTGAATAATTTATTCCGTTCAATACTCCAATATGCGCCTTTATATGTACGGCATTAAATTGCAGCGGGAAATTTAATGCCGGCTGAATAGCAGTTCTAATTCAACAATACCTGCTCATGCGGCGGGAACAATAAGCCCGACCCTGAAAAATAATACTTACATTTACAGCCTACTTTTTTTGATATGAGCACAAACAAACCCGCTATTGGCATTTCGTGTGGAGACATAAATGGTATTGGTATAGAACTGATTGTAAAAGCTTTTTCTGATACCAGGATTACAGAAATATGTACTCCTATCGTTTTCGCAAACAATAAAACCATTAATTTTTACCGGAAATTCGCGGGTGAAACGAACTTCAGCTTTAATAACATAAGGGATTTTACAAGAATCAACCCACGACAGGTAAACATCTTTAATTGCTGGGAAGAGGAAGTGGCAGTAACCCCGGGCGTTTTAAATGAAACCGGTGGAAAATATGCTATACTTTCTTTACAGGCTGCTGTAAAAGCCTTGCAGGAGGGCATTATTGAAGGACTGGTTACAGCTCCTATCCATAAAAGTAATGTGCAGGGCGATGCATTTTCGCATACCGGCCACACGCCTTACCTGAAGGAGGTATTTGCAGCCAGGGACGTAGTAATGATGATGTGCGCACCCAATATGCGGGTTGCGCTGGTTACCGAACATGTGCCGATTAAAGATGTAGCCAGCCACATAACCACGGAAGCCATATTAAGCAAACTGAGCCTTGTACAAACTTCTTTACAAACCGACTTTGGCATCAGCAAACCCCGTATTGCGGTATTGGGTTTAAATCCGCATGCCGGGGATGAAGGCCTGGTAGGTAAGGAAGAGGAAACTATCATCAAACCTGCAATTAAGGAAGCCCGTAACAAAAATATCCTTGCTTTTGGCCCATACAGCGCAGATGCTTTTTTTGCCAGGGGCCAGTATGAAAAATTTGACGCGGTGCTGGCCATGTACCACGATCAGGGCCTTATACCGTTTAAATCGCTTGCTTTGGGTGAAGGAATTAATTACACCGCCGGATTAAAAGCCGTACGTACCTCTCCTGATCATGGAGTGGCATTTGATATTGCCGGCAAAGGCACGGCAGACCCTGCTTCGTTTTTAGAGGCGGTTTATCAATGCGTTGACATCATTCAACATCGCCGCGAATACGATGAACAGCGATCAAACCCCATTAAAAAGGTAATGCCCGAAGTAACAGCCAAGCTTATCGACGAAAAAATTGAAGAGTAATACAGGCCTTAAGATCGCTTAACTAAGGATTTTTTTACCAGCGTATTTAGCCGCATTCTGGCCGGAAGCAGCTTTAAGATAGTTGCAAAGATCGGCGGTGCCATAGTTTTCTTCCTCGCTGATTAGGTGAAGAATGCTCAAAATAGCAGGGGTAATGGAGGCCATCAGAAAGTTTACAGTTCGGTTGCGTACCTGCGTTTTTTTTGCAATTTCATCGATAGTATGCACCAGATCTACTCCAAAAATCTCCGAATTAATTCCCCGGCCCTTTTCAACAATATGAAAATCGGAGCTGAAAAGCGTAGAGAATTTTAAAATCGCACATTCTTTACCAATTTTAAAGATCTCATCTGTCTTTTTATTTTGAGCACATTGAAAATTCAGTGCGGCAATGGTGGCGTCGGTGATCAGGTTGACCGCATTTTCGATAGAAGAGAACGGTTCTTTAAAATAATTGCTGGCCGATAAAATCAGGTCCTGTTCATTGTTTAATTGCGATATGACGCGGTATTTGAAGTCCATAACCAATTCGGGTGTCGAGAAGCGCTAAAAAAAGAGGGGCGAACGTTTGACCTGGAAAGGTCCCGAAGCCCACTCTAAGCCCTCTAAACCGCTGTAAAAATACCATGCGGCTAACTATACATTCACTGATATTCGATGGATTGGCCTTTTTATAAGATGAGTTGCCCTTTTTTATAGATCAAGCTTACTTTCAAATCTATAACTCAGGCAAAATGGCCCAGTAAAATACCACAACCCTTCTGCGTTCGTCGTTATCTGTGTAGTCGGTAATATTATTAAAAGGCAAAGCCTCGCCTCTTCCATAACTGGTATAGCCTATTTTCAATTGGTTATAATTTGAAAATTGGGGAGCACTGGTATGCATAATCATTTTCAGATTTCGCAATAACTCGTTTGCTCTTAAATCGGAAAGCGCCAGGTTCAGCTGTTCATTGTTGGGATCAGGCTGCCTGATATAACCTTTCAGCTCATTATATAAGGCAGTGCCGGGAGTAATAGGCGTGGCGTCGGCATAACCCACAATTACGAGGTGCGCTGTTCTTTTAATATCGTGGTATCGATTAGAAATTGCTGACATCGAATCTATTGCCGGTTGAAACGACCGGTTCACGCTGCTAAATGCGGAGGGAGCGATCCTGTAAATTCCCGGTTCAAAAAATGCCCCCATACCATACTTTTTAAAAGCCTCCATCTTAACCGCCTCATCCAGCAGCTGGTAGATCCGGTCTCTTGTTTTTTTCTGAAGCTGGAAAGAATCCAGCTGAACCATATAGGTTTTCACACCATTTTCGTAATGGCTGGACCTGAAGTTCTTTCTTGTTTCCAGGAAAAAGTCTACCGCATTTACTGTATTCTGTATTTTGCCAAGGTCGTTTTGCAGGGCTGATAAAAGTGAAATAATTTTTTTATTAATAGAGCTGTCGACACTTTGCTGACCCAATTTTTTCATCATTTCAGCCTGAAGGCTGCTCAATGATGCCGAATCTGTGCTAATAGACTCCCGTGCTATCTGATTTTTTTCTGAAGCAGCGGCCATTCTTTTTTGCGTACCGCAGGAAGTCATCAAAATTCCGATGATTAGGGAGGTATAGAAAGTTTTCATGATCGTGTAGGTTACTGGGGTAAGGGTTTTATAGTAAACCCATCATTATTCGCGGGTGCGGATGATATCTTCTTAATCTTATTTTTCAGCATTTTTGAATACACTAGCTTCCTCTCAGGCGATGTGTTCGCAACATGCTCGTCATTATTTGCTCTTGCCTGCTCATCAGCGCCCCTGTTGAGGGAAATATTAATAAGGCCTACGCTTTCTCCCAATTGGAGGTCCTGCGAGGATAGTAACAGCTCATCCACGAAAATATCCCGGGGTTTCGACAGTCCGTTTTTGGAATCGGCGCTATCTGTCTCTACCCTCCAGTTATACAGCATAATAACTAAAAGGATGCTGGCGCCAATCCATAATAACACCAGGGAAGAACCGGCACTTTTTGCATAAAAAGTATTAGTTTTTGGCATCTTCTTTTAATGTTTTATTGATTAAGCTATCGATCTCTTCGATAAAATCATTACAATTTTCTGCCACTATGCGCTCTCCGTTATGTATCAGCCTGCCTTTACTGATGATCACTTTATAAACCGAGTGATCGGGCCCTAAAGAAGAAAAGGTAGACTTCATTCTATGAAGCAGCCGATCAACGGCCCCTGTATCTTTCAGGTCTCTGGCTGCAGCCAGATCGGTTTTATCTTTCTGCCACTGTAGCCTCATCTCATTTAATATTTCGGCCAGCACTGCTTTATCGTTGCCTACAATGGATATCAGAAAATCCAGGTTATCGCCGGTATTATCAGATGCAGCTGTTACTGTTTCAGATTCTGCCGGCTTTAATGATTGCTTTTCTGAATGCTTTAAATAAAAGGCCATTTTTTGCACCAGCAATTCCTCATCTACCGGTTTGGCCATATAGTCTGAAAAACCTGCCTGCAGGCATTTCTGAACTTCTCCCTCCGAAACGTAAGCCGTCATTGCAATTACCGGTGTTTTCAAGTAAAGTTCTGTGCGTAAAATAGCAATAGCGGTGTATCCATCCATCACCGGCATCTGAATATCCATTAGCACCAAGTCGAATGTTTCTTTCCGAAGCAGGTTTACGGCTTCCTGCCCGTTATCTATAATACGCGGGCTGAGATCATGCTTGCTAAATATATGTTTAATAAGTACCTGGTTAGCCTTATTGTCTTCTACAACCAGTACTTTATAGTTCTCAAAGGAATAGGTAGCTGCCAAATCGCTGTTTACAGCTTCTTCTATTTTTTCTGCTTTTTCCAGTATACAGGTAAAATTAAACTCTGAGCCTTCGTTTACATGGCTGTATACCGATATAGATCCGCCCATTCGCTCCACCAGATTTTTTACAATGGTGAGCCCCAGTCCTGTTCCGCCGTGCTGCCGCTGCGCTCCCTGTTCCAATTGCTCAAACCGCTCGAATATGGTTCCTATTTTATCTTTGGGAATACCAATACCGCTGTCTTTTATTGTAAAGCTAAGTTTATAAAATTTTCGCTCCTCATCTACCCAAACAATACCGGCGCTTACTTCAATACCTCCTTCGCTGGTAAATTTAATGGCGTTACTGATAAGATTGATAAATATTTGTTGTAACCGGTCGGGGTCTCCTACTACGTGCTGCGGAATTTGTTCATCAATAAAATAGTTATAAACCAGTCCTTTTTCCTGTATGCTTGCAGAAAACATTTTTTTAATCCTTGTAAAAAGATCGTATAAATTAAAAGGCCGGTGTGCAATTGTAAGTTTTCCCGCCTCAATTTTAGAAAGATCCAGCACATCATTTACAATATATAACAGGTTATAGCCGCTGGATTTAATGATCTCCACATACTCTTTCTGTTGGGTGTTGAGCGCCGTACCATCCAGAAGATTTCCAAACCCGATGAGCGCATTCAACGGGGTACGTAATTCGTGGCTCATATTAGCCAGGAACTCATCCTTCGCATTTTTACTTTTAAGGGCAGCCAGTTCGGCCTCCTTCAACTCTTCTATCAATTTTAGCTGTTGCGACTGCCTGCGTATAATAATGGTAGCCAATAATAAAATAGCGATAATAGAAAATACGGCCAGTATGCGGTTAAACAGCGACAATTTACTGGCTTGCTCTGTATTGGTATCCAGGGTTTTCTGAAGGTCGTCCCTCAGTTCCTCCTGCAGCTGCATACAATTTTTATACACTTTATTGCCCAGATCAAGTATTCTTAAAGAATCTATATTCAGCTTCAGTTGCTCGGTATTGGAATTCTTTAAGGCTGCCAGTATTTTCTCTGAAATGTTTACCTGGGTGTCGATAATGTTATTAATAGCGGCGGCTCTCGTTTGGCCTTCTGAGAAAGAGCTTAAAACATAGGCATTGTAACCTAAGTTGGTGACAGAATCCTGAATGGATTGTAGCCTGCTTTTATCGTTAAGTAGTGTATTGGCGCCTTTCAGCTTGCTCTCCAGGTCGAAAGACAGGTTAGCGATTTCCTGTATACGGTTGTTCAGCCTGAAGGTGGATACGGCTTTCAGGTTTCCGGTGGTTAAGGCGTTGGTTGACTTGTTGGTAAAAAACTGGGTTACTACAATCAACAGCATTAACGCAAGCGCTAAGGTTACTACAGAAAAAAAAGCTACATTTTTTTTATTCATGGTTGTGCAGAAAACCGTTACAGCAATTGCAGGCTTTTCAAAAGCGCATCCTTGTACGATTCTGAAATAGGTATAGCCTGGCCATGCACATAAACAATTCTATCTTCTATATAGTCGATTTTATCAAGAGCTATAGTATAGCTTCGATGGATGCGCATAAATTTTTGGGAAGGTAGTTTATCTTCAATAGCCTTCAGGCTGCCATGAACAACGTAACTTTTTTGCGGAACATGCAGCTTTATATAATCGCCTTTAGCTTCGATCCATAAAATATCATTCATGTTCAGCTTCCTGATGACCTTATTGTCTTTTACAAAAACAAAATCGCTGGATTCATCCTTGCCGATTTTTACATTTTCGTTACTCAGCAGCTCCTTGGCCCGCTCAATGGCATGCAATACCCTGGCCAGCGAAAAAGGTTTTACGATATAATCTACAACGTTCAGCTCGAAGGCTTCCACTGCGTACCCTTGCTTTGCGGTAGTAAAAATAGTAAGTGGTCTTTTCTGCAACATACGCAATAGCTCAATACCTGTCAGGCCGGGCATTTCAATGTCAAGAAATAGCAGGTCAATAGCGTTGTTCTCTATGTATGTTTTAGCCTTCAATGGGTCATCAAACTCCCCAATGATATTAATACCATCTATTTTGACAAGAATTTGCTGAAGTAACAACCTGGCCACTTTGTTGTCGTCTACGATGATGCAATTTATTGGGCGATCCATATGCAGGTTTTAAGCTAATATACGTATTCCAAAATTATTAAATTTAAACATATAAGCCTTGTTCCGTAGAACAAGGCTTATTTATTTAAGAAGTATCCCTTCAGGGGTAACTCGCTATTTACACATTTTCTATCCTAAGATATTGCTCAGCAACACTTAAGCCTTTTTATATTGAGGTATAATGCTGTTAGCTAATTCAACCATTTGCTTAAGACCTTCTTCGGGCAGGTTTCCTTTCTTGAATTCAGCCATAACATCAGGCAATTTGTTTTCCATTTCCAACAGGAAGTGGTCTTCAAATTCTCTTACCCTGTTTACCGGCACATCTTTAATTAAGCCATTGGTTCCCAGGTAAATAATAGCAACCTGTTTCTCTACGGTAAATGGAGAGTACTGTGGCTGTTTTAGTATTTCCACGTTACGGGCACCTTTGTCAATTACATTCTTCGTAGCGGCATCCAGGTCTCCACCAAATTTAGAGAACGCTTCCAGCTCGCGGTACAGCGCCTGGTCCAGTTTCAGCGTACCCGCAACTTTCTTCATTGATTTGATCTGAGCGTTACCACCCACACGGCTTACAGAGATACCTACGTTGATCGCAGGACGGATACCAGACAGGAATAAACTTGATTCCAGGAATATCTGCCCGTCGGTAATTGAGATTACGTTCGTTGGAATGTAGGCGGATACGTCACCGGCCTGAGTTTCAATAATAGGAAGCGCTGTTAAAGAACCACCGCCTTTTACCAGGTGCTTGATAGAATCAGGAAGATCGTTCATGTTTTTAACGATCTCATCGTTATTGATCACTTTAGCAGCTCTTTCCAGCAAACGGCTATGCAGGTAGAATACATCACCCGGATAAGCCTCACGGCCCGGAGGACGACGTAATAACAAAGAAACCTCACGGTAAGCTACTGCCTGTTTGGAAAGATCATCGTAAATGATCAATGCAGGACGGCCTGTATCGCGGAAAAACTCCCCGATAGCAGCACCAGCGAAAGGAGCATAGAACTGTAAAGGAGCCGGGTCTGAAGCAGAAGCTGCTACGATAGTAGTGTACTCCATTGCGCCGTTATCCTGTAATGTTTTCATTACACCGGCAATAGTAGATGCTTTCTGACCGATTGCAACATAAATACAATATACAGGCTTACCTGCTGCAAAAAATTCTTTCTGGTTGATAATCGTATCAACTGCAATCGCTGTTTTACCAGTCTGGCGGTCGCCAATGATCAATTCCCTTTGTCCGCGACCTACAGGAATCATAGCATCAATTGCTTTAATACCAGTTTGTAATGGCTCTTTTACCGGCTCACGGAAAATTACCCCCGGCGCTTTACGCTCTAAAGGCATTTCATACAGCTCTCCGGCAATGGGGCCTTTACCATCGATAGGATTACCCAGGGTATTTACAACACGGCCTACCATGCCTTCACCCACTTTAATGGAGGCGATCTGCTTGGTACGACGTACTTTAGATCCTTCTTTAATTCCTTTACCTTCACCCATCAATACCACACCCACGTTATCTTCTTCCAGGTTCAACGCAATGGCGCGAACACCATCCTCAAACTCAACAAGTTCACCATAGCGTACATTTCCTAACCCGTAAACACGGGCAATACCATCCCCTACCTGCAACACAGTACCTACTTCTTCCAAATCCGCATGGGCATTAAAATTGCTTAATTGTTCCCGCAATATGGCGCTTATTTCGTCGGGTTTAATTTCTGGCATATACTTTATTTAAATATTGGTTTTATTGCGGCTATTTCAGTAGCCTTTATTTTCAGGCTGCAAAAGTAGGACATCGGTAAATTATAACAAAATAAATAGGTCTTATCCTTGGCCTAATCTGGCCTTTTACACAACGGGGCATCCTATTCACCCCTATTTTACCACCAAAACACCGTCGGCCAGGAATCTCAGCTGTTTTTGCGGCTCTTTTATAGCGTCAATTTCGGCCTGGCTTTTTTTAGCATCTTTTGCATAATGCTGTAACTCAGCCACTGAAGTAATTTCATTAAAGGCAATTCCGTCTAAAACAATCGATTTTCCCACAATATTAGTGGGTACAAAAAAGGCGTAATCCTTAAATTTTACAAACATTTTACTTTTATCTTCCAGCTCTACCTCCATCCAGCAGCCTTTTTTGGGGCAGGACGCTACCACTTTCGCGGAAATCTTAGCTGCTACAGAGTCCTTTTTTGCCAGGTTTTTAGATACCTGAGAAAGAGTATTTATTCCGTTTGCGCTTATTTTCTCTCCATAAGTATCGCCAATATTAGCAGGCCCCGCGGGTGGTTGGGCATAACCCAGCCTGGCTATGGCCACCAAAAGCAAAAAGGTGATTATTTTTTTCATACTCGCATAATTAAGGATGCAAATTTATAAAACTATTTACTTTTGCAGTAAACAGACTCAGAATGAATAAAATCAATACACGGATCGGAGTAATCGTTTTAATGATAGTGCTGGCAGCGCTGAGCAGGTTAATTGCTTCAGCCTACCATATTTATAACTTTTCTCCGCTGGTGGCTATCGCTTTGTTTGGTGGCTCGCAGTTTCGTGATAAAGGCAAGGCCTACCTGATACCCATTGCAGCCTATTTTGTGTCTGATCTGGCTTTTTATTTGGTAGGTAAAACCGGGTTTTACGGAGTGAGCCAGCTTTTTGTGTATGGAGCCATGCTATTGGTAACCGCACTAGGCACCACCCTGCACCAACCCAAAGCAATAAAAGTATTAGGTTACTCCCTTACGGGATCGGCTATATTCTGGATTATTTCCAACTTTGGCGTATGGATCGGCAGCAAAATACCCGGATCTGTTGAATTTGAGCCCGGTCTTACATTAGGTGTCACCTACCTCAGAGCACTTCCTTTTTATAATAATATAAGCGCCGAAATGTTTAGAAACGCCTTTGGAGGAGATTTGCTTTATTCGGCGTTGCTATTCGGCATTTTCGCCCTAATACAAAAAAGCAATCCTGCATTACGTTACTCAAAACTGTAAAGGACCTGCGGGTTGCGCCTGCGGGCAAAGCAACCACTTTCATCAAAATAATTATTAAAGCAGTGCATGGGCGCTGCTTTTTAGTTGCAACCATAGCCCTTTGAAGAACATCTTTTAACTTTTTTACGTTATATATCAAATTACCTTTGCAGGCAAGATCAATTACAAGTTATGACAGGAAAGGCTTTATTTTCAACAATTCTCGGCTTTATATTTTCTACAGCGCTTTGGGCTCAAAACGATAACAACGGGATCAATATCCCAATTAACCGGCAGCTTTTTCATGACAATATTATAAAAGAAAAAAACTTATTATTAGGCAGTGACGGTAAACAGGATAATGAATTTACGTTGCAAGGCAATGAAGATGCAGGCCGTTTGGCCACAGCAGCTATTAATAACCAGGTAGATGCCATCCGGTATTTGATAGAAAGCGACCCTAAGATAGAGCAAAGGCTAAAGCCCGGTTACCTGGTAGGATTGGCAGATATATTAAGACATATGCGTACCGGGTGGAGAAAACGGGAGGTAAGCCCTACTCATTTTGCCCAGATATTTTCTTTATATAAAAAACTGATAGAGGTTAATTCGGCAAAAGAGTCTATTATTCCCTATGTACAGCATTTTCCTTACGATATTGCTTACACGGCTACCTTGCCCCGTGTATTTGAGGAAAACCCTAACTACAATGAATTAAAAGACCTGTTGATCTTAAAATATGCGGCGCTTTACCCTAACAGAACTTTTTACCAGCTAACAAAATATACCAACTCCAAACATACCGACAGCCTGATTAAAGCTATCGGGCGGCAATATCCCGAACAACTGTATTCTTATGCCCAGGCAGGCAATTCGCTGGGATATAAGATTCGCAGCATTAAAGATGACAATTTCGTAAAAACAGTGGTAGGGCTTTCTGAAATGAGAAGCGGCCAGATCTATTTTCCTTTTTTAGATAACCTTGTAAAAGGAAAAGTAACAATGGCTGAACTGGACGCCGCCAAAGACAACCGTGTAAAGTATTATCGGTTACTGGTTACCACGCAAATGGACTATGCCCGCCGCGCATTAAATGGAGACACGGCTATCGGGTTTACAGAATTGACCAATCGTTTGCAAAAAAAGGCCAGCGACGAATTTGTAAATGAAATTAACGCGCTGCACGAAGCCACCAATGCAGTAAGGTTTAAATGTTTGCAGGAGCTTACGCCACAGGAATTGTATTACCTGGCGGTATTAACCGATGGTTTAATATATACCAGCAGCTATACAGCGGGCGTATACCCGTTAATGATGCAAAAAATGAATAACCGCGGCGACTCTTTATTGCTGAGCCTTTCATTTGATCATTACCGCAAATTCATCCGGCAGGCTGCAGGATATAATACCCTTAAAAACTTTTTCTCAACCTTTAAAAGCAAGGACGACGCCAGCGCAGTAATGACAGCATTTGTGAACGGGCTGGAAAAATCGAAAGGATTGGAAGACGGCGTGGATGTAGCCGATTCTTATGCAAGCCTTTACGAAACACTTCCCGATCTGGCCAGTCAAATGCTAACCAATATTAAGAGCAATTACCAGAGAAATGTGAGAACCGGCAATAAAAGAGGTATTGCTATTTATAACATCCTGGATAAATTATTCCTGTCTGCCGACCCTACCAAAAATATCAATCTTACCAAAGAGCTGGGTATTCCTCCGGTATACAATGTTCCTTTTGATAATTTCACCAATGAAAAAGGAGAGATCATTACGCAAATGTTTTTTTATGGCGATGAAGATGGCATGATGGATTTCGACATTTTCGTACGCACTTTCAATAACGATCCCAAGTGGAAATTAGACCAAAGCAATAGCAAATTTGTGGTAGCTAAAACAACCTCCGGCGTACCTATTTACCTCTATGCCAACAGGCCCCTGGCCAACACACCTGATGAAGATTATGTGGCTCAGAATGCGATGCAGGAGTTCTTTGAAAAAAACAACCTGTCTCCTACCGTTACTTTTCACAGGGGGCACAGTTACCATGCTCCAACCAGCGTTAGCTATATTACCCCTACCAACCGGGTGGTATTTATGGGCTCCTGCGGCGGCTTCTTCCTCATCGATTCTATTTTGAAAAAGTCGAGCGATGCACATATTATCTCATCCAAGCAAACCGGCTACCGGGATATTAACCTTCCTTTTATACGTACGTTCCTGGAAACCCTTCGTTTGAAAAAAAACATCGACTGGATATCTTTCTGGAAAGAGTTCACCTCGGTGGCAAAAGTTACAGGTATCGAAGATTATATTCCTCCTTATAAAAACCTGGGCGCCTTATTTATCAAAGCGTATAAAAAAGAAACGGGCGAAGAAGATATATAAGATACCCGGCGGGATTGCCTTATTGTTAACGAATACCTACTAACAACTGTTGTAATTTTTATATCTTGCACGAATGGAGCAGGGAAAGAAGTTATTTTTTGATGTTTCGAAATTGCGACGCATATTTCAATATGCAGCTCCTTACAAAGGCAGGTTTTACTGGTCGGTAATACTCGCCATCGTATTAGCGGCGCTTACGCCGGTACGCCCGTTACTCATCCAGTTAACGGTTGACCGCTATATTGCGCAATCGTTGCCCCAAATGGTTATTTATATTACCATTATACAAATGGGTATTATATTGATAGAAACCCTGATGCGCTTTGCCTTTTCATTTATTACAGCGTGGCTGGGCCAGGCAGTAGTAAAAGATATACGGAATGCTGTTTACAAAAAGATACTTGGACTGAACCTGCGACAATTTGATCGTACCCCTATAGGAACATTAACTACGCGTACCATTAATGATATTGAATCGATCAACGAGATTTTTTCGGACGGCCTGATCCCTATTATTGCAGATCTGCTTTCTATTATATGCGTGCTGGGTTATATGTTCTGGGTAGACTGGCAGTTAACGCTCATTGCGTTGATACCCTTCCCTATTATGATTGCAGCTACTTATTATTTTAAAGAAAGCATCAATAAATCTTTCTTTAAAGTCAGAAACGCTGTAGCAGCGTTAAATGCTTATGCACAGGAGCACTTATCAGGCATGAACGTAGTGCAGGCTTTCGCTGCAGAAAGAAATGAGTTCAATAAATTTAAAGCGATTAATAAGCAGCATCGCAATGCCAATATCAACGCCATTTTTGCCTACTCCGTTTTCTTCCCTGTTATTGAAATTGTATTGGCGCTTTCTATAGGACTGGTAGTTTGGTTTACGGCTAAGGAAGCGTTAAACCTGCAGCAAAGCCAGCAGGGCGTTGTGGTTTCTTTTATACTATGCCTTAATCTCCTGTTCAGGCCATTACGGATGATAGCCGACAAGTTCAACGTAGTACAAATGGGTATTATAGCCAGCGACAGGGTGTTTACCGTATTAGATAACGAGGATGAAGAAAAAGTGCCGGAAGGTGGATACACCGTACCGGAAGACCGTGTAAAAGGTCAGATTGAGTTTAAGAATGTAAGCTTTGCTTATGTAGATGAGCATTGGGTATTGAAAGACGTAAGCTTTAAAATAGAACCCGGTCAAACCATTGCGATTGTGGGACATACCGGCAGCGGCAAAACCACCATCATTAGCCTGATCAATCGCTTTTACAATATTCAAAAAGGAACTATCGAATTGGATGGTGTGGATATTAAAAAATTATCCCCGGATTATTTACGCGAAAACATAGGAGTTGTATTACAGGATGTATTTCTTTTTTCCGGTTCTATCATGGACAACATTACACTCCGCAATCCAAACATTACCCGGGAACAGGTGATAGCTGCTGCCCAAATGATCAATATGCATGATTTCATTATGCGCTTACCCGGCGGATATAATTATAATGTGAAGGAACGTGGCGCTACGCTGTCGCTCGGACAAAGGCAGTTGCTGTCTTTTATCCGTGCACTTCTGTACGATCCTTCAATATTGGTATTGGATGAAGCAACTTCCTCTATTGATACGGAGAGCGAATTATTAATTCAAAAAGCTACCGATACTTTAATACAAAACAGAACGTCCATTATCATTGCCCATAGATTGAGCACTATCCGGAAAGCCGATAAAATACTTGTTTTGGATAAGGGTAAATTAATGGAAGCGGGCACACATAGCGAGCTACTGGCTAAAGGTGGTTTTTATGCCAACCTGCATCAAATGCAATTTGAGAAAGAAATGGTGTAATAGCGAAATCTATTGGGGTATAAGCGCTACCAATATCTTATTACCTGCTTTGTCGTAATAAGTAAAGCATTTTATTTATACGCGCTACCTATTTCTTAATGGTGAACATAAATTTCGTTCCTATGCCAACTGCAGAATCAAGGCTTATAGTACCGCCCATTTTATTGATCAGCTCCTTAACAATGGCCAGCCCCATTCCGTAACCTTTATCGCCATAGTTATCCTTAGCCTGCTGCGCCTCGAACAGGTTAAAAACTTTCTCCATAAACTCATTGGCAATACCCTTACTATTGTCTTTTACATAAAATGCGTACTCCTGGTTATTATCCGCAATACCAATTTCAATTTCTGTAACCTCTTTATCGTTGTATTTAATAGCATTGGAAATTAAATTAATCAGTATCTGCTCCAGCGCTATTTTGTTGACATGGATGTATTCGAGGGCAGTATTGAAGTGAATGACGCGCTTATTGTTGCATGCAAACAGGTCGTTTATAGCGGTCTTCAGCTCATCGAGCGAAACATTGGAAGCACTTTCATGTAATAACCGGTCAGAGCGGCTTTGCTCGAGCAAATCGCTGATCAGGCTTTTAAGCTTCACAGAAGATGCCTTAACAATGCGGAGGAGCTCCTCTACGTCGGGCTCTATGGTATAAGCTGTGGTTAATAAATCAGCCACACCTATAATATTGTTTAAAGGAGACCTTAAATCATGCGCTACCATTCCTACAAATTTCTCCAGAGACTTATTTTTTTCGTTGAGCCTATCCGTAACTCGCTCCAGCTGTGTTTTTTTCCTGCGCAATTCGATCAGGCGCATAGCTTGTTTAGACAATGCTTTTAACGACTTCAACTGGCTATCTGAAAGCTGGGTGGGCTGGTCATGTACCACACATAAGCTGCCTAAGGCGAACCCGTTTTCAGTTATTAACGGCACGCCGGCGTAAAATACTACATAAGGATCGCCGGTAACAAAAGGATTATCGGCAAATCGCTCATCCCGCCGGGCATCGGGTACCATAAACAATTCATCCGGATGATTGATCGCATGTGTACAAAAGGAAAGATGACGCGGCACCTCGGAACCAGGTAATCCATGACTAGACTTAAACCACAGCCGCTCTCTATCTGCCAGGGTAATCTGCGAAATTTTGGTATTGCAAATTTGTGATGCGATTTCAGTTATATTATCAAAATCTTCTTCAGACAGGGTATCCAGGATATTATAAGAATAGAGTTCATTTAATCTTTCCTGCTCATGGGCAGGCACTTCGGGAAACTGCATGTATGTTTAGTTATAACGTATTTCGTAGTGAGCAAATCGGCCACCTATAATGTAGCGATTTGACGCAGCAAAGATAAGAAGACGCAACACACAGTAGAATTTATTTACATATAAAAATATTGCTGAAAAGTTGTCTTTAACAACAATTACCTGACCATTTCGCAGCAGCTATTTGGTAAGGGTTACAGTAGTGAATTCCCGCTCTACCAACGTGCCTGTTTTGGTTCTAACTGTTTCTGTTTCAGAGGCAGTGTCTTTTATTTTCCAGGAAGTTTTTGCAATCAGGTTCTCCACTTTTTGCGTATCATACAACTCAAAACCAAATTGTACAAAAGGCAATGTTTGCATAAATGCTTTTTGTGCAAATGTGATATTGAACCAGCCACCATCAATTATAATCCTGTGTATTTCAGATAGCAGTGCTGCGGGCTCTTTCCAAAAATAGATAGTGTTTACAGTAAATACCCTGTCGAAACTATTATTACAAAAAGGGGATTGAGCGCCATCGTATAAGTAAAATGCAGCCTGCCCGTTTCCGATCCATTTTTGATTGATCCGCCGGGCTTCTTCCATCATCAATTCAGACATTTCCAGCCCGGTATATTGGAGCGTTCCTGCTTGGCTCATCAAATAGTCAATATGCCCGCCATTGCCATGCCCAAGTTCAAGCACGCGGTCGCCTTCACGCAGGCCGAGCCTGTTAATGGAATGATGTGTCATGCCTATATTGTTTTCGTTCATCATATTTGCCACATCAATGCCAGCGGGGCCACTAGGTTGCCTGAGTTGGCCGGCTAATTGTTCCAGTTCCTGTTGAGTTGCCATTATTTAAAATTTGGATGAGTACCCCTGATCATAATTTAATAAAACGGTTGTGGATACAACGGCAAGTTAATTATGTCTTAACTATTCATTTTTAAATACAGATCTTATGATATGTTCTACTTCAGCGGCTTTATTCACCGTCATCAGATGCCCGCCGCCTTCTATAATATAATCAGCTTTAACGTTCTTTATAGGGATGATGCGGTCTTTATTGCCGTGGATATGAATACTATGCGCAGGCATCACTTCATTCTCCCAATGGATGATTTCATTGAGGGCCCATTTAAAGAATGCCGGATCGGTGTCCTTTAAAATATCGCGAAGCAATTGTTTTTCACTGGCTGTTTTCGCACTAAAAAACCAGTCGGCTACAGCGTTAGGACTTGTTAGTTTTCCTTCGGGAATAAACGTACTTAGCTTGAGCAAGCACTTCATCAAAAAACCGCGTGGTAACTCATTTTTTGTTTTGGCAGAAGCTATGAGTATGATCTGGTCCACCGGAATCAGCTTCGCTATTTCAACAGCCAACATTCCGCCAAAAGACAGTCCTATTAAAGCGGAGTGAGGAATTATCCTGTTTGCTGCAATACGTTGCGCATAATGAACCAGCGGCTCATCGGGCTCTGGCTTTATCCATTCCACATGGGTAATATCGAGGTCGCCAAAATCAATATTATTGAAAACACGCCGGTCTGCACCGAGCCCGCTGAATACATAGATCCTGCTCAATGATTTCAGCTATTTAACTATTCCACAATCTTTTTCAGTCCATCTATTACCAGCCCCCAGTTTTCTGCGGAGTGCTTAGCTTTTTCATCATCGTAGTTTGTTTGGGTAATGGTTAGCTCTGTTCCTTCGTCAACCGGTTTTACTGCATAGGTTACAAAAAGATAGTTTTCAGGAATATCCTCCTTGCCGCTCCAGCTGCTTAAATAGGTAAACGAAAGCTTTTCATTGGGTACATACTCTTGAATAATGCCCTTATCAATATAAGTTTTACCTTCATATTCACCGGTCCAGGTAATGGCGCCGCCGGGTCTCCAGTCCCCCTGTTGGTTGGAGCCAAAAAAATACTGTCTTACCAGTTCCGGGTTCGTTAATGCATCCCATACTTTTTCAACCGGTGCTTTTATGATGGTTTGATAAGTAGCTACATGGCCTGTTTGCATATTGTATATTTTATTTTGATAAGAAGGTTGTTTTAACTACTAAGTTAAGACAAGCCACACAAACATTGCAAACAATGACACAAGTGTATCCCCATTAATTAAAAGCCTGGCGAAACTCTAATGGCGAGAGATTGGTTTTGCTTTTAAATAATTTGCTGAACGACTGTGAATGCTCAAAGCCTAATTCATAGGCTATTTCGCTTACCGACAAAGCTGTGGTGGATAATTTCTCCTTCGCTTTTTCAATTAACTTATTATGAATATGCTGCTGCGTTGTTTGCCCGGTTAAAGATTTCAACAGGCTGCCCAGGTAATTGGGAGTCATATGAAGCTGCGCGGCTATTTGCTGGGCGGTAGGCAGTCCTTTGTTGATCAGGTCATCACCTGCAAAACACGCGTCCAATGCCTGCTCCAGCCGTTCGAGTACCTGGTGCCCGCTCTTCTTCCGGGTAATGAATTGGCGCTGGTAAAAACGCTCACAATAATTCAATAATACTTCAATTTGGGCAATGATAATATTCTGGGTGAACTGGTCAATACCCGATTGGTATTCCTGTTCAATTCCTTTAAAAAGTCCCATTAATAATGCTTCTTCTTTTTCAGAAAGAAACAAAGCCTCATTTACATCATAACCAAAGAAGTCGTAGTTGTGAATCGTTTTGGCCAACGATGTATTCCATAAAAAATCCGGATGAAAAGCCAGCAGGTAACCCGAAGGTTTTTTTACATCATCAGCAGGCTGATCAATATGCACATGAATCAATTGCTTAGGCGCTACAAAACAAACCAGCCCTTCATCGAAGTCGTACTGTTTTTGACCGTACCTGAACTTGCCCTGTATATCGCGTTTCAACCCGATAAAATAAAGGTCTTGTATCCACCCGATCTCTTCTTCTTCCACCTGGTATTCTACCTGGCTATAGTCTACCAGGCTTACCAACGGATGTTGTGGTTTGGGCAGCCCGCAAATGGAGTGAAAATCATTTATCGTGTCAATGGTATAAAGCTTACTATTTTTCATAATGAAGATTTAAAGGGCGGCAGCCGTATTAGTGCTACCGCCAGTTTTACCTGTTGTTCATTAAAAATCAGTAGACCTGCTGATATTTTCGTGCTGCGCTATTTCTTCACCTAATGCCTTCAGTGTTTTGCCTGCCAGCTCAAATGCATCAGAACCTAACAGCAAATGTACAGGAGGATTTTCCATTTCAGCTAATTCTATTAAGGCCACTGCTGCTTTATCCGGATCACCGGGCTGGTTGCCATCGATCTCCTGTTCATGTGCAGCCTGTATTTTCCGGGCTACCGAATAAGCATCAATTTCGTTGGCAGGTGTATTCAAAGATCCGCCCGACAGGAAGTTGGTGCGGAAATAGCCTGGATATACCACTGTAGCTTTAACGCCAAACTCTTTTACTTCTGCAGCATAAGACTCGGTAAAGCCCACCATTGCAAATTTGGTAGCGCAGTAGATTCCCCAGCCAGGGAAATCGCCGGTGAGCCCGCCAATAGAGGCAATATTTATTACGATACCGCTTTGCTGTTTACGTAAGTAAGGAGTGGCTTTGCGTATTACATTCAACGCACCAAACACATTGGTATCAAAATTAGCACGGGCTTCCTTATCACTCAACTCCTCCAGGGTGCCCAGCTGCCCGTAACCCGCATTATTTACTACTACATCAATACCGCCCCATTGTGCTACCGTTTTATCAATAGCATTGCCTACACTTTCTTCGCTCAACAAATCCACTTCCAATGGCAGCAGACCTTCATGCCGGCCTAGTGCATTTTCCAGGCCTTGCAAAGAGCGGGAAGTAGCTGCCACCCTGTAACCCTCACTTAATAATTTTTTCACCAGGCTTAAACCTAATCCTTTAGAGGCGCCTGTTACCAACCATACTTTCTGTGCTTTCATTTTTTAATTTTTTGTTTTATTAAATCAACACCACAAAGATGATATAGTAAAATGGCCAGCCTGTAGTAAAAACAACGGATGTTGTAGCCAAAACAACGATTAGTAAAAAAAGGACAGCATGGTGTTACTGCAACCTGCGATTACGGGTTAATTCGATCTGGTCGATGCTACCTACCGGGGAAATCTTCACATGCTTGCTGCCGGCAGTTACATAAAAGCAATAAGTGCTGTTAGAACCGATCAGGTGAACCGGCTCAGTTTTCCCGTTTCCAAAACTTATGGTATAGTCAAGATCAAGATTACCTGTCTTTATTTTCCTGGCCTGCCGGTTCCCTTCGGCCACGCCAATACCCGAAAAGAAACCCAACAGCATAAATACCAGTGTCTTGATAAACATATGAGTAAAATGAACAGCGCTTTCTTCATCATTCATCTGCACGCCATTTTTAAGTCCGGCTACTTTCCTCACCCATTTCCTGTCTCTCCGCTTAGCCAGGTAAGCAGGTAGCCCATAAGCGCCCATTACCAGTAGTATTACAACAGCAAAGACCAGGGGATGCGAAACCAGGTCTTCTACCGGGCTTATTAAAATATCAGTGATGGAAGAATACCTGATAATATTAATGCCCAGCTGATAATATAATATGCTCTCCTTGAGCACACCCATTACAATTAAAAAGAGATAGCCAAATGGTAACAACTTCTGGATTCCGGTAGTAAACTTCATGTTTGGTAGAATAAAAAGCAAATGTAGTAATCAGGCTTTTAAAAATATCACCTGTTAGTGAGTTATAGAAGACTCAGTTAGTTATCAGCTGACCATTTTTTTACTAATGGCTGCAAGATATACTGCCTGATAGTTTTTTTTAAAATTGCTTTATCTTGTATAAAACGCGCCAAACCAGGAGAGAGCTGGTAATAGAGCTGAACCATTAACCGGCCGGCTTTTGTCTGGCGTAGCACATTATCCCGGTAATGTCTCAGTACTACTACTTCTTTAGCATTATAGTCACCGTAACAGGCAGTTGCAATAAAACAGCCTTCTGTTTTTTTATATACGCCTGGTGGCACTATTTTATCAACATACTCTAAAGAGTCTTTCAGCCCCTTGCCGGTTTGATCCTTGTAATATTTAACGGCATGTAACTTGCCCCTGGTGCGGGCAATTTCAATAATCCGCTGCGCCATCGTGCCGTTTTCTTCAACTCCTGAAATATCAACAGGTTGAGCAGTTTCCCCCTGATCAGCTTGTCCTTTATCTACCAGCTGTTCTACATATTCTTTACATTGGTTGAGATTCCAACCTGTATTGTCTTTACAATATTTAATAGCGTTTAACTTACCCGTTGTTTGTGCTATTTCAATGATACTTTGGTTGAGTGCGCTCAGATCAGGCGAAGTATTTGCGGGGGTGGTATCGGCTTCTCGAACGGGGGGCTTTAGCGGTTGTTCAACAATTTTTTGAGGCGTGGTATCGGTATCGGTTGCTTTAAACACATTACCACAAACGAGACAGGTTAGGATAAGCCTCCCACCGCTTTTTTCTGTAGTACTCAACTGCTTCGATTGACAGGAGGGGCAACGGATATCTAATAGATGGCTCATATATCTAAGTTAACCAGTATAGACAGCTTTGCCAAACTTAGTCCTGATGACCCGTTTCTTCTATAGTCATAGATGCAACGGGAACATCTTTACCTTTACCAAATTTTTTTACTATCCAGGGCAACGTTAGCCCCTGCCCTAACAAAGAGAGCAGTACGACGGCAATAGAAAGGAAAATAATTTCGTTACGCAGGGGAAAGGGATGATGGTTATTAATGCTCAACGGAAGACCCAGAGCTATAGCCAGGGAAACAATACCTCTCATACCGGCCCATGTAATGATCAGGCTGGTTTTGGAATCGAAAAGTGCTTCCTCGCTGATGCGCCGCTTCCCTTCAAATGCTTTTTGCAGGTTAAACTGCTGCATAAACACTCTTATCATCCTGATCAGAAAAGTAACCAACGTTATAATAGCTGCGTAGCCGATATAGGTCCATATCTGGTTCGTCTCCATTCGTTTTAGCACCAAAGGAAACTGCAACCCAATTAAAACAAATATCAACCCGTTTAACAAAAAGATATTGACATCCCAGAAATTGCGCGACTGCTGCTTAATATGCTCGGGGAACCTGTTCTTGCTTAACCAGGACATGTTAAGACCTAATACGACAACCGCTATTACACCCGACACTTCAAAATGTTCCGCTACCAGGTAAGTAACAAAGGGCATTAACAGCATCAGGCTGATCACCACCATAGCATTATCTCTGAAAAAGCGCAACACGAACCCTAGTAGCTTCGCGATGATAATACCCACCAGGAAACCTCCTCCCAAAACAATTAAAAAATCAAACAGGGCTTTCCACCACACAAAAGCAACGCCCGTAACAGCGGCAACGGCAAACCTATAGGCCACCAATGCAGAAGCATCATTCACCAGGCTCTCGCCCTCGAGTATGGTAACGGTTTTATGAGGCAGGCCCAGCCCCTTGGTAATACCAATAGCCGCAACAGCGTCAGTAGCTGAAAGCGTAGCGCCTAATACAAAAGCTAAAGGCCAGCTCATCCCGGGAATTAAGTAATGGGCCACTGCAGCGATACCTGCTGTAGTAATAAAAACCAAGCCTATAGCCAGCGTGCTGATGGTATTGATATTGGTTTTAAAATCTTTGGCAGAAATATTAAAAGCGGCATCATATAATAAAGGCGGCAAAAAGATCAGCATTACTATTTCCGGATCCAGCTCTATAGCCGGCATGCGGGGCGTAAAGCCTGCTATCATTCCCACTACAATCAACAGAACCGGCACAGGCACTTTCAGCTTTTCTGCAAAAGCGGAAGCACCCAGCATTAGTGCCATAATGACCAGTATAATAGTATAATAATACACTTCTATAAAGATACTGTTTGCAGTGAATAAACAATAGCAGTTACATACAAGAGAACAAGAACTGCAGAAACTATACGACTATTTTAAGCGGGTACCCATTTCCCTTACAGCGTTCAACCATTGTAAACGCTTTTGTTCAGTTGCCGTTTTCACAATACCAATATAGGTTACTTTAACCGGTTTGATACCGCAGAACTGCAATACAGAACGCCTGAGCTGGTTAACGCTGGGCCTTCCGAAAGCCAGGCGATAATAAATACCGGGCTGGTCCAATGTGGTAATGATATGCGCTGTTTTCCCTTTAAGCAGTTTATCCCACCATACCGACCCTTCACGATACTTAAAGGCGTAGCCCGGGAGAAAAACCCGATCGATAAAGCCTTTTGTTGTAGCCGGTAGTCCACCCCACCAAACCGGGTGCACCCAAACCAGGTGATCGGCCCATTGAATGCTTTCCCAGGCTGCGGCCAGAGCCGGCTCCCAACCTATCCTTTTACGATAGCCATATTGCAGGTTAGGATTAAATTGGAGATCCGCAATAACCAGTTCTTTTACTGTTGCACCGGCACGAATCGCACCCTCTTTATAAGCGTTTGCCAGTGCAAAGCATAAGGATTCTTTATTGGGATGACCATTTATGATCAGTACCTTTTTGGACATGTTTCAAGCTTTTCCGGGTAGACGGATCAACCTGAAATTTATTTTAACCTTTATCGTTTATATCAAAAAATAATTAGGCTAGGTGTCTTTACTCGGTTATTTCTACCAGGTTGCCTTCAGGATCCAGCACTACACTTTCATAATAGCCGTCACCAGTGGTACGAGGCTCTCCTGCGATTGTGTAACCATCAGCTCTTAATCTTTCCGTTAGTACATCCACTTGTTCTTTGCTGCCCACTGATATAGCCAGGTGCGTAATGCCGGTAATGAGTCCTCTTTGGCCGGAAGTAATGACTATATCCGGGCGGTGCATTAACTCGATGCGTGTACCACCTTCTTTAAAAGAAAGAAAATAAGAAGTAAAACTTTTAGCGGGATTAAAATAGCGATCACTTGCGATCATATCGAAATAGGTTTCGTAAAAATCTTTTGCTTTTTCAAGATCGACTACCCAAAAGGCAATGTGTTCAATTTTCATAGTTTAAAAATAGCCGGTTTCATTTATTTGTTTTGTTAAAACGGTAAAGTCTATGCACCCAAATATTAACGGGCTGGGATTGATATGTCGCCGCTATGCGGCTTAGACACTTGAAGGTATGCTTTTTATTATTGATATAGCACCGCTATGCGGCGCATCTGAGGTAAAGACTGATCAGACTATCATAGAAAACCATCTGGTAGTTTCAAAATTCACCTACATAATAAAACGACCGAATGCATGATAATTAAAAGAGAAAGGCGAATGTCTATGGATGTAATTGGGTTGAATTAATATGCCGCCGCTACGCGGCTTGGTCCTGCAGAAGTCTTTCGTATTGATATAGCACCGCTATGCGGCGCTTAACTTCCACGCTAACCACTTACAATGTAGTTATAATGACAAAAGGTTTCGATAATACTACACCTATTGCATCTTTTCCAGCCACTGATTCAACTCCTCCTCGCTCAGCCACTTTTCGATATGTATAGATGCAGGCAGTGTAGAAAAACTACGTTGCACGTATAGCCCTCTTTGATAAGATGGCTCTTTTAAAAGGATCACTCTGCGCCCCTCCAGCAATTCGATATCTTCAGGACTGCCTTCGCTCCATATCCAATGGTCACTATCGCTATTACCACTTTCTTTATGCGATGCGGAAAGTACCGGCCAGTTACACATATCCCATTTACCCGCCACCGATGCCTCTCCATCCTGCGGACCCGTTCCATTTACCACCGCGGTAAGTCCGGCATCAATCGTATCACCTAATTCTGGTATACTCATCAATAATAGCTGTAGCTGAAAATTATCGGCAATACCGCTAATGGTGCCAGTAAAGGCCTTTTTCTGAGATAGCTCAACTACCAATACCGGCTCGTTAAAAAGCACGCTGAATAGGGTACTCAGCCAACTGCAGGCATTGCTCACCTGTATATAGGGCTTCACCCGCTCATATAACAAAGCCTTGCCTTTATTAAAAAGCTGCAAATCGCTGCTATAGGTTGACACCAGGCAGGGATATACTTTTTCCAGCCAGTCGTCGGCTTTCATTTGATCCGGATGCTCCACTGCAACCGTCTCCCGCATCTTATCCACCGCTTCATAGGGGTCTTCGTCCTCATCATCCGTTGTTTCCATAGCCGTTACAGATGCCTTTAACAATGGTTCGGCTATATCGAGATTTTTAATGGCTAATCGCTCTAACTCTCCAATGAAGTGTTGCCCCTCATATCCTTTTTCTACCAGGTAACCGCAAAGCATAATGCCATTCACGGCATTTTCAACGGATGCTATTTCAAATACTCCTGCAAGCGATTCCATTGCCTTGGCTACCTCTTCGCTTACGGCACCGGGCAACAGCTCCAAAAACCGGTTGAGGACTGATTGCACAGCATCACTATTGGAATTTGTAGATGCAAGTGTCTTTGTTAATATTTCAGCAGCTACGGAAAATGTTTGTTTTTCAGACATGATATAATATTATTCTTGTAATGATCCTTGTACTAAATTATGCTATTAGTAAATGTAGTTAAAGTAACTTACACCATATCAGAAGACCTTAGAAATCAGAGAGCTCATTTCTCACTTTAACACCCTGCATCTCTAGCTTGTCCTTAAGCCCTAACCAGGTGTTATCTCTGAGCGTACCGGCCGGGTAAAGATTGTATCTAAAATCTTTTGTTATAACCCGCAGACTATCGGGCATCTTTCCACGCGTTTCAAAAACTACTTCTTCAATATCTGAGAGCCGATAAACCTTTTTTCGCCACCAAAGATTATGATTTTTTACTACCAGAAAAGACGAAGACACTTTGAAATAGTGCATCAGCCATGAATTAAAGAGAAACCAGAAAGTGCCGAAAACAGCGATAACTATCCAGGCCCCTACCTTAACGCTGCTTCCCATCACCAAAAGTCGATAGGCTATAAAGCCACCTAATCCCCAGAGTACGATACCCCGAAGCGACATAAATTGGTTGCCGATAAAAAAATCATATGACTCACTAGCCATTTCGCTAGAATCAACAGACTTTAACTCCGGCACGACATAGCCTTTCTTATTAATGACAACCTGCTTTAAAAAAGTCTTTAGCTTCCATGAATTCTCATACATATCATCATATATATATTTTATCTGTCCATTTTTAAACCTTAAACTGGCTGCCTCCATTGGATAACCCAAGAAATACGGAAAATTCTCCTTCCCTGTATATATTATCTCCTCCAGGTCATCTACTGAAAATATTTCTTTATTAAAATAAATGAAGTTGCAGTCTATACGAATAATGGGCACATTCTTCCAATAAACATAAGCAGAATAAAATCCCGCAAAACAAGTCATGCCACTAAAGACGACAATTAATATAATTTTTGCAATCGTATACTGATCCTCTCCATGTTTAAACAGAAGCAATGGCATCAACGAGCCCAGCGCAAGCAAAGAAAGGATAACGACAATATTTACCAGGTAAAATTTGATTTTATGCCTTACTGATACTACAGTCATAATAAAATATAAACGTAATAATACACCTTATGTCTATTATATAGCAAGCTCATTGCGGTATAAAAGAAAAACCTCGCATGTATGATCAATTGATGTGCTTTCATTCAGTGGAATATTAAGCCGAAAACCGATCCAATAAATTATTGAAATAGCTGATCAGTTCCATTGCTTGCTCTTTAAACGAAGCCTGATACTTTATCCTTATATTACTTCCGGAGAGATTATCAAAATATACCCAACCACCGATCTCCTGCATGATATATTTAGGCTGCGTGTTGGCATTATACACTTTCGCAGGTTTATAGCTCGCTAAAAAACCGTTATGTATTTGTTGAATGATATTGAGATTTTCTACCATCGTCTTACCTATGCTAATATTTTCCTGCTCCCACTCAAAATAAGGGTCAAAGTAAAGATCATTGGCAAAGCTATAGCGCTGATCGTAGTATCTTATAACCGAGCTAAAATCCGGGAACTTAACAGGTATATCATTATGCCTGGGTAGCATCAGGAAAGGCAACTGGCGATCGTCCACTATTTCAATAATATCCCCGTCGATGGTTCGGGCAATAGTAAGACCATTTAATGCATGCTCTTCCTCATCATTTTCCCATTTCCACAGATCCATGTAATCAGCAAAGTTGTTACGGATAAAACCAGGATCGGGTTCTTCGATCATTAAAAGCTCATTGATAGACCCCACCCCTAACTCGCCTAAAAAGGCCTTATAATCGGCAGGTATCGAAAATGCTACCAATTGTTCTATTTGTTGTAATCGATGATTAGAAACTGGCTGTAGCTTGCCTGTTATAAATAATTTTTCGTCCATGGCATTATTAAAGATACGGAAAGCCAATCTTACTTTATCTGTTGCCGTTGCTCATTATAAAGTCCCACCAATAAACTATTGCCATTTTGGTCAACTCTTAGTCCGCCATACTTTGCACTGTCATATTTTTCAGCCTGCCCTTCCTGGAAGAAGAAAGACTCTGCCCCGATATTTATATTCCAGTTGTCGGGAGCTGTATACCCTATCAGATGCTCACCGCTGTGCAACGGCAACGGAGCTTTTTGAAAACGCACCCTACTGGCTACACCATTTCCATCTAACCGAACAACACAATACCCTCGTTTGGGGATGGTATCCGTATCCAGGTCTGTTGACAGTGCATATCGCAATGCCATATAATCGCCCTGCATTAAGGAGCGGGGATCAACAGGTGCTAAAGGTAATAAGACCAGTTGCCCTTCTTTCAATAACATTTCTTTCTGCGCCACAGAATAATTGAAATACACCAGCAATATTGCCAGGTTGGCTAATATCACAATCCACTTAATTTTTTTCATGTGTTGTCAATTTCTTATGAGTAAACAGGTAAATGATAATGAAAAGAATTCCCGAGGAAAACATCAAGATCGATTTGGTGAGCAAGGTCAGGTTCAAATCATAGTAGTATTGCGAGATAAAATAGATAAACGCCAGCATACCCAGCACGAGCCCTGTTTTATCGTTGATTAAAAAGCTTAATAAAATAATGAGAATAGCGCCAGCTATAGCTGGTGATGATATAGTAGGCAGTAATACCAAAACGGTAAAAACGCTGATTACAATTTTGTGCTGCAGCTTAGTTATGTTCAACATCTCAAATAATTGGAATACGGCATAAACGATAGCAACGATAATAACAGCAGAACAAACCCAGTTATAATTAAAGTAGGTCGGAACAAGACCACTTTTACCCACCAATACCAACCCGGCGAGAAAAGAGAACACCAGCCCCGTTCTTACCGGGTTATATAGCTTAGACAGTATTTTGCTGCTGGTAATAATTGCGGCTTCTTTTAAAAAGACATATACCATTGCCAAGGCTATAGCTATTACATATACATTAACAAGGTTATACTGACGATTGGATAATATGAGTGTCAATATACTTCCATTAACGATCAATAATGCCACAAAGGATAATATATAGGTTTGTATCAATACCAGCGCGCCAAATGCTACAATGACGAAAACGGTAAAAATCACATCCCCATCTACCTGCATCTTATCCAGTCCTATTCCCAGTAATGTAAAACCTATAATAAAGAAGGATACGCAGATAGTATCTGTTATGATACTGTCCGCCTTCTTACTCAACAAAGCTGAACCAACAATGGCGGCTATTCCCAAAAAAAATAATCCCAGTTCAGAATCGTACAGTCCTACCAAAAAAAGAAACCCGATAAAAGCCAGGCTGGCTAATATGCCACCAACCACTGATAATATTTTAACGGCAATGGATTGATGCCCATGATCGTTCTTTTGATAGACAGCACTGATCTTGTCCACATCATATTGAATCTGATCGTCGCCACCGGCCATATGCGCCAACAATGTTTCTATCTGCGCTTTACTTTTCATTTTCATTATTTTTATGTTGATCGGCTATAGCTACAGGTGTATCAAGGGCCCATTTCCGTTGCAACGCAATAAGTCCTTTTATTACGACGGTTACACTGCCAATAATAAACATACACACAAACAAAAGCATCGACTCATCGCCCGACATTTCCATAAGCAGTGCCGAAAAGATGATAATAATACTAAGCGGAATGATAGAAAGATAAAACAGCTTTCTGTATTTCAGGCCATACCAGATGCCGGATGCAAATGCCGTTAAAGTGAATAAAATTAAAAGGCCGGGCGCGCCGGATCCTTCATCGAAAACTGCTATCACCATACCGATGGTGGCAAAGGTTGTAGCCGCCAGGGCAATAGTATTTAAAAACCAGCCGGGCGCATGCAATTCCTTTTTGCACCTGGATAGCACCGTAAAAGCCACTAACATCACCGTATTAATCATAAAGAGCAAAGTCATCACATAAATGCCTTCCCAATTTTTGGCTACCTGCTGGGCATATAATACTATGGTGGTATTGATCAGCAAAAGATAGAGCAGCCATAATGGTGCAAAGTTGGACACCCATACCCATAAGCTAATAAAAATGACCCAGGCCAGGAAAAAGTCATAAGCGTTAGCGCCTGTTTGGTACACCTGACCGAATACTGCAAAGAGCACACCTACGAGGGCTGCGGCACCTGTTAAAATAATATTCCTTGTATTGGCATTGAGCTTAGGGAGAAAAGCCAAACCCGTTGTGATCAGGATCAGTGCCTCCACTAAACCTATCTTGGCAAATTTGTGCAGATCGGCCCAGTTATAAGCAAAAAAGAAAATGATACCGGCTACTGTAAAACCAATACCCAGTGTTATAAAAAACAGCTGCAGAAACTTTTGCCAGGCCCCTTTACTGTTATAAACATTTGCCTGCAATAAGCCGGCTACCGTCTCTTTGCCAAGGTTGCTGTGCCTGCTTATGATATGTATGTCTTCTCTTTCGATAGGGTTCATATACTAATATGCTTAAAATCAGGGACAATATTATTCTAAATGCCACGGAAGCACCGATGATTGACAATATCCCTGATCAGACAATCGAAATTATCGGGAGTAACGGTTCAATAGTTTTGATTTTTGTCAAAAAATTAAACGGCTGTATAAATCTGGCCGAGCCAGCTACTAAAACATGTTTTATTGCTCTTGAACTTATCTTTTGAGTTTTCCTTTTGGGATTAGGCTACTCTTCCCATTTTTTATCAAAATCTCAAGCTTTGTTTGAGGTATGATTTACTTTGAATCAACTTTTTAAAAGCCCCCTGCTGATCTCTCAAAGTTTCCTTAGCGATCAAATTTGCTGCCCTTTTATTTTGATAAATCAGAAACCAGGACTTCAGTTCAACTATTTTATAAATCTTCATCCAATCCATTTCCGATTTAAAACTTTCGCCGGTAACTCTAATTATTTCATCAGTAAATTCATAGGTTATACGCTCCTGTAATCTTGCCGACGACGCAAACATCCTCTTCGCACTTATATATATCAAAACAGGAAATAGAAAAACTATAACAATACCAAAAAAAAGTTGAGAATACGGAGGGCTTTTATACGGCATTTTGATGCCTCCAAAATATAAGAGAGACATTATCAGGCTAAGTATTCCTATAATCGTTATGATAATTATAACTGGCTTTCTATAAGTCAGAACATACATCAACTTTAAATAATCTTTAAATATCAGTTTGCTTTCTATTAATATATGCATATCTTACAAAATTAGCTGGAAATAATAACGCCACAATATGCATTTACTATACTTTAATCATTACACTGCCCGCCACCAAATCATGTATAGCTCTTCGCTTCTTTGCAAAAAATATAGTGAGAAAAGAAATGCCGCCTAAAGCCAGTTTAAAAAAATAGCGTAACAACGCCTGTAAAAAATTAATTCGTTTAGTACTGTTGTCAAACTGCCTCACCCGGATACCTTTTATATAATTACCTAAAGTAAATCCCAGTGTTGTGCATAACGGCTCATACACCACCACTAAGCCTATAAATAATCCAATTCTCACCCAATCGGGTACGTGCTCATACCGGTCCAATATCATCGCGATCATAAACATGGAAATAACAATAAGAACAGCATCAATAACAGTTGATTGAATACGATCAGTCAATGAGGGATAATTTTCAGGTGATTCATTACTTATGAATTCTTTTACTTCTTCCATACAGTTTAGTTTGATTGCAGGTTAACGAATTTGATTCAATACAAAAATAAGCAGGAGTAATATAAATATTTTGTTACAGTTAATAATTATCCCGCTGCTCGCAAGACCTTTCGGCTCTGCTATGCGTCGCTTAAAGTGACGATACTTTCCGGTACCTGATAGCTAATACACATTATCCAGCTTCACCTTTGTAAGCTTCTTTAAACTACCTTTCTGTGTTTTAGCGTCGCCCTGCCAGTGATAGGTTTTACCGCCCGCTTTAGTAATAACGCCTGTTTTACCAGCCTGCTCATATACCCGGTACACTGCTGTTTCGTTTTTAAATACAACGGCCATGTCTCCGGGCTTGTTTTCAAAAGTGAAATCGCGGCTTTGATACACGGCTTCCAACGGATAAGAAAATTCCACCTCGTCCTTATTTTTCAGAACCGCATAGTACAACATACGGTCATTAAAATTGAATAACACCACCTGTTTACCATTTTGAGGCACTTTAAAAGAGAGGATAACATCGACACCCTCCTCGGTTAAATCAATACTTTTGGTAGATGACGATACCATTCGTTTGCCATTCCATTTTTCGATGGTGCTGCTATAAAAAGGCGGATGCGCCTCTTCGGTAACTGTACTAATCTCCTGGGGAGCATTATTAACTACAATATACTCGGAGTACTGGTGCCAGCAGCACCCGTCTTTGGTCATGGTATATAGCTTCTTTTCTTTATCATCCACACTAAACATGCCGCAATTTTCCTGCGCCAGTTGGGTAAATGCCTCGTTAAAACGAAACCCTTGCGCCGTAGCCAGGTAAATGCGAAAAGAAGGACCATGATAGCAACTATTCTGTCCATCGCAAATAGCAAAGTCTTTCCGTCCATCAAAATTGTAATCTTCATACATAATAAGGCTTTGCTCACCATAGGGCAATTCCTTTATATTGGCTTTGGCTTCGCCATCGTGTAAAGAGAGCGCCAGCTCTTCGGCATCCACTTTTATCAGTTGCTTATTGGTTTGGGCGTTATAGATGGCTACCCAACCCTTACTAAATACTTCGCTGGTATCGCTGATAAAAATTTTACCGTAATAGTCTTTCGAAAAATGATCTACTTTAAATACGGTTTGTCCGAGACAAAGGGTAGTAATCAATAAAGCAACCAGGGTAGCAGTAAATTTCATATAAATTAGTTCTGTTGCAAATTTAAGCGTAATTGGTATCCAGGTGCCCATGTTGTTACCACCAATCCCCCTTCGTCAGGCTCAGGGTGACAACGGCTGCATGGTCATGGTGAGCCTGACGAGCCCTGTTCGTCCGGTCAGGCAGGCATTGAACATAGATATGTAAGCCACGAATACAAGAAGGATTATTCTATTGTAGAAATTTACGCCCAAAACAGAAGAAGAACCTCGTAAAATTCATTTTTAATAGCGGGGTTGTATAGGTATCCAAATTTGTTCTTCTGACAGGAGATCGTTATTCTTGTATTTATCACCCAACACCTCAAAGTGTGGCCTGTTGCTTAAAATGTAGTTGGAAGCAGGCAACCAGGTTCCAAAAAATATATTGAAAAATAGAATGGTCTGTACCCGATCCTTTATAGTCAAACACTGCGTAAAGGCCGCCCGGCAAAATAAAGGTCTCCATTCCTGTTGGTACGCTTTCAAAATCTGCCACTTCCACCGCTGCCCATCTTTCAAAATCGTTGGTTGGTTTAAAATCGATAAAATGTTCGGGGCCATAAATAACTAATGATACCAGATCATTGGTAAGGTTGTTCGTTATTTCTTTACGCCTGGGAACAAAGCTTTGCCAAAGCTCACCAATTGTATAGCGAACAAAACTCATAGTTAGCCGTTTGCCTATTAATTTCTTTTCTGATATTGTTTCAATGCGCGGCTCTATCATTTACTTTAACATTATTTCTACCTATCAATACTAATTCGGATACAAAGACACTGAAGTTATATAATCGCCGTTCTTATCTACATAACGGGCTCGCAGCTCTACATCATTTTTCTTAAACACATTTAGATCTGGCTTTTAAAGAAGCAATTACTTTATCTGACTAAGGCTGTTCATCATCTGGTTCAAAACTAACCGGTACTACTTTAATATCTTATCAAATGCATATGCTAACGGAAAAAACTCGCCGTAATCTCTTAGCAAGTTCTCTATAAAGGGAAATCCAGCATCTAAAAAGCTTTTGAAAATTTTTCATGAAAAATAAGGTTTGAAAATTGAGGCTTTACCAAATACTCTTTCTTTTATATTTCAGTACAATTTCAATAAAAAAACCCGAACCACTTTGCAATGATCCGGGCTTAATCTAATTTAATTCTTTACGCTTCGCAGCTCACACAGGTAACCAAACTTGTTACCAGCTCCTTACTCACGCTCTGGCTGCGCTGGTAGTACAGCGTTTTTACACCCAGCTGCCATGCTTCAATCATCAGCTTGTTTACATCTTTCACCGGCAGATTTGATGGTATGTTTAAGTTCAGGCTCTGTGCCTGGTCTACATACTGCTGGCGGATAGCGGCTTGTTGAATAATTTCCAGCTGGCTGATTTCTTTAAAGGTTTTAAATACCGATTTTTCTTCGGGCGTTAAACCTTCCAGCTGCTGCACACTACCGTGGTTCAGCATAATGCTGCGCCAGGTATCTTCATTATCCATGCCTTTGAACTCCAGCAATTGTTTCAGGTATTTGTTCTGGCGCATAAAGTTACCTTTTGCCAAACCTGCTTTGTAATAGTTGCTGCTAAAGGGCTCAATACCCGGAGAGGTTTGTCCTAATATAGCAGATGAAGAAGTAGTAGGCGCAATAGCCAGTGTAGTAGTATTGCGGCGGCCATACCCTTTTAATACTTCAGGCTCACCATAAATTCTTGCCAGGTCCATCGTAGCTTTATCAGCTTTTTCTTTAATATCAGCAAATATTTTAGAAGTCAGTTGTTTGGCTCTTAAACCTTCAAACGGAATCATATTGCGCTGCAGGTAAGAGTGCCAGCCCAATACACCCAGGCCTAATGCACGGTGACGCTTAGCGAATTTATTCGCACTTGCCAGGTAATGGTTGCCTTCTGTTTTATTAATGAACTCCTGTAAAACTGCATCCAGGAAGAAGATAGCCAAACGTACCGCGTCGGTATCTTTCCACTCATCATACAACTCCAGGTTCATAGAACTCAGGCAGCAGATGAACGACTCATCGTTGGTTGAAGGCAGCATGATCTCCGAGCAAAGATTGCTGGCATTGATCATGTAGTTCAGATCTTTATATACCTGTGGTTTGTTACGATTTACGTTATCGGTAAAGAAGATATAAGGCAGCCCTTTCTGCTGGCGGCTTTCGAGCAACTTGGCCCAGATCTCGCGTTTCTCTTTATCACCATCTATCATATCCTGCATCCAGTAATCAGGTACGCATACACCGGTAAACAGGTTTTGGATAGGGTGCCCAATGCTTTTGATCTGTAAAAATTCGCTGATATCCGGATGATCAATATCCAGGTAAGCAGCAAATGCACCACGGCGCACACCGCCCTGGGAAATGGTATCCATTGCTGTATCAAACAAGCGCATGAAGCTTACGGCACCGCTACTTTTACCGTTATCGGTAACCGAGCTGCCACGGCCGCGCAGATCGCCAAAATAAGCAGAAGTACCACCGCCTATTTTAGTTTGCATAATTACTTCGCCCAGCTTATGGGTAATGCCCTCTATATGATCAGGTACATGCACGTTAAAACAAGAAATAGGCAACCCTCTTTCAGTACCCATATTGGCCCAGATAGGCGAGCTCAGGCTCATCCAACCACGCTCTACCATTTCCATAAACGCCTCTTTCAATTCCGGCTTATACAGGCGTTGCGCTGCTGCTGCACACACACGCTCAATAGCGCCTTCTACGGTTTCACCTTTCAGCAGGTAACCGCGGTTGAGGATTTGCTCACTTTCTTCGTTCTTCCACCACATTTTTTCGGTGATGGGCGTCTTCTGTATCATTGGGTCCATTACTTCCATTTTACTATAGGTTTTAACAGGTTTTAGTAATTATTGTTTAGGGGGCTTGGGGTTCATTGTTGATAGTTCATGGTTCATCGCCATCTATAAACGGCAATGATCTATGAACTATTTGCTATCAACTAAAAAAGATCATCCGCCGTAATACTCTTATCGTGCTTGGTATAATCAACCGGGCGTTTTGCAAAGAAATCGTCCAGGCTGTTGGCAAACACTTCTTCTTCAAACCAGCGCATGGGGCGGTATTGCTCGGCGCTGATAAAGTATTGCGATGGCAGACCAATTTTATTCAGGCTCTCATCTACACGGAACTTGATAAAATTGCTCAGGTCTTTTTTGTTCAGGATGTCCACATCCCCCTCTTCAAATATCCAGTCCAGTATCTGCTCTTCAATCGCAATCGACTCTTTTACCATATCAGTAATACGGGATAAAGTTGCTTCGTTCAGTACTTCAGGATATTCTTCCCTTATTTTATTGATCAGGTAAATACCGGCATTGGCGTGGATCTGCTCATCTACTGATGTCCAGGCAATAATATTGCTCACATTCTTCATCCAGCCTTTAAAGCGGGTAAAAGAAAGAATGATCGCAAACTGGCTGAACAAGGATACATTCTCAATTAAGATGGTGAACAATATCAGCGCAATGCTATATTCCTGTTTGTCGTTCGACTTTGTATTCTTTAAAACATTCGATAAATAATCGATACGTTCTTTAATCACGGGTACCTGTATCAGCTTTTCAAACTCATCATTATAGCCCAATACTTCCACCAGCCTGGAGTAAGCTTCGCTATGGCGAAACTCACATTCTGCAAAAGTGCTGCCCAGACCGTTCAGCTCTGGTTTAGGCAAGTGGTTGTACAGGTTGCCCCAGAAAGATTTTACCGCTACCTCAATTTGTGCAATAGCCAATAAAGCGCGCTTTACGGCATTACGCTCAGCCGGGGTAAGATGGCTGTGAAAATCCTGCGTGTCTGCAGTGAAATCCACTTCGGAATGCACCCAGAACGATTTGTTGATAGCGCTGGTAAACTGTAATACCTCGGGGTATTCAAAGGGCTTATAGTTTACGCGTTTGTCGAACAGTCCCATGATAAAAAATTTTTAAAATAAGGTTTTATAAAATTGAAGAGAGACAAAGGCCCTTTAGCATTACCGGTTAAGTAACTGGCTATCAAGCATTTCTGCCGTTCTCCTATAAAAATAAATTGATTTTAATGTCCTGTTGTCAATGGCCTGGGCTTTATTCCACCCCACTCATCTTAACATCTCCCGGTTAAGCAATTGTTAACTACCACTTGCAAAACCGAGTACAAATTAATTCAATAAAAAACACAAATAGTAAAGTTGTTATTCACACGATGTGCGAAACTTTGGTTGGATTTTTTGATGGCTTGATAACCTGTTTTTTATAAATTAAGGGTGCCGGTAAAATATAATTAACCGTTGACGCAGTGCAACTTATGAAAGTATTTCATAAAACAACCATTGCCCTCAAATACACTGTGGGAAAGGATTTGAAGCCATTTGTTTAAATGTTGTTAACCTGTACGAACATTGGTTATTATTAAACTCAAAAACACCCCAAAGCCACTCCCATGGCTAGTTTTATCCCGCCGGTCTTTACTGCATGTGCATTATTAATAACGGTGGTGATGCAGCATACTACCGGCGGTTGTGTAAACAGACCGGGCGAAGATACGGGCACACCCACAAGGTATTTTATAGATTGAACGAGGTTATTAACCGAGGTATTAGGGTTGGTTAACCTATAGGTTGGGGTACGCTACCTCAAATCCAGGGCCTGCAGCTGCTTCTGTGAGGTTCTACACCTCTCCCCGTAAGGTGGTGAATACACCTGGCGGGGATTATTTATAGATCGTGATATGTTTAAAGCTCCTTCGCCTGGGTTATAAACCTATTCGCTGGGGTTGTACCACCCTAAATCAGGGTTTCGAACCCTTCAGAAGGGGTTGGGAGCCCGTCGCGATAGGTTGTATAACCCATCCGGAGCTATAAATAACCGCGCCGGACCTGTGTTTTACAGGTTCAACCCTATAAAAAGTCCCAACAGCACTATTTTTACCTTGTTGACGAGGTAGCGTTTATTATAAGTGTTTGCTCCCCGTATTCACTGTGCGCTCCTTTCCCAGCGGTTAATCTATTTTCAATTACCGTCATCTAAAAAATAACGATTTGCCTTACAATTACTAATATTGGCTTATGAATCTCCGTAAAATACAGGCCGCGGACAATGCTGTACTGGCCTCCATTATCAGAAGTGCTTTTGACGATTATGATGCTCCCAAAACCGGAACCGTATACTCTGACCCCACCACAGACGATTTATATACACTCTTTCAAACAGAGCGATCGGTATTATGGGTAGCGGAAATAGAAGGCACCATTGCAGGCTGTTGTGGCGTTTACCCCACGCCAGGCCTTGCGCCTGATTATGCGGAGCTGGTAAAATTTTATTTAAGCAAAGCCGCACGTGGACAAGGCGTAGGTCGTGCGCTGATGGAGCAATGCACACAGTCGGCCATAGACCTAGGATATACCCACCTGTACCTGGAGAGCCTGCCACAGTTTAGCAACGCTGTAAGCATTTACCAGAAACAGGGCTACCAGCTGCTGGATCATCCGTTGGGAGAGTCGGGGCATACGTCATGTAATATATGGATGGTGAAGGAGCTGGGTGTGTAAATTGACGACGAGTCCGCTTTCGCTGAGACTCGCCTGCTGATCGTCTGCGTAAATCGCTATCCGAGTCTCGTATTGGCCTGGACTCGGTACTCGAAGAGATCGCAGAGTCGCTAGCCGAGTCTCACGGCGGGGAAGTGCGCACTGGCGTGGACTCGCGCTTGACGGCATGTACCCGGCGTTAACGCGTCAGGTCTATATCAGCCAACTCCAAATAATGCAACACCTCATAGCGTCCCTGCTTACCTGTTATATAATACCCGGCGGAGCAATGTTCATAGTTAACGGACGCGTCAGCTAACATCCATACACCTTTGCACGGATTAGCATGAATATAATTTAGCTTTTGCCTTAAGAATGCATTAATTCTGCATTCTTTCCAGTTAAAAGAATCTTCCCACACTTCATGCAGTTTATTTCTTTTCCGGTCAGACATATTTACTTCCCACTTCAATTGATGCAATAACGTTTCGTGGCTCATTGCTTTTAAACGCTTTACGATTCCATAGGCCATAAATCGCTTACCGTTTCCCACAATAGTGTTAATCGGTTGACCGGTATTTCTAAACGCAATCAGTACGTGTATATGATTGGGCATAATTACATATCCTACAATATAATGCCCTTTACTTTTCAGGTAGTCGAACCACTGATATACCAGATCGTAACCATCAACAATCTGTATCAAAGGTTGCCAGTGCAGGCAGGTGAAGGAGATAAAATACACCCCTTCCGGTTCGGTGATTTTTCGTTTGGTTGGCATAACATAAAGTTACGAAAAAGCCTAGCACGTAAGGACTAGGCTTTTTCGTCGAATCCCGTTGGAGACTCGACTATTGGAATTAGGAGAGTTAATGCTTAAAATGCCTCATACCTGTTAATACCATCGCCAGGTTGTTCTCCTTACAATAGTCGATAGAGTCTTTATCGCGGATAGAACCTCCGGGCTGGATAAACGCTGCTATGCCCGCGCTGTGTGCTATCTGTACGCTATCATTAAAGGGGAAGAATGCATCACTCGCTAACACCGCACCATTCAGATCGAAACCAAACTGTTTGGCTTTTTCCAATGAATGACGCACGGCATCTACACGGCTGGTTTGCCCGGCGCCCTTACCTACCAGTTGTTTATTTTTTACCAATGCAATAGCATTTGATTTTAAATGCTTGCAGATGATATTCGCAAATTCCAAATCCGCTTTTTCTTCAGCTGTTGCGGTACGGCCACCTTCTTCTTTCCACTCGGTGTAAGAACCTTCGTCAACAGCTTGTTGCAATACACCATTTAATACAGATTTAAACTGCACTTTTACCTGTGGCAGTTCTTTCAGCTGTAATAAGATCCTGTTCTTTTTAGATTTTAAGATCGTTAAAGCGGCTTCATCAAATGCAGGCGCAATCAACACTTCAAAGAAGATTTCATTAATGGCGTTAGCAGTAGCTTCATCAATAGTACCATTGGTAACCAATACACCACCAAATGCACTTTCAGGATCGCCAGCTAAAGCAGTAGCCCATGCATCAGCTGTAGTACTACGGCCACCTACACCGCAAACATTGGTGTGCTTAATGATTGCAAATACCGTATCGTTGTCCTTAGGAAACTCGGCGATCAGCTGTACCGCAGCATCTACATCTACCAGGTTATTATAAGAAAGTTCCTTACCATTTAATTTTTCAAACAGCTTGTCGTAATCGCCATAGAAAACGCCCTGCTGATGCGGGTTTTCGCCGTACCGCATAATTTTAGGATGCGTTTCTGAATGGAAGAAATACTCTACATCAGCATTGGTAGTGTTGAAATATTTAGCAATCGCCACATCGTAATGCCCTACGGTTTCAAATGCTTTTGCTGCAAAGCCTTTGCGTTGCTCGATAGAAGTTTCGCCATTCTGCGTTTTCAGTAACTCCGTAATAGCTGCATAATCTTTTTTAGCAGCTACCACCAGTACATCTTTAAAATTTTTTGCTGCAGCGCGAATCATCGACGGACCGCCAATATCAATTTTTTCAATAATAGCTTTTTCTTCCGTGGTAGACGCTACTGTTTCTTCAAAAGGATACAGGTCTACAATCACCAGGTCAATCTCCGGGATATTGTATTGCTTCATTTCCTGCACATCACTTTCCAGGTCTCTTCTTCCCAAAATACCACCAAATACAGATGGGTGCAGGGTTTTAACACGGCCACCCAAAATAGAAGGATAGGTGGTAAGGTTTTCAACCGGCACTACCTGAATCCCCAGGTCTTCAATAAATTTTTGTGTACCACCTGTGGTATAAATAGTAATACCCAGGCGATCTAATTCTCTGACAATAGGTTCCAGGCCGTCTTTATAAAAAACGGAAATGAGGGCTGATTGAATTTTTTTGTTCATGATTGTTATGTGATGTGAAATTGTGTTTAACTTAATGCAAATGCTACCGCGGCGTCCGAATGGATCTTCGTGGTATCAAATGCAGGAATATTTAAATGCTCCTGTTTGATCAATAACGGAATTTCTGTGCAACCCAGTATCACCCCTTCCGCCCCCTGAGCTGTTAGCTGACGAATAATTTCCAGAAAGCCAGCTCTGGTTTCATCGGTCACAATTCCTTTGTACAGCTCAGCTTCCAGCTTTTGGGCGATATAATTTCTACCAGCCTCATCCGGCACCAGGGCTTCGATACCTTTTTCGGCCAGCTTATTCTTAAAAAAATCCCGCTCCATGGTAAATTTCGTTCCCAGCAGCGCTACTTTTTTAAGATCTTTAGCGGCAATGGCCTCAGCGGTTGCTACCGCAACATGAATTAAAGGAACATCAATAACTTTCCCCACCCGGTCTGCCAGCAAATGCATGGTATTGGCGCAAAGCAGAATTGCTTCAGCCCCGGCTTTTTGCAAACTGTTACAGGCGTTATTTAAAATGGAAAAAGTAGCGTCCCAGTCATCAGCAATATTATTATTGTGAATCTCCTGGAAATTAACGGAGTAGATGATGCATTCCGCGTAATTGAGGCCACCCAATTTTGCGTTGATGCCCTCGTTGATATAACGGTAATAATCAGTTGTGGATACCCAGCTAATGCCGCCCACCAGTCCCAGTTTTTTCATCTTTATTGATCTGAATGAGTGCGCAAATGTACTGTAAAAAAGACAGTAGTGAAAGTTACAGTTATCATTAAATTCACTTGCACCGATTTCAGCCAACTTAACTGCAATAATAAATTGATAATCAAAAAATAATAGCGTCCGCGATTTCAGCTTTTTGTATTTATTCATGTAGCTGAGGTCACAAAATTTACTGTTATTATAACAGTGAAAAGTTGCGATTAATCTCATACATCGACTTTAATATTCTGCATCGCTAATGGAGGCTCATTACAAAAGCGCCGGCAGTGGCCACGTTATGACAGGCAATTTTAAGGGAGTCGCAATCCTGTACCCAATAGCGGGCTTTCCAGGCCGGAACAGAGCCATCTATTACAATTTGTGGGGTATTGACCCTTTTTACGAGATCAGAAATGTACAACCCGGGGTTACCCGATAAAATGACCAGGTCTGCCTGTAGTGGCACTGTTGCGACTGATTTTTGAAGAGGCTGGCTGATGCGAAGCACTTTTTTATTATGAAAGACCAGGGCATTATTTAACTGCTGCTCAAATTTTGGCTTCTGCTCAGCGGTTACCCGGTGCAAAATGCGCGAAGGATGGAGCACGTAATTCATAACCGAAGCATTGCCCAACACTTCGGCATCTCCATAATAAGCATAATTTCTGCCTTTAATAATATCCATTGCAGCATACCGATTGGCATTATACACGATCAGTTTTTGCTGTTTGCCGGCATTGTAAAAGGATGCAGCTCTTATCACAAAAAACATGAGCAATCCCGATAAAGCCCACCACAACCCCACCTTACGCTGCTCCATTAGCCAAAATGCTATACCGGCAATGCATATAAACAGCAATACCGATTGGGCCAGGTTAATACTAATGCCCGACCATACCGCTAAGGGAAAATCTTCCATCCGCTCAATAAAAGTATTCAGCCACCAGATCAACCCTTTTAGTAAAGACCCCACAAAACCTGCAATTATCTTTATGGGCGATAAAAGCACCAACGCCAGCGTGGCTACCAATACCACGGTAGAAACCGGTACAACCACCAGGTTGCTCAGCAGGAAATAAACCGGGAATTGGTGAAAATAATACAAGGATATAGGCGTGGTTAATATCTGCGCAGCTATACTCACTGCAGCCAATTGCCAGATGGCATCGAGTATTTTATTTTTTATGAAGAGCAGGTTATAAATAGATTGATAAAAAACAACGATGCTTAACACTGCTGCATAAGAGAGCTGAAATCCTACATCCCAAAGCCAGTAAGGGTTGTAGCATAATTGGCAAAAAGCTGATGCTGCGAGTATATTGTAAACAGATGCATTACGGTTGATCTGCTTCCCCACGGTAATAAAAGTAAACATTACCGCTGCACGCACAATAGAAGCGGTACCTCCGGTAATTAAGGAGAAAAACCACAGCAAGGTGAGCACCAATGCGGCATGCAGCCATCGGGTCTTTTCCTTCCTCAGAAGTGACGCAAACAACAAGTTCAGCAACCAGTATAGTAACGCGAGGTGCATGCCCGATACTGCTATTACATGCACCACACCGGTATTGGTGTAAGACCGCAAAAGGTTTTTATCCAGTTCGTCTTTATAACCAATCAACATGGCTTCGGCAAGACCCTGCTCTTTGGCTCCTTTGACATGCGCCTTAATAGCATTCAGCACATAACTCCTGGATTGCAGCAGCCACTGCCGATACCAGGGAATAGCGTTGCCGGGTAATTGATGATAATTTTTATGCGTTAAATATACCTGATGCGTAATGCCGTTAAACAGCGCATAGCGCTTATAATCAAAACCACCCGGGTTGCCGGCATTGCGTATTTCCTGCAGTTCCCGGCTAAACAGTATTCTATCGCCTGCCCGTAATGTACCGTTGAGGCTATCTTTTTCCAGGTAGATCATCATATTGCCTGCAGCAGGCATCTTCTTCCCTTCCCTAAAAAGGTATACCAGAGAGGCATTAACCTTATAGGACCGCTCCTTAACTACCAGCGGTTCGTTGAGTATAGCCATGACAATGTCTCCCGGTTGATATTGTTTACCGAACCATTCGCGATGGTTACGTATATCCTTCAGCCAGGTAATGATCATACCTACAGACACAAGCGCAATCATGATAAGTGCTCCTCTCCAGGGCGCCCATTTCCAGCTTTTAAAACTGCGCAGGGCACCCATTAGAAAGAACACCATCAATGAAACGACAACAGCAATAATGCTAACAATTACAGGAATCTTCAGATACCATTGAAGCATGATGCCGGCAGCCATTGGCAGCAGCAGCCTTATGATAGGATTGCGCCTTAAAAACATAGTTAGCCTATACCTGTGTTTTAGGTTATATCGTAGGTTATAGTCAGTACTAAAGTTACAATAAAAATTAAATATTTCGCCCGTCCTGATTCGTGTCCCCACGAATCAGGACTTTAGGAGACACGAATCGTAGCCGGGGGGATATTAACGGAGCTATGGTTTAAAGCCAATACCCGCACTCTTAAGGGCTGTTCTTAATAAGGGCAATGAGGCCTTGCCCATCCCATGTAGCTTTAATATTTCTTTTTCTGAGTAAGTGGCTAACTGCTGAAGCGATGTGATACCTGCCGTTTCCAATGCCCGGCGGGCAGGGGCACTTAAATCAGCCAGAAAGCCGCCGCCCGGCTTCACCTGCTTTTCGCATTCAGGACAAACGGGGCAGCCACTGCTTTTATAGTACTGATGTCCGTTAGAACAGGTTCTTAATGTTTTTGCCAAGGCATATCGTTTTAGTTGAAACGATCGGGTTAAGCTCTCTCTGCGTAAGCTTTAAAATTGTCAAGTATGGCCTGCCAACCTGCTTGTTGCATTTCTTCCGGGTTTTGAGATTCTGCTTCAAATTGCTCATCGATTTGGGTACCTCCATCTACTTTCTTAAAATCAATCTTCACTTTCCTTCCATCACCTAAAGTATACTCCAGGTATTGCGCTTCAGTAACCACATCAAAAGTACCGCCGAAATCAAAACCAAAACTGCCATCCTTTGCTTCCATTCTGTAAGAGAACTGACCTCCGGGTTTTAAGTCATGCTCTGCTTTGGGAGAATGCCAATCGGGCGATGCGGCGTTCCACTGCTGAATATCTGATGGCGTGGTCCACAATTTCCATACTTTTTCTACAGGTGCATTTACTAAAGCTGATACAGTAATTACATTTGATTTTGTTTCCATAATAATTCTTGTTTTGTTACACAAACATACAACGGCTATTTGCCTGAAGGATAGATATTAGCGACTAATTACAGGCATTTTGCGACACCTTTCTTTCTGTTAATCTTCTCTTACAAAAGGGTTATTACGCTTTTCGAAACCAATGCTGGTACCTCCCCCATGACCGGAGTATACCTTCGTCTCATCCGGTAAAGTATACAGTTCTGTTTTAATAGAGCGTTCCAGCTGCTCATAATCGCCACCCGGTAAATCGGTACGGCCAATGCTGCCGCTAAATAGCACATCGCCACTGATCACATAACCATCTTTTTCATTATAGAAGCTTACGCTGCCCGGCGAATGCCCCGGTGTGAATAACACTTTTAATTCGTTATCACCGATCTTTATAACATCGCCCGGATTCAACCATTTCATTTCGCCGTTATAGTTCTCAAAAGGCAGCCCATACATATCTGCAGATTTAGGTGCGAAACTCAAAACCATCTTTTCAGTTTCGTGCAGGTATAAAGGCAACTGCCAGGTATCGCTGACAAACTTATTCCCGAAAACATGGTCGAGGTGACAATGGGTATTTAACAGGTATACAGGCCTGAGGTTTTCAGACTGTATAAAGCGCACCAATTCATTACGTTCTTCATCAAAATAACATCCCGGATCGATAATACAGCAATCGCCGTTTTCGGCGTAAAGCACATAGGTATTTTCCTGTATCGGGTTAAAAGTGAATTTATGTACGGATAACATTTTTTGTTAAATTTTTTGATTTGATGCAAAAGTAGCTGATGGAATTAAAACGGCTCACATATTACCATTTAAAACAATCGTAAATTTGCGTTCGATGAATCGTATCCTAAAGTTTTTATTTCTGCTTATCGGACTGACTAACTGCGCCGCTATTTTTTCGCAGAAAACGTTGAGAGGATTGGTGAAAGACGCTCATAGCGACGAAGCCATCGCCTTTGCATCCGTAACTTTTAAAGGCACTTCTATGGGAGCGATCACTGATTCGGTAGGCCGGTTTGCCTTCTCGGTTAACGACTGGCCGTCTGACACGCTGGTCATTAGCTATGTGGGTTATGAAACTTATTTCTTAACGATGGACCAGGCTAAAAATGATATGGATGTAACGATACCAATGCAGCGGGGTACCACGGATGATGTGGTCATCGTAAAATCTAAAATTGATAAAGGCCTGTGGCTTTGGAAGAAGGTGGTGGAACACAAACCTCAAAATAACCGCTACAAGTTCGACAATTTCTCCTACGAGCTTTACAATAAGCTGGAAATAGATCTTAAAAACTTTAAAAGTCTGCAAAAAATCACCCGGTTTAAACCGCTACGCCCTATTAACGATCTGATCAATCAAAATATAGATACTTCAGAAGGTATAAAAATATTGCCTACTTACCTTACTGAAGCCATCAGCAATTATTACTACCAGAAAAAGCCATTGAAGCGAAGAGAAGAAATTGTAGGTGCTAATACTAATGGCATTAAAAATGAGAGCATGGTAAAATTCCTGGGCGGTATGGACCAGGTGATTAATGTGTACAACAATTTTCTCAATGTTTTTAATAAAGAATTTGTAAGCCCCATCAGCGATAACGGCGACTTTTATTATAAGTATACTGTAGCAGATACACAGTACATAGCCGGGGAAAGATATTATCATCTTTTATTCAGGCCCCGGCGCAAGGGTATGAACACGTTTGAAGGTGATTGCTGGGTACATTTTGGCAGCTTCGCTATTCAAAAAATGAACCTGGCCTTAGATAAAAGTGCCGACATTAACTTTATGGAGCGATTTAGCTATATACAGGAGTATACGCGGCTGGCTGACAGCAACTGGTTTGTAAGCCGCGAGAAACTGGTGGTAGATGTGGCACCTGTAGGCGACAAAACACCGGGTATTATAGGCCGGAAAACAAGTACTTATCGCAATATAGTAGTAAACGACAGTTCGGTAACGGCCCGCTTAAAATTGAATAAGGAACAGGAAGAAATCGTTACAGAGCCTGGAGCCCAGCAAAAAGATCACGCCTACTGGGAAACAGCCAGGCATGAAGATCTCAGCACTACCGAAAAGAATATTGTGAAAATGATCGACACCATTATGAATGCACCCGTGTACCAAAAGCTAACCAGGCAACTGGAATTTATGGGTACGGGTTATTTTGATGTGGGTAATGTACGGTTGGGCTCGGCTTACAACTGGTTTTCGGGTAATGCCTGGGAAGGTTTCAGGATGCGGTTTGATGTAGCCAGCAATAAGCATTTCAATAAAAAATTCATGTACCATACCTACCTGGCTTACGGCTTCAACGATAAAAAAGTGAAAGGTATGGGCGAACTCTTTTACCTGCCTAAAAAAGATCCCCGCCAGTACTGGGCCTTAACCTATAAAAATGATCTTGATTTTGGGCAGCGCTATTATGGTGAAATTTCATCGGATAATATCTTTTCATTTGCAGTACGTAAGCCGGGCATTCCTATGAAATTTATGAACCTGGCTGAAGGAAGTTTTGAATTTTTCAACGAATTACCCAATGGATTTTCTGTTAAAGCTACCGCTGCCAACAAAACCTACACGCCGCTGGCGAACCTCCTGCCTGCCAACGCTTTCGGCGACGGTTTAAAAAGATTAACAACCACCGAATTTTCGGTACGGCTCCGTTTTGCCTTCCTGGAAAAATTCCTCGAGTCCACCTTTTACCGCGCCAGCCTTGGAAGCCCCTATCCTATCGTAGAAGCCACTTACACCAAAGGCGTATCTGGTATTTTAAATAGCCGGTATAATTATTCCAAATTATTAACAGCAGTTTCAGATTATATTAAAACACCACCATTCGGCATTATTAATTATCAGCTATATGCCGGAAAAACATTTGGTGCGGCCCCTTATATGTTTTTGGATGTTGCTCCGGGTAATGAGCTGTATTACTACAATAAATATGCTTTCAATACCATGATCCGCTACCAGTATGTTCATGACCAGTTTGCAGGCATCAATTATGAGCATAATATTGGCAACGGTATTTTTAAACTAATACCCAAGTCTAAATTCAGGCAGTTTTATACTGTTAAAGCTTTATGGGGTTCTCTTTCTGATGCCAATAAAGCGCTTAATTTCCAGCCAGGTCATAACTTTTTATCGCTGGATGGCAAAACCTACCTGGAGCTGGGTACCGGTGTAGATAATATATTGCGGGTATTGCGCGTTGACTTTATATGGCGTGTATTACCCAACGAACAACCTGCATCTTCGATCAAAAACTTTGGTGTTTTTGGAAGCCTCCGCTTTAATTTTTAAGAGACTTCGTTGCAGCCTATTTTGAAACACATAGTCATATAGCAGCATCAGGTACAAAGGAAAAATTACTGCGCAATAGCTCATCAAAAGTCATGCAAAGCACCGGGCGAGCCTGCTGTGGGTTTTCCGAATTTAAGTTTCAGGAAGATCATCGTCAATGATAATACTAATATCAGTACATTGGTCAATATAATCACCAGGTCTTTTTTCAGTGCACCGTAAATCACCCATAACACCTGGTTGGTAGCCGCTATTAAAAACATGTTTAGCGAAACATCTTTGGCCGACTTTTCTTTTACGGTTTTTATTACCTGGGGTAAAAAAGTTAGTGTAGTTAAAAGGCCGGCAATATAGCCGAGTACATCAACAAATTCCATATCAGTGGGTTTAGATTGCAAAAATAGATATCTCATCCTCTTGGAGCGCCAGAAAGTTTGCCATGGAAATTTTAATTATCCGCCCCGATATAAGTTAACCTTTTCAAACACAGCACTCAGGACCCCAGAAAAATGAAGCTTTGCTATTTTTGTTATATTACAAAGTTTGTTATTTGAATCAGGGTTATTACTTTTCAGGCATGAATAAATTAATACCAGTCCTTTTATTAATGGCTCTTGCCTTCGGCAGCTGTAGCAGAAAAATAGTGGAGACGGGAAAAGCCTCATTTTACGCAGATAAATTTGTGGGACGAAAAACCGCAAGCGGCGCAGTATTCAAACAAAATAAATTAACAGCGGCACATAAGACCCTTCCTTTTGGAACCAAAGTAAAGGTCAAAAACCAGGCTAACGGCAAAACAGTTAAAGTGCGTATTAATGACCGGGGACCTTTTGTACAAGGCCGGATTATTGATCTTAGTAAAAAAGCCGCCAAGCGCTTGAACATGGTGAATACAGGCGTTACCAATGTTACTATCAAATACAAGAAAAAGAAGTAAGTCTGTACGGAATAATTATTGCCGCCTGAATCCAAATATTTACCATGAGCAATTACCAGGGAAAGATACTGAGCAGCACTCCTGCAATGGATGATCCTAATTTTGATTCCGCTCTCGTTTTTATCGTAGAACACAATGAGCAGGGCGCCTTAGGGTTTGTAATGAACAAAGTTTTTGAACGCGCATTGAATGAGTTGGTAGAGTTTAGCAGTAGTCCTGCATTTCCCCTGTACGAGGGCGGCCCGGTTGACCGGGGACATCTATACTTTATTCATCGCCGCAGCGACCTGATCCCTGGAGGTACGCCTGTTATTGATGATATTTACCTGGGCGGAGATTTTCAAAAAACAATCGAACAGATCAATAATAAAAACCTGACCTCAAAAGACATCAAAATATTTATTGGCTATTGCGGTTGGGATACCGGCGACCTGGAAGCAGAAATTGCGGAAGGGAGCTGGGAAGTGAAAGAGCCGGATGTAGATAGCTTATTTGGTCATTAAACAGCGGGGCTTTTCAAGTCTCCTATTGTTTGCTATGCTTTCTTATCCAATCCACTATCAGGTAGCAGGCGGGCGCATAAACATTACCATGATTAAAACCCTGCACTTCATGCAACTGTATTTCTTTAACTCCTATCCCCTTTAATACAGCATATAAATGCGCATTCTCCTCGTACCGCGCCATCATTTCCAGGTTTTTATCACCGGTGATCAGCAATGTAGGAGGAATGTCTTTACGAATTACATTCAATGGCGCCAACGCATCTACAACAGGAGTTTCCATTGGCAACCCGCGCTCCTTCCTGATCGTATAATGGGTATTGGTTTGGCCACTTACCGGTAACAGGCCACGAATCTGGTTGGCATCAATTCCGAATGAGGCTAAATACTTTTTATCCAGTGCTACCATTAAAGCCAGGTAGCCGCCTGCAGAATGTCCCGAAACATAGATATGATCAGCACTACCTCCCAAAGAATCAATATGTTTAAATGCCCAGGCTACTGCTTCAGCCGCATCTTCAATATAAGCGGGGCTTTTTGCCCTGGGGCTTAAACGATAATTGGCTGCTATCACAGCGATACCTTTGTTCTTCAACTCCTGTGGTATATTCTTCTCTCCGCCTTCCAATCCTCCGCCATGAAACCATATGACGGTTGCAAAGTTCTTTTTGTCTTTAGGATAATAGATATCCAGCGTACAACGCGATTTTTTATACGCGTCCTTTTCTGCTTTGGACACGTAAGAGATATTCTCTTTAAGTATATACTCCTGCGCAAAAACGTGAAAGGTAGCAGCGCACAATAACAACAATAAGGAGAGTTTGTGTAACATAGTGTATAATAATAATTCTTTTATGACCAAATAAGCATTACTCCAGCACCGGGCTCAGCCACCGTTCTGCATCTTCTATGCTCATCCCTTTTCTTTTGGCATAGTCTTCCAGCTGATCCCTGCCTATTTTACCTAAACCGAAATAATGGCTTTTAGGGTGAGCAAAATACCATCCGCATACCGAAGCAGGAGGATCCATTGCCAGGCTTTCGGTTAAGGTAATGCCTATATTCTCGGTTACTTTCAACAGGTCAAACAGCTTATATTTTTCTGTATGATCAGGGCAGGCAGGATATCCCGGCGCAGGTCTTATACCCTCATATTCCTCCCATATCAGGTCTTTATTGGTCAGGTTCTCATCCTTTGCATAACCCCAATATTCTTTTCTTGATTTCTCATGGAGGCATTCTGCAAAAGCTTCTACAAACCGATCCGCTAATACCTGCACCATGATCTTGTTATAATCGTCAAATTCAGCCGCAAAACGGTCGATATGTTGTTTGGCTCCATGAATCGTTACGGCAAAAGCGCCCATATAATCCTGCCCTTTATCCTTTGGCATTACAAAATCGGCTAACGAGAAGTTGAAATGCCCCGCTGCTTTTTTCGATTGCTGACGCAGTGCTTCCAGCTTTACTTCAGCCCCGTTCGCTTCAATGGTAATCGTATCTGCATTATTACTGGTAGCGGGCCAGAAACCAATAACGCCGTCTGCTGTAAACCATTTCTCATTTACAATACGTTCTACCATCTTCTGTGCTTCTCCCAAAAGCTTGGTGGCTTCCGCTCCAAACTTTTCATCGCTTAATACCTGCGGATACCTGCCCGGCATCTCCCATGCTATAAAGAACGGGCTCCAATCGAGATATTTTGCTATTTCCGCCAGATCAAAGTTTTTAAACACCTTAACACCATCTATGGCCGGCCGGGTAGGCGTATAGCTATCCCAGTCTAATTGTTCTTTAGCTGCAACTGCATCTTTATAAGCAATCAGGTCTTTTTTGTTCTTATTGGCAAATTGCTGACGCAGCCCTTCGTACTCTTCGCTGGTTTTATTCAGGAGCTCCTGCTTGTCTTTTCCCAGCAAAGTACTCACAGCTGTTACACTTCGCGACGCATCCAGTATATGCATTACCCCATTATCATACTGGGGAGCAATCTTCACGGCGGTATGCATACGGGAAGTGGTAGCGCCGCCAATCAGCAGCGGCTGTTTCATATTACGACGCTTCATTTCGTGGGCTACGTGTACCATCTCATCCAGCGACGGGGTGATCAGGCCACTTAAGCCGATTATATCTGCGCCTTCTCTTTCGGCAGTATCCAGTATTTTATCGGCGGGTACCATCACTCCCATATCAATTACATCATAGCCATTACAACCCAATACAACGCCTACGATATTTTTGCCGATATCGTGTACATCTCCTTTTACCGTGGCCAGCAATACTTTACCGGCGCCGCCAGCCTGCGCAGCCGGGTTGGCCAGCTTTTCTTCTTCAATAAAAGGCGTTAACCAGGCTACCGACTTCTTCATCACACGCGCGCTTTTTACTACCTGGGGTAAAAACATCTTACCGGCACCAAAAAGATCTCCTACTACATCCATACCTGCCATCAAAGGCCCCTCAATTACTTCCAGAGGGCGCGGATATTTCTGCCTGGCCTCCTCCGTATCGGCGTCAATGTATTCAGTAATACCATTTACCAGCGCATGTTTTAAACGCTCTTCAACCGTATTATCGCGCCAGGCATCATTCTTCTTTTCTACCTTTCCTTCCGTCTTCACGGTTTCCGCAAACGCAATCAGCTTTTCGGTAGCTTCATTATTTTCATTATTGCGATTCAAAATAACATCTTCGCAAAGCTGCCTTAGTTGTGGCTCAATTTCGTCGTATACTACCAGCTGCCCTGCATTTACAATTCCCATGTTCATACCAGCTTTAATAGCATAGTACAAGAACACCGAGTGCATGGCTTCACGCACCGGCTCATTACCTCTGAAAGAGAATGACAAGTTACTTACACCGCCACTTACTCCGGCCAGGGGCATTAACTGTTTAATACGACGGGTAGCTTCAATAAAATCCACACCGTAGTTATTATGCTCCTCCAGCCCGGTAGCTACAGCAAATATGTTGGGATCAAAAATAATATCCTGCCCTTTGTAACCCAGTTGCTCGGTTAGTATCTTATAGGCGCGATGACAAATCTCTACTTTACGATCTTCCGTATCTGCCTGGCCCTTTTCATCAAAAGCCATTACAATAACAGCAGCTCCGTAGTTCTGGCAGGTAATTGCCTGCTCAATAAACTTTTGCTCTCCTTCCTTTAAAGAAATGGAGTTTACAATGCATTTCCCCTGCACACATTTCAAACCGGCTTCAATGATCTCAAACTTAGATGAGTCAATCATCAGGGGTACTTTACAAATATCGGGTTCGCTCTGCAGCAGGTTGATGAAAGTGGTCATGGCCTGCACGCCGTCCAGTAACGCATCGTCCATATTAATATCAATGATCTGAGCGCCATTTTCTACCTGCTGGCGTGCTACACTCAATGCCTCTTCGTATTTATTCTCACGAATAAGCCGCGCAAACTTTTTAGAACCCGTTACATTGGTTCTTTCACCTATATTAATAAAATTCGTTTCAGGACGTACTACTAAAGGTTCCAAACCTGAGAGACGGAGATATGGTTTAATAACTGACATTTTTTTTATTTTACCACAGAGGTTACACGGAGCTTATCACAGAGTTAAAAGAGATCGTTATAATATCAATCTTTTAATTCCATTTTTTAAACTACTGGTATTAAAATTAAGCAGCAGCCCAACTTTACACCCAGATAATTTTAAGTATGTTAACACCTGCGCAGTATGTACATCATTTAGTGCTTCTACTGCTTTTATTTCTACAATTATTTTTTTCTCTATGAGCAAATCTACCCGGTACCCCACATCCAATTTTACCTGCTCATAAACTAATGGGAGTGGTTTTTCTTTTTCTGTGTATAGCCCTGAGGTCATTAACTCGTAATACAGGCATTCCTTATATGACGATTCCAGTAGTCCGGGACCTAATGCAGAATGCACCTTGAAAGCGCATCTCAATATTTGCTCGGTAATAATATTTATCGATTCAAAACTCATTAACTCTGTGCATCACCCCTTTAACACTGTGGTTATAAAACTTCTTCAACCACTGGTAATACCCTCGGCTGTATCGTTTTTACCGCTTTTGCAATTTCACGGATATGATCGGGAGTAGTGCCACAGCAGCCCCCTACAATATTTACGAAGCCCTGGTTAGCCCAATCGTCAAGAAAAGCTGCCGTTTGCGTAGGTAGCTCATCATATTCACCCATTGCATTGGGCAGCCCTGCATTGGGATAAGCAGACACATAGCAACCGGCAATTTGTGACAACTCTTCTACGTGCGCTCTCATTTCCCGGGCGCCCAAAGCACAATTAAGACCAATACTTAATGGATTAGCATGCGCTACCGAAATATAAAACGCCTCCAGGGTTTGTCCACTCAACGTACGCCCCGAAGCATCTGTTATAGTACCACTGATCATGATTTCTCTTTCAGAACCTGGATGCTCCCTGAAATATTTCTTGGCTGAAAAAATAGCAGCTTTCGCGTTCAGGGTATCAAAGATCGTTTCTATCAAAAGTATATCGGCGCCAGCTTCAATTAACCCATGAATCTGTTCGGTATAGGCCACTACTACTTCATCAAAGGTTACAGCGCGGTAACCGGGATTATTTACATCAGGCGAAAGGCTTAATGTTTTATTCAACGGACCAATAGCCCCTGCAACGAATTTTGGCGCGGTATCGCCTGTTTCTTTCTGATACTCGCTGATAGCATCCTTTGCACATTGCACTGAAGCAACATTCAGCTCATGTGCCAGGAGCTGCATATCATAGTCTGCCTGCGCAATGGAGGTGCTGCTAAAGGTATTGGTTTCAATAATGTCTGAGCCCGCCCGCAGATACTCTTTATGAATGGCTTTAATTACATCAGGGCGTGTAATACTCAACAGGTCGTTATTACCTTTTACATCTGTATGCCAGTCTTTAAAGCGGTTGCCTCTGTAATCTTCTTCCGTTAGCTTGTATCGTTGTATCATAGTACCCATCGCACCATCCAGCACCAATATGCGTTCGCTTAATAAGTTTCTTATTGCACTCATTCGTAACAATTTATTTTTTGCAAATGTTGTTGCTGAACTAACTGTAAACGTGGAACCCCGGGGGAGTGGTTGTACGTTTATTAGTTCATTTTTTTACGCAGGGTGAACAATAAACAAATCCGCCTGCGGCCTGCAAAGTTACATGCAAAAGTTAAAAATTTCGCCCGTGTGTAAATTAATAGACTAAAACACTAAAAAGGGCTGGGCTGACAGTATAAAACACTAAAAACTAATAGCCAGGTGTATCAACACTTGGCTATTACGCTAAAAGCAAAAGATCATTTAGTTGCGACCACCGCGCATACCACCGCCCCCGCCGCCGAAACCTCCGCCACCGCCCTGGCCTCGTCTTTCAAAATTGCGTCGTTCTCCGCCACCGCCGCCTTCACCACTTTCCCTGCGACCGCCTCCCCCGCCTCTTCTGCCGCCACCAAATTTCCGTGGATAATAGGAAAGGGTTACCATAAAGAACTGCTGCAAACCATTAGATATCGTAGTACTTAAATTAGTTAAACCTGCAGTTGTTGAAATGTTCTGATTCTTTTTAAGTATATCCATTGCTGACAGCTTTACCTCGGCCTGTTTGGTCTTCAGGAATCGATAACTAGCAAAAGCATTCCATAAGGTTGACGATTGATTTGTGGTGGTGTTGGTTACATAGTTAATAGTACTACTGATTGTTAAATCCCGAACAGGAGAAATATTCAAATTACCCTGGGTGATATAGTTAATAGTATTTAATGACTGAAGATTTCGGCTACTTTGCCTGCTGCTATTAGTATTAATTGATTGTGACGCCTGTATATTTCCAATGTCGCCCAGTGTATAGAAAACACCCAGGTTATGCGTCAGGCCATTAGCCCTGGCAATATTATATAAGCCATCTACATAATTAGGGGAAGTGGTGTTAGAATAATTTAATGAATAATTGAACTGCAACACCTTGTTGTCTTTCAGTTTAAAAGATGCCCGTCCTGTAAAGCCTGCGCTGTAATTGCGTCTGCCATCCATGTTAATCAAATAAACAGTTCTTCTACCATTTTGCCTGTTATAAAAACTACTATCAACAATACCGTCATTCACGTCACTGGCAGCGCCATTTACCTCAAAACTTAAGTCTGCTTTTCTTGTCGGCTGCTCCCGGCGATAATTAAAACTAAAATTTACGCCATTATTAACAGAAGGTCTCAGATTCGTATTGCCGAGATTAATATTATATACACTGGTACTGGTATCAATAATGGGCCTCAGTTGATCAACGGATGGGATCGCAGGTGTAGAATTTCCGGATAAATTTGCCTCTATTGTATACTTATTAAATCGCTGGTAGTTATAACCAACCGATGCCGACGGTGTAAAGAAGCTGAACGACCGGTCGATGTTACGATAATCAAAACTGGATTCATTTTTTTCCGTAAGGAACTGCCCCTGTATGTTTGCTGAAACATTAATATACCGGTTAAAACGGTCTGATAAACGGCGGGTGAAGTTTTTCGATAATCTCAATGACGGACGGTCTTCAATACGTGTAACACGGTTATCATTGGTTAAAGAATCATTGCCAATATACCGGCCGGTCAGTGAATCATAGTCGCTAACAAAGGAGTTGACATCTGATCTTGAAAACGACACGTTATTGTTTAAAACCATGTTGATATTCCACAGGCTAAAGTTTCCGAATAGCAGTCGTTTTAAAGCATTGTAGTTCATGCCCAGGTTATTGTTAAAGCTGGACGATTCACTATTATTACGCCTGTTGAAATACCTGTTATCGTTGCTGTTTTCATAGGAAATAAAATCTGTGATGTTATTGCTTTCATTTTCGGCATTATTATATCCCAGGCTATAATTAATGCCAAAACTTTTCAGGTTCCGGTCGTCATCGTCTTTGTTTCTAAAAGATGTAGAGAAATTAATGCCGTTATTCGAACCCAGAGACGAAGACCTGTTGGAGCTTTCACTTACCTGGGTACCGTCTTCTACTGCTTTATTAGAAGTGCTGGCCGAGGTTCTTTCACTTGTAGACGAATTGAAGCTAAGATTAACAGAAAAGTCTTTATCCTGGTCTCTTTTATTATAACTTATGCCTGCGTTATGATTATCGGTTTCGGAAGTGCTTTCCTGCTTTGAGTTTTGGAGAAAAACTATATCAGTGGCACTGTTTCTTGAATCCGTAGTTGATGTAGTAAAGTTCCGGGTATTACGGAAATCGTAATTAGCTCTCAGCTGGTTATTAAACCGGCTATTATTTGTTTGTGAAAAATCATACTGAACCTCCCCTCCTAAAAATAATACGCGGTTAATACCATTGCTGCCAAAGTTCGCTACATACCTGTTGTTCGGATTGTAATTTCGGTACGTACTCTGCTGAAACATCTCGCGTAAACCGGCAGTTTTATTAATATTATTGGTACTGGCGGCGATGCCTCCCCTGATCCGTTTATTGTAGGCAAGACCCGAAGCATCTGCTTCGTATCGGCCATCAGTACCAATGCCGGCGCCGGCTTTACCAAAGTAACCGAACTTTTTATCCTCGCGTAACTTGATATTCATAGTCAGCATGGAGTCGGCAGGATTGTCATCAATGTTATCCTTGGTATAGTCTGTTTCTTTATACACCTGTATTTTTTCGATAGCGTTCTTCGGCAGGTTTTGCGTGGCCATTGCCGGATCTCCAAAGAAAGGCTTGCCATCTACATACACATTATTCACTTTTCGCCCGTTTACGGTAATGGTTCCATCGCCCCACATGGTAATACCGGGCACTCTCCTCAGCATGTCTTCCACTACAGCATTAGAGTCGAGCTTAAAAGCAGCAGGGTTGATTTCCAATGTATCGCCGTTCATGGTTATCGGCACCACGGCTTTAACCACCACTTCATCCATGGTACCCTGGCTCTTGGCCAGTAATACATTTTTAAAATTAAAGCTCCGGTTAGCGGTATCTAAAGTTATGGTTTTAGAAAAGGGATTGTAGCCCGTAAACGAGAAATTAATATTAACAGGTGTAAAGAAAGGTATATCGTTAAAGGTAAACGCCCCATCCTCACCTGTTATATGATAATTTACCAGCGATGAATCTGATTTTTTATATAAGGTTATGGTAACAGATTGCAGCGCATAGTCGTCAGCTGAATCCTTTACGATACCTGTAATAGTGCCGCTGCGGGTAGTATCTTTCTGAGCTTGTATCAAAAATGGCATAAAGGCTATAAGCAGCGCAGTTAATAGTATCCGCATTATCCGATTTTATTTTTAGGTTTTAACTGAATGATAACCGGATTATCGGTACGGGAACCCTTTTCAAAATACTGTTTGATGGCTGGTTTATATTGTGGGTTCTTAGCCTGGTTATATTCTTTGTTCTGAAACATTGTTGACGAAGAGGCACTGGTATATAAATAATTGCCGTCGCTGTATTGAATACTGCCAGACAAAACGGGTAAAAAAGCATTGCTGCTATCGGCGCTTATTTTGCCGGTTGCATAAAAACGATTGGTTGATTCGTCAAATAGAAAGTTACGGTCTCTGGGGCTGCGATTGTAATCTAACGAGAAGAAGAGATATTGCTGCAGTTGGTAAACACCATAGATCTTCCATACAAAACTTCCGTTCTGTTCCCGGTATAGGTCAAAATCGTTCTTGGAGCGGAACGGATGATCAAAAAAAGCTTTTGATAAAGAGTTCTCAAACGGCAGTATTAATTTATACAGGAGAGCAGTGCTGTCTTTTGTTAACTTGTAGATGCCATAATTATACGGACGTGTAAACAACAAAATACCCGGGTCATTGGTGGGAAAAAAAGAAATTTGTTCGGGCTTAAAGTAATAAGCATCATTCCTTTTATTATAACTAAAATACTGGTTTATCGTTTTTTCTCCATCATAAATCTTTAATTCATATTCTGCTTGGTCGGTAAATTTACGGTTGGCAAATATGTAGCTGTACGCCCAGTTATTATCATTAAAAATAGTGGGGTCTACAAGTGAAAGGCTGAACCCTTTTAGCCGGTGAATTTTTTCCTTGTGAATATCATCCAGATCGTAATAGGCAGACCAGGTAAATCTTGCAAAAGATTTATTGGTGGGATCTTCCATCATCTTTTCCACTTCGGCAGGCGAAAAATTGTAATTCTTATTACTTCCTGATATAAAAATAGCATTCCGTACCTTGTCTAACTGAATAGACTTGATTGTACAGTTAGGAGGGCGGTACTTTTTGATGAACTTTCCCTTCTTGTCAAAAAAGTAGATAAAATTGGTATCTGCATCCCAAATAATAAAATATTTGTCGGAAACCAATAACTGCCTTATTCGACCAAAAATGCTTTTTTTGGTTGTTTCGAGGGGTATATATTCTATTTCTTCAAATACTTTGGACACAGCAGCACCTGAAGCAAAAGTCGGTTGAAAGTACAGTTCTTTCCCGTTTTGGCCTACAGAGGCATAATATGCCATAAAGCAAAAAATCGTCATCCATTTTCTCATAACACCTTTGACGTTGGAAAAATCATTTTCCTGCAATTTTTATTTGAAAAACCGATATTAATTATCAGTTTGACTATTAAATGGCCAAAAGGTTTAAAAAATAAAAAAAGGCCCGCTGTAAAAACAGCGCGCCTATAATCGATTGCCAAAATAAAAAATATATGAAAAACCTTAATAGGTTATGAATTACCCGATATATTATTTGAAAGCATAGCTAAGGGTTACACCGTAAGTACGGGGATCACCCAAAACACCAGCATAATGACCTGCGTTACCACCCGCCGGCAGCAACTGCTCAAAATAATCCTTGTCCAGAATATTACGCCCCCATATAAAAGCCGAGAAGCCCTTTGTAGCTCTAAAGCCCAGTCTTGCATTTACCAATCCGTATCCGGCTACATTTAAATAGGCTGATGGAGACGGGCTGGAAGAAAAGCCAGAACGGGCAAAGAAGTCGGCCCCGATAAAGAAACGGTTGGCTCGGCCGAATAAAGACGATGGCGTTGAATACTCTCCGCCCAAAGAACCGGCCCATTTTGAAATACCAGGCAATGCGCCACCTGATATATCTTTGAAGGCAACCTGCACATTTTCTGCATTGGTAGCACCGGTTTCTTCCAGGGGCAGCGGAGCGTTGGTGAATTTAATATAAGTACCTTCCGAGTAAGCCAGCGCTCCATAAAAATTAAAGTGATGGTTCAGCCGGTAAGAGGCATCCGCTTCCACACCCCTTACACGCACTTTGTCGGCATTCGCAATATAACCCCTGTTTACGCCCAGTTCGGCTGACTGTACGTTTGTCTGATAATCTTTGATATCGGAATTATATGCAGCTATGTTAAATGTAAGGTCTTCTGTGAGGCTTGTTTTCACACCTACTTCGTAATGCCTGGTATATTCCGGCCTTATCACCGCCAGATCCGTAGCTGGCTGGCCATTAATTGTTGGCAATCCTGCTACGTTTACACCCACAGGTTTATAACTGGTAGAGAACGTTGCAAATGCATTCAGCTTTCTCGACGGCCTGTATGCCAGGGTTACCTGGTAGGTTGCATTACGCTCGTAAGCATTAGCTACATAATACTGGTTGCTATATACACCTGACTTAAATCCTTTTAATGTGTTCCAGTTGGCAGGCGCTCCACCACCTTTAACATAGGTCAGGCTATCCAAACCTCCGTAGGCCTTACGATCATACACTACTTCCTTTTCGTCGTAGTTTAACCGGATACCGGGTTGAATATGAAAATGCTCAATAAATTCCCAGTCTACGTTGGCAAATACGGCTGCACTTTTAGAACGTATAGACGAGTTAGTGTTGATGCCATACCCTTCGAAAAGACCCGGGGTTTTCCAGAGCGCGCTGGTAGAGCTTTGAGAAAAACGCCACTGATCGCGGCCCGACTCTTCGGTTCCAGTTACCTTCACCTCCTGTCCCAGGTAAAACACTCCTATTACACCGCTCAGCTTGTCTGTAATATCGCCGGCATACCGGATCTCCTGGGAAATGTTTTTGTGTTTGGCCGGGTTTTGAGATTTTGCCAAAGCCTGCAGTCCCGTAAAATCTCTGTCGTTAGACGGATCCCAGTTCCAATAGCGCCATGCAGTAGTGGCGGTAAGTGTACCTGGTCCGATCTTGCTATCGATATTAACAGACGCACCACCGATTTCATTACCCGAATTCCATGGAGTATCATGATCGATCACACGCATGAAAGCATCAACCTGGCCTGCCTTATTAATATTTGGTAATGTATAATTCAGATCAGAAATAATGGCATTAAATTGCCTGTAGGCAGGTCGTTTTGTAGTAACAACACCTGCAACTATCTGGGCGTAGCCGTCCGGCCTTTGCTTATTATACTCTCCTGCCAACGTAACAGATGTATTGTCGGATACATTATACAGGAACTGTGTACGCAATCCCAGGTTGTTGATGTCGTTGGTATATTTATCTGTTACAATGTTATGTACCGTTCCGTCTCTTTGTGTTCCGGAGAAAGAGACGCGGGCTGCCAATCTTTTGGTCAACGGACCTGTTACAGAAGCTTTGGCCTGTATAAATCCAAAGTTACCATAGCTTACTTCAAGGTTACCGCCTGGTACAAAACTAGGCTTGCGGGTTGTGATATTGATAGCACCTGATGTAGTGTTTTTACCGAATAATGTTCCCTGCGGACCTCTCAATACTTCTATTCTTTCGATGTCCACAAAGTCGAGTGTAGCAACGGCCGGACGTGCATAATACACACCATCTACATAATAGCCCACCCCGGGATCTAATCCGTCGTTGGTAAGCCCGAAGGGAGAACCCAGGCCGCGTATATTAACGCCCGTGTTCCTCGGATTGGAAGTATACATTTGCAGGGAAGGTACTATTTCCTTAACACGGGTTATATTAAAGGCGCCAGATTCTTCGATCTGTTTGCCTCCTACTACCGACACGTTAATAGGTACATCCTGCAGCACCTCGCGGCGGCGCCTGGAAGTAATTACCACCGTATCGGTTTGATATAATACCTGCAACCTTATGATGAGCGAGTCTTCAATATTTCTTACAGTTACATTTCGAACAGCATAATTCACAGAGGAGACCGTAATAGTGAACGGAATTTTAGGAACCGGAGATAAATTAAAAATACCTGCACCATCCGTTGTTGTTCCCTGCGTAGTACCTTTTATTACTACACTGGCGCCAGGTAAAGGATCATTGTTTTCGTTGACTACCTTACCGGCCAGCTGCGCATTCACCAGCGCCGGCAGGAAGCCTAAAAGAAGTAATGTTAGCTTAAGTTGGCTCGATTTTTTTTGATTCATTCGTAGATAGTTTATGCCTGCCCGACGCAGGCGGTTTTTGATGGTCTAATGCCCGCCTGGCAAATGGACAGGGAACGCTCTTTTAAATTTCACTGTTGTTAAAAAATTGCTCACGGGCGTTTCATTGTACTTTGATAAATTTTGGTGATAGACCTAATTGCCGGGCGCATCGATTATTTGAGAAATTCTGGCAACAAAGTCTATTATTTATATAGACTAATATTGTAAAAAAATAGCTGGTATTATACTAACAGCAACAGCTGTTTCTCCCTGGAAAGGCGCTACAACAACAACTTTTATAATATTTATGCCTATACATATTTTTTGAATGTGAGTGCAAATATAGAGACATTTAATTAGTCCACCAAAAAAGTAGACTTATTTAGAAAATTTTTTTTATAGAAACAGGGCCTTGCCAATAGTAATAAGGCTCATTATAATAACCAGTACACCTACTACAAAAAACATCTTCCGCACGGGTAATCGTGAAGTAAGCATGGCTGAGAAAGGAGCCGTAACGATGCCGCCAATCAATAAGCCGGCAACAATATTCCAATGGTGAATACCAATAGTGAAAATGAAGGTAACTGCAGAGGTAACAGTAAGAATAAACTTAGCCACTGTGGAACTGCCTACCACATAGCGGGGCGTTCTGCCGTTTTTAATAAAGGTTCCTGTAACCAAAGGCCCCCAGCCGCCGCCGCCGAAAGAATCAATAAAGCCCCCTACCAACCCTAATAAAGGGATATTGGTTTTCTTCTTCTCTATCTTACGCTCCTTACTTTTAAATACATTCATTAAGATACGTACACCCAGGTACAAAGTATAGGCAGCAATAAATGGCTTGGTGATAGCAGCGTATTTTTCGCCCACATAAGTAAGCAAAAGCGCTCCTATAATTGCTCCTATGATTGCAGGTAATGCCAGCGCTTTGATGAGCTTTTTATTTACGTTGCCTAATTTAAAATGGCTAATGCTGCCTGCTGCAGTAGTGAAAGACTCCGCAGAATGTATACTGGCACTTACCACTGGCGGAGGTACGTTCAACATAAGCAGGATAGTGGTACAAATCACACCATACCCCATACCCATAGAGCCTGCCACTATTTCTGCCAAAAAGCCTGTGAGCAACATCCAGTAAAATAAATGATGATCCTTATTTAATGCCTGTAAGATATCGTCTACCAGGTCAAATGCATAAAGTGCATAAATGCTTAAGCCTACCAGCAAAACAATACCCAATATAATCAGGTACCAATTGGTACTTTTCTGGGCCTTTGCTACCACTTCGGCCGACTCTACTATTTCAGCCGCGGCCTCTGTTTCTGATTCAAGCGCTTTTAAAGCTTCATCCGGGTTTTCAACCAACGAGCGGGTAACGCTGTTAAGCACTTTTACCTTGTGATCGAAATCGCCTGATAGCTTATTACGCAGGGCCTGCATATTGTCGAGCACACCATCAATTTCGTCCGGAATAGCTTCATTCAGCGTTTCCTTTAAGCGCTTTGCTATGGTAGGGGACTTGCCATTAGTTGAAATAGCTATTTTAAGATTGCCTTTTTTTACCACCGAACCCAGGTAGAAATCACAAAGCTCCGGCTTATCGGCAACATTCACCAGTTTCTCGCAGGCTATAGTATCTTCTCTAACCTGTTGTGCCACCTTTATGTCATTTACAGCAGCAATAACCAGGTCGGCGGCTTCTATATCTGCCTTTTGGTAAGCCCGCTCCTCGAGTGTTACCGTATCATAAGTTGCTACAAATTCACGGACAGCGTCGCTTATTTGTATGGCTACAAGTTTGATTGAAGTAGCCGGAGCATTTTTTACCACAGCCTGCAGTTTTTCAAGTCCGATGTTACCGCCGCCAATAATAAGTAGCTTTAGCTGCTCCAGCTTTAAAAAAACCGGGAACAGATTATTTCCATTATCAGCTTTGCTATTTGTATGTGCGGACTCGCTCAAGTATGTAGATTGTACGATATAAGTTGTACTATGTACGAATTAAAATTGATCAGCTATATTCTGCAAAACCGGAGTGCGACGCCCGCCTGTACCAATCGGGCAGGCAAGAGAGACGATAGTAGCACCCAGGCCGGGACAATAAAATTATTTATCCTTTTTAGTAGTTTTTAAAATTTTGCTGACAGAATCTTTATGCGAAAAACTGTCTTTATCAGCTACTTCGCTTTGATTATATACTAAAGAGTTAGCGGGCACGCTGAAAGTAACCCAGGCGTTGCCCCCAATAACGCAATCCCGTCCAACTGTAATATCACCCAAAATAGTAGCTCCTGAATAGATAATCACATTATCTTCAATAGTAGGATGCCTTTTGGCTTTCTTTTTTGTTTTTGCGGAGTTCAAGGCGCCGATCGTCACGCCCTGGTATATTCTCACATCATTCCCGATCACAGAGGTTTCCCCTATCACTACACCCGTACCGTGATCTATAAAAAAATTCTTACCTATAGTAGCGTAAGGATGAATATCTATGCCGGTTTTACTATGAGCGTATTCGGCAAAAATCCTGGGCAGCCCCCGTATCCCTTGCTTCCGTAGCTGGTTTGAAATACGGTATACCGCAATAGCATAAAAGCCGGGGTATGTTTGTAGTATCTGGCTCACGTTATACGCAGCCGGATCGTTGGCTACAAATGCGGCTGCATCTTCCTGCAGGGTAGCATATATGTCTGGTAATGCCGCAAAAAAAACTTCAACAGCATTCTGGGATTTAGCGCCATCGTTGAGTACATCATATATCAATGTGGCCAGATGACTTTGCAGTGAATAAAAACCTTTTTCCAAATCGCTTTCCTTTTGGTTTACACCTGTTTTAGGTATGAACAAAAAGCGGAAAATGTCATCAATAAACTGATGTGCCAGGTCTTTATCCGGAAGGTTGCCCAATTTGGCATTATTCTGTAAAAGAAGTTTTATAAAATTCTTGCTGCTCATTGTTAAAAAGTTGAAAGATTGAAAAGTTGAAACATTACCGGGAATAGTTTTACTCTTTTTACTTGTAAACATATCAACTTTTAATCATACTACAGAATCCATTTGCGGTGAGAAAAATCGCCAAATGTTTCGTTTTCCTTTTTCTCCCTGGTATAAATACCAAATAATTCATCAAGTGTTGTAAGAATCTGCTCTTCGTTCAAACTTTCCTTATATTTTGTATTAAGACGCTGCCCCAGCCTGTCGCCGCCAATGTGTAAATTGTACTTACCGTAAGCAGTTCCTACAAAGCCGATCTCTGCGTTTGGAGAACGGCCGCAACCGTTCGGACAACCAGTCATACGCATCACAATATTATCGTTATGCATGCTGTGTTTTTCCAGTATCGGTTCCAGCTTAGAGATCAATGTGGGCAGGTAACGTTGTCCCTCAGCCAATGCCAGCGGGCAGGTATTAAAGGCCACACATGCAATCGCGTTCTTTCTTAAAGCTCCCGCATTGTCGGTATGCGCAATAATGCCGTACTCATTCAGCAACACTTCAATAGCTGCTTTATCTTTCTGGCTGATATCTGTAAGAATTACATTTTGATTGGCTGTAAACCTGAAATTACATTTTCCTAATTCGGCTATTTTAAACAGGCATGTTTTAAGGTCAACTCCTTCCCCATCCAATACGCGGCCGTTTTCAACAAATACCGTATAGTGCCATTTTTTATCAGCGCTTTGAGTCCATCCATAACGGTCTATCCTTTCGGTAAAAGTGTAAGGACGGGCAGGCTCTAGCTTAAAGCCACAACGCTTTTCAATTTCTTCCCGATATTTATCAACGCCCAGTTTGTCAATCGTATATTTCAAACGCGACAGCTTCCTGTCTGCCCGATTCCCAAAATCACGTTGTACAGTAATGGTTTCGTACACCGCTTTAAGGATCTTTTCTTCATCATTTTCAACAAATCCCAGTACTGTAGCCAATCTGGCATAAGTATTGGCATTACCGTGAGTGGTTCCTAACCCGCCGCCGGCAGCCAGGTTGAAGCCTACCAGCTTATCATTTTCGATAATTGCGATCAGCGCTATATCATTGATGAATACGTCTACATCATTATTGGGAGGAACCGCTATGCCGATCTTCAGCTTACGGGGCAGATACCGGTCTTTATACAAAGGATCTTCTTCTGTTTTCTCTCCTATTTTTTCTTTATCGATCCAGATCTCGTACCAGGCCTGTGTTTTAGGCTTAGCCATTTCGCTGATCTTAGATGCAAATTGAAACACTTCGTCATGTACCGGCGATTCCCCTGGATTAGAAGTGCAGCATACATTGCGGTTTACGTCTCCGCAAGTCGCTATAGAATCAAGTCCCGCCAGGTTAAACGACTGCATGGTGGGCTTAATATGCGACTTTAATATCCCATGTAATTGCACCGTCTGCCGGGTAGTTATTTTAATGGTTCCGGTAGAATGCTCACCGGCTACATGATGCATGGCTACCCATTGCTCCGGCTTTAAAAAACCTCCGGGCAACCTCAGTCGCAGCATAAAGGAATATAACCACTCCAGCTTCTTGGCACTACGCTCTTCACGCCGGTCGCGGTCGTCCTGCTGGTACATACCATGGAACTTGATCAGATTGGTATCATCTTCCCGTACGGCTCCTGTATAGCTATCCAACAGGCTTTCCTTTAAAGTACCCCGTAAACCGTTACTGGCAATTTTTATTTTTTCTACTGGTGATTGTTCGCTCATCCTTCAATATTCGTTAATAGTTAATGGTTCATGATTCATAGTCTAATCTGTTTTATCAGTCTATGAACTATCATCTATGATCTGTACTTAATAAACATCCTTCTCCCAACGTCCTTCTTCTGCTAATTGGTGCAGGTACTTTTCGGCTTCTTCTTCTGTTTTATTACCATGCTCCTTAAAAATCTCTACCAGCATTTTTTCTACATCCTTACTGGTTGGTTCCCGTTTTCCGCTGATGTACATATAAGCGCCATTGCTGATCCAGTCGTATAATTCTGCGCCTCTTTGCTTCATACGATGCTGCACATAGATCTTTTCTTTCTGATCGCGCGAAAAGGCTACATCCAGATTGGTCAATACGCCGGTTTGCAGGTAGTCCTGCAATTCTGTCTGATACAAAAAGTCGGTAACAAAATGCTGCTCGCCAAAGAACAGCCAGTTGCGGCCTTCGGCGCCCTGGGCATCTCTTTCGGCTATAAAAGAACGGAAAGGAGCAATGCCGGTTCCTGGCCCGATCATGATAACGTCCTTATCATTAGCCGGAAGCCTGAAATGCTTTTGCTTCTGTATAAAGAATTCGAATTCGGTACCCGCAGGATGCGTAGAGAAGAACTCGCTGCTTACTCCCGTGCGTTTATCGTCTTCTACATAGTACTCATCCTTACTAACTGTGATATGTATTTCGCCCAACCCATGGCTTGCAGGTGCGGAAGAAATAGAATAGAGCCGTGGCGCCTGCGGCGTTAACACTTTAATCACTTCTTCAAAAGCCGCAGCAGCCTTTATAGGATATTTCTTCAACAGGTCGGGCAAACTTAATCTTAACTCCTCCGGGATATCATATCCTGTTATAGCCGCATACTGCTTTATAGTAGACTTAAGAGGATATAATATATTCAGGTGCTTCTTCAAAAGTTCCCGTACCGGCGCCTTCACCTTGGCGGTTTGTATTTCCAGGTCAGGATTGATCCCTGTTAATGCAATAATCTCCTCAACTACTGCATCACTGTTCGGCGGGATTATACCCAGTGCATCACCCGGTAAATAGTCCAGGTCCTCATCGGTACTGATCTCTACATGATAGGTTTCCTTATTGCTGCCTCTGTCATTCAAATTGATATTGGTTACGATGATACCGTTATAATGCTTCTTACCGGCGGGCTTTTTTTCCTCGGCAGCAGCGGCAGCTGTGATGGCCGGAACGCTTCCAACATTGGTAAGCAAGGCGGTGGCTACATTATCGATCCAATGCAACGCATCTTCTTCATAATCGACATCGCATTTTTTTAACGGTAAAGTGCGATGCGCCCCCAGTGCTTCCAGCCTTGCATCGATATCTTCGCCTGTTTTACAAAACTGCGCATAAGATGTATCTCCAAGAGCCAGTACGCCGAATTTCATTTTTTTAAGGTCGACTTGCGTTTCGTGTAATTGCTCGTAAAACTTCTTAGCCAGTATCGGAGGCTCTCCCTCTCCCTGGGTACTGATCACTACAAAGAAATATTCTTCTTTAGCCAGATCGGTAAACCGATATTGATCGAGGCCTGCTAGTTTTACCCCGATGCCTTTTTTCTTGGCAATACCCGCTAACTGGGTAGCTAACTTTTTGGCATTACCTGTTTCTGTACCATATACAAGCGTAATTTTACGGTTAATAGGTGCAGGAGCCCCCGATGCCGGAACCGTTCCCTGTAATGCACCGGCTTGCCCGGCTATGTAGCCGTTCAGCCAGATTAATTCCTCCCTGGAAAGTGTAGAAGTAAATTCTTTAATCTTCTGCAGTTTATCTTCAGATAACATGCTTTATTGGTTTATTAAGTTCGTTGATGTTTTGAATTCCCTGGCCTGCCGGTACAAAATATTGTTCGTTGTGCTCGCTATTTTTCAGCCATTTAAACTGCTGATGCAGCGCTACAACTTTACCGATGATTACCAACGAAGGAGAGACAAATCTTTTGCCGGCCATTTCCTTATTATAATCATAAATGTTACATTCATGCACCCGCTGATAACAGGTGGTGGCCTGTTCTGCCACTGCCACATGCACATCCTTCTGCACCCCGAATTGTATTAGTTTTTCAACAACATTTCCGAGCGTCCCCGATGACATATAAAAGACCAGCGTGTCATTGGTACGCGCCAGTTCCTTCCAATGCTCGTCCGTTACAATATCAGATTTATAATAAGTTAAAAACCTTACCGAAGTGGCATAGCCGCGTGCCGTTAAAGGAATGCCAGCGTAGGCTGCAGCTCCAAGTGAAGCGGTGACTCCCGGTATAATTTCGTAAGGAATTTTATTGGCGATCAATACCTGGAGCTCGTCTAATACGTTGGAAAAGATAGAAACATCTCCTCCTTTTAAACGAACCACCCGTTTACCTTTCAGCGCATAATCAACGATTAATTCATTGATCACTTGCTGAGGTGTTGAAATATTATTGCGGCATTCTTTACCCACCCTTACTATTTCGGCACCGGCGGGTACATATCTGTGTAATATTACTTCGCTTACCAGCCGGTCTATTAAAACCACTTCTGCTTCGCGCAGGGCATTGGCCGCTTTCACCGTAATTAAATCAGGGTCTCCGGGACCAGCGGCAGCCAGCACTACAGAGCCCATGCCTTGTTGCGGCGGGTTTAAGTGGCTTGTTGTATGATGCGATAAGATCATTGATTTATTTTTAAGACAGCAGAACGGCTGCTACAGTGCTATTACTGGTTTCATCCACCAATATGGCATTACCATAATCGCTGATCTTATCAAACGGATCATATACCAAGGGTTGTGCTGTTTTTATTTTAGCTTTTACCACTTCATTCAGCTTCACATTATCAGTAACCTCTGTATGCTCCAAAGTATTTACGTCCAGTTTATATTCAATTTCTCTTATAACAGTGCGTAGTAAACGCCCTTTATGCTGCAGGAAATATTTGTTGCCCTGTACCAGAGGTTTGTTATCCAGCCAGCAAAGTATTACTTCAATTTCGCTTTCGGTTTTGGGCTGGTTATCGCTACGCACAAATGTGTCGCCTCTGCTTACATCAATGTCATCAGCCAGGTGCAATACCACTGCCTGCGGTGCAAAAGCTTCTTCTACTTCTTCTCCTGCTATCTCAATTTTTGAAAGCGTTGTTTCAATGCCTGCGGGAAGTACGGTGATCTTATCTCCTTTTTTATAAACACCGCTTACGATCTGGCCGGCATATCCCCTGTAATCGTGTAATTCTTTTGTTTGAGGACGTATTACATATTGTACCTGGAAGCGGGGATCCGAATGATTGATATCTTCTGACACCTCTACTTCTTCAAGGAACTGCAATAGAGGCTGCCCCGTAAACCAGCTCATATTAGCCGAAGGCTCTACAATATTGTCGCCATGCAAAGCAGCAATAGGTATATAGGTAACATTAGTTAAACCCAGCTGAGTCGCTACTTTTTCATAGTCCGCTTTAATTTCATTGTAACGCGATTCCGAGAAATCAACCAGGTCCATTTTATTGATCGCCACCACTACATGCGGCATTTTCAATAAAGAGGCAATGATAGAATGACGACGGGTTTGCTCAATAACACCCGCACGCGCATCTATGAGAATAATGATCAGGCTGGAGTTGGACGCCCCGGTGATCATATTACGCGTGTACTGCACATGCCCGGGAGCATCGGCAATAATAAACTTCCTTTTAGGTGTATTAAAATAGCGATACGCTACATCGATAGTAATCCCCTGTTCTCTTTCTGCACGTAAGCCATCTGTCAATAACGCCAGGTCTATACCATCGGCATTTTTGTTTTTAGATTGCTTTTCCAAAGCTTCCAGCTGATCTACCAGGATACTTTTGCTATCGTATAATAAGCGGCCTATTAACGTGCTTTTACCATCGTCTACACTGCCTGCGGTTATAAATCTGAGAATGTCCATTTTAAGTTGATATGTTTATAAGTTGAAAGGTTAACAGGGGTCACTTCTCTTTTGACTTTCGTTCAAGATAGGAGATGTACCCATTTAATACCTTTCAACATCTGTAATTTTATTTCGAAATAATTGCATTTGCTCTTCTGAAATAAAGTCTTCGTCTAATGCATCAATCAAATGATTTAACGTTTCACTTAAAGAGCCTCCTGCTATAACACAAAACCGGATACGATCGGGAAAGGTTTGTCTGCCATGGCCTTCTGAGATTTGAGTGCCGATTGATCTTGTACTATGTTTCAATTGATCAACCAATCGGTACTTTTCGTCGTCGGGGAAACTTTTTACAAGAATAGAAACTTCTTTTTTTAATACTCTTGCCTTCTTCCAGACTTCTAAATCTTCAAAACTCTGATAAGACATTTTCTTTTAGTTTATAAGTTAACAAGTTTAAAGGTTCAAAAGGACTATTATCTGCTGATATAAACCAGTACACCCCTCTCCCTGTAATTGCTTTCCCTTATTAACCTCTCAACCTTTCTTTCACCCTGTCAACTTATCAACCACCCCTAAAAATATCCCCCCTTCTTCCTGTCTTCCATCGCGGCTTCTGTAACACGGTCGTCAATACGGGTTTCACCACGTTCAGATATACGGGTGGCCATTATTTCGTTTACCACTTCATCGAGTGTAGCCGCGCTGGATTCTACAGCTGCCGTACAGGTCATATCGCCCACGGTACGATAACGTACGCGCTTATTAACGATCACGTCACCCTCATCGATAGTAATGAAGTCGGAAACAGCAATCAGCTGGCCTTCGTGTACCAATACATCCCTGTCGTGAGCAAAATAAATAGAAGGTAGCTGTACCTTTTCTTTCTTGATATAGCTCCACACATCCAGCTCTGTCCAGTTACTGATGGGGAATACACGTACATTTTCACCTTTGTGAATACGGCCATTGTAGATATTCCACAGCTCAGGACGTTGGAGCTTGGGATCCCACTGGCCAAACTCATCGCGAACTGAAAAAATGCGCTCCTTGGCGCGGGCTTTTTCTTCGTCACGACGCGCACCACCGATACAGGCGTCAAACTTAAATTCTTCGATGGTATCTAAGAGGGTGTGCGTTTGTAACCAGTTACGGCTGGCAAATTTGCCTTTGGGTTCTGTCAGCTTTTTCTCTCGAATGGTATCTTCAACCTTACGTACAATTAATTCTGCGCCCAACTCTTTGGCCAGGTTATCGCGGTATTCCAGGGCTTCAGGAAAATTATGCCCGGTATCAATATGTACTAAAGGAAAAGGAATTTTACCCGGTGCGAAGGCTTTTTTGGCTAATTGAACCAGGGTAATGGAATCTTTACCGCCACTGAAAAGTAAGGCAGGTTTTTCGAACTGTGCAGCTACTTCGCGCATGATGAAGATACTCTCGGCTTCTAACTGCTCTAAATAGTCTAATTCGTATTTGTTCATTTTTATTTTATTAGTCTCCCAGCTCCCATTTCAAAAAGAGAAAGGAAGACGACAATCGATTGTATGTTTGGATGAGCTTTAAACCGGACGATGAAGTGTGCAACGCAATTACGTTGATAGCGGCACCGCAGCCGGGCTCATGATTATTTTAGCTGTTAACATGAAGGCCGCATTCCTTATGCGACACTTCCCACCACCACCTGCCCGCACGCGCATCTTCTCCCGGCTCAATGGCCCGGGTACAAGGTGCGCAGCCAATGCTGATAAACCCTTTATCGTGTAGCGGATTGTAAGGAATATTATTTTCCCTGATATATTCGATCATTTGTTCGTAAGTCCAGTGAATTAACGGATTGAACTTATATAACTGGCGGGATTCATCCCATTCCAGCATTTTCATTTCCTTCCTGTTATCAGACTGTTCGGCTCTTAAGCCGGTGATCCATACTTTAGCGCCCTGTAAAGCCCTGTTCAGGGGTTTCACCTTGCGGATAAAGCAGCATTGTTTGCGATTTTCAACAGATTCAAAAAAGGCATTTACACCCTTTTCATTTACAAATTGCTCCACATCCGCAGCCTCGGGAAAATATACCTGGATATTGGTTTTGTAACGTGCATTGGTTTTTTCGAGCAGGTCGTAATGCTCGTAAAAAAGACGCCCGGTGTCGAGCGTAAATATCTTTACAGGCAGGTTATTACGGGCAATTACATGCGTAAGTACCTGGTCTTCCTGGCCTAATGAAGTCGAAAAAACAGTTTCTTGCGGAAACTGCTTCAACACTATTGCTATCGCTTCTGCAAGAGAAGCGTTTTCGATATCTTGTATTTGTTGTTCTGTAAACATTCGCGGTTCATTCTTTATGGTTCATGATTCATAGCACCAGCCATGAACCATGAACTATTTACCCATGAACTATAAATTAGGTTGCGGTGTATAACGCAGGTAAGGTTTTACCACTTTTACACCTTTAGGGAACTTCTGAATCGCATCTTCAGTACTGATGGCTGGCACCACAATTACATCTTCTCCATGTGTCCAGTCTGCAGGAGTTGCCACGCTATGATTCGCTGTTAATTGCAAAGAATCCAGTACACGCAATACTTCAGTAAAGTTTCTACCTGTAGAAGCAGGATAAGTAATAATTAATTTTACTTTTTTATCAGGGCCTATAATAAATAAAGAACGTACCGTTGCTTTTTCAGAAGCATTCGGGTGGATCATATCATATAAAGTTGCAATATTTCTTTCAGGATCGGCCAGAATAGGAAACTCTACATTGGTGTTCTGAGTTTCATTGATGTCATTACGCCAGCCGAAATGGCTATCCAGCGGATCAACACTTACCGCTAATACTTTCGTATTACGCTTTGCAAATTCTTCTTTCAATAAAGCAGTTTTACCTAACTCGGTAGTACAAACCGGAGTATAATCTGCAGGGTGAGAGAACAAAATTCCCCAACCATCGCCTAAGTACTCATGAAATTTAATTTCACCTTCGGTTGATTGCGCCGTAAAGTCTGGTGCGATATCGCCTAATCTTAATGACATAGTATTATAATTTTAAAAGTGGATGGCAAATATAAGTCATTTTTCATAACCCACCAACTTGGTAGGGTATTATCCCAAAAGTGCCAGTTTTTGGGCTCATTTTTAAGATGAAATCGCATAATAAATTGAAAAGCAGCACCGCAGAGGAGGCGAGGTAATACCCTGCCGGTACTGTTGATGCAGCCTTAATATGTGTAATTGCACCGCAAAGGAACCCGTTTGCCTTTTAAATTGCCAACGGGTGTTTTCGAGTTTAGTCTCTTAAATCTGCCAGCGTTTTACTTTCAAGCACCGCTAAGGTAGCATCCCGTACTTCTACCATAGCATCGTGCAGACCGCAATGCTTTTCGTTACAATTATCGCATCGTTTATAGAAGTAAAGACTTACACAAGGCAACATAGCAATGGGCCCGTCTATAAGACGGATGATTTTAGCCATTTTTATAGTAGAAGGCTCAACTTTGAAGAAATATCCGCCTCCCTTCCCTTTTTTACTGTCAAGAATATCTGCTTTTTTGAGTTCCAGCAGTATATTCTCTAAAAACTTAAGGGGTATCTTTTTTTTTTCGGAGATCTCCGAAATCAACACAGGTCCGTCCTTTTGCCTGTCGGCAAGATAAGTAAGAGCTTTAAATGCGTATTGAGATTTTTTGGTAAGCATATAATAGTCTACAAATTTACAAGAAATTTCTCATTTGCAAATTTGTACTATATGAATAGACCGGTTTTGTAATGGTATGTTGACGGAGATAAGTAAATGTTTTTGAATTGAGCTATCCCTGATCCGTATCCGGTTTTCAGTTCACAGGCTTTTTAGCCTTTATCAGTGCACAGCACTTAACTTTATCAGGATTCTTTACCCAACTTCTTTAATATTTTGCGCTTCAGCCTGGTGTAAAATTCTTTGTTAAACAAATTAGAATCGTGCATGGCTTTATAAATAAGGAACACACCCACCGGCACCAGCACAAAAGTAGAAAGCCACATTCCTGAAAATGCGCTCATTTCCATTTCCTTAGCCAGCTTTTCACCCCGGGTGGAAACAAAGTAAAATACCATGAAAAAAATGATCGCGAATATCATCGGCGTTCCCAAACCACCTTTCCGGATAATGGAACCCAGCGGGGCGCCTATCATAAACAATACAATACAGGCCAGGGCCAGGGCAATTTTCTTATGCCATTCTATTTTATATTTCTGCAGGGTTTTTTCCTGCTCAAGAATATTGTTACCGTTCATTTCCAGGTTGTTCCTGAGACTTTCAAGGCTGCTTAACGCCCGTTCCTGTATCTGCTGCCGCGCACTATCGGGCAGTAAAGCAGTAAAGCTGTTAGGATCTTTCTTTACCGGTTTTGCTTTCGCAGCAGCTTTGGCCACGCTATCTTTTTTGGCTGCCGAACTATCTTTCTTATTTTTCGCCGTATCCTTTGCAGAAATTACCGGTCTGGCCGCGGTATCTGCTCTCTTATTTTTAAGACTGTCCCTGTTACTATTTCTTTGAGGCGGTGGCGGAGCCAAAGGCTTCAGTCCCATTTTTATGGAATCTTTCCTTGCTTTACGCCTGGTTGAATCTGCTATTCGCTTCAGGCGAATGGAATCTTTCCTTGCCACCCGTTTCAGCGAATCAGCCTTCAGCTTGTGCCGGGCACTATCCAGCTTTGCCCTGGCTCTTGCCGAATCTTTTTCAGCTTTAGTGCTGTCCTTTTTAACGCCCATATAGGCGTCTATATTCGCTTTGAAATTGAGTATGGAATCAGGGATCTTAATATCTTTAGTGATACTATCCCTGTAATTTAAGATCATGAAGTTGGCATAAATCGTGGCTTCAAAATTCTTAGCTATTTCCCCGTTAAACTTGCTAATGGAGTCGATAGCTAAATTCAATTGCCGCATATTGTACATCCGCTCATTGTTAACGTTGGCGCTGTCATCTGTTTTGGTAAACTTAAAGGAGCTGATGTCCATCTGCATTTTATACTCCTTAAAACCAAGCCTGATATAGTCTGTGGTAGAATCTTCTTTGCCTCCCCGCTCCTCGTATCGCCAGCCGTTTTTAAAAACGATATCCAGGAAACGCTTGTCAGCCGAAGGTTTCATCACTCCATCCCTGGCAATCAAAAACGCATCCTGCAGGCTGTTATCGCCCGACTGGTAAACGATCACATCCCTGATGATGGAATCGTTAGCTTCCTTTTTGCCTATTTTGATCGCAAACTTGTCAATCCCATCAAAGAAAACACCTTCTTTAATAGCAAATGCGGGTTTGGCCAGTACAATATCTGCCAGCAAGGTTCTCGACTTCAGGTTGGCTACCGGTATTACATAGTTAGAGAACAGAAACGCCCCGAATGCGATACACCCGGCCACAATAAACAATGGCCGCATAAAGCGCATGAGCGAAATGCCTGCCGATTTGATGGCTACCAGCTCAAAGCTTTCGCCGAGGTTGCCAAAGGTCATCAATGATGAAAGTAAAACAGATAAAGGCAAAGCAAGAGGAATCAACACCGCACTTTGATACCAGATAAACATTAAAATAGTGCCCGCATCCAGCCCCTTCCCAACAAAATCATCTATCCACAGCCAAAAGAACTGCATGATCAACACAAACAGCGTAATGAAAAAAGTGGCCACAAACGGGCCAATAAAAGCTTTTATTATTAGTTTATCTAACTTCTTCACCTGCGTAATAGTATATCTTTACCTGATGCAATCAGCAAAAATACAGCTTTCAGCCGAGCATATAAAGCTTGTGACCGATGCCGGATGGATTTTAACAAAGAATGAAATTCTGGCACGCATTAAAACCGCGTTTGAAGCACTTCACAGCTGGCAGCAGCATACTTTTGAATCTTATTTATTACCCGTTGACATATTAAAGCCAGGAGGAAAAATATCGCGCGGCGAAAATTACCTGGGCCTGCCATGGATTGTTTTAGACAATCCCCGTCATTTTATAAGAGGAAATGTATTTGCAATAAGAACTTTATTCTGGTGGGGCAGGTTTTTCAGCACTACCTTACATCTCTCGGGTAACTGGCAGCAAAAAATGGAGCAAAAGCTTGTAAATGCTTTTGAACAGTTACAGCAGGACAATATAAAAATATGTTACAGCAACGATGAGTGGGTGCACGACGTAACCGCGCCTTCTTACACATCCCTGAAATTGATGAACAAGGAAAGTTTCCGGAAAATAATAGAGGAAGCTCCTTTTGTAAAAATTGTGGCCTATACCGGTATTGAAAATATTGAAAACGCCACTGAAATATTAAAACAGCAGTTTGATTTTTTCATGAAACTAATAGGAAATAATAGCCAAAGTACGGTTACCCGTTAGTTATTATTTATTTGTGAGCGCCTAGTTTCCCAGTCTGTGAAACAGATCTTTCACCTGGTAGTCCCAAAGCTGGCTTTGATCCTTTATTTCTCTTTTTTCAGCAAAATCGGTAATCACCAGTATCGTTTGATTTGTTATTTCGGATTTGTCGATCTTAAATTCAAAATATTCGTCTTTCGGTGAGCCGGCCCACTTAAAACGGATAAAGCTCTCCTCTTCCTGCTCCAGAACCACAGCTTCCTCGTAGGTTCCGTTCCAGCCAAAAAAGAACTTACCGTCACGTTCATCTACGTGCTCGGCAAACCATTCTCCCAACCCGTTAGAGGTAGCTAAAAACTCATACAATATAGTTGGGGAGCAGCGAACGGGATACTCCAATGTGAACTTCTGTTTACTCATCGTCACGAAATATTATTACTCAATAAGTCGCAATTATATAAAATTTATCAAACAAACAAAATTTATTTTTATTTAAGCTGTTGAAGCGGTGTTTTTATACGAAGCAATATGCCCCGGCTTCAACACCCCGGATAGCGCTCCCCCGGAGTTCGGGGCGTTGTGGTCTTCTACCCCTGCAGAACAATTATCAACCCATCGAAAAAGCGGTATATTTGCACACATTTTGTAAAAAAGGATATCAGAATAGTATGTTCAACAATCTACAGGATAAATTAGAAAGCGCCTTTAAAAACCTGAAAGGCCAGGGCAGGATAACCGAACTTAACGTTGCATCTACCATAAAAGAAATCCGCCGTGCACTGGTAGATGCGGACGTCAACTATAAAATAGCGAAAGATTTTACTGATAAAATCAAGGATCAGGCTGTTGGAGAAAAAGTGATCAACGCCGTTAGCCCGGGCCAGTTGATGGTGAAAATCGTAAAAGATGAACTGACAGAGCTGATGGGTGGCGAAGAGGCTCCGTTTAACGCAAAAGGCAACCCTGCGGTGATATTGATTGCCGGCTTGCAGGGTAGCGGTAAAACCACCTTTAGCGGAAAGTTGGCTAACTTCTTGAAAACCAAGAAAGGCTTAAATCCTTTGCTGGTAGCTGCCGATATTTACAGGCCTGCAGCGATGGAACAGCTGCGTGTATTGGGAGAGCAGATTGGCGTGGAAGTGCATATCGAACAGGAAAATAAAGATGCAGTGAGCATTGCGCAAACTGCAGTGGCAAGCGCCAAAAGCAAAAATAAAAATGTGGTTATTATAGATACTGCGGGTCGCTTAGCTATAGATGAGCAAATGATGACCGAGGTAGCTAATATTAAAAATGCTGTAAACCCGCAGGAAATACTTTTTGTGGTGGATAGCATGACCGGGCAGGATGCGGTAAACACGGCCAAGGCGTTTAACGAGAGGCTGGATTTTAGCGGCGTTGTACTGACCAAACTAGACGGCGACACCCGGGGTGGTGCGGCCATATCGATCAAGTACACGGTAAACAAACCTATTAAGTTTGTCAGCAACGGCGAAAAAATGGATGCGCTGGATGTTTTTTACCCCGAGAGGATGGCGCAGCGTATATTAGGAATGGGTGATATCACCTCGCTGGTAGAACGCGCCCAGCAACAGTTTGATGAAGAGCAGGCTAAAAAAATTGAAAGCAAGATCCGCAAAAACAAATTTGACTTTGCAGACTTTAAGGCGCAGCTGGAAATGATCAAAAAAATGGGGAATATGAAAGACCTGTTGGGAATGATCCCCGGCGTTGGTAAGCAAATTAAAGACCTGGACATCAGCGACGATAGCTTCAAGGGCATTGAAGCCATCATTGATTCGATGACGCCGGAAGAGCGCAGCAACCCAGACCTCATCAATGGAAGTCGCCGTAAACGTATTGCCCTGGGTTGTGGTAAAGACATAGCAGAAGTAAATGCTTTTATGAAGCAATTTGAGCAAATGCGCGATATGATGAAAAATATGAACAAAATGGGCGCTTTCGGCAAGATGATGCCGGGCGGACTGGGAGGAATGAAAAGGCCATTCTAATACTTTTAAACCTATTTTCAGAAACTAAGGGCACGGTTAAAACCGTGCCTTTTTGTATATGCAGGCATGCCAAATCTTAACAAATCGTAAAAACTTAAAATTATTTTACTTTTTAAAAAGTTTGTGCTCGGTTTACATAAAAGTTTATATACCTTTGACCCCCCAAATCAACTGATAAACCCAATTGGTTTGGGAGTTAATAATTATTTTTTAACGCCTTAAATTTCTATTTAAAATGGCAGCTAAAATTAGATTGCAAAGACACGGCTCTAAAAAAAGGCCCTTTTACTTCATCGTTGTTGCTGACGCCAGAAGCCCTCGTGATGGTAAATTTATTCAAAAATTAGGTACTTATAACCCACTGACTATTCCTGCTACTATTGAGCTGGATCGTCAAAAAGCGTTGGAGTGGCTGAACAAAGGTGCAACACCTACTGATACTGTTCGCCGTATCCTGAGCTTTAAAGGTGTATTATACCTGAAGCACTTATTACGTGGTGTAAAATTGGGTCTGTTTGATGAAACTGCAGCAATGCAGAAGTTCACAACATGGAGTGCAGAGCATGAAGAGCACATTAAAAGGCGCCAGCAGAAAGCTATCGACGAAAGAAGAGCTAAACGCAAGGTAGCCAGTGCCGTTCCTCGTAAAGTAGCTGAACCTAAAGCAGAATCTCCTGCATCTGAGGCAAATGCTGAAGGCGGAGAAGCTTAATAAGCTTATGGAACAAAAAATTAAAAGCGATCCGGCGATAAACCGGATCGCTTTTTTATTTTCCCTTATTTTGCAGCATTATGGCACAATCGCCTACCCCCGACTATATCAGCATCGGCAAAATTGCCGGCACACATGGCCTCAAAGGCGATGTGGTGCTGAAGCATGCGCTTGGTAAAAAAACAGCGCTTAAAGATCTTAAAACCATTTTCGTTAAGGAAAAAACAGGGAGCTACCTTCCCTGGTTTTTAGAGAGCGCTAAAATTAAAAACGAAACTGAAACTTTTATTAAGCTGGAAGGACTTGACACAGTGGAAAAGGCGCGCTCCATTGTGCAGAAGGAAGTATGGCTTACAACAGCAGATTTTGAAAAGCATGCTGCTAAAAACTCAGTGATCAGCTTTATCGGCTACACCATTAATGATAATGGTAAAGAAGTGGGACGAATTGAAGAAATTATTGAACAACCCCACCAGGTTTTATGCCGGTTACTGGTGGAAGGCAAAGAAGTATTGATCCCCCTGCATGAGGAAACACTGCAGAAGGTAGACAGTAAAGCTAAAATAGTTTATGTTACCCTTCCCGATGGCCTGCTGGATATTTACTTATCTTAACTTAAAAATAAAATGCCCTAAGGGTATATCAACGGCGCTCCCGTACATTTGCCTGTATGAACATCAAACAGCATATTGCCCATCACCTGGTAGAAGTACACAGGGGAGGTAACTGGACAGACGTTAGCATTGCCGGCACGTTGAAAGATGTTAGCTGGCAGCAGGCACTGATGATTACACCTTTCTCTCCCAACAGCATTGCCATGCTATTACATCACATTACCTATTGGAACCGTATTGTGGCGCTTCGCGGCCAGAATACCGAACCTGAAATCAACCAAAGTAATGGGATGAATGCTCCTCTGTTAACCAGTGCCGAAGCATGGGACGAGCTGAAAAAGGACAATATATATTCGGCGGAAGAACTGGCTACCATTGTTGAAGGATACGATATCGGCAGCTTATACAACCCTATATTACCCGGATACTCCAGCGCCTATAAAAATTTCCAGGGCCAGGTGGAGCATGTACATTATCACCTGGGACAGATGGTAATGATAAAAAAATATGTGCAGCATTTGTAATTACTGATGACTGCAGCTGAAATCCATTGAACATCTTTAACCTCGCTCCATTGGGGAACAGGCATAGCCAGCAATAGTAAGATAATTTTTATAAGTCACGGCAGGTAGCAATGATCCTGGTATCGCTCACATGGTTCCAGTTATCGATCTTAATAGAATCGCCCATACAGTTTACGCCATATTGAGGCGGCGCTACATTGCAGGCCCAACAACTGATGCTGGTAAAATAAATTGTTCCCGACAAGTACAATCCTTTGCCCAGGTAGTGCTTAAATTCGGGACTGCAGCTGGAAACCGTTTCCCATTTTTTCTTCATTTTACTGATATAAAAATCGTCGCAGGATTCCCGTTTACCAGTAAATATAGCTTCTATATTCTTTAGCCTGGAAGGATCAGTAAACCGGATAGTATCACCTGCACAATTGATACCCTTCCACCAACTAACCGGTGCAAAAGAACAGGATGCGGGATTACAGGTGGAATGATAGTAGTAAACCAGCTGCCCGTTGTAAGTAGCTTTAACAATGCGCATACCATACGGGTCGTATTGACCTTCAGCAAGCTTGAACTCATTGTATCCCTGTTGCTTGGCTATATTAATAACTGTCTCATCACATTTCTTGCTGGCACTGTTACTTTTGGAGCAAGCTTGCATCAGCAAAGAAAAAGCAGGTATCAATAAAAAGTAGTGTCTCATTGGTGTTTGGTTTCATTTTAGAACGTCGGGTAGTTATTAAATGCAACACCAATTTAAAAATTTATTTTTGGGAAGTGGACGCAGTTAAACCCTATATCGCACACTTCGATCTCGATTCCTTTTTTGTGTCGGTTGAGCTGTTGCTTCGACCCGAACTTAAAGGGAAACCCGTTATTGTAGGTGGATCAGCCAACCGTGGCGTGGTGTCTACCTGTAGTTATGAAGCCCGTAAATTTGGCGTACACTCTGCCATGCCTATGGCAACAGCCATGAAGCTGTGCCCGCAGGCTATTGTGCTAAAAGGCACTTACCAGCAGTACAGTTATTATTCTAAAAAAGTTACAGATATTATTGCGTCTAAAGTGCCGCTTTTTCAAAAAGCCTCTATCGATGAGTTCTATTGCGATCTTACAGGAATGGACCGCTTCTTTAACGTAAGTCAATATACTCAGCAACTCCGAACGTTTATTACAAAGGAAACAGGGTTACCGATCAGCTGCGGACTGTCTTCTGCCAAATTCATCAGTAAAATGGCCACCAACGAAGCAAAGCCCAACGGATTTTTAGAGATCCCGCATGGTAAGGAAAAAGATTTTTTATGGCCCCTGGGTATTGAAAAAATTAATGGAGTAGGTAAGCAAACAGAGCAACGCCTGAGAAGCATCGGCCTTCACACGATTAAAGACATAGCCCAGACACCCGTTGAGATACTGGAGAAAAAACTGGGTAAATGGGGCCAGGAGTTATGGCAGAAAGCACATGGTCTGGGCAGTGCCGAGTTAACCACCGAATGGAACCAGAAAAGTATGAGCCATGAAACTACTTTTCACGAAAACCAAACCAGCATAGAGTTTCTTCACAGCCAGTTGGTAAGGCTAACCGAAAAAAATGCCTACGATCTGAGGCAGGACGAAAAACTGACCGGCTGCCTTACTGTTAAGATCAGGTACGATGATTTTGAAACTACCAATAAGCAGGAAAGCTTCCCTTATACATCTTTAGACGATGAGCTGATCGAAAAAGCGAAAGATATATTTGACAAGTTTTACCAACGGGGCCGGGCTGTACGGCTCATTGGCGTCCGGTTCAGTCAATTAGTAGACTCTGGCATGCAAATGAACTTATTTAACGACCAGCACAATAAATTAAACCTGTATAAAGCCGTAGATGATATCAAAAACCGGTTTGGCGATCAGCTGGTTTCAAAAGCCGTAGTGGGCAGAAAGAAACCAAAATAACAACCTATTCCCCAAATATTAGTATTTTCGGAGATCATATTCCCCAAATATTATTATTTTCAGAGATTACATTCCCCAAATATTACTATTTTTGAAGCTCAATTTTGCTTTTTATGTATACCAGGAGCATTCAGAAAGAGATTGAATCAAAGTTTGGAAAGAAAAAGGCTATTATACTATATGGTCCGAGGCAGGTTGGAAAGACTACGCTTATTGAAACTATACTAAAAAATAAGCCTTATTTATTTTTAAACTGCGACGACCCTACGGCCGGCAACCTGTTAACGAATGCCAACACAGAACAGTTGAGAGCTCTTATCGGAAATCACAAAATTGTTTTCATCGACGAAGCACAACGAATTGAGAACATTGGCCTTACTTTAAAAATAATTGCGGACACTTTTAAAGAAGTACAACTTATCGTCAGCGGCTCTTCTGCATTAGAACTATCTGATACGCTAAAAGAACCCCTGACCGGTCGAAAATGGGAGTATGAGCTATGGCCCATTTCCTGGAAAGAATTCGAAGACAAGGCCGGGTTTCTTAAAGCGCAACAACAACTTGAACTTAGAATTATATATGGCATGTACCCTGATGTCATTAACAGAACGGGAGAAGAGGAAGAGGCTTTGAAAGAACTAGCGGGAAGTTATTTGTACAAAGATCTGCTTACTTTCGGTGGTATAAGAAAGCCAGAGATACTTGAAAAAATTTTACAGGCGCTGGCATTGCAATTGGGGCAGGAAGTAAGCTATAATGAATTATCATCACTTATCGGAGTAGACAAAAAAACTATTGCAACTTACATCGATCTCTTACAAAAGGCGTATGTTATCTTCAGGCTGGGAAGCTTCAGCCGCAATCTTCGTAACGAAATCAAAACGAACCAGAAGATATATTTTTTAGATACGGGGATAAGAAATGCAGTTATCGGAAATTTTACACCCTTAAGTTTACGACAAGATAAAGGTGCACTTTGGGAAAATTTTTTAATTGCTGAAAGACAAAAAAAAATAAAATATGAAAGGATGAACGCACACCCATATTTCTGGAGAACGGTACAGCAACAGGAAATCGATTATGTAGAAGACGGGAACGGTATAATTACGGGATACGAGATAAAATGGAATGCCAACGCCAAATTAAAAGCTTTCTCATCTTTTAAAGAAACGTATAATGCCGATATTCGTTTGATTCATCACCAGAACTTTAGAGAATTCCTTTAATTCCTGCGCAACCGTTTGTCTTTATACTGTTGTCAAAAAGCTTTTTATTTGCAGAATCAAAAGCTTTGCAATCCAAAAAAATTTCATTTTTAATCAGGAAGTATGAACGAAAAATTTACCCAACGTATAGCAGGTGAAGTGGAAGAAATAAAAAGCTCCGGCCTGTATAAAAGCGAACGCGTTATTAATAGTCCGCAGGGAGCTGAAATAGAAGTTAACGGCAAAACCGTACTCAATTTTTGTGCAAACAATTACCTTGGCCTTTCGTCACATCCCGATGTAATTAAAGCAGCGCATGAAGCCATCGACTCTCACGGCTATGGTATGAGCAGTGTGCGCTTTATTTGCGGTACCCAGGATATTCATAAAGAACTGGAAAAAAAGATCTCCGAATTTTTAGGTACCGAGGACACCATTTTATACGCTGCCGCATTTGATGCCAACGGAGGTGTATTCGAACCTCTGTTTAATGATCAGGATGCTATTATTTCTGACGCATTAAATCATGCCAGCATTATTGATGGTGTAAGACTTTGCAAGGCGCAGCGCTTCAGGTATGAGCATAATAATATGGCTGACCTGGAGACTAAACTACAGGAAGCCGCAGGTTGCCGTAGCCGGATCATAGTAACCGACGGATCTTTCAGTATGGACGGCACCATTGCCCAGCTGGATAAAATTGTGGAACTGGCCGAAAAGTATGATGCGGTGATCATGATCGATGAATGCCATTCTTCAGGCTTCCTGGGTAAAACAGGCCGTGGCACCCATGAGTATCGTGGCGTAATGGGTAAAATAGATATTATAACCGGCACTTTGGGTAAGGCATTGGGCGGTGCATCAGGAGGGTTTACTTCAGGTCGTAAAGAAATTATCGACATGCTACGTCAGAAATCGCGTCCTTACCTGTTCAGTAATACAGTGGCGCCTTCCATTGTTGGGGCATCCATTGCAGTTTTGAATATGCTTTCGGCCTCAACACACCTGCGTGATAAGCTGGAGTATAATACAAAATACTTCAGGGAGAAAATGACAGCAGCTGGTTTCGACATTAAACCTGGCGATCACCCTATCGTTCCTATCATGCTGTATGACGCAGTACTGGCAGCCGATTTTGCAGCGAAATTATTAGAAGAAGGGGTTTACGTTATCGGCTTTTTCTTTCCTGTGGTTCCAAAAGGACAGGCCCGCATCCGTGTTCAGTTAAGCGCCGGCCACGAGCAGGAGCACCTGGACAAAGCCATCGCAGCCTTTACCAAAGTAGGTAAAGAACTGGGTGTATTGAAATAATACACATACTATTATATTTTCTTAAAGTCATGGACAGCGGTTCATGACTTTTTGTTTTTTACAGCATTCCTGATCGGGAGTAACAGCCTGGTTGACTAATAATAAACAGGTATCAAAATTATTATTACATGTAGTTTACCCTCCCCTTCCAGCCAGTGAGGACACTGGCCAGGGCTATGCTGAGGTTTGTGTCTCACAAACCAGTTGGATGCATTTCAATAAAATTGATGCCGGTTTGTTATAACTATAACCTGCCTTTTTAATCCCTGAATTTTTCAAAATTATTAATAACGATATGGGTGGCTTTCAATTCATGCATCATATTGTACAAACCAAAAAAAGTTCGGTTCATATAAATAAAATGCCTGGATCCCCTGTTGGTATTGAAATTACGCATCTCACTCAATTTTGCGTACTGCTGTCCTAAGGCTGCTATTTCACCAAAAAATTGCTCGTCAGAAAAGTCAAAATGGTCGACATTAAAGGGTCGGGTAAATAATTCCAACAGATCGTAAAACAATTGCTTAAAATATTCTTTTTCTTCAGGCGTATCATGAGCCGTTAGGATCTCCAGTTCATATAATTTCTGCTCGAATACCGAGGGATTTTTCAGATTCTGCTGGTTGGCTAATTCAAAGTAGGGCGTGTAAAAATCAGCAGGAATTTCCTTGATACAACCAAAATCGATCACCAATAATTCGTTCTTGGCGGATATTAAAAAGTTGCCCGGGTGAGGATCGGCATGCAGTTTTCTAAGCACATGCAATTGATACATATAAAAATCCCAAAAAGTCTGTCCCAATAAATTCCTGTCTTCTTCACGTAGATCTTGCTGTATATATCCTGAAAAATGAATGCCGTCCATCCAATCCATCGTGAGGATCTTCTCGCATGAGTATTCGGGGTAATAACCAGGAAATTTTATGTGAGGTAAATGAGCGCAGTCTTTCGCAAATTGCCGGCTTCGCTCCAACTCCAGCACGTAGTCGGTTTCTTCAAAAAGCTTTTGCTCCACTTCTTCAAAATATTTTTCTGAACCTTCTTTGCGAATATTAAACATGCGCATTGCGATGGGCTTCACCATCTTAAGGTCGGAAGAGATACTTTCTTTTACACCGGGATACTGAATTTTAACGGCCAGCTTTTTACCGTTTTTCATAGCCTGGTGCACCTGTCCGATACTTGCCGCATTGATCGATTCAGGTGAAAAATCATCAAAAATATCTTCGGGGTTTTTACCAAAATATTGGCGGAAGGTTTTACGCACCAAAGCCGCCGAAAGCGGAGGCACCGAAAATTGTGATAGCGAAAACTTATCTACATAGGCTGCAGGCAGTAAGTTCTTTTCCATACTCAGCATCTGTGCTACTTTCAGCGCCGAACCTTTTAGTTCTTTCAGGCTGTCGTAAATGTCCGTAGCATTTTGCTCATGCAGGTTAGCACGGGCTTCGGCTTCATCTTTGGTCAGCTTCTCCCCGTAATACTTAATATAATTAATACCCACTTTAGCTCCTGCCTTCAGTAAGTTACCCGCACGCCCTATTTTGCTGGTGGGTATAGAATTTAATGTCTTCATTCACCTAATATCTTTAATTGAAAAGCGCCTATCCCATTTGAAATTTCTCTTTCCATAAAAACTTTCCCAGGTCTAATACTTTGTTCATTATAGGATTGTTAACCACATCAAAACCTGTGTCGATCGTTTTTTCTATATAAATATCCGTTTTCTCAAAACCGGCTGATGTATCTTTTTTCCAAAAATCAAGAATGCTTAAAAAGTGCATCCATAATACTTCTTCCTTCGATTTTCCCTTGAACTGCTTTATCAATTCAGGCGCTTTCTCAAACATGGCATCATTGTCGAATGAGAGTGTTTGAGTGAATTGCCTATGGCTGGTTTTCAAAGCGCGAAGCAACTGATACTGTTGTATAAAGTCTCCCTTAAGCAACAACAATAGGAGCGACCGGTTGAGCTTAAAGTTTTCGAAAAGAATGAAGTATAGATTAAGGAGCTTTTCTTTTGCCGGCATAGCTTCAAAATGCTCGATCTGGCCGGCCAACTCCAGCGACCTGTCGAAAAAATGAACCAGGTAAGCCTGCTCCAAACTATCGAACCCCGAGAAAAAATCGTAAAAAGCGCTCTCCGTTAACTGGTGATTTTTCGCAAAAAGGTATACGCTCTCTGGCCGCTTCCCATGCGTTAACAGGTATTCGCTATACCACTCCATTAAAGTGGTTTTGTCGATGGGTTTTGCTTTTGCTTTATTTACATTTTTCATAACGGGTTGTTTTTTGATGGAGATTATGTGCCGGGCAGTCAAAGCTAATCAAAGTATGCTGTATTGCTATAGCTGTTTCTGCCTAGCATCATAACAAAAGGAAAACAAATAAGGTTGAAACGGCCTGGTGTTTTAATTTCTTTAACATAATGCTGTAAATTTAGCTTTGGGCTTAAAATATAGTCTTTCTCGTACGGGGCTATGCCGCCTGCAGGTTTTTATCTTCACTTATGTTTAGAAGGCATATTATATTTTTATTTTTCCTCGTTGCCGTACAGCAGGCACTGGCGCAATCTAATATTCAACCGGCGCAGTACCCCTCCCCTATGAAAGAAACTGTACGCAGGCATGAACGGGTTGCATTTGAGATGGAGCCTTCAAAGACGATAGTACTTAACAACCTGCTATCTAAACCGGTAACCATATGTCTTCCGGCCAATACCCATAAATTAAAACAGGCCGATTTGCTGATTCACTTTCATGGTTTAGCACCAGTCGTTGCTTATGCAGCCCATCAATACAAGCGGCCCTTGATCGCCGTTGCTGTCAACCTGGGATCGGGTTCATCGGCGTATGCGCAACCTTTCAACAATGATACAACTTTTGACAAACTCCGGGAAGCTGTTTTAGATACCGTGAGGAAACATCTCGGATACCCGTTGACCGCAGGAAAGATTATTTTAAGTGGATTTAGCGCCGGCTATGGCGCCATCAGGAGCATTCTTTCCCAACCTGCTTACTTTGCAGGTATTGATGCCGTTATTCTTTTAGACGGCTTACACACCAGTTACATCCCCGAAAAAAAAGTACAGGCAGAAGGAGGCCTGATCGACTCTGTATCTCTTGAACCCATTATTCAATTTGCCAGGGAAGCAATCGATAAATCTTCTGGCAAAAAATTTCTCTTTACCCATTCTGAGATTTTCCCGGGTACCTTTTCCAGCACTACAGAAACAGCCCACTATCTGCTGAAGACCCTTAACATTACAACCACACCCGTTTTAAAATGGGGACCTTTAGGCATGCAACAGATCAGCGAAGCGTCAAAAGGACACCTTGCCGTGTTAGGCTTCGCCGGTAATACGGCGCCCGACCACATCGATCATTTTCACGGCTTATCCTATTTTTTAAGTAGGCTCTAAATATCAGAGCGCGGCAATACTATCGTTAGCCTGCTCTGCAAAAAAGCCGGTTATTTTCTTTGCCGGAATGATGTAAATTGCCCTATGTTAAAAAATATCGTTTTACTTACCAGCTTTGTTATAGCTTCAACCGCAGGCTACACACAGGACACCAAATCCAAAACAACGGAAGCAGAAAAACCGCAGACTACTAAAAATGCTACTCCCGATCTGAAGTTTGACCCTGATGCTACGGTTGTTACCTATCATACAGTTACCATCAACGGCAAAGCAATACCTTATAAAGCAACAGCTGGCACGCTACCGGTTTGGGATGCGGAAGGAAAAGCTATTGCAGGCGTTTTCTTTGTTTACTATGAAAGAACAGATATTAAAGATAAAAGCTCCCGGCCTTTAACTATTTCCTTCAACGGCGGCCCCGGCTCCGCCTCCGTATGGATGCATATTGGCTACACCGGACCGGTATTTTTAAATATTGATGATGAAGGTTATCCTGTACAGCCATATGGCTACACCGCCAACCAGCACTCTATATTAGATGCCACTGATATTGTTTATGTTGACCCGGTTAATACCGGTTTTTCCAGGATCGTTGGTAAAGATGTGGCGCGCGAAAAATTCTTTGGCGTAAATGCCGACATCAAATATTTAGGCGACTGGGTAAACAGTTTTGTAAACCGGTACGACCGCTGGGCTTCGCCTAAATTCCTGATAGGCGAAAGCTATGGAACTACGCGGGTATCCGGATTGGCGCTGGAGCTACAACAATCTCATTGGATATACCTGAACGGCGTGGTGCTCGTATCTCCAACCGACCTGGGCATAGAACGTGGAACAGCTACCGATGCGGCCCTTCTCCTGCCCTATTATGCAGCCACTGCCTGGTATCATAAAAAGCAACCGTCAGATCTTTTACAAAAAGACATGACGGCAATGCTGCCAGAAGTAGAAAGTTTTACAATGAACGAATTAATACCCGCCCTTAATAAAGGCAGCCTTTTAGACGATGCTACCAAACAAACACTAGCCGCTAAAATGGCCCGCTACTCGGGTATGCCCGAAAAAGTTATTCTTCAAAACAATTTATCTGTGAACACTAATTTGTTTTGGAAAGAGCTGCTGCGCAACGAAGGATTTACCATAGGCCGTTTAGATTCGAGATACAGAGGTATTGACAAGCAGGATGCTGGCAACAGTCCCGATTTCAACGCGGAGCTTACCGCCTGGCTGCATGCTTTTACGCCGCCTATTAATATGTATTTAAAAAACGAACTGGGCTATAAAACCGACTTCCCGTACAATATGTTCGGTCCTGTTCATCCCTGGGACAATAAAGGCAATCAAACCGGTGAGAACCTGCGACAGGCAATGGCTACCAATCCTTACCTGCATGTACTGGTACAGTCTGGTTATTACGACGGCGCCTGTGATTATTTCAATGCCAAATACAACATGTGGCAGATGGATCCATCGGGCAAGCTTAAAAACAGGATGAGCTGGGAAGGCTATCGCAGCGGTCATATGATGTACCTGCGCAAAGAAGATCTGAAAACCAGCACGCAGCACCTGCGTGAGTTCATCAAAAAAGCCATTCCCCTGCAGGGTACGCCGGCCAAATATTAATTGACCCGGTAAACAGGATACATAAGATAGGCTGGTTCTATCCAGGGCGAATTTTGATAAATAAAATTAAGCTGAGCAGCCGCGCTTTGGGCAAAGATGGTGTCCTGCCTCCGCCTGTATTCCAGCCTTTGCTGCAGCTCGGTGTTAGATTTTAAATACTCCGCAGCTACATCCTCAAAATGATAATCGGAGTAGCCTTCTTTTTGCTGAAGAATAGCATCGAAAAAATTCCATTTGAAATAGGAGTCTTCGGCAACAGGCTCCAGTGTTTCTATTAAAAAACGATTGGCCGCCTGGTTCATGGGAATATACCAGTCTCCCTTCCTGAACTGGATAGGGCGGGACGTAACACGAAGCTTTACTTCCGAATTAGGGTGATGACCTTCGTAGGGCCTTGGGGCAGCCTTATAGTTTTCAATGGTGTACACGTCTACATTAATAACCGTATCGCTTTTAACAGGCTGCATTGCAATGTTGTTAGCCTTTAATCTTTCGATCACCTTCCACCAGCCCTGCGGAATGATATAGGCTTTAGGCTTGCTAACAACAGCAGCAGGTTTATAATTATTATAGAAAGGCACCTGCAGGGTATAAGGTTTGGTTGGGTCGTAATACAATCTTAGAAGTCCGGATACTTCACTAGGCTTGTAGCCGCTTTCATAACCTTTAAAGGTGATAGTTGTTGACTGCGTATGATCAGGCTGCCAGCAAACTGTAAACGTTTCTCTTCTACTAACTTCTTCTTTGGCAAGAGCTCTTAGTTCCAGTATTTTTTGCCGCTCGGCGCTGGCAAACTCAATAAAAGAGCTCATTAATTCGTAAGTAGATTGTACACGTTGGTAATAAGGTTTCAACATATGCGTTTCAGGCATAAAAGCAAACGTGTTCCACAAAGCAGCATACCCGCTGCTATAGCGCGGCGCATCCCAGAAAGCCTCCCATCCCTTCTCCACTTTTTCCCTGTGATCAAAGTTAACGTAAGGCACCAGGTCGTAGCCTTTATTCTTCATTAAACGGTATAATGCCGGCTCCATCGTCTCGTTCAGGTATTGTCCCATTGCGCCACCCAATTTATTATGCTGAGAGGTAAGCAGGGTCATTACATGCTGGTAGTCGGCACCATTGCTTACATGGTTATCTATTAGGATATCCGGATCGGTTACATGAAAAATCTGGGCAAACGAAAGGGCTTCTTTGGAGTCTGATTTAATAAAATCCCGGTTCAGGTCAAGGTTTTGGGCATTTCCCCTGAACCCGAAAGCCTCCGGGCCGTTTTGATCTACGCGATAGTCTTTGCTTCGGTTGAAGCAACCGCCAATATTATAAACAGGAATGATGGCCAGCACTACCTGGCGGGGTAGCTTCAGCTTTCCTTTCGCAATATCTGCGGCCAGTAACATACTGGCATCAATGCCGTCTGGCTCCCCCGGGTGTATACCATTATTAATTAGTATAACAAGTCTTTTTTCCCGCTTGATCTGCCTGTAGTCGCTAACACCATCGTTACTCACTGTTACCAGGTGCAGGGGCAAGCCCGCATCGGTCATCCCCATGGTTCTTATGGATATTTTGCCGGATGCCTTATCCGCCTGTTTCCACCAGTCGATGATCTCACCATAAACAGGAGTCTCTTTCCCCCCGGATCGTTCGAACACCGTTACAGGTAACTGGGCAAAAGCGTGCGCCCCAATCAATAAGCAACCTGTCAAAAGCAGTTTTTTCATCTTATGTATTTTCGTTCATCAGTTTTCTTTACCCAGTGCATTATAGATGCTTGCCGCCCATCGGCGGGGTAGTGCACGTATAATATTGGAAGTAAACCGGGCAGGCTTCCCCGGCACAATAATCATTTTTCTTTTTAAGGTTTTTCTTACAGCAAACTCTCCCACTCTGGCAGGAGGTACTTCCATAAAATCGCCAAACCAACCCAGCTTTTCCTTAGTATCCTTTATTATTTCGGGCTTGGTGTATACCGGGCCAGGCGCCAGGCAACTTACGCTCACTCCTTTCTTTTTTAACTGGTATCTTAAAGAGTAGCTGAAAAATGTTACCGCCGATTTGGACGCGGAGTAAATATTTTTCACAGGAATGGGACTAAAACCAGCCATACTGCCTACATTTAAAATATAAGAGGGTTTATTTTTTTCCAGCAACGGCAAAAAATGCTGAACCATCATAACCGGCGACTCCAGGTTGAGCGCTATCATGTACCTTACGCTGTCGGCCGGAAGTTTCAGGAAATCCCTGGAGCCGCCCATACCTGCAACATTACATAGCATTTTAAGCGGCAGGTTATTTTCCATGCTCCAACGGGCCAGCCTGGGAGCAACGCTGTCATTCGTTAAATCGGCAGATAATATTTCCACCTGTATATTATATTTTTCTTCCAATAGCCGCTTTGCCTGCGCCAGGGGCTGGGGTGTACGCGCTACTAATACAAGATTGTAGTGCCTTTTGGCCAAAGCCTCGGCAATAGCATAACCAATGCCCTTGCTGCCTCCGGCTACCAGCGCAAAAGGTTGCTGATTCTTATACACCAGGGGAGAAGGCAGCTCCTGCGCCTGCCCTGTTACCCATAACACACTTATAATTCCGGTGAGCAGGAAAGCTCTTTTTCCTTTCAATATGCCGTGGAGTGAAAGAGGCAGAAGTTTCAGCAATTGAACAAACAACATCATAGGAGTGGGCTTTTTACAAATATTGCTTTTTATTTCAAACATTGATGATATTAATTACTTTTGTCGCCGCTTTCATGGTATGGATACCTTAATTAATCAAATCGACAGGGAAAAACTCCCCAAACATATTGCCATAATAATGGATGGCAATGGGCGTTGGGCGCAGGAACAGGGAGAAGACCGTCTTTTCGGCCATTACCATGGCGTGGAAAGCGTTAGAGACATCGTGGAAGGCTGTGCCGAAATAGGCATTAAATTCCTGACCCTCTACGCTTTTAGTACTGAAAACTGGGATCGCCCCGAATATGAAGTGGTTGGCCTCATGGAACTTTTAGTATCTACCATACGCAAGGAGGTAGAAACCTTGCATAAAAACAATATCCGCTTGCATGTAATAGGCGACATGAGCATGTTACCGGCTTATGCACAGCAAGAGCTGAATGAAGCACTCGAGATTACGGCAGGGAACAGTGGGCTCAATTTAATAATGGCCCTGAGTTATAGCGGCCGCTGGGAACTGCTAAATGCAGTGAAAAGCATTGCCAACGAGGTTAAAAACAACCGTTTACAGGTGGAGGCCATCGACCAGGACACATTACAGAAATATCTCTGCACCAGCAATTTCCCCGACCCGGAATTAATGATCCGTACCAGCGGCGAATACCGTATCAGTAACTTTTTGCTGTACCAATTGGCTTATGCCGAGCTCTATTTTACCAATGTGCGCTGGCCCGAATTCCGAAAGAATAATTTGTACGAGGCCTTAATAGATTACCAGGGAAGGGAACGCAGGTTTGGTAAAACCTCCAAACAAATCGAAGAATCTAAGTAATTGTGAAAGTTTACCGTAAAGCGCTTACACCTGTGCCTCTGCTATTGTATCAGCCTTTTTTAACATGAGTTTTCCAATTTTTACCTTTAATTTGCCGCCGCAATGGGAATAATGTGTAACAGTGTGGTGATAAAATAATAACTTCCTGCTTTTGCAAAAACAAAATTGATTACCGATATTTAAATCCTTTATGCGTTTTTTTCTTTACAGATTTTGCGTTACAATTATATCATTAACAACGGTAAACTATGTTTTTGCGCAAACAGACACCATTCCCGGCGGAAATCTTTCGCCTGAAATGCAGGAATGGCAAAACCCCAGGCAACCCAAAGAGTACACCATTGCCGATTTGAAAGTAACGGGAGCCAATTACCTGGATTCTACCATTATACTTTCCGTTGCTGGTTTACAGAAAGGTCAGAAATTTGTTTATCCCGGCTCTGATATATTTTCCCGTGCCATTCAAAACCTCTGGAGACAAAAGCTGGTAGCTGATATTAAAATTTTCGTAACCAATATTATTGGAGAAAATGTAAGCATAGAAGTAGCAGTGAAAGAAATGCCCCGCCTGGGAGATTATAAGTTTGAAGGGGTGAAAAAAACAGAACAGGAAGAGCTGGTAAAGAAAACTGCCATTGCCAAGCAAACCACTATTCTTTCCGAGAATACACGGCGTAATATTATAGATGTTACCAAAACCTTTTATGAAGAAAAAGGATTTTATGGGGTAAATGTGGAGCTCGTGGAGAAACCAGATCCCGTATTCAAAAACTCTAACTCTCTTACCATTAAAGTAAATAAAGGCAAAAGAGTAAAAATAGATGGTATCAATTTCTTTGGGAATGAAAATGTTAAAAGCGTTAAGCTGAAAAAGCAAATGAAGGGAACCAAGGAAATGACCAAAATGACATTATTCCCTTCATCCTACGTAAGTACCTACGGGCCCATTAAACATTACAGTTTTGGAGAATATGTGAACGATTGGGGCTTTTTAACCGGAACCAAGTCCCTGGAAGTATTAGACCCTTATTTCAGGTTTAAATTCTTTTCTTCTTCTAAATTCAACCAGAAAAAATATACGGAAGATAAAGAGAAGGTTTTGGGATACTTCAACGAAAAAGGGTACCGTGATGCGCAGATACTGGCAGATACCCAGGTGATACAAGACAATAAAATGTATATTGATATTAAAGTAAATGAAGGGCGGAAATACTATTTTGGTACAACCACCTGGAAGGGCAACTCTGTATTCAACGATACTATTCTAAATTCTATATTAAATATTAATAAAGGCGATACTTATGATGCCAGCATCCTGAATAAAGCATTGGGTATCGAACCCAGCCAGGATGCACAGGATATCCAAACGGCCTATCGCGACCGGGGCTACCTCTTTATTAATGTTACACCCGTAGAAACCAGGATCTATAATGATACCATCGATCATGAGATCAGGGTGGTAGAAGGTCCGCAGGCGCGTATCAAGAATGTAAATATCCGTGGTAACGAGCGTACCAAGGAGCATGTAATCCGTCGTGAGATGCGTACTTATCCGGGCGCACTGTATAGCCAAAGCGGCCTGATGCGTACCATCCGGGAATTGAATGCATTAAACTATTTTGAACAGGAATCGATCAATCCGCAACCTGTACCTAACCAAAACGATGGTACGGTTGATATTAACTGGAACCTGAAGGAAAAGTCCTCCGACCAGTTAGAACTTTCTGCCGGTTGGGGTGGCGGTATAGGCTTAACCGGTACACTGGGGGTTACCTTTAATAACTTCTCCATTAAAAATATCTGGAAAAAAGAAGCATGGGATCCGTTGCCGGTAGGCGACGGTCAGAAATTAAGCCTGCGTGTACAATCTAACGGTCGTGCATTCCGGTCGTATAATTTCTCTTTTACCGAGCCCTGGTTAGGAGGTAAAAAAAGAAACTCTCTGATCCTTTCTTACAATAACAGTAAATATTACAATCTTGCGGGCTTCACTTCGCGCGGAACCTACGAATATGATAAAAACAAGTCGCTTACCGTAAACGGGTTTTCTGTTGGTTTGGGAAAACAGCTGAACTGGCCGGATGACTATTTTTACATGACCACAACGGTGGCCCTAACCCGGTATAATGTAAAAGAAATGGGTTATATCTACCAGCTTCCATTCAATACCGGGGTATCCAACAACCTTAGTTTAAAATTTGCGCTACAACGTAATTCTGTATCTGATCCTATCTTCCCGCGCAGCGGAAGCGACCTGATGTTTAGTGTGCAGGCAACTCCTCCTTACTCTTTATTCGGTTCTAAAGACGATCAATTCAAATTCGTAGAATACCACAAATGGCGTTTTAATTCAACCTGGTATGTTCCGCTAGGCAGGGCTAAGGGCGAGAATAAAGACAGGCAGTTTGTAATGAAATTAGCCGCTAAATATGGCTTTATGGGCAAGTATAATCCCAAAATGGAATTTTCGCCGTTCGAACGTTTCCAGCTGGGTGATGCCGGTTTAAACAATACTTTCTCCCTTACTGGTTTCGACATCATTGCGCACAGGGGTTATCCTATTTATAATACTTCTGATCCTACTATCAACCCCGATAACTCCAGTACCGGTAATTTCAATAATTTCTTTACCATCTTTAATAAATACCAGGCGGAGCTTCGCTATCCGCTCGTAACCAATCCAAGCAGCACCATTTTTGGTCTGGCATTTTTTGAAGCGGCCAATGGATGGAAAGACTATAAAGACTATAATCCTTTCAAATTACGCCGTAGCGTTGGTTTAGGTATGAGGTTTTACCTGCCTATGTTTGGATTGCTGGGCTTTGACTACGGTATCGGTCTTGACAGGTTGACTCCGGGTGGCGGATTGAAAGGTGCAGGTAAATTTACCTTTATGCTGGGCTTTGAGCCTGAATAAAAGCAACATCTGGCATAGCTGTTAAAAAGATTTAACCATTTTGCTTTTACTTTGAGGCAACGATCGGGGTCTGGCATACGTCAAACCTCAACATTCAAACGTTAAATAATACCATTAAAAACCCCTCCGAACGGAAACGACCCGAACGGATATTAAAAAATAAAAAGATGAAAAAAATTTTTGTTTTAGGTATTGCCCTATTGCTTGCCTGCGCCGGCGCTTTCGCACAAAAATATGCTGTTATCGACAGCCGTTACATTTTCGAAAAAATGCCTGATTACAAACGTGTGCAACAACAAATAGACGCACAGGCGGCTGCCTGGCAAAAGGAAATTGATGCCAAGCAGGCCGAACTGGATAAATTATATAATGATTATGATGCCGAACAGGCCATGATGAGCGAAGATTTAAAAAAGAAAAAAGAAGACGAATTATTTAACAAAGAAAAAACACTGCGCGACCTGCAAAAGAAACGCTTTGGTTTTGAAGGAGAACTATTCAAAAAAAGACAGGAATTAATGGACCCGCTGCAAAAAAGAGTAGCAGAGGCCGTAAACAGGCTGGCAAAAGCGAATGGCTACGACCTGGTTTTCGATAAAAGTGAGGGCAAATCCATTATCTTTGCCGACCCTAAGTTGGATAAGAGCGAAGATATCTTACGCGAACTTAGATTGAAGTAATTTAAAACTTGAAACAAACTCAACTGTGAAGGAAAATTTTTTGCTTCTACAATACAATTGAGTTTCCAAAAAGAAAAAACAAAAAATGAAACGCCCGTGTAAATAATTTCTTATAGGGAGGATGCATATAGGGCGTTCCATCCGACCAAAAAAACAAAAAAAACAAAAAATACGGATGAAACAAGTAAAATTTCTTGCGGTTGCGTTAGGTTTAGTATTGGTGAGCGCACTTTCGGCCAATGCACAGAAAATCGGTTATGTTAACGTTGATGCGTTGGTATTCAATTTGCCCGAAGCTCAAAAAACACAACAGGAGCTTGAAAAATGGCAGCAGGACTCTATTGGCGGAACTTATACAAGGTTATACCAGGAGTACCAGGAAAAAGATAGCGCTATGAAAAAAGCAACTGGCTCAGTTAAACAAGTGTTGGAAAGAGATTTAGCACAATTGGGCGAAACGTTAGGTAACTGGCAACAAATTGCCGGGCAGGCATCTCAGGCCAAAGAAGCGCAATTGTTCAGCCCGCTTTATAAAAAAGTATATGATGCCATCAATGCTCATGCGAAAGAAAAAGGCTACACTTACGTTTTGAAGCAGGATGCTTTTGTAGTAGCGCCTGATGGCGATAACTTAAGTATTCCTATTGCTACCAAGCTGGGCATTAAAGTAAACCCGCAAGGTAATGCAACCCCGGCTGCAGGTGGAGCAACCACGGCACCTGCTACGCCTAAAAAATAAGCAACAAACCAATCATATTTTGCAAACCGCCCTAACCAGGGCGGTTTTTTATTTTAGTACTATTGTATTTCAGGTATGTTTGCCCAAAGCTGGATGAGAAATTTTATGTACGTTTGATTTATAACTACAACTCATGCAGCAGGTGGCCCCTATTGGCGTTTTTGATTCAGGATACGGAGGACTAACAGTTTTAAAAGAATTGATAAAACAGCTCCCGCAATATGACTATTTATACCTGGGAGACAATGCACGCGCGCCCTATGGCACCCGTTCATTTGATACGGTGTATCACTATACGCTTGATGCGGTAAAATGGTTTTTCGCCCGGGGCTGCCACCTGGTTATTTTAGCATGCAATACAGCTTCAGCCAAGGCGCTGCGCACCATTCAGCAAAACGACCTGCCGCAGCTGGCTCCCTATAAAAGAGTGTTAGGTGTTATACGCCCTACTACAGAAATCATTGGTCAGTATTCCGAAACCCGGGAGGTAGGCATACTGGCTACAAAGGGCACGGTGGCTTCAGGGTCTTACCCTATTGAAATTGAAAAATTTTATCCTGATATTAAAACCTACCAGGAAGCCTGCCCTATGTGGGTGCCCATTATCGAAAATAATGAAATGGACAATCAGGGTACCCATTATTTCATCAAAAAAAACCTGCATAGCCTGTTTCATAAAGGCGAGAATATCGACGTGATTTTGCTTGCCTGCACACATTACCCCCTTATGCAGCAGCAAATAAGAGAGTATGTACCGGTACAGGTAAAGCTGCTCACCCAGGGAGAAATTGTGGCTGAAAGTCTGCAGAACTACCTGCAAAGACATCCTGAAATAGAGGAGAAATGCAGTAAAGGAGCTCAGGTACAATTTTTTACTACCGATGCCACTGAGGATTTTGATGAAAAGGGATCTGTTTTCTTTGGCGCCCCGGTTAAAAGCAAACATATAAGCCTGTAGCCAATCGTTACCACTATTTTACGCTTATATTATGAATTACGACCTGATTTTGAACAATATTGCAAAACATGTTCGTTTCAATAGCGTGGAAACAGAGCAGTTTACATCTCTTATTATTTACAAGGAACTATTTAAAAAAGATTTCTTTTTAGAAGAAGGACAATCCTGCAATTATATAGCATTTGTTCATTCCGGAGCATTAAGAGCCTACCATATAGATGCTGCAGGTAAAGAATCTACAATAATGTTTGCAATAACCGACTGGTGGATAACGGATATGTTTTGCTTTTTAAATCGAAAACCAGCCATGGTATTTATTGAGGCGCTTGAAGACAGTCAAATATTCCTGCTTAGTAAAGAACATCTCGACAGGTTGTTTGATACAATGCCGAAATTTGAACGGTTCTTCAGAATCTTAATGCAAAATGCCTATACCAGGGAGCAACTAAGAATAATTGAGAACCTGTCGTTACCCGCTGCTAAAAGGTATGATAACTTCCTGGCCAAGTATCCCCAGGTCATAAATCAGCTTACACAAAAGCAGATAGCCTCTTACCTGGGTATTACGCCCGAATTTTTAAGTACGATAAGAAAAAATAAAGCCCGTGGAAAAATTTCTTAAAGTATCTTAAGTGCTGCAGGTATTACAATCAGTTTCTTTGTCCCGATCAAAAAAAAGAATATGCTGATACTTATTGCCGGTCCTTACCGAAGTGGCACCCATGACAACCCGCAGCTGATGCAGCAAAATTTAAACAATCTTGAGGCGGTAGCCCTGTCGTTGTTCAGAAAAGGGTATACGCCCATTATTGGTGAATGGGTGGCGTTACCCCTGATCCGTTTAGCCGGCTCAACAAAACCCGGAGACGAAGCCTGGAACGAAATACAATATCCCGTTGCGCACCGGTTACTGGAAAAATGTGATGCTGTTTTTCGCATTGCGGGCGAATCGAAAGGGGCAGACGAAGACGTAAGAATTGCTACAGAAAGAGGACTAAAAGTTTTTTACCGGCTGGATGAGGTGCCTGCGCTTCAATAAGCCTCCCTGTTGATTTTGACAGAGCGAGTGGATGACCACCTGATTGTCAGGAACTTTAGTAAATATCGGGAGTGAGCGGTAGCCGGCGGCAATCACTACAAAAATGTTGTTTTCTGCTTCTCAAATTTTCCCTACCTTTGCCGTCCTTTCACAAACAGGGGATGTGGTGATCTTCTGTTCCGAAAATTAAACCGGCATGTTCTCCCATGCTATTAATTCAAAAGTGAAAAAATTAAAATAAAATGAAACGTACTTTCCAACCGCACCGTCGTCGTCGTAAAACTGTTCATGGTTTTCGTAAACGTATGCAAACTGCTAATGGCCGTAAGGTGTTAGCAAGCCGCCGTGCTAAAGGCCGTAAAAAGCTTACTGTGTCTGACGAAAGAAGACTGAAGTAATCTTTTAATAAGCTTTCAAATTATTCGTAGCTCCGTTTTTCGGAGCTATTTTTGTTTTTTGAAGTCACTTTTATTTCTATAATTATGGAGCAAAAAAAATCGGGTAGCCGCGGCACCGAAATAGCAGCGCAATATTTTGCTTTTCTGGATCAGCACCTGGCCGATATACTCGAGGACAGAGTGGATGAAATGCTTACCATCAGCCAGATTGCACAACAGCTATTTGTTGCACCAGGCCATTTAACCAATACCCTTACCAGGGAAACAGGACACCATCCCTGCTATTATTACGACCTTAAGATTATTGAAGTTGCCAATAAACTATTGCTCAACAGCAATTTATCCGGCGCCGAAATAGCACGCAGGCTTACTTTCGACCCTTCTAACTTCGTTAAATTCTATAAGAGCATTACCGGCATTACTCCTGCCATTTTCCGCGAAAAAAGAACCTTACCTCCCATACTACCCATTGAACAGAAAAAATACCTGCGCCTGGTTTAAAATTCTGTGACTGTCACCATACCCTTTTGTAAAACACACAGGAATTTTGTGTCATCTTTTTAATTCAAACTAAAAAAAAATGACAAACAGAATAGCTCTGATAACCGGGGGAAGCAGGGGACTCGGCAAAAACGCAGCCCTGGCATTAGCTAAAAAAAATGTAGATAGTATTATAACCTATCACAGCCAGCACGGAGAGGCAGACCAGGTTGTAAAAGAAATTGAAGCATTGGGTGCCCAAGCCGTAGCGCTTCAATTGGATATTGCTGAAGCGGGCAGCTTCAACAGCTTTATCGATACAATAAAGGGTATACTTGCCCAAAAGTGGCAAAGAGAAGACCTTGATATTTTAGTAAACAACGCAGGCATTGGTATACATAAACCTTTTGCAGAAACCACTGAAACAGACTTTGATACTTTAGTAAATATACAATTCAAAGGGCCCTTTTTTCTTACTCAGAAAATGCTCCCGGTTTTAAAAGACGGGGGAAACATCATTAATATATCCAGCGGATTAGCCAGGTTTTCTACTCCCGGCTATTCCGCGTACGCAGCTATGAAGGGAGCTATGGAAACGTTAACGCGCTACCAGGCAAAAGAATTGGGAGCTCGTGGCATTCGCGTAAATATTGTTGCTCCAGGCGCTATTGAAACAGACTTTGGCGGAGGTGTTGTAAGGGATAATAAGCAGCTTAATTCGCTTATTGCCTCCCAAACAGCATTAGGTCGTGTGGGCCTGCCCGATGATATTGGCGGTGTTATTGCGTTGCTTTGTATGCCGGAAATGAGCTGGGTAACAGCACAAAGAATAGAGGCTTCCGGAGGTATGTTCTTATAAACTGCTCTGTTTCTTTAACAGGAGCAAACACATCTAACCGTTCGGGCAGTAGCGCATGAGAACACGCGCTACTGCTTTATCATCTAATTCCCCGTAGGAATATTACAGGTTTTATATCTTTACAGCTGCAATATGCACGTACTCTAAAATGCCTACTCATATTTTCCCTAAATCGCAACGGCTTAAAAGCCGGAAGAAATTGCAACAGGTTTTTGCAGAGGGGAAAAGCGTGCGTACAAAAGACCTCCGGCTGGTGTACCTGAAAGAAAAAGAGGAGGCAACCGATATCAAATGCGGCGTAGGATTAACTACAAGGAACTTTAAACATGCGGTAGACCGCAATCGTATTAAACGATTATTACGCGAAGCTTACCGGCTGCAACAACATGATTTAAAAAGCTATATAGCGGCTCATCCTGCAAGCATGTCGTTATTTCTGCTTTATACAGGAAGAGAATTGCCCCGTTACCGGGATATTTATGACAATGTTGGGGTAGTTTTGCAAAAATTACTGAAAGCCTTACATGCGGCAATTCCTGAAAATACTTAGCTGGCCTTTTATCGGCCTTATTAAGATATACCAGTGGGTTATTTCGCCCTGGCTGGGCCCCAAGTGCAGGTATACGCCTACCTGTTCTCACTACTCGCTGCAGGCTTTTAAGAAATATGGCCTTTTTAAAGGATTCTGGTTGTCGGTAAAAAGAATATCCCGTTGCCATCCCTGGGGAGGAAGTGGCTACGATCCCGTTCCGTAAAAATGTTCAAAGTTTAAAGTTTGGAAATGAGCTTTAAACATTTCAATTTTAAATTTAAAAAATGATTTCCGGTATTGGACTAGATGTAATTGAAGTAGAACGTGTTCAGCAAAAAATAGAAAAAGAGCAGGGTTTCCGGGAATTGGTTTTCGGGCAGGAAGAGATTGAGTACTGCGAGCCCAAAACACATAAATATGAGCACTACGCCGCCCGGTTTGCGGCAAAAGAAGCCTTATTTAAAGCATTGGGCACCGGCTGGGCCAACGGCACTGCGTATAATGAAATACTTATTTTGGGGGATGACGCCGGCAAACCCGAAATTCATTTAAAAGGAGAAACAGCCAAAACTCTTCAACAAATCGATCTCACCAGGGTAAAGATATCCATCAGCCACCTTAAAAATATTGCTGCAGCTGTAGTTATTATTGAATCTTAGTTGCCCTGCTTGTTGTTATTTTCCCTTTTTCTTGGCTGGTTTTGATGCTGCGGTTTATTACCGGTATTCCGTTGCTGCTGCGGGCGGTTATTCCCTCCCCTGCTTTGACCTTGTTTTTGCTGCTGGCCTTGTTGTGCGGCGCCCTGGTTGGCATTAGCAGCCTGGCTGGCCTGCGAAGGACCGCTTCTCCGCTGCTGCTTGCGTTTTTTGTCTGCTCTTTCCAGGCTGCGCAAAGAGATCTGACCCACCACGTCTACAAAGGCAGGTTCAACTTCCTTAGGCTTGGTAGATACCACTTCAACGGCTTCCAGCTCTTCGGGAACAATATTTTGGCGGTTTAACGATTTGATCTTTCGAACCCTTTCTATAGTGAGGGGGTATTGTTTGTTGCTGTCGGGCAGCGAATACCACATCAGATTTTTAAAAATGTCTTTTTTGATCAGGTAGGCCCTTCCTTTAGCTACTTCTAACTGGTCGCAGTCGTTCGGAAAGCCCTGAAGTGCATCCAGGTAAGTATCCAATTCGTAGTTCAGGCAACATTTTAACCGCCCGCACTGGCCACTTAACTTGGTTTGATTAATGGACAGGTTCTGGTAACGGGCTATAGACGTGTTTACAGATTTAAATTCGGTAAGCCATGTAGCACAGCAAAGTTCGCGGCCGCAGCTTCCTATGCCTCCTACTTTCCCGGCTTCCTGACGGGCGCCTATCTGGCGCATTTCTACTTTTACCTTAAACTCTGTGGCATATACTTTTATCAGCTCTCTGAAGTCTACCCGCCCGTCGGCTATATAGTAAAAGGTTGCTTTTCTTCCATCCGCCTGCATCTCCACCTGGCTGATCTTCATATCCAGCTTTAGCTGGCGGGCAATGGCCCTGCTCCTGATCACAGCTTCGGGCTCTCTTTGTTTGTTAATTACCCTTTGCTCCAGGTCCCTTTCAGTAGCCAGCCTTAATACCTTTTTCATATCAGGATTGGCTTCCTTTACTCCGTATTTTTTCATTTGCAGGCGAACAATTTCACCCGTTAAAGAAATTTCGCCCACATCAAATCCACTTACTCCTTCCACCGTAACCAGGTCGCCCTTCTCAAAAAAGTGAACAGTTGTGTTCCTGAAAAAGTCTTTCCTGGTACCTTTATTAAAGCTCACCTCCACTACATTACAATGACTGTCCATATCGGCAATCGGCAAATTGCGCAGCCAGTCATAGGTATTCATCCGATTGCAGCCACCTGTACTACAGCCTCCGTTGCTTTTGCAACCACCCGGCTTGCTGCCATTAGCAGTACCACAACTTGTACAACCCATTGTTTGAATATTATAAAAACGGAAAAGTGCAGGCGGAATATGGCGTACAAAAAAATGCCCGCAGGATCAGGCCCTACGCATCAGGACAATATAAAAAACTGTTAATCAGTTTATTATGAACACCTCGCCAAAAACAAGGTTAAAATGTACGCACTTGTCTCTCCTCCTCTACACTATTCAACTTCCTCTGAAAAAAATTATTTATCTCCACAAAACCTGTTACCTCAATCATTCAAAAGTACAACATTGTCCTGAATGATATGATAAATTTTAATAGTAAGGGCCATAAACAGCATCTTACCATTAGCGTTTCTTTCAATATAATAAGCAGCATTATCCAGTTCCTCAATGATCGCCTGCTGCTGTTCGATGCCTGTGATCCTGTTCAGGCGCAAAGCAAAATCGCGTTCCTTATCAGGGTATTGCTGGGCCAGGTCGGGCATCACCTGTAACCGTAAAGCCAGCTGCAGTAAATGATTAAAATACCGTAAAAACTGTTTTTGCCCTTCACGCCCTACCTGCCCTATTTCATCCACCCATTTTGATTGCGCCACCGGCCCTGTTTTCATAATGCTGTTTAACCAATCGCGCAACAGGTTTTGCCAGTCTTCGTCTGAGTGCTGCATAATCTGCAGCGCCTCGCGGTAATTTCCCTCGCTGATGGCTGCCACACGGGATGCCGTGGTTTCATCGGCCTTATTACGGCTGATCAATGCCTCTTTTATTTCCGCGTCGGCCGGCTGAGGTATCTTAATGAGCTGACAACGGCTCAGGATCGTTTGTAATATTTGTCCTTCGTTTTCGGCTACCAGTAAAAAAACAGTTTTCTCAGGTGGCTCTTCTATTAGCTTTAACAGCTTATTTCCTTCATTACCCAGGTATTCGGGCAGCCACATTACCAACACCTTATACCCTCCTTCAAAACTCTTCAGGTTTAGTTTCCGTATAATATCATTACACTCGTTAGCCGTGATATTCCCTTGCTTATTTTCAGCTCCTATAAACTGGAGCCAGTCGTACACGTTTCCATAAGGATAACTTTTGATGAATTCGCGCCATTCAGTGATATAGTCGGCGCTTAAAGGTGGGGTTCCCGCCTTTTTGGTAACTACGGGGTAGCTGAAGTGAATATCAGGATGGGCTAATTCTGCTGCCTTTTGGCAGGAAGGACAAATACCGCAGGCGTCGGTTAACGCTTCCGGTTGGGTAGCGGGTAAATCGTCGCCGAATAAAGATGGCCCCAGGTCTTTCGGTGAGCTGTTCGCCTTCTCGCACACAATATATTGAGCAAATGCCAACGCCAATGGTAAACCACCCGCACCCTCTTTACCTAAAAAAAGCATGGCATGCGCCAGGCGGTTGTCCCGCATTAATTCCGGCAATTCTTCTTTCAGGTGCGACTGCCCGATAACATCTTTAAACTGCATGGATGCAAAATAAGACTATAATTAATACGTCGTAGCAAAGTGAGCCGAATCCTCATTGAGTGATACCTTTTAAGTTTGATACCCGTCGGTCGCCGGAACGAAGTTGTTGAACTGGCAATGAACAAAAAATCAGGAAATTTGTAATACGAGATAATTATAACATGAAGATCGAACAAATTTATACCGGCTGTCTGGCGCAGGGCGCTTATTATATTACTTCAGGAAATGAAGCCGCTATTATCGACCCTTTGCGGGAAGTAACTCCTTATGTGCAGCGTGCAAAAAAAGACGGTGTAAGGATTAAATATATATTTGAAACGCATTTTCACGCCGATTTTGTAAGCGGACATGTGGACCTGGCTGCAAAAACCGGCGCAACCATTGTTTTTGGGCCTACTGATGCAGCTATTGGCTACGATGCCCTGATTGCCGCAGACGGTCACGTATTTGAGATTGGAAATATCAAAATAAAACTGATTCACACGCCGGGCCACACATTGGAGAGCAGCTGCTACTTACTGTTAGACGAGAAGGGTACAGAAAAAGCCCTTTTCACCGGCGACACCCTGTTTATAGGAGATGTGGGCAGGCCGGACCTGGCTCAAAAAGTATCGTCTGACCTAACCAAAGAAAAGTTGGCCGGAATGCTTTTCGAATCGCTTCGCGCTAAAATAATTCCTTTACCAGACGATGTAATTATTTATCCTGCCCATGGGGCGGGCAGCGCCTGTGGCAAAAACATGAGTAAGGAAACCAGCGATACCCTGGGACATCAGAAAAAAACCAACTATGCTTTAAATATGGCCCTGAACCGGGAAGCGTTTGTAGACCAGGTTACCGAGGGCCTTACACCGCCCCCCCAATACTTTCCGCAGAATGTACAAATGAATATTGAAGGCTACGACAATATCAATGAAGTGATCGAACGGGGAACGCGGGCGCTTTCACCGGAGGCGTTTGAAGAAGCCGCCAATCATACCGGAGCTGTAGTTTTAGATACACGAAAAGCAGATGACTTTTCCAAAGCTTTTGTACCAGGTTCCATTAATATAGGTATCGACGGCAGCTTTGCTGTTTGGGTGGGCACCCTGATACCGGATGCAAAACAGGAGCTACTGATAATTGCAGACAAAGGCCGTGAAGAAGAAGTGGTAACACGTTTAGCCAGGGTAGGCTACGATTATTGTATAGGTTATCTGAAGGGCGGAATAGAAGCCTGGAAAGCGGCAGGCAGGGAGCTGGACCATATTGAAAATATTTCAGCTACTAAACTTGCAGCTGTTAAGGACGCTGCTATCATTGACGTTAGAAAAGAAACCGAGTTTGAGCAGGAGCATATTAAAAATGCGCATAACGCTCCCCTGGATTATATCAACGATCACCTGTCGGCAATCAACCGCGATAAAACGCAATATATTCATTGTGCTGCAGGATACCGGTCGATGGCATTTGCCTCAATTCTAAAAGCACGCGGTTTTGAAAACGTGGTGAATGTAACGGGCGGCTTTAAAGCGGTGAAAGAAGCCAATCAATTTGATATTGTGAAAGGGAATACCAGCGGGCCGGCTCATTAAGACTGTTTACGCTCCAGGTAATCCATCATATTTTCTGACTCAATAATGGGCTTGCCTGTTACGTCTTTGTTATACCAGTAGATCCACGCAATCACTTCGTCGCCCGCTTCTGTAGTGGTGGTCACCAATTCCCTTTTGTAATAAATATCCTCCCCGTCGTCAGGGTAGAGGCCTTCATAATCATCCAGTTGGGCCAGGATAAACGACAGTTCCTTGGGATTGCGGATTTCGTATAATTCGCCTCTTATAATCCGCCCGGTATCATTGGAAGTGCCCACCGGGAAGGTGCCCATGTCATATATAGTGCCTTTTACCGTAGCAGTTCCTCGTAACCTGAAATACTTTGAGATGTACTCATAGGCAGGACTTTTAAAACCGCTGAGCAGCGATCCGTAAACAAAAAGAAAATGACTATGTGTTTGCATAAAGTTTCGTTTGATATGAAGGTGTTACACCGGTTTAGCTTTTATCATCTACCAGGAAAACATACACTTCTTTAGGTCCGTGCACTCCTACAACCAGGGTTTTCTCAATATCGGCTGTACGGCTCGGCCCGGTTGCAAATGTAATCAGCGACGGCAGCGAAGCGCCATATTTTTCCTTAATCCCTTCCAGCGCCTCTTTTATATCATACACTAACTGACTGGTATAGGCAATGCAAATATGTACCGGTGCATAAACACTTGTATTACGGCCACTTTGCTCCGCAGCACTCATTACAATGCTGCCGGTTCTGGCTACCAGGTATTCACAGCCGGTAACGGCAACATCACAACCCGCCAGCTTATGAAAGTCATTCAGGAAACTGAGGCTCCCCCGTAAAGCCTGGGTTAGCTGATCATCTATACAATAAATAGACTTCCATCCCTGGGCCAAAGCTAATTGATTGAACTGATGCACAAGGTCCTTCTCATCAAAACAGAAGGCAAATTTGCCCTGCAAAGCCGTAAACCGCTCGGCAAATTCCACTTCAATATCCTGTCCGAGTGGTGTAAAAACAGGAGATTGTCCTTCGCTTTTGGGAAACGGGATAGGCGTTGGTTGTGCCAACGCCTCTCTTATTTTTTTTAAAATATTTCCCCTTGCAGACTGCACTTTTATTCCTCGTTAGTTGAAGACGTATTGGTACTGCTGTTATAAGGCGGCAGTGTACTTACATCCGCATCGCCGCTTGTAGTTGGTAATACCACGTCTGCCAATGCCTTCTTCTCTTCAAAAGGACGCTTGCCTATCAAACGCTCCAGGTCATCTTTAAATAATACTTCTTTTAGCAGCAGTTCCTCGGCAATAATGCGTACTTCTTCTTTTTTCTCTTCAATCAGCGCCTTCGCTCTTGCATACGCGGTATCCGAAAGCTTCTTTACTTCCTCATCTATCAGCTTGCCGGTTTCTTCACTATAAGGTTTCTGGAAACTGCCTTCATTCTGCGGATCATAGAAGGAAATATTACCGATACGCTCGTTCATACCATAAATACTGACCATTGCATAGGCAGTACGGGTAACCTGCTGCAGATCGCTCAGCGCCCCGGTCGAAATTTTTCCAAAAAACACTTCTTCACTGGCCCTTCCACCCAAAGTCATACACATATCATCTTCCAGCTCTTCGGTAAGCGTGAGGTATTTCTCCTTGGGCAGGTACTGTGCGAATCCAAGGGCAGCGGTACCCCGCGGTACGATTGTTACTTTTAAAAGCGGGTGCGCATGCTCTAAAAACCAGCCGGTTACAGCATGGCCTGCTTCATGATAAGCGATCACCCGCTTTTCATCGGGTAATATGATCTTGTTTTTCTTTTCCAAACCACCAATAATACGATCGATAGCATCATTGAAGTCCTGCATTTCCACCTCGTTTTTGCCATTTCTGGCGGCTATTAACGCGGCTTCATTACAAACATTAGCAATATCGGCACCTGCAAAACCAGGCGTTTGAGCCGCTAATTTATGGATATCCAGGTTTTGTGAAGTTTTGATCTCCTTCAGGTGTACTTTGAATATGGCTTCACGTCCTGCCAGATCGGGCTTGTCGATAGATATCTGCCTGTCGAACCTGCCCGGTCTCAATAATGCCGAGTCCAGTACATCGGGCCTGTTGGTGGCCGCCAATACAATAATACCCGAATCGGTACCAAAGCCATCCATTTCCACCAGCATCTGGTTCAGGGTACTCTCGCGCTCATCGTTGCTCATCATGGCATTTTTACCACGGGCACGGCCAATAGCGTCAATCTCGTCTATAAAAATTACACAAGGCGCTTTTTCACGGGCCTGCTTAAACAGGTCGCGTACACGGCTGGCGCCCACGCCCACAAACATCTCCACGAAATCGGAGCCGCTCAGGCTAAAGAAAGGCACCTGTGCTTCGCCGGCCATAGCCTTGGCCAGTAAGGTTTTACCTGTACCGGGAGGGCCTACCAATAAAGCGCCTTTGGGTATTTTCCCCCCCAAGCTGGTATATTTTTTAGGATTGCGAAGGAAATCCACAATCTCCATTACCTCTACTTTTGCCTCATCCAGTCCTGCAACATCTGCAAACGTAATATTTACCTTGGTGCCTTTGTCAAATAAGGTGGCTTTTGATTTACCAATGCTGAATATGCCACCCGGACCGCCAGCACCGCCGGCACCGCCGCTCATTTTACGCATCAGCAATATCCAAACACCCAGTAACAACACAAATGGTAACAGGTACCCTATTGCCTTGCCCAGAAAGTCGTTGTCGGACCTCACTTCCGGCTCAATCCTGGCCAAATTCGGGTGTCGCGCATAGAATTTCTCCATCTGGTCATTAAATACCTCCGGACTGGCAATTTCAAAATCAAATTGTGGGGTTTCTTCCCCACCCTTAACTAGATTTTTATTCGCATTAGGATACGCCGCCAAAGAATCTGTTTTTATCCAAACCCGCACCCTGTCCTTATTAGTAACGATGATGTATTTTGAAACATGCCCTTTCTGCAGCATATTTTGGAACTGGGATATATTGATTTCCTGCCTGGATGACCCTAACGGATTCAGGAACTGGAAAGCCAGCATAATGGCCAGTATAATGATAAAAGCCCAGTAGCTGCCAAACTTTGGCCCTTTCTTCGGCTCTCCCGGTGAACTATTTTTATTATTGTTATTTGTAGAAAACGGATTTCTCTTTTCCTGCTTCGCCATTTTTTCTGTTTGATGTATAAGGTAAAAACCTTGTAAATTGTTTATTAAGACTTTAAATATTTATTGATGCTCTTCTACTACAGCATCGCTCCACATTTCCTCCAGGTTATAAAATTTGCGGGTTTCAGGCTGCATAATGTGTATCACCACGTTTACAAAATCTACCAATACCCATTGCATGCTTTGAAACCCTTCTTTGTGAAAGACGTTTTCCCCGCAATTTTCCTTTACCTTCTCCTCAATATTATCGGCTATAGCTTTTACCTGCGGTTGGCTGGTAGCCTCACACACAATAAAAAAATCAGCCACAGCCTCCGGAATTTTTCTTAAATCAAGCGAAACGATATTCTCCCCCTTCTTTTCCTGTATGGCGGCGATGATGGATTTGAATAATTTAGAATTTTTTGTAAGTTTTCCAGATAAATTTCTGCGTTTTGTTAGCGAAGCCAATGGTTCCAATAGAAGATGTGATTTTAATTAAAAGAAGATTTAATACCGAAAAGTGAAACATTAGACGCGATGGCAGTTCCCGGCTCATCACTTTATTTATCCGTGTTTCAGGATTCCTTATTTAATTTGCCCAAAAATAGCGAATATTGGCACAACAATCAGCACATAATTGCCCTTTTCCGCCTGTAATCGAACTTTTATCCATCGATAGCACCAATAATTATGCCCTAAGCCTGCTAAAGCAGGTAAACCTGACGGAGCGTCAGGAACCGCTGCAGCACGGATCGGCAGTTTTTGCACACGAGCAGTATGCGGGCAAGGGACAGCGGGGCAAAAGCTGGCAATCGCAAAAAGGAGAAAACGTTCATTTAAGCGTGGTGCTTACCCCTCAAAAAATTGGTCTGCACCGTCAGTTTTTACTGATTGCATTGGTAGCATTGGGCGTAAGAGCTGTTTTTGAACGACATGCAAAAAGCGATATTTTCATCAAATGGCCTAACGATATCTATTTTGGCGACCGTAAAGCAGGCGGTATTTTAATTGAAAATATTATTAGCGGGAGAGAATGGAAGTGGGCAGTGGCCGGAATAGGACTTAATATTAACCAGGTTGACTTTTCGGAGGTAAGCGGCCGGAAACCGGTATCGTTAAAGCAAATAACCGGGCAAAGTTTCGATTGCCTTCAACTGGCACGCGAGGTGAGAGATGAAGTACTGCATCAATATGAAAATGCAGACATTTCAGGCCTGATGGCTGAATACAACCGTTTTTTGTATAAAAAGGAGGAAATCGTCGTCTTTGAAAAAGATCATACAATATTCGAAGCAGTGGTTAAAGAGGTATCTCCGGATGGCAAGCTACACGCCCGGGCCGGCGCTACTCATGTTTCCTTCGACTTTGGGGAAGTGAACTGGCTGATTTCCTAGAGGCTTCACTTATATTTATGCTTCCAAAACAAGCTTATGAAAAGTTAGCTATAACCCTGTCACTACTTATCTCCTTTGCGGCTTTAAATGTTCAGAAATATAAGATCAATATCCGGGCAGGTGGTAATACATCCATTATTTCAAAGTTTGAAAACTCCAACACCTGTGTAGAAGATTTTTTAATACCCAACTATTACGATATCATTTCCGGAAGCCGTTTTTTTTGGCGGATATAACCTTTGAAAAAAAGATGAAAAACAATTGGGAGTATAGGCCTGCCGGTGGACTAAATCAAATGAATTACACTTACTATGGCTTTATTGCAATTCCCGGAAATGCAAATGTGCCGAATGAACAGGCTTGGGAGAACCTGGTAAACCTAAAAAGCCTGCACGATGATTATGGCGATACAAAATGCGTTATCTCACATCGTGTGCATTTAACCTTTCAAAAATTGGAACAGATTTACAATCACCGCCGGTCCTGAATTAATTACCTTTTAAGCAAAAAGTATTTTAACAGTATCCTCTTAATACAGACCTAGCGAAAGAGGGATAGGAGGATGGCGTTTTCGAAGCAAGGGGCGATGCAAAAATTATTGATCGGAGCAACATTAGCGGCAAAGTACTATATAACATCCGTCTATACGCATCGGCAGGAGGGCCGAACATATTCAACTCTCTTTACAAAAAAGAGCGTACGTCTGACGATGTTTACAGAAAACACCCCCTATTCAGGTAGAATTAGGAATAGGATATAATATTGCCCATTTTTAATCAGGAAGAAGCCGTTGTTGCGGCAGTTGTTGCTGCAACGGCCGCTGCCGCTGCTGCCATAGCCGCCGCATTGGCCTGGTCCTGTGCCGCAGCGCCAGTGTTGGCATTCGCAATGCTAATAAAGCTATATCCCCAACCCTTTAATTCATTCTTCCAGCGAAAAGAGCCATCTTTCGCGCTCAGGCAAAGTAGGATACCTGATACGCCTATATAAAGTTTGTCGTCTTCTAAAAATATTTGCCCTACAGTGTAGCTTAAAGTAGTTTTAATATACTCTTTCAACTTCACCTCCCATGCTATTTCCCCTGTTTTCTTATCAATAGCCGCCACCCGGCCGTTACTTAAAATATACAATTTATTGTCGGTTATCATACCTTTAAAGTTAAGCAATTAGCCGGCACAGAGTATTTATTTGGTAAGCTTTTTCAACAGCAGTTCCGGTTCATTCGTAGTAATGAAATCAATATCCTGCGCCAGGAACTCGTCCATTATTTTTTCATCATTCACAGTCCAGGCGTTGGTTTTAACACCTAAAGCCTTAGCGTTTTTGATCCAGTTCTTATCTTTTTGAAAAACACTGTAGTGATAGTCTGCATCCAGCTTGTCGGCCTTTAATTTCTCTGCCGATACGTCGCCGTTCAAATATTGCACAGGCGCTGAAGGTTCCATTTCTCTCACCCTTTTACATACATCATAATCAAAAGCGATGTAAACCGTTTGCGCCTGTCCTTTAAGGCTTCGAACCATCTCTACTACTTTTGTAGCCAGGCGGAGCGAGCGCTCTTTGCTGATTTTAGAGGTTTTTATTTCAGCCACCATAATAGTTTTCTTCTGGCCATAGCCCTCTTTCAGGTATGCTTCGAGCGTTGGTATTTTTTCTCCGTTTGCAAGCGTTTTGGTTAATAACTGCTGATAGGTATTGGTTTCTATCTCCATCCCTAAAAATTTAGGATCATGATTTACCACCAGTACCTCATCGCTTGTCATATGTATATCAAACTCGGTGCCGCCACAGCCTATCGCTATAGCAGCCTTCAACGATGCAATAGAATTTTCGGGAGCGCCGGTATTTTTAAAGGCTCCCCTATGGGCAATTACTTTATTCATAAAAGTTGGGGTTTTCACTACAGCCTTCTGAGTAGAGCAACCGCAGGCCAAGGCAGCCAGTACAAACGCAAAAATTAAATTCTTCATACACCAAAATTATATTTTGAAAAGGATGAAACTGCCGGAAAGATAATTATTTATAATTTGATAAAATACTTTAGGGAGCAACGGTTGAAGAGCCGGTACTTTTATCAGAAAGATAAAACCTGCCTGCAATCTCTTCATCGCTTTCGGCCTCCCTGGCCTCACATTCCAATCCACAATTATAATAACCTACTTTTAAAGTTTGCCAAAGATAGGTAGCAATAAAACGAACCAGTCCCAAGCGCTCATATTGCTCGATATGCTTTAATTCGTGCCGCAGCCATTTTTCGTTGTTCAGGAAATCTTCCTTTGAAACGCCATGTAAATGAATACGGTTCCCCAGCACTATTGCTACATTGCTGCTGCGCAGCTTTTGCGCCGCCAGCCTTGCTATAAACGATTTTTCCTTTATGGTGAAAGATTTCACGGGTACAAAACTACGCAACAAATGTAATCATCAACAGGAGGTGAATAAATTCGGGTTTTATGGGCCAGGCCAGAATGCCCGTACAGACGGGGCAGGCGTAAAGCATCAAACAAAAAACGGCCTCCGTTGGGAGACCGCTTGTATAGTTTTCCTTCTTATCTTTAAGCTTCTTTTACTATCTCAATATTAGCGATCAGCTTTACATCTTCGCTTACTGCAATGCCCCCCGCTTCTGTAACGGCGTTCCAGGTAAGGCCAAATTCTTTACGGTTGATTTTACCGGTAACTTCAAAACCACCTACTGTTTGACCATACATACTTAAACCCACACCACCGTGCTCTACGTTAAAAGTAACCGGCTTGGTTACGCCTTTCAAAGTAAGATCGCCGGTCAGCTTATAATCATCCCCGTCTTTTTCAATGGAGGTAGAAACAAATGTCAGCTTAGGATAGGTTTCTGCTTCGAAGAAATCAGCTCCTTTTAAATGAGCGTCTCTTTGTTCTACACCTGTATCAATACTATCAACATCTGCGCTAAATGTAATTTTAGCATCAGAAAAGTCTTCTTTCTCTGCTACTACTGTTCCTTCGAAGTTTTTGAATTTTCCTGATACGGTTGAAATTACCAGGTGCTTTACTTTAAAACCTACTTCTGAATGCATTGCATCTATTGTCCAAGTTGCCATAAAATTTATTTTTTTTGTGATTTATAACACAAAACTACATTTCATTGTTGCAACAGCAATTAATGTAGATTAAGAAAACCCGGCGAGATGATAAAGCAATGTTAAAGCTACCCTAAGGCGTTATTTAAGTAGTTATTGAGTGGCAGCAGGGTTTCGAAGGCAGCGGTAACTTTTGTCAGCAGCGTTTTGCTGGTTAAGTCCGCATCAGCAATATCGGTAAGTGCTACAAAACTTTTGTGCTTTAAATATTCGGCAGCAGGGTTATCGGTCTCATATCCTTTGGGCACACGCGATAGCACCTGCCCCTCCTCTACCGATAGGCTGCCATAGGTTGTTTTGAATTTTTTGGATAGAATGATCTTTTCAAAATCGGCCAGGTTATAGTCAATTTCCTGCCTTACTTTAGCCAGCATATCTGCCGGGGGTTGCCACATACCGCCGCCGGTGAAGCTCGCGCCCGGCTCGAGGTGAAAGTAATAGCCGGGTGTCATCGACTTCTTACCTTCGCTGTTAATAAAAGCGCCAAAATTGGTTTTATACGGGGTTTTATCTTTAGAAAAGCGAATGTCCCTGTTAATACGAAACATACAATCTTTGGCCGACAGGTGCGAAATAGAAGGATCAATTTTTGAAAATCTCTGAATTACCGTATCAATAAACGCAGCAAAATCCTGACGAGCGTTATCATAATTTTTACGGTTTTCATCGAACCAGGATTTGGTATTGTTAAGTTTTAAGTCTTTTAGAAACTGCAGGGTAGAAGATTGTAGCATAGTCAAAATGTTTCGGCTAAATTAATCAGAATAGCAGAAAACATCATTTATACATTCACCCTTTTATTTTTTGGAAAACATATATGCCGTAACCAGCAATTGCGAACAATAAAGAATAAATTACCGAATAGAAAATAACAGTATCCGCAACCGCGCTGCCCTGCCTGGCATAAAGCATGCTATAAACATACGGGCTGAAGTATACATACTTCCATTTAAACGCAATGAGTGTAATTATTACACCTGCCAGGCCTATTCCAAGCGGGGCAATAAAGTTTTTTAACCGAAAGCTTATAATATACTGCAGCGTTACAATAGGCATGCAGGAAAGTAAATAGTAGCTGTTTATTTTTAAAAAGTGCATCCAGGGTATCGGTTGATCCGGAAACCGATGGTCTAAAACAAGGCAGGGAATAACTGCGGAAAGCACCACACCTATATTAAAAAAAAGAAAAAACTTAAGTACCATCAGTAATAATACAAAAAGCTTTGCTCCATAAATAGTACTGTATTTCTGAGGTGTAACATTAAGCTGCTTCCAGCTGTTATTTCTAAACTCCACCTGGGCTATAAGGCTGGCAGCAAGCATCACGCCTATAGGAAGCAGAAAGAACGACATATTCATCCAGAGTTCGCGTAAATAAATTTGCCATATAGGCGTGTTAAACTCTTTATTAATGCTTTTACCTGTCCGGAAAAAGTTAATACAGTATAATAACGGAATCAGAAAGCCACCAATGACACATAACCAGGAGGCCGCGCTGTTCTTTGTTTTCAGCCATTCGCTTTGTATTGAACTCAAAAATCTGCTCATTTTATCCGGTTATAGTTTGCATAAATATCGTTTCCAGGTCCTGGCTTTCTACTATCACTTCATACACATCAATACCTTCCTGCACCAACATCCTGGTTAATTGGGCTGTTACTTCTTTTTGCCTAAACGCTACCTTCAACAATCCGTCATTCTTCTCGAAAGAGATGCCGCGCGATGTGAAAATTTCCGCTACTTTGTCTGTATGGCTTGTTTTGTATATCACGGCTGCATTGTTCGCCCTTTTTGCTTTGAGTTCACTCATCGTGCCTTCAAATAACAAGGCACCTCGATGAATTAGTCCGATATGTGTAGCCACCTTGTCTATTTCAGAAAGCAAATGGCTGGATATCAAAATCGTGATGCCCTGATCCTGATTCAGCCGCCGAAGTATTTCCCTTATTTCAACAATCCCGTTGGGATCAAGGCCATTGGTGGGCTCATCAAGAATGAGCAACGAAGGGTTATGAAGCAGGGCTATAGCAATAGCTAACCGTTGCTTCATCCCCAGTGAAAACTGTCCTGCCTTTTTATTACCTGTAGATCCAAGACCCACGATATCCAACACCGCCGCGATTCTCGACTGAGGGACCTTATAAACATTTTGAAAGACCTTTAAGTTGTCGGTTGCAGAAAGATGGGCATAAACAGAGGGCGACTCAATTAAGCTGCCTACTTTGCCAAGAATACCAATCCGGTTTCGACTAAAATCTTCACCCAGCATTTTTACCGATCCCTGTTGCTTACGGATCAAACCCAGGATAAGCTTTAGCGTGGTGGTTTTCCCTGCGCCGTTGGGGCCCAGAAAGCCATACACGGAACCTGAAGGAACCTTTAAGGTTACGTTATTGAGTACGGTTTGCCCGTTTCCGAACCGGTATACCAGGTTGGACGCTTCGATGGAAAACATATACGGTAATTGCCGGTTTTTCTGCCAGCTTAAATGATTAAATCAACAATTGTAACAACTGATTACGTGAGTGTATGCAGCAACCAGTGCCTATTCCTGCTACTTCAAAAACTTACTATACCTGTAAGGTGCATTAAAAAATGATGCATCGGAAATATGACCGCTTAGGGTATCAATGGAGGACGCCTCCCTAAAGTTAATATCAGATCTTCCATTTAAATCAAGTTTTAAATTTTTGATCTTCACACGATCACCGATCTCTATAGACGCATTATGAGCATTTACGGTTATGTCCTGGAATACTGTTTGAGACGTATGCTCGTTCTGAGTCGCAACCGGACTGATGTTCAATGAGCCTGCTGAGAGTTCAAAATTCATGGCTTCCAATGCAGTTGCACTGCTATCAATGGTAATATTAGCAGCATTTGCTATTACAGGAACGGAATGAGGAATAGTAATGTCCATTTCTATGCCGTAAGAATAGTTGGTCTCGTTTATCTTATCAAGCATCCTGGGAATATATTCAATCAACAGAGTATCACCAATCACACGTATGCGACAACTATCCGTTCGGCCCTCCTCCGGATTGGCCCGATCATAATTTTTTATAAAATAACTATACTTATCTCCATATCTGATAAAGGTTTTCAAACGAACATCATTAGCCTCAATTATTCCATTGAGCTTGATCGCCGCAAAAGATTTTACTTCTTTAGGTTCAGACACCTTATAACCGGTATTACTTCTCACAACATAGTGGTTGTTCTTTACGGCAGCTTTAAAAGCCATCATTAATATTAATGGAAATGAAAAAATCAACAATACCAGGCCTGTCAATAATTTATTACTCGTCTTCATTCGTAAATATTTAATGTACTATGAGTACTGTTTTTTAAATTTTTCGTATTTCGGTTTCAGATCCTCCGGTTCAATGCCCAACAGATACATATTCCTGAAAAGTGATGGCAGCTCTTTTTCCAAAAATTCCTGCCTGCGGTAAGCTGCGGCTGTTTTAGCGCCTTCTGCTGTAATAAAATACCCAATCCCCCTTTTGTCCTGGATAATTTCCTGCTGCTTCAGGAAGTCGTAAGACCGGGCAACCGTATTGGGATTCACTTCCAGCTGCATCGCCAGCTCCCTTACACTGGGTATTTTGGTATCGGGGGGCCATTCTTTTAACAGTATTTTTTCGCACACATAGTCGGCTATCTGCAGGTAAATAGCCTGTGCATTATTATCAAATTGCATAAATATTTATTTCAATAGGGATGAATTAGATTTGTTTTTCTTTCAGCTTTACCCATGTGATTAACCACAGAAATGGCGCTATCAAAAACTTAAGAAAGAACTGGATACTTTCCTTAATAACCGGGGATAAAGTATATTCTCTATACGTCTCTTCACCCCGGATGTAAGGATCCCGTAAAGAAAAAAGATTCCAGTTATAATTTGCCAGTGCATTGTTGGCAATCTTTGAAACATAGTAAATAAATAAGAAGAGGAAAGCAGCGATAATCACAATAGTAATAATAAATGAGAATCGCTTAAAAGCAACAGAGCCCAATAAAAATGCCGCCTGCACCGCAAAAAAGGCGCTGATAAAATAGGGCAAGGCAGCATTAATTCCATCCTTATCATTCCAGTTCACACGCTTATATGCATATTTCCCGGGGTCCTTGTCTGTCAATGCCTGGATATAGGATTCAACGCCTGTTTTTAACAGTAAAAAACAAACCAGATATACGACAGAAAATATCAAAAAATTAAAAAACCAGATGGCTAAAAATTTTTCGAGGTGGCTGGCCGGGAAACTGATCCAGTAGATGCCCTTATCCTTACTGCCTAACATGTTAAAAGCAGTACTCGCGAAAATAGCTCCGGTGATGAACAATCCAAATAACCCGATAATATATGCAGCTTCCTCATTATAGCGGGGGCCTCCATTTGCTGCCCAAAATCCGAATACAATGCCTAATAAGCCAAGCAAAGCCAATACCGACATCAGGTACATACGGCGGTTCTCACCCCATTGTTTATTTATTAGCTGAAAGGTTCTTTTAAAACTAAAATTTGCAGTCATATCAATGATAAGGTTTAAGGTTGGTTTTTGAATGCGGTGTTAACACTATTGCCGTTGGTAACAACTGCTTTGTACAATAATTCCAGGTCTATTTTAGAGTCTTCCCGGTAGGTATTAGCGGCTACAATTACATTACCTTTTAAAGATTCTTCTTTATAGAAAGCGTTGCGGGTGTCTTCATCGTCAAATGAGATTCTAAAGGAAAGTTTGGAGCTGATCTCATCCATAGTCTGGTCAAATAAAATGTTTCCCTCATCAATAATGGTGATCCGGTCTATCAGGTTTTCGAGATCCTTTACCTGGTGTGTACTAATGATCACACATTTATTATCGTCGATCGCACCGGCTATCACCTTCCTAAATTGGCTTTTACTCATTATATCCAGTCCGTTCGAAGGCTCATCCATCAATAGGATGGAAGTGTTGCAGGCCAGCGCAAAACTGATCAGCACTTTCTTTTTCTGCCCATAGCTCATTTGCTGCAGGCTGTTCTCCAGCGGGATATCGAACTCCTGTAAATACGTATTGAATTGCTGCCTGGAGAATTTTGGATAAAATGGCGCATTACACGAAACAAACTTTTCAATCGCCACATCGGGTAAATAAAACTCTTCAGGAACAATAAAAGCGTCCTGTAAAAAAGCAGGCTGTCGCTTGCCGGGCTCATAGCCCAATGCTTTAATGGTACCCGCGCTGGGAAATAAAGAGCCTATGATGTTCTTCAGCAAGGTAGATTTGCCGGTACCATTTTTACCCAGTAAGCCATAAATATGCCCTGGCGAAAATGATAAGGAAAGACCGCTAAAGATCTTCTTCTTTTTGTAGGAAAAATGCAGATTCTGGATCGTTATCATAATTAGTGATTTGGTGTACTATTTATGTAGTACAGTGTAAATATAACACTAGTTTTTCCGGTTTTCCAAATTTTCTTTAAAAAACCTTCATTTTCCAATTCCCTTTTTATCAGTTATTTTTGTCTACTGTGTTAATAGGATAAAAATGAGTGAAGATTTTATCAAGTTTCTGTTTAACAGAAATTCCAAATGCTTTTCCGGTTTCCCCGATAAAGGGGCGGTAGAAAGTTTTATCGATGAACTGTATACCGTGCTGTTCCTGCCCAATGATATTGATCATAAATGCGAGGCGCAGTTAAGAGACCAGTTTACATCGTTAAAGGAGAAGTTTACCCATTTGCTGCGGGATGTGATAGAAGATGCCGCAAGCATACAGGAAATAAGAGATGATTACTTTGAATCGCTTCCCGGTATTTTCAGCATGCTACTAAAAGATGCCGAAGCTTTATTACAGTCAGATCCCGCCGCTAAATCGCTTGAAGAAGTAATGGCTGCTTACCCGGGATTTTATGCTACGGCAGTTTATCGCTTGTCCCACCAGTTACAAGAGCTCGAAGTACCTGTGCTACCGCGTCTTTTCAGCGAGTATGCTCATGGTAAAACAGGCATCGATATTCATCCCGGCGCCACAATAGGCCATTCTTTTAGCATTGACCACGGTACCGGTGTTGTGATAGGTGAAACCACGCTGATCGGCAACCATGTAAAGATCTACCAGGGGGTAACTCTGGGCGCATTGAGTGTGGCTAAAACCCTGGCTACCACCAAGCGACACCCTACCATTGAAGATAATGTAGTGATCTATTCGGGCGCAACAATACTGGGCGGCAACACCATTATCGGAAAAGACAGTATTATAGGAGGCAATGTGTGGTTAACCAACAGTGTGCCACGTAATTCGGTGGTTTATCATAAAAGTGAAGTGAGTGTAAAAGACCTCCTGCAGCCCGACGAAAATATTTTGAATTTTGTAATCTGATTGATAAGGTCAGTTTTGGGATCAACAGCTTTTGCCTGTCATCTATCAACTACCATCAGTCAACTAAAAATACATACATTGAAAGCGCAAAACATCCTGCAAACAATCGGTAATACGCCACATGTTCAAATCAACCACCTGTTTGGCAATAAACATAAAGTATGGATCAAGCTGGAAAAAGCCAACCCCGGCGGCAGCATTAAGGACCGCATTGCTTTGGCGATGATTGAAGATGCCGAGCAAAAAGGCTTATTACATAAGGACTCTGTTATTATTGAACCAACCAGCGGGAATACCGGTATCGGGTTGGCCCTGGTTGCCGCAGTAAAAGGATATAAATTGATACTGGTGATGCCCGAAAGTATGAGCGTGGAGCGCCGGAAACTGATGAGTGTGTACGGAGCTGAATTTGTATTGACACCACGTGAGAGAGGTATGACAGGAGCTATTGAAAAAGCCAATGAACTGGCGGCTACTACACCCAATGCATGGATTCCGCAGCAATTTAATAATGAAGCCAACACAGCTATACACCGGAAAACAACAGCAGCTGAAATACTGCAGGATTTCCCGGAGGGTATCGATTACCTGATCACAGGTGTTGGTACCGGTGGCCATATAACCGGTGTGGCCGAAATCTTAAAGGAGCAATTCCCCAATCTTAAAGTGTTTGCTGTGGAGCCTGAATTATCGCCCGTTATCAGCGGCGGCTCACCGGGCCCACACCCCTTACAGGGCCTTGGAGCAGGTTTTATCCCGGGAATCTTAAAAACCGAAATTCTGGACGGAGCCATCGCTGTAGGCAAAGATGAGTCTTTCGATTACGCTAAAAGATTAGCCAAAGAAGAGGGAATTTTTGCCGGCATATCCACCGGGGCAGCTTTGGCTGCCGTTGCCAAAAAGCTTCCTGAAATTCCGGAAGGAGCTACTGTTCTTACTTTTAATTATGATACCGGAGAAAGATATCTGAGCATCGAAGGACTTTATTAATGTAAAGATGATAGTTGACGGATGACAGTTGAAGGGGAAACAGTTTGGCCTGATTAAGTCTATAGAGAATTGATACCTTGTCAACTGTCATCTACCCACTGTCAACTTTCTTACAGCTTTCCCTTTACATTCAGCGCATCCCTGAGCCCGTTGCCCAACAGGTTAAACGCCAGCACTAATATCATAATGGCAAAGCCCGGTGCCAGCGCCAGCATCGGGTTTTGCGTAATAATAAAGTTGTAATTTTCTTTGATCATCAACCCCCAGCTGGGCATGGGCGGCTGCACGCCTACCCCTAAAAAACTCAGACCGGCTTCAATAACTATAGCCGAAGCAAAGTTGGCTGCGGCAATTACCAGTACAGGTCCTACAATATTGGGCCATATATGCACCGCAATAATCCTGATATTTCTGAAACCCAGCGCCCTGGCTGCTTCTACATACTCCAGTTCCCGTACCGCCAATACCTGTCCGCGTACCAAACGCGCAACATTTACCCACATCGTAAGGCCCACCGCAATAAATACCTGCCAAAAGCCTTTGCCCAATGCCAGCGTAATGGCAAATACCAGCAACAGTGTAGGTATGCTCCATATCACGTTGATGAACCACATGATGAGATCATCGGTTTTGCCCCGGTAAAAGCCTGCCAATGATCCCAGTATAAGGCCAATACTGATAGAAATAATTACTGTGATCAATCCCACACTCAGGCTTACCCTTGTTCCCACAATTAGCCTGCTCAGTATATCGCGTCCATAACTGTCCGTTCCCACCCAATATGTTTTTGTAGTAACGGGCCTGTCAGCAAGAGCGCTTTTCACAAAGCTGATCCGTTCGCTCACGCCTTCGTCAATGTATTTCTCTGCAACAATACTATCACCTTTTATACTGTATTTATTAACAGGTATAAAATGATAAGCATCGGGCTGGCCATACAATAATTTACCGAAAAAATTCGCAGGCTCATAAGCCTCTTTTTTAACCAGCAGGAATTGCTTTCTGGCCCCCGGCTTTTCGCCGCCTATTTCAAGAATGATCCTGTTAGAATAAGGCGATCCGTCTGGCGCAATAAAATAGCAAAATACAGCAGTAAAAACAGCAATGATGATCACCACCAGCCCGGCCATGGCGCCCTTATTCTTTTCAAGCCTTTTCCAGGCGGCATTCTTAAATATACTGTTCATTAAACTCAACCGGTCGTATGTTTATATATTGTTAAGTTCACCTTCTATTTCTTCAATAGTTGGTAAACTGCTTTTGAAATGCTCAGGAAGATTTTCTGCTATAGTGAATTCGCTCACCCCCATGGGTTTTCCTAAATCGCGCAGTGCAAATTCTACCTCAATATTATTCTTTTCCCGGCAAAGTAAAATTCCTATTGTAGGATTGTCGTCTTGTTGTTTTACGAGCGAGTCTACTGCTGATAAATAAAAGTTTAGCTTGCCCGCATATTCTGGGATAAACTTCGTGTTTTTCAACTCTATCACTACGTAACATTTAAGCCGGGTATGATAAAATAACAAATCGATATAATATTCGTTATCTGCAATGGCTAACCGGTACTGCCTGCTTACAAAAGCGAAACCTTTGCCGAGTTCCAATAAAAATTTGGTAATATGCTCAATTAACTGACCTTCAATCTCTTTTTCCCGGGCCCCAAAGGCCAGATTCATAAAGTCAAATATATAAGGATCTTTGAGCGTTTGTTGGGCTAATTCGGATTGGGGTTCGGGCAGAGTTTTACTGAAATTAGATACCGCTTTGCCAGATCTTTTAAAAAGATCTGTTTTTATTTGTAGCGCCAGTACATCACGGCTCCAGTTATTGGAGATGGTATGCTGTATATAGAACGATGCTTCGTCAATTCCTTTTGATTTGGAAAAGATCAAAATATTGTGCCCCCATGGAATTTTTGAAACAAGCTGTATAATTTGTCCAACAGGCTGTTGGACGATTTCATTGCTGGAATCTGTTACCTTTTGAAAAGAATCTGTTTCTGAATCAGGGTGTCCAACAAATTGTTGGAGCAATTCATTTTTATAGAAAAAGTAGAATTGTTTGCAATAAAAGAGATTACTTCTTGACAACCCTTTCATTTCGGGAAATTCTTTCTTTAGGTCTTTAGCTACTTGATCAATAAGCTTACTGCCCCAAATATTTTCTTTTTCAGTAATCATTTTACCCAGCTCCCAGTAAAACCCTACCAAAACGCTATTAACAGCAATTGCAGCTTTTGCTTGAGCAGATCGGACTCTCAATTTGAGCTCGGTTAACCATTTTCTATATTGTGCGTCATTAAAGTTCATTGTTAATAAAAGATACAAAAAATTTAGTATTATTAAGAAGGCTCATTTCACCTTCCTTCCCTTCCATTCATAACTACCAAAGGTTCCCAGAAAACCGGAAATAATGGTATAGCCAATATGAAGCGGCTGAAAAAAGAAAAAATACTTCAACAGGTTTTGACGATTAAAAAACCGGCTTACCCTGCTTACAAAGGGTAGCTCTATTAAGGTTTTTAGTACAATAAAAGCTCCAAACGCATATAAATAAACAATATTGAAAGCAGATAATATTAAAAGTGCCAGAAATGAACAATTGAAAAGATACACCAGCAGCAATACTATAAATATTCTTTTATCATCATAACTGGTAGCTTTGCTGGCCCACCTGATGCGCTGGTTAAAAAAGGCTTTCCAGGTAGGCGCGGCTTCTGTTTCCACAATAGCTTCTTTTGCTTTAAGATATCCTATCTGGTTGGGATAACGTTTCCATATTTTATGCATCAGCAGCATATCATCGCCCGACGCAATGTTATCAATTCCTTTAAACCCATCTACTTCATAAAATACTTCCCTCTTATAGGCGAGGTTGGCCCCGTTACACATATTGTGTTTTTTACCGGCTACCGATGCACCGGTTATACCCTGCAATGTTAAAAAATCCAATGCCTGAAAAATATACAAAATGGATTCTCTCTTTTCTTTTGATGACGTTCCCGCGAAAAAACTAACGGGGGCCGCCACAAAAACCGGTTTTCTATCGCTGATAAAGGAGGCCAGTACCTGCAACCATCCTGGCGTCACTATACAATCTGCATCGGTACATACCACCCATTCATTTTTTGCAGCGGCAATTCCTGTTTCAATAGCTTTCTTCTTATAAGAGTTAATGCGGTCTTCTTTCAACTGTACTAACCTTATCCCCTCGTACCGGCTCACGATGGATGCGGTTTCATCTGTTGAATGATCATCTACCACAATAACTTCAAATAAATCGTGTGAATAGGTTTGTGCCAATATACTTTCCAACAGCGGCCCGATATTATTGGCCTCATTTCTCGCAGGAATAATGATTGAAAAAGTAGTACTGGGTATCATAATACTTTTGGGTGCATATTCGGGCAGCGAACGCCAGTTATTATTATAATAAAAGATCACTGCAGCATACAGTGCCAGCAACAATAATATTCCAACAAATAAGAAAACCATGGCGCAAAACTAAAGTCTGACCTTTTATTTACCCGATTTATTTCATGGCCCTGAAAACCTCTTGCTGGCGGCCGCTTCTTTATACAATCTTAAGCCGGATCAATAAATAATTTTATGTTTTTGCAATTCAAAAATCTTCCTAACTTTAATTAGTTGTTAAAACAACTATATGCCAAACAACCATTTTAAAAAAAGTGAGCTATATAGCTTTATAACAGGAATTGCAAGCACGGCCATAGCACGAAGATTACAGAAGAAGTTCAACCATGCGGATTTGAATATGACAATAGAGCAATGGAGCGTACTTTATCATTTATGGAAAGAGGACGGCATTAGCCAGCAGGATCTGTGCCAGGCCACGTTCAGAGACAAGCCCAGTATGACCCGGTTGGTAGATAACCTGGAGAAAGCTGGCTTGGTAACGCGGATCGCATCAAAAACCGATCGCCGGAAAAACCTGGTGTATTTGACTGACAAGGCCAAATCCCTCCAGGATGCGTGTCATGGGTTGGCAGCGGAAACCGTGGAAGAAGCCCTTGCCGGCGTAAGTAATGCAGATATTGAGATTTGCAGGGTAGTGTTAAAGCAGGTGTATGAAAATTTAAAATAATTGATTCCATATAATTAAATTCTACATTTATGAGTGCCGCCAATGATACCAGAGAATTAATAAAGGGAGCCGAATGGCTGATCAAAGAATCATCGCCCGCCTCAACTTTTACCAGTGAACAATTCGGTGAAGAGGAACTGATGATACGTGACATGTGTACCCAGTTTCTGGCAGCAGAAGTAATGCCTATACTGGACAGGATTGATAGCCTGGAAGAAGGTTTAATGAAGTCGCTGGTGCAGAAAGCGGGGGACCAGGGTTTACTGGCAGGCGCTTTTCCCGAAGAATATGGCGGACTGGGCAAAGACTTTATTACATCAACGATCATTAATGAATACCTTGGAGCGGGCCATTCTTTTTCAGTGGCCATTGCCGCCCACACTGGTATTGGCACATTACCTATTTTATATTTTGGGACTGAAGAGCAAAAGCAAAAATATATCCCCAAGCTAATAACCGGCGAGTGGGCGGGTGCATACGGACTGACAGAACCCAACGCAGGCAGCGATGCGCTGAGTTCGAAAACCACAGCCAAATTGAGCGAAGATGGAAAACACTATATATTAAATGGTCAAAAATGCTGGATCACCAACGGTGGATTTGCGCAGGTATATACTGTATTTGCAAAAGTGGACGGAGACAAGTTTACCGGCTTTATTGTAGAAAGAGGCACCGAAGGGTTTACCAACGGGCCGGAAGAGCAGAAAATGGGCATTAAAGGATCATCAACCGTACAACTATATTTCCAGGATGCTAAAGTACCGGTTGAAAATGTATTAGGCGAAATAGGCAAAGGGCATAAAATTGCTTTCAATATTTTAAACATAGGCCGGCTAAAGCTGTGTGCAGCTGCATTAGGTGGCGCTAAAATGGCATTTGAGACCTCGGTTCAATATGCTAAAACCAGGGAACAATTTAAACAACCGATCGCCAATTTCGGTGCCATTAAGCATAAGATCGCAGAAATGGCCATCCGTATTTTTGCGGCAGAATCGGCTTTATACCGTACCGCCAAATGGATTGATGAATGGGAAAAAAAGCTGTTGGAAGAAGGCAAACCCTTTAATGAATCGTTGCTGGGAGCAGCCGAAGAGTATGCCATAGAATGCGCTATGCTAAAAGTATATGGCAGCGAATTGCTCGACTTTGTTGCAGATGAGGGTGTACAGATTCATGGAGGCAACGGCTTCAGCGCAGAGTATAATATTTCACGCGCTTACAGGGACAGCCGTATTAACCGTATTTACGAGGGAACCAACGAGATCAATCGTTTGCTTACGCTTGATATGACCCTGAAAAGGGCCATGCAGGGACGTTTGAACCTGATGGGCCCTGCTATGGAAGTGCAAAAGGAGCTGATGAGCATTCCCGATTTCGGGGAGGATGATGAAACACCTTTTACTGCCGAAAGGAAATTGATCGCCAATTTTAAAAAAGCCATACTGATGGTTTCGGGGGCTGCGGTACAAAAATTGATGATGCAGATCGAAAGCGAGCAGGAAGTGCTAATGAATATAGCCGACATGGCCATTAATACCTTTCATGCAGAAAGTGTATTACTTCGGGTAATGAAAATAGTTGAAGAAAAGGGAAGCGAAAAAGCAGCGCTGCATATAGACATTATGCAGACATTTTTATACGATGCTGCGGATGCTATTCATAAAAGCGGAAAAGATGCTGTTAATGCATTTGCCGATGGTGATGAACAGCGTATGATATTGATGGGATTGAAACGTTTTACAAAAGCTGCACCATTTAATACAAAAGCTGCGCGCAGAAGAATTGCCGATGCGGCTTTAAATGCGGGTAGGTTCCATTTTTAGAATGGAGTATAATTAAGAGCTTACAAAAATGCCGGTTAATATTAACCGGCATTTTTTATTCACGTTGCTTCTACAATAATTCTACACTCAATCTGAATAATGATGCCTAAATACGCCCCGCTGGCATAATATTATAGCACGATTTTAGCTGCATAAAAGGCATATTATATAATATGAAAAACCTCTCCCATAGCCTGCTTATATTATTAATGCTGCTAACTGCGTTCTGTACCAGTAATTCAAAAAAGAACAACGTACCGTCGCAGCCGTTGCCAGGATCAGTAGTGCCTGACACCCCGCTGGTAAAACTGGGCGCCTATTATTTCGGGGGCTGGTACGAGGGTTCCAGCCATATTAAACCGTCATTGGTAAACGACTATCCCGAGCGAAGGCCCGTATGGGGCTGGACTACCAATACCGCTGAAGCGATGAAAGCGCAGATAGACCTGGCCGCAGATGCCGGCTTATATTTTTTTAGTTTTTGCTGGTATTTCAATACGCAGGATCTTACAGAGAACCGGCCGGCCAATAATGCAATCACACTTTTCAGAAATGCGCCTAATAAAAACCGGCTAAAATTTTGCTTCCTGGTGGCTAATCATGATGGATACCGGATCAACCCGCAAAACTGGCCTGCGCTAAAAGAGCATTGGAAAAATGCATTTAAAGATTCGACTTATTTAAAAGCAGATGGCAAACCGTTGATCATTTTCTTCGACCCCGCTAACCTGGTGGCCAGTTTCGGTGGCGCAGATGTATTAAGAACCGTACTCAATAATTTCAGGGATGAAGTCAGCGCCATGGGGTTTCCCGGGGCTGTAATTGCCGGTTGTCCGTCTACCTCGGTCAATGGTATATCGGGGGTAGTAGCTGCCGGCTTTGATGCCCTTACAGGATACAATTATCACAGCTCCGGCTTCTCTTCCGAAATAGCAACGCCTATCTCCAACATGACAGCTACAGAATCCAGCACTTTATGGCCCAGATTTATAAATGCCGGCGTTTATTATATCCCGGTAGCTACTCTTAACTGGGATGTACGCCCGTGGAGCAGCACACCGCTGACCGAAAAGTATTTTACCGGCTTTGGAAAAAGCTCGGTAGAAAACTCCGTTACAACTCTAAAAAAATGGATCCTGGATCATCCGTCTACAGTCACCAAAGAAAAGCTGGGCATGCTGTATGCATGGAACGAATATGGTGAAGGCAGTTGGCTGACGCCCTCGGAACTGTTGAAGGACAGTTTATTGCAGGGATTAAAAAGCGGGTTGAAATAAATATCTCAAACAATTGCCTTTTTTTTAATTTTGCAGCGCTAATTAACGTAAAGATTAAACTAACTGATAACTTATGATATCTATGATTCGTGTGGCAATGCTGGGCATTGGCTGCTTTGCTGTACAGGCTATTTCAGCGCAGGGTAAAAATAATTTTAAGTTTGGAAAGGTATCCGCAACAGATTTTGATGTTACATCGCCGGCTATTGATACCGCCAGCAATGCTGTTGTTCTGGCCGACATTGGCAGTTCTACACTGGAAGGCAATAACAAAGGATTTTTCTCGCTTAAATACACCCACCTGCGGCGTGTAAAAATCCTTAATAAAAAGGGTATGGATGCTGCAGATATTTCTATTGTACTATACACTTCGGGGAATGCTGAAGAAAAACTGGATGAATGTAAAGCCTTAACCTACAATCTCGAAAATGGTGATGTAAAACAAACCAAACTGGAAAACAGTAGTATTTTTAAAGAAAGGCTGAGCAAAAATGCCGTAGTCAGAAAATTTACATTTCCCAACGTAAAGGAAGGTTCCATTCTTGAATATACTTATACCATTACTTCAGACTTTCTTACCCACCTGAGGCCCTGGGAATTTCAGGGTACCAGCTGGCCGCGTGTTTACTCGGAGTATACTGTAAAGATCCCGCAGTTTTTCAGCTATGTGTTCCTGGCCCAGGGATATATTTCACTAAAGAGTGAGAACAGCAGCAAAATGCAATCCTTCAATATTTCGGAACAGAACGGCACACAGGCTTCCCGGCAGTTTGCATTAAGCGGTTATGAAAATACCAACCGCTGGATAGCCCGTGACGTGCCCGTGCTGAAAGAAGAAAACTATACCTCTACCATTGAAAATCACCTGTCAAAAATAGATTTCCAGCTCAAACAAACTGAGTTTCCCGGCCAAACGCCTACAGAATACATCGGAAGCTGGGCCAAGGCTGCAGAGAACATGTTAAAGCGGGAGGATTTTGGTACTGAAATCACCCGGGCCAACCTATGGCTCAATGATGATATAAAAAACATTACGGAGGGCGCCAACTCTAACCAGGAAAAAGCAAGGCGTTTGTATGCTTTTGTTCGCGACAATTTTACCGCTACCTACAACGCAGGAGTATATCTTAATGATAATACTACTTTAAAGGAGATTTTCAGGAAAAAAAGCGGCAATGTAGCAGAGATCAATTTACTACTGATCGCCATGTTACGCAATTCCGGTCTTACTGCCAACCCGGTAGTCATCAGTACAAGAGGCCATGGCTGGGCGCACCCTATTTACCCGTTAATGACAAAATACAACTACCTGGTATGCCAGACACTTGTTGACGGGCAGCCGGTTTACCTTGACGCATCCCGGCCTAAAATGGGATTCGGAAAGCTGTCGCCCGATTGTTACAATGGGCCGGGGTTTGTGGTAAAGCAGCAACCGGTTAATATTTCCTTTGAAGCCGATTCGGTTTCAGAACACAAAACAACTATGATATTTTTAACGCAGGATGATAAAAACGGCCTTAAAGGTTTTTTTAAATCAACTCCGGGCTATTATGAATCCACCACCCTTAGAAGCAGGCTGGCTAAAGAGAGTATGGACGACCTGGTAAAAGAGGTCAAAAAAAGCTATTCGTTTCCTGTAGTTATCAAAAACCAGTTTGTAGATTCGTTAAACCAATTCGACCATCCGGTAACCCTGGGTTATGATATGAACTTCGATTTTGAAGATCAGGATATCGTGTACTTCAACCCTATGTTTTCTGAAATCACGACTAAAAACCCTTTTTCAGCGGCAGACCGGAAATATCCGGTAGAGATGCCTTTTAAAGTATCTGAAAATTATATACTCAATATGGACATCCCCCGAGGATACAAGGTTGACGAAATCCCGAAATCTGCCAGGGTAAGGTTAAATGAAAATGACGGCATGTTTGAATATTTAATATCGGCAACTGATCGAAAAATTATGCTTAATTGCAAAATTGAATTAAAAAAAGCCTATTTCCCGGCTGAGGACTACCAGACTTTACGTGAATTTTTTGGGTATGTTACCAAGAAGCAAAGCGAACAGATTGTGTTGAAAAAGATAAAATAACCTTACCTGTTTATGAAAAAGTTTTTTGTGCTCTTTGCATTTTTAATACTGGCACATTGCAGCCCGGCACAGTATGCCGTAAAAGATATTCCGGATGTGCTCACTAAAAATGCCCACCTGATAAAAAGGCTGGACGATATACGTATTGATATTAAAAGCCCGGGCAAGGCTTATTATTACAGGCATTATGTTTATACAATTATGTCTGAGGCGGCAGAACGTTATGCTTATTTTGTTGACTACTACGACAAATTCAGGGATATCATCAGTATTTCCGGCACACTTTACGACGCATCAGGCAATAAAATTAAGAACGTAAAGAAAAAAGACATTGCCGACGAAAGCGGTAACGGGAATAATCTGGCCGACGATGCACGTTATAAGGTGCATAATTTTTATCATAAAAGCTATCCTTATACGGTAGAATACGAAGTAGAAGGAGAAATGAAGGGCATTTTTAACCTGCCTGAATGGCAACCGGTGCCGGCGCCCGAAATAGCCGTGGAACAATCTTCTTTAACCGTTATAACACCCAAAGATTATACACTACGTTACAAACAGCTGCTTTATACAGGCAATGTACGCACCAAAGATGAAAAATCATCTAAAATATACCAATGGCAGTTAAGTAATGAAACTGCCAAACCGGATGAGGCTTACGCTCCCGGATGGGACAACATTTCTACCCGTGTAATGATTGCGCCCTCTTCGTTTGAATTTGGCGGTTATAAGGGTGAAATGAGCAGCTGGCAAAACTTTGGCAAGTTTATGCTTTCACTTTATAACGGGCGTGATATACTGCCGGAGGATATTAAAGCCAAGGTACACCAGCTTACAGATCATTTAAAAACGAAGCGTGAAAAAACCGAAACGCTGTACCGTTTTATGCAGGATCATACCCATTATATAAGCATTCAGCTGGGAATTGGAGGCTGGCAACCCTTAGATGCCACTTACGTAGCCAGTAAAAAGTATGGAGATTGTAAGGCGCTTTCCAATTATATGGTTGCGCTGCTTAAAGAAGCAGGCATTAAAGCCAATAATGTTCTCATAAAAGCGGGGGAAGGTAAAACTGATATTCTCAGCAATTTCCCATCTAACCAGTTCAATCATGTAGTGGTATGTGTACCGAATGGTAAAGACTCCATCTGGCTTGAATGCACCAGTCAAACTGTATCTCCCGGATACATGGGGTCGTTCACCGGCAACAGGGAAGCACTGCTGGTAAGCGAAGGTGGCAGCACTATAGTTCATACCCCCGTTTATCGTAAAGAAGACAACCTTCAGATACGCCATATTAAAGCTGCTATTGATAATAATGGTAAGCTTACCGCGAAAGTGAGCACCACCACGAGTGGATTACAACAAGACGATCTTCATTCGCTTATCCATAACAGCTCTCCCGACGAACAAAAGAAAAGATTACAACGTATTTTCACTTTGTCCAATTATGAAGTACCGGCTTTTACCTATTTAGAAAGCCGGGAGTCGGCTTTACCAAGTGTGAACGAAACACTGGAGCTTGTGGCAAACGATTATGCCAGCATCACAGGAAAGCGCTTATTCATTCGTCCCAATATTGTTTCCACCTATACTTCAAAACTTGCGGAAACTGAAAAAAGAACGCACGATATCGTATATACTTATGCTTTTGTTGATAGGGATACAGTAAATATCACCATTCCTGAAGGTTACCAGATAGAATCTATGCCCCCACCGGTAAAACTGGACAATCAATTTGGAGCTTACAATGTTTCTTATAAAATCGAAAACCGTTCTATTTTACTGATACGCAGTTACGAACGTAACGCCGGCACTTTTCCCGCGAAAGATTATACCAGCTTTGTAGATTTCTATAATAAGATCTATAAGGCAGACCAGGCGAGAATGGTTTTTGTAAAAAAGGAAGAATGACCGATTTGTTTAATTATTCTACCTAGTCGCCTTCCGGGTAGGCATTTCCCTTATGACAAGTGTTACAGCTGATACGGGTCAAAAAAGCGGGGTGCACTTTGGTATCGTAATTAAAATAGTTTTTATTGATATCTATTGTCAGCCGCATCATGCGCCGGGCTTCTTCTTTTACAGGGTTATTGTCTGAAGCAAAATTGAGCGTAGTATCCCCGTTTTTTATTTCCCTGGTATGACAAAAATCACAGGTAACACCCAACCCTTTGTTATAGGTCAGCATCAGGCTATCCAGTTTTTCATTGCTGATATCCTTGGGTAAAACCTTAAGATTGCGTTCCTGGGAAGAGCGGGTAGCAACAAAGCCCACCATGAGCAAGCAGCTGATTCCCAGCATCACAAATGATAATTTTGTTTGAAGCATCAGGCAATTTAAGTAAAAACAGTCATGCAATTGTCAAGCCTAACGTGAATCCCCTGCTAAAATCTTACCTTTGCGCTCGATTTTAAAAATAAGATGTCAGAAGTTTTAGCGCCCACATTAACAGCAAAAGATTTCGCTACAGACCAGGAGGTAAGGTGGTGTCCCGGTTGCGGCGATTACTCCATATTAGCACAGGTTCAGCGTATTATGCCTGGCCTGGGTATTCCCAGGGAAAATATAGTGTTCATATCGGGTATTGGCTGCAGCAGCCGTTTCCCGTATTACATGAATACATACGGTATGCACTCTATTCACGGTCGTGCCACGGCTATTGCCAGCGGTTTAAAAGCTGCAAGACCAGAATTAAGCGTGTGGATCGTAAGCGGCGATGGCGATAGCCTCAGTATTGGCGGTAATCATACCATTCACCTTTTAAGGCGTAATTTCGATGTTAATTTGTTGGTTTTCAACAACCAGATTTACGGTTTAACCAAGGGGCAATACTCTCCTACTTCCGAAGAAAATAAGATAACCAAGTCAACTCCTTTTGGCAGTATCGACCATCCTTTCAACCCGGCAGCTTTGGCCCTGGGCGCTGACGCTACTTTTGTAGCCAGAACAATGGACCGTGATCCAAAGCATATGCAGGCAATGCTTTTAAGAGCGAATGCCCATAAAGGAGCTTCCTTTTTAGAGATTTACCAGAACTGTAATATCTTTAATGATGGGGCGTTTGAAATTTTCACTGAAAAAAGTACCAAGCCTTCAGAAACCTTATTCCTGGAGCAAGGTAAGCCCCTGATATTTGGAGCAGAAGGCAACAAAGGTTTAAGACTGGACGGCTTTAAACCACAGGTAGTAACCATCGGGGAAGGCTACAGCGCCGATGATCTCTGGATACACGACGAGCGGGATATTTACAAAGCACAGATTTTAACCCGCATTTTCGACGATCCTGCCATTGAAGGGCATTTACCCAGACCGTTTGGTGTGTTTTACGAAACAGACAGGCCTTGTTACGAAGAAATGATGGCGCTTCAGCTCGAAGATGCTATTGCGCGTAAAGCCCCTGATCTGAACGCTTTATTAAGAGGCAAGGAAACCTGGACGGTTCAGTAAGCAGGTCGGTCAAAGTGTGTTATTCCTGTAGGCAGATAATTCATGTAAATATTTATCTATTTTAAGCCTCCAGGTATTGATCTGGGAGGCATTGATGCCCATTTTAGTATCTGCTTTCATTTGTTTCAGTTCGAGCGCAAGAGCACTCATTTGGGTATCATAGATTTTACTAAACGTCTGTGAGGGATCTGATTCAAATGTGGCCTCTTCATAATTTTTCCTCATTCTCCTTGCATAGCATTCAAATAAGTCAAAATGCAATTGAAAAAACTTTAAGCTGATATTATTTTTTCTTTGCGGATGTATCCATGAAGCATTTTTGTCCATTACAGTAAAAACTTCGTATCTGATTTTTGAGGAAGACGCATTTTTTTTATAGCTGGAAGGTAAAAGACAAAATATTTCACCGAAAAAGCCCGGTACATCGATTGGGGCTCCCTTAAAATCAGACCATTTCAATTTCCTGTCTTCCTGCCATTTTAATGTATCTGCAGGAGCTTTATTTTGTGAGCTGGCATTAATCCATACCCCCATAAAAATAAGAATTACGAAAAAATGTCTCATTAGCATAGGTTTTGTAATATAGTTAGTTCAAAAGTATAGAAAATAAGCATTCTGAATTATTAACTTTACACATATGCTTCTCCGCATCCACCCAAAAGATCCACAGGAGCGCCTGATTAAACAGGTAGCAGAAACCCTGCGCAATGGCGGTATTATCGTGTACCCCACTGATACTATTTATGGCTTGGGATGTGATATCTATCAAACCAAAGCCATTGAACAGATCTGCCGTATCAAGCAAATAGACCCCAAAAAAGCACAGCTGTCTTTTGTGTGCTGCGATCTGAGCCATTTGAGCGATTTCGCGAGGCAGATATCGAATACCACTTACCGGGTGTTAAAAGAGCACCTGCCGGGCCCTTATACTTTTATTTTACCCGCCAGTAAGCAGGTACCCAAAATACTGCAGAGTAAAAAAGATACCATAGGACTGCGCGTGCCGGATAATAAAATCACCCATGAGCTGGTTAAAGAGTTAGGTCATCCTATTTTAAGTACGACGCTTCCCGGTGACTTTGTTGAAGACTATACGGATCCGGAAATTATCTACGAGAAGTATAAAAATCTGGTAGATATTGTTGTAGATGGGGGTATAGGAGGCAGTGAACCGTCTACTATTATTAATTGTGTTGATGATGCTTATGAAGTAATCAGGATGGGTGCAGGCGAATGGGAACAATAACAGATTTAAAAAGACAAAAAACAAGCGCTTCCATAATGATCAGCTCCTCATTTTAACCGGGCTGGTATCCCCTACATTTTACCACATAAAACTTACTTGTATATGAAAAATTATAACTCCCCTCTCATCCCGATGGCTTATATGCTCCTGGCGGGCTTACTGTTTTTAACAGCCTGCTCTAATCCCCGCTATATTAATTCGCCATCCGTACACAATGCTGCATTTTTTAGGCAGCAGGGCGACTTTAAGATCTCTGCAGCAGGGGCGGGTAATCCTGCCAAAATATTTTCAAGCATTGACAATGAAGACAACGATGAATCGCTGGGACATTCTGCCGGATTTGACGGGCAGGTTGCGGTAGCGGTAACCAATCACTTCATGTTAACTGCCAGCGGCAATTACCGGGACGAAAAAGACCACTATAAAGATGATGACCTGTCAAATATTGACAGGAAATCGGACGTCAGGTATAACCGGCATACGTTCGACTTCGGAGCTGGTTTTTTTACTGCAATGGGAAGAAGCGAAAAAGTATTTTTTAACGGGATTGTGGGAGTAGGTTTTGGTAAAATGTCTTCCACAGATGCAGTAACGCCCCTGGATGCCACCCGGTTCAGGCGTTATGAGGCCAATACCCTGAAATATTTCTTCCACCCTTCTTTCAATTTCTTTTTTAACGATTACGTGCGCATGTCGGTAGCGCCAAGGTTTTCACTGCTCCGGCTCAACAATATTAAAACCAGTTATACCGAAGCAGAGGAGATTACTTTGGGATACAGGGATGCCCGCGAGCATACTTTTGGCCTTTTTGAGCCATCGGTGTTATTACAAACCGGGTTTAAGAACAATGACTGGCTAAAACTGGATTTTGGACTCAATTTCTCGACGGACCCGTTCACTACTTCAAAAAGTGACAATAGCGAGTACGGTGTTCCGGCTGAAACCAAAACCTATAATGTGCAGTCCCGCAACTTCCTGCTGTCAGTGGGCCTGTCGGTATATCCCGGCAGAAGAAAATAGCTATTTGATCAGCAGCATATTGAAGGCAATGATGTCGCCGTTGAACACATTAAAGTCTACTTTGGCATCAATACCATTCACATTCCCTTTATCATTATGCTGCCAGAAGGTCCAGGGCCGGTTGATACGGGGGCTTTTACGCTCATAATAATGAGCCACCCATAGCGGATACTCGTTAAACTCCGGTCCCATGTATTTTTCATAAAACCTGGCGTTGGTATAAATGATAGGCTTTACCCCGTAATGTGCTTCCACCTTATCAAGCCATGCCTGTATCCGGGCGCGAAATACATTTACCGGTAGTATGCCGGCCACTTCCGCATCTAATACAGGCGGTAAATCGCCGGTTTCAAGCTTTACGCGCGAAATAAAGTATTCAGCCTGTTGAACAGGATCCTGGCTGGGTAAAAAAAAATGGTAGGCTCCGCGGGGTACCTCATGCTTTTTAGATTGCCGCCAGTTATACTTAAACTGTTTGTCGGTAAGCGATACGCCTTCTGTGGCTTTTATAAAAGCAAAATTGAGCTGTATGTTATCCACGTTCATTTCCTTAACGCCTCGCCAGGCTATTTTCTTCTGGTACCGCGAAACATCAATACCATGAATTGAAAATGCCACCGGCATATCTATTCCAAACGCTTCGTAGTGAACGAACTTTACTTTTTGCGAATTGATCCATTTAAGCAGGGCAATAACCAACGCAACGATAAAAACTGCTGAAACAATTAGTTGGATATTATTAAAATTGTATTTCTTTTTCCGGGGCATGTAGGTAATGCGTGTGTACAAATATATTGCATGCCTTGTAGCCATTACCTGGCTATCAACAATTTTAACAAGGTAAAAAGGAACTACAACTGGTTGTAATTGGTGCGAAACCCGTTTTTACGGCTTTCAATTTCAAAGAGTTCGCTCTCTACGGTTGCAGGTTTGGTAATCTTTACCAAACCCGGCATGCCGATATAGTCGCGGGCGGAGCTATAGATATAGTCAGATGAGTATTGAACCACTCTTTCCTTAACCGGTAAACTATGTATAAACTCCAGTTGTTCTGCCATGCTCTGCGGTACTTTCAGGTCTATTTGAGCGGTGGTTTTAATATCGCCCCAACACGATTGCCTGACGGGATCTTTTTCGAAGGCCACCGGTTTCTGAAAATGGCTTAAAAGCCAGGTATTTCTTTCGCTGGGATCGCCTTGTATTGCTTCCACTATCTTTCTACAGGTAAACACAACAAATTCATCTCTCAGATCTTTTAAAGAAATGTTTTCCAAAGATTGGCCGATAAAATATAACTTGTTTGACATCAGACACCATCCATATACTATCAAACCTTTGCTGTCGATAAAATGATTCAGACTGTGTACTATTATCTGTTTATACATCGTTTTTGTAAAGATGTCCACAGTATCGATAGTCTCAAAGGTGAAGCAATAGCATCCATTGTCGCGAATAGTCATCATCTTGCTGTTGCGTTTCACTATCTAATGCAAATCCTATTCCAGTTTTTACAAAAAACAGCCTTTTAGCTCCTGCGTCTCATTTTTTAGCCTCCTTTAAATACCGGCGCCCTTTTTTCCATAAATGCACGCACGCCCTCCCGGCAATCCTGCGTTTGCAGCAACTCGCCAAACAGCCTGGCTTCGGCTGAATAACCGGTTTTATTGACGTCGTACGCCAGCTGGGCAGCCTTAACGGAAGCCGCAACAGCCAACGGAGCCCTGGTATTAACTATAGCCAGGATCGATCGGGCCTTGGTTATTAATTCACTTCTGTCCACCACGTGATTCACCAGCCCGTAATTAAATGCTGTCAGCGCATCAATCATGTTACCGGTAGCCAACAGCTCAATAGCTCTTCCTTTGCCTATTAGCTGGGTAAGGCGCTGGGTGCCGCCATACCCGGGCAATAGCCCCAGGTTCACTTCCGGCTGCCCAAATTTTGCGTTATCGCTGGCTACACGGAAATGGCAGGCCATTGCCAGCTCACAACCGCCGCCCAGGGCATATCCGTTTACTGCAGCAGCGATGATCTTAGGGCTATTTTCAATTTTATCGAACACTAACTGGCCCCGGCGTGCCAGGGCTTCGCCCGATTGGGCATCCAGGCTGGTAAATTCGCTGATGTCGGCACCGGCCACAAAAGCTTTGTCCCCCGCCCCGGTAATAATTGCCGACCTGATATCGGGCCGCTCAATAACCGCATCCACCAACCTGTCCAATTCATCAAATACCGATTTATTCAACGCATTAAGCTTGTCGGGCCGGTTAATAGTTATAACGGCAATATGGTCCTGAACATCGAAAAGTAATACATCAGCTGGCATAAGTATATTTTATAAGGTGAGCGTTAACAGATAAGTAAATTTATACAAAGCGGCTTAAAAAGCAGCAACCTATATATTATGTCGATTAATAAAAATAGTTTAGAGATCGGTTCATTGTATAAACAGCTCGTTTAATTTTGCCGGGTGACTTTTTTAACCGTCATAACCTACCTGGGTATTTTTATGTTTGCGCTTGCCGGCGCCTTTAAAGCCCGTGGCGCCAAGCTCGATATATTTGGGGGCCTGGTGGTAGCCTTTGTATCTGCTTATGGTGGTGGCACATTGCGCGACCTGCTGTTGGGAGTGCGCCCCTTAACCTGGATCAACGACAACCTGGCTTTTGCGCTGGTATTTGCCGGTACCGCCGTTACTTTTTTAGTAAAAGACAAGGTGAACAACTTTAGAAGAACGATTTTTTTTACAGATGCGATAGGTATTGGTCTTTTTACGGCTGTTGGCATAGAAGCGGCCATTCAAACAGGCACTAATAACCTGTACTCGCTAATTATGGGTATTATTACCGCTACTTTCGGGGGATTGATTGCCGATATCTTTTGCGGGTACGCTCCGCTGTTGCTGCGTAAAGGAGAACTGTATGCAACAGCCTGCGCTGCCGGGGGGCTTGCTTTTATATTGATCAACAAATACCTCAACTTCAATCGAAGTGTTGACCTGAGTATTTGTGTAATACTGGTGGTGGCGATACGCATTTATTCAAAACGCAAAAGGTTAATGTTGCCAGAGATATAACCAAACAGCAGCCCGTTTCAAGCTGTGCTACTTAAATGCCGTAATATCCAGCACTTCTTCGCAAAAACCGTATTCTGCAATATCATTACTGCTTACAACAACCAGCCTCCCCGAACAATGCTTTTTGATAAGCTGGTTATATAGTTCAATGCCTGCTACATCCAGGTTGGTGCAGGGCTCGTCCAGTAATACAAGGGGAGTATCCGACAACAGGCACTGCGCCAGTTTTACCCTTTGCTTCATGCCGCTGCTGTATTCATTTATTTTTTTATGACGGGCATGCGTCAGTTGCACTTCCTGCACCACAGCATTAACCGTCATCTCATTTATAAAGGGCTTAAATGATTGGTGGAAAGTTAAAAACTCTGTCAGGGTAAATTCTTCTACCAGCTCGAGGTAAGGTGCACATAGCGAAGTATAATTGAAAATCTTTTCAACAGGAATGGAGGCATTATTCAAAGAGTGGCTGCAGGAGCCTTCATTAATAGAAACGGCGCCACTAAGCACCTGCAACAGGGTACTTTTACCACTTCCGTTAGGCCCGGTGATCGCATAATGCTTTCCGGGCTGAAATGTATAATTGAGACCACGGAAAATCCAGTCGCGGTTATAACGTTTACCAGCATTATGCAATTGAATCGTCATCGCCATTGGCTTTGCTGTACCGCTTGATGATCCCCCGCGTACTTTCCTGGATAAAAGTGAGTATTTCGTCTCTTTCTTCGGTTACGGGAAACTCTTCCTCCAGTATCTGAACGGCCTGGGTAACATTTAATCCTTTATTATAAAGAACCCGGTATATATCCAGAATATGGTTGATTTGCTCGATGCTGTAGCCTCTCCGTTTTAAACCTACCGAGTTTACACCGGCATAGCTGAGGGGTTGCCTTGCAGCCTTGATAAACGGGGGAACATCCTTACTAACCAGCGAACCACCGCTTATAAATGAGTGAGAACCAATCTTTACGAACTGGTGTACGGCAACCACGCCTCCGAATCCCACATAATCTCCCAGCACTACATGCCCTGCAATCTGGGTGCTGTTACTTAGCGTACAATAGTTGCCAATAGCACAATCGTGGCCTATATGACTGTAAGCCAGTATCCAGCAACCTTTCCCCACTACAGTTTTCCATTTATCGCTGGTACCGCGGTGAATGGTAACGAATTCACGGATCACACAATCATCGCCAATCTCTACTGTTGTTTTTTCACCCGCATACTTTTTATCCTGGGGCTCGGAACCAATAACAGAACCCGGAAAAATTTTACAGTTCTTCCCGATAGTGGTTCCCTCCTGTATGGTAACATTGGAGCCTATCCAGGTTCCTTCTCCTATTTCCACATTGGGATGAATAACTGTAAAAGGGTCTATTTTAACATTGGTCGCCACCTTAGCGTCCGGATGTATGTATGAGTTGAAATGTATCATTAAAAAGCTGTAAAATTTTCTTTCTGCTGCTCGAACACTAATATTTGGGACATCACCGCCCAGGCGGCGTGCAAAATTAAAGATTTGATAATATCCTGATACTATTTTGGCCGATAAAGCCTCCAAATTTATAACTAATAGCCGTTAGTTGAATATTTTAGCAAACAATATTATTTTTGCACCTACTTTAATGAGCAGGCAAGACGAAATAACGACGGTGAATGGTCTGTGGACACAAACATTAAATGGGTTACAACCTATTGTATGTAAAGAGCAACATATACCAGGGGCTGTGAATTATTCTATCAGGCGTTTTATGCGCGATGAAGAGAATAGTACAGAAGATATAGGTATTGTTAACTACGACTATAAAGGCAAAAGCAACGAACAGAACGGGGTGAAGCTGAGATTTTGCGTGGCTGGAAATATGTATTGCAATACCGATGCCTGCCAGAAATGCACCTCGGGCAATGCCAAAAGCTGCGCACAAAGCGTGCCGTCCTACGATGTGGTGGCAGTTGATTACTCGGCGCCGCAACTCACCCAGTTTGCCAATAGCAAAGCCACCAGCTCTGCAACCGATTTGTTGCTTCGTTTTAACAAAAAAGATTCCTTTCAGAAAAATATACCCCTTTGCTGTAAAACACGTGGTGTAATTGAAGCGTTGGTCAATCATAAATATACAGGTAGCCTGGAAAATATTTATGTAAACGCGCAATTACAAATGCTGTTGCTGTATAGCATGGATTGGATCTCCGATAAAGAAGAAATTTTATCCTGCCGCTTTTTAAACAGTGAGGTTGACCGTGAAAAAATAACCCTTGCCCGCGATATCCTGATCCAAAGCATTGGGCAGCCCATTACTATTAAGGAGCTCAGCCGCAAAGTGGCTATGAATGAGTGCTACCTTAAGAAAGGGTTCAAAGAAATGTATGGCACTACCATCTTCGATTTTTACCAGAACCAGCGCATGGAGCACGCCAAATATCTTTTATATGAAAAAGGGCTGAACGTCACCGATGTTTCAATGATGCTCGGCTACTCCTCTATTTCTCACTTTAGCACCGCCTTTAAAAAACAAACAGGGCTAAAGCCCTGTGAGTTGTTACTGAGATAATATTTTACCTGTTTTTATTATTTTATCTTTCCCCTGAGGCCTACTTTATGACCGGCTACCGCAAAATACAAAATGTATAAATAGCAAGGTAGCACCGATACAAAATAAGCCAGTTGGAAATTAACCTGCAGGTGATCTTTCAGGTAACCATATATTAATGGCAGAATAGCTCCACCGGCAATACCCATGATCATGATCGCAGAGCCTATTTTGGTGAACTTGCCAAGATGGCTGATGCCCAGCGGAAAAATAGCCGGCCACATTAATGAATTTGCAAGGCCGAGAAGCGCGATACAAATTACTGAAGTATAGCCCGAGCTGAAATAAGCAATCACTGAAAACAAAATTCCCAGTACTGCACATATCCTGAGCGCCGCTTGCTGGGAAAGTATTTTTGGGATGGTAAAAATACCAACTAAATAGCCCACCAGCATACCTCCTAAAGTGAGAGAAGTAAAATATTTGGCCTGATCTGCGTGAATACCCAGCTCTTTCCCATACACACCAATAATATCGCCTGCCATTACTTCGGCACCCACATATACAAAAATGCAAAGCGCACCTAAAAAGAGATGGGGAAACTGGAATACACTTTTATGATGCACTATCTCCCCGCTGGCTTCGTCCACCACGTCTTCTTCGGGGTTTATTTCCGGTAAGTGCAGGTACCTGAGCAGGATGGCAAACAGTACAAATACAACGGCTAATACAATATATGGCGTGTTTACTCTTCCTAATACGTCGTTCAGCAACTGCTCTTTTTCAATACCGGTAGCTGCTTTAATTTTATCTTCTGTTTCTGCTGCATTTTTTAAAAATACTGCACCCATAATAAAGGGCACAATCATACCTGCAAATTTATTACAGATACCGGCCATGCTGATCCTTTTGGCAGCGCTTTCAATAGGCCCGATAATAGACAGGTAAGGATTAGATGCTGTCTGCAGCAAAGCCAGGGCGGCGCCCTGTACAAAAATGCCGGTGAGGAACAACTCAAAAGACCTGGATTTGGCGGCAGGGATAAAGATCAGCGAGCCCAGTGCTAATACGATCATCCCCAATACCAACCCATTCTTAAACCCTGTTTTTTTGAGTATCCACGAAGAGGGCAGTGCAAGAAAAAAATAGGCCATGTACGACGCGGTAGTTACTAAAAAAGCCTGTATATCAGAGAGGCCGAAGGACAATTTAAAAAACGGGATAAGGGTGCCATTAGCCCAGGTTACAAAACCGAATATAAAAAACAGTGCACAGATGGTGATCAACGGCACCATATAATTTCTTTGAGATCCTGATTGTACAGCTACACCCATAAACAATTATCTTTTAAAATGATTAAGTAATAAAAATAAGATAAGTTGTTGTAGAATGTATCAAAAAAGCAAACGGTTGCGCACAATGTCACAACCGTTTGTCTTCACCTGTAACAGTATTGTTATTCTTTATCCGCCAGCTCGCTGATCAGTTCAGCCACCAGTGCGCTCCAGCCTGTTTGGTGGTTAGCGCCCAGGCCGCGGCCGGTATCTCCGTGAAAATATTCGAAGAACAGGATCAGCTCTTCATTTTCGGGCTGCTTATAGAACCAGTTATAAGGACCGTAAATAGGACGGTTGCCGTCTTTGTCTTTCTCAAACATGCTGATCACCCTCTTGGCCAACTCGGTAGATGTGTTAAAAAGATTCATCTGGTGGCCCGACCCCGTGGGATATTCTACCATTAAAGAGTCGTGATAAAATTTACCTAAACGCCTGATAGACTGTATAATGATAAAGTTGATAGGTATCCAAACAGGGCCCCGCCAGTTGGAATTGCCCCCAAACATATCAGAAGTGGAATCACCCGGATCATACTGAATAGAGTGCACTTCTCCGTTGATAGTAACCGAGTAAGGATGCGCTTCGTGGTACTTAGACAGTGCCCTGATACCGCCACCGGATAAAAACTCGTTCTCATCCAAAAGTCTTTTCAGCAGCGCTTTTAACCGGTCGGTTTGTACCATCGACAGCAATAGTTCGTCGCCATCGCTATGCTCTTCTTTCGGCCAGAAGCGGTTGTTTTTCAGGCGGTATTTTTTATACCATTCAAAGCGCTTGGCAAAGTCGGGCAGTTTTTCAAACACTTCTTTGCGGATGGTGGCTACTGCATATAAAGAGGTGAGCCCAACTATTGATTGGATCTTTAACGGCTGGGGCGGCGCATCGCGCATGCATAGTACATCGTAGAAAAACTGGTCTTCCTCATTCCATAAAAAATGCTCGTTCAACGCTTCTGCAATCAGTATAAAATGCTCGAAAAACTTGGTAGCGGCATCTTCAAAGCTATTGTCTACCAAAGCAATTTCGAGGGCCATATCCATCATACTCAATGCATACACTCCCATCCAGCTCGTTCCATCGGCTTGTTCCAGCTGAATTTCACCCTGGTCGTGGTAACTACGGTTAAACACCCCGATATTGTCGAGGCCCAGAAATCCTCCCTCGAAAATATTATCCCCTTTGCGATCTTTCCGGTTAATCCACCAGGTAAAATTGATCAGCAGTTTATGAAATACTTTTTTCAGAAAGTCAATATCTCCTTTACCGGTTGTCTTTCGCTCTATTTCGAAGATCTCCATAGCGGCCCAGGCCTGTACCGGTGGATTTACATCACTGAAGTTCCATTCGTAAGAAGGCAATTGCCCGTCGGGCTTCATATACCATTCCCGCATCAATAGCAGCAACTGGTTTTTGGCAAATACAGGATCTACTACCGCCATCGAAATACACTGGAAGCTCTGATCCCATGCCGCATACCACGGATACTCCCATTTATCCGGCATCGATATCACATCCTGGTTCTTAAGGTGCTTCCAATCGTTATTCCTGCCGCTTTTACGCCGGTCGTTGTTTTGTGCGATGCCATCTGAGTTAGACAGCCATTTTTCTATATCATAGTGATAATACTGCTTACTCCACAATAAACCGGCCAGGGCCTGCCTTTGCACTTTCGCCAGGTCGTTCTTTACACCCCTGGGAAATATTTCTGCATAGAACTCATCGGCCTCTTTCTTTCTTTTTTCGAACAGCTTTTCAAATTCACTGTCAAAAGGGTCTTTTTGCTGTTTTTCGGAAAGGCGGCAATAGATATGTATGGTTTCGCCGGCTTTTACCGAATAATTATAAACAGGAGAAAATTTCGTTCCCGATTTACGCTGGCGCAACTCATTTACATGAGCTTTATGAATGATTGCCTGGTGAAAAGCATCTTTTGTAAAAATGCTTTCATTGGGCTGACCGGTTACGATCTGCGTGTTGGTTTCATTATCCGTGAACAGCGCATCATCTGCATCCTGGTAGTAAAAGTAATAGTTGCCCAATCTTGAGTGTTCGGCAAATATGGTATCTTTTCCTGCAGGCGAAAAATTGGGCTTGGTTTTTAAACTGCCGTGCTTGGTCCACCGGTTGTAAAACCAAAGCGTAGGTAAAACGGTAATAGGTGCGGCATTTTTATACCGGTTGGTGATGCTTATCCGAATGCCGATATCGGTACTATCGGTTTTGGCGTAGGTAATATTTACATCAAAATACCTGCTATCATTAAATACATCTGTATCCAGTATTTCATATTCCGGCTCATTTTTCGAACGGTTTTTATTCTCCGTTCTCAATTGCTCATAAGGGAAAGCCTGTTGCGGGTATTTATACAGATATTCCATATAATAATGGCTGGGTACATTATCCAGGTAATAATAGAGCTCTTTTACATCCTCACCATGGTTGCCTTCGTAGTTCCCCAATCCAAATAAACGCTCCTTTAAAATAGGGTCTTTACCATTCCATAGTGCTACAGCAAAGCAGAGATTCTGAAAATAATCTGAAATACCGGCCAGCCCGTCTTCACCCCAGAAATAAGAGCGGCAATAGGCGTGATCAAAAGGAAAATATCCCCAGCTGTCTCCATACTCACTGTAATCTTCTCTAACGGTACCCCACTGGCGCTCACTTACATAGGGCCCCCATTTTTCTAATGGTACAGCCTTTTTTGCGTTCTCCCGTAATCTTTTATGTTCTTCTGTCATTTCTTTTATATCTCTTTTTATTACTCCGGCCTGCGCCTGCATCTGCAAATTCTGTTATGCCGGAAAGCCTGCCTCCCGCAATATAACAATTAAAGCAATATGTGCATCATACACATTATATGCATGATAATGATCTTCAGAGAGCATTACATGTTGAGCAAAATAGCTTTCAACAAAAAGAAATGCTACCTCTGCGGTTTAATGGGCTGGGTAATTAAAACTTACGATAGAGGTTGTATAATACCTTCTTATCGTAATCGTTAAGGGTACCGGAAACGTCGTTTTGTATATAGTGCAATTTAAAGGCCTTTATAGCGGCAGACTGGTTACTGATATCATAACCAATCACTCTTAATGCCAACAGGGCATTAAAATCTGCAGGGGGTGTTTGCAAATTGTAAGTATCGTACCAATAGCCAAAACCTGCGTCAGCAAGGCGTTTCCATGGGAAATATTTGCTGGGATCGCTTTTGCGGCTGGGTGCTATATCGGAGTGTGCAATAAAGTTGGATTGCGGAATGCCGTATTGATCTTTTAAATAATCGAGCAACTTAATTAATGCCGTGATTTGTGCATCGGAAAAAGGCTCTTCCCCGTTATTATCTATTTCAATACCCAGGCTGCATGAATTCATATCTGTGATGCTGCCCCATTTACTATTACCCGAGTGCCAGGCTCTTACATAATCATTCAGCATCTGGTACACCACACCGTCGCGTCCCACCACATAATGCGCACTGGTTTGGGTTCTTGTAATAGAAAATGTAAATAAAGTTTGTTCTGCAGAGTTTTGCGCCGTGTGATGCAATACCACAAAGTTGGGCTTTCTTATATTAAAATTTACCGACGCATACCATTGGGAATTCACAGCAGGATTTTTCCGTTGCGAAGGGTTTTTAGCTATCTGGTTAATGATCTCATCTACTGTTTTTTCGTAAGAAGGCTTGGCGTAAAACTGAATACTATCTGTTATGCGCTTATAATATTGCGGAGACCGGTAAGTATAAGCAGCTGCATCTGTGCTGGCTGGCGGCGGCGTATACACTTCTTTCTCCCGCTCAGGCCTCTTCGTTACTTCGGGTGTATTGCCTGGCTGGTTATTGCGGGTAACTTGCTCGGGCTTTGTAAAAACGGTCTGATTGGGCTGATTATTGGGAGATGGTTTTGTAGCCGTATTCTTCGGAGGATTTCTATTGAGAACATTGGTTTTTTTAGGCATGTTATCTCCGCAGGCACACAAAGCCAACAAGGCCAAAGCGGGTAATGCTTTCTTGATAAACATCGTATATACTGATCTTTTCTTTACTAAAATGGTTCTTAATAATATATCCGTTCGTAATGTGAAAGTAACGAAATTCATCGTAAAACGCCAACAAGGCTTTAAAATTGTGTGAACAATCAATAATATTTTAAGATTTCATTAATGCAATCCTATCTTTAAAAAAAATTTTTTATGGACGCACATTTTGGAATGATTGGCCTCGGCACTATGGGGCGGAATCTTGTTTTAAATATTGCAGATCATGGGTTTAAGGTATGTGGTTACGATCGCAGCGAGGAGCAGACGAAGCGTATGAACGAAGAAGCGGGGGATCGGCCCATTGTTACAGTATCCTCATCGCTCGATTTAATAAAGAGCCTGAGAACACCGCGCATTATTATGTTCCTGGTACCGGCGGGTAAAATTGTAGACGCCGTAATTGATGAACTATTGCCCAACCTGGAAAAAGGCGACATTTTAATAGACGGCGGCAATTCGCATTTTATTGATACCGACAGAAGATATGCCGCTTTACAAAATTCCGGCATTCATTTTATAGGGATGGGCGTATCGGGCGGAGAAGACGGCGCACGCTTTGGCCCCAGTATGATGCCAGGGGGCAACAAAGAAAGCTATAAGCTGGTGCAGGATATTTTTGAAGCCATTGCCGCCAAAGCCGATAATGAACCTTGTGTTGCATTTATGGGTAACAGCGCCGCAGGGCACTATGTAAAAATGGTACACAATGGCATTGAATACGCCGTTATGCAAATGATCAGCGAGGTATACGGGTTACTAAGAAATGAAGGTGTATCCAACGCCGACCTGCATCAGCTTTTTGACACCTGGAACAAAGGCGAGCTGCAATCCTTCCTCATTGAAATAACCGCCAATATTTTTGAACAAAAAGATCCTGAAACAGGTAACGACCTTGTGGATATGATACTGGACAAGGCCAAACAAAAAGGCACGGGACTATGGACCTCTCAAAGTGCTCTTGAATTAAATGTACCGTTGCCTACGGTAGACACTTCGGTTTCAATGCGCTACCTGTCTGCGCTAAAAGAAGAGCGCGTACAGTTTTCCCGTTTATACAACCATCAGAATAAAAAAACCGGTGCGGATGTAGAAGCGCTGAAGAAAGACTGCCGCGACGCTTTACATTTTGGCTTTATGATGGCTTATGCACAGGGGCTGGAATTACTTGCTGTAGCATCCTCTATTTATAAATACGAAATTCCCCTTCCCACGGTTATAAAGGTGTGGCGTGCCGGATGCATTATACGTTCTTTAATGCTGAACGATTTATACAAGGCTTTTTCCGAAGATCCTACCTTAAGTAATGTAATTGCTTCACCGGTATTTGTACCCTTGCTAAAAGAAAAGAGGCCCGGGCTGGTTAACTTCCTGAAAACAGCCATGGATGCCGGCATTCCGGCACTGGCATTTTCTGCAGCACTTAATTATTTTGACGCTTATGTGCAGGAAAGACTGCCTGCCAACTTAATACAGGCGCAACGTGATTATTTTGGTGCGCATACTTACGAGCGTATTGATAAAGAAGGTTCGTTCCATACCGATTGGACGCCGGCTACGTAGGTAGATAGCAGTTCATGGATCATGCTTGATGGTTCATTACAGTTATCTCAACCTGGCACCAGAAAGTTAGCATCGGGCATCAAATACCCGGTATCCCATATCAAGAAACCAGCATCAAATATTTTTATGAGCTTTAAAACTACACCAGCTAACATTGTCATCTTTGGAGGCTTTGGCGATCTTGCCTGGCGCAAGCTGATCCCGGCATTTTATAATTTATACGTCAGTGGTTACCTGCCGGATAAGTTTGCTATTTATGGCGTTCACTACCAGGGCCTGCCTGAAGGCGCTTATGAAAAGCATATGCTGGAAGGAGTGAATCTTTTTTCAAGAAGGGGTAAAGCCAGGGCAGCAGAATGGAAAAAGTTTACAGACAATCTATACTTCTTCCAGGGAGATTTTACGATAGAGGAAACCTATACGCGACTTAAAGCCACGCTGGACGAGAATGATAAAAAATGGAAGACGCGCGCCACGCGGCTGCTCTACTATTCGGTAGCTCCCGGTTTTATCGAAGTCATTTCCAACAGCGTTGCCAAACACAATATCGCTTCGCAAAGAGATAAGGATCGCATTGTAGTAGAAAAACCATTTGGAACCGATCTCGCATCAGCCAAAGGATTGAACGACCTGCTCAACAAACTTTTTTACGAGAACCAGATCTATCGTATCGATCACTACCTCGGCAAAGAAGTGGTGCAGAATATTGCCGCATTCCGGTTTGCCAACTATATTTTTGAACCCTTATGGAACAATAAGTTTATCGACCAGGTACAGATAAGCGTTACCGAAAGCGTAAGCGTTGGCACCCGCGGCAGCTATTACGATAAAAGCGGTGCTTTAAGAGATATGGTGCAGAACCATTTACTGCAGCTGCTGTCTTTGGTTGCCATGGAGTGCCCGGGTAATTATGATGCAGAAGATATAAGAAAGCAGAAAGTAAAAGTGCTGAAAAAAGTAAGGCCTTTTACAACAGCCACCGCCGTACAGGACGTGGTGAGAGCGCAATATACCAAAGGTGAAATAAACGGTAAAGAGCAGGTAGGCTATAAAGAAGAAACCAATGTGGCCCGCAGCTCTACTACCGAAACTTATGTGGCCATGAAGGTGTGGATCGATAACCCGCGCTGGAAAGGTGTTCCGTTTTACCTGCGTACCGGCAAAAGCCTCCAGAAACAGTCGTCGGTAATCGTGGTTCAGTTTAAAGACAGTCCGCATAAAATATTTAAAGACGATGTAGTGCCCAACCGCCTCGTCATCAGTATTCAACCCGAGCAAAAGATAAGCCTGCTTTTTGAAGGCAAGGTACCCGGCCTTGAAATGAAATTAAAGCCGCTGGAAATGGACTTCAGCTATCACGATTCATTTATAGAGGAGGCGCCTGAAGCTTACGAAACATTGCTGCTGGATGCGCTCGAAGGTGATGCTACCCAGTTTATACGCGCCGACCAGGTAGAAACGGCCTGGAGCATTGTAATGCCCATATTGAATGCCTGGAGCCGGGAGAAAGGAGACATGAAAAAATATAAAGCAGGTAGCTGGGGACCGAAAGAGGCAGATGACCTGATAAAAGAAGGCCCGATTAAATGGCTGATGCTGCCTGAACCATCTAAAACAAAAACCACTAAAAAGAAATAAATGCAACACATAAAATTAATTTGGGAAAATGCCGAAGCTTTAAGCATTGCAGCGGCGCATTATTTTGTAGAACGCTGTAATAAGAGCATTGCAGAAACAGGCCGCTTCACCGTAGCTTTGTCTGGTGGCAGTACGCCAAAAGCATTGTATCAATTATTAGCTACCCCAAAATTTTCAAGAAATATCGATTGGAAAAACGTGCACCTGCTTTGGGGTGACGAACGTTTTGTACCCCATACGCATGAAGACAGCAATTACCGCATGGTAAAAGAAGCGCTGCTGGATCATGTAAAAGTGCCCCGTAAGAATATATTGGCTATGCCTACCAAAGGTGAAGCCAAAGATTGCGCGGTGCAGTACGAAAAAGCAATAGCAGATACTTTAGGAAAAAAAATGCAGATAGACCTCACCCTGCTGGGCATGGGCGATGATGGTCATACGGCTTCATTATTTCCCGGCACCACCATCCTGAACGAGAAGAAAGCATACATTAAAGAAGTGTGGGTAGAAAGTAAACAAACTTTTCGGTTGAGCTTTACCTATCGTTTAATAGACAATAGTAAAGAAGCAATGTTCCTGGTAGCAGGAGCAGCCAAAGCCCCCGTGGTGAAGCATATTTTTTCAAAAAATGCCAAACATAAATTCCCGGTGCAGGAAGTAGATCTTAAAAAAGGTACAGCGATCTGGATGCTGGATGAAGCGGCCATGGGTAAATAAAGTTGCGTACCTACGGCACACCGGAACTCTGTGGACGAACGTGGCTACCAATGTAATGTTCCCTAACGGAATATTTCTCATACTTGCATTTACGCGCGGATATTAAAGAAACACGCTTCACCGGTGTACGGTTATTTGAGGAACTTTGTGATCAGCCACAGACAAGAAAGAACGTTATACCAGTTAAGCTTCTTATCCTATCGCCGGGAACAGAATATTGAAACCCGATGGTGTTACATTTGCGTACCGTCTTGTGCCATTAGAGGCAAACTACTGGTAGAAAAATGTGACATAGCTGTTATTGCGTGCGTAGGTACGCAACCATACATACATTGTGCATGGAAACGTATTAGCCGGCATTCAGGCCGCCTATGTAAATTTGCTGTATATAAAAACGTATGCCGGTTATCGAACTAGAAACATTTATTCATGCTGATATTGGCACATGCTTCGATCTTTCCAGGAGTATCGACCTACATACCTTATCCACAGCTAAAACCAAAGAAAAAGCTATTGCAGGCAAAACAAGTGGCTTGATAGGAATGGATGAAACGGTAACCTGGCAGGCCACTCATTTTTTTGTGCGCCAAAAATTCGCCTCTAAAATAACGGTCTATAATCGTCCTTTTCATTTCAGGGATGAACAACAAAAAGGCCCCTTCCGGTTATTTGCACATGATCATCTTTTCAGCGAAACGCAGGCCGGAACCTTAATGAAAGATATTTTATGCTTTCAATCTCCAGTGGGGTTATTGGGTAACCTGGCTGACCGGTTAGTGCTAACCCCGTATCTCCGACAGTTTTTAGCAGAGCGTAATGATATGATCAGGCATTTTGCCGAAACCGGCAAAGGGGTAGATTTACTGTAGGGGTAGCCCGTTCGTTTACAGCCATTTTATAACCGCTGCAGCTCAACGCAGGCAGATGTTTTTTATTAGCAGGCAGCGTGCTGTATATTGCCCCGGGCGTTTACAATCATCGCCGCCAGGTGTAAAAGCTGCTTTATATGGTCGATAAATACATAAATATGAACGGCAGTTATTTCATCCGCCACGGGGCTATCAGCAATAGCGGCATGGGTAAAACACTGCAGCCATCTTTTCCATTTTTGCAGTGAAGCCTGTTTAAAGAAGCCGCTTAAAAAATCATCCTCATTAGCATACTCATCATTCATTACCTGCAGCCATCTTGTATCATTTTTGAAACAGGCTGAATGCTGGAGCGGCTTTAAATACAGCAGGTAAGCTACTTCTATCAGTAGCTCCAATTGTTCGGCATAATGCAGGGCATTAGCCGGGCTGCCCCGGCGCCAGCAATATTTTTCCTTCAGTGCTGCCCTGCAAAACGCATCAAAAGCTTTTACATGCTCGGCAGGTTTGGCATAGCTGAAAAACTCCTGTAATACCTGCAATGGCGATACTTTCAGCGGATTACCTTTGTAGGTTGCCGCAATGCGGTTTAGGGTAACAAAGCGTTTTTTCATGGTGTTTTATTTTATTGCTTGATGCTTAATTGGTACCGTCATCCCTGGGCTACTGCCCATCAATAATTGGAGATTTCTCCGCTTCGCTACGCTCCGTTTCGCTTCGGTCGAAAAGACGATCTGAAATCGCCATCCCGATCGGATGTGGCGGAGCCCGTTCAGTCACTATCGTCATCCCGTCCAAAGGACTTCCTTTGGGGAGCGAAGCGCAGCGTAGCCGAAGGATCCACCCTTGTTAGCGACGGCCTTCTTTCCTATTCTATCTTTTTCCACCTTTTTCTTGATAAAAAGGTGGAGCCAAAAATCAAGGCTGTGATGTCTTCGCTAAAAATGAATTGCGTTACGCTAAAATGCCTGAACTCGCTTCGTAGAGCTAGGCAGTTACCAGGTTCACGCGGGCTCAAACAGCAGGCATTTTTACGCTCCACTTCATTCATTTTCTTAACGCTCATACATCAAGGCCGTTTCGCATCCGTTTCGATTAACTTGTTTCAGATGCAATTACTGGTAGGAAGTCTGCGTGCGTAAACCAATATTCACAGATCAGCGTTCGCCCCTGACACGGTAGGTACAATGGGGCGAACACACCACTATATTCACAGATGATAGTAGCACCCTTCCCGGCGGCAGGCCCGTAAGTGCCGCCGGGGGTCTTTTTTTCGTTCTTTTTTGGACAAGCAAAAAAGGACAAAGAAAATTTAACCTTGAAAAGCCAAATCTCAGCGTAAAGCCTCAGCTTATTGACATAAAGGCATCAGGTAAGAAGCTTCAAACATTACTCTCGTAACATCTGCGATCCGAAACATACTGCTTGCACGCAGCATTATCAAGGCGAGCCCGAACTCTCATGCTTAGCATTACTTATAATGCCCGGAAACGCCGTAATAATCCGCCCCGCGGCGTCAGCGATTACGGTAACCACCTGCGTAGCACTCCCAGCCACATCATAGCCCACAATGCTGCCCGCATCCCAAACCCTTTGCTGGTAGCAGCTTTGCGGCACCGGCTGTGGGGTAACTGCAAAAGCTTCTTTAATGATAGCCACAATACGCTCCACGCCAATAGTAAACTTACCGGCGCCGGGGTGGCGGGCCATCGGCGCATAATGCCGCTCCAGTATATGCGCCAATACCGATGCACTCAGCCACCAGTTATTACGCAACAGCTTTTTATGCTGTTTCAGCGGCAGCTGGTAAAAGGTGTCCTTATGCAATTGCTGTAGCCATTGCTCGGTATCGGCAATCAAAAATAAAATACGCAGCCATTGGGCCTCGTTAAACGGTTGGTGTGGTGTAGGTGTAGTAACGGCGTTCATAACAGGTGGTTTTAAAAGCACCCGCACAAAAAAGGCGTGGCGCTCAACTTACCGAACTGAGGTACTGGTATACCCTGCAACGATAAGAGAGCTCACGCCTAGGTTCGTGAGCTATTCTACTTATCATCTCGTTGCTAAGGAAAATTACCAGTTTTCAGTTCGAGATTCAAAGCGAATGGCTTCAAATATTTTCATGAAGTAATCGCAAATATAATGTCATTTATTAACGACTCTTCAAAGATAGTCAATTTGTGTTATGACACAAATTATTTTTTACTATTTCATTCGACCTTCATTTTACCAATGGAAAGTCAAATAGATAATGAATTAGCTGCAATTGGAAAAAGATTGCACCAATTAAGAAAGCATAGGAACCTTACTCAACTTGATCTTGAAGTGGCGTCTGGAATTCCTAATGCAGATATTAGCAGAATTGAAAATGGCAAAAAGAATATTGAAGTGATTACTTTAATCAAATTTTCATTAGCTCTTAAAGTAAAGTTGATGGAAATATTTAATTATGATGGCAAGCTCCCAAAATGAGGTAATCTATAGTACTTGTTTGATTTTTAACCATTCCACCTTACAGCAAATAATTCAGGATGGATAATATGGCTGATCAATTTCTTTCGGAGCTAGGCAACAAGCTGTCCTTTTACCGCAAGAAGAGAAACTTAAGTTACAGAGAGCTGGCTCAGCTGTGCAGTGTGGATCATAGTAAGATTAGTAAAATTGAAAAGGGTCAGGTTAATATTCAAATACTAACTATTCTTGAACTAGCAAGGGGTTTAGGTATTCAGCCCAAGAAGTTGTTTGATTTTGAAGTGGAGTTGGAGGAGTGAGATAACATCTTTTTCTGAAAACAATGAGCGTAATAATCCCAGCGACGCAGATAGCTGTAAGGCTTTTCAACACTTGAATTGTTAAGCACAGATCTTGCCCCGTTGTTATAGAAATACAATCTGACGAACTATAAGTCTCATATTTAAGACTTACCATCGAGTTTATCGTTGCATATACAAGAACGGCAATTACAACAATCAGGAGGCTGATTAGAATATAAAATATTGCTCTTTTTGCTTTGTACATTTGCTAGCTTGTTTGTGTCAATAACAAGGTCTCATGTTTCGGCACCAACAGTTAAAGATAAAGAATCAGATTTTACCTTTGCTAGTGTTTCCCACCAGCAAGCATCCTCAAATACCGGTAAATTTGCCGGTTCGATCGGTCGGTGAAAAATACCAGCTGCGGCGAGAAAGTTGAACATCTATTCGTCAGCCGCACTATTGTAAAACCGACGCTAGCACCAGTTTTTTTTCTTTCCGTTGTTAGGTTGTCTTGTAAATAAACCATCCGTTTCCAATTTCTCGAATCATAATTATTCTACTTGGGTTCATCTCTGGCAAGTCCTTTTTATCTTTTACATAAATATAGCCGACAGAATTGTCAACCATTCCACCAATTAAAAAGTTGATAGAGTTTCCTAATTCATAGCCACCTGTCGAAACAGAAGAGATGAAGAGTTTTTGATAGTCTGTTTTTAGATTTTCAATAAGATTGATACTTCTTTCTTCATCAACTTTTTCCTTTTCAAGTTGTGTAAGTGCAAGATTTTTTAGTTGTTCAAATTCTGATTGATTTGTTACAAAGTGCTTGACAATATTGTCGTCTAACTCAAGTGTTAGTCTTGCGTTGCCTAATTCAAATTCGTATTCTTCTTTAGAAGTGAACATTGCAAACTCCTTACTCTTTTTGTTTTTCTTACTTGATTTAATCATGTCGTCAACTTGTTCAGGTGTCATCTTTTCAAGTTCAATTTTTACTTGCTCAATAATTCCTGTCAATGCCAATGCACGAAACGCACTTACCTTCCAGGTTGTATCCTTCTCAAAATGCAAATAAGTGTCAAGTCCTTTGCCTAATGAGTCTAAAATTGTCATTGCTACAACCGCTGTTTTCTCTGTCTGTCCGAGTAACGTGAATTTTGTCGTTGAGCCACTTTGCAAATCTTGTCCGTTAGGTCGCCCTTTATATTCTCCTGTACTGTAATTGTCAATGTTTGGTAAACTGTCTTTGCCAAATATCTTTTTTGCCAAGTCCAGGGGCTCATATGTCTGTTCGTAAACTGTCGTTACAGCCAGAATTAGAGTTGTCAATATTACCGTTATGCGTGTCCATAAAATTGGTGCTAACTCAGAAATATGCGAAACAAGTATCATGATTAGTCGCTTATAAACGCTTATGAATACTTACAACGCTTTCCAAGTTTGCTTTAATTGTCAATAAATATTGTTAGTTGCTATCAGGCAATCCCTGGTGTTTCCATTGGCTTCCCAAAGCAGTTTTGCTAATGTACTTATTTTTTGCAAAATGAGATACGGTTTTCCGTATCGGGGCTGCAGGCATTTCTGAGAGATTCCTCGGCTTCGCCCTGCTACGCTCGGAATGACGGTACCAAAGGACTGACATCCGTGCCCCTGCCAGGTTATTTGTTTTAAACATTATAGGGCGATGTGTATTTTTAGCCCGAAAATTTCATCTGGTCTTATAGAATGAAAGCAATAGTAATAGGCGCTACCGGCGCTACGGGAAAAGAGTTACTGCAATTATTATTACAGGATGACAGCATTACCGAGGTAGCTGCCTTAGTAAGAAGGCCATTACCCCTGCAACATGAAAAATTGCAAACCCATGTAATTAATTTTGACCGGCCCGAACAGTGGCAGGATCTTGTTACCGGTGATATGGCGTTCTCCTGCCTGGGCACCACTTTAAAAGCGGCGGGCAGCAAGGAAGCCCAATACAAAGTAGATTATGAATACCAGCTGGCTTTTGCGCAGGCCGCAAGCCAAAACAGCGTTCCCCGGTTTATACTAATATCGGCAGGTATGGCCAATCCCAAATCGCTGGTATTCTACTCCCGTATGAAGGGAGCGCTTGAACAGGCTATCCGGGCGTTGAACTTTGAAAGCTTAACGATACTCAGACCCGGCTTGCTATCAAGACCTGGTACTGACAGGGCCGGTGAAAAAATAAGTGAATCGGTATTGCGCTTTTTTAACAGGCTGGGGCTGCTTAAAAGACTGGCGCCGCTGCCGGTACATAAACTGGCTATGCTGATGCTGCGCTATGGTAAACAACCTAACAAAGGTGTGCAGGCGCTGGAATCGAAACAGATCTTAAGGGAGATAAAACAATTTGCTTAATTACCTCAACACTTTCTCAAACGCTTTCCTGGGCGCCCCATATAAGATAACCTCGCCACAATAAATATAGCCCAGCTTCTCCAGTATCCTGAGCATGGCCGGGTTATCAAAATTGGTATCTACTTTAATGCTGGGAATCTGTTGCGTAATTGCATACTGCTCTATCGATTCAAGTACACGGGTAGCTATACCCTTACCGGCCACTTTATCAGATACCGCAATACGATGCACTACCAGGAAATCGCCATGGGTTAGCCAGGCGCCGTTGATGTTATCGTAGGCAGGTTCGTCATTTTTAATCAATGCGCTATAAGCTATTATTCCTGTCTCGTCTTCCAACACAAAGCCCCATCCGTTGCCGATATCCGTTTGTACAGTAGCCAGGTTAGGGTAGCCATCCTGCCATTGCCGGCTACCATCGAGCCTGCGGCGTTCAATGGCCTGCTGCAATATTTCCCAGATAGCATCAGCGTCGGCTACTTCGGCTTTCCTGAAAATAAATGGCGCCGCCTGTTCTTTATTCATCGCTTCCATGGCTGCAAATTAAGCACATCAGCCCCACATCTCTTTGGTTTCTTTTAAAGACTGCCGGATCATTTTTTCGAGTATGTCCAGGTTCATGTCATCAAGCTTCTTAAAATAAATGCAAGCTACGGCCTTTTTTATTTTGCCCAGCTGATCGACCAGTTTGCTTTGAACCGGGCTATCGCAGCTCAATATATATAGTGAAAACTGTGCTTTGCGTGGCGAAAAGCCTATCCGGCACATATCGCCTTCATGCCCGCTGGCATACTTGTAATGATACTTGCCAAACCCGATAATGGAGGGTCCCCACATGGTTGCTTTCTCTCCTGACAGGCGTTCCATTATTTCGATCAGCCTAAAACTATCCTCCACTTTTTTAGGATCGCTCCTTTTGATGAATGCGGCTACATCTTCTGCAGTAGCTTTCGTTTTATTCTCCGCCATTGTGCATCTTTTTTTGATCAGTACTATCGCTTATTGAAGGTACATAAAACGATCTGTTTGTAAATAGTTGTATTTTGATGTATGAAAAATCGTATCCCCTCTATTGACATAGTTAGAGGCCTGGTAATGGTGATCATGGTGCTTGATCATACCCGCGACCTGTTTCATGAAACAGCGCTTACCCAACAACCTACCGACCTTACAACTACTACCGCACCCCTATTTTTCACCCGCTGGATCACCCATCTTTGCGCTCCTACTTTCGTATTCCTGTCGGGTACATCTGCCTGGTTGTCTCTTCAAAATAAAAGCAGCGTAAAAGAACACCGTAGATTTCTTTTAAGCAGGGGCATATGGCTGATCATCCTGGAGCTAACCCTTGTCAACTTTGGGATATGGTTCGATATTCATTTTGGGGTTATACTGATACAGGTGATCTTTGCTATTGGTTTTGGCTTTGTCATCTTATCACTTTTATTGAGCCTGCCCAACAGAACTATATTAGTTGCAGGCATCGTGATCATGGTATTTTCAGGCTTGCTGCCCCTGTTGCCCCTGCCTCAACAGAATGCCGGCACTACTATATTGAACGCTCTTTTCCAGCCGGCCTTTATACAGCTTAGTGAGAAACACAATCTTATTTATGGGTACCCGCCCCTGCCCTGGCTGGCCATCATGCTTGCAGGGTTTGGTTCGGCCCGTATGTTTACAAAGGATGCCGCTACCGTGCGGAAGACCTGCATACAAACAGGTATTGCATTGATCGCCCTTTTTATCATACTCAGGGCCATTAATATTTATGGAGATGCCGCACCCTGGTCCTGGCAGAAAAACAGTACATTCTCATTCCTTTCGTTGCTGAATGTTACCAAGTATCCTCCTTCTGTACAGTACGCTTTACTCTTCTTAGGCTTTATGTTCCTGCTGCTGGCCGTGTTTACCAATAGCCGGAATCGCTTTTCAAAAATATTAGCGGTATATGGCAAAGTACCCTTATTCTTTTACCTGGTACATTGGTACCTGATACACACGGCCCTGATAGTAGCTATACTCGCAAGCGGCTTTACTGCCGGCGATCTTGTTTTTGGCTTCAACTTTGGCCGGCCGGAGGCATTTAAGGCTTTCTCCCTGCCTGTTGTTTATGGAGTATGGCTGCTGGCGATACTTGTATTGTACCCGCTATGCAAGCGGTATGGCGCTTACAAAACTGCACACCGTACCAACAAATGGTTAAGTTATCTGTAAAAAAAATAATCATGATTTCACCTGCTAAATCTTAATTTGGTATCCTAAAAAAATGGCTATGGGCTTATTCGACTTTATTAAGAACGAACTGATTGAGGTTATTGAATGGGTTGACACTTCTGATAACACCATTATCTGGAAATTCCAGGACAAAGGCAATAATATTAAGAACGGCGCCAAGCTAACCGTGCGTGAAAGCCAGGTAGCGATACTAATGAACGAAGGCGAGTTTGGTGATGTATATAACCCCGGATTACATACGCTTACTACCAGCAATATGCCGGTGATCACCACGTTGAAGTCGTGGAAATACGGTTTTAACAGCCCTTTTAAGGTAGACATTTATTTCATCAACACCCGCCAGTTTACCGATTTAAAATGGGGTACATCAGGCCCTGTGCTAATGCGCGATCCCGAATTCGGCCAGGTGCGCATCAGGTCTTTCGGCAATTTTGCCATCAGCATTGTAGATGCTAAATTATTCATCACTGAATTTGCCGGCACCAATCCATTTGCTCGGGTAGACGCGGTAGAAGAAACGCTGCAGGGCATTGTATCAAGTAAATTTGCTGAAGCGCTGGCCCAGGCCAATGTAACGGCTTTAGATCTTGCCGCTAATTTTCACTCCATCGGTGAAAAAGTAAAACCAGCCTTTCAAAAAGAACTGGACAGCTATGGTATAGCACTGGAGAAATTCTTTATTGAAAACGTGTCGCTACCGGAAGAGGTAGAAAAAATGCTGGATAAAAAAACGCAGCTGAACATTTTAAAAGGCAGCCTGAACGATTTTAACCAGATGCAGGGCGGCATTGCGCTCGAAAAGCTGGCAGATAATGATGCAGCCGGCAATATGGGCGGACTGGGCGCCGGGGTGCTGCTAACCAACCTGATGGGGCAGGCCGGTCAACCGCAGCCAGCTCAACCCGCCGGTAAAGCTGAAGACAAAGCGGCCATACTGGAAACACTAAAGCAGCTGGGGGAACTAAAAGCCCAGGGTATTCTTACCGAAGAAGAATTTAACGCAAAAAAAACGGAGTTGCTGAGCAGGCTATAATATGCAGTTTTTAAAAGAACACCCTTGTCCTAATTGCAACTCGGAGCTCAATTATGATGCAGATAGAAATGCATTGAAGTGCCTGCATTGCGGCGCGCAATTTCCCATTGAAAAAAGCAGCCAGGTTGTAGAGGAAAACAATATCCAGTTATTTAAGGATGCGGCGGCCATTCCGCTGGAGCCGGTGGTTACCGTTACTTATAAATGCAGCAAGTGTGGCCAGGAAACACAGGCGGGAGCCGATATCGCTTTTTTTGAATGCCGAAACTGTGGCAATAATGTTTTAAACCCCGAAGCTTACAAAACCCGAACCATTACGCCTACGGGTATATTGCCTTTCCAGCTATCCAAGCAGGAGGCGTTGGATATTTTCAAACAATGGATCGGTAAAGGCTTTTGGAATGACAGCAGCCTGAAAGAGCTTTCGCTGGCCGATAAACTGGAGGGGCATTATATTCCTTTCTTTACCTTCGATTGCCATACCTACAACCATTGGGAGGGATATGCAGGCACTTATTACTATGAAACCATCCGTACCAAAGATGCCAACGGCAAGGAAGTAACGCAAAACATACAGCGTACACGCTGGTATTGGCGCGAGGGTTCTTTTGAACGCTTTTTTGATGATATACTGGTTTGCGGCAATAAAAGAATTACGCAGGAGCAGATCAATACCATCTATCCTTTCAACCTGCAACAGGTAGAATTGTTTAATCCTGAGTATTTGCTGGGATGGCATGCGCAGGCATTTGATAAAGCATTGTCTGACACATTTAATGCCGCCCGCGATGAGATTGATAACCGCGTACACCAGGAGGCAGCGCAGCGCCTGGCAGACGATACTTATAAAGACCTGAGTGTACAAACCCGTTATACCAGCGAAACCTTTAAGCAGGTGATCTTACCGGTTTGGCTGTGCCAATACCTTTTTAAAGGGAAAACCTATCATTTTATCATTAATGGCCAAACCGGGGCCATTAGTGGCAAAAAGCCTCTGTCTGCCTCTAAAATTGTAATAGCCATAATCATAGCCATTATTATCATCGCAGTATTGTATGGCATGAGCCAATAAGCCACACCGGAGAGAACCGGAAGCTATAGTTCTCCGATCTGCTTTAAAATAAAATCGGCGCGGTTCTCCACGGTATCTTTGGGTACATCTGTTACTTCATACCCATAGCGGGCATAGGCTTCCTTCAAGGCTTCATAAGTTCTTACGGCTTCTGCCCAGGTTTGTTTACGTTCCCCGTCTGTTTTATAAATTTCTTTCCAGGGCGGTAGTATAAATACAGTGCGTGCATAAGTGCAGGCTGCCACCAGTTTATTAATTTCATTGGAAACAGGTATACCTTCCATCATCATATAACATACGGCATCGATCAATCCCCGATCAAAAAAAACAGGTTTGGCAGCGGATTTGCCAGATGGTGCTTGCTGGTAAGCACGCTTACTCTCTTTTAACATCAGCTGTGCATATAACTCCCTGTTTAACCAGGGCACCCCCTCACCATTTGCGGCCACCTGTTCCCGTATAATACGCCTGGCGTCTTCCGGAACTAATGTAAATCCCCTTTGCCCCAACCGGGTTAATACAGTTGTTTTACCAACACCGGGACCTCCCGTTATTACATAATAATTACTTTGTTGCACACTTACCGGTTATTTAAAATGTTTCCTGATATACTGCCTGGCTTCCTCCTGTGTTAATACGGCAAAATCACGGTAGCGATGATGAACATCGATGATCTCTTCCAATGCATCTGTTACCAGTTGCCGGTTATCCCAGCTTTTAAGATGGGCTACTACCGTTGGCAGGCAGCCTTTTTTATAGGCGATCTGGCCTATTACATGAACTAATGTATTTCTGACCCTGGCTGTTTCATCATGCTGCAGCTCCATTAATAAAGGCAAAATGTCTTCAGGGTGCTTCCTGCCTCTTAATTCAATACCGTGGCAGATTTCCCTTCTTATTTCCTTGTCATCATGGTGCAGATATTTGCGGACCCAGGCTAAAACCGGCAGGGGGTTTACCTCTCCCATCTTTTTGATCGACCCTATAACAGCATTCCGGGGCGAATGATGTACATCCATTAAACCTTTATCAAAAAAGTGCTGTACCACACCAAAATCTTTCTTTCCTATTTCCCCGGCAGCATTGATTACAGTTTGCCGTATCTTAAAATCATCTTTTTGCAACAGGGTATTCAACAAAGTAATAACGGCCGGTTGCAGCTCTTCCTGCTCAAAATAAATACGCCCGGTAGCCAGGTAACCGGCTTTCCGTATATAGGTATCTTCGTTTGAAAAGTACATAACCGGCTTTTCTGTAGCTGATGAGGCAAGCGCATCGGCTATATTCTTTTTTATAGCAGCCGATAAGGCTGTTCTTTCATCTTTTGGCAGATCGTAAAATGCCATATACTCCTTTTATTACCTATCAAATAAAATATGCAATAGAATCTTATAGTCAGGGCGGTGCGGCAAAAAAATATAGAGGACAGGGTTATTTATTATTGGGAGAACTCCAACGCCTCATTGCTCACCTCGCTATCTTTTCTAAAAGAAGAAACAGGTGTTTGATCTGCGGGAAGCGTTAACGAAAAAGCCGTTCCTTTACCCGGGGTACTGGTAAAATGTAATTGTCCGCCCATTTTTTCAGCAAACTCTTTACAAAGCATCAGTCCCAGGCCGGTACCTTTTTCCGATTCTGTTCCCCTTCTTGAGCCCGACTCCATCCGGAACATTTTCGTTTGCATAGCGTCTGGGATACCAATACCATTATCCTTTACCACGATTATACACTTATCGGCTTCCGTTACAGCAGTGATCCATACATTACCGCCCTTATGTGTAAACTTTATCGCGTTCATTAAAAGATTACGGATAATTAATGCCAGCATCTGCGCATCAGCTTTTACGCGTATATGGCCCGGAAGATCGATACGAAACGATATTTCTTTTTTAAGGCTGATGCTTCCGGCCAGCTCTGCCACATGGGTAAGCGCTTCCTTAACATTTAGTATTTGCAGATCTGCATGGAGGCGGTGCTCCTGGGTACGTGTCCAGGCCAAAATGTTGGAGAGCATAAATGAAGTATTGCGTGTCATGCTTAGCAATTGTGCATTCATTTCTTTCTGCTCCTGCTCATCCAGGTCAAATTCGGCCAACAGCTCCAGGTATCCCTGGAGAGACGCAAGCGGCTCTTTCAGGTCGTGTCCGAGGATAGACAACAGTTTGTTCTTGGTTTGATTAGCTTCTTCTAAAGCAATAGATTGGGCAATAAGTTCCTCGCGCTGCCGATTGTACGATTTGCGGACGAACATGGTGACAATAAAAATAAATATGATAATACCTAAATAAGAAAAAAATACATCTATAAACCTGCTTGTTGTATCGCTATACGTTAGTGCAATAAAACCGGGATTTTGGTACTCCACCACCATTAAACCCGACATCAGCAATATGTTAAGCGGCAGCCATATATAATATTGCTTCATGGGGGCAGTTGCCGCCGAAAGAAAAAATGCTACCAGGAAAATAATATGGTTAGGACCGTTAATGCCCGAATTATAATAATAATTCACCACCAGTGCTATATTTAAAGCTACCTGGAAAAGTGTGGCACTCAACCCGTATAACTTTTTAAACCTGGACAGGTAATACAACACCCCTACCAGCAGCGCCACAACTACCAATATCAGGTAGAGCTCCATTGTAAGCAAAAAATAGGATATGGGTGAATATAGCAGTACGCATACAATAAGCGCAATACAGGTTGCATGAAAAACCCTCGATTCTAAGGCAAACTGATCCTTATCACCTATTAACCATTTCCAATAACGAGCCATACCGAATTGTTTATGAGGGCTGAAGCAGTGTCAACTTTTAGTGGGCATTTGTACTCTAAACGCGACAATTTAAGAAGTAAAGATAACAGTTTTGATGCTGATTCCCTACTCACCCTGCAAAATACAAAACAAATTTTCGGCGCTTTGGAAAAAAGATACTAACGCCGGTAAAAAACAGCGATTCTTAATCTACATTAATTGCCGGGATGGCAAAGCGCTTTAGTTTTGCATTTTATATCAAAAATTAACAATACACATGAAACGCTACTTACTCATTGCAGCAGCATTTTTAAGCCTTTCGGCTTTTACATTTAATAATTTATGGAAGAATGACCCGGCCCATTCCCAGCTGGGCTTTACAGTAACCCACCTGGGCATTAATGATATTTCCGGTTTTTTTAAAGATTTTACCGTGTCGGTTGAATCAGCTAAACCCGACCTGAGTGATGCGGTGGTTACCCTGTCTGCTAAAACAGCATCGGTTGATACTAGAATTGAGGCCAGGGACAACCACCTGAAAAGTGCAGATTTCTTCGATGCCGAAAAATTCCCTGAAATTTCCTTTAAAAGCACCGGCATTAAAAAGGCAGGAAAAGACGCGTATAAACTAAGCGGCGATTTAACGCTTCATGGCGTTACCAAACCAGTGGTAGTAGACCTGTTGTACAAAGGCAAAACACAGAATCCCATGAGTAAAAAAGAAACCATAGCCTTCCAGGTTACCGGCAGCATTAAACGTTCTGATTTTAAAGTAGGTGAAAAATTCCCTGACGGTATGGTGAGCGATGTAGTGCGTATTAAGGCGGATGGAGAATTTGCTCAATAATACAATATATTAAGATACATAAATGGAAATGGCAACTTCAGGGTTGTCATTTTTTTTGCCTGCAACTGCCTTCGTTAATGAATTACGGTACCGGCGCGGTAAATCTATAAATTAAATGAGAGACCGGGCTTTCGATTGTAAAAGCTCTTTGGTATAGGTATAGCAGTGATCAAATATGGCTTTGCCTTGCTTTTTATCAAACATACTAAACCGGGTCATCTCGGGCGGGTCTATAAATAAATCACAAAGATGTGCTTTATTATACACATTATTATTAATGCTCAGGTGCACAATACGGTCGAACAACTGCCGGCCTGCAGGAACCAGTTGCTTTCCCGGCGCAATTGCATTCACATGTACGCCAATCAATTTATCACATCGTCCCTGTAAAATTTCTAACGGCAGGTTGTTTATAATTCCTCCATCTAAAAAATGTTCCCCTTTTACCGTAGCCACCGGGAATATAAAAGGGATGCTTGCCGATGCGATCAATGGTTCAAACAGAGGCCCTTCAGAAAAAAACTGTGTCTTTCCCGTAACAATATTGGTTGCGGTAACGTATAACGGAATTTTAAGTGCGCTGAAATTATCTTCGGGCAAAAAGGTTTTAAACAATGGATAAAACATATGAGGAGTAAAAACAGCATATCTTCTTAACCTGAACGCCGAAAATCCAAAAAACTGGAGAGCGGGCAATTTTTCCATGATTATATCCGGCCTGTTTCCCATAGCATAAAAGGCGCCTACAATGGCTCCTGCGCTGGTGCCGGCAATTATATCTGGTTTAATGCCATGCTCTTCCAATGCCTTTAATACGCCTAAATGGCCTATACCCCTGAGGCCACCTCCCGATAATACCAGACCAATAGTCTTTTTTCTGCGGAAAAACGACAGCACCTTTTTTATTTATATAAAACAGAATAATACAATGATGTGGAAATAATTCTGTTAAAACCCTTTAAGATTAATTCACGAGCCGATCGCTTCCGGAGCTTCTGAAAGGTTCTTAACCTACATTATTTAAACCGCAAAAGGAAGGTAGTACATTCGTTTAATAAAAAGGAGGATAATATGAAGAATTTAAAAGCTTACGCTGTTGTAAATGCAACCACTAACCTGGATAGCTTTAAACAGGTAACCGGAAAATTCGATGGCCTTGAAGTGCAGTATGAAACAGATGTGGAGCAAGCCATCAATACGTTCAGCCGGCAAAGTTTTGATTTACTGATCATTGATAAAGGCCTGTCGCACGAAGATTATAATAAGCTGCATAAAGTGGCCGATGTATTACACCCCGATGCCGCATTGGTAGCATTTGTAATGACGGATGAAGAATTTATTCACTACAAGCTGGCAGGATTATTGGCTAAATGGGCTGACGCGCAATCTGAAAGCAAAACAAATTTTATAGATAACCCTAAATTGTAATAATTAATGAAACCTGAATTTGAAAATATACCCCTGGTACAAAACGAAGATAAGTCACGCTTTGAAATAGTTATCGATGGCCTTTACGCCTATATTGAATATGAAGTAGACGAAGACGGGCTGATTGCATTGGTGCATACAGAAGCTGACCCGGGTTTATCTGGAAAGGGAGCGGCCGCTGCATTGGTTGAAAAAACATTATTGCAGTTAGAAAAAGAAGGTAAGCAGATTTTACCCTATTGCCCCTACGTGTTTGCCTACATAAAAAAGCACCCGGAGTGGAAACGCATTGTGCATCCAGGCTTTCCGGCTTATCATCAGCTTTAATTGATTATTTTTAGTACCGCTTAATTGTTGATACTATGTCAAATATTGGAATGATACATGAAGAGCAGGCGGCTAATATCGGGAACTTCCTGGTAGGCCGCCTGTTGCCGTTTCGTGAAAAAAGATCAGTAGGACCCTTTGTATTTATTGATCACATGGGACCGGCCTATATGAAGGATTACCAGAACTTTGATGTTGCCGCACATCCCCATATCGGCCTTTCTACATTAACTTATCTTTTTGAGGGATCGATCTTTCATCGGGACAGTATAGGCAGCGCTGTTGAAATTAAACCCGGAGCAGTTAACTGGATGACCGCCGGCAAGGGTGTGGTTCATTCTGAAAGAACGCCCGAATACCTGCGTCATACCGATAAAAGCCTGCACGGGTTCCAGATATGGGTGGGGCTTCCCGCTGAGCTGGAAGATTGCGAGCCATCTTTTCATCATACAGAAGCAGCCGATATTCCTGCATGGCAGGAAGGAGACATTGCATATAAGCTGATTGCCGGTGAAGCCTTTGGAAGAAAATCGCCGGTACCGGTGCATAGCAAATTATTTTTCCTGGAAATTAAAAGCGCTGTTGAGCAAACCATTAGCATTGGTAAAGATCTTTTTGGAGAAGCGGCAATGTATGTGCTGGAAGGCACTGTAAATATTGAAGGTAACGACTATGGCACCAAGCAATTGCTGATTGCTAAAAATGCCACGCTTTGTGAGTTTACACTTCGTGCCGATACCAGCGTATATATTTTTGGAGGCGAGCCCTTCGAAGAGCAGCGCTTTATTTACTGGAACTTTGTAAGCACCAGCCGGGAAAAAATAGAAACAGCAAAGCAAAACTGGCAGGCGCAAAACCTGGCTGCTTTTTCCAAAGTACCCGGCGACGACCAGGAATTTGTGCCATTACCACAACCTAAGCTGGGGTAATAGCCTCTTTTTATTGCTGCATCATTTCAGCCACTGGTATAAAGAAAAATCTGCTGTCCCATCCTGCGTTGCATTGGTTATTTCAATTGCAATGCGGTTGTTCCATTGTTTCACCAGGTGCATAAAGGACGAAAGGTTTATATCGTCTGAATGCCGCTTGGTTCTTACATCTTTTTCCTGCCAAACCAGCTCCCCGTTAATGAATATTCTTACATCGCCGGAAGCATACAGCTTTAAACCCAATCCTTCGGGCACCTTACCAAAATCTACATCCTGGTACAAATAAACATTGCTTCCTTTCTTCACTTCAACAGGTTGTTTGCTTTTTTCAAATTTAACAGGCCCTGTAAGCCAATCTCCGGGCGGCGGCTGGTACGATGAAAAAATAAACGGGCGGTCCGTTTCCGTTCTTTGGTTTACAAAAAGAATACGCCCGTCTGCATCATTATAAACGGGTTGATGTAGTTTCTGCAGCAACGTTTCAGGCATTTTTACTACTTCCCGGTCGTAAGTAATCAAACCATTTACTTCGCCCTCCACATCCGTTGTTTGCGTGTAAATAGCAGCAGAGAGCCCGCGCTTTACCATTAGCGCTACATTATGCATCAATTCGGTATACTCCTTAACCAGCGTATCTGTTTCGGTGTAAGTTCTATATCCCCAGTTCCTTTTATTGGCATCCCATATATGGTCTTTAACTACCAGCCCCAAACCACCAAATTCTCCCAGCACCATCGACCGCCACGGGTTTTGATCTATCACGCCCATTGCCGGCCCGGGGTATTGATGCACATCCAACACATCGCCCACACCCCGGTCCGTCCAGCCACTGGGCGCATCAACCAAACGGGTACGATCATATTGCTGTGTCCACCCCGCTATTCTTTTGGTATCGTACTGTCCCCACCCTTCATTAAAAGGCACCCACATAGCTATCGAAGGGAAAAAACGTAAATGATCAATAATGGCCTTCCATTCTTTTTCAAATTGAACAGCAGACTCCTGTGGTCGCACCCAATCCTGCGCATCCTGGGGTTTTACATAAGATGCATGGCTGGTATTTAAAAATCCCGAAGGCATATCCTGCCAAACCAGCATGCCGATAGAATCGGTCATGTAATAATAACGGGAAGGCTCTACCTTGATATGTTTACGAATAGTATTAAATCTCATCTCTTTCAGCTTCACAATATCGTACATCATGGCCGCTTCGGATGGAGGCGTCAGCAACCCGTCGGGCCACCAACCCTGGTCGAGCGTACCCAGGTGAAAAACCGGCTTATTATTCAGAGCAAGGCGCATGTAGCCGTTTTTATCTTTAATCATACTGATCTTGCGCAATGCAAAATAGGTATTGAACTGATCAACAATTTTTCCTTTTTTCTTAATCGTAATAGTAGTGTAGTATAATTGAGGATCTGCTGGAGTCCATAGCTTTGCACCGGGTATGGGAAGAATCAAATTATTCTGAAAAAACAGCGTAGTGTCCTTTACAGTTGTATTCCCGTTTTTTATGGAGATATTTAATTCGTGGGACCTTGTGAGATTCTCTGCCTGGAAATTAAAATATACCCTGCTGCGGTCTGCATCCGGCATAGGATATACATGAGAGATATGCTCCTTGGCAACGGCTTCCAGCCACACGGTTTGCCATATCCCCGAAACTGCTTTATACCATATGCCCCTGGGGTCTAATACCTGCTTGCCGCGCGGTTGCAAGTCCGTATCCGTAGGGTTCCAAACAGATACTATAAGCTCCTGCTCGCCCTTACTTTTTAGGTAAGGACTGATATCTGCCTGGAAAGGATCCGAACCGCCCTTATGTGTAACTGCCAGCTTCCCGTTTACCCAAACCTTTGTTTCCCAGTCTACGGCTTCAAAATGAAGTATGATATTTTTCCCTTCCCAGTTAGGCGGAATAGTAAAGCTCCGGCTATACCAAAGCTCCTGGTCGGGCAACAGGGGCTTTCCTACACCCGATAAAGACGACTCTATGCAAAACGGAACCAATATTGAGCCCTCATATTGAGACGGCTTTCCTGCGCCCTTTTTCTGTACACTATAATTCCAGAGACCATTTAAATGCTGCCAATCGGCCCGCTGCATCTGTGGCCGGGGATGTTGTTGCCAAACGTTATCAGGACTTACCGCACGTCCCCATTTAGTTGAAAGCGATACCGGTGCCGGTTTATAATCCTGCGCCTGCGCAGCCAAGGCTGCCAGGGCGAGTATACTGGTTAAGAGTTTGTACATTAAAATGGTTTTAAGCAGGGCTTGTCAGAAGTACCGGTCATTGCTCACCTCGGTCACACACACGTTTGCAGGCTAACAAAGTCCAACGCAAAAATACCGGCTATCATCCGAAATACTGATAACTATTTCCTCAAAATGCGGGCCTGTTTTCATCAAAAAGAAAAAAATTGCCGGGAAGAAGTATGTAGAATATAGCGAAAGAATGAGCCTAGTAGCTGCTTCCCGTAAAAAAGCTAATGCTATTTTCTACTCCCGGGTTAATCAGCATATACCGCAGGGCCAATGGAAGCCTATAACCTTAGCGGGCGATAATTGTATGTATTTTTGCTGTTATCAAATTTAACCGGGTTAAAAATTGACACAGATGGCAGATCATGTTGGGGAGCATACAGTAAAAAAGAAGAGTGGGCGGCACTTTATACGCAAACATGGCTTCTCCATACTAATGGGAGTGATCATCGTTATTCTTTTAATAAGTCCCGAAGCCAAATCCTGGGTGATACGGCAGGTAATGCATACGGGGTTCTATAATGCTAAGATGGAGAAAAAGGCTACGCCCCTGCCACAGATGGAGACGGGATTTGATTTTGAGGATGAAAAGGGCAATATACAAAACACCTCTTCGTTACGGGGAAAGGTTGTATTCATTAATTTCTGGGCATCCTGGTGCCCTCCGTGCCGCGCAGAATTCCCCTCTATCGAAACGCTGTATTCAACTTTCAAAAACAACAGCAATATCTTTTTTGTAATGATCAATGAAGACGATGATGGGGCGGCAGGCCGGAATTTCCTCGACAAGAAACACTATATCACCCCATTGTTCAAAATCAGATCCACAGTTCCACCCACTTTATATAATGGCACTTTACCTACTACGTTAGTTTTAGACAAAAGCGGGAAAGTGGTCTTCCGGCACGAAGGGTTTGCCAACTATGCATCAAAAGACTTCATCAACCAGATCAATACACTTTTAAAAGAGTAACCGGTGAAGATCCCCCGGCAATGGTATGCTGCTTAGGGCTTTACTATAGCCCAGCCTTCATAATGGCGTAAGATGATCTCGCCGTTGGCGCTGGGCACATAATGCACAAAAGGATAGAGTTCCTCCCGCGATATGCCCCGGCCAGTGAGCGTATTGATGCATTGCACCAATACTACACCCTTATCTATTAACGGCTTCAGCAGCTCCCCGTAATTATTAGCTTTAAGCAACATTTCTATACCATCGCCAAAGGCCAGCAGCTCAATAAAAAGTTTACCCTCCAGGCGGGGATCCTTAAGCACATTGGTAATATTGCCAATAATGCTCTTTATTTTACTCCCCGATTCATTAATTACATACAGCGCATGGTACTGTTGCGAAGCAGCAGCAGCGGGCCTGAAATTACTGTTATTAAGCTCTTTTATATAATCCATCGCCAGTTAAGATTTTAAATGAAGCACCATATCATGCCAGGTAGCGCCTCCGTGGGTTGATTGAGATATACCCCTATTTGTAAAACCAAACTTTTCATAGTAGGCTACCAGGTGTTTTTTACAGGTAAGTGTAATACCTGCCCTTTTCTGTTCTTTTGCTTTTTCGATCAGGTGGTCGATCAGCTTACCTGCATACCCCTTCTTGCGGAATTGGGGCAACACCGCCAGTCCAAAAACAGATTGCCAGGCCCCGTTTTCATCATGCAGCTCCGCGTGCTCGAACATGGCATCGTTAATGGTTATATGATTAGTGACCATGCCATTAATATAACCCACTAATTGCCCCTCATCTTCAAGCAGCCAGAAATGACCGGAAAATACCCGCAGCCTTTTTTCAAAAGCAGCTGCAGAAGCTGCTTCGTTAGCAGGAAAGCATATATTTTCAACAGCGCTTATCGCTTGTAAATCGTCTATTGTTGCATTTCTGACATTCATATTCTGATATAGGAAGTAAAGGTACTAAATCACCCGCAAGGCTTACAAGGCCGGGCCGGCGGGAGTGCCTCATCCATAAGCAGGTAAGGTTGCAAACCCTATTCGTATAACCCGTTTACATAGCGCCAGCTGTTTCCCAGGCTATCCGTTACTTTTACCGTAGGCCTGATAGCGTTTGGGCCTGTATACGTAATGGTTTTTGTGGTACCTAATGGCACATGCGTAAAGGCGCCGTTATTAACCAGTTCATACCACTGGTATTGAACGGCCGAAGCATTTTCGGGTTTAAGCCCGTTGTAGGTATAGTGTGCCGTGTATTGGTTGCCGCTTTTCGACCGGGTAACATTTGATGCGTAGGGTTGATTGGCCGCAGGCCCTTCATTGGCATTAAAATAAATATTCAGCTGTTTCAGGTAATCGGTCCGGTTGGATATTGTTCCCGACTTATAAAATTTTGCAATCAGATCGTGATCGCTGGCGTTGGTATGTACACTGATGCTGCGGTTCCGACTCCTATACATTCCTGAGGGGTTGGTTACTGTTCCAAGGCTGGTACCATTCAACCATACGTCGGCGGCATCCACCCCGTTGTTTCTATAGTACCGGACATGAAGGATGGCCACTTTAAAATAGATATCCGGCAATACACCCGGTAAAAAAACCGAGGGGCTCGTAACCCGTAATGCGCCACCGCCAAATCCAACATAATAATCGTTAGTGGTTGCAATAGCCTCCCAATCGGTTCCGGGCATTTTCCTGAAAACCAGGGTAACCTCCTCCGGAATATTGTATAACCCGCCTGTAGAAACAGCAGAGTTATAAGCTACTTCACCCGATAAATACACCGCATCTGATTGATTGGTTATAGCAATACTCCCGTTTAAATATTTAGGTATTCCAAGGGTTGGCGTACTGGTTCCGGCATATTTAATGTCCGCATTTCCTTTGCTGTCGGGAATAGTCATTACCGCATCTCCGTTATGGCATAACTGACCCCTGGCGTTTAAAGCTTTGGTAGCATAATAAGCATTATCTATATAGCTTTCAAAACTAAACCGCTGAGATAAAGGATAGCCCGCGTTATTAACAACTACAGTGTTTATCGATTGCAGGTATTTGAGCTTGGCGCCACCCTCTAAAAAATTAAACCGGGGATACAGCGCCGCCGATGTATCGGCCATTACGCCCATATCCGATAGCACCGTTCTTACTCCATCGGTATACCTGGTATACAGGATATGATTAGCTGCAGTTCGCTCCAAAGCCAGCAACGATGTTCCCAAAGGCCCGTGATAGGTATATATGCCATTTCCCTTACTGATAAAAATATTACCGGCATCAACACCTATTTCGTACAGCTGAGAGGGCAGGTTATTGTTGATGGTATAAAAGGAAGCAGTGGGACGTGAGGTTCCGCCCTCAAACGTAAAAGCCACCAGAGATGATACTCCCGGCGGCATCATTAAATTGGGAGCGTATGCAGAGCTTCCGTTGTAAACACGGCCTGTAAAATCGAACGAATTATTGGTGGCTACAAACGGTAATGCGCCTTCGCCCTGCGGTAACGAATCCCTGTATACAGCGTTAGGCAACAAGGTACGGTTTACCGGGTCGATATTATTGCCACCGGGTTTATTACCGCTGGAGTTTATTTGTGAAGGATCATCTTCTCTTTTACAGGCATGTGTCACTAATACCGCAAAAAAAAGTAAATATAAATAGACGATTGTTTTTATGCCTGTTCTCATACTGCAGTTACTGGGGGTGATGATAACAGTGCAAAATTATATGAATATTATTGGGTATACAAAACAGCGCATGCCACGTACAGGAGGCTCCTGGCCCATCCGGCTTATTATACCGCGTACACGCCGGCTATCTGCTATCCGGGGAACAACTGCAGCCAACAGCACGGCTATTTTTTGTATATTCGACAGGCCAATTACCTCTAATAAACCTGATACAGTCATGCTTAACTCTCTCTGGTGGATGACGTTTTATGTACTGCTGCTGTTTGTTTCTTTACTGCTAGGTATCCGGTATGGAACGGCGTATAAGAAAAAACAGGCGTGGGAGAGCTCGGGCATCGAAAATGCTATTATCGGCATTTTTGGCTTGATCATTTCATTTACTTTTCTGCAGGCCGGTAATGCGCACAGGGAGCGATCGGCCAACCTGCACCGCGAGGTGAATAATATTGATATGTTGTACCGCTACAGCCGGGAGCTGCCTGATTCTATGTACCAGTACACCCGCAATATGCTAAGTGTCTTTTTACAGAACCAGCTGGTATATGAAAAAACGGGCGATATAACCACTTTTAGCACTGCCCAAAAAATGAGTGATGCGTACTGGCAAAACCTGAGAAAGTTTAAAAAGCAGGCAACGCCGGAACAGGCTGAAACAGTAGATAAGATATCAGGGTATTTTGAGCAGATCATGGCTGCGGTCACCTTATATGCTTATGCCAATTATGAGCGCACGCCGCTGTTTATTATGTTTCTACTGATCACCGTATCGCTGCTCATTGGCTTCCTGGTAGGCTTTATGAACGGCATCAAAAGCCGTGTTCACTACCTGGTGCCGGTTATTTACTTTGTAACCATTTCGCTCACCATGCTGGTGATCAGCGACCTTAATAACCCGAGGATCGGCCTCATCAGGCCCGGCTACCATCATATACAGGCGGCATATGATTTTATCAAACAGCGGTAATAGTGTTGAGGCGTGCTATCAACCATCTGTTGATACAGATAATACGCAATAACAAAAGAGGATCGTCACCCCAAGCGGAGCGCAGCGGAGTCGAAAGGTCTCATGTTATTAATGCCACGAATACGCGAATAATGCGCCCCCATTAACACAACAGATGTCAGCCTGAGCATGACGAAGGCAATTAGATAGGCAAATGCCAGAAAGCTCCCAATTGTTTTACAAAGAATAAGTACATTAGCAAAATTGATTGGGGCCCTATCGAACACTTATTTTGGAGTTAATTAAGATCGCTCATAACCAGAAATAACAGACTGATATGATTTTTCGAACCATTACTTTCCTATTGATTTTATTTGTTAGTTGCAAAACGGCATCGAAGACGGTTCAAAAAAAAATACTGGCTGACGACAATAAAGATGTTGTAGTGCTTTCTTATCTTATAAAAGACTATATGCGGAATACCCGCAACACCAATTTTACCCTCGAAGACATCATTAAAAAGGACACCTCAGGACGGATTACAAAAAACTTTTCAGGCCTAGAGGTTGGTAATTGGTCAGATCCGTGGAGAGGCGGCTATGCCGTATATTTTAAATTCGCAGACGGAAGAAACAACAACTCAGTTAAATTAACGCAGGATGAAAGGATGCCGTGGAAGGTAACCACTAAAACAAAAATTGGCAGGAATAAGACGCAACTCGCCCAAAAATTTGACGGGGAAATTCATTTTCATTTTCCTGAAAGAGGGTACCATATTAATGAAATCGTACTAAAAAAATCTCTGTAAGCAGTGACAGGCTTCATGTAGTAAGCAAATGAAAAACGAATATCAGCCACCCACTACCATCTTCGAATGTTCGAAGAACTCCCTTAGAGAGTCCTTCGGACATGCCGAGCGAAACGGAGTGAAGTCGAGGATTCCCTTCGAAGGAATACTTAATGCCACAAATACACGAATGATGTATCACTGTAAACAGGAGATGTCAGTCTGTCCCGATAGCTATCGGGAGACGAAGCCTGCCCGACCGAACCTGGTTTGGGCACAAATGTCGGTCTGAGCTTGACGAAGACACAAAAAATAAGTACATTAGCAGAACTGCTTTGGGAGCCAATGAAAGCACCAAAGATTGTCCTAGAGCTATTAACTATATTATTTACAAATAAAGGGGACTCTGCGTAGGCGTTATAAGTATTTATAAACGATTAATAGATATTTGTTTCGCATATTAACGAGTTGTACCCAATTTTCTGACACGTTTCAACTTTTGAAGATTGGCTGACTGACCTTTAAATAAAATTATATGACAGAAAAGCTTATTGGACAATATACTTATGGAGACTCTTACCCTGATAATTTAAAAGGGATTTCGATTCCATTTGAAATTGAGTGGATACTAATAGACGGAGTTATCAAAGGGACATGCGTAGACGATGAAGGAAAAAAAATTTTTGACGAACCAGCAACTATAATTGGATTTATCGACAATGGTATTATTAGCTTTATAAAAAGGTATCCAAAGTATTGGGACATTGATGAGAACAGAGTTACAAGAGTATTTGACGAAATACCACCATCTGAAATTCATTATTTAGGAGTAGTTGTTGACAATCATTTTGAAGGCGAATGGGAAATGACTGTTGCATATATTTTAGAAAATGGTGAAATTGACCAGTTTGACTATACAGGAACATGGACGTTGTACATACCAACTTAAAAAGCGTATAACATTAGGTTTTATGCAGGTTGGGCTTGACTTTGTAACATCAGCTAATTGCAGATTCCCGCTTCAGTTCCGCCGGACGAATAACTATTAGCGTTTGTACACAACTCATCAATATATTTCCAAGGTTGTGGTGGTTGTGAGCGGCTGAATGCTGACTCCCAATCTGCATAAAGCCCTGTTATTGTGTGCAAATACATCAAACTTTAAAATGCTAAAACATCCTGTAAATATTGCAGTGCTGATAAGTTCCTTTATTGTAATTGGCCTATTAACTGTGGTATCTTTTTTGGGCGCCTGGGCTTACGATGAAGGAGCTATGAGTAACTCTATCCTAGCATCTCTATTTAAGATATTTCGCTTTCCGACACATACATTTTTTGCAGAGTTCTTCAATCATTCAGCTGCAAATTTTTACTTAGGGCTGTTATTAAATACTGTCTTCTTCTCTTTTTTGACCGAACGGTTATTTTCATTAGTGAAAGACAAAAAATAAGTACATTAGCAAAACTGCTTTGGGAAACCAATGGAAACACCAAAGATTACCCGAAAGCCAATAAACAATACTATTGAACAATTAAAGCGGCCGCTTAGTAGAATTAACACAGACACTTATTTCGCATATCTCTAAGTTGTTGGCAATTTTATGACATCCTGAACAAGCTAAGAAACAATGGCATATATAATGGTTGACGTAGAAAGTGATGGACCTATTCCAGGCGACTTTTCTATGATATCTTTTGGAGCAGTTTTAGTAGATGAGGAACTTGACAAAACATTTTATGGAAAACTGAAACCAGTTTCAGACAAATTTATTCCGGAAGCCCTTGCTGTTTCTGGATATTCAAGAGAAGAAACTCTGGCATTTGGAGAGCCCAAAACTGTTATGACAAACTTTTCAGATTGGATTAAAATAAATTGCAAAGACAGACCCATTTTTATTAGCGATAATAACGGTTTTGATTGGATGTTCATTTGTTGGTATTTCCACCACTTTATAGGAGTAAATCCATTTGGCTTTAGTTCTCAAAATTTGGGCAGCTTATATAAAGGAATTGAAAAGGATACTTTCAAGACATTTAAACACTTACGGAAAACAAAACACACTCATAACCCGGTTGACGATGCGAAGGGGAACGCAGAAGCATTGTTGACAATGAAAAAAGAGTTTGGACTAAAAATAAAATTTTAATGGCATACTCAATTAAGAAAAATGAAATTATAGATTATCCCCCAGAAAAATTGAAGGAGTTTGATATTATGGCTTATGAATGGATAGATAACTTGAACTTCACTCTAAATCCAAACGATTGCATTAATAATGCAGACGAATATATTTCAATCGTAAAACAAATATTTATAGAAGACGGCTGGGATGGAGACGGAGATATTCAACTCATGTGGGTTCCGCCCTTTATGCTGAAACAAGGAAAACAATGGGCATTTACAAAAGGAATTGCAGTTTGGCATGTCAAACAACTTGAAGATGGAACTTCCTGGATTTTATACCCAAAGGAACTATTTGAAAATGATGATAAAACGAATAAATAAAAGCTGCTATCAACATCGTATACCCGCTAGAATTGATGTTTTTTCACCAACTGATCAATTTACCAATTAATATCCCACGGGGATGTTTGCCGGTGAAAAACACCTGCAATGGCAAAATGGCAAAGCACGATTTAATGTCTAAAAGCATGTTCCGGCAACCAGGCACGAATAAGCTGGTTGTATAGGTCCCGTCAGGGACCATCCATTGGTAGAAAGCCGAAATAGATAGATTACGCGTGCCGTAGGTACGCAACCCAATAAGCTTCTCCCCGCAGTTCGTGTTTTTCACCAACTGCTTAAGTGAACAATAAAGATGCTTGCCGGTGAGCAGCCCCAGCAAGGGCGCAAAGAAACCCCAACACTGCGAAAAGCCCTTCGGCCCGCGGTTTATAGTGAGCGCAATATGGAAGAACCTAGCAAGCGGGGTTGTATGACATTTGTGATCCATTTTGATGCCTTTGTTGGTGTTTTTCACCAACAAAGTATTTTCGGGTATACAGCTGTTTTTGGCCTTTGGTAAGCAAAAGAAAGCGAGCGTAATATGGAAGAACATAGCTAGCGGGGTTGTATGATATTTGTGGCTCATTTTAAAACATTTTTCGATATAAAATTAGCATGTTAAAGGGCCGGTTTATTTTTTTGATCCCTTGTGATCTCTTGTGATCTCTTATGATCCCTTCTGACCCCTTCTGACCCCTTCTGATCCCTCAACGCCTATTTTCTGTATCCTTTCTGTATCGTTTCTGTATCGTTTCTGTATCCTTTGTATATCGTTTGTATATCGTTTCTGTATCCTGGCTGTATCCTTCGTGTATCCTTTCTGTATCGGTAGGGGCCAATGCATCGCCGTTGTTGTGTCTTTTTAACCAACAACTGAAGCGTGGGCAGTAAGTGTAGATTTTTCGCCGTTGTTGTATCTTTTTCGACCAACAACTGGAGCGTAGGCAACAAGTGTAGATTTTTTTCCCGCCGCAGTTGGTGTTTTTCACCAGCTGATCAATCGACGCCGTTTCCTCAAATCCTAACATCGTCAATTCTTAAGCCGCCCCGTTAATTATGGCAAGACGTAAATTTTTCTAAAAAAATAAGTACATTAGCAAAACTGCTTTGGGAAGCTGATGGAAACACCAAAGATTGCCGAAAGCGATTAATATAAAAATAGCACTTACTTAAAAAAAACTTTACTGCCCATACTTTTGGGCGAAGCCAATCTTATGATAATAGGAACAATTGCACGAAACGTAAAAACATATTCCGGAATTAACTACATTCCATTAACTTACGGACAAAGCTTTTGCGGACTTGTTGGAAATAATGGAATAGGTAAAAGTTCTACATTGGAAGCTCTTGACTGCTTTTTTAATGGGCGTCAATGGAATCATAATATCATTGTGAAGAAAAGTGGTTTTTCTACAACACGACCACACATTGTACCTGTATTTATGCTCAAGTTAGATGATATTGGTACTGAGAATATCGATTTGGCAAAAAAAATAAGTGATTATGTTTGGGACTTAGAAGAATCGGACATTCTCTCACAAAATAGAGATCATTTTAAAGTATTCAATGATCAACTTGCTATCATAAAAAGAGATTATAGCAAGGACAGCACTTTGTTGCTCCCAATAGGTTTAACTCACGATAATACGGTTAGTCTTAGCTTTTTTAATACTAGAAAATTGGGTGAATTATTGATATCGGATTTCGACAAAACACAGCAATCCCTCGATGATGAACAAGTTAAACAATTTGAGCCATTACTACAAGAGTTAAAAGGTTTAATTGAATACATTTACATTCCAAAGGATATCGATCCTGAAAATTTTGCACAATTAGAAACAAAAGAAATTCAATCTTTAATGGGTGAGACTCTAACAGAGATTGTAGAAAAGTGTGTTCCTCAATCTAAGATTCAGGAAATTAACCAGAATCTCAATTCATTCATAGACACACTTTCGACTGTTTTAGAGGAATACTCATTCAGAACAAGTGGCGAACGTCAAGTTAATCTTCGAAAACATGATGTATACAAGCTAATCGTTGAAGCTTATTTTAAAATTCGCAAACTACACAAAAAGGAAGGCTCCCATTGGCTGGAAATTTCAGCATTAAGTTCAGGAGAGAAGCAGAGAGCCATTATTGAATTGGCTTACCACTTTCTTAAAGGCTATCGTACTGATACGAAGAAAATTGTTTTGGCAATTGACGAGCCAGAATCTTCACTTCACATGTCGGCCTGTTATGATCAATTCAACAAGCTATTTGAAGTGAGTCTACTTTGTAGACAGCTACTATTTACTACGCATTGGTATGGTTTCATTCCAACAGTTGAAGATGGATGTGTGAATGTTATTTCTAAGTCTGAAAAAGGGCACTTGTTTGACTTAGTTAGTGTAAGCAGTTATCGAGAAGAAGTCAAACAAACTGTTAGAGCTTCTAAAGGAAAGTTACCCTACGATATTCGACTAAAAAGTATAAATGACTTCACTCAATCTGTGGTGACAAGTATTTTAACAGATGAACCATACAATTGGCTCATTTGTGAAGGATCGTCTGAAAAATTATATTTTGAAAAATATTTTTCGGATATCAAAAAAGAAAAAAAGCTTAGAATTATTCCGGTGGGTGGAGCTTCGGAGATTAAAAGAGTTTATAACAATCTTCAAGTAGCCTATGAGGACTTTAAAAAGGAAATTCAAGGAAAAGTTATTTTAATTTCAGATACTGACACTGAATTAGTTCAATACTCAACCCGAGATGATCTAAAGAATCTTTTATGTTATCGAATTGTGAATAAAGAAAAAGACAGAAAAACAGTTTTAGTCAAAATTGATTCCAATCCTGTGTCTCCAAGAACCGAAATAGAAGATTCATTAAACGGCAAACTATTTTTTGAAACGTTATTAGAATTTAAAGAAGATCATACTGAATTGGAAAATATTACTAAGGACATTGAAAATCCATCTGAAGACGCCAGTTATTTCGCATTGGACTTATCCTTAAGCAAGCAAAAAATCTTGGAGAATTTCTTTAATTCAGGCAATAATAAATTTGATTTTGCAAATAGATACGTTGCTAAATTAACGGATGCATACTTAGTGCCGGACTGGATAGATAATTTAAAGAAGCTATACTAAAAACTAACCAAAAAAATGGCCCCGAAACGGACATTTGCAATTTCTAAAGGCACCTGCATCATTATTATATATTCATTAGAAAACTAGCGAAGATGAGCGAAAAAATAATTGGCGATTTGATTGGGGCAAAGCCCATAGCAGAAGCGATTAACACAACTGTCTCAAAAACATTCGAAGGTATTGAAGGTTTTTTAAGCAGGGTTTGTGCACCTGCATTAGAGGAAATTGGATTATTATTTAAGGATCAAATACGACACTGGAGATTAACTAATATTTTAAGAATTCTAGAAAAAGCGCAGGGAAAACTTGAATATGAGGATGAAAAGTTACAAATCAAAGCACATCCACGAGTTGCTTTATCAATTTTAGACAATGGCTCATTAAATGACGACGATGAAATTCAAGAAATGTGGGCTGGGCTTTTTGCTTCCTCATGTACAAAAGATGGTCAGGATGATGAAAATTTAATTTTTGTAGACCTGCTGAAACAGTTAACGACCGTCGAGGCCAAAATTCTAAAATATTGTTGCCAAAAAGGAAGAAAGATTCTTCACAAAAACGGGCTTATAACGGCAGATAGTCTTGAGATAACTTGTGAAGAATTATTCGAATTAACCGAGATAAAAGATATTCACAGGCTAGACCGTGAGCTAGACCATTTAAGATCGTTAGAATTAATTGGCCATGGTTTTGGCGGAGGTGGCTTCTCTACTGAAGATGAAGATTTAGTTGCTGATATAACTCCCACTGCACTAGCTTTAAATCTTTTTATCAAGGCCCAAGGTTTTAACGATGAACCATTGAAATATTGGAATGGAGATGTTATTTCTTACGAAGAGTTAGAAACGGAAAGGAAAAGAATAGAGAGAGAAAAATGGGAAGAAAATAATAAAGAAAATTCAAAAGCCTCAGCTTAAGATTATGTTACAAAGGTAATTATACTAAACCGTTGAATCCCCATTAACAGCATTTAACTTGCCCTATAATTGGATTATCTATTGATAATGACTATACAACAAACAATATCAAAATTAACTCTTGAAATTTGGGAGAATATATATTTCGCAAATCAGCTCAACACCAAATATGGAGAAGAAACAATAAGTGACGTATTATTGTTAGAGTTAGCAAGATTAAAAAATTATAACCTTAGAATTCTCCAAACACCAAAAGATAAAGAGAAGTATAAAGGCACGGATTGGGGAGTGGTTTATCGGTTCACAGTCATACGGTTGGTTACGATTCGCAATTCAAGCAAAAAAAGCCAATCCAAAAAATGATGGGTACTATGGTTGTTTAGGCCATTTAGTAGAAACTGAATTACAAATTGACATTCTGAAAAGATATGCGGAGGCAAACAATGCGATTCCCTTGTACTTTTTTTATAACTATTATCCCAAAGCTACAGAGAAAAAACATTGGCATTGTAGAAAGGGATATAATCAAAAACTACTTGGTTGGACACTTTCAACTGTTAAAAATGTAGAAACTGCGTTGGCAACCCATGGTTGTCGAAATTTTAATTATATACATAGTAAAAAAGACACAATACCCACAAAATGTTTATTCGACTGCCCAATTTTAATTAAAAAGTATCAAGACAAATCCCTAATTGGAGAGGGAATTAAATTATTTGGTTCCGAGGCTAAAAAGTTAAAATCGATACCGAGTTTCTTAATTGATAAAAGAGACATAATAGGCATCGATATGTTTCCGGAGGAACTCTACGATAAGCAAATTGAAATATACCCAAAACGGATTGCTATCTTTGACTTAGGACCAGGCAGTTCAAATGACATATAACTATGTTTGGAGAAAAAACGTTTCATTCTTTGACTTAGATTATTTCTCGCTTTCCATCAGCGCATACTTTGAGAATATGCTTTGAGTTTAAATTCTCACTCCTCCAACTCAACCTCAAAATCAAACAATTTCTTAGGCTGAATATTCAGGCCCTTCGCTAATTCAAGAATAGTTAGAATCTGAACATTAACCTGACCCTTTTCAATTTTGCTGATCTTACTATGATCAACACTACATAGTTGAGCCAACTCCCTGTAACTTAAATTCTTCTTCTTGCGATAAAAGGCCAACTTGTTGCCTAGTTCTGAAAGAAATTGATCAGCTATATTATCCATCCTGAATTATTTGCCGTAAGGTGGGAATAGTTTAAAAAAATATTGTAGTCTTTATGGGCTACAATTGAACATTTCTTTCTATATTCGTAATAGAAATTATTTTCGCGATTACTTCATAAAAATATTTGAAGCATTCGCTTTGAATCTCGAACTGAAAACTGGTAATTTTTAACACACGAGAGGATAAGTAGAATAGCTCACGAACCTAGGCGTGAGCTCTCTTGTCTGTGTGTGGGTATACCAGTACCTCAGTTCGGCAAGTTGAGCGCCACGCCTTTTTTTGTGCGGGTGCTTATTAAAACCACCTGTTATGAACGCCGTTACTACACCTACACCACACCACCCGTTTAACGAAGCCCAATGGTTGCGTATTTTATTTCTTGTTGCCGATACCGAGCAATGGTTACAGCAATTGCATAAAGATATTTTTTACCAGCTGCCGCTAAAGCAGCATAAAAAGCTATTGCGTAATAACTGGTGGCTCAGCGCATCGGTACTGGCGCATATACTCGAGCGCCATTATGCACCCCTTGCCCGCCACCCCGGCGCGGGTAAGTTTACCATTAGCGTGGAGCACATTGTGTCCATCATTAAAGCCGCTTTTGCAGCCACCCCACAGCCAGTGCCGCAAAGCTGCCATTACCAAAGGGTTTGGGATGCGGGGAGCATCGTGGGCTATGATGTTTGTGGGAGTGCTACGCAGGTTGTTACTGTGATTGCTGACGCCGCGGGGCGGATTATTACGGCGTTTCCGGGTATTATTGGGAATGCTATGCATGAGGGTTCGGGCTCGCCTTGATAATGCTGCGTGCAAGTAGTATGTTTTGGATCGCAGATGTTACTAAAGTAAAGTTTGAAGCCTCTTGCCTGATACCTTTATTTCAATAGGCTGAAGCTTTATGCTGAGATTTGGCTTTTTAAGGTTAAATTTTCTTTGTTCTTTTTTGCTTGTCCAAAAAAGAACGAAAAAAAGACCCCCGGCGGCACTTACGGGCCTGCCGCCGGGAAGGGTGCTACTATCATCTGCGAATATAGTGGTGTGTTCGCCCCATTGTACCTACCGCGCTATGGGCGAACGCTGATCTGTGAATAGTGGCTTACGCACGCAGACTTCCTACCAGTAATGGCATCTAAAACAGGTTTAAGCCAAACGGATGCCAAGGCGGCCTTGATGTATGAGCGTTAAGAAAATGAATGAAGTGGAGCGTCAAAAATGCCTGCTGTCCGAGCCCGCGTGAACCCGGTAACTGTCTCGATCTGCGAAGCGAGTTCAGGCATTTTAGCGTAACGCAGTTCATTTTTAGCGAAGACATCACTCCCGATAGCTATCGGGATGATTTTTGGCTCCACCTTTTTATCAAGAAAAAGGTGGAGAAAGATGGAATAGGAGGACGACTGTCGTTAACAAGGGTAGATCCCTCGGCTGCGCTACGCTACGCTCTCCGAAGGAGTCCTTTGGACGGGATGACGGCACTCATGAAGCATCAAACAATAAAACCACCTAATTATGAATAAGCACCGAGATCACTTAATCCGCATTACGGCACCCCACAAAGGCAATTCGCTGAAAGCATCTCCAATACCGATTCTGCATCTTTTTATTAAGAACAATAATAATAGTTTGGGCATAGGCTCCTGCAAGCGTAGTTCATCGCTTTTAGTGAATAATGCTATACACATGCGTAAGCCCGCCTGCGGCCGGCAGGCAAATATTCACAGATCATTTGCCAAGCACATCGTTTAATAGATATTCCCCCGCCAATCGCCCTGGCAACCGATTGGCGGTGCCCTTTTTTGCTCCACTTTTTTGGGCAAGCAAAAAACGTGGAAAAAAAGATATTAAGCATTTGACATATTGTTAATCATCCTGTAAGTAATGACATCTATAGAAAAGGTTTCGCCCCTTAACACGGTTCGTCTCCGAAGGAGTCCTTGGGACAGGCTCACCATGACGTAACAATATAATCCGCCTCACTCCTTTAATCTGCAACACAAAATCTTCAATAAAACGCCATGAAACACCACCACATCAACCTAAACCGCACTGCGGCACCCCACAAAGGCAATCCACTAAAAGCCTCTCCGATAGGGGTATTACAGGAGTTCTTTAACTACGCCAGCCCGGCGGAGCATGTAAAAGCCTTTGATGAATTCTGCCGGGCAGCACTGAAAGAAAAATATTGCTGGCGAAGGGGCAGTCCGGGTAATGCCCTGCATTATGCCGGACAATTAGAGGGGTTGATAGAAGCCGCTTACCTGCTTTATAAAGACAGGCGCTTATACCACACAAAGCAGAAGCAGCATCACACGGCATTGTATGTGGATGCCTTACCCCGTTTAAAAGCATTCCTCAGGCAGGCATCACCTGCTAAGTGGAAAAAGGGACTGCATATTTTTACCAGGGCAGCCCTGTCTAACCAATCAGCGGCTGATGATATGACGCCTGTAGCTGTATATGTGTTTACTACCCAACTACAGCAGTTGCTGGGCGTGGCTGCGGCTATTGTAAAAAATAATGAATAATAATGTGTTCCAGGTTCCTATCCCTCGGTACAACCTTATTCTGAACTATTGGATGCTTAAAACTGCAATTCCGGCTTCCTCTGAAAATTCTTTTATAGCAACTTGTTTTTTTAAAAGATCTGTAGTTATCAAAGTGATTTTTTCTATTGTGTTTTGTAGAATACCGTTTTGTTTATAAAAATTGAGTTGAATTAGTTGTCCATTCTTAATATGGATGGAGTCTTTATATTTTTTCAGAAAATTGGTATAATAATTCAAATAGAGCGTATCGTTTAGTGTGGGACATTTTCCTGACAAAGCAAACCTAAATGCATAATCTCCCGCGTCATCAAAAACCATTGAATAAACACTGCAATCTTCAAGATTATCAGCATTTTCAACTATACGATATGCTTGCTCTTGCCCTCCATGATCATCTTCGTGTACGGTTGTGCAAAACATTAAAGTAAATGAAAGCAAACATCCTAAAGTAAAAAAAGTAAAACCCTTTGATTTGTTATCTCGTAGATCACGATCCATTTTATTTAAATAATACGTTACGGAAAACTCTTCTAATCTCATCTTATAGTTAAAGTATAAAATTAAAACTCATGTTCTTAATAAGGTATTGATCTAAATCTAAGGAGTGCATATTGGTATGAAAATATGTTTCTTCACCCCACACATCAGTTGCTTTCGACCGCTACTTCCCAATACAAAACTTCCCAAAAATCGTCCCCAGTATATCCCTGTCCACCTCTACCTGGCCGGTAATTTCACCCAGGTAATGCAGCGCCCGGCGAATATCGATGGTGAGCAGATCGCCACTGAGGTTATTTTGCATGCCTTCTTCAATGGCATCAATGCTTTCTATGATCCTTTGAAGCGCTTCGTGGTGGCGGGCATTGGTTACAATGGTGCTTTCGGTATTGATTTCTTCACCAATGGCTTTTTCGTACATGGCATCTTGCAAGGCTTCAATATTGTCCTTCTTTTTAGCAGATATAGATATTTGATATTGGCTGCCGGATACTGGCACAACATCTGCCTTGTTCAACACAGTTATGGTTTTATCTTCAAACTGCTTTAGCCAGGCAAAATCGCTCTCCTCTTTATCCGTAGCATCAATCAGGTGAATAATGATATCGGCTTTCTCCGCATTCTGCTTACTGCGTTCTATACCGAGGTTTTCAATAGTATCGGTGCTATGTTCACGTATACCGGCGGTGTCTATCAACCGGAACAATACACCGCGTATGTTCAGGCTTTCTTCAATGGTATCCCTGGTGGTACCGGCAATATCGCTTACGATAGCCCGCTCTTCATTCAACAAAGCATTTAACAAAGTAGACTTACCGGCATTGGGCTTACCGATGATCGCCACGCTGATACCGTTTTTAATGGCATTACCAAGTTTAAAGGAGTTCAGCAGGTGGGTAACCCTTGATCTTAAGTTATGTATTAATGACCTGAATTTTTCCCGGTCTGCAAACTCCACATCCTCATCGCTAAAGTCGAGCTCCAGCTCTATTAAAGCGGCAAAGTTGATGAGCTCGTCTCTCAGTATTTTCAAATCGCTGGAAAAGCCGCCCCTTAACTGGTTCAAAGCGGTTTGTTGAGCTGCTTTACTATTGGCAGCGATGAGATCGGCAACCGCTTCCGCCTGCGCCAGGTCCAGCTTGCCGTTTAAAAAAGCACGCTGGGTAAACTCACCAGGCCTTGCCAGTCTAGCACCGGCAGCCACTGCCGCTTCAATGATCTTGCCCAATATATAGGGCGAGCCATGTCCGCTGATCTCTACCGTATTCTCGCCGGTATAGCTTTTTTTGCCCAGGTATAAAGAAACTACCACCTCGTCAATCACCTCATCCCCCGAAATAATATGGCCGAAATGAATAGTATGAGAAGCCTGTTTTACCAGTTTTTTACCCTTAAATATTTTGTCGGCGATGGTAATGGCATCGGCACCACTCAGCCTTATAACGCCTATTGCACTTACACCAGGGGCCGTTGCCAGTGCCACAATGGTATCATCCAAACCCGGAAGCATATTCATGCGGCAAAATTATGTATTCGCCGGCACTCCTGCATGCACCGGTATTTTATACAGCCGATGGATTATATTTACAGCTGTTTTATAAACGCCCATTTAAAAATCAATTTTTGCCATGATCCGCTTACAACATAGTCTGCTGCTTTGTCTTATTCTTATAGCTACAACAACCTCTGCGCAGAAAAATCTTAGAGAATACTATCAGCTCACTATTTACAATTACAGTTCGGCTACACAGGAAGCTGCCTTGAACGATTATTTTCAAAAAGCCCTGTTGCCCACCCTGCACCGGCTGGGTATTACCAGGGTAGGCGCATTCAGCAACCTGGCTAACGATACGGCAAAGCAAAAGAAAATGTATGTATTGATCCCCTTTCGCGGGCCGGAGCAATGGATCAGCATTAACGATAAGCTAAGTACCGATGCTGCCTACCTGCAAGCGGCTGCAGCTTATATGAATGCGCCTAACAAAGCGGGTGTGTACGACCGCATGGAAACCGTTTTGATGAAGGCTTTTGAGAAGGCACCGGTACTGCAAAAGCCCGGCCTTACCAATACAAAAACCGACAGGGTATACGAGCTTCGGAGCTATGAAAGTGGAACCGAAAAGCTGGCTCGCAATAAAGTGCAGATGTTTAACCAGGGCGGCGAAGTAGATATTTTCAAAAAACTGGGATTTAACGCGGTATTTTACGGGGAAGTGATAGCCGGTTCAAGAATGCCGAACCTGATGTATATGACCACCCACGCTAATATGGACACCCGGAATAACAACTGGAAAAATTTTAGCAGCAATGCCGCATGGAACCAGCTTAAAGTAGACACTGCCTACCAGGATAATGTATCGCGTATCGAGATCAATTATCTGAAAGCGCAACCTTATTCTGACCTGTAAACAAAATGATGATCGCGGCTGTTAATAAAGCACTGAAATTATAATATCTTCTCCCTATAAAAGTAAACACATGAAATGGAGCATGAAAATTTTCGAGTAAATTCATACCTATTACGATGAAAATTTTTCTTGAGGAATAACATGTGACCAATAAATACATAAAAATTCACACATGAAAAGATGGATCACTGTAGTAGCTATGATGTTGCTGGGCGGCTTAGCCAGCTTTGCTCAGGCTGATGGAGACGGTTCTTTAATAAAAACCGGCGATAAGGTGCCAGCTTTTACTTTTGAAATAGAAAAGGGCAAAAAAGTAAGCATTGCCGATTATAAAGGCAAACTGGTGCTGATCAATTTGTTTGCTACCTGGTGCCCACCCTGCCGCAAAGAATTACCCGAAATGCAAAAGCAGGTATGGGAGAAGCATAGCAAAAATGAAAAATTTGCCCTTTTTGTTTTTGGCCGGGAGGAAGACTGGGATGTATTGAATCCTTTTAAAGAAAAATTCAAATATACTTTTCCCATTTTACCCGATGTAGGACGGGGTATTTTCGGCAAGTTTGCTACCCAATCTATTCCGCGTAATATATTGATTGATGAAACAGGCACCATCATTTACCAGTCTATTGGTTATGAACCTGGGGAATTTAAAAAGCTGGTGGAACTGATTGATGCAAAGCTGGGAAAATAAGAAGGAGATACAAACGCATTAATTTTTATCACGTTTATAATCTGAATTTTAATATAAACGCCGCGAATACACGAATATATTCTCTCTTCATCTGTGCATTCTGTACAACAAATTTACCCAAGCGGCAACTTCCTTACGTCTTCGCCCTCGCAGTTAAGAGATTCACCGGGGAGAAAAGAGAAATAGAGTTAACGCGGAGGAGTTTGAATTATATACTCCAGGTTTTATTTCATAAGAGCCGGATGCATCCTCTGCGCATCCTTTGCGTCCTCATTTCTTCGCGGTTAAGTAATATCCAGTTGTGCCTGAAAATCAATTCTGAAAGGAACACTGGAATTCGTCGCTTATATATTTACATACCCAATCTACTACGAATGTCATCCATTCATCAACAAAGTTTATTTTTGCAGGATGACTATTTATTATTGTTATGATGCGCATTGTGGCTGGTGTTATGGATTTAGTAAAGTGATCAGCCGGTTAGCCACTGAGTATCAGAATCATTTTCACTTCGAGGTGTTAAGCGGAGGTATGATCCCCAAAGAATCTGCCAGGCCCATTAAAGCCATGGCTGGTTATATTGCTGAAGCATACCATAGAGTGGAAGAACTGGCAGGTGTGCAATTTGGAGCCGATTATCTCTGGCATATTCAAAACCCCGATGATAGTGATTGGTTTCCCGAATCTTTAACACCCGCAATAGCCCTTTGTATTTTTAAAGAATACCAGCCTGAACAACAAGTGGCCATAGCAGCTGATTTTCAAAAAGCGTTGTTTGAAGAAGGGCGCGACCTGAGCGATGGGGAAGCCTACCGCCATTTACTGGAAAAGTATAACATACCTGAAGATGCTTTTTATGAAAAGCTGAAAGACCCCGCCTATGCCGAAAAGGCAAGGTATGAATTTGCTCTTTGCGCACAGCTGCAGGTAACGGGCTTTCCCAAATTATTATTACAGGTAAACGACACTAAATTTTATCTGGTAGCCGAGGGATTTACCCCCTACGATACGCTTACCGCAAGACTGGAAAAAATTTTGCAGGAACTATCTGCCACTAACCAGGTAACCCCCAATTAATTTCGGCACTGCTATTTATTACAATGACTACTGAAGACTTACAAACTATTGATTTTGCCGAAGGCGCTGTATTGTTGATTGATAAACCGCTCGACTGGACCTCATTTGATGCGGTAAGAAAAATACGCAACCTGGTACGCATTAAAAAAGTGGGCCATGCCGGAACCTTAGACCCCTTGGCCAGCGGCCTGCTGATTGTGTGCACAGGTAAGTTTACCAAAAAGATCAATGAATATATGGCCCAGGAAAAGGAATACACAGGAACTTTTACCCTGGGCGCTACCACCCCTACTTACGACCTGGAAAGCGAGCCTGTAAATATGCAGCCCATCGACCGTTTATCTGTAGATGAAATAAAGAATGCCACTGCCCGTTTCCTGGGCGAAATTGACCAGGTACCACCTATTCATTCTGCCATAAAAATAGATGGTAAAAGAGTGTATGAGCTGGCACGAAAGGGAGTAGATGTAAAGCTGGAACCCCGTAAAATAACGATCAAAGAATTTGAAGTAGATGCATCTAACCTGCCGGTTGTATCATTTAGAGTGGTTTGTACAACGGGCACTTATATACGCAGCCTGGCCAATGATTTTGGTGCAGCCCTTGGCTGTGGCGCTTATTTAAGCGGCCTGCGCCGTACCCGCATAGGCGCTTTTACTACGGATGACGCTGTATCTATGGAAGACTTTGAAAAAGCCATGCGCGAAAGAAAAGCAAAAGCTGCTGCGGGTCAGCAATAAATATCATTGGGTATATTTCTTAAACCAGTTTAAGTTTAAAGGTTACAGGTGTTGCCATCTTTGTAGTGAACCAACAACATTTAAACAATAACAAATGGAAAAAAGAGTAAACATCTACGAAACAGAACCCGCCGGTTATAAAGCTATGCTGGGCCTGGAAGGATACCTGGCTGGTACCCAGTTAACAAAAACGCATAAGGAGCTGATTAAAATAAGGGCCTCTCAAATCAATGGCTGTGCCTTTTGTATTGATATGCACACCAAAGATGCCTTAAAGAATGGAGAAACCAACCAGCGCATCTTCCTGCTGAACGCATGGCGCGAAACAGATCTTTTTTCTGCAGAAGAAAAAGCGATCCTGGCTATTACCGAAGAAATGACGCTGATCCACCAGCATGGTTTGTCTGACGCCAGCTACCAGCAGGCCTTACAATTCTTTGATAAAAATTATATAGCCCAGATCATATTGGCGGTGGTAACCATCAATGCCTGGAACCGCATTGCTATTAGCACCCAACTGGAAGTGCCGAGGTAATTATGCTATTAAAGGAAGCAGCAGGCTTTGTATGCTGCTTCCTTTATTTATCAGCCCTCAATTGCTCACTGCCCCAGCCTTTGTTCCGTCTATCGTTGCCTGCATAAAAGCCCGGTCGTTTTTATACTCCTCCCAATTGAATTGTAAAAGGAAATTCGTAGCAGCTTCTGCCCCTCTTTCAAACATGGCCAGCTTTTCGGTATCGGTAATAAAAAAATTCAGCCAGTTGTATTCTGCCAGAGGTATGGAGCCAATTCCTTTTGAATAAACCTTGTTCTTCAACTGGAAGTCTTTGTCGTAATAATTCCGGATGGTATTAAAAATACGGCCGAAATAACCCATAATGGTCCAGCTGTCCGCATGTTTGGATTTATCTTCCGGGGCGGAGTCGTCCAGGTCGATACCAAAAGAAGGTAGCCGTGGAACCGTAACTTTCGGGTTATAAAAGATATTTATGGGGAAGTTAGAGAGGATGCCACCATCTACAAAACGGGCTACGGAGGGCGGATCATCTTCATCAAAAATCTCCTTCCATTGCTTCCTTATTTCGGGCAGATGGCAGGGAATATCTTTTATAAAATAAGATTCAAAAAACATAGGGATAGACATGGAGGCCCGCACAAAGCCGGCAGGATGCAGATCGTCTTTTTCCCTGGTACGAAACAGTCCCGCCATAGCCGGGAACTCAATTTTGTTCTGGGTAACCAGTTCGGAAGTGATCAATGTGATATCACCTTTTAAACCAGCCATGCCCTGCGGATGATCATGCCGTAAATGCAAACCAGGAATATCCTGTGCAGCCTTATTAACCAGGTCGGTAGTATTCAATACGCCATTATCGCGCATTTGCTTTTCAATCCAGTTATAAAAAAAATGACCCGGGTTGATCCCATAGCCTGCTGATTTAAATTTTCGGATCAGCTTTAAAATATAATGAACCAATTCTCCAATAATAATCATTACTACTACCAGGGCAAATAACAAAGAGCGGCTAAGGTTCAGCAGCCCTTCATTTTTCTGAACCAGGATCAACGAAACAATGCTGCCGGCAAGCAATAAAGTAAACAGGCCAATAATGCCAATAGCTACATTACGAACCCGTTGAAAATATTTTTTATGAGTAATAAACCTTTTGATCATCCAGCGGGCGACAGGATGCCCGTCAACCAAATCAAAAAAATTAAGATTGGTAATGGCATCCAGCACACGGCCCGATTTTTCTTCCTGCTTTTTACCAATAACCGTCAACATTGCCGTGTTAATAGCCCCCGCGCTGGTGCCGGCCATTCTCAGGAAACGAATGCCCATCTGCTCCAGAATATAAGTATACCCTACGAGGGCAACGCCTAAAACCCCTCCGCCCTTTTGCACCAGGTTTACATATTGATGGCCATCAGCGTCCAGCACATCAGATACCACAAAGGGCTTACCGTCAGGGCTGAAAGCCTCCCGCAGCTTTTTTAAATGATTCTGCACTTTGGGGCTGTTCGTAAAGTCCTGAACGGTGATTTTGGGAGTAGACATTGTAGCGGCTTTATTGTATTTTCCGGGCGTTTTTATTCAATGTTTTGTAACCTTATTGGGTTATTGAAGGTAAAAAGATCTGGTTGAAATATGCTTTGCGTTACATCGCCAATTCGAGCTATCAATGTAAGCCGTCTTTAAAGTATATTTAGAGAGGCTAAATTATAATCTCTTCACATTAAACATCAATATATGAAGCCGGCTCATTGTATATTAGCTATTTTTACGATTTTATTTTACCTACAAAAATCAAGCGCACAAATGACCGCTGTAAAATGGCCTGATCAACCCTACCCGACGCCCGCTAAAAAAACGCATACCAGAGATATTCATGGCGACAAAGTGAACGATGATTATTACTGGATGATCGACTACTTTAAAAAAGGACCCGATAGCAACGAGGTAGTTCAATACCTGGAAGCAGAGAACCAATATTTGGATACTATGATGGCGGATACCAAAGCCCTGCAGGAAACGCTGTTTAAAGAAATGCGCGGACGCATCAAAGAGCAGGATCAAATGGTGCCCTATTTTAAGAATGGTTATTTTTATTATCGCCGTACAGAAACCGGCAAACAGTATTATAAGCTCTGCCGGAAAAAGGGTTCCCTGTCTGCCCCGGAAGAGATACTGCTGGATGTGGATGCGATGGCAGAAAAACATGCCTACTATTCAATAGCCGGCGCTGCCGTGAGCCCTGATAACAACTGGCTGGTTTTTGGAGAAGACACCGTAAGCCGCAGGCAGTACTCGGTAATGGTTAAGAACCTTACTACCGGCGTTATCATTCCACAAGGTATTACAAATACCAGTGATGACTATGTTTGGGCTGCGGATAATAAAACCGTATTCTATATCTCCAATAACCCGCTCACGCTGTTGTCTGAAAAAGTATGGCGCCATACCATTAACGAGCCTGCGACAGGCGATGTACTGGTATACGAGGAAAAAAGCAATAATAACTATCTCGGACTTCATAAAACCAAAGCAGACAACTATATCCTGATCAGCTCGGGCAATTTTACCAACTCCGAAATACGTTACCTGGCGGCAAAAGATGCATCAGGACCTTTCAGGGTTTTCCAGGAAAGAATGGATAGCGTATTGTATGAAGTAGATGCGGATACCGAACAGTTCTATATCGTTAATAATAACAAAGCATTGAACTTTAAAGTGTCTACTGCACCATTCAATGCAACCGGTGTAGCGCATTGGAAGGATTACGTGCCGCATCGCTCCGATGTATTGGTGGAGGAAATAACCCTGACTCAAGGTTTTGTAATCGTAAAGTCCAAGAAAAATGGCCTGGACCAGTTTCAGGTATTATCTAAAGATGAGAAAGAAAACAAACTGATTCCTTTTGAAGATGCGGTTTACACCGCCTCCTTCTCTTCTAATGCAGACTACAATGCTACGCAACTCAGGTATAGCTATAGCTCGCCCGTAACGCCTAATAGTGTTTATGATTATAATTTGGCAACCGGGCAAAAAACATTATTAAAGCAGCAGGAAATACCCAGCGGCTATAATAAAGACGAGTATACTACCGAAAGGGTTTATGTAACGGCTAAAGATGGCTCGAAGGTTCCCCTGTCCATTGCCTATAAAAAGGGATTTAAAAAAGATGGCACACAACCTTTTTTACTGATTGGCTACGGCAGCTATGGTTTTTCTTATCCCACTTACTTTAACGCCAACCTGGTAAGCCTGATGAACAGGGGCTTTGCTTACGGCATCGCGCATATAAGAGGCGGGCAGGAAATGGGCCGCCAATGGTATGAGGATGGCCGGTTGATGAAAAAGAAAAACACGTTCACCGACTTTATCGATTGCGCCTCTTATCTCGTAAAAGAAAAATATACTTCACCAGCGCATTTATATGCCAATGGCGGTAGCGCAGGCGGCTTATTGATGGGTGCCGTGGCCAATATGGGTGGTGAACTGTTCAACGGTATTATTGCAGATGTGCCTTTTGTGGATGTGGTGAACACGATGCTCGATCCTACCATTCCACTTACTACCAACGAATATGACCAGTGGGGTAACCCTGAAACCAGTAAGGAAGCTTATTTATACATGAAGTCCTATTCTCCCTATGAGAATATTGAAAAGAAAGCCTACCCCAATATACTGGCCACAACGGGGCTGCACGATAGCCAGGTACAATATTTTGAGCCGGCTAAATGGGTACCCAAGCTGCGTAACCTGAAAACCAATAATAGTGTGATTTTTTTACGTACTAATATGGATTACGGTCATGGAGGTGCTTCCGGCCGGTTTGATTATTTAAAGGAAGATGCGCTGCGTTATGCATTTTTATTAAAGCTGGAAGGGATAACAAAATAAGCCACGCTTAAAACGTGGCTTATTATATTTGAAAAAAACAATTTTATACAACCTGTTCCTGTATAAAGTATTTATTTAACTCTTCTACCAGCTCATGCTTGGTAATCGGTACACCCATGATCTTATGGTATCCCTTGGCATCTACCAAGTACTGGTCGCGGATAATTTTAATCAGCTGACCGTTATTGATCTCAGGGATCACCACATGCTCAAAATTGTGGATAATTTCACCCAGATTTTTAGGGAAGGGGCGTAAATGACGCAAATGCGCATGGCTTACACTTTTGCCCTGTGCCTGCAGTTCAGCAACAGCAGATTTGATGGCTCCATACGTAGAGCCCCAGCCAATTACCAGCACTTTGCCTTTATCGGCTCCGCTGTCAATTTTCTGATCAGGTATATGATCAGCGATCTTATCTACTTTTTCCTGACGGATCTTCACCATTGTCTGGTGATTCTCGGGGTCATAACTGATATTACCGGTTATATTTTGCTTTTCAATACCGCCAATTCGATGCTCCAGTCCGGGTGTACCGGGCACTGCCCATGGCCGAACCAGGTTTTCATCTCTCAGGTAAGGTTGAAACTTATCTTCATGATCCCACAGCTCTGTTTTGAATTTCACATGAATAGGCGCCAGGGTTTCTTCGGTAGGAAAACGCCAGGGCTCTGCACCGTTTGCAATATATCCGTCGCTCAGGAAAATAACCGGCGTCATATGCTGCACGCTTATTTTAACCGCTTCATACACGGCATCAAAACAATCGGCTGGGCTGCTTGCGGCAATTACCGGCATGGGGCATTCCCCGTTTCGGCCGTAATAAGCCTGTAACAGATCCGACTGCTCGGTTTTGGTAGGCAATCCGGTTGAAGGTCCGCCACGTTGTACGTTGATAATCACCAAAGGAATTTCCAGCATCACTGCCAGTCCCATGGCTTCTGTCTTAAGCGCCATACCAGGCCCCGAAGTAGTAGTAACACCCAGGGCGCCGCCGTAAGAAGCGCCTATAGCTGCTGTGATGGCAGCAATCTCATCCTCTGCCTGGAAAGTACGGATCCCAAAATTTTTATGACGACTCAGCTCGTGCAGGATATCGCTGGCAGGTGTAATAGGATATGTACCTAAGAACATGGGCAGGCCGCTTTTGGTAGAGGCTGCAATTAAACCCAGCGCCAGCGATTGATTACCCATAATAGAACGGTAGGTTCCGGGCTCTATCCTTGCTTTTTCAACTTTGTAAGTAGTGGTAAACGTTTCGGTAGTATCGCCGTAATTGTAACCGGCTTTTAAGGCTTTGATATTGCTGTCTAAAATATCTTGCTTTTTAGAAAACTTCTCCGTTAAAAAGCTGATCGTGTTTTCCATATCCCGGTTGTACATCCAGTACAAAAAACCCAGGATGAACATATTTTTTGCCCGGTCTTTTTCCTTGGTGCCTAAAGTGAACTCCTTCAGCGCCTCGCGGGTGAGCTTGGTTACATCTATTTTTATAAGCTCATAACCTTCCAGGCTGCCATTTTCAATAGGGTTCACACCGTCCGGGTAATTAGCCAGGCGCAGGTTTTTAGAGTCAAAGCCATCTGTGTTGGCAATGATCCGTCCGCCTTTTTTAAGACTTTTAAGATTGGCTTTCAATGCAGCAGCATTCATCGCTACCAGCACATCACATTCATCTCCAGGTGTATATATATGATCTGACGAAAAACGTAGCTGGAAACCACTCACCCCGGGAATGGTACCCTGCGGGGCCCTGATTTCCGCCGGGAAATCGGGAAAAGTAGATAAATCGGCGCCTAATAAAGCGGTATTGGTAGTAAACTGGGTGCCTGTAAGCTGCATTCCATCGCCACTGTCACCCGCAAATTTGATCACTACATCCTTTAAAACTTCCTGTGTTTTGTTCATGCCTCGAAAATTGGGGCACAAAGGTACGAAAGTTCAGAGGTTGGTCTCTTTTATTTTACGAAGCGCTGACAAAAAGGGAAGAGGGCAGTTTATAGATGACAGCTGACGGGTACTCATAACTGGCAGCTGCCATCTGCCAACTTACAGCTACCGCACCGCTATCATGCTGATTTCTACATTCACAAACTTCGGCAAAGCCGACACCTGTACTGTTTCCCTGGCCGGGAAATCGGCCGTAAAGTATTGCCCGTAAACTTCATTAATTTCAGCAAAACGCTTCATATCTGTGATAAAGATGGTTGTTTTTACCACGTTGGAGAAATCAAGACCGGCTTCGGCTAAAATAGCGTGCAGGTTCTTCATACATTGATGGGTTTCATCCTGTAAGCTTGCATTGCTGAGCTCTCCTGTTTGAGGGTTTATTGCAATCTGCCCCGATATATATAGCGTATCGCCGGCAAAAACGGCCTGGTTGTAAGGCCCGATAGGAGCCGGAGCATTACCGGTTGTAATTATTTGTTTTTCCATGAAATCAATTGAAAGGTACGTGCAATTGTACAAAAGAACCATTGAAAAAACAATTTCTACGAAGTTTTACTTCCTTTTTAAAACTTTAAATGTATTTCCGACATATTTTAAACAATATTCATTTTTTTTGCAGGAATGCTTCTTTTAAATATAGATACAGCGATTGACAAAGGCTCTTTCTGCCTTAGCAGGAATGAGGAGGTAATTGCTTTTGATATAACCACGAGCAGGAACAACCAGGCCGGGTGGTTACACCAGGCCATTCAGTCGGCTTTTAAAAATAACAACATCAGTTTCAGTGAACTGAGCGCCGTGGCGGTAAGTAATGGCCCCGGGTCCTATACCGGTTTAAGAATAGGGCTTTCCACTGCAAAAGGTCTTTGTTATGCATTAAACAAGCCGTTAGTTTGCCTCAATACACTACAAATTATTGCGGCTGCAGCGGAGTTACAGGCCAAGCGCTATATTTGCCCAATGATTGATGCGCGCCGTATGGAAGTGTTCACAGCGCTGTTTGATAAAAATCTGGTTCCGGTAAAAGAGCCCTTTGCCACGATATTGAACGAGGAGAGTTTTTCAGACATCTTACAAAAAGACCATATACTGTTCACAGGCAATGGTAGTGAAAAATTCAGATCATTGATTAAAGACAACGTTAATGCTGAAATAGTGGAAATTGATATTGACGCACGGAACATGGTGGCCCTTTCTCTAAAAAATTATCAGGAAAAAAATTTTTCAGATGTTGCATATTGTGAACCATATTACGTTAAAGATGTATATATATCTAAAAAAGAAATATAAATAGCATAGCAATAAATCATTTTTAAGCTGGTATTTTTAAACCCTCTAAACACGATCATTTATAATGAGCAATTATCACATTTCCTTTGGAGTAAAAGAAAGCCCCGGAGAAGACCTAACGCTGGATACTCTGGCTATAAAAAAAGCCGCACTGATTTTGCGCGCCTTTAATCATAAATTACGGCAACAGATACTTAAACTCATTGATAACCAGGAGAAAGTAACGGTAACTGAAATTTATGTAAAATTAAGGATTGAACAATCTGTTGCTTCTCAACACCTGGCAATTCTGAGGAAAGCAGATTTTGTAAAAACTGAGCGCGACGGAAAATTTATTTACTATACAGTAAATACCCAACGCATGAAAGATCTTAACAAATTTGTTGGAGAACTCCTATCGTAACTTTTTATAATATTTATCAGGCATGACAGCACTTAGCGTGGAGGCTTTTGGCCAATTGGCAGAACAGGGGCTTACGATCGTTGATATCCGGGACACCGCAATACTGAAACAGGGCTTTGTAAAAGGCAGTATTTCCCTTTCTTCTCCATCGATATTTGGCGTCTATCTCGGTTTTTTTTCCGGGTTTTCACTCAGCTCGGGCCCTACACCACTGTTATTGGTGGGAGAGCCCTCTCAAAATTTGGAACCCTTTTTAAAGGCGCTGCCCGATGGCTCAGGTGATCGCATAAAAGGATACCTGCAGGGTGGCTTTGAAGCCTGGGAAAAAGCCGGGGAGCCCGTAGATATGATTATTGATGTGGAGGCGGATGAGCTGATGATGGACATTCCATTTGACGATAACCTCGTGGTGATGGATATACGCCCCGCTATCAGCTTTGGAGATGGCCATTTGAAGGATGCCGTTAGTTTGCCGCTGGCTCAAATGCAGGACCCCCTGAGAATTTCTGCAATTGAAGAAACTGATAACCTATACCTGGTAGGAGAAAACAACGAGGAAACTTTTTTAGCTGCCACCCTCTTAAAAAAACAGGATATTCATAATCTGCGCGTAGTACTGGGAGGTTGGGAAGCGATACAATCGGAGAAAAAAGCGGAAATTGTAAAGGAGCCCGATGTATTAAATTAGGTAACAGCAAACCGGAGGTTACAATAATTTTATCTCATACCCATTAATATTTTAAGTAATTTCGTTGCCCCCGGCAGTGCCGGGGGCAATTTTTTTATTTTCAATTTACAGGAAAGAATGAATCTATTTGATGTTTATCCCCTCAACAATGTAACTATCACCAAAGCTAAAGGATCTTATGTTTGGGATAGCGAAGGCAACCAGTATTTAGACCTCTATGGCGGGCACGCTGTGATCAGCATTGGCCATACACATCCCCACTGGGTGCGACGCATTGAAGAGCAGCTGGAGAAAATCGCATTCTATTCCAATTCTATTCAGAATCCCCTGCAAACAGACCTGGCTAAAAAGCTGGGCGAGGTATCGGGTAAAGAAGATTACAGCCTTTTCCTGTGCAACTCGGGCGCCGAAGCCAATGAAAATGCTTTGAAAATGGCCTCTTTTCATACCGGCAGGAAAAAAATAGTGGCCTTCAGCAAATCTTTTCACGGACGTACCTCGCTGGCGGTAGCTGCAACGGATAACAAAAATTATGTAGCACCGGTAAATGAAACCGGCAACGTAGATTTTCTTCCGTTTAATGACGAAGAAGCATTGGCTGCACATTTTGCCAAACATGGCAAAGAAATAGCTGCTGTGATCATTGAAGGTATACAAGGTGTGGGCGGCATTAATGTAGCCAGTGAGTCGTTCCTGCAACTGATCAGGTCTTTATGCGATAAATACGGGGCAGTGTACATTGCCGATGCGGTGCAATGCGGTTATGGCCGTAGCGGTAAATTTTTCAGCCACGATTTTGCAGGTGTAAATGCTGATATCTATTCAATGGCTAAAGGTATGGGTAATGGCTTCCCTATTGGCGGTATTATCATTGCACCTCATATTAAACCTAAACATTTTCAGTTAGGAACAACCTTTGGCGGCAACCACCTCGCTTGCGCTGCAGCCCTGGCGGTGCTGGAAGTAATGAAGGAAGAAAAACTGATGGGTAATACGGTAATGACCGGTAAATACCTGCGCGATGAATTAAATGCCATCCCCGAAATACAGAATGTACGCGGACGTGGCTTAATGATAGGCTTTGATGTACCGGAGGAAATAGCCGCGCTGAAGAAAAACCTGTTAACGAATCAAAAGATTTTTACCGGTGAGGCTAAACCAAATGTAATCAGGTTACTACCTTCACTGGCACTGAAGAAGAAAGACGCTGAGCAGTTTATTGATGCAATAAAAGAAGAAATTGAAGCCTTTGCTGTAGCAGCAGAGTAACTTTTTTGTATCGATCGCTGGCATAGCTGTCATCGGTCTTCGCATCGCCGGAGGTAGTGCATACATCAAACAGTATTGAAATGGTTCGTGCACACACACGAACCATTATTTTTTTAGAATATTAAAACTTTATCCATACGACCATGTCACTTTTAAAAGGCAATACATTCATCAGTGCATTGGATGTTACCGACATCAACGCGCTAGCGGCCAAAGCGCTGGCTTATAAAGCTGCTCCTTTAACTGATAAAAAACTGGGAGAAGGTAAACGCATCGGGTGCCTGTTTCTTAACCCAAGCATGCGTACCCGCCTAAGCACGCAAATTGCAGCGCAGAACCTGGGGATGGAGGCCATTGTATTTAATGTGGGGAATGAAGGCTGGCAACTGGAGTTTGAGGAAGAAGCCATTATGAGCGGTAAAACAGTAGAGCACGTAAAAGACGCTGCACCCATTTTCGGGAAATATTTCGATATACTGGCCATCCGTACTTTTCCCTCGTTGGTAAACAAAGAAGATGATTACAGCGAGCTTTATATTAACCAGTTTATAAAATATGCGGGTTTGCCGGTAGTAAGCCTCGAAAGTGCTACCCTTCACCCTTTACAAAGCCTTACCGATGTAATTACTATAAAAGAAACATTTAAAGAACAGCGTAAACCCAAAGTAGTATTAACATGGGCCCCGCATGTAAAGCCTTTGCCACAGTGTGTGGCCAATAGCTTTGCACAATGGATGAATGAATGGGGAGAAGTAGATTTTGTGGTAACACACCCCGAAGACTATGAACTGGACACAAAGTTTACCGGCAATGCACCCATTATTTACAACCAGGATGAAGCATTGAAAGATGCCGATTACGTATACGTAAAAAACTGGAGCACCTATAATGATTACGGTAAAATTTATAGCAATGAACCCGAGTGGATGCTGACACGGGAAAAACTAAAGCTTACCAACCCCGCAAATGGCGGGGCTAAAGTAATGCATTGCCTGCCCGTACGCAGAAACGTAGAGCTGAGCGATGAAATATTGGACAGCCCTAACAGCATCGTTACCCAGGAAGCCGGCAACAGGGTGTGGGCAGCACAAGCAGTATTGAGTGAGCTGTTGAAAAAGTAACCTTGGCCGATCGCCTTCAATTCTTGGGACAGTGTCCCAAGAATTCAAAACAGAAGTAATTTATATAAAAAGAAAAATGTCGGAAACTCTCTTTGTAGTAAAAATAGGTGGTAACGTTATTGACAACCCTGATGCATTGCATGCCTTTCTAAAAGACTTTGCAATGGTAAAGGGCCATAAGATACTGATCCACGGAGGAGGTAAGATTGCTACCAAAATAGGCGACCAGCTGGGTATTACATCTAAATATATTAACGGGCGCCGTATTACAGATGACGACACCATTGATATTGTAACTATGGTGTATGGCGGGCTGGTTAATAAAAAAATAGTGGCCCGGCTACAAGCCCTGCAAACCAATGCTATTGGTTTAACCGGTGCCGATGCCAATATGATACCGGCCACAAAAAGGCCGCTGAAGGTGATTGACGGAGCAAGCGTTGATTTTGGCTGGGTGGGCGATGTAGATCATTCAAAATTTGAGGGCCGGAATTTAAGGCTGCTGATTGACAATGGCTTTACACCTGTGTTTGCACCACTCACGCATGACGGGCAGGGCCATATTTTAAATACCAATGCCGACACCATTGCCTCTACCCTGGCAGTGGGTTTATCTTCATTGTATGATGTACGCTTGATTTATTGTTTCGAAAAAAAAGGGGTATTGGAAAACGTGGATAACGATGACTCTGTAATAAGAAATATCAACAAGGAAAAGTACCGGCAACTATTGGCTGAGAACAAATTATTTGAAGGCATCCTTCCCAAAATAGATAACGCTTTTGACGCTATTAATGCCGGTGTAAAAGAAGTATTGATTGGCCACGCAGCTGATTTGGTTCAAAACACTACTGAAGCAACTGCAGGAACATTAATTACCCGCTAATGAGTGAGCATGCATTATACAGCAGCGCTGTAGCGCTATTAAAGCAACTGATACGAACTTCCAGCTTCAGCAAAGAGGAAGATCAAACAGCGGCACATATTAAGAACCACTTAGCGCAATTTGGTATTATAGCTGAACAGCTGGGAAACAATATTATTGCTAAAAATAAATTTTTCGATCCTGCCAAGCCTACTGTGCTGCTTAACTCACATCATGATACAGTAAGACCTAATCCCAACTATACTTTAGATCCCTTCGATCCTATTGAGAAGGACGGAAAGCTGTTTGGACTGGGAAGCAATGATGCGGGGGGGTGCCTGGTGTCGCTGATAGCTACCTTTATCCATTTTTATGAAGCGCCCTCTTTACCATACAATGTAATGCTGGTGGCCAGTGCGGAAGAAGAGATATCGGGGTATAACGGAATTGAAGCAGTTGTAAAAGAACTACCGCCTGTTGATTTTGCTATCGTGGGTGAACCCACCTTAATGCAAATGGCTGTTGCCGAAAGAGGCCTGATGGTATTAGACGCTGTTGCCCGTGGCCAGGCCGGGCATGCTGCCCGTAACGAAGGCGATAATGCTATCAGCAAAGCCATTAAAGATATTCAATGGTTTCATACCTACCAGTTTGATAAAGTATCGCCTTTGCTGGGCCCTAACAAAATGTCGGTAACGGTAATTGAAACCGAAAATAAAGCACATAATGTAGTGCCTGCTATCTGTAAATATGTGGTTGATGTAAGAGTAAATGAACTGTACACTTTTGATGAAGTGATTGCAGCAATTGAACAGCATGTGCAAAGTGAGATCAGGCCCCGGTCTACGCGTTTAAAATCTACTTCCATTGCTACCGATCATCCCATCATTCAGGCGGGACTGGCAATGGGCAAAACTATGTACGGCTCTCCTACTACCTCCGACAAGGCCTTAATGCCCTTTCCCGCTTTAAAAATGGGCCCCGGTGATAGCGCCCGCAGCCATTCTGCCGACGAGTTTATTTACCTGGAAGAAATCGAAAAAGGGATAGCGGAGTATATCGAAATAGTAAGGAGGTTAATGCTTTAATCACAGGCCTTTTACCGACAAAAACGTTATGATAAATTGAAAGAAAATAACTGGCTTAAACAAATAAATCAATAAGTTCATCGAATGAATAAAACCGGGTTAATTTTCCTTCCGATGACACAAACCAGTAACCAATAACCCTGAAACTTGTAATTCAAATGAAACTCTGGCAAAAAGATACAGCAGCGCTTAAAGAAGTAGAAACTTTTACAGTTGGTAAAGACAGGGAAATGGACCTGTACCTGGCTCCGTTTGATGTGCTGGGCTCGCTGGCCCATACCCGCATGCTGGAATCGGTTGGCTTATTAGACAAAAAAGACCTGGTCGATCTTCAGGCGGCTTTAAAAGAAATCTACCGGCAAATCGAAAAAGGCGATTTTACGCTGCAGGACAATGTGGAGGACATTCATTCGCAGGTGGAATTGCTGCTTACCCAAAAACTGGGCGATGCGGGCAAAAAAATACATAGCGCCCGAAGCCGTAACGACCAGGTGCTGGTGGATATCAAGCTCTTTCTGCGTAGCGAAATTGAAAGCATCGTGAATGCCATTCTCCCGTTTTTTGAACTGCTGCAAAACCAGAGCGAAAAATTTAAGGATCATTTATACCCTGGCTATACGCATTTACAACTAGCCATGCCGTCTTCTTTTGGCCTGTGGTTTGGCGCTTATGCCGAAAGCCTGGTAGATGATATGCAAACCCTCAAGGCAGCATTTGAAGTGGTGAATAAAAACCCGCTGGGTTCAGCTGCAGGCTACGGCTCTTCCTTCCCTATCAACCGGCAAATGACCACCGACCTGTTGGGCTTCTCCAGCCTTAATTATAATGTGGTGTATGCCCAGATGGGGCGGGGCAAAGCAGAGCGTATTGTAGCGCAGGCCCTGGCGAATATCGCCGATACATTATCGAGACTGAGCATGGACATGACCTTGTACCTGAACCAGAATTTCGCTTTTGTAAGCTTCCCTGCTGAATTAACCACCGGCAGCAGCATTATGCCGCATAAAAAGAACCCTGATGTATTTGAACTCATCCGCTCTCATTGCAACCGTATCAAAGCATTGCCTAATGAGATAACAATGATGACCACTAACCTGCCTTCGGGCTATCACCGGGACCTGCAGTTATTGAAAGAACATTTATTCCCGGCTTTTAAAGTATTAAAAGATTGCATTGAAATGGCAGGCCTGATGCTCTCCAATATCGATATTAAAAAAGATATACTGGCGGATGAAAAGTATAAATACCTGTTTACAGTAGACCTGGTAAACCAACTGGTGTTACAGGGCGTTACTTTCCGCGATGCCTATATACAGGTAGGCAGATCGGTAGAAGATGGTACTTATAAAGTACCCGAACAAACGCCCATCAGCAATCCGCATGAATGGTCTATTCAAAATCTCTGTACAAAAGAAATAAAGCTTTTAATGGATAAAGCCATAAGCGATTTCAATTTCGAAAAAGTACATTCTGCCATCCAAAGCCTGTTACAATAAATCATTTGCAAAAGAGCCGGGAAATATCAGCCCGGCTCTTTAAGTTATGTTCCCACTCATTTCAATCGCTCCAATACACCTTTTCGCTTCACCAGGTTTTTATAATCCCATTGAATGTCGCGGGCCTTTTTCAGCCAGCGTTTCAGATCCTTTATATTAATCTGCTCTTTAGATACATAAGTAACAGAAGCATCTTTAAACTTCCCGGTGCCGGGTATTAAAAGCGGCTCGTCAAAATCTGCCCCGCTCCAGAACATTAAACGAAGCCCTGCCTTCAGCTTGCTATAGCCCGCCACAGGATTTCCATCTAAAAACCAAACGGGGTGCGCATGCCAAATTTTGCTTTCCGCTTCGGGTAATGCTTTATCAATCTGTAGGGCCAGCTCGTTGCAGATGGCCGCATCACCGGCGGTTTGAGCCCTGTTATATAATTCAATTTCTTTATGCATGTTGCCTTTTGTATGGAAATTTACACCTTTTATAAAAAGTTGGCGCCATAACTGTAACATTCTGGGAATCTTTACGATTACTAATAATCATGTTTATCGTATCCAAACCACCAATGAGACATTTTTTGTATTTGCTAACTGTAGTTGCAGGCCTCTTAGTTTCGGCTTCATCATTTGCACAAGGTTCTGTAAAGGGCAAACTGGTGGACGCAACTACCCAAAAGCCTTTATATATGGCTACGGTGACCGTATTCCAGGCACAGGACACCTCTTTAGTTACGTACAGACTGAGCGCAGAAGATGGGAGCTTTAAACTGCCCGGACTTGCACCCAACAAGCCTTATCGTATCCTTGTTTCTTTTAGCGGCTATGCCGTTCATCGCCAGCCGTTTCAGTTGAAAACAGATTCGTTAGACATAGATCTCGGGGTCATTACCCTGCATCCGGCAGCCACCCAGCTGGACGAAGTATTGGTAATTGCTGAGAGGCCTCCCATGGTGATCAGGAGAGACACGGTAGAGTTCAACGCCAATGCCTTTAAAACCTTACCCAATGCAATGGTGGAAGACCTGCTAAAAAAATTGCCGGGTGTACAGGTAGATAAACAGGGCAATATTATGGTAAATGGCAAGCGCGTAAACCGGATATTGGTAGATGGCAAAAATTTCTTTGGCAGCGATCCTAAAATGGCTTCGCGCAACCTGCCCTCTAATGTTATCGATAAAATACAGGTAACCGATGATAAAGATGAGTTACTGGAGCGTGGCGATGACAACCTGAATAATGTAGGCAAGGTTATTAATCTTACCTTTAAAAAAGGCGTAAAGAAAGGGCTCTTTGGTAAGGCCTATGGCGGTGGCGGATCGGGTATTAACGGCGGACGTTATGAAGGAGGCGCCATTGCCAACATGTTCAGAGATACGCTGCAGGTAAGCCTTCTGGGATACACCAATAATTTAAACCGCCCTGGCTTTGGATGGTCAGACCTTATGCAAACCGGGGGGCTTCAACGCAACCGCGATGTAAGCGGCAGCGGCAACAACAGCAGTAACAATTCCAATTTTGGATCTAATATCAGCATCAACGGTATTAACTTCGGAGGGATGTCCCGCCTGGGTGGGGTAACCAACAGTAACGGGCTGGGCTTTAACCTCAATCATTCTCCCAACAATAAAAAAGCTTTTTTTGCGCAATATTACCTGGGGGCGGTGAAAACAGACCTGGAAACCAACACCACAACAAAAATCACAAATGGAGATACGATTATCACTAATCGTTCTTTGTATGATGCCCAGGTAAAGGGACTCACCCACACCCTTGGTGCAGGCATTAACCTTAAGCCCGATACGGTAACCACTATCAACGCTACCGCCAATTATATACTGGCTACCGAAAGAACCAACAGTACCAATAATCAAAATGGCGAGAATAATTTTTTGGGTATGCTGAACGAAGGTATGGTGGGTATCAATGGTAAAACAGGCAATAATATATTCAGGGAAAACTTTTCGATCACCCGTTTATCTAAAAAGAAAACAGGGCGGCGTGTGTCATTGGCACAGGGGCTCACCTGGAACAGCCGGTCGGTAGATAACTATACCGATGCCGAAATCAATTACCGCCAACCCAGGCAGTACGACAGCCTGATCAACCAGTTGAGGCAGGAACGTGTACCCACCTGGTTTGCTTATGCAGGTATCAACTATAGGGAACCACTTGCTAAAAAGCTCTTCCTTCGTGCGGGAGCCCGTTACGAATATGAAAATTTAAAGAACGACATAACTACCCTGGATAAACAAGGCGCTGTTTACAATACAAGGAACAATGAGCTAAGCAGCGATTTCTCAAGGAATAGTAATCGCTATTACTTAAGCACCGGGCTGGAATTAAAATTAAAAGACCTGGCAATTACTCCTGGTGTGCGATACCAATACCAGCAGTTTGACAACAAGCTTTCTTTTTTAACCAACCCCGTTGTACAAAGATTAAATAATGTGCTGCCACAATTAGAAATCACTTATCGTAAGCTTACGGTAAATTATAACAGGGATATCGTATTACCTGATTATACGTATATGATACCGGTGAGAAATAATACCAATCCATACCAGGTTAATTTAGGCAACACCGATCTGTTGCCTGCAATCATGGACAGGGTATATATGAATTTGAACACCTTCAATCCTAAAAACAATTTGAATGTGTGGAGCTGGGCTGAAGCCTGGGTTGCAAATAATGATGTAGTGCAAAGCATTACTATGGATCAAAGCGGCTTACAAACTATTAAACCTATTAATGCCGACGGCAGTAAGCGCATTGCCGCCAACTTTGGATTGAACCAGGACATCAAATACAAAAACAGCTTTATTTTCTCATGGAATGTAGGTACCTGGACAGAATACCGGGAAAATCCCTTTATCTATAATAACGAAGGGAGTAAACAAAGAAGGCTGATCAGCAATATATGGAGCAATATAGGATTTAACTGGGACGACAAGCTGGAGCTAAACCCCGCTTACTCCTTCTCCTATATGAATGTAACCAATACCAATAAACTGTTTAAAACACAAAGCAGCTTTGATCAAACTATAGGTATTGAGACTATCATGCGCTATATCAAGCACGTGATCTTCGATAGCGAGCTACGTTATCTTAATAACAATGCTTTTGCCAACCCGGAGTATCGCCGCATGTTTATGTGGAATGCCGGTGTTAATTTTACTTTCTTTAAAGACGAAAGAGCCGTGTTAAGGGTATTCGCTAACGATATCTTAAATCAAACCCGCAATACCGATATCATTCCCAATCAAAATACCGTACGAACCGTTTACAGCAATGTATTAGGGCAATACTTTATGGCCACTTTTACTTATAACCTGCGGCCATCGGGCGCTAAAGGAAAAGTAGGCGGTGGCTGGTCTTTATTTTAAAGCTTAAACAACAAGCGCCCCGCGGGTAGCAGGCTGTTCCCCTTTATTTAAAGTTGCTACGCTATCCAGCGTTACTGTAGCAATTTGCGCCAAAGCTTCTTTTGTAAAAAACGCCTGGTGGGCGGTAACCAATACATTGGGAAAACTCATCAGGCGTTGTATCATATCATCCTGTATAATATGGGTAGAAAGATCTTTAAAGAAGAGCTTTTCTTCCTGCTCATAAACATCTATACCCAGGTAGCCGATATGACCTGTTTTTAAGGCGTCTATCACATCTTTGGTATCTATTAGCTTCCCCCGACCCGTGTTGATGATCATCACGCCTTTCTTCATATAAGATATCGTGTTTTTATCGATCAAATGGGTTGTCTGTTCGGTCAGCGGGCAGTGCAGGGAGATAATATCGCTTTGTTGCAGCAGCTCTATTAATGGCAAAAATGCCACTCCCGCCGCTTCCAGGTCTTTGTCTGCAATCAGATCAAAGGCCAGCACATTGCAGCCCATCCCCAGCATCATCCTGCAAAAAGCTTTTCCTATATTACCGGTGCCAATTACCCCTACCGTTTTCTGATACAGGTTAAAACCCAATAATCCCTGTAGGGAAAAGTTCTGCTCGCGTACCCGGTTATATGCTTTATGCGTTTTACGGTTCAATGTCATCACCATTGTCAATGCATGCTCAGCTACTGCCTCGGGTGAGTAAGCCGGTACACGGCACACCCTGATACCCAGTTCGCGCGCAGCCTCTATATTCAGGTTATTAAAACCGGCACATCTCAGCGCTATCATTTTTACCCCTTTTGCAGCCAGGGCCTCCAACACCTGCCTGTTTAGCTTATCATTTACAAAAGCGCAGATCACCGTACTGTTCTGCACCATTTCCACCGTAGGTGCACTTAACTCTGTATCAAAAAATTCAAATTCGAACCCGTATGCTTCATTGGCATGCAGGAAGCTTTCTTTATCGTACGGCTTCGCAGAGAAGAATGTAATTTTCATATAGATAGTAGTGGTTAAAAGTATAAAACAGCAAATGTAATGATCTCTTCTTGATACGCATATCCGGCACAGTTTTGTATTATTTAAGGTATATGAAACGCTGGCCCTTTTATTTATTGATCATTTTTATTATGCCTGCCTGCAAGCAAATACGCCCATTGCTGCAAAATACAGTCCGTGGTAAATATGAAAGCGGCTTTAGCAAAAAGGACAGCTTGTTTACGGTATGGAAAGCATCACACGAGCGTGCCATGGCGGCTCCATTACAGGTGGCACTTCCTTACATGGCAAGCATACAAATAAAACATGCTGATGCATCAGCCCTGGTTTATACGGCATCTGTCAAAAGAGGAGAACAGCTAATAGCTGAAATTAAAAAACCCACTGATAGCAGCCGTTTTATACTGGAATTTTTTAATGGAGACCTGGCAGCTAACGCAATCCTGTTGGCCGAATTGCCAGAAAAAACAAGCAGCGCTCATTGGATAGCCGGAGATGATGACAGTGTACGTATTAGCCTGCAGCCGCTATTAAATGATTCTGGCATCTTTCATGTTAAGATTTATAAACAACCCGCCTATCAATTCCCTGTAGCCGGCAAAAGCAATAATGCCATTCAAAGTTTCTGGGGCGCCAATCGGGATAGAGGATCCCGTTCACATGAGGGCATCGATATTTTTGCAGCAAGAGGCACACCGGTGGTAGCCGTAGCTGATGGACATATTGGCTTTTCAGGCGAAAGAGGCCTGGGAGGTAAGCAGGTATGGCTGCGTGAAAACCTCGCCGGCTTTAATGTTTACTATGCCCATCTCGACAGCTTTATTGTAAACAGTGGTGATGCGGTGACCCGTGGGGATACGCTGGGCTTTGTGGGCAGTACCGGTAATGCCGCCGGAGGCGCACCACACCTGCATTTCGGCATCTATGGCAATAATGGCGCAGTAGACCCGTTGACTTTTGTAAAGGAGTTACCTGTTCCTGCCTACCAGGCATTTACCATCGATCCCCAGGTTAAACTATCCAGCAGCGGGCCACTTCGCAAAGGTCCCGGCACTAAATACCCTATACTCATAGAGCTCAACAAAAATGAGCCGGCGAAAATACAGGCCCGATCAGGCAACTGGCTGCACGTAACTGTAAGAGACAGTATTGCCGGGTTTGTGCCGAGATAATATAAGGCCCTGTTTAAAAATTAGCCCGGGAATAACAGGCGGCGAAAACGGTTTATGAACAGGGATGGTGTATTTACTTATTGGTATTACGAATACAACCAGGAAGCATTGCAGAGGAGATCACATCAAGCAGGATGCTGTATTTTTTTGAAGCCGGTTAGCACCAAATAAATTCACTAATTTCGATACTAGTTATGCTAACAGCATCCCTATTAAAAAACAAGTATGAAATTCAACATCAAAACAATTAGCTTACTACTGCTTTTAACAATTAGCCAAATAGCGCTCGCACAAACCAACAAAGAAAAAGCATTGGCCAAAGGAAAGGAGGCGATCAAATTGATGGATAACGGACAGCTGGATAAAAGTATTCAATTGCTTGAGGAAGCGCAAAAGATCGATCCTGAAGATGTCAATTATCCTTATGAGCTGGGCTATGCGTACTACATTAAAAAGGACTTCAGAAAAGCATCGCAAATACTGGAAGGGCTGCTGGTACATAAGGATGCCAACGACAGGGTGTATCAATTACTGGGCAACGCATACGACCATATGGGTAACAGCGATAAAGCAATAGCACAATACGAAGCAGGGCTCAAAAAATTTCCCAATTCCGGAAATCTCTATTTAGAAATGGGCGTCATGCAAATGGCAAAGCAAGATTATGCCAAGGCACTGGCCTATTATGAAAAAGGCATAGAAGTAGCGCCTGGATTTCCTTCCAACTATTATTGGGCGGCTAAATTTTATTTGTCTTCTGATGAAGAAGTATGGGGAATGATCTACGGAGAACTTTTTATGAATTTGGAACGCGGTAGCCAACGCACTTCAGAAATCAGCAAATTGCTTTACGACACTTATAAAAAAGAAATTAAGTTTACGAGCGATACGTCGGCGTCGGTAAGCTTCAGCAAGAACGCAACTATTAATGTAGCCGATCTGGCGGATCCTAACAACGTAAAACTTCCTTTTGGCGTTGGAACATATGAGCCGGTTTTAATAATGTCGATATTGGATACGAAAGTGATCAACATTAGTTCCCTTAGTACTATAAGAAGCAAGTTTGTTGACATTTATTTTAAGAATGGCTACGACAAAAAATATCCCAACGCTTTGTTCAGCTTTCAAAAACAAATAAAAGACGCAGGGCATATGGAGTCCTATAACCATTGGATATTGATGAAAGGAGATGAAGCCGGTTTTACCCAATGGCAATCGGCCAATAAAGAAAAATGGGGAAATTTTATAAAGTGGTTTACCAACAACGGTATTAAAATAAGTGAAACCAATAAATTTTACCGCAGGCAATATTGAGAGAAAAATACAAGAGCACATGATCACAATTCGCAGAACCAACTCCGAAGACAATAATTTCCTGCACCTGGTTGTTGAGCTGGATAAGGACCTGGCCAAACGAAACGGGGACAGCAACGATTTCTTCGCACAGTTCAATAAAACAGACCTCATCAAAAACGTTGTTGTAGCTTTCCGGGACAATACACCTGCAGGTTGTGGCGCCATGAAACCCTATGACCACTACGTCATGGAAATAAAGAGAATGTTTGTACAACCCCACATGCGCGGCAACGGCATTGCTGTAGCCGTGCTGCAGGAGCTGGAAACATGGGCCAAAGAATTGGGTTATAAAAAGTGCATACTGGAAACCGGGGATCAAATGCGCGAGGCGATCAGGCTTTATCAGAAAACCGGTTATCAAATTATTCCCAATTATGGCCCGTACGAAAACGTAGCAAGCAGTATTTGCTTTGAAAAATTTTTATGATTACAAAAGTTCAGTACGGTATAAATGATACCAACCGTTGAAGTACTGCAACACCTGGCGCGAACCGCCCCATTTTTGACGTAATCCTACTTATTTATTCCCTGCTTAAGCAGTAGGTTTGAGTATTAAAAAAAATTAAATGATTATCTATGGCGCTCATTAATCCACACGTTAACTTCAACGGAAATGCAGAAGAAGCATTTACCTTTTACCAATCCGTATTTGGCGGCGAGTTTACAAAAATTATTCGTTTTAAAGATCTCGAAAACGAAGATTTCCCGGTAGCCGAAAACGAAAAAAACAAGATCATGCATATTGCATTACCCATTGGAAAAACGGGGATGCTGATGGGCAATGATGTGCCGGAAATGCTGGGTCCCACCAACGAAAATGAGAACCGGAGTAAAATTGTAATTACTGCCGAAACTAAAGAGGAGGCGGATCAGTTGTTTAACGGGCTTTCAGCTGGTGGACAAGTGGAGTTCCCCATTGGCGATAGTCCCTGGGGTACCTATTTTGGTATGTTTAGAGATAAATATGGTATCGAATGGATGGTAGAATTTGACGCCAATTTTAGAAGGCAGATCTGAGCAGTACAACGCCCGCCTGGTACAGGCCAGCGCCAGGCGGGTACGAGTGCTATTGATGCCATTGATACACGGATAATGTATTTGCTGTAAATAAAAACAGGGCGGCTGTAAACACCGTCTCTCAAGGTTCGAGGAACTCCTTGGGAGAGCCCTTCGGGTATTCTGAGCGTAGCGAAGAGCTTGTCGGCGAATCCTATTAAGCTGGTATTTGATGCCACAATACACGAATGAGGCATTCAACCTAAAATAGGCAGATTACCATTGAACCTAAACCTGTATCTTAGGTGTTAGAGAACAATCAGCACAACATGAACCAACATAACCCAGAGATTACCCTTAGACCGACAACCGTAGCAGACCTGCACCATCTGTTTGTGTTTCAATTAGACCCCGAAGCCCAACACCTGGCTGCATTTACACCGAAAGACCCCGCCAATAAAATTGCGTACCTCGAAAAATACACGAACATATTGCGCAACCCTACTACCAACAATCAAACCATTTTGATTAACAATACTATTGCAGGCAGCTTAGCCAAATTTATATTGGAAGGCCATGCAGAAATCACTTATTGGTTAGACAAACAATTTTGGGGGCAGGGCATTGCCTCCGAAGCGCTCAAAAAGTTTTTGGAAGAAGAGTTAACAAGACCGATTTATGGACGGGTAGCATTTGACAATTTTGGCTCCCAAAAAGTATTGGAAAAATGTGGCTTTACTAAGGTAGGCACTGACAGAGGTTTTGCCAATGCACGCCAAGCGGAAATAGAAGAGTTTATTTATAGGTTGGCCTGATTGTAACCAGCAGCTATATACGAATGCTATTCCAACGCCGGCGAAGCGTCGCTTTTCACTAGCTATAAATACTTAAATGATCAAAAGCCCTGATTTACTTCTACTAAAATTTAGTATTTTAGAAAAAATGCCATTTCCATTAGACGTTAAATATATTGTTGAAGCAGAACAGGAGCTTGGAGTTATTTTCCCAGTACATTTTAAAGCAAAAATGATCCAAGAGAACGGCGGATCATTAGCCACCAAAGACGATTATTGGCACCTTTATCCATTCTTCGACAAATCAGATCATAAAAGGATCAGCAGAACCTGTAATCATATTGGGTTAGAAACCAGGCAGGCCAGAAACTGGCGTAATTTCCCCGCCGATGCAATAGCTATCGCCTCCAACGGCAGTGGAGACCATTTAGTGCTATTGCCAATGAAAGCGCATGACCAATATTTAGGGGAGGCCATTTTTACCTGGTATCACGAAAACGGCGATACCGAGAAAGTGGCTGATCAAATTGATGATTTAATTGAACAGTAAAAGCAACAACTACTATCCTTAAGGCAGTTGAGCAAATCTTATAAAAGAAAAATTATGAAGAAGAGATTAATACATTCATGGGGGATTGCCATAATTGTTTTTATTGTTACATCCTGTAGTAAAAAAGAAAAGCAGAACTACGACGATATGATCATCAGAATATCGGAAATACAGATAGACCCAAAGTATCTTAAAGAATATATTGCTATACTTAAAGAAGAGGCCGAAGCATCTGTAAGATTAGAAAATGGTGTTATTGCAATTTATCCTATGTTTCAAAAAAGGCAAGCCAACGAGATAAGAATTTTGGAGATCTATGCAAATAGAGACGCTTACGAAGCTCATTTGAAAACACCACATTTCCAGCATTACAAAACATCTACACTAAAAATGGTCAAATCATTAAACCTGATTGATATGCATGCCTTAGATTCTGAAACCATGCCAAATATTTTCAAAAAATTAAATCTGTAAAAGGCCTTCCGGCCTAAGCCAAACAAATGCCTTAGCTAATTTAACTACCCGTATACCATAATAAATACTGGTAGTTTGAAATAACTGTTCGACAATGAAAATGCAGACCAACATTACTAAAAAGCCATGAATAATATCGACCTGTTTAGAAAAGATCTTTTAGGGGCCAATACCTGGGCGCAAAGAAAAGATGGTGTGCGGATTGACCTGTTGGACAACTTAACAGTTGCTCACCGACGAAGTGGTTGAAAGGTTTCGTGATAAGTAAGAATAAAGAATCATCACTCCGCCCTAAAACGTAGCGAAGCAGGAATTTTTTTTTACCTCTGCCGTCATTCCGGGCGTAACATAGTGGAGCTGAGGAATCTCTTTTAAAAGCCCTGATACGAATGATGTACGGTCTTAAATACAACGGATTAGCCTGCGCCTGACAAAGATTACAGCCGTTTACGCATGCTACGTTTGATATCAGCTTGGTAGCAAATGAAATAAAGATGCCGGATATTGATGTTTTGTGGGAGAGATAACCGGGTTGATGAGTTGGGAGAATGTAATTAGACAAAAGTAAAAGCCGTGTATACACCGGATATTATCCTTCGTAAACACGGCTATAAAAGAAAATTTAAATAGTTTGATTGGGACTTTTATCACGCATGCACCCCCTCACTAATCTCCTCTACCATTTTACGATTGAAGGCGGGAAGATCCTCCGGCGTGCGGCTGGTAACCAGCCCTTCATCTACAATTACTTCTTCGTCTACCCAATCAGCGCCGGCATTTATCAGGTCAATACTGATAGCTTTTACGGAGGTCACGCGGCGGCCTTCCACCACACCGGCATTAATTAATAACTGCGGACCATGGCAAATGGCAGCTACAGGTTTGCCCTGCCCGAAAAAGGCCTGCACAAATGCAATAGCCTTATCATTCACCCTTAACTTATCGGGGTTTAAAACGCCACCGGGCAATACCAATGCGTCGTAATCATCGGCTGACGCCTGGTCTACGGTTACATCTACAGTATATTCCTGCCCCCAATCTTTATCGGCCCAGGCCTTAATGGTGCCCGGCTCGGGGCTTACAATATGCGTTTGCCAGCCCTGCTGCTCCAAATGTTCTTTGGGAGATTTTAATTCGCTTTCTTCAAATCCATGTGTGGCCAAAATGGCTATTTTCTTGCTCATGAGTAAAAGTTTAAAGGTTCACTATATCAGTTATCTTAGCAAACGACCCAAAAACCACACCTGAAAAAGCAAATATCCCGGTTATTCTGTTAAATAAATTCAAAAGCGGGAATCCGTAATGGTTTTGCTGTGGCAATAATTATTTTCGCAGACAGCATATATTATTTAGAATGGAACTAATGATTTACACATCGATTGGCGTTATTGCAGGCTTACTGATTGGATGGCTTTTAGGTAAAAGCCGCGCTGCATCTGGCATTCAGGCCGTTAAAGATGAGGCACAAATAAAATATAACGAGCTGGACAGAGAGCTGGTATCTTTAAAAGCTACATCAGCTTCGGAGTTGGCAGCCGCACAGCAGCAAATGGCTGATCGCCAGCAGGAATATCATATCATCAAAGCAGATCTTTTGGCTTTGAGCACTGAGCTTGATAACAGTCGCCAGCAATATGCTTCGGTTAAAGCGGCTTATGATACAGCCAGGCAAACCTTAATTGAAAAGAACAATGAATACCTGAGAATCCGCTCTCTCAGCGAAAATTTACAGGCAGAGCAGGGCGCCCTGCATCAGCAGCTGGCTACCGCTTTGGCTACCAATAAGGCATTAACGGAAAAGCTGCAAACGCAGAAAGAAGAAATGGAGGCAATGAGCAAAAAATTCAATACCGAATTTGAGAACATTGCCAACCGGATATTGGAAACCAAAACCAGCACTTTTACCGAGCTGAATAAAACCAATATGAAGAACCTACTGGAACCGCTGGGGCAAAACATACGCGAGTTTAAGCAGCAGGTGCAGGATGCTTATGGCAAGGAAAGCAACGAACGTTTTTCTTTACAAAACGAAGTAAAGAACCTGTTGCTGCTGAACCAGCAGTTAAGTAAAGAAGCGCAAAATTTAACCAGGGCTTTAAAAAGCGAATCGAAAACACAGGGCCGCTGGGGCGAGCTGATACTGGAAAAGATATTGGATAAATCGGGCCTTCGTAAGAACGAAGAGTTTTTTATGGAGTACCAGCTATTTGGTCCGGATGGTAAAGCCTTGCTAAGCGCCGTAAGTGGCAAAAAGATGCGCCCGGATGCCCTGATTGTTTATCCTGATAACCGGCATGTGATTGTAGATGCCAAGGTATCGCTGAATGCGTTTATAAGATATGCTGAAGCAGAAGATGAAGCTATACAGGAAGCAGAATTGTTGGCGCATGCCCGTGCCGTAAAGAATCATATCGATCAGCTGCACCTGAAAGCTTATGACGATTACGATAAGTCGATGGACTTTGTAATGATGTTTATCCCTAACGAGGCGGCTTACTTTGCGGCTTTGAAGGGTGATGCCAATCTTTGGGAATATGCCTACGACAGGCGCATTCTATTGATCAGTCCAACCAACCTGATTGCCGCCTTGAAGCTCCTGGCCGATTTATGGAAGCGCGAGCGCAACGACCGCAATAGCATGGAGATTGCCAATCGTGCCATAAAAATGTATGATAAACTGGTAAGCTTTGTGGAGAACCTGGATGCGGTAGGCAGGCACCTTGATAATGCACGGGGCAAATATGATGAAGCCGTGAAGCAGCTACATTCCGGTAAAGACAATTTCTTTTCGCAGGCAGGAAAAATGAAAGCGCTGCTAAATTATAATAAGCCGAAGGATTTTCAGCAGTCTAAGCTAGACCTGGGCGAGGATAATGATTTGGGAGAGGGTTGATGAAAGCACAATGGCAAAAGATCGTCATTCCCATCGGAATCCCATGGGGACGAAGTAGAGGAATCTCGAACTACGGAGCGGGAGTCGACTTATTGCAGAGATGCTCCACCCGTTTTGCTCTCGCAACACTCAGCCGAAACGACTACATGCTAATTATTCATCCTGCTTCAATGCAATTCCTCCCAAAACCCTTTCCATCTCCAATTGGTACTCCTTAAAAGAAGCAAGGTCGTTATGGGCACCGCCAGGTATGGTGACCAATGTTTTATCGGTACAAGCAGCCTGCTCAAACAATTGCCGGCCTAATGCATAGGGCACAACCTTATCTGCCGTGCCATGAAAAACAGTTAAAGAACAACTAAGCTTTTGAATACAGACACTGCTGTTAAAAGGGAATTTTAAGAAATACTTTACTGGGAGAATAGGGAAGCGGGCTTTGGCTACATCGGTCATGGTAGTAAACGGCGATTCCAGTATCAGGCGCCGGGGCTTGTTTTCGGATGCGACCAGTGCTGCAAAATGAGTTCCGAGCGACCTGCCATACACGATGATGCTATCTTCAGCAAACCTTTGCTGTGCCTGCTGATAAAAAACACGTGCATCATTTTGTAAATTTGTTTCAGTAACAGCCCCCCTGCTTTTTCCATAGCCCCGGTAATCCATCACCAGTACATTATAACCATACTTTGTTAATGCCGACGCAATCACTCCCCATCTTTTTAAACTCCCCTGGTTTCCATGAAAATAAAGAATCACTCCTTTGGGGTCAGGAACGGTAAAATAAAGCGCATTCAACAGCGCGCCATCGTCCCTTTTAAAATTAAGCTCTTTAAAAGGTTGTTCAAAAGAGAAGCTATAAGCCGCATCCAGCTTCTCCGGCCTGAATATTAATTTTTGCTGCAACATTAACGTACCGGTGGTTAAAATGATATATACCAACAAAAGCCAGCCTGCTATTTTAAGTGCCTGTAACCTCATTTTCTATGATCTTTTTGATAGCTGCTGCCTTCGAGATTAATGGGCGCTTCTTTATAATGAATGATTTCTTCAAGCATTTTATGATAAGGCGGAAAATTATTGAGGTTCTTATGCCCGCCCCCAATCACCGTATACAAGCGTGTTCTGCCGGGGTTGATACGCGATAATTTAACTGATGACTCCAGAGGGATCAGCTTATCGTTGGTGCCGTGAATGATAAAAATAGGGCATTTCACATATTTGATCCATTTATACGAAGGCAGTGGAAAACGCATGGCAAGTGACAAAGGCATAAAAGGCACAAACTGCGCTGCTACCTGTTTAAGGCTGTAATAAGGCGACTCCAGTATTAACATGCGCGGGTTATTGACAGAAGCTAACTTGGTAGCGAATCCTGAGCCTAACGATCTTCCGTATAAAATAATATATTTCTCTTCAACCTTTTTCTTTATCTCGTTATAGATCATTTGCAGGTCCTGCTGTATGGCTTTCTGAGAGCGCCTGCCGGTACTTTTTCCAAAACCCCGGTAGTCGAACATGATTACATCATACCCGTGCCGGGTAAAGTCAACCGCAAACTTGCCCCAACCCTTAATACTTTTGGAATTACCTTTTAGATACAGCACCACCCCTCTGGGCTGGGTAGTTTTAAAATGCAGGCCGTTCACCACGGCGCCATCATGGGTTTCTAAATTGTATTCATCTACCTGCTGGTTCTCATAAAAGAACTGAAAATCCCTGGGCAATTTTTCGGGCTTGAACAAAAAGTACTCCTGCAGGTAATAAATGGCTATACTGATGCCAACATAGACAGCCAATATAATTAATATGGTTATTCCCCAGGCAGGCATATTCAACTTTGCATTTACAAGATACTAATGTTTATGGTAAATAGGCCTCCTTGTAAAAAGTATTAAGGGGTAAGCATATTAAAGTTCAATGTACCTGAATTTCTTTTGGGGTTAAAAAATTATCAAAAACAATTTTCCTGATTGCTAAAAATTAATACCTTAACATAACTATAAAAACTATTGCGTTTTTTTAAGCGTCAATCATTTATCATTAAATTTGACTTAAGAATAATCAATTTGCTATGTTAGAACATTTGATAGAAAAAGAGGAGATCAGCAGCTACACCATCCTTCCTGCGGAGGAGGACAAGTCTGCGTTCTGGAAAGAAAAATTAGAGTATGCCGTACGGCTGGGAAACGAGTTTAAAAGCAAAACAAGTATCACTTTTAATACCAGCGAAGGACCTCGCACGGTGCATACCACCGTTTGGTCGCTTACAGAAAATTATATTGCGTTAAAGGCAGGAACTTTAATTCCGCTGAAAAGCTTGATAGACGTACATTTCTAAATGCATAAAAAAGCTGGTTAAAACCAGCTTTTTCTTTTCCTGCTTCCCCCGCTAAGTCCGATGGCGCCGAGCAGGGAGCGTACAATAGTGTTACCGGCCGTACGGGCCACACTTTTTACAATAGGATTATCGAAGAAACCTTTTTCGTCTTTTTGTGTCTTTGCTTCTTCCTTCTGCTGTGCTATTTCTTCTTTTTGATGGGCTGCTGCCTCCAGTTTTTGCGTTAATATCTCGTAGGCGCTATTGGTATCAATTACCTCGTTGTAAAACCTGGCTATTTTCGAATTGTCTGCAATAGCATTTAGCTCTGCATCCGTTAATACATCCATTCGGCTCTGCGGCGCCCTCAGCATACAATGCACCAAAGGCGTGGGTACTCCTTTTTCGTTGAGCATCGTAATTAAAGCCTCTCCAATACCCACCTGGGTGAGCAGCTCATCCGTTTTATAAAATTCGCTCTCAGGGTAGTTCTCTGCCGTTTGCTTGATCACTTTTCTGTCGGCTGCAGTAAACGCACGTAATGCATGCTGTACTTTCAACCCCAGTTGGGCTAAAACCGATGCAGGTACATCCATCGGATTCTGCGTACAGAAATAAATGCCTATGCCTTTGGACCGGATGAGCTTTACAATGGTTTCTATCTGTCTTAACAAAGCTTCGCTGGCTTCATTAAAAATCAAATGCGCTTCATCAATAAACAATACTAGCTTGGGTTTGTCTATGTCGCCTTCTTCAGGACTGGAAGCATAGAGTTCGGCCAGCAATTGCAGCATAAACGTAGAGAAAAGCTTAGGGCGATCCTGCAGGTCGGTAACCCGTACAATAGAGATCATACCACGGCCATCGCTGCTTACGCGCATCAGGTCCTCTACATCAAAGCTTCTTTCGCCAAAAAACAGGTCTGCTCCCTGTTGCTGCAGCTCTATTACTTTTCTTAAGATCGTTCCGGTTGAAGTAGTGGATACTTTACCGTAGTCTTTTTCCAGCTCAGCCTTCCCTTCATCGCTTACGTATTGCAGCACTTTAATAAAGTCTTTCAGATCGAGAAGCGGCAGTTTATTGTCGTCGCAATACTTAAATATCATGGCTACCAGGCCGCTCTGCGTATCGTTCAGCCCGAGTATTTTGGAAAGCAGCACCGGACCGAATTCACTTACCGTAGCTCTTAACCTGGTGCCTTTTTCATTGCTGAGGGTGAGGAATTCGACCGGGTAGGCCGCCGGCTTAAATTCAACACCCAGTTGCTGGCAACGGGAACTTATCTTTTCGTTTTCCGTTCCGGCCGTCCCGATGCCACTCAGGTCGCCTTTAATGTCCATCAACACAACGGGTATGCTGGCATCGCTCAAACCCTCGGCCAGTACCTGCAGGGTTTTGGTTTTACCGGTTCCTGTTGCCCCGGCAATTAAACCATGCCGGTTCAGGGTTTTAAAAGGTATGAACACGTCTGCACCGTCTACTACCTGGCCATCCAGCATGGCACGGCCTATCTTAAACTTTTCTCCTTTGAAGGAATAGCCATTGTTTACTGCTTCGAGAAACGCGGATGTATTGGACATAGCTGTGTTTTTGAAAATTGTTTTGTTTTATCAAAAGTAAATATTCCACTCATATGATTGTGAGTGTTTTTTAAATGGCATGATTTTTCCATCTTTAACAAAACATTCATGCCCGTATTGTTTATGTATTAAAACCATTAACTTTATTTGTTGTTAGAAAACATTAAAAACGAATACAATGGAAGCAAATAAACCACATATTTTATTATGCGAGGATGATCCTAATCTTGGGAACGTCTTAAAAAATTATTTAGAGTTGAACGATTATGATGTGACGCTTGAAAGAGACGGAAGGCTGGGTTTAGCTGCATTCCAGAGAGAGAAATTTGATCTTTGCCTGCTGGATGTGATGATGCCGCATATGGACGGGTTCACCCTGGCTGAAGAAATACGTGATATTGACGCGGATGTGCCCTTGTTCTTCCTGAGCGCAAAAACCATGAAGGAAGATATCATACAAGGGTATAAGCTGGGAGCGGATGATTATATTACCAAACCGTTTGACAGCGAAGTTTTATTGCTGAAAATAAAAGCTATTTTAAAACGCAACGAAGAGCTGAACAAGGAAAGCGAGAACAAAGAATATAATTTGGCCAGCTATCATTTTAACCCCAAGCTGCGCCAGTTGATTCATGGCGATAATACACAAACGCTTTCTCCCAAAGAAAATGAATTGTTGAAAATGCTGGCGGAGCATTTAAACGACCTGCTGCCACGCGAACAGGCATTGAAAAAAATATGGGGCAGCGATACTTATTTCAACGGTCGCAGTATGGATGTATATATCGCCAAGCTGCGTAAATACCTGAAAGAAGATGAGAAGATTGAGATCGTGAACATTCACGGTAACGGATTCAGGTTGGTAGTGCAGCCGTAAAATTCTACTAAAAAAAGAAACCCGCTTTGAAGTATAAAAGCGGGTTTTTCTTTTAGTAAGGTAAGTCATACATGTTAACTATAGATTTGAGTCTCCTCAGATAGTTAGCAAATAGGAATCGATAACTGGCTTTTTTGAGAACAGAAAACAGTGATAAACATACTATAACGGCTATTACAAAGAACAATGGCTGCCAGCTGAGCACAAGCAAATCACGTCCCAAAAAAAATGTACTTATTATACCCCCGGCCCAATAGGTTCGGTTAAAGTTCCTTTCTATAGATATAATTAACTTTTCAATTTCCAACCTTATATTTCCCGTACCTGCCAGCTCCTTTTCTAGTTTTACAATTGTACTATAGCTATACATAAAAAACAAAAGCTCTGACAGGTAAAGCACTACACCTAACCACAGCATCACTTTAACGTATAATCCCTGCGATACATTTGCAAGATCTAATAGTAAAAGGGGCAAAAGCAACACCCCTGGAACTATAAATAATAGTAACTTTCTTTTAATAGCCTTTGCAGATCCGTATGCAGTTCCAGCTATTTTTCCAAAATATCTGATTTTCATATCTCCGACACCAAATGTTCCAATAGTCTGCTGACTCCATATTTCCTTCAATTCATCCTTTTCCATTTCACATGATTTTTTTTAGTTTGTCTTTAATACGAGCTACCCGTACTCTTAATACATTTTCGCTAAGTCCCAAAATATTTTCCATTTCTTTATACGGCCGTTGCTCCAGATATAAAATGATGATCGCTTTCTCTACGTCTGTGAGAAAGCCTATTGCATGATATAATTGAGCAATTTTCTGATCAATGGTATGATCATATTCCTGAATTGCTTGTGCTTCGTTTTGAAGATTTAGTGCATGCTTAACAGCCAGATTTTTTTGTTTTGTATTATTGAGTGCGGTATAAAGGCATACCTTGTAAAGCCAAGTGCTCAATTTGGCTTCCCCCCGGAAACGGTCATACGACTTCCAAAGTTGATAAACGATATCCTGATAAAGATCCTGCAAGTCTTCCCTGCTATTAACATAGGCTCTACATATTTTAAAGATCAACAAATCGTGATCTTTTATTAATGCCTCAAAAGCTGCTTGTTTTTCCTTATTGCTCAACCCTTTTTCTGTATTAGTATATGAAGGTTGAAAATATTACATTGTTTTAAAAGATATTTTACATGGAAACAAAATGCTCTTTGCACGCCTCGTATTCTAACTGTTTGAATAAAAACAATGAGTCGTTTCCGGATAATACCAGGCTTTCTTGATCCCTGAAAAAACTATTAAGGAACATTAAGTAAGTATCCGCAAGAAACTGATATTACATCTTCACTATAATTACCCCGATCTCCTAATTGTTTTTTTAAAAATTCAGTTCCAAGCTGCTTCCGCCTCTGTTAGGTTTCTTTCCTAAATGCTCATAAGCCTTATGGGTTGCCTCACGGCCGCGGGGCGTACGTTGCATAAAACCCTCCTGTATCAGGAAAGGTTCGTATACCTCTTCAAGTGTGCCCGCTTCTTCTCCTACTGCAGTAGCGATGGTGGTGATACCTACCGGGCCGCCCTTAAACTTATCAATAATGGCCAGCAATATGCGGTTGTCCATTTCATCCAACCCGTACTCATCTACATTCAATGCTTTTAGCGCATGCTGTGTTATACCAAGATCTATTTCGCCATCATTCAACACCTGTGCAAAATCACGCACCCGGCGTAACAAGCCATTGGCGATACGGGGTGTGGCGCGGCTACGTTTGGCTATTTCTTTAGCGGCATCGTCAGAGATGGTAGTACCTAAAATTTTTGCGGCGCGTAATACGATTTTGGTGAGCGTTTCGGCAGAATAGTACTCCAGTCTTGATTTGATGGCAAATCTTGAAAGCAGCGGCGCAGTAAGCAAACCACTGCGGGTAGTAGCGCCAATTAATGTAAAGGGGTTGAGCGACAGCTGTATGCTGCGGGCATTGGGACCACTATCAATTAATATATCCAGCCGGTAGTCTTCCATTGCAGCATACAGGTACTCTTCCACCACGGTACTCAGGCGATGTATTTCATCGATAAACAACACATCGTTAGGCTCGAGGGAGGTTAATAAACCCGCGAGATCGCCGGGCTTTTCAATTACAGGGCCGCTGGTTTCTTTGATATTCACTCCCAGCTCATTGGCCACAATGCGCGACAGGGTAGTTTTACCCAGGCCGGGAGGGCCATGAAACAACACATGATCCAGCGCTTCTCCCCTGATCTTAGCTGCCCTTATAAATATGGTTAGGTTTTCAATAAGCTGTGGCTGCCCGGCAAATTCTTTTATTTGACCCGGACGGATAGTGTTCTCAAACTCACGCTCAGCAGCATTCAGCCCCTGCTTCTCTCTGTTTAAATTAGGATTGCTCATTTGTACATCAAAGATAATTATGTGTACCGTGATTTATAAGATTAAATGATAACAGAACCAGGCGGCAAAGCCTTAAGTTATTAGCAACCGGAAACGCCCTACCTGTAATAAAAAACCGCCTCTTTACAGAGACGGTTCTATTGATGGGTTAGTAATATAGCCTTCTTATTTCACAGCCACCTTCAAATCTACCCTCCTGTTTTGTGCTTTACACTCCGGTGTGTCGTTAGCTGCGCATACAGGAAATTCTGGCCCGTAGCCTTCAGCCTCCACTATTTGTTTTGCATCAGCGCCTGCTTTTATCATTTCCTGCGAAACGATTTTCGCGCGGTCTGCCGATACCTTTTTATTAATAGCAGCATCGCCGGTATTATCGGTGTAGCCGCCCAGCTTTATAGCAGCCTTGGGGAAGTTTTTAAGAATGGAAGCAATATTTAGTATTTGCGCTGCCGACTCGGCAGTTAAAACAGACTTCCCGGTTTCAAAATACACTCGGTCTAACACCACCCAGTTGGCAGATTTGTTTACGGTGTCAACTGTAAATGATGCATCGTTAAGCATATGATAAAGCTTAGCTTCCGTGCTGTTTTCCCCAACTTTTAAAGTAGTACCGTCTGCGAGTTTTATTTCTGTATCAGCACCAACATTATAAATATAATTGCCTGTAGCAGTATCCAAAGTTCCGCCGGATGCTCCTGTTGAAGGGGGTAATGCTGCGGTAGTATCCGCAGGAGCTGTTGCCACCGTATCGGAGCCTGCAGTACCTTCGCCTTTGTTACAACCTTTACCCATTAACCACCATAGCAAAAATGCTAATGCCGCCAACAACAAAAGCGGGAGCAACCATTTCAGCCCGCCACCGGTTCTTTCTGCCTGCTGTTCGGCATAATTATAAGTAGCAGCAGATGTGGCCTGCACGTCGGCTACGGTTTCCCGTGCTGCAGTTCCCAAAGATCCTAATCCAAGCATAGAAGCCAGCGAGCCCAGGCCTGATGGCAGAGCATTTAAAACATTTGCTTTTTGTGTATTTAAAAAACCTGAAAAGCCACTGGCATCTAAGTTATGCTCTGCTGCCTGTTTCCCCAGCAATCCCATGATCAAAGGGGTAACCATACTGATTAATGAGCTGGAAGAGGAAGATTTTACTCCTGCAAAATTGGATATTGTATCAATAACTATATTCGATTGCGATCCAAATATCCGGTTAAACCAACCCGTGCCCTGCGCCTGTAAATCGGCATTGCCGAAAAAAGAGCTAAGGTTACCCAATAAGCCTGAGTTATCAGCGTCTTTAGCCGCGTCCAGTAATTGCCCGGCTTCAGCTTCCGACTGCGTTCCTTTCGCCACTACACCGCCTAAAATTGAAGGTATCAAACCAGAAAGAGCTTTTGAAATGCCGCCATCACTTTCGCCAAGCAATGCGCTGGCCCTGGAGATCAGATCCGGAGAAACATAGTTCTTAACAAGATCTACGATGTTGATTGACATAATTGTGTTTTTAAATTTTGAATTTTGGTTTTATTTATTGTGTGCGAAATTATACATCGGTTTTTTACAGAACCTGAAATATAGCCGTAACCACCTCATTTCTCGCCAAAGGCAGCAATTACATCGTTCAATAACCAATAGATCCGTAAATAATGTTTCCATAAAAAACAATCTGTCATATGGCAGCCGGGGCCAGGGCTTTACCTGCAAATTGTTTAAACGCAAAAAGCATTCCTAAATTACGATAAAATATTCAGGTGAAACGATAATTAATATTCCTGACGGTTCCAGAATAAAATAGCTGTCCCACTGGAACGGCGATAAATATCGGTATATTGATGTGTGGTTAATTAAATTTTTATGAAAAAAACCTTATTAAAATTACTAACAGGCGCCGCTTTTATCCTGATAACCGTTTTCTTTTCAGCCTTTTCCAAAGAAGATCCCCAACCTAATCCTAAAAGTTTGACCGGCATTTGGGAAATGCAGATCAACAACCGGCCCACGGGTTTCTTAAAGATACCCGGCACCGGCGGCGATTTAACCAATCTGAGGTTAACACCGAACGGATTTTTCAGAACCCTGGGCGGATCGTATGAAATACAATCAGACTCAACCTATATTGAAAGGATAGAAGAAAGTGAAAATCCTGCATTGAATAAAAAGATTCTCACTATCCGTTACAATATGGATAATGCTAATACACTGACTATTACCTACACTATCAATAATTACCAGGGCAAAGAAACCTACCGCCGAGTACCCTTTACTATTATAGTGAATTAAAAACCAGGCAATAAAAAACCTCCGTGGCTCACGGAGGTTTTTCAATACATATATAGTAACAGTACGCTTCTATATAACGATGTTAACCATTTTATTTTTGATGTAAATGATCTTTTTAGGTGTTTTACCCTCTACCCATTTCTGAACAATCTCATTACCCAGTACTAATTGCTCTACCTCAGCCTGCTCTGCTGTTAAAGCAATCACCATGGTGGTGCGCATTTTACCATTAATGGAAACAGGATACTCTTTACTGGTTTCCACGAGGTACTTTTCTTCCAGCCCAGGGTAAGCTGCATCGATTACCGACGTGGTATTGCCCAATGCATGCCAGAGTTCTTCCGCAATATGCGGAGCATAAGGCGCCAGCATGATCAGCATCGATTGCAATATCTCCTGTTTATGGCATTTAAGATCGGTTAACTCATTTACCAGTATCATAAAGCCGCTTACGCCTGTATTAAAGCTAAAGCGCTCTGTATCTTCTTCTATTTTCTTAATGGCGCGGTGCAGTACTTTTAATTCAGCATCGGTAGCCGCGTCATTGGTTACCTGCCAGATCGATACGCCGGTATTGGTTTCTTTATAAAATAAACGCCATAATTTTTTAAGGAAACGGTGCACCCCTTCAATACCCTTTGTATCCCAGGGTTTGCTCATTTCTACCGGGCCTAAAAACATTTCGTACATGCGGAACGTGTCGGCACCGTATTTTGCTACAAGGTCGTCAGGGTTAACCGTGTTGAACTTGGACTTGGACATTTTTTCTACCTCTGCCCCGCAAATATAGGCCGGCCTTGCCCCTTGCCCCTCACCTGCAGGCAGCGGCGTATATACGCTACCATCTTCCAGGATAAAAATGGCATTGGCATATTCGCCATTACGCCATTGTTTGAATTTTTCAATATCCAACTCAAAACCGTCAACGATGTTTACATCAACATGCAACTTCACAACCGGAGAGAAATTGATGATGTATTCTTTATCCTGTAGCTTTTCGTGGATTAATTTATTGATTGCTGCATGGTATTTATAATCGGATCCCACCACATTCAGCTCATCAGTAATTTTAGATGCATAATCGCTGCTTAAAATCAACTGAAACTCTACTTTGTCACCCGTATTTTCTTTGGTTGCAGTAGCCTGCATTCTGTATATAAACCGGCTGCTCCCCTGTATCATGCCCTGGTTCACCAGCCTTTTAAAAGGTTCATCAAAACCAATATGGCCCAGGTCGTACAACGCTTTTGTCCACAAACGGCTGTACAACAAATGCCCTACCGCATGCTCGGTGCCTCCAATATATAAATCCACCTGGTTCCAGTAATCGGTAGCTTTACGGCCGGCAAACTCCTGGTCGTTCTGCGGATCCATATAACGCAGGAAATACCAGGATGAGCCTGCATAGCCCGGCATGGTGTTCGTTTCAAGGTTTTGAGAGGTCCATTCGGGAATATTGGCCAAAGGACCTTCGCCTTCAGGGCCCGGGCTATAAGAATCTACTTCGGGCAGGGTTAAAGGCAGCTCGCTTTCGTCTAAAGCATAAGCCACCCCGTTGATCCATTTAACCGGGAAAGGTTCGCCCCAATAGCGCTGGCGGCTGAAGGCGGCGTCGCGCATCCTGTAATTTACTTTACGTTTACCTATGCCGCGTTTTTCAATTTCATTAATGACAATCTCCATAGCCTCCCGCATAGGAACGCCATCCAGGAAACCGGAATTGCTTAAAACCGCATCTTTTGTAGCATTCGCATCTTCGCCGTTAAAATGCTCACCAATAATATTGGTGATGGGTATATTGAACTGCTGCGCAAACCTGTAGTCGCGTTCGTCTCCGCATGGCACTGCCATTATAGCGCCGGTTCCATAACCCGCCAGCACATATTCGCTGATCCAGATGGGGATATGTTTGGTTTCGTCAAACGGGTTTACGGCATAAGCACCTGTAAAAGCACCCGTGATGCGTTTCTCCGCCATACGCTCGCGCTCGCTGCGGCTGTTTACATAATCGATATAATCATCCACCGCTTTCTGCTGCTCTTCGGTAGTGATTTGCCTTACCAGCTCATGCTCCGGGGCTATGACCATAAAGTCTACACCCATGATGGTATCAGGACGGGTAGTGTATACTACCACGTTCGCTTTATGATTAGCGATCTGGAACTCAATCTCAGCGCCCGAGCTCTTCCCGATCCAGTTGGTTTGCATTTCCTTCATGGCTTCGCTGAAATCAACCGTTTGCAAGCCTTGCAACAGGCGATCTGCATATTCAGTAATACGCAGGTACCATTGCCGCAGCTTCTTTTTCACCACCGGATGCCCGCCCCGCTCACTTACGCCGTTTATTACCTCATCATTTGCCAGAACGGTTCCTAAAGCCTCGCACCAGTTCACTTCACCATAGCCGCAATAAGCCAGGCGGTACTCCATTAAAATATGCTGGCGGGTCGTTTCGTCAAACGACTTCCAGTCTGCCGCATTAAACACGTGCAGTCCAAAATTAGCTACCTGGTATTTTTCGTTAGGGAAAGGGTGATTACGGTTCCCTTCCGTTTCAAATATTTTTACCAGCTCGTCAATGCTTTCCGCTTTTTGCGTTTTGCGGTTAAACCAGCTTTTAAATAACTGTAAAAAGATCCACTGTGTCCATTTATAATATGAGGCATCGCTGGTACGCACTTCGCGGCTCCAGTCGTAGCAAAAGCCAATATTATCCAGTTGCTTCCGGAAAGTATCAATATTCTTATCCGTTGACACCGCAGGGTGCACGCCATGCTCTATTGCGTATTGCTCGGCAGGTAAGCCAAAAGCATCATAACCCATGGGATGCAACACATTAAATCCCTTCAGGCGCTTGTAACGTGCGTAAATATCGCTGGCAATATAGCCCAGGGGATGCCCTACGTGCAGGCCGGCGCCACTCGGATAAGGAAACATATCCAGTACGTAATATTTAGGCTTTTCGCTGTCGTTACTTACTTTATAAGCCCCGCTGTCTTTCCAGCGCTGTTGCCACTTTTTCTCTATCGAGTTAAAATTATAGTCCATGTAGTACTACTGTTTTGATGATGCCGGATGCGCAGCGCCAATAAAATAGGGTTGCCTGGTGCGTATTTCCGGAAGCCCACGGCATCTGTGCATTAAAAGGCGCAAATTTAAGCATTGTAGCCCGGATACACTAAATTTGCGAGGCGGGAAAATATAAGATTAAAAGCCCGCCTGACCGGACGGGCAGGTTTGATGGTTAAAGGTTCGTTTCACAGACATTCAATTAATATTGAATCGTTGACCTTTAAACCTTACACATTCGAACATTGAACTTAAATAATTTATGGCGGAAAGAACGAAAACGGTAAAACGGGGGAAGGCTTCTTATTTTATGAGTATACTGGGGGTTACCCTCGTGCTTTTTTTACTCGGTGTCATTGGATGGCTGGTGATCAATACCCGCACTTTAGGGCAACACTTCAAAGAAGAGGTAGAAGTAAATGTTTACCTGCGGGATCCTTTGGCTACGGCAGACAGCGCTGCCCTGGTACAATATATAGCTGCCCAGCCTTATATTAAGGAATATGTATTTACTACCAAGGAGATGGCCAAGGCCAAATACCTGGCAGATGGTAACGAAAGCTGGGAAGGCATTTTAACCGAAAACCCCTTACCACAAAGCATTGACTTTAAGTTAAAATCGGAATATTTAAACGCAGATACCTTAAAAAATATCCGGCTGGACCTGGAGAAGCAAACCTATGTAACAGAGGTAAAGTACCCCGAACTACTGGTTGGAGGACTTGACAGTAAGATTAAGATAGTAAACTGGGTGTTATTAGGCGTATCGCTATTGTTATTGCTGGCGGCCATTGTGCTGATCGATAACACCATCAGGCTGGCTATGTTCAGCAACCGGTTTACTATTAAAACAATGCAAATGGTAGGCGCTACGCGTTGGTTTATTGCCAAGCCCCTCGATCTGCGGGCCATTTTAAACGGGGCCATCAGTGGCGCGATAGCGATTATTGCAGTGCTGCTTATTATTCGCAGCGCCAAAAGGATGTTGCCGGAGCTGGAAGCCATACAAGACAATACGCAATTAGGCCTGCTTTTCGCCAGCATGATGGTGCTGGGCATTTTAATTACGCTGATCAGCACACACACCAGTGTACTAAAATACCTGAAGAAAAAGCTAGACGACCTTTATTAACGGTTATTTTAAAAAAACAATACTAATATTGCATTTCTAAATATTTTATATGTCTGAAAATACTGTTACTACCTCTGCAGGCGGCCCTGCTCTTTTTGGCAAAAGCAACTATATGTGGATGCTGCTGGGTGTAGTGGTTATTGCTTTAGGTATGTTCTTGATGGCTGGGGGCAGAAGCGAAAATCCTGCTGAATTTAAACCCGAAGAAGTGTACAGCACTACCCGTATTACGGTAGCGCCTATATTGATTTTCATTGGCCTGGCCATTGAGTGTTATGCCATTTTTAAAAAATCTAAATAGATCCTGATCTTTAAATATGTACAGGCGATGCAGCAGTATCGCCTTTTTTTATATAGTACGAACTCCTGATTATGAACCTTATTGAAGCTATTATTATTGCCATTGTAGAAGGAATTACCGAATATCTGCCTGTTTCATCTACCGGCCACATGATCATTGCCAGCTCATTTATGGGCATCGAAAAAGAAGAATTTACTAAATTATTTGAGGTGGCTATTCAGCTGGGCGCCATCCTGGCGGTGGTAGTACTATACTGGAAAAAATTTGTTGATCCCCTTAAAACAGGTAAGCTAAAATTTTATTTCAAGCTTCTTGTTGGCGTTATACCTGCCCTGCTGCTGGGCTTTTTATTTTCTGACAAGATCGACGAGCTGTTGGAAAGTCCAACCACTGTAGCTATTTCGTTACTCGCGGGTGGCTTAATACTACTGTTTATTGATAAAGCGTTTAAAAACCCCAGGATCTACTCCGAGAAAGAAATTACCTATGGTAAATCTTTTCTTACAGGACTTTGGCAGTGTATTGCGATGATACCAGGCGTAAGCCGAAGCGCCGCCTCTATTATCGGGGGTATGCAGCAGGGATTAAGCCGAAGCGCCGCCGCGGAGTTCTCTTTTTTCCTGGCGGTACCTACCATGGCAGCAGCTACATTGTACTCCCTGTTTCTTAAAAAATGGGATATAGGAGGAGCTGAGCATAAAGGCTATGAGCTCATTACCCAATCGCCGGATAATATGATCGCTTTTGCGGTGGGCAATATTGTGGCTTTTGTTGTTGCGATCCTGGCCATTAAATTTTTTATCAATTACCTGAAAAAGTATGGCTTTAAGATTTTTGGCTGGTATCGCATCATTGTTGGCATTATATTATTGATCCTTTTATCCAAAGGAGTGATCGGGTAAACCGATCTCTTTGCACCAGCCCCTTACAGTTTTTTAAACCGCTGATAACCTTATTATATGAAAATACTTTGGGTTCCTGTTTTAATGGCAGCAGGCCTTGGCTGCACTTCTGCTCCCCAACCGCCTGCAACCGTTAAAGCAGATACTTTAGCTGCTGACAACAGCGTTCCTGCATCAGATACTGCCCGGGCTATTCAGCATATTAAAGAAGTATACGCCACCATCAATAAAGAAAAGCTTACTCAAAAATCATTGAAATGGGAAACAGATACCACCTGTGAAGCGCCTCCCATGAGCGGCACCCTTACCTATTTTTACCGCGGCAATGAAATAGTGAAAATGCTGAATGCAGGAGGAGAGGACCATGGGTCGTGGAAAGAAGAATACTATTTTGATAACGGCCAGCTTGTTTTTGTGTATCAAAACAATACTTATGGCGGAGCCGCCAATCCCGACGAATTTAATTACCAAAGCCGCTACTATTTTGCCGGCGGCCAGCCTGTAAGAAAAACAGCGAGCGACAATACCATGCAATTGAGCGATGAGGCCCTGCATGAGCTGGTTAAAACTATTACCCGGCTAAAGAAAGCAGATGGCAATGCGGCTATCGCCCGTATATTTTCCTGTGACCGGGCAGAATGATTCAACAAACGAAGCCCGAATTGTGATGCGCTTAATCTCTATCTTTGATATAACATCCTATTATGACGCAACAAACTGCTTCAAAAAAAGTAATTAACGGCTGGGCCATGTACGACTGGGCCAACAGTGTATACAACCTGGTAATTACTACTACCTTCTTCCCCATCTACTTCCTGGCCGTAACCAGCAATCGGGCAGACCATAAAGTAAGCTTTCTGGGCCGGGAATTTGTGAACTCATCGCTATACGACTATGTGCTGGCTGCAGCCTACCTGCTTATAGCCTTGCTATACCCTATTCTCACCTCTATTGCAGATACAAGAGGCAATAAGAAAAACTTCATGCGCTTTTTTTGCTATATGGGCGCACTGGGCTGTAGCGCCTTATTCTTTTTTAAAGCCGATACCCTTGGGTTGGGCGTATTTGCTTTCATGCTGGCTGCCATGGGCTATGTAGGCAGCCTGGTATTTTATAACGCCTATTTACCGGAGATCGCCGCTCCTCACGATAGGGACCGGGTAAGCGCCAGAGGATATTCTTTCGGATACATTGGCAGCGTGATTATGCAAATAGTGGGTTTTGCACTGGTGCTTTTTATGACCGACCAGGGTTTAGCAACAAGACTAACATTTTTGCTGGTAGGCATCTGGTGGTTTTTGTTTGCACAGATCAGTTTTTCCCGCCTGCCCCAATCCGGCTCGAGGCCTGAGAAAAAAGGCAATGTTATTAAAGAAGGCTTTGGCGAAATAAGCAAAGTATACGCTGAAATAAAAAAAATGCCTGTATTGAAACGGTTTTTGCGCGGGTTCTTTTTTTACAGCATGGGCGTGCAAACCGTTATGCTGGCAGCTACTATATTTGGTAGTAAGCTGCTGAAGCTGCCCGATACCAAATTAATAGTAACAGTGGTAATTATTCAGCTGGTTGCCATTTTAGGCGCCTGGGGAATGTCTAAATTATCATCGGCATTCGGTAACCTGAAAGTATTGCTGGGCGTAATCATTTTTTGGATTGCCATATGTGTGTTGGCCTATTACACAGCGGTTTTAGCTGAAGGCGGTTTAAATGCCGAATACCTGTTTTACGGGCTGGCAGTATTAGTAGGACTGGTCATGGGCGGTATTCAGGCGCTTAGCCGGTCTACTTACGCGAAGCTCATGCCACCAACAAAAGATACCGCATCGTTTTTCAGTTATTATGATTTTACAGAAAAGCTGGCTATCGTAATCGGTATTTTCACGTTCGGGCGTATTGAAGAAGTTACGGGAAGCATGAAGAATTCAGTATTATCGCTGATCGTATTTTTTGCTATTGGCTTCTTTTGGTTATACTCCGCTTTATACAAAGAAAAACAAAACCGCTCATGAACCTTTATTCTGTTAACCACGGCTATTTTAAACTGGATGGCGGCGCTATGTTTGGCGTAGTTCCTAAAAGCATCTGGAACGAGCTTAATCCGGCCGATGAAAACAATATGTGCAGCTGGGCTTTACGCTCTTTGCTGATTGAAGATGACAACCGGCTGATACTGGTAGATACGGGCATGGGGGACAAACAAAGTGAAAAATTCTTCGGATATTATTACCTGCACGGAGATGACAACCTGGATAAAAACCTGGCTGCACTGGGTTTTCACCGGGATGATATTACAGACGTTTTTTTAACGCATCTCCATTTTGATCACTGTGGCGGCGCTATCAAAAAATCGGGCGAACTGTTAGTACCGGCTTTTAAAAATGCTGTTTACTGGAGCAATACCGATCACTGGAAATGGGCTACGGAACCCAATCCCAGGGAAAAAGCTTCTTTTTTAAAAGAAAATATTTTACCGATACAACAAAGCGGCCAGTTGCAAATGGCAGGAGGTCGTACAGCTAACAGCAGCTCGTTGGATAGCGCCAGTTTTTCTGCTTACATGCAACTGCGTTTTGCCGATGGGCATACTGACGCGATGATGCTGCCGCAGCTTCGTTATAAAAACAAAACCATCGTTTATATGGCCGACCTGCTGCCTTCGGCAGGCCACCTGCCGCTACCTTATGTAATGGCTTACGATACCCGGCCGCTGATCACTATGACGGAAAAAGAAAGCTTTTTAAAAGAGGCGCTTGACAATGACTATATCCTGTTTTTTGAGCATGATCCCGTAAATGAATGTTGTACTTTAAAGCAAACGGAAAGAGGAATACGAATCAATGAAACTTTTAAGTTATCAGACCTGTAAAAACAAAGGGCCCGCAGTTTAAACCGCGGGCCCTTTGTTTATTTTATATTGCGTTTTTTACTTAACAGTAAAGCTCACTTTATTGTCCCCCCATAAGAGGGTAACCACACCGTCTTTACCGGCTGTAATATTCAATTGCTCTGAAAAAGCAGGCGCTTTTTCTGCCTTAACAGTAACCCTTAGTATATCTTCAGCTTCCTTATACTTGAAAGCGCCAAACTGGTCCCATTTTTTATTGAAAATAACTGTCCAGTAATCGCCATCTACCAGGGTAAACAAAGCATATTTACCTGCGGCTAAGGGTTTTCCTTCTACCGTTACATCCTTACTTACTTCAAATACAGTAGCTTTATTAGCACCGGTACGCCAAACCTGCCCTGGTAACGGCTCCAGATCCTTTCCAATAGTCCTGCCTTTTACCGAAGGCTGGCTATAATTGATGGTAACCACTGCACCATTGCTTAATTCGGCTTTGGTGGTTGCCGGCGGACTTTTAGGCGCTGGCTTATCCTGCGCGTTCACCAGCACAACAGCTATCAAACCTAATGTTAACAGTAAAAACTTCTTCATTGTATAAATTTAATTAAATAACGCTTTACAATTTTACAAATAACCTGCCAATTAAAAACGCAAAAAACGGCAATTTAGTATAGTGCTGTAATGCAATTATTTAGTAGCTGTAATTGAAAAGCTGATGTTTACTTCCGGCCTGATGAACTTATCACCCAAAGACTGGTCGTTGCCATAAACCAGTCCCCAGTCGGTACGGTTCACATTAAAATTGGCTCGCGCAGTTAAAGTAGTAGGAGTTACTGTAATAGCGGCAGGGAAGGTTACATTTTTGGTAACACCTTTTAAAGTAAGATTGCCTTTTACAGTGTTGGTAGCGCCGTCTAAAACAATTTTATTAGTGCTGTCGGGTTTATATTCTTCTATACTGGTAATTTCAAATGTTGCCGTGCCGTTAGTACCTGCATCAAAAAAGTCGGGAGATAATAAATGGCCTTTTAGCTTATAGGCACCTGTTGTATCCGGATCGGTAACTTTAAGGCTGTTAATATCAAAAACCAGTTTGCCCCCGGTTACAATGGCGTCATTTTTTACAAAAAACTCACCTTCTTTGATATTAAAGGTTCCCTGGTGCTGGCCAACAGGTTTCGTTCCGATAAATTGTATTGTTTGCGTAGTGTCTACTTTATAAGACGCTCCTTCGGCTGCAGCTACTTCCTGCTGATCTTCGGTTTTTGCTTCATCAGCTTTTGGTGCAGAATTGCAGGATACAAAGGCGATAGCTGCCACTACAAACGATAAGGATAGTATTCTCTTCATAATTTGATTTTAAGTAGTTTTAAGATTTAGTTTACAACAAAGCATTTCTGAAAAGGTTCAAAAAAAACAGCAAATTTTGCGCCGGGAATCTCTCGTAATTAATGGCATAGTTATCAAAGTTCCCAGCCCGCTCCCCGGCAAATACAACCCGGCATGATGGCGGATCATCAATCGCCGCTGAAAATTGACCTCGTCAAAAATCTTCTCCTGAAATACTTTCAGGGGAAGTAGGTTAACTTTACAGCAATTCACGGAAACCTACCTCCCGTAGCATTGCCAGGGTTAAACTATAGCAAGGGCAATAAAACGCAAAACTATAACTCTGTATATTATGAAATGGATAACCCGAGAGCGGCCTAAAATTGACCGGTTGGCTTGCCCCTGGCTGATCAGGAAATTTGTGGATAGCAACGCAGAGTTTTTGTATGTTCCTTTTAATGAGGTACTGCACAAGGCAAAAGAGCTGAACGCCATTCCCTTTGACATTCCCGACGTAGAATACACCCACTATGCGGACCAATGCACTTTTGACTACATCATTAAAAAGCACGCAATAAAAGATCCCGCCATTGCATTGCTGGCACCCATTGTTCGGGGCGCTGATACAGACAGGCACGATATTGCAGCGGAAGCAGCCGGGCTGCTGGCCATATCATCGGGCTTGGCGTATAATATAACCGACGACTATGAGCTGCTTGAAACAGGAATGAAGATTTACGATGCACTTTACAGCTGGGCCACGCATTTGTACCGGCAAAGACACTTACAAAACAGCCCGTTCGAAAACCTGCTTCATGAAGTATACCTCAAATTTCTTAAAACCAAAACCACCACGCGGCAACCCAAATGGGTAAAAGAGCTAAAAGAAATGATACAAGACCAGGTAGACGCCCAGCTAGCTGTTGACATCAGGCAGGTGTCATCGGAGCTGGAGCTCAACCCCTCCTACCTGTCGAGAGAATTCTCCAAATATTTCGACGACCTCAACTTTGGAGATTATGTAAGAAAAAGACGTATTGAAAAAGCTATAGAATTAATGAGCAAGCCCGAATATTCGCTTACTGCCATTGCCTACCTTACGGGGTTTTCCGACCAAAGCCATTTTACCCGCACGTTTAAAAAATATACCGGCGAAAGCCCTTCTCAATTCAAAAAAAATCTGAAAAAAGTAAATCCTGTTCAAAAAGGTAAATAAGGTTCTATTTAGTAAAATGATGCCGTACTAGGTTTGCTGCATCATGCAAAAGCCTTATTTAATAATAGCTGTTCTGTGGTTATTTTTAACACAGCCTGTTTTTTCTCAGAATCCGCCGCAATATCCCAGGATTACCGGGTATGCCAGCGTTATGCACCCCCTTGTTACCATTAATAAAGATCATACTACGGTCAATTTTGATGATTACTACCAGGTGCTCTTTCCATTTGGTATCAATATATGGAAATCTTCACGCATAGGCTTCTCTATTGAACTGGCACCCGGCATCAGGGTTGAAAACGGGAGCAGCAAAATGAATAACCTGCTTATTCATCCGGGGGTGCTGGTCAATTTAGGCAAGGGGTATGGGTTTGCCGGCCGGCTTGCCTTTGAAACCTCAGGCAGGTATGGCCTTACCCCCATATTCAGCAAAGTAGTTAAGAAAAATAAAGGCTCGGCGTTTTATGTAGCAACCCCCTTACCTGTAAGATTTGGCAATAATTTACCCACATCCTTTTCAGCCGGCTTACTGCTGGGGGTATCGTTCTGATTATTTTATGAAAACAACGCCAACATATACATTGAGCCAGCTCGGGCGCTACTTCTTAAAATTGGGAACCATTGGATTTGGAGGACCGGTTGCGCTGGTAGCAGCCATGCATAAAGACCTGGTTGAAACCCGCAAATGGATCTCAGAAGAAGAATATAAAGAAGGACTTGCCCTGGCACAATTAGCTCCTGGCCCCCTGGCTGCACAGCTGGGTATTTACCTGGGCTTTGTACATTACGGTTTTTGGGGGGCCACATTGGCGGGCATTGCATTTGTATTGCCTTCCTTTATCATGGTTGTATTACTGGGTATGGCATATCAGCTTTTTGGAGGCCTGAGCTGGATGCAGTCGGTATTTTATGGTGTGGGGGCTGCCGTGGTAGCCATTATACTCAAAAGCACTTATAAACTTACGGCAAAATCTGTAGGCGCCTTTACTATGGTGTCGCTCCGGCAAAACTGGTTATTATGGCTGCTTTATATAAGCGCGGCTATCACCACATTTATTACCCGTGAAGAAAATATGTTGCTTTTTATAGCAGCCGGGGCAGCCTATATGCTTGTAAAAGCCCCGCCTAAAACTTTATTGAAAAAGGCCGTGATGCCACTGACGTTGCTGCAGACAGGCTTTTTCCATTACGATAATCCTACGCTGGTTAAAATAGCGGTTTTCTTTTTGAAAGCGGGCGCATTTGTATTTGGCAGCGGGTTAGCAATTGTACCTTTTTTACACGCAGGTGTGGTAACAGAGCACCAATGGCTTACCGAAAACCAGTTTGTAGATGCGGTGGCAGTAGCCATGATCACGCCAGGCCCGGTAGTAATAACCGTTGGTTTTATAGGATACCTGGTAGCCGGATTTCCCGGAGCATCGGTTGCAGCATTAGCAACGTTTTTACCCTGCTACCTGTTTACAGTGCTGCCGGCGCCCTATTTCAAAAAAATAAGCAAAAATCAATCAGTAAAAGCATTTGTAGACGGCATTACCGCTGCAGTTGTTGGTGCACTGGCAGGCGCCGTGGCCGTAATAGGTATACGCAGCATTTCCGATCTTACCTCGGCAATTATCGCTGCGTCTGCACTGCTGGCGCTGGGTTATATTAAAAACATAAAGGAACCGGTAGTAATACTGGCTGCAGCACTGATAGGGCTATTACTCAAGCTTTGATTATACCGGCATCTATTACAGCCTGGAAACCTTACATCAACCCTGCGGTTCCTAAACAATTGCACCCCGGCGTAGCTGTCATCTGCAATAAAAAATATTCGTTATTTTTAGCTCCGCAATTGTTAATCAATGAAAATTTTTTTGTCAAAACTACTTGCTTTAACCGTTTTGCTGATGTCTGGCAAGCTGGCTATTGCTCAAAACAGAGTTTATACCTACTACTTAAATGCTCAACTGGAAAGTGTTCCAAAAGAAAAAGCAGTGATAACAGGAAAGGGGCGGACGCTGGACTCGGTATACCTGGTACAATATTACAAAATGAGTGACAACCGGCTGCTGTGGTTCGAGCAATTTAAAGATTCTACACTGGCGGTTCTGCATGGCGATCGGGTGCTATATCATCCCAACAGGAAGGTGGAAGAGAAAAGCCATTTTGAGAACAACAGGCTTAACGGCCTTATGATAAAATGGGATAGTACCGGCAATATTATCGATTCGGGCTATTATCAAAACGATCAGCTATTGTTTGGCCTGAAAAAACGATACATTAATCATAAATGGTTGTACAATAAACTGGAAACAGACAGCGTAAATAATACCATGAGAGATACGGATTATGATTCACTTGGCAATAAACTGAGGGAGATTGTTTTTGCGGGCAGTAACGGTATATGGACGGAATACAACAAAGACGGCACCGTAGAATCAGCAGATAGCGTATTCACAAGAGAAAACAGAGACGCAAAGTTCCCGCCCCAGAACGGAGGATGGCGTGCCTTCCTTGAAAGAAACCTGGATGGTAGGGTTCTTGTTCGAAACGGAGCTACCGGAGGCCAGGGCACTGTAATTATTCAGTTTGTGGTTGAAAAGGATGGAACGCTTTCCAATATGAAAGCGCTAACCAGCATAGGTTACGGAGCAGAGGAGGAAGTGTTGCGTATTCTAAAAAAATCGCCTAAATGGATCCCGGCCAGCCGGTATGGAAAAATTGTAAAAGCATACCGCAAACAGCCCGTTACCTTTCAAATACGGGGATGACACGGCAATCACACAGCGTTACCGTTACACAGGCTGCATGTGTAGATCATATGCATCTCTGCTACATTGGGCACAGTAAAGCGCTAAACATTGCGGAATAAAAAAAACCTCCCGGTATATCCGTGAGGTTTTTAGTAATTTATATCAGGGAAATTACACTTTTTCCATCTGTTCCTTTACAAATTCCATCAGGCCTTTGATATGTGCAGGCGACAAATCGAATTGTAAGCCTGCGGCCTCAAACAGCTGTGGTAATGTACGGGTGCCGCCCAGGCTTAGTGCAGCAGTATAGTTTTGTAAAGCCTGGTCTTTGTCTTTTTGAAACTGTTGCCAGAGACCGATGGCGCCTAGCTGGGCAATACCATATTCGATATAATAAAATGGCACTTCAAATAAATGTAATTGCCGTTGCCAGCTGTAATTACGATAGGCTTCCAAACCGCTAACATCTAAAGAAGCCGGTGTAAACTCGGTAAGAATGCGCTGCCAGTTCTGCAAGCGTTCTTCATGCGTATGGTTGGGGTTTTCGTATACCCAGTGTTGAAATTTGTCGATAGTGGCTATCCAGGGGAAAATAGTTAGTACCCGTTCCAGCTGCAGCTCTTTGGCTCTTTTGAGCTCTTCATCATTATTAAAAAATACGCCCCATTCATTCATGCTGAATAATTCCATACTCATGCTGGCTACTTCAGCAAATTCGGTAGGATATTCTTTAAACCCTGTCAACTGCAGGGGGTGCGATAAAAAGGAATGAATAGCATGGCCGCCTTCGTGCACCATGGTAATTACATCGTTAAGGGTGCCGGCAGCATTCATAAAAATAAACGGAGCACCGGTTTCGGCCAACGGGCAATTGTAACCACCGGGGGCTTTTCCTTTGCGGCTTTCGAGGTCGAAGCGTTTTAGCTGGCTCATCTTCTCGAGACAGGCTGCAAAAAATGGATTCAGGGCTTCAAAACAGGCTACTGTTTTTTGTAACAGCTCGCCTCCTGTTTTAAACGGCTTTAGCGGTTCCACGCCTGCAGGCTCCGCATCTACGTCCCAGGGCCGTAAGCTATCTAAGCCCAGCTTCGCCTGTTTCTTTTTATAGATCTCGCCAACGATCGGCAATACATATTGCTTTACCGCATCCTGGAATTGGAAGGAATCTTCTTTGGTGTAATCAAACCTGCCCAGCTCAGCAAACCGGTAATCGCGGTAATTTTCATAACCGGCGTTCAGCGCTACCTGGTTCCTCTTTTTTAAAAGCCCATCATACAACTCATTCAAGGCATCCTTATCCTGTAAGCGTCTTTCTGCAATTTTGCGGTACACTTCTTCCCTTACACTACGGTCCGGATCTTCCAAAAATTTGGCAGCCTGTTGTAAAGTGTACTCTTTTCCACCCACTTCAATAGCCATTTTGCCGCTGATCACACCAAACTGCTGCGCTTCTACTGCCAGCTCCGACTGCAGGGGAATGTTTTCTTCCCTGAAGAGATCTATGTTCTTCTTTACATTTCTTAAGTACGTAAAATATGCGGGCTCCTTTAATTCCTTTGTGAAAGGATTTTCCACCAACTTCCTGTTCAACAAATCGGAGTAAGGTTGAATCTTTGGCTGAATCTCCATCATAAAATAATTAAATGATTCGGCCAGTTGCGGATTTTCGGTATCGCAGGTCATCTTTATCTGTCGCCAGCAGGCATCTTCGCTGATAACGGCTTCCAGCTCGCTCAGGTCCTTAAGCCATTGTTCCAGCTCCTGCAACGAGCCGATATTACGTTCCAGCAACTCTTTAAAATAGGGTTCCAGCGCTGGCCAGTCCGTTACCTGGAAATCAGCAGGTAATAAATGCCTCGGGGTGGGTTGAATATCTGCGGTCATAAGTTCTCGATGGTTAAGTCTGTAAGTCGGAAAGTCCGCGAGACCGGAAGATCAATTGCGCAACGCATTAACCTGCCGACTTCCGGACTTCCCTGAATTTGATTCTGTATTAAATATTATTCTTCTGCTTTCTTCTTAGCAGGCGCTTTCTTTTTTGCTGCTGCTTTCTTAGGAGCCGCTTTTGGCGTTTCTCCGTCAGCACCCTCTTCAGCTGCTTTCTCTGAAGAAGTCGCTTTGGCTTTTTTGGCGGCTGCTTTCTTAGGCTTTTCTTCAGAAACTGCTTCCTCTTCTTCAGGTGCTGCTGCTACTTCTGCCTGCATTGCTTCTTCCGCACCTTCTTCAGGTTCTGCTTCTGACAATTTCAGCTCTACTTCGTTTTTCTTTAATATATCAAACCATTTTACAATCTTCTTCATATCGCTATTGTAAACACGGTCGAAATCCATAACAGGGAATACTTCCTGGAAATAAGCCTTTACTGCTTTGTCGTCTTTAGCATCTGGTAAAGCTGCAGTACCCTTTTCCATTGCCTGAAATACTTCTACAAGGTTTACATTTTCTCCGGTAGTGTAAATTTCAATACTTTCCAAATGCGAAAACTGGTGAATACGGGTAGACGCAAATTTGGTTGTTTTATCCTGTAAAGACCGCACGATCGCACCATCCTTTTTGCTGCTTACCAATTCATACAGGCCAGGTAATCCTGTAACCGCAACTAATTTATAATATTCCATAACAAAAATATTGAGTGGCGCAAGATAAATATTCTAAGCCATTTAATTGGCAATTTTTGGTTTTTTATAATGGAGGGGGGAATACCGGATACTGGATGCGGGATGATTGGTCTATCGTTTGTAATCTTCCATCTAAAGTCTAATTCTTACCGATAGCGAAGGATTACCCTGTTTTGAGCGTCAAACGGGCTAATAAAATTTTTTATGAAGTTAGTTGGATTTTTGTCTGTTTTTTTAGCGTTAAGTATAGTGGGGCAGGCCCAAACCGTTAAAGGCACTTTGATGGACCCGGTAGAAGGTGTTGTGGTAAAAGGAGCTACAGTACAATTACTTAACCCTTCCGATAGCAGCAATGTTCGCTCTACTACTTCCGATTCGTCAGGAACCTTTCTTTTTACCAACCTTAACCGGGGCAGTTATGTATTAAAAGCCACCTCTATTGGTTTCGAAACTTTCCTGAGATCCATTGCTTTAAACGATTCTACCCCCTCTCTCGACCTGGACGACGTATATCTTCCCAAAAAAACCACCACGCTGGAAGGAGTAGTAATTGTGGCCAGCGCGCCGGCGGTAAGCCAAAAGGGCGATACCACGCAGTTTAGCGCGGGCCAATACAAAGTGAATCCCGATGCCACGGTGGAAGACCTGATTAAAAAAATGCCGGGTATTACTGTAGACAGGAGCGGTAATGTTACCGCCCAGGGCGAGCAGGTAAGAAAAGTGACCGTTGACGGTAAAGATTTTTTTGGAGACGACGCCACGATGGCCTTGAAAAACCTGCCTTCAGAAGTAGTTGACAAAATCCAGGTATTTGACCGCCTGAGCGACCAGGCCCAGCTAACGGGCTTTGACGACGGCAATGCGGTAAAAGCTATTAATATTGTTACCAAGAGCCAGGTTACCAATGGCCAGTTTGGACGTATTTACGCCGGCTATGGAACCGATAGCCGCTACCAGGCGGGCGGTAACGTAAGTTTTTTTAACGGGGACAGGCGACTTTCTTTTGTAGGCAATTTTAATAATGTTAACCAGCAAAATTTTGCATCGCAGGATCTTTTAGGTGTAACCAGCAGCGGTGGTGGCGGCCGTGGCGGCGGCGGTGGTGGTGGCTTCGGTGGCGGCGGCTTTGGCGGTGGCGGCAATAATTTTACCGTGGGTATGCAGCCGGGTATCAGCAAAACAAATGCTTTTGGTATCAACTTCAGCGATAAGTGGGGTAAAAAGAAAAATTTCGACCTGGCTGCCAGCTATTTCTTTAACAACTCTAACAATACCAACGAAACCAACCGACTTAGCCGTACCGAATTTACCGCCGACAGTATACGGTTTACAGGAAGTAACGCGCTTTCCAACTCTAACAATAATAATCACCGCTTTAACTTAAGGGCAGAGTATAAGCTGGACTCCAATAATACTATTTATATCATCCCGTCTATTAACTTCCAGGACAATAACTCTTATTCATCCGGCTCTAACTATACCTACAACCAGATAAGAGGCGTTATCGATTCGGTTAACAGTTCCATGAGCCACTCTAATAACAACCGCAACGGGTATAATATCAACAACAATATTATGTATCGCCACTCCTTTGCAAAGAGGGGCCGTACATTGTCTTTAGGCATTGTAACAGCTTTTAATAAAAACCAGGGCGAATCTTTTAGCTACAACGCTTTGCGATATTACAATGATGGAGAGATGGTTGATTCTTTACTGGACCAGCACCGGAATAGTAACACCAATGGTAGCCGTTATTCTGCCCGGGCCAATTATTCGGAACCCGTAGGCAAACAGGGACAGCTTGAATTTGAGTATGAATACGAGGTACAGCACAATAAAGCCAACCAGGAAACTTTTTCTAACGACGGGGAAGGGAACTACGATATTTTCCAGCCGCTGCAGTCGAATAAGTTCGATAATACCATTACCACCAACACCGCAGAGATAGATTACCGGTTGGGACGATCCAGAGATAACCAACTTTCTTTTGGGGTTGACTTTCAAAACTCAAAACTCGAAGGAAACCGTATTTACCCACCGGGAGCCACTCCCGTAAGGCAGCAGTTTAATACCCTGCTCCCTAATTTTCGCTGGTCGAAAAAAATCGGGGTAAACAGCAACTTCCGGTTGTTTTACCGGGCCCGTACCGATTTCCCTTCAATCGATCAGCTGCAGGACGTTCTCGACATCAGCAACCCGCTTAACGTAAGTAGCGGTAACCCTCTTTTAAAACAGGCTTACACCAATTTTGGATCGGCCAGGTATTCCTATGTTAACCGCAAAACGGGGCATAGCTTTTTTGTGAACTTTTTCGGGCAAATGACCAATGACTATATTACAAATGCAGTGTACTATTTAAATGCAGATTCGCTGATACAGAATGTGAGTGTAAAAAAGGGTTCCCAGTTTAGCAAACCTGTCAATCTTAACGGCTATAAACAGCTAAATGCTTTTGTTACTTATAGCTTTCCGTTTAAAGCGCTCAAATCCAATTTAAATATTAACGGAGGTTTTACCTATGTAGACAGGCCCGGGTCGATCAATAACCTGATCACAAAAACCACCAACAATACATTAAGCGGGGGCATTGTATGGGCCAGTAATATTAGTGAATACATCGATTTTAATGTGAACTACAGCGCTAATTTCAGCAATGCCAGGAGCGAGTACCCGGCAGAACTGGTGGCCCGGAACATCGTTCGTAACAGCAATAACCGGTTCATTAATCAATCTGGCGGAGCCTTTTTAAACCTCCTGTCAAAAAGCGGATGGTTTTTACAAAACGATGTAAGCAATCAAACTTATAGCGGACTTTCAGAAGGTTTTAATACCTCCTATTGGCTGTGGAATGCTGCAGTAGGTAAAAAATTCCTGAAAAATAAAGCAGGGGAATTAAAGTTGTCGGTATTCGATCTTTTAAAACAAAACCAAAGTGTTAGCCGGACTATTGATGCCAACAATACCATTACCGACCAACAAAGCCGGGTGCTTCAACAATATTTCATGTTGACGTTCACTTATAGTTTAAGAAACTTTGGCAAGGGCAAAGCAGCTTCTCCGGCTACCAATGAAGAGCGCAGGGAATGGCGTGGAGGCGCTCCCGGGAGCGGAATGCCTGGCGGCGGTGGCCGACCTGGCGGAGGACCAATGTTTTAAATGCTTTCACAAATCGTATAGGAAAAATGTAGTAATATCGCTGCCAGAATTTTGTATCAAACTAAAACTTTTGGTTAGCGAGGAAATACTGGTAGAACAATTAAAGCGAGGAGAAGACGCCGCCTTTAAACAGGTTGTGGACAGTTATCAGAACATGGTCTACAACACCTGCCTGAGTATCGTGAAAAGTGAAGAAGATGCAGAAGACCTGGCCCAGGAGGTATTTGTGCAGGTATACCAGTCAATCGGCTCTTTTAAGGGAGAATCCAAACTTTCTACCTGGCTTTACCGCATAGCTACCACAAAATCGCTGGATCACGAGCGGAAAAAGAAAAGGAAAAAGCGTTTCGGTTTTGTGAAAAGTATATTCGGAGACGATGCCCAGGTTGAAGTAAACCCGCCCGATTTTAACCATCCCGGCGTAGTGCTCGACAAAAAGGAAAGTGCTGCTATTTTATTAAAAGCAGTAGATAAGCTGCCTGAAAATCAAAAAATTGCATTTATTTTAAATAAAATGGAAGGCTTGAGCTACCAGGAAATAAGCGAAATAATGCAAACCACTGTATCAGCCATCGAATCGCTGTTACACCGGGCAAAAAATAATTTGAGAAAAATATTAGAGTCATAAAAAGCGTTATTTTACAAGGAAAATGAAAAAATAACGTCAAAAAGATATAATAAGACATGGGAAAGCCTACAGGCGTTGAATTTCCCGGCGAACTATAAAAAACCGGTTTGGGTAAAACAGACAAAAAATATTACGGATGAAAAGATCCAACTCAGAAATCGATGAAATCTTAAACAGCCTGGATGGCGTAACCCGTGCTGAGGCCCGGCCTTATATGCATACCCGCATTATGGCAAGAATCCAGGAGGAAAACAATTTCTGGACAAAAACCGTTGGTTTTTTAGCAAAACCTGCCGTTGCCATTGCCTGCATTGCGGCAGTTTTACTGGCAAACACCTATACCGTGATCAAGTCAGACTATACAGAACCGGAAGTTTCAACTATTACATCCAGCGTGGTATCGGATGGCTTACAAAATGAAAACTATATACTGGCAGTTAACGATGTTAATCCCTAATAAATGACGCAAAGCCGATCTAATAACAAAGTTCTCGTATTCATTATTTTTCTGCTGCTGGTAACCAATATCGCCGTACTGGCCTATTTCCTTTTTTCAGGCAAAAAGCCTCCTAAAAAAATGGATAATAAAGACGGGTTTGCGGCTGTATTGAGAAAAGAAGTAGGTTTTAATGACGAACAGGTGGCTAAATTTAACGAACTTAAAAAAAGTCACTGGACGGACGCCAAAGCCAAAATGGACCAGATTATCAGTATGAAAAACATTCTTTTTGATCTGACCAAGACACAGGATACGGTAGACGCTGCAGTAATCAAATGGGCAGACTCTATTGCCGGTTTGCAAAAACAGGTGGAAATCAACTCATTCAGGCATGTGGTGCAAACCCGGAAAATTTGTACTCCCGATCAGCAGGCCGCCTACGACTCGCTGATGAAAAGAATCATTAACAAGGGCAGAAGCCGTAGGCCCGGCGACGGGCCGCCACCCCCGGGAAGATAGGAAAACTCCCTTTGCAACTTTTGCGAGATTTTATCCTCTTATATATAGAATCTTTCAAATGAAACAGGCATGACCCATTTTAAGCACAATGCTGGTAACAGTTCAGCGCTCTATTCTGTCGGGCAAACCGATTTACGCCAACATCGGGAAGCGTTAAATCCTTTTAAACATTTACGGATGAAAACCAAAACAGCATTGATTATACTTCTGTCCGTTATATTGGGGTATACCCCTCTGGCGGCGCAAAATAATGCGTCAAATGAAGATATTAAGACAAAAGTCTCGCTTGCCGTAGATGTCCTGGATGAATCTTTTAAGCTGGAAAAAGCCAAAAAGAATGCTATAGAAGAAATATTCAGCGATTTTTATAACGACCAGCAAAAGCTGAAAAATAATATACAACGTCCTGCCTCAGGCCTCGCCCAGGGGCTTTCCAGCCAGGATTTTCAAAGTGTCAGAAAAAGAAATGAAGCCCTGATCGCTGAACGCGATAACCGGCTGAAAAAAGAATTAACAGAAGACCAGTATAAAAAATGGAAGGGAGATATTGAGCCCTCGCTTCATAAACGAAAAAAATAACGTCGCACCTGCTTTACCGAATTGTGTAAATAACCAGTTTATCCGTTCCTGCAAAGGACTCATGATCCTGTACCAAAGCCAGCCGCTCTCCTCCGGCGCTCCATACCACCGCATGCAGATCTTTATCGGTAATGGCCATTTTTACACGGCTCAGATCTTTTGTATTCATTAAATAAGCCTCCATATGCTGCGTTAGATAAAACAGGTACCTGCCATCAGGACTTAAATACCCCCTGAAGTAATCATCGTTTAAGGGCCGTTTCTCCATAAGCCGGTCATTTTTATAGGTTACTATATAGTTGGTATCCTCTGCTAAAAAGTGCTCATCATCCAGGAAAAGCAATTCATGGCTGGCATTCACCGCAAACTTAAAATTCAGGTTGGTAAATTTTCGAACGCCAAAGTCATGCAATGTATCTTTTTCGGAGAGTAGCAGGTGCCTGTACTCACTGGCCATACCGCTACCCGAATCTGCAGGGCTGTAAACGGTATAAGCCAGCTTTTTTTGAACAAGATAGGGCTCTCCTATTAACTCGTACAGGCGATACTTAATACCGGGCTGGCGTATCAATTTTGTTTTTTTGCTGGATAAATCAACTTCGCTGAGCGATACAGCTGCACCATACGGACCGTTGACCTTATCTCCTGTTTTATAAACCAGCTTTAAAGAATCTACGAAAAACGGGTCGAGCAGGTAATTGTTCAATGGCTTTGCTACTTCTTCGATCTTCCGGGTAGACTTATTAAATATTTTTATGCTATTGCCTTTATAAGCCTCTGCGTATAATTTATCGGGCCTTTGCAGCGGATTAAACTGAAATGCATAAGCCAAACGGTTGTCGTTTGTAGAAAATGCCGGCCCCCAGCCATAATCGATCAGGGAGAATTGTTTTGTTTTGTAATCAAGAATGCTTACTACGGGATCAAACTGCCGCGAGCTGGTGCTATTGGGAGAAAGATAATTGACTGTAGCACCCCGGAAAAAGCTTTGTTGAGGACTTACACTGCTATCCCGGCCGCTGAACCGGCGCGCAAATGCTATTTCGCTGGTGGTTCGCCCAAAAACAGGGTTTAATATATAATAGCCCTGCTGAAACCATTCAGCTGTTTTTTCCACCCGGGGAGCCTGTCCATATAAAAAGTTTCCGGCAAACAGTAAAAAATAAAAAGTCAACGCACACACATGCTTAGTCATATTCTGATATCTGTCAATTTGTAAGTAAAACGAATTTTTAATTAATTTATTATACCCTTTATGACAGCCAAAAGCCGCTTCAGTTTTATACGCGTAATTAATTTAACAAATGCTTGATAGAAAAAATGAGCGCTTCGTTTGGCTGCCGCGTTACCTGTAAAACGCTTTAGCAGGGTCAACCCTGCTTATTCTTATGCTGCGATGTTTTGCTCCTCAGCAAGCATAGTAATTAAAGCTCCAGTTAATCTCAAACCAGCAAGGTTAGCGCCCAACTACTTTTACAGCAGGAGCCTTCTTATGTTAAATTTCCGGAAGTATGAAAACTTAATATTAAATAATTGTTATGTTTTTGTAACTTTAAGTAAGGTGCTCATGAAACAGTTGCTGATTATATTATCGTTTGCTTTATTGCCTTTTTGCACATGGGCTAATGACAGGAATATTTCTTTTAACTTTTACGGGGACAAGATCTCTTTCGCATTTAACGATCAGCAATTCGTGAATTTTGACGAAAAAAATCTTACGGATGCTTCTATACAGCAGTTTTATGATGCCGCAACAAAAGCCGGTTATAGCAGCATCTTCTCTATGTTGAATAGTTACCGGCAAACACAAAAGGCCGACGACTGGCTTTTTTATCAATTGGTGAGAAAAACCGCTGAGCAGATAAGTCCTAAAGCTGATAACTACCTGCGTTACACGTTGTATAAATGGTACTTTATGGTACAGTCGGGGTATGGCACTATGTTAAGCCAGAATAAGGGCCGGCTGTTATTTTATATTCAATGCGACGAAAATATTTACAATATCCCGTACCGCGTAAAAGATGGCAAGCAGTATGTATGCCTGAATTACCACGACTATGGCAGTAATATCAACTTCGACAAAGAGCCATTTAAACCGGTAGAAATTGCACTGCCCGCATTCAATAAAACATTCTCCTATAAAATAGACAAGCTGCCTGATTTTAATGATACTGACTATATAGACAAAGAACTTCAGTTTACCTACAATTCTTACGATTATAATTTCAAGATCAAGATCAACCCGCAGATAAAAAATCTTTTTAATAACTACCCCGCGGTAGACTATAAGAACTTTATTAACATACCGCTCAGCAATGCCACTTACCAATCTTTGATCACCCTCCTGAAAAAGCAACTGAAGGGCCTGAATGTAAAAAGCGGTGTAGATTACCTGATGCATTTTACCCGCTATGCTTTTGCATTTGATGCGGACACCAAGGTTTATGGCGACGAGAAAAGACTATCGCCCGAGCAAACATTGTTATCTCCTTACAGCGATTGTGAAGACAGGGTAGGATTATTCTTTTTCCTGGTTAAGGAAATTTATAATCTGCCGATGATCGTGCTGGCCTACCCCAAACATGTTACCATTGCTGTAAAATTCGACAAACCGATAGGCAATACTATAGAATACAACGGTGCAAAATATTCTGTTTGCGAGCCTACACCGCAAAGAATGGAGCTGGGTATTGGCCAGCTGTTGCCAGAACTGAAAAAAGAACACTTTGAAGTGGCATACGCTTATATGCCCGATAAATAATGTGCCATAGCTTCACAATCTTTCCTGTCTTTTTTTGCAAGAAGCCCGGTACAGTTGCCTCTCCTGATAGCGGAATGCTTTTTTATAATAGAAATATGCATATAAGTATGCAGCCTGCTCTTCCTTTATCTTCTTTAGCCGTGCTACCGTTTATTGCCTCTCATACTTAAAATATGGTCCTCCGGCAACTGCCAGATTTATTGAAACCACCTGGGTGGCCGACAAGGGGAAAAGAACCTCGCTTTTATTCTGGATATTGTAATAAATATAGTTATCACCGGTACCGCCGGCCTCTGGGTTTGCATCGGTATATTTTAGCAACAGTGCGGTATACGCATTATAAACAGTGTCTCTGAATACACCTTTTAACTCCTGATGTGAATAGGCCGTGCTCCATCTCTTTTTAAAAGTGCTGTCTTTATAAAGATAAATATTCATGCTATAGCCGATATCGTTACCGGTTTGGGGCACCTGCCATCCCGAGCCAAATTCAACCATCTTATAGGTAGTGAGTATATCCTTTTCCTCCTTCTGGATATTTTCATTATTTTTTGATGACGACCTGACGGGTTCGGCTTTTTTACACGACAGGGCCATAAAAACAAACCCCAAAACTATAAACCATGCTTTTCTCATACCTGCATTTTTCAATCAAAAAAACGGGGCAAAGTTACGGATGCAATGCCGTGTTTTGTTTTTATCGTCTTTTATTCTTTGGAAGATCTGATATGTTTGTGTTCTTGCAAAACAGCCCGACAAAAACTAACGACGTAATTATACAGTGCTTTCCGCACAACTCCTTTTTAAAAACGAGCGTGGCCAGATGAACGCAACAGGACTTATTATTAAATAGTTGTAAACAGATGAAAATTTACAGGGCTGTTATAAAACAAAAAAGCGCTTCTTACGAAGCGCTTTTATCTGGAGAAACCGAAACTATTAATAAGTTGTGTTTTCGGCATCCCAATTGGTCCAACCTGTAGTCCAATCGCCGGAGCCGTCAAAAGCACCTCTGTAAGCTACAGACTGGAAGCCTGTAACACCTGTAAAGTTGGCGCCTGTAAGGGCAGGGGAGCCTGCGCTTAACAAAAAGCTTGGTTTGGCATTAAACTTAAATGCATCGGCAATTTTTGCATCTGCTACTGTTGCTACCACGGTGTTGTCAGTTGTTAACTGCGCAATGATAGCGGCGTTAGTAGCTTTGAACGGGATCGGGCTGCCTGCGATAACATTGTTTTTGAATAATAGTTTACCCGAAGTATAATTACCTGAAGTTGGAGTTCCTTTAGTATCGTCGATATAAACCCCGATAGGATAACCAACAAAAACTGAATTGATAACAGACTGGGAAGAGTTACGGCGGATTTGAGCACCGTGCTGGAATAATGGATCTACGGTGTTTCCTGTACCGTTTAATGGCCCCACCACAGTAACGTTTGAAAAGATGGCCCCGGTAAGAGGCGTTTTGGTAGAACCATCGCCATCGTTATCAGATTCAAAACCGTTTGAACCTGAAATATCGAAAGCAGAAGGATTTCTTTGAACAAGGGCAAACTGCACTTTACCCGAAAAACCGAAATCTGTATCCAGGTCATCGTCTAAAGTTTTTACAGATACCAGGTGATCAGCATTTACCGTACCGCCAAACCACTCATAAGCATCGTCGCCGGCAGCGTATACCTGCACATAGCTCACACGTGTGCCAGACCCAACACCACCGAAAGTGAGGGAGTTAATTTCATTATTCAGGCTGAACGCAACGCCCGCAAACTCAACACGTACATAAGTTAATGTACCACTGTTGTCGGCCGCATCATTACCGCCATATACAACGTAAGAGTCTTTACCGGCAGGGAAAGTAAGACCACCTTCAATCTTAGCAGTACCCTGGTTTACCGGGGCATTACCCAGGATGATGATACCACCCCAGTCGCCGGCTTTTCTGTTACCCACCGCCATATTTGAAGTAAATACAATAGGTCTTTGTGCCGTACCCGCGGCGTTGATCTTAGCGCCTTTGGTAATGATCAAAGTACCCTGAGATTGTTTATCTCCATGAATAACGGTACCTGGCTCAATAGTTAATGTAACGCCTGGCTCTACATAAACAAAACCTTTTATTAAGTATTTTTTATCTGCTGTCCAGGTAGTGTTTGCACTAATTACAGATGGGGTAGGAGAAGCAACATCGGCTCCCACTACTACAACTTCTGTAGGCTTAGGCGGCTCCACACTGTTGTCCTTGTCTCCGCAGGCTGCAAAAAAACCGCTCACAGCCAACAATAAAATTGCTACATTCTTTTTCATTTGTTTTGTTTTAGTAAATCCTTAGATTTTGAATTGCGAAAGTAGATAGCGGGTGTTACCCAAAAGTTATCTTAATGTTACCCGTTTATTATAATTACAGTTTATAGGTGTACGTAACAGATATATTGGTGCCGGGTCTGTACTCCTGCAGCAACCAGTCTTTATCCTGCCTGTTGATATTGCCTTCAAAAGATGATCCGTCGTACTTGCCGTTATTGTTCTGATCGAAATAGAACCTGAAAGGCGCGTTCAGGATATCTCTTGCATTCAGCCGCAGATCGCTGTGCTTGCTTATTGAGTAAGAAAGCTGCCCGTCAAGAATATTCCTGGGCTGCTCATATACCATACCATACTGGTTGCCGCCCACCATGCTGATACGCTGCCCAATGCGGTTGAACAACACTGTTGCGCTGAATTTACTGTCGTTTGTTTTGTAGCTGAGGCTACCATTGATCATGTACGGCGACTGGCCGGTAAGCTCACGTTCTGTTACACTGTTACCACGGGGTAGCTGAAGAGGCTGATCATACTTCACCTTTGATTCAATAATTGCAATATTGGTATAAAATTCAAGGTTCTTCAGGCTTTCGCTGATAAAGTTTAATCTCTTTCTCAGCTCTACTTCTACGCCCAGTATTTCGGCCGACGGGAAGTTAGCCGTTGTAACCTCAAGCGCGCTGTTTACTTTATATATAGAAGATTCAATAGTATTTTTGAACTTTTTGTAAAACAACGATGCTGAAATAATTTCTCCGCTTGCAGGGAACCATTCGTATTTTAAATCGAAGTTATTGATCTGCGAACGCTCCAGGTTGGGATTACCCAGGAGGTTGGCTCCAATTTCAAAATCGTAATAATAAAACGGAGCTATTTCCCTGAACTCGGGGCGCGCCAAACTTCTGAAATAGGAAGCCCTGACATTGTTTTTGGGATTCAAAGCATAAGTAAGGTTTGCTGAAGGAAGGATGTCTGTCCAGGTTTTATCGAACTTCATAGCCGGAGATGTGACTTCAATGCGATAATACTCATACCGGGCACCCCACACTGCGCGTAACTTTTCGGTAAACTTATTATCAAACATCAGGTAACCTGCATAGTTATTGGCTTTACCTGTATAACTGTCATTTGCCTGGGTGAGGTCTTCCAGCGAATACGCGCTGTTGCTGAGCAATTCGGGAGCAAATAAAGTTTCAAGCGGGCGACGTAATATATTAGCATAATCGGAATTTCCCGCTACATTAATCCTGGGGCCGATTAACCTGTTTTCATCATCCCTGTTACGTATAGCGGCAAATCCACCCACTTTTATATTGGTTGCTTCAAACAGATCTATCTCCTTCTTCAGGTTAAAGCTTCCGTTATAAATTTTTTCGTTGAGATCTCCGAAAAGGCGATTGTTGGCACGGTTTAAAGTGATCAGGTCGGCACTGAAAGGCGTTTCACTTCCAAGGCTTTTAGAATAGCCTATTTTTCTTTGATCGGGCCTGTTATTGGTAATTAAGTTAAACGAAGCCAGGTAATCAAGGTCCAATCCTTCGGCTAACCTGTTTTCACCTTTAAAAGTAGACTTGAATAATGATTTTTGCACCAGGTCAAAAGCATTAAACTGAATATCGCTGGTACGGGCAATATCTATACCCTGGCGTTGAAGCAGGTTATCGTCAAAAATGCGGTTATAAATATTCTTTAAAGAATATTTGCCTCCCTTGTTTTGGTAAGCCAGGTTAACCAACGCTCCCAGATTAGTGTTATAGTTATAGGTATTATCAACATAATTATAGTCATCATATTGCCTTAACTGGTTAGGCTTGATGTACTCTGAATGATTGTAAGTAATACCGGCAGTATAACCCAGTTTAGAGCCGTTTTCAAAAATTCTCAGGTCTCCGCCGTTAATGGAAAAGTTTACCAAAGGCAGGGCCTTCCTGTTGCGTATTTCAAAATCATTATTCAGCGATGCCAAAGCCGTGTTGGCCTGTGCCTGCGTCATATTGTTGATGATAAATCCTGTAGTAGGAAAATCGGAAGGCAGCTGACGCGCTCCATTGTCAAAACCGAGAAAATCGGTGGACGAACGGTAGCCCGATTTATAATCTTTAAAAGTAGAAACTGTATTGTAACCAGCTCCCAGCGAAACATCGAAGAATTTGCGTGTGGGAACTTCTTTGGTGGTGATATTGATAACGCCTCCGGCAAAGTCACCCGGCAGATCGGGCGTGCCGGATTTGGTAACTGTAATATTGTCGATCATCGAGGAAGGAATGATGTCGAAAGAAAATGCCTTCCTGTTAGGTTCGGTACTTGGCAACAACGAGCCATCAGATAAGCCGAGGTTATAGCGGTCGCTGAGCCCCCTGATGATTACAAATTTATTATCCTGGATGGTTGTACCGCTTATTCTCTTCAGCACCTCTCCTGTATTGCGGTCAGGTGCTTTTCTGATAACTTCGGCTGAAATACCATCAGATATAGAAGCTGCGGTACGCTGTGCCTGATATAAAGAAGCAACACTTCCTACGGTTCTCGACCTGGCACTTACTGTTACAGACTCCATTTCAGTTGCTGAAGATTGCAGTACTATTGAAAGGCCTTGTTCGAAAGATTGTGTTTGGGGATTAACCGTAACATTTTGTTGTTTAAAACCCATTGCCGATACCTTGATTACAAAACTGGCCACTTTGGGATCGGTACTGATGCTGAAAGAGCCGTCGGCCTCAGAAATGGCCCCACGGTTGGTACCTTCTATTTGTAAGGTAGCCCCTACAACAGGCTCGCCCGAATTATTCAATACTTTTCCCGTAAGCCTGTTTTGCGCTATCAAACTATTTGTAAGAAGCGTTAATAAGATAATAAGCAGATACCTATATTGCATATATGAAATTTCCTGCAAAGGTGAATCCGCTATGTTACCGTATTATTACCGCCATGTTACGAAATTGTAATGCTAATGTTACGTCAATATTAATTATGCCTATTTTTGTGCAGAACGCTATGTTTAGGGAGGATTTGAAACGTAAAGCCCTGAGAAATATTCAAATCCAATATTAAGGAATTATTAAATCCTCTATTTTTAAGTAATAGAAACATCTAACAAGTACTTTTGCCATCATTTTAAAACAATTTGTTATGGGTCTTAACTCAATACTTAAAATTTTCACCCCTGCCAGCACCGTATTTTTTGAGCTTTTTGAAAAAATTTCTGAAAATGTTGCCAAATCGGGCGCATTATTAAAGCAACTGGTTACAGAACCTGATTACGATAAACGCAATACCCTGGTGAAAGCGCTGGAAGACGTGGAACACGATAGTGATGAACTGACTCATAACGTATTTACCGAACTCAGCCGCAATTTTATTACCCCCTTCGACCGGGAAGATATTCATGCGCTGGCTGCAGCCCTTGATGATATTGTTGATTTTACCTATTCTGCTGCCAAAAAAATCAACTTCTACCGGGTTAACCCCAACGATATGGGTATACAGAAAATGGCAGAACTGATTGAGCAAGGTTCGCAGCACGTTAAAACAACGGTAGGCGAACTGAGAGATATGAAGAAAATAAGGCTGATAACAGAAGCGCTTGTAAAAATAAACAGTATTGAAAACCAGGCGGATGATGTTTTTGACATGAGCATCGAAAAACTGTTCGACAGCGATATTGATGCTAAGGAACTGATTAAGAGAAGAGATATTTACCAGGTAATGGAACTGGTTACAGATAAATGCGAAGATGCCGGTAATGTAATAGAATCTATTATTATTAAATACGCTTAGTTGGTTGATGGTTCATGGGGGATAGTTCATAAAGCCCCGCGCTTAGAACTCAATAGGATATTACCTTGCCATGAACCATGATCTATTAACCATGAACTAAAATCTATGTTTACTTATCTTGTTGTCATCATAGGACTGGCGCTTATTTTCGATTATATTAACGGGTTTCATGATGCTGCCAATTCTATTGCCACCATTGTATCTACCAAAGTACTTACCCCGCTACAGGCAGTTGTATGGGCTGCTTTTTTTAACTTCCTGGCTTATTTTATTTTCGACCATGGAGTAGCCGAAACCGTTAGCCAGATTGTATATCCCGAATTTGTTACTCTGAATGTGTTGTTTGCAGGAATTCTGGCAGCTATTCTGTGGAACCTTTTAACCTGGTGGCTGGGTATTCCCTCCTCCTCTTCCCATACCCTTATTGGCGGTTTTGCAGGCGCCGCAATAGCACATGCCTATATCTCACATGTGGGCGATGGCCTGGGCATCTGGGAAATAGTGAACAAGAGCAAAATATTACCTACAGTTGCCTTTATCATACTGGCGCCTTTACTGGGCATGATCGTTGCCTTCTTTATTTCCATTTTCTTTTTGCATTCGTTTAAAAAAACCATTTTTATCCGGCTGCTGTCGGTAGGCATCATCATAGGATCTCTTTACCTGTTTGGAGCAGTTACCCATAGCCCTTCGTCCGAAATTCCCCGGTTGCAAACCGAAGCGGCAAAAGCAGCAGCCAAATATGAAGAAACGGCGTTGGTAATCAGCCCGGCGGAAACGGATATTTTAAAGAAAAGGGAGCTGGATGCAGCAAAAGGCAAGATGATGAAAACCAAAAAAACGCTTGAAAATGCAGAGCGGCTGATAGCCAGCAAAAAGCCCTACTTTTTAAAATACGTTCTATTTGGCCACAATATGAAGTGGTTTTTACTTACGTTTATCCTGGTAAGTATAGCCACTTTTTCCCTGTTTTTAAACTCCCTGAACTTTTCCAAGGCCGAACGCTGGTTTAAAAGAATGCAGCTGGTTTCATCAGCGGCATTTAGCATAGGCCATGGCGGCAACGACAGCCAGAAGGTAATGGGTATTATTATGGCTGCTTTTGTTGCTTACGACTCTTCTACTTACAGCCTCGACGTAATGGTGTATTGGGTACCATTAGCCTGCTACACGATGATAGCCCTGGGTACTTTAAGCGGCGGCTGGAAGATCATTAAAACAATGGGAACCCGTATTACCAAAGTAACCCCTTTTGAAGGAGTTGCTGCCGAAACCGCCGGGGCGATCACCCTGTTTGCAACGGAAATGCTTAAAATCCCGGTAAGTACTACCCATACTATTACCGGTTCTATCATTGGAGTAGGTGCCACCAAGCGCTTATCAGCTGTAAGATGGGGGGTGACCGTAAACCTTATCTGGGCATGGGTTTTAACTATTCCTATCAGCGCCCTGCTTGCCGGCCTGGTTTATGCCCTGGTAAGATTATTTTAACGGCTTAAACTTCTCATTGATAATTCAATAAAAAACGCTCACCTTTGCGCCGGCTCAAGCGCAAAGGTGTTTTTGTTTGCTGCCGGTTTTGCTTATCGCTGTATCTCAAGGTAAAGATTTGCCTAAACCAATATAACAGACCCGGCCGCCTTACTGTTTCGCCTGTGCCAGCCACTTTATTATCTTTATAAAAACAGACCTATATGGCAAAAATCTTAGTGACCGGCGGTTGCGGTTATATTGGCTCTCACACAGTTGTAGACCTGATTCAAAACGGCTACGAAGTGATCTCTATCGACAATAATAGCCGCTCCAACCCTGAAGTTTTAAAAGGCATTGAAACCATTACCGGCAAAGCAGTCAAAAATTATAAAGTAGACCTTTGCAGCTATGATGATACCTATGCAGTTTTCCAGGAGAATACCGATATAGCGGGAATCATTCATTTTGCCGCCTATAAAGCAGTAGGCGAATCGGTAGAGCAGCCTCTGATGTATTACGAAAACAATATCAATTCTCTTATCAATATCCTGAAATGTGTTAGGGAATTTAAGGTACCTTACTTTGTTTTTTCTTCTTCGTGCACTGTTTACGGCAACCCCGACACTATTCCTGTTACAGAAAAAACGCCGGGAAAACCCGCTGAAAGTCCATACGGGGCTACCAAACAAATGGGCGAGCAAATACTGGTAGACTTTGCAAAAGTAACTGCTGATACCAGCGTTATTTCGCTCAGGTATTTTAACCCGGTTGGTGCGCACCCGTCTAACGAAATAGGCGAACTACCTATTGGCCGCCCGCAAAATCTGTTCCCGGCTATTACGCAAACCGCCATAGGCAAATTACCCAAAATGACGGTTCACGGAGCAGATTATGATACCCGCGACGGCAGCTGCCTGCGCGATTTCATTCATGTAAGCGATATTGCCCACGCTCATACCCTGGCTATTCAGTTTGCGGAAAACAAAAAAAATACTTCCAATTATGAAATATTCAACCTCGGAACCGGGAACGGCGTTACCGTATTGGAAGCGATTCATGCCTTTGAACGTGTTAGCGGGGAAAAACTGAACTATGAAATAGGCCCGCGCCGGCCAGGCGATGTGGTAGCTATTTATGCCAATAACGACTATGCCGTAAAAAGCCTGGGCTGGGATATACAATACGGAATAGACGAAATGATGTCAACAGCATGGGCCTGGGAGAAAAAGCTAAAAGCGTTGTCAGCAGCTTCCAGCTAAATAAATAATAGTAACAATCCTAAGCCGTGCAATAAAGTTTTACTGCACGGCTTTTTATTTATACAAAGATCTATCTTTAATTTTCACAAAAGTTTCATTAAACTTAGTTTAGCTTTAACGATTTTGTGTCCTTCCTCATAGGAAAGAACAATAAACATAAGGCAGCGATTCACCTCTCTGTCGCAAACAGAAACTGAATGAAGGTACTATTGATAGAAGACGAGCCGAGTGTGGCCAGCGTTATAAATAAAAGTCTAAGTGAAAGTGGCTATAGTATTTCGATAGCGCCCGACGGGAACACGGGCCTCGACTTTGCATTAACCAACGACTTTGACGTAATTGTGCTGGATATTATGCTGCCCGGTATTAATGGCATGCAGCTTTGCAAAACTATCAGAGACCATAAGATCGATACACCCATCCTGTTTCTTACAGCACTGGGCACTACGGAAAATATTGTAGCGGGACTGAACGCCGGTGCAGATGACTACCTGGTAAAGCCTTTCAAGTTTGTTGAACTGGAAGCCCGTATCAGAACCCTGGCGAGAAGAAGAGGCGCTCCTATTGAACAGGAAGAAACTTTCAGGGCGGGCGACCTTTATGTAAACCGCTCTTCTAAAATTGTAAAGCTTAAAGATGAACCGGTAAGCCTCACGGCCACCGAGTTCAGGCTGCTGGAGTTTTTGGTGAGGAACACCAACAAAGTTGTGTCGCGTATAGAAATCCTGGAACATGTATGGGGCATCAATTTCAATATGGGCACTAATGTGGTTGACGTTTATATTAATTACCTGCGTAAAAAAATTGATACCGATCCCAATAACAAACTTATTCAAACAGTAATTGGTATGGGCTATATGTTTAAAGTGTAGCATATGACAATACAGTCAAAAACCACCATATTATTCACCTTATTAACGGCAGCTGTTTTTACCATTTTGTCGGTTGTTGTATATTATTTCTCCAACAAGTTTGCCTATGCAGATTTTTATAAAAGGCTGGAATTAAGGGTACATATAGCTTCTAAATACCGGTTTGAAGAAGACCATAACACTACCGAATCGTTTAAAATCATCCAGCAGCAGTTTTTGGAACGTTTGCCCGACGAAAAGTCTTATATAGTACCTTTATCACCGGCCGGAGCACCTCAACCACCTTTTCCTCCCGATGTTCCTGAATCTTATTTACACCGGATAAAAAATGCTGGCGGCGAAACCGTATTTTATCAGCACAGGCTGGATCATTACGCCGGTATTTTTTATAAAGATGAGACCGGCAACTTCCTGGTAATTGAATCTGCAGCCAATATTTACGGCGGCGAGATCATCCGGCAACTGGGCTATATACTTTTAATTACCCTGATCGCCTCGGTAATTATTATTTACAGCGTAGGACTGTATTTCTCCAAGAGGGCTTTCCGGCCGTTCCGGTACATTACAGAGCGGGTCAAATCTATTAGCGAGGGCAACCTGCATCTTCGCCTGAAGCAGCAGCCTGGCAATGATGAAATTGCCGCGTTGGTAGATACCTTCAACAATATGCTTGATAAACTTTCTACCGCATTTGAAGCACAAAACAATTTTGTAAGCCACGCATCACACGAGTTCCGCACCCCTCTTACTACCATTATCGCTGAAGCGGATTATGCTCTTTCGCGGGAACGCAGCCCGGAAGATTATAAGCAAAGCCTTACCAATATCGTGCAACAGTCAGAAAAGCTGCAGCGGCTCACCAAAGGATTGCTGGCGCTGGCACAGTCGGGATTCGACGGTAAAACCCAGCGGTGGGAAAAAATAAGGCTGGACGAGCTCCTCTTTCGAATCAAGGAAAATGTGACGGATGTGGAGCCGGAAAACCAGGTACGGATCAGGCTTCCTGATCTTCCCGAACATGAAGACGATATCAGCGTATATGGCAACGAGGAGCTGCTTAAAGTGGCTCTTGATAATATTGTTCTAAATGGTTGTAAATATTCGGGCAACGCACCGGTAACCATTGAGCTGCAACTGGAAAAAAAACAGGCCATCATTATTGTTACCGACAAGGGCATTGGTATTCCAACCAACGAGGTTAAATACATTTATGACCCGTTTTTCAGAGCTTCCAACACATCGAGGTTTGAAGGCTATGGAATTGGTATGCCTTTAACCCGCAATATTATGCGCATGCACCGGGGAAGCATTGAGGTTATTTCGGCTGAAAATCAGGGAACTACTATTAAAGTTTCCCTCCCGCTTGCTTCGCGGTAGCCTGTTATATTAAAACGGGATTAGAATTAACGCCCGGTTTTAATCTTACTCTAATTTAATTCTAACTACAATCTAACTTCTGTCTTAAGACCTTCTAATACCAAAGCCACAGTTTTGCTATAACAAAAAACAGCAAACTATGGTTAATATTTTAGTACCAACCGATTTTTCGCAGGCCTCCTTCCGCCTGGCAGAACAAGCCGTTAAGACATTAAACAAAGAAGTAAATATTATTCTGTTTCATATTTACGAAATGCCCTCAGGTATCAGCGATCTGATACGCCGTGAGCCACCTTACGCTCAAATGATTAATGACACATTCAGGCAAAACTGTAAATACCTGAAGTATAAATACCCGGAGCTGATCAATAAAATCTGTTTCAAATATCTTACAGGCAATACCCAGGCTGTTTTCAATCATTTTACTGATGCCAACGATATTGACATGATTGTATGCCCTGAAGATTATGTATTTGTAAAAACCAACAAAACCAGCATTGATCCGATTCCCTTTTTTAAAAAGAGCAAAATAGCCCTGCTGAAAGACCTTTCCAAAAGTAAGGTGGCGGCGCCGGCTGATGTTGAGGAAATGAACCTGGGTGCGGCGCAGGTTGCCCTGGCAAGTGCATAAAAAGAGCAGCCGGTGTTAAGCCGGTGATTGGATCACAGGAATAAAAAATATCGCTATATGTTACTAAAGAAAAATATACCGTTTAAATACGTTTTCGGGAAGATAAAATATGAGATTATAGCGATAGCTGTGTATGCTACCATAATTGCCATACTTTATAATTACTCCCACATTACAAGAATTACCATTCCCCTTGCCATACCGGCCATACTGGGAACGGTGATTTCGCTCCTGCTGGGCTTTAGAAGTAACCAGGCCTATGACCGCTGGTGGGAGGCCCGGCATATATGGGGGGCAATTGTTAACGATTCCCGTAACCTGTCGCGCCAGGTAATGAGTTTTACCTATAATAATTATCATAGCGAAGATGTGGAAATTTTCAGACAACGCGTTATTCGCCGGCAGATTGGCTGGTGTTATGCATTGGGCCTTCATTTAAGAAAACAAAATGCACTCAGAGGTCTTGAAAAGTATATTGATCGCGATGAGCTGGAAGCCCTTGCGGATATTGAAAACATTCCTGCCGCTTTATTGGATAACATGGGATCAGACCTGCATCTTGCCCTCGATAAAGGCTGGATCAACAGCTACCAGCAGGTAGAGCTGGACCGTACTTTATCGAAGCTTACAGACTCCATGGGCAAGTGCGAGCGGATTAAAAATACTGTTTTCCCCCACACATATAGCCTGTACATACATATATCGCTGATGCTTTTTATTGCATTATTACCATTTGGGGTAATAGAGTATTTTGGTTACGTGGAAGTGCCTTTGGTAGTAGCTATTGCAGGCAGCTTCCTCCTTATTGAAAAGATGGCGATTCACCTACAGGATCCGTTTGAGAACAAGCCTACGGATACCCCTATGACAACTATAGCAAGAAGCATTGAAAAGAACCTGGTGCAGCTATATACTAAAAGTGCCGCCGATAGTACACGCAAATATCAGCTGCCTTTTACAGAAGCCGTTGTTAGCCCTTTAATCCAAGGTAAATCTGCCAAAGGACAGGAGCATGCCGATACAGCCCCTGTCAATGCTTCCAATAAAGAGTATTATATATTGTAGCCGAAAACAGCGTTTTGTTAAAACGCAAAAGCGAGGCCTTGGCCTCGCTTTTTTCAAAATATATTCCACCTCCCTGTACTATACAAAAAAAGCATCGTGTTCGTAGCTTCAGAGTCAGTTGCCTAAGTCTTTCCGCCTAAAACCCGATGCTTTAAATAGCTTTAGCATTGTCTTGTAGAGTAGATATCAGCAATTTAAGTCTGCATATTTTATGCGAAGTTAAATATACTATCAACCTACAGAACAACTGGCAAGGCCGCCGCTAAATGTTTGCCTCGGCAGTTACTGAAAACAGGTACTCTTCCCTGAAACACGCTCGATATCACTATCGTCCGTTATCTCAATGTTGATATACCATTTCTGCCAGCCTTAGCCTTCACAGCTTCATACATCCACTTTTGTATGCGCCGCTGCAACCGGACATAAACACAAATTGTATTGGTGCCCAAATTGAAGTTTTGCGATACATTTGTCAAAGAATCTGCTGCAATCACAGCTGTAACTTAATGCTTCGTTTTGAAATAGTAATTTATCAGCCGTGCATTATGAAGATACGAATCTGCAAACCCTGTTTCAAAATTTTTAAAGCATTATCTACGCACCTGTTATGAACAGACTTATGCACATATACTCAGCGTATAATGCACATAATTACGGGCTTTATAAAGATTTACAGGCGACATGAATAGTTTTTAGCAAAACCGTCGTCTAAAAATTAAATTACTTCATAAAACATTTAATATGTATCCGTACCCTTTAAAAAGGAATTCACTCCTGGCCATTTTTGTAGCAGGAGCACTGGCCACAAACGCACAGCAGGGACAAAAAGGTTTCATCGACAAAAGCAATATGGACTTTGCGGTTAATCCCGGTGACGATTTTTATACCTATGCCAACGGAAACTGGCTAAAAAACAATCCGGTTCCACCCAAAGAAACCCGCTGGGGAAGCTTTAACCAGTTGCGTGATTTTAATATCAATGCTGTTAAAACTATCCTGGAAAAAGCTGCTGCTGATAAAAGTGCACCGGCCGGATCAGTAACCCGCCGCGTTGGAGATTTTTATGCCGCCGGCATGGACAGCATGGCCATAGAAAAGCTGGGCTACACTCCCATAAAAAAAGACCTGGCCCGTATTACCGCAATTAAAGACCTAAAGGGTGTACTCGATGAGATGAATTATCTCCGCTCTAATGGAGTGGCCTCCCCGTTATACGGTTTTTCAATTGGCCAGGACCGGAAGAATGTGGAAAATATGATACCCCAACTTTCTCAGGGAGGTATTGGATTGGCCGACAGGGATTACTACCTGAAGGACGATGCCCGCTCTCAAAATATAAGAGCCGCCTACTCAAACTATATTGTGCGGTTGTTTACATTAACCGGCAGCAATGAAGCAAGGGCCAGACAAAATGCTGAAGCGATCTTGAACATTGAAAAACAATTGGCCAATGCTCAACTGAGTCGTGTGGAGATGCGGGACGCCTATCGCACTTATAACAAATTCAGTGTTGCTGATTTCAGCCGCCAAACACCACATCTTAAGTGGAACCAGATATTAACCGCTTTAAAAGCTCCCGGCCAGGACACTATATTGGTGAACAATCCTGCATTTTTTGTTACCGCCGATTCACTATTGCAGACAGTGCCTCTGGATGATTGGAAAGCCTACCTGCAATGGTATATTTTGCGTGGCGCGGCACCCTACCTCAGCAGCCGGTTTGTAGATGCCAGTTTTGATTTTAACCAGGTTATTACCGGCCAGAAAGTACCTACTCCCAGATGGCAGCGTATATCGTCGCTAACGGATGGCAATATTGGAGAGCTACTGGGACAGTTGTATGTTAAGGAGTATTTTAAACCCGCTGCTAAATTAAGAATGGAAGAGCTGGTCAACAATCTGCGTAAGGCCTATGCCAACCGTATACAACAACTGGACTGGATGAGCGAGGCAACCAAGCAAAAAGCATTGGCTAAGCTGGCCGCGTTCAGGCCCAAAATTGCTTATCCTGATAAATGGCAGCCTTACGACGGTTTGCACATCAGCAGAACCGGTTTTTTCCAAAATATAAGAAATGCCGATGCCTGGAGCTATAATTATATGGTGAGCCGGTTGGGCAAACCTGTAGACAGGGAGCGTTGGGGTATGACGCCTCCTACCGTAAATGCATATTATAATGCTACGTTGAACGAAATTGTATTTCCGGCAGGTATTTTACAATTTCCGTTCTTCGATGCCAATGCGGACGATGCTATAAACTATGGCGGTATTGGAGCGGTGATCGGCCATGAAATGTCTCATGGATTTGATGACAATGGTAGTAAGTACGATGCCGACGGTACGCTTAGAAACTGGTGGACAGAAGAGGACCGGAAAAAATTTGATGCCAAAGCTGACGCCCTTGCCAGGCAGTTTGACGGGTACACGGTGCTGGACACTTTACATGTAAATGGTAAGCTGACGCTTGGAGAAAATATCGGGGACCTGGGTGGATTAAACGTGGCTTATGAGGCTTTTAAAATGACAAAGCAAGGCCAAAGCAACGAAAAGATCGACGGGTTAACACCCGATCAACGGTTTTTCCTGGCGTGGGCACAGGTATGGCGTACCAACACGCTGCCGCAAACAGCGGCTCAGTTACTTAAAACAGACAACCACTCTCCGGGCGAATACAGAACTATCGGGCCACTGGTGAATATGGATGCCTGGTATAAAGCTTTCGACGTGAAAGAGAATAATAAACTATACAAAAAGCCGGAAGAGCGCATCCGGATCTGGTAGTTACAAAAACTATTATTGACTTAAAACTATAAAAGCCGCTTTCGCGGCTTTTATAGTTTCCATTCCGGAATGTATAAGCAATTAGTCGGCTTTATAAGCTGTTACAACACCAGAGGTTGATTTTTTCCCGTCTTTATCTACCTGCACAATTCTTACAAACAATTTGCTGTCTGCATGTACATCTACCTGATCGCTGCTTTTGCTACAAGAAGCAAAAGCCAGTCCCACACCCATTACCATCATTACTGAAAAGAGAAGCTTGTTCTTCCTGTTTACCAATAAAAGAATAACAGCCAAAGACAATAATGAAATGCCCATTACTGCTACCGGTATATCTACCGTTTTAGAAAAATTGTAATCGAGGGTTTTATCGGAATTACCATTAAGGGCTTTTGTATTAATTGTTCCTACTTTGGTAAAGCTCTTTCCGTCTTTCGACACTTCTATTTCAAAACGCTCGTTATTTGTTTCAGACAAAGTGCTCCAGTTAACGATTAAAGATTGGTCAACAATTTTTGCCGAAATTCCGCCGTAAACTACAGGCAATACAGTTGAAGCAGGAAAATAGGATGTTGCAAGATCTGCAATACCCTGGGCATTGGCGGTGCTGATGGGTGATGCCGACATGATGAAGTCGCCGTTTACATCGCGGGTTAACATATAGATGCCACCCTGGGTTCCTCCCTGTATAGCCAGGTAAAAGTTGCCAGAGGAAGCTACAGCCAATCCAACCGCGTAGTCAGAAAAATTAGTACCGGAGCTGTTTTTAACATCATATCTTGCCTGAAGATTGGTAGTACCTGCGTTGCTTGTTGATATACCGCTGGCGGCTACAAAATAAATAGTAGCATTACCCTGGGGTGCGTCTTCATTGATCAGTGCATAAAGGTTTCCGCTGCCATCAAAAGCGATATCGCCATTTCTAAGCGCTGCTGCAGGAGCCCCTCCGTTAATAGTAATGTTTCCCAGCATTTGAAAATTAGTTGCAGTTCCACCAGGACCTGGCTGAAACTTGGCCAGATATAAAACACTGCTTCCTTCATTGATGGTTACATAAATGCTGCCATCCGGCGCAGCTGCCATACTTCTGAACGTAGCATCAGCAGTTGAAGCACCATTCACATCATCAGTAAACGCTTCCTGCGACACAGGCTCGGTTGTTGTTGTTGGAGTGGGATAAGCAGCTATGGAACGTACTGTAAACGTACCCCCGTTAGTTACATTTTGCGTAATATAATATAAGTACCCGTTGTTAGCCAAAGCAAGGGCCGCACTTACCATTGTTGCATCAGATGCAGCATAAGTAGCAGAAGCTGCTCCGGCGCCTGTAACAGGATTTACATTAGTAATCTGGTTTATACCCAGGCCCGCCAACGCATCATTGTTTATTGTATAAATGGTATCCGTCTGCGCCATAGCCGCAGAAAAAAAGAACATAAGGGCGCTTAAAAAAGCCGAACATTTTTTCATAAGATGAGATGTTTTAATAATTAGAATTGTTTAGAAGTATATACATTTTATTTAAGAGTATAAAAAGACATGCGGCGCCAATAAAACTCCAGCGGGCCGTAGCGATTTTGATTAAGCCAGTATTTTGAAAACAGGATCTGCGCAAAAGTAATTACTGCAAACAGGAGAACTATTGAACTACTTGATAGGTAAGCCACACCATTGAGCGCAAAAGGAGCGAATAAAATACCACCCAGTACAGACTGGGATACGTAGTTGGTAAGGCTCATTCTGCCATAAAGCTGCAAGGGAGCAAAATACCGTGCAGGAAATATATCGTAAATAAATATAATAATAATGATATAAATAAAAGCAAATGATAACCCCGACCAGTTGGCTAACATTAATGTAAGCTCATTTGATACGGGTAACCCTGCGTTAAGCTTTCCGAACAACCAACTTCCCAGAATAACCACCACCGGTATAACCAGGTAGCGGAGATTTCTCCTGCCATTTTCAATAAAGAACATAAAGCGGCCACTTTGTCCCAGGTAAAAGCCTAACAGCATCAATCCTATTGTCTGGCTGATACGCCCCATTTCCAGCGCCCATAAAAAATTGCCGATCTGGCCTTTCGTCAGATTTGTCCATGCAATTTCAGGGATATTGCCGCTGAGAATGGTATTGTCTACCTCTTTAATAAAATCAGACGAATGATAATTAAGAACATTTACATTGCCTCCGGCCAGGTGAATGATGATCTGAATCCACACCAGCGGCTGGGATAGAAAAAACACCACGAGATAAGGAATCCATTTCAACGGAAGCTTTACCAGCAGCAAAACGAGCATGCCTACAATTACATATAATCCTAAAATGTCGCCGTCGGGGAAAAATACAGCGTTAAGGCAGGCAAAAGGTATAAGCCCTAATAACCGCCTGTAAGAGCGTAGCGACGACTTACCGTTGGAAGACTGCGCCACCAGGAACATAGAAAAGCCGAATAGCAGTGCAAATATGGGGTAGGTTTTATCAGTCAGGAAATGGTAATCGGCAGTTTCTATCAGTTTGTCGATCCTGAACAAAAACCCATTATGAGAATATTTATTGCCCCTGTAATCGAATCGCGCAATGAAATGCCTTAAGAAGATTCCAAGGAGCGCAAATCCGCGGAGTACATCTATGACATCAATCCTATTGGCTATATTTGTTTCAGAACGTCGCATTAGAAGTGTAAGGGCTTAATTCCTAATCAGAATGCTAATGTAAGCCATTTAAAAAAGACGGCATACCTGTTTTTAGATGAAACAGGCCATTTTATCGACGAGTAATGCCTTTTTTTAGTTAAATCGTATTAAAAAATGATTAATATTATAGCTATCGACCTCGATGGGTCTTTATTAGATGACAACAAAAACCTGCCGGGCGATTTTTGGGAAGTAGCAGAACAGGTTTTTAAAACGGGAACCCATATGATAATTGCCAGCGGGCGTCCCTTCCATAATATAGCTTCTGTTTTTGAACCAATAAAAGACAAACTATATTTTGCCTGTGATAATGGCGCTTATGTGGTACATGCCAGCGAAGAGCTGCTGGTAAATCAATTAAATGCAACTGCCATAAAAAGTTTTGTAGAAATATCAAGGCCTATTAAAGATGTGTACCCCGTTTTATGCGGGAAGCACTTAGCTTACATCGAAAACACGGATAAGGAGTTTACAGACCAGGCACTAAAATATTACCAGGAATACAAAATAGTGGACGACCTTACAAAAGTAGACGATGTTATACTCAAGATATCTCTTTGCGATCTTGCAGGATCCGAAGCGAACAGCTATCCTTTTTATAAACAGTTTGAAAACGAATTTAAAGTAGCCGTTGCAGGGCAAATATGGCTCGACATCACCAATATAGACGGCAGTAAGGGAACAGCGATAAAAAAGATACAGGATAAGCTGGGCGTATCTCCGCAGGAGACGCTGGTTTTCGGAGATTACCTGAACGACCTGGATATGATACAAGAGGCGGGCTTCAGCTATGCAATGAAAAATGCCCATCCAAAAATCATCGAAGCTGCGAAATATGTTACTGAGCTGGATAACAACCATGGAGGCGTTACTCATACAATCAAAAAGTTGCTGAACCTTTAAGCAAACAACTTTTCCATACTTTGAGGTATACTTTTGCTATAATCTATTTGTAGCGGTTGATAATCGTTAACCCATGTTTCAAAGTCGTTGGCAAAATTCCCGTTGATCTTTTCTAATGTCATCACCCCCATATCCCGCAGGGCCGCAGCATTACAGCATTGCTCATACTGTCCCCTGATGGGGATGGCCATTACTTTTTTTCCCAAATGAATGGCTTCTGACGGTGTTTCAAAACCGCCACCGGTAATGATGGCGGAACAATGGATAAGGCTCTGGTTAAACTGGCTTTTGTCAACGGGTTTAAATGTTATATTGCCAACCGTACGGTCCTGCCGGCTCTGGCGGCTGAAAATCTGGAACTGATGCTCTTTAAAACCTGAGAAAATTTCTACTAACTGGGGCTCACAGTACGAGGGCAGGTAAACCGTGATATATCCTCCGTCTTTCGGTGTAGCTTGCAGTATTTCTTTTTTTATAATGGGGGTAATAATAAAGTCGTCATAGTTTTTAAAGTGCAGGCCTATATACCGGTCGGCTCTGGCATAGTGTTTTAATAACCACTCTCCTGTTTTACTTTTTTGCAAAGGCCGGGGCACTTTCGTAGACTGGAAGCTTGCCTGGTGCCCGAAATTTACCGAAGGAATTTTTTTTGCAGCACAGGCCGAAGCCGTAATATAGTCATAGTCGTTAATCACCAGGTCGTATTTCTCTACGGGCAACTCCCTGATCTCTTTCCTGAGCGCAACCGGGTTGATTGCTTTGGCAATGCGCCAGTAATCCAGGGCGCCGTTACAAGTGTAATAAAGGCTTAGACCCTTACTCCTATACGCTATAGGAGCATCTAATTTCAGGTTGCTGTTATCGCCGCTTAAAAAGATATCTACCTGGCCATATTGCTGCAAATAGGGAAGCAACTCCATGCTACGGCTGATATGTCCATTACCTGTTGCCTGAACGGCGTAAAAGATCTTCATATTTATTTAGCTAAGGAATGTAAGTAAAAAGCTATTTCACTGGTGAGCACTTCTGTTTGCGGAACTTGCCTTACCGGCTTTTCTGCTACAATTTCTTTTTCGTTATAGGTATAAAGATTCCACTCCCCGTCGTAGTATTCTAAAGATGTCATATTCTCCACCCAATCTCCTGAATTGAGGTAGCAAACCGAACCCCTCTCATTGGTAATCGTTCTTTTTTTAGGTTGATGGATATGGCCGCAAATAACATTGTCAAAACCTTTTTCGATAGCGATCTCGGCTATTTTTTGCTCGTACTCGTCTATTTTTATAAATCGCTTATTAAACTGCTGCATGATCGTTTTGGCAAGAGAAAGTTTTTCTTTACCAAAAAGTTGCATAATGAAATTAGCTACCTTATTAAAGCCCAAAAGCACTGCATAGCCATTGCTTCCTAATTTACCCAGAAATTTGGCCTGCTTTGAAGTGGTATGATCGAATACATCACCATGGAATATCCAGGTTTTTTTACCGTTTACTTCTATAGCAACCTTATCGGCCAGCAAAAAATTGCCCAGTTCCAGATCGGAATATTTACGGAAAGCATCATCGTGGTTGCCAGTGATATATACCACCCGTGTACCACTGGAAAGCTTGCTGAAAATTTCTTTTATTGCTACAATATGGGCGGGAGGAAAGTACCTTTTACTAAACTGCCAGCCATCAATAATATCGCCGTTTAGCACCAGCAAACGGGGCTCGATACTTCGCAAATAAGCTGCAAACTCATTTGCCCGGGATGCATAGGTTCCAAGGTGCAGGTCCGATATCACCGCTACTTCCACCGGTCTTTTATTCATAGCTCCTAGAGTTTACCAAAACTCCGCTATTGCTATAAATTAATTGTTACGGCAGCGTTACCTGATTGTTATCAATGCCGCCAGTACGGCGATGGTTATTACCGGAACAAGTCAACCCCGTCAGTCTCAGCGCTCAAGCACAGGAATGATAAACCGGCTTACCTGGGGTGTTTGATGTTCTTTTTTCATAATGGCCTCCATTTTTGCAACAATAGCCGGGTGCCGGGCTGCTACATTTTCCTGCTCCTTTATATCCACCGAAAGGTCGTATAGCTCGGTTACTATTCTTCCTTTCATCAGGTTCATACGTACTGCTTTCCAATTGCCCATTCTAACCGCCTGTTGCCCGCCATATTCAGGATATTCAAAATACAGGTAGTCGTGTTGTTTCTGCTGCTTTTCGTTGCCTACAATTTCCGGGAGTATAGACACACCGTGTACTCCGGCCGGTGTATTTACCTGCAGCAACTCACAAAAAGTGGGCATCATGTCTATAGTTGCCGAAACCAGGGTAGAAGAGGAACCTGCCTTTACTTTTCCAGGCCATTGCACAATAAACGGGGCCCTTATTCCTCCCTCGCGCAGGTAGCCTTTACCCCAGCCGCTACTGCCTTTAAATGGTCCTGCACTGTTAAAAAACACGGGATCTACGCCGGCATTACTTGCAGGCCCGTTATCACTGCAAAACATGATCATGGTATTCTCATAAAGACCGTTCTTCTTTAATTGCGCCACAATCTGGCCTACCTGCTCATCTAACAAAGTGATCATCGCTGCATAGGTTGCCCTGGGATAGCGACATGGAAAATAAGACCCTCCCAGGAACGGCGTTTCATCTCCAAACTTTTGATGATAATAATTGACCAGCCTTTGGGGTGCCTGTAAAGACACATGAGGTAACGGGGTGGGGTAATATAAAAAGAAGGGCCTGCTTTTATTTTTGTCAATAAAGTTTAAAGCAGCTTTTACCAGGTAATCGGGAGCATAATATTTTTGCTGGTACACTTCATAATTGCGCGGGTCCAGTTTATCCAGGCTGTCGGGAAACCTGACATCAGGATCAACAATTTTATTATCTATAGCCACCCGGTCTTCGTTTTCCCATAAGTGCCCGTTATAGTAGGTATGATCCTGGCGCTGGCAGATGTAGCCATAAAAGTAATCAAACCCCTGCCGGTTGGGATGCCCGGTGCTGAAAGGCGAGCCCAATCCCCATTTACCCACCATCCCGGTAGTATAGCCGGCACTTTTTAAAACTTCTGCAATAGTAAGAGTAGAATCCGGGATCGGAAATTGTCCTTCTAAAAAAGGGTTTTCTTCCATTGCCTTAAAATCCCATACGGGCCCGCGTTCTCCCCATTCATGATTGCCGCGAATATAAGCGCTCCCCGAGTTAATGCCCGTCATTAACAGGTACCTGGAGGGAGCACATACTGCGAATGCATAATGCTGGGTAAATTTCTTACCATTTTTTGCCAGTGCGTCGATATTAGGCGTTTCTATCTTATCCTGGCCATAGCAACCAATGTCTCCATAGCCCAGGTCATCGGCAAGGATATAAACGATATTAGGTTTACGCTGAACCTGCTTTTGCGCGATACCACTATTTATCATTAAAAACAGGCAAAGCAAAAAACAAAAAAAATTATTGAGCATAACAAAACGTTGAGTACTCCTTAAAATTAAATCATTCGCTGCTATGCTTCCTGCGCAAACGTTTGAATTACTTCGTTATCCTGAACCAGTCTACATCCATGAAGCCGGCGTCGTTGGTCTTTACCTCGCTGGTAATGAAAAGGCCAACCTTTGATCCGATCCACTTGCCAGGGCTAGCTTTTACCGTTCCGGCCTCAACAAATTTCTGCCCATCCAGGCTGTAACTAAATACACAGGTAGTATCCCGCTTAAACTGCATGCGGAAATACACATCATTCTGAGATAGCTTCATTAATTCCTTTTCTGTTTCGTTCCCTCCGCGATCAGCTTTCTCGCAGGTAGTAAATACAATATAAACCCCATCCGTTTTACGTTTAACAGCAATATTACCATAGCTCATAGCCATAGTAGTAAGCCCGGCTTTTTCTCCCGTAAATTTTTCGCTGGCGCGGAAACTGATTTTGGTGGTAGCCGTAAATGTATCGTGCGGAAATTTTTGTAGTAACACATGGGGAGTATTCCATAAAGACTGATCTTTTTGTACAGGGTGGGCAAACATTCTCAAGCTTCCTTTTTGCGTGTTCATAAAGCTCCAGGTAGCCTCCGGGTTGGCCTGCCATTGCCATTGCAAGCCTAACCTCAGATCATTAAATTCATCGGATTCTACAGGGTTTTCTTTGGCATAGGTTTTCCCTACATTGGGTTTTTTATATCGCAGCACGGGGTTGCCGTTACCATCATTGTTTTTGTCTTCACCGATTACCGGCCAATCGTTCACCCATTTCATAGGCTGCAGGTGCACTACCCGTCCTATGGCCTCCTTATCCTGGAAATGCAGGAACCAGTTTTCCCCCGTTTGCGTATTTATCCAGGCGCCCTGGTGCGGGCCGTTCACCGTGGTTTTTCCCTGCTCCATTACCACTTTACGCTCGTAAGGACCATATATATTTTTGCTGCGCAATACCAGCTGCCAGCCCGTAGCTACGCCACCTGCAGGTGCAAACAAATAATAATATCCATTTCGCTTGTAAACTTTGGGGCCCTCAATAGTAGGATCCAACTCATGACCATCGTAAACCATTACTCCATTTGTGGTGGTTTTAGTGCCTGCTGCATTCATTTCTTTAATTACCAAGATACTTTTGATTCCCGCGCGGCTTCCCGCGTAAGCGTGAGAAAGATATACTTTGCCGTCTTCATCCCAGAAAGGGCATGGATCAATTAAACCCGCACCACCTTCTACCAAAACCGGATCACTCCAGGGCCCGGTTATTTTTTTTGCTTTGGTAACATAAATTCCAAAATCAGGATCGGGGTAGTAGATATAAAATTCGTTTTTATGATAACGGATTGCCGGAGCCCACACTCCATTTCCGTGCTGTACCTTATCAAATACTTCCAGAGGTACCTGGCGTTGCAATGCATGCCCGATCAGCTTCCAGTTAACCAGGTCTTTAGAATGCAAAATAGGCAAACCGGGCACCTGGTCAAAACTGGAGGCAATCATATAGAAGTCGTCCCCCACCCGGATCGCATCCGGGTCAGAATAGTCTGCATTCACTACCGGGTTGTTATAAGTACCATCGCCATTATCAGGGCTCCAAACCTGCGATACATAAGGCTTTTGGGCTTGCAGGCTACAGCTCAGCATCACCAGTCCGGCTGCTAAAAGTTTTCTTTTCATTTTATATCAATTTGTTCAGATCAATGTCTTTTAAATAGTTATTTGTATAACCGGACGGATCTATTTGCCGATATTCCAGCCGTTAAAAATATTCTTCATCGTATATTTCCCGGCTTCCTCTTTACTTAACTGCCTCGACCAAACAGCTCTTTTACCTGTTGCGGCTCCATTTCCTGTATTTTTATATTCGGCATACTGCACTGTTTGCTCTGCAGCAGGCCTGCCCCAGTTATGCCAGCCTTCGGGCTTAATGAAAGCAGGTAGCTTTGATTGTACAAAAACCGTCTTTGCAAAATCGCCCCAGGGGCGGCCTAAATAATAGCACACACCGTTTTCACCGGTTATAGTGCATTTGAAGAATACCATACCATAGGCTGCTTCTTTAGGCGTGTTGGCCGCAGTAATATAGCTGCCTCCTTTTTTGCAAAAGATGGTGCATTTTTCAAATAATACGGTTGCTGCGCCAAAAATAAAATCGGTAGTTCCCTCTATATAACAATTTTGATAATACTGCCTGCTTTTAGCGCCGGCACCGTGTACATAAAGCGTATCCTGGAAACCCAGGAACCTGCAATTCTTAAACCGGATGCGATCGGCTGAAACCCGCACCGCTACCGCTTGTCCAACCGGACCCGCACTATTTTCAAAAGTGATGTTCTCTGCCGTAAAGCCATCTCCGTAAATAAAAAAGGAAGAACTTCCCGTAGTACCAATCTCTCTTCCCTGGTTATTTTTTTTGCTGGCATAATCATCGTACGTTAGTATTACCTTGTTAACGTCTTCTCCCACAAAGCTCACGTTGGTCTTGGTTGCAGGCAGGGTCAGCTTCTCTTTATATATCCCGTTCTTTATAAAGATGACAGTTCGCCTGTTATTGGTGCCGGAAACCGCGTTAATGGCCTCCTGCACCGTTGTAAAGTCCCCCGTTCCGTCTTTGGCAACCGTAAGATCCGGCTTAGCGGCAAAAGCATTCTGACATAAGCATATTATCACTAACTGCAATAAAAATATTCTCATGGCATTTCTTATTTAAAAGGGCAGGGCTTTAAAAAATTCATCTTCTTTAACTGCAGCCATAGCTCAGCAGATGCCGGCTCTTTGGTAAGCGGTATGCCGTGCCCACCCCGGGAAGGGGTATGCGAACTGGTATTAATATTATGATTCATAAGCGCCTGGTGATATAGGAACTCTTGTGCAGTAGCCTTAACAGACACTGCCAGTAATAAAGAAAGCAATATTATGACGCCTCCTACAATACCTGCTGAATTAGGCACTGAAGGTATTTCCCCGTTCCGTTTTGCTTCAGCCGGGATGACGAAGCCGTATGCTATTGTTTTTTTACCGGCCATTCAAAAGGCTTTAAAGAGGTTTGTTTGAACCAGTCCTTTTCGCCCGGCAGATCGGGATTATTACCGGAAGCAAAAATATTTTCAAGTGTGTAAGCCGAAGCTTCTTTGTCTGTAAGCTGTTTCGACCATCTTACTCTTCCGGCGGGACCGGCGCCGGCACCTTTGCTTTTGTACTCTGCATATAAAACGGTATTTTCATTTTCGGGATTCCCCCAGTTATTCCAACCTTCTGCCGCTATTTGTTGAGGCATTTCGCAACGAATAAAAACAGTTTTGGCATGAGCGCGCCAGGGCCTTCCCAAAAAGATTTTAGTAGCTTCATCAGCTGCAATTATTTTACAATCTAAAAAAACATAGCCAAACTTTTTGCCGGGCGTTGTACTGGCTGCAGTAATATAAGAGTTGGTCTTTTCTTTGATGGTACAATTCTGGAAAACTGCAGTAGAAGGGCCGAAAATAAAGTCGGTAGTGCCTTCTATATAACAATCTGCAAACAGCTGTCTCGATGTTTCCCCCGCACTGAATATCGTATCCTGGTCGCCAATAAATTTGCAGTTCTTAAAAACCGCTTTATCAGCATCCACATATAAAGCCACAGCCTGCCCCACGCGGCCTGCATTATTGGCGAAAGTGATATTTTGCGCCATAAACCGGTTGCCCGATATTTTCGCAGTAAAGGAAGTAAAAGTGGTCAGTTTTCCCCTGCCTGAATAATCGTTAAAAGTGATGATTGTTTTATCAACATCTTCGCCGATAAAAGTTACATCGGTATTGTTGGCGGGTAGCTCTATCTTTTCATTATATACCCCGTTTTTGATGTACAGCGTAATGGGAGCCAGCGGATATACCCGCATGGCGTCAATAGCCTCCTGTATATATTTATAGTCGCCACTTCCATCTTTGGCAACGGTAAAAATGTATTTATACTTATCCGCATTACCGGTTTGCGCTTGAATGGTTATTACCGATGCCAATATTACAACCCATAGTAAAAGTATCCTAATTGGTGCCGTGTATATTATAGTCCATTCAGACCTAACCGGCATACTAAGCGCAGGGGGAGGCATGGAGCCTTTAGTCTTAAACACTATCATAATTAAAATTTCTTTTTAAAGAGGACATCGATATAATTTGAGGTGGGTCCAAACCATGGATCAAACACGCATTGCTAATTAGCTACAGGGTTCTTAATCCTGGCCGCCAGTTCCGGCACGAGCGTACGAATATCTTTTAAAACGATCTGGGCGATCTTCCTGGCCCCCAATTCGCTGAAGTGCGTATCGTCTGCCTTACCTGTTGGATAGTTAGGGTGCTCGCCTGGCTGCAGGTGCACGAATAAAAGTTTAGATGCTTCTACACCCAATTGCTGATACAGGCGCTGAGCCTGAACATCTAAATCTATCAAGGGCGTTTTCTCCAGCGATGCCACGTCTCTTACAATTTGGGCATATACATCATGGGTGCCTACGATCTTGCCGGTACTATCAAATTTTCTACGTGCAACCGGAGTGAGCAATACCGGCGTACCGCCTTTTAATCTTGTTTCTTTTACATACTGTACCAGGTTATTTTTAAACTCGGTTTCGGTTGTGGCCGACTTTTTCGTGGGTACTTCATCGTTATGCCCGAACTGAATAAATACATAATCTCCTTTTTCGCATTCCTGCATGATCTTGCCCCACAGGCCTTCCCTTTTGAACGAAGAGGTACTACGCCCGTTTCTTGCCAGGTTGATCACCTGTACCGTACTATCCCAGAAATATACAAAAGGCATGCCCCAGCCATTTTCAGGATAGGCCTTTACATCTTTTATCGACATGGTGGAATCGCCTGCGAGAAAAATCTTTACTTTTTTAGGGGGCAGCATAAATGCTGCAGTCAATACCAGTAGTAAAGGAAGGGTAATTTTTAGTTTCATCGCTATTTAATTGCTGTACTGTGCTGGTTTATTTTTTTCACCCATTTTACGTAGGCATCTAATGCTTTTTGGGGTGCGTAGGTATACCAGGCATACCCGTCGCGACGCTCCCTGTCTACCTCTGCCAGCGAGTACACTACTTTGCTGTCACGATTACAAAACAGGGGGCGATGGGTTTTTAATTCGTAAAAGCGCGTCCAGATAGGTGGCGCCGTACTGTCTGTTTCAACCACCCGGTCGCTCTTAGAAACGCGAAAAGGCGTATCCATGGTTTCTGCTTTCACTGTTTTCACTACAGTATTATAAATTCTGGAAGTTTCAAACCAGCGTATTGCCGCGTTAACGGCTTTGATCACCCGTTCATCGGGGTGCTCGATACTCATGAGGAAAAATACAATTCCCACACTTTCGCCGTTGCAAATACTGGGCGGTTCAAATTTCCGGGCCCATACCGGTTGCAGGGTCATTTCATCGTATTGCTGGCACCAGGCGGTTAATATGCCATTGTCAATTATCTGTGTATTCAAAATACAATCAATTCCTCTTTTATACGCTGTTTGTAGTTTGCTTCTAAGACCAATGTCGATAAAATCATACAAGGGATCTTTTTCGGAAATGCTTTTCAGCAGGTCAACGATACCCGTCATGCCACCGTCATTAAAGGTAATATAGCGACTGTAGTTGTTTTCCAGGGGATAATATTGCGGCCAGCCGCCATTAGCATATTGCGCTTCCAGGATGTAGTTTAATCCTCTTAAAGCAGCCGCTTTGTACTGCTCATCTTTTACCAATGCATAGGCTATTGCCAATGCACGTATATGTGTATAGCAGGTTCCATTATCAAAAGTGGTATTCAATACATTTTTTTGTGCTGCTACAGCGCTCTTCTGCTCAGGAGTAAGTATTGCAAACACGTCATAATTCTTAGGCCAGCCTCCGTTAGCTTTTTGAAAAAGAAGAATATTATCCGCCACCTGCCTGATGTCGGCAGGCTGGTACCTGGGCCTGGCGGGGCTGGCATTGATCATATTTTTCTCATTAAATATACTGTACCAATGCCCCGCATTATCGGCAAAAGGCCTGGGATCAATTTCTTGGGGTATCGACTGCTGGGCTTTTGCTATTAGGAATAGCGCAAGAACAACAGGCAAACAAACTATACGTTTTATCATCAGATCAATATTTAGCCTGAACAGGTGGTCACAACGGCCTTTGCTTTACCAGACCATTGATGTACACTTCTATGTTTGTAAAATCTTTATCCAGTTTATATTCACTATTATCCGAAGCCTGCTTAGGGTTCAGGCCGTTTTTTATTTCCCACTCATCGGGCATACCATCTTTATCTGTATCAACAGCAGCTTTTGTATATTGATACACCGGCCAGCCACCGGCTTCAGACGCATCGTTAATAATGCCTTTTTCACCACGAACAGCCTTGTGCAATTTTGCCTCCGCTATTAACCTCTGATCCACTGCATCATACTTAGGTAAAGAAGCTCCTACGTTTTTAAGCACCAGCTGATACGCTTCAGGAGCCGGCTGTGTCAGCACCGGTTCACTAATAATAAAAGGTTTGGCTACAACAGCCTGCTTTTTATACTCCCCTGGAAGCTCAGTCAAATCTATACCCAGTTCATTGTTGGCTGTAATCTTTTTATTGCCTTCCATTACATTACCATTTAGGTACCACTGTCCAAAACCTTTGGCTTTTGCCTGGTTATAATTAGCTTTTACAAATTTCAACTCCTTTGATGTGGCCGGACCGGGAATATAATAGTTATTGATCATGTTAATAGCAGACCTTCCGCCCGGGATATCCACTTCTCCGCCATAACAGGCATTAGCGCTTTTCCAGTTAAAAATCACATTATTCCTGTAATCTATCACAGCCAGCGTATCATGGGCCCGGGCCCCGTTAAATCTTACAGTACGGCTATTTTGATTAGAGATAAGATTATGATGATAAGAAGCATATTGGCCACCCCATACACCGCCATATGCTCTTAGTCCTTTATGGTGATTGGCGTTGTACAAACCTTCACTGATAATGCTCCATTGAACTGTAACATTCCGGGTGTCGTACATAGCAGCGCATTCTTCGTTGGCCCAGGTAAATGAACAGTGATCGACGATGATGTTCTGGCTGTTCTCCATATTAAATCCGTATACGCCATTGGCAATTTTTGCTCCCGGCCGGGAGCGGAGGTATCTTATGATAATATTCCCCCTTACGCCGGTTTTATCGCCTGCACAATTAATAATAAATGAATTTCCTTTTAAGCAAATACCATCACCCGGCGCCGTTTGGCCTGCAATAGTAATATTGGAGCGACTGATCTTTAAAGGAGACTTTAATTCAATGATCCCTGCCACCGAGAAGACAATCGTCAGCGGCTCCCCCGGGTACTCCTTAAAAGCCTGGCGAAAACTACCGGGTCCGTCATCGTTCAAATTAGATACGATCGCCACTTTGCCCCCGCGACCGCCGGTTGCATACCTTCCAAAACCTTCAGCTCCCGGGAAGGCCGGAACCTGAGCTTTAACAGCTGCAGCTATAAATACACTAATTACAATATAAAAAAATCTCTTCATTTTACAAGGCTGTTAATGTACATTTCAATATTCGTATAAGATTGATGAATGCTGTAAAGGGATGCATCGGCAGTATCCTTTGTATTAAGCTTGTTCTTCAGCTCCCATTCATCCGGCATGCCATCTTTATCAGTATCCGATAGTGCCGGCATCTGTTTCAGAAACGGCCAGGCTCCTATCGTTTTTTCGTATGCTGTACCATGCGAATATCCGCCCTGTATATCAATAAACCGTCCTGTTCTGTTGGCAACCTCGCCCATAACCCGCTGGTCCAGTGTATCCCGTTGTAGAAATATAGCCCCTGCATATTTCAATACATCTTTGTAAGCATCCTGTGCCTACTGCCCTTTAATTGCAACAACCGAAAAAGCAAAGGCTGCAACCGCTAATGCTTATCGCTTTCCGTTGCCGCTTTATCCGCATATAGCCCCAGCAATTATTTTGAGTTGCCTCTTTATCCCCGTCGATATAATTTCCGGTTAATATGCACAACAACCTCAAGCCCATATCTTTTATTTTATCAGATCGGTAAAAGGGCGCCATTTCAAACATTATAGTTTTTGTTTGTCAACAATCGCTTTTACCAGGCTATTGATATATACTTCTATGTTATCGTAACCGGTGCTCAGATCTCTTCCATTTGCATCGGGCTTATCCGGGTCAAGTTTATTGGCAACTTCCCAGGCATCAGGAATGCCATCTCCATCACTGTGTTTTAGGGCATTTGTACTTTTAAGTTCGGGCCAGCCACCCACATCCGACTGCGTATCAATAATACCATTTGTGCTTCCATTGGAGCCGTTTGCTGTAAACGTCTTGTTTTTGACGTTGTCTATAATTCTTGTATCTACGGCATCTCTTACCAGGGAAGCGCCTGCATAGCCTACTACCTGTTCATAAGCCCTGGTTGCATCGTAGGTAGTGACATTGTCGTTTACAGGATGCGGCTGACTTATCCGCATTGCTGCTTTTTCAGCCTCCGAAACTATTCCATAACTGCTATGAAATTGATTGTATACGCCGTAAGCCCAGTTATCATTGGTAGCATTAGTGTTAGTTTCTACTACATTGCCATTAATATAAAACTTTCCCCAAATGTTATACACTTCTGTACCTTCCACCTTATTCTTATCAATAGATATAATACGCCCCTGCTTGGATGCCCCATTATTGGCGATAGTTGCAGGACCTGGTTTAAAGTAATTATTGATCATATTGACATTCATAGCCTCTCCGCCATAAAAACTATTGCTACCCCAATTATAAATTACATTGTTACGAATATCAGTGAGATCGGTAAGCGCAAATGCCTTACCCGCTTCTTCTCCCAAACGTGCGTTACGACTGTCGTGATGCGCCAGCAGGTTATGATGAAACGAAGCTTTCCGACCACCCCAGATACCTCCATAGCCATGGGCTCCTTTTCCGTGTACAGAATTGCGTAAGCTTTCAGCAATAATGCACCATTGAACGGTGGTATTTTCGTTAGCGTAAAAAGATACGCATTCGTCTGTGCTCCAGCTCATAGAGCAGTGATCGATAACGATATCTTTCCTGAATCTTGCGCCGAGTGCATCACCCTCCTGCTTTGCAGCATCGCCCATGCGAAACCGCAGAAAGCGAACCACAACATTATCTGCGTCAACATATACCGGATAATCCCGAATAGTAATGCCATCCCCCGGCGCGGTTTGCCCGGCAATAGTTACATCATTGTTCATGATATTCAGATTGGACTTCAGGGTAATAGTACCGGATACATCAAACACAATTATTCGTTTACCGGTCTCATTAAGAGCGGCCCGCAAACTACCCGCTCCGGCGTCGTTTAAGTTAGTAACTTTTATTACACGTCCTCCCCGGCCACCTGTAATATCCCGGGCAAATCCCTCCGCTCCCGGAAATGCTATGGCCGTTTCGTTTACAGGCATGGGCTTGCCCGGCGGCGGATCAGGATCGGGCTTGCTATCTCCAGGCGGATTGCTTCCCTTTGAGCAGGCCGCTGTTATTAGTATCAGCGGCAGTAATAACAACGATAATTTCATACCAAATGCATTTACAATACAATTAAAGCTCTCTTAGTTATTAAAATCAGGTACATTTTAAAAAGGCCGGATCGGCTAAACATATCCGGCTTCCGGTTACTTTTCTCAAATAATGCGCAGGCCTTTACCTTCACAGCCGCGCGTAAACTGTGTTCCTTAATCAATAATATTAAATTACACCGGTCTTCGCTGTTAGAGAAAAACAACCCAAAGCCATACCTGAAGCGATTGCCTTCAGGTTGAATTTCATCAGGAGATTAAGTGCCGGCTCATCTATTATTTAATTATCTCCAGCGGGGATCCCCGATTCCCTTGGTATAAATCGGGTGATTTAATACCTCGGGCGTATTCTTAAATTTCAGGCCTTCTACATTGTAAATATGTGCATTGACATCCCATGCTGCGCCTATCTTCTTCCCTTTAGGATATGGATCTACCATCAGGTTCTCCGGAGCAATTGGCGTGGGGCCGGTTATTACTTTGGTTGCTTCCAGGCCACCAACGTTAAGTGCTCCGCCATTAAAGCCTGCTCCCCTGCTGGCATGACTGAACGGCTGATTATTAAATATCTCAGCGGAGGAGAAGTAAGTAATAGCGCCATTGGCAGATTTTGCTGCTGTTGAGTAGTTATCGGCAATATCAAAACTAAGACCCGGGCGATAGGTTCTGAAATCCATACCGCTCTGGAAGAAATCCCTGCTGTCTCCGGCAGCTTTTACAGAAATAAATAAGTTTTTCTTAATAGTATATTTGCTGTTGGCCGGAGGGTTTTGATGCTGGATCAGGAAACGGCCGTTGGAAACGGAAAAGGCATTTAAGAATGTATTATTCTCAATAGTTACATTCCAAACCACACTCGACGCCCAGGCTAAATTAGCATTTTCGCGTACCAGTTGATCCCAGCTAATGCCAATAAAGGAGTTGTTTTTAATTACAACATTATTAAAAATATTGGTTCTTTCCGACTTGGCTTCTCCTGTAATAAACGGGTACCCGCGCCCGTTCACGTCATACATGCCTGCATCGTGGAATAAACAATTGTCAACGATGATATTTTCTATTACCTGGCGGTTTGATCCCTGGGTTCTGAACCAGCATCTTACCATGCCCTGGAAGTTACAGTTACGTGCCTCTAATTTAGAGCAGGTAAACGGCATGGAAGCAGAATGCTGGTTGATGAAATAGTTGCCGTTAATAGACTTACCGGGGAATAGGGATTGATTGAAAAAGTTAACGGCCAGCGGCAATTCAAAACTGATATTATCAAAGATGACATCACACATTGTAATACTACCAATTTCACCCGCCTGTGCAGGGCGGCCGAGTTGGAAATTATTGGCATTGGATCCGTTATTGGCAGCGTTATAACCCAGGCCCATATATACAATTGCTTTTGTATTAGGCGAGTTCGATTTTAAGGTTAAGCCCTTAGCTAATACTACACCGCTATTTATATAATATTTCTTGCCTGCTTCCAGCATAAATATGGTTCCTTCGGCCAAAGTATTATCAAACAGGAAGTTGTTTAGTATAGTATCTATACGGCATGCATTATTTTGCTGTGCCCAGGTGTTGGTATTATCCACCACATGCGGAATCAGAATAGGCTCGCCAACCTTTCCTCTCATGCGTACCATGCTGGTGTTGTATAACCTATCCCAGTAGCGGGCTACCTTGCTATTCAAACCGTTTACAACATAAAGAGAATTAGCAGTTAAACCTGTTACATCTACAAAGCCATTGGCCAGATCTGTTGCTGTTAGCTTAATAGATTGCGAAGGCAGATCCCTGTTCACCGAAGCCGGCTGAACCAATATTTCATCTATTAAAAATTTGCCATTCTCGTATTGAAAGCTGGGGTTTAAAACAGCCGGGTCTGTACTACCTACTGTTAAGTCGAAAAACACACGCATACTATTTTCAGTAACGCTTCCAACAGACACAACATCGGGAATACCCTTGCGTTCTCCTGTTTCCCATTCTGCCCGGTCATCATTGTGGGAGCCATCGCCGTAGCCATACCATTTCGAATGATACGCTTCTCCCAGCGGAGAGAGCGTTTGTATTGCAAAATTATGTTTGGTAGAATACTGCAGATCCTGCTTGGTTATCTTCAGCACATCGGGCCCCACAATAGTATCCCATAAAATATCGGCCGGGTTATCCCAGGACCCCGATTGTACTTTCATTTTAAGACGGTAGCCCGCAGCGCCATGAATACCATTCCATGTAAGGTACATGTCGTTGGTGTTTACAACCTGGCTGGCCAGCGGGTCACCAGCTTTCCCGGTGTTTCCCTGGTGGCGAAACACTGCCATGAAAGACCTGTTTTCTTCTTCATCCGTAAGTTCAGTCTTGTCTTTTTTGCAGGCATTGAAGAGCATGGTCAGCAAGCCGGCCAAAACAATATTCAGTATTAAAATCTTAATTTTCATATGACCTATTTTTAATACGGCAATTAATATCCATAATTATTTTTATAAGCACCGTTGCTCATGATAATAGCCTGGTTGGGAAAAGGCAATATATAACGTACCGGCGGCAGGTTATTACGATTTAAAGATTCCCAGTTGCGATTGGCGCCGCCCCTGATAAAGCCCCGGAAAGAATAAAAGATCTGGGCCCTGGGCATAGATGTATTCTCATCGTACCAGTTATAAAACGTAGCCATCTCCCAGCCGGCCCCGGGGTGCAGTACGCCTTCCCATGGATTATAAAACTCAATAACAGGCAAAGTGGTATTGGGGTAAATATCTCTATTACCCGGATTAGGCACACGTTTATAAAACTTATTAAAAGGAAGCGTTTGATATTTTTCTGAGCCCTCCATAAAGTCGCCGCCAACCATTGAGGCTACAATATAATATTCCATAAAGCTGTCGTACACTACCTGTGCGTACAGGTTCCAGCGAACCAGGTCCTTCCATCGTATGTTCTCACCACCAAACTCCCATTTACGTTCCTGTACAATAGCGTTAAAGAATGATTCCTTAGAGGCCGCTACCTTGCTCGTATAAGCTTCCACTTTTTGCGATTGATCTGCGGGCAGAAATGCACGCCTGCGTACCTGTTTGAAAGCATTTAACGCTTTTGCACCATGCGCTCCGTTTACACCGCCCTCCACTTCATTCACCGCCTCTGCGTACATCAGCAATACGTCGGCATAACGCATATAAGGAAAATTGATCCCCGTGTTGTCGGAGCTTTGATTGCCTAAAGCTTTTGAAGGATCGGCCCATAGTTTAGACCATTTGTTATTGTACATGCTGTAATCGGTGAGTACCTGGGGGGTTCCCGTGGCATCATAGCTCCAATGCCCTACTGTATAATCTTTCCTGATATCAGCACGATCGAATGAATAATGATAAAAAGCGTTTAGCCTCATACCACCGCCCGAAGAGCCCCAGACATGCGTAGTTACCCCTTCGGTAGAACCCACATTAGGGCCTGTGGCATTGCCCACATTGCCACTTCCTTTTCTTAAAAATGGGATCTCAAAAATAGGATCATCGTTGTTGGTTACCACATTATTCGTTTCATCTATAAATACATTCCTGTACGATTTAACGAGGTTATGTTTTCCGGATGAAATAACCGAATCAGCATACTGCATGGCAATTGCATAATAGTCTTTGTAATCGGGCATTCTTTTCATAGTCCCTTTGGTTCCTTCAGGATACAATGCATAGCCGCCCCTTGTTAAAGCGATACGCGCTATCATACCCTGGCAAAATTCCTTAGAAGCCCGTTCAATTCCCTGCGCTATTTCGTCAGCGCTTTTCATTCCCGGCGCTGCCTCTTTCAAGTCATCGATCAGGAAGCTGAGTATTGTGTTACGGTCGGTAACAGGAATTACGAAATTAGTTCCCAGCTGCATGGATGGCTTTGTATTAAAAGGCACATCACCAAACATCACTACAAGGTCGTGGTAAAACATAGCCCTCAGCACTTTGGCTTCACCCAACTGCTGGGTAAGATCTTTATCGCTGTTACTGAATACAGGGCTTTTCTGAATTCCGTCGATAAAAATATTGGCACGCTCTATTCCTTCGTATAATTTATCCCAAAGCCGTTGAACGGAGGGAGCATGCCTTGCTCCATCAAATGCCCTGAAATCTTCCCCGTTTACATTTTGCAGCTCACCCGCAAAGGCGGTAAATTCTACATCGCTGTTTAAAGCAAACGTGCTAAAGAAGGCATTGCCATACGCATCGTTGCTCATTAATGAGGCATATACTGCCGTTAATACCCTATTAATTTCATCCTTGTTCCCAAAAACATAATCTCCTTCATACTTTGAATCGGAACTTACATCCAGGAAGCCCTTTTTACAGGAAGCCAAGGCCATTAAAAAGGTACAGAGTATGATTATATATTTTCTCATCTTATATAAATTTTATACTGTAATAGATGAACAGTTCAATTATAAAGTAATGTTTATGCCTGCTACGAAATTCCGGCTTCGTGGATAGCGGTTATAGTCTACACCCGGTGTAAGCCCGGTTTGTACATCCACCTCCGGGTCATAGCCCCTGTACTTAGTTAGCAAGAATAAATTGTAACCGCTAAAAAACACCCTCAGGTTTTTAACCTTAAACCGGTTCAAGGTAGTTTGTGGTAATGAATATCCTATAGTAACATCCTGTAAACGGAGAAAAGAGCCGTCTTCTATAAAATAGGAATGTGTTACTTTTTTACCGATATCTACCGGGTTGAAGATCGTAGCATTCGCATTTACTTCCTGGTACTGGGCCACGTAGTTCGCATTACTCACCATCCTGTCCCCGTACACATCATCTGCATATCTCCAACGCTTGTTTGAATTAAACTCCGGAAGAATATTGAAATAGTTATTGTTGTTATTTTCGAATGAAGACAAAGTATAGCGTGTGGCATTGTTCACATCAAACCCATACATGAAAAAGAAGTTAGCCGACATATCAAAACTGCCCAGGCCGCCAGCCAGGTTTAAGCCCCCGCTGAATTTAGGATTGGTATTACCGATCACCACCTTGTCCCTTTCGTTTACTATGTTATTTTCACCTTCTGCATCCACAAAATTTTTAAATTTAGGCCTGCCGGGTTGTGTTCCAAAAAGTGCATCATTATTAACCGTTCCGGGTTTGGCTACGTAGTTAAGACCCTGCAGATCGAACTCATCAAAACGGTAAATACCATCATATACATAGCCATAAATAAGCCCCAGCTGATCGCCCACTTTTAGCATATAGTCACTTTCAGATGATTTCCAAATATTGGAAGTCATCCAAAGCACATCTTCCCTGCCATTGAGTTTATCGATGCGTGTTTTATTAGCGCCAAAAGTAAAAGTTGCATTAAAGTATGCTTTCGGGCGCTGGATGATCTGTGCGTTAATAGTAAGATCAAACCCGCGGTTGGTTACCTGGCCTATGTTTTGCATCTGCTGTGTGTACCCGGTAGTAGTAGGTATATTACTGAGGTAAAGCAGGTCAGTTGTTGTATTCCAATAAACTTCGGGCGTAATGGTAATGCGGTCTTTAAGCATACCTATATCAAGGGCGAGGTTGCGTGTGAGCGTGGTTTCCCATTTAATATTGGGATTAGGAAAGGTTTTTCCTCCTGTATTGATATAATATTCATACCCGGTTTCATTGGTTTCTCCCCAGCCCGGTCCGCCGCTTGAACTAATTTCATACTGGTATCTCCACATATCATCTGTAATCCGGTTGTTACCCGATTTGCCCACCGCTGCCCTTACTTTAAGTTGTGAGAATATATCCTGGTTTTCCAGGAACCGCTCGTTGGTAGCCACCCAGGCGCCCGAGATAGCCGGAAAATATCCCCATTGCTTACCAGGAGCGAACTTGGTTGAACCATCTGCACGGTAGGTTAATGAGAGCAGGTATTTGCGTTCGAAATTATAAGTGGCTTGCGCAAAATAGGATGACAGCCTTTCGGGGGATGAAATAAAGGATGTAGATTTCCAGGGAGTTCCCAGCCCCATATTACGGATGGCTCTTTCCGGCGCTACCGCTTTTGGAAAATAACGCGATGTATTGGAGCTGGTATAAAGTGTTGTGCTCCGCATCTCCTGCCCAACCAGGAGCTTGTAATTGTGCTCCTTTTTTGATCCGCCATATTCTAAAGTATTCGTCCATTGGTATCCATTTCTTTTTTGGGTGGTAAGCTCCGTAACAGGCAGCCCGTTATTGCTTCTTGCAGTTCCGGTCAGATCTCCCCAAAAGCGATCAGTGAAGCTGAACCCCATGTTTTGCGAACCCAGGGTACGGAAGGTCAGCCCCTTCGATATGTTCCAGTCGATAGAAGCCTGGTTGGTAAACTCATAAGTATTTCTTCTCAGGTAGTTTTGGTCAATATCGCCTCTGGGATTGGTATATTGAAAGAAGCGCTCATCTTCCGGATCGATATCTTCCGGAGGCAGGTACGAAAACTCGCGAAGTCCATTGGTTGGGCGATAACGCAGCACATCAATAATACCGCCGCTACCTACATTACCAGCTCCTGCACCTCTATCCTGGCGGTAAGTAAAACGCGGGATAATCTGCACTTTCACTTTTTTGGAGAGGTCGGCATTAAACTTTGTCAACACATTGGTTCGTGAAACGCCCGATCCCACCAACACACCATTTTCCTGGTTGTGCGTAATGCTGGTATTGAATTTCAATGTTTGGGTACCACCGTTCAGGGTAAGGTTATACATATGACTTAAAGGGTTTCCGCCCAAAATTTCATCCTGCCAGTCGTTCCCCTCAAATCGTTTGTATAAATCAAAATCCATAGGGTTACCAAAATTTCCACGGAATTTTTGACGGTTGGTGTTATTACCTACTACAGATTCATATTGAATTTTTACAAACTCATACGGATCCATCAACGCTATTTTACGGGAAAGGGTTCTTACCTGGGTATTATGATTGAAATTAACCGTTAATTTACCCGCCTGAACACGCTTGGTGGTTACCACTACCACCCCGTTACCACCGCGGGCGCCATAAATAGCTGTCAGAGAAGCATCTTTAAGGATATCAATACTTTGAATATCCGTTGGCGGAATATCGTTGATATTATCCACCTGAAATCCATCTACGATAAAAAGAGGCGCGTTACTCTGGGTAACAGATGTACCTCCCCGGATACGAATATTGATCTCTGCACCAGGTGCCCCATCTACCATTGTAACCTGAACACCGGCTGCCTTACCTTGCAATGCTTCCGCCACAGAAGATACGGGAACACGGGCCAGCGTCTTTCCCGATACGGAGGAAACAGAACCTGTAAGGTCTTTAATATTAGTAGCAGACCCATATCCGATAATCACCACATCATCGCCTGCAACAATGTTCTTTACAAGAGAAACATACATACCGTCAGTTGCAACAATTGTCTGACCCATATAACCGGTAAAAGTAAAAACCAGGCTGGCTGTATCTGCCGTTGGCACATTAATGGAGAACTTACCAGCGGCATCAGTTTGAGTAATTGCAACTCCATCTTTTACCGCAACAGTTACACCCTGTAAAGGCGCCTTATCATCATCTACCACGGTACCTGAGATCTTTTTGGTTTGCGCGCCTGCCACAACGCAAAAAAAGACCGGCAATAACATAAGCAATAACCTGTTCATATGGCTTCTAATTTTAGTTTTTTAAACCTCCGGATTCGCATTAAATGCGCAATCGGTTTCATTTTTTATGCCGGAGATTATCCAATCGTTGGGCAATTCTACCTCTTTTTTTGCTCAGGAAAGTTGGGAGAGGCCAGATTTATTTACGCAAACGTTTCCGTTAGCCTTTATCGGTGATCTTTTGTTGAAAATAGGGTGATATCGGTTTAAAATAGTTATCACAAAAACCAATAATATATATAAATAACTGATCAACAGAATTTTAATTAGTATGCAGCAATACATAATGAACATAAAACTTTCAACCCCCAACCGGCAATGTTTAATCGGCTAAAAGAAAGCGCCCTGCTTAAAACCAGGAATTCGGAGAGCTCCTGTATTATTCCAGCATAAATGCGCATCGTACAGCACTAAACATGTAGTCAATCGCAATCGTAAAAAAATGCATAATTTATAAAAACGGTTACACCTTTCTTTTTTTAATTCAGGTTTCTAATTCTTAGTTAGTAAGAGCAATCGCTTCGCCTCATTCACTGTTCAAGCTTATTATAGATGGTTTGTTCAAAACCCATTGTACTTCTTTTGCCGCCCGACACTTCGCTGGTGTAAATATTTACTGAAACGTCTCCGGAGAAAATGGTCGCCTTTTTATTTTTCTAGCTGATCAAATCACCCCTGTCATCAGTATCATTAAAAACGATGCCCGGAAAACACAAGAAATTATAAGCAGCAGCTCAGTAAGAACTATGATAAGCCGGATCTTATAAACGCAGGACCTATTTGTTAAAACCGGCTGGCGCTATAGCAAGGATCCTGTTATCCTGTGCTAATTCTATATCTTCGCAACAAAGGTGTGATGCCTGTATGAAGTTTGAAGCTGCTACCATAAAGGATATTGCCAAAGCGCTGGGACTGTCTACTTCGACAGTCTCGCGTGCATTGCGGGACAGCCACGAAATTAGTGAAGCAACCAAGAAGAAGATAAGGGATTATGCTGCCGAGATCAACTACAGGCCTAATCCTGTTGCTTTAAGTTTAAAAGAAAAGAGAACTTTATCCATCGGTGTAGTAGTATCCGAAATTGCCAATACTTTTTTTAGCCAGGTAATTAATGGCATTGAATCCATCGCCTATAAAAATGGCTACAATGTAATTATTACCCAAAGCAGGGAATCATTAGAACGGGAGCAAATGATCCTGGACTACCTTGCATCCAGGTCGATTGATGGTTTAATCATTTCTATCTCTTCTGAAACCAACGACTTTACCAGCTTAAAGCAGTTGCACGGAAAAGGGCTGCCCATAGTGTTTTTTGACCGGGTAGTGGAGGAAATCAACACCCACAAGGTAATTACAGATAATTTGCAAGGAGTATATCAGGCTACACAGCATCTTATTAACAACAGGTTCAAACGTATTGGTATTATTGCCAGTAATGCCAACCTGGCCATTACGAGGGAGCGCCTTGCAGGCTATTTGCAGGCTTTGGAACATAACAACATACCGGTAGATAAATCGCTGATCCGTTATTGCTCACACGGCGGCTCCAACGTGGAAGAAGTAGAAAATGCAGTAAGAGAATTGCTCAGGCTGAAAAAAAAGCCGGATGCCCTGGTATTGCTGGCCGATAAGATCACCACCGAAACATTCAGTATCCTGAAAAGAGACAATATCAGGATCCCGAAAGATATGGGCGTGATTGGTTTCAATAATTCGAAATACACATCGCTTTTTGCCCCTGCGCTTTCAGTAATCCGCCAGCCGGCTTTTGAAATGGGCGAAAAGGCGGCGACACTATTGCTCAATCTTATTGAAAGCAAGCGGGCTGTGACCGATTTTAAGCTGGAAAGCCTGGCACCGGAAATCATCATCAGGGAGAGCAGCCAAAATAACCGTTAGATACCCGAATCTTTATTATATTTGCAGCCCTTTCTGCGCAAAAGCAGGAAACGGCCCGGTAGTTCAATGGATAGAATAGGAGTTTCCTAAACTCTAGATACAAGTTCGATTCTTGTCCGGGCTACCAAACAGGAGTTTTCGGGAAAATCTTGAAAATTCCTGTTTTCTTTTTCGGCCCAGGCCCTTGCCTGGAGACGAGTTATAAATAACCTGTTTTTGCGGTTTACCAATGGTGTAGCAGGGTTGAACGATACGGTTAACAGGGATTAATAATTGCTTTCCGTAACAGAATAGTTCAATTACGGCAGAGATAATAAAACAATATTTACCGAACAACTTCAGATAGCATGCGTATCCTCCTATTGATTAAAGGAAGGGTTTTATTTTAATAGCCCGGAGCAATTTTTTTCCGTCAGCATCTTAAACAAGCAAAGTGATGAGAAGATATATCGCAATCATTTTAATGCAAATAATCATAACCAGCATCAATGCCCAGACTGACACAGTATTTAAGGCCTTGCCTCTTGGTCTTACTACACAACTTTATTCTGAATCGTTAAAGGAAGCACGGCGGATCAATATTTATCTGCCCAACGATTATCATGCAGAGGATACTGTGCATTACCCGGTAATTTATATTCTGGATGGCGGTGTGCAGGAAGATTTTTTGCACCTTACAGGCATTGTGCAATATTATACCCAACCCTGGGTACAGCTATTTCCCAAATCGATAGTGGTAGGCATTGAAAACGTAAACCGTAAGCGTGATTTTACATTCAACGTTTCTAATCTCGACTTTCTTAAAAAAACAGGGTATAAAAAAGCCGATATCCCACAATACGGCGGTTCCTCGGCTTATATTTCATTTTTGCAACACGAGCTGCAGCCTTTTATCAACCTTCATTTCAGAACGGCTAACACAAGTACCGTAATTGGCGAATCGCTGGCCGGCCTGTTGGTAACAGAGCTGTATGCAAAGCACCGACACCTGTTCAGCAATTACATTATTATCAGCCCAAGTCTTTGGTGGGGCAATGAAAAATTACTGAAAGAAATAAAGGCCGATGAAGATAAGAGCAACGTTAATGTATATGTTGGCGCCCCTGATAAAACTGAGGATACAATGATGTACAACGACGCATTGCAATTGTACCGCAGGTTACAGCAAACTGCCGGTAGCCGTACAAAAGTATATTACGATTACCTGCCGGCTGAAACACATGCCACCGTTATACACCAGGCAGTGTATCATGCGTTCCGGATGTTTTATAAAAATAAGTAAATGGCCTGTTAAACATAAAAGAGCTGGCGCATGAAGATTGTTCTTTATTCGGCCGGGCACTTGTCGGGAATCTGTAAATTTTCTATTCTTTCAATTTTTTTTTTGCAGGTGGCATGCTTATGCCTCCCGCAAGCCATTCATCATTGATCGCAGGAAAAGCTAAACAAAAGCATTTAAATTTCGTAACGGCATCAGTCTTTTTCCATTTTCTTTTTGTTTAAAGCTGCAATCTGCCTTTTTGTAAAAGCAATAACCGCCTCCAGGTACTTCTGAACTATATCAAGCTCTCCCGAAGTAAATCCCCGGTACAATTTTTCGGCATCGGCCTGCAGATCCTTAAATGCCGGACCCATCCGTTCAAAAGCAGCTTCGCGGTTTAATACCACAATGACCTTCCTCCTGTCTACCGCATCCCGTTCGCGCTTTACCAGGTTTTCCCGTTCCAGGCGGTCAATCATTCCCGTAACCGCCCCTGTTGACAAACCGCTTAACGCTGCAATCTGCCCCGGGGTTATCGCCCCGTGCTTCAACAGCAGGTCGATATACTTATGATCGGTTCCCGCCAACCCCGCCGCATAAGCGATGGATTGGTGCATGACCACCGTCAACGTTGAAAACTCCCGGGTCAGTTGCTGGATTTGATCGATTTTGGCATTTTGCCCACTATTTTTTTTGCTCATGAGTTCAGATAAATTTATCTTTGTCACTAAGATACTTTTTAAGCTAAATAAATAACTTTATAACAAAGATACCAACTGTCGTCTTATGAACCATAACCACAATGATAGGGATCCATACCAGGCCAGCCGGGCCACCAGGTGGCTGTTTTACGCCATTGCACTTTATTTCGTAATGAACGGGGCTCAACTCTGGGAAACAGCCATTATGGTGCCGGCATGGACCGCTGCACCGCCGGAATCACTTTTCTTTTTTAAGGGACCCCACGGGCTCGACTTCAAATATTTCTGGATTGTTGTGCATTCGGTTCACGAAGTAGTGTTACTGATTGCCATTGCATTTAACTGGCAGCTGCGCAACAGAAGAAATATCATGCTCCTGCTCTTTGCTGTTCATGCAGGTGTACGTATATGGACAGTAACTTATTTTGCGCCTACGCTTATGGAGTTTATGGCTGTAGAAGTACGGCCCGGAACTGATACCATTTTGCTTGAAAAAGCAAAAACATGGAAAATGCTGAATTATGCACGCGTAGCCATTTATGTATTGGTTAATATCGGTTATACCCTGCTGTTACGATTACCTGTTAATACTAAAAACCGATAGCAGCAGTAACCGCATTATTATTTTAAAAACCATCTATCATGACAGGTAAGAAAATATTAATTGCCGGTGCAGGTATTGCCGGACCTGCATTGGCGATCCAACTCATCGGGCAGGGGGCGGAGGTAAGTATAATCGAAAGCCGCAAAGAAAATCAGATGCAGGAAGGCTTATTTATCGGCCTCTCACCTAATGGGTTAAATATTCTGAAACAACTTGCCGATATTACCCCGCTCTATAACGATTCCTGCCCGGGCACCTTGCATTTTCTCAATTCGGGCGGAAAGTGCATCGCCAGCCTTAGTACCACCTACCAGCTCTCGCTATACGGGATAGAAAGCATGCAGGTCAAAAGATCGGCCATAACCCGCCTTTTGCATGATAAGCTGGCGTCACTCGGCTGTACTATTGTGTATGATTGCCGGCTGGAGGCCGTCGATTAAGTAGAAGAGAAAATTAGGATACACACTACAAAAGGCGTATTAGGCGATTTTGACCTGCTGATCGGCGCAGATGGCATTCACTCAAGATGCCGGGAAATTGCCTTTCCGAAGGGTCAAAAGCCGACTTATACAGGGCTGCTATCAACAGGCGCCACTGTAGCGATCCCCGGTTGGAGGGATAGCACCAGAGCCATCAACATGACATTTGGAAAGCGGGCATTCTTTGCCTTTGCTACATCCGGTAAGGGCGAAGTATGGTGGTTTAATAATGTCTATCAAAAAAAAGAACCGGATCGCACAAAGATCGCACCCTCCCTGCGGCATACCATTAAAACAGAATTACTGAAACTCCATAGAGAAGACCATAGCATTGTCACGCAAATTATTGCAGCCACGTCCCAATTATTTGCTTATCCCATCTACGATATGCCGCCGTTGACAAAATGGTACACCCCAAACATATGCCTGATCGGAGATGCGGCTCATGCTGTTTCGCCTCACACCGGTCAAGGAGCATCGCTTGCGCTGGAAGATAGCGCCGTTTTAGCCAAATGCCTGGCCAGATACGCCGATGCACAGCTGGCATTTTCTGTTTTCCAGGGGCTGCGGCAGAAACGTGTTGCGAAGGTTATAGCGCAGGCAAGAAAAATTGGAAACTCCAAATCAAAGGCCCATCCGCTGGCAACCTTCTTCAGGGACATCTTCCTTAAATACTTTATAAACCTGGAAAAGAAAAAAATGGATTGGATATATGCCTACTCGATTGACAAAGTGGAAAAAGATATCTGAGGAAAACAGTGGGTACATTGATCGCCCCAGGCTCCGGCTAATATTACCTTAACCCGTTTTCAAAAGGAATGATCCTGTCACAGATCGTTCCTTTTTTACATGAACCTTGTTGATCCGGTAACCGCCCGCCCGTCTCTGTAATTTAAGATATCATTTGCCGGGATTTTGATACATTCACATTATAAACAATCAACACAGGCAGGCTCATATGAAAACAATGATTCAACAATCAGTGCTTGGGCTATTGATTCTTACCTTATGCGCATGCAGGGTTACGATGGGTAAGAAAACAAATGTTCTTACCCAAAAGCAGCAAACCACAGCAGCTAAAACCGAACAGGTTGGGCCAGAGCAGGCAAACCCACCTGGTAAGGAAGCAACCACCAGGTATTCTAGCCATCCCCCGTTTAAAACTAATTACCCCAACATCGATGCATCCAAACTGATCTACAGGTCGCCCGAATATTTTCTTTACAAAGCCGATAGCCTGCAAAGTAACTACGCCAGGCAAGCCTATTTTAAAAACCTCGACACGATCATTGCACAACTTTCGGCTACCCCCGACGATAAGCGCAACCCGGCTGTTAATACCGATCAATGGTATGCAGCTATTGACTTTAATATACGCAAACCCAATTTTGTGATCCTGCATCATACGGCACAGGATAATGTAGCGCAAACACTTTTCACGTTTTCCCTTCCCAGGCCGGGGCGGGAATCGAGCGCTCATTATGTTATTGCAAAAGACGGGAAAACATACCAGATGTTAAACGACTATGTCAGATCCTGGCATGCCGGCGCCAGCAAATGGGGCAACATTACTGATATGAATTCGTGCAGCCTGGGTATTGAAATAGATAATAATGGCAAAGATGACGCCTTTACCGATGCGCAGATCAATGCGCTAATACTATTACTGCGTTACTTAAAAGATCAATACAAGATCCCCCAATCTAATTTTCTAGCACACTCTGATATTGCGCCCGCCAGGAAAGAAGATCCCGGCATACTATTTCCCTGGAAGAAGCTGGCGGATGCAGGTTTTGGTTATTGGTATGATGTTAATAACTTAAAAGAGCCGCCGCCGGATTTTAATACAATATGGGCTTTACGTTTGATTGGCTACGATATCAGCGATCCTTCAAAAGCCATACAGGCTTTCAAGCTCCACTACCTTTTAGTGGCCAATGCCAATACTTTAACGGATTATGATAAAAAGGTTCTTTATACCGTGGCGCTGAAGTATATGTAAATATGCTTTATACATCGTTCATGCCAGGCTAGCGAACAATATGCAGGTAATTATATTGACATCGGAGCCCCGCTTTTCTATTTTTTAACAATCCTGCGTCTCATTGCTCCTGTTTTTTATCTATACTTGCTTTGAAAGCCTATTATTTAAGTTTTAATATATCAGCCGTGACCGTTAAAAATCTCTTTTGTTTATGGGTATGGATTATTATATCGGTAAATAGTTTTTCCCAATCGCCTGCTGGTACCTGGAAAACCATAGATGATAATACAGGAAAAGAGCAGTCATATGTACGGATATATGAAACAAAAAGCGGCAACCTGCAGGGAGAAGTAGTAAAAATACTGGATCCCGCGCGAGAAAATGCTACCTGCACTGCCTGCACCGGAACCAGGAAAGATAAACCTGTGAAAGGCATGATCATTTTATGGGGATTGAAGAAAAACGGTGATGAGTGGTCGGGCGGGCAAATACTCGATCCCGAAAAAGGCAAGCAATACAAATGCTATATAAAACCCAAAGGGAAGAATGAATTAGAAGTTCGGGGCTACGTAGGCTTCTCTTTGATAGGAAGAACACAGGTTTGGCAGCGGGTTCAATAATTACTGCCGTGGTATTGAGGAGAACATATGGACATTCATAAGGATTGGCCCCGTTTATGCTATATGACTTTATATTATTCAGATAAATTTTTAACCGTATGATTATTCAGATTAACGCAGACAACAACCTTACCGTAAGCACCGATTACAGGGAAAAAATAGAAGGTATAGTAATGGCTGAAGTAGATCGCTTTATTGAACACCTGACCCGTATTGAAGTATATCTTTCCGATCAGAATTCACATAAGGACACAGGCGCCGACAAACGCTGTAATATCGAAGCCAGATTAAAAGGTAAACCGCCTATCGCCGTTTCAGATGACGGCGAGACTTACGATATAGCCATCAATGGCGCCGCAGGAAAGCTGTCTACCTCTTTGGAAACGATTGTGGGAAAGATGAAAAGTCATTAATACAGACAAACTATTTCTTACGCGAAATAAAAAATCAGGTTATCTCAAACATAGTAAGTTATGCTATTAAGTCTGGTAAAGCATGCCTGCTTTTGCCAGGCTCCGGCACATTTCTATGCGTGATGAGACAACCTGATTTCGCTTTAATATTTATCTCCAACCGCCTCCTAAATCCTTATACATATTAACCACAGCACCCAACTGGTTCTTTTTTGTTTCAGCCAGTTCGAGCCGGGCTTCCAGCACATCGCGCTGCGTGGTGAGCACTTCTAAATAATCAGCTCTTGCTGCTTTATACAATGCATTAGACACCTCAACCGATTTATTCAACACCTCTACCTGCTTTTGCTTTTGCTCAAATGTTTGCCGCAGGTTGCTGATATTAGACAATTCATTTGCTACTTCAATATAACCGCTTAGTATAGAACGCTCGTAATTATATACAGCCTGCAGCTGCTTTGCATTAGCGGTAAGATACTGGGCTTTAATTGCATTCTTATTAATTAGCGGGCCCGCCAGGTCGCCCACCAGGGAGGTGATCAGTGATTCGGGAAATTTAACCAGGTAGCTCGGGTTAAAAGCATTAAATCCTATAACCGCCGATATATCGAACGAAGGATAAAACTGCGCCCTCGCCACTTTTACATCCAGCTTCGAGGCAGCCAGTTCCAGCTCCGCCTGCCTGATATCGGGCCGGTTAGCCAGTAGCTGTGAAGGTACGCCGGTGCTAACAGCGGCGAGGGGTAAATTCAAAAAGCCGGCGTCTGTTCTTGCTATAGGTTGCGGGTATCTTGCCAGCAAAAAATTGATCCGGTTCTCGGTTTCTTTAATGCCCTGCTGTATTGCAAAGGCCCTGCTTTCCGTGCTTTTTACCTCTGCTTCAAATTTCTGTACCGCCAGCTCCGTGGCCCGCGCAGCCTGCTTTTGCACTTTTACAACCTCCAGTGCATTTTTTTGCAAGGCGATATTCTGATTGATAATATCTAACTGGTAATCGAGCGACAATAGTTCATAATAAGAGTTCGCTACTTCGGCTATCAGGTTAGACAATACAAAGTTCTTACCTTCTATCGTAGCCAGATACCGGTTTACTTCGGCATCTTTTGCATTATGCAGCTTGTGCCAGATATCTACCTCCCAATTGGCATTAAGGCCCACTATAAAATCGCCCAGGTAATCGGGTACCTTTTTTCCAGGAGTGATTTCTGTAGACGCATCGCCTGCGCCCTGACTGGTATATCGCCCGGCCTTGTCGATGCCGGCGCCTGCACGATATCCCACAGCAGGCAATAACTCGCCCTTTCTTGCTCGAACCTCGTTGCGGGCTATCTCTATTTCCTGTAAAGTAATGTTAAGCTCCTGGTTATTTTTTAAAGCAGTATCTATTAATACCGCCAGGTTTGGATCGGTAAAAAAATCACGCCATTTAACCAGCCCTGTATTCGATGTGTCCTGTACAACCGCATAGGTTTCAGGCACTTCCTTGTTTTCCTGTTTCTGGGCCACCTGGGGAACATGGCAGCCTGCATAGGTTATGCAGGCACCCGTAATTCCCAACGTAGCAAATATGTTACGAATCTTCATCTTCATGTATTTTACTAATGAGTCAGATCTTCCGATAATGGATTTTCATCTTCTATTTTGATCAGTTTCCTTTTCGCAGCAATAGACCCGAAAATATAATACAGCCCGGGTATCACGATCACGCCGAATATAGTTCCGAAGAGCATGCCTCCGGCTGCTGCCGACCCGATAGTACGGTTTCCGATCTTACCCGGGCCACTGGCAAATACCAGTGGAATCAAGCCTGCTATAAAAGCAAAAGAAGTCATTAAAATAGGCCGGAACCTTACTTTAGCTCCCTGCATGGCCGCCTTTAATACAGGCAAACCTGTACTGTGCTGCTGGGCTGCAAACTCAACAATCAGTACCGCATTTTTACCCAGTAGCCCGATCAGCATTACCATGGCTATTTGCGCATAAATATTATTTTCGAGCCCTAATAGTTTCAGAAAAAGAAAAGCGCCGAAAATACCCGCCGGCAAAGAAAGGATCACCGATAATGGCAGGATAAAACTTTCGTATTGCGCAGAAAGTATTAAATACACGAAACCTAAACATATCAGGAAGATGTAAATAGCCTCATTACCTCTCGACACTTCATCCTTTGAAATACCTGCCCAATCTATGCCAAAGCCCCTGGGCAACGACTTTTTCGCCACTTCATTAATGGCGTTGATGGCTTCCCCGCTGCTGTAGCCGGGCGCCGCAGCACCACTTATTTCTGACGCGTTATACATATTATGACGTGTAATCTCCGATAAGCCATATACCTTCTCCATTTTCATGAAAGCAGAAAAAGGAACCATTTCGTCATGATCATTTTTTACGTAAAGCTTCAGTATATCATCGGGTAAGGCACGGTATTGTGGCAATGCCTGTACAATAACCTTATACTGCCTGTCGAACTTGATAAAGCTGGTTTCATAGTTACTGCCAATAAGTGTAGACAGGGTATTCATCGCATTATCGATAGTCACCCCTTTTTGCTGGGCCAGGTCGTTATCTACCCTCAACATATACTGAGGAAAGCTGGCACTGTAAAAAGTAAATACTGATGAAAGTTCTTTACGCTTGTTGAGCTCCTTTACAAAATCGCGGCTTACCGTTTCCATCTTTTTATAGTCGCCGCTTCCTGCCTTATCGAGCAAACGCAGCTCAAAACCACCGGCAGCGCCATACCCCGGAACAGCGGGAGGCTGAAAAAACTCAATAACAGCGCCGGGGATGTTCTTTGCCTTTTCTTCTAATTGCTCAATGATTTCCTGCGCCGACTCTTTCCGGTCTGCCCAATCTTTCAGGTTAATTAAACAGGTTCCGGAGTTCGCGCCTGTACCTTCTGTTAATATCTCGTACCCCGCCAGTGCGGAAACAGATTTTACGCCATCCACTTCTTCTGCTATACGCTCCAGCCTTTCGGATATTTCATTGGTACGTTCGAGTGAAGAGCCGGGTGGCGTTTGAATAATTGCATAAATCATTCCCTGGTCTTCATTAGGAATAAAGCCCGAAGGAACACTACCGCTCAACAACCAGGTGCCGGCACAAAAAACGATCAGCAAACCAAAAGTGATCAGGCGGCGACTCACCACGCGGTTAAGCAGCCGCATATACCGGTTCGATAAAAGATCGAAACGCTTATTAAAAGCATCGATAAACCGGTCAACCAGCGATTTCCTTTTTGGTTTACCATGATGATTTTTCAGCATGATGGCACAAAGTGCCGGCGTTAAAGTAAGAGCTACAATACCAGAAAGGATAATACCGGTAGCCATTGTAATAGAAAACTGCCGGTAGAAAATGCCTACAGGGCCAGACATAAATGCCACCGGTATAAATACAGAGGCCATCAAAAAGGTGATTGCCACAATGGCGCCGCTGATTTCCTTCATGGCCTGCTGCGTGGCTTTCAAAGGAGAAATATTGCTTTTCTCCATTTTTGCGTGAACCGCTTCAATCACTACTATCGCATCATCTACCACCACCCCGATCGCCAGCACCAATGCAAACAGCGTGATAAGGTTTAAGGTAATGCCAAAAAACTGCATGAACACAAAAGTTCCTACCAGTGATACGGGAACTGCAATGATGGGAATTAACGTAGACCGCCAGTCGCCGAGGAAAATAAACACCACGATACCTACCAGGATAAAAGCTTCCACCAGTGTATGGATCACTTTTTCGATAGAGGCATCCAGGAATTTAGACACATCGTAGCTGATCTCATAATCCATCCCCTTAGGAAAATTTTCTTTTAACTCCTTCATCTTAGCTTTTACATCGGCTATTACCTGGCTTGCATTACTGCCATAAGACTGCTTTAATACAATGGCTGCCGAGGGCTTCCCATTCAGATACGAATACAGGTCATACATAGAGCTGCCGAATTCTATATCAGCCACATCCTTCAACCTTAGTAATTCCCCGTCGGGGCTCGACCTCACTACTATATTCTCATACCCCTCTTTTGTGCTATAACGACCCGGATATTTTAAAACATACTCAAAAGACTGGGATCTTTTACCAGAGCTCTCACCTGTTTTACCGGGCGAGGCTTCCAGGCTTTGTTCATTTAACGATTTCATTACCTCTTCTGCAGATATCTTATACGCGAGCATCCGGTCGGGCTTCAGCCAAATACGCATGGCATATTCCCTGTTTCCCAGAATATCGGCATACCCTACGCCATCTACACGTTTTAATTCCGACAGCACATTGATATCAGAATAGTTATACAGGAAGTTTTCTCCCATTGATGTATCCTTGGTATACAGGTTGATATACATCAGCATATTCGATTCCTCGCGGCTGATCTTTACACCTTCACGTATTACAAGCGGCGGTAGCTTATTGGTTACAGCGGCTACACGATTCTGCACATTTAAGGAAGCCTGGTTAGGGTCGGTACCCAGGTTAAATATTACCTGTATCACCGCTTCTCCATCATTACCGGCATCAGATGCTATATATTTCATTCCCGGAACACCGTTAAGCGCCCGTTCGAGCGGAATCACTACTGATTTAATTAAAAGCTCGTTGTTTGCCCCGGGGTATTCTGCCGTAATATTTACCTTGGGAGGAGATACAGAAGGAAATTGCGTTACCGGCAGGTGGGTTAAAGCGAGTATGCCCAGGAATACGATAATGAGCGAAATAACGATCGATAAAACCGGTCGTTTTATAAATTTACCAAACATAAAATTCTCTTTAAATGATTACTCTGCTTTAAGGTGAAGATTGCTCATTACCTGGCGCGGCTGCTCATAGCGGTACTGTATTTTCTGGTCTTCTTTTACGGTTTGCACACCTTCCAGCAGTATTTTATCATCAGCAGTAAGACCGCTGCTTACTATATACAAATCGGGCAGCTCGGCGCCTACATTGATCATGCGGGCTCTTACCACGTGATTATTATCTATCACAAAAACATACTTACGATCTTGCAACTCATAAGTAGCTTTTTGCGGGATCACTACTGCATTCTTCAGCGGAACCGTCATCCTCACCTTACCGGTTTCACCATTTCTAAGCAGGCCGTCAGGATTGGCAAACCTGGCTCTGAAAGCTATGTTGCCTGTTTCGCTGTCGAACTCACTTTCGATAGTTTCTATTTTTCCCGAAACGCCTAAATCGTCACCATTCGCCAGTATCAGGTCTACGTTCTGCTGCACGTTTTTCTTTAAATTTTTCTGGTAATTAAGATACTCCGGCTCACCTACATTAAAATAGGCAAAGACCTGGCTGTTGTCGGACAAGCTGGTAAGCAAGGCGCCTTCGTCTATAAGGCTCCCCTGCTTTAAAGGAATACGGTCGATAATGCCGCTAAAGGGTGCGCGTATTTCTGTAAACGACAAATGAGCCTGCGCCAGCTTGGTTTCGGCCCTGGCTTGCTCTAACTTTGCCTGGGCCAGTGCCTGCTCGCTTTTGGAAACAATATTCTGATCTGCCAGCGTTTTGGCATTCTGCAGCTCAATAGCTGCGGCACTGGCTTCTGCTTTGGCTTTCATCAGTTCTGCCTCGTAAACCTGCGGCATTATTTTAAATAACAATTGCCCGGCTTTCACATACTGCCCTTCATCTACATATATTTTTTGCAGGAAGCCCCTGCTTTGCGCTCTTACTTCTATGTTACGTACCGAGCGTATTTGTGAAACATAATCTTTATTAAGAGATGTATCTATTTGTAAAGGGTTGGTAACTATATAGTGAACTTCTTCCGCCTTTTCTTCGGCGTGCGACTTACAGCTTGTTTGGTATATCAATGCGCATAACGCATAAATGATGACTATCCGTTTCATTATTTAGTAATTAGATATAAAGCAGTTTTCCGGGACGTTTGCCCGCTGCCTTACTTCAAAAAAGAAATTAATCGAACTTGGGTATAAGGTTTAATGCAGCAGTTGCATATGGTGATGCATACAGGATGAGCCCGAATATGCGGGTGTGTAAAAAATTAGCTGCAGTAAGCGGTTAAGTATCAGATGCGGAAAACGCAGAGTTGGGCGTGATTAAAAGCTGCCACAGGATTTTCCGGGGTTAAATACCATCCGGCGGAAAGTGGGTCAGCGCTGAGCGATAAATAGGCAGAAAGAAAGTATGCAAGAATACTTTGCAACTGCTTTCTTGCCGGTGCAGATACGGGGAGATCATCCTCCTCGTCGTTGGTACAAATCAATCGCTCGCCCAATTGCTGGTCAACGGCATTGCCAACCACGCTGATTTGTTTATGAACCTGTTGCGCTAAAAGATAGGTTTTGGAGTGGTCGTTTCTGGTGTTATCGCTAACATTGCGGCTTTTTGCAAAAGCAGGCACTCCTGTGTTCAACAGAAGTATATATAAATAAACACAAAAGATACCCCACCGCATTATTCAAAAAATTGCCATTCAAAATTAGCTAAAGATGCCATGGCATCCCGTAACCATACAGCAAAAAAAGGTTAAATTTTAAATATTACAAAACCCATCCTGATATTTCAGGATTTATTAATAGTTTGCAGTAACAAGGAAAAGCGGTGCAGTTAAACGCTTTTAGCAAGATAATCATAGCCCGATCCGTAAAAACATCACTCCATAATCTAGGCAAACGGAACAATTACCTCACCTTAAAAATATTGATCTCATGTACCCTAACACCCCGAAACCTACAGAAAACCAGCTACGTAAAATTGATGCATACTGGCGTGCTGCCAACTACTTATCTGTGGGACAGATTTACCTGAGAGATAACCCGCTGCTTCGCGAACCATTGCGCCTGGAACATGTAAAGCAGGTTTTGCTGGGGCACTGGGGCACTACTCCCGGACAGAATTTTATTTATGCCCATTTAAACCGGATCATTAATGACTATGATCTGGATATGATCTATATTTCGGGGCCAGGGCATGGCGGGCCGGCCCTGGTAGGTAATACCTACCTGGAAGGCACTTACAGTGAAATCTATCCTGAAATTACGCAGAACGGGGAAGGCCTTAAAAAGCTCTTCAAACAATTTTCCTTCCCCGGCGGTATACCCAGCCATGTATCTCCTGAATGCCCCGGATCGATGCACGAGGGAGGAGAACTGGGTTATTCTTTAAGCCATGCATTTGGTGCTGTGTTTGACAACCCCGATTTAATAGCAGCCTGCGTAATTGGAGACGGAGAGGCGGAAACGGGCCCCCTGGCTACAGCATGGCATTCTAATAAATTCCTTCATCCAACCAGGGACGGTGCGGTTTTACCGATCCTGCATTTAAACGGGTATAAAATTGCCAATCCAACCATTTTTGCCAGAATCGAAAAAGAAGAAATGGATAGCCTGATGCAAGGATACGGCTGGAAGCCTTTTTGGGTGGATGGCGAAGACCCGGCTTACATGCACCGACGCATGTTCGAAGTGTTGGATGAAGTGACTGCCGAAATAAAAAACATTAAAGCAGTAGCCGCCCATAACGAACAGTTTGAACGTCCAACCTGGCCCATGGTTATCCTTAAATCTCCGAAAGGCTGGACGGGTCCCAAAGAAGTAGACGGGCAAAAAGTGGAAGGCAGTTTCAGGGCACACCAGGTGCCGCTTTCAGACCCGGCACACAACCCGGAACACCTGGCCCAACTGGAAGAATGGTTAAAAAGCTACCGGCCGGAAGAACTTTTTGATGAAAACGGAAAACTGCTCGAAGATCTACAATCGCTGGCACCTAAAGGGAATAGGCGAATGGGAGCTAACCCGCATACCAACGGAGGTGCATTAATGCGTGATCTGCATATGCCGGATTTCAAAAACTATGCCCTCGATACAACTGCACGTAGCATGCCGGGACCGGGTGATACTAAAGTGCTGGGTGCTTTTATAAGAGATGTTATCAAGCTAAACCAGCATAACTTCAGGGTATTCGGCCCCGATGAAACACTGTCCAACCGGCTGAATAAAGTATTTGAAGTAACCGAACGGCAATGGATAGCTGATACTTTCGATGACGACGAGTTTCTTAAAAGAGAAGGCCGGGTATTGGAAGTATTGAGTGAGCACCAATGTGAGGGCTGGCTGGAGGGCTATGTACTTACCGGCCGGCATGGATTGTTTAATTGTTATGAAGCATTCATACATATTATCGACAGTATGTTTAACCAGCACGCCAAATGGTTAAAAATGACAGCTGAAATAAGCTGGAGAAAGAAACTGCCTTCGCTTAATATTCTTTTGGCATCGCATGTCTGGCGGCAGGACCACAACGGATTTACCCACCAGGATCCGGGCTTTATTGATCATGTGGTTAATAAAAAAGCTGCTGTAGTAAGAGTATACCTGCCCCCGGATGCCAACTGCCTGTTGTCAACAATGGACCACTGCCTGAAAAGCCGCCATTATGTTAATGTGGTCATTGCGGGGAAACATCCGTCGCCCCAATGGTTAAATATGGAAGAAGCAATAACACACTGCACCAAGGGCATTGGCATCTGGCAGTGGGCCAGTAACGATGAGGGTATGGAACCCGATGTAGTGATGGCCTGCGCAGGCGATGTACCCACATTGGAGACCCTGGCGGCAGTTTCTATTTTACGGGCCCGGTTGCCGGAGCTTAAGATCCGTGTGGTAAATGTGGTAGATTTAATGCGCCTCCAGCCCGCATCAGAGCACCCCCACGGGCTTAGCGATATCGACTTTGACGTGCTCTTCACGAAAAGCAAACCGGTGATCTTTGCCTTCCACGGATATCCCTGGTTAATACACCGCCTCACGTACCGCCGTACCAACCATCATAATATCCATGTAAGAGGATATAAAGAAGAAGGTACTATAACAACGCCGTTTGATATGACTGTATTAAACCAAATGGACCGTTTCAGCCTCGTTCAGGATGTGTTGAATCGGCTGCCGCAGCTGGGAGAAAAAGCCGCTTATACTAAAGAGGCTATGAAAAACAAACATATCGAGCATAAGAATTACATAAGAAAACATGGTATAGATATGGACGAAATACGTAACTGGAAATGGGAGCTGTAGCAGCTACCATGGTTTCTTGTAAAATCAAAAAGCCGCTGAAGAGATCAGCGGCTTTTTTTTAACCCTTTGACCAGAGCCCTTACCTGGCCGGTATTTCAGATAAAGGTATAGCGCTGCCTTTTTTAAAAGCTAACCGTTGTCAGCTATCGTAGTGACATAAATCAATCAGAATCAGCACTAAGGTCATGTTGCAAGTTTTTCATTTGTTACAGCTTTGTTAACATAAATCAGAAAAATAACAACAAATGAAAAAGATACAATTAATGACCCTCTTTATACTTGGTTTAGGCATGAACCTCTTTGCGCAGGATAATTACAAACTGGTAGAAAGCAAAACCAGGAACATGGTAACCGGCACGTCTACATTACACGACTGGAGATGTATTGCCGAAAAGCAATCGGGTTCTGCCATAATAAAAACCGGTGATGTGCTGGAGGTTAAATCACTAACTGCCCGCATAGCAGCCAGGTCTTTAAAGAGCATAAAAGAGAACGGCAAATATTATGATGACGCAATGGATAAGAACGCTTATAAAGCGTTAAACGCCGATAAGTATCCTGAGATCACATACAATTTAACCGGAGTGTCCAATATGAAAACTGCCGGCACTACTTCAACTTTCTCGGCTACAGGAAATTTAACTATAGCAGGTAAAACAAATAAGATAACCTTCCCCGTGAAAGCAGTATCAAATGGCAATGCCGTAACCTTTACCGCAACTGTTAAATTTAAATTAACCGCCTTTGACATTACACCGCCCAAAGCTCTAATGGGTACTATAAAAACAGGCGATGATGTAGTTGTCATATTGAATTCAACCTTCGCCAAATAACCTCAACCCAATTTATCATTATTAAAAAATGTTTATGAAACGCTTATCACTAGCGATAGTCCTCATGGGGAGTGTTACCCTTGTACACGCACAAGACGACAAATCTATCATATCCAAACTGCAGCCCGACGTGCAATTTACCAGGCCCGGAGATAAAACAGGTTTAAATGTATTTGAAACAACCAAAGAAGACACCATTCCATACAGCGGCCTGAAAGTAAGATTGGGCGCTGGTTTCTCTCAACAATTTCAAAGCCTGAAGCACAGCAACTCCGGTGCCGTTCCCCTTTATCCCAGGCTGGCGCCCGGCTTTGGTATAGCACAAGCCAACCTGGTAATGGATATACAGCTATACGATGGCATTAAGTTAAACCTTACTACTTATCTGGCATCCCGGCACCACAATGAAGCATGGGTGAAAGGAGGTTACATACAGTTCGACAAACTGCCCTTTAAAGGAAAAGCATGGGATGAGTTAATGAAATATGCTACCGTTAAAATGGGGCATATGGAGATTAACTATGGCGACCAGCATTTCCGCCGTTCTGATGGAGGTAATACCATTCACAATCCCTTTATAGAAAACTATATAATGGATGCCTTTGCTACAGAAATCGGGGGAGAGATCTACCTTCAAAATAACGGCATTATGGGAATGATTGGCATCTCTAACGGCCTGATCAACGGTACGCACCAACAGCCTGTACTGGCTGTAGGAGCCGACACTACCCTATACAAAAGAAGCCCCTCGGTTTATTTGAAAGGTGTTGTAGATAAAACCCTGGGAGAAATAAGAGTAAGAGGTGCCGCTTCTCTTTATTATAACAACAGCTCCGGGCGCAGTACACTTTATGCAGGCGATCGTACAGGCAGCAATTACTTCTTCGTAATGGAAGGTGTATCTGCCACCTCTAAAGACAACGCCACTTCCGGCCGCTTTAGTCCCAACTTTACCAACCAGATCATGGCAATTCAATTAAACGGTTTTGTAAAAGCTAAAGGCCTGGAACTGTTTGGAACTTTTGAAAACGCAAAAGGCCGAACCATTAATGAGAAAGTAGCCAACAGCCCGAAACGCAATGTGAACCAGATTGCTGTAGATGCGCTTTACAGGTTGGGAGCAAAAGAAAAAGTGTATATAGGAGGCCGTTACAATACGGTACGCGGGGAGCTGCTGGCCGGCAATGCTGACAAGCAAAGCATTAACAGGATTGCTGTGGGCGGCGGCTGGTTCCTTACCAGCAACATACTCCTGAAAGGCGAATATGTAGACCAGAAATATAAAGACTTCCCTGCAGCTAACATACTGGCGAACGGAGCATTCAAAGGCGTTGTAATGCAGGCAGTGGTTGGTTTTTAACAAGCAGGAGGGTGGGGTGTTCGTTGATACGCCCCGCTCTCTTCACAAAACACTTACTTATGTTACTGGCGAAATTTATATGCTGGGGATGCCTTTACTGGTTAATTCCGTATTTGCCCGCACAAACTTACCAAACTACATTAATGGATGGCAGCTCCTTTACTTTAAAAGGCTCTTCCAATATCAATAAGTTTGAGCTGGTTTATACCGGAACGCTCGGGAAAACCAATAACGTACAGGTAGAAAGAGAAGAAACCAGGATAACGATGAAATCCGGATCCGGAGTGAATCTGAAGGTTGATGACTTTAAAAGCGCTAACGCTTATATTACGAAAGACTTTAGAAAAATGCTGCGGGCGGATACATATCCTAACCTGGTTATTGAACCGCTAAGCATATGGAAATTTAAAAGCAATACAGACAACGTGTGTGTATTGATCAATTTAACAATAGCAGGCTGCACCCGCCAGGAAACGATCAGTTTCAACATTACACAGCAGGGCGCCACAGTACTGCAATGCAAAGGCGTTCACAAAATATCTCTTAAAAGATATGCGCTTGCCGCACCGAAAAAAGCCCTTGGAGCCGTACAGGTAAGCGATGAAGTAGCTATCGATATGTTGCTTAAACTGCAATTCAAAAAAGCAAAATAGAAAAGGCCGATATATTATAATCTAACGATAAAAAAGAACTATTATGATCATTCAATTACATGCAGACAAAAACCTGAGTATACATGAAGAATATGCACTCAAGTTAAACAATATCATTGCAAAAGAACTGAATCGTTTCGCCGAACTATTGACAAGAGTGGAACTGCACCTTTCAGACGAGAATGCGCAACGGAAAACAAAAGAAGATAAAAAGTGCATTATAGAAGCCAAGCTTAAAGGCACGCCTCCGGTTGCTGTTTCCAGCCATGGAGATACTTACGATCGTGCAGTAACAGGCGCCATTCTCAAACTTAAAGCGGGTTTAAATACAGTAGTAGGCAAAATGCAACATCACTGATTGTCTGTTCTTCCGTAAAAAGCGGCTCGCCTGAGCCGTTTTTTTGTTGAAATACCTGTTATTTTTTAGGGATCCGGGTTTTAACGCCCATCGCATATTGTATACCGCCCAGTATATGTTGCAAAAATAGCGGCTCGCTGTATGATTCATCAGTATGTCCTAATCCGGTATAAAAAATACGTCCGCCTTCAAAATCATGATACCAGGCCATCGGATGGAAATCCCCGTTTTTACCTCCTTCATAACTTTTCTCGTCGATAACTATCAGGGTTTTTACATCCGGGTTTATATTTTTAAAATTATACCATTCGTCTTTACGCTCCCATACCTGCGGCAGGTGCTTGGTAGAAGGATGAGTTTTATCCTTCACCTCCAGTTTGGCAACCTGTTGTTTTGGATGACTGGCAAACCAGGCGCCTACCATCTTATTATACCAGGGCCAGCCATATTCCGTATCAGTAGCTGCGTGAATGCCTACAAAGCCGCCTCCAGACCTTATATATTTTTGTACAGCGGCTTTTTGATCTTCGTTAAATAAGGTGCCGGTGGTATTTAGAAAAATGATAGCCGCAAATTTTTTGAGATTTTTGTCGGTAAAGAGGGTTGAGTCTTTAGTTACCTCTACATCAAACCCATTTTCTGCACCCAGCTTTTGAATGGCCTCAATACCTTTTGGAATGGACGCATGGTAAAAACCGGCTGTTTTGGTCATTACCAGTACTCTTGGTTTGGCAGATCTGACGAAAGAAACCGCGATAAGTGCACCGGCTAAAAGCGCGAAAAAGGCAAGTTTATTAGACATAATACATATTGTTTAAATAGCTATATATATCAACTAAAGTAATGTAAATTATTATTACTATCCACATTTTTTAAACCATAAATCCCGTGAAACCGAATACTAGCAAGACTTTAGCTATATTTGCAGCGCAAAACGCACCTATTTTGTTAATATAAAGATGAAACGCCCCACCAAAATATTTGGCACATGAGAGCTCGAAAAAACGCGTTACATCGCTTAAAAATGTAAAAATTAAAAACATACGGATGAAAAAGATCACTTTTACACTTCCCGCAGAGGCACTGGGTAATGCAACCGGAGCCGTTTTACTTGGAGATTTTAACGACTGGAATTTTGATAAAGGCATCAGCCTTAGTGTACAACCCGACGGAACTTTAGCTGCTTCTGTGGAACTAGAAGCAGGTAAAAGCTACCAATATCGTTTTTTACTGAGCGACGGTACATGGATAAATGACTGGGCTGCTCAACAATATGTACATGACGCAGCTTTTGGGGTGGAAAACTCACTGATTATTGTTCCTTCTGAAACAATAGTTGAAAAAGTGGCCACTATTGCTAAAAAAGTAAAGGCAGCAGTAGCTCCTAAAGAAGAGACAACCCAACCCAAAAAAGCAACCAAAACCACTAAAGCCAAAAAAGAAAAGGCCGAAGCCGCAGTAAAGGACGACCTTACAAAAATTGAAGGTATCGGAAGCAAAATTGCCCAACTTTTAGAAGCAGAGGGTATTGTAACCTTTGCCGCGTTAGGAAAAGCAACGGGTAAAAAGCTGAAAGCCATTCTGGAAGCTGCCGGTCCGAAGTTCCAGTTACACGACCCTGCTTCATGGCCTAAACAAGCCAAACTGGCCGCAGCTGCAAAATGGGACGAGCTGGCTGCACTGCAGGAAAAACTGATCGGAGGAAAATAAGGATATTATTAAAATAAGAAGTAAATCGATTTCCTTATCGTTTTACTTCTTACTTAGTTGTTTCTATTGCTTTTTAGCGCTATAAAAGTAAATTATCTGGAAGCTGATCAATAACAGAATGCCTACCAGTTGGTGAGAAATAGCTAGTATTAATTTATCCGGGGTCAGGTAATTGACCAATGTCAGTATACCCAACAATACCTGAATCAACGTAACAATCAGGGGCATATTACGCAGTTTATATACTGTAGCGCTTTTAGATTGCTTATAAAGTATTACGGTATACGCCAGTACCAGCAACGTGATAATATAAGCTAAACCACGATGTACGAACTGTATGGCTAACAGGTTGTGCAACAGGCCTCCGTCGCTCATATCCGGGATCAACTGTCCATTTATACTGGGCCAGGTAATAGAAGACTTTGCCGCGTGCGTGCCAGCCATAAAAGCGCCATAAATTAACTGCAGTGTTAACAGTGCAAAAAGAAGCCAGGTAAAATTCCTGACGGTGGGGAGGTGCGCTTTTTTAAAGTCGGGTACAGATAGTTTCATCGCAAACCAAATTACATATACCAGCAACACCAAAGCAGCTATAAAATGAGCAGCCAGCCTGATGTGGCTTACATAAACCAGGTCTGTTCCTACCCCGCTGGCTACCATTATCCAGCCGATGGCTCCCTGTAGTGCGCCTAGCACAAATAAAATAACCATAGGCCACAGCATGCTGCGGTCTATTTTCCTTTTATATATAAAATAAACAAAAGGAACAATAAACACAACTCCCATAAAGCGGGCCCAGTTACGGTGCAGCCATTCCCAGAAATAGATGAACTTAAAATCGTGTAAAGAAAAGTAGTTATGAATGTATTTGTATTGGGCAATCTGTTTATACTTCTCAAAAGCAACATTCCAGTCATGCTCATTCATCGGTGGCAAAGCGCCTAATATAGGTTTCCATTCGGTTATCGACAATCCACTACCCGTAAGCCTGGTTATTCCGCCCAGCAGTACCTGTATAATGATCATGCCCGCTCCTATAAAAAGCCATATAGCCACGGGTCTGTGCTTTTTCAAATCCATAATTGGGCGCAAAATTATAAAACAACAGGCTATTTACAGTAATTATAAACTGAACAGGCTAATTAGTTCCTGTAAGTGAAATTAAAGAGTTAAAAGCCCTTTTGCCCGGGTTTGACTTTTTACCCGTAATTCGAAATACGCCTTTAGGCATAACCCTTTATCTTTGCGCCCTGAATTTGGAAGCCGACAATAAAGCGGTATTGAAAACACAAATCTAAAAATAAATGAAAGCATATACTTTTTTAATCAGATACAGGCTGCCGATTGCCATCATCGTATTACTGGCGGGTATTTTCACCAATTATGCAGCAGGTTTCTGGCCCGCATTCCCCCTGTACCTGATTGCGGCAATCCTGATTTTCAGCCATTTCTTTTTTGGCCCTTTAAGGTTAATACAGGAATACATGGAAAACGGCGATATGGATGGCGCTGAAAAAGTGTTGAACTCTATAAAGTTCCCTAATCTTTTGTACAAGCCCATCCGCTCGGTTTACTATACGCTGAAAGGCAATATCGCCATGAGCAAACAGGATTTTGACAGCGCCGAAACAATGATGAAAAAGGGTTTAGACCTGGGGATGCCTATGAAAGAAGCCGAAGGGGCAAGTATGCTGCAAATGGGCATGCTGGCCATGCAAAAAGGCAATATTAAACAAGGCGAAAGCTATATTCGCCAGGCCATAAGAAAAGGATTACCGGATAAAGAAAATGAAGCCGCCGCTTACCTGCAGATGTGCAGCATTATGATGAACAAGCGCGAGTTCCGTGCAGCGAAAGACTTTTACAGAAAAGCAAAGGCCTGTAACCCTACCACTCCCCAGATAGTAGACCAATTGAAGGAAATTGGCAAGTATATCACCAGGATGCCGGGATAATTACCTTACAATCAAACTCATAAAAAAAGAGATGGTCCTGACTGGCCATCTCTTTTTTATCCGGCATATTACAATCAGGAGTTATCGTCCCATTTTAATCTCAAAGTCTGTTTCCCACTGGTTGGGTTTTACGTTCAGTTTCCGGTCGATATCTACAATTAATTCCGGTTGCCGTCGTTCTCCAAAAAACTGGCCGGCATCCCATTTGAGGTTTTTATTGGTATCGTACAATATCTTCATATCATAATCCCCGGGGTTATATAACTTCAATTCTATGGTCCGGTTTGCCGGTATTGCAAAAGCGTTCAGGGTAGTTTCGCCCTGGTTAATTAATAAAACCGGGTTCCGGCTTAAATCAATATCAACAAAGTTGATCTTTACCTGTCCATAATCATTCAATGATTTGGTTCTGAACTTCAGGGTGTCTTTTCGTACGATCTGCCGGTCAATACTGTCTGATGCAAAATCTTTCTCCAAAACCAGGTAGTAAGTGGTATCAGGCGTCCAGGCCATGTTCATGGTAACCATACGGGCAGTGCTGTCCAGCGTCAGTTTGTATCCTTTTGCCGGGGTTAGCAAGCTGTCCATGCTTAACCTCATCTTAGAAGTATCAAAGGTTTTCAACGGATTTTCAAAGGTCATGGTAAAGGCAGAGAGCAGATCCTGCCTGCCGGCCTCCAGCGTTGTTTTATATTTTAACCGTCTTTCCTTCCTGTCAATTTCATTTTCCCCGGGCTCTGCTTCTTCTTTAGGCTTCTCGGCCTGGTAAGCCCATAACATAACAGGGGCAGGAGGCTCCGGAGCTATTGTAACAACCGAATCGGCAAAAGCAAAGATTTGTTCCCCATTATACAAATAGGAGCCGCCTTCATCCTTCATGGCAAATAACCGGTATTTTCCGGGAGCCAGGTACCGGAAGAAGAAAATCCCGCTGCTGTCAACCGTTGTTACATATCTGGGCCGTTCTTTCATCACTGCACTATCGTCTAAATTACTGTACAGCATTACTGATAATGTAGAATCGGCCTTTCCTGTTCTGGCCATTTTTACCCGGCCACTTAGTTCCATCGAATCTATATAATTACCGGTTGAAACTACGTATAACAGGTCTTTGCCCTTATTCCCTTCGTTTAAATCCTTGATAGCGTTGGCAAAATTGTACACATAGGTTGTGTTGGGTTGCAGGGTATCTTTTATCTTAACGGTTACGGTTCTCAGTTTGCGGCTTACATCCGGCATTATTTTAGGTAACGGAGAAACGATCAGGTTTTTGTAAATGTCATTCAATTCCACATACTCATCAAACTCTATTTTAATTTCCTTTTGCTTAAAATTGAGTGTTTTATTTTCAGGATTCACAGACACAATTACAGGTGGAAGGGAGTCCCTGGCCCCCCCCGAAGGGGGCACCACACTGGCACAACCTGTTTCGGATAACAAAAAAGCAAGGGCTGAAGCCAATACTAAAATAACAGCCAGTAAATTCTTAGCGCGCATATAAAAGCAAACATAAAACGTTTTTAGACAAACTAATTCCCAATTTTTAATTTTTAATTTTCCATTAGCAAGCTCATTTTATCTTTGCAGGATGCAATTTTCGTCCGCGCTGTTAGAATCCGCTGTTAATGAATTTTCACGCCTTCCGGGTATTGGTAAAAAAACGGCTTTGCGCCTGGTGCTGCATTTATTAAAGCAGGATGCCAGCCAGGTTACACAGTTTAGCGAAACTATTGCCCGTATGCGCAACGAAATTCGCTTTTGTAAAAGATGCTGTAATGTGGCTGACGCAGATTTATGCACCATTTGCAGCAATACTTACCGCCAGCAGCAAACGATTTGCGTAGTGGAAACCATCCGTGACGTTATTGCTATTGAAAGCACCCAGCAATTTAATGGCACTTACCATGTTTTGGGAGGTATTATCTCACCTTTGGACGGCGTTGGACCAGACCAGTTAAATATTGACTCCCTGGTAGCGCGTATCGATAAAGAGCACACAGAAGAATTGATTTTTGCACTGAGCCCTAATATACAGGGTGACACTACTATTTATTACGTGCAGAAAAAGCTGAGCGGTAAAAATGTGCGCATTACCACTATTGCAAGAGGCATCGCTTTTGGAGGAGAGCTGGAATATGCCGATGAACTGACCCTGGGACGTAGCCTGCAAAACAGGCTGCCTGTGGAAAAGTATATGAACCGTTAATATTTTATTGCTTAGTGTTCTAATTGAAAACATCTTATAGAAAATAAGACCCTATTTTTGCCAAACCCATTTTTAACAATAATGGTTATTTAAGCATGCGGCATCAGCTTTCAACCTTTCTTCCTGCTTTTTTATTTTTGTTATCCATTACCGCATCTGCTCAAACCAAGCATCAGTTTACCATTCTTTCAGAAAACGACAGCTACCTGTCGGTAAATAACGACGGGTATTATACCAATGGTATCAGTATGGCTTATCAATGGCGTTCAACAATCACCGGTAAAAGAAACCCCGAACGGGTTAACAGCATATCAGCCGGCCAGAATATTTATACTTCCAGATTCTCTGGTGAACTAAAAGCAGAAAGGCTGGACCGGCCCATCGCGGGGTACCTATATGGCAGCTATCATCAGTCCCTCTTCAACCCAAAAGAAAGATTGATAAAATGGGGAGTAACAGCGGGTGTTATTGGCCCTTCTTCATTAGGAGAAGATATGCAGAAACTGGCGCACCGGGTGATGCAAATATATAAGCCTACTTATTGGGAACGGCAGTTGCCCAACTCTTTCGGCGTAAACGTGGATTTTACGTGGTCGCCCCGGTTAGGCCAACCAGAAAAATCATCCAAATGGGATTTTAAGCCCCTGCTTTCGGCTACAGCGGGCAGTATTTTTACTAATGCGGGAATAGGAGGCGCGCTGGTATTCGGAAAATTTAATAAAAACAGCGCCTCCGCTTTTTGGAACAACCACCAGGGCCAAACCAAATCAGAAAGGGAGTTTTTTGCTTATTTGTTCCCGGTAGTGTATTTAAAGGCATATGATGCCACTGTACAGGGTAGTATGTTTAATAATGAACCCAGCCGGATTCCCGGAAAGCTTAATCCGGTTTTTCTTCAGTCAAAGCTGGGCATTACCTATGCAACCAATAAATTGTCTTTCGGCGCTGCTGCTGTTTATGAAAATAAGCAATCCCTTACCCAAAGATCACCACAGCTGTATGGCAGTTTACAGGTAAGCCTTATGTGGTAACACCTGCTTATTGCTGGTTCTTTTCCAAATAAAATTTGGAGAATAAAAAACATGCTTTATTTTTATAGTGTACTAGATGATTAGTACACCAACCAAAGAATATCTTTATATTAAAACTATTCATGTTGCACCTATACCAATTCAAAACAAAACAGACCGTTTACAAGTTGAATGTAATGTATCACAAACCTTTAGAATTAGTTAACAATTAGACTGCTTATCTTCAAACTCCAAAAACTAAAATATTTTGAATAAAAAAATATTGCTGCTTACCTTTCTGCTAGCCAATGTAGTAGCTTACAGCCAACCTGCAAAAATTTATCTGAGCCCTAAAGCTGCCGGGGGAGGCAATCAGTCATTATTTATAGACTCCCTGAAATTTTATCCTCTTGAACAAAATAACGATGTTGAAATTGGAAGATACAACGGCCTTTTCAACACAGACAAATACTTTATTATAACCCGGTATACCGATGCCATTCTGTTTCTGTTTAATAAACAGGGTAAGTTTCTGAAAAAAGTATCGTACAAAAAACTGGGAGAGGGTGCCTACCCAAGGTATGATAAAGCCAAACAACAGTTGAATTTTATCTTCATTAATAAGAACTATCAACTTACAGAGAGAGACCATGTAAAAATAAGGGCTGATTTTGCCAACAAAAAAAACAGAAAGTATTACAAGAAGTTTACGCTCGATTTAAACGACAGCAGCTTTACATTAAAGAAAGCCGAGGTTACCGCTTTCGACATACTGGATGCTTACAACTTAAAGGACGACTACTACTTTACCTATCGTATACACGTAAGCGAAGATTATAAAGATTCGATCGATTATGAAGTAAAAATTTATAAAGACGACAAGTTTGTAAAAGGTTACTTCCCCTATAACAAAAGAAATGATCCGCGATACCTTTACTCCCGCTCGCTGAGTGCAATAACCCTTGAGAGCGGCAAACCAGATACTTTTTATATAACCAGGCCCTTTACCGATACGGTATATTCCTTAGCCAACGATGCGATAGCACCCATGTACCAGATGGTACTACCTATGGAAAACGGCTTACCCAAATCTTTTTTTAATACAGGTTTTAAAAATAAAACGGAGCGCGACAATTTTGAACGTAACAACGGTTGGCTGCTAAGGCAGATATACACAGTATATGAATCTAAAAAATACATGATGGTAACCATTGGCTTTTTAAGTAACTATGGGCGCTATATCTATGATAAAAAAACCACCCGCTCCTATAACCTTGAGAAAATTAAACCTGATAGCCTTACCTACAACCTGCCCGTACTTACAGACGACAGTGGCAACCGCCAGGGTAATAAATTCTACACTATCATCAGCCCCGAACAGCTTAAAAAAGCCTACGAGCTTAAAGCCAAGTCAGCCCCCTTTCCTAAAGAACTGGAAGACTGCTTTAAGGACCCTAAAAAACCCAGCCCGCTAATTGTTGAATATACTTTCAAAACAAACTAATGAGAAAAATTGCTTTACTAACCCTAACCTTTTTCCTTTTTAACCTGGTGGCACGCACACAAAACGGTACTATCAAAGGTATTGTTAAAGACTCTTTAACCGGTGTTGTGCTGGAGTCGGCTACCGTTAGCATTTTTAAAAAAGATTCGTCGTTGGTGAATTACCAGCTTACCGATGGCTATGGCGCATTTGACCTGAATAAGCTGCCGGTAAATTCAGACCTGCTATTACAGGTAACTTATGTGGGGTTCAAAAGCTTTTCAAAAATGCTGAAGCTCGATTCGGCCAGCTATAATACTACTGTTTTACTTACTCCTTCTTTCGACGATTCGTCGAATGTAACGGTAACCGCACATATCCCCATCCGCATGAACGGAGATACCCTCGAGATCAACCCGGCGGCATTTAAAATGGATCCTAACGCCGTGGTGGAGGACCTGCTCACTATGGTACCGGGCGTAACTGTCTGGTCTGACGGAACAATCACAATGAACGGAAGAAAAATACCCAGCGTTCTGGTAGATGGAAAACCTTTTATGGGATCAGACGATGCCCGGCTGGCTACGCAAAATCTTCCCAAAGACGCCATAGACAAAATACAGGTGTACCAGGAAGTGGACAGAACATTGAGACCGGAAGAACGACGTCAAAAAGACTCCCTGCTCACCATGAATATCAAACTAAAGGAAAATAAACAAACCGGCTATTTTGGAAAAGCCGGGATTGGATACGGTACCACCAAACGGTTTGAGAGCGATTTATCCTTTCAGATGTATAACAAGAAAACCTCTTTTGGCATTGGCGGAGGCTACAACAATATCAACAAGAATATTGAAAACCTGAAAGAGATGTTTCAGAACAATACCTATAGAAACTATAATCCCAATTTAAGAAATGTAGGTAATTTTAATACCGAAGGCATCAACCGCTATCATTCCATTGGAGGCGTATTTACCCATAACTTTATTGAAACTACCAACAGCCGGCAAAACGACCGCATCACGGTGAACTATACCAAATCAGGTAACAACAGGTTTCAAACCAATCAAACTTTACAAAACAGAACGGCGCTCGACAATCCACAGTTTATAGAGGATAATGCAATTACAAACGGCGTTAATCATAATCATAACCTGGGCATTAATTATATTAAAACCAATAGCTACAACGACAATTTTACCATAAATGCATCTGCGGGCACATCGGACAATACTAATAATACAACCAGAACAACGGATATAAGGGACACTACATCGAATCTCGTAAGTACCAATAATGTGCAAAGTAACGAGGTTAGAAAGTCTAACAACCAATCTATGTCGCTCAACTACTCCAAGTACAATTACGACAATCCTTTGGCTCAGTTTAATGTAAATCTTAATGTAAGCAATAATAACAATGAATCGGAGCGATACACAAAAAATGATTTCATATCATTTCAAAACAGCGCTAACGATACTTCAACCAACAGGCAGTACCTTAATAATTCGTCTACTCTAAACCTGGGAGCAAACCTGGGATACAATGGGTTAAGAAGGTTATTATTCGGAAGGTTTAATTTTTTTGGTATAGACCTGTCGCTTAACCAGCGAATCAACTATATGAAAAACCAAAGAGATGACAAGGTTTCTGACTTCGATAGCATTGCGGGTAATTATAAGATCAACAATAGGCTTACCAATAATAATCTTAATGAAAAAATAGAATACACACCCTCACTGCGGTTGGGTAAATCCATTTATAAATGGTCGGATATCTATTCGCGCAGCTTTTATGCGAATGTAAGCCTGAACCAGGATTTTAAGCAAGACAACAATACCTCTTCGTTGGCGGTACGCAACCTGTCAAGATCCTTTTCGTTTTTCCGGTACGATGTGAACCTGTCACATAACTATAACAGGCGGGACAATTTTTCTTATAACGTAAGTGTGGGTTATAACAAGAACTTCGAATATGCGCAGATAGACCAATTGCGTACTATTACAGACAGTGCAGAGGTATTTAATGTTCGGATAGGAAATCCTTTTCTGAAAAACAGGGTCAACCACAGCTATAACTTTTACGGCAACTTCAATAGTCAGCAACCTAAGTCCCCCTATGCTTTTAACGGAGGCGTAAATGGTAATTATGTAAAGTCGCTAAATCCGGTAGCGGACAGTTTGATCAACGATCCTTCAGGTAAAAGAACCTACTATTACATTAATGCATCGCAGAGCGAATCATATTATTTGGGATATAATCTCAATATATCCAGGAGGATTAAAAAAAGCAGCATCCAGCTAATGTACAGCGGATCTTATAATAATAACCGGAATCCGAATTACATCGATAATGTTTTCTCAATGTCCAATAGCTCGGGGCTCACTAATAATATCAACCTGATGCTGTCGCTGAAAAATAATATGGTGATTGTAAATCTTGGTAAAATGCTCAATAATTACCAGTCAACGCAGTCTGGCGCCGGGCTTTCGTCCTCCAAAAACCGCTCAGATATTTCCCGCTTGGGTCTTACTTTAAACCTACCCAAAGGGTATGCGGTCAGCTCTACGCTGGATCACACCAAAAATACGGGATTGAAAGACCCCATCGTTCTATGGAACGCTTTTGCAACCTGCCGGATCTTAAAAAACCAGCAGGGAGAATTAAAATTCTCGGCGATGGATATTTTGAAACAGTTCCAGAACATCAGCAACACTTCCGATTCGTTTGGTACTACAACCCGCATCAGTAATGGGTTGCAACAATATTTTATGCTCACGTTCTCCTATTACCCAAGAAAGTTTGGTAAGGCAGAAATTAAAAAGAAGGAAGTGCAGGAAATATGGTAGTTATTCCTGCTTAGCCAGCTTTTCGGAGTTTTCGGCAAATTGCAGGTTGTCTATAAACTCTTGTATTTCCCCGTTCATCACCGCATCCAGGTTGTAGGAAGTGAAGTTAATACGATGGTCTGTTACACGGCCCTGCGGATAATTATAGGTCCTGATCTTGGCGCTTCTGTCTCCCGAGCTCACCAGGCTCTTTCTGTGCCGGGAAATTTCTTCCTCCTGTTTCCGTACTTCCTCTTCATATAATTTGGTACGGAGCATTTGCATGGCTTTTTCCCGGTTGCCCAACTGGGTACGTTCTGTCTGGCAAATCACCACTGTTCCTGTTGGAATATGCGTCAGCATTACCTTGGTTTCCACTTTGTTTACGTTCTGTCCACCTGCGCCCCCGCTTCGTGCGGTTTCCATCTTCACGTCGCTTTCGCGTAGCTCAAAATCAATTTCTTCTGCTTCAGGCATAACCGCAACTGTTGCGGCAGAAGTGTGCACACGACCCTGCGTTTCTGTATCGGGTACACGTTGCACCCGGTGTACGCCACTTTCAAACTTTAAAGTTCCGTATACATCATCTCCTCTCACTTCAAGTTGTACCTCTTTGTATCCTCCCACAGTACCTTCACTTTCACTGAGCACCGCCGTTTTAAAGCCTCTTCGCTCACAATACTTTACATACATTCTTAAAAGATCCCCCGCAAAAATGCTGGCCTCATCTCCACCGGTTCCCGCCCGTATTTCCATAATCACTTCCTTGCCATCCTGCGGATCTTTAGGACGCACCATCTGGCGGATCTTCGCTTCCATAGCCTCTTTACGTTCCTGCAAATCAGCCGTTTCCAGCTTGGCTAACTCGCGCAATTCCTCATCATCGCCATTTAACGCTTCCTTATTAAAGTCAATATCATCCAGCAGTGTTGTATACTCCTTATACGCGTGTACAATCTTTTCCAGTCCGCGGTATTCCTTACTTGTAGCGGCAAATTTTTTATTATCGCTTACAATTTCAGGGTTAGTTAAGGCCACGCCCAGTTGATCGTATTTAGCCTTTATAGCTTCCAGTTTATCTAACATATAATAATTCCCTGCATTTTTTTATTTAATATTTAGCCGTAAGAACTCCCGTAACATTTTCCATTATACATCGGGAAATTAAGAATGAAAAATTTTACTACCCGTTTCTCTTACTTTTACAAGGCGCTAGCGCCCCTACCGCACAAATCTGTTCGGGCCGGCAAAGTTAAATCATTTTACAAGATGCATTTTAAGAAGTTACAGGCTGATTTATTATTCGATGGTTACCATTTTTTGGAAAATAAAGTTTTAGTGCTGACGGAAAATGGGGTAGTGGAGGATATTATCGAACCGGATCAGGCAGGAACTGATGTTGAAACCGTAGGAGGTATGTTGTTGCCGGGATTTATTAATTGCCACTGCCACCTGGAACTAAGCCATTTACAAGGTCATATTGAAGAAAATACCGGCCTGCCTGATTTCGTAAGACAGGTTGTGCAAAAAAGAAATTTTTCTGAAGCAGACATTCTTGCGGCTATTGAAACAGCCGAGGCGTCCATGCTCCGGAACGGGATAGTAGCTGTTGGCGATATCAGCAATACGCTGCATAGCCTTGCGCAAAAGCAAAAAAAAAATATCTACTACCATAATTTTATTGAGGCCATGGGTTTTAACCCGCAACTAGCCGACCCCAGCTTTACTGCGTATCAGCTTATTTACAACCAGTTTGCAGCACAGTTTGGACCCCGCCAAGTATCTATTACACCTCATGCCCCATATTCAGTGTCGCAACCTTTGTGGCAGAAAATAATCGCCCATGATGCCAATGGCTTATTATCTATACACAACCAGGAAACCCTGGAAGAAACTTTATGGTTTCAGCAAAAAACGGGAGGCTTCACCCATATGTTTAAGGCGATGGGTTTGAATACAGACAGCTTTATCCCGTCGGGCAAAACCAGCCTGCAAACATATTTTCACCATTTTTTGCCACAGCAACAGGTTTTACTGGTACATAATGTATATACTACAGAAGAAGATATTGCCTTTATACACGAAACCGGCAACAAGGTGTTCTGGTGCTTATGTCCTAACGCCAATCATTATATCAACCGCACGCTGCCCAACCTGGCTATGTTTATTAAAAATAACGCCTCTCTAGTGCTGGGAACCGATAGCCTGGCCTCCAATCACCAGCTAAGTATTTGGGAAGAAATACAAACGTTGCGGAAAGCATATGAGGATGTACCGCTGGCATCGATGCTTCAATGGGCTACCAGCAACGGGGCAAAAGCTTTAAAAATAGATGCACAATATGGGAGTTTTGAAAAAGGCAAACAACCGGGAGTTGTGCAGGTGCTGGATAATACGGTACGCAGCATTTATTAATTATGCCCCTCATGGTGAGATTTGGTTAAAATGTTTTGAAACAGGAACTTTGCCATCCCTGAAAAGGAGTGATTAAACATACAGCCGGCGCTGTGCAGAGTTGCCTGCTATAAGAGATAGCGCGCCGGCTACACAAAGTATTGAAGAGCGTACATGGTAAAAGCAAAAATTAAAAGAGGATACAGGATAGCCCGTTATGTGGCTTATAAAGAAACGCTGATCGACCGGAGAGAACATTTCTGGTCTTTTTTAGGTGCTTTTTTCGGAATAGGCATTATTGCGCTTTTACAGACAAAGCTTTCAGAAAGCGACAATTTATTCCTGATCGGCTCTTTTGGAGCATCTTCCGTTTTAATTTACGGGAGCATTCAAAGTCCCCTGGCCCAACCCCGGAATCTGATCGGGGGCCATGTGATATCTGCTTTATTAGGAGTAACCATTGCCAAAATATGCCCGCCTGTTATATGGCTGACAGCCCCCCTGGCGGTAGCCTTTTCCATTATAGCAATGCAGATCTCCAAAACCTTGCATCCACCCGGCGGGGCAACGGCATTGATTGCAGTAATCGGATCTGAAAAAGTAAAAGCTTTAGGTTACTGGTATGTACTGTCGCCCGTTTTAACCGGCGGGCTCCTATTGCTGTTGGTAGCGCTTATATTTAATAACCTCACCCCTAACAGGAAATATCCGACGGATGGCCGGTTTTCGCGCACATTTAAATGGGTAACAGCCCCAACAAGAAACGCAATCAATCAAATAGGCAAAAAGCGCAGGAATAGAAAAGGCAATATTATCTCATAATTTCTTTTAGTATGGGCAGCGTTCTCAGGTTACCAAAGTCCTGTACATGCAAGCTGTAATAAACTTCCATCATATCCAGTATGCTACGCCTGGCTTCTGCATTGGCATCAATTTCGCGCAGTTCTGAAGGTTGCCTTACCTGCAAAAGCTCTGCTAATATCGATGCATATTTTTTTTCCAGGCTTAAATGGTGAAAAAAAGATCCATTAATAAAAACGCCTTCCTTAACATCAAATACAAAGTCATCAGACAAGTCAAGATCGGGACCGATGCCCTGCGGCAAAAAACCTAAAAAATGGGTAAGCTGAACGGCAAAAAAAACCGGGAAATTAGCCATCGTCTTGTCGTCGCAGCCATCCAGCGCCAGAAAGCAATCTTCTGCAAATGCAAACAGACCGTAATTATCTTCAGGCTGCTTCAGGCATTTGCTCAACAGCTCTACCATATAAGAGGCCACTCCGTTTTTAATTACATCCGTGAAAATCTGCTGATATACCGTTGCAAACCTGTACTCCCTGATGCGATTGAGCTGCTTAAATTCATTATGGTATACTTCCATATCCAATATAGCCGCCGGCTGAAAAAAGCCTGTACGGGAACCGCCCCTTTTAGAAGAGCTGCGGATACCGTTTAGCAAATAAGATTGTAAACCAAACAACTCCGTATATATTGATGCCACAATACTGGTTTCCCCGTACTTAATATTACGAAGTACAATACCTTTTGTTTTATGTATTTTGTCGGTCAATTACCAATAATAAAACTGCAAGGTAAATTTAAATAGCTATGCTGGCAAAGAATTGCCCGGCCGCTATCTTTTATATCTCCTAAAAAAACTATGCGTTGGCATTGTTTTTTCTTTTCTTTGCCGATATCGCAACAAAAATTGTAGGCTACAAACAGTTTGGGAATTAAACATCGTCTAAAAAAAGAATAAATAAAGTTATATGTGGGAAAAGCTGGGTAAGGCAATTATTAAATACAGGTTCGTTCTTTTAATACTTTTAACGGCAGTTACCGCACTTTTTGCCTATTGGGGCAGTAAAGCAGAACTAGGATATGAGTTCACCCGTGCTATTCCTACAGATCACCCCGTTAATATTGCTTATCAGGAATTTAAAAAGAAATACGGGCAGGACGGTAATCTTATGGTTGTTGGAGTGCAAACCGACCAATTTTTTACTGAAAAAGTTTTCAATCCCTATATTTCTCTTCAAAACAACCTTAAAAAAATACCAGGGGTTATTGATATTATCGCCATCCCTGGCGCTGTAAACCTTGTAAAAGATTCGGCATCTGAAAAATTGCAGGCAAAAAAAATATTTGCCCCTGCACCACTGAGCCAGGTGCAAATTGATGAGGGCGCCGCCAGTTTCTTAAACCTGCCTTTTTATAACGGGTTACTATATAATGCCGAAACCAGGGCTTACCTGATGGGCTTAAGCATGGACCCCGAAATTATTAATTCTAAAAAGCGAGATGCCACTATCAACGAGGTGACCGCGCAAATTGCGAATTTTGAAAAAGCCGCTAATGTGGAAGTAAAATTAAGCGGGCTTCCCTATATACGCACCGTACTGGCCACACGCATTGCTAACGAAATGCGTTATTTCCTAACGGCGTCTATCCTTCTTTCAGCTATTATATTATTGCTCTTCTTCAGGTCAGTAAGCTCCATGTTGTTGTCTTTAGGTGTGGTGATCATTGGCGTTCTTTTCTGCTTGGGTACCATACATATAATGGGCTATAAAATCACCCTGTTAACCGCTTTAATACCACCATTAATTGTAGTGATTGGTATTCCTAACTGTATTTACTTTTTGAATAAATACCATACCAGCTGGAAAAAGCAAGCGAAAGCAGGAGAGGCTATACCCGTTCAGCAAAAGAAAAGAAACGCTATTATAGATATGGTGAGCCGCATGGGCATTGTGACCTTGTTTTGCAACCTGGCAGCTGCCATTGGGTTTGCTGTTTTTGCATTAACGAAGAGCGCTATCTTAAAGGAGTTTGGAGCGGTGGCTGGTATTAATATCATGCTGTTGTTCTTCATATCCCTGATACTGATCCCCATTGTACTGTACTTTTTGCCTGCTCCAAAGGAAAAGCATACCAAATACCTGAATAATGCAAGGCTGAACCGTTGGCTAGACCGTTTGGAAAAATGGTCGTTAGCGCATAGAAAATTGATATACATAGTTACGGCTATCCTGGTGATCATAGCTACAGCGGGCACTTTCAGGTTGCAAAGCAATGCTTATATGGTAGACGATGTGCCTAAAACAGATAAAATTTATACCGACCTCAAATTTTTCGAAAAGAATTTTAAAGGTGTAATGCCTTTGGAGATTGTGATAGATACGAAAAAGAAATTCGGGGTTACCCGCAACTTTAAGAATCTTGTAAAGATCGATTCCTTCACACAATATCTGGCCTCCAGACCGGAAATTGCACGCCCCTTAAGCCTTGTAGAAGGTTTAAAGTTTGCCAAACAGGCATTTTATGACGGCGATAGCAGCAATTATTCTATGCCATCCGAGTTTGATTTACCCGGACTGGCTCAATACCTGAACATGAAAACCGGCAGCCCGGGCAACAGCAATGTCGGTGACGACTCCTTTACCAAACTGGTTTCCCGCTTTATGGACAGTACCAAACAAGAAGCCAGGTTAAGTGTAAATATGGCCGATGTGGGCACCCATGCATTACCCGGCCTTTTATCGGGCATTGAAAAAAAAGCCAATGAGCTCTTCCCGAAAGATCAATACAATGTATCCCTCACTGGCAGCAGCATTGCTTTTCTTGAAGGAGGACGTTTTATCATTAATGGCTTGAAGGAGAGCATTTTTTGGGCATTTCTTTTAATAGCACTTTGTATGCTGTACCTGTTTAAGTCTTTTCGCATCCTGCTTTGTTCATTAATTCCTAATATTATTCCGCTGGTTATTACAGCGGGCATTATGGGTTGGGCAGGAGTGCCGCTTAAGCCCAGCACCGTACTTATTTTTAGTGTAGCCCTGGGTATAGCCATTGACATTACCATCCGGTTTCTGGTTAATTACAAGCAGGAACTGACCTATCATGATAATGACGTAAAAAGCACCGTGATACAAACAATACATAGTACCGGCATCAGTATTATTTATACTTCGATGGTGTTAATTGCGGGCTTCGTGATTTTTTGCTTCAGCGGATTTGGAGGTACGGAAGCATTAGGCTGGTTGACATCTATAACATTGGTAACCGCTACTGTTACCAATCTTATTCTACTCCCTGCCTTACTCATTAGCTTTTGTGGGAAAAAGAATAAAAAGTAATCTGCTTTTCCAGTAAACCATTTTGGGTGCATCCGCGTAAAAAATGGCGTAAAAGGCGCAGGCAATTTAAAGATGCTGAATTAATACAACCCGGATCGCTAGCCGGGTTGTGATTATGTTAATCTTATGCGAGCTTGACTTCATAATCTCTCATAGAAGACATAAAGCCACGATATCGGAGCTTATCTTGTTCAATCAGTTTTTTTAAACGCCAGTTAAGAAACGAATCACAAATTCCTTCCCTGATGTTTTTTTCATTCATATGGCCTAGTGCTTTTCCAACAATTCTGACTGCAGCCTGATATCGTTTCGTACAATGAACCAGTATATTCGCATCATAAAAATCAATTTCGCTTCCTGAAACAGGAGCTTCCTCCTTCGCTATTCTCAAACAGGAGTGGTCTTTACTTAACTTTTCCCAAAGCATTTGCAGTTTGGAAAATTCCTGCGGCTTCATTAAGCTAAAGTTCGTATATAGTTCTGCAACCTGGTCTATGGAAGTTTCATTCAAAGACTTGGGATAAACAAACGATCCGATGCGGCGGGTAACCGAAGCGTTTAAAAAATCGATGGTTAGAAACCGGGAATAATCGGGTATCTGCAGAAAATACAGCAGTCTTGATACGGAAAGAATTTCGTTCACATCTGATCCGGCCCACAAATAAATTTGGTCATAATGATTAATATTATCTTTCAATCTATCCAATAATTCACTATCTGAAGCGGCAATATTGGCTATTTCATTCGCCGGAAATGGCTGATAAACCCTGGCCAGCCAGCTTATCCTGTTTTCCTTTCCTCTTTGTGTGTCCAGATCTGAAATCGGTCCGATTGCCAGGTTGTCCTGCAAGCAAGCCAATTCACTTTTGTTCGCATCGTACACTTTGCTGTATTGAATGGCTGCCCTGGCCTGCACGCCAAATACAATATGAAGATTGGTGGAAGACATGTGCTGACGTTTGTTTGGACTAAAAAAAACAGGTTGATGAGAATTCTCACCAACCTGCACTTATTCATCTGATTTTTTTTAAAAACCTCTGCTGCCGGTTGCCTGGTATTTCTGCAGGTTAGAGCACTGGGCGGCCGCTTCCTGGTCTACCAAAACATAGAAAGTAGGCACCTTCTTGGTCAACCAATCGTCTAGCGCCCTTTGCTTTTTCGTTTCAAGTGCCATGCTGGCGATTTTGTTATAATCGTCATTCAGGTTCATTTTATGCGGCTCTGTTTTTGACTTCAGGTATAAAATTCTCACCCCCTGTTTGCCCTGCTCGTTGGTGAAGGTTAAAGGTTGAGAGTATTCGCCCGGCTTTAAAGTTGCCAAAGCCTGCACCATATCTTTATCAGGCAACTGATCGATATGTACATAAGTAGATCCATCCTGGCCTAAAACAAAAGGTCCGTAACTTTTAACAGCCTCATCTTCGCTATACTTATAGGCCGCATCTTTAAAGCTTATTTTTCCCGAAACAATTTCGTTCCTTACCGAATCCAGCTTAACCTTGGCGGCATCTAATTCTGTTTTTGTTACCGGGGGTATCCTTAATATCATCCGTACTTTGGCGTTATCCCCGCGCCGGCTTTCCGACTGTATTAAAAAGTAGCCGAACTTATTGGACTTTACCGGCATTGATAACTCTCCTGCTTTCAGCCTGAATGCCGTAGATAAGAATACAGGATCTAACTGATCTTTATCATTCCTGTTCACCTCGTACGCGCCACCTCTTTCCCGGCTACCCGGATCTTCCGAATATTTTTTGGCAGCTGCCTCGAAGCTCAAAGCGCCCGATTCTATCTGCTTCCGATAGTTCATCATCTCATTGTAAATATACTCTTCCACTTCTTTAGCAGCTTTGGGATATACATTGATCTGGCCGATCTCTAATTCTGACTCTAAAAAAGGAACGCTATCTGAAGGTACTCTTTCAAAAAAAGCTTTTACTTCTGTGGGTGTAATGTGTACGTTCTCCACTATTTTCTGCCTCATTCGCTGGGCCAGCATTTGCTCTTTGATCATATGCCTGGAGTCGTCTTTCAGCTGGAAAATAGTTTTGCCGGCAACATCCTCTACTGCCTGCTCACTACCAAACTGCATCACCCAGCCACGTACCCTCATATCCAGGTTCGCTTCCACTTCATCATCACTTACCGGCAATGAGTCGCGCTCCGCCTGTAATGCCAGGATTTTTGATATTAAAGATTGCTCAAGTATGGAGCAGGCGGCTCCTTCGGGCAGCTGATCGCCGTTACGGGCAGCATCTGATATAGCGTTCTGTATATCTGATTGTAAAATAATCCTGTCCCCGACAGCTCCCAAAATTTTATCAACCACTACCTTTTGTGACTGGCCCTGCGCAAAAGCAGTTACGCCAACGGCCACAGAAAATAAACCAGCTAGAAAATATTTGATCATAACTCAAAATTAGTCAGCATCCATGCATAGACGAAGCTGATTCGCGCATTTAACAAAAGTTTGTTTAAGAAAATGTAAATGGGGAATAGCTAGTAGCCGGTAGGTGAAGCTATATTCTATTTCCCTACCTACTACTCACCACTCCCCATTTGTTATTACAATGTTCTCTTTATTTCTTCCAGTTCGTAAGACTCTACGATATCTCCTACCTTAATATCCGTGTAATTTTTGATAGTAAGACCACACTCCATACCTGTCAGCACTTCTTTCGCGTCATCTTTAAAGCGTTTTAAAGAGCCCAGTTCTGCTACAGCATTTTCACCAATCGGATAAATCACAATACCGTCGCGTATCAATCTTACCTTGTTATCACGCTTGATCTTTCCATCTAACACCACACAACCGGCTACGGTAGCTTTATCAAATTTAAATACCTCTCTTACTTCCACATTAGCGGTAATCTTCTCTTTCACCGTTGGCTCCATCATACCCTCCATCGCGCTCTTCACCTCATCAATAGCCTGGTAAATTACCGAGTACATCTTAATTTCAATACCCGCGTTATCCGCCAGTCTGGAAGCCTGGGAAGAAGGCCGCACGTTAAATGCAATTACAATTGCATCAGAAGCTTCTGCCAGTACAATATCACTTTCGTTGATCTGGCCTACACCTTTGTGTATTACATTCACCAGTATCTCTTCTGTAGAAAGTTTCTGTAATGAATCGCTCAGGGCTTCTACCGAACCGTCCACATCACCTTTAATGATAATGTTCAATTCTTTAAAGTTACCCAATGCCAAACGGCGTCCGATCTCGTCGAGTGTAATATGCTTTTTGGTACGCATTCCCTGCTCGCGCAGTATCTGTGCCCTGCGATTGGCAATGTCTTTAGCTTCCGACTCATCCTCATACACTTTAAACTTCTCACCCGCCTGCGGAGCACCATTTAAACCTAATATCACTGCTGGAGCAGAGGGTCCGGCTGCATCCTGCCTTTTATTACGCTCGTTGAACATGGCTTTTACACGGCCAAAATACTGACCGCTCACTACCAGGTCGCCTTGTTTCAAGGTACCATTCTCTACCAGCAGCGTGGCCACAAATCCTCTTCCTTTATCAAGCGAAGCTTCGATAATGGTACCGGTTGCTTCTCTTTCAGGGTTTGCTTTCAATTCCAGCAACTCTGCTTCGAGCAATATTTTTTCCAGTAATTTATCGATGTTCAATCCCTGTTTGGCAGAAAGTTCCTGGCTTTGGAATTTACCACCCCATTCTTCCACAAGAATATTCATTTGAGACAGCTGTTCGTATATCCTTGTTGGATTAGCGCCGTCTTTATCGATTTTGTTAATCGCAAATATCATAGGTACACCTGCTGCCTGGGCGTGGCTGATGGCCTCCTTGGTTTGAGGCATCACCGCATCATCGGCGGCAACCACTATTACTGCAATATCGGTAACCTTGGCACCACGCGCACGCATAGCGGTAAAGGCCTCGTGACCCGGTGTATCCAGGAAGGTAATTTCCCGGCCTTCGCCTACCTGCACCCTGTAAGCCCCTATGTGCTGTGTAATACCGCCGGCCTCGCCGGCTACTACATTGGCATTACGGATGTAGTCAAGTAAGGATGTTTTACCATGGTCTACGTGCCCCATGATGGTTACAATAGGACTACGTGGTTTCAGGCTTTCTGCATCATCTTCATCTTCCTCATCATCCTCCATCTCCATTTGCTTTTCCATGTCGATGAACTCTACATCATATCCAAATTCACTTGCCACCAGCTCAATTACTTCCGCATCCAATCGCTGGTTAATAGACACCATGATGCCTAATCCCATACACTTGCTGATCACATCAGCAAAGCTTACATCCATCAGGCTGGCCAATTCGCTTACACTAATAAATTCAGTTACCTGTAATTTATTGTCGCCGGCTTCCACATTCATTGCATCTTCAGCCTCGTTCCTCTTATCCCTGCGCGCTTTGGCTCTCATGGCTTTCTGCTTATTACCGCCGCCGCTGAGTTTAGCCTGTGTTTCGCGTATTTTGTCCTGGATGGCCTTTTCGTCAATTTGTTTTTCCTCTCTCGGGTGCTGATGATGTCTTCTGTCTCCGCCCCTGAAACCGCCGCCACCGGCATTATTATTATTGTTACGCTGATCTCTGTTGCCACCACCTTGCTGGAACGGTTTTTTTGCTGCCGGATCGGGCTTTACTTCCTTCTTCTCGATAGGAATGCGCTTGCGTTTTCTTTTCTCATCACGCTTCGGCCTTGTATCACTGTCTACCGGCAATTCAATTTTGCCCAAAATTTTGGGACCTTCAATTCTTTCGGCCTTTATTTTAGTGATTTCGGGCTCTGGCTCTGCTACAGGCGTTGGCGTAGGAGTTGGCTCTGGCTTAACAGGCGCCGGCTCCTCCTGCTTTTTCTCCTGAACAGGCTCCTGCACGGGTACTTCTTTTTCAGCAACAGGTTTTTGCTCAGCCACAACAGGTGCCGGCGGAGTAGTTGTTGCCTTTTTAGGTCTTGTTGACTTTTCAAGAGCGGAAAGATCGATCTTATCTAAAATTTTCGGCCCCTCAATTTCAGGCGCTCCGATCTTAATCACATTGCTTTCTTTTTCCTGCTCTTTAACGGCTTCTGGTTTGGGCTCTGTAACCGGTGGTTGTGCCACTGGCTCTTTTTGCGGCTCAGGCTGAGGTTCCGGCTCAGGCTGAGGCTGAGGTTCGGGCTCCTGCCGTACTTCAACTTCGGGCGCGGCTTCTGCAACAGGCGGCGTTTCAATAACAGGCTCTGCTTTAGCCGGCTCTTTCTTTTGTACCAGTTCTTCTTCTTCCTTGCGTTTTTTAGCCTCGTTGCCAACCCCTTTGGGAAGATCAACCTGGCTGCTTTTTAACTTGGCAGCTTTATCGCTCTGAAATCCTTGTTGCAGCGCCGCGTACATGGCTTCGCTTAGCTTTGAAGACGGCTTCAGGTCGTCTTTAGCAAAGCCTTTGCCAACAAGAAAGTCAACGAGCGTATCCTGCCCAATGTTAAATTCTTTTGCTGCTTGTAATAATCTTGGAAGTTTGATTTCTGACATATAAAATTTTCTCTCCAATTGCCCTCCCAGGCAATTTTTAATTTACCATTCTCACAAATATTGGTTCCCTTCCGGGCTATTCTCTTTCTAATTCCTCCTGCAATATTCTCCTTATATCTTCTACAGTTTCTTTTTCCAAATCGGCTCTTTTTTCCAGCTCAAACGGCGACATTCTCATTACGCTACGGGCTGTGTCACAACCAATTTTTTTCAACGCATCAATTACCCATCCGTCAATCTCATCGCTAAACTCTTCCAGGTCCACATCAAATTCTTCCTCCTCGTCTTCACTGTCTCTGTACACATCCAGTTCATATCCGGTAAGTTCAGAAGCCAGCTTAATGTTAGCGCCGCGCTTACCTATAGCCAATGATACCTGGTCTGGTTTTAAATAAATGCTGGCGTGCTTACCTTCCGAGTCTACACTCATACTGGTTATTTTTGCCGGGGTAAGCGATCTTTGAATTAAGAGCTGGATATTGCTGGTCCAGTTAATAACATCAATATTTTCGTTTTTCAATTCTCTTACAATACCATGTATCCGGCTACCTTTCATACCTACGCAGGCACCTACCGGATCAATCCTGTCATCGTAAGATTCAACTGCTACTTTGGCTCTTTCTCCCGGCTCGCGAACAATTTTCTTAATCGTGATTAAACCGTCGAATATTTCCGGCACCTCAATTTCCAACAATTTGGCCAGAAAATCAGGGGAAGTTCTTGATAAAATAATTACAGGGTTATTATTTTTAAGATCTACACGGGTTACTACTGCCCTAATGTTTTCACCTTTTTTAAAATAATCCTGTGGTATTTGCTCGCTTTTAGGAAGAATTAATTCATTTCCTTCTTCATCTAATAACAGAATTTCTTTTTTCCATACCTGGTACACCTCGGCACTGATGATCTCACCAATTCTATCCTCATATTTTTTGGCCAGCACATTCTTTTTCAGATCGCTGATACGGCCTGCCAAAGTTTGCTTGGCGGCCAGAATAGCGCGGCGGCCAAAGTCGATCAAATCAATTTCTTCGTACAAATCTTCCCCTACCTCATAATCCGGTTCCAGTTTTATAGCCTCAGAATAAGCAACCTGCGTCAATGGATCTTCTACTTCTCCATCTTCCACAATAGTGCGGTGGCGTACAATTTCAAGGTCACCCTTCTCTGCATTTACGATTACATCAAAATTGTCATCGCTGCCATACTTTTTACGAAGCAGTGTTTTAAAAACATCTTCCACTACTTTCATCATCGTAGGCCTGTCGATATTTTCCGCGTCTTTAAAATCCTGAAACGCCTCTATAAGATTAATACTTGCCATAGCAATTCATAATTTAAGTATTGCGTTTTACCGGTTTGGGTAAAACATATTTAAAATTTAATTTGAATTTGAGTTGATTTTATATCGCTGAAAGCAATAGTGTGTTGCACTATTTCTGCCTTTTTGCCCCGCCCCGCTGATCCATTCGGACGTATTTTTCCAACCGTTTCCTCTACCACAATACCAGCTTCATCTACCGCAGTAAGCTGGCCTTCTACTTTTTGTCCTTCCAGCAGTGTTACTTCTACAAACCGGTTCAGGTTTTTTATATATTGGCGATGCATTTTTAAAGGCTCACCCAATCCTGCAGAAGACACTTCAAGAGAAAAATCACCTTCGGGGAAAATGGCTGCTTCTTCGAGTTCTTTATAAAGCGCACGGTTATATTTAACCAGATCATCAATACCCACCCCATGGTCACCATCAATAAATACTTTGATATTGTTGGTGGGTTTTATCTTTACCTCTACCAAAAAATGCTCAGGATTTGCGGCCAATATATCCTGAATTTCGTTCTCAACCCTTTGAATTACAGCTTCCATGTTGTGTATGCCGGTAAAATAAATAAGGGAACGCCACCGTTCCCTTTTCTCAAAATCTTGCGCAAAGTTAAGATTTTTTTATTAAAAATGTTACGTTAACTTTAAATTAATTATTGACGGGTAACGGTTAAAACATTTTGCCTGAATGACCGTTTACCTAAGTAAACAAAGTTTTTATAATGAGCGCAATTGGTTTTATTCTTTTGGTTATTTTTTTATGGGTCTTTTACAACCTGTTTGTAAAAGTGATCTGGCCCGTTTATAAAACCACCAGCCACTTAAAAAAACAATTTAAGAGTATGGCCGAGCAGCGCGAGGCTCAAAACCCTGCTGCAGCTCCTGAAAAAGAAGCCGCCCCCAAAGAAAAAGTAGGCGAGTATATCGAATTTGAAGAGGTAAAATAAGAGGGCTTTAGCTGGAATGATCCTGTACGATAAGCCATTTCCCGTTTATCCTTTTAATGATCAGGGTATAATGCCCTTGTAAATTGCCGATTGTACGCGTAAGATGCCATTTTCCAATTACGTTATAGACCTGGTCTGATAAAAACTCGATCCTGATGATCGTAAACTGCAGCCGGCCCATAGCTGTCTTGTCGGGATAGCCTTTCCTGTAATTGTCGAGTGTATGCTGCCAACCGTAGGTAACGCCGTTCTTCCCAACAAAAACCAGGGAGTCGCTTTTCCAGTACGTTTGCATAAAAGCATTAAGATCTCCCTTGTTCCAGGCTTCTGTTTGTTTTTCAAGTATCTGCCTTATTGCTGCGTCCTGATTCGATTGTGCAAACCCGGTAATACTAAAAAAGCCCAACAGGATAGCCGGAAGAAGGCGTTTCATAAACTGTATTTTTATTGAAAGATACACTGTTTGGATCAATAATGATCATGGTTACAATCTGTGTCATGCGCATGATTGTGTACCCGGCAGAACCTGTAATTAATAATATGGGCCGATACAATAAAAATAACAGCCGGAATTAACAGAACGGTATGATAGTTCAGGAATATCTGCTTCAGCACCAGAAATGCGATGCCGATTGAAAAAAGTACCAGGGGCGACTTATTATGGTGATGCCACCTGTAACCATGCCATAATGCATAGCATCCAATTACAAATGCCAGTACGATCATGCCTATTTCAAAAGCCAGGTTCTCAATAATATTAACCCCAAACATAGGCAGCGCTGCCAGAAATAGCGGAAGAACTGCACAATGAATAGCGCATAATATAGAGGTGGTAATACCCAGCGCGTCCCAATTAATTCTGTTTCTCATTCAGTGCAAAGGTAAAAAAAAGCAACAATGTTGCAAATATTTATTTGAAGTAAATTTTCAGCCTGGCTGAATACCTTACTTTACAGCCTGTAGATTTTTGTTACCAGTTTTTTTAATTCCTCTATCTGAAGCGGTTTTTTCAGCAGCCTTACCACATTCCGGTCAGATTCAGCCCTGACAATATCTCTCAGATCGTCGGTTGAAGACAGCATAATGATGTGGCTTTTTTGTTTGAACTCCTGGGGAAATGTATTGTACCGCTCTAAAAATTCAAACCCATCCATTTCCGGCATTTGAATATCAAGAAATATAAGATGGGGGAAGATCTCGGGATTATTCAGGTTTTCGGCTAAAAAATCCAGCGCGGTTTCGGCGGAAGAAAAACAGAGAATTTGTTTAAAAAGCTTGGTATGGCTGGCTATACCCGAATTGATACGCAAATCGAATGAGCTGTCGTCAACGATAATGAGTAAGTTGGGTGTTTGTAGTTCTGCCGCCATTATAAGATTTCGCGTTATTATAAGTTGAACCTATAATTCGTTGGGAATACGTAATGTAAATTTGGTTCCGGAGTTCACCACAGATTCCACGGAGATCTTTCCGTCTAGCTTGGCCAAAGCTTCTCTGACAATAAAAAGTCCGAGCCCGGTTCCCTTTTGATTATGAATTCTAAAGAATTGGTTGAATATTTTATTCAGGTGGTCGTTTAGTATACCCAGGCCGTTATCAGTAATAGTGATGATGGCATCTAAACGATTCACCTTTACATCTATCCGAATAAGTTTGTTTTCCTCATCGGGATTTTGGTACTTTATTGCGTTGGAGATAAGATTTCCAATGATAATCTCAATACGGAAAACATCCCCTACGAATTTCTCTGCCTGGTCGATATTAACCTCGAACTTTATCTTGTCTTCTACATTATTGGCCAGCTTATGCACAACAATCAGTTCACTAACCAGTTTTTGAAAGTCTACTTCCTCCTTTATCGTACTATACCGGCTGTTCTTATAATACTGTAATGTGCTGGTAATGTTATAATCCAGCCGGGCACAGCAATCTTCTATCAGCCCCCAGTATTCATGTCCTTTTTCTGATTCGTGATAAACATTGTCGAGCTTTGCCAGGTTAATCACACCCAATGCCGAGGCCAGCGGAGCTCTCAGTTCATGCGAAATGCTATAAATAAACCGGTTGAGCTCATCATTTGTTTTTTCCAGTTCTTCTACTTTGTCTTTTAATTCGCGCCTGGTTTTAAAAACATCGTAGGCGTTCTGAATACCATTGTTGAGCTCAATTTCGTTCCATGGCTTTGTAATGTAACGGTAGATATCTCCTTCGTTTATGGCATCGGCCAGCGCTCCGATGTCTGTGTAGCCGGTAAGCAATATCCTGATAGGTTCGGGATATAGTTTTTTAATCCTCTTAAACAATTCCACCCCCGTCATCTCCGGCATACGCTGATCAGATATCACAACGTGAACTTCCGTCTGCGACAAGATATCAAGAGCCCCGGCCCCGGAGTTGGCGGTATATATCTCATACAATCGTCTAAAATTTGCCTTAAAAGAGCTCAGGTTATTCTCTTCGTCGTCAACATATAAAACTTTAATAACGGTCATAAAAAGACATTGAAAGCTCTCAAGCTAAATATTTTATGGGTAAAGTTATGATAAATTCTGCACCATCGCCAAAATTTGATACCACTTCTATGGTACCATTATGGCTGTCGATAATACCTTTTACAATGGACATTCCAAGCCCCGTACCCTGCCCTACGGGCTTGGTAGTATAGAAGGGTTCGAAAATCTTTTCGCGCACACTATCCTTGATTCCGGTACCATTATCCTTGATAGAAACCTTTACATGGCCATCTTCGGAAGTGGTTTGAATTGTAAGAATACCGGTACCGGGGCTGTAAGACTGACGTTCGACTATAGATTGCAGTCCGTTAGTAATAATATTCATAAATACCTGGTTGATTTTTCCCGGGGTACATTCTATTTCCGGGATGTTACCAAACTCTTTATTCAAAATAAAATCGGTAGGAAAAGAATTTTTAACCAGCATCAATGTTGACTGCAAGCCATCATTCAGGTTAGCATATTTTATATTGGCTTCATCGATCCTCGCAAAATTTTTAAGATTGCTTACAATTTCGGCAGTTCGGTGGGCGCCATCTTTTATTCCCGTTAACAGGGTTTTGATTTCTTCATTGATATAATCAAGATCAATTTGCCTCTTGTACGCCTCAATGCTTTTAAATTGCTCCTCTACATCTTTAGACGTATCTATTTCTTCATACTTTTTAATTACGCTCAACAGGTCAGATACATCTAATTCCAGCGGTTTAATATTGGATGTAACGAAATTAATCGGGTTGTTGATCTCATGAGCGATGCCTGCAGTTAACTGGCCCAGCGACACCATTTTTTCTGATTCAACCAGTTGACTTTGTGCGCTTTTCAGCTGAGACAGGGTGTTATTAAGATTCTCGTTTGCATCTTCCAGCTCCTGTGTACGTTCATGAACCTGCCGCTCCAAAATAATATTCTGGTCTTTTACCAGCCGCTCATTTTCAAGGGAAACCCTCAACGCTTCTTTCCTTGCAAGCTCCTGGTTGCGGCGGTAAGTATTGATCCTGTCTGCCAGCGCCAGCGACAGCAGCACCGCTTCTGCTGCAGATCCTATTTGGAGCGCATAAAAAGTGAGATAATTGTAGGGCAGTATGCCCACATTTCTTAAAACAAACACAATTACGCTGCACAAAAAGATAGACCAGGCGATCAACAAGGTTTTTGCGCCGTGGATTTTCTTGATTGCCAGGAAAGAACAGATACCCAATACATAGAATGCAGTACAGAACGCTGTTAGCTGAACAGCAATCTGGGCGCCTCTGAACATTCCCATCAACCCCAGAATCAATGAAATAACATAGAGCCCTTCAAACAGGAAAATACCCCTGTTAAACCGCCTCGATACGCTTTTCAAATTCAAAAAATTCCGTATAAATTCTAAAGCGGCGATCCCGTTAAAAAACGGTATCAGGAAGGCTGCATAATTATTTAACGTGGGTGTATTAGGCCAAAGGAATCGGAAAGTATAACCTTGCAGCTGGGCTTGCTGAACGCCTACAATAACCATGTACAGCACATAATAAAAATAACTGATTTCCTTGGTGGAGAAGTACAGGAATAAGTTGTACAGCACCATTACCAGTATCAGCCCAATGTATAGCCCGAATATCAGGTCGTTCGTTGCAATTTTTTCGAAGGTTTTTTCCACATGCCCTACCGTAACCGGTACCAGCAATTGTTCGGCTGCTCTTACCCTTAAAAAAAAGACTTTTTGTTCGCCCTTACTTACCTGCGCATCAAACATATATGTTTGATAATTATATTTACGACTGGCAAATGGCTGTGTCTCCGTGAGCTTTATTGAATCAAAGCTGCCAGATGTTGCGGATTTGGAATACAGAACGGCGTCGTCGATGGTTGCGTGTTCCAGGTTAATCACTAAGTTCGGATCGTCGGTTTCGTTCTGAATAATAAATTTCACCCAGAAAGAAGACGATGAAATAAAAAAGCCCGGTACTTCTGACGGACTTTTTAAAAATGAGGCAACTGCCACTTCGTTAACAGATAACGTGCTTTTTTTATCTTCCAGGTATTGTATATGATCTTGAGTAATACTGTACAGGGCTTTATCGCTGGTAATGCGCACCGGTACCTGCCCATACAAGCCCAGGCCCGCCGATAAAATACAAATAAGAAAAAAATAAATACGCATCAGGGTGCTTATACTTTTAATAAATAGTCCACCAGAAGTTCTCCTTTAGGCCCGGTTTCTGTTATGCGATGCTGTACCGGATGCTCGTATAGCTCGAAAATCTTTTTCCGTTCCTTTTCATCTGCATTAATAAGTGTTTTACTATCATTAATCACCATGGCTGTTGCAACAAAATCGTCTTTAGGGTAAAAAAAGTTGCCCTTATCGCCCAGCGAGGTTTCAATAAGGCCGCCAATTCTCTTCCCGATCCTCACGGTAACCGGAGCACAAAGGAAAAATATTTTTTCTACATTTAGCTGCATAGCCACTACCACTCCCACACGTGCCATGAAAATGCTGCCGATGCCCAGGCCGGCTACCTCCATAGAATTCCAAAGACCACATATTTCCGAAGTTCCGGGCGAGGCCTGCTGATGAATGGTGGGGTCGTATTGGCCGATAGCGGATTCGATGGGAAGGGGAAACTGCCCGTCAGCTACCTGAACGCGGGCGCCCCCATAAATTTTTTCGCGGTCAAGGCTTTCTGCTACCACCACATAAGTATTTTCATGATGCATCCAGCTCGTATTGCTCGAGGTAACTTTGGCAACCCCGAAATGGGCTTCCAGAAGACGCCTGTGTCCTTCAATAAACTTGAGGCAGGTTTCGGGGTCTGTTGTGGCTTTAAAGGCCCTGATAGCTACTTCCACTAAGCGCGTTATTTAATTAATTCCTTAAAATCGACATAATATCTTCCGGAACTATTAGTTTCTGACAGCAAGATCCTTCTGCAGGTGTCAGTAACCATTGCACCTCCCAGCACCACTGAGGAAGCCAGCTGCGGCCAGGTGTTGATACTTTTCCCCATTTCACTTAGCGAGTATTTCATTCTGTCAGAAAGAGCTGACAGGTTTACCATTGCATCCAGCATCGGTAATTTTTCCTGGCTTGTAAGGTTTTTCAATTTTGTAAAATCGATGCCTTCTTCATTCAGATTGCCATGAAAAAGAGGGCGTTCGGGCTCCAGATCGAAACGTTCAACATCTAGCATCCCCCTGTCATTGGTATCCATAACTACGGGAATGCCTTTTTCCCTGGCTTTAATTCTGCTTATTATTTTTACATCAATGCTATCGCATTCTTCTATAAGGATATTTATCCTGCCAGGGCCTTCGCCTAAAAAGGCATCTATATTATCTTCGGTGATACCATCGGTAAAGCAGGTCACCTTCAGATAGGGATCCAGCTCGGCTATTTTCTGGGCAGTAATAACTGCTTTTGAAGCGCCCAGGTTGTACACGTTGCAGTTGCTTAACCGGTTCATATTGCATAGCTCAACAGTATCAAAATCAGCCAGCACCAGCTCCCCGCAGATACGTTCTGTGGCTATCGTCATGGCAATAGATTGACCTACAGACAAGCCAATAATACCCAGCTTTTTCCGTCTTAAAACCTCTAGCTCTTCCGGCTTAATTTTATAGAGATTCCGGCTGGTTCTTACTTTTATAAACTCTTCCTCGTCAAGCAAATGCACCAGCTTTTGCGACCACGGGTAGTATACCCAAACACCGTATTCGTCAGGGTCTTTACCAGCCAGGTGCGCTTCAATCTGCACCTTATATTCTTCGGCGCTCAGCTGTTTTTGAGGATTATTTATTTTTACTAATTCTGATAATTGACTTTCAATAGTATCGTATATTTGTATAGAGGGTGTTTGAGACAAAAGCTCCCTTAGTTTCTCTTGTCTGCCGCTCTCTGCCAATCTGTAATATACTGGTTTGTAATGGCTGTTGTATTGTTCAGAAGCGTGATAGCCTAAAAGCATGGTTTTGTTTTGATGATTTAGCAGGATATAAATATAGAACAGAATTTTAACAATATATAGTTTTTATATGACCGAAGACAATATTTATAAGAATATCTTGTATGTCGATGATGAAATACATAACCTGAACTCTTTTCGTGCAGTATTCAGAAGATCTTACAATGTCTTTACGGCTTCTTCCGCCAAAGAGGGTAAAACAATATTGGATGAAAACACGATACACCTGATTATAACAGATCAAAGAATGCCGGAAACAACCGGGATTGAATTCCTGGAATCTATTATTAAAGATCATCCGGCAATACCAAGAATTTTGTTAACGGGCTATACAGATATTAATGCGGTTATCGACGCGATCAATAAGGGGTCTGTTTATAAATATGTTCAAAAACCCTGGTCGGAGGATGAGCTTCGCGAAACTATAGAAAATGCTTTAAAAATCTATACTAATAGCAAGAATAAAGAGCAACTCACAGAAAAATTGATTACAACTAACGAACAGCTGGAGTTTTTATTACGCCAGAATTTGCTTTCCTGAGTTTATTTTCCGGGCATCTTCTCTTTTTTTAAGATTTTTAAAAGCGCTGCTTCGAGCGCGGGGGAATGATTGTTATCTTTTTGTAAGGTGTCGGGCCCGATGTATTTCATAAGCCGCCTGTCTTCATACATATTTAAAACAAGCGGGTGTATATAATGGCTTTTGCAAACAGTTCTTGTATTACCTAAATTTTTAGCTACGCAATCGATAGCGGCAATCGTATTCCGCTTCATTTCCGCCTGGGTTTCAAATCCGCCTATTTTAGCCAGCTGCCCTATGCAGTCAACCGTACCGGTCCAGGTTCTGAAATCCTTACTGGTAAACTCTCCGCCTGATATCTCTTTTATATAGTCGTTAACATCGCCGCTGTTAATACTATGCCTGTTGCCGGATTCGTCTATATATTGAAATAATTCCTTACCCGGAATTTCCTTACATTGTTTTATAATTTTCGCCAGGCGCGTGCTTTTCAGCGAAATATTCTGATACACACCTTTTTTGCCCCTGAAACTAAACTGAACTTTGTTACCGTTTATTTTAATATGCTGGTCTTTTAGAGTGGAGAGGCCAAACGATCCATACAGCTTTTCATATATATTATTACCTACACGAATGCCTGTTTTATCCATCACGCTTACAACGGCAGCCAGCACCTTTTGCCGGGAAAGCTCGCGGCCGGATAAATGAAGCGAAAGCTTTTTACGGATACCTTTTAAAGCCTGACCAAACTGAAGCAACCGGTAAAATTTTGTTTCCTTGCGCAGTGCGTTCCAGAGAGGATGGTAACGGTACTGCTTCCTGCCCCTCGCATCTACTCCTGTACATTGCAGGTGCCCGTTTTCCTGGCTGCAAATCCATACATTTTGCCAGGCTGGCGGTATCACCAGGCTGCGGATACGGGAAAGTGTTTCACTATCGGTAACCTTTTTACCCCCTCTTTTATAGATAAAAGACCGCCCGTACTTAACCCGTACTATACCATCGCAGCTATCGCTTACATAGGTAAGGCGCACTATTTTAGCACTTTTCCTGGCATCGTTTAAGGCATCCACCAGCTTTTGTGGAGATATATTTACTACTGTATCAGCCGCTTCTATCTGCATTGAATTAGCTATAGAAAAAAAGATGCCAATTCAATGCACCCGCCGTCAGGCTACGGCCAGCTTGTTGTACTTGTTTTTGTATTCGATAGGCGTAAGACCGGTTATTTTTTTAAAGGTCGTTCTGAAAGCTTTAGTATCGGTATAGCCTACATCATACATTACTTCGTTGATATTTTTGCGACTGCTTTCGAAGCTTTTTTTTGCTGCTTCTATTTTCACCCGTTGTATATATTCTAATACCGAATTATTAGTGGCCTGCTTGAAGCGGCGTTCCAGGCTCCGGCGGCCCAGGGCCACAAATGCAGCAATATCATCTATCGTCAGGCGCTCTTCAATGTTCTTTTCAATATAATCCTGCGCCTTTTTCACTTCTTCGTCGTTATGATTTTTCTGGGCAGTAAACATCGCAAATGCCGACTGGCTGCTGCGGTCGATATCAATGGCAAAATATTTGGAAACCAGGATGGCTGTTTGCCGGTCGGTATATTTTTCTACCAGGTGCAACAATAGATTCCAATAGGAGGTAGCCCCGCCACTGGTATAAATGCGGTTCTGCTCTGTAACAATAGAACCGTCCTGCAGTATTACTTCCGGAAACATTTCCCTGAACGCGTTCGTATATCCCCAGTGAGTGCTGCATTTTTTGCCATTCAGCAGCCCGGTAGAGGCGAGCAAAAAAGCGCCAACACATAAAGAAGCAATTTCAGCACCCTCCTTATACTGCCAGTTGAGCCATTCTATCATTTTAGTATTTGCGTTTACCGCTTTTTCCATATCGCCGAAAAGTGCAGGTGCAATAACGAGATCGGCTACACCGGTTTCTTCCAGTAGCAGATCGGGTGTTGCAGAAAACTGGTTACCGCTAAATGGCACCTGCCTCCTGGCGCCTACCAGTTTTATATTAAAAACCGGCTCTTTGCCGCTTACCTGCAAAAATTCGTTTACGGTATTGAAGCAGTATTGCGGGTCAGCCACAGCCTGCAAAACTGCATGTTCGGGCACTAAAATATAGATCGTTTTCATGCTAAAAATTTAGTCCATCGCTTACTTCCGGTCAACCTGCCGGGAATAGGATATGGAAAATTAGCATTATTTGAGCGATTCCCGAAAGGGCTACTTTAAAAACTTTCCTATGACAGGTAATTGGGCAAATTCACGTTTTTCAACACGCAGAATAAATAAAAAGTATAGCAGGAAAAGTAGGGTTGCAGCCGCATAGTTTACCCATGATATAGGGAACTGCGCTTTCACATAATAATGAATTACATAACAAAACACAGCTATAACTATATAAGCAATCAGTTTATTTTTAGCATACGGTATGCGGTAGTTCTTTTGTCCCCATATATAAGAAACGATCATCATAATGCCATAACAGGCAAAAGTGGCCCATGCACAGGCAATATAGCTGTATGTGGGTATAAAAAGATAATTGATCAGCAAGGTAACCGCAGCTCCTATAAGTGTAATATAGGCCCCGGCAATTGTTTTATTGCCCAGCTTATACCAGATGCTTAGGTTATAATAAATACCCAGGAACATGTTGGCCAGCAATAATACAGGCACCACTTTAAGGCCTACCCACATAGAATGATCAGTGATAAAATATTTCCACAGGTCAACATAAAGCATCACAAACAGAAACATCAGGCAAAGCGTGATCACAAAAAACTTCATTACTCGTGCATAAGTGCGCGGTGCATTTTCGCTGGTAGACTGCTTGAAGAAAAAAGGCTCGGCGCCCATGCGGAAAGCCTGAACCGATAAACTTATTAACAAAGAAAGCTTGTAGCAGGCTGAATAAATGCCCACCTCGGCTTTTGCAGCATTTTCGGAGGAAACGGGAGCCCACCAACCCAGCATAATCCGGTCAAACGTTTCGTTGATCATACCGGCAAAGCCTGCAACCATAATAGGAAGCCCATATAGCACCATTTGACGCCATACCAGTTTATCAAACTTAAAGTTAAACCCAAAGAATTCTTTTGATAACAGCAGTAGCGTTAAAATGCTTTGAATAAGGTTTGCCACAAAAACATAACCTACCAGCCAATCCTTATCGAACAGAAATGCGATGAGGCTGTCGGGCTTTTCTTTAGCTATCTGGGGACAGATACTTAAAAAAAAGTAAAGGACGCCCATATTGATGAGGATGCCGGATATTTTGATAAAGGCAAATTTCCGGGGCTTTCCATCCAGCCGGAGTTTAGCAAAAGGAATGGTGCTCAAGGCATCAAAAAATATAATTCCTGACGCAAGCAATACATATTCAGGATGGGCTTCTACCATTAAAATCCGGGCAAGCGGTACATGAAACCCTATCAGCAGCATACATAGCAACAGCGACGAAGAAAGAAGAGATATACTGGATGTATTGAAAACCGTCTTTTTATCCTGCACCTGTGTAAATCTGAAGAAAGCGGTTTCCATTCCATAAGTGAATATTACATTCATGAATGGAATATAGGAGTAGATCAGAGACTGTTCTCCATACCACACCTTGCCCAACATCAGAATGAGATAGGGTGTCAGCAGGTAATTAATAAACCTTGCTGCTATAGAACTTGCTCCATACCAAATAGTTTGTCCTGCCAGTTTCTTAATGCCGCTCAACGATAAAAAATTATTCGTGCAAATTTAAAGTACTTAAAATAAAACGGCGAGTTAATATACCTTTGCCGCAGATCATTCATCTAACTCAAATACATTTTATGTTTAAGCAACTGGCAATAATAGCAGGATTGGGACTGTTGGCAACGGATATTTCGGCGCAGGCATTCGAAGGAAAGGTAAAAAACGGGAAAGCTGAAGAACCCGCCCTGGTAATGGTGTACAATTACCCTGAAACGATCGTGGAAAATGCGCTTATTGCCAAATTTGCTGATAAGCAACTAACCGGCACGCTCACCAAAGAGTCGTTCAGGCTATACCCCGATGTTGTGGTGGATGAGATCAGTAAAAGTAAACTGGATTATTATTTCAAACTGGAGGGGAATGGTAAAAAAACGGATCCCAAAACAACGGTTTATTTGATAATGCACGGATCGGGAGATATAGAAGGCGCATCGGAGCTTTCGAACCGCGGCAAATCTTTCCTGGAAAAAATGGCCGACAACGTGAAACGTAGCAGCGATATAATGGAAATAAGAAAACAGGAAGCTATATTGGTAGATGAAGAAAACGCGCTTTCTGACCTGCAGAAAGTTCAAAAAGACCTGGAGGAGCAACTACAGGCAAACAAAGCAAAGCAGGAAGCCCAGCAAAAAATAATATCATCCCAAAAAATGCTGCTGGAAGATCTTAAAGCAAAGGTAAATTAGTTTACGGCTTTTAACGTACCATTCAGATACTTCAGATAGTACAGTTTTTTATTTTCGTAGTGGCTTATTTTCCCATTCAGGTAATCGGGCTGTATGTCCATATCAAAGAAGGTGCGGTACTCTGATCCGGCCAGCTTTTTATTAATATCCTTACCATAACGATTCAATAAGTGACCGAACCGGTAGGTGAGCCCGTACCCCCTGAAAACCAGGTCGCTGGGAGATGCATACATTTTCTTGCTGTAGTAAGTGGTAATAGACCGGCTGGCAGCGTCTGTTTTAGGGTTAAAAAAAGGCGTGCTATAAATAATTTCCACTCCTTTATACTCACTCTTTCCAAGACCGATATTTTCCCAGGTAGGCATTCCTATCACGGTTAGCGATGCAAAATTTTTGATGTTGGCAGCCAGTTGCTTCAACACTTTACTTCCAAACTCGGTATCCAATGAACCTACCACGTATAAACCCGCCTGGGTGGGCTGCGTAGTTGTACCCAGGGCTTTTAGCGCTACCTCATCGTTCACCTCCTGAAAACGGAGCTTTACAGAATCCTTGTAGTATTTGTTTAATGTTTCCAATACAGAACGGATATAGGGATCGGAACTGGTTTTGCGGGTAATTACCGTTACCTGGCGGCCTGCGTAATTCTTTTTCATGTAGTTGTACAAACCTTCCAGCTGCGTTTGTATAGTGGGGTTCAGCACAACAAAGTACGGATTGTCGGTAGCATTGGCATCGTTTGGTACGGTTGCGTTCAATACTGTTATTTTCTTATCTGCCCCCAGCCTTGCCAGAGTGGTAAGATCGGCCAGGCTGCAGTTGGCGATAATCAGCTCTACACCGTCGGCAGCGCATTTACTAAACTGCTGCTCAAGCGTTTCCCGCGTTGACTTTGAATCATATACATACACATCCAGCGGTATATTTAAAGCGTTGAGCGAGTCGATAGCCAACGCCGCCCCATGGTAAAATTCCAGCCCGTTTATGGAAGATTTGGGAAAGCTTTTACCAGAGTACCTGTAGCTGCCTACATTATCGAAAGCCTCGTCGATGTAAAGCGGTGTAAAAATCGCCAGCTTATGCCTTGAACCGTTGGTAACAACAGGCTGCGCGAAAACTGAAAAAACTACAACAAGAGTTAACAGACTTAGAAGCGTTTTCTTCATGGTAAGGTTTATTTATTTACCGGCCTCAAACACCATCTTATGCACCTGGCTTACAGGATATAAGACAGTGAAGCCGCTTTTACCGGCCCGGCCCATGTACAGGTATCACACTGGGGACCAAAAAACTGCAATCCCGCAATACCAACAAGCACATTCATGTTGTTACTCCCACTCAATAGTTGCGGGAGGCTTACTGCTTATATCATACACTACGCGATTGATACCACGTACATTATTAATGATTTCGTTACTCACATCTGCCAGGAAATCGTAGGGTAAATGTGCCCAATCGGCGGTCATTCCATCCACGCTTGTCACGGCGCGCAAAGCTACCGTAAACTCATAAGTACGCTCATCGCCCATTACGCCCACGCTTTTTACCGGTAACAAGATCGTTCCAGCCTGCCAAACCGTTGCATAAAGCCCCGTTTCTTTTAGAGCATTAGTGTAAATATGATCTGCTTCCTGCAATAATCGCACCTTTTCTTCGGTTACTTCTCCCAATATCCGAATAGCAAGGCCGGGACCAGGGAAAGGATGGCGATCTATAAGATTTGCCGGGATGCCCAGCTCACGCCCTACTTTTCTAACTTCATCTTTAAACAGGTAGCGTAGTGGCTCTACCAGCTCCATTTTCATAGTAGCCGGCAACCCGCCAACATTATGGTGCGATTTAATGGTTACAGAAGGCCCGTGCACCGACACACTTTCAATCACATCCGGATAAATGGTACCCTGCCCTAATAATTCTATATCTTCCAGCTTGGCAGCTTCCTGCTGAAACACCTCAATAAATAAGCGGCCAATAATTTTTCTTTTTGCTTCAGGATCAGGATTATCTTTCAGTTCGTCGTAAAACATCTTGCTGGCATTAACCCCTGTAACATTCAGGCCCAACTGTTTATACGTTTCCAGCACATCTTCAAACTCATTCTTGCGCAACACCCCGTTATCCACAAATATGCCATGCAATTTGTCGCCGATAGCCTTATGAATTAAAGTGGCAGCCACGGTACTGTCTACACCCCCGCTTAAAGCCATGATAACCTGGCGATCGCCAATTTGTTGTTTAAGTGCTGCTACAGTATCGGTAATAAAGTGGGCTGGCGTCCAATCCTGGGCACAGCCGCAGATGTTTACCAGGAAGTTCTTTAAGATCTGCTTTCCTTCGGTGCTGTGGTATACTTCCGGGTGAAACTGCAGCCCATATAAAGGGTTATTTCCCTGCTTATGGCTGAAAGCTGCCACAGGGATGCTGTCGGTAGTAGCCAGAACTTCGAACCCTTCGGGAAGCTCCAGAATACTGTCGCCGTGGCTCATCCACACCTGGCTTTTTACACTCACCCCATGCATCAGCACATCCGTTTCGTCGCTCACCGACATAGACGCACGGCCATATTCACGCTTGCTGCTTTTTTCAACCCGGCCACCATAGGTTTTGGCCGTAAGTTGCGCCCCATAGCAAATACCCAGTACCGGCAGCTCTTTTACTATATCTTTTACGCCAATAACGGGTGCATTTGGGTCGTTTACCGAAAACGGAGAGCCTGAAAGAATAATTCCTTTTAAATTGCTATCGATTTCGAATGGTTTTGAGTAGGGTATGATTTCGCAGTAAACATTGGCTTCACGTACTGCCCTTGCGATAAGCTGGGTATATTGAGAGCCAAAATCGAGAATAAGTATCCTTTCCGTCATAGTGCGGCGAAGGTAATATTAATTTGAGATTCCAACCCGATCAACCGAGGCAAGTTTTCAATTTAGATTTGATTTTAATAAATAATAAATATCTTAACACCTATTCGATAACTAATTAAACAGAAGATATGAAATACTTAGGCTTAATATTACTAACAGCTTTTGCAATAGGTTCCTGCAATATTATCGACAGTGAACGTATTAAAGGCAATGGCAATATCATTTCAAAAACTTATAATCTTAAAGATTTTTCAAATCTCGACCTTGGATCAAGCATGGACGTTTATATTACACAATCTGCCGATTACAGTGTAAAAATAGAAACCGATGAAAATCTTTTTGCGCATCTTGACGTGCGGGTGCATGATGGCAATACACTGGAAGTTGATGTAAAAGATAATTTTAATTTAGACGCCAGCGGCGATGTGAAAGTTTATATATCGGCGCCCTCTCTGGATAAAGTAGATCTTTCAGGTGCTGCACAATTACATACGGAGGGTAAGTTTGCGCAGGATAAAAAGATAGTATTCGACTTATCCGGTGCATCCAGCGGAAATATTTCGGTAAGGGCTCCGCTGGTTGAGCTGGAAGCTTCCGGCGCCAGCACTTTAACGGTAGATGGCGAGTGCAAAGATGTAAAAGCCGGCGCTTCCGGCGCTTCTACCATTAACGCTTTTGATCTGAAATCCGAAAATGCAGATGTGGAGGCTTCCGGGGCAAGTACCGTACGTGTTTTTAGCAGCCTGAAACTGAATGCCAGGTCGCATGGCGCCAGCTCTGTTAAATACAAGGGCAATCCGCAGGTTACACAGGATGTGAGTGGGGCGAGCAGTGTAGGAAAGGAGTAAGACGACAACAGCGAATAGATACTGCTAAGCGCAGTATGAATGCAATATTATTTTTTATCAGAATGGCCCAGGCTCATGCTTGGGTTTATTTTATCCCGCAGGAGTTGTTTTAGTTCTTTAACCTCTATAAAACCTCCGTTAGTTTTCCGATCAAAAACCAATTGCCTGTCTACATAAATGGTAAATACCCCGCTGATATTGCCGGGCTTCAGGGTAACGGCTTCTACAAAATCAGTAAAAGTAGTTAAAAACTCCTGTGCCATATAGGCAGCCCGCAGCATCCAGCCACATTTGGGGCAGTACTCTATAGTAATAGTTGGTTTCATGATGTAAGTATCGAAAGCAAAAAAAGAAATGGTAAAGCTGGCGCTTTTAAAAAGCTCTTAACCACACTTCCGTTTGTTATACGCACCCCTGCTATATAAATAAAAGGCTGATATGTTGACGAGAATTCCTGATCAACATATCAACCAGTGAACTAACAAATTACTTCCTGCTATAATTCGGCGCTTCTCTTGTTACAATTACATCATGCGGATGACTCTCGTTCATTCCGGCATTTGTAATACGAACGAACTGCGCTTTCTTCAGGTCGGCAATGCTTTTAGCCCCGCAATATCCCATACCGGCACGTAAACCGCCTACATATTGATAAATCACTTCTTTTAAAGAACCTTTATATGCCACGCGGCCTTCAATACCTTCCGGTACAAATTTCTTTACATCATCTTCCGGGTCCTGGAAATAACGATCGCTGCTACCGGTAGCCATCGCACCTAAAGATCCCATACCACGGTAAGCCTTAAATTTACGGCCTTCAAAAATAATAGTTTCACCAGGGCTTTCTTCGGTACCGGCAAATACACTTCCCATCATTACACAGTCTGCTCCTGCAGCCAGGGCTTTAACCATATCACCTGTATAACGGATACCCCCATCAGCGATCAACGGAATTCCTTTTTTAGAAAGACTTTTGGCGGCTTCCATAATGGCGCTTAACTGAGGCATCCCTGCACCGGCTACAATACGCGTGGTGCAAATAGAACCCGGGCCAATCCCTACTTTTACTGCATCTGCGCCTGCTTCAGCTAAAGCAAGCGCTCCGGCTGCCGTACCTACATTACCTGCAATTACATTTAATTTTTTGAAGTTCTTTTTCACTTTTTTCAGGGCGTCGATAACGCCCTTTGTATGCCCATGTGCGCTATCCAATACCACCAGGTCAACTCCTACTGCGGTTAATGCACTGATACGATCCAACACATCGGCTGTAATGCCAATACCCGCGCCCACTAATAATCTTCCAAAAGAGTCTTTAATAGCGTTAGGAAAGCTGGTTACCTGTAAAATATCCCGGTAAGTGATTAATCCCACCAATTTACCCTGCTTGTCTACTACAGGTAGTTTTTCAATTTTGTGCCGGCGTAAAATGGTTTCGGCTTTTTTCAAATCTGTACCCGCAGGCGCTGTAACCAGGTTTTCGCTGGTCATCACTTCTTTTACCTTCCTGGCCGGATCCTGTTCAAAGCGCAGATCACGATTGGTAAGAATTCCTTTTAGTTTATGATTACCATCAATAATAGGTATACCCCCTATCTTATTTTCTTTCATCAGCCTTAAAGCATCGCCAATAGTTTCGTCTTCCAAAAGCGTAAGCGGGTCTAAAATCAAACCGCTTTCACTTCTTTTTACTTTACGCACATGAGCGGCCTGCTGCTCAATACTCATATTCTTATGCAATATGCCTAACCCGCCTTCGCGCGCCATAGCTATTGCCAGGGCCGCTTCGGTAACTGTATCCATAGCTGCCGATAAAACGGGGGTATTTAATGTAATATCTTTGGTAAGCCGGGTACGTATGTCAACATCTCTTGGTAATACTTCGCTGTAAGCCGGTACCAATAGTACATCGTCAAACGTTAAACCTTCTAATGCTATTTTGGGGGAATTTGCAGTTGCTGCAGAATTATTTCTTGTTGCCATGTGCAAAATTAAGGGAATGACAATGAACTGTAAAATCGAAAATAAAGAATGCCTGTTATTCAACCGGCACACAACCTTATATCCCCTAATTTTGTTTGTTTGTCAGTCGCTTGTACGCGACGGGCATTTGTCAGGCGTTTGTCCATCTTTTATATAGGCTTTATATTCTCGAACATCTAACCTACATTTGCCGGATAACAACGTGTTGATCCACTCTTTTAAGAGTAAAACCTTTAGCATGCAAAGAGATTTAGAAAACAGAAAGCCCAAAGCTACCATCCTTTTTATTTTTGGTGGTAGTGGCGACCTTAACCAACGCAAACTAACTCCTGCCCTCTTCAATTTATGTATAGATGGGCTGATGCCGGAAAAATTTGCCATTATTGGCACTGGCAGAACGGATTATAGTAACGAGAAGTTCAGAGATCATTTACTGGGGGGTATTAAAGAATTTTCACGCCGTAAAGAAAATCCACCCGGCAGCTGGGAAGCTTTTTCTGAGCATATTTCTTATTTACGAATGGATGTGGACCAACCGGCGTCGTATGAGCCAATTAAAGAAATGATCGCCCAATACGAAGCGGAGTGGGGCAATGCGGCGGAAGTCATCTTTTACCTGGCCGTAGCGCCACAACTGGTTCCGGAAATTACCACCAACCTGCATGGCTTGCAGTTAGAAAAATCGAAAGACTGCATGCGTATTGTAGTAGAAAAACCTTTTGGGCACGACCTCAAGAGCTCCAGGGAGCTGAATAAACTGCTCACTGATATGTTTGACGAAAGCCAGATATATCGTATCGACCATTACTTAGGAAAAGATACGGTGCAGAATATCCTGGCACTTCGTTTTGCCAACGCCCTGTTTGAGCCTTTATGGAATAGTAATTATATTGACCATGTACAGATTACGGCCTCCGAAACTGTAGGCGTAGAAGATCGTGGGGGCTACTATGAGCGCTCAGGAGCATTGCGCGATATGGTACAGAACCATATTTTACAATTACTCTGCATGGTGGCCATGGAAGCACCGGTATCTTTTAATGCCGATGAGATCCGCAACAAAAAATCGGATGTATTGAACGCGATTCGTAAGATCAAAAAAGAAGATGTGCAGAAATACGCCGTTCGTGGACAGTACTCCCAGGGATGGATGCAGGGCAAAGAAGAAAAAGCTTATCGTGACGAAAAGGGAGTCAATCCCAATTCAGGTGTAGAAACATTTGCTGCAGTAAAGTTTTATGTAGACAACTGGCGTTGGCAGGGAGTACCTTTTTACGTTCGTACCGGTAAATTCCTGAAAGAAAAAACCACGCTGATCACGATACAGTTTAAAGAAGGACCCAAATACGCTTTCCCGGCAGAAGCATCTGAAACCTGGCGTTCCAACAGGCTCACTATTAGTATTCAACCTGAAATGGATATCCGCCTGAGATTCCAGGCAAAGCGCCCCGGACAAACCATGTCATTGAATCCAGTAAACATGGTATTCAGCTACAATGAAACTTTCCAGGAACCTCAACCCGAAGCATATGAAACCCTGCTGCTGGACGCAATGATGGGTAACCCCACCCAGTTTATGCGTGGCGACCAGGTAGAAATTGCATGGGAAGTAATAGAACCGATTCTGGAAGCCTGGGAAAAGCGACCACCGGTAGATTTTCCCAACTATGCGCCCGGAAGCTGGGGACCTGAAGACGCAGAAGCTCTGATTGCCAAAGACGGCAGAAACTGGATCACCTTACCTCCGGGAAAGAAAGAACATTAATATTTTACTTTCCAGCATATATAAAATGGCAGCAACTTATTAATATTGCTGCCATTTTTATTTATCTCAGCGTGCCATATATCAATACTTTATAAAACGCCATCACCCAATATTTTAACAAAATAGCTTTGCGGTTCATCTGTAACTTAGTCGTCTAAACTACTACCGATGAGACATTTTGCTTTCCTTTTTGTATTGATATCCGTATCGCTATGCCTTAATGCACAAACCAGCCAGCAACAAAAAAATATGATCGCTTTCGCAAAGCTGTATGGCTATGTGAAATATTTTCATCCTTCAGACGAAGCAGCAGCTTTAGATTGGGACCGGTTTGCTATTTATGGAGCGGGTAAAGTTCTTCAGGCACCTTCTGATGCCGAACTTACCTCCACTTTACAAAAGCTCTTTCATCCATTTGCACCCTCCGTTCAAATCGGCAAAAATCCCGTTTTCAAAAAAAGCCTGATTACCCCTGCTGATAAAAACTACTACAAACCAACATTCTGGTTTCACACCGGAGTTGGATTATCAGACAACCCTATATATTCCAGTGTTAGGTTAAACCGGCCGCCGGTGGCTAAAAAAGGCCGGCCATCAGGCTTCGCGCCTTTTACCCAGGCAATAGATGCATTAGCCCTGCGGGGAAAGGAAATAAAAATGACAGGCCGCATGAAAGCAGATGTTGCAGAAAACGGCAGCGGGCATTTCTGGCTCAGAGTAGACAGAGAGGATAAAAAAATGGGATTCTTCTACAATATGGACGATAAGCCTGTTATTAAAAGTGAATGGCAATCTTACGAGTTTACGGGCAAGGTAGATGCCGATGCCCAACAAATATACTTTGGTGGATTTTTGAAAGGAGAAGGCGCTGTATGGGCAGATGATATCAAACTTTTTGAAAGAGATAACGAAGGGGATAATTGGCGCCCGGTGACCATAAAAAATGGCGGGTTTGAAACGGCCGGCCAGAACAGCAATGCCGAAGGATGGTTTACCGGGCCGGTAGAAGGTTATAAATACGCTGTTAATCTTTCCGGCAATAATAAAATACTTGAAATTACTAACAACAATTCACCAGCTCAACCAGACCCTTCTTCTATAACAATAACAACTTCTGTAAATTATAAAGCTTCTCCTGAACCCGGCAAAGTAGCAAATGCGCAACTTGGCGCAAACATTGAAGCTATTATCCCCATCGCTCTGTACTGTACCACAGAGCATACCTATCCGGCCGGTAATACTGAAAACTTAGCAATCTTAAGGAAAGAAATAAATGCTTTTTTTAACGAACACAGAACTGCCAATAGCCTGGCGCTCAGGTTGGGCGATGTGGTAATTGCCTGGAACATCTTCAGACATTTTTTTCCTTATTGGAGCGACGCCTCGCAAAATGCAGATGCAATATTAGATAAAGCCATCGCCAAATCCTTCACCGATCAAACGCCTCTTGAATTTAAAGAAACACTGCTTCAAATGACCGAACCGTTGAACGATGGTCATATCTGGGTAAACTTAAATAACGACGCATCAAACGCTTACACCCTCCCTGTTCAATTTGATTGGGTAGAAGGGAAAGTGGTTGTAGACAAGGTTCTTGATAAAACTGTGGGAGACGTTCAGCCCGGCGATATAGTAGATAAAATAAATGGCAAAAGCGCTGCAACCGTTTACCGAGAAAAAATGAGCTTAATTTCGGGGTCTCCTCAATGGAAATCACATCGTGCTATAAATGACTTAGCAACAGGTGTACAAAACAGTGCCATTAACCTTACCCTGCTGCGTAATAATAAAATTGTCGATCAACAATTACATAGAAGCGATAATCTGGGGAAGTATTACGGGGCAATAAATAATCTCAGAAGAAAGAGCGGAAAAATTACCAATGATGTTTATTACCTCGACCTGAATACAATTTCTAAAGACACTATTGATAGCTGGGCTCATGACCTGGCCAGGGCAAAAGGAATTATTTGCGACCTCCGCGGTTATCCCAACGGCAACCACAATCTTATCAATTATCTGATGAAAACAGGTGAAGACACCAAATGGATGTTTATCCCTAAAACAGCTTATCCCGATCAGCAAAAAATTGAATTCAGAGCATCCGGATGGAATATGCAACCTCAGCAACCTGCTCTTACAGGCAAAGTAGTCTTCATAACCGACGGCAGGGCTATCAGTTATGCCGAAAGCTATATGGGTTTTATCAAAGACTTCAAGCTGGCTACCATAATAGGTCAACCTACAGCAGGTACCAATGGTAATGTCAATCCCTTTACGTTACCAGGTGGGTATAGTATCTCCTGGACCGGCATGCTGGTTAAAAACCACGATGGTAGCACGCATCACATTAAAGGTATTGTACCCGACGTTCCTCTTGAACGAACATTGAAAGGTGTTGCTGAAGGACGAGATGAGTTTTATGAAAAAGCAGTTCAGATCATACAGCAATAGCTTAGTTATGGCTTTATAGCAAGCTTTTCAAAGTTTATTCTTTGAAAAGAGTAACCTTTTGACATGCTTATACGAAATAGTTTTAATGAGAAAATTTACCTTAGCCTTCCTGTTGGCCGCTTTAGCTTTCACCAAAACGCATGCAGCTAAAATACAGGGATTTATTAAAGAGGAGCATGGAAGCCCTTTGGCCTATGCCACTGTAACGGTAAAGGGAACACCATCGGGCACCACCGCCAACAGCAAGGGCTTTTATGCTTTAGATTTAAAGCCCGGCAACTATACATTGCAGTTCGAATACATAGGGTTTGTTACTGTTGAAAAAATAATTGAAGTAGCGGATAAAGACCGGGAGCTCAACGTAATATTAGTCACCAACCAAAACCTGATGGGAGAAGTAACCGTAAAAGCCAAAGGAGAAGACCCGGCCTACCGTATCATCCGGCAGGCAATCAAAAAACGAACTTACTATCAGCGTCAAACCGACTCGCTTTCTGTAGACATTTATTTGAAAGGCATTATTAGAACCCTCTCGATTCCGGGCAAATTCTTTGGTCAGAAAATTGAACGCGATGGTTCAGATGGCCTCGACTCTGCCGGCAAGGGCGTATTAATGCTGTCAGAGTCTAATCTTTTGTTAGATGAGGTACAGCCCAATCAATCGAAGATAACCGTGCGATCCAGTTTCAGCCGGGGCGATAATATGGGATTAAATTTTTCAAAAGTCACTTCCTTCTACACCAATAACGTAAATATATTTGATGTTAATAGCTCATCGCGCGGCTTTATATCACCTATTGCCGATGGAGCGTTGAACTTCTATAAGTACAAACTCCTGAATACTTATACAAGAGAGGGTGTTACTATTAAAACCATTAAGGTTATTCCTAAAAGAAAGCACGAACCTTTGTTCTCCGGAAATATAGAAATAGCCGAGGGCAGCTGGCGCATTTACAGCTTAGACCTCCTGCTGACAAAGGACTACCAGCTGGAGCTGATAGACAGTTTAAAGATCAAACAACTGCATGGTCCTGTTACTCCCGGTATCTGGAAAACCAAAAACCAGATCATTTCTATTGGCTTCAATATGTTCAATTTTAAAGGGGTGGGCAGTTTCGTAAATGTTTACAGCAATTACAACCTCCATCCTCATTTTTCTCCCGGGTACTTTGATAATATTGTTATGAAATACGACACCGGTTATTATAAAAAAGACAGCAGCTTCTGGACACAAAGCCGGCCCGTTACCCTGGAAGATGATGAAAAGCGATATTATACTTTCAGAGACAGTATGAATACCGTGCGCGGCAACCGGCCCCAATCATACTATGATTCATTGAGACGCCATCAAAAAATTACGTTAACCCGAATATTATGGAGTAACCAGCCCTACAGGTGGTACTCTAACAGATCAACCGCTACCTATCAGTTGAAAGGCTTGATTAAAGGAGTGGAATATAATTCCGTTGAAGGAGTGGCATTAAAAGTAAACCAGCATTTTAACTATATGCCCAATAAAGGAAATTATAATTACCACGTATTCTGGAACATGCGGTATGGTTTTGAAAACCGGCACTTTAATAGTTTTGGCACTTTCACAATTATGGCAAAAGAATACGCTTATCGAAACCGGTACCTGAGCCTTTCAGGTGGTAAGAGAGTAAGTCAACTCAACAACGACAACCCTATTGACCCTCTCACCAATTCTCTTTATACACTGTTTGCCCGAAAGAATTATATAAAGCTATACGAGAACTGGTTTGGAAATATACTGTACCATAACAGGTTTGAAAATGGTTTCAAATTAAATGTGGGCATGAGTTTCGAAGACAGGATTCCTCTTAATAACACTTCACTTTACTCTTTTGGCAAGAGCAAACGCCCTTTCACCCCTAACCATCCGGAAGAACTGACTGCTGTATCCTTCAATCGCCACCAGGCATTATTAGCCGATATTACGGTAAGCTATCAGCCGGGTCAGAAATATATTCAATATCCTGGCCGGAAAGTATCTGTTGGGTCTGATAAGCCGGTATTTACGCTTAACTATACAGCGGGCATACCCGATCTTTTAGGCAGTGATGTAAACTATAATAAATGGAAAGCCTCTGTTACTGACAATGTTAACCTCAAATTAGCAGGGCTTTTCAAATATAATATGGGTGTAGGCGGATTCCTGAATGCAGATCGCTATTCGATTCCCGATATGAAGCATTTTAATGGCAACCGTACTTTTTATAATATGAAATACCTGAATAGTTTTCAATTAGCACCTTATTATGCCTATAGTAATGTTGCCAAGTTATATGGTGAGGCTAATATAGAACATCACTTTAACGGCCTTTTGACCAATAAAGTACCGTTATTCAATAAGCTGAAATGGAATCTGGTAGCCGGAGGAAACGCCTTTTATGTAACGCAGGATCAATACTATGCAGAAGGTTTTGTGGGCCTGGAAAACATCTTAAAGATGTTTCGTGTCGATTTTATTGCAGGCTACCAGCCCTTGCTCAAAACTCAACTGGGTGTTCGTATAGGGTTTGGAGGATTTTTAGGTAGCGCTTTCAAAATCGATTAATAAAAAAGCGGGACTGGAACACCAACCCCGCTTTAATACTTCCAGGAATCTTTCTGTTAATCTCTTCTTCCCCCTAAATAGATCATAATATATTGAACTAAAGTAACCACTGCAGCTAGTGCAGCTACCACATAGGTTGTGGCTGCCCATTTCAAGGCATCTTTAGCCTGGGGATACTCGTTATTGTTCGTTACATTAGTATGCTGCAACCAGGCTAATGCCCTTTTGCTTGCATCAAATTCTACCGGCAAGGTAATTAAACTAAATACCACAGTTACGGCCATTAATATAATGCCTATCAACAATAAAGTAGTATTACCCGAAGCCGCCATCACTACTCCTATAAGTAGCACCCAGTTTACAATCATTGAACTAAACTGAACTGCGGGTACCAATTTACTACGCATTTCCAATGGCCCGTACGCTGTAGCATGTTGTACCGCATGACCGCACTCATGCGCTGCTACTGCAGCAGCCGAAATACTTCTGCCCTCGTAAACATCAGGGCTCAAATTCACTGTTTTTTTTGTTGGATCATAGTGATCGGATAAAAAACCGGGGGTAGATATTACCTGTACATCATAAATACCGTTTTCCCTCAGCATTTTTTCAGCCACCTCCTTACCACTCATTCCATTAGCCAAAGGCACCTGGGCATATTTCTTAAACTTACTTTTCAGCACCATCGACACCAGCATACTGATGCCTACAAAAATCATTGAAACTAAAAAAATGGATGAAGTCATCTATAAAATATAATTTGTTTATGAGGATCAATCAAATCCGAAACCAAAGGCAAATTACTTCAAAAAAGCGACTTTTTGTCATGTAGAAAAATATTTGGGGGTTTTTTAACCATTGCCTGTTTTTTGTTATTTATTAATTATCAGGTTTTTATAAAAAAAATGTACAATCTGCCAGGCAGGTTTTATAATTTGTTAACCTACCTGGTCGATAATTTCATTTTTTAATGTTAATCTCAATTTGTACCTTAGTAGCAGAATTTAATGGGTTAGTAAGTAAAAGGGCCAAGCGTAAGCGAGGCCTTTTTGCTTTATTGATACCTTTTATCTTCCCCGGTAAAACATATCGTTTATTGCTCCGGTATAGGCAAGGCATTCTTCAACCCTTTCATTTTTATTGAACAATACAGATCTGGACCAATGCGTGCTTTATAATTTTCGGGGTGTTTATTTCCCCGTTAGCCGCCTCATTACCTCTTAACGTTTCAGGCTGTTGATTCATTACCTACCTTTACGCAATGAGTAAAGTGAAGAAGTCTTTTTTTTGCCAGAACTGTGGTTATGAAAGTGTAAAATGGGTAGGTCAATGCCCCTCATGCGGCCAATGGAATAGCTTTGTAGAAGAAGTGATTGAAAAAAAAGCCAACGGCAAACAAAACTGGGACGATTACACGGCCAACGAAAAGCGGCCATCGAAGGCTGTTGCTTTATCGCAGGTAAAAAGCGGGGAAGAAAAAAGAATAACAACCACCGATGCCGAACTTAACAGGGTTTTAGGCGGGGGTATTGTTAGCGGGAGCATTATATTAGTAGCCGGCGAACCGGGTATTGGTAAAAGCACTCTATTTCTTCAGAGCGGTTTACAATTGCAGGACCATCGGGTTTTATATATAAGCGGGGAGGAGAGCGAGCAACAAATTAAAATGCGAGCCGACAGACTATACAATAACGGGGCCGCCATTAATAATGATAATTTCTTCCTGCTAACCGAAACATCTACACAAACCATTTTCCAGGAAATAAAGAAATTAAAGCCCGATGTAGTTATTGTGGATTCGGTTCAAACCCTGCAATCGAATATAATAGATGCCTCCCAGGGCAGCATTTCGCAGATCAAAGAATGTGCAGGAGAATTTCAACGGTATGCCAAGGAAACCAATACTCCGGTGTTCCTGATCGGGCATATCACCAAAGAAGGAGGCATTGCGGGTCCTAAGATACTGGAACATATGGTAGATGTGGTATTACAATTTGAGGGAGACCGGCATTATGCGTATCGTATACTTCGCACACTAAAGAATCGCTTTGGCAGCACCAGCGAGCTGGGTATTTATGAAATGACGGATAAAGGCATGCGTGGCGTAGCCAACCCCAGCGAAATACTCATCACTCAAAAAGAAGAACAGCTTAGCGGTATTGCCATTGCTGCTACCCTCGAAGGCGTAAGGCCTTTATTGATAGAAGTACAGTCTTTGGTAACACAATCGGTTTACGGTACTCCCCAAAGAACGGTGAGTGGATTCGACCTGAGACGCTTACAACTATTGCTGGCCGTTTTAGAAAAAAGAGGAGGCTTTCACTTTGGCGTAAAAGATGTGTTTTTAAATATTGCAGGGGGCATTAAAGTAGAAGACCCGTCTATTGATCTGGCGGTTCTTTGTGCCTTACTCTCATCGTATGAAGATGTGCCCTTACCCCAAAGCATTTGCTTTGCAGGAGAAATAGGCTTAAGTGGTGAAATACGCGCCGTTAATAAAATTGACCAACGTATAGCCGAAGCAGAGAAACTGGGCTTTGAAAAAATAATCGTATCTAAATATAACCAATCAGTACGGCAGACCCGGCAAAAGTTTAATATAGAAGTAGTTACTATGGCCAGGGTGGAAGAAGTATACCAGTATTTATTTTAACTTTATATCCCTGGCGGTAGCACCTGTCTGTTGATCAGATAAGTACAACTCTTGCAATAGCCGGGGTTATTTGCCGGTTGTAACCTATTACTCAACGTAAACGTCTAACCATGAGCGCCCTTACATTAATAAAAGAGTCTCTTCTGCAGCTCTTTTACCCCCATTTGTGTGCAGGTTGTGGCTCAGATGCCCTGCCTGTCAGCAGCCACCTTTGTGTAAAATGTATGCACGCTTTACCCCTGAGCAGTTTTGAAAAGCAGGCTGACAACCCGGTAGAGAAAATACTAACAGGCAGAATTGAATTTGAGAAGGCAACAGCGCAATTTTATTTTACAAAACACTCTGTTTTACAACACATCATGCATGCTTTTAAATATAAAGGCCACAAAGACCTGGGGCATCAGCTAGGCCTTATAATGGGTAATCAGCTCTGGCAAAGTGGTAGATTTAATGATATAGAAGCTTTAATACCCGTGCCGCTGCATGAAAGTAAAAAAAGAAAAAGGGGCTATAACCAGGCAGAGATCTTATGCAGGGGTATAGCCGAAATATTGAAGATCCCCGTTATAACGGATGTTGTAACAAAACCCGATGCTACCGAAACCCAGACAAAGAAAAACCGCACCGACCGATGGAAAAACATGGAGGGTAAGTTTGCCCTGGTTAATGAAAACCTAATTGAAAACAAACACGTACTTTTAGTAGACGATGTAATTACTACGGGGGCGACACTGGAAGCCTGCGCTCTGGAACTTTTACGGGCTTCGGGTGTTACCTTAAGTATTGCAACGTTATGTTATGCATCTAAAATTTAATTCATTAAACAGTTAATCATTCTGCAATGAAAACTCTATTTCTTACGTTATTATTATCATCGGCATTGTTCTTCTCCGGTAACATTTACCAGTTTAAAGTAAACGGGTTAAGTGGTGGCACCATTAACTTTAACGACTTTAAAGGCAAAAAAATACTGGTAGTTAATACAGCCAGCAAATGCGGACTAACACCCCAATACGAAGGCCTCGAAGCGCTGTACAAAAAGTATAAAGGAAAACTGGTGATTGTAGGGTTTCCCGCTAACAATTTTAAAGGCCAGGAACCCGGAAGTAATGAAGAAATATCGGAGTTCTGCCAAAAGAACTATGGCGTAACCTTTCCTATGGCATCTAAAGTATCGGTTTTAGGCGATGATATAGCACCTATTTATAAATACCTCTCAGAAGAAGCGAAAAAGAAAGGACTCGAAAATCCTTTGACCTGGAATTTCGGGAAATTCCTGATCGATGAGAAAGGGGAACTGATTGCGACCTTTTCTCCGAAAACACAACCCATGAGTGATGATATTCTGAAGTATTTGAATTAGCGTCTAAAGCATACCGAACGTTATAGCCAAGGGTGTAATTCTTAGTCCATGAAATGATACTATTTACAGGATGAAATAAGTTATCATGGCCGGCACATTTTCACAGGTTTATATTCAGGTAGTTTTTGCTGTTAGAGGCAGGCAAAGCCTTATTGATAAAACATGGAGAGCAGAGCTATTTAAATATATGTCCGGCATCATAACAGCTAAAGGTCAAAAATCAATTATTGTAAATGGTGTAGCAGATCACGTGCATTGCTTTATTGGGTTAAGGCCCGTGATGCCTATCTCCGACCTGGTAAGGGACATTAAGAACAACTCGTCAAAATTCATAAATGAAAAGGGCCTTGCTAAAGGCAGATTTGAATGGCAGGAGGGCTATGGGGTTTTCTCCTATAGTCATTCCCAGGTAAAAACGGTGTACGAGTATATTCTCAGGCAGGAGGAGCATCATCGGAAGCAAACCTTTCAGGAGGAATATGTTGAATTTTTAGAGAAGTTTGAAATTGAATACCAACCGAAATATATTTTTGACTGGATTGAATAATATCATCCAATTATACATGGAGCTTGTGTAGAAATAGCTTACTACTCAAGCTGTCAGCGTCCTTTTAGGTGGCGGCAGGAATGTACTGAGTTTATATTTCATTAACCAGAAGCAGAATAATGTCACCCCCTTCGGGGTTGTATATTATTTCTTCTATTTTTACCTATCGGAATGCCATTCCTTCGGAATTAGCTTATTCTAACAGAAAGATGCAAAATGGCAATTAACCCTAAAAGGGTGAAATAAAGAAACGGTTAGTGCCGTGCATTTCAAAATTATTAAATGATGTCACCCCTTTCGGGGTTAATGCGTCGCTCTTTCAACACTCTTATAGAAATACCATTCCTTCGAAATTAGCCGTGCTGTGGCAGGTAACAAGCTTCGGTTTATGACAACGCTTGTAATAATCAGGCAACGGGCTTAGCTTCTACCGCAATACATTTAATAGGATAAATATCAATTTTTAAAAAACAATTTCTCATAAACCCGAAGGGTTGCCATTACTATAACCGAAGGCATACGAGCTGCAACAAACCCCGAAGGGGTGAAATAAAGAAAGCCGTAGTGCCATATATTTTAAGATGAATTGAATGCTATCATCTCTTCGGGGATAATACGTCGCCCTTTCAACGCTCTTTATAGAAATATCATTTCTTCGGAATTAGCCGTGCTGTGGCAGGTAACAAGCTCCGGTTCGTGACAACGCTTGTGGTATAATGGTGTTTGCTTTGCAAGAAACATTTCTCATAAACCCGAAGGGTTGCCAGTACCATAGCAGAAGCCATATGAGTTGCATAAATCCTGGAAGGGTACGTTTAACGCTTTTTATAGAAATACCGTTCCTTCGGAATTAGTCGTGCTGTGGCAGGCAACAAGCTCCGGTTCATGACAACGCTTGTGATATAATGGTGTTTGCTTTGCAAGAAATGTTTCTCATAAACCCGAAGGTTGCGATTACTATAGCAGAAGACATACAAGTTGCAGTAAACCCTGAAAGGGTGACATATAAAGCTACAGTGCCATAATGATTTGAATGATACCGGCCCTTTGGCTTTATATGTCATCCATTCAATTCTCATTCAATGTAAAGGCCATCCTTCTGAATCAACACAGAATACATTTCCCAACCCGAAGGGTTATCGGTATTGTAAGAAACACCGGAAGAATATTTATAGGCCGCATCCCATAACAAAAGAGCCGGCTCCAAAAAAGCCGGCTCCTTTCTTTATGCTGAATGCCACTATCTACACATCGTAAGTCGTGGATGCTGTTTCACCTCCCCGACCGGTCCAGTTGGTATGGAAGAATTTACCCCTGGGTTCATCAATTCTTTCATAAGTATGGGCACCAAAATAATCGCGTTGTGCCTGAAGTAAATTGGCCGGCAACCTTTCAGTACGATAACCATCATAATAGTTAATAGCTGCACTCAAACATGGCGCCGGTATGCCGTTTAAAATAGCTGTTGCCGTTACTTTTCTTAATCCTTCCTGGCATGCCTGTATTTTTTCGGCAAAATAAGGATCTAATAAAAGATTTACCAGTTCGGGATTCTTATCAAAAGCCTCTTTAATATTACCTAAGAAGCGCGAGCGGATGATGCAACCACCTCTCCACATCAACGCAATATTACCATAGTTCAGCTCCCAACCATATTCTTTAGCTGCAGCACGCATCATCTGGTAGCCCTGCGCATAAGAAATCACCTTGGCTGCATATAATGCATCTCTCAGCTGATCAATAAACTGCTTTTTATCTCCGTTAAAAGCAGCTACCGGGCCTGCCGTCAATACTTTAGATGCTGCTACACGCTCATCTTTTACGGCAGACAAGCACCTGGAGAATACCGACTCAGTAATCAAAGTAAGCGGAATGCCCAACTCCAGCGCAACAGTGCCTGTCCACTTGCCTGTACCTTTTTGACCGGCAGTGTCTAAGATTTTATCAATGGTAGGCTCTCCGTTTTCTTTATGTGCCAGTATATCCCTGGTAATCTCAATCAGGTAGCTATCCAGCTCTCCTTCATTCCATTCTTTAAATACCTCATGCATCTCGTCGGCCGACATACCTAAAACATCCTTCATGATCTGGTATACCTCGCAGATCAGCTGCATATCGCCATACTCAATGCCATTGTGTACCATTTTTACGAAATGGCCGGCGCCACCATCTCCTACCCAGTCGCAACAGGGAGACCCATCAGCAACTTTTGCTGCAATACCCTGGAAAATAGGCTTTACTTCAGGCCATGCAGACTTAGACCCGCCCGGCATAATAGAGGGACCCAGTAATGCACCTTCTTCACCACCCGACACACCGGTACCGATATAACGGAGACCTTTACTTTCCACATATTTTACCCTTCTCTCTGTATCCGGGAAATGAGAGTTGCCTCCATCAATAATAATATCTCCTTCCTGCAAATGAGGCAGCAATGTTTCAATAAAATCATCAACCGGCTTTCCCGCTTTCACCATCAGCATTATCTTACGCGGCGATTTAAGTGAACCCACCAACTCTTCAATAGAATGTGCTCCCGCAATATTTTTTCCTTTCGCCCGTCCATTGATAAAGTTGTCCACCTTATCTACTGTTCGGTTATAAGCCGTTACACGAAAGCCCTTGCTTTCCATATTTAAAATAAGATTTTCGCCCATTACGGCCAGGCCTATAACACCTATATCTGATAATTCTGCCATTTTATTTGTTGGTTTAATCGTTAGAAAAATTTTGATTTTAAAAACAGAGTGCCAAATTTAAACTGCTTCTGCTTTACAACCAATTAAATCTGTAGACTAGAGCAAAGCGGGTCAAACCGTGGCTATTTTTTATATTCGTTTTAAAACCACTGTTATGCGCATGCACCTGCTGTCCTTACTGTCAGTCGTTCTTATTGCCGGTTGTCAATCGAAAAAAACGGCAGACCTGCTTATTTACAACGCCACGATTTATACCGTGGATGCTCAATTCAGCCAAGCTGAAGCAATGGCCATTCAAAACGGAAAGATCCTTGCTACCGGCACACGGGCGCAACTTGCAAAAGATTACAGCTTTAAAGCCAGTGTAGACGCTGAAGGCAAATTTATTTACCCCGGGTTTATTGATGCGCATGCTCATTTTGCGGGATATGCCCAGTCGCTTACAGAAATCAATCTTTTTAATACAAACAGTTGGGATAGTATCATAGCGCGCGTAGCCCGGTATGAATCTCCGACAGGAGATACCAGTGGATGGATTGTGGGCCGGGGCTGGGATCAGAATGATTGGCCTGTAAAGGCTTTCCCCACCAACGAAATGCTCAATACTCTTTTTCCCAACAGGCCGGTTTACCTGGTTCGTATAGACGGGCATGCTGCTATTGCCAATAAAAAAGCGCTTGAACTGGCGGGCTTAAAAGAGGGTGATATTGTAAACGGAGGTGAACTGGTAATGCGTAACGGCCGGTTAACGGGCGTCTTGATCGACAACGCGATGGATAAAGTTGCAGCTAACATTCCTTCCCCAAAGGATGAAGCCTTTGAGAGGTCGCTTCAATTAGCACAACAAAACTGCTTTGCAGTAGGCCTTACCACTATACACGATTGCGGGTTGAATTATGATGTGGTTGACAAAATAAAAACCAGCCAGGATAAAGGAGCTTTGAAAATGCGACTATTTATTTTGCTAAGCGACGCTAAGAAGAATTATAGCTACCTGGCTTCCAAGGGGTCTGTCAAAACAGACCGGCTGAAAGTTAGCGGCTTTAAATTATATGCAGACGGTGCCCTCGGATCAAGAGGCGCCTGCCTGTTAAAAAACTATGCTGATCAGCCGGGGTGGAAGGGTTTCTTATTAAGCGATCCGGCGCATTTTGATTCTATGGCGGCGCTCATTATTAAAAATAAATGGCAGATGTGTACACATGCTATAGGCGACAGCGGTAATCGCATTATGTTAAATATTTATGCTAAATACCTGAAAGGAAAGAATGACCTGAGATGGCGGATAGAACATGCCCAGGTAGTAAATAAAAATGATTTCCATTATTTCGGAGATTACAATATTATTCCATCCGCACAGCCTACCCATGCTACATCCGATATGTATTGGGCCGGAGACCGGCTGGGAAAAGACCGGATAAAAGGAGCTTACGCCTACCAGCAACTATTAAAGCAAAACGGCTGGATAGCATTGGGTACCGATTTCCCGGTTGAAGATATATCTCCCTTTAAAACTTTTTATGCCGCAGTGGTTCGCAAGGACGAAAAAGGGTTTCCTGCCGGTGGCTTTCAAATGGAAAATGCTTTGACCCGCGAACAGGCGTTGCGCGGAATGACAATATGGGCAGCACGTTCAGCTTTTGAGGAAAAAGAAAAAGGAAGCCTGGAGCCAGGGAAATTAGCCGACTTTGTTATTCTTGACCAGGATATTATGACTGCGCCCGAACAAAGCATACTGCATACGCAGGTTCTAAAAACTTTTCTAAACGGCGAAATAGTGTATAAAAATTAATACCCCGGGCTATTGCGCTAACTCCTTTAATAAGGTTGTGGCCCGTACCGGTTTAAAAGGAGCATACTTCTTTGCTTTTTGCTCTTCGATCCTGTCGGTAAATAAAGTGCCGAACAAATGATCGGTTTCGTGCTGGAAGATGATGGCAGAAAAATCTTCCAATACCTCTATATGCTGCGTTCCCTGGATGTCGGTGTACGATACCATAATAGAGAAATTACGTACCACATCTCCCCGGCCTTCAAAAGAAAGATCCCCTTCAGGCCCCTGGCAAAGAATGGACGAACGCCATACTATTTTAGGGTTAATGTAAAATTCAAACGGCTGACCAGGTTTATCGAATCGTTGCACCCAAATAAGATTGCGGTTGATACCCACCTGTGGAGCGGCTATACCTACGCCTCTGCGGCTGCTATCCTGTACCGACTTCAGCATCCTGTTTTTTAACAAGGGTAATAACGGATCGTTATAGGCAATGTCTTTCGACACTGCTTTTAATGCTTTGGCTCCGGCGGGTTCGGTAAGAGGCGTTACCCTTAGCATAGAGCTGGTATCCCCAGCGAGGATAATTTTTCTTTCACCTTCGGTGAAGTTTTGAGCGTTGCTGTTTATTGTGCAGCATAACAATAATAAAAAGTTCCAATACCGGCTCATATCAACGATTTTTCTTTGAGATCTAAGGCGCTGATTATTAAAAACCATACTATGATGGCGGCGACAAAAGTTCCCGCAAACCAATATAATGTATTTCCATTTCTTTTTTCGAATGGATCTGTCTTAAATAAAAAAAGAACAGGACGATAAGGAACTTCCGTTAAAGACGAATAAACAGCACGTTCATAGGTATCCTGTAAATCTGCGTTTTTAATATGCTGCAGGTAAGTGATGTTCTTTAAATTTAGAGTATCAAAGTTCGCAAGACTTTCCGCCTTAAAACGCTCATATTCGTTTCTTTTTTCTATATCATTTTTTCTGTTGCTAATTGTTTTACTGTACTTCTGTATGAGCCAGTACTCACTTTTACGCACACCAACCGTGTCGCTCGCTTTTTCAAATATGGGAATCGCCACTGCTGCATGCATATTATAGTTCTTGTTATACTTTCCAGACAGATCAGTACTATAAGATACACCCATTAAATCTTTACCTAGGAACTGTGTCCGGATTGAATAATACCTCGTAGCCGGTTTTGTTGCATATTCATAAATACTATTAAGCGATGTTAACGCTCCCGTTGCGGTCTCCAGGTAATGCTGAGCAATGATAGCAGGTATTGCTATAAGAAAAGATGCCAGCGCAGAAAGTTTAAATTCGGGATCGTCCTTTCTCCTGAAATTAAAGTTGCGTAAAGCTGGCTTCACCCATATCCAAACCGGTAACCATGCGAAAAGAAAGGGCAGCCAAAAAAGAAAAACCATTTCTTTTACCGGAATCAAATAATATTTGAGATAAAAAATCCAGTGTAATAAACTGTAGCCAATTATATAAGTAACAGCCGCTATGATAAATGGCTTTCCTCCTAATTGGAATTTTTTATTAAAGTCACTCATCAGTAAAAATTCTTGATCTCTAATGCGCTTCCAGCCAGTTCTCTCCCTGGCCACACTCTGCAATAACCGGCACGCCAAAAGGCAGTGGCAGTGCGGCTTCCATATTTTCCAGGATCAATGGCCTCAGCTCGTTTACCTCCTCACGTAATGCATCAAAGATCAACTCATCATGCACCTGTAAGATCATCTTGCTCTTCATGCCTGCTTTCTTCATAGCGGCATGCACTTTTTGCATAGCCAGTTTGATCATGTCGGCAGCGGTTCCTTGTATCGGAGAGTTAATAGCATTTCGTTCAGCAAATCCCCTTACGGTAAAGTTGCCTGAATTGATATCTTTTAACCAACGCTTACGGCCCATCAATGTTTGCACATAGCCATGTTCCCGCGCAAAATTGATAGTGTCATCCATATATCGTTGTATACCTGAAAATTCTTTCTTATAGCTGTCGATAATAGCTTTGGCTTCTGTACGCGAGATGCCCAGGTTATCCGCCAGCCCAAATGCACCCTGGCCATAAATAATACCGAAGTTGACGCTCTTGGCCTTGTAGCGCATTTCCTTGGTTACATCTTCTACGGCTACGTTAAATACCTGTGCTGCCGTTGCGGTGTGAATATCTACGCCACTTTTAAAAGCTTTTACCATATTTTCATCACCACTGATGCCCGCCACAATTCTTAATTCGATTTGCGAATAATCGGCCGACAATAACACATGGCTGGCATCACGCGGTATAAAGGCCTTTCTTATTTCTTTACCGCGATCAGTTCGTACCGGAATGTTTTGCAGGTTGGGATTATTACTGGCTAACCTTCCGGTTACAGCTACCGCCTGCCCGTAAGTAGTATGCACCCGCCCGGTTTTGGGATTAATCAACTGGGGCAGCGCGTCTACATACGTGGATTTCAATTTAGTTAATTCGCGAAAAGTTATGATCTCATCAGCAATGGCATGCCCTTTGGCCGCCAGCTTCAGCAGCACATCTTCCCCCGTTTGATACTGACCGGTTTTTGTTTTCCGTGCCGATGGATCGAGCTTTAACCTATCAAACAAAACTTCGCCCAGTTGCTTCGGAGAAGCCAGGTTAAAACGCACCCCTGCAATCTCAAATACTTTCTTCTCAGCCTCTATTGCGTCTTTCTCCAACTCCTGCGAATATGCTTTTAAAAACCCTTCGTCTATCCGTACCCCTTCAAACTCCATATCTGTAAGTACCCTCAATAACGGGTTCTCCACTTCGTCAAAAACCCGTTGCACTTCTTTTTTCGCCAGAAGTGGCGTAAATACCTCTTTTAACTGCAGGGTAATATCCGCATCTTCTGCAGCATAATCGGTGATCTTCTCCAGTTCTACATCGCGCATAGTTCCCTGCGTTTTCCCTTTCTTACCAATCAGTTCGTCAATAGGAATAGGCTCATAGCCGAGGTATTTAGCGCTTAGTTGATCCATACTACGTTTGCCATCCGGCTCAATCACATAATGCGCCAGCATGGTATCGAATAATTTTCCTTTAAACTCCACGCCGTACCACTTCATCACCAGCAGGTCGTACTTCAGGTTCTGGCCGATCCAGGTTTTGGATTCGTCTTCAAACAAAGGTTGAAAATCCGCCAGAATGCTATCTGTTTCAATACGATCGGCAGGACAGGGCACCCAATAAGCCTCTCCCGGCTTTACCGAAAAGCTCATACCCACCAGCTCTGCCAGGTTAGCATCGATATTGGTTGTTTCTGTATCGAAACAAATTTCGTCAAATGAAGAGAGCTGCTGTACCAGGTTGTTAATAGCATCCATGCCTGTTATTGCAGCATACTCATGAGGCACATCCGCCAGTTTTTTCAATGTTGAGAAAGAAGGAGCATCGTCTCCTGCCTCGGTAGCCGGAGCCGGCTGAACTTCTTCTTCACCTCCTATTACATTACCAAAAAGGTCTATTTGGAGGCTTTTACCAGCAGGCTTTTTATCACCTGAAGGCGCAGCACTTCCGGCAGCTTCAACTTCCTCGCCCAGCAGCCTTTTGGCAAGCGTTCTGAATTCCAGTTCTCCGAATATCTCTTTTAATGCTTCTTTATTCCAGTCTTTTACCTTAAACTCTTCTTCATGAAATTCCACCGGTACATCGGTGATGATTGTAGCAAGTTTCTTGGAAAGGATAGCAAGATCCCTGCCTTCCACTACCTTTTTTCCCAATGCACCTTTAATATTTTCTGCATTAGCTACCACGTTTTCCAGGGTGCCATACTCTGCCAATAATTTGGCTGCTGTTTTTTCACCTACTCCTGCAATACCGGGGATGTTGTCTACGGCATCACCCATCAGCCCCAATACATCAATTACCTGCGACACATCCTTGATATTCCATTTGGCACAAACCTCTTCAGGGCCCATAATTTCCACATCGCCTCCCTGGTAACCAGGCTTGTAAATCTTTATTTTTTCGGATACCAACTGGCCATAGTCCTTATCCGGCGTTACCATGTATACCTCATATCCTTCAGCCGATGCCTTTTTCGCCAATGTACCAATTACATCATCGGCTTCATAACCATCTGTTTCAATGCAAGGAATATTAAACCCTTTAATGATGCGTTTGATATCCGGCACAGCAATCAATATATCTTCAGGCGTTTCCTGCCGGTTGGCCTTATACTCGGCGTAATCTGTATGGCGTTCAGTAGGCTCGTGTGTATCAAAGCAAACGGCCATATGCGTAGGTTTTTGCTTGTTCAACAGTTCTACCAGCGTATTGGTAAATCCAAACTGGGCGTTGGTGTTTTTATTTTTACTGGTAATACGCGGACTGCGTATTAAAGCATAGTACGCACGAAAAACCAGGGCATAAGCATCTAACAGAAACAACTTCTTTTCCATAAATGCTAAGGTAGGAGATTTAGGAGTTATGATTTCGGATTTGTGATTTAAGATTTATATGTGAAGACAGAGCACCGTGTTTGATTATAAATAAGCGCCGGTAAATCCATAAAAATTATTCCGTACCAGCCCGAGTGTTTATTTTTGCGCAAAACTGATTCATAATGTTACAAGTAAATGTGATTAGGCAAAATGTGCAGGAGGTTAAAGAACGCCTGGCTGTAAAAAACTTTAAAAATCCGGAGTTGGTGGATTCGGTGATCGCATTGGACGATCAGCGTAAAAAGCTGCAACTGGAATTTGATACCACCCAGGCTTCGGTAAACAGTGCGTCGAAAGAAATTGGCGGCCTGATGGCTAAAGGAGAGAAGGACGCGGCAGAAGCAAAGAAGAAAGAAGTAACAGAGCTGAAAAACAGATTACAACCTATACAGGAGCAGCTGGCGGTAACTGAAAACGAGCTGCAGCAAGCCTTGGTACAATTGCCGAATCTTCCTTCTACGCTGGTACCCAAAGGCACCAGCCCGGAAGACAATGAAGTGGTACGTGAGGGCGGTGTAAAACCAACCCTGTATGCCGGTGCCAAACCCCATTGGGATTTGATCAAAGAATACGATATTGTTGACTTTGAAACCGGGGCAAAATTAACCGGTAGCGGTTTCCCTTTATACAAAGGATCGGGAGCCAGGCTGCAGCGAGCACTGGTACAGTATTTTTTAGACTACAATATTGAAGCAGGATATACCGAATACTTACCGCCATTTATGGTAAACGAAGCATCTGCCTACGGAACCGGGCAATTGCCCGATAAAGAGGGCCAGATGTACCACATGCAAGCCGACAATTTTTACATGATCCCCACCTCTGAAGTGCCGGTTACTAACATCTACCGCGATGAAATTGTGAAGGCGGAACAATTGCCTATTAAAATGACGGCTTATTCTCCCTGTTTCAGACGAGAAGCCGGCAGCTTTGGTAAAGATGTGCGTGGTTTGAACCGGGTACATCAATTTGAAAAAGTAGAAATTGTTCAATTGGTACATCCTGCTAAAAGCTACGATGCCTTGGAAGAAATGGTGACCCATGTAGAAAAATTATTAGTGTCTCTCGAACTTCCTTATCGCATTTTAAGACTTTGTGGAGGAGACATGAGCTTTACTTCGGCTTTAACCTACGACTTTGAGGTATACAGCGCCGCCCAGGAGCGTTGGTTAGAAGTTAGTTCTACTTCCAACTTCGAAGGGTATCAAACCAACCGTATGAAAATCCGCTTTAAGGATGAAAACGGGAAAACACAGCTCGTTCACTCGCTGAACGGCAGTTCACTGGCCTTACCCCGGATCGTTGCCTGCCTTTTAGAAAATAATCAAACCGAAACAGGTATTCGATTGCCAAAAGTGCTACATTCATATTTCGGAAAGGAAACTATTAATAAATAACTAATTAAATATGAAGAAAACTATTCTGGCAATAGCCATACTGGGCTCTGTGGTGGTAGCCTGCACCCCTAAAGCATCTAAAACTCCAGCACCACCGCCTGTACCCGAAACGCCTGCGGTTGTTACCGGTTCTGTTGAAGCCGGCGGCATTATTATTGCCTCGGCAAAATGTACAAAATGCCATGGTAATAAAACCGAGCATGTGCCCAAACATACATTTGCAGAGCAGGAAAAATTAATGCAGGGTATGGCTAAAAAAGCAAAGCTGTCAGAACAGGAAACAGCCGACCTGATGGCTTATGTAAAGGCAAAAGCCAAACAATAGTTTGCAACACAACTGTATTGTATATAGGGGCCCGCGGGATGCAGGCCCTTTTTTAATACCCGCTCGCTCATATAAACCTCTGTTAATAAACAGGTCCTGAACGTTTTTTGTACGGTTATTGTTTTAGGTGTTTAAACCTTTTGCATCAACCATCGTCCAACAAAAAACTGTTCGCATGGAAATATCTAACCAGCTAAAAAATCAGCACCTGTTATGGCGGGCCGGCTTCGGGCCTGCGGTTGAACAGTTGAATGATCTGTCGAAATACTCCCCCGAAAAATATTACAAAGCTTTAGTAAAAGCTTCAGCTAAAGAACCGCAATATATTAATGTAGCGAACGCACAGTTGATTGACCTGTACGAGCAACAGCAGGATGCGGAAAAGCGTAAGAACATGGACGAAATGCAGCGCCGGGAGATCAACCGTATGCAGCAGGCCGCAGTACGTGACCTCAGCCTGTATTGGTTAAAAGAAATGGTGACTACTTCGGCGCAACTGCGCGAAAAAATGGCCTTTTTCTGGCATGGTCATTTTGCCAGCCGCAATGGCAATGTGTTTTATAACCAGCTTTTATTACATGTATTCAGAAAACATGGACTGAGCGATTTTGGCACTTTACTAAAAGAAGTATCGCGCTCGGCCTCTATGCTTTATTTTTTGAATAACCAGCAGAACCGCAAAGGCCGCCCTAACGAAAATTTTGCCAGGGAAGTAATGGAACTGTTTACGCTGGGACGCGGTAATTATACCGAAAAAGATATTAAAGAAGCTGCCCGCGCTTTTACGGGCTGGACAGCCACCGGCAAGGGGGAATTTGTATTTCGTGAGAACAACCATGACACGGGAGAGAAAACAGTGCTGGGTAAAACGGGTAATTTTAATGGAGATGATGTGCTGAACATTATTTTAGAGAACAGGCAAACCGCACAATTCATCACGCAAAAAATATATGCCTTTTTTGTAAACGAAAAAATTGATAAAGCAATTGTTGCTAAACTTGCCGACCAGTTTTATAACAGCAAGTATGACATTGCTGCTTTGATGGAAACTATATTTACCAGCGACTGGTTTTATCAACCACAGAACATTGGCGTACGCATTAAATCGCCCATTGAGCTGCTGGCAGGTATACAGCGTATGCTACCCATGAAACTGGATAACGATTATGCCCTGTTCAATATGCAAAAAATATTGGGACAGCAACTTCTTTATCCCCCTAATGTGGCGGGCTGGTCAGGAGGCCGTGCCTGGATCGATAGCAGCACATTAATGATGCGGTTGCGTATTCCACAAATGTTTTATGACAGGGACGAGCTCAATATAACTCCTAAACAAGATGATGACGTGATGATGGGGCGCAAAACAGACGGTACGGCAGCGGTGCCCGTCAAATCTACCCAACAGAAAAAACCCTACGGTGCTGTTGACGCAAAGATTGACTGGCCGCTGTATATAAACAAATATGAAAAAACAAAGCGGGAACAACTTTTAGCTGCTATAAAAAGTAACCTGCTACAAATAAACTCACCTACAGTTCAGGAAGTGATCAGCAAAAATATCGACGACTCATCGCGTGAAGCATTTATAAGATCCGCTACCGTGCAGTTAATGAGCACGCCGGAATATCAGATGTGTTAAAGAACTTATTGTTACCCTGAGCCTGACGAAGGGTGATATTATTTAATAAATAATCATGGTTCGTCAAGCTCACCATGAAAACAGAAACCTTTCGTTATGTTAATCAAGCGTAAAGAATTTTTACAGATAGGATCATTAGCCACCGCATCGATGATGATGCCCAAATTTTTAAAGGCTTTTGAATCGCAGGCTATGGTGCCGCCAGGTAATAAGGTGGTGGTGGTTTTACAACTGAGTGGCGGCAACGACGGACTGAATACAGTAATCCCGGTGCGTAATGATATTTATTATAAGCTAAGGCCCGGACTTGGAATAAAAATGGATAAAGCAGCAACGCTTACCGATGAAGTGAGTTTGCATCCCGCTCTTACCGCTTTTAAAGGTTTGTATGACGAAGGGAATATGGCTATACTCAATAATGTAGGCTATCCCAATCCTGACCGTTCCCATTTCAGAAGTATGGATATATGGCATTCGGCCAGTAAAAGCAACGAATACTGGAATACCGGCTGGATTGGCCGCTACCTGGATGCACAATGCAGCGGCTGCGACAAGCCCACCCAGGCTCTTGAGGTAGACGATGTATTAAGCCTGGCGCTGAAAGGAGAGCAAGCCAATGCCATTGCCGTAAAAGACCCCAAGCGCCTGTTCGGTACTTCTAATGAGAAATTCTTTAAAGATGTGATGAAGAACCATGCCAGCGACCACCATGATGAAGAACCTGTAGAATATCTATACAAAACGATGGCGCAAACCCTTTCCTCTGCCGATTATATTTTTAAGCAAAGCCGTTTACATCCAACAGGGGCTACCTATCCGAACACAGACCTGGGAAATGGATTTAAAACTATTGCCTCGCTGATTTACTCAGAGATCAATACTAAGGTATATTATATCTCCCTGGGCAGTTTCGATACCCATGTGGGACAGGATGCGCAGCAAACGCGTTTATTTACACAAATGAACGACGCCGTAAAAGCGTTTACAGATGACCTGAAAAAGAACGGGCGTATGAATGATGTGCTGCTTTTCACTTTCTCTGAATTCGGGCGCCGGGTAGCGCAAAATGCCAGCAATGGTACTGATCATGGAACCGCTAATAATATGTTTTTGATCAGCGGAGGATTAAAGCAAAAAGGCATACTTAACGCGATGCCTGATTTGGCCAACCTGAACGAAGGGGATCTAAAATATAATGTAGATTTTAAGGATGTGTATGCTACTATTTTAAAAAACTGGTTAAGTGCCGATGCCGGCAAGATTTTGGGAGGTCAATACAATACTTTAGGGTTTGTGTAGATCCTTGATAAATATCAACTACCTTTTGCAAATAACAAACCCACTGCTTAATAAACAGTGGGTTTTAGGTTTAAAGGATCAATGGTTGGCTTTAGGGATTTACTCCCCTTTGACACGAACAACTTTTGAATAAGTTTTAGTACCGTCTTTATCTATCTGTGCAATACGGATATAATAATTCTCAGTATCTGTAATGCTATCCTTATCTTTTTTACAGCTTATTTGTGTAAACGCAATAAAGCTTACCGCAACGGTGGCCATTGCTTTTTTACGGCGTACAAAAAGGAGCAAGATTAAAACAAAAGCAAGATAGGGTAATACTGCCAGGTTCAGGCTGGCGTTACCGGCCCACTCATAATTTAAAGTAATATCACTGTTCCCGTTTTCTGCTTTTGATTTTAGATTACCTATAGTAATAAATTGTTCGCCATCTGCAGATGCTTCAATTTCAAAATGGTCATTGTTAACTTCTTTTTCGGTTGTCCAGTTTACATGCAAGTTGTTCCCTTTTACATAAGCATCGATGCTGCCGAAGGTTACCCAAAGGGCTACATTGCCCGTAACGCTTAAGGGGGCCGGGGATGCGCAGGGGGCGGGGTCAGCTGTCTGCCAGGAAAATACAGTGCTGGCGGTGCCGGGAGGTCTGCTTGTATTGGCGGTACTTGTAAAGTAAACGCCTCCGCCATCAAAGGTGAACAACCAGAGATTATCGCGATTACTCCATTGAATGGCTATTTGGATATTCGGCACTCCGGCTACTGTTCCCGATCCTATATAATAGGGTTTCCCGTCAATTAGTGCGGGGCCCTGTGTAAGTGTTACAGGTCCGGCAATACAGCCACCGTTAACTGTAATTGTTTGGGCAGTAATAGTACCGTAAATAAGAACGGCAAGAAAGAGGGCGTATATCTTTTTCATTTTATTGGTATTTTATAAGGGTTTAAATCTTGTATCAAATGCCTCTGCATTTAATGCCCAATTGGTTCTCAGCATATATAATTTCTTTTTGTTTCAACCCGTCATTAGGTTTACAAAAAAAGACTTCCAGTTTCTCAGAATGCTCTTCTGTCAAGCCCTCTAAAGAAGTGATCAAATTGTTGTTTATATATACTTCTTTTAAACAGGTGAGCTTTTTAAGTGGTTTCAAAGAATCAATTTTATTGAATTGAACATATAATTGCTGTAGCTCTGTAAGGTCTTCAATTCCTTCCAGGCTTTCAATTTTGTTGTTAAATAAGAAAAGCGATTTTAATTTTCGAAGAGATTGTAACTCTTTTATACTGGTAAGCTGGTGGTGTGTTACCACAAGTATTTCCAGGTTTTTAAAATCTTTTATACCGGAAAGATTGGTAAGCTCGAAGGGCATATTCGGATAAGGTGCTTTGGGCCCTGCAAATCTTAACACTTTTGATGTATAAAGCTTTTCGATCTCTGGAGTAGCTGGTGGGTTTATATGCCCCAGCATTGTAATACCAAAAGCTTCTTTCCATTGTTGCTCTAATCGGTTCCAGCCAGTTGTATCCGACATATCTTAATCGCTCTTTATTTAATTTTGTGACGGAAAAATTCCAAACAATGAAATACAAAAATTTATGGTTAAGGTAGGCTGAACAATTGAAAAGGGGAGGTTACTACCCAAATTACTTACTGATGCGGCACCCATTTGAACGGTTGTAGGTGCCGTTAATGCCGACTTATATTCCTTATCAAGTTCGCCAGCATTAGCAAGATAGGCTCCTGCAGGAGCATTAATATCTCCCTCGTCAGATACTGCCATTATGGTATGGTTGTGCGCTGGCAATTGAGCTGTTGTCAAAGTAACATTTTCAACACCAGCCTGGGTTCCGATAACACGATTAGTAAGCCCGAGACCTGCGCCTTGATGTATGGGTAATTTTCCCCGCAGATCCGGCACACCAAAAGTTGTTTGTCCATCACCACCATATGTTGTGCCAATTAGTACAAAAAGTACTTCGTATTCGGCAATTGACAGGAGCTGTCCGTTGCAAAGCGCCCAGCCATTGGGTATCCTGTTAAAGCCGAACATTGCAATCATTCCTACAAAAGGGTTCATTTACAGTATTTTAAATTTGTACAGTATATTTATTTAACCAATCTCATTCTCGCTCTCTTATTCAAAAGAGGGGTAAATCCCCTCCAGCGCAATGCTGTAATTAACTGCCAAAGAAGGTTGCATAATAGAAAAAGCCGTGCTGGAACCCGTATTGCCTACCATAGAAGAGTTCATTTGCACAGTTGTAGGGCCTGTTACTGTTGTTTTATATTCTTTATCGAAAGCACCTGTATATGCCGGGTAAGCTGCCACAGGGGCTGACACATCACCAGGTTCAGAAGAAGCATTGATTAAATGGTTATGTGACGGCAGGTTAGAAACTGTTAATGCCATGGTCGGCATACCTCTTTGTATACCCATGGCACTGGAAGCTGTTGCCTGGTTAACAGGAGCTCTGCTCCTGAGGTCTGGGAGCGCAAAGGTGTTTTGTCCGTTTCCGCCAAATTGTACTCCCAATAAAGCAAATAAAGGAGTATTTGATGCTATGCTTAATATCTGCCCCTGGCAAAGAGCCCAACCGCGGGGAGGAAAATTAAAGCCAAATATGCAAATCATTCCAACAAAGGGCTCAAACATGGTATATTATTTTAATATTGATTGAATCATTTTACCTTTCAATATAGTTATTCAGCCAACTAATTAGTTACGAGAAGGGAAGACGCCTTGTAAAGCAATGCAGTAATTAATTACCAAATACGGTTGCATTAGGGAAACCGGGCTTCCGTTGCCTGTATTTGCCATCATTGTGTTATTCATTGCCACCGGGGTGCCGGAGAGTTTATATTCATAATCCCTAGCGCCATTATTAGCAAAATAGGCATTGGCAGGGCTGGCAGCATCGCCTGTTTCGGAAGATGCATTGATGGTATGTTTATGCTGAGGCATATTGGCAATGGTTAGAGTGGCGGTTTCTCCACCTACCGGCTGGCCGATAAAATAATCGGGAAGCCCGGGTCCCTGACCCTGACCTATAGGTACCCGGCCTCTGAGATCGGGAAGCGCAAAATTAGTCGTTCCATTTCCTCCGTAAGTGGTTCCTAACAATGAAAATAGCGCCTGGTTTTGTGCAATAGACAGAAGTTGGCCATTACATTGGGCCCAGCCTTTTGGAGCAAAGCCAAACGCAAACTGCATGATGGCGGCGAGATAGGTTTCCATGAATTGTGTACTGGTTATTAATAATTAATGGTTGAATTATGCAAGAACGTCCTGCGGTTCTACAATTGTAAGCCGGGTGGAAGTATGGTTATTGACACCGATTCTTGTTTGAGTAACATATAGTCGTTCCCCGTTATTAGCCTTTAAAAATGCAGTTAAGGGACCGGCCTTGTATCTCGTTTCATACAAAGCCATTAACTCAAACTGGTTCAGACTAACTATAGCTACATCGTCGTTATAAAAATTAACAATAACGTCGGAAGGCTTATTTTTGTTAGCAGCCCAATAGATCCATACCGGCTGCGCAACTACTCCTTCTTCAGGGAAATACACGGCTTTTCCCTCGCGGTGCTCATGTCCTTTACAGGCTTCAATCTCCCTGCGGTTTTCAATCGGTAGCAGATAGGGGCTTGACAACCTGCTTTTGCAAAAGGATTCCCACACTGTTTCCAGGTTGTCTGGTTTTGCATTCTGTTCAGTGATAAATAAACCGGAAGTATTGCCGCCCATGGCAACTCCTGCAGTTAAAATAGCCAGGTTACTTAAAAAACCTCTTCTACTTGCTTGTAGTGCGTTCACTTTGTGTATTGGTTTAAACGTTAGGGCATCAATAGAGCGCAGGAAGTAGTAGGGCACCTCATCGCTCGAGAGTACATTTCAAGAGTGAAGGTAGAACTATTTTAACAAAAAATTAAGTCCTGCCTAAACTTTTTCGAGCGATGCGTGTTTTGCTTGTAACCATTTATAAATCATGAGCCCATCATTAAAAGATCTTAAAATTTTCATGAAGATTGCTTTCCTTGAAGGCATCTCTTATTTATTATTACTTCTCGTAGCAATGCCTTTAAAATACCTGGCAGATATTCCTGAAGGCGTAAAATATATAGGATGGGCACATGGTGTACTGTTTGTTCTTTTTTGTATTTACCTGCTGAAGGTTTGGATAGGTCTTAAATGGAATTTCGGTAAGGCTTTTTTAGCTTTTGTGGCCTCCCTGCTGCCCTTTGGAACATTTGTGTTAGATGCCCGGTTAAAGAAAGAGTATCCGGGAGTAAGTGCTTAATAATTAGCGGGTTTATACTTGACGAAGTAAATGCCGAGCTTTATTCAATAAGCCTTGCCGGTCTGTATCCGTTCCGCCTCCGCTGTAAATATTCATATCAATGGTGGCCAGTAATTGCAACAGCTCTGTTTGAAAAGCAGCAGGTGTATTTCTGCTGATCATTTCCTGCCGCAAAAACTCCTGGTTGTAAGACTGCGCCGGTAAATTCCAGCGGTTTTGCAGGTATTGAACCATTCCCTGCTTCAACAGCGTGCCGAATGTGCTACCGGCTTCATACATCTTTTCAATGGCAGGCTGTAGTGCTTCGTCTAGAGAAACCCTCTCCTCACGGATTCCAGCAGTTTTGCCAGCTGGCGCAGGCTCAAGCGAAACGGGCTGCAGCCTCTTTTTTCTCTTCTTTACGCGCATACCCCAAGCTACTGCAATAGCAACCAGCGCCAGCACGCCAATGCCAACCAAGAAGTAGAACCGGCTATTGTCTTCACCGGCAGCAGTCACAACGTTGCTCACGGCATCTCCTTCATTCACTACACTCAACTCCAGCGGAATATTGGTAATGGTTTTATAGCGACTACTGTGCGCGTCAAAAAAAGAAAACCGTATAGATGGGATGGTATATTTACCCGGTGCATTTATTGAAAAAGGTATGACAAACGACTTATAGCCGCTTCCATCTTCTTTCTGTATTTTATCTTCATCCACCTTTGCCGCTAATACATCGGCAGCATCGGGCCACATGATCTCAGGTTGTTCTATTTTACTGAAATCACCCCTGCCTGTCAGCATGATGGTCAGTTGAGCCTGCTCGCCGGGAGCCAGTACTTTTTTAGAGAGCTGCACATCCATTTTAAAGTCGCCCACCAGCCCGGCTGATTGCGATGCAGCCGGCAGCGAACTGCCAGGCAAAGCCGTTACAAGAATCGTGATAGGCACAGAGGACACCGGCAGGGTAAAATAACCGTTATTTAAAGTATACCCTTCCTTCACTCCTTCGAGTATAGGATCTTCATTACCGCGGGCATCAAGCAGTTTTACCCGGTTTCTTACAGTAAGCGTACCCAGGGTTAATTTACCTGCTCTTCTTGGCGTTAATTGAAGTTTCAATAACGTGTGTACATCAAACTTCACACCATCCACGGTTTCCCGCGATGCGATATCATCAGCACTTCCCTTCAGATCCCGTACATCAAACCCTTCAAAATAAGGATTACGTGCAATACTTGATTCAGTAGCCAGTGCGCTGTAAAGCTTATAAGTAACCACAATAGGTTCTCCTACAAAGCAATCTGTATTACTGGCTTCTACTTTTAAAAATATATTACTTTTCAAGCGATCTTGCAACGACACATATTCCTCTTCCTGTGCATTTGCTATGGAAAAGAACAAAACCCATACAACAGTAATAAGATATTTCATTAAAAGCATTATTTAATTGTTGAACCCTTTTTACAAGTCTCCCAGCTGAGGCCTCAGTATAATATCCTCTACGCAGGCCGCAAAAGAAAGACGTGAAGCAGCATATACCATTTCGGCAACGTCGCTAACCTCCATAATACGTTTAGCGCTATTATCAAACCCTTCCCAGGAATCAGTTAATACGGCGCCCGGAAATACTGTGGTTACTTTAACACCATATGTTTTTAGCTCTTCGCGCAAATTGGTACTAAATCCGTGCAATGCATATTTGCTTATACTGTATGCCCCGCCGTTTGGATAGGCTTTTAAAGACGCAATAGAACACATATTGAATATATGGCCGCTCCTCTGCTGTTTCATTGCAGGCAATAATGCCCTGGTTACATGATAGGCGCTGTACAGGTTGGTAGCTATCTGGTTTTCTAACACGCCGTCAGCTTCATCACCGATATTGCCGGGGTCAAAGCTGCCGGTGTTGTTTACGAGTACCTGCGGTGTACCATATTGCAGGCACCAGGCTCCGAAAGCGGAGGCTTCCTCTTTGACGGATAGGTCGAATGCCTTAGCCCTGATCTCAATGGCAGTATATTTCGTTTGCAATGTTTCCATTGCCTTGTATAAATTAATATCGCTGCGCGATGTAAGCAGGAGATTATAGCCGTTTTGTGCAAATATCTCAGCAATCCCCAAGCCTATACCCCTTGATGCACCGGTAATTATTACAGTATTCATAATATTATCTTTTCTTTATTTGCAATAAACATACCGCATAAAGTTCTGTATTTAAGTTTTAGTATTTTATTTTTACAGCATATCGGCCAAATAGTACAACACGCATGAAGTATAAGCATTTATTTTTCGATCTGGATCACACGCTCTGGGATTTTGACGCTAACGCTAAACTTACCTTGCTGGATCTTTACGAAACCCTTGAACTGGAGCGCCGAGGCGTGGATGACTTTGAATTGTTTTACCGCAATTATCTTGCGCATAACTTAAAGCTTTGGGCCAGGTATAGGAGTGGGTTCATCAAACAGGCAGAACTACGCGTAAAAAGAATGCGTTTGGCATTGCTTGATTTTAAAATTGCGGATGATGTGCTGGCCGAAACCATGAGTGTGCGTTTTCTCGAAATGCTCCCTACCCGCAATGTTTTATTTCCCCATGCTGTAGAAGTACTGGAGTACCTGCATAATAAAAATTACAAGCTGCACCTGATTACTAATGGTTTTGAAGAAGTGCAACATCACAAGATCAAAAACTCAAAGATCAACCATTACTTTGACAAAGTGATCACTTCTGAAGGAAGCAATAGCCTAAAACCTAACAAAGAGATCTTCGATTATGCATTAAATGCTACCAAAGCCAAACTCGAGGAAAGCATTATGCTGGGCGATGATCTGGAGGCTGATATTTTGGGCGCTCACAAAGCGGGCATGGACCAGGTATTTATCAATCACATCGACGCTGTACACGAATTTAAGCCTACTTATATGGTGAGGTCTCTGAAGGAGCTGGAGGCAATATTTTAGAAAAGCCTGCCCTGTCCATTATCCTTATTGCTATCCGGCATTTGAGGTATATGCAGATCCAGGTCTAACGCCTTATTCAGCTTTTCAATAAAATAGGCAGATAGCAGGGGAGACGACAACTCCACATTCTGATGCACAAAAAAATATAGCTTTTTCAGGCCTTCTTCCTGCCATTTTTTGATACGCTTCAACCAGTCGTCTAAACGTTTTTTATCTATAGCATCATCATTACAACCTACAAAACGAATAAAGGCTTCAGGCGTGGTAAGCCTCATGTGCACCATATCCCTTCTGCCTGCTGTATCTACAATAATATTCGCCATTTTCTTTTTCTGCAACAGGTCGCAGAAAGCCGACCAATGCAAAGGATCGGCAAACCAGTTCTCATTCCTAACCTCAACTGCAAGGGGAATACCCCTGGGGAAATGCTCTATAAAATGAGCCAGCTTTTCAAATTCTTTAGGTGAAAATTTATCATGCAATTGCAGGAAGGCCATACCCAATTTCTCTTCAAAATTGGCGACAGCATTACAAAAGGTTTCAGCAACAGGCAGGCTGTCTGGTGTTAGCCGTTTAAAATGGCTGATTGAATTTGTTAACTTAGGGAAGAATTTAAATCCTTTAGGAGTTTTTTCTTTCCATTTAGTAACTTGGTCGGCTGTAGGCATATTATAAAAAGTGGCATTCAACTCAATAGAATTAAACTGCCCCGCATAGTACTCCAGCTCATCCTTTATTCCTTTAGGATAGAACCCTTTCAGGTCTGTCTTGTTCCATTTGGCGCACCCTACCGAAACCTCAAATCCCTTACCTTTTGCTTTAGATAATAATTCTGTAGTAGCTGCCGGGTCTTTCGGCAACTTAAAATTGATACCGCCGGGATCGGCCACCTGTCCGAATTTCATACAATCGCTTTATTTAATGTTTTTTACTTTCTCCCAAATCTCGGGAATGCGTTTGATCCAGGCAACCTCTTTCAATTTTTCCCTGGCCTCACCCACAGGGTACCCAAAATAAACTTTACCTCCGGGTAAGGAAGACGGCACACCGCTCTGCGCATTAATGACAGCGCCGCGCCCTATCGTTAATGTTTTACTGATACCTACCTGTCCCCAAAGAATTACTTCATCTTCTATTACAGCAGCGCCCGCAATGCCCACCTGTGCGGCAAAAAGGCAATTTTTGCCTACTACCGTATCATGGCCTATATGCACCTGGTTATCCATTTTAGTGCCTTCACCAATAATAGTATCCCCTGTTACCCCCCGGTCTATCGTACAGCCGGCGCCTATTTCAACTGCATCTTTAATCACCACACGCCCGCAACTGGCCATTCTTTTATATTGCACATCCCGGTTCGCTTTCTTATTGTAATAAAATGCATCACTACCAATAACAGTGCCGCTTTGTATTACTACATTGTCTCCGATAATGCAGTGATCTAAAATGGTTACACTAGGAAAAATGGTGCAATTTTTACCAATCACTACGTGGTTACCCAAATAGGCGTTAGGCATCACTACAGTGCCTTCACCCACAACTGCCGATGCGGCCACTATCTCCATAGACGGTTGAAAAGGGCGATACTGAGCTACTATTTTAAGATAGGCTTCAAAGGGCTCTTCAACTACCAGCAAGGCCTTACCTTCAGGGAAATCGGTTTCTTTATTAATAATGATAAAACTGGCGGCGGAGTTAATGCATTTATCATAATATTTGGGATGATCTACAAATGCGAGGTCGCCTTCTTCTACTACATGAATTTCATTAATACCTGTAGCACTGGCGCCCTCATTGCCCAAAAGCTTCGCATTGATGAGTGATGCGATTTGCGTGAGAGGAACGGGGTTATCGAACTTCATAAAAACATTTTATCAAACGTACATGAAATTATTCATCTGTAAACACTGTGTGAACGATAATGAATGAAGTTATTGGTTGTTGCATAACAACAGCAGTGCGCTTTTTATCCCATGAAGGCATCAACGCCAATAAAATTTTTTAAGTATCGGAAACGTAAACGCAGCCCGAGCATACTGTAAAAGAACAATGCTTCTTAAATGTAACAGTAAAGTACATCTTATATAACCAACAGGCTGAAATTCTTTGTTCATCAGCGTTTCAACGGATCACCTCTATTCATTTATTGTTTGCATCAGGTATATTATCGCTGATAAAATAACCCCGAAGTTTGTAATCACGCAGCGATATCCACAAGTATAAATTTCTTTTGTTAATAAAATTTTTTGTAAATAATTTTTGTATCGTTGAAATAATAATTAATATTGTGTCAGGAAATTTATTTCCTGTACTTACTAACCCATCTATATAAAATATCCCTTCTTCATTTGAAGGGATTTTTTGTTTTAAGAACCCTTTCATTTCTCACTTCCATACCTGGCAGCTACGCCGTTTTTCTGACAGAGATACATGCCCCTATAACGGAATCAGCAACCTGCAGTAACGTTGTTATCCTGCCTGTTACCCACTCCACGAAACCAGGCAGCTATAAAAATATACCTGACAGCAGTTTGCAAATATTATCTTTACAATAAAACACGTATATGCTCAAATCAATGACAGGCTTTGGCAGGGCAGAGAAAATCATCGGCCGCAAAACATTTTTGATTGATATAAAATCATTGAATGGAAAGCAATTTGATTTATCGCTAAGGCTGCCTGCTATAGTGAAGCCCTTTGAGTTTGACATACGTAAAGTATTGGCCGAAGGACTTAACAGAGGTAGTGTAGATTGCACCATCAGTCTTAAAGATACCGGAGATGCGAAACCGGTTGTTATCAATACTGATCTCGCCAAGGCTTATTATCATTCGCTGGTAAACCTTTCCAACGAATTGGGGATAGATACATCGAATATTTTAAATGCCTTAATCAAGCTACCCGAGGTTATCACGCCAAGCAGCGAATCACTGTCTGACGAAGATTGGGTTCAACTTAAATTGTTAATTGGCGAAGCTGTGCACGATTTAAATAAGCACCGCGCCAATGAGGGCAATATTTTAAAAGAAGAGCTGGAAAAACGCATAGATAACATAGCCGTTCTCCAAACCGAAATCAAACCGTTCGATACACTGAGGCAGGAAACCATGCGCGAAGGACTGGTTAAATTGCTGGAAGAGAAGGTGGGCAAGGATAACTATGATATTAACCGGCTCGAGCAGGAGCTTATCTATTATATTGAAAAGATCGATATCACCGAAGAAATGGTGAGATTGAATAATCATTGCAACTACTTCAAAGAGATATTGAACGAAGAAGGGGACAGCAAAGGCAAAAAACTTTCCTTTATTTTACAGGAGGTAGGACGCGAAATCAACACCACGGGATCAAAGGCTTATGACTCTGCTATACAAAAAATTGTGGTAATGATGAAGGACGAACTGGAAAAAGCAAAAGAACAGGTGCTGAACGTATTGTAACATCACTTGCCAACTTCACTTACTTTTGCAGCAAAGATGTAAGTGTGCGCTATTCTTTATTTTTTGTTGTAATTATTGTTATTGCCAGCTCCTGCAGGCAGGTAAACGTATACGAGAAGCAGGTAGCGCTTCCCAACCATGAATGGAAAAGGAGCCAAAATGCCGTAATACATTTTGATGTTGCCGATAGCACCAATCACCAGTTGTACCTGGTAGTAAGGCATACCCAGCAATTCCCTTTCAACAAACTATTAGTAAGGCTGCTCATACAGGACACGGCAAAACGCACGATAAGCTCTATGCGAATTAATGCACCCCTGACCAACAGTGCCGGCAACTGGAACGGGATGCCTATGGACGATATATATTATAGCAGGATAAAGATCAATCCGCCGGTTTTCCTCCGCCCGGGGCCTTACCGTTTTGTGCTACAGCATGCCATGAAAGAAGAAAAGCTACCTTATATATTGAATGTAGGCATTGCATTGAACCAATAATGCCCGGTATAATATATGGTTATGGAAGAAAGATTAAAGGCCCGCTTAAAAAGAACTACGGTAAAGTTCTGGATATTGCTGTTCTACATTATAGCGGCATTGGTGTGGTGGTTCATTTCGCTCGAACGGCAGAGCAGGGAAATGTACAATTACCAGCTTAACCACCTGAATACGACCATCGACAAGGAAAAAGACCCTGTACAATACCAGGCAGAGCTGAAGAAAACCAAAGAAGACTACCATAGCAATACGATAAAATACGGGGGAGAAGGTATTGTATTTTTGGGCCTTATTATATTGGGTGCCACTTTTGTTTACAGGTCTATGCGACAGCAAAAGCAGATACAGGAGCAGCAGCAAAACTTCATGATGGCTGTTACCCATGAACTTAAAACGCCTATCGCTATTGCCAAGCTAAACCTGGAAACATTGCTGAAACACCAAAAACTGGATGAACAAAAGCAAAAAAAACTAATTCATGCTTCGTTGGAAGAAACTAAACGACTCGATTTTTTAACAAATAATATATTGGTATCTTCCCAATTGGAAGGAAAGTGGTATAAAATAAATAAAGAAGAACTCGATTTCTCCCATCTGCTGGAAGCCAGGGTAGCAGAATTTACCCAACGCTTCCCCGAAAGAACGATAGCAAGCGATATTGAAAATGGTATTGACATAGAAGGAGATCCGCTCTTATTGGAGATACTGGTTAATAACCTGTTGGAAAACGCGTTGAAATATTCAGAAAAAGATGAAGCTGTAAAAGTAACGCTTCATAAAAACGAGCAGGACATTACCCTGCAGGTAATAGATGAAGGCCCCGGTATTGCAATAGAAGAGCGGAAGAAGATCTTCTCAAAATTCTACCGGATAGGAAATGAAGCCACCCGTAAAAAGAAAGGCACAGGTTTAGGCCTCTACCTCTGCCGTAAGATTGCAAAAGATCATAATGCAGACATTTTAATGACAAATAACAATGTAAAGGGGAGTATTTTTGCCGTTAGATTTTTTCTTTGATACGTTATAACTTGATGAACCTGTATTAGAATGGAAGAAAGAGCCGTAAACATATTATTGGTTGAAGATGAAGAAAACCTCCACGAGGCATTAAAGTTAAACCTTGAATTAGAAGACTACCAGGTCACTTCCGCCTATGATGGCAATGAAGCAATAAAAGCCGTTAAAAACGAATATTTCGACCTGATTATATTAGATGTGATGCTGCCCGAGGTAGATGGCATTGCGGTTGCAGAAACCATTCGCATCAGCAATAATGAAGTACCCATTTTAATGCTCAGCGCTAAAAATACAAGTGCAGATAAAGTATTAGGATTAAAAAAAGGCGCTGACGATTACCTGACCAAACCCTTTAATCTTGAAGAACTTTTAATACGGGTTCAGAAGCTCATTCAAAAAAATTTGAAGCTGCAGGATAAAAGTACGCTTGGCAACTCTTATTCTTTTGGCGGAAATGTAATTGATTTTAAAGCCCAGGAGGCCAGCACCAAATATGCCGGTAAAGTGCAGCTGAGTAAGAAAGAGGCGATGCTTTTAAAACTCCTGATCGAAAATAAAAACGAAGTGGTTACCCGCGAAAAGATACTTCAATATGTATGGGGTTATAACGTATACCCCACTACCCGAACCATCGACAATTTTATCCTGAATTTCCGGAAGTATTTTGAAAAAGACAGTCGTAATCCCAAATTCTTCCATTCAGTAAGAGGTGTCGGTTATAAATATTCGGAATAATTATTCATATTGCCGGCATTTTTTAAACAACGCTATATTTTTTGGGAAAACTCCGAAAAATGTTTCCTGCTTCTGGGTTGAGTTTCACTTTGCCTGTTCTTTTCGTCTAATATTTCAGGGTCACCCAGGTATCCCCAGGCGATCATGCAAACGGGCTTCTCATCCTCCGGCAACATCAATGCTGTTTTAACTTTATCGGGAAAGAACCCGCCCATCGGGTGCGGATAGATACCCATGGACACTCCCTGCAAAAACATGCTGGCATTGCTCATACCCAGGTCATGCTCTGCATGAACATTGTCCCTGCCATTTCTTGCAAATTTTTTACGCGTAATGGCTACCATTAAAACTGCCGCATGCCTGTTCCACCCCTGGTTGCCTTCCATCAGGCAATCCCACAAGGTGTTAAAGCCCGGGGTACCCTTCATGGCATATACGTATTTCCAGGGCTGCTCATTGCCTGAACTGGCAGCCCAGGACCCTGCTTCGAGTATAGTATGCATATCTGTTTCGCTTACGGCCTGATCGGCAAAAGCACGGGGACTCCAACGTTTTTTTATAAGATCGATCACGGGGTACTCTGTACGGGCTTGTTTAATATGAGACATACTATTTGTTTTTACATTTTTCAATTCGGTGTACAATATGATCCTTTTCAGCTACTGTAGCAATTTCCATGCTCAACGCCTTCCGGTAATAAGGCAGCGCTTTTTCATATGCTTTCTTTTTGAAATAGTAGTCGCCCGCTGCTACATAACTATTATAATAATTGGGATTATCAGCAACCAGGCTGTCTGGTATCACCGTTCCCCCGTCTATTACTTGCTGCCTGTTGAACCTGAACTGCTCAAATCGCTTAAAAGCAGGTGTATAAATAAAACTATCCGCTTTAATATTCAGCCCGGCTTCATATATCTCGCGATTAGTCGTCATGCCTTTTAAGGCGAATACTTTATTCAGATCGTAACATACAAACTGGCCCATTTGCCAGGGAGCAGTGGAAACCCATACCCGTAATTTCTGCGGCTCAAATACGATAGCATGGTGAGCGATAAACTGGTTTACCGCTTTTTCATTACCCAGCCCGATGTCAGCATTGTTAATGCCCCTATAATCGCGCAAAATGTTTATGGTTTTTTGAACCGTGTTGGGTCCATTTTGCTGAAGCAGCTGTGTAAGCCGCTGGTACCGGTATACAGAAGCACTGTTCTGCCTTTGTTCTACATTGGGCTCACTGTTCCAAAATTGATTGCTTTGAAAATGATTGGTGCACAATATTTCATTTTTATTGGGATCGTATATAGACAAAGAGTCCGGCGTTTTTTCAATAACCACAGCTTTGTTATCTGTTGCCGAGCCCACTAAAAAAGATTCGCTGACAAACATCTTTCGCTTTTGTGCAATAGCAATAGCTTCTTTAATATTCTTTGCATATTGAACGATCTCTCTTGCTACCAGACTTACAGGCGTTGCAGACCCGCTGGGAATGCTGCTCTTGGCCGCGTTAATGGTAACCGTAAGCCCTTTTTCATTCATGCCCGATACCACGCCAATAAAGCCGCCCCAGGTTACACTCATAAATTTATACCCCAACGACGGGTTAACGAACTCCACTATTTTATTCTTAGCAAAATTATCTCCCACCCAAAAATCGAAATTGCGCCCGATAATCATGGTGCTGTCCTGCGAGGCGCTGCCCCAGGTGCCAAAGGAGGTACATCCCACCAGCATCATATTCTGCAAAGCATGGCCTATGTCGTGCGCTGAGTGGTAATTTAAAATCCGGGAATATTTTGTGCCTATATACTTGTAGCCTTCGGAGGCGGATTGTGATATACCATAAATCTCCTGCTTATACTCGTTTGTTACATTTTTAGGCAAATCGCGATTAAACCAGCCGATAAAGTACTTTAAAAAATGCAGGTAAGATTTCGAAGGGATCATTTTATTGATTTGCTCACTGAAGTAATCCTCCTGCTTCTTAACCAGCTCTTCGCTTAACTTACCATTAACGGTTCCCAGCTCATACGGCGTTCCTTCTACATACATTTCATAAAGACCGGAATTACTTTTCCGGAACCAGCTGTTTTTAATAGCATACAAACCCGTATCCGGCTCTTTCCGTTGTAATTGCAAAGCAGATAAATCGCTAACCTTTGGCGGATTGATCTTTGAAACCCAGGCCAGGTAGGCAAACAATAACCCAAAGAGCAATACGATCACTCCTGTCACCCGTAAAAACCTTCTCCAGAATCTTTTGCTCATTTGCTTCTAATAACTGTCTTTAAAAATAGCTCTTACCTCTTTAATAATTATACCGTACATATTATCACACTTCTCTTATCCTGTCCAACAGGCTCTCGTCCCCTGTTAATGTAATGCAGGTTAGTACAGCGCTTAACGAGGTTCCCAAAATGCCATGCAAATTTAAATTCTGTCCCGTTAAAAACAGGTTAGGAATTTTTGTTCTCGGGCTGATCATTGTTTGCAGCGGATCACGGTAGTCTTTTTGTATCCCGTACATACTGCCTTCTGCGTCGCCGATATAATCCCTGTTCGTAAGGGGTGTAGAAGTATAGTAGCGCTTTATATTTGCCGGTATCAAAGGGAAGCGGTCTCCTATCAACCTTAATAAAACCTGCGCCTTTTCCTCCTTAAACCGTTCATAAGCAACGCCCCTGTGATGTTCTTTGCCCACCCTGTTATAAGTATGCGCCCAGTCGCTCACTTCTTCATAACGCATGGGGGTCAACACCGAAATGGTAGCCGCAAAGCCCGGGTGTTGCCTGTCTTCTGCAAAATATAATCCATATCCCAGCGGCCAGTTTTCTTTGGTGTAGTGGTTCAAATGCCATAGCTGTCCCTCTTTGTGAAAATAGTAATTACAATTTTCATAGGGCACCTGGCCTTTTTCAAGAACTATGTGAAGCGAAAAAGAAGACACGCTTTGCCGAAGGCCGCCGATTCTCTTTTTGTAAAGACTTTTTATCAGGGCAGATTGCGTGATCGCCAATGTAGCTGCCGGATGTATATTCGAAATGAAATAGTTCCCTTCAATCTGCCGGCCATCTTCAGTAAGTACATGAGTTATTTTACCCTGCTGCTCCTGAATTGAAGTTACGGTTATGTTCCGGATAATCTCGCCTCCGTTTTTACGTATGCCGGCTACGAGTATTTTCGCAATCTGTGATCCGCCGCCCACACACTTCCAGCTGCTTTCAATATAGCTGTTTGCAATCAATGCATGAACATGGAAAGGTGTGGTATAGGCATCTCCTGCATATAACAGGTTATTGCCTGCCAGTACGGCCTGCAATTTTTTATTTGATGTAAAAGAAGCAATCACCGACGCGGCATTTTCATTATTGCCTTTGTATAGCTCCTGTGTTTGAGATTGCAACCTGAGACTATATAAAGGGAAAGAACGACAAACTTCCCGGACCTTCCGGCAATACTTAATGACCCCATCCTTTTCTTCAGGAAAAGCCTGTATCAGGTTCTGTTGAAAAGCTGCATATCCCTGCGCATGGCTATATACATTATGGTCTCCTTCCAGCAAGATCCGATCAAAGCGCGCATCCATTCTCTCCAGTTTTAGCTGCTCCATCAATCCTACATACCGAAATATCTGGTAAAGCGTTTGCCCTTTTTCCAGGCCTCCGATATAATGCACCCCGGTATCAAATACCTCCTTATCACGGGAAAAAGTTTGCAGGTTGCCGCCAAATTGCTTATTCTTCTCCAGTAAACACACGCTCATGCCGCGCATAGCCAGTAAGTTGGCGCAAAGCAACCCGCCCAGTCCACTCCCTATTATAATTACATCATATTTTTTGCCGGTAGCCATTAAACGAGCAAAATTCGTAGAAAACAAATTGTTTTTTAACAAAAACGCAAAAGGAATGTTATTAACTTTGCCGTGCAGATGAAAAAAATAATGCTGTTCATATTGATATCCTGCTATATGCTGATGACCACTGGTGTGGTAGCAGTGTCGCATTATTGTATGGACAGGTTAGCATCTGTTAGTCTGTTTGCCTCGGAAGAAAAAAAATGCGGCAAATGCGGAATGGAAAAACAGCAGCACAGTTGCTGCAATGACCAGGAAACACTGTTGAAGGGGGATACAGACCATAACAAAACTTCTTTTTACACATATAACCTCCCGGCGATAGATGAAATGCCGGTAATTATTACCGATTTTTTGCTAACAACTCTTTTTAATGGTAATAACCATTTAGACAATCAAAGCCATTCTCCGCCTTTGCCAGACAATAATTTGTACCTGGCTAATAATGTTTTCAGAATATAAATAGTTACTTCCCATGCATACTGTCGGGTATGCCCGGGATTATTGTGGCTCCGCGCTGCTGCATACCGGTAGCAGCCATTACTATTATTCTATTTATATTTTAAAACAAATACAATGAAAACATTACAATTATTTCTTTTAGCCTGTTTATTTACCCTGGTTTCAAATAATGATGCCGTGGCGCAATCTAAAAAAACAGAAACATTTGACGTTTCTGGCAACTGCGGCATGTGTAAATCGAACATTGAGAAAGCCGCAAAATCTGCAGGCGCATCTTATGCCGTATGGGATGTAGATTCAAAAAAATTGACTGTTAAATTCGCGGGCAACACGAATACCGCAAAAATCCAGCAAAAAATTGCCGAAGCCGGTTATGACAACGCAGGCGTTAAAGCTTCGGATGAATCTTACAATAAGCTACACGGATGTTGCCAGTATGAAAGAAAGGCCCTAAACGCCAAAGAAAAAGCGGACTGCTGCAGCAACCCCGCGGAACAGGCTTGTTGTAAAGAGTCTCCGGCTAAAGACTGCTGCAAAAAGTCATAAGCATATCGTAGTGTCGTTAATTTAAGAGCGCGTCGTTTTGTGTATCCGGGTCCTGAGAATGCCATGAAAACACAACAAGGTGTCTTAAGTTAATGACATTAACACTAATCTATTCATTATCATTGTTGGGTAAACAGGCGAATATTTTCGGGACAGTGACCGCTGTTCCACTCGGGAATTTTTGCTTTACACCCGGCAATGTTTACTAAAATATTGAACAATGAAAAAAATCATTTTTTTCCTGATCATATCCATGGGTGTTATACAGGCAAATGCACAATTCACAAAAGCAACCTTACAGGCAAACGGGCTTACCTGCGCCCTGTGTAGCAATGCGATCAATAAAGCAGTTCAAAAGATCAGCTTTGTAGAATCTGTAAAATCGGATATTAAGAATACAGCTTTTAATATACAGTTTAAAAAAGGCAGCGAAATTAATGCAGACCAGATCCGTAAAGCAGTTGAAGAAGCCGGATTTTCGGTAGGTAGTTTGAAACTGACCGGTGATTTTAATAACCTGAAGGTGGAAAATGACAAACACCATAAAATAGGTAACGCTAATTTTCACTTTGTAAATGTTAAAGACCAGGTATTGAATGGCGAGCACACCATTACTATTGTTGATAAAAACTTTGTGAGCGACAAGACCTTTAAAGCAATGAAGGCCACTACCCAAAAAGATTGCATCAACACAGGGAAAGCGTCTCATTGCTGTAGCGATGTAGCACAGGGAGCGAGGATTTATCATACCACTATTTAACGGCCCTGTTTCCGCTACATACCGGTTTCATCACGACCCGGATAGTAGTCGTATTATAACAAACAAGCGCTTTAATATAATGCCGGTGGTAGTGTCTTCACTACCACGGGTTATTGCTGTGGTTTTTTATGGGTGGTTAGCTAACCAGGATTTTGAACTTTAAATTAAACAAGTGAGATATATTTTCTTAAGTGTGCTACTGTTATTTACAATATGGACCAGGGCACAGGAATTATACATATATACTGAACCTGCATCTAATGTACCTGCAAAATCTATAAGCGCGAAGTTGAGTGCAAATTATGCAAAAGGCATGCGCCAGGGTAGCGAGGCTGTAGTGCAACGTTACAGGCCCGAAATGTATATGGGACTCTCGAAAAATTTTATGCTAAGAGCATCAGGAACATTTGCCAATATGCATACCGATGCCTTTAAATTTGAGTCAGCGTCTCTATACGGCAAATACAGGTTCTTATCGAAAGATGAAGCACATCGTCATTTCAGGATGGCAGCTTTTGCCGATGCGTCTATCAGCAAAGCTCCCTTCAGGTATGATGAAATTGCTTTAATGGGAGATAAAACAGGCGCAGAAGCAGGAGTAATAGCTACGCAGCTGATCAATAAATTAGCCATAAGTGGCACCGTAAGTCATGTACAGGTTTTAGACAAATCAAGATTTGACGATACCCCCTTAAAGCTGCCTTATCAGGCAATGAACTACTCTTTATCCGCGGGCTATTTGCTATTCCCCCGGAAATATGAAGATTACCAGCAAACCAATTTCAATATTTACACCGAGATACTGGCACAACAAACGTTGGATAAAAAAAGATATTATATTGATATGGCGCCGGGCGTTCAGTTTATTTTCAACAGCAACTCCAAACTTAACCTGGGGTACCGTTTTCAGCTAGGCAGTGATATGAACCGGATGGCACGCAGCAGCATACAGCTTAGCTTTGAACGAACTTTCTTTGGGGTGCTGTAATTATTTTCTAAATACCCACATAACATTAGAAGTGAACTTTGTATGATCTATTCTCTGCAAAGCCACTTCTTTTTTTATGGCGAGCGCTTCCATCATGCTGCCCGACAGAAAATGAAGTTGATTGGTAGTTTTATTAAACGAAAATATTTTGGTGGACAACAACTCCGTAAGTTTTGTTCCCTTATGCTTTTGGGTCAAATCGGCATCCCCATCACGAATAATGAGCAGGCCGCCGGGCAACAGGCTGTCCAACGCATTTTCTATGACCCGATGTTGTAACGCAGGTTCAAGATAATGCAATACATCGCTTATAATAATACCGTTGTAATCTGTCAACGAGTAGGTTGAAATATCTCCTTGCACAAACTGGAGTACTTCAGTTCTGCTAAAACAATGTTGCGCCGTTGCTATTTTATCTTCGTCGTAGTCAACTCCGGTAAATACTCTGTTTCCCTGGCTGGCCCAATGCAGCATGTAGCACATAAAACCATAGCCACAGCCCAGGTCCAGAAACTTACCTTCGTAAGGTAGCAGCTCATGAAAAGATTGATAATAATTTTCCAGCTTTAGCTTTATTTTCAGGTACCATTCCAGTACGGGCCCTTTATAGATATAATTAAAAAACAAATGCTCTTTAAAGTACGCCGGTTGCTCCAGCTCCTTTGTTAACACCTCATGCTGTTCTTTAAAATACCTGGAAATATTCTTTGTTCTTTCCTGGTAAGTGGTGCCCCAACTTTCATCATCTGCTTTGATCCTGGGTAAGTATTTTGCGGTAATAGGTCCGTTCTTCAGTAAAAAATCTCCTTTGGTCATCGTATATCCCAAACCGTGAAACAGCACCGGAACAATATCAAGTTTTAGCTGCGCTGCCAGATAAAATGCTCCTTTATGAAAACGCTTCATGGGTGGTTGCGAGGTTCGCGTACCTTCCGGAAATACAGATATGGAATACCCCTGCTGTACCTGGGTGTTCAACAACTCCACACTATTTTCCACACCGTTAGCAACAGGGTAAAAGTCGGCCATCTTAATCGCCCAGCCAAAAACCGGGGAGTTCCAAACCCAGCGGTTGGTTAATAAAATAAGCCGGGGATTCAACATCGCCATTTGCAGTATATCCAGGAAAGATTGATGGTTCGCGATCACTACAGCAGGCTGGTCGAAGTTCTCCCGCTGCGGGTTAATCTGTCTTTTTTTGAAATTTCCCATTATATACAACACAGACATGCAAAATTTCGACAACAGGTAATGATAAACATATTTTCCTTTTTTCCTCCCTAAAATGCGCAGCTTAATTAAGAACAACCCTAAAATGGTAAGCAACACACTTACAAATCCAAAATAAAAAAAGGAGAACACCGACCGGCTCCAACTCCAAAGGGTCCAGGGATGAAAACCTTTATCAATGCGGTTTTTAATAACCAGCGAAAAGAAAAAAGGAATTAGTATTTGCGACATCAATACCACGCAAAGTATACCGGTAACCGATATAAAGGCAATGGACCGTAAGGCCGGGTGCTGGGCAAAAATCAACACGCCTAACCCTGCAACTGTGGTGATGGCAGATAGCAGTATTGAAGATTTATAGGAGGCCAGGTTCTTTTTACCGGTTTTATACTCATTCAAAAGTCCATCCATCACAAACAAGCTGTAATCATCTCCCAAGCCAAAGATCAGGGCGGAAATGATGATATTAACAATGTTAAACTGGATATTAAATACCGACATAATGCCCAGTATCCAAATCCAGCTGATGGCCATCGGAATAAACGACATCAGCATCAACTCAACGCGGCCGTAGGTCAGCAGCAACATTACGGCTACTATAAGAGATATCATCCAGGCAATACGGTTGAAATCGTCGTTAACCATCTGTGTCAGGCGCGATGTAAGGTATTGCCGGTCGAGCACTGTTGCATTCGGTTGTTTTTCCAGGGCCTCCAGCACTTTGGTCTTATGCTGCTCGGGCACTTTAATCAAAGTAACTATGGAAGCACTGCCCTTTTGTTCGGTTATATAATCGTCAAGGAAACTATTGCGAAGCGGTTGTAATTGCTGCACAGTAATAGGAACATAAGAGCGGGTTAATAATTGCCTGAAATTATCCAGGCCGTCGGTTGTAAATCCCGAAGCAGGAGCCAGGGCATACAACCGGGAAAGCACCTCTTGTTTTTTTCCGGGTGTCCAATAGGCATTCCATCGGTCAATTCTTAAAAGCTGAAGACTATCTGATATAAAAAGATCCGTTACACCCGAACTTGTGTTGATCAGGCCTTTTTCCTTTAATTCAGTTACCCGGTTTTGAAGCGCCTCGCTTTTTTCCAAAGCCTGGTCAAAATCGTTTCCTTCACTTACAATATATACCGACTTTAATGCTGCTCCGCTGATGCTGTTCAATTTGGCTTCTGCCTCCTTCAATTTCGGCGACATATAATTCAGCCGCATCATATCAGGCTCAAATCCTACTTTTTTGGCAAACGGATAAAGTACGATGGTGATAATTAAAATGCCTGCTACCAGCCATTTGTTAGACTCCAGCCTTACGGAAGAGACGCGGTCCAACCAGGATTGTTTCACCAAAACATTTTTATCAGGATTGATAAAATGAGGTAAAAAAACCAGCGAACATATGGCCGCACCAATAAGGCTAAAACCTGCAAATAATCCCAGATCTTTAAGCATGTCCGATGCGGCATACTGCAAGCTCAAAAAGCCCAGAATAGTGGTAATGCTGCCAATAGTCAGCGGAAAGGAGAGATCCCTGATCACCTCCTTGATATCCGGATGGTGCCGGCTGTGATTAAATACATGCAGCGAGTAATTAACTGCAATACCTAATACTATTGAGCCCGTGCCAAGGGCTATTACTGATATGCTTCCTTTTAAAAAATAGATCGCAGCCAACGAAAAAGCCGCTCCATAAATTACGGGCACAAGTATTAATAACGGAGCCCGCTTCTTTCTGAAATATATACCCAGGAATAATATCAGGAAAAGTATAGTAATGCCCTGCGTTAACAATGTATCTTTCCTTAATTGAGCAGCATTATTTTGAGATACAACCGCCCCTCCAAAATAGTGTGTATTTATACCAGAAAAGCCTGCTTTACCCAGGCTGTCTACGGCCTGATCAATCAACCGGAAAAACTGCCCGTTTTTGCCGGTATTACCGGCAGCATAGGAAGGCGTCAGGAAAATAAGAAGTGTCTTTTTATCTTTTGTTACAAAATGATTATTGTGTAATGTAAAATTATCTTCATATTGTAATTGCTGCAATTTCTTTAACGCCAGAAATGAAATACCCGACGGATCGTTTAACACTACGTTTTTGATAGGGTTGGCAGCCGGAATACTTAAAATAGAGCTGCTGCGGCTTAAAGATTTAGACAGTTCGGCAGGCAATAAAAGCGTGTCTATTTTTTTGTAATCTGCCTCCGTTAAAAAAACCGGTAAATGTTGCTGAATGCTTTCAAAGAGGGAATAAGTAAATGTTTCATCAATTTTGTAGCGTATATTTTTTATGAAGGGGCCGGCCTTTTTTGTTAACGCTCCTGCAAATACATCTGCATACTTTACCAATTGATCGGGCTGAGCCAGGGCACTATCCTTTAACGATATCATCACCACCAGCTTATCGGCAAACTTTGAGTTGCCAAATATCTCGGTAAGCTTTTCGGTTTTTTCATCTTTAGGTATAATGGCATACACGTCTTCTTCGAACTTTACGCGTAAAGCAAAAAAAGTAAAAAGCGCCAGTGTGCCGGTAAATACGAGGTATAGTGCGGTTTTGTTCCGGTGAAAGAAGTTAAATATGGATATAAATACTTTTTGCATTTAAAACAGCGGCAAAAATATCGAATGTTACCCGTTTCGCACAGAAAGAGAATTAAAAACCCGAATACACATCTCTCGTGTTATTGCTTAAGAACCAAAAGCCTTGGAGAAAGGAGACCTGATGCAAATTAACGTTTGCTTAGAGACACCGATAGGGCTTCAGACATTTTGATAATGATCGCTAAGCACGCAATATGGGATATCAGCGGCGCTTCGCTCTTCTGTAACCTTTTAATAATATAAATGTGAAAAGCCAGAAAACAATGGCTACAAGTACCGCGAGCAGCAGGCTGCCATAGATATATTGTTCCAGATTTTGACCGATCTTAGACAGGGTAAGTTGTTTATTCAATGAAATATCTACAGCCCGGGCTCCCATGAAAGGTTTGCCCATTTTATAGCTGAAAAAAACAATAACCGGGATCATAGGCGCTACGCTGACATGAGCGGCAAGCACAAATAATCCTTTATTAAGCCTGAGCAGGTGCGCCAGAAAAACGCCTACCAACAACTGAAAACCCCAGATGGGAATAATACCCATGAAGCCTCCGAAAGCAATAGCGTTTGCCTTTTGAAAATCACTTTCGCCCGGCTTCAGCAACATCTGCCTTAGCTCCTGCTTCCAGTTCTTGTTTTTATAAAACTTCCGGAAAAAATTTCGCGGCCATATATAAAAAAAGCAAATCGTAACCAATACCGTATTTACAACACTGATCCGGGTAAAATCTTTAAACGGCCTGAAATGACTGATTCTTTCTTCTTTGGGCGGGTAATACACCGTGATGGGAACTGAGCTTACTTTTACCCCCGCCCATGCCAGTCTTACAATTACTTCTATTTCAAACTCATACTTGCGGGTGAAAAATCTCATTTTACTGATTGGCTCTAAAGGATAAAGCCGGTAGCCGGTTTGTGTATCGGGCAATTCGATACCTGTTTCTACTTTATACCAGAAATTACTGAACTTATTACCAAAGCTGCTTTTCCCCGGAACATTATCGGCCGTATCCATATTACGGGCGCCCATGATCAATGCAGGCCCTTCATTTCGTAGCTTTTCAATAAAAACAGGCAGATCTTTGGCAAAGTGTTGCCCGTCTGAGTCGATAGTTACGGCATAATCATAGCCCATCTCTATCGCCTTTTTAAATCCTCTCCGGAGCGCCATTCCTTTACCCCGGTTGGGCTGATAGGATTCTATCGCAACATCCTCAAAAGCGCTGATAATATTTGCTGTATCGTCTGTAGAACCGTCGTTTACAACAATAATGTTGCTGGTGTACTTTAATATATCTGTTATAACTGTGGCAATAGTTGCCGCATTATTGTACGTTGGGATAATTACACATACCCGCAGGTCCGTAAAAGACCGGGATATTTCTTCTGATACTATAGTACACTCGTTGTCCACAAAGTATCAAAAATAAAGTATGTGGGGAAATAAACTAAAAAGTATATCTGACTGCGAGGCCTAATGTACCGATCTGGATCGGCAAAAAAGCCGATGGCGTTGAAAGATAAATGGTGGGTCTCCAGTCTGCGGTAACATTAACAGGAGATGTTTTAAACTTATAATCAATACCGGCAGTACCGAAAATTCCTGTTCCGAAACCATTATACCCCTTATTTTTTGAAGAAATATTAAAGAAATTCAGGCCACCGCCTGCAAACCAATGCAGGTTTTCGTTTGAGGGGGTTTCAATAAGTTCGTGATATTGGTAAGATCCCGATACACTGTAACCCGGGGAATAACTGGTGGTTCCCCCCGTATTGGGCACTATATAATTCTTCCCTCCATAGCCCAGGTTGAATTCTAAGGCACTATGATCAGAAACAAAACTTTTGTAGGAAACAGATATCAGATCGAAAGTGGTATGAGACGTAAGCCTTAATCCAATTGCCTGTTTATAACCGCTTTGCGCATTAACGAAAAATTGGCAGCATAGCAACGCAACCACCCCAACAAGTTTTTTCATCTTGATTATCATAAAGTCTTTTAAAAATTAGAAAATTATCTAAAGACTTCATTTTGAATGAAAGTATTTAGAGAGCATTATGTTAGTAATGTTCCGACAAAAATAGTACCTAAGTATATATAAACGTATTGTTCTACTTTATTCATAATAAAAAGGGTAGATTCTATAAATTTGCAGACTTCTATATGAGGATAGGAATAAAATTAATAATCGGTTGCCTTATTGCTTTTGCAATAACGCATTTTGAAGCGCATGCTCAAACCGGAACAGGTAAGCAGGCCTTCTACAGCGCCATAGCTTCGGGCAGTACCACGGCCTGGAACAAGCAGCTGGAGGCAGTAAATACAATGTCCGGAAATGATAAAAAAGCATTTCAGGGCGCGCTGCTTATGCGCAAGTCCGGCGTGCAAAAAACGCCGGGACAAAAGCTGTCTATGTTTAAACAGGGCCACAAATTGCTGGAGGCAGCTATCAGCCAGGAAGCCCAAAACCCCGAATACAGATTTTTACGGCTGATGATCCAGGAAAATGCGCCTAAGATTGTTGGCTATAACAACAATATTGCTGATGATGCGAGGCTGGTAAAAGCTTCCTTTAAATCATTACCAGAAACAGTACAAAAAGCCGTATTATCATATAGCCAAACATCCAAAGCACTTAACGGGCTGCAATAGCATCATTATGGGAAAGAAAATTTTAGCTGTATACTTTTCACAATCAGGGCAAACAAGAGCCATTGTAGAGAGTTTTCTACGGCCGGTGGTTGCAGATGGCAACGAGGTGGAGTACCTGGAGATAAAAACGGTACACCAGTTTCCCTTTCCCTGGTCTGTACCTGTTTTTTTTGATACAGTTCCTGAGTCGGTCAATATTATCCCCACAGCCCTGCAACCCTGGCAAACCAGGCTTGAAAAATATGACCTGGTGGTATTAGGGTGGCAGCCCTGGAATCTTTCACCCAGTATACCTTTCAACTCTATACTGCAGGATGAAAAATTCAAAAACTTAATTAAGGGAACACCGGTAATTACCATCAGCGGATGCAGGAATATGTGGATCAACGCACAGGAAAAAAACAAAAAACTGCTGGTGAACGCCGGAGCAAAGCTGGTAGGGAATATAGCCCTGGTAGACCGCCATTTGAACCATTTAAGCTATTTTACCATTTTTCACTGGCTCGGAACGGGTAGAAAGGATAGAAAATGGGGCATATTTCCCAAGCCCGGTGTATCTGAAAAAGATATTTCGGGAGCTTCCAAATTTGGGAATATTGTAAGAGAATACCTGCGCACCGGCAACTGGAATCATCTCCAGCAAGACCTTGCCCGGGCAGGGGCTGCACCGGTAAAGTACTCGCTGATGTTTATTGAAAGAAAAGCAGGGAAAATATTTCAGAAATGGGTAGACCTGATTAATAAGTTCCCTCAAAAAAGGAAAAATATACTTATTGTATATAAATATTATCTTGCCGTCGCGCTGCTGGTTGCATCTCCTATTATATTAGCGGTAGATTTAGTACTTTTCCGGCCCTTTTCGCAGAAGAAGATAAAGAGGCTAATGCAATATTACAGGGGTGTTGATTATAAGGAACGAGTGTAAAAGTGAGGTTGTAGTGTACTATTCTTTTAAATAATAAGGCTCTATAACCAGAACTATAAACGAGCCGGACCAAACGGAACAGGCGGCGCTGCAATATCGATTATTGATATTAACGGGCCAGGATCATAAAAAAAGGATCAAACAATATTATGTCATTGAACGAAGTTTATATTAACCGTACCTCACATTATTTTCCCAATAATCCGGTGAGCAACGATGAGATGGAAGAATATTTGGGCTATATTAATGGCAAGCCATCTAAGTCGCGCAGAATTGTGTTAAGAAACAATGGTATTACCAACCGTTACTATGCGCTGGAAAAAGGTGGAAAAACCACCCATACCAATGCACAATTAACTGCAGAAGCGATAAAAGAGCTGTTTAAAAACGACCCTGAGGGTATTAAAAACGTAGATGTACTTTCCTGCGGTACTTCTTCGCCCGACCAGATCATGCCATCGCATGCTGTAATGACCCATGGCTGGTTACCCGAACTGGGCAAGCTGGAAGTAGTATCGCCCAGCGGTGTTTGCTGCGCCGGTATGCATGCATTTAAATATGCCTACATGGCTGTTAAAACAGGCGATGCTGATATAGCCGTAGCTACCGGATCAGAAAGATTCTCGGCATCGTTGGTAGCCAATCAGTTTGAAGATGAAGTGCATAAACTGGAGGAGCTGGAGCAGAACCCTTATATAAGTTTTGATAAAGAGTTCCTGCGTTGGATGCTGTCAGATGGCGCTTCTGCTTTTTTATTGAGCAACAAACCTAATACAGAGGGCCTTAGCCTGAAAGTGGAGTGGGTAGAAGGCATATCCTATGCCGACGACATGGAAAGCTGTATGTATTGCGGTGCTGAAAAGCTGGAAGACGGAACCCTAAAAAGCTACCTGGAGTTTAGTCATGAAGAACTAAACGAAAAATCCATCATGAGCATCAAACAGGATGTTAAGCTGCTAAGCCCTAATATTGTTCCGTTAGGAGGCAAACCCTTGCCCGAGCTTTTTGAAAGAAGAGGTTTAAACCCCGATGATATTACCTGGTATTGCCCGCACATGAGCAGCAACTTCTTTAAAGATAAAATCTACGAAGAGCATATTAAGTTGGGACACACCATTCCTTATGAAAAATGGTTTGTAAACCTGAGTTATGTGGGTAATGTAGGTGCCGCTTCAGTATATTTTATGGTAGATGAGCTGCTGAACAGCGGTAAGCTGAAAAAAGGCGACAAGGTATTTTTACTGGTGCCGGAGAGCTCCCGGTTTAGCTATATGTACGCGTTGTTAACAGCCGTATAAATTTCAAAAACGAAATATTGAAAAGGTGAAAGAAGCGCTTCTTTCACCTTTTTTGTAATAAACCGGTATCAGTTTTACTGAAGTACCCTAATGGGTTAGTAGATATAAACTACGGGTATAGCCAGGGTCTGTCTCCACTGATAGGAGGTGGGTTGGAAACCGTAATAAAGGCACTTAAAGGCCCCTCTTTACCATCGCAAAGAGGGGCCTTATCTCATTAAGTAAATGACACTAATATCCAAACAGCTCTTCCAGCTTCAGTACCTTTAAAGTACCGTATTTGGAAAGATCCTCCTCTTTGACATTTTTTTCATTACCAATAATAGTGTAACTGTATTTTTTACCGGAAAGTTCCTGGTTGTGCAAAGCCTGGATATCTTTAAAAGTCATTGCTTTTACCTGTTCATATTTTGCTTTGCGCGGATCACCGGTTAAACCTTTTTTCTGCGTGGCGATATAGCTGTAAATGATACCCATTTTTTCAATACGGTCCGTTTCCAGGTCTTTCAGCAAGCTACCTTTGGCCTGTTCAAATGCGTTTGTACGATCGGGTAACACGTTGATCAGCTCATTCATAGCCGACACCGCCTCGGGCAATTTATCTGCCTGGCTACCTACATATCCAATAAATGAGAACGGATCTGTTTTCTTGGCAGGTGTACCTACAAACGCGTAGGTTGAGTAAGCCAATGCTTTTGATTCCCTGATAGTTTGAAAAACCAGGGAGCCCATACCGCCTCCAAAATAGTTATTGAATACATCTACCACCGCCTCCTTTTTAAAGTCGTAAGGAGCCAGGTTCCTGGCCCAGCTCATTTCCGCCTGCACCATATCATAATGGCTGAAAAATACTTTGTTTTCGTCCTGAACGGCTCTTGTAAACTTCTCTGCCGCAGGTATGGCTGTCCAGCTGGCCGGTGTTTTATGTACTTTTTTCACTGCAGCGCTTAAAGCAACCGAACTTAGTGGACCATAATAAAGGATCTGGTGCTTAAAGGATGGCATACTATGAATAATGGCCACCAACTCGTCTGCAGTAATCGCATTCAGCTCTGCATCGCTTAAATTATAGTTAAATGGATTTTTAGCCCCGTAAGTAGCATGACTAACTAATCCCTGCATAATAGCGCCTTTATTAGCCTTTGCATTGGCACGCGCTTTTTGCATGCGGTTCTTCAGCCCTTCCAGCGCGGCAGCATCTGCCTTACAATTGCGAAGCAGGTGTTCCAGCAGCTCCAGCGCCTGCGCAAAGTTTTCATTCAGGCCATTCAGTGTTATGCTGCTTTCCTCGTTACCTGCACTCGCCGAAAAACTGGCTGCCAGCTGGTAGAATGCCTTACTGATTTCTTCAGAAGAATATTTATCGGTTCCCAGATATTGTAAGTAATCCAGGGCAAAAGGCAGTTTTTTATTATTCCATTTTCCCATTTCGTAACGGAAACTCAGGTTAAACAAGCCATTTTGCTTATTGGCTACCTGCATTACTTCAACATTATCTATCTTACTTTTTTGAATAGCAGTATTATAATCCAGCCAAACAGGCTTAATAGCCGCCAGTGGCATGGCATTGATGCTTTTTACAAAAGGAGACTCTTTGCCTGCGTTGGTTTCAACGGGGGTAATAGCGGGTTTTTCTACTTTTGCAATGCTTTTATCTTCTCCCTTTCTTTTATAAACAACTGTGTAATTATTGTCTTTAAAAAACTGGTTTGCAAACGCCAGTACTTCTGCTTTGGTCACATTACCCATCGCATCTAAAAAAGCTACGTCATCCTGCCAAGTGGCCGCTTTGGTTTTAATAAAGTTGTCTACCATGCTATTTACGCGTACCGTATTATTATCCTGCGAGCTAAGTTTCGACAACTTATAATTGGCCGCTATAGCACCTATCAGCTTATCATCAAAATTGCCTTTTTTCAATTCCTCTATCTGGCCCAGCAAAAGCGCTTTTACATCATCAAGACTTTGCCCCTGCTTGGGTGAAGCTTTCAATTCAAAAATGCCGTAGTCTTTATACTGGCTGAGCGAAGATCCGGCAGAAAGTACTTTTTGCTGCTTATTCAGGTTCAGGTCTAATAATCCTGCTTTGCCATTGGCGAAAATGCCATCTACCACATTCAACAGGAGCTTGTCTTTAGATGTTTCGCCACCGCTTCTGAAGGCTATGGTTATATTTTCTGCACTGGGCCCGTACACTTCGGATATAACGGGACTGGTAATGGGCTGCTCAGGAGCAGGGTTATATTCGGTTACTGGTTTAGGTTTCATATAGCCGAATGCCGCGTCGATCTTCTTAACCATTATATCCGGGTCAAAATCACCCGCCATAATTACAGCCATATTATTAGGGACGTAGTATTTGTGATAGTAATCCCTGATTGCTGTTAACGAAGGATTTTTCAGGTGCTCAATAGTGCCTATAGTGGTTTGTTGCCCGTAGTTATGAGTAGGAAACAGGTTCCGGTAAGTAGTTTCCAGCACTTTCCAGCCATCATTGTCCATAGAGCGGTTTTTTTCTTCATATACCGCTTCGAGCTCTGTATGAAAAATACGGAGTATAGGGTTACGGAATCTTTCGGCCTGCACTGCCAGAAACTTATCTACTGCATTAGACGGAATATCTTCCTCGTATACGGTTTCTTCTACCCATGTGTGGGCATTGGTGGCCTGCGCTCCCATGGCCGTCATCATTTTATCATACTCGTTAGCAATAGCGTATTGCGATGCCCGGCCCGAAACAGCATCAATTTGCTTGTAAATTTCTTTTCTTTTTTCAGGATCGGTGGTGCTGCCATATACCTCGTACAGCGCATCAATGGAGTCTAGCTTGGGTTTTTCTTTTGCCCAATCAAGGCTGCCATATTTATCAGTACCCTTAAAAAGCAGGTGCTCCAGGTAGTGGGCCAACCCTGTATGATCTTTGGGATCGGTATTGCTGCCGGCCCTTACCGCCAGCCGATAGGCGATGCGCGGTTCTTTTTTATTAGGACTTAACATAACAGTAAGCCCGTTAGAAAGCGTATAAATACGAACGGCCATGGGGTCGTTGGAAACATATTTATAAGTATAGCCGTTGGCTGATTTGGTCTCCTTCCATTGGTAGTTGTTTTGGAGCTTTGCTGTTTGGCATAAAATACCTCCCAGTAAAAGCGTTAGAAAAACCCTTTTCATAAATGAGTATTGATTGTAATTTAAATGAGTGTTAAATTTAATAATAATGCCCCACTCTCTGGCATTATTTGGATGAAGTAGTAATAACAATAGATGGATGGCGTTTAAACAGGTTTTTTTACTTTCGTTGTAATAATGGATGCAGTACAAATAGAAAATCTTTCGTTTAAGTATAAAGATCAATCTTCTTTAATAGAAGCACTCAGTCTTCAGATAGGTAAGGGAGAGCGGTTTGGCATATTCGGACCCAACGGCGCCGGAAAAACCACCCTTATGAGCCTGATTACAGGCCTGCTTCCCTACCAGCAGGGCAGCATTAAAATATCAGGGAAAGAATTGACGGGCCACAAAGACGATGTAAAAAAAATAATAGGGCTGGTGCCGCAGGATTTTTCTTTCTACGACGATCTGAGCCCTGAAGAAAATATGGAGTTCTTTGGAGCCTGGTATGGTTTAGACAAGGAAACAATAAGAGTAAAAAGCCGGGATTTATTGCGGGTGATGGGATTGGAAGCAGTAGCCCGCAAACCGGTAAAAACCTTTTCGGGAGGCATGAAAAGAAGAGTCAATCTTGCGATAGGAGTGATGCATACTCCCCAAATATTGTTTCTGGACGAACCAACGGTAGGAGTTGACGTACAGTCGAGAAATGCCATTATCGGTTTTTTAAAAGAAATTAATAACCAGGGTACCACATTGGTATATACCTCCCACCAGCTCAACGAAGCAGAAGACCTCTGCAATACCATCGCTCTTTTCGACCAGGGTTCCGTTATTGTGAAAGATACTTTGGCAAACCTCTTACAACAACATCAGCAAGACGGGCTTGAAGGGCTGTTTCTGGAGTTAACCGGCCGGTCGTACCGCGATTAATTTTTAAATAAATTTTAATAAAAGTGCTTTTGGCAAAAAATTTGTTGTAATTATATTTGAATTTTAATCACTGAAAAATAACAATTTATGAATAAACTACTTACAGGTTTCGCTTTAGGGCTGATAGTGGGTGTTTTATATGCTCCGGATAAAGGAACTTATACACGCAGAAGAATTAGTGATAAAGGTAACGACCTGAAAAATCAGTTTGCAGACTTTATTGATAGTGTTGCCGGAAAGTTTGAGCACACTGCAGACGAAATTGAAGATTACGCCAATATCAAAACAGAGAATATCAGATCAGAAGCTATTTAGCAAGAACTTAACTATTAAACCTTATAAAGTTATAGTAGCCGTTCCAATGTGAACGGCTATTATTTTTAATACAGCTTATATATTTTGCCGGGCAAACCCTGTATTACATTTTTCATTTCCAGGTTTAAAATACTTACGGCAACAGTACTGCTGCTGAGGTTACTTTGCAGGTTAATTTCGTCGATACTGGCCGTTCCCTTTTCACTTAACAAACCAACAATTACTTTTTCTTCAGGAGTAAGAGAAATAAATAACTCTTTTAATGGAGATGCCGGTGATTTGCCGCTACCCCATCCCATTGTTTCCAATAACTGAGCTGCATCAGTTAATAAGATAGCCTTATTGGTTTTGATGAGATGATTAGCGCCGCTACTTTTTTTATCAGTTATTTTTCCGGGAATAGCAAACACGTCTTTATTATAGCTGTTAGCCAGTTCTGCTGTTATCATGCTTCCGCCTTTGATATCTGTTTCTACCACGATGGTAGCGTCGGCCATGCCTGCCACAATGCGATTACGGCTGGGGAAATTATGGCGGTCAGGCATAGCAGTATGCCTGAATTCGGTAAGCAAACCTCCTTGCTGCATCATCTCCTTTGCAAGTTCTTTATGGTTGTTGGGATACATTTTATTTAAGCCGTGTGCCAGAACTCCTACTGTCGACACTTTATTTTTCAGGCAGGCTTTGTGCGCAATGGAGTCTATTCCATAAGCTAACCCGCTTACAATAAGGATATTTTCTCCTGAAAGAGCTTCTATCAATGTTTCCGTACTGGCTTTTCCATAGTCGGTATGTGTACGGCTGCCTACTATAGAAATAATTTTAGGTTGGTTAAGATCGGCGTTGCCCCGGTAATATAATAATACAGGCGCATCGTAACAATGCAACAGTCTTTGGGGGTAATTTGTATCTTTTATGAAAAGAGGCTGTATTTTATATTTTTCGATAAAAGCCAGTTCTTTTTCGGCTTCGTTAAAGGCGTTAAATTTCTTTATACTATTGATTCTCACTTCCCCGAGACCATCAATTTTTTGGAGTAACCTCTTAGGCGCTTTAAAAATCTCTTCCGGCTCAAAATGTTCAAGTAGCAACCGGCTTTGCACGCAACCGATATTAGGAATAAGAGTAAGCGCTATCTGGTATAATAGTGCGGTATTCATAGTTTTTAGCATATTAAACTTACGTAAAATATCTTATATACCAACACTCCAACCCGTCTTATTTTCCTGATTTTTTAGGCGTACAGCATTTTAATATATAACCAAACAGCAGGGGCCGCAAATAATACCGAGTCAAACCTGTCCAGGAACCCCCCATGCCCGGGCATAATACGGCCACTGTCCTTCACACCTGCCATACGTTTTAGCTTCGACTCAAAGAGATCTCCAAATGTGCCTGAAAGAGCAGTGAGGAAGCTGATGATGGCTCCAATAATTGCCAAAGGCCATTCTATTTTGTGAAAAAAGATGAGTGAAAATAGCAACCATGTTAAAGCGGCGCTTAGAATAATACCACTAATGGTGCCTTCCCAGGTTTTTTTCGGCGATATTTTGCTAAGCGGTGTTTTACCTATCGCAGATCCCGCCAGGTAAGCCATTGTATCGTTAATCCATACACTACCAATAATAAACAGCACCAGGTGCTTTGCACTGACGACATATATGGTATCATACGAATGAACATCGTAAGTAGTGGCAGATGAAAGACTTTGCAGCATACCCAATGGCACGGCAGTATATATAAGTCCGCCTAACAGCCACAAAAGCATTTTTTTTTCAAGCACTTTTGTTTTAAAAATGCCCCCAACCAGTAAAATAAAGCCGGCAATTAAAAAAGGGAGACTAAAGTTTTCCCTGATACCATAATTACCCAACTGCAGCCCGCCCGCTCCCAACAAGAGGATGATATGATATCCCACCAGGGCAATACCCAGTTTCAGGTAGGAGTGGATGTACCTGCCGGTTATTTTTTCAACCAGGCGGCTATATTCCCAGGAGCAGCCAAAATAAATCAAAGAAATTAACAGGAAAAGGCTCCATTGATTATACAGCAGCCCAAACATCATTACCGCTACAAATATCAATGCAGTAAAGGCGCGCGTCCAAAAGGTTGACCAGTTAAATGCCATCTGCTGCAATTAAAGAGTTTCTGGTGTTTTTCCTGTACTGTATAAAAAGAAAAATAATAACCGGTATAGCCAGGAAGCCCAGGTAGCTACCTTCTTTATCGTTTAATACGGCCTGCATTGATTTCCCGTTACTTTTTGCCACATACATTACCAATACGGCCGTTGCGTTATTAATAAAATGGGCTAAAATGCTGAGCCACAGCCTTCCGCTGTATTGGTATATTAGTCCTAAAACGATGCCAAGTGCAGCCCTTGACAAAAAGCCATATACCGAAAAATGTACCGCGCTGAAAATAACGCTTACCACAATTACACTTACCCATAGCCTTCCCGTATTACGGTATAAATAATTCTGCAACCCTCCCCTGAAAAACGCTTCCTCGCAAATGGCAGGTACCAGCGCCAGCACTATAATAGAAATGAACAGCTCGGGTACAGAGTCCAGGCTGATGATCCCCGCTGCTGTTTCGGCGTAATTTCGCTCCATTCGGTCAAATGCAATACGCCAGTCAACAGGAAAAGGCAGCTTATAAGTAAAATATCCTAAAGCACCGCTTAGCGCAAGTCCCGCGGCGATAATGAAAATGGTTAAAATCAGGTCTTTACCGGCAATCGCTCCTTTAAACCCGGTTAATTTTATCGGGCTCCAGCTTAAACGCGAGGCGGTAAACAGTGTAGGTATCAGGAAACCAAAAATGGCAGAAATCGTTTGAATTACCTGCATTTCTCTCAAATAGGCCTTATCTCCTGTCAAATTGGACAGGTTTTCGGTAATAAACAGCACGCTTTTTCCACTCATAGCCGCGGCCACCGGAATCCCCAGTAACCCGCCTAAAAGCATACCACCAACCCCAAAGGCGATCAGCATAAAAAAACCGGCCAGATAAGAAACGCCTTTTTCTCCCCTGCCTCTTGGTGCATCATTGAGCAAGATACTCTTGTTTTCGTCTATCATTCTTTTAAAATAAGTGTGTATTTTTGCCCGTCCGAAAGTTTCCGCCCGGGTGCGGGCAGGCAGGCGCAAAAATAAGATTAAAGTTTTCACCAGTTTTGATTAATTATTGTTGTGCAGGCTGTAATACTACTATCATCGGTATTGCGTCGCACACTTCAGGGTTCCGTTTATAGATCATCAAATACATTATTCAGTTAGCAATGGTACATATAGGCAATAAAATAGCATTACCCGATTTTCCTTTACTTCTGGCGCCCATGGAGGACGTTAGTGATCCTCCTTTTCGTGCTGTGTGTAAAGACAATGGTGCAGACCTGATGTATACCGAATTTATCAGCAGCGAAGGGCTAATCAGGGATGCTATAAAAAGCCGCCGGAAACTGGATATTTTTGACTACGAACGCCCCATTGGCATCCAGATTTTTGGAGGAGATGAGGAAAGCCTGGCTCTCGCCGCGAAAATTGTGGATGTTACCCAACCCGATCTCCTGGATATTAATTTTGGATGCCCCGTAAAAAAAGTTGCTTTGAAAGGGGCGGGTGCCGGCGTATTGAAAGATGTTGACCTGATGGTAAAGCTTACCGAAGCAGTTGTAAAAAGCACGTCTTTACCGGTTACCGTAAAAACCCGGCTGGGGTGGGACGATAGTATGCTGAATATTGAAGAAGTGGCCGAGCGCCTGCAGGATGTGGGTATAAAAGCACTGGCCATACATGGGCGTACGCGCTGCCAGATGTATAAAGGCGAGGCGGATTGGACATTGATCGGCAAAGTGAAGAACAACCCCCGTATTCATATTCCTATCTTCGGCAATGGTGATATCGACAGTCCGCAAAAAGCAGTGGAGTATAAAAACCGATATGGTGTGGACGGCGTTATGATTGGCCGTGCAGCTATCGGTTACCCGTGGATTTTCAGAGAGATAAAACATTTCGTTCAAACCGGCGAACTGCTGGCGCCGCCAACCGTAGCAGAGAGGGTGAACGTGGTGCGTAAGCATCTTCGTAAAAGCCTGGAGTGGAAAGGTCCCGTTGTAGGTATTAATGAAATGCGCCGTCATTATGCCAACTACCTCAAAGGTTTGCCTAATATTAAAGAATATCGCAGCAAACTGGTTACCTTAAATAATGGCGAGGAAATAGAAGCGATACTGGATGAGATCATTGTACGTTATGCTACTTACGAAATAGAAGCCACTCCTATTGAGCTAATTAACTACCATGAAAAGTGCCCGGTGAACTAAGGAAAAACTCCTTTATAAGGCCGCATTTCATACACGCCAATATCTGTTTCACAGTCATATTGCCGGTACATTGCACAGCGCAACTCTTTTTGTATAATAAAAGCGCATTGGTATACGATAGATTCAGGGCTATCGTAGCTGCATAAGAATGCGCTTACAACTGCTATGTTTTATTCTTCATTGATTCTTATTTTTACCTTTATATGAACCCTACCATTTACCAGGAAAAAGCTACCCTGTTTCACAAAAAGTTTAATGAGCTGAAACAAAAGCTGGGCTGGCTAAGCTTTATACGGCTGTTGTGTTTCCTGCTGTTTGTATACCTTATTTACTTGTATTCTCAAACCGGTTCTGGTTTTACCTTATTAACCGCAGTATTATTATTTGCTGCCTTTTTATTGCTGGTAAGATGGTACGGGCGTGTGCAGCAGGAAAAGCAATTTTACCTGGCATTGGCGCAATGGAACGAGCGCGAAGATGCTTTTTTACAAACCAATAGCTCGGGGTATGATACCGGCAAAGAATACGAAGACCCGCATCATCCTTACTCGTACGACCTGGATCTTTTTAGTGAAGGAGGTTTATTTTCTTACCTGAATCGTTGCAGTACCTCTTTTGGTAAAGAAGCGCTGGCCGGTGATTTGCTGGATCCTGATACTGCCGCTATCCCCCAAAAACAGGAAGCTATTAAGGAGCTATCGGCAAAAATAGATTTCAGGCAACAGCTATATGCACACGGAAGTTTGCATGATACTAAAAAGAAAGAACTGGAACGGCTAATACAGTGGATTGATGCCGACACACAGCTGATCAGTGCTCCCTGGTATTACGCATTAATGATATTCCCACTGGCAACTATGGGCAGCCTGGTTTATTATATAGTAAGTGAGAATGAATCAGCCTTTTCACTGTTTTCTAAACTATTCGTTGTAAACCTGATCATTGCGTTTTCTTTCTCCAGGAAAATAACTGCTCAATTATCCGTTTCCACTTCGGTAACCAAAATTCTCCAGAATTATAGCAACCAGCTAAAGCTTATTGAAAAAGAAAACTTCCAATCGGGCTTACTTCAACAGTATCAGCAACAATTAGGTAAAAACGGGCTAACCGCATCCAGGCTTATCGGCCAGCTTGCCTCATTATTCAATTACCTGGAAACAGTAGTGAACCTGGTGGTAAGCTTATTGCTGAATGGCCTGTTTCTTTTTCATGTACATATTTTGTACCGCCTGGGTATCTGGAAAAAACAGCATGCACACCATATAAAAGGCTGGCTGCAGCTGATAGGGAAATTTGAAGCTCTGGGAAGCTTTGCGAATCTTTCGTACAACAACCCCGCGTTTTGTACCCCCCAATTAAGTAAAGCAACTGCTTTCCGGGCGGCGGCATTAGGTCACATTCTGGTAAAGCCTCATAAAAGAGTATGCAATGATGTATCCTTTAACGATCAGAAATTTGTAATACTTACGGGATCCAACATGAGTGGTAAAAGTACTTTTTTAAGAACACTGGGCACTAACCTGGTTCTGGCCAAAGCGGGGTCGGTGGTTTGTGCTGCTGAATTTGAATTCTACCCCTTTGATGTTTTTGTAAGTATGCGCATCACCGACTCATTGCAGGATAGTGAATCCTTGTTTTATGCAGAGCTGAAAAGATTACAGTCCATCATAAAAAGCCTGGAAAGTGGCCGCCAGCACTTCATAATACTCGATGAAATTTTAAGGGGCACTAATAGTAATGATAAACGCAACGGAACTATCGGTCTTATCCGTAAAATGGCCGGCTTCAATACTTTTGGTATTATTGCTACACATGACATTGTGGTAGCAGACCTTATTAAAGAATATCCTGGTTTTATTGCCAATAAAGCTTTTGAATCTGCTATTATTAACGATGAATTACTATTTGATTACCAATTAAAAGATGGTGTTTGCAATACGTTAAGTGCCAGCTACCTGATGAAGAAAATGGAGATAATTTAACGGGTTCCCTAATTTGGTTAACTTTTTGCTTGTTGGTTGACCATGAAACCTTTAGCACTAATAATACTATGTCTGTGCTTTTCAGCCGTAACGCAGGCACAAACAGCTATATCCGGCTCCGATCAACCAGGTAAGAGCAATTTAGTTAAGTTAAACATTACTGCCCCCATTCTAAAAAATTATGCACTGCAATATGAAAGGATTATTAATAAACGTTTTTCAGTAGCTCTTTCAGGAAGAATAATGCCAGCATCAACCATCCCTCTGAAACGATTTATCAGGGACGGAGTCATCAGGGATGATAATGAACTGGTAACAGATATTCTAAACCAGGTGCAGTTCAGCAATTTTGCCATTACTCCCGAACTGCGCATTTATTTAGGCCCCAAGGGGTATGGGCGAGGGTTTTATGTAGCCCCTTATTACCGGTTCGCAAAATATAAAATGCATGAGGCTACATTATCTTATGAAGCCGACCAGACATATGAGGTTCGGGTGTCGGGAGACCTGACAGGCCACACCGGCGGGATATTATTAGGCTCACAATGGCATCTCAGTAAAAATATCAGTCTCGACCTTTGGATCGCGGGTCCGGGCATTGGGGGCGCCCAGGGACAGATCGTAGGTACTGCTAATCAAACATTGCCTGCAGAAGCACAGGATGAACTAAGGAGCTACCTGGAAGATATTAATGTACCTTTTGCAAAAGAAAAAGTTTCTGTAAACGCCAATGGCGCCCGCATGGATCTCTCCGGTTCCTGGGCCGGCCTGCGTACAGGGGTTTTACTGGCTTTCAGGTTTTAAATTGTACCATTAAAAACATCTGCCATCATATAATTTCACCCTGCACTAGCAAAGAGCTCTTTATAATTCCCCGTATATCATCATTCACCACCCTCTTTAGCACCGGGCATCCTGCTTTTTAACCAGGCAATCTGCCCGCGGTGATTAGATTCGTGTTCACATACATGAAACCATTTCCAGTAGGTGTTGATCGATCTTTTTTCATTTGACCACTTCTTATCTATTTCCATCAGCCATTTGTCGTCTTTGCTCTTTAACTCACGCAAGGTTTTCTCCCGTACTTCAGTTATCCGGTCGATATAATATTTCAGCTCTTGTCCTTTAATATTTTTACGACCCGCGTCGCCCAGGCTCATGGCATCATTCCATAACTTCTTTTCAGTTTCGTTAAAGTCATCCCTGCCTTCAAAGGTATTAGCCTGGTAAAATGCCTCGGTGGCGCCCAGGTGCATGATCAAAGCGCCGATGGTATTGGCTTTGGGATCGTGCAGGTAATCGAGCTGTTCAATAGTAAGCCCTTTTGTAATGCCTATAATGGTACTACGATTATAATTCAGCATAGAAACCAAAGTGCCCACCTGTGGAGGGTACCCATCTTTGGGACCTATCAGCATTAGTTCATCGGGTGGTGTAGAGAATGTATTACTGCGCGCCAGCAAGGGTAAAGCGCTGAAACTACCGGCTGCAAAAGCGGTCTTCATCAAAAAATTTCTGCGATGCATAAAGGGTGTTTTAGTTATACTAATATAACAATATTACCCGATTAGTTTTTTTAACAATCCCAGCCGCCCTTTAAAAGACGGGTAAGCCACCGGCAGATCGGGCCAGGTTGCAGCCTTTAATACTGCTTTAGCATGGCTGAAAGTTTCTATTGAAAATTTGCCATGATAACGACCTATACCGCTGCTTCCGCGGCCGCCAAAAGGCAGGTTTTTATTTAAGTAATGCATGGCTACCGCATTGATACAGGCGCCGCCGCTGGGTACTTTTTGCAGCCAGGCATCAGCTTCTTTACTATCGCCTGTAAAAACATAAAATGCCAGCGGGTTAGGATTATGATGGATCACCTCGAGCGCAAAAGCATCGTCTGTATAAGTAAGAACAGGCAGTAAAGGACCAAAAATCTCCTCCTGCATAATGGGATCATCCATTTGCGGCGAGTCGATCAATGTAGGGGCAATATACAGAATGTCTTCGTTATGGGTACCACCTGCCAATATGGTATGATGCTGCAGGTAACCCATCAGGCGGTCAAACTGCTTCTTATTGATGATGCGCCCGTAATCGTAGCTTTCTACCGGGTGAGCGCCATAAAATTGGGTAATAGTTTGCTTTAATATGTCAACGAATTCTTCTTTAACCGATTGATGCACTAATAGATAATCGGGTGTAATACACATCTGGCCGGCATTGGAGAACTTAGCCAGCGCAATCCGTTTAGCCGCCAGTTTGAGGTTGGCTTTTGCCGAAACAATGCAGGGACTTTTGCCCCCGAGCTCCAGTGTTACCGGCACCAGCTGTTCCGCCGCCAATTGGTAAACGGCCTTGCCCACTGCAGTACTCCCTGTATAAAAAATATGATCGAAACGGAAAGATTTTATCATACCCGGTACTACGTCCGCTCCGTTGCCGGATGCGAAACTTACATATTGTGGTGCAAATGTTTCGGCCACGATCTTTTGTATAACAGCCTCTGTAGCCATTGCCACCTCGCTTGGTTTGAGCACTGCGCAGTTACCTGCGGCAAGAGCGCCGATAAGCGGGATGAGCGATAACTGAAAGGGATAATTCCATGGAGCAATGATCAATACCACGCCCAATGGCTCGTACATGATATAGCTTTTCCCCGGCAGGTTTAATAAGTTGGTTCCCGTTCTTTGCGGTTCGGCAAGCTCATCAAGGTTTTTCAAAAAATAACTGATCTCTGAAAGCACCAACCCTGTTTCCGTAATCCATACTTCTTCCTTACTTTTTTTCAGGTCCTTATATAGCGCTTCATTCAACTCTTCCTCATACCTGATGATCGTGTCTTTTAACTTCTTTAGCTGCTCTTTTCTAAAATCCAGGCGCCGGGTAGCTCCGCTGTTAAAAAAAGAACGCAGGGATTCCAGATTAGGTATATAGCTCATGGTAATGAATTAAGACGATAAAACCACACCGAATGGGAGCGCTTTAATCTATTTTTGTTTGAAGATAAAAAACAAGTGGTAAATGACGGATGAAACGCGGGTATTAGATTTTTTACATTTAAAATTTATTGCGCGTTCCGTCCGTCCAAATAAATAATACAAATGTACACGGACGAATACTTTATGCAACTGGCGTTGAAAGAGGCTATGCTGGCTTTTGAGGAAGACGAGATTCCTATTGGTGCGGTAGTGGTACAAAATAATACGGTTTTGGCAAGAGGCCGTAATATGACGGAAAAGCTGACAGATACCACGGCACATGCCGAGATCATCGCTTTAACTTCTGCATTTAATAATATCGGCGCCAAATACTTACCGGATGCTACCTTGTATGTAACAGTCGAGCCCTGCGTTATGTGCTCCGGCGCTTTATACTGGAGCAAAATAAAAAGGGTGGTATGGGGTGCATCCGATCCTAAAAACGGGTTCAGCCGTATTCAGCCGGCAGTATCACCCTTTCATCCTAAAACCGAAATCACTACAGGTATTATGGCTGATGAGTGCGCTGCTTTGATGAAGGAGTTCTTTAAGGGGAAAAGATAAAGGCAGCCACTACGACTGCCTTTAAGTATTAGTAACCGGGGTTTTGCTGCTCCCCAATACCAGGATTAGCATTTATTTCTCCTATGGGTATGGGCAGTATAGCTTTTTCAAAACTCCGTTCAATTGTTTTAGGACGCGTTGGAATAGTAAGGCCCAGGATTTCATCGTTAAAGGTGATTGGCCTGTTTAAACGGATCATATCAAAGTAGCGCTGCCCTTCGGCAAACAGCTCCTTACTTTTCTCATCCAATATCATATCAAGGGTAACAGTAGCTGATGTGGCGGGGATAAGTGCTGCAGCCCGGCTACGGATAGCATTTAAATAAGTAGCTGCTTTTGTTTTATCTGTCGGTAAAGCCGCTTCGGCCGCAATCAGGTACATCTCCGATAGCCTGATTACTTTAATATTTACGGCTGTTACGGTGGCCTTTCCGTCCCATGTTAATGTAGTACTGCCGCTATATTTGTAGCAGGAGCCCAACCTTGGGTTAGCAGCAGTAGATATTTCATCAGCCAGCATCACCCCCCAGCGAACATCATTGGGATCCTGCTTCAGCCTGTTTAAAAAATAGTCGCTTGCACCAAACCAGCCCAACACATTCGAGTTGCCATGCGCGCGCCTTCTTAAATAAAATCCGGGCGATGCTGTACCCAGATCTGATTCATTGGGAAATACACCCAGCTCGAAAATGGATTCTGTGCCAAATTGCGATCGCCAGGACGCCACCCAGTTGGCAGGGGTATATAACGTATATCCTCCATTGGTAATCACATCTTCTGCAGCCTGAAGAGCGGCTGTGTAGTCGCCCATAGTCAGGTATACCCTTGCCTGTATCGATCTGTTGCCATAATAATTGAGATAGCCATTTGATTTTGCTTTGGCCAGTAAAGGAGCCGCGTCGGTTAAGTCTTTCACGATTTGGGCATATACTTCTTCTACTGTGGCTCGTAAGGGTTGTGCAGTAGCGCTAACAGGCTCTGTAACCAGGGGCACTCCATAAGAGCTTTTATTATCGGTATACGATTTACCATAAATGCGAACAAGGTCGAAATACATCAATGCCCGGGCTGTTAACGCCTGCCCCAGGAAACTATCAAAATTTTCTGTGGACCCCTCCGCCTTTAGTTTCCGGATATTTACGATAAGGCTATTAGCCTGTAGAATATTGTTGTAGAGAACAGACCAGAAACCGCTAAAGCTGTTAGAATTGGCGGTATGGTTAAAGGTGTACAATGCATCTGATCCCCTGCCCTGGGAATATAGAATAAGATCTCCTCCCTTGGCATCGCCATACATCAAAAAATTTCTTCCGTAGTAATTGGCGTCGGTCATATTACGCATAATGCCATTGACAATGATTCTGGCATCCGCTGCTGTTTTTATTGCGTCCGGGGCATTGATGGAATTGGTAGGTGGTACATCCAGGAAGCCCTTACCGCAGGATGATATAACCGTGATACCACCCACCAGCACTAATAAATATATAATAGAATATTTCATTGTTAACCTGTTTTAAAATTAGAAACTAACTTCAATTCCAAATGTGTATGTTTTGGCAAATGGGGTTTCCCAGCCTCTTGTGGCATACTGGTTCACCTCCGGGTCTGCAATTTTATACTTTGCAGCGGTTAAAAGATTAGTACCATTAAAAAATACCCTTGCATTGCTTACTCCAATTCCATCTAAAAGCGTGTGGGGAAGCCGGTAAGCCAGTGTTGCGTTCTTAAGCCTCAGGAAAGAGGCATTATGTAGCTGGCGGGTGCTGTACTGCATCGGATCTGTGAGGTCGTTACCGCTAAGCTGAGGTTGTGTTCCGTTCTTATTATTGTCAGTCCACATATTCCCGTAATAAATTTCAGATCGTATCCGTTCCCAGTAATAGCCATCATCCGCCACATCTTTGTATGCCCCATCATAGAGTTGCCCTCCTATTTTATAAATAAAATTCAGGTTTAATGAAATCCCATTCCATTCCAGGTCTGTATTAACGCCACCATATAATTTAGGAATGCCGTTACCGATTATGATCCTATTGGCTTTGCTGTACGAATAAGTAGCTCCCCGCCCGTTAAAGTTAAAGTCTCCTGCATTGGGATCGTTAGCATCATTTACATACCATACGTTTTTTCCATTTTCAGGATTTACCCCGGCCCATTCATATCCATAAAAAGCCAGGGTAGATTCGCCCTCACGGTAAATAAACTGGGCCCTTGCGTCTCCGCCGGTAGGGTCATTCCAGATGATATCCTGTCCTGCAGCAGCGCCAGCTTGTTTATACAATTTAGTAACCACCGATTTTAAAATGGTTCCGTTTAAACTAAGGTTCCAGCGCCAATCTTTTGTTCGCACAATGTCGGCGCCAATATTCATCTCCAGTCCCCGGTTATTGATCTCGCCCACATTTCGTAAAGTATTCAGAAAGCCGGTAACCATTGAAACAGGCACATTTTGCAGGAGGCTCCTGGAGTTCCGGTTAAAAAATTCTGCAGAACCTGTTACCCGCTGTTGCAACAATCCAAACTCTAAGGCAATATTGGTATTATAATTACTCTCCCACTGTAAATTGGGATCTGCAATGGTAATGATACTACCGCCAGGCTGCTCCATATACTTGTTGGTAAAACCGGTCAGGGTTCTCCACCCGAAATTGTCGGTGGGAAGTGTGCCATTGGTGCCATAAGAACCCCTCAATCTTAATTCGCTCAGCACCTCATTGTTTTCCAGGAACGTTTCTTTATGGATACTCCAGGCGCCCCCAAGCGACCAAAAATTCGCCCACCTTTCCCCGGGCCCGATACGCGAGCTCCCATCACGACGAAATGATGCGGACAGAAAATATTTCTCTTCAAAATTGTATTCTGCTTTTGATAATACCGACTGCATATTATTACCCCAACTAAAGGCGTTCGCATTGGTTTGCCCGGCAGTATTAACCGTAGGTAAAGAGCTGGAGGGAAGATTGGTTCCGGATGAACGCATAAAATCTGTAACATTCTTTTCTGCCTCATAACCGGCAAGCACACCAATATTGTGCATACCGAAGCTTTTATTATAGTTCAGGGTAGTGGATGAAACCATTTTATTATAGTTGGTGGTAATTTCATGCACTGCGCCATTGGTGTTTTGCCCGTTAAAATGAAGCGCGCTGAAATAAAGGTGTTCTTTTACCTGTGAGTTATTATAAGAAAAAATGGTTTTAGCAGTAAGACCCCGGGCCAGGTTAAGTGTTAGCGCTTCTACAGCAGATACATTCAGCGTTCCGGCCGTATTATCCCATTCGTTATCGTAAAATTGGTTATTGTAGGCCAGGCTTCCAAACCTGGTGGTAAACGGCAAACCGGTTTTGTAATCGGTGGGCCAATATAGAGGCCAGAGCAGGTTTCTCGACTGATATAAATAGTTGGTACCGGTATTACGGGTATCGTTAAAGCCAGACTTGTCATCTTTAGCTATACCTATATTGCTGGAAAACTCCAACAGCTTTCCTATTTTCTGGCTGAAGTTCAGGCGGCCGGCAATGCGCTGAAATTCATTTACCGCAATACGGCTTTTATCTTTTGTATAAGAGAGAGAAGAGTAATACCTGGTTTTATCCGTTCCACCGCTTACCGACAGATCATTGGTGTTAAAGAAGCCTGTTCTGAATAATACATCATTCCAGTCGAAATATTGTCCCTCGCGGTTTACTATTCCGTCGGTCATTCCTTTAATGGCTACATTCTGATATCGGTCGGTGCCGCTGGTTTCAAATTTATAGCCATGCCTGTTAAAACGGGTATTCAACCGGGCCAGTGCATCAGTATTAGCGGCCTCTGGTGTTTTCCCTCCGGTAATATTCAGATCGTAAAAAACCTGGTATAACATATTCACCTGTTCCTGGATCCCCGCCGCCTCGTAGTTATCGGTAGCCCAAGTGGGTGTTACGCCCAACGAACTTTTAAAGCTGATAACCGGCGCACCAATTTTACCTCTTTTGGTAGTAATAATCACTACTCCGTTGGCAGCCCTCGAACCGTATAAGGATGCGGCGGCCGCATCTTTCAGCACTGTTATCGACTCTATATCATCAGGGTTGATGTTGGCCATTATATTATTACTGGTAAGCAGGTAATCGCCCATTTGCCCGCCCGAGCCTGAAGTTACCGGTACGCCATCAACAACGTATAATGGATCGTTCGACGCATTCATAGAACCAATGCCGCGAATACGAAGCGAAGGTGTAGAGCCGGTCTGGCCGGAAGACTGGGTAACCTGCAACCCGGCTACCCTTCCGTTAAGCGCTGCCTCAAAAGATATATTGGGTGGATCTTTTATCTGATTAGCATTCACCACAGTGGCGGCTCCTGTGTACGTACTCTTTTTGGCTACACCGTAGGCCACCACAAAAACCTCGTCCATTTTAGTACTGCCGCCCTCCGGCAGTATGATATCAACAACCGTTTGAGCGCCTGCGTTCACTTCAACATCCTGGTAGTTAACCGCCGATACAGAAAGAACAATATTGGCGCCGGCAGCTGTAAGCGAGAAGCGGCCGTCTTCCCCTGCAACCGTGGCATTCGTGGTTCCTTTTTGACTTACCGTTGCATTGGGAACCGGCTCTCCCCTGGTATTTTTTACAGTACCCGTTACCTGGCGTGTTTGTGCCAACAAAACAAGGGGGTAATAAAAAAGTAATGCGAAAAAAATGGTCAGGATTTTTCCCTTCATAGACGCAGATTTTTTAGGTTTAAGGATATGTTAAATATAACTTATTAAAATGATAAAACCTGTTGCCCCGTTTTGGAATAGTATTTGCGCCTTTTTCACGCAATAAATTCAACTATCTCGTTTTAAATTTGTTATATTGCCAGGCAAACCATTATTTTTTTAATCATAATATAAAACTGTACAATCATGGCTTTTACCTTACCAGCCCTTCCTTATGCTAAAGAAGCATTGGAACCTTATATCGACGCGCAAACAATGGAAATACATCACGATAAGCACCACCAGGCTTATGTTGATAATTTAAATAAAGCAATTGACGGAACAGAGCATGCAGAGAAGTCTTTAGAAGATCTTGTAAAAAGCGCAGGCAGCATTTCGCCAGCTGTAAGAAATAACGGCGGCGGGCATTGGAACCATACTTTTTTCTGGGAAATATTAACGCCGGGCGGCGCTACTGAACCAACCGGTGCGTTGGCAGATGCTATCAGTGAAGCCTTTGGCTCTTTAGACGCTTTAAAAGAAAAAGTAAGCACTGCGGGTGCCACACGTTTCGGTAGCGGCTGGGCATGGGTGATTGTAAAAGACGGAAAACTGGAGGTGACTTCTACACCCAACCAGGATAACCCATTGATGGACGTTGCCGAAGTAAAAGGAACGCCTATTCTGGGTATTGACGTATGGGAACATGCTTATTACCTGAAATATCAAAACAAAAGACCTGATTACCTGAAAGCTATCTGGAGCGTGATCAACTGGGATAAGGTAGCCGAAAAATTTGAAGCGGCTAAATAAGGAACGTCTGCATTGAATAGCAGAAACATACCTTTCGGGAACTATGCAAAATAAATATGTCCAAATAAATACCTATAAAAGAGGCTGTTGCAATTAATCAACAGCCTCTTTTTATGCTAACACTCCACGGCATCCTGTAAAGCTAATAACAGCTAAATACACCCGCATGCGCAATAATCCAGATACCATCCAAATTGGTATCAGTTACCATATAGGTTCCGGAATATGAAGTAGCTGGTGGATCAAATGACATAGTATTACCATATTGCCCCGGCGCAATAGTGGTAGGTTTATTGTCTCCCGCAAAAACATGGGTTTCTACCAGGCTAAAACCACTGGCCAGTTGGTAAGTGATGATAGCAGTAGCGCCATCCCAATTCACTGTAAGCTGCCCTGCCAGCCTGCCTTTCGAAGTATTATTTAAACCGGCCCCTGCCCAGATATTATAAACCGTTGTTCCAGGCATTTTTATATTGATAGCCCATCCCCAACGATTTTTTGTTAAACCCAGGCTGGGGAGATTTTCAGGATTTGACTTTTTATCAGTCGTAAATACCCATCCCCCTTTAGCAAAAGCAGTTTGAGAATAGCAATCAACCGGTGGCGGCGTAGTGCAACATGCGGTACTGTAACTAGCATAAAAATACCATCGGTTGGTATTAGTGCCCGGTATACAGCCGCCCCAGGCAGTTTCTGCACCGCCGGCAGCAATAGCATCAACATGTACAAACACATACAGCATCGCTTTGTCGCAGGTAATGGGCGCCCCGTCTACGGTTATCTGGTTAAAAGGAATAGTAACGGTGAAACTGGTTCCATTGGCTGTGTACTTGTACGGAAATTGTCCCGGGATGGGTACGTTTTGCGTGTTGGCAGGCAAATTGGCAAGGTCGTTTCCCACCCAAATCTTAATATTGTCATTAACGGCCTGGAAACCCTCCTTCGAGTTAACAGTTATATAAAGATTGGAGGCATCATTTGAAATCACTACTGAGCCTGCATTAATATTCTGGCCGGCCCACAAACAGGTAGTGTCTGATTTGCAATAATTTTGCAGTACGCTGGTAATTAGAGGGGTGTTGGTTGTTTCTTCTGATAATGCCTGAAGTTCGGGCGAATCAGTATTCGATTTACTACAGGAAATAAAGAAAAGGAGAATAAGTAGTAGATCTGCGAGGCCTTTGTTTATAAAATGTGTTTTCATTTTACTTTTTTTAGATGAATAATTTTGGTTTGCTCTGTGTAGATGCCTTCTGCAGTGTTTTAAGCACCTAAAAGGTAGCACAATTTTTAATATATAATAAAAATATATTTATAATATCCTGATTATTTTATGCAAAATGAGTTGAAACGCTTGTACCTACTCATTTTCTGCTATTTTTTGAGAAAAAACATCAGTAATTGAATATTAGGGCCGAAAAAATTAGAATCTGTGTAATTTCCAGATTTAAAATTGCAGATATATGCACTGCCGGATGATTTGCGGAGACTTATACCCCTAATCGACCAGCCGTTTTTAGAAAATCTTTAAAAAAAACAAAAACCCGCCCTCAAACGAGAGGCGGGCTCTTTATGTAAAACAACGGATTTACAAAATTTCAAAGCGGCACATTACCGTGGCTTCTACTTTCAGGTTTTCGAAATTCAGATCAGCTGCACCACCTGCTGCATCTGCCTGCTTCATCATAACGTTTGCCATAGCATAAGGGCGTTCGAAAATCTGCTGCTCCTGAATATATAAGGCTTTGCCCGCTTTCTGGCCAATGCTTTCGCAAAGCAGGGCCGCCTTGTCTTTCGCTGCCTTAATAGCCTTTATTTTTACCTGCTGGCGGTACTCTTCTATCTTGCTGCTTTCCAGCTTTTCAATACTGGCATTAGAAATGCCTATTTCTTCCAGCGCCAGGAATACCAGGCCGGCGGTTTTGCCATCATGTACAATAACCTGGTATTGCTTACTTAATAATACGTCTTTCGACAGGAAACCGGTTTTCAAATTGCTGGTTAAATCCTTAATCATCACATCTTTTTTTGTATCTATACCTAATGATTGCAGTTTTTGCAGCATCTGCCTTTCCTGTTCCGGAATCGCGTTTTTGTTTTTACTATCCTTCTCTGTAAGCAATACCTGAATGAATATTTTATCAGGCGTAAATTCCATTTCAGCCTTCCCGGTTACTTCAATATAATTTTTGTCGATAAAATTTTTTTCACCCATTTGTGCAAAGGCAGTTATTGATAAAAAAAATGCGACTGCCGTTAAAATTTGTTTCATGTGATAAATTTTAAAATGATCAATAATTTGGTAATAAGATGAGAAAGAAGCTGCTGTTACATAGCCCTTTGCAAAACTTTAGGTTTTAAGGCCTTAATTCATAATTATTTATAAAATCAAAAATGGCATGCAACCTTTTTAGACGGGGTGCACAAGCCGGTTGTAGCGCATATTCAGCTTCCTGCATCTACTTCTTGTATCCATACATCGGAAATCGTACATCATACATTACTTTTGTATTTATGAACAGAGTGGTAATCACTGGTATGGGCATTTATTCCTGCATTGGCAAAAACCTTGAGGAAGTAACAGCGTCTTTAAAAGCCGGCAGGTCGGGTATTATTTTCGACCCCGTGCGAAAGGATTTTGGTTACCGTTCGGCATTAACCGGTTGGGTAGACCGGCCTTCGCTGAAAGGCCTGCTCGACCGGCGCTCGCGTATTATGCTGCCCGAAGAAGGAGAATATGCTTACATGGCTACCATTGAGGCGCTTAAAAATGCCGGCATCGACGAGTCTTATATAGCTGAAGTACAACCCGGTATATTATATGGTAACGATAGCTCCGCGAAGGCGGTAATAGAATCTACCGATCTCATCCGGGAGAAAAAAGACACCATGCTGGTAGGATCTGCGGCGGTATTTCAAACCCTGAACTCCACCGTAACTATGAACCTTTCCACCATTTTTAAACTGAAAGGGATCAATTTAACAGTGAGCGCTGCCTGTGCCAGCGGTTCGCACGCCATAGGGCTGGCATATGTGTTAATAAAAATGGGCCTTCAAAATTGCATTATCGCCGGTGGTGCGCAGGAAATCAACCACCTTTCCATGGGTACCTTTGACGCGTTAGGTGCTTTTTCTATAAAAGAAGCAGATCCTGAACGCGCCAGCCGCCCGTTCGATAAAAATCGCGATGGATTGATTCCCAGTGGCGGCGCTGCCACGGTAGTGATAGAAAGCCTGGAGAGTGCGCAAAAGCGTGGAGCTTCTATTATCGGCGAGATAATCGGCTATGGCTTTTCGTCTAACGGAGAGCATATCAGCAATCCAACCGTGGCCGGACCGGCCAAATCATTGAAAATGGCACTTAACGACGCAGGGCTGGAACCGGAAGCAATAGATTATATCAACGCCCACGCTACCAGCACACCCGCAGGCGACGCCAGCGAGGCCCAGGCTATACACGAAGTATTTGGAACGGCATACACGCCTGTAAGCTCTACTAAATCAATGACCGGCCACGAATGCTGGATGGCAGGAGCGAGCGAAATCATTTACTCTTCCCTGATGATGCAAAATAACTTTATAGCTCCCAATATTAATTTTGAAAGCCCTGACGAGGATACACAACACCTCAATATCATAAAAAATACCACAGACAAAAATATAAATGTATTTTTGTCCAATTCTTTTGGATTTGGAGGCACCAACTCTACCCTAATAGTGAAACGTTGGCAGTAAAATTTTCGTCTTAATTTTATTGTAACGAAAATTTTAGTGACAAAAGATCCGCCCCGGTTAAATTTTATATAAAGGGCAAAAAAGTGGTAAATATGGAAATGCAGGAAATTATCGAGAAAACTAACGCGTTTTTGGTTGAAGAATTTGAGGCAGATGCTTCATTAATAACCCCCGGAGCCAGCCTGAAAGAGGTGTTGGACCTGGACAGCCTGGATTATATTGACCTGGTTGTAGCTCTTGAAAGCAATTTTCATTTTAAAGTACAACCCGGCGACTTTTTGCCCTTGGTTACCTTCCAGGATTTTTATAATTATATACAAGCCCAGATTGAAAAGAAAGAGGCGGTGTCTTAACTGCTGCACTCACTTTCACCGAAAGGAATTACTTAAACCAAGCTGAAGCCTGTTTTATAAGGCTGTAACTACTTGTATTTTCCCCATTTTTTGGAATTGCATTGGTATTCATAATAGGTTAAAACTATAGAAATATAGAATTAATCGATTTTGATTATACTTGTGTTGTCATATGTTTGTTATGCTGTACAAATCAGTGTTCTGCTTACCAAATTATTCAATGCGAAAACTTATAAAATGGAAAATTCTAACGACATCAGCAAATGCCCGTTTCATAACGGCACTTTAAAACAAAATACCGGTGGCGGTGGTACCAAAAACCGGGACTGGTGGCCGAACCAGTTAAAACTGAATATCCTCAGGCAGCACTCATCATTATCGAACCCGATGGACAAGGAGTTTGACTATGCCGAAGCGTTTAAAAGTCTGGACCTGGAAGCTGTAAAAAAAGATTTACATGCTTTAATGACCGACTCGCAGGATTGGTGGCCGGCCGATTTCGGGCATTATGGTCCGTTATTTATACGAATGGCCTGGCATAGTGCCGGAACCTACCGGGTTTTTGATGGCCGGGGCGGAGCCGGCTCTGGTCAGCAGCGGTTTGCCCCTTTAAATAGCTGGCCTGATAATGTGAGCCTGGATAAGGCACGTCGCCTGCTTTGGCCCATTAAACAGAAATACGGCAATAAAATATCATGGGCCGACCTGTTGATTCTTACCGGTAATGTAGCTTTAGAATCAATGGGCTTTAAAACCTTTGGATTTGCAGGCGGGCGGGCTGACGTTTGGGAACCGGATGAAGATGTGTATTGGGGCGCTGAAACCACCTGGCTGGGTAACGACGAACGTTACGCGGCAGGAGTGGAAGGGCCGGATAAGGATCATGGAGTTGTATCTTCTGACGAAAATCCGAACGGAGCCATCCACTCCCGTCACCTGGAAGAGCCTTTGGCAGCAGCTCATATGGGCCTCATTTATGTAAATCCCGAAGGACCTGATGGCAACCCTGATCCCATTGCAGCTGCAAAAGACATACGCGACACTTTTGGCCGTATGGCAATGAATGATGAAGAAACCGTGGCCCTGATTGCCGGTGGCCACAGCTTTGGTAAAACGCATGGTGCTGCCCCGTCTTCGCATGTGGGTAAAGAACCTGAAGCGGCAGGACTGGAACAACAGGGCCTGGGCTGGAGCAACAGCTTCGGCAGTGGTAAAGGTGCTGATACTATTACCAGCGGACTGGAAGTTACCTGGACCACCACGCCTACACAATGGAGCAATAACTTTTTTGAGAACCTTTTCGGCTTTGAATGGGAGTTGACAAAAAGTCCGGGCGGCGCCCACCAATGGGTGGCAAAAGATGCGGACGACATTATACCGCATGCTTTTGATGCGGGTAAAAAGCAAAAGCCGACTATGTTAACCACTGATCTTTCTTTAAGATTTGACCCGGTTTACGAAAAAATATCCAGGAAATTTTTAGCCGACCCTGATGCTTTTGCGGATGCTTTTGCCAGGGCCTGGTTTAAGCTCACTCATCGCGATATGGGACCTCGTGCCCGTTACCTGGGCCCCGAGGTTCCGGAGGAAGTATTGCTTTGGCAGGATCCACTACCGGAAATCGATCATGCCTTGGTTGATGACAATGACATCGCATCGTTGAAAACTAAGATACTCAACTCCGGATTAACTGTGTCTGAGCTTGTCACTACTGCATGGGCATCAGCCTCTACTTTCCGTGGATCTGATAAAAGAGGCGGTGCCAATGGAGCACGTATTCGCCTGGCGCCCCAGCGGTACTGGCAGGTTAACAACCCAGCACAGCTACAAAAGGTTTTAGGTGTATTGGAAGGCATACAAAAGGAATTTAACAGCGCCGAAACAGGTGGTAAAAAAGTATCTGTTGCCGACCTTATTGTATTGGCAGGCGTGGCCGCAATAGAAAAAGCAGCTAAAGATGCAGGGCATGATATACAGGTGCCTTTTTCACCCGGTCGTGCAGACGCTACACAGGAACAAACCGATGTTGAATCAGTAGCTTACCTGGAGCCTTTGGCTGATGGATTCCGCAATTACCGCAAATACAAATCAGGCGCAACAACAGAATCTTTACTGATAGACAAAGCGCAGCTCTTAACATTAACCGCTCCGGAGCTTACTGTATTAATAGGAGGCCTGCGGGTATTAAATACCAACTTCGACGGTTCGGCGCATGGCGTATTTACCGCCAGACCCGGCCAGTTAACCAATGACTTTTTTATAAACCTCCTGGATATGAATACCGCATGGAAAGCCGCTTCGCAGGACCGCGAGCTGTACGAGGGCACCGATCGCGCTACCGGTACCGCAAAGTGGACCGCCACGCGTGCTGACCTGGTATTTGGCTCTAATGCTGAACTTAGGGCTATTGCCGAAGTGTACGGAAGCTCAGACGGGAAGGATAAATTTGTAAAAGACTTCGTAGCAGCCTGGAGCAAAGTGATGAACCTGGATAGGTTCGATCTGAAATAAGGATCTCGATATTTATAACAGGCCGTAGCAGGTTACTGCTGCGGCCTGTTTCTTTTACGAAATTGTCATTTAACAGCTAATGCATACACTGCAAAAGAAGCCAGCCAATGTTCTCCGCCATAGCCACCACTGAATATTTTAGGTAGCGATTCGTTGAGGAATTGTTGTGCTGTATTTTTAAACAGGTTCTTATAGCGGTGAGCGGCAGGCAACTTTTGAGCGATGCCCTTCATACACCAGGCCCGGCTAAAACTGAGCCCATCCAGGTGCACGATCTGGTAATCATTGCGGTCGCTGATCGTTGGCGCTTTACAAATACGTTGTATGCCTGCTTCATTATAATAAGCACCAAACCATTTTACAAATGCGGGCTGCGATAAAATACGTTGCATTAAATCAGCAGCCATCAGGCTGGGAGAGAAAAAATCAGCCCCGTCGGGCTCCAGGTGCGCCGGTATATTTTTATTATTCAGATAAAAATCTTTTGAACGTTGAATGATCAGCCGCTCAAAAGCGGTGTCTTTTTTAGCACGGGCCCAATCCAGCGCAAAACAAAGTCCGAATGCCGTATTCCCATGTACACCTGTTCGGTTGGGATAAGTTTGCTTAGGCAGAAACTCCTTCCATAAAAACTCGATTTTTTGGGTTAATGGCTGCATGGCCTGGTGCCATTTTTTGCCCAGCGGGTCGTTCCAGGTCAGCAATTCTTCATCAAGCTTTAACAGCCAGGCCCATCCATAAGTTCTTTCATAACTTTTAGAGGCGGTGTATTTACCAAAATAGGCCGCTTCCTGCTCCATTTTATCTTTTTGAAACGACTGTTCCAATACCTGTATCATACTGTCCCTGCCTGGCAGCTGAGGAAACTGCTTAAGCAGCCTAATCAGCATCCAATGCCCATGTACGCTGCTATGCCAGTCGAGACACCCGTAAAACACGGGGTGCAGCTCGTGAGGCAGTAAGCGCGCATCATCCGGACCATCGCTTAAATGGGAGGTTTTATTAGGAAACTCTGCAGGAATACAATGTAAAGGTAACTGGCTTAACCTTGCTGCCACTTCTTGGCTAAGCTTGTTTTGAGAAAAACTATTTACAGCGCTTAGAATGAAGAATAGTATAAAAAATCTTTTCATTATCAATAATTCAGTGTTTATTATTGCCTGTACGGATTGAGGCCTGTTCAATTTGCTAAAAATAATAAATTGTGTTCTCTTTGAGCCGAGCAAAACCATTATGATTCAACATAAGCTTCTCGCCATCTTTTGCCTGTTCATCACCATCGGCAGCTGGGGCCAATATACTATTGAAACGATTCCTGATCCCAAAAAGCAGGGACAGCACTCATTTGTAAGCGACCCCAATAGCATCCTCGGACTAACAACGGTAGACGCTCTTAACCAGATTTGCGCCGATATTGAGCAGCAAAGCTCGGCAGAAGTGGCTGTTGTTGCCATTGATGATTTTGAAGGAAGCAGCGATTTTGATTTTGCTTATAACCTTTTTAACCACTGGGGTATTGGTAAAGCGGGTAATAACAATGGATTGCTGGTATTTATAGCCCGGGACAGGCGCAGCTACCAGTTTATTACAGGCTACGGTATGGAAGGATCTCTTCCTGATGTAACGCTTAGTACCATTGGCGAACAGTACATGGTACCAAAATTTAAGCAGGGAGACTATGGCGGCGGGGTTATTGATGCTATGAACGCTATTAAAAACGTTTTAGAAAACCCTGAAGTAATAAAAGAGCTGAAGGTAGAAGCTAAAAAAATTTCTTTCTGGTATAAAAACGGCGATCGCTCCACCTACTCCGGCTTAATTATCCTTGTTTTTGTTGGAGTATTTTACTGGCTCTCTTCTTTTAAAAAACATATACCTTCTTCGCCGGCAAAAAGCGATTACAGGGCTATAGCGGGCGGTTGTGCCATTGTATTTATAATGGTGTTCTTCGGTATTTTCATAGTAGCTTTTTTAGACATTAACGTGGAGCGGCTGCTTACCCTACAAACATTGCCCTGGATTGCCTTTGTATTGGGCTCCGTCTTTCTGCTGTCTAAATATACCAGCCAGCGAAGCAAAATTGCTGGAGCGTATAAAGACGAAGAGAATATTGTACAGGCGTTGGGGCGTTATGAAAAAAAGTACTGGCTGCTGGTATTGATTTGCCCGGTATTGGTTTTTTTTATCATTGGTTATTTCAGAAGAAAAAGCCGTTTAAAGCTCCGGCTGCAGGCTCCCGATGATTCAGGCCAATGGGTAAGGCTTAACCGGGACGAAATAGAGGGTATAACGGCCTATCTCAGTGAGGGGCAAATACAGGAAGAAAAAATAAGATCAGTCAGCTATGAAATATGGCAACACCTGGGCGATGCATCGATACAGCTGATAAAATGGAATGGCCGGAAATACAAAAGGTATGAAGACTGCCCCGGGTGTAAAAACCGTACGCTCAATAAGGTTCATACCAAAACGATACGAGCCGCAACCTATAGCTCAACAGGACTGGGAGAAAAAATACAGGATTGTACATTTTGTAAATATAAACAGTCATTCGGCACAGTGATACTTCCTAAACTGCAAAAAAGTTCGTCGTCAGGGTCGGGTTCCCGAAGCAGTTCATCAGGTAGCAGTGGTAGCTGGGGTGGCGGTCGCAGCGGCGGAGGCGGGGCTGGCGGGAGCTGGTAAAGTTTAAGCTTATGAATGGAATAAAGATCCGGAATTGATCTTATGTGTAATATGTTACCAACCATATGTCAGACCCCTGTTGGATCTTTATTTCCAATATAAAAGAGTAACTACCTATGAAAAAATCAGTTGGGCTGATTCAAATATTTTAATCGTATTGATAGTAGGCTGCGGTGATAAAAATAAGGATGTAGACGCGCGCGAAACTTATCTTGATGTAAAGATCAACGGGAATTGGGTTGATTTTTCTAAAGATATGGGGGCCGGATTTGGACAAAGGGCCTATCCCTTTTCGGGTTATGAGGGTGCGTTTAGCGGAAGCGATGGAACCAATGAAATTCATTTTCAGTTTGATATCACTAACATAAGATACGCTGTATCTGGTAGTGATACAACTACCATTACTCCGTATAACAAATATCGTTTACACGGTTTTTACTTCAAAGAAAACGGCCAACAAACAATAGCCTGTGGTACGGTTAGCCTCAATCCTGTAGGCAGTTGCAGTTTCGGCGAACTGAGTATTACGAATGATAACAATAATATTTTTGAAGGCCGTGTTGTTGTATCCTCGTCTGCCAACCAATTAAATATTACTGACTGCCGCTTCCGAATTAAACCGAATACGCCAATCCCATTCAAAAAATAATCACTTGGCCAGATGCCCCGTTTTTTAAATAAATAAATGGAGATATTGTTAAGTGCGAAGGTCTGTTAATCATTATACCCTTTTAATTACCTGCCTCAGCTCTTTAAAGGCTTTTTTCTCCAGCTCAGAAATCTCTATCAACCGGTCGCCCATATTATCATAATCAGCCTGTGTACCCAACCGTCCCTTATAAATACCTGAAGCTTGTATGGCGGCATCGCGCCATTTATCGCCGGTAGCGGTAATTTGCTGGGATATTTGCAGCAGTTCATCAATGGGCAAATAAGCATGCGCCTGTTGCAGAAAAGCGCCGTAAATAAAACGGAAGCCGCCGCCGCCGGTCCCAATCTCTTCCTGCATGCGTACCAGTTGAGCCAGGTAGCCGCGGGCTTTTTCATCACCCAGCTTGTTCTTCCAGGTTTTAATTTGCCTTCCTGTATAAGCAATACCCTTGGCCCCGCCAAAAGAGCCGGGAATCATCAGCATATCACGACAATTACGTTTGATACCGGAAATGATACCGTTCCGGATTTGTTCATCAGTTGCTTCTTTAAGATTATCGCCGGGATAATACATTTGACCACGTGGTGCAAATGCCCCCTTTGCAAAACGTACTCTTTGCAATTCATAGCTGTTCATAGAAACCAGGGTTTCCATAATGGGGTCGCTGATGATATAATCATCACCTTGTTTGTCTACTACAATTAAATTATGGGCATTAAAATGAAAGCGGTACTCCTTCGGAAAGTAAGTCAGGTAAAAAACGCCCACCTGGCAGGCTGTTGGTTTGCCTGCAATAAGGCGCTCATCCAGTTCCTGCATCGCTTTTTGAGGAGATGCATATTTTTTACGCGTTACCGGTATGCCCAATGCCTTACAGGTACGTTTAAAAATAAGGCCCGGCATGGTTCTGAATGAAATAGCAGGCCCGCCGTTCACCTTCATAAAAGGTAACTGAATATAAAAAAGCCCGGAGCCGATGCCAAAGGCCATCGGCTCGGTTAGTTTATGCACGCCGTAATGTTTTAATAAAGCAGTAGTTACCCCATTTTCGCAGTGGGCTGCCTGCAAATGATGAAAACCATTTGCTACGGTTGATTGATTAATTGAATCCAAAATTATATTGATTTCTTGTTGTTAATTAAAAGCTCCGATTCATGAAATGATTAGTGGTTAACCAAATGGCTTTTTCAACTCTTCTACGCTTACCTCAAAAAGGTCTGCGTATTTCTTTAGCTTTTCTTCCGGCAGTTTATTGAATACGGAGGGCTTCATATGTTTTTTGATCGTCCATTTCCAAAAACCGGTATATGCAGATAATATGGAAAGGTCCATGATCTTTTTTTCCATAAAATACAACACAGGGCTAGCTTCCCCGCTCAGTACTTTCTGCCGTGCAGCTTCTATTTTACTGTTTACTTCTCCCCAGGCTACATTCAGCGCATCTGTCTTTACATCCCAGCCTGTGCTCCGGGCGGTTTCATACTTGCCATCTGCGCCTACCACATAAGTCACTTCTTTTGCAATGCGGCCCAGGACTCCATCATCCTGTGGTATTTCTTCTTTTTTCATTCGTATAATTTTTCGTTTACCCGCCGCGGCGGGCGATTCTTTTGGCCGAATGGAACCTAGCTTATAGCTGTATCAGAAAAACTATTGTGCTCGGCTTCATAAAGAAAAATGTTTACCGGGGCAAGCTAATAAAATTTGGTGAAACGAAGATAGCTGAAATAGGGTATGGGTTAACCCCAATTTTGAAAATAAGCGACGGCTATGAACCGGTCTTTACACAAAAAAGCGGGACCTGTCAGTCCCGCTTACTTTAAGTACTTAAAACTAGTCTTTTATAGCCTGTACTATTTTAGAATAGCTGGTTGTGTTGTCTATATCATGTTGCGCAACGCGAACAAATAGTTTATCCGCCTTTATTGACGGGATACGCGTATCCCTTGTGCAGGCAGTGAAAACTACAACACTGGCGACAAGACATAATAATGCCGCATATTGGGTTTTACGGGGAAAAACCAGCAGCAATAAGGTCATACCAATAAAAGCAAAAGTTGCACTGCTTACATCAAATGTGAAGCTATAAGATAACGGTGTGGAGGAGGAGCCATTTACCGCTTTGGAATCAACTGATCCCAGGCTCTGCCAGTTGTCACCATCTGCCGACACTTCAACTGTATAAGATTTGCAATTTGTTTCTGATGTTGTCCGCCAGTTAACGGTCAGGGCAGTTCCTTTGACACTGGCAGTCACCTTATCAAAGTTTACGGGTAATACGTTTGGCGAGGCAGGCAATACTTGCTGGGTTGTTGAAAAATCCCAGTTAGCAGGGTTGGCAAGGGTGGTCCTGGCTGTGGCCGCATCTGTGCTTAAAGTTACAGTAGCTTTCAGTCTGGCATTAGTTCCTCCCGTAGGCATTAGTACCACAGCATAATTATTACTATTATTGAAAGCTGCAGGACGCGTAGACGCATTTGGCGCTAAACCTGTACTGCAGTCCAAAGTCCCCGTAGTCCAACCAGCAGGAATTAGGCTTAAGGCGGCCACAAAGGATGGGGAAGTAAGGCTTCCCTGATAAGCAAAAACCACCTCCCCCGGGGAAGCAATAGTTACGTACTGCGGCCCCCCGTTAAGTGTATTAATAGCTGCCTGCTCTCCCGTAGCAGTACCTACATTAGCTGTAGGAGATACCTGGCATCGTATTACTACTTGTGTTCCATATGGATATTCTTTGTCGGCTACCCATTTTACTACGCCGTCAGTGAGAGCCGGGTTGGTGGAACAGGTTGATTGAAATGCACCGGTCGACATCCAGCCGTAATCCGTAAAAAAAATGGTAGTTCCGGTATTTATTGCCTTCAACAGAACAAAGCTAAAGTCTTTATTACTGGTTGCGCCATTTACAGTGCCCGAAGCTGTATTAGCTCCGGTAAATGCAATGTCCCCTAATGTGAGGGTGGTAGGCTGGGCATTGGCTGTTAATAACATGGTGCTGCATAAAAATGCCAACAATAGTTTTTTGAGGGCCATTTTGGTTTGTTTGAGGGGTGTTTAGAAGTTTTAAATCAGCAAATGTCAGGTAAAATGGCCTAAGTTTGAAATTTTTATTTATCCAGGTGAATATTCGCCATCTTAATATAATATTTTAATGAATAAAAGCGATGTACGGGAGTGTTGCACTTAAAAACACTAAGCTATGATAAGAAAAGCGATATACCTATCAGGAGCAGCTATATGCATATTAATCATAGCCTTGTTTCTGCAGCCACTAAAAAAAGGACAGGGACCGGATAAAAAAACAAAGTATCTGCTAAATAAGGGCTGGCCGGCGCTGAATTGGGGAGCCATTAATTCGGTTGAGCTGACACCTTCGGGATTATATGTGTTGGCATCTGATGATGTTTCCTTCTTAAAAATATGGCACCGCGGATCAGACATTTTAGTTTTTGATACCGCAGGTAATGTGCAAGCGAGGATAGGCCGGACTGGCTCTTATAAAGGCCCCGCCACCTGGTATCATGACCTGGCAGCAGACCAGGAGGGGAACATTTATGTAGGCGACCTGTTAGGAAACGCCATTCAAAAATTCAAAAAATCAGAAAGAATACCGATAAATTTTTAAACACTATGAAGAAAGTAATATTAGACCTGGCAGTAAGTTTGGATGGATTTATTGAAGGCCCCAATGGGGAAATTGATTGGTGCATTATGGACGATGATATGAATTTCGACAGATTTCTGGAAAGCGTTGACACTATCTTTTACGGTAGAGCTAGCTACGATGCCTGGGGAAATTATCAGCCAGATGCCCTGGCTTCGGAGGCGGAGCAAAGCCTTTGGAAGGCGGTACATGAAAAGAAAAAATATGTCTTCTCCACTCAAAACAGGGAAGATGTTAAAGCAACCTTTATTCAGTCAGATATAGCAGCTGCGGTATCATCCATTAAAAATGGAGAAGGACAAGACATCTGGTTATACGGGGGCGCCGGCCTTATAAAAACTTTTATCCGGGAAGGCCTGATCGACAGGTACCGTATATCTGTTCACCCCATCGTACTGGGAGCAGGCAAACCTTTGTTTGAAGATTTGAAAAACAGGATCACCTTAAAGCTGATCCAAACCAATGTCTTTAAATCAGGAGTAGTACAATTGATTTATGAACCCCGGTAAAGCCTGTTAAACCGGCCGGAAACATTTCCTGGTTCGTTCTCTCATTACCTGGATGGCCTGCTCCCTGGTATCAAACATACCGTTTATGTTTACGAGGTTGTCGGCAAGTTTGTGGTATTGCTTGGTCATCAGGTAAATAAACACGTGCAGGTAATGAATGCCATCAAAAACAATCGCTTTCCGCTGGGCAAATTCATCTTTACGTTTCCAGAACTCACCCGGCATTTCGGTATAATGCATACCCGGGCGTAAATGGTGGATGATATGATACCCATCGTTCCAACACACATGATTGTATTTTGTGTTGATGCAATTGATTGAATTGGTATAAATATTATCGGGGTTAGACCGGTCGATAAACGAATGTTGTGTCCAGTTACCCAGCATCATCACAAAGCGGGCAAATACCAAAGGAACTACAAATACCACAAGGGTAGCTTTGAGGTTTACAAGGCACATTGCTATACAGAAAAGAATATATAACCATTCACCCAGGGTAAAATTGGTGTACAGCTTCTTTCTTTTTCTTTGATACAGATATTCAAAAGTTTCTTTGAAGCCCAGGAAAATAAAGTTAAAAAAATAGGCCAGGAAGCTCCTGAAGCTATCCCTCTGGTAATACATAGTACTACTGGAGTCCTCTTCCGTATTATTTTCCACGTGGTGCATACCCAGGTGGTGACTAAAATATCCTTCGGGAGCATGACCGAACAACGGGCAGATAAGCCAGGTAATATAAGAATGGAATTTACTTTGATAGGCCGATTTAAAAGTTTTTCTGTGACAAAGGCAATGGAACATGAGCCCAAAGCGTCCTTTAAAATAAAACTGCGCAATATAGAAATACACAATTGCCACTAACCACCAAACCCAGCCGGTAAAAACATTAGTGAAGAGTAAAATAGCCAGCGGAACAACAGTTAAATGAATAAGACTCAGTAAATGGATAAAAGGAAGGTCCCGTTTATCGTTCATGAATCTTAACCAGAGCCGGTCGTAAGCATTGGGTTGATAACTGGTATTATACACCGGATCCGTAAGATTTTCTAAAGACTTCATTATAATAATTTAACGAGGAAAATGCAATGCCGAAAGTTGTTGGCTACAGTGTAATGTACAGCTAAATATCGGTACTTAAAAAGTATATATGTTAAAAAAAACTTTTATTAATTTCCATCAATAAAATAAACAACGCTATCTGGTTTTATATGCGTACCTTTGTAGGGTTAATTTGAGTTACTGCTCGTTGTAAACACCTAGTGTTCCTACCTTCTGTTTTACAAGTTTGCCATTTCCTCGAATCTTTTTTACATTAATTAAAATTTTACAAATGAACATTTACGTGTCCAATCTTGGGTACAGCTTTAGCACCGAAGACCTTACCGAATTATTTTCATCTTATGGCGCAGTTGATTCAGCAAGAATTATTACTGATAAATTTACCAGGCAAAGCCGTGGCTTTGGTTTTGTTGAAATTGCCGACGAAGATGCTGCTTTAAAGGCAATTAAAGACCTGAATGGTACCATGCAGGACGGCCGTTCTATTAAGGTAACAGAAGCACGCCCGAAAGAAGAAAAAACAGGTTATTCAAACAACCGCTGGTAAAAAATTGCCGGTTATGGCAAAACTAAAATAAATTACATATGGATAATATTTCTATAGAGAAGTTCCTGGAAACAAAAACCAACTCCAGGGTTGCCAACGTACATTTTAAGGACAGGTCTACCGTAACCGGCCTTTTTGTTAATCTTCGTGATTATGATGAACTAAAAGCCAAAAACTTTTGGCGGGTTGTAAATGTTAAACATATAAAGCAATGGGAACAAACAGGGGATGTAGAATTATCCCGCCTGTTTAACGGAGCTTCTTTTACAAAGCTCACCCCATCGGGCAAATATTAAGTAACTATATTTTTAATCATTTTTTATTTAAACAATCTAAAACATTTTAATGGGAGAAACCTGGAATAAAAGGGAAAGAGAACAAAAAAAGAAAAATGCTAAAAAGCAGAAAGACGAAAGGAAGCAGGAACGAAAAGAGAATGCTTCAAAGGGAAAAAGCCTTGATGAAATGATGGCTTATGTAGATGAATTCGGGAATTTATCGGACACCCCTCCACCAAAAGATAAACGCCCATCGTCACAACCTATACCGCCTACAGTTGCCAACAGCAGGGAGCTGAACGAAGAGGTTAGCGCACAGCGAAATGGTATCGTTACATTTTTTGATAGCAGTAAAGGGTATGGTTTTATAAAAGACAACCGTACACAGGAAAGCATCTTTGTGCATATTAACGCTTCACTTGTAGAATTACAGCAAAACCTGAAAGTAGTTTTTGAAGTACAACAAGGCCCTAAAGGTTTGGTGGCTGTTAATGTAGCGGCTGCCTAGCAATATTGCATTATAAAAGGCTTATAAATAAAAAGGCTGCAACTCTACCGTTGCAACCTTTGCTTTGTTATGGAATAACTCAAATTATTCCATAGCATCCATATTAATTCCACCCTTAGCTAACTCTGTCAATAAAGTATCGCAATTCTTCTCCTGCTCCAATATAGTGAGTAAATGATCCAAAGCTGTGTTTTCACCTAATGCCTTGGCATAAGTAGCTAATGTGCCATAAGTTGCAATTTCATAATGCTCTACCTTTTGAGCAGCTCCAATAATACCCGCATCACGTACGGGCCCGGGCGAGGTTTCTTTTATGATACTGTCTGCCTCTTCTACCAATCCCTGCATGGCATCACATTTTTCAGTCTGCGGCCGTTTTCCAATTGATTCAAAAACCGCTTCCACCATGGTTACATGGCCGCGCGTTTCTTCCAGGTGAGTAGCAATAGCATTTTGTAAATCCGGAGATGTTGCATTTTTTTGCATTTTCGGAAGCGCCTTTGTCAACGCTTTTTCGGCCCAGTATATATCTTTCAGGCCATGCTCAAACAACTCTTTTAATTCCGTAGCTGCATCTTTTTTAGGTGCCGTTTTTTTTGCCGGTGCCCCGCCTGCCGGACGGGCGGGTTTCTTAGCTGCCGTTTTTTTTGCGGGAGATTTTTTGGCAGCTGCTTTTTTAGGTGCTGCCTGTTTTGCTTTTGCCATAATAATAATATTTAAAGATTAATGGGTTAGAAAATTTTTAGTAGTTATGAAGTGTATCATTGGTATGGAAAACATTTTTACTGAATTGCCTTTTTAAAAAGCACCTACGGGATATACTTCCAGCTCATCGTGTAATTTGTCTGTAACAATACGCGTACGTCTTCCATCAATAACTTCTTCATGCCACTGCCATTCGGCAAGATTAATAGATGTATTGATATTGGTAAGATAAGCTATGGAACTTCCTGTAAATAAAACCGGGATAATGGGACCGTTATCCTGGTCGCTATTAGTATTATTATGAAAAATGCGCATGGTAAAAGGTTGAGTTGTTAAAGGGGTGAGAGAAAAGGCGACAGATTTTCTTTCCGCCGCCCTTATTTATATGGAGTTTGCCTAATGTACGACTGCATCGCGCAGGCTCCTGATTTGGTCATGAGACGCCTTAAGCGCTGATTTTTGGCGGCGGATCAACTCTTTGGTACGCGGCATTACCTCTTCATCATCTAAAGCCATCTGATATGCCTTTTGTGCAGCATCTTCACCTGCTTCGCAGTTATTTAAAACTGTTTCCCTGTCGCCACCCGTAAATACCGCTTTCACATCCATCCATGCACGGTACAACTTTCCCATATTGGTAGTACCATCTGCGGGCGATCCCCCATACTCAATTACCAGGTCCTCGAGTTCTTTTTTATAGGCAGTACTTTCGCTGATCATATTATTAAACAATGACTTCAGATCTGCATCCTGCCCATCCTTCAATTCATCAATTCCTTTTTGATACCCAACGATGCGATCATTATTAATTTGAATAAGATCATTTAACGCATCAATGCAAGCTTTGTGTTCCATTTTTATTCGCTTTAGAGGTTAATTAATTTTAATAGGTTACTACACAGTCGATAATTCAATTAGTGTACCAAAATATCAGGGGACCGAAAAGCTGTAATACAGTACAGGCAAGCGTTTTAACAAAAAAGATGTAGAATAATTTCTACGTTTTAAGAAAGGCAAATAGGCTTGTTAGTTATATTTACTAATAATGCTGCATTTCAACCATTTTATAAAAATTGTTGTCTTTTAAAACCGTGTAAATAATACCACACCCATATTTCATAAAAAAGAAATCTGGTATAAATTTTTCTTAACATTTTTTTTAATCTGCAACGCCGCGCATTCTTTTTTACTAACAATTAGCAGTGGAGGACTTATTAAACGATATTATTGCTTTTACAGATAAAGCTCATGGTAAACAAACCAGAAAATATACACCTGAGCGGTATATTGTACATCCTGTAAGAGTATTGAACCTATGCCGTGATTATAGTAGTGACCTGCCTGTTTTGGCTGCAGCCATACTACACGATGTACTGGAAGATACTACTACAACAGAGGCAGACATTCATAATTTCCTGCTAACACTAATGCCATTGCACGCTGTAAACAAAACCCTGCAACTGGTAAAAGAACTTACAGATATATACACCCGCGAACATTACCCGCAATGGAACCGTAGTAAGCGTAGAAGTATGGAAGCTGAACGGCTGGCCAGGATTAGCGGTGAGGCGCAAACTATTAAGTATGCCGATATACTGGATAATAGCCGGGAAATTATTCCACATGATCCTGATTTTGCCTTCCGCTTTTTGAAAGAATGCAGGAATATATTATTACTAATGCAGAAGGGAGATCCGACGCTAAGAAAAAAAGCATTTGAGGTAGTGAACAACGGACTGCAGGAGCTCGATACACGAAAGAGGAAATGACAATATTATTAAAGGCCGTTTAGTTTATATATTTCCAGTCCCTCTTTTCCCAATGCGTATAGTTTACTGTCTTTAAATAAAACCTGGCGATACTCCCCCAAATTTTCAGGCAACGCCCATTCATCGTACTTAAACGTAGCTGTATGGTACCGGTAAAACTTCCCGTTAGCTACCCCGGTAATATATTGATCGGCGATACGCAGGTTACTCCAGCGGGTAATATCTATCCTGTTTTTATAGGCACCATAATAATCAAACACAAAAATGCCCTGTAGTGAATCGTAGAGATAAACCAACCGGTTTTGATCAAAAACCTTTACCGGTGCGAGAGCCTTATCAAATACCTGCCTGAAATCAGCCGTTTTGAAGATTACTTTCCCCTCATCGTCGAGTTTCTTCAACACATTGTCCATATCATCGTACATCCAGATCTTTCCATCGTAAGAAAGTCCGACTGCAGTGGCATTAAAAATATTTTGCCGGCGCAGGTCAATGGTATTTTTAAGGTTCAACATGCCGTCTAGTATGGCTATGGTTGAAAAGCCTTTATAATACAACAAAATCTTAACCGGGTTGGAAACATCAACCAGGCTGGCTTCTCCGAATTTTTTTATATCGTTAAATACAGAAACCGAATCTCCGTTGGAATTAAGTTTCTTGAGCTGGTTGGTGGTGCTGAGCAGGTATATATTATCTAAATTGTCTACAGAAAATGAAACATAGCTGCCTGGTATCGCTCTCAGTTTTTGCCCCGGCAATGCGGGCTGGCCCGTAGCCGACAGGCTAACCGCCCAAAGAAAAATTATGGTTATTAAACGCTTCAATAATTGCGAACGATTTTATGATCATTATGCTGATAAGATAATAGCTGTATATCATTCCCGTCGAATACTGCATAGGTATAAAAGCTGATCCAATCGCCCAGGTTGATATAACGGCTGTTTGAAGTAAGACGAAAATCAATCGGTAAATGTCTATGCCCGAAAACAAAAAAATCGAAATGCTTTTCGCGCAATTTTTCTTTGCAGTACTGTACGAGCCACTCTTTGTCTTCTCCCAAAAATATTTCTTCAGAACTACCGGTTTTAGCCCGGCTTCTACGGCTCATATAGTTTGCCACGCCCATGCCCAGCTGCGGCGGTAAAATACCAAAAGCCCATTGGCAAACGGGATTCCTGAATACTTTTTTTAATCTTTTGTATCCTTTGTCGCCAGGTCCCAGCCCGTCGCCATGACCAACCAGAAACTGTCTGCCATCCCGGTTAAATTCTTTAGGCTCAAAATATACGGGCATGTTCAGCTCCTGCTGCAGGTAGCTGGTCATCCACATATCATGATTTCCTACAAAAAAATGCAGTTGTATGCCTTTGTCTGAGAGTTGCGCCAGCTTGCCCAGCAGTCTTACATAACCCTTGGGCACTACGTATTTATATTCGTACCAAAAGTCGAACATATCGCCTACAATAAAGATCTCTGCCGCCTTATCTTCAATTTCATTTAAAAACTGAACAATCAATTTTTCGCGTACCAGGCTCTCTGCATGCGACGGGGTTCCTAAATGAAAATCCGACAAAAAGTATATATTTTTCTTCTGTTCCAATGTAGCCGATATAGTTGGTAAAATTAGGGAGATGTTTTCATTTAAGCCGAACCCGCTATTCCATTGGTGTGCCCAGCTTTTTATCATAGTGGCTGATACCCAGCCCGGCCAGCACCATGGCTAAACCACCTATAGTAAACAAACTGATCTTATCGCCCATTAAAACCGCAGCGATAATGATACCGAATATGGGGCATAAGAATAGCCAGAGCCCCGCTTTTACGGCATCCTGCTTAATTAGTTTTAGCCATAACAGAACAGCAACTATAGAAACCGGTAGTGCCAGCCAAAGGGTGCCGGCCCAAAAACCCCCGGAAAAGTAGTTGGCGTTTGACTTATAGGTAAACAGCATAAAAGGAAGCAGGAAAATGCCCCCTAAAAGCGTTTGCCAGCCATTAATGGTAAGCAGGTGTAACCCCTCCCACCTGCGGGACGTAAAATAGATGGTACCCAACGCGTAAGAAAACATACTTGCCATTAATAGCACCAGGCCCCTTGCGGTAACAGATGCATCGGCAAACAAAGGCCATGCTACCACAACAAACCCGCTTATGCAAACGAATAAGGCCAGCAAAATGCGCGGGCTGATCGGCTTCTTTAAAACAATCAGCGATAAAAAACTGATAAATACAGGGCTGGCCGCTACAGTAAGTGCACCCACACTGGCGGTAACCTCCTTCATGGCTACCACATACATGCCCAGGTATACAGATATATTAAGTAAACCATAAATGGCCAGTTGCCGCCACTCCCTGCGTTGTGGTAACCTATTTTTTAAAACCGCATGGGAAACAAACAGCATGACGGCTGCTGCAATACCAAACCTGAATACGGCTACTACCAGCGGCTGTGCTTCTTTCAAAGCCACTTTAGTAGCTGTTGCTGCCGAAGGCCACAGAATGGCGAAAATAAACCCGGTGATCAGCCATGACTGCCGGCTCTGTATGTTTTGATTAGTCATACCTATTTGCACATTGCCCCGTTGCTTTTTTACCCGGCGGGCTGGTTGCATCTTTTACAGGCTGCCGGTAAAACAGCGTTTATTAAAGGAAAAGTGAGCCCCGGGCAATTAAACAACCTTATTATAAAATTGGCGCAAAGGTACTGTTTATGCCAGCAAGTTGGGAGGCACTTATTGATCCGCCATGCTTGCATCTCTAACTACTCCCTCAATCTTGAGGTTATCTATACTAAAAGTACCGCCGGTACTCTCTGCATTAAACCCGTAAAACCTGATGGTAAGCGCCGCAGCAATGTTTGCAAAACCGGCTCCGGGTTTTACTATACACCCCTCCTGCGCGGTAGTGGCGGCATCTGCTATCTGGAAGACATTGGTAGCCGTAACCAACAAATTACTGTTAGCCGGTTCAATAACCACAGGCAGGTTAGTAGCATATGCATTCAAACCCGAGCGCACCGCTACCTGCCTTATACCGGTTCCCGAACGTTGCAGGGTAAAGGAAATTCTGGTAAGATCAAACTGTTTACTTCCATCGGGGGTAATTGTAAGCTCATAATACTTATTTAAATTTATTACTCCTGTAAAAACATCAGAACCATCTGTGGCGCCGATGGGCCAGTTATTAAATGAAAACCTGCCGCCAGCAGAAGAATTAGCCCCTACTCCTACCGCAGAAAATGGACTAAAGCTCAAGCCCTCAACAGTTGGGGGGCTGCCAGGGTCTGTTGTACCAGAAGAATTGGTCACACCGTCAAAGTTGTATACCGCGGCAAAATAGCCACCCTTTCCGCCGGTTATATCACTTTGAGCGCGAAGGGTAATTTGTGTTTCGGGCGAAGCCCCGTTTGCAGGCTGGAATACCGAGACGTAGCCTGTAATGCTGGTTGCGAATGCAGGCATGGTTATAGCCGAAGTATTGCGAATAAAGGTATTGATCTGCCCTGTGGCGTCAGCCAAAACATAATTGGTACCAATATTACTGGAAGCACCGATCGTAATGGTAACATTGCTGATGGTTACAAGCATAGATTCCCAGGCTCTGTTGTTAGCTATCATCTCTGCAATGGTTGCAGGCTGGGGGGTAATAATACCGGTCCCTGATTTGGTAACAGCCGTTATATTGCTTACCTGCAGCCCACCATTAAATATGCTTAATGCAAGTCCTCCTACAGTAACGGTCAATGAATCACCTGTAGCCGCATCCGGGTTGGCCGTTGTAGTAAAACGTAACTGTATGCCACCTGTAGCATCCTGTAAGCGATAGTTCCCAGCAGTTTCATTCTTCGTATTGGATACAACAACGCCTTTTACAAAAACGCCTGCAGGAATAGATGAGTCGCCGGTGGCGTAGGCTTTCAATTCTGCAATCGTTTTTTGAACAGGTACAGCTGTTTGACCGTTGCAACGCGTGCCGGTAAACTGTACATCGGCAGTATCACGTACAAATAGCTGCATCGTGCCATTAAAAATGCTGGGTATACCCGTTAATACCCCGTTACCGTCTGGTACGTTCAATCCTGCAAAACGGGCATAACTACTGTTTCGCAGTACGATACTTTGCTTGTCGCAGGTGTTGACCGTAAAGTTTACTGCACTAACATTGGTGGAAGGATCGGCATAGGTTTTATTGATGTCCGCGTCTCTGAATTCTGCATTATTAATCTTTACCAATGTGCTTAGTAACGGATCATTTATTGTTTTAGTGAAATCTGCCGGCTTCACCATTTTGGGTGCGACCACGTTATTAAATGATCCCTTAACAATATACTGGTCGAATAATGCCTGAGGTATTCCCTCAAGATTCAGAAAACGGCCATCATTCGATCGGGAGGAATCTATTCCAATTTGAATGGTTCCTCCATAATCGCCCAGCATCATTCCTTTAAGTAAAATAAATACCCGGCGTCCAACAGGAAATTGCGTATAGACATTATTAGCATCCAGCAAAACCGGTATTCCCCCCGTCTCGTCCTGAATGATAATTTGCTTGTAAAAGTTGCCCGACCGGTCATCAGCGATCACTACTCCCGAAATGATCTGTTGATCTTCAATGCGCTGGAAATCGCCAATAGCGGAGTATCGGGCTTTTAGCTGCATAATAGACAATGTTGCATCAATCTCCGGATCGGCGTTGGCAGGCGGCACATCAAACTTTCTGTTACAGGCGTTTATTAAAACTATAACCATCAGCGCGATGACCCATTTGTTCAGTAAATTTTTTTTCATAGCAAAGCTTTTATATTAAAATCTCAGGCCCACACTGGCAAAAAAGTTCAGACCTATTGCATAATAGTATTTGGGAGGAAACTTACCTGCGTTTTTCCCTTCAAAATCAAATCGTAACTGTTCAAAACCTCCCGAACGTATATTTTTATTATTAAGCAGGTTGTTAACTCCGAGATTAAATAACAGATAAGTTCGCCTGTTATGGATATAGTAATTCCGGGGCAGCAGCTTACTCCATCCGCCAAAAAAGTCGAGCGTAAACCGGCCGTCGAATTTTTCTTGCTGAAGAATTGCCTGTTTAACCCCATCTGCCGAAGGAAGCTCGGGATCAGCATCTGCAATAGCATCCACAGTTCTCCTAAGGGGATTGGGACTCAGCCACATATTGCTGAAATAATTCCCGGTAAAGCTTGCATACCAGAATTTAGGTGAACGATAGAAAAACCCGGCACTGTACGCATTTTGCGGAGTAGAAGGGATCCTGTAATTTTTCAGATATATGGTTTGCTTTGCCAGCGTTTTGGCGCTGTTATCCACCGTAACGATCGCATGTTGACGGCTATCGAAATAATATCGCCCGACAGAAGCGGCCCCGTTGAAACTCAAAGCTGGGTCGAGCTTCACTTCAACCCCTATTTCTCCACCCATAAAAACTTTGTCGATGCCGCTTAATGCATAGTTAACAAAATTCTGGTACTGGTCGTGGTAAAAGGTTAACACATCAACTCCGTTCCTAAACTTTGTGTAATAGCCGGTGATACCCAGCCTTAATGCTGGCGCATTCAATTTATAGCCCAATTCACCCGAAATAATGGTTTCATTTTTTAGATGGTCTTGTACGGTATTGCGTGTACGTTGAGAGATATAAGCGTTTTCAAAGAAGGGAGAGATCGTTCGATAGGTTGCGTTCAGAAAAAAGTAGTTTCTTCCATTCATTTTATAAGTAATACCCGTCTTAACAGCCGGATTCGTAAAGCGCTGCCCGGGAGACTTACCGTAAGAAAGATCTGAAAATAATCCGTTACGGTTTAGGCCTGTGCGATAAAAAGAAGTGGCCGACATTTCAGCGGCAGCAAAAAGATCAAAAGACCGGAGCTTCAATACCAGTTGTCCCCATGCGGCCAGTTGCAACATGGTTATTTTATAGTTATACCCGTATTGTTCTCCTGCCGTAATGATCCGGTTGGGCTGGTTTAAGTCGTGTTGCACTGCATTGGGGTCTTCCGGAAAATCCCGCTCTGCAAACTGGTTGATATTAACCCAAAAGTCGCCGCCTAAAAGGTCGGCTACTTCCTGGTAATAATGATTTACCTGTCGCTGGTAATTCGCTCCTGCGGTTATATTAAGCGCGTTGGTGAGCTTACCACTGTAAGTAATATTACCCATTAGTCTGTTTACATCATTTACACGGTTAGACAAAATATACACAGATCGCTTGCCGGTGATCTGATTTCCAATTGTTCCATCGGCGTCGTTTATTGTTCGTATGTTGGCGCTATTAGCCTCATACAGTTTTTCCCATTGTATCTGCAAATCTTCAGGGTGCTGGCGGTAGTGTGTTAGTAAAGACTCGTATATAGCAGGATTTGTGGTTTCATAATAGCCGGGTAAATACCGGTAATAGTCGGGTCGCGGATCAGGAGCATTATACCAGTCAAGCCCCGAGTTTTTTCTTTTTCCCGAGGTATAGGCTATAGTAGTAGCGAGGCGATTTCTTTCACCAGCCCTGTAATCATGAGTCACCATAAATACGGGCTGAAAAGTTTGCAGTACGTTGGCATTACGTTTCATACCATTCTGATATCCCCAGGATGGATTATAATAGTGGGTGCCCGCCAGGTTCATCGCCTCCTGCACTGACGGTCCCTGCCTTCCACTTTCGGTAGGTGCGCCAAAAGTGATGAAAGAAAAAGTATTGCGGTCACCCGTTTTTTTATCAATAGCCGCATAGTAACTAGCCCCTTCATAATAAGTACCCGGTATATAGCCCTCGCTGGCATACCGTCCGGTAAGGGCAATGCTGTAGGCCCATCCTTTTTTATTAAAACCTGAACTGTGCTGAAGGGTTAGGCGGTGGTTATAATTCCTGTTAGAGAAAGCATACCCCATTTGCGTTTGGGCTCTTTGCGCTCCGGCCCGCATATCTACATAAGTGTTTAAAGCAATGGTTCCGATGGAAAAGTCGTTCGCCTGCAGACCATAAATATTTTGTTGCGCCCGCATGGTATTATTTAAACCGCTCCAAAGCCCGAAGGGCGTAAACCCATTGTCTAACCCATTAAAGTTAATTCCATTAATGTAAACAGCGCTGCCGTAGGTTTCGTATCCTCTCAAACGGAAACGTACCGGGCTAAAATTAAATTCGGCAGCAGATAGAAAGGGGTCGCGACCGGCAGTTAAGATAGATGACACTACATTTCCTCCCCCGTCATCGACATCTTCCTCGTTAACGGTAATGGTAGGAAGGTTGTCGCGGGTATCATTTCTTATATCCACAACGGCAGAATCGCTTCCAGGTAAAGTCTTGTTTGCAGGCAATGCTTGTGCATAGGTATCACAGGCTGCCAGCAAAGCAGATGCGGTGATAATGTGCTTTATCATATGGTTGTTATGCGTTATAAAATTAAGTAATTTATTTGATTAAAAGTGCGGCGATGCCCATTAAATACTAATTTTATTTACAGTTTTTTATCTAACCTACAACCATATGAAACGCATTTATTTACTATTGCTCCTGTTGATTGTAACAATACTCACGAATGGCCAGGCTGCTACCTACCGTTCAGCTATTATTGGTTTCTATAACCTTGAAAATTTATATGATACTATCTTTCATGGGAGTAACGATGATGTGTCTTTTACACCCCATGGAACTAAAGCTTATACCAGCAAAGTTTTTAATGATAAGCTGGCGAAGCTTGCCAGGGTAATAGCGGAGATAGGCACGGATATTAATCCTGATGGAGCTGCTCTTTTAGGAGTTGCTGAAATTGAAAATAAATTTGTGCTGGATACTTTATTACGACATCCGCTTATTGCCGCCCGCGGCTATCAATATGTACATTACGATTCGAGAGATTACCGGGGTGTGGATGTAGCATTGATCTACAATCCCAAATATTTTAAAATGGAGCGTAGCCGGCCTGTTTTTGTAAAGATACCTGCCGGAACGAAAGATGCTGTTTACTCGAGAGATATACTATGGGTAAAAGGGTGGTTAGATGGAGAACGGGTGCAGCTGTTCGTGAATCACTGGCCCAGCCGCTCTGGCGGGCAAAAACGCTCAGAGCCTGCAAGGATGGCTGCCGCCTTAACCGTACGACACTGTATCGACTCTTTAGATATCATTACTCCCGGTGTAAAGACCATCGTTATGGGCGACCTGAATGATGAGCCTGTCAACAACAGTGTTACCAGGGGTTTGAAAGCGTTGGGTGATATAAAAAACCTGAAACCGGATGAGCTTTATAATCCCTGGGTAAGCATGTATAAAAACGGCACGGGCACCCTGGCCTACCAGGACGCCTGGAGCCTATTTGACCAGATACTTTTATCGGCCGCTTTTCTGGATAAAAAACAAGCCGGCTTTTTTTATTACAGGCACCATATTTTTAAAGCTGATTATATGGTAGAACATACTGGCCGATATAAAGGATACCCCATGCGCAGCTATAACGGCGATGTGTACCGCGGAGGCTACAGCGATCATTTCCCGGTTTATGTAGTATTGCTGAAGCCATAAGCCTATTGGTATACCCTTACATAATCCACCTCCATCTTTAACGGGAATATGGCATCATCAACACCTTTTTGTCCGCCCCAGTTCCCGCCCACCGCAATGTTCAGTATCAGCGACATTTTATTATCGAAGGGCCAGTATTCATATCCTTTTTGCTCGTTGCTACAACTAAAAAAGGGCTTACCGTCTATAGATACGGTAAGCAGCTTTGGATCCCACTCTACCGAATAAACATGAAATGCCTTTGAAAAATCGGCGACAAAAGTTTTAGCTGTTTTTTGGGTACCAATAACATGGTTGTATTTTTTACTGTGTATGGAGCCATGTACCCACCCCGGATCGTAACCTACATGTTCCATAATATCTATTTCACCGTCATCGGGCCATTGCTTCATATTTTCTGCAAGCATCCATATAGCAGGCCAGGACCCACGCCCGGCGGGCAGTTTGGCCCTTACTTCTATTTTACCATATTGCCAGGAAGCTTTTCCTTTGGTGACCAGCCGCGCTGAAGTATAATTAAATTTATCGAGCTTTTCTTTACGGGCCTCAATAATTAAACGCCCGTTTTCAACGCGTGCATTCTTTTTATCCTTTGTATAGTATTGCAGCTCATTATTACCCCAGCCATTTTTACTGCCCAGGTCATAATCCCATTTGGTGCTGTCGGGCAAGCCTTTATAGTTAAACTCATCGCTCCAGACGAGTTTTCGCTGGTGTTGTTGGGCGACCAAGATAGTAGTGTATAATAGAATAGTACTTAGTAGGAACAATCGTTTCATAATAGCTAATTTACTAAATGGGGAGGAGATGTAAATAGTATGCTTCTATAACGGGGGTATCGGCGTATCGCTTTGACAAGCATTACCCAAAAAAAGAGACTGCCTAAAAAAGCAGCCTCCTATTATTTACTAAAGATTTTACCGAAATGTTTACGATTTTCTCACCACTCCATAAACAAATGCAGTAGGCTGGTCTACCCTGTATAAGCCGCCCAGATTTAAGCCAGGCACGCTGCTCGATACCCAGTCCGGTTTAAAAGATTTACCCTGGAAAAAAGTTCCAAAATCACCTATCTGTGTGGCCCTGGTGTTCCAGTTGCCATTAATAGATAAGCTACCCGAAAGCCGGATGATACCATCCTGAATGGTATAAGCACTCAAGGCTTCTGCCAGGAAAACACTTGCTGGTGCACTGGTAGCATAATAATTCATTCTTATTGCCAAGGTATTGCTGTTATTTAGTTTTACCTCAAAGTCTCTTATAACTCTCCCGGAAGCATTAAACCTCGCCACCAGAGCGCTATAAACAGCATTGAAATCGGATACAACCCCGGGTGGTAAAGAACCCGTTGAGGCGAAGATGGAATTATAAAATAGATTATAAGCAAATACATCAGAAAAATTAATAAACGGCTGGGCACTTTGCTGCACCACATATTCGGCACCAGCGGCGTCATATACCGCTAACGTGTTAGCATTTTTCCATCCGGTGTGTGTAAAGCGTTTGTTTAAAAAGCCGGTATCGTTGTCTGCAAAAATGAAGTTATCAATTGCAAAGCCCAACTTTCTGGTTGAAGTCTTTGTTGAGTTGCCACTTACGCCTATAAAAGTCAGCCTTTTACCGGTAGCCAGGGTACTATCAAATGCAGGAAGTACAGCAACCTTAATATCTCCAACATTAATATAATTATTAAAGTTAGTTATAAAATAGTTTTTAAATCCTTCTATAGCAGGTCGAAAAGCACCTGATCCATACCTGGCTTTCTGATCAGCGGTAGCTTTTACGAGCTTAAATAGCTGCCTGTAGCGCTTTCCGACAAAAATGATGCTATCTGCTGTAGCATGATCGTAAATAAAATCTATATCGCTTCTGAATCCGTCCCTGACAGTTCCACCAAATATAGTTGGGTCGGGGGAATTAAGCATAGAAATATAGTTATAGGTATCAAAAGTTAAGGCTACGCCGGCATCCTGCCTTACCCGGTATCTCGAGGTTTTCATTTCGGTAGCAGATGTATTGGTAAGATCGGCTACCATTTTCACATTTTCCTGGTTATCAAATTCCATGTAAAATCCAAAGCCCCCGCCGGTTCCGGTAGCTAAGATACCTACCCATCCATTAGCAGCGCCGGTTAAAATAGTACGTACCGAGTCAATTTGTTTGGCCACACGCTCCTGCGGCAGCTCATCAAAAGCGGCTACATACGACTTCTTTTCACAGCTGGCCAGTAGTACTGCAGCAGCAAATACTGCTATTATATTTTTAATACTTCTCATTGCTTATAAAGTTTGTCCTAAGGTTCCGTAAAAATAATTAGTAGGCTCTCCCGTTTTGGTAAAGCCGCCTGTTTTGGTGTACATTGAAGGCGGTGTTTGTACCGGGATCCAATCAGCTACAAAAGTACCAGAGGTTAGATATGCCTGTATCGTTGCAGCAAAGCCGTTTGTAAAATTTGCTGCATTGTTGTAAGAGGTACCGGTGCCCTGTGTTGTTTTAGTAAAAGTGGTAACTCCTGTTGCCGAACTTACAGCCATAGTAAAATCATAATCGGCCTGTAGCCCTGTTGAAGTAGGCGAATTATACACTACCCGTACTGTTAGTGTTGTAGGAGTTGTAAACCTGAACTGAACTGAAGTTAGCGTTCTTGCTCCAATTGCGGCAGTGGCAAAAGAATCTTTCAAAGCATTATAAGCCCGTACAAATGCAGCAGAGCTACCATAAGTGGCAAACATAGGATCAGCAAGATCGATAGTCAATGTTTTATACAGCCCTCTGTTGAGCCAGTAAGGGAAAGTTACCTGCGGATCTTTTAAAGAGTCTTTTACATACATCTGCACTCTTTTTTGTATGGCTCTGAAGTCCATATTTAAGGAAGAGCTAAAATAGTTTATCACACTTTGCTCTTTGGCCCGTAGTGCGGCAGCACCTTCTGCATTGGCTTTGTTTCTTACCACATCATCAAACCAGGAAGGCCCCCAAACCACGGGGTATTTTACCATATCTGCAAAATCCTCCATTGGGTTTTGCATGGAGTATCCCCTCATAAACCCAACCCTTTGAGCTGAATCTGTAGAAATGGTCTCCCATGTACCCGTGTATCTTGCCTTACTGATTTGTGCAAATTCGACAGGCATAATGGCTCTCTGATTCAGAATATGGGTAAACTCGTGGTGTATAGTTCCCAAACGATCTTTAACCAAATCTATATTGCTGGTTGAATAGCTGTTCAGATCAAATATATTAACACGTACGCCACCAACGGCAGATCCCCAGTAAACAGTGGTTGAACTATAGTTGGAAGATCCGTATAATACCCATTGTTTAGGCATATTTACTTTCATAAAAGTCAGTCCTGCCACCGCTACATAGGGGTCTGCAAACCCACTTAAAACCGACTGCATAAAGGGTCTTACTCTTGCCTCATCAATGGGAGTAATATTTCTGTCATATTCATGATCATACCGGCTATATCGATAAATAACCTCAGAGTTATACATATCCAGCAGGTTGGTTTTAAGCCACTGATCGAGTGCCGAGTTTGTGTTGAGCGGAACATCTGGGTTCAACTCGTTCATATTTACCGGTTTGAAATCCTCTTCTTTGCTACAGGAACAAAAGGACACCAAAACAATCAGGAAATATGTAATTGGTTTTGAAAAGATTTTTAAAAACATGATCTCTATAATTTAATCAGTTCGTTAAATAATATTATCTGGGGTTTAATTCAAGACCCGCAAGTTTAGCTTCTTCCGGTAGCTGAAACAGGCGTCTTGGCGCTCCGGCTTTTAGTTCAATTGTGGTTTCTTCCTCGCCAATGTAAAGCTTTTTGGTTACTGTGATGTCTCTGCGTACGATATCTAACCAACGCAATCCTTCCTGTAAGAATTCTACTTTTTTCGCGGCCAGGATAGCGGTTATAATACCTTCTTTCGCATCAGAAATTCCAAAAAAATTGTTTATTTTCTCTAATGTTACCGCATCAGTAGAGGCAGAATAGTTTACTACTCTTGTACTATAAAATGTATTGAGATCTCTTAGCGCCAGATCAAACTGGCCTAACTCTGCATACGCCTCTGCCCGATTAAGGAGCGTTTCATCCCCACTTAATAGTATCTGCTGCATATATGGGAATCCGGTATCCGGAGTAGTATTAAAAAAGAATTCTATCCATTTCCAGGTGGAGGAGCTAACTCCGTCTGTATAAGTTACCAGTGTATTAGCCAGGTTCTTTCCTACTACGTTAGAGGTTGACGTATAGGCTGTTCTTCCATTTAATCCCATCCCATAATGATACGTATTGATCATACGCTGATAGGTGGAGTTAGCCGATGTCAACAGCAACGTGGAAGGATTTTCAGGTTTTGAAAAGTCTATCCGGTACTGATCCCTTCCAACCTGTGTATAGGTAGTATTCCACGGTCTGAGCTTCGGGGTGAAGTCTCCTCCAGGTACCACAGCTGTTGCATGTTCAACCACCTTCTGCCAGTCTTTTTTAAAAAGATAAAACCTGGCGGCAAAAGCATGGGCCGCAGCCCTGGTAAAACGGTATTTAGGAACAGGATACTTGGCATCATCGATAAGCTTTATCCCCTCTGTCAGGTCCTTTTCTATATTATCATAAACATTTTTCACAGTACCCCTGGTATATTTACCAATAAAAGTTTTTTCCGGAGTAAGCACATAGGGTATTCCGGGAACTGTACCCGCTGTTTCAGCTTTATAGGGCTGTGCAAAAAATATGGAAAGCATGTGATGTGCATAAGCTCTCGCCACCAACGCTTCACCCTTGTATGGGATTGCCTCAACACCCATATTCTCCGTCTCAATCGACTGCAATCCCTGGTTGGCCGCAGCAATAGCGCTATAACAAGCATTCCAATAAGCTGTTGATGAATTCCTTTCATTTCCAGGCCAATCCTGCCAGTTATAATAGGCTGTTAACAGTGCGTCATTAGTTCCTATTCCGGGACCTTTATCTTCTGCATTATCAGATGCGGTTTCGGCAAATGTGATATATTCATTTCGGGGATACGCAGTAGATAATAACTGACCCAGCTTTTCAGGCGTATTAATATATGTTCTCATATCGGGATCTACATCCAAAAAACCTTTTTTACAGGAAGTAAATACCAGCGAAGACAGCAATACTGCAGTAAAGAATTTATTTATTGTAAGTTTCATAATTACGAATTTTAAAGTCCTAATTTAAGCGATACAGTTACCTGCCTTGATACGGGTAAAGCAACCCCTCCTGAACTGATAAATTCCGGATCTTGCCCGTTCAAATTTTTATCTGCGTATAAAATCGCAATGTTATTGGTAACAACCGCCAGGGAGGCGTTACCTACTCCCAACCTCTGGCAAATGTTTTTAGGTAAATTGTATCCCAGAGTAATATTAGACAGCTTAATATAATCGCCTTTAGCCACTCTAACATCTGAATAGTTGTAAGCGTTATATGGATAACGTGCATCAACCGCGGTACCGGTATTAGTTACTACCTGCCTTAACGATAGAACATCCAATATGGCTGGAACATTGGTATAAGCCTCGTCTCCAGGTAAAACCCACCTGTTAATAATATCGTTCGACATAGCAGCCATATCATTATAGGTAGCTGAAATGGTAGGACTTTTTCTTACCACACTTCCAAAAGCAACTTTAAATAGCCCCGAGATTGTAAAGTCTTTATAACGGAACTGGTTATACCAGCCACCTGCGGTTGTAGGATCAATTGGGCCGTTATAAACCAGGTTAGTTAAGTCGGTACCCTGGAAAGAGATCTGGGTAGTAGTAATGCTGGCATCAGCTGGATGAATAAATGTTGGATACCCATAGTTAGGATTTAATCCGGCAAATTTTATAGAAAATAAGCCCCTTTGCGGATAACCTTCCACAGCACCGCCAGTCGCATTTATAGCTGTCCACACCTGGGGCCTGTTATCAAGCCGGGTAATTTTACTTTTATTAAACGCTACGTTAAGTCTCGATGTCCAGCTAAAGTTCTCAGATTGAATAACCCGTGCATTTAAAGTTAGCTCTAAACCATTGGCTTCCATTGTACCGTAGTTCCCAACTTTTGTAAACTGGCCACCAACACCAGAGGTATTTGTCGAACCAATTAGGTCCCGGATCTTACGTTTATAATAATCTGCAACAAATAAAATCCGATTGCCTTTCAAAAATCCCAGCTCAAGGCCTATATTCAGATCGTTTGACTTCTCCCAGGTTAGTACATCATTCTCCAAACTTGAAATATATATTTGTGTTTCCTGGTCTTTTACAAACGGCCTTCTTGATATCTGGTTATAAAAAGTTGCCGCCGAATTGGTTGCAGATCCAATATTCGCCACCAAACCGTACGAACCTCTCAGAACAGCAGAATTTAAAATTTCATTCTGTATCCAGAAGTCCTCATTTTGTATATTCCAGTTTGCAGAAACACTCCAGGTAGGCAGCCATCTTGCAGTTTTACTTCTACCCATTTTGTTTGAGCCGTCATACCTTACAGTGGGCATTAGGGTGTACCTGTCTTTGTAGGAATATTGTCCTTGTATAAAATAAGCCAGGTAACGATCAACACCGGTATTCATTCCAAAATATGGTTTGATGTTTTCACCTGCCTGCTTAAAATACATATAATAGGGGTTCACTAAACCACCGTTTTCATATTGGTAGCCCACACCATCAAAAAACTGATACTGTCTTTTTGCATTTCGGGCTTCCATGGCTCCAAATATGTTTATATGATGATCGACACCAAAATCCCGGGTATAATTGAGCTCCTGGCGAAAATAAGTGTTGGTTAATGTATTGGTTGTTACATTATAAAAACCTCCATTAGGCAACACTACCATTGGGTAAGCATACGGAGCGTCGGGATTGGTGTATAAAAATGGGTTATTATCAACAACTGTCGGATCAGATGCCGCTTTATAAGCTTTTACCAGGTTGGAGCTTTCAAGTATGTGCACCTGTCCCTCTGATTTTGTAAACCGGTACGAGCCAATGGCCGAATAGGTTAATTGAGGTAAAATTTTATACTCTACTTTACCCTGTACCTTATACTCGATCAAATTCAATTTTAAATAATTGCTATTTAGCTCATTAATAATATTGAAAGGTGCATAATTCAACCGAAAATATTCCAGGTTTCCGCTTTCATCATACGGTGTCAGAATTCTGCTGGTCTTTAATGCATAATTATATGGGTTGATGTCAAAATTTCTAAAATTCGATCCGTATACCACATCGGCCTCCGTATTCCGGGTTCCTGGTGCTCTCTGATTTCTGATTGATCCATTGCTAAGCAACTCAACAGAAATTTTCTTACCCATTTTAAAGTTTAACCTGTAGTTTCCTGTAATACGTTCTACATTATTCCCTATCGTAACACCGTCATCTTTTAAATAAGAAACGGAAGCGTAGCTTTGCGTGCGGTCTGTACCCGAAGTTACACTCACTGAATGCTCCTGTATGAACGAGTTCTTAAATAGCGCGTCAAACCAATCAGTATTTGCGTTCGCATATTTTTGCAAAAACGCATTTCTTTCTTCAGGGGTATTTTTTAATGCATAGGTATTGGTTACAGAGTCATAATTGTATAGCTGGCTATACATTTTTGCTATCGGCCCTCCCGACGAACCATTAATCATACCCGGCATTTCATAGTAGCCCTTATTCATCATTTCAACCAAAACAGCCATCTGGTCTGCAGAGTTCATAACATCAAACTGCGAATAGTTTGGTTTAATATACATTGAGTAATTACCCGAATAAGATATTTTGGCTTGCCCCGCGGTAGGACGCCCTTTCTTCGTTGATACAACCACTACTCCATTCATGGCGCGCGCACCATATAAAGCAGTGGCAGCGGCGTCCCTGAGAATCGTTATGTCTTGTATATCGTCCGGGTTAAGACCTGCTACGGACGAACCTAACAAAGTACTCATATCACCTGTAGACAGAGCTTCATTCGAAATATTCACCACATCTTCGAGGATGATCCCATCCACCACCCAGAGGGGTTTGTTATCTCCCGACAGCGATGTTGCGCCTCTTATCCTGAGTTTAGGCGCAGCACCGAAAGTTCCTGAAACATTTTGCAGCGAAACCCCTGCAAACTGACCCTCCAGCATTCTTGAAATGTCGGGAACACCCGCTCTTTCCAGTTCTTTTGCACTTAAAGTGGTAGCTGCGCCGGTAAAATTCTTCTTCTTAATAGTATTGTAGCCGGTAGAGACCAACACCTCTTCCAACTGCCCTTTATTATCTCCTGCAAGCGTAAATTTTAAACTGGCCTGACCAGAGAACGTAATAGTTTGTGAACTTAAACCTATATAGGTTGCCTCCAGCTTATCTCCTTCTTCTGCATTGATGGAGAAAGCGCCGTCAGTGTCTGTATTGGTTCCACCTCTGGTTCGCAAATTGGTAACTGTAGCTCCGGGTAAAGGTTTGTTGTCTTCACCAACAACAATACCTGTTACTTTTTTAGGCGCTACCTGCCCAAACGATAGCTGTGGCAGGCAAATTAGAATGGAAAGAAAAAAACTGAGCAAAGCGTAAATAGTATACGCCCTTCTCCGTGGGGTAAACTTCATCATAAGCAAAATGTTTGTCTTTGTGATATTAAAAAGAATGTAATAGAAATCCCAAATAGGTTCAGGGTTTTTAACCCTCTGATTTTTGTTATAGAATGAAAAAATTTGTTTTTAAAACTTACTTATAATAAAGGAACCTTTTTGACAACTTTCCCTTTTGCTATTATTATAGAGCAGTTTTTATTTCATCGTTGGTTGCATGAATAAACAGTAGTTTTAAGCAAACCTTTTGATCTCGCTAAGATAATTATTTTGTTAACAAAAGTATAACACTAAGAAACTTTAGGAATCATTCATGTTATTGAAAAAAATTGTAAAAATGTTTAATATTGTACTTCCATACGTTAAAGATCGGTATGTATAAGGCTATATTTTTTGAAAATTTTCAAATACGAGGTTTTTATAATTAGATAAGAATCTGGCCCAAAATTGCGCACGTCCGATATTTTTCCTTTTACCTTCGCTCTTTATGATAAAAAATATACTCTTCGATTTCGGCGGCGTTTTTTACGACCTGGATTTCAGCAAAACGTCAGATGCATTTAAACAACTGGGATTTAGCGATTTTGATGATGTGTTTACGCAATACCAGGCCGACGCTTTATTTCAGCAGCTGGAAACAGGAGCCATCAGCCCTGAAGCTTTTTTTATCAAGATCCAGTCTTTGCTACCTGCTCCGGCGACCCACGAACAAATACGCGATGCCTGGAATGCGCTGTTGCTCGGCTTCAGATCAACCAGCCTGGCGTATCTTGCCGAACTAAAAAAAGACTACCAGCTCTTTTTGCTGAGCAATACCAATCAAATACATTATGACTATTTTACAGCCCAGCTTTTAGCGCAAACGCCCTATCCCTCTTTGGAGAGTTTCTTCACCAAAGCTTATTATTCACAAAATATAGGCCTCAGAAAACCGGATATCGAAGTATTTGAATATATTTTAAAAGATGCCGGTATAAAAGCGGAAGAAACGCTGTTTATTGACGATTCTTATACTAATTTTCCAAATGCCGAAAAATTGGGCATGAAAATTTATTTGTTGAAACCAGGAATGCTGATCGAAGACATTGACTATAAAAGCTTCCACTAAAAAAATATCACCCCTAAAAACCTTTGTTCATGGCAGATGTGCTGATCCCGCTACTCACGCTTATTGCGCTGGAAGTTATTCTGGGTATAGACAATATTATCTTCATCTCCATCCTTGCCGATAAGCTACCCGAAAACCAACGTGCCAAATTGAGGTTATGGGGTATTGGCCTGGCAATGGTAATGCGCCTCATACTTTTGGCAGTAATCTCCTGGATACTGAAGCTGGATCAAAACCTGTTCACGCTTTTTGGCATGTCTTTCACAGGCAAAGAATTGATACTCATCGCCGGAGGTTTATTTCTTTTATATAAAAGCACCAAGGAAATCTATCATAAAACAGAAGAACCCAATCCTAATGATCCTGTTAACGTAAAAACAGGCAGTTTTCGTAAACTGCTTTCCGAGATCATTGTGTTGGACCTTGTCTTTTCTATTGACTCCATTATTACAGCCGTAGGTATGGTGCAGGAGCTGTGGATCATGTACACCGCAGTGGTGGTTACCGTAATCATAATGCTCATTGCATCCAAACCCATCAGCAGTTTTATCAGCCGACACCCTTCTTTCAAAGTATTGGCTCTTTGCTTCCTGATGCTAATTGGTGTAGCTTTACTGGCAGAGGGTTTTGAAGTAAAAATTCCTAAGGGGTATATCTATTTCGCCATGGGCTTTTCCTTCCTGGTTGACCTGATACAGATGAAAACGATTGGAAAGACTAAGCCGCCGCATCCTTAAAGACCCCGTAACGAACCCACCAAGCATAAGGGCCGAACATATCATTGCTAGTACCAGTAATACCCGTAACCTCTTTGTTGCTATTATATAGGCTATACAGTAGCCAAAAATAAGCAGCGGCATAATTAATGCGGGTATAGTAACCAATTCTATAATGGCCCTGCCCAGGTGCCCGATATCTATTTTATATTTTTCAACCAGCCGCATGGCAATAAAATAAACAGGCGAGAAAACAGCAGCAGCCAATATCGGCCCTTCTTTGATATGAGGTTTCGATTGCTTCATCTTTCCGAATTTATAGGTACTAAATTATAGCACCTGCCTCCAGAGAGTTTTGATAATTATCAAAAAACACCAGACCTGAAGTGTTAGCCGTTAATATATTTGGTTTTAAAAAACAAAAATCCCGAAGCCTTCGCTCCGGGATTCCAAAATATATTCTTGACGGTAAACTAGTGACCTTCGCCTTTGGCAGGCTCCGCTGCCGGGGCGCTCGAGTGAGCTTTAGGCATTGTAGTTTCTTCAAAATGTTTATCATATTTGTTACGCAAATTCTTATAAGATTGTCCATCTGCCAGGAAAGCGATGATGAACCAGATAAATAAAGCCAGGGGCACCACTATCGTCATAATAAAATTACGGATCTCATCACCCAGGTGCATAAATACGGATACAATATAATAGGCCTTGGCCAGGGTAAGAATACAAACGATTCCCTTTAACAATAAAATGAAGAAATAAGGAGGCTCTCCTTTGTGCAAAAAGTAAATAAAAAACCCGATAGCCAACTCAATAATCGTAATAACGGATAGAATCAGCGTCGTTTTCCATACCTTCTTTTTAAAGGTGGCATCGTCAGAATGATGATGGGAAACACTTACCTCCGGGTACGCTGCTGAAGGGGAAATGTCTTTTGTAGGATCGTAATGATTACTCATAACTTATTTAATTCTATAACTCTAAATATTCTTAATACTAAAATCTAATGCCTGAAGCCTTATATCAGATAGAAACACAGGAACACAAATACCCAAACCAGGTCTACAAAGTGCCAGTACAAACCGGCTTTTTCAATCATTAAATAATGACCCTTATTTTCGAAAACATTATTCCTTGTCATTAACAACATTACGATATTGATGATTACACCACTAAATACGTGAAACCCGTGGAAACCTGTAATGCCATAAAAGAAGCCGCCAAAAGCTACCGGGCCTTTTTCGCGGATATGAACCGCGTCGCTATTGCTGATCAATTGTACCAGCTGATCTTTAGGTGTGGCCATTAACTCAGCATGAGATGCTGCAGATAGATGATGTTCGCTTACCAGCGTAGCCAAAGTATGAACTGATGAATTTTGTAATGCTGCTGTTACCTCAGGGCCATGCACCAGCTGTCCCCAGGGATTATGCCTGGTAGTTTGGCTGATTAACTCAATTTTCCCGTCAATTAATGTAGCATGTTCGGCGGTTAAAAGGTGGTGCCACTCCAAAGCCTGGCATCCCAAAAACGCTAAACCACCTACAATTGTCCATAATAACCATTTCTGCACATCGGCCTTGTTACGGTTGTGCCCTGCATGTACTGCCAATACCATGGTAACGGAACTGATGATAAGTATAAATGTCATGATACTTACAAACACCAGTGGGAGGTTAGCATGGCCTGCACCCGGCAATGCATTAAATACCACGTTGGGGTCGGGCCAGAAGTTCTGGCTAAACCTCGTAGTACCATAAGAAATAAGGAACGCGCCGAACGTAAAGGCATCGCTCATTAAAAAATACCACATCATCACTTTTCCGTACTCGATATTAAAAGGGCTTTTCCCTCCGCTCCACCATTTGGTACGATGTGTGTTTACTGTTGCTTCGTGTGCCATTCCTTAGAAAAAATTTTATCCAACAATTATAAAAAATATTAATAAATACAACCACAAAAGGTCTACAAAATGCCAGTACATGCCCATTACCTCGGCCGGCACGGCACTATATAATTTACTCTTTCCTGCTAAAGACCTTACTACCATCACAATCAACGCTACTACGCCACCCAATACGTGCAAGCCATGCAGCCCTGCAATGGCATAAAAGAACTGGCCCGCGCCCGATGATCCCTTAAACCTGATATTCTGATCCCACAATTCGCCGAATCCCATAATCTGGCAAACTACAAAAGCAAGGCCTAATACTACCGTAACAGTCATCAAAGACCGGTAACGCTGCATTTCCCTGGCCTTAAAGGCTTTGATAGCCATTTGCATAGTTACGCTGCTGGTTAATATTACGATTGTAGAAACCCAAAATATCTTAGGTAATACAATCGTTCTCCAGCCGGTAAGATTGCTTTTTACAATAAAAGCGCTGGTAAGGCCAGCAAACATCATTATGATACTTGCTATCGCCACCCACAAAGTAAATTTATGAGGATGTACTCTTTTATGTTGTTCATTGCTCACTATGTCCACTTCAAAAATTTTTTTATTATTAAAATGTTCCACGGCATCCCTAAGCCTTTGCCAGTAATAATGCCAGTAATACAACAGGCAGATACATATAGCTTCCAAACATCACGTTTCTGGCGCTCTTAACATCCATTTTGCTGTATAAGGTTACGCACCTCATAATCATAAACAGATTGGCTATTATTACCAGCACCAGTGCTACCATTCCTTTAACTCCCGCAGTGCTGCTAATACCGGTGAAAAACGGGGCTACCGTAATGGGCACCAGCAGCAAAGAATAAACCAGCGTTTGCAATGCTGTAAACTTGGTTGGTCCTTTATCGCTGGGCAACAATTTAAAACCCGCTTCGCTGTAATCTTTGTGTGCTACCCAGGCTATCGCCCAGAAATGAGGGAACTGCCACAAAAACTGGATACCAAACATTACCGCACCGCCCAGCCAATCTATCTCCTGCCCGGGTACAAAACCCGCTACCCAGCCAATTAAACAAGGAAGCGCTCCCGGAAATGCTCCCACCAATACTGCGATAGAGTTTACCTTTTTTAACGGTGTATACACAAAGGCGTATAGGAAAAGACTGAATGCCGCCAAGGCTGCCGCCGTCCAGTTAAAATAATAGCCTAAGATAAATACCCCCAATGCACCTGTAAGCACTGCAAAGCCCCAACCCTGCTCCGGCGTAATACGCCCGCTGGCAATGGGTCTTTTGGCTGTGCGCTTCATGAGTGCATCTGTATCCTTTTCAACCACCATATTGATGGTATTGGCACTACCCGTAACCAACATTCCACCTGCAAAGAGCAAAACAATCCGCCACCAGTCAATCAACACATCGGGTACAAGCAGGTAACTGATTACACTGCTAAATACCACCATTATACTTAAAGAGGGCTTTATAAGCTGTATATAATCTTTAAAGCCGGCCCTTTCCTGTTTCAAATTGTTCATGGTTCATTGTTAATGGCCACTAGGCTAGAGTCCATCGACCATCGACTATTGACCATTGACTACTCGCTATTCTAATGCGAACTTTCTTTTTCTCCTATCGGCTCAGTCTGAGGAATGAAATCTCTTCCATCTTTACCGTAGTCATAAGCCCAGCGGTGTACTTCAGGAATTTCACCATCCCAGTTGCCATGGCCGGGACGTATAGGCGTGGTCCATTCTAATGTAGTAGCTCCCCATGGATTCAGACTTCTTACTCTTCTTCCTTTATACATCGAATAGAAATAGTTAAATACAAACATCAGCTGAACGGCGAATACCAATACTGTTACAACAGTGATCATTGCATCCAAACCATGGAACTGGCTAAAGCTTACCCAGCTGCTTTTATCCAGGTATCTTCTTGGCATACCCGCAAAACCCTGGTAGTGCATGGGCCAGAAGATGAGGTAAGCGCCGATCAGGGTAACCCAGAAATGGATATAACCTAAAGTGTTGTTCATATACCTGCCATACATTTTAGGGAACCAGTGGTAAATGCCGCAGAACATACCAAAGAAGGCAGATACACCCATTACTATGTGAAAGTGAGCGATCACAAACATCGTATCATGCAGGTGAATATCAATGGTAGAGTTACCCAGGAAGATACCTGTTAAACCACCGGAGATAAATAAGCTCACAAAGCCGATTGCAAAAAGCATGGCAGGAGTAAACCTGATATTACCACGCCATAAAGTAGTTAACCAGTTAAATACTTTAATAGCCGAAGGAACCGCAATTAAAAGGGTAAGGAGTACGAATACCGATCCGAGGAAAGGATTCAGACCCGTGACGAACATGTGGTGCGCCCACACCAGGAAGGCAAGTACGCAGATCGCAAACATAGAGAACACCATGGCCATATAGCCAAAGATGGGTTTGCGCGCGTTTACCGACATTACTTCCGATACGATACCCATGGTTGGAAGAATAATGATATATACCTCGGGGTGACCTAAGAACCAGAACAAATGTTGGAACAGGATGGCGCTACCGCCTTCGTTTGCCAAAGCCTGTCCGGCAATATAAATATCGCTCAGGTAGAAGCTCGTACCCAGATGACGATCGAACATTAACAGTACCACACCTGATAACAATACGGGGAAAGAAAGTACGCCCAGTATAGCAGTAAACAGAAGCGCCCAGATGGTTAACGGCACACGCGTCATGCTCATACCTTTGGTACGCATATTCAATACAGTTGCGATATAGTTCAAACCGCCCAGAAGCTGGGAGATAATAAACAGCGCCATACCAATGATCCAGTAATCCATACCGGCCTTAGAGCCTTCTGAAGCCTGGCCGAGGGCGCTTAACGGAGGATAGATCGTCCAGCCACCAGAAGCAGGTCCTGTTTGAATAAACAAAGAAGCAAGCATTACCACACTACCACCAAAGAAAAACCAGTAAGACAACATGTTCATCATTGGAGATGCCATGTCTCTCGCGCCTACCTGCAATGGAATCAACAGGTTGGCAAATGTTCCACTTAATCCGGCAGTTAATACAAAGAATACCAGTACCGTACCGTGCATAGTAGTTAATGCGTAGTAAAATTCCGGTCTCAACCTTCCACCTTCAGCCCATTTTCCAAAAAAGGTTTCCAGGATAGGAAAGCTTTCGTCCGGGAAACCCAGTTGCAACCTGAACAATACCGAAAACAAACCGCCAATGATCGCCCAAACAATACCGGTAATAAGGAACTGTTTAGCAATCATTTTGTGATCCATGCTAAAAATATACTTCGAAATAAAAGTCTCCTTGTGATGCGCATGCACATGATGATGATCATCTGCATGGTGACCGTGGCTTGCTGTTTCCTGGTGGGTATGTAAAATATCGCTCATAAAAAATTTCGTCTTTAATATCGATCTAAAGGTATATCAAATTATTTTGTAGTTGCTGAATCGGGTTTAGCGGCAACTGCAGCGCTATCTGCGGGTTTCTTTGCCGAAGAATCTTTTGCCGCACCAGCCGCAGGAGCTGCCGGAGCTTGTTTTTCAACCACAGCAGTCTGGTATTGCGCTTTTTGTGTTGCCATCCACTGGTCATACTCTTCCTGGGTTTCCACAATAATTTCTCCACGCATACCGGTATGTCCTGCACCGCACATTTGATCACAGGCAATTTCAAATACAAAATTCTCCCGGCCTGTTTCTTTGATCATCTCTTTAGTTGTTTTGATTGGGGTAAACCATAAAGTAGTAGGAGTTCCGGGTACGGCATCCATTTTCAAACGGAAATGTGGTAACCCTACGCTATGAATCACATCTTTTGCCCCTATTACCAGCTTTACCGGCTTGTTTACAACCAGGTGCAGGGGGCCACCAGATACAATATCGTCATGGGTAGCGGCATCATCCCAGATCAAACCAAGCGAGTTATCGTTGCTTTCGTCAATAAACTTGTAATTCTTTTTACCTAAAACACCATCTTTACCCGGATAGCGGAACTCCCATTTAAACTGGCTCCCTGTAATTTCAACAGTAGCAGCATTTTCAGGAGCAGCGCCGGTAATCTGGAACCAATACACCAAACCAAATGAGATCAGCACCGTTAAAACGATGGCCGGAACAACCGTCCATATCATTTCCAGTTTGTTATTGTGCGGAAAATAATATGCTTTCCTGTCTTCTCTCTCCTGGTATTTAAAAGAATACCAGAATAATAACACCTGCGTAAGCACGAATACAATACCGGTGGCCACAAGCGTGTACTTAAGCATCCTGTCTACCTTGATACCATGATCAGATGCAGCGCCGCTCAGTCCCAGCGTTTTATCTGCCAGCGTATGATGCGCCCAATACACACCAAAAAGACCAACGATCAGAAACAATAACAGCAAAAATGCATTGATCCTGTTAGACTGCTTTCTGGTTCTTTCCTCACCTTGTACTATTGATACAAATTCAGTAGCCCTTGCAATCTGAAAGGTGATAATGAATCCCAATAATAAAATCGCTATTAATAAAAAAGTATGCATACGATGTATTGTTCTGTTATTGTTTTCTTCTAATTTTTCTTAATAGGGCATTTAGAGCCGGTTTGTTCCAAATACCGCCGCGTAACTGTAATTTTTAAGTATGGTGAATAACACTCTCTTTTGCAAAAGGGTGATTTTTCACTGTTAAAGGATATTTACTTAAAGTACGGGCCACCAGCAACATGATCAGTCCAACAAAGAACAAGGCGATACCCATATCGAAAATTATGGATGGAACTTTATCCGGTGAAACTGCAGGAAATACCATTTGGTAAAAATCTAACCAGTGACCGAAAAGGATCAATATTGCTACAAACGTTACAATGGTATAGTTACGTTTAGAATCGCGGCTCATGAAAATAAGGATCGGCGCCACAAAGTTGATGATCAGCATGAACCAGAAGATTCCTGAATAAGGGCTTTGCCTGGCGCTGTTACCAATCCTGTTTACAAAATAAATGGTTTCTTCAGGCTGGTTACTATACCAGATCAGCATAAACTGGGAGAACCATAAATAGGTCCAAAAAATGGAAAAGGCAAACATAAACTTACCCAGATCATGTAAATGCTCCTGGTTTACAGCAGGCAGTAAGCCATTGTTTTTAAGAAACACTACATAAAGAGCAATCAGGGCAATACCTGCCACAAACGTACTTGCAAAAGTGTACCAGCTATACATGGTGCTGAACCAGTGTGCATCGATACTCATTAACCACAGCCATGGTAATGATGACATGATGGTTAACGCAAATACCACAATGTATAAAGCGGCCATTACCGTATTATCCCAAACAAATTTCTTTCTGGCTTCGATGGTCGCCGGCGGGTTCGTATCCAAGCTGCGGGAGCGCTGCCTCATTTTCCAACCCAGGAAAGACCAGAATACTACTGTTAAAACCGTTACAGTTACATAAAACCCTTTATTAAGGAAGCCTTTTTTAAAGTTTAAAATTTTGTCGTGCTTTACATGCTCTGTATCTGTCCAGTGATAAATGGTATGGTTGTCGCCAAAAACAATGGACAAAAGGATTACTGCAGTAATAACACCAATTACAGGTACAGCAGAAGAAACGGCCTCGGTTACCCTTGAAAAGCCGATCTGCCAGCCACCCCATGCCAGTGTTGTAGCACACATGAAGAACATAGCCGCGTTTACTACCAACAGAAAGTAAACACTATTTTGTAACAGGCTTGCCCAAAAGCGTGCATGGCTTCTGTGTACCTCTTCCTCACTGCCGGTTGCGCCGTGCGTTGAAATATACAGCGCAATAGTCGCTACCAACCCTACGGCCATTAACACATAAGATATTGTGTTATACTTTTTTGTAGGTAAAAAATTTTCTACTGTTGACATTCCTGATCTTTATTAAATAAGTTCAAATAAATTATTTCTTTGCTGTTGCGGCGCTATCTACCGGTGCTGCTGCGGGAGCCGCTGCCGGTGCTGCCTTCTTTTGCTTCGATTTAATATAAGCCACCACTTCCCAACGTTGCTTAGGTGTAAGCTGGGAAGCATAGCTACCCATTTGCCCTTTACCATAAGTGATAGAGTAGAACATGGTTCCCGGAGCCATTGCTTCATAAGCAGGGTCTCCTACCAGTGTAGCAGGTTTTGCAGAGTAGGGTCCTTCACCACCTTTAAAAAGAGGCCCATTACCGTCCAATGCCGCACCATGGCAAATACCGCAGTTTACCAAATACAGCCTTTCCGCCTCCTTAAGGTTCACTGTTGCACCGCTATCCAGGGGGTTTCTCAGGCCGGCTGATTGCGCGTACCCTGCAGAATCATGTTTCAAATCAAAATGAAAAGCAAGATCTTCATCTGTAGAAACGGTCCCTGCAACAGGAAGCCTGTTGTAGAATATACCAGAATCTTTCAGTTCTTTAGTATTGGCATACGTTTCGTAGGCTTTACTGTAATACATGTCAGGCATATAAGCAATACCAGGATCTTTCCCTGCACCACAACCGGCGGCCATTGCGCTAAGCACCACAACTGCTATATAAAAATATTTGTTCATCTGTTTCTTTTCCTTGAGTTGATATTAATTAAACCTGGGGTACTTTTTTTCCAAACCTGACAGTTTCCCTGTCGTACCGGCCAATCCACCAATCTGCTTCACGATGCTGGATCTCCACGCCCTGGGCGCCTACGCTTTCCAGGAAGGCTATCGCTTCTGCCTCGTTGGTTTTATCGGTGCATTCTATAGCCATAGTAAAAGTATCATCGGTGCTGCGCAGGTTGAAGTGGTCTTTTTTTACAAATGGCGCCAATTGGCATAACCAGCAAAAAGTAAGCACCATACCCACTGCCGCAAATAATACCGTAAGCTCAAACATAATAGGTATCCATGCGGGTAAAGAGAAGAATGGCTTTCCTCCAAAATTGATCTTCCAGTCGAATGCCAGCATGAATGTGATAAACCCAATGGCAGTAGATGTACCGGTAATACCGTAAATGAAACCGGCAATATGAAGATCAGTGTCCTTTAAACCCATTACCTTATCCAGGCCATGGATAGGGAATGGCGTGTACACATCATGGATTTTGTATCCTGCGCGGCGCACCTTGGTTACCGCCGGAAACAAAACCGCTTCTTCGTAAAAATTACCTACAACAAATTTTTTAACGTTCATATATTTTTTGTTACTGGATTCTGGTAAACGGATTCTGGTAATACCGGCCCCAAAAACCTTGTCCACTTATAAACCCTGTCTGCCGACAGGCAGGTTTTCAACTTAGTCTATCTGTTAATGATGATGGCTTTGTTCGTGTTCAAAAGCATCATAGCTCTCCATCTCTTCTTTATCATATCCTGCTTTATAGCTGTCACCGTTCTTCTTCAGGATGTGTTTGATCTCGGCGATCGCAATTACGGGGAAGAACTTAGAGAACAGGAAGTAGCAGGTAAAGAACAAACCAAACGTACCCATATAGAAACCAATCTCCCAGATAGTTGGAGTATAGTAAGTACTCCATGAGCTTGGTAAATAATCACGATAGATAGAGGTAACGATGATCACAAAACGCTCAAACCACATACCGATATTTACCAGGATACTCATAAAGAAGGTAACCAGGATATTACGTCTCATTTTACGGAACCAGAAGATCTGCGGAGATAATACGTTACAGCCCATCATCAGCCAGTAGCTCCATCCATAAGGACTGTTCAGGTTCAAACGGTTTTCTTTAAAGGCAAACCACTCATAAGGTGAAGCACTGTACCACGACATGAATAACTCGGTCAGGTAAGCGATACCCACGATAGAACCGGTAAGAACAATAACCTTGTTCATTACATCAATATGCTCCATGGTGATATACTGCTCTAAGCCCAGTACTTTACGTGTAATCAATAAAAGGGTTTGTACCATCGCGAAACCACTGAACACCGCACCTGCTACGAAGTAGGGAGGGAAGATGGTAGTGTGCCAGCCTGGAATAACCGAAGTGGCAAAGTCGAATGATACGATTGTGTGTACCGAAAGTACCAGCGGAGTAGAAAGACCAGCCAATACCAGCGATAATGCCTCGTGTCTTTGCCAGTGCTTGGTGCTGCCCGTCCAGCCAAATGCAGCTAAACCATAAAAGAATTTGCTCCATTTTAATTTAGCCCTGTCTCTCAGCGTTGCCAGGTCGGGCAATAAACCTGAGTACCAGAACAAAAGAGATACAGTAAAATAAGTAGAGATCGCGAATACGTCCCAAAGAAGCGGAGAGTTAAAATTCACCCACAGCGGACCACGGGTATTGGGATAAGGCATTACGAAGAAACCGTTCCACACACGACCCATGTGCCAGATAGGGAACTGTCCCGCGCACATTACCGCAAAAATCGTCATCGCCTCCGCGGCGCGGTTTACACCGGTACGCCAGCCCTGGCGGAAAAGTAATAAGATAGCGGAAATCAGGGTACCTGCGTGACCGATACCTACCCACCATACGAAGTTGGTAATATCCCATCCCCAACCCACGGTCTTATTCAGGTTCCACTGGCCAGTACCATACACCACATCCATATAAATGGATACCACACCAAAGCCTAACAAGCCAAGCGAAATGATAAAACCAACCCACCATAATTTGCTGGGTTTAGCCTCCACCGGACGACAAATGTCTTCCGTTACATCGTGGTAGGTTTTATTTCCTTCTACCAATGGCGCCCTGGCCTGCGATTCGTATCTGATTAATGACATAATTATCTATAAAAAATTCTAATAATCTAAATTGTTCATTGTTAATAGTTGATCGTTCATAGCCTAGGCTCCTTGTCAACTTATCAACCTGTTAACTTTTTAACTACGCTCTAATGATGCGCTCCTTCTACAGCTGGTTTTGCTCCGTGCTCTGCCTCTGCGCCATGCCCTGCGGCCTCGTGGCCTTCTTCATGATGCTCATCTCCTGCAAGCACTTCGTCGGTATTTCTAACCTTAGCCAGGTAGCTAACATTAGGCAATACGTGCAACTGCTCCAGGGAGTAGAATAAACGCTGAGGATTGTTCTGCCTGTCCTGGCTTACGCGGCTGGCTTTATCATTAACATTGCCAAACACGATCGCATCGGCATTACAAGCCTGCATACATGCAGTTTTTGCTTCTCCGTCGCGCAAAGGCCTGTTTTCTTTTTTGGCTTCCAGCTTAGCATGTTGCGTACGCTGGATACAGAAAGAACATTTTTCCATTACACCACGCGAACGCACCGTAACATCAGGATTCAACACCATGCGCGTTAAAGGATCGTTCATCTGGAATACAACCGGGTCTAATTTACCAACAACCGTCTGATCCTGGTTATGCGGGAAGCTATCTGCTCCTGTATAATCCAGCCAGTTAAAGCGACGAACTTTAAACGGACAGTTATTAGCGCAATATCTGGTACCGATGCAACGGTTATAAGCCATTTGGTTGATACCTTCTTCACTGTGGTTGGTAGCTGCTACCGGGCAAACGTTCTCACAAGGAGCATTGTCGCAATGCTGGCACATCATGGGCTGGAATACCACGCCCTTCAGCTCGTCGGCATTGTTCTCGTCGCTGATAAAATAGCGGTCGATACGAAGCCAGTGCATATCGTGGTAGCGAAGCACCTCGCTCTTGCCCACAATAGGTACGTTGTTTTCAATATGACAGGCTACTACGCAGGCACCACAACCAAAGCAGGCGTTCATGTCTACGTTCATACCCCATTTTAATCCCGGGGTTTCGTGCACGCCGTACAAAGTAGCTTCTTTTCTGAAATCTCCGCTGGTGGCTGCAAAAGTTTCTACCAGGTGGTCTCTCCACTCTTTAATCTCATTGGGTCTTTTCTTAAAGGTACCTAATGTGGTTTCTCTCAACACTTCCACGCGGCCCTCGTAAGAGTTATGTATCTGTGTTTGCGCCACTTTTTCTTTTCTTCCTGCATCAGTTACTGTAACGTTCGGATTTACGAAGCTTACAGTTGTGCCGTTGAAAGACGTAAAAGGATAAGCATTAACACCTACACCGGCCGCAGTACGGCCTGTGAAGTCTGCACGACCGTATCCCATGGGAACAGCGATCGTATTGGCGTTCATGCCAGGCATTACCAAAACAGGTAACTCAATGCTGGCTTTACCGCTCTGTATTTTAATTACCGGTTTTTCGGGGTAATATTCATAATCATTGTCTAATTCAATACCCAGCTCTTTGGCTTTTGCAACCGAAATAAGCGCGTAGTTGCCCCATGTGGCGCGGGTAACCGGATCCGGCAGCTCCTGTAGCCAAGGGTTGGTAGCTCCTACACCCGTACCAACACCTATATTTCTATATACAACCAATTCATCTTTCCCGCCGGCAGGTGTTGCAGATACCGCAGCCGCAGCGGTAGCAGTAGCCCCGCCAGAGTAAGAGCCGCCTGTAGCTGCTGCATTTTCAATAACACCTGTTTTTAAGGCATCAAGAAACGCGATTTCACCACCCAGTTTGGCAGTCCAGAATTCTTTGTGGTAATCATGGTATTCTGTAGCATTGCCACTCCATTTTAATAAAGAATCCTGATAAGCCCTTGTTTTAAATAGCGGATTAATGGTAGGCTGAATAAAGCTTACGATACCGCCTTTTGGCTCTGCATCTCCCCAGCTTTCCAGGTAATGGTGCGTAGGTAATATATATTTAACCAGCTGCGTTGTTTCGTCCATTCTTTCGCTGAACGATACAGAGGTATTTACTTTTTTAAGTGCGTTGGCAAAACGGGCGCCATCAAAATAATCGTAAACCGGGTTAGCTCCGTGAATCAGGATCGCGCCAACCTGGCCTCCTTCCATCTGAACCAACAGGTCAGCGAAGTCTTTATCAACTGCTTTTGATGTATTGGAAGGCCTGGAGAAATCGATGGTAGAACCGTAGGCTCCGATGGCTCCGTTGATCGCATTTACGAGTGTTTGTATGTTTACATCATTGCTGCCTGAAACTACCAAACCACGTGCACCCGCTGCTTTCAGGTCTGCGGCAGCTTTTGCGATACCAGCGCTTAATTTGGCGTCCAGGGCAGGAGCAGTAACACCGCCGCCTACAGCTGCCAATAAAGCTAAAGCCACAGCTCCGGTTTGCGAAGGTCGATGAGCAAAGCGCTCATCGGCATTAGAGCCGGTCATACTTAAGAAACCCTCAAAATGATAATGCTTGCTCATTTTAGGATTCTTCTCATCTATCTTACGTCCCTTGGCGTATCCCGAAGCCTGCTCAATAGGGTTTAACCAGGTTCCCAAGAAATCTGCGCCAAGGCTCACAATCACATCTGCATTCTCAAACCTGTAAGTAGGCAGGTTTCTTCCGAATCCGGAAGCTTCATTAGCCAGCAACATACCGCTGTAGCTTACAGCATCGTATTGAACCAGGCGAATTTTAGGATTTTTTGCAATGATATCTAAAGTAGAGGGAGACGTAATGGTATTGGAAAGCAAAACAATCTGGCCTGCGCCGGCTAGCTCGGCAGCAATTGTTTTATCTAAATGTTCGTAAGTGCTTTCTTCAAATTTATCGCCTACTTTTCTTTGCGGAAAACGGAGACGATGCGTATCATACAGGTCTAAAACCGACGCCTGAACTGCTGCAGATGTACCCCCGTTGGTAAAAGTAGCTTTATCATTTCCTTCAATCTTGATCGGACGGCCATCTCTTACTTTTGCCAGTACCGGAACCACTTCTCCACCTTGTACATACGTAGTAGCATAAAATTTTGCTTCACCCGGAACAATATTTTCTGGCTTAAAAGCGTAGGGAATGGCTTCGCGAACCTTTGTTTTACAGCTGGCAGCCAACGTTGCAGCTGCAGTGCTAAAACCAAGGTATTTTAAAAAGTCCCTGCGCGGGGCTTTTGCGTCCAATAAGCCCTTGCTGTCAAAATCTTCAAAAGGCAGCTCTTCGCGAAACTCATCGCTCACTTTCTTCTGAAAATTTTCAGGATCATTTATTTCTCCGAAACCTTGCCAGTACTTTTTACTCATATCTTTATCTAATGTGATAATTTGCTAATGTGATAATTTGCTGTTCGCTTCAACACTGGTACCGATGTCCTTTGGGTTACATCAGCACGCTGGCTGATTAACTATTAATAGTGACATTTTTGACACTCCAGGCCCCCGATATCTTTCACTGTCACACTATCCATTTTGCCCGATTTTATGTCGTTATGAAACTTTTCGTAAATGCTGTAAAACTGATTTCCACCTGTAGAATCTACATTGAAATTCACTTTGGTCTGTCTGTGACAGTTCACGCACCATCCCATGCTCAATTCAGAGAACTGATATACTTCGTCCATGCCGGTAATATCGCCATGACAGGTTTGACACTGAACATTACCTACTCTTACGTGCTGGCTGTGGTTAAAGTAAACGTGATCAGGAAGATTATGAATTTTAACCCACTCAATCGGCTTGGCTTTTGAAGGATCCCATGCATCAGGCTGAGCAGGATTGAAGCCTGCATATTCATATAATTTCTGTATCTCGCGGGTTCCGTCAACCACGTTGCCGTTTCTGTCTTTCAACTCAGGGCCACCATATTTCTGTATGGTTTTGTGGCAGTTCATACATACGTTAACCGACGGAATAGCCGCAGTTTTGCTCTCCCATGCGTTACCATGACAGTATAAACAGTTGATCTGGTTGACACCGGCGTGTACTTTGTGAGAGTAGAAGATAGGCTGTGTAGGCTCATAGTTAATCTGCCTGTTTACGTTAACCAATCCTTTGGTAGTGAAATAACCGCCTATAATAAAAAACACGATGGCGAAAATGGCTATATATGTTTTATTACGGTAAATAGGTAAGGAGGGAGCCGATTTTACATTTTCTGCATCGCGTGCTGCTTTTTGTAAATTAAAGTTTACATAAATCAGCACCAGGGCAACCAGGGCAAGGATCAATGAAACCACTCCATACATCAGGTTGTTTTGGTTCGATGCGCCGCCACCTGCAGCCGCACCACCGCCTGCAGCTTCCTTAGGTGTATCTAATTTGCCTGAAGCTTTTGCATCGATATACGCAAGAATTGCATCTATTTGAGGATCAGTAAGATCAGGAAAGGTAGTCATTGCAGAAGCAGAGATTTTTGATACTTCTACAGCCTTTGGATATCCTGAAGCGATCAGCTTTTGGTTATTGCGAATCCACTCGTGCAGCTTTCCGGCGTCTTCCCAACGTCCCTGAACACCGCCTAATGCAGGCCCTGTGCTGTTCGACTTCATGTCGCCGGCATGACAGGATGCACATTTGCCCATAAATAAAGTCTTTCCCTCCTGAACGGCGGCACCATCCTGCGCAAAAACGGGGGCAACGGAAACAAGCAGCGCTATTATAAGTAAGGTTAGTTGGTTAAATAAATACTTATGATTGTTCATAAAACGCATAAAATCTAAAATGTGGATAAAAACCTCTGAACGACTGCAAAAATAAGGTGCGGCGTTAACATAACAGCAACAATTTGCAAATTTTTTAAACCCACGCCCAGCTTGAGTTTCAGCGGTTTTTTTGCCCTTTTTTTTTGAAGTCAAAATTTGTTTGTCATTAAAAAGTCATCCCGGCTTACCCCGATTTGATGTGAATATCTGGGGTTGAAGGGGGCATTATCCCTCATTTTAGCTTATTTGGAAATTGTGGGTTATTTTGCAGGATCAGTCATGCTCAACAGGCTTAAACAAAAATGGAAGGTTGGCCCCCTGCAGTTGTTTTTAATCCTCTGCACCTTTGCCATAGGCGGCAGCCTGAGCGGGTATTTGGGCAGGTGGCTGATGTCGGTACTTCGTGTTGATAATACCCTGCTCTATACTATTATATATATAGTACTGGTAACGTTAATCTGGCCACTAATGGTTTTAGGGGTAAGCATTATTTTTGGCCAGTATGCCTTTTTTAAAAAATATTTAAGAGAATTATTCAGAAAACTAACAAAGAAACGGGCCAATAATCAATAAAAAGGTCGGTTGCGGATTAATAATAAAAAATGAAACAAAAAATAGCTGTTTTTGCCAGCGGTGCCGGTAGTAATGCCCAGAAAATTATCGATCATTTTAAGACAAGCGATATTGCGGAAGTAAGCCTGATTGCTTGTAACAAGGCCGGGGCGGGGGTATTGACAATTGCCAAACGTGAGCAAATTGAACAGGTGCTGATTGAGAAAGAACAGTATAAAAAAGACGGATATGCGGCTTTTTTGCAGGAAAAAGGAATTGATTTTGTTGTTTTAGCCGGTTTTTTATGGAAAATCCCCCAACCGCTGATTGATGCTTATCCCCGTAAAATCGTGAATATTCATCCTGCGCTGTTACCCGGTTATGGTGGAAAAGGCATGTATGGCGCTTTTGTGCATCAGGCAGTTATTGCCAACCGGGAAAAACAAAGCGGTATTACCATTCATTATGTAGATGAGCATTACGATCATGGCGATATTATCTTCCAGGCTACCTGCGCTATTGAACCCGGAGATACACCTGAACGCCTTGCACAAAAAATACACGAGCTGGAACACGCACACTTCCCGGCTATTATAGAGCAGGTGATCCGGCAGCATTGATTTATTTCCTACGGCAACCGGCAGGATACTATTGAAAGTAGTTGTGGTTCTCTGTGTAAATAAATATATTTGTCATTTATACTATTATAAATTGCCACTGCTATGAAACAATTGATTGTTCTGCCCCTGCTTTTCCTTTTTGCAGCAAAAGGCAACACCCAGCAAACTGCCAATCGACCCGATTCGGCTTATATTTTTGCTTACACACCCGAACGCGGTAATGCGCGTACCGGTTTGGCCTTTGCCTGGAGCAATGACGGTTACAACTGGAGCGCGATAGGTCCTGAACATTTCTTTATATATAGCGATTATGGCGCCTGGGGCGCCCAAAAAAAAATGTTGAAACCGTTTTTGTTTTATACCCCCCGGGGAACATGGCATTTGGTATGGAGCCTTAATGCGACAGAAAATGTATTTGCCCATGCAGCTTCTACCGACCTGGTATATTGGGGACGCCAGAGTTATCCGCAAACCCCTGCGGGCAGTAATGTATCAGAGCCGGTTATTACCTCAGCTCCGGATGGTAAATATGCAGTGCGCTGGCAAAGCAATATCAATCATACCAGCCAGGTATTTTCCCTGGCAACCGACTTTAAAACCTTTCCCGCAGCCCAAAAGCTTAGCGCCGGAGAATATGTAAATAACCGTGTTGAGGCAACGATTTTAGGGAAAAAGCAAACCGGAACGGTGCATAAAGTTGCTTTTAGCCTGGTAGAAGGGCTTTTGAATGCTCAAAAAAACGCCCAGCATCAGTCTGCACTTTTAGCAGAGTCTTCCGCCACCGATCCCCAGCGTTTTGCTGGTTTAAAGCCCGTAGATGTAGTACTTACGCCCATTCCCGAAAGAAGCAAAAAGATCAGCGACCTGCTGGTTGGCGCTTTTTTCGAAGATATTAATTATGCGGCCGACGGGGGCTTGTATGCCGAATTGGTACAAAACCGCGATTTTGAATATCACCCTTCTGATAAAAAATACCAGGATAAAAACTGGAATCATCAAACAGCATGGAGGCCCGGTGTAGGAACTTTGTCGATAGACTCGGTGTCGCCGATCCACCCTAACAACCCGCACTATGCCGTTTTAAGTGACGACCTGGGGCACCCGGTGCTGATCAATGATGGCTTTAACGGTATCGCCGTTAAGGCGGGCGAGAAATATGATTGCAGCGCTTTTGTAAGAATTCCTTCCGGAAAAGCAGGGCGGCTCTCCTGGAGACTATCAGATAAAAACGGAAATGTACTGGGCACTACTATTATGAAAGTTCCGGCCGGAACCGGGTGGAAAAAGCTTTCGGCAATAATAACCGCCAACGCAACAGCCCCCGGGGCTTCGCTTGAGTTAATTTCCGAGCAAAAGGGCCGCATTCATTTAGATATGGTATCCCTTTTCCCGCAAAAAACATTTAAAAATCGCAAAAACGGCCTCCGGGCCGATCTGGCACAGGCATTGGCTGATATGAAACCCAAATTTTTGCGGTTCCCCGGCGGATGCGTAGCCCATGGCGATGGAATTGCCAATATTTACCGCTGGAAAACGACTATTGGCCCGCTCGAAGCCCGTAAACCCATGCGCAATCTGTGGAACTATCATCAAACCACCGGGTTAGGCTACTATGAATATTTCCAGTTTTGTGAAGACATGGGCGCGGAACCGTTGCCCGTATTGGCAGCCGGGGTGCCTTGCCAGAACTCCTCCGACGGGGGTGCAGGACAACAATGTGGTATCCCCATGACCGATATGGATGAATATGTACAAGACATACTTGACCTGATCGAATGGGCGAACGGCGACGCTAAAACCACCCACTGGGGCAGGCTTCGCGCCGCATCAGGACACCCCAAGCCTTTTAACTTAAAATACATAGGCATTGGTAATGAAGACCTGATCACGGATATTTTTGAAGAACGGTTTACCATGATCTTTAATGCCATTAAAAAGAAATACCCGGAAATAAAGGTAATAGGTACTTCCGGGCCGTTTTACGAGGGCACCGATTACGTGGAAGGCTGGGGCATTGCCCGTAAACTGGGTGTAGACCTGATAGACGAACATTATTATGTGTCTCCGGGCTGGTTTATTCACAACCAGGATTATTATGATAAATACGACCGGAATGGCAGTAAGGTTTACCTGGGCGAATACGCCAGCCACCTGCCCGGCAGGCCCAATAACCTGGAAACCGCTCTTTCCGAGGCACTGCATTTAAACAACCTAGAAAGGAACGGCGATGTAGTTGCCATGTCTTCTTACGCGCCCCTTTTTGCAAAGGAAGGGTTTACACAATGGAACCCCGACCTCATTTATTTTACCAATACAGAAGTAAAATTAACTCCCGGTTATTATGTGCAGCATCTGTACGGTAATACACCGGGTGATGAATACATACCCGCCGACCTGCAATATTCCAGCAACGACCCCGGCGTGATCAAACGTGTTTCCACTTCAATCGTAAAAAATACGAAAACCAACGAGTTGATAGTACGTGCCGTTAACCTGTTGCCGGTTACTACCCATATCAGGTTCAATTTAGGGTCGTTTTCCGGTAAAAAAAATATCCTGAAAACGGTATTAACCGGCAATCCGGCAGATCGCAAGGCTGCTCCTGTAACAGGTGAAGTACAATTACAGGAAAATGCGCCGGAAACTTTGCCTCCTTATTCACTTACCGTATGGCGCATTAAGCTTTGATTACCAGCTATATAATATTTTTATCAAAGCATTTGCAAATAGTTTGCTTGTTTTGCCGTCCTATTAACTGATTTGAAGTATTTTTTTCTCATACTACTTATTTTAGCTGGTGCGGGATTGCAGGGAGCCGGGGCACAGATAACGGTAAAGGGTACCGTATTCGATAGCTCGGGTATTTATCCGGTTCAGGCGGTTTCCGTGTTGTCAACCAATGGAGCCGGTGGTGTTACTGATGCGAATGGCGATTATAGCATCCGCGTTAATGAAACCGATTCTATCTGGTTTAGCTATCTTAATAAACCTACCCGAAAATTCCTGGTAAGTAGCATTAAAACGCCCTATGCATTTAACATCTCCCTGCAAACATTTGTTACTTTATTACCCGGCGTAAAGGCGCGCGTAAAAGATTACAAGAGGGACTCTATTCAAAACCGGCAGGATTACGCCAAATATTTCAACTACGAAAAGCCCGGCTTAAAAGTCAGCTCTCTGAGTGACGGATCTGTGGGTTTTGATTTAAACGAAATCATTAACTCCTTCCGTTTCAAGCGCAATAAACAGATGTCGATGTTCCAAAACAGGCTGATTACGCAGGAACAGGAAGCCTTTATTAACCATCGCTTCAGCAAGGCGCTTATAAGGCGTATTACCGGCGCTGATAACGACAGCACTATCAGCCAGTTCATCATTTACTACCAACCTTCGTTTCTTTTCACGTCTACCGCAAGCGACTATAATTTTCATAAATATATCAAGGATTCTTATGAGCGGTTTACAGCAGGCCTGATGCCCACGCCGCTCTGGCTGGAAGGGGCTACGGAAGATGACGATGCTGTTATTTACAGGAGGTTTAACAGCAGGCCTTAAAAGCAGGATTATGCTTAAATTGCAGTATGCGCCGTTTACAACTACTCCTGCTCATACCGCTTTTGTTCACGTTCTTTTGCCAGGGGCAATCTAATTGTGATATACTTATTAAAAACGGTAAAATTATCGATGGTACCGGTAATAGCTGGTATTATGGCGATATCGCTGTAAAGGAGGGGAAAATTGAGCGTATAGGTAAGTCGCTGCCTTTTACCGCAAACCAAACTATTGACGCAAAGGGACTGATCGTAGCTCCCGGATTTATAGACGTGCATACTCATATAGAAGGAGATGAAGCTAAAAATCCAACCGCTGACAATTTTATCTACGATGGTGTAACAACGGTGGTGGCAGGCAACTGTGGCGCATCTAATGTAGATATTGGCAAATACCTGCACTGGATCGACTCCCTGAAGCTTTCGGTAAATGTAGCTTCGCTGGTAGGGCATAATGATGTACGCAAGGCTGTAATGGGACGAGCCAACCGCGATGCCACAGCCAATGAATTAGCTCAAATGCAGACATTGGTGGAAAAAGCCATGAAAGACGGCGCTGTAGGGCTTTCCACCGGCCTTATTTACATTCCCGGCACTTATTCTAAAACACCCGAGATTGTGGAACTGGCCAAAATCGCCTCAAAATATAATGGGGTTTACGCCTCGCATATGAGAGATGAGGGAGATAAGGTTACTGATGCAATTCACGAAGCCATTACCATTGGCCGGGAGGCCAATATACCGGTAGAAATATCTCATTTTAAATTGAGCGGACAGCAGAACTGGGGCCGAAGTAAAGAAACAATTGCCATGGTAGCTAACGCCCGGGAACAGGGACTGGACGTAACGATTGATCAATATCCCTACACGGCCAGCAGCACTTCTATCAGTACCTTATTACCCGACGATATATTGGCTGACGGGCAGGACAGTATTGTAGCCAGATTGAAAAATCCCGCCATCAAAAAGAGCGTGATTGATGAAATGCTGTCGAGATTAAAGAAAAGAAAATTGAAACACTTTAGTTACGCCGTAGTAGCCAGCTACCGGCCAGACAGCAGTTACAATGGTAAAAGCATTGAAGAAATTAACCTGATGAAAGGCCGCAGGCATAAGGCTAAAGAAGAAGCGGAAACGATTATAGAGATTATGACGAACGGAGGCGCCAGCGCCGTATTTCACGGCATGGGAGAGGAGGATGTAAGACGCATTATGCAGTATCCTTTTAATATGTTTGCCAGCGATGCCTCTATCCGCGTTTTTAACCAGGGTGTGCCCCATCCCCGGGGCTATGGTACCAACGCCAGGGTTTTAGGAAAATATGTAAGAGAAGAAAAAGTGATTTCGCTGGAGGAGGCCATCCGGAAAATGACTTCCCTGCCGGCGCAAAAATTCCAGCTGAGAGATAGGGGACTTCTAAAAGAGGGAATGGCTGCAGATATCGTCATCTTCGATGAAAAGCAGGTAGCCGACCAGGCCACGTATAAGAGTCCGCATGCTTACTCGAAAGGCTTTCATTATGTATTGGTAAACGGGCGCTTAACGGTTGAGCGGGAAAAGCATATCGGAACCAGGGCGGGAAGGGCTTTGTATAATCACTAAAAGTGTTCCCGTTTCGTAACTGAGTCTTTAGCAGATCTTCTGTGTACCTCCCGTTACCTCCGCAATCGCCTGCATTCTATTCAATCGACACCAACTCCTGTGTTCCCCATTTTGAGCTGCTTTTTACAATGCCAAAATCGGGAACAAACCACTCGGTCATTTGCATTTTCATAGGAATAGCGAAACCCATATTCATCACCATTTTCGAATCGTATGTAATTTTATAGGCATCCCAGCTACCCGCTGGTGTGGTGATCTTTTCCTTTGCTTCTACCTTGCGGTTGGTAATGTCGATGCTGACATTTGCCATAAGACCCGACTCGGCTTTCATATCCATATTGAAACTGGCATCGCTCAAGGCCTGGCCCACGCTTAAAGAAGAAGGATACTCCATAAACGCGCCTTTTCCATCTACTTCTGCATTTTTAAACTGTTGCGTTTGTTGGGGGTTCATCATCATTTTCATATCTATCAGCAGCTGTCCGCTTTTACATTGCATGGTGCCTGCTCCGCCTCCCAACGATTTCCCCTTTTTATCAAATACTTCAGATTTTACGTTAGCGCTGGTAATGCCTCCTGCTTTTGTTACACCCGACACTTTATAAACATATTTTCCATCCAGGTTACCCTTCCTGTCATACATAGCCATGGTAACCGTTTTATTACTTTGTAAATAATAATAGTTACACTGTGCATACACAGCGGAATTGATTACAAACAGTAGCATAAACAGGGCGCCTCGCATAATGAATAGTTTTATGCTGCAAATTACTTTGCCTGGCGCCTCCCGGCAATCGCCTAAATAGGCGAGCAACCCATACCATTGTTTGGAGGATCGTTAACAAACAATAACGGTCACCCTAAGGCGACCGTTACCCTTAACAATAAACCCAAAACAAAAACCACTAATTCAACACACCATACTTACCATTTTGAAACTCTTCTATGGCCTCGTAAATCTCAGCCTGGGTATTCATTACAAAAGGACCATAGCTGGCAATGGGTTCCTGGATAGGCTCCCCGCTTAATACCAATATCACGCTATTTTTTGTTGCAGACATTTCTATCTCTTCACCGTCATTTTTAAACAGCACAAAGCTATGCTCCTCCACTTCTTTGCCGTTTACAATAATACTTCCTTCCACCACCAGTAACGCGGTATTATGACTCACAGGGATACCGGTTTTTAAACTGGCGCCGCTATTTAATTTTACATTAAACAGATTTACCTCTGTATACGTTTCGGCGGCACCCGCATGGCCATTAAAATTACCGGCAATAACATTTACCTCTCCACCATTATCGGGCAATACAATTTTACCGATCTTTTCTTTTGTAAGAGACTGGTAATGTGGCTGAACAGATTTATCCTTTTTAGGTAAATTCACCCACAATTGTACCATTTCAAAAACGCCACCTTTTGCTGCAAAGGTTTCTTCATGATATTCTTTGTGTAAAATGCCGGCCCCGGCTGTCATCCATTGCACCTCTCCAGGATGAATTACGCCACTGTTTCCAGCACTGTCATGATGAGCCACACTTCCTTTATAAGCAACAGTAACTGTTTCAAACCCTTTATGTGGGTGTACATCAACACCGCGAGGCTTGTCGGTGGGCGAAAAATTAAAAGCGGCGGCAAAATCCAGCATTAAAAAAGGACTCAACCTTTGCTGTGTAACGCCACGGGGTATAAAATTAAACACCCTGAATCCATCGCCCACCATGCCGGCCTGGGCGGGGCGGGTAAACACTCTTTCTATTGACTTTTTCATTTTGTGATCTCCTTTAAAAGCAAAGCTAGCTCAAAGCAGAGGTGAGCACAATAACACGCATTAAGTAAAAGAGTTAATCCAGGTTAAGTGAGAAAGGCTGGAAATAATGTAATTTAAGGTAGGTATTATTCTCGCAGAATATGCAGAGAAGCGGAGACGCAAAGGTTGCTGTAAATTTGAGTATTGAATCTTTTCGCTGCCCAATCCCACTCCCCACTTGTCATTCTACCAACTAATATGGTTTCACGCAGAGCCCGCAAGGTATATTATTGAACATTTACCATCAGGCAACTAAACTCCTGCTAGCCATTTCCCAATAGCTTCTCTCTACTACCCCTTCTTCATTGGCTGGCTCAGCATCTTGCTCATAAACTCCGGTGTAATACCAATATAGGAAGCCACATATTTCTGCGGGATGCTTTGTATAAGGGAAGGGTATCTTTTACAAAAGTTATTGTAACGCTCTACAGCCGTGAGGCTTAACGCATCTATTAATCTTTGCTGGGAGGTAGCCAGGGAGCGTTCGGCGAGTATCCTGAAATAGCGCTCCAGCTGAGGCAGAGCCTGGTACATGTCTTCTATCTCCGATTGCTTTATTAAAAATACTTCGCTGTCTTCTATGGCATCAATACTCAGGTTGGAGGGTGCGTTGTTCAACAGGCTTTGCATATCTGCAATCCACCAGCCCGCGGGTGCAAACTGCAGGATATGTTCCGTGCCGTTTTTGTCAATCGAATAACTTCGTAAACAACCGGAATTAATAAAAGCAATATGCTGCTGCACATCTCCCTCCTGGTATAAAAAGGCTTTCTTCTTCAGTTTTCTGGGTCTGAAGAAAGAAGTAAATATTTTTTGCTCTTCTTCACTCAGTGTCACCCGTTTTGAAATACTCTGTAATAATAGTTCGAAAGACATTGTTTAGCTGATGGTTTATCGTTGAGCCGGCAAATGCCGTACTTAAAAATTCAGTAAATTATGAATACACTCTTCTAACCTGGCATGGGCCAGAAAATTAGCTTCCAGTTCCTTATTAAAAGGTATCGGCGTATCTAAAGAGGCACATCGCATTACAGGGGCATCCAGCCGGTTAAAGCAATGCTCCCCCACCCAGGCGGCTACTTCTGCACCAATACCGCCAGTTAAGGTATCTTCATGCAATACCAATACTTTGCCGGTACTTTCAGCCGCTTCTTTAATTGCTTCATAGTCCAGTGGCAAAAGGGTTCGCAGGTCCAGGATGGCCAATGAAACTTCCGGGTGTGCCGCCCCATATTCTTCGGCCCATATAACACCCATTCCATAGGTAATGATCACCAAGTCATCGCCTTTCTGCACCCACCTGGCTTTGCCAATAGGCACTTCAAAGGGCTCATCCGGTACAGGAGCAGCTATGCTGCGGTATAAAGCTTTATGCTCGAAAAAAAGTACCGGGTTGGGATCATTGACTGCTGCTATCAACAGGCCTTTTGCGTCAGCGGGAGTGGAGGGATACACCACTTTCAAACCAGGCACATGCGTAAACCAGGCCTCATTGCTCTGGCTATGAAAAGGCCCTGCCCCCACACCGCCGCCGGTGGGCATCCGTATTACTACATTGGCGCACTGCCCCCAGCGGTAATATAGTTTAGCCAGGTTGTTAACAATCTGGTTAAACGCCATGGTTGCGAAATCTGCAAACTGCATTTCTATTACCGATTTATATCCTTCCAGGCTCAGGCCTAAGGCCGCACCTGCTACCACGCTTTCACAAATCGGGGTATTGCGAACCCGTGGTTTTCCGAATAAATCTACCAGCCCTTCCGTCACTTTAAAGGCGCCCCCGTATTCCGCAATATCCTGCCCCATGATCACCAGGTTTTCCTGCACAGCCATGCTTTGCTGAATGCCTTCTTTAATTGCCTCTATAAAACGCTTTTCCGAAGCATGGCTGTCTGCTTTATTGAGCAGGTCTTCTTCCTGCTTATGAGGAGCATATACATCCTTTATTTCAACAGCGGTATCAACTGTAAGAGAGAATGCTTTTATTGCCGCTTCGTTCAGTTCTTCTTCGATCTTGCTTTTTAGGCTCTCCCTGACAGAGATCGCCTCCTCTTCCGTTAACAGGCCTTCACCAATAAGGTATTGTTCATAATTGGTAACAGGATCCTTTTTTTCCCAAAGCTCAAAAAGTTCACCGGGAACATACCGCGTACCGCTGGCTTCCTCATGGCCGCGCATCCGGAAGGTGGAGCATTCGATCAAATAGGGCTTTTGATTCCTGATACAATAATCCCGTACCCCTTTAACAGTATCGTAAACCGCTAAAATATTATTGCCATCGATGGTGATGCCATCTATACCATACCCTTTGGCCTTGTCTGCCAGATTGATACAACGATATTGCTCACTGGTAGGGGTGCTGAGCGCGTACCCGTTATTCTCTATTAAAAAAATAACGGGCAAATCCCAAACAGCAGCCAGATTCAGCGCTTCATGAAAATCGCCTTCGCTGGTACCCCCGTCGCCGGTAAAAGCCAATGCAACTTTCTTTTTTTGTTCCAGCTTATGGGCCAGTGCCACACCATCTGCAACCGCCAACTGTGGCCCCAGGTGTGATATCATGCCGCATATATGATGCGCTTTGCTTCCAAAGTGAAAACTTCTTTCCCGCCCTTTGCTATAGCCGTTTTGGTTGCCCTGCCATTGGTTGAATAGCTGGTGCAGGGGCATTTGCCTTGTGGTAAATACACCCAGGTTCCGATGCAGGGGCATAATCCATTCATCCTGCTGCAGCGCCATCGTAGCGCCCACACTAATAGCCTCCTGACCTATACCGCTGAACCATTTGCTTATTTTTCCCTGCCTTAATAACACCAGCATTTTTTCTTCTATAAGCCTTGGATACACCAGGCTCCGGTACATCTGAATCAGCTGTGCATTAGAAAGATTTTTCCTGTCGAAAAGCATATTACAAACGTAGGCTTTTTTGGTGTATGATGTGTGCGTGTACGGTGGATATACTTTACCCGATAGCAATCAGCTTTCCCGGGTGCACACCCTGCAAATGGTTTATAGCGACGCCTTTAAAATATTTGGCATATAGCTTGATTAATTATCGTATTTTGTAATAACATCTTATGCAGAAAGCCATACTGTTTAGTCTTTTTATTGTAACTATGCTGAACGCACATGCCCAGTACAGATCTGAACGGTATGACACCAGTTACTACATTTCCTATCGCCATAAATTAACATTGGGCGCTATTGCTGCCAAAAAAAATACGGTTTTTAAAACCGATGCTTCAGGTGCCGAAAGCTCGCTAAAATATTTGTCCAATAGCCCCGGCCGGCTCGGCATTTCGGGCTCCTATGATTTTGTAGGGCTGGCCGCTACCTTCGGTGTAGGGAGTCTCGATCCGCTTTATTCTAAAAAAAAGGGTAAAACAAAGCAAACCAACCTCCAGCTTAGCGTTACCGGCCGTAAAATACTGGCCGATATTTATTTTCAAAATTATAAAGGTCTTTATGTAAACAGTGGCTACAATATTGCACCGGCAGGTATGCCTTATTATACCCGGCCGGATATTGAAACCAGGCTTTACGGAACTACGGTAAACCTGATTCAAAACAGCAGGAAATTCAGTGCACAGGCAGCATTTTTACTGGATGCCTGGCAAAGGAAATCAGCGGGGTCTTTATTGTACGGAGGCGAGTTTTTTTACGGTTCGGCAAAGGGAGACAGTGCTTTTATTCCTTCGCAGTTAAAAAATGAGTTTCCACACCCCAACGTTGCTAAGCTGGATTTTATTACGTTTGGACCCGGGATCGGATATGGTTATACACTTGTAGTTAAAAAGCATTTTTTTGCTACGGCAATAGCTTCGTTCAATGCAGATGTTAGTTATATTAAAGAACAAAATGATAATAATACGCATCATTCGTTCTGGAAATTTAACCCTAACCTGAAAGCAAAGGGTGCGATGGGCTATAATAGCGAAAACTGGGGCATTGCTTTTTCCTACGTCTCTAACCGTTTATTTTTTAAGGGGTTGGAGGGCGACTCGCGCTATTTGAATTATAACGACAATTACAAATTAATGTACGCCAGGCGTATCAATGCAGGCAAAACCATTCCTAAACTCACCAGGTTTGCAGGGAAAATTATCAATAAGATCGGGCTGGGTTTCCTGATTAATTAAAACGCATTTTTAACAGGCCTGAATTAATACCCCGGCAGGTACTTTTAGTTTTTCTCTGATCTTACGGATCATAGCGAGGTTTAGCTTTCTTTTTCCTGAAAGAACTTCCGACTTTCTGGATCTGTAACCCAGTATATCAGACAGTTCCCCTTCAGACATATTGAACTGCTCGATTCTAAATTTAATAACAAAGAAAGATTATCTACACCACCACCAGTTCATAAAAATCTTCGGGCAATAAATATTTATTGGCAGTTTCCTGTAATTCGGCGGCGGTAATATTTTTAATATTAGAAATATAGCGGTTGAAAAAATCATTATCCAGGTCGTTGAGAATAATGTTTTTCCAGCGGGCAATCATTTGGAACGGCCCATCAAGATCTCCCAAAATAGAACCCATCATAAAGTTCTTTACCAGCATCAGCTCTTCTTCATCTACAGCCTCGTTGCGAAGGATTTCCATTTCTTTATACACCTCGCTAATGGTAGCTTCACTCACATCACGCCCTGCTTCGGTAGTGATCATCCATCCGTTTTCTCGTTTGTTACCCATCAGGTAGCTATGTATACCATACGTATATCCTTTTTCCTCCCGGATATTCGCCATCAGGCGACTACCAAAAAATCCGCCCAGCACCACGTTCAGTACCTGCGCTTTTAAAAAATCGGGATGATGCCGGTTTTCAAACGGTCTTGCTAACCGGATAGAGCCCTGTACCCCATTCTCATCATTGATCACGCGATGCTTTTTTTGCAGGGCCGGTGCGGCCACGTGTTGTTTTTCGGCTATTGCATTGTTATCAAAGTCTCCAAAATAAGTATCTAATAAAGATGCTATATTGCTGGGTAGCTTACCTGCTATAAAGATCTTAAACCGGCCTTTCTTATAATACTGCTGATAAAAATTAACCAGGTCTTCCCTGGTTAAGGCATCAAAATCTTCATGCCGGCTGAATTGTCCGTAAGGATGCTGTTCTCCAAAAAGATAGGTATCAATCAGCCGCCCGGCTACAAAGCTGCTTTTCTTAAGATTTACATCCAGTTTTTGCTTCATATTCTGGATGGCAATATCCATTTCACTTTGCAGCAAAGTAGACTCTGAAAAAATATCCCTCACTACCGGCAATAATTTCTCAATATGCTTCGACAGGCAATGAAGCGTAACATAGGCGTACTCCGATCCGCTGTTGCGGTTCAAATAAGCGCCATAATATTCAAAATGATCATTGATCTCAAACGCTGTTTTAGAAGTGGTACCGTTCTTCAGCAAAAAATTGGTAACACCCGCCTCCAGGTTCCTGTTTTCAAACCAGTTACCGGCGTTAAAAACCCACTCTACCTGCAATACCTCTTCGGCCCCTGCATCTATGGCATATACTTCTACACCGTTCCGTAAAACATATTTTTTATATGGCTGTAGCTGCAGGTTGAAGTTTACCGCGTCAACAATAGCCGGCGCTATAGTTCTGTTAAGCATGAAATTAAATTGAGTGGGCAAACGTACATTAAATTTTCCATCCGCAGCAGTACCGGAAACACCCTTTTTCATCTGCAGCTCCGGCGTACTGCTGCTTAACAACACATTCGTCACATTTTTCCACCTTTTCATCACATGTGGCATATATTTCAGGCTGCAGCAATGTAATCTTGCATTATAAATAGCAAAATGAATCGGGGCCTGGTAACCCCTCACACGCGAGAATGCCGCCTGCCAACAGGAAGGCATCCGGCCAAATCAAAAAATAAAAAATATACGGATGAAAGCAAAAGAAATATATAATAAAATTGAATTCTGGCTGGTAAGCATTCTGGCCGCTGTATTCGTATTTTCCCTGCTCGTACTGAGCAAAGATGCGAATGATGGTAGTCATAGCTATTGGAGGTTTCATGAATATAATATCCGCTTTAATTTCTACAAGCATTTTTTTGTACCCTACCTGGCACAAATTATTATCTATTATTCAGCATTTGTTTTTCTGACAAAGTATGCCAGCGAAATAAAGGACGAGTGGACCAAAACCGGCTCTGTGTTCGGTTCGTTTTTAATTGTTGCCACCCTGATTTCCATCTCCAATACTTATATAGACGGATGGAAGTTTGCACAATTTGATACCAGGGATGAAGTATACAATGATGTATTCACCGACAGCTTTACAACCGTTGCTATTATTTATATTTTATTTATCGCCTATTATACACTTAAAGAAGTGTTGTTTGCCTTTTTTAAAGACCGGAGGTTGAGCGCACAGGGCAAAAAAGGCCTTTTATTTACGTTTTTGGCACTGGTTTGCTGGCTTTCAATTTTTGCAATACTAATGGCTAACGGAGCGCATGAGGTAGCGGCTTTCTGGATGGTAGGCGTTCCCTATACAGTGCTGCTTGTGTTTTTACATTTCCGTTTTTTAATTCCCCTGGCCGGTGAAAGAAAATATAAAAGCCGTTCTTACTGGCTGCGTATTATTCCTGGTATCTTCCTGTTAAACCTGCTGGCTGCCGGAATCGCTTATGGCATTGCCGGTAATGGTGAATATGGCGCCTACTTTGCGGTTTTCCTGGTACTGGGTTTTTTCTTTGTCATTCCGCTCAGCTGGTATATCAGCCGCAACCGCGTTGAGAAAGAGGTGTTACAAACAGCCCTTGGCTCATCGCAGGCAAACCTGAGCTTTTTACGTTCGCAGATCAACCCTCATTTTTTGTTTAATGCATTAAATACATTGTATGGTACGGCTTTACAGGAAAATGCCGACCGCACAGGAGAAGGCATTCAAAAGCTGGGCGATATGATGCGCTTTATGCTGCACGAAAATATGCAGGAAAAAATATCGCTGGCGCGCGAGGTAGAGTACCTGAATAACTATATCGATCTTCAAAAACTCCGTACAGCCACGAGCTCTAATATTATTATTCAAACCAATATTGAAGAACAGCTCAACCGCCTGGATATTTCTCCCATGTTACTTATTCCCTTTGTGGAAAACGCCTTTAAACATGGCATTAGTTTGCAGCAGCCTTCGTTCATTAATATCTCGTTACACACCAAAGATCATGTGCTGTATTTTGATGTAAACAATAGTGTGCATTTAAAAAATGAATATGATCCTGAAAAAATGAAAAGCGGTATTGGATTGCAAAATGTAAAGCAAAGACTGGCATTGCTTTATCCTAAAAAACATGAACTGATCATCAGGGAAAGCGCAAAAGAGTTTTTCATACACCTAACTGTTCAATTATAACAGCATACCATGCATAAACTTGCCACCGTCATATTTACGCTTTTGATCCGTTTACTTTTGCAAGGGCAAAGTGCAGGTAGTCAAGATCAATTAAATGACTTGACGGTAAAACAAAAGCTCGACGATCTATTGTCTGCTTTTGCTGCCGTAAACTTATTCAATGGATCGGCATTTGTTGCACAAAATGGTCAAATCCTGCTTTCTAAGGGATACGGATTTGCAGACTACGTAACGGGAAAACGCAACACGGATAAAAGCATGTTTCGTATCTACTCAATAACAAAACCCATTACAGCAACGGTTATTCTGAAACTCATCCAGGAAAAGAAACTATCGTTGGATGATAAATTATCTAAGTTTTATCCCGGCCTTCCCTCTGCTGACAGCATCTCTGTTAAAAATCTACTTACTCATACTTCCGGTATCTACGGCTTTAATAATGATGGTTCCATGCCTTATGACAGCGAAGAAAATATGATTGCTTTCCTTGAAAAAACGCCTTTGCAGTTCCCGGCAGGAACAGCATGGAGGTATAGCAACACAGGCTATTTTCTGCTCGGTTTTATTATACAAAAGATTACGGATATGAAATACGAAGCGGTTGTAGACAAATATATTTTTAAACCATTGCAAATGAGTTCCTCCGGGTTCAATTATGCGGCATTATCCAGTGAAAACAAAACTACGGGCTACACATTTCTCTATAAAGACTCTGTGAGGGTTTCCGGTATTCATGACGAAAAAGAGTTATTCTCTTCCGGCGCCATGTATGCTACCACGGCCGATTTGTATAAATATCACCTGGCCATGCAAAACCATATCATTATTAATAAAGAGCTGACAGAACAGGCCTATACACCCTTTAAAAAGAACTATGGTTATGGCTGGATCGTAGATAGCTTGCCGGGAAAACGGCTAATCCATCACTCAGGAGGTGCCATGGGCTTTAGGAGTGAACTCATGCGAGTTGACAATGACAACATTTGTATTGTATTGCTCTCTAATTGTGAAAATTCAGACCTGGAGTTTTTAAAGAAAAATATATTGGCTGTACTCTATGGCGAACCGGTTAAAGTACCGTTCACTGTGGCATTATCGGCATCAAATTTAAACAAGCTAGCAGGCGCATATAATTTTAAACCTGACTTTACAATCTATATCACTCGTGAAAATAACCGGCTAATGGCGCAACCTTCCCGTCAAAGCAAGCAGCAGATTCTTCCGGAAACAACAAATTGTTGCTATGTGCCTTCTATACAAGGGTATTTAGAATTTAAGAGCAACGCCAACAATGTTTTCGACAGTCTTGTGTTGTTTCAAAAAGGAGAGCGATTTATTGGTAAAAGAGTGAATGCAAGTTGGGGTATTACAGGAACCGTAAAAGAAAGCGGCTGGAACGGACCGGATATTGAACTTGTAGAAAACAGCAATGCGCCGGGCTTATGGTTGGCGCATAACATTCTTCTGAAAAAAGGAGCTTTAAAGTTTAGGTTCAATAACGACTGGACTTTTAGCTATGGCGATAATAACGGTGATGGCTTAGCAGAAAGCGCCGGGGAAAATATAAAAGTTGAACATGGCAGGTATAATATTACACTGGATTTAAGAGATGTTGAAAATGTTCGCTATATAATTTATTTATTGGATAAATAACCTCCTGCATAAGACAGAAGCGATGAACTCTCAAATAATATTACTGGTAAGCGCTGATTTTTTTACGTACAGCTATTAAATTATGATCCTTCTTAAAAAAATCTATTTATGAAATATCTTTCTTTTGCCCTGTTATTGATTGCATTTAGCTGCTCTATCAATAGCGAATACACGACACAAACAGAAACAAAAACGGTAAACAATAACGGCGTTCGGTCGAGCGTAAGGGTTACCAAAAAATTACGGAAGACAGATAGGTTACCGGTTTCCATACTGGTAGAATCAAAAAGTAGCGACGCCTCGTTTGAGGGGCTGGACAGCATTTATTATGATGCCCGGGGTAATACTACGCTTACCCGGTCATTTGAAAAAAAAGAGGGCCGCTGGGTTTTAGTTAAAAGCCATTGACATGATGCGCAGGCGCCCGCTAAAACACTTAACTTTAATATTAAAAAGCTTTGATCGCCATAGCCATAGACGATGAACCGATAGCCCTGGAAGTAATTAAAAGCCATGCTACCAAGGTTCCTTTTGTAGAATTAAAAGCAACCTTTACGAATGCCTTTGATGCCATTGGCTTCCTGCAAAAAAACAAAACCGACCTGCTATTCCTGGATATTAAAATGCCGGATATAAGCGGTATCGAGTTTTTCAAATCATTAACCAACCCGCCGATGGTTATTTTTACAACCGCTTACAGCGAGCACGCTGTAGAGGGCTTTGAAGTAAGCGCTGTAGACTATCTATTAAAACCATTTTCACTATCCAGGTTCTTAAAAGCCTGTACAAAAGCCAATGATTTATTGGCGCTAAAATCGGGTACACCCCGGCAAACGGATCATATTTTTTTAAAAGATGGTTATGAACAGGTGAAAATTATGTTTGATGACATTTTATACATCGAAGCATCCGGTAACTACCTGAATATTTTTTTGAAAGACCAGCCGAAGATCATGACGCGATCTACTATTAATGATCTTGCCATGCAACTACCGGAAAAAGATTTCACCAGGATCCATAGAAGCTATATAGTAAACAACAGGCATATAGAAAAGTATAATAAGCAGGCGGTGTTTATTGGTTTTACAGAGATCCCTATCGGTAACACCTACCAGTTTCCTGCAAAATAAAAACCCGACAATTTAAAAGCCGCCCGGTTTTACAGCCTGCTTATTTCGCTCGGGATAAATAATATAGCGTACTGCTGTTTTCCTCTGTCAGAATTTCTTTTGCGGCTTTGTTAATGTCGGCTACACTAACTTCCTCATATTTCTGTAATTCTGTATTCATCATATTCGCATCTCCCAGTAATTCGTAAAAAGCCAGGCTGGTGGCGCGATTGAGCACACTCATATCTTCAAAGGCCATCATGCTCTCTGTTTTGTTCTTTACCTTCTCCAGCTCTTCGTTGGTGATAAAATTTTCCCTGATATCCTGTAAAATAGCTTCTACTGCTGCCTCCGCAGCTTTGATATCAACGCCTTTTACCAATTTACCCTCGATAGTTAACAGGCCCGGGTCAATACTGCCAAAATGGTAACACTGTATGCTTACAAACAATTGCAGTTCCTTTACCAGTTTCTGGTACAGCCTCGAAGACTCTCCCCCGCCCAGAATATCTGTAAGAAGGTCCATGGCATGATATTGTTTGCTTAAACGCCCTTCTACATGCCAGGCTTTGTAAAATCCATCCAGCGGAACGTCTGCCACTACTTCCTCCTTTCTCGCCGATGTTTGCCGCTCTTCTACCGGCAGGTTGTGGCTGGTTTTTTCTCCGGCCTCTATACTGCCAAACCATTTTTCGGCCAACGCTTTTACCTGGGTTGTATCTACGTTTCCGGCAACAACCATTACCGCATTGTTAGGACGGTAGTGTTTAAAGAAAAACTTTTTTACATCCTCCAGTTGTGCCTCTTCTATATGGGAGAGTTGCTTGCCAATGGTCATCCATTTATAAGGATGGCTTTTATACGCCAACTCCCGCATTTTAAACCAGGCATCGCCATAAGGTTTGTCTATATAGTGCTCTTTGAATTCCTCGCAAACCACTTTTCGCTGTACTTCGAGGCTTTTTTCACTAAATGCCAGCGAAAGCATCCGGTCGCTTTCCAGCCAAAAAGCCGTCTCCAGGTTTTCAGAAGGTAACTGGATGTAATAGTTAGTAAGATCATTTGTTGTATAAGCATTATTTTCCCCGCCGGCCATTTGCAATGGCTCATCGTATTCGGGGATATTTACCGATCCGCCAAACATCAGGTGCTCAAACAAATGGGCAAAACCCGTTTGCGCAGGGTCTTCGTCACGGGCTCCTACATCGTATAAAATGTTCATTACCGCCAGCGGTGTCGATTTATCCTGGTGTACAATCACCCTTAAGCCATTCTCTAATACAAACTTTTCAAACTGAACCATGCAGCGAAAGTAAGGGGATTTACAATTTTTACCATACCGGTTGATAGCGAAATGCCGGCAGTAAGCAAAAAGTATCTCACCACCGGCACCTGTTTACCAGAATATAGTGTATTAGAATTTAAACGTCATACTCGCTGCAAACCGGCGTGGCATCTGTTTTTCGATAGTAGTCCAGCCGCCGAAATATTCCTTATTGGTCAAATTGTCGGCCTTTATTGCCAACCGGTATTTTTTAGCATCGTAAAAAACGCTTGCATTAAAAACGGTGTATTCGGGCAGGTAAAAATTCCCGGTTGGAAGAGAGCTTGTAATAAGGTTTTTGCCGGCATAATTGCCTCCCAAACCGGCGCCCAGCCCCCTTAGCTCCCCGGTAGTTGCCGTATAGCTGATCCATAAATTAGCCAGGTTGGCAGGTCCGGCGCTGTTGGGCCGCCTGCCATCTGTGGCTGGGGCCGCTTTTTCTATCCGGCTGTCATTATAGCTGTACCCTGCAATAATATTAAGGCCTTGCGCGGGGTTGGCTACAAGGTCAAATTCAAGCCCTTTAGCTCTTTGTTGCCCATCCTGGATCGTTACATTTACATTTGTTCCATTTCCGTTATCTACGCTAATAACACGGGTAATATTTTTTACCAGGATATCATAATAGCTGGCAGTGAATAATAATTTATGATTGAAAAGATCCAGCTTAAACCCTCCCTCTTTCTGATCAGCCTGCTGCGGCTCCAGGTTTACCGGGTAACCGGCCTGCTCATTAGAAGGAATGGGCGCTACATTGCGGAAACCGTTCATATAATTGGCGAAAAGACTCACTTTATCTTCAACTACCTGATAAACCAGTCCCAACTTAGGCGATAAAGCATTCTGATGGTACTTTCCCGATTTTGCCCCTGTGTTAAAATTAATGGTTGGCTTATTATCAAAATGATCGAAGCGAAGGCTCAGCATTGCCATTAACCGGGGGGTAATATTAAATACATCAGACACATACGCACTATAGGTATAATTGTCTGCCCTGTTGCGAACCGGCGCGCCACCGGCGGCTGCTTTTGCATCTACAGCAGCGCGGTTGAGCTGGCCATACCGGGGATCATTCATAGTTACGTTTACAAGATCGAATAAAGTAGTGGCGGGGCTTTGATTCACTGCCTGTATATGCATCACATCAATTCCTGCAACCACTCTGTTCCTGAATTTGCCGATACTAAAATCACCAACGAAGTTTTGTTGCAAATCTGTTGTATAATTTGTTGTATTCTGGTAGTAAACATACCTTGAAATTAAAGTATCGTTAGGTATCATGGCTTTGGCGATACGTCCATCCGCCCTCACGCTATCATCCAAAAACATAATATAAGAATAGTAACCATCGCTCTTACGAACACTTCGGGCTATATTGGTTTGCGAAGTCCATTTATCAGACAGCTTATAACTCACCTGTCCCGATACATTAAAAGTGGGCGTTTTATACGTAATATCATTGCTGGTATAGGACTTATTAAAGTCCATATTCAACTGCTGTACTGTTTTTGCTATTAACGGACGCGACCTGTTTAAAAAAATCATAGTAGCATTGGTGGCTTCTGCATTCAATATCTCGGCATTGATAAGAAAAGACAAACGGTCATTAACCTTATAAGAAAAAGACGGAGCGATGAATAAAGACTTTTTAAAACCGGCATCCTGAAAACTCCCTTCATTGTGATAAGCGGCATTTAACCTGAACAGGGCAGATTTATCATCATTCAGGGGTGTATTTACATCGGCCGAAATACGGCTTAGGCCAAATCCGCCAAAAGTATAGTTAAGCTCACCGCCAAAACTCTGGTACGGCTTTTTGGTAACAATGTTCAGCAAGCCTCCGAAAGAAATAAGGCTGCTTCCAAATAAGGTGCCTGAAGGACCTTTAATAGCTTCTATTCTTTCAATATTGGCAGGGTCTATACCTCCGTTGGTGAGTCCGGGCACCCCGTTGATCATGGTAGGTTGCACGCTGAAGCCGCGCATTGAAAAATAACCAGCGCCATCGCCCGGACGCCCCGTAGAGCTCCAAAGCCTGTTAACGCCCGGCGCATTTTTTAACGCGTCGTCAAATGTAACCACTACCTGCTCTTTCATCAGGTCTTTCGATATTACATTGTATACCTGTGGATTTTCCAGGTTTAATAAAGGCATTTTAGATACATGCGCGCTGGTACGGTTGGCAAAGCGGTTTTTGGCGCTGGTTACCACAATTTCTGTAAGCTCTTCGTACGACAGCTGCAGCCGGATCTGAACCCGGGCTGTTTTCCCGTTCTCCACTACTACCAACTCCTGCCTGGTTTCATAGCCCACAAGGGTTATTTCTAACTGATACTCACCGGCAGCGAGACCATTGAGCAGGAAGTTTCCTTCTTCATCGGTAAATGTGCTTCTTTTAGTATTCTTTAAAGTAACATTTACACCTACAGCCGGCTGGCCATCGTTAGTTGTTATTTTTCCCTTTATAGCCCCGCCCGCCTCTTCGTTAAGGCCGGCAGCGAAAACTGCGGATGTCGCTAATATTAATATGATCGTTGCCAGCCAGCTAAGAATTCTTCTTGTTTTGTTTTGATACATCATTATGCGCTACTCTTTTAAGATGCGCAAAATTGTTGCTGGCAGCACCAAATTGGTTTACGAATTGCGGAAAAATAATAAATAAATGACAGTATAATTACAAATGCTCTATTGAGACTGCATCCTGAAATTATAATCGGCCGAATTGCCTACACGTATCTTAAAACCGTCTCTGAATTCATTGGATATTGTTTGATTGGGAATGGCTTTACCGCTGAGGATATTGATGACATTCATTTTTTTTACCAGCAAAGAGTCATTTCTTTTAATGATCACTTCCACGCGCCCGTAAACAGCCTGAAGCGCATGCTTGAGCTCGTTTAACGACATCCCAAACTTTTTATTAACAGCCAGCACTTCATCTCCGGGTATCAAACCAGCAATATCAGCCGGCGATCCTTTGGGTATGTCTCCTACAACTGCATTGCCCTCTACCAGGTAGAGCTCCAATCCCGAGTAAGCATAATCAAACGGGTCTCTGTAAAATTTATTCGGTACGATATGAATTTGCCTGCTTCTGTAATTCAGTATGCAATTAAAACGCCTGAAAACATCATTGCCAATAAGACCGCCGTATGTAGGATAGGAGGTGATGTTATGCTCATCATCAAAAATATTAATTGGTACATTCCTGAACTTATAGGGACCAATTTTAAGCTCTTTCATCACACTCAGGTCAAAGGACACTTTACCCCCCAATCCTTCTCCCTGCTTTAAGTATCGTTTCCGCTTGCTTTTAAGGAAGTTTTTTTCCTCCATATAATCTTCCGAAAACAGAACGGTAAGCCCCGCCCCAATATCAAACAGATAATTAAACTCCTGTTTAGAGGCGTCTTTTACTTCTGATAAAAGGTAAGGTATAGTAGTAATACGGGGGCGCATGGTGTACCCGCCTTTGGGGTATTTAATAGTGCCGTTACTCCAAAACGACAGCAGCTGGTTTTCATAGTCAATTTTCAGTATGTACCTGCTTAACAATGAATACCCTACAATGCCGTCGATCTTTTCTCCATATAATGCGGATAATACCTCGTAGTCTATAATATGAAAATCGAGGCTGTCTACCACCAGGTTATTGATCTTTAGTTGCCGGTCTTTCAAAAAACCCACCTTACGGGTTCCCCCAATACCTCTTATCATACGTTCCGGCTCTGATGGGTGCAGGCCCAAACCGGCCACGGTGGCCGAATCAAGGGAAATACCTCCGCTGCCCGTGTCGAGCACAAACGTGAGCGAGTCTTTAAAATCGTCGAGCAGCGCCTTAAAAACGATAACACCGCCGGTAAACTGTGTAAAACTGATTTTTGTCAGCTCCCGGCTTGGGGGGTCTACAAACTCTTCCTGTGCACATATCGTATGTGTTATGAAAAAAGCGTTGAGCAGCAGAAACAGTTTCTTTTTCATTGTACAAGCGGGCCTCCTAAAATTAAGTATATTTAAAGATGTTTTCCTGTTTTTTAGGATGAGCGGTGTGGCGCTATTCACTTAATCTTTTCCATAGGTAACGGCTTCCAGCCAATGCTTGGTTTTTAGTAACCCGCCAGCCTGTGAATTCATAATCCAGCTTTTCGTACCTTTGTATATAATTTCGTTCCAACTATGGATTTAAGTGATCTCTATAAAAAAGCAGCCGCTTTTGAATTTTTAAGTGTAGAAGAAGGCGTTTTCCTGTATCATCATGCTCCGCTCAGCGATTTAATGTTTATTGCAGACGAGCTGCGCAAGCAGCAGGTACCACATGGAAAAGTTACCTGGCAGATCGATCGCAATGTAAATACCACCAATGTATGTATTGCTAATTGCAAGTTCTGTAATTTCTTTCGCATACCCGGGCATGCGGAGGCTTATATTACCGATATGCCCACTTACCGTAAAAAAATTGAAGAAACCATTAAGTATGGAGGCGATCAGCTTTTGTTGCAAGGAGGGCATCATCCCGAGCTAGGCCTGCAGTTTTACGTAGATACTTTCAAAGCCATTAAAGCAGAGTTTCCTGATATCAGGCTTCATGCGCTGGGGCCACCGGAAGTAGCGCATATTACCAAGCTTGAGAAGAGTACACACCATGAGGTACTGAAGGCCTTAAAAGAAGCGGGATTAGACTCTTTACCCGGAGCGGGCGCCGAAATACTCATCGACCGTGTTCGCCGTTTAATCAGTAAAGGAAAATGCGGTGCCCAGGAATGGCTGGATATCATGCATGAAGCCCATAAGCTGGATATCACAACATCGGCTACAATGATGTTCGGGCATGTGGAAACCATAGAAGAACGATTCGAGCACCTGGTTAAGATCAGGGAAGTTCAAAGCCGTAAACCGGAAGGAACTAACGGATTTCTGGCATTTATTGCCTGGACTTTCCAGGATGTAGATACTTTATTAACCCGTATCCGTGGTGTACATAATCTTACCACCGCCGACGAATATGTACGCATGGTGGCTTTAAGCCGCATCATGTTGCCTAACGTGATCAATATACAGGCCAGCTGGCTTACGGTGGGGCGGCCTACCGCGCAGCTCTGTTTGCACGCGGGGGCCAACGACTTTGGAAGCATTATGATAGAGGAAAACGTGGTAAGTGCAGCAGGAGCACCGCACCGCTTTACATATCGCTCCATTCAGGATGCTATCAGGGAGGCGGGTTTTGAACCCCAGTTACGCAACCAGTTGTATCAGTGGCGCCAAATACCTGAGACCATTGTAGAGCAGGTAGTAGATTATTAAACAGATGTGATGATTTTTAGCCGGAACCGTCTTTACCAGCTATTTCAGGTACCTCTATGCATCATGGTGGTTTTCATTTCATGCAAATCATCTCCTGAAACCGGGAACGACAAGGAACCGGGAAACTGGAACAAGGCAAATATTGTTCAGGTAGACCCCACAGACTCCATCTACCGGCAACAGCTAAAAAATGCGCAGGACAGCATCGGCTTTTTTGTTGCACTTTTAAAAGAAAAGAACAAAAATCATTTTGATTTTTTTGCAAAAACCGGATTTGCTGACGGCGATAATGCTGAACACCTATGGTTTTCGGCCGACAGCCTGGTTGGCAATAAAATTGCTGGTCTTTTAGACAACGAACCTGTACAGTTAAAAAATGTTGTTTATAAAGACCGGGTATCAATAGACCTGAAAGACATTGAGGATTGGGCGATCTATGATAAAGATTCCCTGGTGGCCGGAAATTTTGTTACATACGAATAACAATCAGGGATGGCCGCTTACCGGCAAAGCTGGTACACAGCACTAACTAACGACGGCAGGACCCATAGTATTAATTAAAACCAATGGATATGAATACATCGGCTGTAAAAAAAGTGGTAGTAGTTGGCGGTGGATTTGCCGGCGTTAATTTTGTAAAAAGATTAGCAAAACATAAAGAGTTTGACATTACTTTAGTAGACCTGAATAACTATAACTTTTTCCCTCCTTTGCTGTACCAGGTAGCAACAGGTTTTCTGGAACCTTCCAGTATCAGCTACCCCTTCAGAAAGTTTTTACGGAATAAACCCAATGTGCGCTTTCGTATGGCATCGCTTCAAGGCGTAGTGCCGGCCGAAAATAAAGTGATACTTTCCAACGGGGAATTGGAGTATGATATGCTGGTAATGGCCACGGGAGCCACCACCAATTACTTCGGAATGGAAAATGTGAAACAACATGCCATTCCGATGAAAACATTAAGTGATGCGCTGGCCATGCGTAACCTGCTGCTAAACCGGCTGGAAGAAGCGTCGCGAACCACTGACAGGGAAGCCAAAAGAAAACTCTTAACTATTGTTGTAGCCGGGGCCGGACCAACCGGCGTGGAGGTTTCGGGAATGTTTGCTGAAATGAGGCAAAGTATTATCAGGAAGGACTATCCCGAGTTGGGCAAAGGGCTTAGCGAAATTATACTGGTAGATGGAGGCAATGCTGTTTTAGGCCCTATGTCTGCCGAATCTCAAAAATATTCCAAAGAATCTTTGGAAAAACTTGGGGTAAAGGTATTGCTGAATAACCGGGTAAAAGATTTTGATGGCGAAACGGTAGAGTTGATTGACGGTAATTCCATTATTACCAAAAACCTTATATGGGCCGCCGGCGTATCGGCTATTGCCTTCGATGGGTTTCCTGCGGAGAGCTTTGGCCCGGGTAAGCGCCTGCTGGTAGACGCATTTAATAAAGTACAGGGTACCGAAAATATTTATGCTCTTGGCGATACCTGCCTTCAAACTACTGATGAAAAGTTTCCGAAAGGGCACCCCCAGGTAGCACAGGTGGCAATACAACAAGGGCAAATGCTGGCTAAAAACTTCCCCAAAGACTTTTCTTTATGGAAACCGTTTTTATATAACGATAAGGGGTCTATGGCCATCATCGGCCGTAATAAAGCGGTGGCAGATATTCCCAAGCCTAAATTTCACTTTAACGGGTTCCTGGCCTGGGCAGTGTGGCTGTTTATACACGTAATGTCGCTGCTTACCGTAAAAAACAGGATACGTACTTTGGTAAATTGGATCATTGCTTATTTCAGCAAAGATCAATCCTTCCGTATGATCATCCGCCCGCAGGATAAGGACAAAAATGTGACTGCATAACGGGCTGGAGCCAGGCGGAGGCGCCGTCACAAATAATATGCAGGCGCCATGCTGGTTCGTTTACAATAAGCAACCTTGCTTTAACAAGGTACCGCTATGCATATACATCTCCGGTAAGCCCACGGCTGCTGCCGATACATTAACTTTTACGCATGAACGTAAGTGCAGGATGGAAATGTAGCAACATTTTCTTATATTAGAATATGCTGGAGAAAAACCTGCTACTTGTTATTTCTCTTTTGTTTATTATCACCCTGCTCACCATGCTGGGTAATAAACTGAAAGTGGCTTACCCCATTTTCCTGGTGATAGGGGGTTTGATTATCAGCTTTGTGCCGGGAATTCCCGACCTGCGTATCAACCCTGATATCGTTTTTTATATTTTTTTACCTCCCGTGCTTTTTGCTGCAGCCTGGCAAATACCCTGGGCGGATTTCTGGAAATTCAGGAGACCCATTGCCAGGTTTGGCTTTGGCCTGGTATTCTTCACTTCTACTCTCATCGCTTTTCTTTCGCATGCCTTGATACCCGGATTTACATTGGCGTTGGGCTTTGTTTTAGGAGGTATTATTTCGCCACCGGATGCGGTTGCGGCCACATCCGTTCTGAGAAAACTAAATGTACCCCGCAATATTGTTACGATGCTGGAGGGTGAGAGCTTGGTAAATGATGCCTCAAGCCTTATTGTTTTCCGGTTTGCACTGCTGGCAGTTACAACAGGACAGTTCAGTTTTTTAGAAGCTTCGCAAAGCTTTGTACTAATGGCCCTGGGCGGAGCTTTTGTAGGATTAGGTATTGGCGGTATCCTTTACCTGATTCATCGCTTCTTTCCCACCACCACGGCAATTGATACTGCCCTTACATTGATATCCCCTTTTGTAATGTACCTCGTAGCAGAGCACCTGGGCTTTTCGGGTGTGCTGGCAGTTGTTTCAGGCGGATTATTTATCAGCTATCACTCGCACCAGATACTGACATATAGTTCGCGGCTCAATATCAACGGTGTTTGGGATACCCTGACCTTCTTATTGAACGGTTTTATTTTTATTCTGATTGGCCTGCAATTGCCCTATCTCTCCCGCCACTTTACCAATAACACCATCAGGGATGCGCTGTTTTATGGCATGATCATCAGTGTGGCTGTTATTGCTATCCGCGTAGTATGGGTGTACAGCATTAATTATTTCAGGATACTGATTCACAAAAGAAAACCGCTTAAAGATGAATTGCTCACCAATAAGGAGGCTTTTTTAATTTCCTGGTGTGGCATGCGCGGCGTGGTATCATTAGCAGCAGCCTTGTCTATTCCGTTTTTTGTTCATGAAAACGAAATGTTCCCCTACCGGTTCCTGATCCTTTTTATCACTTTCGTGGTAATACTCATAACACTGGTCATTCCGGGTCTTACCATAGGTCCGCTACTCAGGTGGCTTAAAATAGAAGACAAGCAAGCCAGCGAAAAAAAGAAAAATGAACAACTGATCAAATTAAGCCTGGCACAGGCAACACTTACTTACATAGACCAGCACTTTGCTGAAGATATTCTGAAAGACGAGCATTTTAAAGCCGTACGCCACCGGTACGAGCGGGCCATCCAATTAAGCAAACAGAAACTGGAAACTATCGAAACAAAAGGAGTGAAAACCATTCAAAAGTCTGCGCCACGCCTTAAAAAAATGCTGCTGGAGCTCATCCATTTAAAAAGAGCTGAACTGGCTAAATACCTGGCTAACCGCACTTTTGATGAAGAGCTGATACGGGAAAAAGAAAGAGAGCTGGACCTGGAAGAAGCCCGTTTAAGAAGTAAAGAGAGCTGATATTTTCACTTTTATTTCCCGACTTTTGCGACCTTAATCTCCGTTCATATGGAAAAGTATTTTACAGACGCTACTTATGAAAACATTGACTATACCGGTTTACCACTGGCATTAGGGGAATATGAGGGCTGCACTTTTCACAACTGTAATTTCTCTAACAGCAATCTTGGTAAGATATCATTTATTGATTGTGTATTCAGTCATTGCAATATCAGCAATGCCCGGTTAGCAGAAGCTATTATCCGGGATGTGCAGTTCAATCATTGTAAAATGATGGGACTGCATTTTGAAACCTGCAGCGATTTTCTTTTTTCCGCATCGTTTAGCCACTGTACCCTTAACCTCTCTTCGTTTTATAAGTTGAAGATTAAAAACACTGCCTTCGACAATTGTTCCTTACACGAGGTCGACTTTACTGATACCGACCTGACCGGGGCTTCCCTTACCCATTGTGATCTTAAAGGGGCTACATTTGATAATACTTTACTCGAAAAAGCCGACCTGAGCACTGCTTACAACTATATAATAGATCCCGACAGAAACAAGATCAAAAAGGCCAGGTTTTCTAAAGACGGGCTATGGGGCCTGCTCACAAAGTATAATATCGTAGTACAGTAGATGTATATTTTCCGCATTTAGTAAGAAAGTTTTCCGCATTTAGTAAGCAGGCGGCGTATAGCCGTTGATACATTCGCGAAAAACTTATTTTGATGAGAAAAGTATTATTGTTTTTAGTAACATTATTGGTATACCAGCTAACCTGGGGGCATGCGATCTGGATTGAAACGCCGCCAACCGGCAGTAAAAACAAGATCCAGGAAATAAAAGTATTCTTTGGCGAATATGCTGACAATGATATTACGCCTGCAGAAAAATGGTTTTCTGACCTGAAAGATTTTAAGATCGTTGCCATTGCTCCTGATGGTTCGATAGAAACACTTACAACTGTCACCGGTACCAATCATTACAAAAGCAGCTTTATGCCCAAACAGGAAGGTGTTTATACTATTAGCCTGCAGCACCCGGTAAAAGATCTTTATCATGGTACCAAAATCCATTATTTCAGCAGCGCTACTGTTAAAGTGGGTAAAGCCGATACGGGAAATGAGCCTACCCGTAATAAAAGTCTTATCAGCCTGCTGGCAAAAGATGCAGCCACAGCTACTATCAACCAAAAAGTTAAAATAGTCGCCTTTTTTGAAGGCAAACCGGCAGCAAAAAAAGAAGTACAGGTTTTTGTGCCCAATGGCTGGAGCAAAACCTTTTATACCGATGAGGCGGGCGAAATCAGTTTTACGCCTTTATGGAGCGGCAAGTACCAGGTTGAGTTTTCGCATACAGATAATACAGAGCGCGAAGAAAACGGTAACAAAATCTCCAAAACATTTAACGGGGCTACTTATATACTCTTTGTACAATGATTTTTCCCGGCCCGTTGCCGACCATGTAAAAAACTGTTCCTGCTCATTTCCTCAGCAACACCCTTAAAGTAAATCTTTGTTACGGTCGTCTTCATTTTTATATAGGCATATTTGCACAATTTGCCTTGCGCGAATCAACCGTAATGAAGATTTCTTTAAAAAATAAATTGCGAAAAATAATGTGGGTGCTGCTATCCGTCATTGTCATCATCATTGCGGTAGTGATGATCTTTGTAAATCAAAAAAGCTTTGGCAAAGCCCCTTCGGGTGAACGGCTGGAGCGGATCAAAAAATCTCCTAACTACCGTGATGATGCCTTCCAGAATCAAAGCCCTACCCCTAATCTTTCTTCAGGTAAAGGCCTTACCGGTGTTTTGTACGATTTTCTCTTTAAGAAAGTAAAAGACCTTCGCCCATCAAAAGACATTCCCGTCATTAAAACCGATTTAAATGGCTTAGGTACTGAAGATGCCCTGGTTTGGATGGGCCACTCATCTTTATATATGCAGATAGCCGGCAAAAAGTTCCTGGTGGACCCCGTATTGGTTTCCGCCTCTCCCTTATCTGCATTTAACAAGGCCTTTAACGGTGCTTCAGTTTATCAGCCGGAAGACCTGCCCGATGCGGATGTATTGATTCTGACACATGATCACTGGGATCACCTGGATTATAAAACAATGTTGAACCTGAAGGATCGGGTAGGTAAAGTGATTTGCCCGTTGGGAGTAGGAGCGCACCTGGAGTATTGGGGCTTTGACAAAAATAAAATTATAGAGCTCGACTGGAACGAACAGACCTCCACAGATGGTTTTACCATCACCGCTTTACCGGCCAGGCATTTTTCGGGCCGCGGTTTTACCCGGAACAAGGCATTATGGGCCTCCTTTATGCTGCAATTGCCTACAGGAAGCAATATTTATTTAGGAGGGGACTCTGGTTATGATAGCCACTATACCGCTATCAAACAGCGTTTTGGTACTATCGACCTGGTTATTTTAGAAAACGGCCAGTATAACGACGCCTGGAAATATATTCACCTTGTACCCGAAGACCTGGTAAAAGCAGTAAAAGACCTGGATCCTAAAAGACTGTTTACCGTTCACAACTCTAAGTATGCGTTGGCCATGCATGCCTGGAGTGAACCACTGGAAAATATTTCCAAAGCAGCCGAAAAAGACAGTATCAAACTTATGACACCCATGATTGGCGAAGTGGTGCACCTAAAAGACACATCGCAAACCTTCAAAAAATGGTGGCAGTAAAATATGGTCCCTACTTAGAATACCCGGCGCACACATAACATGGTTTTTACCAGGCCGCTTTTTTGCAACGAGGTAGCTTTTATTTCCAATACTCCTGTCAACTTTGTAACCGTTCGCTTGTTAGTTAAATTTATTATTTATAGCCATCTGCTATAAACTATTCACCATTAACAATAAACCAACCACCACATGAGCACGAATGTAAAAGCTTTCGGAACCGAAGCTGCTGATGCAGATCTGCAGCCGATGAATATTGATCGCCGTGATGTGACCCCACAGGACGTGGAAATTGAAATATTATATTGTGGCGTTTGTCACTCTGACCTGCATACCGCCCGTAACGACTGGGGCGGCTCTAAATATCCTTCTGTTCCCGGACATGAAATTGTGGGAAGAGTAACCAAAGTAGGCAGCGAAGTGACCAAGTTTAAAGCCGGGGACCTGGCAGCAGTAGGCTGCATGGTGGACAGCTGTAAAACCTGCGACAACTGCAAACAGGACCTGGAGCAATTTTGCCTCAACGGATTTACCGGGACTTATAATGGGAAAGACAAACATTCGGGAGGACATACTTTTGGCGGATATGCCGAAAAAATAGTGGTAGACCAGCATTTTGTTTTAAGAGTACCTGAAAACCTCGACCTGGCAGCGGTAGCACCCATTCTTTGTGCGGGCATTACCACCTGGTCTCCCTTAAGACACTGGAAGGTAAAAGAAGGCAGTAAAGTAGCGGTAGTGGGATTAGGCGGATTGGGCCATATGGCTTTGAAACTGGCACATGCCCTGGGCGCCGAGGTTACCCTGTTTTCCAGAAGTGCCGGAAAAACAGAAGAAGCCAAATCATTAGGAGCAGACAATGTGGTCATTTCTACGGATGCGGGACAGATGAACTCTGTAAAAGGTAAGTTCGACCTGATCATTGATACGGTACCCTATGTACATGATCTGAATCCTTACGTACAGACGCTGCATACCAGCGGCACTTTAGTTTTGGTTGGCTTCCTGGGCAACCTTGAACCCATGCTGAATACAGCGCCATTGGTATTAGGAAGAAAATCTATCGCCGGTTCTTTAATTGGCGGTATTGCTGAAACACAGGAGCTGCTCGATTTCTGCGGTCAGCATAATATCGTGTCAGAAATAGAACTCATCAAAATGCAGGATATCAACCAGGCTTACGAAAGAATGCTGAAAAGCGATGTGCGTTACCGGTTTGTGATTGATATGCAGAGCCTGAAAAATTAATACAACAACATGCTGCGAAAAGAGGTGATCCGATTCGCGATCATCTCTTTTCGTTTATAATAACCAGTCGGCGGTTTTTTAATGATTCAATAAACAGGCATGTTATCTATGCTGGTCAATCAAAATGGGATTACCATCCGGATCGGTTAACATGATATAGGCAGGGCCCACAGTTGTTTCGTCTGCTTCAGCAGTCAATGCAATGCCCTGCTCTTTCAGGTGTTGCTGAACCACACGCACATCATCAAACTCATCCAAATGTTTGGCTTCCTGGTCCCAACCGGGGTTGAAAGTGAGCATATTTTTATCAAACATGCCCTGGAAAAGCCCTATAACAGAAGTGCCGTTCTTCAGCACAATCCAGTTGTGGTTAATGTCGCCACCCTTATAGGTAAACCCTAGCTTTTCATAAAATGCTTTTGAAGCATGAATGTCTTTTACGGTAAGGCTTATCGAAAATGCACCTAGTTTAATGTCACCCATTTGGCAATATTTTACATATACTAAATATATTAAAAATTTATTCCCTTTAAAAAATTTTATTGCCACAGGTAACCATGCCCGCCCACTAAGGCTAATGCCATCGGTAGCTACTTTTTAAGTATATTTATTGTATCGAAAACCTTAAGTAAAGGCTTAGAGGTCTTTGCGTAATATCTGCATGTATGAAAAGTTCACGCCGTTCCTTCATAAAAGTTTCAGGAGCATTAGCAGCATTGGCGGCCATACCTTCTTCGGTAAAGGCATTGTACCAGGATGTCAAAAGCTTTTTTGTTCCGCCCAGGCAAACAATACCCCTTACAATAAGTATTAATAAAAAACCGTATAAGGTAACTCCCGATACCCGTACTACTTTACTTGATCTGCTAAGGGAAGAGTTACAACTGACCGGTACTAAAAAAGGTTGCGATCACGGTCAGTGCGGCGCCTGCACGGTTCATATAAATGGTGAGCGGGTATTGAGCTGTCTTACCCTTTCTGCGCAAGCGGCAGGCAAAGAGGTTACTACCATTGAAGGCCTGGCCGATGGCAGCCAGTTGCACCCTATGCAGCAGGCGTTTATAGAATGTGATGGGTTTCAATGCGGGTACTGCACACCCGGCCAGATCATGTCGGCCGTTGCCTGTGTAAAAGAAGGACATACAAAATCAGTTGCTGAAATCAAAGAATTCATGAGCGGTAACCTATGCCGTTGCGGGGCTTACAATGGTATTGTTGAATCTATACAAAAAGTGGCAGCTATATGAAACCATTCAGTTTCAGTAAAACGGAAAATGCTGCCAAGGCCGTAGCATACAAAAAAGATCAGGCGCAATTTATAGCAGGTGGTACCAACCTTGTAGACCTGATGAAAAAGCATATTGCCCAGCCGGAAGCTTTAATAGACATCACCGGTTCACTTTCAAATAAAATAGAAAGTACTGTACAGGGCATCAGAATAGGCGCAATGGTTCGAAACAGTGCTTTGGCTACTGATAGTAAAATACTGTCTCAATATCCCTTAATAGCGAAAGCAGTACTGGCCGGAGCTTCTCCCCAGATACGGAATATGGCCAGTACCGGCGGCAACCTGTTACAACGCACGCGTTGTCCTTATTTTTATGATATAACCAGCCCTTGTAACAAGCGAAAGCCGGGGTCTGGCTGCAGTGCGCTAAAGGGTGAAAACAGGATGAGCGCTGTTGTGGGTTATAGTGATCAATGTGTAGCCGTGCATCCCTCAGATCTATGTGTGGCGCTTGCAGCCCTGGATGCATCTGTTAATATCACCGGTCAAAAACAGCAAAAAGCGGCTATCGCCTTTAAAGATCTCCATCGCTTACCCGGCGATCAGCCGCATTTAGATAACACGCTTCCGGTGAATGCACTTATTACTTCTATCGACATTGCAGCGAACCCATTTTATAAAAACTGCGCATATGTAAAGTTGCGCGATCGCGACTCTTATGCATTTGCCCTGGTTTCAGTGGCCGCTGCGCTTCATTTAAAAGATAACAAAATTATTGATGCGCGCCTGGCTTCCGGCGGCGTAGCCCATAAGCCCTGGCGCTGGTATGCTGCCGAGGCTTATTTAAAAGGTAAAGAAGCCAATACTGAAAACTTTGAAAAGGCAGCAACAATTGCCCTTGAAGGGCTTAAACCGTTGTCTGGCAATACTTTTAAATTACCCATGCTGAAAGGGGTTATTGAAACGGCATTGCAGAGCTGCCTGTCAGTTAACAGGCTCATTTAAGAAGCAAGATCACTATTGTAAATATTATTCAACAAAGCATCGGCGGATAAATAAAAGTTTAATATGGCATTTTTTGATGAACCTTTTGATATGATTATGCCTCCCGAAGGTCGCGTAGAGGGCGTCGCAAAAGTTACAGGGAAAGGAAAGTATGCGGCGGAATACGAAGTGCCTGGTGTATGCTATGCGGTATTGGTAGACAGTACCATTGCCGCTGGTACGATCAAAAATATTAACCTGCAAAACGCGAAGCAGGTTGCCGGTGTGATCGATATTGTAACCCATCAGCGTAAACCGCTGGTTCCGGGCCTGGCTGATGAAGCTAAAATAAAAGAATCCAGGTTTGGCCTGCCGGTTTTTCATACCGATAAAATTTATTTTAAAGGACAGCCCATTGCAATGGTGATTGCTGAAACCCTTGAAGACGCTACTTATGCAGCTTCATTGGTTACTGCTGATTATGATGCTACGCCTTTTAAGGTAGACTTTGAAAAAGAACACTCTTTAAACCCGCTGGCCAATGCAGGTAAGGAAAGAGGTTCTTTGGATGCCTGGAGTAACCTGCCACATATAGTAGAAGCTTCTTACAATATAAAAGCGGAAGTGCATAATCCCATGGAAATGCATGCCACTATTGCGCACTGGATCAGTAAGGATCAATTAAAATTATTCGATAAAAACCAGGGCGTAAACAATGTACAACGCAGCTTTGCCCGGCTTTTTAATATCCCTGAAAAGAATATAGAGGTGTTTAGCGAATTTGTAGGCGGTGGATTTGGCTCGGGTTTGCGAGTATGGCCCGGCGCTTTGGCCGCTGTAATGGCAGCGAAACAGGTGAGCCGCCCCGTGAAATTGATGTTGACGCGTCCGCAGATGTTCCATTCTGTAGGCTATCGCCCGGCATCCTGGCAAAAAGTAAAAATGGGTGCCGATTCTGAAGGCAATATTACCGGCGTGTGGCACCAGGCCAAAAACGGCACTTCGGTTTACGAAAGTTTTGGAGAGGGCATTACCCGCGTTACACGCCTCATTTATAAATTCCCGAACCTGAAAACCGAGTCAGCTATTGTTCCCCTGAACCTCTCAACACCCACCTGGATGAGAGGCCCCGGCGATTGCACCGGCGATTTTGCTATTGAAAGCGCTATTGACGAATTAAGCTACCAATTAGGAATGGACCCGGTACAGTTGCGGCTTAAAAATCTTGCCTTAGATAAAAACCCCGATTCCGGCCTGCCTTGGTCTACCAACTTTATTGATGAATGCATCAAAAAAGGGGCGGCTATGATTGATTGGTCGCAGCGTAAAAGCCAACCGGGGCAGATAAGGGACGGAGCGTGGAGCACCGGTTACGGTATGGCAGTGGGTATGTGGAACGCGGGGCGTGGCAATGCCAGCGCTGGCATTGAAATGCGTAAAGACGGCAGCATCACGGTACAAACAGCCATGACGGATATTGGAACCGGAACGGGAACGGGTATGTACAATATAGCACACGAGGTTACCGGTATTCCTAAAAGTAAAATAAAAATAGAACTCGGCAACTCTACATTACCGCCCGCCCCCAGCCAGGGCGGCAGTACCGGCTTATCTTCGGTGAGCGGTGCCGTAGTAGCCGTTTGTAATGCCCTGAAGCTGAAGCTGGCCGAATATGCAGCTGCTATTAATGAAAAGTATAAAGGAGCCGCCGCCGCAGACATATGGCTTTCGGAAAACGGGATCTCTCTAAAAACAACCGGCAACGAAGTGGTTTCTTACAACCAGATATGGACAAAGAATAACCTCACCGTTATTGAACTGGAGGCCAGCTCGGGCCCGGGTGAAGAACGCAAGCAATATGCTTTCTGCTCTTCGGCTGCTCATTTTTGTAAGGTGCGCGTAAACAGCAAAACAGGAAAGCTGAAAGTAGAAAAGCTGGTTTGCGTGGCAGATGGCGGTAAGATTGTGAACGAAAAAGCAGCTGCTAACCAGATGTCGGGCGCTGCTGTAGGCGGTATCGGTATGGCATTGATGGAAGAACAATTGGCGGATAGTAACCTGGGCGGACTGGTAGGCAATGACCTTGCGGGTTACCACTTTGCGGTAAATGCCGATGCGCCCGTTATTGAAGTGGCTTTTATTGGCAAGCCGGATGCTAATATTAATCCTACAGGCGCCAAGGGGCTTGGAGAAGTAGGAATTATTGGCGTTGCAGCGGCTATTTCTAACGCCATTTACAACGCAACCGGCAAACGTTTGAGAGATTTGCCGATTACACCCGATAAAATACTCGATTAATCTTAACCCTATTTTGATGCTTACTACTATTCACCCAAAGCTCCCTATGCGTAATAAATCGGCCACCAAGGCTTATTATATCGGCCAACTTGGTTTTATAAATTGCGGCGCTGTTGACTATGACGGTTACCTGATGCTGCAAAAAGACGGTATTGAGATCCATTTCTTTGAATTTAAAGAGTTGGATCCGCGAGAAAATTATGGACAGGTTTATATACGCTCCAATGATATTGATGGGTTATATCAGTCCTTATTAGACAGCCGGGTTGCTATTCATCCCAACGGTCACCTGGAAACCAAACCCTGGGGACAGAAAGAATTTTCGTTACTGGACCCGGATAACAACCTGCTGACCTTTGGACAGCACGCTTCCTAATGCGGAAGCTTAAAACCATTTAGGTATTAAGGCTACTGAGCCCGCAGCAACCTAATATTTTTCCACTGATTCATTTTATTTTTTCCAAATGATATTGGGCAGATGTTATATTCTCCTTGTATCATTCATATAGTATTAAATGAATTAAAACAATTCGGGCATTTCGTTTTATCCTGTCGATTACTCCATTTCGGCTTTCTATTTACCAATATAAAGTTCATTACATTTGGTCCTCAAAACCAATCAATCATGGCAATCAGGATTTTTATTACGGGCGGCACTTTCGATAAGGAATACAATATGTTAAACGGGCAGTTATATTTTAAAGACACCCACCTGCATGAACTCCTTGAAAAAGGCCGCAACCAGGTTCCCGTTGAAATAAGAACACTGATGATGATCGATAGCCTGGAAATGACGGAAGAAGACCGCGACCTTATTGCCTATCAATGTGAACAATGTGAAGAACAGCAGATCGTGATCACACATGGAACCGATACCATGGATAAAACCGCCAGGGTATTGGCAGAAAAAGTAAAAAATAAAACCATCGTTATTACAGGCGCCATGATTCCTATCAAATTCGGAAGCTCTGATGGCCTTTTTAACCTGGGCAGTGCTTTAGCGTTTGCCCAAACCCTTCCTCCGGGTGTTTATGTGGCTATGAACGGCCGCTATTTTAACTGGGACAATGTTCGCAAAAACAGGCAATCGGGCATTTTCGAAGAAATTAAATAAAAAGCAATACCCCTCTTTGCTTTTCTACCTATAGTTTTCGCATCTTTGCAGGCTCAATAAACGGAACCGGATTTGTATCCGCAAACTGTCGTGCCTGATAATAGCCGTTTGCAAAGTTCCTTGTCAACATTAAAACCAATCGGATGAAAACTTCGAAAAGTGCTGCAATCGGCTTTATTTTTATAACCCTGACTATTGACGTTATCGGCTGGGGGCTGATCATTCCGGTAATGCCAGAGTTATTAGTGGAACTCAAGCATATCCCACTAAATGAAACGAGCCAATGGGGTGGCTATCTGGTTGCTGTTTTTGCAGCCATGCAGTTTATTTTCGCGCCGCTTATGGGAAACCTGAGCGATCGCTTTGGCCGACGCCCGGTTATTCTTTTATCGCTCCTTGGATTTTGTGTAGATTATATAATACTTGCCCTGGCGCATAATTATGCATTACTTTTTGTAGGGCGGGTATTGGCCGGTATTACCGGGGCGAGCTTCACTGCTGCCAGCGCCTATATTGCCGATGTAAGCACCAATGAAAACCGGGCAAAAAATTTCGGGCTGATTGGTGCTGCTTTTGGGTTAGGATTTATGCTAGGCCCCGCGTTAGGGGGCTTACTCTCCGGTTGGGGTTTACGTGCCCCGTTTTATGCGGCTGCCATCCTGTGCTTTTTAAATTTTCTTTTTGGATATTTTGTATTACCGGAATCACTTAAACCCGAGAACCGGCGGCCGTTTGAGTGGAAGAAAGCCAATCCTGTAGGTTCCCTCCTGTTTTTAAAAACCCATAAAACTATTTCAGGATTAGTTATCGCTTTCGTATTTATATATCTGGCCGCGCATGCAGTGCAAAGCAACTGGAGTTATTTTACTATGTATGTTTTTAAATGGACCAAACAACAGGTAGGTTTTTCTCTTACATTAGTTGGTGTATTGGTTGGTGCGGTACAGGGCGGATTAATAAGAGTAATCAATCCCAAACTGGGTGATGAAAAAAGTACCTACCTGGGGCTTCTCCTGTACGCTATTGGTCTCACCTTATTTGCCTTTGCCAGCAAAAGCTGGATGATGTATGTATTTCTGGTACCTTATTGCCTGGGAGGAATTGCCGGGCCCGCCCTTCAGTCTATTATAACCAAACATGTACCTTCTAACGAACAGGGGCAGTTACAGGGCAGCCTTACCAGCTTAATGAGCCTTACTTCAGTAGCCGGGCCTCTAATAATGACCAGTTTGTTCAATTATACCACGCATAAAGAGTCGGCCATTCATTTTCCGGGAGCTCCTTTTTTGCTGGGCGCCGTTTTTATGCTGATCAGCATATGGATTTCGCGCAACGTGCTGCAAAAAGAACGGAAAGAAAACCCCCGGCTTGCCCAACGCCTGGATGAGCCGGCGGCAGAGCAAACTATTGTACACTAAAAAATTCGTATAAATATCAAAATATCCGTTTAGTACCATTTTTGGTACAAAAAGCAACATAGCAGAGACCTCATACCGGTGTAATTTTGCATTGTATTACATCAGCTATGACAAAGTTCCCTGTATATAATATCTGCAATATCAGTGCTTCTCCAACGCCACCGGATGAGAACATCCTTGTGGAAGATTTTGCTCAATACATCGATCGTCACTATGCGAAACTGAATTATCCGCACCGGCACGCTTTTTATCATATTGTATTATTTACAGCCGGACAGGGAACCCATACCATCGATTTCAAAACCTTCCCGGTAGAGGCTGGTCAGGCATATTTTATGATTCCCGGCCAGGTTCACGGGTGGCAGTTTGAAGGAAGGGTTGAAGGTTATATCGTGAATTTCTCTGAAACCTATTTCAAATCGTTTTTGTTAAACTCCTCCTATCTCGACCAGTTCTCTTTTTTCAGCGGTAATTGCGATGAAGGAGTAATACGGTTAAACGGGCCGGCATTTAATGAGAGTGAACAATTAATGCATGAAATGCTGAAGGCCGCCGGAAGCACGCAGGCTCATGAAGATCTGATCCGGGTAATATTATTACGGTTCCTGATGCTGGCTGATGAGGCTTCAGGAAAAAAAACAGCCAACACGGTTCCCAATCAAAAGGTACTGACATTAAAAACGTTCAGGAACCTGATAGAAAAAAATTACCGGCAGCTAAAATTACCTAATGAATATGCGGCATTGATGTATATCACGCCGCACCACTTAAACGCTTTGTGCCAGGATCTTACCGGTCAAACCGCCGGAGAGTTGATACGCGACCGCGTGGTGCTGGAAGCCAAGCGTCTTTTAGTAAACGATGAAATGACGGCGGCAGAAATTGCCTGGAACCTCAATTTTAAAGATGCCTCCTACTTCAACCGCTTCTTTAAAAAAGCAACCGGACTTACGCCGTTTGAATTTAGAAAACAGATTAAATAGAATTGATTATGCATACACAAACCATTCCCTCCGTTCAAAAATCAGAAGAAAGCAAGCCCGGTTTTTTAAAGGTTTTGCAGTGCAAATGCCCACGATGCCGCAAGGGCAATATGTTTGTTGAAAAAAATCCCTACAAATTGTCGCGCATTATGAAAATGAACGAAAACTGCCCTGTTTGCGGACAACCTTTCGAACTGGAAGTGGGTTTTTACTACGGCAGCGGCTATATCAGCTATGCGCTGGCAGTAGCTTTAAGCGTGGCGTCATTGGTAGCGTGGTGGATATTTATTGGCATTAGCGTAAACGACAACCGCATATTTTACTGGCTGATTTTCAATGCTGTTTTGCTACTTTCACTGCAACCGCTATTGATGCGCCTGGCACGTGCCATATGGCTCTCCTTTTTTGTGAGGTATGATAAAAACTGGCGAACCAATCCGCCTAAACAATCAGAAAGATTGAATAAAGAGCAGGGAGGTAACTGGTAAACAGGGTTTATTTTAATGCTTCTTTTAAAGCAGTCACATTTTTCTTTTCGCTCCCTATAAATATCTTGTCACCCAGAATTACTACCGGGCGCTTCAGGAAGGTATCGTGCTCCAGTATATAGCTTTTATAATCTTTCTCTGTCAGCACTTTATCTTTTAAACCCAGCTCTTTATACTTAAGCGCGCGCCTGCTGAAAAGAGCTTCGTAAGAGCCTGCCAGTTTTTTCATCTCGTCCACCTGAGCTGATGTCATAGGCTGTGTTCTGATATCCTGCAGCTCAAAACCCGTTTGCTCGCTGATATTCGCATCTTTCATGATTTCGGCGCAGGTACTGCAGGTAGACAGGTAGTAGATTTTTTTCATCGGCCAAAGATAGCAGTTGATAACGGCCTTACAAATAAAGAGACCATTTCAAATTTTGAAACGGTCTCCATGAGAAGAGCAGAAGGAAATATAGCATACCTATTTTCTGTTGGCTGTTTTATTTTCGTTACAGATATTTTTAATCTGGCTGATAATATCCTTCGAAATATTATTAAAAGTGGGTGCTACCACTGCGGAACCTCCGGTATTATTTGCAATAAGCTGTAACTGGTAGTTGGCAGGATATAATGTATTACCACTGAAAGTGGTGAGCAATACACACTGTACCCCCATGCTGTTTGCGGTTGCAGCAAGGGCTTGCAAAAAGCTATCGTCTGTTGCGTTGGCATTATCATCGTCGCCGCTGGCGGGAGCATCCGTAATAATAATAGCAAGCCGGGTAATGTTACCGCTACGCCAGGTACCCGCGAAATTATTATTCAACATTTCATATAGCAGCAGATCTCCTGGCTCGGGACCATTAATGCCCCAGCCCATTGGCATATTAGGGTTGTTATTAAGAAAAGCAAGCTGGGTGGAGAAACTGGTCGCATTGGCCGGTGCAAATTTTTCCATCATTGTAAGATGCTGATCGGTACTGGTCCCGCTGGTAATTATTTTCTTTTGAGCAGCGGGCAACGCTGTGTAAGCCGGGCTTGCCATATAGGAAGGTCCGCTCCTTTTCGGATATTCATCAAAAATGCCCAATGCCAACCTGTAATCGCCGCCCGATTCGGCCATAATAGTATTAACGATATTGCTTACTTCACTTTTTATGGAGTCGATGGCCCCTCCCATGCTTCCTGTATAGTCGATCAAAAAAGCTACATCCATCCCTGCCGCACACCCGGTAGGAGCTTCATCATACCCGCACAGGGCTGCGTTCTTTTTGCAGGAGACAGCAGTAAAAATGATAATGGCTATAAATAAAATAAGAAGCGATTTTGTATAAAGCGTTTTCATAACAAAAATTTTTAAAGGATTGAAATGGGAGGCTGTTGGAGCAACCTCCCGGTTGGGGCTAGCGGTTATCAGGACAGATTACTTTAATTTCAGTACGGCGATTGAGCTGATGTTCTGCTTCGCTGCAATCCACGCCGTCTTTACAGCGGTTCAGTAACTTTCGTTCTCCATAGCCCACAGGGATCAGTCTTTCTTTTTTTATGCCCTGCATTACCAGATAATCTACTGCAGCGTCGGCGCGTTTTTGCGAGAGCGTCATATTATAGGTATCTGAAGCCCTCGAATCGGTATGGGACGACAGCTCTACCTTTACGTCGGGATTGTCTTTCATAAACTGTGCAAGCTTATCCAGCTCAGGCTTTGCATCCTCTCTTATAAAATATTTATCAAGGTCGTAATAGATGTTTTTAAGAATAATAGCCTTGCCGCAATCTGTTTTTTCCATACATACCTCCAGCTTAATAAACAGTGTTTTATTCCGGTCGAAATTTTGAGTAGTAATAGTTTCTGTCTGCGAGAAATAATCATTCTTTTTAGCATATACCGAGTAGGTGGCGTTTTGCAGGGCATGAAAAACGAACGAGCCTTTATCATTGGTATTAGTTGTTTTTTGCTCTGCTTTTACCGTATTCGTCAGCACTACTGATGCGCCGGTTAAAGGATGGGCTATATTACATTCTACTACCTGCCCGCGAAGTATAAAACGGTTATCGGTATACAGTATCTCCTTTTGGAGGGTTTGGCCGAGTTTGAAATCGTTCTTGTTCGCTACAGCCCCTTTCAGATCAACATCAAACAGCTTTCCGGCAATGGCATAATTATCGGGACGGATATTATTAAATACAATTACTCCATAATTATTGGTAGTACCACTCTGAACAATTTCTCCATATATATTTTTGATCACTACATCCGTATTAGGTAGTACTTCACCGGTGTACTGGTCTTTAGCCGTAACCGCCAGAGCATAATTGTTGCAGGTATTGCAATCTTCTTTAGGTGTGGGTTTCTTTTCCTTTTTGGGTAACTGAATGCTAACGCCGGCAAAAGCGCCTAAAGAGCTGATATCGCAATTGCAGGCATTGCTACGCTGCACCAGGGATGGCTGTGCGCCTCCCTTGTCCCCGGCCGGCAGGTAAGCAGCTGCGAATCCCAGCCGGGCGTCAGTTAGTTCCGGCGTTTGGAAATGCCTGAGGTAATAAACTCCGGCATGCAGGCCCACAGAGCGGGTAAAGTAATAGCTAAACTGTGCCTGAGCCTTGGCAGATAATACATTTTTGGCATCATATCCTGCATGATGGTTCAACAACTGAGGAGGCGCAATAACAGACAGGTTGGTGTAGCCACCTTTTATATTGGCCAGTCCACCGCGAAGAAACACTTCAGCGGCAAACCTATCATTGCGCTGGTATTTAAAGGAAGGGCCAATACCATAAAACATACGGGCAATCTTATCTTCTTGCAAACTCAGTGCATTGCTGGCATACGCACCTGTAGGGTAATTACTTTGAGGGCGGTTCTGGATATAATCAAAATCGCCTCCCAGGCCTAACCAGCCCCAATAATAATTGAAGCTCGCCCCTGCAGCCAGCCCACCTTTATAATTAATATATGGTGTATTGTTGTTGTAAAAGGGCAACCCGTCATAACCCCCTCTCAAAGAAGCGGAAAAACCATTCCTGGTAGTGCTGTTAGGGTTGGATTGTGCTATTACCGCAATCATCAGCATTTGTAAAACACCTAATAAAATAAATATCTTTTTCATAATATACCGTTTTAACGTGAAGCCTACTCTGGCAGTTTTCGGCATCCCTGGATGAGTTATTTACAGGTATATCAGGTATCTGGAGCAATTGTTACCCCTGATCAGGGTTTATTTTGATAAAGACGTAGGCACTAATACCTGTTGGTGCTTTCTTGCCAGGTATGCGTTCATTTTGTACGGTAAGCAGCCACTGCCAGCTATCCTTCCGCCAGCTGTCAACATCCTGCTCAAAATCCCAACCTTTCCTTGGCGGTATCGACGCGTGTCCGCACGCGTTAATACGGAGGTTACTACTTCAGCTATTTCTGCTAACATCGTCTTTCAACCATCAACTCCCGCTAAAAATCGCCCCAACCTTTCCCCAAAAGATTTGTTATCTTTGCATACTAATTTTCAGAATTATGATTAAAACAGGAAGTCCCGTAATCAGCATATATACCGAAATGACACCTAACCCGGAAACCATGAAGTTTGTTGCCAACAAGCTTTTATATCCCGGAAAAAGCATCGATTTCCCCGATGCGGAAAGTGCCAAACCCTCTCCATTAGCTACAGAGTTATTTGGTTTTCCGTTTATTAAGGCTGTTTTTATCGCCAGTAATTTTGTTACGCTTACCAAAACAGCAGAAGCAGAATGGATGGATGTAACGCCTTCTATCCGCCAGTTTTTGAAAGATTACCTGGAAGACGGCAAAGCTGTAATTAACGAAGACGAGATCGTTGAAGTAAAAAAAGAAAGCAGCAACGAAGTATTGGCTGATGACGATGATGTTGTAAAACGTATTAAAGAATTACTGGAGAACTATGTAAAACCGGCTGTTGAAATGGACGGTGGAGCCATCCAGTTTAAAAGCTATAATGATGGCGTGGTAAACCTCATGATGCAGGGTAGCTGCAGCGGGTGCCCCTCATCGATGATCACTTTGAAATCGGGAATTGAGGGCATGATGAAGCGTATGATCCCCGAAGTAAAAGAAGTGGTAGCGGAAGCTGAATAATTTTTTCAATTTTTGTTTTCTTGAAAAGCTGTGCATTCAACCGCACAGCTTTTTGTTTAGCGTTACTTTTGAAAAAATCAACTTTTGCAGGAATTTTTTAACCAGTTTATCAGCGGGCTTAAAGCTACTACCATCCCGGAATACATTGCCGTGCTGGCTGGTATTGCCAGTGTTTGGTATAGCCGTAAAGAAAATATACTGGTTTATCCAACAGGCTTGCTCAATACAATCATTTACATCTGGCTGAGCTTTCAATATCATTTGCTTGGTGAAGCCACTGTAAACTTTTACTATACCATCATGAATATATATGGTTGGTATTTATGGACCCGCAAGGATGAACGGCGGCAAACGATAGTGCAAGTACGCTTTTCTTCAGCAAAAGAATGGCTGGGGCAGCTGTCTTTCTTTACCTTTTTCTACCTGAGCATTTTTTTTGCATTGCGTTATTTGAAACAAGCTTTTGCACCGGGTGCTATTCCATGGGCTGATGCCCTGGCTTCGGCAAGCGCCTTCACGGGTATGTGGCTGATGGCCAGGAAAAAAGTGGAAAGCTGGTACTGGTGGATCATTACCAATATTTGCGGCATGCCTTTGTATTTTGTAAAGGGGCTTGTATTTACATCGGTTTACTATTTTGTTTTAATGGTTTTAGCAATAGGAGGCCTGATAGAATGGAGAAGAAGGGCTTATTTAAATAGAAGCAATGATTAAAAAAATTGTAATTATAGGACCGGAAAGCACCGGGAAAAGTACACTTTGCGAACAACTCGCAACTCATTATAATACGGTTTGGTGCCCCGAGTATGCCCGTGAATACCTGTTAAAGAATGGTACCAGCTACACTTTTGAAGACCTGGCTGTAATAGCAAAAGGACAGCTAGCTCTGGAAGACGAGTATATGGGTAAGGTCGAAAAGCTGGAACGTCGGAAAGACCGTAAGTTAACGGAACCAGACTCTGAACTTCCGGACTTACAGACTTCCGGACTACTTTTTCTCGACACCGATATGTACGTAATGAAAGTATGGTGTGAATTTGTTTTTGGGCAATGCCACCGGTTTATACTGGACGAAATTGTAGCGCGTAGATATGATCTGTATTTGCTTTGTAATACCGATCTGCCCTGGACTAAGGACGAACTACGGGAATACCCCGACCTGGAAACCCGCGAAACCTTGTTTAAAATGTATAAAGACCTGCTTATTAACCAGTCAACACCATGGGTTGAGGTTAGGGGAAGCAATGAGGAGCGGCTGAATATAGCCATTGAAGCCACTGACACACTATTATATGAGCATCAGCATTAAAAAATAATTTCCGGTATTAAGCGCTGCAACAGCGTTTTAACTAACGAGCAGCATTGGATTTTAATACATTCTCTAATTCTGCCAGAGGGCGTACACCCGACTGCCTCCAAACGGGTTTTCCGTTTTTAAAAACAATAAGTGTGGGTACCCCTTGTACCTGGTAAGCATTTGCAGCTTGCGGGCTTTTATCAACATCAATTTTAATGATCGTAGCCGCATCACCGACACGTTCTTTTAATTGCTCCAGCACCGGCGCCATTGTTTTACAGGGGCCGCACCACTCAGCAAAAAAATCTACTAACACCGGCTTATCCTGGTTGATGATTTCCTTAAAAGTCATTTTTGTTCTTTTTATCCGGTTTAAGTATCACAAAAAGCAGACCATCAATTCACCTCCACAAATACGATGAATACTGAAGTTCGGTTGCCGGTAAATGCTTATCAGCGACTATTTATCTCCAATGATCGCCTGTATATCCCTGTCTGGTCTTAAAAAATTCATCTGCTGCACAATTTTTCTGCTACGCGCAGATACGTAGGCGCTCATAGGTTTCACCGAATACTTTTTAGGATTGGGCAATGCTGCAGCTATGGCAGCTGCCTGGCTTTGCGAAAGCTCTTTTGAAGATTTTCCAAAATAAGTCTGGGCAGCCTGCTCCATACCAAAAATACCCTTTCCTGTTTCAGCTACATTTAAATAAACCTCCAGTATCCGCTTCTTTCCCCATATTTTTTCAATCATAAAGGTGAAGTAGGTCTCCAGTCCTTTTCGTATCCAGCTACGTCCCTGCCATAAAAAAACATTTTTAGCAGTTTGCTGGCTGATGGTGCTGCCACCCCGTACACGTCCGGGTTTTCTTTGGTTATAATCCAGTGCCTTTTGAATACTTTTCCAGTCAAACCCATTGTGATCGGTAAAAAGCTGATCTTCGGACGCTATCACTGCTAACCCCGCGTTAACCGACATTTGTTGCAGCGGTATATACTCCTTTTTCATTCCGTGGCCCTGAACAAGGCTAACCAGCTGGGTAATGGTAACGGGTGGATTTACCCATTTTAAAGCCACAATATAAACGAGCTGAGCAATAAAAAGAACAATAAACGTTCTTTTAACCAGTTTCCATATTCTCTTAATCAGCTTCATGTCCTTGCAATATATAGAAAAGTTTAATGGTTTATATAAGTGTGAAGCTGAAGCCTGTCATAAAAGATCGTGAAATCATATCAAAATGAAGCGCCACTTATCCGGGTCTCGCCCGACTTTCAGTACGAACTCGTGTTCCTGCCCGCAGGTTTAATGGGGTTTGTAAAACAGCAACCCGGCAACCAGGGCAATAGAGAAGCCAATTAATATGATACCATTGATCCGGTTGATGAGCTGAATATTATGCGGTGTGAGGCGATTGCGTATTTTACCTGCCAGCATTACCTTGGCAATATCTGCAGAAAGCACAATTAACAAACAGGTTGTAAAAATAACTACCCGCTCCTGTATAGTATGGTTAATGAAGGAGGTAGAGGCCGTTAGCCAAAACAGGAATACCGAGGGATTGAGTGTATTCATTAAATAGCCGGAAAGAAACATAGTGGCATAGTCGCGCTTGCGGAAAGTGATCTGGATGGCCTGCCCCTGTTCATTGATCTTTACTTTTTTGAAAAAAAGAAAATAAACGCCAATAACGAGTAAAAATAAACTGCCTGTTATACCAATGGCCTGCTTGTACTCGCTTATTACTTCAAATAAGGCAGAGAAAACATTACTCACAAAAGCAATGGTAATATCGCTGGCAGAAACGCCGGCAACAAAAGCCATCCCACCCTTATGGCCCACATTGATACTATGCTTTATGATAGAAAAAAGTACCGGGCCAACCGCTATGCTTAACAATAATCCTAAGGTTAATCCTTTAATTAAGCCTTCAATCATAGTGCCGGCAAGATTAATGAAGTTTTTTTAAGGAGCGAAGTTAAATTTTACCTGTGGCCAGGAACTTATCCCAGTTTTCAAGCATGTTACCTTTCATCACACGCGGAAATTTATTTTGACTTCCCAGCTTACCCCTCAGTTCCATAAACTTGAGAAACTTTTCTTCGGGCAGAATTTCGATAAAAACGTCGCTCAGGGCGCTGGTTCTTTCCGTTGCGTAATCATCATTGATGGCTTTCAACGTATCATCAATAAATTTAAGCAATGCTTCAGGGTCTACCTTGTCATCAGTAGCTATATACCATTTATGAGCAAAGTAGTTCTTATAGGGAAAACCGGTTACGGTGTACTCAGGTATACTGATGTTAAAATGGTTGTTGGCTCTTTCTATCGCGCAATTCATATTATCCACGCTTAAATGCTCGCCTACCAGGCTTAAGAAATGCTTCGTTCGGCCAGTAATTACCACTTCACATTTTTCCACGTTTAAAAACCGGATCGTGTCGCCGATAAGGTAGCGCCAGGAACCTGCATTGGTATTGAGCAAAATGGCATAGTCTTTACCATACTCCACTTCATCAATCAATAATGATTCGGCATCCGGTTTTATATTTCCGTCTGCGTCGAAATTATTGCTGTCAAAAGGTACAAATTCAAAAAAGATATTATTATTGGTGATCAGCTGCATACCTAACGCATGCTCTTTCATTTTGTAGCCGATAAACCCTTCGCTCGACAAATAATTTTCTATATATACTATCGGCTTTCCTAATAGCTTTTCAAACGATTTTTTGTAGGGCTGAAAAGAAACCCCGCCATGCACAAAAACGCCGAAATTGGGCCAGATCTCGTGTATATTATTAACCTTGTACTTTTCAATGATCATTTCCATACACATCTGGCACCAGGCGGGAACCCCCACTATATAGCCAATATCCCATTCGCGCGCATGCTCTACTATTTCCTTTAATTTTTCATTCCAGTCCTTCAGCGCCGCAATTCTGCCGCCGGGTTTATAAAAGGTCTGGAACCAGAAAGGCCTCTTTTTTGCCAGTATACCGCTTAAATCGCCCGCATACCAGCCTATTTCACTTTTTTGAAGATCCGTTGTGCCCCCGATCATTAAAAAGCTCTTCCTCAGTGCTTTTTTATTAGCCTCCTGGTAAGAAAACACACTGATCAGTTGTCTTATATAATTAATGGTATTACTACGTAAAAGATCTTTTGTAACGGGAATGTATTTACTGGCGGCTTCAGAAGTACCCGAGCTCAAAGCAAAATATTCTATCTTGCCAGGCCAGGTTACATCCGGCACACCATCAAGCGTTCGGGCCCACCAATCGTTGTAAATCTTATTATAGTCGTGAATGGGCACTGCCTGTTGAAAAGATTTTTCAACATTCTTGCTTAACAAAACCTGATCAAAATTATATTTCTGGCCAAATTCGGTGAATCTGGCCTTTTTTAGCAGCTTTTTCAGCACTCTACGCTGTTGCTTTCGGGCATCTGAGGTGGGAAGACCCAGGGCCCTGGCAATCGCTTTCGGTATTTTAATATCTATAATTGAAGCCATAAAACTACTACCTTGTGGGTGCAGCAAAGTTGCAAGATACGATTTTGTGAAAAATGGTTTTTTCGAATCCTTTAAGTACCTGAAAATTACCGAAACAGATTGTTTATGGTTCAGGGTTTGTACAAACAACCTGAACCCTCTGCTGCTCAAACTAATGTTTGTTAACAAATATAATCATTGCACCCTAAAATCGGGTATATAGTTTATCCGGACAGGACGGTAGCTGTTCGGGCTGTAAAAGCCGTAAGTTGAAAGGCGATTTCCCGGATCTTCGGGGGTGGGTGCCTGGGTGGTTAATGCCGGAAACACTAAAGAGCCCGGTATGTTTTTTTGATCGTTTTTCTTTTAATAAAGAAAAAAGACAGATAGTATCAGCAGCACAAAAAGAACAAACATTCCCGTTAAAAAAGAAGCGCCTAAAATAAACAACATCTTGTCTTTTTTAGGCTGCATTTCTTTGTCGCCCTTTTGTTTCAGGCTTTTCAACGCGTCCTGTAACCTTTTTGGTATTTTCTCATTGGTAAGAAAACTGATCATTGTATGGTTCATTGCTCAAAGAAAGTATAAAAGCGATCGTTGCAAAAGGGGATTTTTCCCGTATTTTAATGTTCCCTGCCATACGGCTTTCCTATCTTTGCCACATGTTAAAAACGGTTTTACACGAGGCCATTATGGCCGGCGGCGAGCAGGTATCGAAATATTTTAACCAGACCTTCGAAATAAAATATAAAGAGGGCCGGAATAATTTGGTGACGGCAGCCGATCATGCATCGGAAAGAGCTATTCTCGAAGTAATACAAAAAGCCTATCCCGATCATTACATACTTACGGAAGAAACAGGCGAACTTCCACAAAATTCTGAGTATAAGTGGATCATCGATCCTATTGATGGTACGATCAATTTTGCCCATGGCATTCCGCTTAACTGCATATCGATTGGCGTGGAATTTAAGGGTGAAATGATTCTGGGCATGGTTTACAACCCTCATATGAACGAATTGTTTTTTGCTGAAAAAGGTGAGGGAGCTACCCTAAATGGCCAGCCGATCAAGGTAAGTGCCGAAACGGATGTAATGAAAAGCTGCCTGGTTACGGGTTTTCCTTATACTTATATACAGCAAAATAACGGGCCTATTGAGGTATTTGAACGATTTGTAAGAGAAGGCGTGCCCGTTCGCCGGCTTGGTGCGGCAGCTATTGATCTATGCTGGGTAGCGGCCGGGCGATTAGATGGATTTTACGAGCATAAATTGCAACCCTGGGATAGTGCGGCAGGTTTTCTGATAGTAGAAGAGGCAGGCGGGAAAGTGACGGATTTTGAAGGCAACCGCTATAGCCCTTATGAGCAAAGGATCGTATCTACCAATGGATTGATACATGAGCAGTTGCTTGATGTTATTCATGGAGTGAAGTAAATGTACGATGTAGTGTATACGGTGTACGGGGCGCATAGTGTAAAAAATGTCCTGTGCATAGGTGATATACACAAGATACTACGCGTCTGCTTTTTGCTAATGAAAAACCAGTATATGGATGCTGAAGAACTGAAGCTGAGAACCAAGCAGTTTGCAATAGACGTTGCAGGGTTAACCCAATCCCTGCCGGAAAACAGGGTAAACAATGCCTATTGCAATCAAATTGTACGGTCGGCAAGTTTTACAGGCGCCAACTACAGAGCTGCGCGAAGGGCTAAATCAAAAGCTGATCATATCAGTAAATTAAAAATAGTAGAGGAGGAACTGGATGAGAGCTTATTTTTTCTTGAATTGCTTTTGGTTTTTAATCCGCTTTTCGAAGAAAAAATAAATAGCATTTAAAAAAGGGGAAACTCTATTAAGAATTATTGTAGCGACTCTCATAACATTCAGAAACAATTAAACAATAAACGGCCGACGTCTATCGTACGCCGTACATCAAACATAAAAATGTCAGAACGTACAGAAATATCCGACCTGGGAGAGTTTGGTTTGATAGAACATCTTACCAAAAATATTGAGCTTCAAAATGTGTCTTCGTTATTGGGTGTGGGCGATGACGCAGCGGTGATCGATCATTTTGGTAAACAAACGGTGGTTACTACAGATTTGCTGCTGGAAGGTGTACATTTTGATTTAATGTATACACCTCTGAAACATTTAGGTTATAAGAGCATTATAGTAAACCTCAGCGATGTATATGCTATGAATGCTATACCTACACAGGTTACTATTAGCCTGGGATTGAGTAACCGCATCAGCCTTGAAGCACTGGATGAGTTTTATGAAGGTGTTTATGCCGCCTGCCGCCAGTACGGAGTTGACCTGGTAGGAGGCGACACGACCACTTCTCAAAAAGGTTTTGTTATATCTGTAACCGCAATCGGAGAAGTGACGCCAGACCGCTTTGTAAAACGCAGTACTGCACAAAAGGGCGACCTGCTTTGCGTAAGCGGCGACCTGGGCGCGGCTTACATCGGCTTACTTTTTTTGGAAAGAGAAAAGAAAATCTTCCTGGAAAGCCCCGGCGTACAACCCGACCTGGAGGGAGAGACCTATGTGGTTGGCCGTTTATTAAAACCGGAGGCCCGAAAAGATATTATCGAATTTTTTGCAGAGCAGGAAATTCTGCCCACGGCTATGATGGATGTAAGCGATGGGTTGAGCTCTGAGATCCTGCATATCTGCAAGCAAAGCAACCTGGGGTGTGTGTTGTATGAAGATAAGATCCCGATTGCTGAAGAGTCGCGGTTGGCTGCTTTTAAGTTCGAGATTGATCCTACCACCTGCGCTTTGAGCGGAGGCGAAGACTACGAACTTTTGTTTACTGTTTCGCAAAGCGATTATGAAAAAGTATCGGCTAACGCTAATATCAGTATCATTGGGTATATGACCGAGGTGAGCGAAGGCAGCACCATTATTACCAAAGGTGGCGGCAGACATGCTATTACTGCCCAGGGCTGGAACCCGCTGAAATAATAGTGGATGGAATTACCGGCGCGGGAACATAATTTGTCCTTATCGGTTAGCCGCACATGTGCGTATAAAAGAGGTATTTATACTGTTTATAATTACCTTGGGGGCTTACTGGTATTATCCCTTCTATTATTTTCCTGTGGCAGTGTTCGTAAAACTTTTAATCCTAATAAAAAATTTCCTGCCGCTCAGTTAAAAGAGGATTACCGGTTATTTCAAGCTATACTCGAGCAAAAGCATCCCAGCCTGCATTGGTATAGCAGCAAATACCAGATGGATAGCGCGTTTGAAGCTGGTCACCTGTTGCTAAAAGATAGCATGACGGAGTTCGAGTTTCGAAGGGTGCTTGCTTTGGTTGTCAGTAATGTTCAATGTGGACACACGTCAGTCAGAGCCTCCCGAAGCTACCAGAAGTATTTTGATACGCTGGCTAGCAAACGCAGCTTTCCACTTAATGTTAAAACCTGGAGCGACTCGATTGTACTCACGGCTCCTGTAAAAAATACACCGTTAGTACGTGGTGATATGATTGATTCTATCAACGGCATATCATCCAAACAGATCATTGATACCTTGCTCCGTTTTATTCCTGCAGACGGTAATAATACCGTTGCAAAGAGCCAGCTACTAAGTGGAAGCAGCTATTTCGCATCATTGTATACCGGCGTTTTTGGCTGGCCGAAAACATTTCATATCGGCTATAAGGATAGCCTGGGCCGGGCCCGGCAAACCATTATACAACCTGTTGCTGTGCCTAAGGACAGTATATTTAAGAAAAAGAATAAACCGGCTGGTAAGGACAAGAAGTCAAAAGCTGAAAAGTTGAAAGAACAACGCAACCTGCAGCTTTCTGCTAAGGAAGGTTATGCTGTTATGGAGATAAACACTTTTTCCGGTAGTCCGGGGTTGAAGCGGTTTTTCCGGAATTCATTCCAAATGCTGGCGGATTCGGGGATCAACAACCTGGTAATAGACCTGAGACTGAACGGCGGCGGAAGGATCAATAATTCTACTGATCTTACCCGCTATGTTGCCAGCAAACCTTTCAAAATCGGCGATTCTATTTTTGCGAAGAAACCCTCGTTTAAATACGGGCGTTTTATTAAAAACAATATCGCAGAGACCCTTTTTACGTGGCTTTTTACAAAAAAAATATCCGGTCGGTATCATTTCCGGCACTTTGAACATAAATACTATAAGCCCAACAAAAAAAATCATTATAAGGGGCAGGTTTATATTCTTACAGGCGGATACACTTATTCAGCATGTGTTTTATTCTTAAATGCCGTTAAGGGTCAGGCTAATGTTACCATCGTTGGCGAGCCCTCGGGAGGCGCGGCTTATGGTAATTCCGCTATGATTATACCGGATGTTACCTTACCCCACACCAGGGTAAGGTTCAGGCTGCCTTTATTCAGGCTGGTGATTGATAAAAACATTGCCAAAAACGGGAAAGGGGTTGAGCCGAATGTATTTATAAACGCTACGCCTGAAACAATTCGAAAAGGTGTGGATGCCAAAATGGAAAAGGCATTGCAACTGATAAAACAATCTGGTCAGCTCAGGTAGACACTAATGGATATTTTTTTAAGCCACTGTAGCTCTTTTTATTGACATCATATGCTGCAGCACCATTAATTTTTTACCCCTCCTATGATATGACTGCAGAACATAACCCCGATCGTCTTTTTTTGCAGAACTTATATGAATATGCGTACATCAATAAGTACAGCCTATGAGTTGACAAATATTTCAGGATAATTTTGCCTGGCGCTTCTATTGATTTTCCTGTAAATAGTTATTTCAGCAATCGACAAAAGAATTAGTGCTACGGTAATAACGGTTATTGATACTGCAAAAGCTATAGTATTCGTCCAGCCCGCCCCAGCATAATTTGAAAGTAAGCGGGCCATCAATAAAATCGCTACCCACCAATATGCTGATGGCACATAGTTGATCAGAGCCCGGAACATAAGAAGTTCTTCTTCCGGCTTTTTCATTTTTTTTCTTTCCACCAAAATCCAAACCAATACCACTCCCAAAACAGCGCTATTTAACCCTATATGATCTTTTGCGGAAAGGCCCATATAAAAAAACGGAAGCATCAGTATGGCTATTAGAGTGAGCGTTACTATTAGGTGAGGCCACTTAAGATAATCAAGGAATAATTTTCTCTGACGCCTTTTTATTTCCCGCTCAATTATTAGTTCTTTTTCTTCAACGGTTTTGCGGAACCCGTCTATATTCAAAGTCAAGGCCGCTGAAGATAATTCATAATCGAAGTTGATGTAAGGTTGCCTGGCCATCTTTGCTTCGATTGAGGTACTAATATGATCTACCACTTCTTTTCTCAGATCATAAAAATAGATCTCCTGATCTTTACAAAAGTTGTCAATCCTTTTTATTTGTTCAGCGGTAAGCATTTTATTAATTTTCAAAAAGAAGCGGGTATGCTTTTTTTGCTACCCTGTATTGCCGCTTTTTGGCATCGATTTTTGCAAGAAGTGCGGCAATTATAAATAACCCTCCGAGAACCGATATCACAAATAGCCATTCTGATTTTGTCTGCGTCGGAACTGTTCCTTTAGGTAACGGTTTTAGAATAAGATATACAAAATATAGAATGGGAAAAAGATAATTAAACAACCCCTCCGAAAAATAAAGACCTAATTGCTTCCGCGACTCTTTGTATTTTCTTTTAAACCCAAACAAAAAGTGCAAATACCAGGAGGTACCAGCCAGTACGTATAATAACTCAACATACACAAGCAACTTATAGTTTAAAAAAGCAACCGGGGAAACCAGCACTAAAAAAATAGCCAGTAGCCTCGCGATCCTGCGGCCTGTAAAATAGTTCCATTCTTTGATGGGATTGTATTGCAGACCGGCTTCGTAATTTTGAACCGGAAAATCTTTTTTATTAAACTTTCCTGTTTCTTCTTCAAAAGCCTGCTCGAAACAGATGCCTGGCTGAGACTGCATTTTGCCTTCAATAGCTTCTGAAACATGGTCCACCAACTCCATCCGTAAATCGTAAAGCTCCAGCCCGTTACTTTCAAAAAACCAGTCTATTTTTTGTACTTGCTCCGGAGTTAACATATCAGGTTAGTTTGGGATTTAACAATAGCTGCAGGGTATTTTTAAAATTTTCCAGTTCCAGTACGGCTTTAGACTTCTCTTTTTTACCTGCTTTGGTAAGCGAGTAATATTTGCGTATCCGGTTGCCGATATTTTCCATTTCCACTTCTAAAACACCTTCTGCCTCCAGCCTGTGCAATAAAGGATATAACGCTCCTTCGGTGATATTTAATTCCCCGGCAGTGGCTTCTTTTACCTTCTGGGTTATTTGGTACCCGTACATGCGGCCGCTATCATCCAGAAGCTTTAAAACAATGGGCTCCAGGCATCCTTTGTATAAGCTGGTTTTGTTCACAATCAAATATACATCAATTACAAATACATTGGAAACTTAGGTATCAGAAAATTTTAAATTCGTCTGCATCTTCCCAAAAGGGAAAACGGCTGCGAACTTCATTCAGGTGATTTTTATCAAGTGTAATAGTGAACAGGTCTTCCTCGTCCTTTTTGTGATACAATACTTCGCCCAGCGGATCCACTACCATGCTATCGCCGCTATGGTAAATACCATTGCCATCAGTTCCTACGCGGTTAACCCCGATAACATAGCACTGGTTCTCAATAGCGCGGGCCTGTAATAGGGTTTTCCAGGCATGGCTTCTCTTTTCCGGCCAGTTGGCAACATAAATCAGTACATCATATAAACCCCGCCAGTTTTCGCCGGCGGTTTGGGGCACTTGCCTCGCCCAAACGGGAAAACGAAGGTCATAACATACCTGCAGGTTGATCTTCCAGTCTTTTACAGAGGCTATGAGGCGCTTTTCTCCGGCAGTGTAGTGATCGTGCTCATGGGCATAGGCAAATAAGTGGCGCTTATTGTAAACGCCTAACTGGCCATTGGGCAGCATCCACACTAACCGGTTAAAATAAGTTTCATCGCCGTTTTCTTCTACTTCCTTAATGATAAGGCTCCCTGTAATCACTTTTCTTTCTTCCGCTGAAACACGCTTCATCCACTCCACCGAAGGACCATCCATTGTTTCCGCCAATACTTCAGGATTCATACTGAACCCTGTGGAAAACATTTCCGGCAGCACTACAATTTCTGTTTTGTCTGAAATACTTTTTATTTTTTCTTCCAGCATTTGGAGATTGGCGGCCTTGTCTTCCCAGGCAAGCTGTGTTTGCACCAATGTGATGGTTAAAGCATCTTTCATATCAGTCATTTGAAGCGTTAAATAACCGGTTGATCAAATGGGGTTCGAAACCTTTTTGTAAAAGATAGTCGGTTGTTTTTTTCATTTTAACAAACCGGTTGGGGGTGCCTTTAAGGCTTTCCCATTTCTGGGTAAATAGTTTTTGAAGCGTTTGCTCATAATCATCTTCATCTATTTCCTTTAACCCGGTTTTAATACAATAAGGACTAACGCCTTTTTGCTTCAGGGCCTGTATAATTTTATTTTTACCCCACTGTTTGCTTCTAAAATGCCCCCCGGTAAAAGATTTGGCAAAGCGCTCTTCGTTTAAATAGTTCTCTTCAATAAGTGCAGCAACTATTTCATCATGCTCCTTTTTCCATACGCCCAGATCGTATAATTTACTAACCACATCGCTATGACAACGCTCCGTATAGGCGCAATAATGTCTTAGCTTCTGCAAAGCCTCGTCTTTTGTTAAATGCTGCTTTGATTTTTGTGGCCGTTCATCCATCGCAAAAAAATTCGATCGTTATAAATATGAACGTTAGCCTAAACCTCTTCCAGCCGCGCCAGGCAGCCAAATTCCTCTTTTAGATAATCATCATAGTGATCTGCCTGTTCAAATAAATTTTTGAATTCTGCCACGCCGCTTTCTTTGGTCATATCCAGGTCGTAAATCAGCCTGCTTAAAACAATATTATTTTTTACACAGCTTAGTACCAGGCCGCTTGGCTTGTTGTTTTCCTGCAGTAAGAACTGGTAAAGCGGTTTGATCTTTTGCGCATCCAATGGCATCTGGCACAGGTAGGCATCACCGGCTACGAAATAGTTCTCAGGATTGTAGCTGATTTTTACTTTGGCCGACCCGGCTTTAACGCTCCACATATTGGCTCCATCACGGGCCAAACGTACATTTTTACCCAGTTCTTTCAAAATATCTTCTATCAGCTTGGCCACGCCCATCAGCTCCACCTCTTTCTCAGGAAGCTGAGGTAATTTTACCTCCGATCCGCAACTGGGGCAGTATTTATTGTTATCGATGGTTTCGGCCGTAACCAGATAATCGCAATTGGAGCAGCGGGTTGCCGCATGGCCTGCATGGGGTAGATACAGGTCCAGCGCCTCTTTTAAAGTGCTTACCGGCAGTGCAAAGCCCAGGTTGTCTCCTCCTTTAATTATAAATGAGTTAACGCCTATCACTTCCCCTGCATAATTTACAAGAGGGCCCCCGCTATTGCCAGGGTTTATCGCTGCATCTATTTGTATATACTTCTCTCCGTCGCGGATACGGTCTACCTTCGAGATCACGCCCTGGGTGGCTGAGTAGTTTAAGCCATAAGGGTGGCCTATTGCTATTACATTATCACCGTCTTTCATTGCCTCATAATCTCCCAGAATAATTTCAGGCAGTTCGGCATCGGCCGGTGGCTCCAGGAAGGCCAGGTCATGCTGGCTATCGGTATACCATACTCTCGACAAGGTTTTATCGAAGGTTTTGCCGGCGATAGTTACTTCGGGGTTGTTGGCTACTACATGGTTATTCGTAACAATCAGGCCATAATTTTTTAAGTAAAACCCGGTACCCGTTCCCGTTTGGGTAGCTATTTGTATAATAGCGTTCTGATACGTATTTATTATTTCTTTCGAATTCATTGTTCATGCTGGTTTACATTCAGACTCTTGTTTTTTGTTATTCATTACGGATCACTCACTATTCAGGTTCAGCAGCTCTATCTGGTTCGTAAAGCTTTGATTGAACCGCATCAAGCTTCCATAAGACAACTGGTCTGTATTAAAATTCATCAGCGGGTATTTTTCCCTCCATTGGTTTTGGATCTGCCTGATACGCCCGGCAATAATATCCTGTTCAAATTTATTGGCTACCGGCATATAAAGGCTTTGTGTATATCCCAGAGATTTAAAATATTCCGGATAGTTTACCTGCATGAATATTTCGATCATTTGCGTAACCGGTTTGGGTAAACTATAAGAGTACTGGCAATAAGTAAGACCATATTCTATGATCTTATTGGCGAAGTACTCGTGATTATTGTCGCGGTACCACAACATATTGTGATTGGCCTCATTAATAGCGTCTGCTATTGTTTTATGCGGTTGAGGTGTTACAATAGAAAACGTATACCTGGACCGGAAGAGGTTTTTAAAAACCTCTTCCTTAGGTTTATCCCGTAGTTTTTTAAACTCCTCTATCATATCACGGTTCTTTTCCACCATTTGCCGGTCGTCTTTCTTAAAGTAGATCCCCGATATCTTTTCCAGATCATTCAGTAACTGGCCCTCCGGCGAAATGAGAAAATCGATACGATATACAAGTGCCAGCAATAAATAGCAGATGCCGCCGGAAAATTTATCTGCATCCACCGACGCAATTTTATCCAGCGTTTCGGTGATCCAGTTTTGCAGCGCTTCATACTTTACCAGTTTCTCTGTATCCGGAATTTCAGCAATATGTTCTTCATCCAGGCGCTCCAGGAAAGTAAAATCCTGAACCAGCAAATCATCCTGCTTGTCGCTTTTAATAGCCAGCTCCTTTAGCCCATAGTAAAGCTTGCTGGGATTGGCGGTCTCGATATTGGTGTCAAACCGCATGCACAATTCGTTATCGTTTAATGCATAGCGACTATAGTAAAGACCAAAATTCATTTCCAGTAACCGGCGCATAACGGGAACAGAAGGCTGCTGCATTTTGGCCAGTTTTACTTCGGCAGACAACAATCCGTTTTCCATCCGCCCCCTTATCACCTTCGATCCCTGAAAAAATTCAAAGTTAAAGCGGTCGTTGTCACCGGAGAAACTGACATTTTTCTGATCGTCGTCCTTCAAATAATCAAAAAAAGCAGTAATGGACTCGATATATTTTTTATCCTTAAAAAGATTGTCGGCCTCCGTCCACCTGTTTCCTTTAGCCACACTTTTATTATTATCTGAATAGCGGCCGAAAGGAATACGTACCGCTTCTGTGGCGGGGTCGCTTTTCCCTTTTATAAGGTTGATTAGCTTGTTAAACATGCTGTCCTTTTTTTAAATAGAATGGGGGAAGATACAAAACCTTTTGAGAACGAATTCACATACAAAATCTTAAATATTAACTCCGGTATCGCTACTGTTTAGACAAGCAAATTTTGCCGTTCCCCGCAGCCTGCACGGGAATAAATACCGGTTTTCCGTTTAAGCGGGATGTAAAACCCGATAAGGTAAACGGGAGGGCGGAGTTTTTACATATCGTCTATATCATTATATAAGAGGGAAAATGTGGCATTATTATAAATAAATTATATTGCGCTCATTCTTTTTTATAGTAGCTTCGCTGCACTCAAAAAAAAGATAGAAGAATAAAATTTTTAAACGGATGGAATGAGCAGTAAAAAATTCCTCTTATCAGAGGGATGATTATTGGGCAAAATACATCCGGCCACTAAAAAGATATAAAAACAGACAGATGAAATTTATAGCATCATCGAACGCTTTGCTTAAACAACTGCAGAACCTTTCGGGCGTTATCAACGCTAACACAGTCTTGCCCATATTGGAGGATTTTCTTTTTGAAATTGAAGCCAATAAGCTGACCATTGTGGCAACAGACCTCGAAACGGTGATGAGAACGGAAATGGAAATTGAAGCAAAGGATAATGGTCGTGTTTGTATCCCGGGTAAGATCCTGATCGACTCTTTAAAAAATATACCGGATCAGCCTCTTACTTTTAATATCGATAAAAACTTCAGCGTTGAAATTACCAGTGATAGCGGTAAGTACAAGGTAATGGGCGAAAACCCTGACAACTTCCCCAAAGAGCCGGCGGCCGATGATACTACGTCGTTTACCATGACCTCATCGGCACTGGTAACTGCGATCAATAAAACGCTTTTTGCGACCAGCACAGACGATCTGCGCCCCGCCATGACAGGTGTTTTCTTTGAGCTGGACAAAAACGGTATTCAGTTTGTGGCTACCGATGCCCACCGGTTGGTACGTTACAAGCGTAAAGATGCTCATGCTACCGGTGGTGATAATTTTATTGTTCCCCGCAAACCGCTGAACCTGCTGAAATCGGCACTGCCTGATAATGATGATGTTATAACACTGAATTATAATAGCAACCATTTTTTTGTAACACATGGTACTACACGCCTAAGCTGTCGGCTGATAGATGCGCGTTTCCCTGACTATAAAGTAGTTATCCCTACGGAAAATCCTTACAGACTTACAGTAACCCGCACAGATTTCCTGGGTGCTCTTCGGCGGGTAAGCGTATTTAGTAATAAAAGCACTTACCAGGTAGCTTTGACCATCAGCGGCAGCGAATTACAATTGGCGGCCCAGGATGTGGACTTTAGTTTTGAAGGTAATGAACGCATGAAATGCCAGTATAACGGCGAAGACCTGCAAATTGCTTTTAATGCAAAGTTCTTGATTGAAATGTTGAACAGTACGCATAGTGAGGAAGTGTACCTCGAGCTGAGCACGCCAACCAAGGCCGGATTGATCAAACCGGTGGAGCAGGATGAAAGTGAGGAGCTGCTGATGCTGGTAATGCCGTTGATGCTGAATCAATAGTTTGCATCCGTAAAGTATAGTGGCATCGATTTTGCCTTTCAAAGGATTGCCGGCTCGGCCGGTTATCGTTCCATTATTATGACAGCATTTTTACAACCATTTAGTAAAAATCAACACACTTCCATAAGAAGCTATGTAGTTGATCGTATGTATACTATCGCCCGCGCCCGGTGGTACCTGTGGGCAAGCCTGGCCGTATTCTTATTTTCATGCAACTCTTCCGGCAGAATTAACAGTGCCGCAACAAAGCCTAAAACAGAGGCAAAAGTAATTCTTCCTGCCCAGCAGGTGGCTACCCCGGCTAATGTTAATTATGTATACGACTATGAAAACCTGTTCACACCTGCAGAAGAAAAAAAGCTGGATTCTCTTGTGAGGGTTTTTGAAAAAAGTAACCTGATCCCGGTGAAAATTACAACGGTGAGCGATGCTGCTGTTACCCCGGAAAACTTCGATCAATACAACAAAACCTTGCTGGATGAATGGTCTGCCGTACATGGGAAAAGCGACCGGTGTATGTCTATCAGCATCAGCAAAAAATTACAGCGCATCAGGATTGACTATGGCGCATTTGTATTGCGCTTACTGAGTGACGATGAAGTCAAAACCATCGTTGAAAACCATTTTAATCCGATGTTTAAACAGGACCGGTTTTACCAGGGAACCCTGAATGGCATCAACGCCCTGACGGATACCATCCGCAGAAATATTAAGTTTTAGAATACATTGTGTTAGAGTAGGTATGAGCTGTAGAACGGCTCAATATTTGTATTTGGAGCATTGCCGATAGTTTTTAAACGCCCTAAACTATTTTTATGATCCAACGCACTCTCAACACCATTCTGTCCTTCTGCACTTTCATCCTTTTCATTTTTCCGGCTTACTCACAAACACCTCCCGACATTGGCTACCAGGCGCTAATATCCGGCTCCGGCCTAACCGCACCAATCGATATCGTTAATGCCGGCGATGGCAGCAACCGGCTTTTTGTGGTACAACGTGGCGGCACGATACGTGTATATGACCAGAACCATTATATCCAGGATTTTCTTACAGTTAGCGATATCGGAACCGCCGGGGAAGGCGGTTTGTTAAGCGTGGCTTTTCATCCCAACTATGCAACCAATGGCTTCCTGTTTGTTTACTATACCCGCCCCGATTTTAGCCTGGAAGTAGCCCGTTATAGTGTCAGCAGCGGAAATAACAACAGCGCAGACCCGGCCTCAAAGCAAATTGTCATCAATATTCCGCATCCCAACTTTAATAATCATAATGGTGGTAAAATATTATTCGGTCCGGACGGCTACCTGTATTTGGGTACGGGAGACGGGGGTAGCGGCGGAGATCCATCCAACAACGCACAAAATGGCAACAGTTTACTGGGCAAAATGCTCCGCCTCAACGTAAATACCCTTCCCTATACTATTCCTTCAGACAACCCCTATATAGCAGACCCTAATATAGCAGACGAAATATGGGCAATAGGTTTGAGAAACCCTTTCAGGTGGAGTTTTGACCGGGCTAACGGCGACATGTGGATTGCTGACGTAGGACAGGGGGCTCAGGAAGAAATTAATTACAGGCCTTCCGCTGCTACCGGGGGCGTGAACTACGGATGGCGCTGCTATGAAGGCACATTACCTTACAATACCTCAGGCTGTTTGCCGCAGGCCAGTTATGTGGGCCCGATTTATACCTATGGGCGCGACAATACCACTGGCGGCCAGTCTGTAACCGGAGGCTTTGTTTATCGCGGTGCAGAATTTCCCTCTCTGGCTGGCTATTATATTTTCGCTGATTATGTGTCGGACAACCAATGGGTAATTACCCCCGACAGAGCGCAAATGCTTCAGCTGGCAGACGCCGGATTTCCTGCAGATATTGTGGCTTTTGGTGAGGCTGAAAACGGAACACTTTATGCCGCCTCATTATCTGGTAATACGATTTACAAAGTAGTGGATAACGCGGCCCTGCCTGTAACCTTCGGAAGCATCAAAGCTGTACGAAAAGGAGCTACATTATATATTAACTGGACTACAACATCAGAAACCAATAACAGCCATTTTGAAATTGAGGCATCCATTGACGGCAAAAGCTTTACAAGTATAAAAACGGTTAACAGCAAGGCCGCCAATGGAAATAGCAGCAGCCCTGTTGATTACAACGTTACACTGGGCGCAGACAGCCTGAGCGTGGTGCTGGGTTTATCCCTTTTGGTTGTATGGAGCATCACCGGTTTCAGAACAGGAAAAAAATGGATGAATCTGTGTTTATTAGCATTCATTGCTTTTATTATTGCTAATGCCTGTAACAAGCGAGACGTGACTACAGACCCCGAGCATGGCGCTGTTTTTATCCGTATTGCACAGGTAGATAAAGATGGAACAAAAAGATACTCCCAAACTATACAGGTAATCAACGAGTAGGCTTTAGCCCGAAACATGTAAAACCTGTCCCGTTTTTTTAAACGCTGTAGTCCTTTACCGGATTATAGCTTTTTACAACTTATAATTCAGTACCTGATCTTTAAAAAATACTCCTACCTTCGCGCCGCATTGGTTCAATACGCCTTCCGGGCGCTATTGATTAAAAGGGAATCAGGTGTAAATCCTGAACAGTCCCGCTACTGTAAGTTCTAAAAAACATTTTGACAAATCTTGGCCACTGTTCTGAAAACCTTGGAATGGGAAGGCTGCTCAAAATGAGAATAAGTCAGGAGACCTGCCAAAGCAGACAGATGTTAAGCTTTCGTGGACTGAAGCTTGAACGCAAATGCTTTTTATAGCAACATATTTGTTTTCAGTTGTTCGCAAAGCTGTTTGATTCATTTAATCAAATAGTTAATGCAGTGTGTTTTAAAAGCCCTGGCAGGCTTATGTTTATTACTGTTCGCAATGCTATGCCCCAACCTGACTGGTGCGCAAACAAGCGATTCCATAATTATCCGCAACTTGGAGGCGGTACAGGTAAGCGGCAGCAAAAAAAGGTTTCTGGCAGCATCCTTATCGCCTGTTCAGGTATTATCGGGCGCGGCATTGCAACGCCTGAACAGTTTTTCGGTAGCCGATGCCATCCGTTATTTCTCCGGTGTGCAGCTAAAAGACTACGGCGGTATTGGCGGGTTAAAAACCGTGAATGTGCGTAGCATGGGAACACAACATGTAGGCGTGTTTTATGATGGGATGCAACTGGGCAATGCGCAAAACGGCATTATCGACCTGGGTAAGTTTTCACTGGATCATGTTGAAGCCATCTCATTATACAATAGCCAGAATCCTGATATATTTCAGCCTGCAAAAAGCTTTGGCAGCGCATCCTCTATTTATATAACAACACAGCAACCTTCATTTAAAGATAGTCAATCGTATCATTTAAAAACAGCGTTAAAAACCGGCTCCTTCGGGCTTGTTAATCCTTCTGTTTACTGGCAGCAACAAGTAGCTGCCAATATTGCCACGACCTTAAGTGCAGAAGCAGTAACTGCCCATGGAAGGTATAAAACACGGTATAAAAAATGGGCCTATGACACTACGGTAATTCGGCAAAATGCAGATGTGGCTTCGCAAAGAATTGAGCTGGCTTTACAGGATCTCAATAAAGACACGACTACACACTGGAAAATACAAGGGCATTTTTACAACTCCGAACGAGGCTTACCCGGAGCCATTGTTGCGGAACGCTTTTATAATTCACAACGGTTATGGGATCAAAACTTTTTCACACAAGGCTCTTTCCAGCACCGGTTTTCGCAACGCTACAGAACACTACTCCGGTTTAAATATGCAAATGATTTTACCCGTTATTTAGATACCACCATTAAAAAGATAGGAGGGGCGCCACTCAATAACAACTACCGGCAACAGGAGTATTACACTTCATGGGTGAATGAGTTCGCCATTAAAAAATGGTGGAAGTTTTCATTGGCAACCGATTGGGCAATCAACCGCATGCAATCCAACCTGGATGATTTTGCCTATCCTACCCGTAATACCAAACTTGTTGCTGTAGCCACGGAAATGTCCCGGACTCCCATAACCATATCCGGCAATTTACTGGGCAGCTTTATTAACGAAAAAGTAAAGCAAGGCGATGCAGCCTCCGGAAAGCAGGAGCTAACGCCGGCCATCAATGTATCCTGGCAGCCATGGCGTGCTGTTCCGCTTAGCCTCCGTTCCTTTTACAAACGCACTTTCAGGATGCCCACCTTCAATGATTTATACTACACTATTGTTGGCACCGCTACATTACGGCCCGAGTATTCAAATCAATATAATATTGGTGCAAAATACAGCGAATATTTTTTACCGCTAAAACTGGGCATCAACCTGCAGGCAGATGCCTATATCAACAAAGTACAGGATAAGATTATCGCTATTCCCGCCAATAACTTATTCCGGTGGAGCATGATCAACCTGGGCGCTGTTTCCGTCAAAGGAATAGACATCCATACATCATATATCCTTACGTTAAAGGGAAAAATTGCGTTAAATGGCACACTCAATTATTCGTACCAGGAAGCCATTAATAAAACAAACGGGCAACGGTCGTATGGCAACCTGATCCCTTATGCGCCTAAACATAGTGGTTCGGCAACTTTGCAATGTTCTTATCACGGCTGGGGCATCAACTACAGCTTTATATATACAGGCGAACGTTATATGTTACCCGAAAATGACCCGCAAAACTACCTGATGCCCTGGTATACACATGACCTGGCACTTACCAAAAAACTGGTGTTTAAAAAAGCCTTCTTTGTGGTAGCAGGCGAAGTAAACAATCTTTTCAACCAGTATTATGATGTCGTTGTCAATTATCCCATGCCGGGCAGAAATTATTTGGTAAAGCTTTCTTTCAATTTGTAAACATATCTGATGAATCACAAAAAAATCAATCTTCTATTTTTCTTTTCTACTTTATTGATCCTGCTCGGGTCATGCAGGAAAGACCATGAATATACGCCGCCACCCCAGTCTACCGAAGCCGACTCAACCAGCACCGGCTTCTATCTTTTAAACGAAGGCGGATGGGGTTATAACAATGCCACCCTTGATTATTTTGATGCACATAATGGCATTTATACGCGTGATATTTTCACGAAAGACAACCCAGATGCAGTGCTGGGCTTAGGCGATACCGGTAATGATATAGGTGTATACGGCAGCAAAATATACGTGGTAATGAACTGGTCAAAAAAGGTAGAGATACTGGATGCATTAACCGGCAAACGTATTAAGACCCTGACCGATAATACTCATAAGGCCATTGAGAACGCACGCTATATAACCTTTGCCAACGGCTTTGCTTACCTCAGCTCTTACTCCACATCCGAAAAAGGAATGGTACTTGAAATAGATACTGCAACCCTGAGTATCAAAAGAGCAGTTGAAGTAGGCCGCCAACCGGAGGAGCTGGAGGTGGTAGGCAATAAACTCTATGTAGCTAATAGCGGCGGTTATAGTCAATCAAACCCGGAGAATTATGTTTCGGTGGTGGGTCTTAATTCATTCACCGTTGTAAAAGCCATCGCTGTAACTCCTAATTTACGGCGACTGAAAAAAGACAGTCGGGGCTATTTGTATATCTGTCCCTGGGGCACCACCAATAAGCTTTATGTAGTGGATACAAAAACCGATAAGCTGTCTGACTCAATTACTGTAAAAGTGGAAGACTTTGCTATAAAAAATGATACCGCTTATGTATACGGAACCGACTATGGGTCAAAGAACCACTCTTATACAAGAATCGACCTTAAAACCAGAACAATAATACCGGGCTCTTTCATTACAGATGGAACTCAAATAGAAATGCCCTATGGCATCGCTGTAGACCCTAACAATGGCAACATTTATATAGCCGATGCAAGAGATTATGTGGAAGCCGGCGATTTGTTCTGCTTTGACACTCAGGGACGATTAAAAAACACGATTAAAAAGACCGGTATTATACCCGGTCATATAGGCTTCTTCAACCGTAAAAACTGATCTGCCCGGTAAGCAGCATAATCCAAAATCTTAAACAATAAACTATACGAATGAAACAATTAAAACTACTTTCCATTATTTCATTTTTCTTGCTGCTTTTGAGCAGCTGCTCTAAAGACGACGTTTCCGCACCTATTATGGAACTATCTGTTACTGAAAAAACCATCCAGACAAAAATTAAAGAGGCGATTACTATTACATCCCGTATAGCCGCTGGCACAGCAGTTAAAGAAGAGTGGTATGTTGGTAAAGAATTGATCTCTACCAGCAGCACATTCAATCATGTTTTTGAAGTGGCCGGTAATTACAAGATCTATTACCAGGCAAGCAATAACTATGGCTTTTACAAAGACAGCTTTGATGTGCGGGTTGAAGCCCTGGTTAGAGAGGGCGGCTCCAGCCAGTATGTTACTGCTTTGTTTGAGTTTCTGCCTGCACCAGGTCAGTTTATCAATAAAGCACCTGGCAACCTCGTAAGTGCAGAAGGCCTGGGTGGAAAAACAGGTATGGTAAGTTTAGGCGCCTGGGGCGGCTATGTGGTATATGGCTTTGATCACAGTGTTCCTAACAAAGAAGGCAATGATATTGATGTACTGGGCAACCCGCTTGCAGAGTGGAGCGAGCCCGGCATTATTTACGTAATGGTGGATGATAATGGTAACGGCAAGCCCGATGATATATGGTATGAACTGGCCGGCAGCGAGTTCAGTAAAACAGGTTCCTATTTGCGTGATTATGAAGTAACCTATTTCCGCCCAGAGTCGGCAGACAAAGACATTGCATGGACCGACAATAAAGGTAATACCGGGTTTATAAAGAAAAACACGTTTCACAGGCAGGCATATTACCCCGAATGGATTACAGCCAATAGTTACACGTTAAAAGGATCCTGGTTGAAAACAAAAGTAGATCCGTCAAGACCTGGCCACGTAGTATCGCTGCCCTACGATTGGGGCTATTCTGATAACCAGGCGGAAGCTAATGGCGGCGGTAAAGTAGATATCAGTAATGCAATAGACACCAATGGAAATAAAGTGAATCTGAAAGCCATCGACTTTATTAAAATACAAACCGGCGCCCTTGGCGATGGTGGCTGGCTAGGCGAAGTATCTACCGAGGTAATCGGTATCAAAGACATGCATTTTTCCGCAGGCAATAAGTAAATAAAAACAAAATATACATTAATGAATATCTTAAACAAACATTTGTCCCGCTTATCCGTCACAGCTGTAGCCGCTGTTCTTTTAGCAGCCTGCTCCAAAAACACGGATCTGCCCCTAGGCGGACCCGATCCTATCGAAACAGCTCCTTATGCCAATGGCTTCTTTATTCTGACAGAAGGTTCATACGGTCAAATTTCAGGAACAGTTCAGTTTTACGCTTATGGCGCCGACACCTTGACTACTAAAGCTTATGAAAAAGAGAACCCCGGAAAAATAACATCCAATGCCACCAAAACCAGCACATTGCAATTTGCATCGTTGTATAATAAAAAGCTGTACCTGGTGAGTAAGATCAATGGTCCTGTTTTGAAACTAGACGCGGGTACTTTAAAGGAAGAAGCTCGTTATAACCAGGAAACCAGCAACTGGAGAAGCCTTATTGGTGTAAAAGAAAATAACGGTCTTATAAGCGCCAGCGATGGTGTTTACAGTGTTGACCTTAATAACCTGAACATACAATACAAGCTTTCGTCCGTTTCAGCAGTTAACACCGGAGATATGCTGAAGGAAGGAGATTATGTTTATGTACTTCAGAGCAATGGCGCCAAAATAATATCAGCCGGCAATTATTCCTTTGTAAAAGGATTCAGCAATATTACCCGCGGATTTGCCAAAACGCCCAATGGTAAGGTTTGGGCAGCTACCGGAAGCCGCCTGATCGCTATTGATAAAAACCTTGACACAACGGGTGTAGCGTTGTCTGTGCCTGTTGGCTCTTTCGGACTGGATGCGCCTACAAGGCTTACTGCATCAACCAAAGAAAACGCGGTGTTTTACCACTCCGGCAGCAACATTTACAAATACACTGATGGTAACCCTTCTTCTTTAAGCCAGCCATTTATCACCATTGATGTTGCGCCGTTTCTGCTATATGGCGCTGTTCGCTACGACAGTAATAAAGATTACATAGTTGTAAATGGTATAGAAGGATATGGTGCAGCTTCGGGAGTTAACTATCTGCTTATTTACAATGCCAGCACCGGTGCTTTGATAAAAAAAATTAAATACGGTAATGATGGATCTGTTACAGATTTCAACCATATTTACTTTCCAGGCCTGGCTGTATTTCAGTAACAAGAATTTTTAAATCAACTCAAAAATGCCGCGACTGCGGCATTTTTTATTGCCCCGATTTGCGCTAACTTTAATATATGAATTTTGTAATTGCCGCCGTATTTGATAATTATATTAATGCACATGTAACCCTGGGCCGTTTGCAGGAAGAACATATCAACTGCTGGCTAAAGGATGAAAATACCGTTACCATCGATCCTATACTTACCAATGCGGTGGGCGGAATCAAACTTATGGTGGCAGAACCGCAGATTGAAAGGGCTTTGGCGCTAATGGCAAACGACCGGCAGGAATACCAGCAACAGCATCCCTGTCCTCAATGTGGCTCCGAGAATATAGATCTGGTAAGCACGCCCCGAAAACCTGGTAATTGGCTGGGTACCATTGCCAGCGCAATATTAGGTGTAGGCTCTGCAACCCCTATTGACAAAGTGTATCATTGTTTTGATTGCGGCAAAGAGTATGAAATGGAATGACCGGCCTCACGGCTCTATTTATTGTCATTTGACAAGAACTGTTTGCGGCTCCGCCAACTACCTTTGATTGTTATATTTTTAATAAACCAAATTTGCTTAAAATGAAAATCTTAAAACGCATCCTGTTTGTAATACTGGGGTTAATTGCCCTGCTATTAATTGTTGCCTTGTTTGTGAAAAAAGACTATGCCATTACCAAAGAGGTTGTAATCAACAAACCGGTAGCAGAAGTCTTTAATTATGTCAAATACTTAAAGAACCAGGACAATTATAGCATCTGGAACCAGATCGATCCGGGGATGAAAAAGAGCTACACGGGTACTGATGGCACCGTAGGTTTTATTTATGCATGGGACAGTGAGAATAAGAATGCAGGAAAAGGTGCCCAGGAAATTAAGGTCGTTGACGAAAATAAAAGAGTTGACGTGGAGATCAGGTTCGAAAAGCCCATGGAGGGAACCAACCAGGCATCAGTTATTACAACCCCGATAGACAGTACCAAAACCAAAGTAGAATGGGGCTTTTATGGCACCAGTCCTTATCCGTTTAACCTGATGAACTTATGCATGGATGCACTGGTGGGCAAAGATTTGCAGCAAAACCTCGAAAATCTTAAAGCGCTGCTGGAAAAATAAGCTTTGTAGAAGCTATTGTTAAACCCGGCCCGTCAGCCACGGACCGGGTTTAATTTTGATGTAACTTTAGGAGTGGTGTACAGGTTATTATCTTCAAAAAGCATCTGTATGCTGCTAAACGATCGCCAATGGAAAAAGTCATTGCCTATTTTTCAACATTAGAACAACGACCACTGGAGCGAATGGCCTTGCTGGTAGGCGGCCTCCTTTTTTTCTGGATTATCGAAGGCGCTATCCCTTTGATGCAACTGCACTATCGGAAAAATAAATTCAGGCACGCCCTCGTAAATTTTGGCTTTACGGTTATACACCTTATTATACATACAGGCTTAGCTGTTTTTATTGTTTTGCTGAGCGATTGGTGCCGCAATGCCGGTTTTGGAATGGTTTATTGGTTCAATGCCAATGTATGGGGATCTATTTTAATTGGCGTATTGGCGTTGGATTTCAGCAGCTGGCTGGTGCACTGGGTAATGCATAAAAACCCCTATTTATGGCGGTACCATCTTATTCACCATAGCGATAATAAAGTGGATGTAACTACAGGGCTGCGGCATCATCCCGGAGACAGCCTGTTAAGAGGTATTTTCTTTTTACTCCTTATTTTTATAAGTGGCGCTCCTATGTACAGCGTTATGATCTACCAAACTCTGGTGGTGATCACCACGGCTTTTACACATGCCAATATTAGTTTACCTCCGCTGCTGGATAGAACCCTGAGTTACGTGTTCGTTTCGCCCAATATGCATAAAGTGCATCACCACTGGATGCAGCCTTATACGGATAGTAATTACGGAGCCGTTTTTTCCATCTGGGACCGGTTGTTTCGTACATTTTCTACACTGCATCCTTCCAAAATAAAATACGGGCTCGACAGGTACTATCCCAACGAAAAAGACGAGGATTTCCTGGATTTGTTGAAGGATCCGTTTCTACATAAAAAGAAATTTTGAATTGTCAGTGGTGAATAATGAATCGATTAGCCATCGCCGCAATGGACTATTAACTATTCCCCATTATCTATTCACCATTCACTATTTTTGACGCATGAGTAAAGTAATTGCCATGATACCCGCGCGTTACGCGGCCACACGTTTCCCTGCCAAATTAATGAAGCTATTGGGCGATAAACCGGTTATTGCGCATACTTATGAAGCGGCGTTAAAAAGCGGATTGTTTCAGGATGTATACGTAATCACCGATAGCGAAGTAATTTATGAAGAGATAACCGGCAGGGGCGGTAAATGTATTATGAGCCTTGCCGAACATGAGAGCGGTACCGACCGCATTGCGGAAGCAGCACGAAGCCTTGATGTAGATGTGATTGTGAATGTACAGGGCGATGAGCCTTTTATACAAAAAGAACCTCTTGAAAAGCTGGTATGCCTTTTTGATAATAAGCAGGTACAGGTAGCTTCTTTAATGCGAAAAATGGAAAACGCAACCGACGCTGCTAATCCTAATATGGTAAAAGTGGTTACCAATAAAAATAATAAAGCTCTTTATTTTAGCCGCAGCATTATTCCTTTTCAGCGTGATGCAGATATCGCAGTGGAGTACTTCCTGCACATAGGCGTTTATGCGTTCCGGAAGAATGCATTACTCCATTTTACCACTTTGCCGCAGGCTCCGCCGGAGCAAATTGAAAAGCTGGAACAATTACGCTTCCTGTATAATGATATTGATATTTATATGGCGGAAACCAGCTATAAAAATATTGCTATTGATACGCCCGAAGACCTCGAAAAAGCAAAAGAGCAAATAAGTGGTTTATCGTAGACAGCACTTTCTATAGCCATAACACGACAATAGTGATTGGGACATGCGGACGCCTGCTATGCATTTATTTTTAAACAGGGCCGTCATCATTCACATTAAAATCCGCTATTTGCCGGTTCAGCTTTTTGATCCACCGCGCCCAGAGTTTAGAAGAAAGGAGAATCAATTGAATCATTATAATTAAACAGAACATCAACGTCAATGCCTTTTCCTTTGTAAAGTGAATGGCAGATGCAAAGAACACAATAATTAAGCTACCGTATAACAAAGTGGCTATTAAAGAAAAAAGGGAGAGCCGCTTTACCCGTTTTAAATAATCCCCAACCGATTGCCTGAGATGAGTGTTTCCCACAGGCCTTGTGAGCGAAATATATCCTACTATATCATTCAGCACATATAAAACTAAACCGGTAATCAAGGCCGCGTTAGCATAAAATGGCTTCCGGACACCATCGAACCAATCATAATAAACAAATCCAAATACTACCAGCAACGCTATTTGAATAGCCAGCTTCGTTTTTACCCGTTTTATTACAGGGTGATTCATAATTTTTGTCATTTTTTCCAGGTCCTCTTCACTTTTTAACTGGCCGCCGGCATTTTTCCAAACAGACTTTAAATCATTCAGTTCCATAACCTTTATTTTATTATTTCCTTCAGTTTATTTTTGATCCGGTTAAGCCTAACCCCAATATTTGTTTCACTTAGTCCTGTTACTGCAGCCATTTCCCTGTAACTAAGCTCTTCTAAATAAAGAGCGATAATGGCTTTCTCTGAGTCGCTTAAATTCCGGAGCGCTTCAAACAATTGTTCTTCATTTGCAGAAACGTTGTCCTCCTGCAACGGATGAAGATGCGCAGGTAAATCGGGGTAATGGGTAACTTTTAACCGGGGTTTGCGATAAACGGTAATTGCCGTATTTAAAGCAATACGGTATATCCAGGTACTCACTTTTGAGGCGCCCCCGAATGCGGGATACGACTTCCAGAGCTGGTATACAATTTCCTGGAACAGGTCTTCCCTGTCTTCCTTACCATCGCGATACAGCGCGCTTACTTTATAAATAATGCCCTGGTGGTCGTGAATGAGTTGCAGAAACTGTTTTTCCATTTCCCTCCTAGTTTAACATCTGCCGGTTCGGCCGGCATAACATAAGTCGCATAATTCGTATAAAATCTTACAACACATAAAAAATAATTATCTTTCTTGCATGAAGATGCGTCCTGAAAAATATTTACGCTACCTTTTCTTACCCAACCTGCTGGAACTTTTTGGTACCGAACGTACTAAAGAAATTCTTTCAGTTAACCCCACTATTATTCCTATCAGGGAGGAGGCCGCTACGGTAATCATCAATGCTTATGTTTACAATAAGGCAGAAATAAAGGAGTATAAAAATATCTCGATAGAAGAGGCGCTCACGCTTAAGTGCAACGATCATATTATTTGGATCAATATCGACGGTCTTAGAAAAGACGATGTAGACCAATTGGGCGATCAATATGGCATACATCCTTTACTACGGGAAGATATTCTTAGTATCAACCAGCGGCCTAAGGTAGATGAGATCGATGAAATTCTTTTCTGCCTCATGAATATTCTTTATTACAACGAGGAGAAGAACTCTATCGGGCAGGAGCAGATAAGCCTTGTGCTAGGGAAAAATTTTGTTATTACCTTCCAGGACGATCCCTCCCGGGATTTGTTTAATGCTTTAAGAGAACGGTTAAAACTTTCTACCAGCAAAACAAGAGCTAAAGAAGCAGACTACCTTTATTATACACTGATAGATACCATTGTAGACCATTATTTTGTTGTAATGGACCGGCTGCGCGACCGTATCGAGGACGTGGAAGAGGAGATCGTTCGTGGTACCAATAAAAGGTCACTGGCATTAATTAACGTATTGCGGAAAGAACTCATCGTTTTAAAACGCAGTATTTATCCTGTACGGGATGTGATCAGTGGGATTATTAAAAGCGACAGCGAACTGCTTACAGAGTTTAATGAACGCTTCTATAAAGATGTATATGACCACGTGGTACAGGCTATTGACCTTGTGGAAAACTACCGCGATATGATCATGGGCATGCAGGATCTATACATCAGCAATGTAAACCTGAAAATGAACGAGGTGATGAAGGTAATGGCCATCGTAACCTGTGTGCTGGCCCCTGCTACTGTTATAGGAGGAATTTTTGGTATGAACTTCCAGGTGATTCCTTTAAGCGGCCAGCACTGGGGCTTCTGGATTGCCGTAGGAGCTATGCTGATCATTCCTGCCTGGATGTTGTTTCTTTTTAAGAAGCGCGGTTGGTTTTAATGTTACTTCGCTACAGGTATCCGGTAAAATACGGGTACATTCTGCTAAAAACAAGCCAGTAGCAAAGCAGGCTGTTTGTTATTTTAGATGCTCTGTTCTGAAATAACAAATCATCTTTATGAAGAAAATTGCAGCGCTGTTATCCGGCATTTTTATTGTCAGTGTTTCTTTTAGCCAGCCTATTACGCTTGAAGATTACAATAGGGCCATAAGCTACTTTCGAAATAATCTCGCAAAAAAAACTATCTGGAACATCAGCCTCACGCCCGCCTGGTTAAGAGACAGCAGCGGGTTTACCTATACCATTCAGGATGCCGATGGCACACACCGCAAAAAATACGATTTTAAAACAGGGGCTATATCCGATGCGCCAGACGAACCAACAGGCCAACGTACATGGGAGGGTAGCAGCCGGCGCCGTAACGAGGAAGCCGCTTCGCCCGATAAAAGCCAGGTTGCTTTTGTAAAAGATTACAACCTGTACCTCAAAAACGAACCAAGTAATGAAGCCAGGCAACTCAGTACTGATGGGGCAAAAAATTATGAATACGCCAGCTACTATGGCTGGGGAGAGTTGATAGAGGGAGAGAATGGCGAAAGAACGCCTCATTTTTCGGTTAACTGGTCTCCCGACTCTAAATGGCTGCAGGCCTATATCTGCGACCTGCGTAACGGAAAAAAAATGTACTTGCTGGACTGGAGTATCGACAGCCTCTACAAACCCAAATTACTGTCTTATTACCGTGGTTCGCCCGGAGATACCGATATGGTATACATGACACCCGTAGTATTCAATACTGCAACAGGCGAAGCTCACCGGTTAGATGAGTTCAGGAATGTAAATACGGTTGGCTTTGAGTGGATACCCGGATCAGCCAAAGCTATTATTTATGAACGGGAGCGAGGCTATCAAAAAGTAAACCTTTACCTCTACGATCCTTCTACCAAAGCAAAGGAGCTGCTATATACCGAAAGTAGCCCAACCAATATCGACAACTTTAATTACCGGTTGGTTAGCGAGTGGAACCAGCTCATCTTTACTTCGGAAAAAGACGGGTGGAAACAATTGTATGCCCTCAACCTGAAAGATAAAAAAGTAACCAGGCTTACACAAGGAGATTACTATGTAAATGATATTGGGTTGATCAACCGTAAAACGGGTGATATTTTTTTTACAGCAAAAGGAAAAGAGGGTACCAACCCCTATTATGATTTTGCCTATAAACTCAATATTAAAACCCGGAAAACAACTTTGCTGACACCGGAAAAGGAAAATCATGAAGTCTATTTTTCACCCGATGGTAAGTTCCTGGTAGATAATATTTCAACCATGTCAAAACCCAACCGTGCAGCTTTGCGCGATGGTGCTACAGGCAAGATATTAAAAGAGCTATCTCAAACACAGATCAATTTAGCCCAGGGCAAAACGCATCCTTTGCCGGAAGAATTTACCACGTTGGGGCGCGACGGGAAAACCACTATTTATGCTGCCATTTGGAAGCCATCCAACTTCGACCCTTCAAAAAAGTACCCGGTCATAGACCAAACTTATACGGGCCCGCATACTTATATGTTCCCTAACGGCTTTGGCAAAGCCCTCGGCAGGGGTAACCAGGCTCTGGCGGAGCTGGGATTTGTGGTAGTAGCCATTGACGGATTGGGAACCGCGGGAAGGTCCAAGGCTTTTCATAATGTATCTTATAAAAATATGGGACAAAACCTGTTGGACCATGTAATTGCAATTAAAGCCATGGGAAGACAATTTTCATGGATAGATACGACCAAAGTGGGCATTTTTGGCCATTCTGCAGGCGGTTATGACGCAGGGCATGCAGTTTTGGAATTCCCGGATTTTTATAAGGTAGCCGTGGCCAGCTCTGCTGATCATGACTTCAGGATGGAAAAAGACTGGTGGCCTGAAATGTATATGGGCTGGCCGGTGGATAGCAGCTACCATAAAGTTTCCAATATTACCATGGCAGGCAACCTCAAGGGTAAGTTACTGATAGTGCATGGCGGTATCGACGAAAACGTAAATCCTTCAGCCACCTTTAAGCTGGCCGAGGCACTGGTAAATGCAGACAAGCAGTTTGATATGCTGATCCTGCCCAGTCAGCATCATGGCTATGTAGGAAAGGCTTCAGACTATTTCCAGAAAAAGCTCTGGAACTACTTTGTTGAGCACCTGCGCGGTGTTGAGCCGATATGGGATTTTAAGCTTCGGTAACAAAAGAGGCGGGCTCTGTTGATGCCCGCCTCAATTATTGAAACCCGGTTTTTTATTACTCTGTAATTACTGATACCACGCGGCTGAATTTAGTTGTTCCATCTTTATCTACCTGGGCTATCCTGACGTATTTTATATTATTCCCGTTGTTGTCTCCGCCGGCGTTGTCTCTTTTCTGGCAGGCTATAAAAACACCCCCGGCTATCACCGCCGCTAGCAGCAACCATTTTCTGTTGGCCCTGAAGCTAAACAAAGAGAATAAGGCAACCAGCACCAATCCTAACGACACAACTGTACCTTTATTATCTATAGAAATACTATAGCTCAATGACGATACCGATGTTCCGTTCACCGCCTTGCTGTCTACTTTAGCAATCCGGCCAAAATGTTCTCCATCAAAGGATGCCTCCACAAAAAAATGGCCGTTATCGGTTTCACTCTCTGTTTTCCAGTTAACAAAAATCTGGTCGTTCTTTATTTTAGCTGTTACTCCGCTAAATATAACCGGTAACGCTTCTTCTATGCTCACCCAAAAGTCTTCTGTCTGTCCATAAAGTAAGGCTCCTCCCGGTCCGAAATTACTATTGGAAATAAAATCCGACCGAACCCGCATACGAAGCAGCTGGTTTTTAACAGTTCCCGCCGCGCTCAGGCTGGCCGCCGGAATTTGAACGGAATGACTGCCAACACCGGTACCGGCCGGAGTACTGCTATTTAATATCAGCTCATCGTTGTCGAATACACCATTATTGTTGAAGTCAATCCATACTTTACAGGTTTGCTGGTTGTTACCCCCGGTTGTTACAGTTAAGGTTGGGCTCGATGTTGCGGATAGCGTTGTTCCAAAATTACAGGAATTGTCCAGGTAAAATTGTTGGTTATCGTCAACATAGCCGTAAGACTGGTAAGTTAAATTGCCCAGTGTTACATTCCAAGGGCCTAGTGCTGTTATAGTACTATTAGAATTGGTTAAAGGCACCTGGGTGGTATTGGCTTTAACTGCCGTAGCAGGCGGTGGCGTAGAAGCTACAGAAGTCATTAAACCAGCCCGGGCAATATTCAACGCAGCCATCATTCTGTCGCTCTGCCCGGCCGTAAAGCGGTCGAGGCACCCCCCGTAACCCATAATATTTTTTTGTATGCCATTATACGGGTTGTTGTTATAGCAGGGATTAGGATCGGTATTCAGGATAGCGCAGGCTCCTGCCTGGAGCAGGTTCTTTACCGGATCGGTATCGCAAACCTTATCGCCGATGGTGGAGCAGTTCGTTCCATCAGTTAGAGGCGGGCAGTTCGTTTGATCGCCGCCTTCAAAAGTATGATACAATCCAAACGCGTGACCCAACTCGTGTGTAAGCGTAGTAGAAGATGGAGATATAAGTTGCGAGGCAATAATCATCATCCCTTCCTTGATATGAGCCGGGCGGTATGTTGACTCCAAAGGCAAGTTGGCATAACCGCCCACAAAAGTTCCGGCAGGAACATCTGCCGCAATTTTCCAAACCACCCAGATATTGTATACAAGATTATTCGGCCAAAAACTCAGGCTTCTGATCGCTTCATTATCTGCCCCCGTAACAGTGGGGGGAGAACCAGGTACCACCACGCCATTCTCATCATAGCCCGGCACACCGCTGCCACTTACCCTGACAATGCCCGTACTTGCATTACAGTCTTGTGTTCTCTTCGCCAATGTAAACCTTATTGGCGTGGATGCGCCAACGCTCCGGGTACTGGTTGCGGCAAAATCGGCGCTCAACCGGTCTATAGCCTCCTGGATCTGCAGGTCTGACGGGTTTACCCAGCCCGCAGGGTTACCTGATGGAGCAATGACATGTACTACAACTGGTATCTCGTATGCCGTCTTCTGCTTGAAAAAAAAAATCTGAAATTGCGCACGGGTTCTGATGATGTTATCAACCTCTTGTTGAATTTTGTATTCTGTACTGGCCAGTGTTTGTACATACTCGGCATTTTTTCGAAGGTGTTGATTCAGATAGTCGAATCCGCAAATGGCCTGCGAAAAAGATCGGCTACATAAAAAGACGGTGCTTGCAAGCAGAAAGAAGCGAAGAGCTCTCATGGTGCTGTGTTATTGTGGTTTAGAAGTTTGATTTAGAGGGTCTAACCTAAAGGTAGGCGTTTCCGCAATATTTTTAATAAATACACGCGTTTTTCTGTTGGCTGCACCCTACATCTCAAACCAAAACCCGGCAAGCCCCTTACGTATTTATTAAACAGGGGCAAAGTTCACTGGCATCGCTTATTTTTTCTTAAACACGGGCACCGTGCTGCAGGGCTCTCCATACATCAGGCTTTTTACCACGGGCAGCAAAACACGCGTTATTTCTGCATAGGCATCTTCGCCGATACCAATATCTCCACAGCCCTTAATTACTACGCGCTTATCCTGGTAATCCGCCAGGTTAATGGCATTAATACGGTTTAGCAGCAGCCGTTTTTTAATTTCCTCTGTACTGCCGGTAGCAACAAAGCTCGCCAAGGGCTGCAAGTACGTTACAATAAGCATATAGGCCCACAGCGGAACAATAGCATCGGCGGAGCAGGTAATACCCACCGTTTTACCGGCATATTGCTGCCAGTTGTGCTGCTTCAGCGCTTCACGGAAGTCTTTCTCTTTTAAAATCATTTCCATGAAAAGGTAGTCCTTGATATCAAAAATGATCACTTCTTCCCGCGGATAAAAATCTTCGAGATTTAGGGTAATAATACCACTTTCAGCTACTTTATTCCTGATAACTTCTTCCATGTCTACAATAACATATAACCTGCCGCTCTTGTTCAACATTGCCTAAAAACAGGATCCCGGCATAAGCCGGGATCCAAAAAATACAGTATAATCTTTTCGTCTAGTAGAATTTGCTGCGGTAGTCTTTAATGGTAGCGTCTTCTCTCAATGCCTGCAGCGACTGGAACTGCGCCTGCTGTTTAGCCTGCATAAAGCGCATCTTCCTGGCTTCCTCTACATTGGCTGCCTGAACAGGAGTATTGCTCAGGTTATCTACCCTAACAACATAAACACCCTGTGTGCCGGCAATCGGTTCGCTTATAACCTTGTTTACGTTGGCTTTATTGAAGGAGGCACCAATTACTTTCGGCTCAAAGCCTAAAGTCATAGATGGCTGTCCTGCAAAACGAAGGCTGTCGGCCACTTCAACAGGCTTTTTCAAAGCTGTTGCTGCAGCCTCCAAAGTAGTTACTTTTCCTATTTTATTGGTGATGATCTCTGCTTTCTTTTGGTTTACCAATAAAGGCTCCACCATCATTCTTGCTTTTGCGGGGCTCATCGTTCCTTCTTTATTGATCTCTGTAACCAAGGCCACCACGTAATGATCACCTACGCGGTCAGAAACCACATCTCCCAGATCGGCATTATAAATACTTTTAACCAACGCACGGGAAGCTCCCAGGCCCTGGATCATTGACCCGGTTGGAGGAAGATCCTGCGCTACAGATTTGAAAATGCCTTTTTCTTTCTGCAGCTTAGTTGCAGCGGCGTCAAATGTTTTTTGGTCAGTAGCTTCAGATGCAAACTTGGTTGCCGCCTCATTCGCCACCCTATCCGTTTCTTCGCTGGCCTCAATAGGCTTGTTGATATATGCTATTTTATAACCTGTTGCACTTCCTTTTTGAGAAAGAATCTCGATATAATGATAGCCATAGTTTGTTTTAACCACGCCTTTGGAACCCACAGGGTTTCCAAAAATAAAATCGTTGAACGCCGGTACCATTTCTCCGGACGGAACATTATCATACACGCCGCCGTTGTTCACACTTCCCTGGTCGTTAGAAAACTTAACTACCATAGAATCAAAATTAGCGCCGTTGCGAATTGCCAGCGCAACGCTGTCCGCGAGCTTTTTAGCAGTAGCAGTATCTCTGATAGGAATTTGCTGGCCTGTTTGAGGATCTGCCTGAACCGTACCGATTAATATGTGCCTGATCTTTACCGTGTCGGGGATGGACCTTGTCGCTATAATTTTAGCCAATGTATAAGATCCGCCATCCAGGTAAGGCCCGTAAATATTACCAACGCCTACTTTAAAGATAGAATCTTTCATAGGTACCTGAATACGGTTGCCGCTGATAAATCCATCATAATAAGTATTGATGCCCTGGGTCATCAGGTAGTCTTTCATATTCTTAGCACTATCAAAGGCCGGTTTTAATGCTAAAATATTTTCTCTTGCCTGTGCGCTATCTGCACCATTAGGCTGCGCATTAAACGCTACATAAGAAATGCTGCGGCTCTCCGTTTGCTTAAAGTCTTTTTTGTGCTTGTCGATATAGCTTTGAATGTCGGCATCAGAGATCTTCACCGCAGAATCAGAGATGCTGGTATAAGGCTCTCTTACAAAAGAAACCTTTGAAATCATACTGTTTTGGGCATTTTCCTTTTCAATCATCCATTTAGGAAAGTTGATGCTGTTGGTTAACAATGCATCATATTTTTGCGCAAGACGTTGAAAAGTAGCCATGTCTAAAATTGATTCAAACTGCTCTTTTGCTTTTTCTGCTTGCTCACCCTTTGTTTTCGCTATCTGATCAGCATACTGTTTAATCACTGCTGGGTTAAACTCACCAGTTTGCGGGTTGCCGAAGTACTGTATGAAAACCTGAGAGGGGTTTTTCCCATAAATTAAATCATTAAACTCTCTTTTTCCTACACTAACACCCACTTTTTCAGCTTCCTGGGTTAACAATACCCGTGCAATTTCTGTATTCCACGCACTTTCGTTAGCCTGTTGATTGAGCATTTCGCCACTGGCGCCCATGCCTCTTTGCTGCATCATTTGCGATTGCTGCTCTACCAGTGCGTTGAACTGGGCAAAATCTACCGATTCGCCATTTATTTTACCGACAGTAGTTGAATCTCCTCTAAAAAGGCTACCTCCGTTCTCAAAAGCAAGCATTATAACAAACACAACCAATGCCAAAGCAATAATTACGGCCATAACTTTGCCGTATTTGTCCTGGATTTTTTGAATAACCGACATAATATATTAATACATTAAATAAAAGGACGGCAAAAATAGGGTATTTGAAAGTATCAACAAATTGTGGAAAAATTAGGGTGCTGGCGCCCGAACTTTTTTGTTTAACCGAACGGGAGGGGCGGGGTAGCAATGATTCAGGAAACAGCATCGCCGATTTCTTCGCGCCATTGCATCTTTAGCGGTGGATTTTTATACGCAGTTCAAGTCAATCATTCGTCGGCGCATAAGAGCTGCTCAATAAGCCCTGTTTTGCAGGCAATAACCAGGTTGCCCGGAAAAGTCTATTTCAAAAGACCGTCAATTTTTTGGGCCAGTTTGTAGTCTTTTTCAGTTACTATGTCTCCCGCATCATGGGTACTTAGCCAAACGTCTACCATGTTATATACATTTTTCCATTCCGGATGGTGGTTCATTTTTTCTGCCTCCAGCGCAACCCGGGTCATAAAAGCAAAAGCCTCGCTAAAGTTGCCAAACTCAAACCTACGATACAGCTTATTCTGTTCTTCCTGCCACATAACATTGATTTTTAGAAGATAAGGTATTCTTTGTTCTTTATTTTTTCGTTGGTCAGCTCTGTTACCAGTTGTACACCCGGTATATTCCGCAACATGGCTTTGATCTGGTCGAGGTACTCCTCGGTAACCGTATCATTTTTCATGAGCCACAAAAAATCGAGGTTTTTAAACTCGGGTAAAAGATACTCCCCATCATATAAATTATTATATAAATAATGACAGAGTGCACTGTTGGGCTCATGGTATTCATACACGCTGAAAAAATATTGCCTCTTTTTTCGCTTCAGGTTAATCTCTATGTCGTGATTGATCCTGAAGTTCAATTCGAGCATATTATTAAGATTCCAGCAAAACCTGTAATCTTTTACGGTTGTTACGATACCTAACAGCTTGGTGTCGTCAAAAAAATTATCGATAATTTCCTGGGTATCCAGTTCCAGTTTCAGAACGGCCATTATGTTTCCTTTACTGTTTGCTAATGGTAAGTTGAGGGTAAAGGTAGCCAAAAGATAAAGTGTGATTGCTTAAAGTTGCTATAAATCTCCGCATTTCGTAAACATATTTCGGGCATTGGCGGTTAAATTTGCGGTTTTACGTATTGAAAAATTCAATGTTACATATTGCATTAGCAGGAAATCCCAACAGTGGAAAGACCTCCTTGTTTAATACCCTTACCGGATTAAACCAAAAGGTGGGAAATTTCCCGGGTGTTACTGTTGACAAAAAAACAGGAACCACTTCATTGGGCCATGGTACTGCAGAGGTGATTGATTTGCCAGGCACTTATAGCTTATACCCCCGCAGGCTGGATGAGGAAGTTGCTTATAAGGTATTGCTTAACCAGGATATACATGTGGTGGCCGATGTGATTATTGCGGTGGCCGATGCCAGCAGTCTGAAGCGGAACCTGCTTTTTTGTACACAAATAATAGACCTGAAACGGCCGGTGGTGGTAGCCCTTACCATGATGGATATTGCACGCAAGAAAGGTATCCAGATAGACGTTCACGAAATGGAGCGGGAGTTGGGGGTACCCGTGGTAGCTGTAAACCCGCGGAAAAATAAAGGGATAAGCGAGCTAAAAAAGGCCATTGAACTGGTATCGGGCAAGCTGTATAAACCTGCTGCCAGGAACTTTATTGATATTGCTGCCTTAGCGCCGGGAGCCATTAAGCAAGCCCAGCTGGCGGTGCCGCATATCGGCGATTATGAGGCCATTCATTATTTAATCAACCATGAAACTTTTGCCCTGCCGGATGATGTGCAGGAGCAGATAGAGCAGGCGGAAACAGACAACCAGTTTAACCCTGCCCGTACCCAGGCCGAAGAAATTCTACAACGGTACACACGTATCAATCATATCCTCAGCCAGGCTGTAGTTTTTCCGGATCCTCAAAAAAGATCAAGGCTGACGGAAAGGCTTGATAATGTATTCCTGCACCGGTACTGGGGCTATGCCATCTTACTAACAGTACTGTTTCTTTTGTTTCAGTGCGTTTTTTTGCTGGCTTCTTACCCCATGGACTGGATAGATGCGGGTACTGCCGCATTCGGTGGCTGGTTGGGAGATATGCTTCCGGAAAACAATTTTACCGACCTGCTTATTAATGGACTGGTGGCCGGACTGGGAGGCATCGTTATTTTCATTCCCCAGATCATGATCCTGTTTGGCCTGATCACCCTGCTTGAAGATACCGGCTACATGGCGCGTATCAGTTTTTTAACAGACCGGGTAATGCGCTCTGTAGGGTTGAATGGTAAAAGCGTAATGCCCATGATCAGTGGCTTTGCCTGTGCGGTACCGGCTATTATGAGCGCCCGGAATATTGAAAACCGGAAGGAGCGCCTTTTAACCATACTGGTTACGCCACTTATGAGCTGCTCTGCCCGCCTACCCGTATATATCATTTTAACGGCTATTGTTATTCCCAAAACCTATATAGCCGGGTTTATTAGCGTACAGGGGTTGGTAATGATGGGACTTTACCTGATCGGGATTGTTTTTGCAATGGCCGTGTCGTACGTAGCCAAATGGTTTATCAAGATAAAAGAAAAGAGTTTTTTTATTCTCGAATTACCGGTTTACCGCGCACCCCGCTGGAAAAATGCCCTGCACACCATGATCGAAAAGGCCCGGATTTTCGTGGTACAAGCCGGTAAGATCATTTTGATCATTAGCCTGGCGCTTTGGTTTTTAAGCTCCTTTGGCCCTAAGGAAAGAATGCATCGGGCACACACGCAATATGAGCAGCAATTAGCCCAGCCCCATGCCGATACAACGCTGGTAGAAGAGCAATACAGTACCGCCAAACTGGAAAACTCCTACGCCGGTATAATGGGTAAAGCTATTGAGCCGGTTATCAGGCCACTGGGTTACGACTGGAAGATCGGTATTGCCTTAATTACCTCATTCGCCGCAAGAGAAGTGTTTGTGGGTACTATGGCTACACTATACAGCGTGGAAGACGACGGAGAGGAAAACCTGGCATTGCAGGAAAAAATGCAACGGGCCACTTTCTCCGATGGCAGCAAAGTATTTACCTTAGCCACCGGGGTTTCATTAATGTTGTTTTATGTTTTTGCCATGCAGTGTATGAGTACCCTGGCTATTGTAAAAAGGGAAACCGGCAGCTGGAAATGGCCCCTGATACAACTGGGTTATATGACCTTTTTGGCATACGTAATTAGCCTGATTGCTTATCAGCTTCTAAAATAGTTATCCGTTTTTTATTATCCTTCGGGCAATGCTTTCCATCTTCTTACAATGGAGGCATATAAAAGCATAAATAAAAACCCTGCAATTAAAAGATAAGTGCTTAAACCCATCCCCAGCTGTTCCAGCAACACAGGAGGAGGCGTTTGTTTATAATAGAGAGGGCCCAGCTTTGCTTTATAGTAATCTTTCTGATGCATGGAAATAATGCCAATGATCAGCAAGACATAGGGAATAAAGCCTATGATGGTGATATTGATAAAAACAGCCTGGATCTTCTTTCGTATTTTTTTAAGCAACAATAATGGCGTAAACAAAATAATAGTTCCAACTATAAACGCCATATAAGAAATGACGAGTTCACTATGAATATTTAGTCCAACCACAGCAAGGCCCAAAGCGATGGCTATTACAATGGCGGCTATCATGGAGAACAAGAGGGAAGAGAGGCCTGAGGTTCTGAAAATAAAAAGCACCAGCGACAGCCCAAATGCTAGCCAGCATTGCATTTGAAAAAACACTTCCCAATAGTTGTATGTTTTAATACTATTGATATTACCGAATACATTTTTAAGAGAATTCGCATCAAAATAGAAGCTGGTTCTGCCTTTCTCAAAATATTCCTGTTTCAGGCTTTTAACCCCTTCAACGGCAGCATCCGGCGCCACCGATGCGGCAACAGCCGCAACAGCAGCAGCCACAGTGTCGGATATCTGCTCCTCGTACTTCCAGTCTTTGGGCATATAACCTCCATTGTACAAAAACTTTTCAACAATAAAGCTTTTACGGTTGATCAGGGATAGCCAGTTTTGAATAGTTAAATTAGTTTCTATCTTAAACTCTTTTGCGATTGTTAAAAAAGAAGAAAATAATTGTCGAAACTCCTGTTCATTATTCCGCTGCAGAATCTGGTAAAGTTGCCGGCTGAGGTCCAGTGATTTTTGCTGGCTTTCATCGAAACGCGGTGTACCCTTTACATAAATGGCAGAAGCATCGTCATAATACTCCTCCGTAAACAATACCCTGGAGTAATTAAAATAGCTGAGATCAGATGTCGCAAGCGCCGATACATCCACAACCTTATCCTTATCCCATACAGCCCAGGTTGTGTCATTAATGGCTTCAGAATACAGGTGCCCCGGCAGTTCGTCGCCCACCGTGTTGTCTTTTGCTGCTGTTAGCATTGTTTTCTTTAAAGTATAAAACTGATACTCGTCGGTAAAGCGGCTGAGATATGGTTTGGAAAAGTCAATAAAAGCTTCGTTTACTTCGCAATAAAGGGTATCAAAAGGAGAAGGGTATCTCCTCCTGTCTATGGTATAATCTTCCTGGTTAAATGATAAAAATGCCGCCGCCAGGCTGGCCTGGTCCAGCTTTTTATTATAAACAGCATCGGTATATTTCATGCTGATATACCTTTTGTATCCCATTTGGTAAGACGAATAAAAAGTAGAAGAAAGCAGTAATACAATAAAGTATATAACGAAGGAAGAAAAAAGCTGCCACCGGCTGGTGGGGTAGTAGTTCTTAAAAGCATTATGCCTGAAAAGCACAATAAGCCATACTACAATGATCAACACCGAGCAGATGATACTCAGCAATAATATGCCGTTGGTTACATAAATTTCATTAGCATTATAGTCCTGCAATAACAAGGTATTCTTAAATACGTTCCATCCCAGGGCAAAAAAGGCCAGGTGTATGATCAGCGTAACCAGCAGTACCCAGGGAGCCCTGGTAACCCATAACAAAGGGAAACGTTCGAGCAGTTGTTTGTCTATTTTATTGATCCACTTTTTCATTCCGGTTTTTTAAAAGTATTACGCTACAAAGAACTGGCGTGTTGAATGTGAAATATTGCGGATATAGGTGATATCGGTTTTCTGCTGGCCCAGGGCAAACAATACTTCATCAAATTGTATTAATGCATCGAAGTAAACAATATATACGCCGCCGTTATAAGAAATTTTTTGGGGAGAAAGACTTTCAAGTGCCCGGCTCAATTGTTCGCGGGAGGCCGTGGTTTCAATTTCTGTAACTAGGTAAAGAGCCTGTTGCTCCACCAGCATTTCATTATCGGCGTATTGCCCGTTTTTAAGATAGATGACCTTATCCGACACTTTCTCCACCTCGTATAATTGTTGAGAACTCAACATCAACGCTATAGGATTATTAACAGAGTTCGCGATCAGCTTCAGGTCTTCCAGGATAATTTGCTGCGCCAGCACATCGAGATTGGCGAGTGGCTCATCGAGCAATAACAGTTCTGGCTTTCTTAATAAAGTTCGCGCCAGTTCAAATCTCATTTTATACCCCGAAGAAAGCTGGTGCCATTTCAAATGTTTGTAATTCCACAAACCCAGGCGGGCAATCATCAGCAATACGCGGGCCTCGTTTTCTGCCGGGGGATAATGATAACTGGATAAAACAAGCTTCAAATTATCTTTTAAGCTGCCATACCATTTTTTAGTGCGCTGCGGAATATAAACCAGCCGGGTTCTCAGCTCAAACTCATCTTTAACAGGTGCTCCAAAATCATATTGCAGGTCACCACTATCGGGGTAAAGTTCTTTGGCCAGCAGCCTGAGTAAAGTAGTTTTTCCATTGCCGTTCTCGCCCACCAGGCCGTATACCTGTCCTTTTTTTACGCTTACTGATATAGGTCCTAAAGAAAAGCCTCCGGCTTTGTATTGTTTACGGATCTCATTCGCCACCACAACCGGTCTATCGATATTACGCTCATTTAAGGTTATTGCTTCCGTTTTCTGTAGCAGCGCTTTTGCCTTCTCAATATATTCAGCTTGTTCATCCGGGTGCTGCTCCTTCCAGTCAGTTAAAGCTACAGCCTGACGGTACAGCTCCATATCCTGAGTATCTGCCACACAGTCCAGCAAGCGCCTGAATCCGGGGTTGATGTCATTATTTTCCAAAAAGTGTAGCGTTTCGGCGGCCCTAAGGTCCTGTTTCCTCATAGCTTATCTGTTTTATCAAATATACACCGGCAATGATAATATCTCCCGGCAGGGAAAACATTTAACAAAAATGTCTTTATTGCACCCTTCATTGTGTAACGCATTTATTCATTTTAAAAAAGACGATTACTTTTGTGAAAATTTTGGATTTATGCGTTTTTATAGTCTTCCGCTTATCGCTCTTCTTGCTGTAGCCTGTAATAATAGCGGCTCAGAACCTGCTGAACCTCAAAAATCTTTGTCTGATAGCTTATTGCAGCAGGTATTGGATGGCCACGATGTAGCGATGCCTAAAATGATGAAACTGGAGCGTTTACAAAAAGACGCACAGGCAGAGTTGGACTCCCTGAAGCAGGCCAAAGGCAACGCAACGCGTATAGCCCTGCTTGATAGTACCATCAAAAACCTGAGCTATGCAGAAGCAACTATGAATGAATGGATGGAAGGGTTCCGGTACGACTCTTTAAAGGATAATGAGCCTGCAAGAGTAGATTACCTGAAAATACAATTGGCTTCGGTAAACCAAATGAAAGAAGTGGTGCTGTCGAGCATTGCAAAAGCCGATTCGGTACTGGCTAAATAACAAATAAAATAGCCCGCTGAGCGGGCTATTTTAATGATATATCAAAGAGAATTATTCTCCTTTATTGTATTCGTCTATTGCCGCGCTAAGGCTTGCAAAAATATCGTCTATAGAACCTTCGCCGGGAATAGCCTTAAATTTATCCTGTTCTTTATAATGTTGTGCAACAGGCTCCGTATCATTGGTATATACCTGGAACCTTTTGCGGATCACTTCTTCGCTGGTATCGTCCGAACGACCGGAGGTTTTACCACGCTCCAGCAGCCTTCTTACCAGTTCCTCTTCATTCACCTGTAAAGCCAGAACCAAATTGATCTGGTTCTTCTTCAGCTCCAATAATTTGTCCAGCGCTTTTGCCTGGGTAATGGTTCTCGGAAAACCGTCAAACAAAAAACCGTTGGCGCCTGCATTTTTTTCCAGGCAATTATCAATAATGCCAATTACTACTTCATCGGGTACCAGCTGTCCGGCATCCATTATTTTTTTTGCCTCAACACCCAGCGGGGTTTTGTTAGCTATCTCGTTTCTTAATAAATCGCCTGTAGAAAGGTGAACCAGTTTATATTTTTCTATAAGATTTGTAGCTTGTGTTCCCTTGCCGCTACCGGGAGGGCCAAATAAAACTAAATTAAACATTTACGTATTTGTTTTGATGTAACTCAACAAATATACGTATGAAAACTAATTTACTGGTATGACTGCGGCATTTGTTGAAAAATGTGAAAATTATGTATTGCTAAATCCTGAACAACTTTTTATCCGTATTATTTGTTTAAATTAACAGGTATGAAGTATTTTTTACTGATATTAGTAAGCGTTTGCTGTGTATTTCATCAATGCCAGTCTCAAACAAAATCATCCAACCCTAAAGACACAACAAAAATGAATAAGGAAAATAACCCCGTTTACTCGCGTACCGACACTTCGCGGGTAAAGATCAGCAACGAAGAGTGGCAAAAAGTATTGCCTGAAGATGTTTATTATATTGCCCGTCAAAAGGGAACCGAAAGACCCTGGACCAGCAAATATGAAAATTTTAAGGAAGTGGGCACTTATTATTGCGCCGCCTGCGGAAACCCTTTGTTTAAGAGCGACACCAAATTTGAAAGCGGTTGCGGCTGGCCCAGCTTTTATGAGCCCATCAGCAAAACCAGCATTATTTACAAAGAAGATAAAAGCCACGGCATGGTACGTACAGAGGTAGAATGCGGCCGCTGCGAAGCGCACCTGGGGCATGTTTTTGATGACGGACCACCCCCTACAGGGTTGCGTTATTGCATTAATGGCGTCATACTCGACTTTGAGAAAGCCCAAAAAGCAGAAAAGCAATACAACGACGAAAACAAAAAATAGTCTAAAACGATAAAAAGTAAATGCCCGGGGTATTCCGGGCATTTGCTTTTTACCGCTGTTTTTTAAAATTCAATATCGTCTGCTACATTACCGCCTTGCTCCTTTGCAAACTTATCTGCATCCTTTTTCTTTTGCTTCTGATAGTCCATATAATGCGTCAGTGATACTGAGTTGAAGTTCTGGTTCTGCGCCGTCACCGGTCCATCGCTACGACGTTCAAAACAAGTTCATCTTCCATTATTTTCCGGCGTCATTAATAATTGTTGTTTTTACATTTTTTCTTGCTAACTTTCCTTCTCATAAATTATTGAATAAAACAGATTGCTCATGTCATCCAGAAGAAAGTTTCTCGCCAATAGTTCTATGTTAGCGCTTGGCGGATTTGCACTACAGTCTTTCAATACCCAAAATTTTTCCGGCATTATCACCAGTGCTGCTGATCAGATCAATATTGGTGTGATCGGTATTAAAGGTATGGGTTGGGCTAATACCATGTCGATACTAAAGATTGCCGGGGTTAACCTGGTAGCACTTTGCGATGTGGACCAATCTGTGTTAGACGACCGACTCAAAGAACTAAAGGGAAAAAATATCGACACCGGTAAAATCAAAACCTATAAAGATTACCGGGGCCTGCTGGATAATAAAGATGTGGATGCCGTTATTATTGGTACACCCGATCATTGGCATGCTTTAATCATGATCGATGCCGTGCGGGCGGGGAAGGATGTGTATGTAGAAAAGCCGGTGGGCAATTCTATAGAAGAATGCCGCGCGATGGTGGCCGCCCAGGAAAAGTATAATAAGGTAGTACAGGCCGGGCAATGGCAACGCAGCCAGCAACATTTTAGAGATGCGATTGCCTTGGTGCATAGTGGACAGTTGGGCAATATCAGAACGGTAAAAGTAAATTGCTACCAGGGCTGGATGAAACCCGCACCGGTAGTGGCCGACAGCGCACCGCCTCCCGGGGTGGATTATAAAATGTGGCTGGGACCGGCTAAAACAAGACCTTTTAACAGCAGCCGTTTTCATTTTAATTTTCGCTGGTTTTGGGATTATGCAGGAGGCCTCATGACCGACTGGGGCGTGCACCTGATGGACTATGCTATTTTTGGCATGAATGCGCCGGTGCCTAAAACCGTTTCAGCATTAGGTGGTCGTTTTGCTTATCCTGATCTTTACCAGGAAACACCGGACACGCTTACCGCACTCTACGAGTTTGACGGCTTTAATATTGTGTGGGACCATGCCATGGGTATTGATAATGGCAACTACGGTAAAGATCATAGCATTGCCTTTATAGGTAACAACGGCACACTGGAGCTGGATCGTGGCGGCTGGCAGGTGATAGAAGAAAAGCGCAGTGAAAAGAAAGTTTCTGTTCCGCGTAAAACGCCTACTGATAATGGGCTCGATAAGCATATGGAAAATTTTGTGGCGGTTATCCGTTCGCGTAAAATGGCCGACCTTAATTGCTCCATACAAACCGGCGCCCATATTGCCACGGTTTGCCAGATGGGTAATATTGCCTTCAGAAGCCAGGAAAAGGTAACCTGGAATAAAGCAGCAGGTAAATTCACCAACGAGAAGCTGAATAAAGAATACATGATGGCCGCTTACCATAACGGGTATAAGCTGCCGAAAGTGTAGGTTTGCATCACTCAGATATTCAACAAAGCCGTCTTCAATGGTATTGAAGGCGGTTTTTTCATTTTGAGCCATGCCTCCTCACTCGTCATTTCGAGCGCAGCGTAGCGGAGAGAGAAATTTCCTTTCTTTCAGCAGATTCCTCCCCAGCTTCGCAGGTGTCGGGATGACGATAAAGAAGGGCATTGATTTCAACTTGTTAATTTGTCTGTCATTTCGATGAGGCCCGCAAAGGGGAAGAAGAGTTCGTTATAAATAATTTATTTCCACGCTTTTGGCTTGCCCAAAAAGGCTCCGCCAATCGGTTGCCGGGACGATTGGCGGAGGAATATCTATTGAGCCATGTACTTGGCAAATCGTCTGTGAATATTTGCTTACGCCAGAGTGTTTATTTTATCAAAAAAATTACAATTACTGATAATAATCAACACTCACATCAGAACGGCAGATTACTGTAAAATTGATGAACCCTACTGTAAAACTGATATTTCCCAATCAAATTACTGTAAAACGTATTATTACCTGAATGAGATAGCCGTTTCTAGGCGTGTTTATACCAACATCCATTTACTTTTCCTGCCCGTTAATGCCTGTCCTGCCTCCGCTACTATATTCAACAACATTTCCACTTTGCCTGTTAAGGTTTGCAGCTCCGCATCGCTCACCTTGTAGTCGGCTGCATAACGCGCGCTGATATAGGCCTTCTGCAACAGGCGTTTGCCCGCTTTGGTATGATGCGGAAACAAGCCAGCCAGTTGGGGTGACACGAGGCAGCATAATTGTAGCAACCGTTCTATATTGTGGGTATGGGTATAATAGCCCGTTCCGGCTTTTAACAGGGCCTGCAAAGCCTGCTCGGCGCATTGGTGCAGCATAAACGCCGCCATCTTATATTGCTGCCGCAGGCGGTACAGTTCTGCACCTGCTAAAAACTCCCGCGCTTTTGATAAACCTTCTTTAATGATCTGCTTGCCATTAACAGGCGCTATCGCCTCCGGTATTATATTGATGTGCATGTTGCCTGCATCATACAACACTGACGCTTGCTGCCATACCTGTAGGGCGAAGGGATGACCCGCCTGCAACCATGCGGTGAAGCTGGTAGTACATTGCACCAACGTAGTAACCGGCAATAGGGCGCTGCAATGCTGCTCCAGCTGGTCCTGCCACTGGTGTGGCTCTTTATTAGCAAGATCGGGTAACAGCACCAGCAAAGTGCAATGGGCTAAGCGCTCTTGACTGACCGCCCCTTCATGGAAAATACTTTTGTATTGCTCCTGCTGCAGGGTGTGGCCCAGCAGCCAGATCTTATCCGGGTGGGCCAGCTGTGCAATGATGCGGGTAAGCTCATGTAGTTGCTCCGATGTTTCGGGACTGAAGTGAACCGGCTTCATAGCTCCTCCTTTTTTGAATGGATGCGCCTGGGTTGCCGCCACCATTTTTTAAAGGAGTAATGGTAGTGCCGGTCGCGCCATTTGGTATAATGCTTTACTATCTTAAGGTTACCTTTATCGGGAAACAGCTGGCCTACAGCATCCATTTCTTTAAACAGGTTGCGGATGTCGGCGGCAGTATAATGCTGTTGACCATAGCCATGGGCTATAAAATACTCAACCAGCTGTGCCTTGGCGGCATCGCGGCCCTCACGGTTCCAACTGCTATGAGACAGGTTATCCATAAAATCGGTAAGCAGGGTTTTAGGCGTTACCTCCATTAGCTTACAGAGCAGCAAAAAAGGATAAGGCAATATAAAAGAGAACTGCGCCTGCCGGGCATAGGCGCCGGTTTGCCATTTAAGCTCGGGCTTTTGTTGTTTTTGTTTGCGGTGGTTGGTTGCCATAGTGTAGCATTTTAGGGTGATGAATAGGCGAACAGACCAACCGGCAGTGTATAAAAAAGACGTGGGTTAGTCTTTATCGTACTGAAGGGCTACGACACCCCAAATCCGAATAAAAACGCCCACGCCTGAATCTTTAAATATATGGTATATAAAATAAAGAGAAGCATGAGCGATTTACCTTGATCCCGGATTTTTTGAAAGGTCGTAGTTTTCAGTACGAGGACAAAAGCAAATACGCTTTACAGTTTATGTTTCAGAGATAACGATTATGTGCTATCAAGACCATAATTATATATCATAAATCAAATTTGTTTCTACTATAAAAGTAGAAAAAATTTCCGAATAACAGAAATTTATTTATTTAATAATACTTTTAAGTTCCGTATTTCAGAATTTATATATAGACAATGTATCTTTTTAGGTTCCGTATATTGCTAATTAAATGGTGAATTTCACTACTAGAATGGCAGAAAAGCGAATACTCAATCGAATCAAAAGTGTCCTGGCTGATAAGGATAAAACCAACCTTTGGCTTGCCGAACAATTGGGAAAAAACAAAAGCACCGTTTCTAAATGGTGTACAAATGACCAGCAACCCACGCTTGAGACGTTGTTTGATGTGGCTAGAGTATTGAAGGTAGATGTAAGAGAGCTATTGGTGAGTACGAAAAAGTAGAGAGTGAGAGTGCCGAGAAAATAAAGAGGCGAGGAAAACAAGTTCACATATTCTGTCTAGCAGAATGAATTCATTTTGCTCTTTGAGTTAAAAAGTATTGCTGGTTTGGGCTTTTTACATTTCTTGGCTCATATGGGAAGCAATGAGTAAAAATTAAAAAGCCAGGCAACTACCCGGCTTTCTTAATCTCAATTAAATTTAAAATTATTTATTCTCTTTAGTTTCATGCTCAATTTTTGTCGCTTCAAATTGTTCTTTAACAACTTTAATTATCTTATCGGAAACAATTTCGGAAATCTCTTTTGAAGTCAACCCTTGGTGAATATCAAATTTTTTTTCAGACTTTTCTTTGAAAACAGACAGAATATCCCCATTTGAATATGAATAATCAGGATAATTCCCGTTAAATAATAATGTTTCCATAACTTTTATATTTTGAAATAGTTGTCAAAAAAATGTTGATTTAATTCCGGTCTAAAATAATGTTTTCGTTTTATCCAAACAAATCCATCGCCTTTTGAAATCACAGCAACATCAACAGGTCCCCCTACACTTTCTTCTGCAAAAGTAATTCTTCTTTTTAAGTAAGTCAAATATATCAAACTTTCAGCCATTTCTGAAAGGTCTTCCTTTGCCAAATTACTTACAGCATTTATTAACGGTATTATATGGTTTTCTCGTCTAATTTGTTGATTAAGAACGTTAAACTCCTGAACTATTACCGATGTGTCTAGACTTTGTATTTGTTTTGTTAAAAGAGGGTTTGTATCTCCAATTCTGTCTATAATTGCTTGATTATACTTTTGGAATAAAGAATCAAAGTTATCCAAATAAATTGTGTCAAGGGACGGGTCTATACCAGTCAAAATTGTGTCAATTACATCGGTTTGGGCAAAAGGGCAAACAGCACCATTATTATTATTTGAAATTTTTGCTGCGCGATTGTCATTCACATAAAACCTTAATCTATCATCAATAACCATAGAAATATTGATTGGTATTAGCTGTGGGTAAATTTCATCCTCCCCAAAGCCAGTAAAAATCAATCCGGTACAAGCTGTGAGCTCTTCTTTTGCCCTTAATATCGCATAAATTGTTTGTTTAATTTTAGCTAGCAATTCTTCTGAAATTATTATACCATTTTCGACAAAACGAAATTCATTTATTTTTAAAAACATTTGCTGGGAATACGTGTTAAACATTTCAAATGTATAATCAGCAAATTCTGGACAAAATTCAGTAACGCCTCCCCAGTAGGAATTTAAATGATCAACTTTTTCTTCAAACAAAGCTAAAAACTGCTCTTTACTCTCTGAAGACACATTTTCTAACAACCCTTTGTTTTTTGACGCGATTTCATTGATTACTGAATTTATAATATCTAGGGAAAAGTTTTTTAAAAAAGCCAACTGCATTTCTTGATTGGTATAGTAATTTTTGGCTTTCAAAAATGCGATAAAGTTTTGCTCATACTCTTCCAATGTTGAGAAAGAAGTACTTCCTAATTGTTTTCTATAAACTTTAATTATTGTCTCCCAAGGGGTGGTCATAAAGGAGGCCGAATTGTAAATCATTATCCCAACAGGATGTAGCTTTGACAATGTAAAAACTTTATTTGCTTTGTTGAAAATTTTCTTGCCTCCATTACCTCCTATGGTGACAGCACTGTCAGCAGCTATCGCTACTGCATGTTTATTCAATATACCTACTACAGCAGTCATTTTGTAATTGTTTATTATTGGCCCTTTTATTTTTTTCTAACAAGTCTAATGTTCCCCACATTAGTTTTTTACCACCTTCGGTAGCTCTATCTTGCAGACTATATAATCTTTAAATAGTATCCATGTTTACTGGTTGTGGTATGGTTAAAGGTAAAATAAAAATAGAACTTATAAAAGAGGGTATTTTTCCCGTCAAAGTAATATATTAGAGCATGAGGTAATGACTTCGTTTTATAAGGAGCGGAATAACACAATTATTTATATCGGCTCCGTGTTTATATCAAAGCAATTTACTTGCAATGGCAAAAGGCTTATCAAGATGAAATAAAAAAGAACCTTACTTTTTTGTAAGGTTCTCTGAAGGGATTAGCTTTGTTGCTGATTATTTCCCTTTTTTCACAGTTTCTTTAACTGTTGTCTTAGGATGCTTGTTGGCGTAAGCTTTAGTTACAAACTTGCCAGTTATAGCGCTCCTGTGGGCTTTTGAAGTTTTTGCCATTGTTATAAGATTGAGGCATTAACAAATAATCAACATTTAAAGTGCGTGATTTTTCACACTGTCCTGTAAGACTATCACTCTTGCAGGATTTTTTTTATAAAATATTACTCTTTTCTCTTTTTACATCTCTTTTCATTTTGCTTTAGACATTGAACAATTTTGACTCTCCTTCGTTTTGCTAAAGCGCATATGTACAAAGTTACAAAATTGTAATTAAATTGTAAGATCGTAACTTTATTTTGTCAGTTTCAAAAATCCTCTTTACCTTTACAGTACGAAAAAAAACAAGTGCACTGGGTATTTCCTATCCTACTTATTACAATAAGCATTAACAGGCTTATTTCTTAACGTCAGTTTTGTTACTATTAAATGACCCGTTATGAGCAATACCGAAAACTTATTTGCTACCCGTTTTAAATCTGCCCGTCTGCTCAATGGTTTTTCTTTACAGGATCTTGCAGATGTTTTGAAGGAGCAGGGCCATTCATTGACCAAACAATCTTTACATCGATACGAAAAAGGAGAGGTGGAGCCGGATAGCGAAATTACCGGCTGGCTGAGTGATGCGTTAAACGTACGCCCCGACTTTTTTACCCGCACTATTCATGTTGAAATTGGTGCTATAGAATACCGTAAATTAAAAAGTATTGCATCCAAAGAGGATGACCGCATTGTGGAACAAACCCGCGAATACCTGAGCCGCTACCTGGAGCTGGAAGAAATACTGGCATTGCCGGTGAACTTTAAAAATCCGTTACAAGATTTTAAAGCCGTAAAAGAGTATGCCGATGTAAATGACGCAGCCATCCAACTACGTAAAAAATGGACCCTCGGCGATGATCCTATTGCTAATATTGTAGAATTGCTGGAAGATAAACATATAAAAGTGGTACCGCTGGATGCCGATATGGGGTTTGATGGATTGCAAACCACCGTAAACAAAACCATCCCGGTAATAGCTTATAATAGCCGCAAAATTGTAAAGCCCGATCGTATCCGCTTTACCCTGCTGCATGAGTTGGGACATTTGTTACTGCAATTTGATCCTGCCCTCACTAATAAACAGGTTGAAACTCTTTGTCACCAGTTTGCAGGAGCAATGCTGTTGCCTGAAAAGGCGATTATAAGGGAGCTGGGCCAACACCGTACCCGCTTGTATATGCAGGAACTGGGCCATATTAAAACCCAGTATGGTATTTCTATGCAGGCGGTGGTAATGCGTGCCAAGGTATGCGGCATTATAAATGATCATTACGCCAAACAGTTCTTCTTCATGATGAACAATAATGGCTGGAAGGTTGATGAACCGGTAGATTATAATGGTACCGAAAAATCGAACCGTTTTGATCAGTTACTATTACGTGCCCTTGCAGAAGAACAAATATCTATGAGTAAAGCGGCTGCCTTAAAAAATCAAAAACTGGCTGATTTTAAAAGAGATTTCCTGATGGCATTTTAGCGTTAACTTTACACACACCAATGTGCTGCCATTATGGAGAAAGTGGCTATAACAGACGCCTGTATATTTATTGACCTTTATGAATTGAAATTGCTGACTCATTTCTTCGAGATGGAGTTGGAAGTGCATACTACCATTAATGTAATGAATGAGCTGATTACCGAACAGCGACAACATTTACAGGTATACCATTCTGTGAAAAAACTAACCGTTCATGTGGCCGGGGAGGTGGATCATAAAATCATCCGACTTAATAATTATCCGCGGTCACTTTCTGAAAGTGATTGCTCTGTACTCTATTTTGCTGAAAAGCATAATGCCATTCTTTTAAGTAGCGATAAAGTAGTGCGCAATACGGCCAAAAAGCGTTCGATCGATTATCATGGTATGCTTTGGATTTTTGACCGGTTGGTGGCAGCCGGGCTATTGAGTCCGGGAGATGCCTCTATCAAACTACAGCATCTTATTCAATCTAATATCGTTTTCCAGAATAACCGGGAATTGGTGGCTGAAATGGAAAAGCGGTTGAAGGAATGGGGCGGTGGGTAATGTGTTACTTGTTTATGGTGTCGGTGGTAGATTCAGAAGAAATATCCTCCGCATCGTTTTATTAATGCTTTGAGGTTAGTCTGTGCATAACATAGAACACTTATCAAAGTGCATCTGCTAATACTTAAAAGTATAAGAGATCATCAAATAGGCCCATATTGGCACCCTTTTATGATGAGTTAATTTTTTCAAATATTCCATTTGCTTTTGCGCAATAAAATAAGAAAAGCCCTGGTTGATTTCAAGGTTTTTGAAAGGCGTAAGCCTGACCGACAGATCATTTTCAAATCCTAAATATTTGTTTTCGTTCAAGCCCTGGTCTTTTACCAGCGGATGCTGTGTATAAAAAAGGTGATAGTCTGACCTGATGGCTACCTTTTTACCCAGCGGGAAGAGGGCGAACAGGTAAGGGTTAACCAGCCCCTTATTGTTTACGTCTGCCGGAAACTTGGTAAAAAAGTTCATATTGCCCATAAACTTCCAGGCCACGCCATAAAGCACATCGAAATTATTAGATTGATAACCGGAGATCGTTCTGTCGCCGCTGAGTACTTCTGCACCCAGCCTCAGGATAACGGGCTCGTAACTTAGCTTTAGCTCCGGCTGCAGGTAGTAGGCATTCAGCTTTTTGTTAGCGCTTGCTTTGCCATATTGGTAGTAACCGCTTAAAGTAATATAAAGCATATCCTGTACCCATTCAATACGGCCACCGCTTGTAAACCGCTGGTAGCTTTTCTGGGTTTTGATAAAGTCCACCGCATTGATAGTAGTAACGGTTAAGGCTTCGGTGGGACGATAATTGAGGTGGTGAATCAGCAGCCATTTATACTTGTGCTCCGCAACCGGCGAAACATTTTTGTCAAGCCAGGGTTTATATTTGCGGGTTGCTAATGTAAAAAGATCAGTAGAAAGCCTGGCGTTGTTATAGGTCAGTCTGAGGCCCTCGTGCGAACGGCTTTGTTGTGCCCAGGGGGCATCTGAAAAAATTCTGCCATTGTCCAAAAGAACTCCTTGTCTGCCTATTTTAACCATAAGGTTGTTAAGGATCTTTTTCTGAACATATAGTTCAAAAGCATTAATACCGCCAATAGAAGAGGGCCTGCCTCCCTTTCCCCATAAATGAATTTCCTGCAGGGAGGTGTGAAACAAAAAGCCCTTTTGAGCATAGCTTATATTGAGCCGGTTTCGCTGGCTTGCATATAACTCCGATTGAATACTATCATTGATAGCGGTGCTATAGTTGTGCCTGTATTCAGAGCGGGGTCTTATCTCCAGGCTTATGGATAGTTTTTTTTGTTGAATGGTGTCCTGCGCAAAACTACCTGCCCCTTGGAAAGTGTATATTCCCAGGCAGAGGAGACTCTTTAGTAAGACTTTTACGTTTCCCATTCTAATAAGTCTGGAAAAGTAAATCAATTTATTAATCTACCAAATTAGTAGATTAATTAAGCGTCGCCGGGATAAGCATTAAAAAAAGCGACCTATTTATTTGACATTTTGGTGCTTCCTACGTTAATTTCTGGAATTGTGTAATGGCCAGAATATGCTGCAGCCTTCAGCTCCCACAAACGGAGCCCTCCTTTTCGACCGGGCAGGCAAGATCGATGCACTATATTCTCAACAAGGGAGCGTAAAACTACATTACTACCTAGAGAGTTTCTGATGTAACTCTGCTGTAGTTGTACTAGAATAACTATTGTTGTCCAACTGGTAAACCGTTACCGACTCAAACTTTTCTCCGGGCTTTAAAACCGTTGAAGGAAAATTGGGATGATTGGGAGAATCTGGGAAATGCTGTGTTTCAAAGCAGAAGGCCTCACGGGCGTTGATGGGGTTGCCATTGCGGTCCTTATCCAGCCCCTTCAATGTATTGGCTGTAAAGAACTGTATGCCCGGTTCTGTGGTAAACACTTTCATGGTGATACCTGATTTAGGACTAAATGCGGTAGCTGCTAATTCAGGCGTCTTTGTTCCTTTTCTTTTATTCAATACAAAATTGTGATCAAAACCGCCGCCGTACTGCAATTGCTGGTTGGGTAGATCTACCAAAGCACTAACGATGGTGGGCTTCCTTAAATCGAAAGGCGTACCCGTAACGGATGCTATTTCACCGGAGGGCAGCATGGCTTCATTTACAGGCGTGTATTGGTCGGCATTTACAGAAACGATGTATCCTGTTACGCTGCCGCCACCTTCGAGGTTGAAGTAACTGTGGTTGGTGAGATTAAGCACGGTTTTTTTATCGGTTGTTGCAGCATAAGCAATCTTCAGTTCGTTTTGCTCGCTTAAAGAAAAGGTCAGGGTTACTTTTAAATTTCCCGGAAAACCGTTTTCTCCGTCTTTAGACCAATAAGCCAGTGTTATAGCCTTATCAGAAACCTTTACCCAATCCCACACCTGTTCGTTAAAACCCATGGGACCACCATGCAAATTATTACCGTTATTATTAAGTGGTAGCTGATAAATAGTTCCATCCAAAGTAAATTGTCCCTTTGTCATGCGGTTCGCATATCGTCCGACTGTTGCTCCATAATTACGGCCCTTAGCGTTGATATATTCGTCGATAGAATTAAAACCTACTACTATATCTACCGGTTTACCATTTTTATCGGGAATAACGGCACTTACTAATCTTGCGCCATAATTGGTGATGGCTACCTGCATGCCTTTTTTATTACTCAAAAAAGCAATGCCTGTTTTCTTTCCATTGACTTCCTTCTCAAAGTTTGGAGGGCTCAGATACTCCGGCCGTAATTTTTGAGCGCTTACAGTTATAGTAAATAACATACACATGACGATACCAGATAAACTCACTATCGCTTTCATATAGCTTACAGGGGGCAGAGCAATTTTCATCAGTAAATTTTTTATTAAATCTATTGTCAGATGGAATTCGCACAAAAATGATATTTGAATATAACTTAGCCTGACAATCTTTGTGCTCATTTCATACGAGCAAGATACACAATCGGCTTTACAATTAGCTGGTACAACGTTTGAATGAGATTTGCCGCCCACTCCCAGGCGCTGCCACCGGATGGATTTGTCGGTTAACACAATAAAATCTGCCGTTTACCGACCTTGCATTTACTTCGGCTTACTTGCGGGCTAGGTTTGCAGCATGGCAAAAAACCCTACTATACGTGGCACCCTGGTGCTGATACTGCTTATTTGTTTTTCTGCTGCTTTTGCGCAGACGGAAAACAAGGTATTGATCAAAGGCCGTGTTATAGACTCTTTACAAAGGCCGGTGGCCTGGGCCACCATACAACTTTTGAAAAAAGATTCCGTTGTTACAACAGGCGCTGCTGATGAGTCGGGGCACTTTCAGCTATCAACAAAAAACACTGAAATAACAGCTATTCGCATTACCAGTGCATCTTATCAACCTTTCACAAAATTAATAATAGTTGACAAAGTCAACCAATTGTGTTTTGACCTGGGTTCGCTAACCTTGTCTAAAAATAATGGCGAACTGAAAGGCGTAACGGTTACGGCTTCCCGCCAGCTGATCACACGGGAGATTGATAAACTGGTGTACAGCACCGATGCCGACCCGGAAAGCAAGTTCAGCAGCGTGCTTGAGATTATGCGTAAAGTGCCCTTCCTGGCGGTAGATGGACAGGAAAACCTTACCATGAAAGGCAGCAGCAGCTATCGTATCCTGATCAACGGAAAACCATCAGGTATGGTAGATAATGATCCTAAAAGTTTTTTAAGGTCTCTGCCTGCATCGAGCATACAAAGCATAGAAGTATATACCACGCCACCGGCTAAGTATGACGCTGAAGGTTTGGGAGGTGTTATCAACATAGTTACCACCAAAAGAGTAGGGGAGGGGTATAAAGGCAATATCAACCTAAACGGCGCTTATCCTAATGGCGGACCAGGAGCCGGTTTATCTTTTACGGCCACCCATAAAAAATTCGGCGTTGAACTGTTTGGAGGCAGCAACCTTTCCTACAATCCCTCGGTTGATGGTACTACGTACAGGGCCACTACCGGCACTAATCCATCCACATTAAACGTTACAGAAAATACCAAAAGAAACGGGCATGGCCGGTATATCGGTACACAGTTTAGTTATGATATCGACTCGCTTCAATTACTAACAGCACAACTCAATTTCAACGGATCGTTGAACAAAAGCAAATATGGCCGGTTCTCTCAACTACTGGCAGACGATGAAACACAACAGTTCAGGCAAAGTACCAACAGCAAAGGAAACGGCAATGGCTTTGATGGCGGGCTGAACTACCAGCTGGGATTTAAAAAAGATAAGGCAAGATTACTTACTGTATCCTATCGTTATATGCAGTATAAAACGCGCAGCAATGTGGAGAATCAATTTTATGATACCATCAACTATGCACTGCCCGATTTCAATCAAATTAATAACACGGATTTTATTGAACAAACCGGCCAGGTGGATTATGTACAGAATATAAAAAAAGTAAAAATGGAGGCAGGTATTAAAGCCATCTTCAGGGATAACAACAGCCGGTTTAACACGTTTGAGTTCGACCCCCTACTGGAACAATTTATAGCCGATGCCGACCGGCAAAATGAATTTAAAAATAAACAGTCCATACTATCCGCTTATAATACTTATTCTTTTGCCCTAAAAACCTGGGGCTTTAAATTCGGCGCAAGGTTGGAGCAAACCTATACCGATATTGATTTCAGCTCTACACAAACCACTGTCAAAAACAATTACTTTAACCTGGTTCCCTCTATTGTTATCAATAAGAATAACAAGAACGGCAGCTATATCAACATCGGGTATAACCAGCGTTTGAAACGCCCGGGCATCAATCGCCTGAATCCTTTCGTGGACCGGTCTGATCCCAATTTCATTGAGTCGGGTAACCCCGACTTGCAACCATCGCTGATGCATAGCTTTGATTTGGGTTATGGTATCAATAAAAAACAATCGGTAAACCTGGGACTGATGTATGCCTTTGCCAATAATCTCGATCTTAAGACCTCCCGGTATGATTCCGTTTCAAGGATCACTTATACCACGTTTGAAAACTCAGGTAAAATTGATGCGTTGATGCTGAACGCCAATTTCAACCTGGCCATTACCAAATCGCTGAGAACCGTTATCAATGGAAGTGTGGCGCATTTCTGGATCGAAAGTGCAGTGGATGTACGCGATATCAAAACGCAAAGAACCTTGTATAACGCATCTGTATCCAATACCTACACTTTCAAAAAGGATTGGCAGGCTACCGCTTCTGTTAACCTCTATAGCGATAACCTGGCGCCCGCCCAGATACAGGGCACCGTGAATGGCTATGTAGCCACTAATTTCGGTGTCAGCAAAAGCTTGTTTAATAAGAAGCTGGCACTGTCTGCCTATGTAAACAATCCCTTTACTCAATACCGGAACAATCGCAGCGAAATCACTTCTTATAATTTTACGGAGATCAATACAACCCGCGAGTATTTCAGGAGGTTTGGGATGAGTGTCAATTACAAGTTTGGAAAGCTAAAGGATGATGTTAAAAAGAGCAGGAGGGGTATTAATAATAATGATGTATCGAATTAATGTTCACTATTTTATTGCCACCTTCTTCATCCCCTCTCTTCCATAGAATACAGGGAAATACATCATCTCAGCCTTAGCCGGGTTAAGATGATATACTCCTGAATAACGTGGCATTAACTCTATATCAAATATATACTTGCCCTGGCTTAGCCGTGTACAGAAAATGGAGGTTTTGTTTTTAAAGTATTCCCGGTGGGTTTCAATGCCCCAAAAGCTTTGCCGCTTATTCTCATAGCTGCAGCCCGCCGGTATGGGCACTTCTACCATTACATATTCGGCATCGGCACGGGCAGTTACTTCTACACGCAAGATGGTTGTCTTGCCTCCTTTCAATTCTTTTACTTCAGATCCGTTTTGCATGAAGTAAGATTTTACATCAAAGTCTTTTGATACTTTTTCGGGTTGCCTGTTATGAAATTTTTGATACGCGGTAAGATATACCGGCATATTGCCTTGTTTGTTAACCTTAATTTTTTCCCCGGCTGCATACTGCTTTTCGAAGGGGAATTGATCGATCGATTCCCCGTTTACCTGTACCGACGCGGGTTTCGGCTTTTCTCCATCTTTTAACAGGTCAGGTAAAATTGTTTCCAGTATCAAAGACGATTCGTAGGTATTACGCCATTGTCCGTTTCTGCGCTGTTCTAAAAAGTACTGTCTTATTCTCGCCAACTCCCTGTCATGGCCTCCATCAGCTTTTAATATCTTATAAGCCATTAACGAATTTTGTATGCTGTTATTCCAGAAATGGTATCGCTCTTCACCCCAATACATACCACCAAACATAGTAGCTTTTTGATACTTTACTAAAGAATCCATTTCAACCGGCATGCCGGCCATTTGTTTAAGCTGAGCCATCTGCATCCATTCATATAAGCTCTTCTGCCGCTTCTTATATAGTGAATCTGTTTCTTTAAGCTTTATCCAGTCTTTAATACTGTGATTGCGATCCAGCACCTGCAATAGCCTTATCATGTTAAGATCTGCATGCACACCGGCGTCCGCTACTTTTCCCAACAGGTATCTGTACAAAATATCTTTGTTGAGTTGTGTTTTATAGCCCTGCGCTTCTGCCATCAGCAACGCTTCTACCACATGCAGGCTGATCCAGGGTTCCCCGGCTGTTCCCTGCCACCAACCCCACAGGTATTGCATGGTTTTATTTTCATTTAATCTTTTTATTACGTCAAGGATGTGTTTTTCATATTTAAAAGACTCCTGCAAATAATTGCGCAGCTTCTTTTCCAATAACAATGACTTTAACTTAGACGCGAGTTGTTCATTACAGAGGTATTCATAGTCGCGCAAGTGGCGCATTTCATCCAGCAATACAGGAAATACGGATGCTTCTACTCTTACAGTACCTACGCCTTTGGTTTTGTCAAATACATATTGTAAACTAGTATCTTTTTCGAGGTAGAAAAACCGGCCCTCTGTTTCTTTCACTCCCAAAGCGTACACCGGTACTTTTCTTTGTTCCCCGTCAAAGTAACCATTGGGTTGTTGCAAGGTATATTCAAAGCCCAGGCTATCGATACCGTTTACGTTAACCATTACGGTGTCGATATATGCATTGGTTACAGTGATGCTATCATTACGCAGTTCCTGTCCATTAAACTTAAATACCCTCTTTACGTGCTCGGGGATGGGCGTATAATTCATTAGCTTACCGATCACATTGATACTGTCTCCATCTATAGCAAACAAGGGTGACGTAAAATTGGCGCTCAGTGCCTTAAAAGATTTGATCGTTGTTTCCAGGTAGCCGCTTTGCTTGTTTCCGTTAATAGCAATGACTCTTGTCTTCCAGCTGGTAATATCATCAGGGAAAGTAACAGCAAAGGAGGCTTCTCCTTTTTCATCGGTTACGAGCCGGGGTTGCCAGAACCCTTCATCAGAAAAACGCGTGCGCATCCTTTGTGCTCCGGGTTCCAGCGCACCGGCTTCATTTACAGTAATGCTGCCTTTTTTTGTTTTGATAATAACTGCCCCATTAGCTGCACGGGCTCCGTAAATAGCAGTAGCATCTGCCGATTTTATCACATTCAATGTTTCGATATCATTATGGTTTAAACTATTGATATTGCCATCAAAAGGAATTCCATCTACAATAATTAAGGGTTTCTGGTTTCCATCGATACTGCCGGAACCTCGTATCATAACACCGGCTATTTTCCCCTGGATCAAATCTGTAACATTCGACACAGGGCTGTCTGAAAGTTCGTTGCTTCTAATAGATGCAACCGAACCGGTCAATGTTTGTCTCCTTGTTGTACCATATCCCACTACAACCACTTCTTCCAGTCGTCCCTGGTCAGTAACAAGCTCTACATCGCCTATATCGCCATTAACTGCTTTAAGCATTATATCAGCGTATCCTATCATCGAGACCTCTATCTTCCCTTTTTGCGGAACATTTATTTTAAACAATCCATTTCCGTCAGTGAGCACTCCTGCAGTAAAGCCTTCAATAACAACACTGGCATTCACAAGGGGTAATTTTGTTGATGCATCTATCACACGCCCCGTCATTACTTTTTTGAATTGCGAAAAGTCGAAATCCCTGCTGTTAAACAGCCTGATGGTTTCCTTAGGTACTTCTACTGCGTAGCTTCTGAGATACTTTTCCGACTTAATATTTGCATCCAGCTGTATACTGAATTTATCGGCGCTATTAATGGCAAGGTATTTCCAGCGATAGTAATTAACACCTCCGGAACGTACTTCTACTCCTGTTGCTTTCATATACCGGTTATCCTGTAAAAGAAACAGTATATCATATTTTCCTGTGGGCAGGATATGATCCGTATTGTTGTTACCGTTTAATATCAAAAGCTGGTGCGGTTTAGCAGGGTTACTGATCAATATGTTTTTGATATAGGGCAACCGGTTGGTAAACGCGGTATCCATATCATATTGCAACCGTCCCACACTGGTATCAAAATCCAGGATTCTTTTATATAGCTGAGTAGTCCGGCTTCTCAGGTTCAGGAACTCGTTCCAGATGCTGTCATAGTCCTTATTTCGCAGCACCTGCTGCTGATAGTTTTCTGCTAAAGCATACTGGCTGCTTAAAACTGTGTCAAAAGCATACAAACCTTTATAAGACTTTTGTTTGATTACTTCCGGCGTAAATGTATAAGTATATCCTGGTTCTTTGAAGAACGAATGGTTGACTCCTGCTGATTGAAAATAAAGCAGGCTGCTTCTTAATGGTCCAACGAGACGATCCTGTGCCCTTGAATTTATTACCGAGGGTGGATTTAGCCATAGCTTCGTGGTATCGTCATGTACAAAAGTTTTAGCACCTTCAAAATTATCCGCCACTTTAATCATATACCGGCTTAACCTGGCCGCTTCATCATCACTTAATATCGGCTTCTTAGGCACTACATGGACCTGGCTATTGGTTGAATCGGCCAATACACTAAATATAGTTTTTACACCCCTTTTGAAATGCATTTCCTTTATCCATACTTCATAACGGGGTGTTCTCAACCGTATACTGTGATTGCCCGGCAATAGAGCAAATGCGTAACGTTGCAATTGTTGGGCGTTATAGTAAAAAACCGGTACCTCGTCAACATAAATAATATTCACCGGTTCAAAGCCCCCGTCCTTCATTACGAAGGGCGCAAACTGAGTAATACTGTCCCTTGCGGGTTCGGTTGTAATATACAGATGGTTAGGGTGGGTGAACTGGTAGTAGGCCATTGTATCCAAAGCCAGCTCCCTGGCCCATTTCTGCCAGTTGAGCCGAATACTGTTATTGGCATACAACTCATCGCTTTCAAATTTAAAAGGCTTGCTTTTTCGCTGGTAAAATATTTTTCCAAACCGGGGAACATCCGGCTGCTTACTGTTGAATTTAGATGTATGCGCATACGCGGTAACATCTACATTCTGTACCGGGTTTTCTTTAGGATCAAGCACCCGGATCTTCATGTTTACCTTTTGCCCGGGGTATACCATATCGGGTGCCAGCAGCTTTATGTCAAGCTTATTGGCATTGTAAAAGGCGCTTATTTCTTCGCTTTGTTCTTCATCATCCCAGAAATAGTTGATACGGAAATGGGCTGCCTGTTCATCCGAATGTTTTACCAGGGTGTCCAGGCGATTAGTATATCCTTTTAATAACACTTTACTACCCGAAAATACTGTATACCAGAAGGGAATTTTATGTGGGTTAACAACGGCCAGTTGTAGCTGGTTTTCCTTTTGTACCGCCAGAGGTTGTATATCGGGAGTAAAATCGCTGAGTTCAATCGTGGTGTCCACGCCATTATCCAGGTGCAGATCATAAGCATAAACCCTGTAATCAACGGGTATAGATAAGGGAAGCTGTACCCGTTGCGAATCGATAACAGCTCCACTGGCGGCATTTTTATATAACCATCCGGCCGGATTCTGCTCACCTGAAGCGTCTGTACAACGAAAGCCCAGGCTATCCTTTATAAATTGTGCTTCAATTTTCTTTTTTGCTTTAACTTTTCTTGCATCAAAGCTCAGGTATTGATTATTGGTTCTTGCTTCATTATTGCTATTGAGCATCCTTATCTGTAAAGTAAACGATAGGGCGGCATTGGCAAAAATGCTGTCGGGCAATACCAGCTTGGTCTCTCCAACGGGATCGAGCGCACTGTTGTGAGTCCATAAAGTATCCTTTACAAAAACGGAATCGCCATAAAATGATGTAACCTGTTGCAGCCTGGCCACCATTTCAACACGGGCATCCGGAACGGCCAGTTCATTTTCGTCGGTCGCCTTCATAAACAGCGTTATGGGATCGCCGGGATTATGTATTGTTTTATTAGTACGCACATTAAAGCTCAAAGACTTTAGCTCATAATCTTCATACCTGAAGTAGCCCGAAGCAATGGCTATTGTTTTGTTCCCGATTGAATCGGTAAGCGTTATGGAGTAGGTCGCATCCAGCTTTAAACCGAGGCTATCGGCTAAAACAAATCCGTGCTCATAGGCGCCGGGGCGATAAGGCTCAAGCAATGCAATCTTTTTAGATCCCGAAGGCCCGTCAAGGATGAGGTTGACGTTCCTTAATCGCATATCAGTTCCATTAGCATTCAAAATATAGGCCTTCAATTTTACCGTATCATTCGGCTTATACCTGGGCTTACTAAAAACTATAAAGCTACGGTAGGAGCTACGCCTGAACTTTTGCCGATAATACAATCGCCTTATCCGTTTTATAGGGAACACATGAGTTATTTGCCTTCCAGGCTTCCGGTCATAATAATCCCGGTCATTATCCGCCACATCATAAGTAAAATAATTGCTGATATCATTGTAGACCACTTTAACATGGCCATCCTTCCGGGGATAAATACTTTGATACAAGCCACTCTGTTCATTATATTTTATCTTCCTTCCTTTAGCATTAATAACCTTTGCCCGGGTTACCTGATTGCCTAAATGATCCGTCAATGTAAACTGGAAATCTTTCCGGTTGTTTACAAACCGCAACGTAACATTATTCTGAGCGATCAGCTGATACTCCAGTTTGTTTTTTACGGCATGCACTTTGAGATAGTTGCCGAAGGGTAGCTTTTTACTTTGCCTGATGTCCGTATAACTGTCCGCCAGTTCATGGAAAAAGGCATCATTAACTGCCTGCGGATTTTGGATCAACATCTCTGTTTCTTTGTCAGTAAGCCGGTATACCTGGGTAAGCGTTCCCCGTGTAGGACTATTACTTAAGGTGGTTTGCGTCCACGCGCTACAAGCTATCAAAAAGAAAAAAATAAGGCAGCCGGTTATTCTCATATCAACAATTGTATCACCATGATGCAATTGTTAAATACATTACACAAAAAAGCTTTCATACTTTTTAAAAGATTATCGAATGCGTGTTCGTTCCCGCTCACCCCTTTTATCTATTGGAGCCCTGCTTTCTTTTTTAAACGCTCCTTATTGAGCTCTGACATAAACGAAATCTTATCGGCACTTATATTTCCTTTCTGATCTATGACAACATAGGTCGGATATCCTCCTTCGGCGTTCAGTTTCTTCCGGAATTCACTTTCCAGTTTCTCGTCAATAAAAATATGTGTTCCAGGGGGCTTCAGTGTTCCAATCCTCGTTTTCCACGTTTCTATATCAGACCCGCTTGTTGTACATAAATAAATATATTCAACAGGTAAATCTTTAGATTCATCGTGCAGCTTTTTGCTATTTGTAATATCGGCAATACAGGGACCACACCAGGTTGCCCAGATATCAATGACCAGGGCTTTGTCTTTAAACTTTGTTTTAAGGTTCAAAATGAAGTTATCAATATTATCGATGCTATCCAATGTATATAGCTGGGCGCCGAAAGGCAGGCTTGCCACTGCATTGCCAATGTAATACTGATCTCCGGATAACTTGCCTGCCGACATAAACAGCTTATTGATTTCATTTTTCCTGGAGGTAAACTCATTCAATTGCCGCTGAACTAAATTTTTTGTCCAGCCTGTTTTCATAGTACTGCTTATGAGCGGATAAATTATAGAAAAATTGTCTTTCCATCGCTCCATCAGCGATAGCTTTAAAATATCGGCCCGTGTAACATCGGCATTGTGCTCAATGGACCTTAATGCATCCAGGCAATAAATTTTATCTATTTCTTTTTTGAACAGTGTATAGCGTTTAGAATACAATTTATCAAGCGATTTTTTTTCATTTTCGCCGGTTAATCCCTGGTAGTAATTAATGGAATCCAATACCTCTTTTTGAACAGATGTCCTTGTCGCTCCATAAAGCAGTTTTTGAATATCCGGTTCATTGCCGTCTTTCTTATTGGCCAGGTAAGAGGAAAGACTTCTGTAAAAACCTGCACCGCTGTTGCTCATAAAATAAGGTTTATGGCTGATCATGTCTTGATAGGCTGCGCCACCGGTTTCTTTATCTCCTTTTAATCCAACAACCAGCCATTCGTAAAATGCAGATTTTGTTTCGTTTTTCACCGCCCATTGGTACCCCTGGTTTTCTTTAAAAAAGGCTGCGTCTATTTGCTGTAATGCCAGGTAAATAGAATCAGCTGTTTTTAAAAAAGGTTCCTGTCCTAATCTACTGTTAGCAGCGTCAATACTAATATCAACCAACTTCCTCAAAAGTTTTTCCCGATCCCCCTTTTTATACAAGATGTGTTTGCAGATCGTATTATTTAATCCGGCATCGGCTCCCTTAAACGAAATATTATCTCCATATATATAGGTTTCCTTTCCCGATTTGCCCGCATCGATTATTATTTCCAAGCCGTCGTTTACTAATACACCGGTATAATAAAGCCCGTCTATATCCAACCAAACCTGCTGGTAAGGCAGGTTCTCGGTTAGTAAAATCTGTACGGTTCCTGTAGCATCGAGCTGGTTAAAATTTTTTGTTTGCATTTCTGCTCCCATGTGTACTGCAGAATATTTTACTTCTACTCCCTGTAGCGGGGTTGTACTATTGATTACCCTTACGGTGAGTTGTGGAATTTTCCGGGAATTAAGATATTGCGTTAAGTCTGAATCTTCTATTGTCCGGGGCCTGTTCTCTTTTTCCTGAGCAAAAGAGGGCAGGGTCATTGCTATTGCAACGACAAGTGTAAAAAGCTTCATGGTTTCTTTATTTTAAGTGAATTAATGCTTGCGTTAGAATTTCTTTCTTACTTCTTGAAATGGGAATTTCATCTCCATTGTCCAGTATGAGGTAGCCACCGTCTTCTTTTACCCAACTTTTAATATGCTCCTTATTGACCAGATGTGACTGATGACAGCGTATAAAATCAAACCCTGCCAGTAACTCCTCGTATTCGTAAATAGGCCTGGACACAATAATTTTTTCTCCGGACGAAAGGAAAAAGCTGGTATAGGCGTTTGAAGATTCGCAATGGATAATATCCCGGGGATTTACAAATCGGGTTTCCTTTAATGTTGGTAGCGCCAGTTTATGTGTGGATTTTTGCTCCCTGTTTTTTATTAGTTGCAACAGGTTTTCCAGTTCATAATTTTGCATTTTACCTTTTACACGGCTTTCGGCTTTTTGAACGGCAGCTTTTAGTTCTTCTATATTTACAGGCTTTAGCAGGTAATCAACAGCAGAAAATTTTATGGCCTGTATACCATACTGGTCATATGCCGTTATCAGTATGATTTCAAAACTATAATCGGGTAATTCTTTCAGCATTTCGAAGCCTGTTTTCCCCGGCATTTGTATATCCAAAAAAACGAGCTGAGGTTTTAGGTTTTTTATCAGAACGACCCCGTCGTCCGCATTGATAGCTGTACCCAATATATGCACCTGGGGACAGTACCGCTGTAACAATCCTTCAAGATTTTCTACGTTATTTTGTTCGTCGTCTATTATTATAGTTTGAATCAAAGGAGCCAGTTTTTAAATATAAATATTGCCCGGGTATAATGATCTTGTTGCCTGATTTCCCAGCTGATCTGACGGGTTTTGAGTATACTATTCAATAATTCAATTCTTTCAGCTGTTAGCTTCAGGCCCATTCCCTTTTTGGCGTCGGCATTAAATGCGCCACCATTATCTTCAACAACAACTACTATGTTATCATCTGTTGCTGTATACCTTATCAGTAATTGGCCTTCTTTATACAATTTAGAAATACCATGTTTTATCGCGTTTTCTATAACCGGTTGTAATAAAAGCACCGGCATTTCTGTTGCATGTTTATCAATCCTTTCATCAACTTCTATATCATAATTAAACCCAAACCGAAGCTGCTCAAGCTTCAGGTAGTTATTAATTAATTCAATTTCTTCCGACATACTTATAAACTCGTTCTCACTTTGATTTAGGGAGTTCCTGAGCAGCATGCTGAAATCGTTCAGGTATTTATGTGCCCCTTCCATATCATTTTTAGTAACCAATCCCTGGATAGAAGTAAGCGCATTAAATACAAAATGAGGATTAAACTGTGATTTAATAGATTTGATCTCCGCCTGGGTTACTTGTTGCTGTATTTGCTGCCTTCTGATACTGGCTTGTTGTCTGCGGTTCTTTATCAAAAGAAATACTGATAATAATGCCAGAAGCGATATAAGCACCATTATTAATTTAAACCATACGGTTTGATACCAGGCAGGCCTTACAGAGAAGACGTATTCATTAACTGTTTGCCTTTGAAAAGCATAGCGTAATAAGAGTTTATAGTTTCCCGGAGCCAGGTTTTGTAACCAGATCGCATTAGGGTTAAAGGTATTGGATTGCCAGCCCAAGCTGTCCCTACCCCGTATAAGATTATATTCAACCAATCCAACCGACTTTACTTTGTCCCTGAGGTATAGAAACAAGTTATTTTCATCTTTTTTAAACACATGCTTTATGTAAAGCAAGCTATCAACAGGCTGCAATTCAATATCCCCATAATAGGTGCTGGTATTGGGTTTGCTAAAGTCGTGCTTCCACTGGTATTTATATACCTCCATAAAATCCTTTAATGTGGATGTGCTAAAAGTTGCAATTACAGAAGGTGCCCGTTTTATCCACACTGCAGCGATTTTATAGGTCGTATCCGGATCTAACAGGTTTTTTACTTCTATTGTAATACTGCTTCCTACAGGTGCCCTAAACTCACCCAGATAAGCCATTTCTGTCTGTTCCGATCCATCTACATTATAACGGTAATGCATAAAAGCCGGGCTGAAGAACATAACCCTTCTCCATCCCACTATTTCTTTTTCTTTGTTTTGTAATACTCTAAACCGGTACATCTCAACGTTGCCCTTGTCTATGCCATAGGCTGTTACAATTACAGGAACCGAATCAAATAAGGGCACAGCCAGCGATGAACGATAATCGCCCCTGATAGCATACCCCTTCATTTCGGGAAAATTGAATTTAAACGCCTCCAGTTCCTTTAGCTCTTCTTTTAAATTTAGCGCTGTTCTTGTATAAAGACTTTTAGAGTGAAACAGGGAAAGACCCACTGGATTGTACCGGTCAGTTGGTTTTCTCGTTGGTGTGGCAGCCTCGAAATTATCGTAGGCCTCCCGTATTTTGTCCCCATCCAGCTTACCCTTGAATAGCGGGTGCACAGAGTCTACTATTAATGCCTGCGAAAAACAACTAGCAGATCCTAGTAATAAAATTGCGATATGTAGTACAATTTTCATTTCTACAGCAAATCAACACAAAAAACAAAAGAAAAATAACCCGTTCTTTGAATTTTACCTGTCAGGATTTGAATCGCGCAATCCCGATCGAAAATCTAAAAACTCAAATCCTTAAATCGGGTATCTTTGCGCCTATCCAAAAGATATGTGCATACATATTATTAAATATCCTTTGGATATGTTTTCAATTTTTAATTATGAGCGTACAACAATTATCAGAGCAGGAACAGATAAGAAGAGAAAAGCTGCAAAAGCTGAAAGAGGCAGGTATTAACCCTTACCCACCGGAACTATTTCCCGTATCACACTATTCAGCGGATATTAAGAACAGTTTTTCGGAAGAAACCAAAGACCAGTTTGCGCAGGTGCATGTGGCCGGCCGTATCATGAGCATTAATGACAAGGGCAAGGTTTTCTTTATTAAGATACAGGACAAGCAGGGGATTTTTCAATTATATGTGAAACGTGATGAATTATACCCCGGCGAAGATAAAAGCCTCTGGGATGTATTGGTAAAACACGGATTGGACCTGGGCGATTTTATCGGCGCTACCGGTTATGTATTTATAACTAAAACCGGCGAAACTTCGCTGCATACGCAATCCTTGACCTTATTGGCTAAATCATTAAAGCCTTTACCCGTTGTAAAGCGCGATGAAGAGGGAAATGTGTTTGATGAGGTAACCGATCCCGAATTTAAATACCGCCAGCGCTATGCAGATCTGGTGATCAACCCATCGGTAAGAGACACTTTCGTAAAGCGCACCAAACTGATGAACTCGATCCGCGAGTTTTTAAACCAGCAGGGCGCATTGGAAGTGGATACACCGGTACTACAGGCCATTCCCGGCGGCGCCGCTGCAAGGCCCTTTGTTACGCATCATAATGCGTTAGATGTTCCTTTTTACCTGCGTATTGCCAATGAGCTCTACCTGAAAAGACTGATCGTGGGTGGCTTCGACTGGGTATATGAGTTCAGCCGTAACTTCCGTAATGAAGGTATGGACCGCACCCACAACCCCGAGTTTACCGTGCTGGAGTTTTATGTAGCTTACAAAGACTATTTCTGGATGATGGAAACCACAGAGCAGTTATTGGAAAAGGCCGCACTGGATGTAAACGGAACCACTGATGCTACCATTGGCGATAAAACCATTTCGTTTAAAGCGCCTTTTGCAAGAGTGTCTATCTATGACGCTATTAAAGAACATACCGGCTTTGATGTAAGCGAAATGAATGAAGAGGGCTTAAAAGACGTTTGTGGTAAATTGGGCATTCATGTAGATAAAACTATGGGCAAGGGTAAGTTGATTGATGAGATATTCGGTGAAAAATGTGAGCATCATTATATACAACCAACCTTCATTATCGATTACCCGATCGAGATGAGCCCTCTTACGAAAAAGCACCGCAGCAAAGAAGGCCTGGTAGAGCGTTTTGAGCTGATGGTGAATGGTAAAGAAGTGGCCAATGCTTACAGCGAGTTGAACGATCCCATCGAACAACGCGAACGTTTCGAAGAACAGGCTAAACTGATGGAGCGGGGCGACGAAGAAGCCATGTATATAGACTATGACTTTTTACGCGCCCTGGAGTATGGTATGCCGCCTACATCGGGTATCGGCTTTGGTATAGACCGCCTGGTAATGATGCTAACCAATTCTCCTTCCATACAGGATGTATTATTTTTCCCGCAAATGCGACCGGAGAAGTTTGATTAAAAAAACAATTTCACTTATTTATACGGCACTCCACAACGGGGTGCCTTTTTTTATTTTAAAAAGATTAGATCATCTATTGATTTTTTAGATTGGTTTAAATTGATACATTCGTCATATAAATGTTTTGTATATGAGGCGCATCTTTGTAATTGTAGCCCTGTTATCGCTCATTGTTACGTTCTTACTGGGGTTTTATTTCAGCATCAACTGGTACGTACTTTTTGCAGGCGTATTGGTGGTTTCGTTGATGGGATTTTATGATATGGTTCAAACCAAACACAGCATCCGCCGTATTTACCCGGTGTTTGGCCGTTTACGTTATGTAATGGAAGAACTGCGGCCCAAGATCTACCAGTATTTTGTGGAGTCGGATATTGACGGGCGCCCGTTAAACCGTATAGACCGTTCTACTATTTACCAACGGGCCAAACAGGATAATGATACGATGCCCTTTGGTACCCAGCTGGATGTGTATGCTCCGGGCTACGAATGGATCTGTCATTCCATTGCGCCCAAAGGTTTTAATACGCTGGAGCATAATCCGCGTGTATTATTTGGCAATAAAGATTGCAAGCAGCCTTATAATGGAAGTATCCTCAATATCTCTGCTATGAGCTACGGTTCCTTAAGCTCCAATGCAGTGGAAGCCATGAACGGCGGTGCTAAAATTGGCGGCTTCGCCCATAATACGGGAGAAGGGGGACTAAGCGATTACCATTTAAAACAAGGCGGCGACCTGATATGGCAAATAGGTACCGGTTACTTCGGCTGCCGTGATGAAGATGGTAATTTTTCTCCGGACTTGTTTGCACAAAAGGCACAGATACCCAATATAAAAATGATCGAAATAAAAATATCGCAGGGCGCCAAGCCCGGTCATGGCGGTATTTTACCAGCGGCAAAGAATACGCCTGAAGTTGCAAAGATCAGGCATATAACCCCGGGAATAACAGTAGAGTCGCCTCCCTATCATACCGCTTTCAGTTCGCCAAGGGAGCTGGTTCAGTTCATCAAACAACTAAGAGACCTGTCGGGAGGCAAGCCCATTGGATTTAAATTATGCATCGGGCATAAAAGTGAATTTATTGCTATTTGCAAGGCCATGATCAGCCAGGACACTTACCCGGACTTCATTACCGTGGATGGGGGAGAAGGCGGCACCGGCGCTGCGCCCCAGGAGTTCTCCAACTATGTGGGCGCTCCGTTATTAGACGGTCTGGCTTTTGTGGAAGATGTATTAAGCGGTTTAAATATCCGTCATCATATCAAGATTATTGCTTCAGGAAAAATTATGACGGGCTTCCATATTGCAAGAGCCGCTGCGCTGGGCGCTGACGCCTGCAATTGCGCCAGGGCTATGATGCTCGCCGTGGGTTGTATACAGGCTCTGATCTGCAATACGAATCGCTGCCCAACCGGAGTAGCCACACAAGATCCGAAATTAACAAAAGGATTGGTGGTAGAAGACAAACGGGAAAGGGTAGCAAATTACCATAAAAACACGGTGAAGACTTTCGTGGAACTAATGGGCGCCGCCGGATTGAAGGGCATGCAGGATATTACCCGCTCACACGTATACAGGAGAGTATCTTTAACGGCTATGTATACTTTTGAAGAAATATTTCCTTCGGTAAGACCCGGCTCTTTTATCAGCGGAACTATTCCTGAAAAATATAAAGCAGACTATACCTATGCCAGTGAAGAAAGATGGGGCATACATACCGTAGGCAGCTGGAGCGACGACAATACCAAAGAAAAAGTAGAAGTAGCACAAACCGCATCCGATAATACTATTTAATAAATCAATCCTGTTCTTCATATTTAATAAACTAACCCGCATGTTCAGAATATACTTAATTACTATAACGTTCTCTTTTTTTTGTTTACTTGCAGCAGCGCAAACGAACAACACAAGGCTGCCCCTTAAAAACACCTATGAAATATTGAGCTCAGACACCAAAGCGGATATTATCAACAAGGCCGTACACGTGGTGCCCACAGCCAGTCAATATGCTGCATTGCGAAATGAGTACATTGCCTTTATACATTTTGGCCCTAACACTTTTACCAGAATGGAGTGGGGTAGCGGCAAAGAAAGCCCTGAAATATTCGATCTGAAAAATTTGGATACGGACCAGTGGTGCCGCATAATGAAAGAAGCAGGTATGAAAATGGTGATCATCACCGCCAAACATCACGACGGTTTTGTTTTATGGCAAAGCCGGTATACGAAACATGGCATCATGTCCACTGATTTTAAAAACGGGAAGGGAGATATTGTGAAAGAATTAGCCGCTTCCTGCAAAAAATACGGGTTAAAACTGGGTATTTATTTATCACCGGCAGATTTGTTCCAGATAGAAAATCCCGAAGGCTTATATGGTAATCTCAGCCAGTACACCGAAAGAACCATTCCCCGCAACATACCCGGCCGGCCCTTTGCCAATAAAACAACGTTTAAGTTTAAGGTAGACGACTATAACGAGTATTTCCTGAACCAGCTTTTCGAGCTGCTGACGGAATATGGTCCCATCAGTGAGGTATGGTTCGATGGCGCTCACCCCAAAACAAAAGGCGGGCAGAAATATAATTACCTGGCCTGGAAAAAGCTCATTCAAACACTGGCGCCCCAGGCGGTTATTTTTGGTAAGCAGGATATTCGCTGGTGCGGTAACGAAGCCGGTGGTACCAGAAATACAGAGTGGAACACCATTGCCTATCCGTTTAACCCGGACACGGCTAACTATTTTCCGGATATGACAAAGCCCTCACTGGGGCAGAGAGAAGATTTGTATAAAGCCCGGTATATACATTACCAACAGGCAGAAACCAATACTTCTATAAGAGAGGGATGGTTTTACCGGGATGATACCGAACAGAAAGTAAGAAGTGCTGATGATGTATTTGATATATATGAACGTGCTGTGGGTGGCAATTCTACTTTCCTGTTAAATATTCCGCCTAACAGGGAGGGCCGCTTTTCTGAAAGGGATGTAAATGCATTGCTGGATGCCGGTAAGCGTATTAACGAGACCTATGGCAATAATCTTTTTGCAAAGGCAAAGGGGGATTCAAAAATTTTAGACGAGAGCCCGGCAACGTTTTCCATATTAAAAGATAATGCAGCAGAATTGATTATTACAACTCCTTCGGCTGTTACTATCAATCGCATCTTATTACAGGAGTCGGTTACTACCCACAGCGAAAGAGTTGAAGCTCATGCAGTGGATGCCCGGATCAACAACGAATGGAAAGAAATCGCCAATGCAACCAATATTGGCTATAAAAGAATTTTACGTTTCCCCGAAGTAACCGCTTCACAATTCAGGATACGTTTTACACAACTGAGAGCTGCTCCTGCTATCAGTAGGGTAGCAGCATTCTATTATAAAACAAGACCACCTCAATTACAAATTACTTCGGATGTCAACGGCCGTATAACCATCGCTCCCCAACAACACAATTTCAACTGGAATCGTAACGGTGAAAATGCGGCTGCCAATATTAATGCAGGTATAGAGATCCGCTATACAACCGACGGAACCAACCCTGCTAAAAATTCACTGCTTTATTCACAGCCTTTTGCAATGACGAAAGGCGAAGTGAAAGCAGCCGCCTTCAATAAAAATGAGAGGGGCAGTATTGCCAGTGAAGTAATAGGTATCGCTAAAAAAGAGTGGACTGTTGTGGCATCGAGCAGCGAAACGGCTCAGCATAAAGCGGGTTTGGCATTTGATGGCAACAATAAAACCTACTGGCAGTCTGAAGCAACGGGAGCAGAACAATATATTAGCATTGACCTGGGAAAGATTTACACGCTAAAGGGTTTTGCCTATACTCCTCAAAACTTTAATGATAAAGGCATGATGGAAAAGGGATCCATACAGGCAAGCACAGATGGAAAAACATGGACGGTGGTAAGTGATTTTGAATTTGGCAACCTGGTCAACGACCCCACGAAACGCAGGCATAACTTTTCTGCAGCAGCTACGGCAAGGTATATACAAATAAAATCGAAAGTCATCGCAGGAAAAGGCAATATGCTAACAATCGCAGAGCTCGACTTTTTTGAATAACCTGCGTCAAAAAAAGGGCCCGCTCCTGAGGAGCGGGCCCTTGTATATATACTCTAAACCCCCATGAAAAAACTATTTCTTCAACAATACGGGTGCAACCAGAGTTCCCACATCAGTAGCCTGTCCATAAACCACATTTACATTGCTAACCGTGGAATCTCTATAACCGGATGCTGTACTGGCATCGAACGACAATGAATAACTACCTGCCGGAAGACCTACAAACTGGTAAAAACCATCTATAGCAGGTATAGCACTTCCCAGGGTATCCACACCTTTTAATGCATAAATCAGCGCTTCTGCTTCAGCAGGCTTTACATAGCCTCGTATTTGTCCGTTGGCCTGGTCTACAAATGCCTTAATAACGGGCCTTAAGATATATTTGCCGCTTCCTGTGCCATGTACTTTTACCGAACGGGCGGCGTCAAAATCAACCCAGATCTTATAAACCCCGTTAGGCAAAAGCTCCTGGTGCAGGTTTACTTTTACTACTCCCGATGGTACTGTTAACTTTTCCGTTTGTCCGTTTACAACAATCGTACTCTTATCTCCTAAAACCAACCTGATCTGCTCTATTTTACCAGCCGGCAACGAAAGAGGATCGCCGATAGCAATGGTCTTGCCATTCCGGTAGTCTAAAATATTGATCGGCTGCGCAAACACCGAACCCACAGGGTAGGGTACCCAGCCTTCATCTGTAGTACTGTTATTAATGCTCACTTCTCTTATATCAAGATAAAGAGCGTCATAAGCAAGGCCAGGCGCGTCTGTTAAGACCATTTGCACTTTCGCCTGGCCTTCAGTATTGCTGTTATTATCATTTTTTGAACAGGCCGCTAAAAGCAATACTAAAAAGAATGGTACGGAATAAAAAATTTGCTTCATGGATATTTGTTAATGGTGAATACAAACATATCCCTGCAACATGAAAAAAACATGAAGAAGCTATAAATGATTTTCCCCGAAAGTGATCCCGAATTTTGTGCCTTTCTCCTTTTGCGACTCAACATTCAGAATAATGCCTTCGTGCCTGGCAATAGAATCAACAATGGCCAGGCCCAGTCCATAACCCTCAATACGGGTGGTTCCTTTTTTAAACCGGTAAAAAATTTCTCCAAGTTGTTGCTCATCAATGCCTATGCCCGAATCTTCAATAAAAACAGTGTATGATTTATAGTTCAGCTGCTGATCGGTTATATAAATGCTCCCTCCGGTCTTATTAAATTTAATAGCATTGTTAATGATATTGTAAAACAGCTGAAATAAGAGGTCCCTGTTTACATTTTTTACAGATACGGGGGAGAGCTGTATTTGTAGTGTAATTTCTTTTTGTGCTACGCGGTGCTGTAATTCCTCCACCGCCTGTTCTATTATTTCATTTAGTTTTAAAACATCCTGGTGAGCAAACTGGCTGTTCTCCACCCTGGATATTAATAAGAGCGCGTTTACAATTTTTTTCAGCCGCCTGATAATGTGCATGGTTGCTTCCAGCTTTTTATATTGCCCGTCGGTCAGGCCATCATCGGCCATCAGGTTTTCTATCTTACTTTGTAAAATGCTGATCGGCGTCATTAATTCGTGAGAGGCATTAGAACTAAACTCCCGTTCTTTTTCAAACGCATAATTGATTTGCTGCATCAGGCGCGAAATGCTTTCGTCAAGGTACAGGAAGTCATAGGTTGAGCTTTTCAGCTTACCTACCCGCTGGTTAAAGGGAAAGCCGGCCTTTAATAGCCTCGACCGGATGATGTATCCCAAAGGCTTTAACAGGTACCGGTTATAAACGATCTGTATTAGTAATATAACCAAGGCAAGGGGTAATAAAATATAAATGGCCGTTTGCTGCAATGCCCTCGCATCTGCATTTATTGATGCCGTTTTTTTGCCGATTTCCAAAAGATAACTTTGGTTCCCCCACCTGAACCCGTGCATAAGTATCCGGTAGTTAATGGTGTCCCTATCTACCAGTCTCGGTTCTGTTAGCAGCGTGTCAGTTAAGATAGTCGCCCCGGTATGCTCCAGCGATATGTACTCGTCTTTAAGCATGGAGTAGCTGCCGTAGGAGGAATCTCCTTCAAGATAATAATCAATGCCTGTAGCATTGATTTGTTGCAATACTTTTTGCTTTTGCCGCAAGAGCGTTTGGTTGGTGTTGGAGAATGCTACCCTTTGCATTATTTGCGGTAATAAAGCAATAAACAATAACAATACGGCCAGGGTACTGATTGTAGTAAATAAAGCAAGCTTGGTATGCAGTCGCATTATTCCATTTTAATTTTATACCCGATACCTCTTATGGTCTCCAGCCAGTCTACAGAAGCGTACATCCCTAACTTCTTCCTGATGTTTTTGATATGCACATCAATATAGTTAGAATCGTTTCCTTCGTCGGAAAAGTCACCCCATAAATGCTCACTTAACTGCAGGCGGCTTAATGGCCTGTTTTTATGTAACACCAGGTAGCTCAACAGGTCAAACTCCTTTTTTGAAAGATCGATCTCCTGCTCCTCGTACCTGATCATCCTGTTACGGATATCCAATTCGAATGCACCTACAGCTGTAAGGGTATCAGAAAGATTATATTTCCTCCTGGTTATTGCCATCATGCGCGACTGAAGCTCGAGCAGCGAAAACGGCTTGGATAGATAATCGTCGGCACCCATATCCAGCCCTTTGATCCGGTCTTCTACCTGGCCCCTGGCCGTAAGTATAATAATGGCTGTTTCCGCATGATCTTTCCTGATCTCTTTTAATAAGTAAAAGCCGTCTTTGTCCGGGAGGCCAATATCCAGGAGTATAAATTCATAGTGTCCGGTATCTGTCCGGGCCAGGGCCTCAGCTGCTGATGAAGCAATATCACATTGAAATTGTCTTCCAGCCAGTGAAACAGCAATTTCTTCTGCCAGCAGCGCTTCATCTTCAACAATTAATACTTTCATACCGCACTATTAAAATTGATAATAAAACCCGAGAGTAAAAAAAGAATTAGTTTGTCCCGCTCTTTCAGACGCGTTATTTCCTAATAAGGATACCTGGTATGCCGCTTCAACCAGGTAAGATGCCCTGTTATAGGATAAAGGCAATTTAAAGTTGTAAGACAGAAAGCCAAAGTGGTTGTAAACACGTTCTTCCTCCTTTACCTGAGCGGGCGGGGCGCCCTTGCCTTTTCCACTATTTTTTCTTTCCACAAGATAGGTTTCATAAAACCGCTGTGTTCCCGTAACAACCGTTACCTGTGGTGTGGTTGCAAGAATATGGCGTTCGCGATCAGAATTCAGCACCCACTCTTTCGAGTTGCTAAGGCTTATAAAGAAATCCTGTTGCTTACCAAAAGAATAGTCGGCGCTGATGCCGGTATTTAGCACATGCTTATAGTTAAAAGCTACGCTGGCCATATGGGGGCTGGAAGCCTGTAAAAAAGGGGATTGTTTGGGAAAAACAGTATACGCATAGCTGGCGTCGCCCGTAAGTTTCGGCGTAATAGCAAACTGGTAGCCCGCGGTAAGCCCGGTAGCCGATACTACCGCACTATCTGAAAATAGATGGAACCCTGTAACGGATGCATACAGACCCTGTTTAAGACGCAATGTTCCGTTCAACGCTATATAGGGGAGCGCTTTTTCAGTAGTCTGTCCGAAATAATCTATGCCGCTGCTAAAGAGTGAAGCAACAGTAAAAGTTGTGGATGACGTGGTTGCAGCTGATGAATCTACAGGTGTTACGCCCGAACCTTTTTGTGCCGACAACCGCGGGGTAACAAAAGACAACAGGAAGAAGAAAAAAACATTTAATACGCGTTTTATCGGCTTCATAGTAAACACTACTTTCCAAATCCCTTCCCGTTTATCCTTGGTTTAATAACTTTTACCGGTTTCACTTTGACAGGCTTCACCACAATAGCTTTAGGTGCCGATTGATTCTTTGCCCGCGGAACCTCTTTAATAATTTTCTCCGGTCCCTTTTTATTTTGTTTCATCGGCTTCTGTTCTGCCATTTTCTTTGCGGGAAGGGTATCACTTTCAATGGCAGGCATTATAATACCCGATGCATTGCAAATTCCGGACCACCCGGCAGTTAATAAGAAAACCATTAAGAATTTTATCATAACCCGCAACATGTAGGAAAATATCCTGAGATCAATAAAACACGCAGTTATGTGCCGTCTTATATCAAAAATATAAAGCTAAGATGAAATTATAATGAAAACAGTAAAACAAGTGGTGCGGATCATATGTACAAGGTCCAAAACAGGCTAATTGGGGTGCAGAACCCGGCATTTTCCTGCCCGGTAAAATTGTCTTTCCCTTTTATTCCCGGGGTAATTTTTTCAGGATTTTTAAAGCGAGGGTCTAACTATAAAGATACTAAATAATTGAATAACATATGAATTACCGCGGGGCAGTTCAGAACGGTGGTTTGATCTTTTAATAACCGGATGCCGTTAATGCATGCACGGCTTATTCCTCAAAATAAAGAGCGCCCCCTGTAGAAGCGCTCCATCATAAACCCAATATTTGAATATATTGCTAGATCTTGTAGTACTGTTCCCAGCCTTTCCTTGGCGGCGGGCCTATTAAAAGCTCGTTGGCCTTTTTATTGTTGGTGATGATCTTTTTCTCGCGGTCGAATTTGATCTTATCACCTGTCCATTGGGCAATAACTCCCAGGCAAAATACCTGGCTGAGCGGACCCGCTACAGCAAATGGGGAACGTGTTTTTTCCTGTCCTTTACATGCCAGCAAAAAGTTTTTAAAATGATTGGACGGGCTTTTGGGTACCTGCGGTAATTGGGCTGCCATAGCTTTTGCTTTCTCTTCAGGAATAATGGAAAGCGTGCTGCCATGAGACCCTCCTTTAAAGATAAGATCTTTGGAGTAGATGATCTTGCCAGGGTTTAGCTTGGGCCCTTTAATATCGCCGGTGCTGGGCGGCGGGATATTGGGATCCAATCCCTGAACACCATATCCCTTTGGAATAGGAGGGAGGTTATCTATGCCGTCGTACCACAGCACTTCTACTTTTGGCTTGTTACCTCTTTTCGGGAACTTATAAGAAAGGGTAGTGGATGTAGGGTAGAAGAAATCATTATGTCCCGTAAGCTTCAACGGCTTTACTTCTGTGGGCAAACCCAGGTCTAAAAACTCGTGGGCGGTATCCAGCAAATGCGCCCCCCAGTCTCCCAGGGCACCCATACCGAAGTCGTACCAGCAACGCCATTGGCCGTTTACAAAATCTTTGTTGTAGTCGTGTCCGAAAGTCTGCATCTGCCAGATATCCCAATCAAGGGTTGATGGTACCGGCTCAGCAGGAGGGAATGCTTTGATGTTGGTATCCCAGCCGTGCCAGCGACGGGCAGAGTTCATGTGGGCCACAATTTTATTAACGTCTTTAATAATGCCGGCTTCAACCCAGGTTTTAAACTGGAAGTAATTGCCCTCGGAGTGACCCTGGTTTCCCATTTGTGTCACCACGTTATTATGCTTTTCCGCGGCCTTTATCATCAGCTCCACTTCATTAAAAGTTCGGGCCATCGGCTTTTCTACATATACGTGTTTACCCAGTGCCATCGCCATCATAGTAATAGGGAAATGCGAAAAATCGGGTGTGCCGATGCAAACCGCCTCTATTTCATTCCCCATTTTGTCAAACATCTGCCTGAAATCCTGGAAACGCTTGGCTTGTGGGAACTGACCCATTATTTTTTGTGTATGAGGGGCGCCCATGTCCACATCGCATAAGGCCACAATATTGGCCAGACCGGTTTTGGCAAACTCTTCAATAATTTGCTGACCCCGGTTACCAATACCAATGCAGGCAAGGTTAACCTTTTCCGATGGAGCCGTAATTGCGGATCTTAGAAAACTGTTTTTGGCAAAAAGCAAATCTGGCAGCAATGCCGTAGCGGCAGTAGCTATCGTTGTATTTTTCAAGAACTTTCTTCTTGATGTATTTTTTGAACTCATGATGCTTCGAAGATATTAGTTAATTGCTCATTCTTTTATTCTTCAATGTTCATTCTTTTTCACCAGCGTACCTATTTGGTATCCGTTTGCGCCAATCAACCTTAATAAACTACAATAAAAACTGCATAGGGTTTATTGGGCAAAAAGACCTGATAAGATTACAATGCAGGAAATGAAACAAACGTATCACCAAATATATCTAAAAAATACACAGCAGGCAGACAGTTTCAATACATCTTAATATTCCACTTTATAATCTTTTTTAACCGGCTGGCCGTTCCAGGCTTTTTTGCTGGTCCAGTCTGCCGGCGGGTCGGCCCAGAATTTGTCCGTTGCCGGGAGGCCCAAAGGCAAAAAGCCAAGGGTGGCCATATATAAACTACCGGTAGAGGTATACTGATCGGCCATCATAGGCTGATGACCGTTAAAGCCCAGTACCAGCCAGCCTTTGCTATCAAAGTTCTGGTTGCCTTCGTACATATTATAAAACACTTTTGTTAAGGCACAGCGAACCTGCGCAGGGCTTACCCACTCCGGCAGCTGCCGCATTAACACCGTTTGAGCTAACGCCTGGAATGCAGCAGTACGGTAAGTTACAGACCGTCCATAGGCAGGGTAAGTGCCATCCGGCGCTATAATGCGCTCCAGGTATTCGGCATACCGTACCATTCTTTTTACAGACTGATCGTAAGCTTCGTTAACACTGTATCCTTTCTGGTTATATTTTGTAAGGGGCTTTACTTTTAAAGATCCCAGCAGGTCAACCAGCATAGGGTGTATCACATAAGAGTTATAATAATCCATGCTGAATAAGTCGCCATCTTTGTACCAGCTGTCGCCTACATACCATTCACGCATTTTGTTCAGCGCATAATCAATTCTGACAGGATCGAACTGCTCGCCTACTGAGCGGAGAAATGCTTCGGACATGGCGGCAAACAATAGCCAGTTGTTATAAGCGCCGGTTCTGTCGCGCAACGACTTAAACTCAGCAATAAACCGTTGTTTCGTAACTGTATCCAGGGGCTCCCATAAAGCTTTGGGTGCGCGCATAAAAGCATGGGCGAGGTATGCGGCATCTACAATAGGCTGGCCTCCTTCCCTGAAATTTAAATAATCGGGGCTCTGCGGATTGGCTGCGCTGGTCAATCCTTTTATAGCTGCAGCTTTATATTTCTTTCTAAGCAGCCCCTCTTCTGTATTATCATCAGGCAACTCAAGCCAGGGTGCAATTCCTGCAAAGCAACGTCCCACCGCTTCCAGGTAGGAAACCTTATTCGCTGTAAGATAATACTGGGGACCTTGCTCCAGGGGCATATTCTTTTCAAGCGAGGCATTGGCCAGGTTCTCTACTACCGGCCAGGCTATTTTGTGTAGTGTTTTTACCCAAAATGCCCTGTCCTGCAAGCCCGTAGGGCTGGCTGTTTTATTCTGAGCGCTAAGCCCCGTGCCTAATAGCAAAAGCAGGGTAACAGGCAGGAGCCACTGCTTTATAGAATCTGTCATTTTAAATTCCTTTATTAAAAAATAAAACCGGTTTTAATTGCCGGCAAACAGCGCCTCACCTCTCTGTAATTGCTGATAGCGCAATAAGGCCTCCATATAATAATAGTCGGCATATACCAATGGCGCATCTATCTCTGACTGATGGGGTAAGCTGCCTACGCAATGTTTAATAATAAAATTGCCATTGGTTCCGGGCTTTGCCATATAGGCATCACTGCTTAATGATCGCAATATCTTTACGGCTGCCGCTTTGTACTGCTTAGAAAGATTGCCGCTTACATAAGTACTCAGCTCCAGCAGGGCAGAGGCCGTTATAGATGCAGCAGAGGCATCACGGAACAAAGTGCTCATTTTATTCGCATGAGACTTTACGCCGGGCGTATAGCCTGCTTCGTTTGCATTAAAATCCCAATAGGGCACATAATCTTCCGGTAATCTTTTATTATTGATAAAATAATTGCTGAGGCCAACTGCCATATCTAAAAAACGGGGGTCTTTAGTCTCGCGGTATACCATTGTGTACCCATAAATAGCCCAGGCCTGCCCGCGGCTCCAGGTGGAGTTGTCTGCGTAGCCCTGCGCCGTTTCTTTTGCTACCACTTTGCCATTGGTAGAGTCGTAACACACCACGTGATAAGAGCTGTGGTCCGGCCTGAAGTGGTGCTTCATTGTGGTGAGTGCATGGGTTACCGCGATGTGCCTGAAGCTGGTATCTCCCGATACTTTCGATGCAAAGAATAATAGTTCAAGGTTCATCATATTATCTATGATCACCGGAAAATAATACGTGGCATTGCCATGCCATGATTTAAAACTATTCCACGACTTGATGACTCCGGCTGTGGGGTTAAAACGCGTACTTAAGGCCCTTGCCGAATTGACCAGGATCTTTTTATAGGCTTCATTACCGGTAAGCCGGTAAGCATTGCCATAGCTGCAATACATCATAAAGCCCAGGTCGTGGTGTTGGGTAAACGTTTGCAGCGGCGCCAGCTTTTCCGTCCATTTAATCGCTTCGGCCTTCATACTATCGCTCTTGGAATACTCGTAGGCATACCACAGGCTGCCCGGAAAAAAGCCGGGGGTCCAGTCATACATCGAAGTGGTTACCAGCTCCCCGTTGGAGTTAGTGGTTCGGGGGTAGGCCCCTGTTCGGGCCGAGAACTTTTTATTGGCTGCCGGTAACATGTGCCGAAGCATATCTTCCGATTTCGATAAGCCTGTTTTAACAAAGCCGTCTTCCTGCAAACCTGCCGCATTTTTAGCAGGTCCGCAAGAAAACAAAACCGAAACCATCATCCAACCGAAAAACATTTTTGTACAATGCATTTTTTCAATAGTGTTATAGTGTTGATAGCAAAAAAACTGCTTTTTAATATAGCCAATCCGCAATCGATACGCTTTGCAGTATGGCCAAAGTTACCAATTAGGATTTTGTGTGAGCGTATTATTACTTAACCCGATTTGTGCTGAAGGAATCGGCCATAAATAGTCTTTTTGTGCATTAAACTTTCTTTTATCAGCGGCCTGAAAAAGTACGTAGCCGCCCAGTAATGCCGGTTTGGTGGCGCCTCCATAGTTTACATTTTCAAAATATTTACGCTCAACCAACGGCTTGACAAGTTCGGTTTCTGCTGTCTTCCACCGGATAATATCCCAGTACCTGAACCCCTCATAAGCCAGTTCTACCGAGCGCTCCCTTCTTATTTCTTCCCTCATGCTTAGGCCGTTTGCCGTAACAAAAGCATTGGTTAGCAGGGCCAGCTTACTGTTGTCATTGTTGCTGGCACGTTTGCGAAGCAGATTTACCGAAATATCCAGATCGGCATCGGAGATGCTGCCGTTTAGTTCAAAGGTGGCTTCGGCATAATTCAGTAATACCTCTGCATAGCGAATGACAATAAAATCTAAAAACAGGTTAGGACTGGCCAAAAAATCAGCCTGGCCGGTCCAGTATTTTTGCTGATGATAATAATAGGTATTACCATATACAGGATTGCCTCCGGAAATAGATGCGTACGGATCTCCCGGTTTAAATAATGTAAGCACTAATCTCGGATCGCGATTTTGGTAATCCGTCAGCAGGCCGGTTTCTTTTCCGGTTGAGTCTAAAGGAGATTTTCCCGCCGGCAGTCCGTCGGAGTACAGAGCGAGCGTTACAAAAGCCCTGGTAGCCGCGTTTCCTCCGTCTGTTAAAAAGGACCGCATGTAGCCACCGTTACTGGCTACGTTATTCGTTATATCCTTTCCATACAATCTTACCAGTATATTTTCCTTGTTGTTCGCATAAGTTTCACCGGGATACCTGAAGAGGTTTTGAAAACTTAAGGCTCCGTCTTTGGTATATAAGCTATGCTTTGCCTCTGTCATTACAGTTTGTGCTGCCTGCCGGGCAATTGTAAAATGCTTATTGGGGTCTTTTGTTCCTTTAAGCTCCGGCTCTCCGTGAAACTTATGCCAGCTTCCTTCGTATAAAGCTACCCGTGATTTAAACGCCAGCGCAGCGCTGCGGGTAATACGCCCGTATTCGCGGCCAATGCTTCCTGCGGCCGAAGGGCTTGCGGGCAGCTGATCGGCCTGCGGGCAGTTGGCCGCAGCAAAATCAAGATCCGCATAAATAGAATCTACTACGGCCCTTCGGTCGGTACGGGGCGTGTATAAGGCTTCATCCTCTCTCCCGGTTATAGTTCTTCCAATATAAGGCACATCGCCATAGGCTTTAACTAAGTTGAAATAGGAAAGAGCCCTGAAGAATCTTGCCTGTGCCACGCAAAAAGTTTTTGTAGGACCATCAGCAATAGCACCAGATTTCTCAAGGATATTATTCGCTGCACGTATATAGGTATAAGCACTGTTCCAACGCCCGTCATTCGCTGGTATTACCCGGGAGCCATCACTGATAGTATTAATAGTAGTGGTGCGGATATCCAAAGCAAAATCGCTGTACAATTCTTCAGTAGCCGAGCCAAAGTCGGGTAAACTTACATACAAATAATTGGTGGCGCTTATGAGGTCGGTTGAGTCTTTCCAGAAAATGGGATCGGTAATCAATGTTTGTGTATTTTGATCCAATCGCTTCACGCAACTACCCATTAATACTCCTATCGACAATGCTGCGCAAAAAGCATTAATATATCTTTTATATAATAGACGGTTCATCTGTTTATTTTTTAAATGTTGTAGAAAAAGCAGGTGCTGTTTTTAGAAATTAATGTTAAGTCCTAAAGCGTAACTGCGCCACATGGGGTAGCTGAAGCCAACCCTGTCTGTATTTTCGGGGTCGAAATAGTTGTACCACATACCCGTTTTTTCCCATAAATCCTGTCCGGAGAAATAGACTCTGATATCTCCAAAAGCATTCATTTTATGAACTTTCTTTTGTAAGGTATATCCTACCTGTAAGTTTTTCAGGCGTATATAGCTGGCATCCTGAACCCAATGAGAAGATACCTGGTCGTTAACCCTGTCGCTAAACCTGATTGCAGGAAATTTTGCATTAGGATTTTCCGGTGTCCAGTAATCCTGGTGAATAGCCCAGGGCATCCGCCAGCCGTCATAAAAAGCTATCGTTGCATAAGGCTCCAGCAGCAGGCTTCTTTTACCTACACCGTTAAACAATACAGAAATATCAAAGCCTTTCCAGTTAACACCTGCATTAAAGCCGAAAACATACCTCGAGTTCGTATTACCCAGGTACACCAGGTCTCCGTGATTGGCCTCGGTATTATTACCCTGGTTAATTGCGCCGTCGTTGTTTACATCTATTAGCTTAATATCACCTATTCCTGTACTTGGAGTTCTGCGTGGCACACTTTCCACTTCCTGCTGGTTATCAAAATAGCCGTCCGATCTGTAACCAAAAATAGAGTTGGTGGACATGCCCGGCAGCGCAGCATTAATACCTGCTCCGTAGGAAACGGACCCGTCATACTTAACCACCTTGTTTTTATCATCACTAAGGTTAGCCGAAACAAAATAACCTCCGTTTTTAAACTGGTCGTTCCAGTTAAGAGTAACACCCCAACCTTTAACCTGTATGGCTGCCAGGTTGGCCGAGTTAGGTGTAACCCCTAAAAGAGCCGGTAACTGCTGGGCTACGAAAACGTTGTCGTTTCTTTTGATGAAGTAGTCGTAATGAACTCGAAGCCTCCTGTTCAATAATTCCAGATCGATGCCCAAATTGGCTGTGCTGATGATTTCCCATGCCTTACTGTCGGATGGTAGGCCCGGCTGGAAGAAATAAGCTGTACGGGCATCATTGAAGGGATAATAGCCCCTGGACAGCGGACTTTGAAAATCGTAGTTATTGGCGTTAGGATCAGCAGTTTGCGCTCCACCCGCGGTACCGTAAGACGCACCTATTTTAAATTCATTGATCCAGGGTAACGCATTCTTAAACCACTCTTCCTGCGTTGCTCTCCAGAATACATTTCCTGCATAAAAAGTTTGAAACTTATGTCCCGGAGCCAGCCTGGAGCTTCCGTCCTGGCGTAGGGTTCCTTCAAAGTAATACTTATTTGCATAATTGTAAGACAGTCTTCCAAAATAAGACAACCAGGTATTTACCTGAATATTATCGCCCACATTACCAACATCGGCATTAGCCAGCGTTGTGTAATTAAGTGTAGGGAAATTATTGAGCATTAAAGCCCTTTGAATGGCTTGTATAAAATCATATTTATACTCTTTAAACTCGTAACCGCCCAATAAATGAAAACTATGCCGGTTTACCTTATAGTCATAGTCGGCTGTAGCAAAAAAGTTCTGATTGATCGTGTACGGCCTGTTTTTCTGAAGCGAGTTTACCTGGTTGATCGGCGTTCCGGCAACCGGGTTTTTATTCTGGTCGATGGTCCAGCGCGGTACAGTACGGTTGAATATTTCCCTGTCAGAAAGTATAAGACTCGGGCTATACACCGCTTTAATATCAAGGCCTCTTACTATCTGTTTTGCAGAAAGGCTAAAAACACCATTTGCGTTATACTTGTTTTCTTTGTCATAGCCACCGTCTTTTAATATAGGATACGCGGTAGAAATAGTACCGATAAAAGCATACCTGGATTCATCGGTTCCGGGTGTAAAAATAGGGTTACGGGCTGCCCTTATGGAATATACACCATACATCAGCCCTTCGCCTGTAACACCAATGGGCGGCGCCAGTATATCTTCTTTAGATAAAGAAATACGGCTATCCAGGCTGAATATTTTTGAAAACCGGGTATTATAGTTAATGCGCGCATTAAACTTATCATAGTTGTCGGGCCCGAATTTGAAAACGCCCTGCTGATCTAAATATCCCAGTGAAAAAAGGAAAGAGGATTTATCGCCGCCACCGGTTACCGAAAGGTTGATATTTCTTTGGGGGCTTTGCTTCCGCATTAGAATCTCCTCCAGGTTGTAATTATAATAATAGTCCCAGGAGTTGGTATTGGTATTCCATACATCATTAATGTTTGGATCGTCAAACCAACCCAACTGTTCATCCGTAAAATCTTTATTGGCATTGGCAAATACCCTTGCTGCATTCTGCAGCTCCGCCTGTCTGCGGGAGCTTATCAGCTCCGGACGGGCATAAGGAGTTCGCCAGGTGTACATAGAAGTGAGGTCAACAGTTGTTTTCTGGTTAGGGCGCCCACCCTTTGTAGTTACCAATATAACACCACCTCCCGCTTTTGCTCCGTAAATAGACGCCGATGCTGCATCTTCCAATATCGACACATTTTGTATATCATTAGGGTTGAGCGCATTAATATCACCTTCTACTCCATCAAT